>Ga0207711_10000004_pt1 | contig 870636 bp, 818 predicted proteins | sample KBSS34metaG_FD_184401 | JGI IMG/M metagenome (GOLD analysis project Ga0207711, IMG submission 184401) | Switchgrass rhizosphere microbial communities from Kellogg Biological Station, Michigan, USA - KBS S3-4 metaG (SPAdes) (version 2) | ecosystem: Host-associated > Plants > Roots >...
AGGCCACCCACGTCGATACCCGGCTCGTCGCCGGGCGCGGCGGCTTCGATCCCAAAGCCAGCGCCGAAAAGCGACCCGTCACCTCCGCAGACATCCAAAAACTGTTCACTTCGGCACTATGAGGTGAACGCACTGACATCCATGAGCTGATGGAATGGAGCGGTCGCTGTCGCAGGTCGGACAGGACCACGCGTGTTGGCGACTTGCCGGCGGCCGCATCCCTGAAATCTTGGCCGGATGGATTCCAGGGCCCGGTTCGCTCTCTGTAAGAACGTCACTGCGGTCGCCTTCGCAGGCTGGTATGATTTGCCAAAGCTAGGAACAGCCAAATGACAGACGCGGTCGTAGTTTCCACTGCTCGCACGCCGCTCGCGAAAGCCTTTCGCGGAGCCTTTAACAACACACATAGCGGCACCTTGGGCGGCCATGCCATCCGCCAGGCGGTCGCACGCGCGGGGATCGAGGGCGCGGAGATCGACGACGTGATCTTCGGCTGCGCAGTCCCCGAAGGCGATAGCGGCAACAACATCGCGCGTCACTCGGCGCTGGTCGGTGGTCTGCCGCTTTCAGCCGGAGCGGTCACGATTGCTCGCGCCTGCAGTTCCGGTATCCAGGCTGCCAGCTTCGCTGCGCAGCGCATCATCGTCGACCGGGTCGCAGCGGTCGTGGCGGGCGGTGTCGAGTCTGTCAGCATGGTCTCCCAAACCCAGCACGTGCCCAAGGCCGGCAGGGCGCCCTGGATTCGCGAGCATCAGCCTGGAATGCTCCTGACGATGAACGAAACTGCCGAAGTGGTGGCGGAACGCTATGCGATCAGTCGCGAGGCGCAGGACGCCTACGCGTACTCCAGTCAGATGCGCACCGCCCGGGCGCAGCAGGCCGGGTTGTTCGATGATGAGATCGTGCCGATGCCCTCGCGCAAGCTGGAAACGAACAAGGCGACGGGCGAAACGTCCGAAATCGATATCGTGCTGGAGCGCGACGAGGCCAACCGTCCAGATACGACGCTTGAAAGCCTCGCTGCTCTCAAGCCGGTGGTTCGCGAGAACGGCACCGTCACCGCGGGGAATGCCAGCCAACTGGCGGATGGTGCATCGGCTTGCGTCCTTGTCAACGGCACGCTGGCAGCCCAACGCGGACTCCCCCTACTAGGGTTATACCGTGGCTTCGCCGTGGCCGGGCTCGCGCCAGAGGAGATGGGTATAGGCCCTGTCTATGCCATTCCAAAGCTGCTGAAGCAGCACGGCCTGGGGATCGAGGACATCGATCTGTGGGAGCTGAACGAGGCCTATGCCTGTCAAGTTGTCTACTGCCGCGACAGGTTGGGCTTGCCCGACGATCGATTGAACGTAAACGGCGGAGCGATATCGATCGGCCATCCATTCGGTATGACGGGTGCGCGCCAGCTTGGACACGTGCTGATCGAAGGCAAGCGCCGCAAAGCAAAGTATGTCGTGGTGACGATGTGTATCGCCGGCGGCATGGGTGCCGCTTCGCTCTATGAGGTCGTGTAGCGTCAGCGCGCCGCGCGACCCAGGGGGTTCGAAGCAGAAACCACACGCGCGCCCTCAGGGGCGCGCAATGTCGTTCATGTCACTTTGCGCCGGGCCCCATCAGCATATTGGCAACGATGTTGCGTTGAACTTCGTTGGCCCCTGCGTAGATGGTGGCAGGCCTTGCCGTCATATATATCTTGCGCAGGTCGAGCTTGACGCCAGCGACGCCGACCGGCTCCAGCAGGCCAGCGTCTTCCCCGGCGACCCGCAGCAGCTCGTCGGACACGTCCTGGAACAAGTCGGTCGCCAGCACTTTCATCAGGCCCAGCACAGCGTGGTTAATGTTCCCTCGGATCGCCGCATCTGCCACTTGCGAATGTAGGGCAGCCAGGTCCTCAATGTCGCAGAACAATTGCGCGCAGCGATCCGTTTCACCGAGGTCGGCGAGCAGATCGACCGCTTCGACCAACTCCTCCAGCACCTCGAACGACTGGCGCGGCAAGGTCGGCGCACCGTTCGCGATGCGCTCGTCACCCAGCAGCGCCTTTGCGACCGTCCAACCCTGATTGAGCTCGCCCACCAGGTTTTCGGCCGGAACCCGAATGTTGTCCAAGAAGATTTCGCACAGCTCGTCCTCGCCCGCCAGATTCATGATCGGGCGCACAGTCAAACCGGGCGTATCCATGTCAGCAAGCAGGAAGCTGATCCCCGCCTGCTTCTTCACGCTCTTGTCGGTACGTGCGAGAAGAAAAATGCGATCGGCGTACGCGGCCAGCGTTGTCCAGATCTTCTGGCCATTGATGACATAGTCATCCCCTTCGCGCACCGCGCTGGTGCGCAGGCTCGCCAAATCCGAGCCGGAGTTCGGCTCCGAATAGCCCTGGCACCAGAGTTCGTCGCCGCGCAGGATCGGCAGGAGATAACGGTCACGCTGCTCTGGAGTTCCGTACTTCATCAGTACGGGCGCCATGAGGATTGCGCCGCTGTCCAACACGCGGGCGCAGTTATGCCGCTCCATCTCCTCGTGCATGATCAGTTGCTTTTCGAGGCCCAGCCCTAGCCCGCCGTACTCTTTGGGCCAGGCGGGAGCGCGCCAGCCCGCCTCGTAGGTCATTCGATGCCAACGCCGCTCTTCGTCGCCCTTGAGGCGGTGAATAATCGGGACGCGCCACTCTTCAGGGTAATTCTCCGTGAGCCAGGCCCGCCAGCGATCGCGGAACTCATCGTTCGAAAGCAGGTTCAGATCGTCAGCCATTACCGTGCCTTTCACGCCGATGCGCCGCCAAGGCCTCACGCCGATGCGCCACCGCGTTACCCAACCACGTTGACCAGCGCAGGCCGCAGTGGATGTAAAGGCCAACATCGGCCTCGTCGGTGTAACCGAATGCGCCGTGATACTGGATGGCCCACTTGCCCATGTCCTGCGCTATCTGCGAGGATCGCGCCTTCGCCGTATGCAGCGCCGCATCCGTCGCGCCTTGCTCCAGCACCTTCGCCGCCCGCCGCCAGCTGGCCCCGGCAAGCTCGATCTGACTGTAAAGATCGACCATGCGGTGCCGCAAGGCTTGAAATTCCGACAAATTTGAGCCGAACTGCGACCGTTGGCGCATGTAGTCGAGCGTCCTGTGCCACAAGGCACTGGCGAGCCCTTCCAACTGGGCGCTCAGCGCCACCGTTCCGCGTGCGACGGCCAGCGTTAGCGCCGCATCCGCTGCCGCGCCGCGGAGCATCACCGCGTCATCGGCAATCTCGACATCATCAAATTCAAACTCTGCACTCAGGCTCGCGTCCGTCATCCGCGCCGAGCGGGCGGTGACGCCAGCGGTCGCGGGATCGACGTGCAGCACGACCGTCTCGGCTCCGTCAGTGGCAGCGACCAACAAGGCGCAAGCTGGGTGCCAGTTGGGCACATAGCGCTTCACGCCGCGCAGACGCCCTCCTTGCAGTCGCGTCTCGAAGCGGGGAATGCCGATCGTGCTGCGCTGCTCTTGCCAAGCCAGCGTCACGCTGCGCTCGCCCTGCGCGAGCGCCGAAGCGAGCGTTGCGGCAGCCGCTGTGTCGCTCGCCCCCAAGACAGTGGCTGCAATTACCGCTGATGCAATGAACGGCTCGGGGGCGACGGTGCGGCCCATCTCCTCCGCGAGAGTGAGTGCCCCCTCCAGGGCCATGCCAGACCCGCCGACGGCTTCGGGCAGCAAGATGCCGGTCCACCCCAGCGCGCCCATCTGCGCCCAAGCCGCGGCATCGAAGCCGCTCTCCTGCGTCCGCACCTGGCGGAAGTGCGCTGGACCGCCAGCCGCGCCGAGATAGTGGTTGGCGCTGTCGCGCAGCATCTGCTGCATCTCGTCATCGACGCGCCAGCCCATGTCAGGCAGCCATTTGCGCGCCGCCATTGGCGGATAGGCGTTGGCCGGTAATGAACGAAGCGGCATCCGATAGCAGGAAGCATACCGGCTTGGCAGCCTCTTCCGCAGAGCTCCAGCGGTTCAGCGGGATGCGCGACATGTAAGTTTCGGCGAACTTCTCGCTGCGAACCACTTCTGTCATCGGCGTCACCACGACGCCGAAAGCAACGCAATTTGCGCGGATGTTGAACTTCGCCCATTCCCGTGCAGTCGACATCGTCATGCCGATGATGCCGGCTTTGGCCGTGGCGTAGTTGACCTGTCCGATCGTGCCCTGCACGCCTGCGTCGGAAGAGATGTTCACGATCGCGCCCGGGTTGGCGTCTCCCGCCTTGGCGCGCTCGATCATATGCTTGCCGACGGCCTGCGAGCACAGGAACGCGCCAGTCAGGTGAACGTCGATGACCTGGCGCCACTGCTCGATCGTGAGGCGATCCATCATTCCGGGCCGGGAAATGCCGGCATTGTTGACGAGACCATGGACTGCGCCGAAAGTCTCGATCGCCCGTTCGACAAGTTTATCGACATCGGCGGATTCGGCGATGTTCGCCTGCACGCCCAGATACCGCCTCTTCGAATAGTCCGCCTCGGCAGCCGCGAGCGTCTCTGCGTTCATGTCTGCGATCACGGCATTCCCGCCTAGATCGACAACAAGGTCCGCGATTGCGCGCCCGATCCCCTGCCCTGCCCCGGTGACGATGATCGTCCGGCCTTCGAGCGACATGGGGTTGGCTTTTACCAAGTTTTCCATCTTTACATTTCCTCGTGCGTTACATCCGCAGTGATGCATCAAGTTCGTCGCAGGCGGTGAACTGGCGTGAGCGATGCCCTAGGGTCAGGACCTAGATGGCGCCGGCAGCAAGAAGGGCTTCCTGCTCCCCGTCCGAATAGCCCAGTTCCTTCAGGATATCGGCGGTATGTTCACCAACGGCCGGCGGCGGCAATCGATAGTCCGGAGGCGTCGCCGAGAGGCGAAACGGGGACGCCACGGTGCGCACTGTGCCATGCGGCGACTGGAAACTGACGAAAAGGTCGCGCGCCAGCGCGTGTTCGTCCTTTTCCAAATCCTCCATCTCGTTGATCGGTCCGGCCGATACCGTTGCATTGTTGAGAATCTCGACCCATTCGGCGCGGGGCTTTTGCGAGACGACCGCGGTCACCGCCGCCTTGAGCGCCTTGCGGTTGCGCACGCGGTCGCTGTTGCGGCGAAAGCGCTCGTCTTCCAGCCATTCGGGGTGGCCCAGGACATTCGCAAGACGCTCGAACTCTCGATCGTTGAAGGTGGCGATGATGATGTAGCCATCGGAGGCTTCGAACACTCCGTAGGGCGCAGCGCTGGGGTGATCATTGCCGGTACGGCCCAGATTGATGCCGGCATTGAGCCACGAAGATGCCGCATTGTGCAACGAGGCGACCGCGGATTCGAACAGCGAGATGTCGATGTGCTGGCCCTGCCCGGTCTTGGCCCGGCTTTCCAATGCGGCCAGCACCGCGATGGCCGCATTCATCCCAGCGAAGCTGTCGACTACGGGGATGCCGACGCGCAACGGGGATGCACCCGGCTCTCCGTCCGGGAGGCCGGTCACCGCCATCAGCCCGCCCATGCCCTGGACGAGAAAATCGTACCCCGAGCGGCCGCTGTAGGGACCGGTCTGGCCGAAGCCGGTGATCGAGCAATAGATCAGCCGCGAATTGACTTTCCGCAAATCTTCGTAACCGAGGCCGTAGCGTGCCAGCGTACCGGTGCGATAGTTTTCGATCAGGACATCGGCTTCCCCGGCGAGCCGGCGCACGATATCCTGCCCCTGCGTGGTGGCGAGGTTTACGCCGAGCGATCGCTTGTTGCGATTGACCGCCTGAAAATAGGTCGATTCCCCTGGCAATTCGGCGGTGGGTTCACGGAACCACGGCGGCGCGACACGGCGGCAGTCGTCGCCCTCGCCAGGCCGCTCGATCTTTACCACGTCGGCACCGAGGTCGCCCAGAATCTGCCCACATAGCGGACCGGCGATGACGCGGGTCATGTCGATAACCTTGAGGTCCGACAGAGGTCCAGTTGACGGTGCGATCATCTGCGGCATCTCCGAACAAGCGTTCTGATCTCGTTATCGTAGAGCGACAAGCGGCACCACTGCCGAGCCGGAACGCTGATCACAAATCATCTTTGTGATCAGCGCAATGCATGTCTCCAGCCGGCGCGCACGGCATCTGCCTGCGATGCGCGACGGTACCGGTCAGGGCCAAAGCCTTCACAGGCGCGAGGCACTCTGCTGCGCAATCTCCTTAGCGCCGGCGAACAGGCCAAGCACCGTGCGGGCAAACCACTGCCCTTTTTCCGGCGTGCCGATCCCCATTGCCGCCTCAGCCACCTTGTACTCCACGAGACAGGCGTAGCGGAACATGGCGAGGACGATGTAGTAATCCAGCGCCGACACATCGCGTCCGGTCAACTCGGCGTAATAGGCGGCGAGCTGTTGGCGCGTGGGAAAGAGGGTGGCGTCGAGATAGCTCGCCTGCGGCACTTCATTGGGGCGGCCTTCATCGCGGAAATTGATCAGAAGACCGCCCAGATCGAGCATGGGGTCACCGATCGTAGCCAGTTCCCAGTCGAGGATGCTCAGGAGCCGCGCCGGCGGACGATGCGCGAACATAACGTTAGACGGCGCGTAGTCGCCGTGCATGATGCCAACCCCGGCACCTTTGGGCTGGTGCTCGCGAAGCCACTGCGCGACATAGTCCATCTCTGGAATGACACGCGCTTCGTACTTCGGGTAGCGCATAGGATAGCTCTCGAAGCGGTTCAGCCAGCGATCGACCTGGCGGTCGAGGAAACCATCGGGCCGACCGAAGTCGCCAAGGCCGACCGCCTGATGATCGACGTTTGCCAGAAGAGCGAGCCCGCGCACCAGTTCATAAGCGAGATAGTGCTGGTCCGGGCCCTCGTCGAACGGTGGCGTGAAGCTCGCCCCATCGGCAGTGATTGTAGCCGACCAGCCCTCAATATAAGCCATGACGTAGAAGGTGGCTCCGAGCACGTCCTTGTCGCCGCAATAGCCATAAAGGTGGGGATGCGGCACGTCGGTCTGGTTGAGTGCTTTTAGAATGCGGGCTTCCCGGGCCATTCCGCCCTCGCTGTCCGGCGGCGCCTGCTCCGGCGGACGCCGCAGCACGGCGTGCGGACCTCCGCGATCGATGCCGATCGCGACGTTGCTCTGGCCGCCGCTGATCAAGCGCGCGACCAAAGGCCCGTCGCCGAGCTCTGGAACATGCGCGTCGAGCCACGCGGTGAGCCGGGCCTCATCGATCAGCCCGGTCAGGCGAAGGTCATTCACCATATGCTTAAGCCTTGTCCTGCGCTCGAAAATAGTTGACCCAAACGCTCTTGTCGCCGGGGATGTCGAGGTAATCCTTGTACTTCTCCATCGCCTTGAGGACGTTCGGCGGCACGTGGGTGGAGGGGAACAGGTCGTCGGTCGCCCGGTACCGGCGAAGCAGTTGCTTCGCGATCGTGGTCTGGTGCACCTCAGCGGGGCCGTCGACGATCCCCATGCACATGGAAGCGCGCATCATCTCGCCGAACGCCATCTCGTTCGAGGCACCCAATGATCCGTGCAGGTGGATCGCCTTCTCGACGATGTACACACAGACTTCGTATGCTAGGTTCTTGCACGCCGCGATGTCCTCACGAACCGCCTTGTAGTCGTTGTAGCGGTCGATCTTCCACGCAGTGCGCAGCACGAACAGACGGAACTGCTCGATCTTCAACCAGCAGTCGGCAATCAAATGCTGGACGCTCTGCTTGTCCGCGAGCAGGCTGCCTTTTGTTGTACGGCTGAGCGCGCGTTCGCACATCGCATCGAACGCCTTCTTCGCCAGCCCGACACTGCGCATGGCATGGTGTACGCGGCCACCGCCGAGACGGTGCTGTGCGATCGCGAAGGCCTGGCCCACGTCCCCAAGCAAGTCCTCTCGCGTGACGTGCAGATCCTCGAACTCGATGTAACCTTCGAGGCCTTCACCGGGCAGGTCGAACATGAGCCCGGCGTTGCGGATGACCTTTATCCCGGCGCGCTCGGCTGGGACGACGAACATCGAGAAGCGACTGATAAGCGGCGCATCGGGATCGGTAATCGCAACGATCAGGAAGAACGAGGCCCACCGCGCGTTGGAGGCGTACCACTTCTGGCCGCGAATGCGCCAGCTACCGTCAGGCTGTTCATAGGCCCGCGTTTGGAACACGCCCGGGTCGGCGCCCCCCTGGGGTTCCGTCATCGTAAAGCACGAAACGATGTCGCCGTCGAGCAGTGGCTGCAGATAAGCTGCTTTTTGCGCTTCCGTGCCGAAATGGGCGAGCGCCTCGGCATTGCCGGTGTCGGGCGCCTGAGTGCCGAAGATCGTTGAGGCAAAGAACGAGCGCCCCAGAATCTCGTTCATGAGCGCCAACTGGACCTGGCCATATCCGTCGCCGCCGAGTTTTTTGGGCAGGTGGCAGGCCCACAGGCCCTGATCGCGCACTTTTTGCTTGAGCGGCTTCATGATCGCCATCAGCGACTCGTTGCCCGGATTATAGGTCTGATCCTGATGGAACAGCAGGTCGAGCGGTTCGATCTCCTCGCGGACAAACGTATCCATCCAGTCCAGCTTCTTCTGGAACTCTGGATCGGTCTCGAAATCCCACATGTTCAATCTCCTTAAATTGCGATCGCGTCGCTGTGCGGGCAGTTAATTCTAGGTCCACGCACGGCCGCGCTGACTTTCAAGAGGGCAGAGCCGATGGTCTGCGATATCACGGGCTGACAACTGCCTCGAAAGCCGATGCCCCGAGATGGCACGAGGGCCGGCGCGACAGCCCCAATCCCTCGAACTCGCACCAATCTAACGGGATCGGACGGCCGACTTGCGTCATCGACATCCCGTGATTTTCGACGCGAGTTCACGAACTGCATGTCATCATCACCCGCCGCATCCCTCGCCGGGCCCCGCAAACTTATTCCAGAATTTCCTTATTGCATCTGCGGTTGGACCGGCGCCCTTCGCCGGCCCTTCCCGCTTCGAACCTTACGCTTCACGGGCCGCGGCGCGCTCGGCGAGCGTCCGCGGCGTCATGCGATGGACCAGGCGGCTCGGCATGGACGAGAAGAAGCCACCCTCGCCGTCGTGCGCCTCACGGACCACAAGGTAGTCCTTGCCCATCCAGCCGCGCCGGACATACGGGCCGTAGCTGATCAGCGTGCCGGCCCCGCCGGATACTGCCGGCAGGTACTTGACCTTCTCCATGCCGCGCCGCACCCCATCCGGGGCGATGGGATGACCATACGAAATGCCATGAGCCACGACATTGGCAATGTCGTAGGCATTGACCGTATAGTAATTCGACGCCCGGTATCCGAAGCGAGCTTCGAATCGGTCGCTGAATTCCTGGGTCAGCGGGTTTTCCTCGTCGTAGAGATCGACCCCGAAGAAACCCGCGGTGCCCTGCATGCCGCCTTCGAGCAGGGGCGTGGTGAGAAACGAGGTGGTGAGAATGGTCACCGGCAACCAGTCCAGACGCTGCATGGCCTTACGCAGCCGGACGAGCGGCACGCCGAAGCCGAGATAGGCAATCGAATCGGCGCCAGAGGCCTTCACCTCGGCCACCAGCTCGTCCATTTCGACAGCGACCTGGCTAAAATGGAATTGCTCGCCGATGTTCAGCCCTTCAAAACGCGCATAGCGCAGGAAATGCTCGAGATATTCGCGGCCGATGGCGGAATTCTCGACCAGCACCGCGACCTTCTTGACCTTTTTATGGGCAAGGAAGTTGGCCATGATGCAGGGTTCCTCAACCAGCGAACCCTGATTGAGCGCGAAGGTCCACTTCCCCTGCCATTCGTCGCTTCCTGCCCAACCGATGGTCGGCACCAGCCCTTCGGTCTCGATATAGTGGCGCATTGCCAGGCAATTTTCGGAAACGTGCGGACCGATGATGGCGACGACACCTTCCGCCGCCAACTCCTTCCAGGTCTCGAGGACGTCAAAGGCATTGCCCGTGGGCAGTCCATCGACATCGCGGGCCAAGAGTTCGACCGGACGATCAAGGATGCCGGCTGCCAATGCGTCCTCGAAAGCCAGATTGCAGGCGTCAATGAAGGGCTTGACCACCTCCCCCGCGCCCCAGTCGGTTATAAAGCCGACCTTCGTGCTCGAGCGGCGCTTGTCCAACTGTGGAATAAAGCCCTTATTGCTATCTGCCATCATGCCGTCTCCTTGTCGTCTGTCAGACCACTACGGTCCCATCCATTGACTAAAACTGACCGTTCATGATTTTTTTTTCAATGTAAAGCCCCCCGGTGTTGAGCGCGGGCGTGGAGAGCGCGAACGGGCAAGCCCGTGCGGCGTCGCGGAACGCGCGCGAGGCGTCGGCGGGTGCCGGAACTGTAGGGCCAACCCATTGTCGAGAGCCAGTCGTTACTTACCCTGGAGCATTCTAAAAGTGCTTTGGACCAAGGCTTCTTCACGACTGACGAGGCTCTCCTAGTGAACTGGGGCCTCTGGGCCGGGACAGCGGCTTCACATTGAGCGCGCCCACCAACACTAGGCGATAGACAAATCCCCAGAAAACTGTCAGGTCGTCAGTCAATAGGGTCGTGTGCGGTTCTCCCGCACGCCCATAACCCTCGTGAGGAGTGTCTGATGTTCCCGTTCGCAGTGCCAGACAAATTGTACATCCGGGGTCGTTGGGAAGAGGCCACGGGAAAGACCTTCGAACCCGTCTTCAACCCTGCGACCGGCGAAGTTCTGGCCGAGGCCCCGGTCGCCGCGGTAGAGGACGTCGTCGCGGCCGCCGACGCGGCGCGAGAGGCATTCGACAAAGGCCCATGGCCGCGGATGTCGATGGCCGAGCGCATTGCCGTGCTCGAACGATTCCTGGCTGTGCTCGAATCGCGGGAGGCCGAGATGCGGATGGTACTGCGGCTCGAGGCCGGCAGCACAGACATGCTGACGAGCGGATCGCAGTGGGGCGCCGCCCCCATCCTTTTCCGGCACGGCCTGGCGCTGGCTGCGCGGATGGAGGATCAGACAACCCCGCTGTGGCATGTTCCGGACATGTCCGGGTCCGGCAAGACCATCGTCAGCAGCGCCATCATCACGCACGACCCGATCGGGGTGATCGCGGCGATCACTCCGTACAACTTCCCGCTGCTGAGCAATGTCACCAAGCTGGTTCCGGCTCTGGTCACCGGCAACACGGTCGTTCTCAAGCCGTCGCCGTTCACGCCCTTCTGCGCGCTAGTGCTGGGCGAGGTCGCCCAGGCGGTAGGCTTGCCGCCGGGTGTCCTCAACATCATCACCGGCGGAGCTGACGCAGGGGCGGCGCTGACCACCGACCCGCGGGTCGACATGATCACCTTCACCGGTTCCGACACGGTCGGCGCCGGAATCATGGCCCAGGCCGCGCCGAGCCTGAAGCGCGTACATTTCGAGCTGGGCGGCAAGTCCGCGCTGATTGTCATGCCCGACGCCGATCTCGTCGCTGCCGCCCAGATCGCGGTGGGCAATATCTCGATGCACGCTGGACAGGGATGCGGGCTCACCACCCGCTGGCTGGTGCACAATTCGATCCGTCCCGCTTTCGCGGAGATCGCCAAGCAGGTCGTCCAACACATGAAGGTCGGTGATCCTGCCGATCCCACCGCCGTCGTCGGCCCGCTGATCCGAGAGCAGGCGCGCGCGCGCAGCGAGCGGTTCGTTTCCGAGGCGTTGGACAGCGGGGCGCGGCTGGTGTTCGGCGGCAAGCGCCCGGAAGGGCTTCCCGACGGCGGCTACTTCTTCGAGCCGACGCTGTTCGACGACGTCGACAATGCCAGCGCGCTAGCGCAGAAGGAAATATTCGGCCCCGTCGGCGCGATGATCGGCTTCGACACACCCGAGGAAGCGGTCGATCTCGCCAATGCGAGCGACTTCGGTTTGCATGGGGGTATTTTCTCCGGCGACCCCGCCAAGGCCCTTGAAATGGCTCGTCAGATCAGGACCGGACAGGTCTGGATCAACGGCGGCCCCGGCGGACTCGCGCCCACGCTGCCGTTCGGCGGCTACAAGCGCTCGGGCGTCGGCCGTGAGCAGGGTCCGAACTGGCTCCGCGAATTCGTCGAGGAAAAGGCCATCGCCTATCCGATCGGTTGAGCGAGCAAAGGCCCTGAGATCCTAGGAAGCGGAAAAATGAACAACGAATTCGATTACATCGTCGTGGGAGCTGGTTCGGGCGGATGCGCGCTCGTCAACCGCCTGACCGAGCGGACCGACACGACGACCCTGCTGATCGAGGCAGGGCGCGAGGACGTCAACCCGATGATCCACATTCCGCGCGGTTTCGCCAAGATACTGGATGGCGACACCGACATGTGGCGCAACCCGATCGACCCCTCGGTCAAGGCCCCTGAAATGGTCTGGATGCGAGGTGAAGTGCTTGGCGGATCGAGCTCGGTCAACGGTCAGGTGTATATGCGTGGACGGCCGAATGACTATGACGGGCTCCATGTCCCCGGGTGGGGCTGGGACCAGGTTGGCAAGGCGTTTGCCGAGATCGAAAGTCACGAGCTGGGCGCCGCACCCGACCGCGGAGCAAACGGCCCGCTTCACATTACCATCCACCCGGATCGCCATGCGGTCTCCGATGCGCTGATGGAGGCCGTCGTCGCGCATGGCGCCATCGCCACCGAGGATATCAATCAGGAAGACGCGCCCGCCGTTGGATACCAGCCGCGCAACGTATACAAAGGCCGCCGCCAGAGCGCGGCTGTCGCATTTCTTAATCCGGTCAAGTCCCGGCCGAATCTGACCATCCGTACCCGCACCCGAGTTCGACGCGTGGTGTTTGAAGGCAACCGGGCGGTCGGTGTCGAGGTCAAGACCGCAGACGGCGCGACCGAGACCATCCAGGCGCGCAAAGAAGTGGTACTTTGCGCAGGTGCGTTGACGACGCCCAAGCTGCTCATGCTATCCGGCATCGGGCCGGCGGAAACCCTCGCAAAGTACGGCATCTCGGTCCTCGTCGATGCCCCGCAGGTCGGCCAGAACATGACCGAACAGCTCTGCTTCATACCGACGTACCGGCTGAAGCGCGGCAGCGAAAACCACAGGTTGACCGGACTCGGCCTGATCAAGACGATGCTGCAGTACGTGCTGTTTCGCAGCGGGCCGCTGAGCCACGCGGTGTTCGAACTGAGCGCATTCTTCAAGACGACGCCGGGCGCGAACCGACCCGACGCCATGTTCCAGTTCATCCCGGCGTCGGCAACGATCAACAAAGTTACGGGAGCCATGGTGCCCGAGAAGCTGCCCGGCGCCACCTTCTCCGCCTACCTCGTTCGGCCCAAGAGCCGCGGTCACATGACGATCACGAGCGCCGACCCGGATGCGCCGGCGTTCTACGATCCTGCCTATCTCACCCATCCCGACGATCGCAAAGGCTATGCTGAAATGGTCAGCAGGCTGCGTGAATTCGTCTCACACCCGGCGCTCAAGCCCTTCGGCTTCGAAGAAGTTTCACCCGGGCCATCGGTCCAGAGCGAGGACGAAATCGTCGAACACTGCCTGAAGTGTGGCAGCTATGCGGTTCACGCACTTGGCACTTGTCGCATGGGGACCGACGTCGATTCCGTGGTCGATCCCGAACTGCGGGTGCGCGGGGTTGAGGGTTTGCGGATTGCAGATATCTCGATTCTGCCCGAAATGGTGAGTTCGCACACCAACGCCCCGGCAATGATGATCGGCTGGCGCGCCGGGCAGATCATCAACGCTGCGCACGCCAGGAGCTGAGGCCACGAATGCAATGACCAATTTAACAGCAGGAGAGTGTATGGTGGAAACGCTGGTGGCGACCGGCCGTGCTTCGGCAGCAATCAAGGAAATCTGCAGCCGCGAGAACCCGTACGACTATTCACCACGCGAATTCCGATCGGCACAGCTAGCCGCCGCGCGCGCGATGTTCGAGCGGATGCGGCCATTGGTGCCCGTGCTCGATCGACGCGCGAACGAAACCGGCTCGGAAAAGATCGAGACGCTGGCCGATCTGGTGCCACTGCTACTCTCGCACACCGCCTACAAGAGCTATCCGCAAACCTTCGTGAGCAATCGCCAGTGGGACCGCTTGGTCAAATGGCTTACTTTGGTTTCGACAGAAGATTTCGCGGATGTCGACGTAGCCGGTTGCGCCGACATTGATGAGTGGCTGAACCGGATGTGGGCAGCCGGCTACCAGGTTACGACTTCGAGCGGGACAGGGGGGAAGGTCTCGCTACTGCCCAAGAGCGCGTTGGACATCAACCTCTACGGTGAATACCTGCGACGCTTTCGCGGCTGGCCGAATTGCACGGATGCCGCCAACGATAGGCACTTCTTCTCTTTCAGTCCGGCGAAAGGCCCCTACACCGGGGTGATCTCCGCAGCACTGGCCATCGAGTTTTTCGCCCGCCCCGATTCGGTCCACCTGTTGATCGACGAGCCGCTTAGCATCGCGCGGGTCAGCCGGATGGCCGAGTTCCGCGAGAAGCTCAAGGACGGCACCGCGACGCCGGCCGAAATCGCTGCTGTCGAAGCCGAAGGCGCTGAACAAGCGGCGCGTTCGGCGGCACGGATGGATGAAATGATCGACCAAATCATCAAACTCCGCGACGAGCCTCAGTATATCATGGGGATGTCGGCGACGATGTACGAGGTCGTCACCCGTGCCAGGGCGATAGGCGTGCCGGACGGCAGCTTTCACCCGCGGACGATCGCTAGCTTTGGTGGCGGCATGAAGCACTTCAAGCTGCCGGAGGACTTCGAGGATCAAATTCGCAAGTTCTTCGGAAATGTGGTTTTCTCGACCGCCTACGGCATGACCGAGATGACGTGGCTTGCCAGCCAGTGTCCTCACGGGTTCTATCACCTTTCGCCCACAGTCCTGCCGCTGATCCTTAACGAGAGCGGGGAAGCTTTGGTCGAGCCGCACGAGGGGCTGGTAACCGGTCGCTTCGGCTTCGTCGATCTTCTTGCCGACATCCGCTGGGGGGGTATGATCTCCGGCGACAAGGTTACCGTCGATCTCGACGGAAACTGCCCCTGCGGGATGAGCGGGACCGTCGTCCACAGCGTCGGCCGGTTCGACAGTTCGCTCGGTGACGACAAAATCCAGTGCTCCGGCACGATAGACGCCTACATCCGCGGCGCCGTCGTCGACTGAATGGCCGTGTGTGGATCGGGCAGCATGTCGCCCCCGCGGTCACAGACCCGCCAGTCGCTGCGATGGACGATCCGGAATAATGGATGGAAGCCCAGCCCTATGCTCTTCTGGCGAGAGACACGCCAGGCGCCGTAGCGGTAGCCCTGCACGGATTTTTGCCTCAGTTACAACAAGGCGTGTCCCGGGTTTGGGTGCAGTAAAGGGGAAAATGGGATGAGCAACTCAAGGAAAGTGGCACTGATTACCGGCGCCTCGGCTGGCCTTGGGGCTGCATTCGCCAGGGCCTATGCGCGCAATGATCACGACCTGGTGCTTGTTGCCCGGCGCAGGGACCGGCTGGAGGCGCTCGCGCTTGAGCTCAAGGAAGAGCACGACGCCAATAGCCTGGTGATCGTGGCGGACTTATGCGATCCGGCCGCGCCGGAGGCGATCGAGCGCGCGGTCGCCGAGGCAGGGTGTCAGATCGACGTGCTGGTCAACAACGCGGGCTATTCGACGCACATGCCGTTCCGCCATGAAACGGTCAATGGCAGTTCTCGTTACTTGCAGGCGCTGATGATGGCGCCTGTGCAATTGGTCATTCGCCTCCTTCCGGCAATGCTCGCTCGCGGTTCGGGCCGAATCCTGAACGTTTCGTCCATCGCCGGGCTGGCCGTTGGAATCCCCGGCACCGCGTTCTACAGCGCGACCAAAAGCTTCCTGATCAAATGGTCGGAGGCGCTCAATGCCGAGCTCGCCGAACACGGGGTTCACGTTACCGCGCTTTGCCCGGGGCCAACCCAGACCGATTTCCTTGCTACGGCAGGCCCGATCGTCGAGCGGGAAATGGCAAAGGTGCCGAGCTATATGTTCCTCAGTGCGGACGCGTGTGCGGCGATCGGTATCCGAGCACTAGAGCGCAATACCCCCGTCGTGATTAGCGGCGGCTGGGCCCGGCTGATGGTTTTCATCGGGAACATTCTGCCGAAGCGGATCCTGTGGGCGGGCATACGCAAGCAAGCGAAACAACTCGACAAAGATTTCCCCGACTACCCGTAGGGTCGCGCACGACATCCGTCGGATGACCGACCGGTTGCCGCCGTATGGCCAGGCGGAGGATGTGACTCATCTCGGCGGATACACCGGCCGACGTCGACGCGACTTTATAGGAATGGATCGAGACATAGCCCTCTGCCGGGAGTTCGGCCAACGAGCGGGGTTTTGCTAGAGCTCTTGATGGGCGCGATAAGCGGCCTTTCGCCCGGGGTGTCCAACTCCGACGAGACAGCCCTGACTGCGCGATTTTTCACTGGACAAAGCAAATGACATAGTGTCACCTTATTCCGATCGAGCAGTTGGCTGCCTAGCCGCGGTATAACCGGCAACAGCACGAAGCAGGCCATCGCTTCATTCGGGAGAATCAAGATGCAGGCCAGTGTCCAAGTTGCAGTCCGCATGCGCTTGCCGCAATTCATCAAAGGCGAAACGCTGTTCGGCAGCGCGCAACAGGTTCACGGCTTTGACCTTGCGCTGCCCGATCTCGACAGCCTGACCTGGCCGCGCGCCGAGCAAGGCCCGGCGTTTGACGTGCCGGTTGGGGAGATCATAGATCTGTTGGTTGCGACCGGTGAGCGGCTGGAGGCCGATCCCGACGGCTATCTTGCCGAGGCACTCGAATATAGTGTCGGGTCGTCCGATCTCGATCGTCGGATCATCCAGAACTCGTTCAAGGCGCTGCCGTCGATGTTTACGCGCCAAGAACTGGAATTGCGACTCGAGGGGGAACTCCGCGATCGCGACGCGCTCGACGGCTGGCGTGAGGTCACCCATCCATCGGGGGCGAGCGCGAGGGTGCGGGCGTTCCCGCCACGGCTGGTCCACGTGCTGGCCGGCAACGTGCCCGGAGTTGCCGCGGTGTCGATCGTGCGCTGCGCGCTGACCAAGGGCGTGCACCTGTTCAAGCTGCCGTCGAACGACCTGTTCTCGGCCCCCGCCATCCTGCGTACGATGGCGGCGGTCGATCCGGGCCACCCGGTTGTCCGCTCGTTTTCGGCGGTGTACTGGCGCGGTGGTGATGCTCGGATGGAAAGCTTGCTATTCCGCCCGCAGTTCTTCGACAAGCTGGTCGCCTGGGGTGGCGAGGCGGCGCTGCGCAGCGCCAAGAACTATATCGGGCCGGGTTTCGAGCTGGTCTCGTTCGATCCCAAGAGCTCGATATCGTTCATTGGCCGGGAGGCGTTCGAAAACCGCGACACAATAGAGGAAGCCGCCACCGCCGCGGCGATCGATTCGACAGGCTACAATCAGACCGCCTGCGTCGCTAGCCGGTTCCAATTCGTCGAAGGGAGCGAGGAGCAGGTCGATGCCTATTGCGCGTTGCTCCAGAAGCAACTCGGTATTCCGGGCCCCACCAGCTCGGAACGGAGCGATCGCACCCCCGAAAACATTCGCGAAGAAGTCGAAACGCTGCGGATGCTAGAGCCGATGTACCGCGTCTGGGGCGGCTATGATGGCACTGGCCTCGTCATCCGTTCGGACGAACCGGTGGAATTTCACCCGGAAGCCAAGACGGTCAACGTTGTCCGGGTTTCTCGGCTTGACGATGCACTCCGTTATGTGAACGTGGCCACTCAGACCGTCGGAATCTATCCGGCATTGCGCAAGGCCGAGTACCGGGACCGGCTATGCAGCGCGGGCGCACAGCGCGTCGTTACGCTGGGTAAGGCGCTCGGCGGCATCCCGGGAACGGCTCACGATGGCTTCTTTCCGCTGCACCGGATGATGCGTTGGGTCAACGACGAGGATTGACCGGCAGAGCGCCGGATTCCGCCGGGTCGGCGGATGTGCCTGCATGCGCAGTTCGAACTCCACATCAAACTGCCTCATAAGGGCTGGCTCATCGCGCCCGGCGTCCGGTGTGCCCCCTGATCGCCTCGGGGAAGCCCTTCAGGCATCGACGACCGCGATCGGCGCCTGCTGGTCAGCCGAGAATAACCATCCGTCCACAAATTACGAAGTCGGGGCATTACCCCCGACCAGTTATTTTCAATGGTGAGCCACCTTTTAAATCGGTCGTTAGGCAAGCTCGACCGCGAGCGCGGTCGCTTCGCCGCCGCCGATGCAAAGGCTGGCGACACCGCGCCGCAGCCCGCGCGTCTGTAGCGCCCCGAGCAGGGTCGCGACGATTCGGCTACCCGAAGCGCCGATTGGATGGCCGAGCGCTGTGGCACCGCCGTTTACATTGAGCTTATCGACCGGAATGCTCAGCTCCTGTGCAGCGATCATCGCAACGACGGCGAACGCTTCGTTCACCTCGAACAGGTCGACATCATCAACCGTCCATCCTGCCTTTTCGAGCAATTTGCGCATCGCGGGCACCGGTGCGGTCGTGAACTTGGCGGGCTCGTGGGCATGGGCGGCTGTCGCCACCACGGTCGCGATGATCCGCAGACCTTGCGCTTCGGCAACGCTGCGTCTGGTCATCACCAGTGCGGCGGCTCCATCCGAGATGGAAGATGCATTGGCAGCTGTGATCGTGCCGTCCTTGGCGAAAGCAGGCTTGAGCGACGGGATCTTCTCCGGCTTGGCCTTGCCCGGCTGCTCGTCGGTATCAACGACCGTATCGCCACCCCGGCCCGTCACGGTAACCGGCACGATCTCCCGAGCAAAGGCCCCGCTGGCGATCGCCTCGTTGGCGCGGCTAAGCGAGCGGATCGCATAGTCATCCTGGGCGGCACGCATGAATTGATACTCGCGAACCGCATCCTCGGCAAAAACCCCCATCGCCTTGCCCGGCTCATAGGCGTCCTCAAGTCCGTCCATCATCATCGTGTCGATAATCCGGTCGTGGCCTATGCGCGCCCCGGCTCGATGTTTCGGCAAGGCATAGGGCGCGTTGGTCATGCTCTCCATGCCGCCGGCGACGGCAAAGTCCACAGAGCGGGCGGCCAGCGCATCATAGGCCATGATCGCTGCCTGCATGCCCGATCCGCACATCTTGTTGACAGTGGTGGCCTCAACAGAAAGCGGTAGACCCGCTCCCAGCGCGGCCTGGCGAGCCGGTGCCTGACCGAGGCCAGCGGGAAGGACGCAGCCCATGTAAATGCGCTCGATCATGTCGGGCGCCACACCCGACCGCTCCACCGCACCCTTGACGGCAACGGAGCCGAGCTGCGTGGCAGTGGTACCAGCAAATACGCCCTGAAACCCGCCCATCGGTGTGCGCGCATAGCCGACGATGACAACGGGATCTTCAGCGCGGCCGTTCGACATACTCATCTGGATGTCTCCTGCTCATAGGCACGCGCTATCACCATACGCTGAATGTCCGACGTGCCTTCGTAAATCTGACAGACCCGGACGTCCCGGTAGATCTTGGCAATGCCGAATTCCTCGAGATAGCCATAGCCGCCGAGCGTCTGGATGGCACCGGAGACGATCGCTTCGGCCGCTTCCGATGCGAACAGCTTGGCCATCGAGGCTTCCTTGAGGCACGACAGGCCTGCATCCTTGGCGGATGCGGCGTGAAGGACCATCAGCCGCGCCGCCTCCAGCCGCGTGGCAAGATCGGCAAGCCGGAAGCCGACCGCCTGGTGCTCGATGATGGGCTTGCCCATGGACTTGCGATCCCGGGCATAAGCGAAGGCGATGTCGAGCGCCGCCCGCGCCATACCGACGCTCTGCGCGGCAATACCGATGCGACCCGCTTCAAGGTTGGAGAGCGCGATGGAATAACCCCGCCCCTCCGGCCCCAGCAGTGCGTCATCCGGCACGAAGCAATCCTCAAACCGGATTGCACAGGTGTCGGAGGCAGCCTGCCCCAGCTTGTGCTCCACCTTGTCGACGATGTATCCGGGGGTATCGGTAGGCACCAGAAACGCCGAAATGCCCTTCTTGCCGGCGGAAGGGTCGGTAACGGCGATCACCATTGCCACACCGGCGATGCGGCCCGAGGTGATGAACTGCTTCGATCCGTTCAACACCCAGCCCCCGTCGGTACGCACCGCACGGGTGCGGATGGCGGACGCGTCGGAGCCAGCATCAGTCTCGGTCAACGCGAAGGCGCCGATCATGCGGCCGGAAATCAACTCTGGCAGGTAGCGCGCCTTCTGCGGCTCGCTGCCATCCTTGATGAGCCCGGAGACCATGATGCTGTTCTGGATCGACACGATCGTGGATAAGGCGCCGTCCGCAGCCCCGATTTCAATCAGCGCAAGAGCGTAAGAGACATAATCGGCTCCCGCGCCGCCTACCGTCTCCGGTGCAGTCATGCCCAGCAGGCCGAGCGCGGCGATCTCCTCGAACAGGCCATCGGGATAGCCCTTGGCCTCTTCATAGGCGGCGCTGCGCGGACGGATCATATCCTGCATGAAATCGCGTGCCGCGTCGCGGATCGAAGCCTGAGTCTCGGTGAGGATCATGTGTGCCGCTCCCGACTGTCAGCGGCCAACGAAGCGACCGGAGCGCCGCTCCATGACCGCCTCCAGCCCTTCCTTGAAGTCGTCAGTGCCAAGCAGAATGCTCTGCGCCAGCACTTTGGTCGACCATTCCTTGTCCATGGAGGACTCCAGCACGATCGCTTTCACTGCCGTATCCGCCGTCAGGTCGTCCAACGCGCGGCAAATCTCGCGCAACGTGTCCGGTCGGAGGGCATTGCGTCCGTCGCCATGATCAATAGTGATCGTGCCGATCGCGTCAGCGACCTCGACCTTGATATCCTCGAAGTTCATCCCACGGCTCCGCTCCAGCTTATGTCACAGCATCGCCAGGCGCTTGGACACGATCTCACGCGCTTCGGTCACGATCCGCTCGATCAGCTCGGCAACCGTGGGCACGTCGTGGATCAGGCCCTGCACCTGTCCCGCCCACACCAACCCTGCTTCGATATCGCCCGTTTCCAGCGCGACCCGGCCGCGCGCGCCCGATACCAGCGGCTGAATGTCCTTGAACTCCGCATCCGGCCGGGACGAGATGCTGACGACCTTGTCCGAGATGCCGTTCTTTGCGACGCGACCCGTATTATGGAAGCGGCGAAAGATCAGGTTCGTCGCCCGCTCGTCATTGGCGACGATGAAGCCCTTGATATTCTGATGTATTGGCGCCTCGACCGTCGCGCAGAAGCGCGTGCCCATGTTTATGCCGTCCGCGCCGAGGGCGAGCGCCGCCACGAGGCCCCGCCCATCACCAAAGCCGCCGGACGCGATCATCGGCACCTTCACCTTGTCGGCAGCCGCAGGGATCAGGATAAGCCCAGGAATATCGTCTTCGCCGGGATGGCCCGCGCACTCGAAACCGTCGATCGAGATCGCATCGACGCCCATGCGCTCGGCCGACAGGGCGTGGCGAACCGCCGTACATTTGTGGATCACGGTGACGCCGTGCGCCTTGAATTCCTCGACATGTTCCTGCGGCTTGTGCCCCGCCGTCTCCACAATGGTGATCCCGCTGTCGATGATCGCCCGGCGATACTCGGCATAAGGCGGCGGGTTGACCGAAGGCAGGATGGTCAGGTTCACGCCGAACGGCTTGTCGGTCATCGTCCGGCAACGATTGATTTCGCGGCGCAGATCGTCCGGCGTCGGCTGGGTCAGCGCGGTGAGGATGCCAAGGCCTCCGGCATTGGAGACGGCGGCGGCCAGCTCGGCGCGGCCGACCCACATCATGCCGCCCTGCACGATGGGATAATCGATGCCGACGAGGTCGGTGAAGCGCGTGCGAATGGTCATGATCTGATCCTCAGCGTCCGGTCAGGGCGGTTGAGCCACACGAGCGTCACCGCCCTACGTCTCGACGAGAATGGTTTCATATTCTGCCATCTGCTGTCCCTCAGAGCCTATCGATGATCGTGACATTAGCCATTCCGCCGCCTTCGCACATGGTCTGCAAGCCATAGCGACCGTTACGCGCCTTCAGCGCATGAACGAGCGTCGCCATGAGCTTCGTGCCCGAAGCGCCGAGCGGATGGCCGAGCGCGATGGCGCCGCCGTTCACATTGAGCTTCGCCGGGTCCGCGCCGAGTGCCTTCAGCCACGCCATCGGGATGGAGGCAAAGGCTTCGTTGACCTCGAACAGGTCGATATCTTCCAGCCTCATGCCCGCTCGGGCGAGCGCCCTGCGCGTGGCGGGTATCGGCTCCTCCAGCATGATGACGGGATCGCCGGCCGTGACGGTCAGGTTCACGATGCGCGCGAGCGGGGTGAGATTGAAGCGCTTGATCGCCGCTTCGCTCACGATCATCGCCCCCGACGCGCCGTCGGTCATCTGGCTGGCGTTGGCGGCGGTGATCGTGCCGCCTTCCTCCAGCGTCTTGACCTCGGTCATCGCGTCCATCGTGCCACCTCGCCGCACGCCGTCATCCGTATCGAACAAGCCATTGGGTGTCATGACTGGCACGATTTCCGCCCGGAACGCACCATTGTCGATCGCTGCGGCGGCCTTGGCGTGGCTGTCCAGCGCGAATTGGTCCATCGCCTCGCGGGAAAGGCCATATTTATCCGCGATCGCCTGCGCGCCATGGAACTGGCTGAACTCGGCCACGCCATAGCGCTTCTGGATCGCCAGCGACCAGGGACCTGTCCCGATTCCCGCCTGGCGATGGAGCTGCCAGTTGGAGTTCATGGGCACGCGCGTCATGCTTTCCGCGCCAGCGGCGATGACGATGTCCTGCGTGCCCGACATCACCGCCTGCGCCGCGAAGTGCAGCGCCTGTTGCGAAGATCCGCACTGCCGGTCGATCGTCACCGCCGGAACGCTGTCGGGCAGCGAAGAAGCGAGGACGAGATTGCGTCCAAAGGCGAAAGCCTGCTCGCCGCCCTGCGTGACGCAGCCGACGATGACATCCTCCACCGCCGCCGGGTCGACGCCGGTGCGCGCGACCAACGCATCGAGCACGGTTGCGCCAAGGTCGGCGGGGTGCACATCGACCAGCCCGCCCTTCCGGGCGCGCCCACCAGCGGTACGCAGCGCCTCGACGATATAGGCGTCAGCCATGATTCATACTCCTCTGAAGGCCGGGGGTCGCTTGGCGAAAAAGGCAGCGAGCCCCTCCCGCGCCTCCAGATCGGCAGCGACCACCATCGACCGCAGTTCGCGATCCAGTTGTGTTTCAAGGCCGCTTTCGTAGCTTTCCTTGAGCAGCGCCCGCGCCGCGCCGAGTGCAGCCACGGGCGCATTGGCGAGCGCGGTCGCGGCGGCATTGCCCTCATCGATCAACGCATCATCATCAACGGTGCGCGTGACCAGCCCGATCGCCTCGGCATCCTCCGCCTTGATGCGCCGATTGGTCAGGATGATCTCCTGCGCCTTGCGCAGCCCGACCAGACGCGGCAGCAGCCAGCTGAGGCCACCATCGGCGGTCAGGCCGATCGCGCCATAAGCAGCGGTATAATGGGCCGAGCGCGAGGACAGCACGACGTCCCCCAGCATTGCCAGGCTGAAACCCGCACCCGCCGCCGGACCGTTCACCAACACCAGCAGCGGCTTGGGCATCCGCGCCAGCCTGCTCACCGCCGCATGAAAAACCGCGATAAGTTCGGTCAGCATGACGGGCAGCTTGTCACCGGCTTCCCGCATTGCGGCGACATCGCCGCCGGCGCAGAACAGACGCCCCTGCCCGGTCAGCACCACACAGCGGATCGCCGCGTCCGTTTCGCAGGCGATAGCCGCCGACAACAGGGCGCGAGCGAGCGGCAGGTCGATGGCGTTGCCGACATCGGGCCTCGCCAGCGTGATCCGCGCGATGCCGTCCGAAACGGCGAAATCGATGCCGTGCGCCATGAGATCAGCGCGGAGCCATGCGGATCGCGCCGTCCAGGCGGATCACTTCGCCGTTGAGCATCGGATTGCGGATGATCGACTCGACGAGTTGCGCATATTCGGCCGGTTTGCCTAGGCGGCTGGGATGCGGCACCTGCGCGCCGAGCGCATCCTGCACATTCTGCGGGAATGCTTCCACCATGGGCGTCAGGAAGATGCCGGGCGCGACCGTCATCACCCTGATCTTGTGCTGCGCCAGGTCACGCGCGATCGGCAGGGTCATGCCGACCACGCCGCCCTTGGAAGCGGAATAGGCGGCCTGCCCGATCTGGCCGTCGAACGCCGCGACGCTGGCGGTGTTGACGATGACGCCGCGCTCGCCCTCAATCTCCTCAGCCGCAGCCAGCAGCGCCGAAAATTTGGAAATCACATTGAAGGTGCCGACCAGATTCACCGCGATCGTCTTGGCGAATATGTCGAGCGGATGCGGCGCATTCTCCTTGCCAACCGTCTTCACCGCAGGCGCGATCCCGGCGCAATTGACCAGGATGCGGGCGACTCCATGGGCCTCCTGCGCTGCGGCGAGACCGGCGGCGACGCTCGCATCGTCCGCGACATTGACGCTGACGAAATGCCCGCCAATCTCGGCCGCCTTCGCCCTGCCCGCGTCCTCGTTGAGATCGAAGATCGTCACCTTAGCGTCGGCATCAGCCAGCATCTTCGCCGTCGCGCTGCCTAAGCCCGACGCGCCTCCCGTGACAACAGCCGCAATCCCCTCGATCCGCATCGCCCCACCCTTCTGACTGTCGCCACCCGATCTCAAAAGGCACCGGCGACTCGTCTTGCCTACTCTTCGGAATAAAGTTACTCACCAGTAGGTGGGTGACGAAGGCCTTTCATGTCAAGCAGATCATCTTCAATTTTCATCGGGGATCACATGGGTGAAAAAAGAGCTACGCCCTTCGCGTGGGAACGCCCAACCGAACAGGCGCGGGACGAAAAGCGGGCGGCTCTCCTCCGGGCTGCGGTGAAGCTGTTCAACGAACGCGGTTTCCACGCCACCTCCCTCGATGATGTCGCCGCTTCAGTGGGCGTGACCAAGCCGGTGATCTATCATTATCTGGGCAATAAGGACCGTGTCCTGTTCGAATGCGTGCGGATCGGTCTGGCTGAACTGCGCGATGTCGCTGATCAGGCACGGGCGCTTCCGGGCGATGGCCTGATGAGGCTGGAAGCCTTCCTCCGCCGCTATGGCGAGATCATCATGACCGAATTCGGCCGTTGCGTCATCCGAACAGGGGAGGAAGCACTGGCACCGGGTAACCGGGCCGAGTTCCGCCAGCTCAAGCGGGAAGTTGATACTTATCTGCGCAAGATGGTAGAACAGGCGGCGCTCGACGGCTCTGCCGCTGTTCACGACGTCAAAGTCACGGCGCTTGTGATCGCAGGGGCGTTGAACTGGTCCGCGCGCTGGTATCAGGCGGACGGACCCCTGACGCCATCGGAGATGGCAAACGCGCTCGTAAGAACGATCATCGCCGGGATCACTCCTCGATCCGATCCATGATGCCCCACCTGCAGCTCGACGATGACATCTTAGACCTCAAGTGCGTATCACACATGGGCTCGACGCTTGTTTCACGCTCAGGCGTGTGGATCGGCGTCAATGATGGGGCGAGGCGTTGAATTGGCCATGCGCAGGATCCTTCAGCTCCTGAGCGCGCCGCAAAGCTCATCCCTTGACGATCAGCGGCGCATGGGTTGGCGGCTTCTTACCCTTCCTGACCAGCAGTGGAAAGGGCGGGCCGCCATTGCACGGCGCGGGTTAGGCGCCCCGGATGAAATCGGCAGTCGGCACTGCAGCAGCCGCCAGCCTCAATTCGCCCAATATGCCCGCCCAATAGCTTTCCGACCCATCAGCCAAGCGCCAGCCGTGCAGGCGACGGGTGAGCAGTTGCAGGTCATATTCTTCGCTGACGCCGATCGCGCCATGAACGGCATGGGCAATGGCAGCAACCTGACCTGCCGCGAGGCTGGCGCCATGCTTGGCGATGGCGGCGTCAGCCAGCTTTGGCTGAAGTCCCGAACGCGCGCCGACCGCGGCTGCAATGCGGGCGGCCACGGCCTGTTCGGCCAGAACGGACAATTGCTGCTGCACCGCCTGCTGCTTGCCGATGGGCTTGCCGAACTGGACGCGTTCATTGGCATAGGCGACCGTCATTTCCATGACTCGCCCTGCGGCGCCGGAGATGAGCTGCGCCCGTAGCACCGCCGCGATGGGACGCAGCGCCGATCCGTTCGGCTCACCCACATAGGCGTCGACGTCATGAGGAACACCGGTCGCTTCGACCTTTGCTGCGGTCAGCGCAGGACTTTGCGCTGTGCCGGACAGAATGTGCGAAGCGACAGCGGCGAACGGAACCGCCCCCGCACCAGTCGCGATCGCGATTGGACCTTCGGGTGCTTCGACACCGGCAGCGGCGAGCAGCGCACGAGCGATCATCGTATCGCCGACCGGCAGCGGGACTGCATGCCGGCCGAGCAAAGCGATCAACGGCGCGGCGGCGTCCAATGACAACCCCGCCCCACCTGACTCTTCGGCAACGAGCGCGTCGAGGAAGCCGGATTCGAGAAAGGCATTCCACATAGCGCTGCTGTCGCCGCCCTGTTCGATCTCACGGATCGCGGCAGGAGTGCAGATATCCTCGATCAAGCGAGCGAAGGGATCGATCAGTTCGGACATGTCCATGAATAGGCTCCCTTCAGCGCAGGCCAAGGCCGCGGGCGATGATGCCGCGCAAAATCTCGCGCGTGCCGCCGCGCAGCGAGAAGCTAGGCGCGATGTGGGTGACGTAAATCAAAGTGCGGTACAGCTCGGGATCAACCGGCTCGTTGGGGTTGGCCGCCAGATCATCGCCGATCAACTGCGGCACGGCCTGTTCGAAGCTGGTGCCCAGATCCTTCATCAATGACGCTTCGACGACCGGGCTTTCGCCCGCAACCAACCGTGCGGTCACGGCGAGCGACATTTCGCGAAGCACCGCCTGCTGCGCCATAAGCGACCCGACGAGGCGAAGCGTGGCGCTGTCTTTACGGCCGACCGCTTCGAGGTGACGGACCCAGGCGTCGATCAATACGACGGAGGAATAGATACGCTCAGGCCCGCTGCGTTCAAAGGCGAGTTCGGCGGTGACCTGCTTCCACCCCTGCCCTTCCGCGCCGATCAGCGCGTCGGGAGCTAGACGGACGTCTTCGAAGAAGACTTCGGCGAAGTGGGCGTCGCCGGTAAGGTCGACGATCGGACGGATGGTTATGCCGGGTGCCTTCAGGTCGACGATCAGCTGCGACAGGCCCTGCTGCCGGTCGGCGCTGGTGCCCGACGTGCGTACCAGAGCGATCATGTAATCGCTGTGCATCGCGTTCGTGGTCCAGATCTTCTGGCCGTTGAGCAACCAGCTGCCGTCCGCCTGCTGCTCGGCCCGGCTGCGCACGCTGGCGAGGTCGGAACCCGAGCCCGGCTCGCTCATCCCGATGCAGAAAAGCGCTTCGCCCTTCGAGATGCGGGGGAGGTAGAAACGGCGCTGTTCTTCGGTGCCATATTGCAGGATCAACGGGCCGCTCTGGCGATCGGCGATCCAGTGGCCGGCGACGGGGGCGCCTGCCGACAGCAATTCCTCGACCACCACGAAACGGGTGAAGGGACCTCGGCCTACACCGTCATATTCCTTTGGCAGCGAGAGGCCGAGGTAACCAGCCTGTCCCAGCTTGCGGCTGAACGAAGGGTCGAAGCCCTGCCAGGATCGCGCGCGGCGGTGGATCGGAAGTTCGGCGATGGATTCCTGAATAAGCGCGCGGAGCGCTGGGCGGATCGCCTCATCCTCTGGCGGGAGGGCGGAAAGAGTCAGTGTTTCGAACAAGCCGGCCTCTTGAAACCGTGAAGGAATTGGCGAGTAAATCGCGTTTTGTGAATTGATAGTCCAATATCGAATTTGGGATATTTGATATTCAATGGCTATCGGAGGCGATCGCCGCGAAATTCTTGGCGAGCGGACCGGCGGCGTCGCGGGGGAGGGCGACGCCGGTGAGGACGGGGACTTTCGTGGCGAGGCGGACGAGCCGGACGCCTTGAGGGACCGACCCCGCAGCGCGCGAAGGGACGAGCGCCACGCCGAGGCCGGAGCGGACGAGGGCAAGGACGGCGCTCAATTGCGCGGCTTCCTGCGCGACGATGGGCATGAAGCCAGCCTTTTGACAGGCGGTCAGTGTGATCGAATGCAGCACGCTGATGCGGCTTTGAAGGATGAAAGGCTGCTGCGCCAGGTCGCTCAGCTCCACGCTTTGGGCGTCAGCAAAGCGGCTGCCCTCCGGCAGGGCGGCATATAGTTCGTCGGGGTCGATGACCTGCGTGTCCACGGCCGCGATCTGAAGCAACGGCAGGCGCACGAGGCCGACGTCCAGTTCGGCGGCGGCAAGTTTGCGCGCGATTTCCGCGCTGGTCGCTTCCTCCAGCACCAGTTCGACGGCGGGATAGCGACGGCGATATTCAGCGATAAGGCGGGGGAGCAATTCGAACGTCGCGGACCCGACGAAGCCGACCCGCAACTGCCCCCTCTCCCCCGCCGCGCCGTCGCGCGCGGCTTCCCGGAACCGATCCGCCTGCACCAATGTCGCCCGCGCCATGTCCAGAGAAGCGCGCCCTGCGGAGGTCAGCCTGACACCGCGCGCGCTTCGCACGAACAGGGCGGCGCCCAGTTCTTCCTCCAGCTTGCGAATCGCGACTGTAAGCGGCGGCTGCGACATATTGAGCCTTTCCGCCGCGCGATGAAAATTGCCGGTTTCGGCAAGCATGATGAAATAACGAAGCTGGCGGAGTTCCATGATAGCTTCTATATATCGGAAAATCGAAAATCAATATTAGCTTGAGAGAAGGCGAGCGCCTAGCGTCGCCGCGATCTTTTCATATCTCATTGGGAGAGCCCCGCTTGGATCCGTTTCTTCATGTCGAGCGCGACGGTGCTGTCGTGGTCGCCCGCTTCAACCGCCCCGACGAACGCAACACCATCACCGAAGTCGAGCAGAGCGAAGAGATCGTCGATTTCTGCCGCAGCATGGTGCGCGACACATCGGTGCGGGCGATCGTCCTCACCGGTAGCGGCAAGGCGTTCAGCGCGGGCGGCAATGTCAAATATATGGCGGAGCGCAGCGGCATATTCGGCGGCACACCCTATGAGATCCGCAACGCCTATCGCACCAGCGTGCAGATGATCGGTCCGGCCATCCACGAACTGGAAGTGCCGATCATCGCGGCGATCAATGGCCCTGCCATCGGCCTGGGCCTAGACATCGCATGCATGTGCGACATTCGCCTGATGGCGGATAGCGCCGTGGTCGCCGAAAGTTATGTGAAGCTGGGCATCATTCCCGGCGGCGGCGGCGGCTGGCTGCTGCCGCGCCTCATTGGGGCACAGCGCGCCAACCTGATGACGCTGACGGGCGATGCAATCAATGCGCAGACGGCGCTGGAATATGGACTGGTGGCCGAAGTGCTGCCCGCCGACAAGCTTATGGACCGGGCGCTGGAACTGGCGGGCAAGATCGCCGCCAACCCAGGTCATGCGACGCGCATGGCCAAGCGGCTGATGCGCGAAGGGGCGGACATGAAGCTGACCACACTGCTGGAAATGGCGGCAGGCTATCAGTCGCTGGCCCACTATACCGAAGACCATCATGAGGCGATCGCCGCCTTCCTTGGCAAGCGCGCGCCGGAGTTCAAGAACAAGTGACCGAGACGAAGACAGCCACAGGCCACCTGGCGGGGATGAAGGTTCTGGACCTTTCGCGCTTGCTGGCGGGGCCCTGGACCACACAGATCTTGGGCGATCTGGGCGCGGACGTGATCAAGATCGAACAGCCGGGACACGGCGACGACACAATGCGCTGGGGCCCTCCCTTCCTAGACAATGGTTCCAAGGATGCGGCCTATTATCTGTGCGCGAACCGCAACGTTGCGATCAACCTGGCTGTCAGCCCCATGATTTCGCCCAGGCCAATCACATAGGGCTGTGGCGCATTTGCCTGGGGCTCGGACGACGCCTCCTTCTGAGAGCACGCACCAGCCAGAGCAAGCAAGCAAGCACAGGGCCGCGCATGTGCTCGCCCTTGTCCACCACCTCATGTCCATGTCAGCCAAGGACGCTACCCGGGCGGCGCACGTGTCTTATGCGCGCCGGTTTCTGAGATTCTTGCGCTGGGCTACCCCCTCAAACGAGGGACTGTGCGGCAATGCTCAGCAGGCACCTTGAGCGGGCCGGGGGATGGCGCAGCGCCGGGTGCGGGTTGCGGATAAGCGGTCGATCGCGCGGAATGGAAGGTGACGTTGCCTTCCACCTTCTGGATGATCTGATGGATGTAGCCGTTGAGGACGGTGACCGATCCGAAGCGCTGCAACAGGGCCAGCGCCTGTGCGCTGTCATCCGTGCCCCAGCCCATTGTTCGTAGACCGTCCAGAGCGGGATATGCCCGAACACGACCACGGGCGTACTCGAGGCCAGGCCGGCGAGATCCTTGGAGAGCCAGGCGAGCTGATCGTCGCCAAGATGCGCCATGCCGCCTGGCTTCAGATTGGCGACATTGTTGAGCGCGACGAAATGCACGCCGTCATGATCGAAGCTGTACCAGCCGGTGCCGATCGTGCCCTGTCCATGATGCGGGCATCACCCTTGCCATGCTGCTTGTCGCTGAGCCCTGGCTTCAGGCCGGTAAGCTCACCCCCTGCAGCACGAACGCACTAGCTTTGGGCGAAACATATCGCCTTTATCGGCCTGGCCGCCGCGTTGCTCCCAGTGAAGCCGAGCAGCGCTTTGCCGACTGGCTTCACCAGGAAGCAGACATATCATTGGCGACCTTTGTGGAATTGACCCGCACAGATCGGCATTCGCTGAACCAGCACTGACTTAAGCCCCTTAGCGGAGCGACGTGTCAAAACCTGTCGATGACCACGACACCGATGATATCGTGGTCATCGCTTCAAGCCCGACACGCTGGTCGACCCACTGGAAACCCTGTACCCCTCATGGTGGCCTTGCTGTAATCCTGGAGCGGCAACCGCCGCGCGATGGCAGCCCCATCCCCCTTAGAAGAAAGCGGCACATCTCTCAGAGCTAGCCCGTTTGCGCGCTTTATGATGGGATCGACTTTGTTAAAATGAATCCCTTGCACCGCACCATCAAAATGCCCATTCGACCGAAGCCCAGATTTTCTGGGTGTCGGTGGCGAAAGCCTTGGCGTTGTAATCGGCATATTTGAGGGTGAAGGTGTATTTCTTCACTTTCGCGAGCAGCTGAACATTGATCTCGTCGCCATAATGCGCGCCCAGTCGATCGGCCTTGTAATCGTGATAGATCGCCGAGATGCCGATCGTATCGAACGGGCCAACCTTCTTCCAGCCATAGCCAAGCGATCCGTAGAGATCCTTGATGCCCGTGGCGGGCGTGACCAGGAACTTGTCTGCCCAGCCCTGGAACTTGTGGAGCGTGGCGAAAGGCGTCTGCAGGGCGAAGCCGCCAGCGAACGGCGAGCCGGTTGCCTTGGTGGTGACGCTGCCGTCGGCGCCCAGCACCTCATAGCCCACGCCCAGTTTGAAGGCCTTCACCTCGAGGCCGGCTTCGGCGAGGTAATAATCGGCGGAATAGTCGATCGGGTTGGTGCCGATGTCCGATTGCGACGCGTAGCTGGCCGCGTAGGTGAGCTTCACGGCCTTGGAGAGCGGGTAGGTGCCGGTGAAGCGCGCGCCGAAGGTCTGGCTCGAATTGCGGAGCAGGGCGGCGGGCAACTCGTCTTCATCGACCCGATAATAAAAGCCGGTCAGTGTGCCGATCTTGGTGGTGTAAGCGAGATTGGCGAAGATATTGTCGCCGCCGATCGCCTGTGGACGCGGCGGGACGGTCGCAGGTGTCCCGTCGATGCCCCAGATGGTGCGGGCGGACCAGGCATAGGTGACGTCGAGCTTGAGGTTCTTGACACCCGACCATTCGATGCGTGCGGCGTCGAAAGTCTGTTCATTGTCGCGCCAGCCGACCGCGCCGACGAAACGCTGGTCGTCAAGGTTTATGCGCTGACGGCCGCCGGTGACGACCGTCTTGGGGATTCCCTTGAACTGGAGCTGGATGCGATTGAGCTCGATATTCTGCGGATCGGCGACCAGCGGATAGGCCGTCTTGCCGTTGAGACCGCTGTTATATTTCTCGCTGATCGCGAGCGTTCCTTCGGCTTCGGCGAGGAAGGAGAAGGGGCCGCTGCTCAATTCGTAGCCAGCGCGGACGCGGGCGGTGATGGCATCGGCCTCCTTCGCGATCCCTGTCTGATCGACATTTTCATAGCGCAGGCGCGCATCGATCAGCGGCTTGAACTTGAGCGGTTCGGCGAGTGCCGGGCTGGCGACGGCAACGCTGGAGAGCAGGCAAAGTGATAGCGTTCTCATTTTTCCCCCTTTTGGAAATGAGTTTTCTGGATTGGACTTTCAGGCGCCCCTCCGGCGCCGGGGCATCAGGCCGCTTCGTCGAGCGGGTTTGAATATCTCTGATGCAGGAAATGCAGGATCGCGTGCCGCGCGTGGTTATATTCGGGCAGCTCGGCGGCTTCGATCCGGTTACGCGGACGTTCGAGTGTGATCGGCAGATCCTCGCCGATCGATGCGGCGGGGCCATTGGTCATCATCACCACGCGATCGGCGAGCAACACGGCTTCGTCCACATCGTGGGTGATCATCACGACTGTTGTGCGGAGCTGCGACTGGATCTCCATCACCGTATCCTGAAGGCTGGCGCGGGTGAGCGCGTCGAGCGCGCCAAACGGTTCGTCCATCAGCAGCACGCGTGGCTGCATCGCGATCGCGCGGGCGATGCCGACGCGTTGCTTCATGCCGCCCGAAAGCTCACCGGGGCGCTTGATCGCCGCATGCGCCATATGGACCAGATCGAGATTGTGGAGCACCCACTCCTTGCGCTCGGCGCGGCTCTTGCCGGGCGTCGTCTTGTCCACCGCGAGGCGGACATTCTCCTCGACCGTCAGCCAGGGCAGCAGCGAGTGATCCTGGAAGATCACCGCCCGGTCAGGCCCCGGCTTCTCGACCGTCTCGCCATCGAGGAAGACGACGCCCCGCGCGGGCTTGGTGAGCCCCGCGATCACGTTGAGCAGCGTCGATTTGCCGCAGCCCGAGTGGCCGATCAGGGCGACAAACTGCCCCTTTTCGATCGAGAGATCGATATTCTCGACGGCGGTGAACGGCCCGGTCTTGGTCGGGAAGATGACGCTGATGCCTTCGAGCGCCAAATAGCTGCGAACTTTCATGGAACCTGTCTCCTCAAGCACGGGCGATGCGGCGGCCGATGAAAGCGACCAACCGGTCGAGCGCGAAGCCGGTCATGCCGATCCAGACCAGCGCGACGATGGTGTCAGTGAGCAGCGAGCTGTTGTAGCTGTCCCAGATGAAGAAGCCGATGCCGGTGCCGCCCTGCACCATCTCGGCCGCGACAATCGCGAGCCAGCTCATGCCCACGCCGATGCGCAGGCCGGTGAACATGTAAGGCACCGTCGCCGGCAGCATGATCTTGGTGAAATATTCGAACGGATTGAGCGCAAGTACCCTGGATACGTTGCGATAGGTCTGCGGAATATTCTGCACGCCGGTCGCGGTGTTGAGGATGACCGGCCAGATCGCGGTGATGAAGATCAGGAAAATCGCGGACGGCCCGGCCTGCTGGAAGATGGCGAGGCTGATCGGCAGCCAGGCGAGCGGCGGGATGGTGCGCAACACCTGGAAAAAGGGATCGAGGGCGCGATAGGCGGCCCGGCTCTGCCCGATCAGCACGCCCAGCGCGATGCCGATGATCGCCGACAGCCCATAGCCATAGGCAACCCGGCCAAGGCTGGTGAGAATGTGACCAGCGATGCCGACATCGCCGCCGTCCTGAATGTGCATGCCGGCGAGATCGAAGGTGACGCCCTTGAAGGGATGGAGGATAACCTCATTGCTTTCAGTCCAGATCCGCGACGGGCTTGGCAGCGAGGCGCCTTCGCCGCTGCAGCTGATTTCCCAGAAAGCGAGCAGCACGATCAGCAGCAGCGTGGTCGGGAGTATGGTGGAGACTACTCCGTTCAATCGTTCGAGCCAGGCGGGCCGGGGCTTTGCCGGCATGGCAGGCATGGCGATTGCAACCTCCATGGCCGGCGCCGAAGGATGCCGGATAATTTGCGCGCCCCGATTGGCGGCAACGCCTTCCGGCAGCAAGCCCACGCCGGTATCGACAAGTTTGGCGGAAGAGGTCGACATCAGGATTATCCTTCAGCGATTGAGTATCAAACTCGCTTGATCGCGAGACTTTTGAGATAGGCTGCGGGGTTGCCCGGATCGAAAACCTTGCCGTCGAAGAATTTCTCGACGCCACGGCTCTCGCCCCTGGGGATGAGATTGGCCGGAACCTTCGCCAGCGCCGCGCCCTTGCGCCAGATATCCGAACGATTGACCTTGGCGATCAGCGCGGTCTTGGCCAGCGTCATCGGCAGCTTGCCCCAGCGCTGGTCCTCGGTGAGGAACCACAGCTCGTGGCTCTTGTACGGAAATGAGGCGTTCGCGGCGAAGAATTTCATCTTGAACGGCGCGTTCTTGATCACGCGTCCATCGCCCATGTTGAAATTGCCCGCGAGCCGATCCTGGATGTCCCCAGGGGCGACCTTGAGCCAGTCGCGCCCGCCAATGGTGGCGGCGAGCTTGGGGTTGTTAGCCGGATTGTCGCACCAGCGCTGCGCCTCGATGATCGCGGCGGTCAATGCGATCGCGGCGCGGGGATTCTGGGCAACCCAGTCAGCGCGCATGGCGAAGCTCTTTTCCGGATGATTCATCCACATCTGGCCGGTCGAAACTGCCGTGTAACCCAGCTTTTGTGAGATGAGCTGATCGTGCCACGGCTCGCCGACGCAGAAAGCCTCCATCGTGTTCGCTTTCATGTTAGCGACCATCTGGGGCGGCGGGACGGTGATGAGTTCGACATCCTTGTCGGGATCGATCCCTCCGGCGGCGAGCCAGTAGCGCAGCCACAGATCATGGGTGCCGCCGGGGAAAGTCATTGCCATCGTGATCTTGTTGCCGGCCGCCTTCCGCTTCGCGATGATGCCCTTCATCTTTTCGGCGTGGATGTCCGCCTTCGCGGTCAGATATTCCTTCTCGACCGAGATGCCCTGACCGTTGACGTTGAGCCGGGCGAGAATATTCATCGGCACCGGCTTGCCCTGATTGATCGTGCCCAGCGTCAGGAAATAGGGCATCGGAGTCAGGATATGCGCGCCGTCGATGCCACCACCACCGGCACCCAATACGAGATTGTCGCGCGTCGCACCCCAGCTCGCCTGCTTGGCGACCTCGACATCGGGCATGCCATATTTAGCAAAGAGACCGAGTTCCTTGGCGATGATCAGCGGGGATGCGTCGGTCAGCGCGATGAAACCGAGCTTGGCGCCCTTGACCTCTGGCCCCGGCCCGGCGGCGAAAGCGCCCGATGGGAAGGCGGTGTTGACCGCGCCCAGCAAGGCAGTCGTTGCTGCAACGCCACCAAGTTGCACGAATGATCTACGGTTCAGCGCGATCTCTTCAAATCCTTTTTTCTTCGTATCGCGGCCATCGTTATCCATTGATTTCCCCCTGAGAACAAAAAAAGCCGCAAAGCGAGGGAATACCTCGGCTTGCGGCGACTCTGCCTGATCTATTTAAGATGCGCCGCACTTGATCCGCCTTTGGACCGTCGGCTATATATCGGGCTACATCACCCGTTCATTGCAAATGCTGCCTCTGATTCGGATTCAATGCAAGCATTATTTTCGCATTTGCAGCATGCGTGTTTCAGCGCCTTGGCAAGTCCCGTCATGAAAGGCATGCCGCTGCCGAATGCGCAAGGCTATGAATGGCTCCAGCGATGATGTTAGCCGTTGCCTCGGCATTTCAGAAATTTTGCGCCCGTCACCGTGATTATCATGGCGCCCCTTGTTGGGTTTAGTTGAGGAAGTTGAGACGTGCCATTGGGTCTCAACCAGCCTCGCGAAGGTTACGAATGTTCGGGTATCGCGGTTTATTTTCGCAATCACCTTCGTAAACTTCCTCAACTTGAAAGTGGCGGAAGGGTTGCTCCGAGTTCCGACGTTCCGAAGTGCGGGAGCTTCCAAAGGGACACGGTGGGCGACGGCAAGCTGCATGACGCTTCCTGACAAGATGGAGGAAGCGTCGAGCATGGCAGTTTGGCGGCGTGTAGGACAGAGGTTGATGTGAAAGCTCTCACGGCGGCGTATATTTGTCTCGTTATCAGATGAATTACCGTGACAGGCGCGAAAATCCCTAAACTTGGGAAGGCAATCCTATAGCCAGCGCCACTTACCGTTTATCTGACGCCGAAACTCGCGAGATATTGGTCGAGCATTTTCTGTATCTGGGTGATGTCAGGTTCGGGCAATGCCACCGCCCAGCTGGCGAGGCGCTGGATGGCGCCGGCGATCATGTTGGCGGTGGCCTCGGGGTCAAGGATGTCAAGTTTGCCCGCGGACTTAAGGCCGCTCAGCGTGCGGATCGTCAGTTCGTGGCAACGCAGCTTCGTGGGGCGGTTCGCGAAGCCGGGGTAGAAGGTGGGCGCGTCGCGCAGCATGATCTGCTGGACATCGGCTTTAAGAACGGTTGAAAGATAGCAGTGCGATGCCAGGCGCAATCCTTCCCAGGCATCTTCAGGCCGTTCGCCCAGATGTCGGGTTTTCGCTTTGACTTCCCGGTCCAGCTCAGCCTCGATCTCCGCAACGACCGCCTTGAACAAGCCGAGCTTGTTTTCGAAATGATGATAGAGCGCCCCGCGCGTCATGCCGCCGACGGTGGTGAGATCCTCCAGAGCGACATCAGCATAGCCAACGCTTCCAAACATCGCCCGCGCGAGCGAAAGCAATTTCGTCCGGGTCTCGGCGGACATCTCCACCCGGGACCGCCGCGGCCTGGCAAGCATTGTCGTCATCTGGTTCAATACGATACTTCCCTCGCCCTTGTCGCAGGCATTATCGCGTGAGGTGCCATCATGGACGCCAAGGGATCATGAGCAACCGGGAAGCATCGAAGTCATGCGGGCGGAGCCGGGCGCTGCATGAAAACACCGCAGCTCAATTGGTGTCCGATAGGATGGAATGCCAGGCAGCACAGGTAAGCTGCCTGGCGTCCGGGGTTAAGCGAGAACCGTGCTGAGGTTGCGGCGGCGCATCGCTGCACCGACAAGACCGAAACCGGCCATCATCAACGCCCAATTCGCGGGTTCGGGAACGGGTGCGTAGTTGATCGTGCCCGAATAGGCGCCACCCTTGGTGCCCCATTTGCCCGATACGGTCAGCACATGATCACCCGCGCTGATCAGGGTATCGGCCAGTGACCATTTTTCTTCATAGCCCGTCAGATCCTGATGAAAGACCGTCACGCCATCAAGCACGACATTCTTCAGAACCACGTCGAGCTTGGAGGAGAGTGCGATCGAACCGACAAATGCGCTCAGAGAACCCGTTGGCACCGAGAACTTGAAATCATCCGAGAACAGACCGCTGGTCTTGGACTTGTTGCCGAAAATGCTGGCGCCGATATCCGGTCCGACATCGGAAAGGACAAAAGTGGCAGCCTCGGCGGGCGCAGCGGCAATGGCGGTAGTCGCGAGACCCAACGCTACGATAAACTTGAACATCTTCTTACTCCCTTCGCCCTTCTTTTCGGGGTTGGGAGGCGGTCCGGTCCAGTTAAAATCCCGTGAAAGACCAGGATTAACCAAGCTTTGACGTGCTTTGGTGCATAAGATCGCCCTCCGGATGATCGTCTGTCATCGATAAAACAAAGCGCAAAATGCCAATGATTTCGGCCCAAAACAGTTTGCGGCAAAAGCTGCTCAACAGAAAGGGCAAGCCCACCCCGCGCGAGCTTTTGCGCTACTGCGGGGTTCTGAGCATCGTAACCGCCGGCTCTGTTACTGCCCAGCAAACCGATCATCCCGTGACCGCGGGCCTTGTCTTCGTGATAGGCATAATGATCAACGGTGCGCTTGGCGGACTTGGCGCAGGCCTGTGTTCCGCCGTGGCAGCCTCTTTCATGTATAACTTCTTCATTCGGTTCCCGGTTTTCACTTTCGGTTTCAGTTCGATCGACGATTACGTACCGCTCGTCGCGTTCAACATTACGGCGATCGTTTCCGGGTGGTTGTCAGGCAGGCTAAAGGATCGCGTACAGAGCGCGGAGTTTGCGCGCAGTCAGCTCGATCTCCTGCTTGCCTTCAGCAGCCGCTTACAACGAGCCGTAGATTTCGACGATGTCGCCAGCGCGCTGGGCGAAGCTGTGTCATCAGGCGTCGCCAAAACAATGATTCTGCCTTATCTTGAAGAACATTATCCACCGCGACGGATCGAAATGTGGCGTGCTGCCATCAACCGGCAATTGCTTGAAAGAGAAGAGGGTCCGCCCCCAGAAGCTGGTGAGAAAGCTGCTGAAGATCGGCTGATCGCGTTTGAAAACATAGAATTGTCGGCATTTGTCAGCTTGTTGGCTATGGCGATCGAGCGCTGCGATCTGCTTGATGAGCAGACGCAAAGCGAAGCACTAAAACGGTCGGAGCAGTTCAAAACCGCTCTGCTGTCATCTCTATCTCATGATCTTCGTACGCCAATCGCCGCTATTTCCGCATCAGCCACTAGTCTGATAAAATTCGGTCACATTCTCGAACGCGAGACCCGAAGCGATATGCTGCACACGATTCAGAATCAGTGTGAGCGTCTTAACCGGTTCACCGCCAAGTTGCTGAGTCTGGGACAATTGCAGGGTGGTATCAGCGACCGGCAGTTTGAGATCGTCGATGTGGCGGACGCGTTGGGATGCGCAATCGCGTCCGTCAGAGGTATCGAGGCAGAGCGCAAAATTATTAAAAACGTTGGCAATATGCCGATGCTGGTGAATGCAAATCCGGTAATGCTGGAACAGATATTGTTCAATATTCTTGAAAATGCGGTTAGTTACAGTCCGCCCCATACCAGCATCACGGTCGATGTCGTTCTGGGCGATGCCCTGTTATCGCTGTTCGTGATCGATGAGGGCCTTGGGATCGCTCAAGCCGATATCGAACACATATTCGACCGTTTTTTCCGGGGGAATCATAATGTTCACGGGCAAGGACAGGGATTGGGGCTGTCAATTGCCAAGGGCTTTGCCGAGGCATTTGGTGGCCAGATCACGGCCACCAGCCCGGCGCCAGGTTCCGGTCGCGGTACCCAGGTTGCTGTCGTGCTCCCACTCGCAATGAACCATATGAGAAGGAAGGCGGGTGGCTGATACGATACTCATCGTCGACGATGAACCAGCCATCGCAAAGACATTGCAACCTGTCTTATTGACGCAGGACTACGTCGTCCAAACCGCCTCAAGCGCCGCTGAAGCTTTACGCCGCGCACGCCAGACAGCCTTTGACGTCGTGCTTCTGGATCTTGGCCTGCCGGATGCAGACGGAAAGGAAATAATCGCCAATCTGCGCCAACTGAGCTGCCGTGCAATCCTAGTGCTTTCCGCACGTCATCAGGAGACCGAAAAGGTGGCAGCGCTGGATGGCGGCGCTGACGACTATCTCAACAAGCCATTCAGCATTGACGAACTTCTCGCCCGAATAAGGGCCGCCTTGCGGCGGACGCGCATCGTAAAGGTGCCCATTAAGTCATTCCGGTCGCGAAACCTGTTCGTCAACTACGAGTTGCGCCGCGTCGTGCTCAAGGGAATCGAGATCAAGCTATCCCCAAAGGAGTTCGCGTTGCTGGAATGTTTCTGTCAGCACGCCGGCCAAGTCGTCACACGGCGCCAGCTTCTGCTGGCCGGTTGGAATGATCCCATTGCCGACGGTCAAAACTTGCGAACTTATGTCACGCTTCTCAGACAGAAGCTTGAGGAAGATCCCGGCGAGCCTTCACTGATCGTGACGGAAGCAGGCGTCGGCTATCGCCTGATGGCAATTCCGGAAGGATCGGAAGCTAACGCGCCATAGAAATGCGGCGTGCCAGGATTCAGGGCAAGGGCCGTTCGTTGTTGACGCTATTGGGATCCGGATCGGCAAGCAGGACGAGATTGCGCCCGCCGCGCTTCGCGCGATAAAGCGCGCGATCCGCACGGCGCAGCATGTTCGATATGTTCCGATCGTGCGCGAGGCCCGCCACGCCGGCGGAAATGGTAATATTTCCGATCGACTGCCCAGCTTGCCGGTCGATGATGTTCCGCCGCGCAAGATCGCAGCGTGCGACATCCACCAGATCAAAGGCTTCCTCCGGCGGAATACCCTCGAACAGCAGCACAAATTCCTCACCGCCGTGCCGTGCAACAATCCCGTTGCTACCGACGTTTTCGGCGAGAAGCCTGGCGACGAACGTCAGCACGCGATCGCCAACTTCATGGCCATGCGTGTCGTTGACATCCTTAAAGTGATCGATGTCGCAAAAGGCCATCGAAAGTGACGAGCCCTGCGAAACCGCACGTTCAGCGGCCGCACCGAGAATACGCTCGAAGGCGCGGCGATTGGACAAGCCGGTCAAAGCATCGGTTTCAGCCTGTTCGCGCGCCTGATCGAGGCTGTCGCGCATGCCGTCCATCTGCGAAGCGGATTCGCGCATCAATGCCTCCGCGGCACTGGTCTTCTCGATCATTACGCGCGTCAGGCCGACGAGAGATCCCAACACCGGATTGCTCGCGATCGTGGGCGCGAGTTCGGAGATATTTTCTTCCAGCGCGTAGCCATAGGTGCGGGCGTCTTCACCGGATCGCCGCGCCAGTTCGGCAACCTCCTCCAGCTGTTTTTGCGCCTGCTCGACCAGTGACGCCAGTAACGCCACGGTCAGCGCGCCATCATTTTCGCGAAGCGCGTCGATCATCGTGCTGCCGTCGCGAATCAACGCGGCCACCTGTTGGCCCAGACCCGGCTCTCCCGCGACGCGGTGGCGATAAGCAAGCGCATAATGAACGGGCAGCGGTTCGATGGCATGTTCGAGCAGAAACGCGCTGATATTGGCCAGGATGTTTCGGTAGCGCTCCAGCTCGGCCATCGCTTCTTCAGCGCGACTTCCGCTGGATGATGACAACGAAATTTCCGAGGAGTCCTGCGCCACACTCTGAACGGCGTCCGTGCCCGCCTCTGCGTGAAAACCGCCTAGAATTTTCGTCAATACGCCCACTTTGGTTGCCCCGTTCCCACTTCATCACCAAAAGCCGCCCGGCTCCGGGGTGCGAATGATACGCACATGAAAAGAAAAATTTGGTTACTTTCCCCGCAGCGCGCTGCGCCCTTTTACTTATAGCGCACGCTCGCTATAGCGCCGGAGACTCTCGCACTTGCGAACACCCGGCGCGGCCTCCCCACCTGCGCCAAAAATCCTGAGGGAAGGGACTGATAATTATGACGGCCGTCGGTCAAGATACGCTGAAAACCCGGGCAACACTCAACGTCGACGGCAAGCATTACGCTTATTATTCGCTGCCCAAGGCGGCCGAAAAACTTGGCGACATTTCACGCCTGCCCTTCTCGATGAAGGTACTCCTCGAAAATCTGCTTCGCTTCGAAGATGGCGTGACGGTTACGACCGAAGATGTGCAGGCGATCGTTGACTGGCAAAAGGAGCGTTCTTCCGAACGCGAGATTCAGTATCGCCCCGCGCGCGTGCTGATGCAGGATTTCACCGGCGTGCCTTGCGTCGTCGATCTTGCTGCGATGCGGGACGCGATGAACAATCTTGGCGGCGATGCGCAAAAGATCAATCCGCTCGTCCCCGTCCATCTGGTCATCGATCACTCGGTGATGGTCGACAGCTTCGGCACCCCGCAGGCATTCGATGAAAATGTCGCGCTGGAATATGATCGAAACGGAGAACGTTACGAATTCCTGCGCTGGGGATCGAAGGCGCTCAACAATTTCAAGGTCGTGCCGCCCGGCACCGGCATCTGCCACCAGGTAAATCTGGAAAATCTCGCCCAGGCGGTGTGGAGTTCGGCGGACAGCTCGGGCGGTCTCGTCGCCTATCCCGATACCTGCGTAGGAACCGATAGCCATACGACGATGATCAACGGCCTCGGCGTGCTCGGCTGGGGCGTCGGCGGGATCGAGGCGGAAGCCGCAATGCTGGGACAGCCGGTATCGATGCTGATCCCCGAAGTCGTCGGGTTCAAGCTTTCCGGCACGCTGCTCGAAGGCATAACGGCGACCGATCTCGTGCTCACCGTGACGCAGATGCTCCGCGCCAAAGGCGTGGTCGGCCGGTTCGTCGAATTTTACGGCCCGGGCCTCGATTCGCTGTCGCTCGCCGATCGCGCGACGATCGCCAACATGGCGCCCGAATATGGCGCAACCTGCGGTTTCTTCCCGATCGATGATGCTACAATCGTCTACATGCGCCTCACCGGCCGCAGCGAGGAAAACATCGCGCTCGTCGAAGCCTATTCGAAGGCGCAGGGTTTCTGGCGTGATGCGACCGCACCCGATCCGGTCTTCACCGACACGCTGCACCTCGACATGTCGACCGTTCAGCCCTCGATGGCCGGGCCGAAGCGTCCGCAGGATCGCGTATTGCTGAAGTCGGTCGACGAGGGCTTCAACAACGAACTCGCCAGTGGCTACAAGAAAGGCGACGAAGGCGACAAGCGCGTCACCGTCGAAGGCGAAGACTTCAATCTTGGCCATGGCGACGTCGTGATCGCGGCGATCACCAGCTGCACCAACACGTCGAACCCGTCGGTCCTCGTCGCGGCTGGCCTCGTCGCGCGCAAGGCGAACGCGTTCGGCCTGAAGGCCAAGCCGTGGGTGAAGACCTCGCTCGCCCCGGGATCGCAGGTGGTGACCGATTATCTCGAGAAGGTCGGGCTCCAGAAGGATCTCGACGCGATCGGCTTCAATCTGGTCGGCTATGGCTGCACGACCTGCATCGGCAATTCCGGCCCGCTTCCCGATCCGATCTCGAAGGCGATCAACTCGAACGATCTCGTCGCCTCCGCCGTACTCTCGGGCAATCGCAACTTCGAGGGCCGCGTATCGCCGGATGTCCGCGCCAACTATCTCGCATCGCCGCCGCTGGTCGTCGCCTATTCGATCTTCGGCACGACCGCGAGAGACATCACCGAGGAGCCGATCGGCGAGAGCACCGACGGCAAGCAGATATATCTGAAAGACATCTGGCCGACGACGGCGGAAGTCGCCAACACAGTGGCCGCCGCGATCGACAGCGAAATGTTCAAGACCCGCTATGCAAACGTATTCCTTGGCGACAAGAACTGGCAGGCTATCGAAGTCGAAGGATCGGACACCTATACTTGGCGTGCCGGATCGACCTATGTCGCCAACCCGCCTTATTTCGAAGGGATGTCCATGACGCCCGCGCCCGTCGCGGACATCATCGATGCCAAGCCGCTCGCGATCCTTGGCGACTCAATCACCACCGATCACATCAGCCCGGCCGGATCGATCAAGGCGGACAGCCCCGGCGGACGCTATTTGATGGAGCATCAGGTCGCCAAGGCTGACTTCAACAGTTATGGTGCGCGCCGCGGCAATCATGACGTGATGATGCGCGGTACATTCGCCAACATCCGCATCCGCAACGAGATGGTGCCCGGCGTCGAAGGCGGCATGACGAGCTATAAGGGCGAAACCATGGCGATCTATGATGCCGCCATGCGCCACAAGGCCGATGGCACGCCACTGGTCGTGATCGCCGGCAAGGAATATGGCACCGGCTCCTCGCGCGACTGGGCAGCGAAGGGCACCAACTTGCTCGGGGTTCGCGCGGTGATCACCGAAAGCTTCGAACGTATCCACCGTTCGAACCTCGTCGGCATGGGCGTGTTGCCGCTGCAATTCGCCGAGGGCGTGGACCGCAAGACGCTGAAGCTCGATGGATCCGAAACCTTCACCATCGACAATGTGTCCGGCCTGCGTCCTCGCCAGATCGTGAACGTCAAGCTCACGCGCGCCGATGGCAGCACGGAGACGTTTGAAACACGCTGCCGGATCGATACCATCAATGAGCTGGAATATTTTCTGAACGGCGGCATCCTCCAGTATGTGCTGAGGAAACTGGCAGCTTGATCGGGATCGCCGCCCTCATTCTTTCGGCGATGTTCGCCGGGGCGGCACTCTACATCAATCTGGTCGAACATCCGGCGCGGATGGCATTGCCGGCAGCGCAGGCCCGAGCGCAGTGGGCGCCTGCCTACGCACGAGGCTATGTCATGCAGGCAAGCCTTGCCATGCTTAGCGGAGTTGCCGGTGTCGTCGTCTGGTGGCGCTGGGGCGCGACCGCACCCCTTGTCGGCGGCTTGCTGATGCTCGCGAACTGGCCGTGGACACTGGTTGCGATCATGCCGGTCAACCGCGCGCTTCTCACGATTTCCGATAACGGGAATGATGAAAGGATCGGGGCGCTATTGGCGCGCTGGAACATGCTCCATGCTGTCCGCACCGCGCTTGGCCTGATGGCGACGGCCTGTTTTGCCTGGCCGCTCATCCGATTCTAGAAAACCGTTTTCCGCGAATTGCGCACATAGCATGTCCTTCAATACCCAGATTGACCGCCGCGCCCTGATCATCGGCTCGCTTGGAAGCGCCGTGGCGCTGGCCTTTCCCCGGACCGCCTTTTCACAAACCGAAGTCAGGCGGGTCGATGACCTGATCGCCCGCATGACGATCGAGGAGAAGGCAGGCCAGATGAGCTGCCTGGCCGACAGCTTCCGTCCCTTCAATCCGCCCAATCCCAAGGTTGGCGTGCAGGATAAGAAACGGCTTTCGGACATCATCCGCACGTCAGGCGTGGGTTGTCTGTTCAACGGCATCGGCGTTGCCGGAGCGCGCGAAGCGCAAACAATGGCGGTCGAGGAGAACCGGCTCGCTATTCCAATCCTTTTCGCGGGCGACGTGATTCACGGCCTGCGCACCATTTTTCCGGCGCCGCTCGCAGAAGCGGCAAGTTTCGATCCGGCATTGGCGGAGCGCACCGCACGTGCCGCCGCGCAGGAAGCAACGTCCGCAGGCCTGCACCTGACCTTTGCACCTGTTGTCGACGTCGCACGCGATCAGCGCTGGGGCCGGGTGGTCGAAGGGTCGGGGGAGGACGTCTATCTCGGCTGCCTCTTTGCCGCGGCTCGGGTACGCGGCTTTCAGGGACGCAATTTGCGGCGTCATGACAGCCTCCTGTCTTCACCGAAGCATTTTGCCGCCTATGGCGCGGTGCTGGCGGGGCTCGACTACAACAATGTCGACATCTCGGACGAAACCTTGCGCGAGACACATCTGCCGCCCTTCGCAGCGGCGTTCGAGGCTGGGGCTCTCGCCGTCATGTCCAGCTTCAACGAGATCAACGGCATTCCGGCAACCGCAGATCATGCGCTGATGACGGACCTGTTGCGGAATGAAATGGGATTTCGCGGGTTTGTTTGCTCCGATTATACGGCAGACCAGGAGCTGGTAGCGCACGGCTTTGCCGAAGATGATCGCGACGCCGCACGCCTTGCCATTCTGGCGGGTGTCGACATGAGCATGCAGAGCGGCATTTATCTCCGCTACATTCCCGAACTCGTCGCGTCGGGAGCAATCCCGATGGCAACCATCAACACTGCGGTTCGCCGCATCCTGTACGTGAAGACGGCTGCGGGACTATTCGACGATCCCTATCGCTCGATCGACGAGAAGTCGGAGGATATCCACATTGCTTCGGCCGATAAACTGGCCCTTTCGCGCGAAGCGGGCGCGCGTTCGATCGTGCTGCTTCGAAACGACGGCGACGTCCTGCCTCTCGCCCGCGAAAGTCAGAAACGGATCGCATTGATCGGCCCATTTGCCGAAGATGTAGATAATGTAATGGGGCCCTGGGCCTTTTACGGCGACAACAGGCTTAGCGTGTCGGTCGCCGAAGGGCTGCGCGCGCAGATGCTCTATCCTTCCCAGCTCATCGTCGAGGCAGGATCGGGCATAGAATCCTCGATCAAGGATGGCATCGCACGAGCGGTCGAGGCAGCGAAACAGGCCCACATCGTTATCCTCGCCGTCGGCGAAAGTCAGGATATGTCGGGCGAGGCTGAATCGCGGACCGAGATCGTGGTGCCGGCGGCGCAGCAGGCACTCGCAGACGCCGTAGCCGCCGTTGGAAGACCGACGATCGTCCTGCTCCGGCACGGACGCGCGCTTGCGTTGCGCGGGTCGATAGCCAGCGCCCCTACGATCCTCGCGACCTGGTTTCTTGGCAGTCAGACGGGTCACGCAATTGCTGATGTCTTGTTTGGCACGGTCAATCCCTCAGGCAAACTGCCGGTGAGCTTTCCATGGGAATCCGGGCAGGAACCCTTTTTCTACGATCGCAAGCCGACAGGGCGGCCTGCGGTCGAAAATCAGCCAAGCCAATACACAGCGCGCTTCCGCACTACAGAAAATACCGCGTTGTTTCCTTTCGGCCATGGCCTCAGCTACAGCCGCTTTGAACTTGCCGGGTTAAAGCTCAGTACAGACGAATTGGCGTGGAACGAGAGCCTGTCCATAGAAACCGCCGTTCGCAACACCGGTACCCGGACCGGAAGCGAGGTGATCCAGCTTTATATCCGGGACCGCATCGCCAGCCGCACTCGCCCTATCCGGCAGCTCAAAGGTATCCGCCGGGTAACAGTTGAACCGGGCAACAAAACGACCGCCCGTTTCACACTCAACCGGCACGATCTGGAATTTGTCGGATCCGACAGCAAGGCCGTCGCGGAACCGGGAATGTTCGATATCTGGGTGAGCCAATCATCGGTTGGCGGGCTCAAAGGCGCATTCCGATTGATGGCAGAGACAGCGGTACGTTAGGGTGCAGACCCCCAACAGTTTCTTTTCGCTAGGGCTGAGACGGCTGCCGCTCGATTATCCAGCTATGATTTTCTTCTATGATCGAAGAAACGGGGTTTCCTCCCGCGTCCCTTGACGGCGCATAGCGAAAGCGTTGCTCAATTATCCGGCAAGTCGCAGCATCCAGCGCATCGCTTCCGCTCGATCGCGTGATCGAGCAAGCGGAGGCGCGACCGTCAATACCGACCCTGTAGCGCACCGATACCGTCCCGCCGACTCCCGCGTCTCCCGCAGCAGCCGGATAATCGGAATCCTTGATGCGCCCGCTGATCCGGCGCGGCGGCGTTTCGTCACCATCGCCGTCGCCGTCACCATAGCGCCCGCTGCCGGAACCGACACCCTGACCCCCGCTACCCGTGCCCGGGCCAGGAACCGTCGACGCGCCGGAACTGTGATCCAAACCGCTGGATGGCTTTGGCGCCACAATAAATGGCGGGACGATGGGCAATAGAATGACGGGAACAGGAGCAGCCGTTTCCGTCGCGACGGATTTGAGATTTTTCGGGGCGGCAGCACCCGAAGCTTTCCTGTTTTCGTTTTTCAGCGGCGCGGGCTCAGGGGCGGGAAGTACGTCAGCGGAAACGTCGAAAATCTTCAACTTGTCGTCGCTTTGTCGGGAAATTTTCACCGCGAAGCCGGCGAGCAGAACATAGCCGATCAACACGTGGAACGCGCCAACACAAATCGCGGCCTTTAGCCGGTCGCCCATCCTGGATTCCGCAACCGTCATGGACTCAATGTAGGTGCGCTCCCGATCCTCCAAAAGCTATCCCATGGAAACTTTCTCGCCCTCACCGGTTTTCAAGGATAATCTCGAAGGAGGATCTCATGAAAATCGGTGCCGCCGCTGCCTTAGCGATGATGACCGCGACAGCGTCTCTATCGATACCGACCGCAGCATGGTCGATCGATCCGGACCATATGCAACACGATCATAACTGGAACGGGGATCGTGACGGCGAATGGGATCCGGCCCAGCATTACGATAACCGGAGCGCTGACGAGCGCACCATGAGCGAAGACGATCGGGTCTATCGCGGAAGCGACGGGCGCTATTATTGCAAACGGAACGACGGGACGACAGGCCTGATCGTCGGCGGAATCGCCGGTGGCGTGTTAGGCAAGATCATCGCTGGCGGGACGCTTGGCACCCTATTGGGTGCGGGCGGTGGCGCTTTGCTCGGCCGGAGTGTGGATAGAAAGCACGAGGACGTCAAATGCCGCTGAGCGCTTTCGAGCTCGGCATGCCGTCACCCGTCCCGCCCGATCCAGTGGAGAGCAGGCCCGTGTGATCTGAGCCACCGGCGTTGGGACGCAGGATCCTGACCGAACAATCGCGCAGCCGCTGCATGAAAGGCCGGGCTGTGGTCCATATGGAGACGATGAGCCACCTCGTGCGCTACGGTCGCGCGACGAACATCTGGCGGCGCCAGAATAAGGCGCCAGCTATACCGAATATCGCCAGACGATGAACAGCTTCCCCAGCGGCCGCGGGGATCGCCGATCGCGACCTTTCCGATCGTCACGCCCGCCAGTTGAGCGATTTCGCGTGTCTCTCGCTCGAGAACGGCATGTGCTTCCCGCTTAAGCCATCGGCTTACGCGCGTCGGGACAGATTCTCGCGGACCGCCCACGACGATACGGTCGGCCTCACGCCGGACGATCCTGGATGCGTCAGGTCGCCAATCTATTAGCAGAAGTTCTCCCGCGAACGTTATCGTGGATCCCGCGACGATAGGCTGGGGCGGTGGCAGCTTCCGGAGTTCGGCTTCCACCCAAGGCCGTTTGTCTTCGGCCCAGGCGAGCGCATGGTGCAACGAGGCACGCTTGGGCAGCGTAAGACGCACTGCGCCGTCGCGCGGATCAACGATCAACCGCATCCCGCGCGCCTGGGGCATTGCCCGCACCACCAGCTGACGGCTGCGCCCTCCCCCCTCATAAACAGGAGGAACCGGAGAAGGACGTTTCCTAAAGCTCGCGATCGACAAGGTGATGCTCGAGATCGCCAACGTCGTCCTCGGACACCGTCCAGCCGCGGACCGATATGCCCGCGCGGTGAACGGATTCAGGATCACCGCTGATTAATGGATGCCAATCGCGCAAAGGCTCACCGTTATACAAGAGACGATAGGCGCAGGTGCCAGGCAGCCAATCCAGTTCCTCCAGTTTTTCCGGGGTCAGGCGGACACATTCCGGCACGTGGATCTTCCGGTGCTTGTAGTCGCTGCAAAGTCCGGAACGCCGGTCGAGCAATCGGCAAGCAACATTCGTTGGCAGCAACTCCCCCGTTTCTTCGTCCTCCAGCTTGTGAATACAGCATTTGCCGCAACCGTCACAGAGCGACTCCCACTCGGCGCGACTCATCTGGCGCAGCGTTTTCGTCTCCCAGAACGGCCGCTCGCTCACCGGACCCAGCGATCCAGTTCGGCAGCAATCGTCTGACCATCCTTGTCCTGTGAGATAAGTGCAATGGGTTCGCCCTTCGGCCCGAATAGCAACGCCATGCGCGCATGATCGACAAGATATGCCCCCTGCGCATTCGGCGTCCCGCGCTTGAAGTAGACCGCGAATTGCTTTGCCACCTGATCGATGTCCGCCTCGCTGCCGGTAAGACCGATCAGACGCGGATCGAAAGCCGCCGTCCATTGCCGTAATACCGCTGGCGTATCGCGGACTGGATCAAGCGTGATGAAGAGGGGAACGATCTTGGCCGCGCGCGCGGCGTCTTCCTTGCCGAAAAGCTTCAGCCCCTTCATCAGGTTTTGCATGTCGACGGGGCAAACGTCCGGGCAATAGGTGTAGCCAAAGTAAATCAGCCGATATTTGCCCTCGAACATCTGGCTGCCAATACGGGTCCCGTCTTCGCTGGTGAGCGTGAAGGGACCGCCAATCTTAGCCCCTTCCAGTGGCGGCTTCTCCATTCCACGCTGACAGGCGCCGAGAAGGCTCAAGGCAAGGAGGGGAATGAGAAGGCGGTGATTGTTCATGGCGCGGCCAGACATGCTTTGCTATTGGCCCCAATACAAGGAAAAGCCGAGGCTTTGCGGAGATGTCAATGAAAAATGGCGGTAATTGGAGCATCGGACGCCCTGTGCTCGCAGGCATGATCGGTCTCATGCTGGCCATTCCAGCCGGCGCGCAGTTTTCCGATAGCTACAATTTCCTGAAGGCCGTGCGCGACAAGGACGGCGAGAAGGTGATGCAATCCCTGGAGGGCAACAAGTCCACCCTCATCAATACGAAGGATTATACGACGGGCGAAAGCGCGATCCATATCGTCACCAAACGGCGTGATGATCAATGGATGCGCTTCCTGCTTGCCAAGGGCGCCAATCCTGATCTGAGGGATGCAGCGGGAAACAGCGCGTTGATGATCGCTGCCCAGTTGGGCTTCCTCGAAGGGGAAGCCGCGTTGATCGAGAGCGGGGCCAACATTAACCTCAGTAACGCCAGCGGAGAAACACCTATCATCGCGGCGGTCCAGCATCGCGACATGGCCAGCGTGCGGTTGCTGCTGGCCAATGGCGCCGATGCTTCCATTCGCGATCATCTGGCCGGTATGTCGGCAAAGGATTATGCCGAGCGTGATACCCGTGCCGCCGCGATTCTGAAAATGATCAACGATACGCCAAAACCCAAGCCAGCAGTGGCGAAGCAGGTGGCGGGACCTGGACTGTAATCTGAAGGTTAGTCAGAATCCACGCTTGACCTTCTGAATTACCACGCCCGTTCACATGGTTAATAAAACGAACCTCCGACATTGAAGAGTGGCGGCCAGGATGCCGCGCAGCGTTCGGCGCGGCCATGTGCCGGCCCTGTAACTTTCAACAGAGGGAGTAAGCGTTATGCGTGGTTTATTTTTGAGCGGCTTGTTATTGGCGACGGCGCAGCAAGCTATGGCTGCGCCGGTCGTATTTTCCGGCGCCGGCGGCGATACCGCCGCCATACAAGGCACGGTAGACGGATTTCGGGCGTCACTCGGTGGCGTCAACAATGGAAACGCACCCGGCGCACAAGGCAGCGGCCGGCGCGAAATAAATTGGGATGGCGGCGGCGCGGCTGCTCCCGCGACCGTATTTCCTAATCCGATGGTCAACTTCGCCAGTCGTGGTCTTGTGGCCACCACACCCGGCTCCGGACTTGAGTTCAGCGGGCAACCCATTCCGGAATTCGGCGAAATCAACGCAACCTATAGCGATATTTTCCAGCCTTTTAGCGGACCGCGTCTGTTCGCGCCGATCGGCAGCACGATCACGGATGTAACATTCAACATTCCGGGAGACACGACTGCTCAAGCCCTGACCAACGCGTTTGGCGTGGTGTTCGCAGATGTCGATTTTCCAACGACGAGCGGTATTGAGTTTTTCGCGATCGATGGCGGCTCGCTCGGCACCTATTTTGCGCCGGTCGCCAATAACGGCCTCTCCTTTCTGGGAGTGACCTTCGATTCGGCAATTATCGCAGGTGCGCGAATCGTGACCGGCAACGCCGCGCTGGGGCCAAATGACGGTGGCATCGTTGATGTCGTGGCAATGGACGACTTCATCTATGGCGAGCCCGTCGCGGCACCCATTCCTGAACCAGCCAGCTGGGCCATGATGATCCTCGGTTTCGGGATAACGGGAAGCGCACTTCGCCGACGCCAGCGCACCCCACTTACCGTAATTTCCTGAGCCTTCCCGCGCCGCTGCACGCACGTCTTCGGATGTGCGTGCAATGCGCCCGTAAAACGGACAGACACCGTTCATCTGGTTTCCGGCTTAACACCCATCTATGGTAGGTGGGTATTTTCGCGAGAGAGGTCTGGCATGCAGGAAGCGACCGAAAACGATCGCCCGCTGGTCAAGCGCCACCGACTTTCCACGCGCATCTGGCATTGGTTCAACGCCGTTACAGTGTTCGTCATGCTGATGAGCGGGCTGATGATCTTCAACGCACATCCCCGGCTTTACTGGGGAAGCTACGGCGCCAATTTCGAGACGCCATGGCTGGCGATTGGATCGACCGGGAAGGAGGGATTTCTCAGCCTCGGATCACGGAGCCTGAATACGACGGGTATTCTCGGCCGCTGGACGAACCATCGTGGCGATGTCCAGAATCGCGCATTTCCCGGCTGGGCGACGATCCCATCCTATTACAGCCTGTCGGCCGCACGGCGCTGGCACCTGTCATTCGCCTGGCTGCTCGTGCTCGGGGGACTCGCCTATGGCCTTGTCAGCCTCTGGAACAAGCACATCCAGCGCGATCTCCTGCCCCGGAAAAACGAACTGTCGGCGCGTAATATCTGGCACGACATCAAGGATCATGCGCGGCTACGCTTCCCTGCCGGAGCGGCAGCGCTACGCTACAACATCCTTCAGAAACTCGCTTATACCGGCGTGCTATTTGGCCTGCTCCCACTAGCAACGCTGACGGGACTAACCATGTCGCCGGGAATGAATGCCGCCTGGCCCTGGCTGCTAGACTTGTTCGGAGGAAGAGCATCGGCGCGGTCGATCCACTTTATTGCAGCCATGCTCATCGTGGCGTTCATCGTCGTCCATCTGGTCATGGTGGTTCTGGCCGGACCCTATAACGAAATCCGATCCATGATCACCGGCCGGTATCGGCTGCCCAAAGGTCGCGGCGAATGATCTCGCGGCGTAGAACCATAATCGGCTTGTCCGCCTCGGCGGGTGGGCTGCTCATAGCCGGTTGCGACAAATTGAGCGGAAACGCAGACTTTCGGGAGACTCTGCGTCTCGGCGAAAAGCTGACCTATCGTGCACAACGGCTGATCACGGATCGCGAAGCCCTTGCGCGGGAATACAGACCAGACCAACGATCACCGGTCTTTCGCGCCAATGGCACGCGAATGCCGGGCGGCGATTCCTACGCCGCCCATGCGTCCAGCAAATTCGCGAATTGGCGGCTTCAGATCGACGGACTGGTGGCAAAGCCTCAATCCCTTTCGCTCGCTGCCATCCGATCCATGCCACACAGGAGCCAGATCACCCGTCACGACTGCGTCGAGGGCTGGAGTGCGATCGGAAAATGGACCGGCGTCCCGCTGAAGCTGCTGCTGGATGTCGCGGAGATGCGAGAAAGCGCGCGTTATGCCGTGTTCCATTGCGCGGATCGGTACCGTGACACGCCCTATTATGAATCGATCGATCTGATCGATGCCTTCCATCCGCAAACGATGATGGCCTGGGCCCTCAATGATCATTTGCTGCCGGTGCCGAATGGCGCACCGCTGCGCCTGCGTGTCGAGCGGATGCTGGGCTACAAACATGCCAAATATGTCGAACGAATTGAGCTGGTCTCAAGCCTCGATCAGGTCGGAAAAGGCAAGGGAGGATATTGGGAGGACTCCAACGATTACGAGTGGTACGCCGGTATCTGAACGGCTAACAGTCCTCTGTTTTGAGGGGATCACAACGACAATGAGGCATATTGCGGCAGTTCTGACGATGCTTACTTCCACATCCGCCATTGCAGCTGAGGCGCCGGAAATTATCGTAACCGGGCAAGGTCTCGATCGCAGCGCCGGTGATCTGGCATATGACACAATCACGATAGACCGGGACCAGATGCTTCAATCGGCGAGCGGCAGGCTGGAGGATGTGTTGCGCGATGCCGCGGGTTTCCAGCAGTTCCGCCGTTCCGATGCACGGTCGGCGCATCCGACGAGTCAGGGAGCAACGTTGCGGGGCCTTGGTGGCAATGCGTCGTCACGCGCACTCGTCCTGCTTGACGGCGTGCCGCAGATCGATCCGTTTGGCGGTTGGGTGAGCTGGTCCGCATATGATCCGATCCGCCTTGGCAGTGCGCGCGTGACGCGGGGCGGGGGAAGCGGGGTCTATGGGTCAGGCGCGCTCGCGGGGACGATCGAACTGACGAGTGCCGGACCGGATGAGCTTTCGCCGATGTGGGGCGGGCTAAGCTATGGCAGCCGTGACAGTGTTGACGCCGATATGGGGGTGTCGGCCAATCTCGGTGGTGGCTATGCGACGCTAGGTGCCAGCTATGCGCGTGGGGATGGTTTCGTGCCGATCGTCAAGGAGGATCGTGGCATTGTCGACCGGGCGGCGAAATACGAACAGGGCAGCGTTGCCGCACGTGCGGTCCTGCCTATCAACGGTGCAACGGAACTGCAGGCAAACGGCCTGATCATGTACGACAAGCGCGACCGGGGTGTTGATTTCACGGGGAATCGCAACGTCGGGGCTGATGCAAGTCTTCGTCTGGTCGGGCGCGGTACGTGGGGCTGGGAGGCAGTCGCGTGGTTGCAAACGCGGCAATTCGAAAGCCAATTCGCAAGCATCCAGAATAGCCGTTCGACAGCAAGCCTGACGCTGGATCAATACAACGTGCCGGCTACTGGCATCGGTGCGCGAGCCGAAATCAGGCCACCTCTGGGCGATGGCGTCGAATTGCGGCTGGGCAGTGACGCCCGGCAGACGCAAGGCCAAACCAAGGAGCACTACCTGTTCACGGCCGGTGTGCCAGCGAACCGGCGTGAAGCCGGCGGGCGGACGCGGACAGCAGGCGCATTTGTCGACCTTACGCTAAATCCGATGGAATCACTGACGTTGACCGGTGGCGCGCGCATCGACCGATGGTGGATCCAAAACGGGTTTCTCAACCAGCATTCGCTGTCAACTGGCCTGCCCGTGGTTGGAAATATTCCCGCTGGCTATCCCGACCGTGCGGGATGGAAGCCGACCGGCCGAGCGGGCATTGCATTCAAGCCCGCAGGCGCGGTGACGTTGCGCGCGGCCGGCTATCTGGGCTGGCGATTGCCGACGCTGAACGAACTCTATCGTCCCTTCCGCGTGGGAAATGACACGACGGCGGCGAATCCCCTGCTTCGCCCCGAACGTTTGAAAGGGATCGATACAGGTATCGACTTCCGGCCGCTTCCCGGTGTGCGTTTCGGGGCGAGCATCTTTTACAATAAACTGGATCATGCCGTCGCGAACGTGACGCTGGCTCAATCGCCGACGGGAACGACCCGTCAGAGGCAGAATGTCGATGCCGTGCGCTCGCGCGGCCTCGAACTCGACGGTGCAGTCGCGTTCGCGCCATGGAGCCTCTCGGCGTCCTACGCCTATGTGGACGCCCGCGTGAGAAGTTCCGGAGCAGCCCTTGCTCTCGATGGTCTGCGACCGGCGCAAACGCCCCATCACAACGCATCCGCCACGCTTGGCTGGGCGCAACCTGGCGGACCGAATGGAAGCGTGACGTTACGCTACATCGGCAGACAATATGAAGACGATCAGAACAGCCGGGTCTTGCGCGATGCGCTGACGATGGATGCAGTCGCGCGCATGCCGCTCGGCACGGCGCTCTCGGTAGAGGTGCGCGGAGAAAACATCGCCAATGCCCGCGTCGACGCGGCGATCAGCAGCGATGGAATTGTCGAGCGTGCTACGCCACGAACGCTTTGGCTGGGCGTAAATTATAGAATGTGAGGCCTTAAAAGGCTTCCAGCATCGTCTCGATGGTTTCAACGGCAATGCCATCCAACTCGACAACCCAGAGATCCGGATCGGAACGACGGCGCCTTTCCACATAGGCTGAAAGCGCTTCGGGATTATCCTGATCCGCCGGCCCCGCCGGCATCCATCCCGATTGTCCGTCGCTCCGGAACCCGCGTTCTCGTGCCGAAATTACACGGCCACGATGAGTGATCAGAAGAAACAAGGCACCGGATGTTGGATCACCCTTGGCCAAAATGGCGCCATTGCCGCCCATTATCTCGACCTGCCTGATCAATGCCGACACCAGCACCGCCGATGCCAGACGCGGCGTCACGCGCCTTCCGCCCGATATCCCGGAAGCTCCGCCAGCGGGATACGAGATCGCATGAAGGTACCGGTGCCCCGCGCGCATTCCTCGCCTTCGGCATCGATCAATCTGGCATCGCCTACGAATACGCGTCGTTTGCCGCTTATCCAACGCCCTTCCGCAACCACCGGGCCGGCTGTCATGGGTTTTGTTAAAAGCAGATTGAAAGCCGTCGTTAGCAGGAATCGGTCGGTGACGGTACTGTTGCAGGCATAGAAAGCCGCGTCATCGAGCATCTTGAAGAAGATTGTCCCATGCGCGGCACCCGCGGCGTGATAGGCACTTTGATCGATCGTGAAGAGGATACGCGCGGTGCCTTCGGACGATATTTCCAGTCTTGACCTGAATATCTGGTTGATCGGCGCCGCTGCATAAAGCGATTCAAGTGCCTTGAAATGTGCTGCCTGGCCCGAAAGCGCCTTTCCTGCCGCGTCAGGCGGCATCGCGAGCATCGCCGTTGGCGAACAGCGCATAAAGCGCATCAGGCGATCCCGCCCCACGCAACTTCGCGACGAAACTGCGATCCCGCAGCTTGCGACTGACACGCGCGAGCGCCTTCAGATGTTCGACACCCGCATCCGGCGGCGACAGCAGCAGAAAAACAAGGTCCACCGGCATATCGTCAATCGCAGCAAAATCGATCGGTGCCGACAATCGCGCAAACACGCCGACCACTTCGTCCAGCCCGTCGATCTTGCCGTGTGGAATCGCAACACCACCCCCAAAACCGGTTGATCCCAGCCGCTCGCGCTCAACCAAGCGGTCGATTACCAGCTTTGCGGACAGGTTGCGTTTTTTGGAAGCAAGTTGCGCCATCTGCTGAAACAGCGACTTTTTGTTCGGGACTGACAATGCAGCCATTACGGCATCAGGAGTCAGCAGGTCGCTGAGCGAGTCGATGCTGCGACCCACCACTCCGTTTGCCATATCGGCCTCGGATGAACCAGAAGGATTTGTCATATAATGGCTTGCGCTATGCCTTCAGGCGGCGCGCTGCGGCTCCACCCAGCCAATAGTGCCATCCGATCGGCGATAGACCATGTTGAATGCACCCGTTCCCGAGTTGCGAAACATGAGCGCGTTGGTGTGCCGCAGATCAAGCATCATGACTGCGTCGGACACGCTCGCCTCCGGGATATCGACACGGGTTTCGGCAATGATCACCGGATTGTCCGGTATCTCATCCTCGTAATCTTCAGCAACCGCCTGAAACACGGTATATCCTGCTTCGCCATCGATGCCATTAAGCGAAACCGCAGCGCCGTTGGTGCCATGCTTGGTCTTGAGCCTGCGGGTGTAACGACGGAGTTGCGTTTCGATCTTGTCGGCCGCTGCGTCGAACGCCGGATGCGCCTCGCTTGCCGATCCCGAGGCCTTCAGAATGACTCCTTGCATGACATGCGCGATAATATCGCAAACAAAACCATTATCGTGCGGTCCTGTGCCGAAGGTGGCGTGCGCGGAAATGCTCCGTGAGAAATACTTATCCGCAATGGCCTGCAATCTGTCCTCGACGTGGTCGCGCAGCGCGGCGCCGGTATCGACCTGATGGCCAGAAACCCGGATTTCCATTTCGTACACCTCCAAATATTTGCCGCCCGCTTTGACGTCAGTCAGCGGTCGCGGGCTTTAGGCCCGAGGGGTTCTCGGGTCAACTAAGCTGCAGATCCTCGCTCCACAGAGGATCGACGAGTTGCGCTATGAACCGGGCATGACGGGCTAGCTCCTCCTCGCTGGCGGAATGGGGACGGGGTGGACGCACGGCGACCGGTGCCAAAATCACGGGCAATGCACCGAGAACCCGCTGTGGCGCGTCCTGCACTACGGGCTCGGCATTCAGCGACAGACCGATCTGGCGACCGCCCGACAGTTCGACATAAAGCTGCGCGAGCAGTTGGGCGTCAAGCAACGCTCCGTGCTTGACGCGATGGCTGCGATCGATGCCGTAGCGCGTGCAAAGCGCATCCAGACTGTGCTTGGCCCCCGGATGCCGCGATCGCGCAATCGCCAGGGTATCAATCATTCTTGTCATTTCGACAGCAGCTCGACCGCACGCCGCCAGCTCCCAGTTGAGGAAGCCAAAATCGAAAGCGGCATTATGGGCGATAAGAGGCGCATCCTCGATGAAAGCGATAAGCTCTTCCGCCAGTTCCGAAAAAGCCGGCTTGTCTGAAAGAAAAACGGCGCTCAGACCGTGGACCGCCTCGGCCTCGCTGGGCATATTGCGGCTGGGGTTGAAATAAGCGTGGAAAGTGCGCCCAGTTTCCACCTTGTTCACAAGTTCAATGCAACCAATTTCCACCAACCGATGACCGTCATTGGGACTCAGGCCGGTGGTTTCCGTATCGAAAACGATTTCCCTCATATTTTCGAATATCGACCTTGCTTCGTCACAAGACAAGCGATGAGTCGTCTGATTTCACGATGCGTCACATCCCGCGATACGCCAGTCGGAATTATAAAATCCGCGCGCTGTCGTTTAATACGATCCGGAAGCTGCAATGAAAGGATGTGTTGAAACTTGGCGACCGTCATTCCGGGCCGTGCCAGCACGCGACGGCGCTGCTGCCATGACGGCGCGGACACCACCGCGATCATATCGACATTGCGCGCATAGCGCTTTTCAAAGAGCAAGGGAATGTCGAGAACGACAAGACGCCGCGCGCGGTGCCTTCGCAAGAATCGGTGTCTCGCCACGACAACCACGGGGTGAACTATGCGCTCCAGTCGCCGCAATGCTGCTCCATCGCCAAGGACGTAGCGCGAAAGCACAGCACGATCGATACCGCCCGCCGTCGCCGTTCCGGGAAATGCAGCATCGATCGCGGCGACAAGGGCGCCCTCTGGTCCCTGCAACCTGTGCACCTCGGCATCGGCATCGAAAACGGGAATACCCTCGGCACGAAACATCGCCGCGACCGTTGATTTGCCCATGCCGATCGACCCGGTGAGCCCCAGAACGATCATGCCGCCAACAAGGCCCGCAATTCGACGTCATGCTGTCTTGGAGCAGATTTGCTGAAGAATTTCTCGAACGCCACCGCTGCCTGGCCCACAAGCATTTCCAAGCCATCGATCGTTCGAAACCCGCGCCGGCGCGCTTGAGCAAGCAAGGGCGTTTCCAACGGCGCGTAGACGATATCATAGATTACGGCATTTGTTGGAACATGGCTGAAATCGATGTTGAGTGCGGGACAGCCCTTCATGCCAAGCGAGGTAGCGTTGACCACGACATCGAGCACGCCTGATCGGTCATCCCATGCAAAATCGATCGGTTCTGCCCAGCTGGCTAGAGTAGCAACCATCTCATCGCCTGCTTTTGGATCGGTCTCTCTCAGAAGTGCCAGCGCCTTCTGCGCGTCGCGCGCAATAATGGCGTTCGTGAATCCCTCGCCGGCCAAGGCGTGCACGATGGCACGCGCTGCACCGCCCGCCCCGATTATGCGCGCCATGCGAAAGAGGTGGCGATCCGAAAGCAATGGCCGCAATGGCTCCAGAAAACCGGCGCCGTCGGTGTTGTAGCCTGTCAGCGCACCATCTTTGGACCGTGTCACAGTATTCACCGCACCGATTTTCGCGGCAACAGGATCGATATTGTCCAGAAAAGGCGCGACCGCCTCCTTGTGGGGAATGGTGACGTTGCAGCCGCGCCAAGCCGGATCAGCGCGTCGTGCGGCAAGATAACCAGCGAGAGATTCCGCCTTTATGTGAGCGCGTTCATAACGTGCCTGGATCCCCAGCTTGTCGAGCCAGAAACCGTGGATCAACGGAGATTTCGAATGTGCAATCGGATCGCCGATCACCTCCGCATAAGGCACGCTCATGCCATCAAAACCCCGCGCGTGCGCAAATAATCAAGCAGTGCCAGCATCGGCAGCCCAAGGATGGTGAAATGGCTACCGTCAATTCGTGTAAATAACTGCGCACCCAATGCTTCCATTCGGTAATTGCCCACACATCCCTGAATAATCGGCCATTCGGTATCAAGATATGAGTCGAGGAATACGTCGGAAAAATCACGCATTCTGAGCTTTGCTGTATCGATATGTCGCCAAACGGGTGCTCCCGCCTCCGAGATGACCGCCGCGCTGATGAGCGTATGCGTCTTGCCCCGCAATTGCTGAAGTTGAACCCTTGCTTCCTCGCGGCTGCTGGATTTGTCGAGCGTCGCTCCATCCTCCAGCTCAAGGGTTTGGTCGCATCCCAACACAAGATCGGACGCATGACGACGGGAGAGTTTGAGTGATTTCAACTCCGCCAAAGCATCGGCAAGGCTGCGTGCATTCGCTCCTTCGGCTCTCAATCCTGCTTTCATGCTTTCTTCGTCAACACCGGGCGCCAGTGCTTCGTGGGGCACGCCTGCGGCCGACAGCAATGCGCGTCGCGATCTGGACTGGGAGGCGAGTATGAGCTTCAAGGGCCAGCCTCATCAGGATGCCGCTCATTGGCAAGGTTGATAATTGCGGCGGCTGTTTCTTCGATTGAACGGCGCGTAACGTCAATCACCGGCCAGCCATTGTCAGAAAAAATGCGTCGGGCAAACGCAACTTCCGTGCTTACGATTTCGTGATCGACATAATCCGTTTCCGGCGCTTGATTAAGAGCCAACAGACGATTGCGACGCACCTGAATGAGACGTTCCGGACTGGTTGTCAAACCAACCACCAGCGGCCTTTTGAGATGGAAAAGCGATGCCGGCGGCGGTGATTCCATGACGAGCGGAATATTGGCGACCTTGTATCCGCGATTGGCGAGATAAATGGAGGTGGGGGTTTTTGACGACCGCGATACGCCGGCCAGTACGATGTCGGCCTCCTCCCAGTCCTCCGCCCCAATGCCATCGTCATGAGCAATGGTGAACTGGATGGCATCGACCCGCCGGAAATAGGCTTCATCAAGCACATGCTGCCGCCCCGGCCGCGCGGTGGCTTCCTGTCCCAGCATGCGTGACATGGCATCAATGACAGGATCAAGCACAGACACTGCCGGAAGCCCAAGCGTATGGCATCGCGATTCCAGCTTGCTGCGGATATCGCCATTCACGATCGTGAACATCACCAGGCCGGGACGCTGGGCTATCTCCACCAGGATTCGATCGAGGTGGCCTTCCGAGCGAACCATTGGCCAAAAATGTTTTATAGCTTCAACGCCATCGAACCGGGCAAGTCCTGCCTTAGCGATGTTCTCCAGAGTCTCGCCCGTCGAATCCGAAAGGAGATGAAGGTGGAGACGGATCATCAGCGGTGAAGCCTGTGGAAAACCATGTGGGCCGCGCTAGCGGATTGCGGCCTTGCTGTTCAAGCGCGCGATTCATCCCCATCTTTCGGATTCCGTTCAGAAGCTTGTCCACATGGGATAGAATCCGTCCCCAGACTGTGGATAACGGGTACGAGGATTTCGACTCGCCGACAGAGCGCAAGGGAATGAGAGTCAAGCTGTTGGCAATCCAGCCATCAGGGAATAAACCCCGATTTTTGCTGCCCTACATCTTTCTACAAATTTCTTAATTTACTCTTAAGGATAGATATGGAGTCTCTGACTTCCCGTTCAGTTGCCAAACCTTCGATGCTTGTTGACCGTCCTCTGCTTAGCGTGCTGCGCGGCGAGAGGCGAGCTGTCCCGCCGATATGGCTCATGCGTCAGGCAGGCCGTTACCTGCCGGAATATCGGGTACTTCGTCAGGAAAAGGGTGGTTTCCTTGAGCTCGTGAACGATAGCGCTGCCGCAGCGGAGATCACGCTGCAGCCTTTGCGTCGCTTCGGGTTCGATGGTGCTATCCTGTTCTCGGACATATTGATGATCCCAGGCGCACTGGGACAGCGTCTGTGGTTCGAAGCCGGCGAAGGCCCTCGTCTTGCTCCGCCGCTGGTTGATAACGCGCTCAGCGAGCTTGTAGCGGCCCCTGCGTATCTGGTGCCGGTATATGAGACAGTGCGCCGCGTGCGTGCAGAGCTTCCGCCCGGGGTTACTTTCCTTGGTTTCGCGGGAAGTCCGTGGACGGTGGCAACCTATATGGTAGCAGGCCAGGGATCGAAGGAGCAGGGTGAGACGCGCCGGCTGGCCTATCGTGATCCGTTAGCTTTCCAGGCCATCATACACGCCATCATCGATGCGACAGTGGAGTATCTTGCACATCAGATCGATGCAGGTGTCGACGCGGTGCAGTTGTTCGACAGCTGGTCAGGCAGTCTCGCGCCGGCCGAATTCGAACGCTGGGTGATTGCCCCGACGGTGAGGATCGTAGAGCAACTGCGCGCCCGGTATCCCGAAGTGCCAGTCATCGGCTTTCCCAAGGGCGCGGGGGGCAAGCTGCCTGCGTATGCGCGCGAAACCGGCGTGCAAGCGATCGGACTCGATGAAACCGTTGATCCGGCGTGGGCCAATGCAAATCTTCCGGAAAATATGCCAGTGCAGGGCAATCTTGATCCCTTGGCCTTGATTGCAGGCGGCCAAGCACTCGACAGCGCGGTGGATCACATTCTTAAGGCTTTTTTTCAGCGGCCTCATGTGTTCAATCTGGGCCACGGGATTTTGCCTGACACGCCAATAGCGCATGTTGGGCATTTGCTGGAGCGAGTTCGGAATGAGGCGGGCCGGGGCTGAATGATGGTTGGAATATTGGGCGCTGCCTATCCATGGGTGAAGGCAGGACATGTCATCTTCGTGATTTTCTGGATCTCGGGGCTTTTCATGTTGCCCCGGTTCTACATCTATCATCAGCAATCGGCTGCGGGATCGGCGGAGGACAGGCAATGGATTGAGCGTGAAGCTCGGCTGCGTTCGATCATCATAAATCCTGCGATGGCCGTTGTATGGATATTCGGGCTGGCTCTCGCTTTCGACCAGAATTTGTGGGGGGAAGCCTGGTTTCAAGCCAAGTTCGCGACGGTATTGCTGCTTTCAGCCTATCATGGCTGGGCGGTGGGATATGGAAAAAAAATGGCCGCGGGCTATCGACCGGCAAGCGACAGGGCATTGCGGTTGATGAACGAAGTACCAGGTATCGCGACAGCGATAATCGTCATACTTGTGATAGTACGGCCATTCTGAGCGGGTTAGCGCTTGCAGACTGCCAACAGGTCTTCCTTAATCGTGCTTCTGATATGCGATGCTATGGGCGACGTTCGATTTGCGTCTTTGGCCAGCGCTTCAGCAAGAGAGAGATCTTTTTCACCAATTTCTGCCTGACTGGCAAAAAAGGCCCGCCGGTCTGCATCGCCCGGATCGCTCCAGAAATTGATGAACCCTTGCATGGGTGGCGTCATGACGCCGTTTCGCTTCATCACGGTAAGCAGCTTTTCGACCGGCACGCCGGCTGCTTCAGCGATATTGACCGCTTCCAGCCCGATCATGATTTCGCACCAGGAAATGAGATTGTTGGAAATCTTGAGTGCCATCGCGGCGCCAAGGCGGCCTACGTGCATCGTATTGGTGGAAAAGGCCATAATGAACCGATTTGCGCGCTCGGCCGCGGACTCGTTTCCACCCGTCATGCAGAAGACGAATGGCCCATCTTTCGTCATTTCGGTCCGGCTAACAGGAGCGTCGATGACATCGATACCTGATGCTTTGCCGCGTTCTGCGATACTTATCGCGGTTGCGGGCGCGACGGTACTATGGATCAACAGAATGGATCCTGACTTCATGGCAGGAAGCAATTCTTCGACGCATTCATTTACCTGAGCATCGTCGCGCACGCAGATGCCAACTATATCGGCATCTTTTCCCACATCGGCTATAGATGCGGCAAGGCTGGCACGGCCTTTAAATGCGGCCAAGGCTTTCGGAAAAGCGTCATACACCGTGAGATTGGCGAAGTTCTTGGCGAGTTCTCTCGCCTGGTCGCCGCCCATGCTGCCCAAGCCGATAAAGCCGATTTTACCAATGTTGTCAGACATCCTCTTTTATGTGTCACTGTCTTCCCAAAATCTCCACCAACCTAGACGGTGACGACGATCTTGCCGAACTTGTGTTGATCCTTGAGGTGGAGCAAAGCTTCCTTGGCTTCGATCAGCGGAAATGTTTTCTCCACAACCGGCTTGATTTTGTGCTCGCCAACAAATGCCAGCATTTCCTTGAAATCCTGGGGATCACCGACCTGGCTGCCTACGATGCTCGCGCTTTTGAGGAAAATGTCGGTCGCGTTGAATTTCACTTCGTTTCCGGCTGTGGAGCCGTAGATTACGATGCGCGCGCCTGGATTAATTGCACGGACGTAGTTGGCGAAGCTTGGTGAGGGTGCGCCATCAAGGACGACGTCGATACCACCCGTCAGCTTGCCGACCTGCCGGCGCCATTCCGGATCCGTGAAGAGCAGACCACCCTTTGCACCCATATCTTTCGCCCGCGCGAGAATTTCCTCGCTTTCGCCAGTGACGTAGACGTTCGCGCCCTTTGCAACCGCGAAGGCAAGACCAAAGGTTGCGACGCCACCACCGACGCCGCTGATAAGCAGGGTTTCGCCTGCCTTTAGCTGGCCCTTGAACATCAACGCACGCCACGAAGTGAGACCGGTCAGCGGAATGGCTGCGGCTTCTTCGAAGCTCAATCCTGCTGGCTTGGGAGCAAGATTGTCGACAGGAACGCAAATATATTCGGCGATCGTGCCGTTGAATGGCATGCCAAGGAGGCCAAAGTCCGCCGCCGGCGCATGTCTGTTGGATCCCCAGTTCCGGGCGGGATAGAGAACAACCTCATCGCCGACCTTGGCACCGGTCACGCCGTCGCCAATCATGTCCACGACACCGGCGCCATCGCAACCCAGCGTCGTGGGTACGGTCATCCCGGGATATTGCCCGTGCGTGATGAAGAGCTCGCGATGATTGACCGACGCGGCCTTAATGGCGATCCGGACTTCACCCGGACCCGGTACCGGCGTCTCGACGTCCTTGACATAGACGCTTTCGGGACCGTCAGTCGTCTCGAGATATAGAGCCTTCATCTTTAGCCTTTCTCAAATATGCATCGCGAGCCGGAGGCGGACGCAGTCATTGCATTTGCGGTTATCGCTGGCGCGAAGGTCTGAACCTGTCAACAGGTAGGGCCTGAACACCCTGCAGGCGACACGGAGAACCGCGAGAATCTCATAACTATCGCCCTTCGTGGCTTGACTTAAATGCCGCCCTCCCCTACCGCGAAAAAAATCGGGCATGCCATTCGAGCATCGTTCTCTTCCTAATACATCGCGCTCAGCGCCAGCCGTTCGGCTCAAGCACTCGGAAACTCCTTATGCATCTTAAAGACCTCAAAAAGAAAACGCCGGCCGAACTGGTCAGCATGGCGGAAGAACTGGGGGTCGAAGGCGCATCGACGATGCGCAAACAGGATCTGATGTTCGCGATCCTCAAGATCCAGGCCGAAAACGGCGATCAGATCATGGGTATTGGCACGATCGAAGTGCTCCAGGACGGCTTTGGTTTCCTTCGCAGCCCCGAAGCGAACTACCTGGCTGGCCCGGATGATATCTATGTTTCGCCGAACCAGATCCGCAAATTCGGTTTGCGCACTGGCGATACCGTGGAAGGCGAAATTCGTGCCCCCAAGGACGGCGAACGCTACTTCGCGCTGGTTCGTCTCGTTTCGATCAATTTCGATGATCCCGACGTGGTTCGTCATCGTGTTAATTTCGATAATCTGACGCCACTTTATCCTGATGAAAAGCTGAGCCTCGACACGCTTGATCCGACAGTCAAGGACAAGTCCGCCCGCGTGATCGATATCGTGTCGCCGCAGGGTAAGGGCCAGCGTTCGTTGATCGTCGCGCCGCCGCGCGTTGGTAAGACGGTGTTGCTCCAGAATATCGCTAAGGCGATAACGGATAACCATCCTGAGGTGTTCCTGATCGTGCTGCTGATCGACGAGCGGCCTGAGGAAGTGACCGACATGCAGCGTTCGGTGAAGGGCGAAGTCATTTCGTCGACATTCGACGAGCCCGCGCAGCGTCACGTCCAGGTTGCCGAAATGGTCATCGAAAAGGCCAAGCGCCTGGTTGAACACAAAAAGGACGTGGTTATCCTCCTCGACAGCATCACCCGCCTTGGCCGCGCATATAACACGGTGGTGCCCAGCTCCGGTAAGGTGCTGACTGGCGGTGTGGACGCCAATGCGCTCCAGCGTCCGAAGCGTTTCTTTGGCGCTGCTCGGAATATCGAAGAGGGCGGCTCGCTTTCGATCATCGCGACCGCGCTCATCGATACCGGCAGCCGCATGGATGAAGTGATCTTTGAAGAATTCAAGGGCACGGGCAACTCGGAAATCGTGCTTGATCGCAAGGTTGCGGACAAGCGTATCTTTCCCGCCATGGACGTCGGCAAATCGGGTACGCGCAAAGAAGAGCTGCTGGTCGAGAAGGGCAAGCTTTCCAAGATGTGGGTTCTCCGCCGTATCCTGATGCAGATGGGAACGACCGATGCCATGGAATTCTTGCTCGACAAGATGAAGGACTCGAAGTCGAACGACGACTTCTTCGACTCGATGAATCAGTAGGTTAGCTCGATGCTCGAGCTCTGGAACGCCATCGCTCACGACTTTTCGAACCTGGGTAACCCGGCCGCGCTTTCTGCTTTTGGCCAGGTGCTTATGATCGATATCATGCTGGCCGGCGATAATGCGATCGTCGTGGGCGCGTTAGCGGCGGGTTTACCCGCTGATCAGCGTCGTCGCGTTATTCTGATCGGTATCATCGCGGCACTGGTTTTGCGTATAGTGTTTGCGCTCGCTGTAACCCAATTGATGCAGGTAATCGGCCTGATCTTCGCGGGCGGGCTGCTCTTGCTCTGGGTTGCATGGAAAATGTACCGGGAACTACAGCCGTCACATGGCGCTTCTTCCGGCGGATCCCCGGAAATCGATGGCGACGAAACGAGCAATATCAGGCCAGCGAAGAGTTTTGCAGCTGCGGCATGGGCAGTAGCCCTGGCCGATGTCTCAATGAGTCTGGACAATGTTCTGGCGGTGGCCGGTGCAGCCCGGGAGCATCCGGGAATATTGATCATCGGCTTGTTATTGTCTGTTGCACTCATGGGCATAGCGGCGAACTTCATCGCCAAGTATATCGAGCGTTATCGCTGGATTGCCTATATCGGCCTGATCGTGATCCTGTACGTCGCTGCGAAGATGATCCACGACGGCCTTGTCGATCATCAGGTGGGTCTGCTTCGTCTTGTTGGCTGAGCTGACCGAATAATTCAGGGTATGAGGATGGTCGATCCGACGGTTTGACGCGATTCCAGCGCGCGATGGGCTTCTGCTGCGTCAGCAAGGGAAAAGCGCTGACCAATTTCGACCCCTATTATTCCGTCCGAGATGAGGGAAAACAGCCGCGCGGAGGCAAGCGACAGCCGTTCAGGCGTATCGGTGTAGTCAAAGAGGCGGGGTCGGGTCAGGAAGATCGAGCCTGCTTTGGTCAGGTCGAGAGGGGATACCGATGGAACCGCTCCGCTGGCATTCCCAAAGCTGACAATTATCCCGCGTTTTGCGACTGAACCAAGGGATGCAGTCCAGCTCGCGGCGCCCACGCCATCGAGGATCGCATCGGCGCCGTGATTGCCCGTTACTGATCGAACCTTGGCGGGAAGGCCTTCAAAATTGTCGCAGAATGCGTGGTCCGCGCCTGATGATTTTGCTCGGGCGGCTTTTGCCGGTGTTCCGGCATGGGCGATTACGGTGGCTCCCATCGCCTTCGCCCACGGCACCGCGATGGATCCGACACCGCCCGCAGCGGCATAAATCAACACGCTTTGCCCCGCAGTCAGCTTTGCACATTGCTCTATGAGCATCCACGTCGTCAGTCCCTTCAGCAAGGTTGCTGCGGCAACCTCGTCGCTTAAGAAGTCAGGTAATGGGACCAGCGTGACGGCGTCGATATCGACATGGGTGGCATATCCCGCGGGCGTTTGCAGTATTGCTGCTATGCGGTCCCCGGCGTTGAAATCCGTCACGCCGGTGCCAAGACTTTCGATGACGCCAGCGACTTCGGATCCGAGCCCGCTGGGGAAAGCTACCGGATACAATCCCGAACGGTGGTATGTGTCTATGAAGTTTACGCCAACTGCCGTCACGCGAACCCGCACCATGCCTGGTGCTGGCTCGCCCAGGATCAAGGGTTCACGTTTCAGCACTTCCGGCCCGCCATTCTGGCGGATCACGATCCTCCAGGCGTCGCTCATGCGAGATGTTTGGCGAAGAAATCCTGCGTTCGCTGATCGGCCTGGGTCGCGGCGGCATCGTTGCGTCGCTTTCCAAACTCGGTTGCGAAACCATGATCCACGTCCGGATAGCTATGAATTTCTACACGAGAACTATCTTTCAGGGCGGTTTCGATTTCTGCACGGACCTCGGCTGGAATGAAGTGGTCCTTTTCTGCAAAGTGCAGCATCAGCGGACGTGAAATACCGTGGGATTCCTCAAGGTAATTGTTTATGCCGCCGCCATAATATCCGACGCTTGCGTCGCTATCCGTTCGCGTTGCCGCAAGAAAGGTAAGGAGGCCTCCGAAACAATATCCGGAAACGCCCACTTTGACGCCCGTTTCACTTCGCGCGGCGCGGATCGTCGCTTCGATATCTTCGACAGCCTTGTCGATATCGACCTTCTTCATATGTTCCAACCCGCGTTGAAACTCCTCGGGAATATCCGGGTCGAGCTGGACGCCGGGTGTATCTCGCCAGAAGAGGTCCAGCGCATAGGCGGCGTATCCCTTGGCTGCCCAGCTCTCGACCTTCGCTCTTATGCCCGGGTTTATACCGAAAATCTCCTGGATCACGACAATCGCGCCCTTGGGTTTGTCGGTGGGTGTTGCCCGGTAGGCCTTGAAGGCTCCGCTGCCGTCCAGCGCGGCTATATCGATCATCGTTCCCATATCATCCTCCAGAAGGCCTGTGCTCAGGGTTGTTTAGCTATTGCTTGGTGCCGATTCTATCGCCCTTACATGGATATTCGCAACGACCTCTGCGGGAGATGTCGACCGAGGCCCGATCGGCAATGAGAGAATTACAGTGGACATGGACGATAAGCTCAACACTCTTTACCAGCGTGGGCGGGGATCACTCAACTATTTGGAGGCCGCGCTATGAAGATCAATGTGGATATCGAATGCACACCGGTCGAAGCGCGCAATTTTCTAGGTCTTCCCGATTTGAAACCGCTTCACGATGTCTATCTTGATCAGATGAAAAAGTCTATATCTGAAGGGGTTACGCCAGATATGATCGAAGCGATGATGCGAAACTGGGCGCCCTTTGGTGAAGCCGGCATGGGTTTGTGGCGTCAGATGTTCGAACGGATCGGTGGGGCTGGCAGCGACACAAAATAAAATGTCAGGTTCGATGTGATGTCGCGGGACACGATCTTCGCATTATCGTCCGGGCAGCCACCAGCGGCAATTGCGATCGTTCGGATCAGTGGGCCTCATGCGGCACTTGCGATGAGCGCGCTTACCGGGAAGACATATCCAGAGCGTGTGGCCAAGCTGGCGACGCTTCGTGATCCCTCCACTGGTATATTGCTCGACCGAGCACTTGTCTTGTTCTTTTCCGGCCCCAATAGCGCCACGGGCGAGGATCTTGTCGAACTTCACCTCCACGGCGGGAGGGCGGTAGTAGCTGCCGTCCAACGCTCGCTTGTAGCCGTCCAAGGTTTGCGGTCCGCGCAACCCGGCGAATTTACCAGGCGGGCATTTGACAATGGGCGGCTGGACCTTGCGGAGGCCGAAGGTCTAGCCGACCTGTTGAATGCCGAGACGGAGGGGCAGCGCCGCAACGCCATTGCTTTGGCGGATGGCGTGTTATCCCGCTCTGTACGCGGTTGGCGCGAGGCCATCACCATGATCGCGGCACAGATCGAGGCACGCATCGACTTTTCAGACGAGGACGACGTCCCCGACGACGAGGGAATGGCGATCCAGGCAATTCGGCCAATCCTAACGGAGATTGACAACATGCTTCGGGCGCCGCCGGCCGAGCGTTTGCGCGACGGGATACGCGTTGTCCTTGGTGGTGGTCCCAATACGGGTAAGTCAACCCTGTTCAATGCCCTGGTTGGCCGCGAAGCCGCGATCGCCACGCCCATGCCCGGTACGACCCGAGATATGATCGAATATCCGGTCCAGCTGGACGGTGTACCGTTCGTGTTTGTCGATACTGCGGGCTTACGAGAGAGTGATGACGAGATAGAGCAAATGGGCATGAGTCGTGCTCGATCAGCCATGTCTGCTGCGGACATTGTCTTGTGGCTTGATTCCCCTGAGAAGTGCTCCGAGCCCGATCGGGTACTGATGGTCCATGCGCGATGTGATCTCCCTGATCGCGATGTGCCGCCACCAGGTTGCATTGGCGTTTCTGCTAAAACGGGAACGGGAATGTTCGAGCTGATCGCAAACATTGTTTCACGTGGAACAATGCTGCTGCCCAAAGACAACGAGCTTGCCTTGGTCGCTCGACAACGAGACGCGCTGTATGATTGCGCGGCATCATTGCGCGCAATGGAGCATTCATCAGATATTCTCATCACGGCCGAGTGCCTCCGTGAGGCTCGCGCGGCTCTCGACAGATTGACGGGACACGCCGGAGTTGAGCCGCTGCTCGACGCATTGTTCAGTCGCTTCTGCATCGGGAAGTAGCGACTCTTTGACATGGGCGACCGGCTGGCATAGCGGCGGTGCATGACTCATCGTTATGACGTTATTGTCGTTGGCGGCGGCCATGCGGGTGTCGAGGCCGCGTGCGCGTCGGCGCGGCTGGGCGCGCGGACTGCGCTGGTGACCATGAATCATGACCAGATTGGTGCAATGTCATGTAACCCGGCAATCGGCGGGTTGGGCAAGGGACATCTTGTTCGGGAGGTCGATGCTTTCGATGGTGTCATAGCGCGTGCGGCCGATAAGGCCGCGATCCATTATCGGATGCTGAATCGTAGCAAAGGGGCTGCAGTGCATGGACCACGAGTCCAGGCAGACCGCAAACTGTTCAAAGCCGCCGTGAAGACTATTGTCGTCGAGCAGCCCCATCTTGAGGTGGTTGAAGGGGAGGCCATAGCGCTGATCTTCCAAAACGGCAGCCAACGGGTTTCTGGGCTCGAATTGGGTGATGGCAGAGCGTTTTATGCAGGTGCCATCGTGTTAGCGACCGGCACATTCCTGAACGGAAAACTGCACTTTGGCATGACAGCGCAGTCAGGCGGTAGAGTAGGCGAGATTGCGGCGACAAAGATGGCTATGCAGTTGCGGTCCGCGGCATTGCCCATGGGACGGTTAAAGACAGGCACGCCGCCACGACTTGATGGGCGCACGATCGATTGGGCATCGATTGATATGCAGCCTTCCGATGGGGAAGACTGGACTTTCTCGCCGTCGATCCCGGGAAGACTAAACGTCCAGCTGTCGTGCGGCATAACCCGGACGACAGAGCGAACCCATGACGTCATCCGCGATAACCTGGATCGATCGCCGCTATTTGCCGGCGCAATAGAGGGCGCCGGCCCGCGTTACTGCCCCTCGATAGAAGACAAGGTTGTGCGTTTTGGTGATCGGAACGGGCATCAGATCTTCCTTGAACCCGAAGGTCTTGATGCCAGCATTATCTATCCGAACGGAATCTCGACGTCTCTTCCCCTGGACGTTCAGATAAAGATCATCGCAACCATCCCGGGTCTCGCGCACGCAAAGATAGTCCAGGCCGGATACGCCGTGGAATATGATTACATCGATCCCCGTGCGCTCGACCCTTCTCTTGAGGTGCAGAAAATCAAGGGACTATTTTGTGCCGGGCAAATCAACGGCACGACGGGGTATGAAGAGGCGGCTGCCCAGGGCCTGGTTGGTGGTATCAACGCTGCAATTTGCGCGGGCGGCGGGAGCCCTGCCACATTTGATCGGGCGGAGAGCTATATCGGCGTAATGATCGATGACCTCACGCTGCATGGCATTACCGAGCCATATCGCATGTTGACCGCGCGGGCCGAATATCGTTTGCGCTTGCGAGCTGATAACGCTGAAACGCGGCTCACGCGAAAGGCGATTAGCATCGGAGCTGTCGGCGAACAAAGGCGAATGCAATTTGTTTCACGTGAAACAGAACGCACCGCCATCGCCGAGCTGATGTCCCGTAGCATCAAGGCGCGCGAGATCGCAAATATCGGACTCGGTCATCTTTGTGGCGACGGCGCAGCGCGTTCGCTGTTCAGCTGGCTGGCCCATTCGGAGATAAAAAGAGATACGGTGCTTCTCCTTGAGCCAGCGCTCAACGCATTTCACCCCTCACTCGTCGATGCTGTGATTACAGACGGACGTTATGCGCCTTATGTCGAAAGACAGGAGCGGGAGATCGAGCGAATGCGCGCGGATGAAAATATTCGCATACCCGTCGACATGCGATATGAAGATATTGGTGGGCTATCCAACGAGATGGTCGAGCGCTTGAATCTATCACGCCCCGATAGCTTGGGATCTGCAAGCCGGGTGAGAGGCATCACGCCTGCAGCATTAGCGGCAATTCTCGTTCGCTGCCGTCGAATCGCGGCGTGAACGCTGATGAGTCGATGGCTTGGCTGAGGGCCAATTTTGCTGTTTCACGTGAAACAATCGAAAAATTGGAGCGCATGGCCAACCTGACAATAGAATCAAATTCCTCCCAAAATCTGATATCCAAAACTACCGAAGTGGATATCTGGAATCGTCACATTATCGATTCCGCTCAATTATTGGCGCTTGTCCCACGTGCGGGACACTGGGTCGATCTAGGGAGTGGGGCAGGCTTTCCTGGAATAGTTATTGCCGCACTTACCGATATGCCAGTTACCCTCATTGAAATGCGCCGCAAAAGAGTGGATCATCTGGTGGCTGTGACTGCGGCACTTGGCCTTTCAAAGCAGATCACCATCTTACCACAGTCAGTCGAAAAAGTTCGATCTTTCCCATTTTCGGTTATCTCTGCCAGGGCTTTCGCTCCGCTCGAACGGCTATTTTCGACGGCACATCATTTATCGGATAAAAATACCCATTGGGTACTGCCAAAAGGTCGTTCCGCTGCATCGGAACTGGAAGCCGCGACAATAACATGGCAGGGTCAGTTTCGGATGGAGCCCAGCATTACTGATCCGGAGAGCGCGATCATCGTCGCGCGCGATGTTCAACCCAGGAGAAAGCCATGATCCGGATTGCGGTTGCGAACCAGAAGGGTGGCGTTGGCAAGACCACAACCGCCATCAATCTGGCAACCGCGCTGGCAGCAACCGGATCGCGGGTGCTTCTGCTTGATTTCGACCCTCAGGGAAACGCGTCCACCGGGCTGGGCGTGAAGCGCAATGATCGGGCCTGTTCGAGCTACGAAGTTTTGCGCGGGGAAGCGACATTAGCTGAAGCAGCGATACCCACCCGGATCCCTCGTTTGGATCTGATCACCGCAACGGTCGATTTGTCCGGTGCGGAGATCGAGTTGATTGACTTTGAGGATCGAACACACCGACTTGACGCCGCATTCAACGCAGCACCGCCTGGACGGTGGGATGTCTGTCTGATCGATTGCCCGCCGTCATTGGGATTGCTCACCATCAATGCCCTGGTAGCGGCCCGCAAGCTGCTGGTCCCCTTGCAATGTGAGTTCTTCGCGCTTGAGGGGTTGAGTCAGCTCCTTCAGACGATCGAGCGGGTTCGTGCCCGATTTAATCCTGAACTGTCGATCATTGGCGTCGCATTGACGATGTACGATCGTCGGAATCGCTTGTCAGAACAAGTCGCGCAGGATGTTCGCGTCGTCCTTGGCGATGTCGTGTTCAAGACCATAATTCCGCGCAATGTGCGGCTATCCGAGGCGCCAAGCCATGGGCTGCCGGCGCTTATTTATGATTATCGCTGTCCCGGATCGGAAGCTTATATCGCCCTTGCACGTGAAGTGATCGGACGGCTTCCAAAGCCAGCCCAGGCGGCGTGAGAGTCTTCGGAGAGAACGAGAATGAGCGACGATCTTTTGCGGCATAAACGTCCCAGCGGTCTCGGGCGGGGCCTTTCCGCGCTGCTTGGCGAAGCCTCACGCGAAGAGCCGATCAACGGCGGTGGCGTCCATGGCGCTGGTGTCCAGCCTATACCGATTGCACTGATACGCCCCCATCCAGGTCAGCCACGCAGGTTCTTCGATGAAGAGGCGTTGGATGAATTGGCGCGATCGATCGGCGTGCGCGGCCTGATTCAACCCATCATCGTTCGCCCGCATGATGGCGGCTATCAGATCGTAGCAGGAGAACGCCGATGGCGCGCAGCGCAGCGCGCACAGCTGCATGACATACCTGCAATTGTACGCGATTTCAGCGAAGCGGAGACATTGGAAGTCGCGCTCGTAGAAAATATCCAGAGGCAGGATCTCAACGCGATCGAAGAAGCGGAAGCCTATAGCCGCCTGATAGCGGATTACGGGCATAGCCAGGAAGCTCTGGCGCGATTGGTGCACAAATCCCGGAGCCACGTCGCTAATCTTATCCGGCTGCTCGAATTGCCGGCGCCTGTTCGCATGTCGGTGGCGGAGGGTCGCTTGACCATGGGCCATGCGCGCGCGTTGATAACCGCCCCGGACCCGGCCGGGCTGGCGGAGCAGGTAATACGCGACGGCCTATCGGTGCGCGAAACCGAAAAGCTCGCCCGCGGCGTTCGTCCCACCGCCAGACGTCAGGGCAAGCTCGAATATAAGGGCGGCAATGCAGATGTAGAGGCCCTTGAGCGGCAGCTTGGCGATTTGCTGGGTCTGAAAGTGCAGATCAAACACGGGCCAAGTGGCGGAAGCGTTACAGTAAGCTATTCTTCGCTTGAGCAATTAGATATGATATGTCAAAGGCTTAGCGGAGAACCGATCTAGCAAACGCCTATTCCATCTTCTGCGCGGCGCGACTGATCGCGATCAGCTCTTCATCCAGCAATAGCGGACCCACTGAACCGCTCGCTTTCAGCGATCTTTCGGCGGTCACAAGACGATCCAGAGCGGTGGATATCTGCATCGGTCTCCAACGCGACACCTGACGCGAAATCGCATCCTTCTCTTTCCAGAACAGTGCCTTGCCAGATGACGCCATGACGGTCGAGACGCTGTTTCCGCGCGCTACTTCTGATCGAAACTGGGCGATTTGTGCCAGGCGCCGGATCATTGCGCGGATGAGCGGTATGCCCTCAACGCCCTCGGCGGCAAGCCGGATAAGCGCGCTATCGACACTGTCGGTGCGCCCTTCAAGCACGGCATCGACGAGCTTGCTGATGTCGCCATCTTCGGTCGCCGCGCCCAGTGCGTCGAGCGCGTCATGGTCGATCTCTCTCGGCCGATCATGTGCAGCATCGGCGTAAAGCGCGAGTTTCTCGATTTCTTGCGCCAGGATGGCGCGATCGCCATTGCAGGCTGTGGCCAGGCGCCGCGCGATATCCGGCGTGATCATCAGACCCGCGTCGCGCGCCATGCTGCCGGCGATGCGATCGGCGTCAGCTCCTTCGGGAACATAGCTGGCGCACGCCATTATTTTGCCGTGGGAGCCTGCGAGTTTCAGCAATTTGGAGTCTTTGCGAAGAATGCCGGCAACCGCCACCACCGGATTTCCGCCCGGCGGTGTTTCCAGCAAGGCCATCACGGCATCGCTGCATTCATCCCCGGCCGGTTCGATCCGGATGTACCGTTTGCTGCCGAACAGAGAAATTGCGCCAGCTTCATCCGATAGAAGCGCGGGATCCGCTTTCAGCACGGCGCCGGAGAGATCGATCCGCTCGGCATCGCTTCCCATCGCCTTGCCAAGCCGATCCGCCAAAGCGCGCGAACCAGATTCGTCAGGGCCATGGAGCAGGAATAGACGACAATCTGGGCCGCCGGCATCGAGCGCGCGCTCGATTTCCGGACGCTTTACGATCATGGCGCGGCGGTCGCCGTTTTTTGTGCGCTGACTGCAATGCGGGCCACGATTTCATCGGCGACCCGATCCGCGAGGCGCTCGAGAGCGGTTTGCTCAGCGGCGATGGTTGCGTATTCGGAATTGACGATATCAATGCCGATGTCGGATCCCACTGTCGCATCGATTACTGGCTTGTTGATCGTGGTATCGACCAGCGTGTAACGGGCGCGCAACGTACGCCGCTCGCGCGTAGTGGTTTGGTCAACGCGCGTGCCGAAGCCTTCGATCTGGTCATCCAGCTTTATGTCCAGCCGGTAGCGGGCGCCGCTGCCATGTTCGCCGATCCGATCGATCACGGCATTGCGCACGAGCCATCCGGCGCGGCCGTCAATCGTCGGCACGGTGATGTCGGCGAGCCTCTGCCCGGCCCGGCCATTGTTGCCATTGCTATAGAGCGGATGCAGGCCGCATCCTGAAAGCAGCAGGCCGGCGGTAAGGGCGAAAGCGAGCTTTCTCATGCGACGAGATTCACAAGACGGTCCGGAACCACGATTATCTTGCGCGGTGCCTTGCCTTCCAACAGTTTGACCACCTTGTCCGAACCAAGCGCCATAGCCTCCAGTGCCTCCTTTGGCGCGCCCTTGGGAGCGGTAAGCGTGTCGCGCAACTTTCCGTTGATCTGGATCGCGATCGTCACTTCGTCGTCCACCAGCAGCGCGGGATCAGCTTCGGGCCAGGGCGTATCGGCAACGAGACCGGATTCACCCATGCGCGCCCAGGCTTCCTCTGCAACATGCGGGGTCATCGGCGAGACCAATCGCACAAACGTTCGCGCCGCTTCAGTCCGCGATGCTGATGGAGCGGCCTTTTCGATCATGTTGGCGAGTTCATACAGTTTCGCGACGGCCTTATTGAAAGACAGCGCCTCAATATCATCGGCAACGCCTGCGATCGTCTTGTGCAACTTGCGATCGAGCTCGCGGTCTTCGCCTTCCGCCGCAGCGGCATCGGTCAGGCGCCACAACCGCTGAACGAACCGCCAGGAGCCTTCGATGCCGGCTTCGCTCCACGGAAGATCACGTTCCGGCGGGCTGTCGGATAGCATGAACCACCGTACGGCATCCGCGCCATATTGATCGACGATGGGGCCGGGGTCGATCGTATTCTTCTTGGATTTCGACATCTTCTCGATGCGACCCAGGTTTACCGGTTCATTGTTCGTGATTTCAAAGACGCCACCGTCGCGGCGTTCGACCTCATCGGGCGACAGCCATTGGCCCGCGGCATTTTTGTACGTTTCGTGCGTCACCATGCCTTGGGTGAACAAACCGGAAAACGGCTCTGCCACGCCGATCTTGCCGATCCGTTCCAGCGCGCGCGTCCAGAAGCGTGCGTAAAGCAGGTGCAAGATCGCATGTTCGATTCCGCCGATATACTGGTCAACCGGCAGCCATTGCTCGGCGATTGCACGATCGAACGGCTGATCGCCGGGTGCGCTGGCGAAGCGGATAAAATACCAGGAAGAATCCGCGAATGTATCCAGCGTATCCGTCTCGCGCCGAGCGGGTTTTCCACAATTCGGGCAAACAGCATGTTTCCATGTAGGATGGCGATCGAGCGGATTGCCGGGGATATCGAAGCTTACGTCGTCCGGCAGGATGACGGGGAGCTGGTCTTTCGGAACGCTGACGGGGCCGCAACCGTCGCAATGAATGATCGGGATTGGCGTGCCCCAATAGCGCTGGCGTGAAACCCCCCAGTCGCGCAGCCGCCAGACCGTAGTACCTTCGCCCCAGCCTTCAGCTTCGGCGCGCGCAATGACGGCTGCCTTTGCCGCTTCAATTTCCAGCCCGTCCAGAAAGTGCGAATGGACGAGCTTGCCCGGTCCGGTATAGGCTTCGTCGCTGATCGCGGTATTTGCTTCGTCAGCGGAAGCGGCCACAACGCGTGTTACCGGCAGCGCATATTTTCGTGCGAAGTCCAGATCGCGCTGGTCATGCGCGGGGCAGCCAAAGACCGCGCCGGTGCCGTAGTCCATCAACACGAAGTTCGCTACGAACAACGGGATTTTCCGTTGCGGATCGAATGGGTGGATGACTGACAAACCCGTGTCGAATCCCATCTTTTCCGCTGTTTCGATTTCCGCTGCCGCGGTCCCGCTTTTCTTGCATTCGGCGATGAAATTGACGAGGGTAGGGTTATCTTGCGCCAGGGCTTGTGCGATAGGGTGATCGGCAGCGATTGCCGCGAAACTGGCGCCAAAGATCGTATCAGGGCGCGTCGTGAATACGTCGAGGTGAGAAGGTATCTCGACATCGCTCGATATGAGCCGGCTATTTTGACCGTTCGTCCCGAGCGAAGTCGATGGATTTTCTATCGAAAAACGAAATCGCAGGCCGCGGGACTTGCCGATCCAGTTTTCCTGCATCGAGCGTACTTTTTCCGGCCACTGGTCGAGATGTTCCAGCCCCTCAAGCAGCTCATCAGCGAAGTCGGTGATCTTCAAGAACCACTGGTTGAGCTTGCGCCGCTCGACCAGCGCGCCTGAGCGCCAGCCCCGGCCGTCGATCACCTGCTCGTTGGCGAGGACGGTCATATCAACCGGATCCCAGTTGACCTCGGACTCCTTTCGATAGACCAGGCCGGCTGCATACAGATCGAGGAACAGGGCCTGTTCCTGGCCATAATAATCCGGCTCGCACGTCGCCAGTTCGCGGCTCCAGTCAAGTGCGAAGCCAAGCCGCTTCAGCTGCGCGCGCATTGAGGCGATGTTGGCCCGGGTCCAGTCGCCCGGATGCACGCCTTTTTCCATCGCGGCATTTTCGGCGGGCATACCGAACGCGTCCCACCCCATCGGGTGAAGCACTTCAAAGCCGCGCATACGGCGGAACCGCGCGAGCACATCTCCCATGGTGTAATTGCGGACATGACCCATGTGGATGCGCCCGGACGGATATGGGAACATCTCAAGAACATACGTCTTTGGTTTGGCGCTGTTATCGTCGGCGCGGAACGAGCCGCGTTCTTCCCAAACCGATTGCCAGCGCGCGTCTGCCGATGCCGGATTGAAGCGCGAGCTCATGTACCCGAAAGCCTCAGCCAGCGCTGCGGCGTAAATCGCGCGCCTTAGACAGGATGATTTCTTCGAGTTTCTGAACTGTCGCCGCCTGAACCGGAACATCCGTCCACTGGCCGCCGCGATTGATCTGACGTGCTGCGGCTACGCGTACCGCATCGGCGCGGAGGTCCTGGTCCAGGATCGTGACCGTCAACTTCATCCGCTCGGTTGCCAGTCCGGGATTGGAGTACCAGTCGGTCACGATCACACCGCCATTGGAATCCACCTGGGCCATCGGCATGAATGAAAGCGTGTCCAGCGTAGCGCGCCACAGATAGCTGTTTACGCCGATTTGCGTAACTTTCGACGCGGCGAGATCCTGTTGAACGCGCAGCTTGTTCTTGCCGCCGCCGCAAGCGGCGAGCGAGAGGAGCAGCGCCATCGAAATCGCTGTCGAAAAAGTACGGCGCATACGTCTCTTATCCTCGGAAAGTCGGCAATGGGCGCCGTTATAGATCGTCCGCGCCGACCCGCAAGCCGTGTATGTCATTTGTCCCATATTCAAAGTTGTTGAAAAGCTGCAACACGAAGCAAGATTCCGAGTTCTGCAGTGGTAGACTCCGATGCGCCGTGATAAGCGCGAAAAATAGGGAATAAATATAGATGTTTGCGAATCGGGGATTGGTGATTGCAGGGGGGACGGCCTTGGCCGCGCTCACGCTCACCTTTGCGCCTGTTGCAGCGACATCGGCCAAGTTTTCGATCCAGACGAAAAAGATGCCCCGGGCGGTCCGATTCGGCGATAATATCGGGTCTTTTACACCTGCCGCGGCTGATCCCCGGCGTGCATTGAGCTTCAATCAGGCTGGCTTGGGCAATCTCGGTTTTCGTTTCACGCCATCCGCCGCGCCTGGAAATCGTCGTGCTGTGACCGTGGCGATTCGCGCACGTTCGACAATTTCACCGAGTCGGGTCGCGCAGGGCGCCGCGCCTTCTGTTCAGACACTTGCACCGACCGCATATAATCTCGGCGTCGCTGTGGGCTGGCGCCGGTTCGCGCTGACGGGTGATATTGCGCGCGTCGAAGGCAATCTGCTGCCGCTGGATCGTGAGTCGGCAGATGTAGGCGTGAGCTATGCTGGGAATCGTTGGAGCACGCGGCTTCAGCTTGGCGCTGAGCGTGCCATTGGTCTTCGCCCGCATCTGGCAGGCAATGCGGACGAGGCCTATTCGGTCGATCTTGGTGGCTCCTACTCACTGACACGCAACCTGGCAGTGACGGGTGGCGTGCGGTACAAGATGCAGCGCGATCGGCTTGAAGCTGTTGATGATACGCGTCGCGACTCCCAGGCGGTTTACATAGGCACTGCCTTCAAGTTCTGATTGGCCTGGCGCCTTCAGTTCGAATGTGGGCGTCGATTGCTGCCCATCCATACGCCCCGATATTCCGTAAAAACTTCTGATGACAATGCTTTAGCCCGCCCAAGGCAAGTACGGGCAGCGTGGTTTGCCGGGCAATCGCGGAAAAACGCACGGTCCCCAGCGCCCTTCCGTCAGGATGGGATCGCGTAGGAAATAACGGCGATAGCATCAGCAGCCGCGCCCCGCATTTTTCTGCCAGACGGATCTCTCTTAGATCATGGACTGGCGCGATGCGAAGAAACGAAGATCGGCTCTTTGCGGTGAATTGCCCATAAGCGCCATCGGCGTGCCATAGCCGCGCGCGCATCGGGCAATCCGCGAGAACAAGGACCAGGCGTCGACGGCGGGCAATCCGCTTGATCTTCTCGAACAACTGTCGCCGTTCTGCTTCGCCAAGGCTGTAATGTCGTACGATAACACCGCTTCCAGCCCTCAGTCCGTATAATGCGGGCCAGAGCATTTCGCCCTGACGCTCGTCAGTAAGCATCCATAGTTGGGGGAGAGGGTAGCGGGCTGGCATATCGCTGCCTATAGCAATGCCAATGCCTTCCAACGACTATCCAAACACCACCGCCGCCGAAAAACTCGCCGAAGTCCGTGGCGAAATCGAGCGCGCTGCGGTGGCGGCGAAGCGGAACCCGCGGGATATTCAGCTTATTGCAGTATCGAAGATGCAGGACATCGCCGCAATTAAACCGCTGATCGCAGCCGGGCAGCAGATATTCGGCGAAAATCGCGTGCAGGAGGCGGAAGCCAAATGGCCGGCTTTGCTGGAATCAACTCCCGATATCGCATTGCATCTGATTGGCCAGCTTCAGTCGAACAAGGCCGATGACGCGGTTGCCATGTTTGATGCGATCCATTCGATCGATCGACTGTCCCTGGTTACCGCCGTTGCGCGCGCCATGGACAAGAAAGTACGTAGGCCTGATTGTTTTGTGCAAGTAAACATCGGGAATGAGCCGCAAAAGGGCGGTTGTGCGATCGAAGACCTGCCCGCGCTGCTCGCGGAAGCCCGATCGGCTGATCTGCCTGTCCGGGGTTTGATGTGTGTGCCACCCGCAGAGGTGGAGCCCGCGCCTTACTTCGCCTTGTTGGCGAAACTCGCGCAAGATAACGGGTTGTCAGACCTGAGCATGGGCATGTCGAGCGATTATCAGACGGCCGTCACGATCGGCGCGACGCACGTTCGGGTCGGTACCGCGCTTTTTAGTCAACGTGCCTGAAATCAGCGAATAATCAATCCGTCGCCGGGCACGAGTTTTTCGAGCAGCTCCAACAAAGAATCCTTGCCGATCGCGACGCATCCCTCGGTATGGTCCTTGGCGGCCGTGCAATGCAGGAAGATCGCGCTTCCAGCGCCCGGAAGAGGCGGCGCATCATTATGACCCAAAGTCACGATGACATCATAAGCATTGTCGTCCCGCCAGAGACGCTCGGCCGAAAAATTGTGTGGATGCAGGACGGGGCGATTGTAGGCGGGATCGTTCGTATCATCTGACCAACCATCATCCAGACGCAGCCAGCGCCAGGGCAATCCAAGCCGCGCGGGCAGAGCGACGCGGTCGTGGCGTAGCAGCAGGCTGCGAATCGGCCACCGCCCCATGGGCGTGGCTCCATCGCCTTCCTTTTTGGCCTCGGCTGCCACGACGCCGCTTTTCCCGATCAGGCAAGGGATTGCCCCGTCGCGGTGGTGCAACAGCTTCCGCGCGCTATCGACCATGAGATCGCTCACAACTGGTGCCCGGTGCGATCGCGTTTGGTGGAAAGATAAGCTTCGTTGTGTGGGTTGGGTGTTACAACATGCGTCACCCGTTCCACGACAGTGATGCCAGCCTGTTCCAGTCCGGAAACTTTTGCTGGGTTATTGGTGAGCAGCCGCACTTCAGTCTGTCCGAGAAGGTCGAGCATCCGCGCGGCGACCCCGAAGTCACGGGCATCGATCGCAAAGCCCAGGCGCACGTTCGCGTCTACCGTATCGAAGCCTTGATCCTGTAATTGATAAGCGCGCAGTTTGTTGATTAGCCCGATTCCGCGGCCTTCCTGGCGCAGGTAGAGGAGGATGCCCCAGTTAGCCTCGGCAATTTCATGCAAGGCGGCATGAAGCTGGGGTCCGCAATCGCATTTAAGCGATCCAAGAACATCTCCCGTCAGGCATTCGCTGTGAAGGCGAACGAGCGGAGGCTTTCCATCCGGTATTCCGACGATGAGAGCAATATGCTCGGCAGCATCGTCCAGATTACGAAAGGCCACAATTTCGGCCGTTTCCGATACCTCTACTGGCAGCTTTGCGCGCGCGGCGATTTGAAGGCGTTCCGGCGCTTCGTAGCTGCCTATCGCAGCAACGGTGACACTCACATCATCTTCCCGCCCATATTCAAGCAAGAAATATGCGGGAAGCAGGCCCGCCAGACGCGCGAGTTCCAGCGCACCGCGGGCAGCATCGGGGGCGGGGCATGGGCGCGTTCGAAATGGGCCCTTGAATGGCATGGCAAGGTCAAGCGCAGGATCAGCCAGACCGCGCGCTGTTGCCAGATCCAGCCACTCCGTATGTTCAACGACGGCGGGCTCCGTTGGCTGGGCCGCATTCAGCTGGTTGGCAAGTTTCAGCGTTGCGGCACGGCTGCCCGACAGCAGCACGTCTGCTTGCACTTGCCGGTCGAATGCTGCCAGCCGGACGTCATCCGCCGTTTCGATGGCGAGCAGCCAAATCGCGCCGCTTTCCCCGCATATTTGGACAGGCCAGCCGCGCCGCAACGCGTCGATGGCGTTCGCGACAGACCGGCTATCATGCATCAGATCGCAAACTCTGTGACCAGCGGCACGTGATCCGAAGGGCGGGTCCAGCTCCGGCATGGCTCATGTACTTTATGCGCCACTGCGAGCTTCGCTACGTCGGGGCTGGCCCACATATGGTCTAGCCGGCGGCCACGGTCGGACGCCGCCCAATCCTGCGCCCGATAACTCCACCACGTATAAAGTCGCTCAGGCGCAGGCACGAACTTTCGCCCAAGATCGACCCAGGCATGGCTTTGGCCAAGCTTGTCGAGCGCTTCGACTTCAATTGGCGTGTGGCTTACGACATCGATCAGTTGCTTATGACTCCATACGTCGCACTCCAGCGGCGCGACGTTGAAGTCTCCAACGAGCAAAGTTGGCTGGCGCAACTTTTCGGACCAGCGCAACATGCGCTCAAGAAAAGCAAGCTTCTGTCCGAATTTCGGGTTTAGCACGGCGTCTGGAATATCGCCGCCCGCCGGGATGTAGACGTTTTCCACTCGGATACCACATTCCAGCATAACGCCGACGTGACGGGCTTCACCATTGTCCTGCCAATCCAGGCGGTCATCTTCACGGATCGGTATACGGCTTATAATGGCTACGCCGTGATGCATCGGCTGTCCGTGCAGGATATGGTGGTTGTATCCCCACTGGCGGAACATTGCGGCAGGGAACGTAGGATCAGCTACCTTCGTTTCCTGAAGGCAAAGAATATCGGGTGCTTCTTCGCGCAGGAATCGTTCAACGATTTCCAAGCGCGCCCGAACGGAGTTGATGTTCCATGAAGCGATCTTGAGACTGGTTGTCATGCGTGGCGATGTAGCGACGCTAAAGCGTGAATACCAGCATGGACGCTCATCGTATCTTAGGCGTCGTCCTCGCGCCAGGAGAGCGGTCGCGCAACGCTTTCGAGGGGCTGGCGTTCGCTGCGAATACCAAGATAATGCGTGATGACGGCAGCTATTCCCATCAGTGCCGCGCCAAACGCATAACCGAGAAATACCTGATCGCGAGAACCGCTGGCGATCAGCGCTCCAAACACCCAAGGGGCTGCAACCCCACCAAGCCCAGTACCGAAAGCATAGAATAGCGCGATTGCAAGGGCGCGAACTTCGATGGGGAAACTCTCCGAAACCGTAAGATAAGACGACGAGGCCGCGGCGGATGCGAAGAAAAACGTGATGCTCCACAAAACGGTTTGCGATGTCGCCGTAAGATGCCCCTGAAGGAACAGGATGCCGCTGATGAGCAGCAGCAGACCTGAGATGGCGTACGTGAAGATGATCATTGGCTTACGGCCAATTGTGTCGAACAAGGGTCCCAGCAGTAGCGGCCCGGCGACATTTCCCAAGGCAAAGGGAAGTATATACCAGCCGACCGACGCGGCGGGCACGCCGTAGAAATCTGTCAGCATCATCGCATATGTGAAAAAGATGGCGTTATAGAAAAAGGACTGAGCGATCATCAGGCTAAGTCCCAAGACCGTTCGTCGGGGATGGATACGAAAGAGGACGTTGAAGACCTCGCCAATGGGCGTTTTGTTGCGCGATTGGATCCGTATTCTTTCAAACGCGACACGTACTGGTCCTTTATGCCGGAATATTTCGGCTTCAATTTTGGAAACGATCTTCTCACCTTCTTCCGCTCGCCCGTGGATCATCAGCCAGCGTGGGCTTTCCGGCAGGAAACCGCGCAATAACAATATGAAGAGACCGAGGCCGGCGCCGATCAGGAAGGCGAGGCGCCACCCAAGCTCGGGATTGACGATGGCCGGATCGAGCAACAGGATCGACCCTGCTCCGGCAACGGCCGCGCCGACCCAGAAACTGCCGTTGATCGCAAGATCGGTACGGCCGCGATATCGCGCAGGAATAAATTCCTGAATGGCCGAGTTGATCGCGCTATATTCTCCGCCGATCCCCGCGCCGGTAAAGAACCGCGCGATGGCAAAGCTGCGCAAATCCCACGCAAAGGCGGTGCAGGCCGTGGCGACAAGATAGACAATCAATGTGATACTGAAAAGCCGTTTACGGCCAAGGCGATCGGTCAGCTGGCCGAACAGTACCGCCCCTAACACCGCGCCCGCCAGATATGCGCTGTTGGCAAATCCCACGTCTGCGGGGGCGAACCTTAAAACGGCGCTGGAGCGAAGCGCGCCGGCGATTGATCCGGCCAGCGTTACTTCAAGCCCATCCAATATCCAGGTGATTCCGAGCGCAACGACGACGAGTGTATGAAACCGGCTCCAGGGAAGACGATCAAGGCGGGCCGGGATGTCGGTTACGACGATGCCGGACTGGTCGACGCTCGTCACGATTCCGGTGTCCAGAGCATCGCGACATGCTAGCCTGCGGATATAAAGTTGGTCAAACTTCTGGCCCTTACGGTGCCAGGATCGTGTCTTCCGCCCTGGATAGCGTTTTGGGATAATCAAGCGTGTAATGCAGGCCGCGACTCTCCCGGCGCTTCAATGCCGAACGCACAATGAGATTGGCAACCTCGATCAGGTTGCGCAATTCCACGAGATCCGCGGTGACCCGAAAGTTGCCATAATATTCCTCAACCTCACCCTTCAGCAGCGCGACACGATGCTGCGCGCGCTCGAGACGTTTGGTGGTGCGGACAATACCGACATAATCCCACATGAAGCGGCGAATTTCGGACCAGTTGTGCTTGACGATGACCTCTTCGTCCGAGTCGGTGACCCGGCTTTCATCCCACGGGCGGATGGGGGGAGGTGCCGGGAGATGATCCCATTCGGCGCAGATATGTTTTGCCGCGGCTTCCCCGAACACGAAGCACTCCAGCAGCGAATTTGATGCCAGGCGATTGGCGCCGTGCAATCCCGATTGGGTAACTTCGCCCGCCGCATAAAGTCCTGGAAGGTCCGTCCGTCCATCGAGATCCACGACGACACCGCCGCACGTATAATGCTGCGCGGGAACCACCGGAATTGGCTGCACCGTGATATCTATGTCGAGGCCGAGAAGCTTCGCATAAATGTTCGGAAAATGCTCTTTCACAAATTCTGGCGGCTTATGGCTGATGTCGAGATGAACGTAGTCCAGGCCGAGCCGTTTTATCTCGTGGTCGATGGCGCGCGCCACGATATCGCGCGGTGCAAGCTCGGCGCGTTCATCGAAGTCAGGCATGAAGCGATAGCCCGTACCTGGGATCTTGAGCTGACCGCCTTCACCGCGCACTGCTTCGGTGATGAGGAAGTTCTTCACTTCGAGATTGTAAAGACAGGTCGGATGGAACTGGTTGAACTCCATGTTCGATACCCGCGCGCCCGCGCGCCAGGCCATCGCGATACCGTCGCCTGTCGCTCCGCGCGGCGCGGTCGAGTAGAGATAGCAGCGGCCTGCCCCACCGGTGGCGAGGATGGTCGCTCGGCCCGTGAACAGATCTACCCGTCGGGTCTTTCGGTTGAAGGCGTACACGCCCCACACATGCCCATCGCCGGAATAGCGCACGCCATGGCGGCCAGTCACAAGATCGATCGCAACCATGTCGGGAATAAGTTCGATGTTCGGATGCTCGTGCGCGGCCTTTTCCAGCGCCTGCTGCACAGCCAAGCCCGTTGCGTCATCGACATGCACGATGCGCCGGTGGCTATGGCCACCCTCGCGAGTCAGGTGCCAGCGATCCGCATTGCCCTCACCTGGATTGAACGGTACGCCGAGACGGGCCAGCTGTTCGATTGCGGCCGGCGCGTTTTCGACCACGAACTCGACCGTCTCGCGATTGTTGAGGCCAGCACCGGCGATCATGGTATCTTCGATGTGGCTCTCAAAGGTGTCACCCTCTTCGAGCACCGCAGCAATTCCGCCTTGCGCCCACGCGGTCGATCCCTCCGACAGGCCACCTTTGGCGAGAACGGCGACCTTCATGTTCTGTGCGAGATTGAGGGCGGCGGTCAGGCCTGCCGCGCCCGAGCCGATCACGATAGCATCGAAGGAATGCTCAGCCATTGTTGCTGGCTCGCGTCAGGTGGAGGAAGGCGTCCTCCAGATCCGGTTCCCGGGTGGAAACGTCCACGATGCCAAGCCCGGCGGCTTGCAATGCTGCAAGAACCTCGCCGGCGTTCACTTGATTCTTGTGGTAGCTTATCGCGATGACGCGATCGGCAATCCGCTCGACCTTTTCAAAACAGGGCGCATTCGGCAGATCGATCACGTCACGATCGACCGTCACCTCGACGACCTTTTCATTCGCCATGCCGATGAGCGTGCGGGTCGGTTCATTGGCGATCACCCGCCCGTGATTGATAATCGCGATACGATCGCACAATTCCTCGGCTTCCTCGAGATAGTGCGTCGTCAGTACGATCGTGACTCCGTTGCGATTCAGCTCGCGAACATACGCCCATAGCTGCTGACGAAGTTCGATATCAACGCCTGCCGTCGGTTCGTCCAGTACGAGAACGGGGGGCGTGTGGACCAGTGCTTTGGCAACGAGCAAGCGGCGCTTCATACCGCCCGAAAGCGTACGCGCATACGCATTTGCCTTGTCTTCGAGGCGCACGGCGCGCAGCAATTCCATCGTGCGTCGCCGTCCCTTTGGCACGGCGTAGTAGCTCGCCTGATTTTCCAGCGTTTCGAATGGCGTGAAGAAGGGATCGAACAGGATCTCCTGCGGGACGATGCCTATCGATGCCTTCGCGTTGCGCGGATCGGCATCGATATCGAACCCCCAGATCGAAGCCGTACCTGCGGTTTTGCGGACAAGTCCCGCAAGTATGTTGATCAAGGTGGATTTGCCGGCGCCGTTGGGGCCGAGCAGGCCGAAAATACTCCCTGTCGGAATATCCAGCGATACATCCGAAAGGGCTTGCTTGTCCCCGGCGTAAGTTTTCGACAGACCTTCGATACTGATGGCAGGTGTTTCAGACATGTGCGCCCGCATAGACCGCGATCTCGTGCAGCGCAAAGGTTGCATTGTTTCTGTACTGTGGCACGGTATCAGCAATGCGGGAGAAGGAACTGAGGCTGGCACTGATCTGCTATGGCGGCGTCAGTCTGGCCGTCTACATGCATGGCATTACCAAGGAAGTCTGGCGCCTCGCACGTGCTTCTCAGGCGGAGAATGATCCGTTAGCCAATTCGGATCCCGGCGATGATTTTTACCGCCAGCTCCTCCGGGAAATTGAAGACGCAAGCGACCTCAAACTTCGCGTGTTGGTCGACATTGTGGCAGGCGCCAGCGCGGGCGGTATTAACGGTATCTTTCTGGGGCAGGCCATCTCCAGCGGCCAATCGCTGGAGCCTTTGACTGAACTGTGGTTGCAATCAGCGGACGTGGATATGCTGATCGATCCCGACGCACGCCCATTGTCGAGGTTCACCAAATTTTGGGCGGTGCCGATCGCCTGGTACCTGGCGGGCGGGCGGGGCAGCACGCTCGAAAAGACGGTCGAGCAGGGCGCCCGAAAGGAAGTACGCACGAAGCTCTCCAATTTTGTGCGCGCGCGCTGGTTTGCTCCGCCCTTTGGCGGCGAAACTTTTACGAGTCTTTTGCTGGACGCATTCGATGCGATGGCTTCGTCTGAAATAGGGCCAGCCCTTCTGCCCCCTGAGCAACCACTCGACATGTTCGTCACGGTGACGGATTTTCATGGTCATCCTGAACGATTGAGGCTTCATTCACCCGAAGAGGTGATGGAAATGGAGCATCGTCTTACGCTCGAATTCACTGACCGTCGTACTGCGCCGCGTAACATCGGCGATACGGCGGAGCTTGTTTTTGCTGCGCGGGCGACCGCCAGCTTTCCAGGCGCATTTCCGCCCTTCACGGTAGAAGAGCTGGACCGCATCCTGAAAAAGCGGGGGCGCAGTTGGCCAGGCCGTGCCGATTTTCTCAAACGCGCCCTTCCCATGCAAAGCGCCATCCATGCTGCAGAGAAGGCTGTTTTGATCGATGGATCGGTATTGGCGAATGCGCCGTTCCGGCCCGCAATTTCTGCGCTGCGCGATCGACCGGCCCGGCGAGAGGTTGAGCGCCGGTTCGTCTATATAGATCCGACCCCCAATATGCGCAGTATGCGGATGCCTGGCGCTCCCGACAATGAACTCCCAGGATTCTTCAAAACCGTCTTTGGCGCCATATCGGACATTCCGCGCGAACAACCGATCCGCGATAATCTGGATGCGATAGAGGCGCGTTCAAGCCGCATTCGTCGAACGCGGAGGATCATTGCTGCAATACGACCTGAAGTGGAACAGGCCATAGAAGCAGCGTTTGGGAAGACGCTCTTTCTGAATCGGCCGACGCCTGCACGGCTTCCGATATGGCGCGCGAAGGCACAAGATATAGCGGCGCGGAAGTCCGGCTTCGCTTACGCCTCCTATGGGCATCTCAAACTGTCTGGCGTCGTCGAGGAAATCGTGCAGTTGCTGTGCGATCTGGTGCCTGCGGACGAGCGTGTTTCGTTAACCCGTCTTCGCGCCGCGATCTGGGGCGCGGTTCGTGCCGCAGGTATTACCGATGTGGGTGCGCTGTCAGTGGGCGGAGCCACGAATGCGGTCGTGCAGTTTTTCCGCATGCATGATCTTAGTTTTCGTATCCGTCGTTTGCGGATGCTGGCGCGACAGATCGAGGAGATCGGGGCAGCCGACGACTGTCCGCGGGATGCGGTCGAGCTGGTGCGCACCGTCATCTTCGATGAACTGTCCCGCTACCTGGATCGCCAGATGCCGGACTTTTATGGCCAAGCACTGACTGCGGCCGTGATGAGCGCAACCGAAACACCACAAGCAACGCTTGATGCGCTCGCCGCTGCGCGGGGCCTGAAACAGATCGACGATGAGGCAGATACAGCTTTGGCAAATGCGCTGGCTCAATTGCCGAAGGCGCAGCGGCGAACGATGCTCCTGATCTATCTCGGTTTCCCGTTCTACGATATCGCAACGCTGCCGCTGACTGCAGCGGTCGGCCAAAACGAATTCAATCCGGTGAAGGTCGATCGCATCGCGCCGGAGGATGCCACGAGCATTCGTGAGGGAGGCGCCCAGGCCACGTTGAAGGGGATCCAGTTCAATAGTTTTGGTGCGTTCTTCAGCCGTGCCTACCGCGAAAACGACTATTTATGGGGGCGCTTGCATGGCGCTGACCGGCTAGTCGATATCGTGGTTTCCGCAATGCCAGCGGGTAAGGCGCTGCCTGCAGGTCATGTCCGCTCGATCAAAAATCGGCTGTTTCGTACGATATTGAAGCAGGAACGTTCACGTCTTAAGCACATCGAGCCCCTATTTGATGCGCTGGAACGGGAGATCGGCTAGCCTTATGCGTGGCCCATCCCTAAAACGATGGCTTGGGAGAACGCGATGCAATTCCTGAAGACACTGTTCTGGGTCATGATTGCGGTGGTTGCCGTGATCTTTTCATTTCGAAACTGGCTGACTGTGACGGTTAACCTGTGGGGCGGTCTTGCTGCCGATGTGCAGCTGCCGATCCTTCTCCTGTTTGCTTTTTTGATCGGATTCATTCCGGCGTTTCTACTGTATCGGACGACGCGCTGGCGGCTGCGGCGCAAGCTGGAGAACGTCCAGCGCGCGTTGGAGGAGGCGCGCACGCAGGCTGGCATCGTTTCGCCATCGCTGGTCGTACCCTCAGCGCCCACCGGCGGCACGATTGATCCGGCACCCATCGGCCCGCCGTCTTCCTCGCTATGACAAGTCCAATCTATGTCGCCATCGATACACCGGACATCGAGCAGGCCAAGGCCATTACCCAGAAAGTTCGCAATCATGTTGGCGGGTTAAAGCTCGGGCTTGAGTTCTTTGCCGCCAATGGCCGGGCCGGTGTCCGCGAGATGGCAATGCTGGGATTGCCGATCTTTCTGGACCTTAAGCTGCATGACATTCCGAACACTGTCGCGAAGGCAGTTCAGGCTCTTTATCAACTCGATCCAGCCATTCTGACTGTGCACGCCGCAGGGGGACGCGCGATGCTTGAAGACGCAAAGGCATCCGCGCCCGTGGGCACTAAAATAGTCGCCGTCACGGTTCTCACCAGCCTGGACGGCAACGACCTCAAGGCGATCGGCGTCGCTTCAGACCCACATGCGCAAGTCGAGCGACTGACCGCGCTGGCGCGGGAAGCGGGGATCGACGGGGTCGTCTGCTCTGGAAACGAGGTTGCGGTAGCACGCAAGCTCTGGCCCGAAGGTTTCTTCGTCGTGCCGGGTGTCAGGCTGGCAGGCGGGGAGATTGGTGATCAAAAGCGGGTAATGACGCCCCGCGCTGCTCTGGATGCCGGTGCGTCTATTCTCGTGATCGGACGGCCCATCACCAAGGCTGAAGATCCCGACGCAGCCGCGCGCGCAATCGGAGCAACGCTTTAGGCTCAGGCCGACTGCATTGTTTTTGCGACGGCATTACCCGTAAACGTAGCCACTGCCGTATCGAACGTGCGAACCCGTTCTACCAGCGGACCTCTGATTTGCGGCACGTCGAGCACGCGATGTGCGTAATGCGTATCGCTATATTCCTTATATTCCACGATCTTGCCGTCGCGAATACGAAGAAAGGTCGCGAATACGAAGAAAGAAAGTGTAATAATTCTGATAATGCGTGCCGCCGACAAGCATCGCATTGCTCTGCGCTTCAAACCATACCCGATCGGCTTCAGCGGTCAGTTTACCAATTTCCATTGTTATAGGATCGGCAAGGGGAAGACTGCCCGCCTGGGCATAAAGTCGTCTACGTTTATCCAACCGCAGTTGGGCAGATACCTACGATCAGCAAGCGTGCGTCGTCCGAAAAAAGGGCACGAGCCCTGTCGGCTTCGCCTGCGATCGTCGTGCGCACCTATTCGAGCGCAATTGCCTTGTTGTCCGCGTTTGCCATCGGTCCGATCCTCTCTGTTTGATTTCACGGTACTAAGTCCGGCAAATAGTGTCTAGGAGCACGGCATGTCCGTCTCAGCTAAAATATGCGGGATATCCACGGCGGTGGCACTCGACGCCGCGATTGGTGGTGGTGCGACGCACGTCGGCTTCGTCTTCTTCCCCAAGAGTCCCCGAAACGTGAGCATTGAGCAGGCGGCTGGGCTCGCGGCACGGGTTCCAGGTCACGTCAACAAGGTTGGGTTGTTCGTCGAACCAAATCTCGATTTCCTTGCACAGGTTCTGGCGGTGATACCGCTGGAAGTGATTCAGTTGCACGGAAACGAATCGCCGTCTCTTCTTGCTCGCTTGCGCTCCGCTTACGGACTCGAGCTCTGGAAGGCAGTGCCGGTGCGGACGCGAGCGGACCTTGAAGTGGGCAAGGCATACCATGGGCTCGCCGACCGGCTACTTTACGACGCCAAACCCCCTAACGGCGCTGAACTTCCGGGCGGGAACGGATTGCGGTTCGACTGGAAATTGCTGGAGGGCCATCGGCACTTGGCGCCCTGGGCGCTGTCGGGTGGACTAGATCCCGCCAACGCAGCCGAGGCAGCACGCGTGACTGGGGCGCAGTTGCTCGATGTCTCCAGCGGAGTCGAAAGCACGCCTGGCGTCAAGGATGTGGACAAGATCGCCGCCTTCCTGCAAGCGGTCGCGTCATTATGACGCGATCCAACTCACTTCGGTCACAGCCTGATCTGCGCGGCCATTTCGGCGAATTTGGCGGACGTTATGTCGCTGAAACGCTGATGCCGCTCATCCTGGACCTCGAACGCGAATATCGGGCTGCGAAAAGCGATCCTGAGTTCCGTAAGGAATTCGAGGGCCTGCTGCGCCACTATGTCGGCCGCGAAAGCCCGCTTTATTTTGCCGAACGACTTACGGAGCATCTCGGCGGCGCGAAAATCTACCTTAAGCGCGAGGATCTGAATCACACCGGCGCGCATAAGATCAATAATTGTATCGGTCAGATACTGCTTGCCCGCCGGATGGGAAAGACTCGGATCATTGCCGAGACCGGTGCCGGCCAGCATGGCGTGGCAACGGCCACAGTCGCCGCGCGTTTCGGGCTGCCGTGCACGATCTTCATGGGCGCACGCGATATTGAACGGCAACAACCCAACGTGTTCCGCATGCGTCTGCTGGGTGCCGAGGTGCGCCCGGTTACGTCCGGGGCGCAGACGCTTAAGGATGCGATGAACGAGGCGTTGCGCGACTGGGTCGCCAACGTCCATGACACCTTTTACATTATCGGCACCGCTGCTGGTCCGCATCCCTATCCCGAGTTGGTGCGCGATTTCCAATCGGTCATCGGGACGGAAGCGCGCGCGCAGATACTGGCGCAAGAAGGGCGTTTGCCGGATTTGCTGATTGCGGCGGTGGGTGGCGGCTCGAACGCGATCGGTCTTTTTCATCCGTTTCTGGACGATGTCGATGTCAAGATGATCGGGGTCGAAGCGGCAGGCCACGGAATCGAAAGCGGGCAACATGCTGCAAGCCTGACGGGCGGCGAACCTGGCGTGCTGCACGGCAATCGTACCTATTTGCTGCAGGATGCGGATGGTCAGATCACCGAGGCACATTCGATTTCGGCAGGGCTCGACTATCCGGGCATTGGTCCGGAGCATAGTTGGCTCCACGAGATTGGCCGCGTCGAATATGTCCCTATCACGGATGACGAGGCGATGGCTTCATTTCAGACATGCTGCAAATTCGAGGGCATCATTCCGGCGCTGGAATCCGCGCATGCTCTGGCATCGGCTGAAAAGATCGCGCCGACGATGGATAAGAACGAGATCATCATCGTCAATCTGAGCGGGCGCGGCGACAAGGATATTTTCACGGTAGCCGAGGTTCTGGGAGTAAAGTTGTGATCCAGAAGCGTCTGTCGAACACTTTCAAAAGTTGCGCCGCGCAACATCGCGCCGCGCTTATTACCTTTGTCACGGGTGGCGATCCAACCCCGGCTGCGACTGGCGCGATTCTGGATGCGCTAGTGGAAGGGGGGGCCGACATCATTGAGCTGGGGATGCCATTCACCGATCCGATGGCAGACGGCTTTGCGATTCAGCGCGCCAATTTGCGCTCGCTTGGCGCCGGAACGACTACGGCAGACATTTTCGATATCGCGCGCGGCTTTCGCGAGCGGCACACACAAGTGCCACTCGTGCTCATGGGGTATGCGAATCCGATGGTCAGGCGCGGCCCGGAATGGTTTGCCGCCGAAGCCGCCAGGGCTGGCGTCGATGGCGTGATCTGCGTCGATCTGCCGCCGGAAGAAGACGATGTGCTCGGGCCGTCGTTACGGAGCGCCGGGATCGATTTTATCCGGCTTGCAACGCCCACGACGGATGCCGCCAGACTGCCGGCAGTTCTCGACGGTGCGTCGGGTTTTCTCTATTATGTTTCGGTAGCCGGCATCACCGGACAGCAACAGGCCGCGCAAGCCAGTATTGATCAAGCGGTTGTCCGCCTGAAGGCCGCAACGGACCTGCCCGTGGCCGTAGGTTTCGGCGTTCGTACGGCCGACCAGGCTGCCGCGATCGGCAAAGTTGCCGACGGTGTGGTGGTTGGCTCGGCCATCGTCGATTTGATCGGAGAATACGGGGTCGATGCGCCGGGCGTTGTGCGGGCCTATGTTGCGAACTTGGCTGCTGCCGTCCGCGCCGCCCAGAAGGAGATTGCCGCATGAGCTGGCTCACCCGCGTCCGCAATACGCTTGCGTCGATCACGAAGCGCGAGACGCCGGACAATCTCTGGCATAAATGTCCTTCATGCGAGCAAATGGTGTTCACCAAGGAATATGAGGAAAACCAGGCTGTTTGCCCGAAATGTGATCATCATGGTCGCATCGGGCCGGATGCGCGGTTCAATGATCTGTTCGACGATGGCGTGCATGTCCTGCTTCCGTCGCCTGTAGTTCGAGAGGATCCGCTGAAGTTTCGTGACTCCAAGCGTTATACTGATCGCATCAAGGCGGCGCGGTCCAACACTGGTGAAACGGATGCGCTGATTAATGCCAAGGGCAAAATCGAAGGCTATAGGGCCGTTGTCGGTGTGCAGGATTTCGCGTTCATGGGCGGGTCGATGGGGCTCGCCGTGGGCGCGGCGTTCCTTGCCGGCGTAGAGGCCGCGATCGCGGATCATTGTCCTTACATCATTTTTACGGCAGCCGGCGGCGCGCGCATGCAGGAGGGCATTCTTTCTTTGATGCAGATGCCGAAGACGACCGTCGCGATCACCAAGCTGCGCGAGGCTGGATTGCCTTATATCGTGGTCATGACCGATCCCACTACCGGTGGTGTCACCGCGAGTTACGCCATGCTGGGCGACATCCAGCTTGCGGAGCCGGGCGCACTGATCGGTTTTGCGGGCCAACGGGTGATTGAATCCACTATCCGCGAGAAGTTGCCCCAGGGATTTCAGCGGGCAGAATATCTGCTTGATCACGGTATGCTCGACATGGTGGTTCATCGTCATAAGCTGCGTGCCGAACTCGCCCGGCTGATCAGCTTCCTCTGTCCGGAGAAAGTGGCGGCCTGATCATGGCCGATCACGCGAAATCCTCGGATCCGGCGGTACAGCTCCAGCTTGATCGGTTGTCGATGTTGTCCCCGGGCCGGGACGTGCTTGGTCTTGATCGGATCGCGCGGCTACTGGATCGTCTGGGTAATCCGCAGCATGATCTGCCCCCGGTATTTCATGTTGCGGGCACAAACGGGAAGGGCTCCACCTGCGCATTTCTGCGGGCAGCGCTGGAAGCCTCGGGCCGCACCGTCCATGCTTATACCAGTCCCCATCTGGTTCGGTTCAACGAGCGAATTCGTGTGGCGGACAGGTTGATCGAGGACGCGTCGCTTGCGCAGCTTCTGGAAGAGGTGCTCGCGGTTTCCGAGGATATTAATCCCAGTTTTTTCGAGGCGACCACCGCCGCCGCATTCCTTGCCTTTGCACGCACGTCCGCTGATGCGTGCGTGATCGAGGTCGGTCTTGGTGGCCGGCTTGACGCTACAAATGTGATCGAACGGCCCGTGGTAACGGGTATTGCTCAGTTGGGACTCGATCATCAGTTGTTTCTTGGCGACCGAGTGGAGGAAATAGCCGGGGAAAAAGCCGGTATCGCCAAACGCGATGTTCCCATGGTTACGCTGCATTATCCTGCGCCGATCGCCAATCGCATTGGCCAGGTTATTTCCGAAACGGGTGCAGTCTGGTTGCCGAAAGGTGGCGACTGGGATGCCGCGCTCTATCAGCAGCGCCTGCATTATCGAGATGTGCACGGTAAACTCGATCTGCCGTCGCCACGCTTGTCGGGTGTCCATCAGACCGTGAATGCTGGGTTGGCGGTAGCTATGCTGCGCCATCAGGACGTGCTGCATATTCCGGACTCTGCCATACGCGCAGCCATGCGATGGGCGGAATGGCCCGCACGACTTCAACAGTTGCATGAGGGACCCTTGTTGGACCGGCTCCCCCGGCGGGCTGAACTGTGGATCGACGGCGGCCATAATCCCGCCGCCGCCCGCGCGATTTCCGATTTCTTTCGCGGACATGTGCCCGCCGGAAGGCCATTCCATATCATTCTGGGTTTGCTTGAGAACAAGGATGCGGGGGGTTTCTTGAAATCCTTCAGTGGCCGTACGGCAACCGTCCATGCGGTTCCAGTGCCTCACCATCCGCATCATGAACCGGCCAAACTCGCATCGACCGCACGGGCCAATGGCTTAGCGGCTTTTGCCGCGGCTGATCCGTTGGATGCGCTCGACTGGATCGCGCGTCATGCGGACCGCGCCTTACCTCCTGTGGTCCTCATCGGGGGATCTCTGTACCTGGCAGGAGCAATGCTTGCGGCGAATGGAACATTTCCCGATTAATTGCGATTGATTATCAATAACAGATATGCTTGTTTGCTGTGAAAGCCAGCGGAGAGCCACGCATGTCAGAAGTCACCTCGCAATCTTTACCCCTCTGTCCGGTACCGACATGCAGCAACATGCGCCTGTTGCTCTTTTCCATTCGCCGCATGGCCGCGGGTGGATTGACGGACGCATTTGCAGTGAATGCGCTGATGGCGGACTTCGGGATGAGTTTTCGTCGCCCGCTGTTCTTATTACGAGCCTTGATGGCTGAGATGGCGCGCGCGTCGCAAAACCAGATCGCAGTTGCGCCTTGTTGCTGCGGCCGTGCCACGCCCGCGGAAGCGGAAATCCTGCTCGTCATCGCGACTGCGAACGACCGTCCCCGCTTCGCCCACGCAAGACTATGTCAGCTGTTGGGAATCGAGCATGGGTTGGGGGCATTATCGAGCGCTCAGGCAGTCGCCCAGGCATTTGCCGATCTAGGCAGGCCACTGAGCGCTCAGTCGGTGGTGGTTTCGGACCCAGCGTTTCCGATCGATTGATCGATCAGCCCCGCGCGCATCATCAGCCAGAACAGCACTATCCCCGGCAGGGCGAGGACCGTTGTAAGCAGATAGAAGTTCACATAGCCGACCGCATCGATCATGCTTCCTGCGGTGGTTCCCGTCACGATCCGGCCAGCGATGCTCGCGGCCGCGGAAATCAGTGCATATTGTGCGGCGGTGAAGCGCAGATTGGTCAAGGCCGAGAAATAGGCCACTACCGTCACCCCGCCAACGCCGCTTGCAAAATTCTCGAACCCGATCGCACCTGCCATCGCTTCGTTCGAACGGCCCAGCGCGGCGAGGCCGGCAAAACTGAGGTTTGAAACCCCCATAAGGATCAGGCTGATCAGCACGGACCGTTTCATGCCAAGCCGCGCGTAGATTACGCCGCCAACGAAAACGCCCACCAGCAGCGCCCAAAATCCTACGCCCACATCATACAGCGCGATTTCGTTTTTGCTGTAACCCAGATCGTTGAACAAAAGCCGAAAGGTCAGGTTGGCGAGCGTGTCACCGATCTTGTGCAGCACGATAAAGAGCAGCACCAGCAGCGCCCCCTTCCGCTGAAAGAATTCGACAAACGGTCCGGTGATGGCTTGCGCGATCTCGGCGGCAGGACGGCGCTTTGAAATTTCCCTGTGCCGCTTGGGCTCGCCCATCACCAATGCTGTGACCATCGCCGGTAGCGCGAAGGCGGAACAAGCGATGTAAGCCAATTCCCAGCTGAAGGCCTGCGCCAGGACAAGGGCCAGGGCGCCTGCGGCGCTTGCACCGATCCGCCACCCATATTGCGACATGCCAGCGCCAACGCCCATTTGCCGCGGCTCCAGCAATTCGATCCGGTACGCGTCAATGATGATGTCAAAGGTCGCCCCGGCAAAGCCGAGGAAAATGGCTGCGACTACCGTTGCGCGCAGGCTGGCAGCGGGGTCGGCCAGCCCCAGATTGATGACGGCTGCCATCACAAGCGCGCCTGCAAGTAGCATCCAGGAAACGCGTCGACCTAGTTTGCCTAGCAAAGGCAAGCGGACGCCCTCGATCACCCAGGCCCAGAGAAACTTTAGATTATAGGCAAGAATGACGAGAGCAAAGGCCGTCACGCTCTTCTTGTCTATACCATCTTCCGCCAGTCGGCTCGCCAGGGTCGCGCCAATCATCGCGAATGGGAAACCGGATGACATGCCAAGAAATAAGGCAGCCAGCGGCGCCGGTTCGAGATAGGGCTTTACGCCGCTCCACCAATCATGCGCTTCCGTAGCGGAACCGTCGCCCCTCTGCACCCTAGTCATACAGCAATGATAGCGAGGGGTAGCGCGAAGGCGAACGGTTTTGTTTAGCTGAGGTAATGCGCGGTAGTTTTGGCCTTGATCTCGTCCGCCGTGATGCCAGGCGCGATTTCGATCAGTTTGAAGGGACTATCGTGATCAGGGCGTTTGAACACCGCCAAATCGGTAATGATCATGTCCACCACGTTCTTGCCCGTGAGAGGCAGGGTGCAGGTCGGGATGAACTTGGGATCGCCACTTTTGGAGTTGTGCTCCATGACGACGATCACCCGCTTGACGCCCGCGACGAGATCCATCGCGCCACCCATGCCCTTTATCATCTTGCCGGGAATCATCCAGTTGGCGATGTCGCCGCCCTCGGAAATTTCCATCGCGCCAAGCACCGTCAGGTCGATGTGACCGCCGCGGATCATGGCGAAGCTGTCCGATGACGAAAAGAAGCTGGAGGACGGCAGGGCGCTGATCGTCTGCTTGCCGGCATTGATCAGGTCCGGATCGACTTCGTCATCATAGGGGAACGGACCAATGCCAAGCATGCCGTTTTCAGACTGAAGGGTCACCTCAACGCCGGGCGGTATGTGATTTGCTACCAGGGTGGGGATGCCGATCCCAAGATTGACATAGAACCCGTCCTGCAATTCGCGCGCGGCTTTTGCGGCGATTTCATCACGCGTCCAGGGCATTATGCGGCCTCCCTCGGGCGTGTGGTTCGGAATTCGATCTTCTTGTCATATGGCGCGCCAAGGATAAGCCGCTTGATGAAGATTCCCGGAACATGGATGTTGTCCGGATCAAACGTACCCACCGGAACGATCTCCTCGACTTCCGCGACCGTCATATAGCTGGCGGTAGCCATCGGCTGATTGAAGTTGCGTGCAGTCTTGCGGAAAATCAGATTACCCGATTCGTCTGCCTTCCAGCCCTTTATGATCGACAGGTCGGCACGAATGCCGCGTTCAAGTACATATGTCTCGCCGCCGAAATCCTTAGTTTCCTTGCCTTCGGCGACCAGGGTACCAACACCCGTTTTGGTATAGAAACCCGGAATTCCTGCGCCGCCTGCCCGGCAGCGTTCGGCGAGGGTGCCTTGCGGGCAAAATTCTACCTCAAGCTCGCCTGCAAGATATTGACGTTCGAATTCCTTGTTCTCGCCGACGTAAGACGAAATCATCTTTTTGATCTGGCGGCTGCGCAGCAATTTGCCGAGACCCTCCCCGTCAACGCCTGCGTTGTTTGAAACGAAGGTCAGATCTTTGGCGCCAGACGCTTCGATGGCGTCGATCAGTCGCTCCGGGATACCGCAAAGGCCAAATCCTCCCGCGCAAATAATCATGCCGTCGCGCAGAACGCCTTGAAGCGCAGCGGCGGCATCCGGATAAACCTTCCGCATCAATTATATCCCCTTTTTGCGGCGCAGCTATCGAGGCGTCGCCAATCCAGTCAATTGCAGACTATGATTGCATGATGCTGCTTTTTGCAACTGTCACCGTGCGAAAACTATAACAAAGGCCGCCCGGTTGCCCGAACGGCCTTTGTTTGACTTTTGATCTTAAATCTTGTCGCCCAGAGCGCCCTTCACAGCGCCTTTGGCTTTTTGCAGGTCGCCCTTGGCTTCCTGTGCATCTCCTTCGGCCCGTATATCCGGCCGATTGGTTGCATCGCCTACGGCGCGCTTCGCTTTGCCAATGGCCTCATTTGCATAGCCCTTGGCCTTATCGGCTACTTCACCCATGAACGGTCTCCTTCATTGCAGGGCTGCAGCATACACAGCAGCCGTTGGAATTCAGGACAGAACGAAGGCGATTGGGGGGCGGTTCCTCAGCTCGCCTTTTCTTCGCGCAGTGATAGGGTTTCCTGTACTGCCACGATCACCAGAATGGCCGATATGGTGGCAGCGAGCGACAGGGGCGTTTGGCGGGATATCGTAAGGGATGAAAGTGCCATTAGCGCTAACCCTATCAGATGCGATAAGTGCCACAGGCCGCCGGTGGCACGTTTAAACAGCAGAACACCACCAAGGTACAATGACGGCCCTACGATGATTACAAGTGCGGTGGAAATCGCCAGATGGCCGGCAGGATGTGCAATGGAAAGTTCATCTGCCGCCGCGGAAACAATTATGCCCCCCACGATCGGCAAATGGATATATGTGTAGGCCAGCCGCGCCAGTCCGCCCGCGTGGTCAGTGTTCGCCATTTTCCCGCTGGCGCGTTCAGCGCCTACATTGAAGTAGATCCACCACATCGCGATGCTGCCCGTCAGGGCGATCGCAAAGGCGGCGAGCGGGCCGGCCGTCCATTCCATGTCTGCAATTGTCGCACCGGTTATCAGGATGGATTCTCCCAATGCGATGATGACGAACAACCCGCAGCGCTCGGCAATATGGTGTCCTGCGACGTCCCAGTCTTCAAGATTCGATCGGCCGAACCCTGGCACGCGGAAAAAGGAAGCGGGCCCCAGATATTCAATGATCAAGGCGACAATCCAGCAGGCGACACGGGCGTCCTCGAACAACCCGCCCATGATCCAGAATAAGCCAGAGCATGTCAGCCAGATGCTTATTCTAATGAAATTGGCGTGATTACCGGGATTTTTGCCCGCCAGCGCGCGCACCATGAACAGGCTGCGTCCAATCTGCATTGCCGCAAATGCGATCGCAAACGTCAGGCCGCGATTTCCGAACGCTTGCGGGATGGACATCGACAATATCAGTCCGGCCGCCATCATCGCGAATAGCATGAGGCGTACCGCTGTCCGCTGCGGATCGAGCCAGTTGGTGCACCAGGTCGTGAATATCCAAACCCACCATATGCCCATGAACAATATCAAGGCTTGCCCGGCACCGCCAAGCGTCAAATTATGCAAAAGGGCGTGGGAGAGCTGGGTTACGGCGAAAACGAAGACGAGATCGAAAAACAGCTCGGCATAACCGACACGGTCGGATTCGTAGTTCCCTCTCTCCCGGAGGAGCGAGCGCGGCCTTAGCACCGGATCAGATCAGCCCGGCCAGTGGGCTGGACGGATCAGCATACATGCGTCGCCCCATCCGCCCGGCACGATAGGACAAGCGTCCCGCCTCCACGGCTGATTTCATTGCTGACGCCATCATGACGGGATCCTTGGCTTCAGCGATTGCCGTATTCATGAGAACGCCGTCGCATCCCAGCTCCATGGCGACGGCTGCATCCGAGGCCGTCCCCACGCCTGCATCGACCAGCACAGGTACCGTGGCGCCTTCCACGATCAGTCGGATCGTTACGCGATTCTGGATGCCCAGGCCGGAGCCGATTGGCGCTCCCAAGGGCATGATGGCGACGGCCCCCGCATTCTCGAGCTGCTTGGCGGCGATCGGATCATCGACGCAATAGACCATGGGAAGAAATCCTTCCTTTGCGAGCACCTCCGTTGCTCGGAGGGTTTCCACCATGTTCGGGTACAGAGTTCGTGCTTCTCCCAATACTTCCAGTTTCACGAGATCCCAGTCGCCCGCTTCGCGCGCCAGGCGGAGCGTGCGGATCGCGTCGTCCGCGGTGAAGCAACCGGCTGTATTAGGCAGATAGGTGATTTTTCGGGGATCAATGAAATCCGTGAGCATGGGCGCCTTGGGGTCGGAAATGTTGACCCGGCGTACCGCGACCGTGACGATTTCCGCGCCGGATGCTTCGACGGCTGCGGCATTCTGCGCGTAATCCTTATATTTGCCCGTGCCGACGATCAGACGGGAATGGAAAGTGCGCCCGGCAACGGTCCAGCTATCGCCGTCAACATTCACGGCATGATCACCTCCACCTACAAAGTGTACGATCTCGATGTCGTCGCCATCTTCGATCTGAACCTGAGCGAGAGTCGAGCGTGGTACCACCGCGAGGTTGCGCTCCACTGCGACCTTGGTTGGTTCCAGCCCCAACTCGTTCGCGAGGTTCGCCAGCGTCAGGCCGCTGGCGATCCGCCGGTGTTCGCCATTGACCCGAATGGCAATGGTATCGTCGGTGATCACTTTTCTGTTCCCATTCGTCCCGAGCGTATGAAGGACGCCTTGAATGACAACGTGTCTCGACTTCGCTCGACACGAACGGCTATGGAGCATGTAAGAATGATAAGCCGTCGCGGGCATATAGGGACGATAGCGCGGCAGCCGCAACCATGAAGGATCACCATGGCCGATACCGCCACAATCTATGTCCTCAACGGCCCCAATCTCAACCTTCTGGGACTGCGCGAGCCGGAAATCTACGGGTCGGATACGCTGGACGATATCGCCGGCCGGCTGGAAGACCGTGCGCGCGAATTGGGATTTGCCGTAGATATACGGCAATCCAATCACGAGGGACATCTGATCGACTGGCTGCATGAGGCCAGCGCCAGGGACGCAAAGGCGGTATTGCTTAACCCGGGCGGTCTCACGCACACGTCAGTCGCGCTTCATGACGCCGTCAAATCAATCAAAACACCGGTGATTGAAGTGCATTTATCGAACCCGCATGCCCGGGAAGCGTTTCGTCACAAGAGTTTTGTCGGAATGGCTGCAAAGGGCACCGTGGCAGGCTTCGGCGCGACGTCCTATATGCTTGCGCTGGACGCAGCGGCCAGTCTCTGACAGTAGGCGGGCCAATTGAACCAGAAGAAGGGTCATTGATGAGCGATAAGCCAAGCGGCGCAATGCAGATCGAAACCGATCTTGTCCGCCAGCTCGCCGAACTGCTCGACGAAACGCAGCTTACCGAGATCGAGGTGCAGGACGGGGATCGCCGGATCCGCGTCGTGCGCAAGATTTCCCACGCTTCGGCAGCACCCGCGTTCGTCGCGGCACCCGCTGCGCAAGTTGCGGCGCCTGCGGCTGCGCCCGTTGCCGCTCCTGCCGAAGCGCCTGCCGGCGATCATCCGGGTACGGTAAAATCGCCGATGGTCGGCACCGCTTATCTGAAGCCGGACCCTGAGTCCGCAAACTTCGTGGGAATTGGCCAGAAGGTCGAAGCGGGCGAAACCCTGCTGATCATTGAAGCGATGAAGGTGATGAACAGCATTGCCGCGCCCAAAGCCGGTACGATAAAGGCTGTGCTGGTCGATAATGGCCAACCCGTCGAGTTCGATCAGCCGCTTGTCGTCGTCGAATAGGCGGAACTGACATGGCAATTCAGAAAGTCCTGATCGCCAATCGCGGCGAGATTGCGCTGCGCGTGCATCGTGCCTGTCACGAAATGGGGATAAAGACGGTTGCGGTTCATTCGACGGCCGATACCGACGCCATGCACGTCCGGCTTGCGGATCAGGCAATCTGCATCGGGCCGCCGCCGGCAGCGGAAAGCTATCTCAATATCCCCAATATCATCTCGGCGGCGGAAATATCGGGCGCTGATGCCATCCATCCCGGCTATGGCTTCCTGAGCGAAAATGCCCGCTTCGCTGAAATAGTCGAGCTGCACAACATCATCTGGATTGGCCCGAAATCGGAACATATCCGGACGATGGGCGACAAGGTTGAAGCAAAGCGGACGGCTGCGAAGCTGGGGCTGCCCCTGGTGCCGGGGTCCGATGGTCCGCTGGAAAGCATCGCGGAAGCTAAAAAGGTCGCGAAGGAAATCGGGTATCCGGTATTGATCAAGGCGGCATCTGGCGGCGGCGGGCGCGGCATGAAGGTCGTGCCGGATGAAGATCAGCTGGAAAGTCTCATCGCGCAGGCGGGATCCGAAGCCAAGGCCGCGTTCGGCGATGATACCGTCTACATGGAAAAATATCTCGGCAACCCGCGTCATATCGAGTTCCAGATATTTGGCGATGGCAAGGGCGAGGCCATTCACGTGGGTGAGCGGGATTGCTCCCTTCAGCGCCGTCACCAGAAAGTGCTCGAAGAGGCACCGTCGCCCGTCATCAGCCACGCCCAGCGCGAGGAAATGGGCATGCTGGTCGCCCGCGCCATGGCCGATATGGGCTATCGCGGCGCCGGGACCATCGAGTTTCTCTACGAAGATGGCCGGTTTTATTTTATCGAGATGAACACCCGCCTCCAGGTCGAGCATCCGGTTACTGAAGCGATCACCGGGCTTGACCTTGTCCGTGAGCAAATTCGCGTCGCGGAAGGCTTGCCTCTGTCCGTGAAACAGGCGGATCTTGAGTTCCGCGGTCACGCGATCGAATGCCGCATTAATGCGGAAGATCCCCTTACCTTTGCGCCCTCACCCGGCGTTGTCGCTGGGTACCACGCACCGGGCGGCATGCACGTTCGCGTGGATAGTGGTCTTTACGCCGGCTATCGCGTGCCTCCGTATTACGACAGCATGATCGCAAAGCTCATTGTCTACGGGCGCGATCGCGAAGGGTGCATTCGGCGGTTGAAGCGGGCGCTGGAAGAATTTGTCATAACCGGCGTCAAGACGACAATCCCGCTTCATCAGAAGCTGTTGGACGATCCGGAGTTTCTGTCGGGCGACTACACGATCAAATGGCTGGAGGAATGGCTCGCCAGGGAGCAGGATGCGTGAAAGCCACGATCTATCATAATCCGCGCTGCTCGAAATCGCGCGAAGCGCTTGCCATCCTGAATGCCACGCCGGGTTTGGATGTCGAGATTGTGGAATATCTCAAGACGCCGCCGTCTTCGGAAAAACTTGCTGATCTCTACAAGCGCGCTGGCATCTCGCCGCGCGATGGTCTGCGCAAAGCCGAAGAAGGTGCGAAAGCCTTGAAGGACGCATCCGACGATGCCCTCGTCAAGGCAATGGCGGCAGATCCAATCCTGATCGAACGGCCGCTGGTGGAAACTGAAAAAGGCGTTCGCCTTGGTCGTCCGCCTGAAAAAATCCGCGAAATTCTCTGATCTGTGGGATTGCGATTAGGTGGGAGATTTTCGCGCTATCGCTATCGCCTGCCTGAGTGCATCGTAACCCACGGCACCCTGCATCATCTTTCCACCCACCACGAAGGAGGGCGTGCCACTGATTCCCAAGGCGCGCATCAGAGATAGATTGCTGTCGATTTCGCGATCGATTGCTCCGCCTTCGTGGATCGCGGCGGAAAGACCGATTTCCTTGGCGACGCGCGCGACATGCGCTTCGTCGGGCGGGCCTTCGGCGAACATCCTGCGATGGAAATCAAGATAACGGCCTTGTCTTGCTGCCGCCAGGGCGCCGCGTGCCGCAGCTTCGCTGCCGGGCCCGAGAATCGGTATTTCCCGCCAGACGATCCTCAGCTTCTTGTCTTCGGCGAGCAGGCGGTCCACGTCCGGAACGCTCGCCCGGCAATAGCCACAGCTGTAATCCGTGAACATGACGACCGTCAGATCGGGCTTTTCTGCACCCGCCCATGCGCCGGAAAAAGGGGTTTCGATCGCGGCACGGTTGTCGGCCAGCAGCTTTTCCGTATCGCGATCCTGAAGCCGCTTCATCGCTTCACGAATAATCTCGGGATGATTGAGAATATAGTCGTGGATGGACTGTTCAAGCTGGGACTGGTTACCGCCCCCGGCTGATCGATCGGTTAGCGCGATGGCGCCGCCGCCCGCCATTATTCCGCCGGCGGTTGCGAGCAGCAGGGGTAGCCGGTTGCGCAGGGCCTCTCTCATTTTTTATGTTTCCGGTCGCCCAACTCATTCTTCGAAACCATGACGATGTCCTGGGCACGTAGCCAATCCGGCGTGCCTTGCGGAAGGCCGCTCAGCGCCATCTGCGCTGGCGACAGCGCTAGTTGCGGCTGTCCGATCAGGTTGTAGCGTTCGGCGGTCGCCAGTGCTGCGCGCGCTTGATCGCCCTCACGATCGTAGATGATGCCCAGTTGATACCAGGCGTCCGGATTTTCGTTGTCACGCTGCACGGAAAGGCGGAGCACATTACGTGCTTCGGCAAAATGGGCGGGATCTTCAGTTGCGATCAGGGCATGACCGAGCAGCGCAGAAATGAGCGGTTGATGATTGGAGCGCATTTCCGCCTCCCGCAACGCGGGGAGCGCCAGCTTCGGCTTCCCTGATTCGAGGAGTATCTGCCCCTGTAGTTCAAGGAAATAAGGATCATGCGGGGCGCTGGCGACCAGCCGATCGGCCTCGGCATTCGCTTTGTCTGGGTAGGCTGCTTTGTGCCAGGCATAGGCGCGCGCATAGGTAGCCGGGATACTATGATCGCTTTCGGGATATTCGCGCAAGGTGATGTCCGGCTCCTGGACGAAGCCCATGAGTTTTGCCTTTACGCGCTGGAAGCGCATTTCCAGCGTGGGATCGGCAGCCTTGTTCCATGCCGGCGACTTCTCCAGATCCTGGGTCAGGGTCGCTGCGCGATCGGCTGACATGGGGTGGGTCTGGGCGAATGGATCGACGTCCATATAGCTTGGTGACAGACGATATTCCTGCTGCCTGAGCTTCTGGAAGAAACTGATCATGCCTTTGCCGGAGACGCCCGCCTTGTTGAGGAAGCTGACGCCAGCGGCGTCGGCGCTCGATTCCTGATTGCGGGAAAAGGCGAGATATTTGCCCATTGCCGCCTGCTGGCCGGCCGAAATGATTCCCATGCCGGCTTCGCCGCCGCCGGCTGCCATCGCCGCGACGCCAAGCAGGAGGGATAGAAGCGTGATCGCTGTGGCGGGCTTTGCGCCTTCGCCATTCCGGATCACGTGTCCGCCCGTGATATGGCCGATCTCGTGCGCAACGACGCCTTGCACCTCGTTGATGTTATCCGCCGCCGTGATCAGGCCTGAGTGAATGTAGACGGTCTGCCCGCCTGCCACGAACGCGTTGATTTCCGGGTCGCCGATCAGAACGATGTTGACGTTGTGGGGATCGAGACCGGCGGCGATGATGATGGGTTTCGCCATATCGGCGAACAGAGTCTCGGTCTCGGCGTCCCGCAGAATGGATTGCGCGGCTGCCGGCCGTGTCACCAGTGCAAAGCTGAGCAGAACCAGCGCCAGCAGGCGTATCGAGGTCTTGGCGAAGTGGGAAAGACGCATCACCGACTTATAGTATTTCACCCGCTGAACGCAGGATGAAACCGGGGCGCCAACAATCGCTTGTCGCCCCGGCGTCATGTTCAATTGCCGAACGTGCGGTTCCACCAGCCGCGGCGCGGCGGCCCCTCGGATTCGGGCTCTGCTATTTCCTGGGTTGCTTCCGGTTCCGGCGCGGTGGTTGTCTCGGCCTCCCCCGATTCCGACGGAAGCAGTTCTATGGACGACACAGCCTTCCGACGGCCGCGCGATGGCCTTGCCGGAGCGACGATCTCTGTTGGCTCGGCAGTCGTGAACCGGTTTTCTGTTGACTCGACTGGTACGCCAACCTCGGTATCGGCTTTCTTGGTGCGCCGCCGTTTTGGTTTGGCGACCTCCTCAACGGGAGCGGTTTCAAGGACTTCTGTAAAGACTTCAGCTTCGGCCGTAGGCGCTATCGCATCTGCGTTACGTGCGCGGGGGCGTCGCCGCGTTTTCGGCTTTTCGGTTTCTCCTGCGACGTCTGCTGCGGGCGCAAGCTCGGCGGTCGGTTCAGCGGCCTCTACAGGCTCCGGCTGTTCCACTCCGCCATCTTCTGCGGGCGCCGTTTCCACGATGCCTTCGCGACGTCGGGCACCTCCACGGCGGCCACGGCGGCTGCGACGGCGAGGGGCCTCGCCCTCACCTTGCGGCTGGTTGTCGTCGGTATCGCTGTACTGCTCAGCTGCAGCACTTGCGTCGGGTCCGCTTTCATCGTTCCCGCCGTCCTGCGGACTTTCCTCGGAGCGCTCATCGTCCTGGGCCTCGCCATCCCGGCCTCGTCCCCGGCCGCGCCTACGGCGGCGCCGGCGGCGGCGCGCGTCGCCTTCGCTGCGTTCCCTCCCCTCTTCTTCGCTCCGCTGGTCTTCGCCTTCCAATTCTTCGTTTTCTTCTTCGTCGACCTCATCGATTTCGAGCTCGTCATCGATCTCGATATGCGGAAGCTCCGGCAGACGTGGTGCATGGGAAGGTGGCGGTCCGCCAGCTTCGACTGACATGCGCGCGCCTTCAAGCGTACCGTCGGAGAGAACCTCGATCATCACGCCGTAGCGATCCTCGATCTCCGCGAGTTCGGTGCGCTTGCGATTGAGTACGTACAACGCCGCTTCCTGGCTTGCGCGCAACATGAGTCTGCTGCCGCGACCACGAGCTGCCTCTTCTTCAAGCATGCGCAGTGCGGAAAGGCCTGCGGACGAAGCCGTACGGATCAAGCCGGTTCCTTCGCAATGCGGACATTGACGCGTGGATGCCTCGAGTACACCGGTGCGCAGCCGCTGACGGCTCATCTCGAAAAGGCCGAAGCTCGATATGCGGCCGACCTGGATGCGCGCGCGATCGTTTCGCAACGCTTCCTTCATCGCCTTCTCGACCTTGCGGTTGTTGGAGCTGTGCTCCATGTCGATGAAGTCGACCACGACGAGCCCTGCCATATCCCGCAAGCGAAGCTGGCGCGCGATTTCGTTTGCTGCCTCGAGATTGGTGGACAGCGCGGTCTGCTCGATATTGTGTTCGCGCGTGGACCTGCCCGAGTTGATGTCGATCGACACCAGCGCTTCGGTCGGGTTGATCACCAGATAACCGCCGGATCTCAGCTGGACCAAAGGTTGGTACATCGCCGCAAGCTGATCCTCCACACCGAAGCGTTGGAACAGCGGTACGGCGTCGATATACGGCAATACCTTCTTGGCATGGCTGGGCATCAGCAGTTTCATGAAGGCGCGTGCCGCCTTGAAACCCTCTTCCCCTTCGACAACCACATCTTCGATGTCGCGATTGTAAATGTCGCGAATGGCCCGCTTGATCAGGTCGCTGTCACCATAGACCAGTGCCGGCGCCGAAGATTTGAGGGTGTTTTCCCTTATTTCGTCCCAAAGTCGTGCGAGATAATCGAAGTCGCGTTTGATCTCTACCTTGGTACGCTGCAGGCCTGCGGTTCGCACGATGCAGCCCATGGTGCGGGGCAGATTGAGTTCCGCCATGATCGTTTTCAGGCGTTTACGATCCGCCGCGTTGCTGATCTTGCGGCTGATCCCTCCGCCATGGCTGGTATTCGGCATGAGTACGCAATAGCGGCCTGCGAGGCTTAGATATGTCGTCAGCGCCGCACCCTTATTGCCGCGCTCTTCCTTGACGACCTGCACCAGCAGCACCTGGCGCCTGCGGATTACATCCTGAATTTTATAACGGCGGCGCAACGCCATGCGGCGCTTGCGGAGACGTTCTACCGCGGTTTCATCACTGCCTTCATTCTGAACGGACTCTGCACTACGCGGCTCGCCTTCGGTGTCCTCGTCGTGAGTTTCATCATCGCGGTTGTCACGATGATCGTCCTCGTCATCATGACGATCATCATCGTCCTGATCTTCCTCGCGGGCACGCAAGGCTTCTTCTTCTGCGGCATGCTCGGCTTCTTCGCGCAACAGTGCGTCGCGGTCTTCCTTGGGGATCTGGTAATAGTCCGGGTGGATTTCCGAAAACGCCAGAAAACCGTGGCGATTCCCTCCGTAATCGATGAACGCCGCCTGGAGCGACGGTTCGACCCGGGTTACCTTGGCAAGATAGATATTTCCCTTGAGCTGTTTGTGCTCCGCGGATTCGAAGTCAAACTCTTCGATCCGGTTTCCTTTGACGACTGCCACACGGGTTTCCTCCCGGTGGCGGGCGTCGATCAACATACGGGTTGTCATTATTATTTCTCCGGGCGCGTGCCGCCAGCGCCGCGAGGGCCCGGCGGGGTGCGCAATAGGGTGGGGACGGCGGCGCGATCCTCGATGGAGCCATGCTCGTCCGTGTCAGGATGAAAGAAACTGCTGCAGCCGCATGTCCAGTCCCCGCGCCATGCACCGGGAAAAAGGCCCAAGCTCCATTGCTGCCCCTGGCAAAGCAATGTGAGGTGGGAGAATGATGGATCATGCGTGCGTCAACCTAGAAGGCCGGTCAGAAAGACTGCCGGCACCGTAGCTCGGCCAACGCCATGCATTGGCAATTAACCGAACGTTCGCTGCTAGCACCGGCAAGACTTGTCGGCAAGCCGCACGCTGCAGATTCCTTCTATGCCAAAGAGATGGTAAAGCTTCTGTTAACTTTCAATTTTCACCATGATTTGCGCTGGATTCAGTCATTGGGTAATGAGCTTGCGAGCAATATCGGGGCGAGTATGTTTTTAGGGGGGCGCTTCAGCCGTCATTGTGTCGTCAGGCGAATCATACGCCTGATGATCTGCGCGTGCGTGATCTCGCTATTCCCCTTTGCGCCGCTTCCTGCCGCCGCGGTCAGAGGTGTAGACATAAATTCGGACCAGCTGGTGCTTCGTTTCGACGGAGCGGTGCGCCGGGCATCGGCCTTTGTCGTGGATGGCCCCAACCGGTTGGCCGTCGACATCACAGGCGCGACCACCGGTTCTGGTGGCAGCGCCAGCGGACCTGTGCGCTCGATCCGGCATGGCCAATATGATCCTTCCACCGCGCGGGTAGTGTTCGAACTCGCAAAGCCGGTGATCGTGACCGGCGGAAGATTCAGCGACGATGGACGCTCGTTGATACTCTCGATAGCTGCGGCAACCGCTACCGGCTTCGAAAAGGCGGTCACAAAAGGCAAGACGAGCTTTTCCTCGCCGCTGGCATTCGGCGATTTCGGAACGCGCAAACGTAATAGCGTTACGGTTCCTCTCGGTCCTGCGCAGCCGCTCAGCAATATTTCGCTGCCAAGAGTTCAGGGCGGGCGCGGGTCGAACCGTCCTCTTGTCGTCATTGACGCCGGGCATGGGGGGCATGATCCGGGCGCGCCTTCGGTATTCGAGGAGCGGCGGGAGAAGGATGCAACGCTCGCAATTGCCCGCGCTCTGCGTGACGAACTGCTTTCTTCCGGTCGCGTCCGTGTAGCGATGACGCGTGAGAATGACCGCTTTCTTATCCTTGGTGAACGGCGGGAAATTGCGCGCAGGCTGAAAGCTGATCTGTTCATTTCCATTCATGCGGACAGCGCCCCCAATGAAGAGGCGCGCGGTGCCAGCGTCTATACCTTGTCGGAGGTGGCGTCGGACAAGGTCGCGGCGCAATTGGCGATCAAGGAAAATCGCGCCGACATTCTGAACGGCGTCGATCTGGGTGGCGAGGGCAGCGACGTATCGTCCATCCTGATTGACCTGACCCAACGCGAGACGATGAATATCTCGTCCGCGTTTGCCGGTCTTTTGCAGCGGGAGATGGCGGACAGCATCACGATGCGCGCGCGCTATCACCAGTTCGCCAACCTGGTCGTCCTGAAGGCGCCCGACGTTCCATCCGTCTTGATAGAAACCGGCTACATGTCCAACATGGATGATGCCAGGACGCTGTTTTCGAAGGATGGGCAGCGCAAGATTGCGGTAGCCATCCGTCGTGCCATAGAAGCGCATTTTGCGCGTCGGCTTGCGCAACGCTGACTGGCATTGCGAGACAAAGCTGCTAGGACCGGCGCCTCATGAACGTGACGCGCATCAGGACTGGACTTGCCAATCTGTGGAGTCGCCGCTGGGTGAAACTGCTGGCGGTACTGATCGGTTTGCTGCTCGCCGGCTGGTTTGCGATGTGGCTGGTTTTCGCACGCGATCTTCCCTCGGCGCAGGCGCTCCTTGACTATGAGCCGCCGCTTCCCAGCAATGTACGTTCGATCGATGGAACCCCGGTGCACAGTTTTGCGCGCGAGCGGCGCGTTCAGCTCAGTTTCGATGAATTCCCGCCGCAGCTGATCCATGCCTTCATATCGGCGGAGGACAAGACCTTCTTCAGCCATAGCGGCATCGATTATCCTGGCCTTGCGGGTGCCGTCATCGACTATGTCAGCAAGATCGGATCGGGCAAGCGGGCCCGGGGCGGGTCCACGATCACGCAGCAGGTCGCCAAGAATCTCCTGATCGGCGACGAATATTCGATCAGCCGCAAGATTCGCGAGGCCATCCTCGCCTATCGGATCGAAGCGGCGCTTTCCAAGCAACAGATCATGGAGCTGTATCTCAACCAGATATTCCTTGGACGGAATGCCTATGGCGTGCAATCGGCATCACGCGCCTATTTCACCAAGGACGTCGATCAGCTTACCTTGCCGGAAATGGCTTATCTGGCGATCCTGCCAAAGGCGCCCTCCAACTATGATCCGCTGCGCCACACGGATCGCGCCATCGAACGCCGGAACTGGGTGCTCAGGGAAATGCACGACAACGGCTATATCGATGGAGCGCAGCTCGCCGATGCGAGCGCGCTTCCGTTGGGGACGATGCGTGCCACACCGCCCCCGCGCGAGGAAATCGGCGGCTATTACATGGAAGAAGTTCGCCGCGAACTGCTTCAGCGCTACGGCGAAACGGATAAGGATGGCCCCCACAGCGTTTATGGCGGAGGTCTCTGGGTCCGAACCTCGATGGACCCCAAGATGCAGGAAGCGGCGGCCACCGCGCTGCGCAACGGTTTGGTGCGTTTTGACGGGCCAAAGGGATGGACCGGTCCGATTACGACGATCGAGATCGGTGATGGCTGGGCGCGCCGCCTTGCTGTCAGCAACATCGGTACCGGCTATGAAGACTGGACGGCAGCCGTTGTTCTTTCGAAAGCAGGTGGGGCGGCCGAGATTGGTTTCGCGGACGGACACACCGGCAGTCTTCCGGCGTCCGCAGCGGCAATGCCCAGGCGCGGTGTGGGCGGCACGGCCTACAATGCGCTGAAGCCAGGCGACGTAATTGTGGTCAAGCGTAACGGTGGCAGCTGGCTGCTGAAGAGTATTCCACTGGTCTCGGGCGGATTTGTCGCGGAGGATCCCCATACCGGCCGTGTCCTCGCGATGCAGGGCGGATTCGATTATCGCGGCGGTTCATTCAATCGTGCCATGCAGGCGCAACGTCAGCCTGGATCTACGATAAAACCTTTCGTGTATGCATCCGCGCTCGATCACGGCATGACGCCGGCGTCTATCATCGTGGACGGCGCGTTTTGCGTCTATCAGTCGGCGCGGCTTGGCCAGAAATGTTTCCGCAATTTTTCGGGATCGAACGCTGGTCCGCGCACGATGCGGTGGGGTGTGGAGCAATCACGCAACCTGATGACGGTGCGCGCCGCTTCCCAGACTGGCATGGAAAATGTCACGAAAACGATCAAGACGATGGGAATCGGCTCCTATCCGCCGGTGCTTTCGATCGCGCTGGGGGCGGGCGACACGACAGTCGTGAAATTGGTGAACGCCTATGCGATGCTTGCGAACCAAGGCCGTTCGCTGACGCCAACCTTGATCGATTATATCCAGGATCGGCGCGGAAAAGTGATCTATCGCGCTGATCCTAGGACATGCGAAGGGTGCAACGCGCGCGATTGGGACGGCAAGCCCATGCCGCGTCCCCCCATCCGCTCCAGGCAGTTGATGGATCCGCTCACGGCGTATCAGGTCGTGCATATCCTTGAGGGCGTCGTTCAGCGTGGCACCGCAACTGTTCTGCGCGATCTGGGCCGGCCGCTGTTCGGCAAGACCGGCACCACCTCCGGGCCGACCAACGTATGGTTCGTGGGCGGATCGGCGGATCTCGTCGCCGGGCTTTACATCGGCTATGACCAGCCTCGCTCGCTGGGCGGCTATGCGCAGGGCGGCACGATGGCGGCACCTGTGTGGAAGGAGTTCGCCAGGACGGCACTGGCCGATATGGAAATAGTGCCTTTCCGCATACCCGCCAATATTCGTATGGTGCGGATCGAGCGAAGCTCCGGACGCAAGGTGTTCAGCGGCTGGCCGTCCAGTGATCCGAAGTCCCCGATCATCTGGGAGGCTTTCAAGCCGGAAAGCGAGCCCCGACGCACAATCCGCAGGGATGAGCTAAAGCTGGCGGAGGAACTCAACAAGCCGCGCAGGGCAGCAGGCGACAGCGAGTTCTTGCAAAGGCAGGACGGGATTTACTAGCTCTGCGGCGTCTTAGTGAGGAGAGCGCCTTGACGGTGCAGCTCTGACCGCAGTCGAGCGATATTTTGGAGAATGAGAATGCGCGCTGAAGCGCAAGCCTATGTCGATCAGATCAATCAGGCGACGGCCCTTGTGCGGCGGTTCCTGGATTGGGACCGTGCGCTTCGCCGCCTGGACGAGTTGAACGCGCGCGTGGAAGATCCCAGGTTGTGGGATGATCCGGCCGCAGCGCAGGAGGTCATGCGCGAACGCCGCCGCCTGGATGAAGCGATCGGCGCGACAAAGGCGATCGAGACAGAACGCGATGATACTGTCGAGCTAATGGAAATGGCGGAGGCCGAAGGCGATGAAGCGCTCGTCGACGACGGCGTGGAAAGCCTTGCGGCGCTTGCGGAGCGGGCGGAGCGGGACAAGATTTCCGCGCTGCTCGCCGGTGAGGCCGACGCTAATAACAGCTATATCGAGGTGAATGCCGGGGCAGGTGGTACGGAAAGCCAGGATTGGGCTGGCATGCTGCAGCGTATGTACAGCCGCTGGGCCGAGCGGCGGGGCATGAAGGTCGAACTGATCGACTATCATTCAGGCGAACAGGCCGGCATCAAGTCCGCCACGCTGCTGCTCAAGGGCGAAAATGCTTACGGATATGCAAAAACGGAAAGCGGCGTGCACCGCCTCGTTCGCATCAGCCCCTACGATTCCGCAGCCAGACGGCATACCAGTTTCGCATCGGTCTGGGTCTATCCGGAGGTGGACGACAATATCGACATCGTCATCAATGAAAGCGAACTTCGCATCGATACATACCGTGCGTCCGGCGCCGGAGGGCAGCACATCAACACCACCGATTCCGCAGTTCGCATCACGCACCTGCCAACCAACATCGTCGTCCAGTGTCAGAACCAGCGTTCGCAGCACAAGAACAAGGCCGAAGCGATGAAGCAGCTGAAGGCGCGCCTGTACGAGGAAGAATTGCGGAAGCGAGAGCTGGAGGCCAATGCCACCGCGGCGAGCAAAACCGATATTGGCTGGGGCCACCAGATCCGATCCTATGTGTTGCAGCCCTATCAGCTCGTAAAGGACTTGCGCACCGGAGTTACGTCGACGGCGCCGGACGATGTGCTGGACGGAGATCTGGATCGCTTCATGGCGGCCGCGCTTTCCCAGCGGGTGACAGGCGAAAAGGTCGAGGTGGAGGACGTCGATTGATCGGCGGATTGCCAGTCCGCATCTGCATCGGAGCGCTGGCTTTGGTGGCCGTCGCTTGTGATCGCGCACCCAGGTCGGACGATGAGGTTGGCGCAAAGGAATTTCCGGTTGCGCATCGAACGGTCGCGCCGATCATCTCAAGCCGCTATTCGACTGAAGAGGCGCGTGACCGGCTTAGCGAGGCCAATGTAGTCATGCGGGTCGCGGGTATCGAACGTGGGATGACTGTTGCGGATATTGGTGCGGGCGAAGGCTATTATACGGTTCGTCTCGCGACGCGGGTTGGGGAGAAGGGCCGCGTTGTCGCACAGGATATTGTGCCCGCCGTCATCAAAAATCTCGGCGATCGCATTTTACGTGAAAAGCTGGACAATGTCAGTGTGAAGACCGGCGCTCCGGCAAACCCCAAGCTGCCGGCACGGTCTTTTGACCGGATCTTCATGGTGCATATGTATCACGAAATCCGCCGCCCGTATGAGTTCTTGTGGCGTATGCGGCCTTCGCTGCGGCCAGATGGTCGAGTCATCGTAGTGGAGGCCGATCGGCCCATCATGCGGCACGGCACGCCCGGTACGCTGCTGGATTGCGAATTCGGTGCTGTCGGATATGACCTCGTGGAACGCAAGCCGATGCCTGCGGTGGACGGCTACATTGCGATCTACGAAGCAAGGGGCGAGCGGCCTGATCCAACCTCGATCGCACCGTGTCCGGTTGAGCGATGACTGTGATGTTACAACAGCCCTAGCCGTCGAAAACTTATGATTCCACGGCCGGCGAAGATCAAATGGTCCAGTAAGGCGATTTCGAGAAACCCGAGCATATAAGCCAGTTGGCGGGTCGCTATAAGGTCTGCGATACTGGGAAAACAATTTCCGCCTCGATGGTTATGGGCAATCACCATGCAGCGGGTGTCGTGCACGCAGCTGTCCCGGATGATGCGGCCAATCGCCATTGCGATCGCATCGTGGCTTCCGGTCTGTTCGCAAAGCGCGATGAGACAACGATCCCGGTCGAGATGGGCGAGCAACAGGCGCTCGGTTTTTTGTTCGGCCAGCTTCGGGCCGAGCAGCATGGCGGCATCTGCAGCGGAGCGGAGGTGCCACCGGTTCTCAGGCGGATCGTCGGCATTGTCTGTTCTTGGGCGCCACATCTGATGAGTGTGTTGCAGATGACGTCATGAGGGTAAGAAGGTGGGTTCACCTTGGATGTGGTTTTGCGATTTTTCGCACCATGGTGGAGCAGACGCCACTTGAGCCTTATTCCGGCTTGGCGGACTCGATGAACATGGCCATAGATCGACGCCATGCAGAACTATCTCGATCTCGTTCGTCGCATTCTGGTCGATGGCGCCTCGCAGCAGGATCGCACCGGCGTGGGCACTTTATCAGTTTTCGGGCATCAGATGCGTTTCGATCTCGCAAAAGGCTTCCCGGTCCTGACTACCAAGAAGCTGCACCTTCGCTCGATTATCATAGAGCTCCTGTGGTTTCTGCGCGGCGAGACGAACATTGCCTGGCTAAAGCAAAACAAGGTCAGCATCTGGGATGAGTGGGCGGACGAAAACGGCGATCTCGGGCCGGTCTACGGCAAGCAGTGGCGTGATTGGGAGGGGCCGGGCGGCGTCCACATCGATCAGATTGCGCAACTGATAAATCAGATCAAATCCAATCCGGCATCGCGCCGGCAAATCGTTTCCGCATGGAATCCGGCAGAATTGCCCAAAATGGCGTTGGCGCCGTGCCATTGCCTGTTCCAGACGCAGGTCGCGGATGGCCGGCTGAGCCTTCAACTCTACCAGCGCAGCTGCGACATCTTCCTTGGCGTTCCGTTCAACATCGCATCCTATGCACTGCTGACGCATATTCTTGCGCAGCAGGCCGGGCTGGAGCCGGGCGAGTTCATCTGGACCGGCGGGGATTGCCATCTCTACAGCAATCATCTCGAGCAGGCGCGATTGCAGCTTACCCGTACACCCAAGCCGCTACCGCAGCTCGTGATCAAGCGCTGCCCGCCAGCGATTGATCAGTATGAATATGCGGATTTCGAAATCGTGGATTACGTGGCCGACGCCCATATCGCAGCTCCCGTTGCGGTATGAGCAGGCTGCAGGTCGTGCTGGTTGTCGCGCGGGCCGACAACAACGTCATCGGCAATAAAGGCAGCCTGCCTTGGCATATCCCCGAGGATCTCAAGCATTTCAAGAAAACGACCATGGGGAAGCCGATGGTTATGGGCCGCAAGACGTTCGAAAGCCTTCCCGGGCTTTTGCCGGGTCGGCGACATATCGTCGTCACGCGGGATAGCGGCTGGTCGGCAAAGGGTGCAGATGTGGCGCACGACGCCGAGAGCGCATTGGGGCTGGCCGGTGATGCGCCGGAGATCGCGATTATTGGCGGTGCAGAGATTTATCGGCTGTTCCTGCCGCTGGCGAACCGCATCGAACTGACCGAGGTTCATCGTTCGCCTGAAGGCGACACCCGCATGCCACCGCTCGGTCGGGGCTGGCGGGTTGCTTCGCGCACGATGGGTGGGCCCGATATCGATTTCGTAACGTTGGTGCGCGACTGAACGAACCAGATCGTCGGAGACGATACGGAGAGGGTGAGCAGCGGATGCGTCGCGTGTATTTCCGGCTGGCGAAGACGGCATTTGCCGCTATCATATCCTTGCTGGCGCTTGCGATCATCGTCCCGCCGTTTCTTGATCGCGTTTATTACACTGGGCCAGTCAGCGATCATTTCGACGGAGAGCATTTCTTCAATCCCGGAGACAATGACGGCAACGCGCCTGGCTCGGCATCCGGCAGGGCTTCGCGCATGATCGGCTTCATGCTGGGCCGCGGGCGTGCGGTATGGCCGGCGCATATCTCGGTCAGGCAGGACGATCCGCCCGCCCGCGTGTCCGGCTCCGTGATGCGGGCCGTATGGGTGGGCCATTCCACCGTTCTCGTTCAGACAGCGGGCCTCAATATCCTGACGGACCCGATCTGGTCGGAACGCACGGGCCCTTTTGGCCTGGGGCCGAAACGGCATCGCGACCCAGGTATCCGGTTTGAAAATCTGCCGAAGATCGATCTCGTTCTGCTGAGCCATAATCACTACGATCATCTCGACATACCCACGCTGCGGCGGCTGTGGTTGCGGGACAGGCCGCTTGTCGTAACCAGCCTTGGAAATGATACCCTGCTGAAGGCGAACGGAATCGGGGCGGCCGCGCGCGATTGGGGCGGAAGTGTTGCCGTACGGCCGGGCATCACCGTGTTCATCGACCGGGTCCATCATTGGGACTCTCGTTGGTTCCGCGATCGCAATCGTGCACTCTGGTCTGGTTTCACGGTGGTCTTGCCCGGTGGAAACCTGTTCTTTTCCGGCGATACCGGCCTGGGTGACGGGCGCTGGCCCGATCTCGCCGCACGACATGGGCGAATTCGCTTCGCATTGATCGCGATAGGCGCGTTCAAGCCCCGTGAAATCATGGAGCCTAGTCATATCAATCCCGCCCAAGCCGTCGAGGTCTATGAAAAACTCGGCGCGTCCTATGCGATGGCCGTGCATTGGGGCACGTTTCAGCTTTCCGCTGAAGCGATCAACGAGCCGCCGATGTTGCTGCGTCAAAGTCTGTCCCGCGAACTTATTCCTCCAGGCCGCTTTCGTGTGACGGAAGCAGGTCAGCCCTGGCTGGTTCCGCCTATCGCCGATTTCCAGCGGGTCTCGGGCAATTTCCCGTAAGTGAACAGCGCTATGCCGATGGCGGCAGTGACGTACCAGAAGAACAGGCTTTCGTGCCCTGCCTGCTTGAACCACAGCGCGATATATTCGGCGGTACCGCCAAAAATAGCCTGGCTGACCGCATAAGGCAGGCCGATGCCCACCGCCCTGATCTGAGGCGGAAAAAGCTCGGCCTTGGTGATCGCGCTGGTTGACGTCGATCCGGTCATGATCAGCAACAGTCCCGCCACCATGAGGAAGGCGAGCACGGGGTCAGTCGCTCTTCCGAGCATCGTCATTACCGGCACCGTGGCCAGTACGCCTCCGACACCAAAGACGTAAAGCAGGGGCTTGCGTCCGATCCGGTCCGACAATGCGCCGCCCAGGGGCTGGATTGCCATGAACAGGACCAGCGCGGCGGTACAGATAAGGCTCGCCGTGCCGCGATCGAAGCCCGCGCTCGCGACGAGGTATTTCTGCATATAGGTGGTGTAGGCGTAGAAGCCCACATTGCTGCCGATCGACATGCCAAGCACGAAGAGGATCATGCGCGGGTGACGCAGCAATTCCCTGAGCGACGCGCGGCGTTCGGTGTTCGGTTCTTCAAGAAGATCCAGCGTTTCATCGATACCCCGGCGGATCCAGAAAACGACGACCGCCAGCACCGCGCCCACGACGAACGGGATACGCCAGCCCCACGCGTCGAGCGCCTCTTCGCCGATCGCGACATATTGCAGGAACACCAGTAGCGCGAGCGCCAATAGCTGGCCCATGATCAGCGTGACATATTGGAAGCTGGACCAGAATCCGCGCCGCGCCGGGTCTGCGATCTCCGACAGGTAGGCGGCGCTCACGCCATATTCGCCGCCGACGCTCAATCCCTGGATCATGCGTGCGATGAGCAGGATGATGGGTGCGGCTATGCCGATCGTCGCATATCCCGGCACCAGTGCGATCACCAGTGAACCGAAGCACATCATCGCGACCGACAGAGCCAGTGCCGTCCGCCGGCCGTGACGATCCGCCACCAGGCCAAGCAGCAGCCCGCCGATCGGCCGCATCAGGAAACCGATGGCAAAGACGGCGCTTGTGCCGAGCAACTGGGCGGTCAGATCCTCGTCGGGAAAGAAGCTCTTGGAGAAATAAAGCGCGAACGCCGAATAGGCGTACCAGTCAAACCATTCGACCAGATTGCCGAGCGCCCCCCCGGCGATCGATCGCAGCCGATTGTTCAAGCCGGAAACAAGCCCAGGGCGGCGATTTCCTCAGCGGAAAGATCGATGCCGAACATCAGGCTCAGCCGCATCTGCAATGCCTTTTCCGATGCCATTTCGGACTTTTCCGTCCCCTTGCCGCTGCTGCGGCTGTAATCGCGGTTGATGAGTGACGCGAAGCCGTTTGGCAGGACGATGCTGACCATGGCATTGTTCACGAAGATGCCATCCGGCGTCGTGGATGTGAAATGGCTGGCCTGGGCGAGATCGGCCGCCCAGACCCGGTCGGTGCGAAAGCTGTATTGCGGAACCCAGTCCTTGCCAGCGCTCTCGCCCCCGCCCTCGGTCGTTTCAGAACTGCCCTGTCGCTCCAGCATCCAGCCGTAAGTCTCATCCCGCGTCAGGCGATATCGCGCGCCGTCTGGCGCCGGCACTTCGCCTACCGCCAGCCGCATCGGGGGGGTGAAGCTGCCGCCAAAGCCGGCGTCAGCGATCCAGTGCTCTTCCTCGATCGTGACGAGATTGAGCGTGTGCGTCTTGGATGGTGTATCTGTTGCATTGAGCCAGACGCGCGCCAGCAAAGGATAAGCCTCAAAACCAAGCGCCAGCAGCGCACGCAAGAAAAGGCCGTTCTGTTCGAAGCAATAACCGCCGCGCCGTCGTGCGACGATCTTGTCGAAAACGTCCTCGGGATTGAGACTGATCCCCCGCCCAAGCAGGATATCCAGGTTTTCGAACGGGATGGAAAGCCTCTGCGCGCGCTGGACGATGGCAAGCCCCTCGGCGTCCGGCGCTGGTCGTTCTTTCAGGCCGATGCGGTCAAGATAGGCATCCAGGTCGAAATCCTGGATGACAGCCAAAACGTCCGACATATTCACCCCTGCGCATCCGCCTTCTTCAGCTGGTCCGCGGCACATTCGCCGATCCGCTTTCCGGTCATGTCGATCTGCATGGATATCGCGCCCGACCCGGATTTTGCCGTACCGCTGGATGATACGTTCATATGATAGGCATTCGGGCTATACTCCCCGGTCATGACCATCTGTCTGGCCATGCCTTCACCGCTGCAATGCATGGTGATGTCGATCTTGCCGCCGCCCATCGTGAAATTGTCGTAGCGGCAGCTCTTGTCGCCCCCTGCGAACATGCCTTCCCTGGGGCGCTTTGCCTCTTCTGGCGTAATGCAGTCAGTGAAGCTCTTGTCCTTGCCCATCGCGCCCTTCATCTGCGCCGCCGTCTGCGGGGGAAGGCCAGGTACGCTGATGTCGTTGATCCTGGTCGTAATCTCCCATTGTCCGGGCGATACGAGCTGGCCGCTTGCACCGGACCCCGCCATCTTTTCCGCAACCTCTTCGCCGGAGGCATTGGTCGCCTGGACGGTCGGTGACGAATTGCAGGCGGCAAGCGCAAGTGCGGGCATTAGTGCAACGATCAGTTTCGGCATCGGATATCCCCGGTTATCAAGCCTGCCACCCGGATCATGAGCAGGAGAAGGCAAGGGCGACGTCATGCCGCCTTCATCGTATAGAATGCGATTTTGTTTCCATCGAGATCACGGACATAAGCGCCGTAGTAGCCGCTATCGCCGCGGGGTCCCGGCGGGCCATCGCACGATCCTCCAAGCCTAAGCGCCTTCGCGTGAATGGCATCCACGCCGGCGGCATCCGGTAAGTAGAAAGCAGCCATTGCGCCGTTTCCAACAGATGCGGCTTTGCCGTCGTGCGGTCCCAGGATACCGATTTGGGGCTTCCCGTCCTTGCCGTAGATCGCGCCGCCGCTTGGATGGTCGAATATTTTGGAAAAGCCAATCGTTCCGAAAAGAGCCTCATAAAACCCTTTAGCCTTCGGCAGGTCGTTCGAACCAAATGTTACATGACTGAGCATTGCCACTCTCCCGGCTATTTTGACGGGCCTAGCAGTAGCGCTGGAACAAACAGCGTCCAAGTCCCATATTGACGTCATGGCGATTCAGATACGCACCAGCCTCGACGAACCGGATACCGGACAAAACTTCATTCCGCATCGGCCGGAACGCCCGCCCAAGACCGAAGGCGGCAAGCCATTCCGTATCGTATCTGAATATCAGCCCGCCGGAGATCAGCCTGACGCGATCGCTGAACTGGTCGCACAGGCAGAAGCGGGCGAGCGGGATCAGGTGCTGCTGGGCGTCACCGGCTCGGGCAAGACATTCACCATGGCGAAGGTCGTGGAATCCCTGCAGCGGCCAGCTCTCGTGCTCGCGCCGAACAAGATCCTGGCCGCGCAGCTCTATGGCGAATTCAAGAGCTTCTTTCCCGACAACGCCGTCGAGTTCTTCGTCAGCTATTACGACTATTATCAACCCGAGGCCTACGTGCCCCGCACGGATACATATATCGAGAAGGAAAGCTCGATAAACGAAGCCATCGACCGGATGCGCCATTCGGCCACCCGGTCCTTGCTTGAACGCGACGACGTGTTGATCGTGGCGTCGGTATCATGCCTTTATGGTATCGGTTCGGTCGAAACCTATTCCGCGATGATCTTCGATCTCAGGAAAGGTCAGTCGGTCGATCAGCGCGAGATTATCCGCAAGCTCGTGGCCCTTCAGTACAAGCGCAACGATCAGGCGTTCGCGCGCGGCAATTTCCGGGTGCGCGGTGATAGTCTGGAGATTTTTCCATCGCATTACGAGGATAGCGCATGGCGCGTTGCCTTCTTCGGTGACGAGATTGAGGAAATCACCGAATTCGATCCGCTGACCGGCAAGAAATCGGCCTCGCTCGATTATGTCCGGGTATACGCGAACAGCCACTATGTAACCCCCGGCCCGACTCTGAAGCAGGCAACCGAGGCAATCCGCCACGAACTTGGCGAGCGGCTGAAGGAGCTGCTGGCCGAAGGCAAGCTGATCGAAGCCCAGCGCATCGAACAGCGCACCAATTTCGATCTCGAGATGATCGCGGCGACCGGCAGCTGTGCGGGTATCGAGAATTACAGCCGCTTCCTCACCGGACGCCTGCCGGGCGAACCGCCACCCACCCTGTTCGAATATCTGCCGGAAAATGCGTTGCTGTTCGTGGACGAGAGCCACCAGACGATCGGTCAGGTCAACGGCATGGCGCGCGGAGACCATCGGCGCAAGATCACGCTCGCCGAATATGGCTTCCGGCTACCGTCCTGCATCGACAACCGGCCGTTGCGTTTCAATGAATGGGATGTGATGCGCCCGCAAACAGTGTGCGTCTCCGCGACCCCCGGAGGGTGGGAGTTGCAGCAGACCGGTGGTGTCTTCGTCGAACAGGTTATCCGGCCTACGGGCTTGATCGACCCGCCGGTCGAAATCCGTCCGGTCGAAAGCCAGGTCGATGATCTCGTTTATGAGTGCAAGGAGACCGCGAAGAACGGCTACCGGACGCTGGTGACCACGCTGACCAAGCGGATGGCGGAGGATCTTACGGAATATCTGCACGAAGCCGGCCTCAAGGTCCGCTACATGCACAGCGACGTCGAAACGCTTGAGCGTATCGAACTCATTCGCGATCTTCGCCTCGGCGTGTACGACGTGCTGGTCGGCATCAACTTGCTGAGGGAAGGCCTCGACATCCCCGAATGCGGCTTGGTCGCTATTCTCGATGCGGACAAGGAAGGCTTCCTGCGTTCGGAAACCTCCCTGATCCAGACCATCGGGCGTGCCGCGCGCAACGTCGACGGCCGCGTGATCCTGTACGCGGACCGTATCACCGGATCGATGGAACGCGCCATGGCCGAGACAGGCCGCCGGCGGGAGAAGCAGGAAGCCTATAATATCGAGCATGGCATCACGCCAGCCACCATCAAGCGCAACATCAGCGATATCGTCAGCCATATCTCGTCCAGGGATCAGGTGACGATCGACACCGGGATCGAAGACCGCCCCCACATGGTCGGCCACAACCTGCGCAGCTACATCGAGGATCTGGAAAAGAAGATGCGGGCCGCCGCGGCTGATCTGGAGTTCGAGGAAGCCGGTCGCCTTCGCGACGAAATCCGATCGCTGGAGCAGCAGGAGCTCGGCCTGCCGGTCGAGGAACATAGAGCGCCAGCGCGGGGACGTGCTAACGAAGGCAAGCCGGGCACGCGCAAGATGCGCTACGGGAAGACGCAGCGGAAATTTGGAAGAGGATAGTTTGCGGTTGCCTATTTTTTAAGCAATACTAACATGAAATGGCGTATATGCTTCGTCTGGAAGGATGGAGACGCATATGATGTCGAGATCGTTGACTATCGCTAATCCAGACTGGCTGCCCAATGCGCATGCCGGGGAGATGCTGGCGTCTGAATTCCTGGAACCGCTTGGCTTGGCCGCTGCAAAGCTTGCTGAAGCGATTTCTGTTTCGGCCGGGCGCCTCGGGGCTGTAATTTGCGGCGAAAAACCGATCGATGCTGAACTCGACCTTCGTCTTGGGCGTTATTTCGGCATGTCCGAAGGGTTTTTTCTTCGGCTCCAGGACGACTACGAACTGCTTGAGGCGAAACGCGCTTTGAATGGCGAACTTGACCGGATCACGCCCCGCGCAACGTGATTTCTGCGCTAATTTTAAGCAGTTCGGATCGTGTTGCGGCTTGGAGAACCCAGATCGGGAACCACCGAACCCTTCCAGCATTCTTTCCCTACGTTCAACGGATGCTGGAACACGATATGCGTTCGGTGCTCGCAATGCTGGGAATAGTCGCGTCCGGGACGCTACATGGTGCGATCGCTGATGCAAAGGTCGCTCCGGCGCGGCAACCCGGCAATCACGGCATCATCCACAACGTCGCCGACTTCTCAATTGCTCCCACCGTGGAAGAACGAGTGCGGCAATCCCAGGCGGCACGATGGGGCTTGGGCGAGGCGCTTGACTATGGCGATGGAAGCAATCCGGATGCGATCAGCGTCCGCTGGCGCCTCAACAAAATGAAGATGCGCGTCCCGTTCTCCATGCGTTAATAGCAGTTCTGCTCATTCAGGCGTACCATCCGTTGAGTAATATACAGCTGATGGCGTCCCGTCAGCCATAAGGTCCCAGCGTGTCTTCCATTCTTTCCATTTCCGGCCTCACCAAGACATATGATTCCGGCCACCAGGCGCTGAAAAATGTCGATCTCGAAATTCGTCGAGGCGAGATATTTGCGCTTCTTGGGCCGAATGGCGCTGGCAAGACCACGCTGATCGGGATCGTGTGCGGGCTGGTTCGGTTGACCTCGGGCACCGTGATCGTTGATGGCCACGACATTGCGCGCGACTATCGCACCGCGCGGGCGAAGATCGGCCTGGTGCCGCAGGAACTGGCGACTGACATGTTCGAACGTGTCAGCGATACTGTCAACTTCAGTCGCGGCTTGTTCGGCAAGCCAAGGGATGCGGCCCTGGTTGAGCGCGTGTTGCGGGACCTTTCCCTGTGGGACAAGCGCCACAGCAAGCTCATGCAATTATCCGGCGGCATGAAGCGGCGGGTACTGATCGCCAAGGCGCTTGTGCACGAGCCGGAGATACTCTTTCTGGATGAGCCGACTGCCGGCGTGGATGTCGAATTGCGCCGCGACATGTGGGAAATGGTGCGCGGTTTGCGCGACGGAGGAGTCACCATCATTCTGACCACCCATTACATCGAGGAAGCAGAGGAAATGGCCGATCGCATCGGCGTCATCAACAACGGCGCGCTGATCGTCGTGGAAGAAAAGCGCAAGCTGATGGCTACGCTTGGGAAAACGACGGTATCGATCGGGCTCAAGCGGCCCCTCGCGAAGATTCCTGATACATTGAACGACGCTGCACTGACGCTGTCCGATGACGGTTTGACGTTGTCCTATACAGACAAAGGTGAGGACGACGGCACCGGCGTGGCCGATCTCGTTCGCCGCATCGACGGACTCGGCATCGATTTCCGATCGATCGATACGCGACGAAGCTCGCTCGAGGACATCTTCGTCGATCTGGTGGAGCAGAACGCATGAATCTCCGCGCCATCCGCGCCATCTACCTGTTCGAACTGAAACGGACGTGGCGCACGCTTTTTCAGAGCATCGCGACGCCGGTCATTTCGACCTCGCTCTATTTCATCGTCTTTGGCTCAGCGATTGGCGGCCGCATGGCGGATATAGAGGGGGTAAGCTACGGCGCCTTCATCGTTCCCGGCCTGTTGATGCTTACGCTGCTCAGCGAAAGCATCGCCAACGCGTCCTTTGCCATTTACCTGCCGCGCTTCACCGGCACCATCTATGAATTGCTCTCGGCACCCGTCGGCGTGGCGGAAGTGCTGCTGGGATATATTGGCGCGGCGGCGACAAAGTCCGTTGTTCTCGGCGCCATCATATTGTTCACCGCGCGCTTCTTTGTCGATTTCGAGATACTGCATCCGCTCTGGGCGATCGCTTTTCTCGTGCTGATCGCGGTGACCTTCAGCCTGTTTGGTTTCATTCTCGGCCTGTGGGCGGACGGTTTTGAACGGCTGCAGATCGTGCCGCTCATGGTGATAACGCCCCTCACGTTTCTGGGCGGCACATTTTATTCGATCTCCATGCTGCCGCAATTTTGGCAGAAGGTCACACTGTTCAATCCGGTCGTCTATCTGGTCAGCGGTTTTCGTTGGGCGTTCTACGGCATTTCCGATGTCAACGTCGGCATCAGCCTCGGCATGACCCTTGTGTTCATGCTGATCTGCATTGCCGCCATCACCTGGATTTTCCGCACCGGCTATCGCTTACGGACTTAAGGGGTGCGCGACGCTCAGGCTCGCGCGATATTCAGCGGCGGTCGTGTGATCCTGCGAGAAAAGCCGCTTCCAGGTGGTTTCCTCGAAAACTTCGCGGCACCCATCGTTTCATTGCCAATCTTGCTGAGGTCATGTGCTCTGGCGCAAGCGGGCCGAGCTTCGATTTTTGCGCGCCACGCGTGCATGTGCGACAGGCCGGAGAAGTCCTGGGGCGCATCCTTCCACGCCGCGGTGACCGGAAAGACAGCCATGTCGGCGATCGAATACGCGTCGCCTCCCAGCCAGCTGCTTTCCGACAAGCGTTGCTCGAGCAGGAATCAAACGTCCAGATTAGCGACACTCAGGGCATTTTCCTGAATGAACTCCCGGCGCGGTTCGACGATGTCGCCCATCAGGCGCGTGAAAATTTCATCGGCGACGTCGGCCTGTTCGATCTGGACTTGCAGCAGTGAGCGATGCGAAGGGTCGAGTGTCGTTTCCCACAGCTGTTCGGCGTTCATTTCCCCAAGGCCTTTGTAGCGGGCGATGGCCAGGCCCTTGCGCCCTGCAGCCAATATGCCATCAAGCAGTTCCGAGGGACGGCTGACGGCAACGCCGCGTGGATCGACAGCAACTTCATCGTCGTCGGCATCGGCTGCTTTTTCCGCGGCCTTGATTGTCACGAGGCGCGCGGCGTCAGTGTAGCTTTCGCCCTGTTCTTCAGCGAGCGCATGGAGTTTGCGCGCCTCCGCCGACATCAGGAATGCCGCGTCGACGATGTGGTGATCGGCCACGCCCCGCCACATGCGCTTGAAATGATAGCCCCCATCGACAGCGACTTCGCCAGACCAGCTTGCTTCGAGGTCGGCACGCCCCTGCCAGGCAGCCGCCTCGGCAACGGCTGCCGATTTCGCATCAGCCGAGAGGTTGGGATTTAGCGCTCCGGTCAGCGCCAGCGCCTCGATCACCGCGGGATCATAGCGCTTAGGCACATAAGCCATCAGCGTGCGCATCCGCCGCGCATGATCGATCAGGCTGCGCAGATCCTCGCCCCCGCGGGCGCCGCCGGAAGTTTCCAGCAGCATGGAGGTAACACCGGCATCGACAAGATACTGATCGAGCGCACTGTCATCCTTGAGATAGACCTCCGACCGGCCTTTGGCCACTTTGTAAAGCGGCGGCTGGGCGATGTAGAGATGGCCGCGCGCGATGATCTCGGGCATCTGCCTGTAGAAGAAGGTGAGAAGCAGCGTACGGATGTGTGCGCCGTCGACATCTGCGTCGGTCATGATGACGATCTTGTGGTAGCGCAGCTTTTCGATGTTGAAATCGTCGCGGCCGATGCCGGTGCCCATCGCCTGAATCAGCGTGCCGACCTCCTTCGAGGAAAGCATCCGATCGAAGCGCGCTCGCTCGACGTTGAGGATCTTGCCCTTGAGCGGTAGGATCGCCTGGATGTTACGGTCGCGGCCCTGCTTGGCCGAGCCGCCTGCGGAATCTCCTTCGACCAGGAACAGTTCGCACTTGGCGGGGTCGCGCTCCTGGCAGTCGGCGAGCTTGCCCGGCAGCGAGGCGATATCCATCGCGCCCTTGCGGCGGGTAAGTTCGCGCGCCTTCTTGGCGGCCTCACGCGCGGCAGCGGCATCGATCACCTTCTGGACGATCGAGCGCCCATGCGCCGGATTTTCCTCCAGCCATTCGGCCAGCTTGTCGGCCATCAGGCTTTCGAGCGGCTGGCGCACTTCGGACGAAACGAGCTTGTCCTTGGTTTGCGAGCTGAACTTTGGATCAGGCAGCTTGACCGATACGATCGCCGTCAGGCCTTCGCGCATGTCATCGCCGGTCAGCGTAACCTTCTCCTTCTTCAACATCCCCGACTTTTCGGCATAGTTGTTGATGGTGCGGGTCAGCGCGGCACGGAAGGCGGCCATGTGGGTGCCGCCATCGCGCTGCGGGATGTTGTTCGTGAACGGCAGGACCTGCTCATAATAGCTGTCGTTCCATTCGAGCGCGACATCGATGCCGACATCGTCACGCTGGCCGTGGACCATGATCGGTTCCGGCATCAACGGTGTCTTGGTGCGATCGAGATATTTTACGAACGCCGCCGTGCCGCCTTCGTAATAAAGCTCGACCTCCTTTCGCTCGGCGTGGCGCGCGTCGATCAGGAACAGGCGAACGCCCGAATTGAGGAACGCGAGTTCGCGATAGCGATGCTCGAGCTTTTCGAAATCGAATTCAGTGATCTTGAAGGTTTCGGCTGAAGGCATGAAGGTGACGCGTGTCCCCTTCTTGCCATTGGACGGGCCGACCATTTTCAAGGGCGCGACAGCGTCGCCGCGCTGGAAGCGCATGAAATGCTCTTCCCCGTCGCGCCAGATGGTGAGATCGAGAAAGTCGCTGAGCGCGTTGACGACGGATACACCGACGCCGTGCAGCCCGCCCGACACCTTGTAGGCATTGTCGTCGGACGTGTTCTCGAACTTACCGCCGGCATGAAGCTGGGTCATGATGACTTCGGCGGCGGACACGCCTTCCTCGGAATGGATGCCGGTCGGAATACCGCGGCCGTTATCCTCGACGGACACCGATCCATCGGGATTCAGGGTGATTTCGATCCGGTCGCAATGGCCGGCTAGGGCCTCGTCGATCGCGTTGTCGGACACTTCGAACACCATGTGGTGGAGGCCCGATCCGTCATCGGTATCGCCGATGTACATGCCGGGCCGTTTGCGCACGGCATCGAGGCCTTTCAAAACCTTGATGGAGTCGGCGCCATAGTCTGATTTTTGCGGTTCGTTGGTCATGCGCGGCCTATAGCGGCCCCTGTCTGCAAACCCAAGCAAAAGCGGCATTTCCGGGCAAGGCACGGTTAAATTTTACCCTGTCCGATTTTAGGGCAAGAATTTGAAAAGTTTACCGTTTTTATACCATCGCCAATCCGCCGGAACCCACCTAGTGAAAAATCCGTGAAACAAGGCCCGCACGGGCATAGGCCGTGACCGTAGCGGCGCCCATCCCGCTTGCCGCCCCCGTGATGATGAATCTCTTATCTTCGCCGAGTGCCATTACCATGGCTGATGCGACGGCTAGACGGTCACAGAGGTTCGCCGGTCACAGGTGGCGCAGGCGGCTCTCCTGCAATGCCGCGATAGGCAAGGCCGGCGATCAGCGCGCCGACGATCGGAGCGATCCAGAACAGCCAGAGCTGTTGAAGCGCCAAACCGCCGACCAGCAAAGCAGGACCGGTGCTGCGTGCCGGATTGACCGACGTGTTGGTGACCGGGATGCTGATCAGGTGGATCAGGGTCAGCGCCAGCCCGATGGCGATCGGCGCAAAGCCGGAGGGAGAGCGCGTATCGGTGGCGCCCAGGATGACCATCAGGAAACCGAACGTCAGCACGACTTCGATGATCAGACCGGACACCATGGGATATCCGCCGGGGGAAAGATCGCCGAAGCCGTTGACCGCAAGCCCATTGGCGGCGAGCGCGAATTCGGGCTTGCCGCTCGCGATCTGCAGCAGGATGAATGCCGCGACGATCGCACCGATCACCTGTGCGACGATATAGGGGGCGATGTCCTTCGCCGGAAAGCGTCCACCGGACCACAAGCCGATCGTCACCGCGGGATTGAGATGGCAACCGGAGATATGACCGATCGAGTAGGCCATGGTGAGCACGGTAAGTCCGAAGGCGAGGCTGACCCCGACGAATCCGATGCCGACATCAGGGAAGCCCGCAGCAAGCACCGCGCTGCCGCAGCCGCCGAAGACCAGCCAGAACGTCCCGAACAATTCCGCAAGCAGACGCTTCGATATTGGTATCATGGCATCAACTCCCTGTTGTCGAATGTCACCCGGCCTGCCCCGACCGGAATCCCGCGATCGCCGTTATCAGCATGCCATGCCCGGAAGCATTCGCACACATAAAGGCACTCAGCCTGGCAAGCTACGCCCGTTTCCTCCCCATCGCATGAAAAATCGATGCTGCGCTGCGAGGAAGAAAAAGGCTGGCAAGACTATTTCCGCAATCGGCCGAACGGCAACAATTCCTTTGCCCGCTTTTGCGTTGCGGCGGCATTTCCGGCCTTCAGATAACCGAGGATCGAAACAGCGCTGTCCTTCATGACAGCATCGAGCGGTTCGGGGGTCGTTCCGTGCGCGGCGGCCTCGGCGAGCGCGCCGGCGCGCGGGTCGCGGGGATTGACAGAGAGGCGAAGCAATGCGCCGAGGCCGGAAAACATCGCCCGATCCCCACCCAGCGCGATCGCGCGATCCATGGCGGCAACCCCGTCAACCTTGCTCGCGCCCAGCAATGGTCCCGCAAGAAAACCCCCAAGCGCCGCCACGGAATCGAGATGCCATGCGCCGATTGCGGCCTGCGCCTCGGGATCGCGCGGATTGGCTGACGCCAGGGCGTAGAACGCTTCGCGTGCCGCCATGGCATCACCGCGATTGCGGATCAGCTTGGCGCGATAACCGAGCGCCATCGCGCGGATCATCATCGCCTCACGATCACGCGGCGCTTTTGCCAGCGCTGCTGTCGCCCCCGCCTCGGCGCGACCGACCTGCGCCAGGGCATCCTCCTTCGTGCGGGCGTGAAAAGCCGCATCGATCAGAATTTCGCGTGGCGTTGCGGTGCTGGCTGGAGCCGCGATCATCAGTGCGATGCAGGCCATCGCGGTGCGGACTATCAATGCCATCGTTCGATGCCGATCGTAGGCGCAATTGCCTCCACTACAACCGTTCATTTCCAGGATGGTTGCTGTATGGCGGGTTTGTGGCGGATGAGGGCCTAAGTTCACACCAGGGTCACACCAAAAACACGTGCGGCGGCGGGGCATATCTCCAAAAGCGGCGGGCGTGGGAGACGGGGATTGAGTCGGTTCATTGGTTGAGTGGATCAGATGAAATCCAAGTAGGACAGCGTTTTTGGAAACGCATGGGCGTGACCCGATCGCGGTGCCCGCTGATGTGGCTGGTCTACCTGCCGAGCGCCGATGACGACATTCTCCATCTTTGTGACCATCACCCCTCGATAACGAAGATGCGGCACAGCGCTTCTTGGGTCGCCTGCGCACGGCGATATACGCGTTGCTGGTTATCCTGAAAGCGCGCCTGCGCGCGACGAGATCGCCCCGGCATGCCTGGAATGTTTTCTGGCGTTGCATCGCACGTCGAGCATTATCGACAACCGCGGCCCGATTGGCGTTTGCGCCACTTCGTCGCGCGGCCCAATTGGCCGTTCCTAGGCAAGATTATGTTTCAAGAAAAGGAGCTGTTGTCGAAAAACATGTCATCTGTATCGTTATGGAACAATAATAATTCAATTATTGACCGATGATACACGACGCTTATGAGAAAGCGTCGATGAGAGGGGGCGTTTATGTTCAAGTACTTTGTAATCTTACCAATCGCGTTCTTTGCGAGTTTCGCAACTGTTTCACCTGCGGCAAAGTTTACAATTTCAGAATTAAAATTTGTACCAGGTGCAATAAATGAAAACGGAGATGTAGTAGGACAAGGGGCAGGCGGGCTTACGGTATTTAAGAATGGTATTACAGAGACCACGCCCGTAGACCATGTAGGTTCTACCCCTGTCTATTATTCTTTTGGCTACTCCATAAACGATTGGGGTTATATTGTTGGAGGGGGGTATTGGAATGGGTATGACCAAAAAAGCTTTGTTATGGACAAATATGGGCTTGTAAAAGACCTTAATACGCTTTTTACTAATCCAGTATATGCTGGTAAAATAAACAATTCGGGACTGATAACTGTCAACTCAGGTGGGTCCGCCTACGTTTTTGATAATAAGAATGGTATATTAAAAGAGGCACCATCATTATATAGATATTATCTCGATTTTCCTTATGATCTGCAAGACTCATATAAGTATACTACCCTTGGAAACATAAACGACACGGGAGTTGCTGTAGGCTCCAGCAATGTCTTGCTGGGGGGATATCATGCTATCATGTTTGATATTAATACCGGTTTGACAACTGATTTAACAACATACTTTGATGATCCAAGTTTTTACGAAAAAAACAGCAGCGCTAACGATATTAATGAGAACGGAGTTATAGTTGGCAACTACGATGGCAAGGCCTTCGTGTATGACCATGGGCTGGTGAAGTTTCTCGCCCCGGTACCATTCTATAATGACTTTCACGAGAGCATTTATGCATCCGCTATTAACGATTCTGGAGCAGTTGTTGGGAACGGATGCGATATCGACTTTGGGTTTTTCACATGTGATGCTTTTTATAACAAGAATGGAAAAATGCAGCTTTTACTTGACCTCGTATCTAACCCGTCTGGATGGGAGCTTGCTAATGCGGTCGATATCAATAATTCCGGCCAAATTATTGGTACTGGATTTTTCAATGGGCATCTTGCGGGGTTTATACTTAATCCTCTCGCCGACGGTGTTCCCGAACCACAGAATTGGGCATTGTTAATACTCGGTTTCGGTGCGGTGGGTACGGCTGTGCGCTTGCAAAAGCAGAAGAAGTCGCTATTGAATTCCGAAGCATAGTCGATCAATGCGCCCCGCCCCAACTGGCGCCCATCCCGATCTCCACATCCAGAGGCACATTGAGCGTCACAGCAGGCGCAGCAGCCCCCGCCATCGTCTCGCGGATCACCGTGCTCGCGGCGTCCACCTGATCGGGCGCCAATTCGAACACCAGTTCGTCGTGCACCTGCAGCAGCATCCGCACATCGCTTAGCCCCGCGTTCGCCAGCGCGCCCGGCATCCTGACCATGGCGCGTTTGATGATGTCGGCGCTGGTGCCCTGGATCGGGGCGTTGATCGCGGCGCGCTCGCTGCCGGTGCGTTCGGCCTGATGCGAGGAGCGGATGCGCGGGAAGTGGGTCTTGCGGCCGAACAATGTGGTCGTGAAGCCGTTTTCGCGCGCATGGGTGAGCGTTTCGGCGATGTAGCGGTTGATGCCGGGGAAGCGCTCGAAATAGCGGTCGATCATCGCCTGCGCTTCGCTCCGGTCCACGCCCAACCGTCCTGCTAGGCCCCATGCCGAAATGCCGTAGAGGATCGAGAAGTTGACCGTCTTGGCGCGGCCGCGGGTGTCGCGGTTGACCTCGCCGAACAATTCCATCGCAGTGAGGCTGTGGATGTCGTCGCCGCGCGCGAAGGCTTCCTGCAGCGCGGGCACGTCGCACATATGCGCGGCGAGGCGCAGCTCGATCTGGCTGTAATCGGCGGAAAGCAGCACCTTGCCCGGCTCGGCGACGAAGGCGTCGCGGATGCGGCGGCCGATCTCGGTACGGATCGGGATGTTCTGGAGGTTTGGGTCGGTCGATGACAGCCGCCCTGTCTGGGCGATGGCGAGGCCGAAGCTGGTGTGGACACGGCCGCTCGCCGGGTTGATCTGGGCGATCAGCGCTTCGGTGTAGGTCGAGCGCAGCTTGGTGAGCTGGCGCCAGTCGAGCACCTTGTTAGCGATCGGATGGCCTTCGCCGGCGATGCGTTCAAGCTCCGACACGTCAGTCGAATAGACGCCAGACTTGCCCTTGCGGCCGCCCTTGAAGCCCAGGCGCTCGAACAGCACGTCGCCGAGCTGCTTGGGGCTGCCGATCGTGAAGGGGCCGCCAGCGAGATCGTGGATCTCCTTTTCGAGGATGGCGGTTTGCGCGGCAAATTCGGCCGAGAGACGTGACAATTCCTCGCGATCGACGCGGATGCCGGCGCGCTCCATCTCGGCCACCACCGGGACCAGCGGGCGATCGACCAGTTCATAGACACGGACGGCGGATTCCAGCGCGAGGCGCGGCTTGAGCTTCTGCCACAGGCGCAGCGTGACGTCCGCATCCTCGGCGGCATATTCGGTGGCGCGGGCAAGATCGACCTTGTCGAAGGTGATCTGCTTCTTGCCGATGCCCGTCACATCCTTGAACGCGATCGGGCAATGGCCGACGTGCAGCTGGCACAGATCGTCCATGCCGTGATTATGCTTGCCGGCATCGAGCGCGAAGCTGATCAGCATGGTATCATCGTAAGGCGCGACATCGATGCCGTTGCGGCGAAACATGATCAGATCATATTTGAGATTTTGGCCGATCTTGAGGACGGCGGGATTCTCCAGCAGCGCCTTGAGCTTGCCGAGCGCCACGGGAAGCGGAAGCTGGGCCGGAGCGTCGCTCAGCAGGCCATCACCGACGTGGCCGAGCGGGATGTAGCAGGCCTTGCCCGCCTCGGTGGATAACGACACGCCGACGAGCCGCGCGCGGATGCAATCGATGTCGTCTGTTTCCGTGTCGACCGCGACGATGCCGGATTTCGTCGCCTCGGCGATCCAGCGATCGAGCGCTTCCTCGGTCAGGACGGTTTCATAGGCCTTGTGATCGAACGGCACCGCGTCGGCGGGCGGCAGCGGGGGAGGGGCCGGGGTCGATATCGCGAGCGGGGAAGAAATGCTGTTGCCATTGCCCGGGCCAGCCCCGCCGACCTTGGCGAGGAGTGACTTGAAGCCCTGATCTTCGAGGAACGCGCGCAACGGCTCCTGCGGAATGCCCTTCAGGATCAGATCGTCGAGCGGCTCCGGCAAGGCCTGATCGCAGACGAGACGAACGAGTTCGCGGCTCAGCCGGGCGTTGTCCGCATGATCGATCAGCGATTGCTTGAGCTTGGGCTTGGCGATCTCGCTGGCCGACGCGAGGACGGTTTCCAGATCGCCATAGTGCTGGATAAGCTGCGACGCGGTCTTCGGGCCGATGCCGGGGACGCCCGGAACATTGTCGACGCTGTCCCCCATCAGGGCGAGCACGTCGCCCAGCTTTTCCGGCGGGACGCCGAATTTTTCTATGACGTAGTCGCGGCCGATGCGGATATTCTTCATGGTATCCAGCATGTCGACGCCCGGCTCGATCAGCTGCATCAGATCCTTGTCGGACGAGACGATCGTGGTCGACCAGCCGGCGGCGAGCGCGGCCTTGACGTAGCAGGCGATGATATCGTCGGCCTCCAGCCCCTCCGTCTCGATGCAGGGCACCGAAAAAGCGCGGGTTGCGGCGCGGACCATGGGAAATTGCGGGATCAGGTCTTCGGGCGGCGGCGGACGGTTCGCCTTGTACTTGTCGTACATGCTGTTGCGGAAGGTGATCGACGAGGCATCGAAGATGACGGCCAGATGCGTCGGCCCGTCCGCCTTGTGCAGATCATCGGCCAGCCGCCAGAGCATCGTCGTGAATCCGTAGACCGCGCCTGCCGGCTCGCCCCGCGCGTTGGTGAGCTTTGGGAGGACGTGATAGGCCCGAAAGATGTAGCTCGAGCCGTCGACGAGATAGAGATGGTTTGCTGGCATGGCGGCGTGGATAGCAAAGCCTGAAGGTGAAAGGGAGTGCGCATGGCGATGCCGCAAAAAGATCCGATCCTGATCTTCACGACGGGAGGGACGATCGACAAGCAATATTTCGATGCGACCAGCGCGTATCAGATCACCGACAGCGTCATTGCGCGGCTGCTCGAGCTCGGACGGGTGCGGACGCCGTTCGAGATTGTCGAACTGATGCGCAAGGACAGCCTTGACCTCACGGATGCGGACCGCGCGCGGATCGCCGCCGCAGTCCGTGGCGCCACGAGCAAGCGGATCATGATCACCCACGGCACCGACACCATGACGCAGACCGCGGCGACGCTGAAGTCGATCGCGGACAAGACGATCGTCCTTGTCGGTGCGCTGGCGCCGGCGCGGTTCAGCGAAAGCGATGCGAGTTTCAATCTCGGCATGGCGTTCGCGACCGCGCAAGTGGCATCACCGGGCGTTTACATCACGATGAATGGGGGCGTTTTTCCTGCCAATGCGGTCAGGAAGGACCGGGAAAAGGGGATTTTCGTGCAAATAGAGCCTGCGAATTAAGGTGCACTTGACGTCAATCCCTCAAGCCATCATGTCACGGCATGGCTGCTGAATCCATTGCCGTTACCAGTATCGCGCACACCATTCAGCTGGCTGTCGCGCCCGTCTTCCTGCTTGCGGGTGTCGCGGCCTTCCTGAATTTACTCACGGGACGACTGGCCCGGGTGGTGGACCGGGCGCGGGTGCTGGTCACGGAATTCACGCCGAAGGATCACCCCACCCATCAACGGCAGGTATGGGAACTGCGCCAGCTTGATCGACGGATGCATATCGTCAGCCTTGCAATCCTGCTTTGCACGGCCAGCGCGATTGCGATCTGCCTTGTGGTCGCGGGCCTTTTCATCGCCGCGCTGGCGGATCTCAATTTCGGGCGTGCGATGGCAGTGGCCTTCATTCTGGCAATGGTCATGCTGGTTGCGGGCCTGACCGCCTTTCTGCTGGAAGTGCAGCTGGCCTTGAAGACGATACGGGTGCCGGTCGAACTGCTGGAGCGCAGGGGTTAAGCGCGGTGCTGGAAAAACGCCTGCTGCAGTTGATCGTCGCCATCGCATGTATCGTCCCATTGGCCGCGGGCGGCGCGGGAGCCGTACGTGGGCCCGGCCCCCTGTGGCATATGCCGGCTTCGCCCGTGTTCAACAGCCATTATCATTATCTGAGCGGCCTGTTGCTGGGCATCGGGATCGGATTCCTGACATGCCTGCCTTCGATCGAAAATAAAGGTGCGCGGTTCCGGACGCTTGGTTTCGTTGTGCTGATCGGCGGGCTGGCGAGGCTTCGGGCGGCGAGCGGTGCCGACGGGCGTGCAGCCGGCATATTGTTTCCTTTGGCGATGGAGCTAGGCGTCGTGCCGTTGCTAATGCTGTGGCAAGCACGCGTGGCGCGGCGCATGCGGGCTGCCTCTTTCAACTGATCTCAAATCGCCATCTTCAATGTGCGTTTCGGCTTGGCAAGCGGGCTGCGTCGCGCAACAAGGCACGCCATGCACAGCCTGCCCATGTTCTTGCGCTTGCAAGGCCGCCCGGTGATACTTTTAGGAAAGGGCGAGGCTGCTGAATCCAAGCGCCGCCTGCTGGAACGCGCAGGTGCCGTTATCGGAGGGGAGGACACCGAGGCGCAGCTTGCCATCGTCGCGGTCGAGGATGAAGGGCAGGCACTTGCGGCCATCTCCCGCCTTAAACAGCGCGGCATCTGGGTAAACGCGACGGATCGGCCAGCCTTGTGCGACTTTACCATGCCTGCGATCGTGGATCGGGACCCCGTGATCGTGGCGATCGCCACGGGTGGCGCCTCTGCGGGGCTTGCGAAGATTCTTCGGGTCGCAATCGAAGGCATCCTGCCCGAAAGACTTGGGACGCTCGCGAAGGGTCTGGCTGATGCCAGAGACCGGATTCGCCAGCGTTGGCCGGACCCTGCGGCACGCCGGCATGCCATAGATGCGGCGCTCGCCCCGAACGGGCCACTCGATCCCCTTTGCGAAATTGCAAATGGCGCTGTCGAGAATTGGTTGTCTGGCAAAACTCCCGAAGAATCTCTGCAAAGCGCGTCGATCACGATCAATTCAGCTGATCCAGATGACCTCACTCTCAGGCAGGCGCGCCTGCTCGGTCGCGCCGATCGCATCTATCATGGGATTGACGTGCCGGCTGCGATACTTGCCCGCGCGCGGGCGGACGCCGTGCGCATTGCCTGCGATACGCCGCCGCGCGAAATGGGGGATGGGCTCAATCTATGGCTGCGGTGGAGCAGATAAATGCGGAACTGGCATCTCGCGCTGCAGGCTGACGGGTCGGTGACCGACGCAATTTCCAGGAATGGCGCGGCCCGGTTCGCCTGGCATCATCTGAACGGCAGGGATGAGGAAGCACTAAGGTGGCTGGAGGGGCAGGAAGATATTCCGCCCCACGTTTTTCGTGCCCTGACTGCCGTCGAAACCCGTCCGCGCACTGAAGTGTTCAACGGCGGCGCCCTGATAAACCTTCGTGGTTTGGGGGCGACGCCCGAAGATGATCCGGACGAGCTCGTGTCGATCCGGATCTGGGCATCGGCAGGCGAGGTGGTATCCGTCAGCTTCCGCACGATGCAGGGCCTTGAGGACGTGCGCGAGGAAATGGTCAACGGGCAGTTGCTCGATCCCGGTGACCTCATTTCTTCCATCGCGCTTCATATCACCGCCCTGCTCGATCCGCGTGTGGCCGAGCTGGGCGATATTATCGATGATTGCGAGGTGACGCTTGACCCCGACCTGGCCTTTGCCATGCGGCGGACGATCGGCAAGGCGCGATCGCAGGCGATCGGCTATCGCAGGTTCATTGTTCCACAACGCCAGGGATTGGAACGCCTTTCGGCGATCGAATGTCACTGGCTGAACGACGATGACCGCCAGCATTTGCGCGAAGCGGCCGACCGTTTCGCCCGCATGGCGGAAGAGCTCGAAGCCATTCGCGAGCGATCAGCGCTGTTGCATGAACAGCTGACGGATCTGCGTGCCGAACTGATCGAAACGCGAACCCTGGTGCTATCGATCGTCGCGCTGGTGTTTCTGCCCCTTACTTTCCTGACCGGTCTGCTTGGCATGAATGTCGATGGTATTCCCTATGCGCATAAGCCATGGGCCTTTGCTGCCGTCGTGGCGGTCTGCGTGATGATCGCAGCTGGTATTGCGGGATATTTCATCAAAGCGCGCTGGTCGCGGCAATGATGTAGTCTATAGGGACTACGTGGGAAGCCGCATAGCAAATGCTGCGGGCGTCAGTATCCCTTCGCCGGCCCTACCCTGAGTTCCTGAGCGCTGTCGCGATCGCGTTGATGGAGAGCAGGATACCTTCGCGCACGCGCGCATCCTCCTCGCCGGCGCGGTGTCGGCGAAGAAGCTCGACCTGAAGCAGGTTGAGCGGCTCGATATAGGGCAGGCGGAGGCGTATCGATGTATCGAGCGCTGGGTTCTTTTCCAGCAGGCGGCCCTGCCGGGTGATCGAGAGCACGGCATCGTGGGTGGATTGCCAGCCATTACGGATCCGCCCGAAGATCTCGGACGCCAGCCCCTGATCCTCGACCAATGCGGCATATTGGGCTGCGATCTGCATGTCCGATTTGGCGAGCACCATTTCCAGATTGTCCAGCGTCGCCCGGAAGAATGGCCACGCATCGACCATTTCAAGCAACAGACCACGATCGCCAAAGCCTTTCAACGCCTGGCCAACGCCATACCAGCCGGGCAGCATCACGCGTGCCTGCGCCCAGCTGAATACCCAGGGAATCGCTCGAAGATCCTCGATCCGGTCGCTCTTGGTGCGGCTGGCGGGGCGCGAGCCGATTTTGAGGTCTGCGATCTCGGCGATCGGCGTCATCTGGCGGAAGAAGGTGCGAAAGCCCTCCGTCTCATAAACGAGATCCCGATACGCCTTGAAGGCGGCGGCTGAAAGTGCGTCGGCTGCGGCAGCAAAGCGCCTATGATCCGCTTCCGATATCGTGGGCGTTTCAAGACTCGCGAGCAGCGTGGCCGAAGTCATCGCCTCAAGATTGCCGATCGCGCTGTCGATGGTGCCATATTTGGCCGCAATCACTTCGCCCTGCTCGGTAATGCGAATCCGTCCCTGCACGCTCCCGCGCGGCTGGGCGAGGATCGCCGCAAAGCTCGACCCGCCACCACGCCCTACGGCACCGCCGCGGCCGTGGAACAGCTGCATGGCCGTTCCCGCCTCCTCGAAAACCTGCTTCAGCTGCTCGCCGCCGCGATGGAGGCTCCAGACCGAGGTGAGATACCCGCCATCCTTGTTGCTGTCCGAATAGCCAACCATCACTTCCTGATAGCCGCGCTGCTGCACGAGTGACGTCACTTCTGGCAGCGCGAACCAATCGCGCATTATATCCGGACCCCGCTCCAGATCGCCGATGGTTTCGAACAGCGGAACGACCATCAAGGCGGCGTGCGGCGTCTCTCCCGGGCGGTAGAGCCCCGCCTCCTTCAGAAGAATATGCACTTCCAGCATGTCGGAGACGCTGGCAGCCTTGGAGATGATGTAGGTGGTGATCGCCTCCCGCCCATAACGCATGTGCGCCTCTGCAGTCGCGCGCAAGATCGCCAGTTCGGACGTTGTTTCGTCATCATAGTCCGCAAACGGACTGGCAAGCGGCCGGACGGAGGAAAGCTCGGTGCGTAGCAACGTCACCCGAGCTGACTCATCAAGCGCCAGATAATCGTCTTCAACGCCTGCGGCCTTGAGAAGGGCTGCCACAACACGCTCATGGACATCGGCATTCTGGCGAAGATCGAGTGTGGCCAGATGAAAGCCGAAAGTTTCTACGCCACGGATGAGCCGGCCAAGCGCGCCGCCCGTGGACAACAGACCGGCGCCATCTTTTTGAAGCGCATGCGCAATGGCGACCAGATCGGTTCGAAACGCCGCTGGGTCGACATATGGCTCCGCCGTTATCTTGCTTGGTCGAGGCGGGGCATGTCCGGTTAGTGTTAGATAGGTCGCGGCGAGGCGGGCATAGACGCCGGTGATGGCGCGGCGATATGGTTCATCGGCGCGCGCGGCACCGGTGTCGCCGCTCGTGGCTGCAAGTGCGTCTACTTCCTCAGTAGAGGCAGCGTGTTCGGTGGATATCGAAAGTTCGGCCCCCAGCGCGTGAAGGCGATCGAGATAATCCGCCAGCACGATTTCGGACGCGCGGGCCAGCGCGAGCCGGAGGGAATCGGCGTTTACATTGGGGTTGCCGTCCCGATCGCCGCCGATCCAGCTTCCCGGCCGCAGGAAGCTGCGCGGGCGATGGCCCAATGCGCGCTCCCAACGGCTGTAAAGCGCTGGCAGGACCGGCAGGAAGATATCGCGCAGATAGGCGAGCGCGGTATCCACCTCGTCAGCAACATAGAGCCGTTCGCGTCTCAGCGGCCGGGTCTGCCAGAGCAGGGCGATCTGGCGGAGCAGGGCGGCCTCGATCAGATCGCCTTCGGGCGTTTCATCACGTCCCAGGTCGCGCTGGAGCATGAGCGCTGCGATGTGATTGCGATGGTCGATGATGCTCTTGCGGCGCACTTCGGTCGGGTGCGCGGTCAGCACCGGAGCAATCAGCGCGTTGTCCAGCAGGTGCAGGATCTGCTTTTCGTCTATACCTTCCTTTCTCAGGCGCCCGAGCGCGGCAGCAAAGTCGGTGCCGGGCTCGGCCGCTACGCCCTGGCGGTCCTCTGCGAGATTGGCGAGCATGGAAAACAGCATGAAGCTGTGGACGAAGGACAGCATGTCATCCAGGCCGAGGGCGCCCAACCCAGCGTCGATGGCGTCCGCATCAACAATACCGCGGTGGCGATCGACGGAGCTTGAGCGGATATATTCGATGCGGCGGAACAGCTGCTCGCCACCATAGGCGCGGATGACATCGCCCAGCAGCCGGCCAAGATAACGGATATCCGGATTCTGGGTGATCGGAGCGGATGCGGCCATGGTGTCATGCTGCGCTGCGGCAGGGATGGCGTCAATGGTGCTCATGATCAAAACGGCTGTCCCGCAAGCGGGCGCATTTGCACCGCCTGGTCTCAACTCCGATATTGCCGGATAAGATCCCGCCCCTGTGCGGATCAGGCCGTGCGCGAATTATGCTTCCAGCGGCACATCCCAGTACAGCCAGTCGCGCCAGCTTTCGTGGAGGTAGTTGGGCGGGAAGCGGCGGCCATGCTCGAGCAGTTCCCAGCTGCCCGGCCGTGTCGGCGCGAGAGCCAGCTTCATGCCGGCCTGCTTTGGCGTGCGCCCGCCCTTCTTCAGGTTGCAGGGCGCGCAGGCGGTGACGACATTTTCCCAGGTCGTCCGGCCGCCCTGAGCGCGCGGAACGACATGGTCAAAGGTCAGATCCCTTGGATCGCCGCAATATTGGCAGGAGAAGCAATCGCGCAGGAACAAGTTGAACCGGGTGAATGCGGGATGTTGCGACGGCCGCACATATTGCTTGAGCGCGATCACCGAAGGTATCTTCATCGTCACATTGGGGCTGTGGATTTCGCGCTCATAATGGTCGACGATATCGACGCGATCGAGAAAAACCGCCTTGATCGCGGTTTGCCAGGGCCAGAGGCTGAGGGGATAATAGCTCAGCGGCGTGTAATCCGCATTGAGAACCAATGCGGGGCAGCTGTCGGGATGCCTCATAATATCGGGATGGAACATGAACGAACAAACCCCTGCTCTACTGGAGCCCGTGTCGCCGAAGCAGTCGTCCATCCCGTCGCACTCAGGACGCGAAGCCCGCTCTGGCCCCCGTCTCCGTTGCCACGCCCTATCGATGAAGAGCGTGACGGCATCATGACAGCATGCCGCGCGACTCGGCGTCAAGAGCCAGTTTTCGCATGACGCTGATTACACGCTTCGCTCCGAGCCCCACCGGGCGGCTGCACCTGGGTCATGCCTATTCGGCAATGCTGGCGCATGATCTGGCACGATCACGGGGCGGGGTGTTTCTCCTCCGGATCGAGAATATCGATCCCGGGCGGTGCCGCGAGGAATTCATAGCTGGGATTTACGAGGATCTTCAATGGCTTGATCTGCGATGGGACGGCGACGTTATCCGCCAGTCGCACCGAATGCCGGTCTATGCGGAAGTGCTCGCACGGTTGCGTGATATGGATATGCTCTATCCCTGTTTCTGTACGCGCAGGGATATCGCGCAGAGCGCATCCGCCCCTCACGGCGTCGACGGACCGGTTTATCCCGGAACATGCCGTCATCTCGGTGACGACGAACGTAATCGGCGCATGGATGCCGAACTGCATTGCTGGCGGCTCGATATGGCCGCCGCTGTTGCATATGCGGGCGCTCTGACGTGGCATGACAGCGGGAGAGGCGAGATCATCGCGGATTCACTCGCCCAGGGAGACGTCGTGCTGGCGCGCAAGGATGCGCCGGTTGCCTATCACCTTGCCGTCACCGTCGACGATGCGGCGCAGGGCGTGACCGATGTGGTACGGGGCGAAGACCTGTTCGCGGCGACGCATGTCCACCGGTTGCTCCAGGCGCTGCTTGGTCTTCCGACGCCGCGTTACCATCACCATATGTTGTTGACGGACGACGAGGGCCGCAGGCTGGCAAAGCGTGACGGCGCGCCGACCATCGCGATGCTTCGAGATAACGGCGCCGCTCCTCCCGTTCTGCTCGCTGGTCTGCGCAATGCGGAGACAGGCATTGGCAGGTTGGCAGCGAGTGCCTAAATAGAGCCTATGCAAACTGTTCTCATCGTCCTGATCGTGCTGGCCATGCTCGGCACCGTGGTTGCGCTGGTGCGCGGCATCATTCAGTTCCTGAAGACGTCGACCGAAGACCTGAACAGCCCGGGCCCGAACTTTTCCGGCGAACGTCAGAACAAGATGATGCGCATGCGGATCGCGTTCCAGGCGGCTGCGGTGATCCTGGTGATCCTTTTGCTCGCGCTTTCCGGCACGCGCAGCTGATTTGAGGGAAGAGCGCTGGTCAAGCTGACCAAGATCTACACGCGCACGGGCGACAAGGGCGAGACCGGGCTTGTCGATGGCTCGCGCCTGCGCAAATCCGCGTCGCGCATGCAGGCGATCGGCGATGTCGATGAGGCCAATTCCGCAATCGGGCTCGCGTTGACGCACATCGCCGAAGCGGATGCGCGCGCCATGCTTGGCAGGATCCAGAACGAACTGTTCGATCTGGGCGCGGATATCGCGACCCCGGGCGAAGATTTTGCGCCGACGGAAATGACGTTGCGCATCGTGGCGAACCAGATTGACCGACTGGAAAGCGAGATCGACGCCATGAATGCGGCGCTCAGCCCATTGAAGAGCTTCATTCTTCCAGGGGGCGATCGCGGCGCGGCGGCTTTGCATCTTGCCCGCGCCATTACGCGCCGGGCCGAGCGCGCACTGGTGCATGCGGCGAGCGAGGTTGCGATCAATCCGCTCGCGTTGGGCTATATCAATCGGCTGTCCGATCATCTGTTCGTTCTTTGCCGGAGGCTGAACAATGACGGCCAGGGTGATGTGTTATGGCAGCCGGGGGCGACGCGCGGCGGCTGAGTTCCGCAGCGCGACTTAACATGCAACAAAACCCCCTATTGGCGGTTTAGAGGGGATGCCGGTGATGTCGCCTTCCATCGTAGAATTCGACAGCAAGCAATCCGGATTCCAACAGGTCCAAGACTTATCGTTGCAATACAATTCGGTACGGCAGCTAAGCGTAGCCATCGTCGGCCCGCTTTCTGATGCGGACGCGACCGTGCAGCCGATGGATGACGCTTCCCCCGCCAAATGGCATCTCGCGCACACGACCTGGTTTTTCGAGACGTTTGTCCTGCGGGAGCAGCTGCCCGGCTATCGCGCTTTCGACGATCGTTTCGATTATCTTTTCAACAGCTATTATGAAGCCAAGGGGCCAAGGCACCCACGCCCACGCCGGGGCATGCTGTCACGTCCTTCGCTCGAAGCGGTCCTGCGATGGCGGTGCCATGTGGATCATTTTCTGGGGGATGCCTTGCCGCGACTCTCCCCGGATGCGTGCGACATGGTCACGCTGGGGCTGGCGCATGAACAGCAGCATCAGGAGCTGATGCTGACCGACCTTCTCCACCTGTTTTCGCAAAACCCTTTGCTCCCGGCGATGTGGGAAAGCCCCGCGCGGACATATTCCACCGCCTGTTCCGACAGGAAGTGGATCGAAGGGACGCATGGCATCGTCGAGATCGGCCATGACGGCAGTGGCTTTGCATTCGATTGCGAAGGCCCGCGCCATCCGGTTTTCCTCCATCGCCATGCGCTTGCAGACCGGCCCGTGACCAATGGAGAGTGGATCGAATTCATTGCCGATGGTGGCTATGCCGATCCGGCGCTCTGGCTTGCCGACGGCTGGGCGTGGGTCCAGCGGGAAGCGATAGGAGCGCCGCTTTACTGGCGGGGGACGGATGAGGGCTGGCACGATTTCGGGCTTGATGGCCTCCATCCGATCGATCCGTCGGCGCCGGTGACTCACATCAGCCATTACGAGGCGGATGCCTTTGCCCGCTGGGCCGGGGCGCGCCTTCCCACCGAAGTGGAATGGGAAAGCGCGGCGCAAGCCTTTGATGCCATGTCCGGCAATCAGCTTGACGAGGCTGGCCCTGTCCGGCCGCGATCCGCGCAGGGCGGCCCCGGATTTCGGCAGTTGTTCGGGGATGTGTGGGAGTGGACCGGCAGCGCCTATCTGCCCCATCCCGGGTTTCGCCCGGCAGAGGGGGCTGTTGGCGAGTACAACGGCAAATTCATGTCCGGCCAGCAGGTGCTGAAGGGTTCGAGCTGCGCCACGCCGCGCGGGCATACGCGTGCATCCTATCGCAACTTCTTTTATCCGCATCAGCGCTGGCAATTTACCGGCCTGCGCCTTGCAAAGGATCTTTAGCCCATGTTGCTTGAGGCCGATCGCAATCAACCCCGGACAGATATATCCAACACATCTTTCCTGGCGGATGTACTGGGCGGGCTTTCCAGCTGTCCGCGCGCCATTTCGGCACGCTGGTTTTATGACGATGCCGGTTCCGAGCTGTTCGAAGAAATAACCCGCCTGCCCGAATATTATCCGACACGGACCGAAGCGGCGATGCTCCGAAAAAATGCACCGGATATCGCGCAGAAGGTGGGCCTGGGGCGGGCCGTCGTCGAATTCGGTTCGGGATCATCCAGCAAGACGCCGCTGCTGCTGAATGCTGTCGATCCCGTCGCCTACATACCCATCGACATTTCTGGCGATTTTCTCCGCACGTCCGCGGCGGCGCTTGCGGAAGGGTTTCCCGGTCTCCCCGTGTTACCGATCGAAGCGGATTTCCTGCACCCGATTGGGTTGCCGCCCCGCGTTACCGGACTGCCGCGTCTGGGCTTCTTTCCCGGTTCGACGATCGGCAATCTGACGCCGGATACAGCCGTGGATCTGCTCAGGGCCATGGCGGACACACTCGGCCACGGATCGATGCTGTTGATCGGCATGGATCGGGTCAAAAGCCTCGACATCCTCATCCCCGCCTATGATGACGCAGCAGGAGTCACGGCACGTTTCAACCTGAATCTGCTGCATCGGATCAACCGCGAGCTGGGGGGTGATATACCGGTTGCCAACTTCCGGCACCGCGCGATCTGGAACGAAGACGCGTCCCGGATCGAAATGCATCTTGAGGCCATGGCGGATTGCAGCTTCCAGGTGGCGGGCCGCCCGTTTGCGATGAAGGCGGGCGAGACGATCCATACCGAAAACAGTCATAAATATGCGCCACGTGATGCGCGCCTCCTCTTGCGTGCCGGGGGTTGGACGCCCGTTGCCGAATATTCCGATCCCGACGAGATGTTCATGCTGATACTGGCGGAGGCGCAGCCCGCACCGGTTGCACCGTAACCCTTGCCGACTCTATTGCCGCAAACCGCTGCTCCCCTTATGGACGCCAGCATTCAAACTTGGGGATCGCGCGTATGCAGAAGATTGCGGTAATCGGCGCGGGCCAGATGGGCGCGGGCATAGCACAGGTTTCGGCGCAGGCCGGATTGCAGGTCTATCTTTCGGATATTTCCATCGAATTGGCCGAAAAAGGCAAAAGCGGCATTGCCCGCATGTTGGCCAAGGCGGTCGAGAAGGAAAAGATCGCCCAGCCCGATGCCGACAAGGCACTGTCGCTGATCAAGCCGGTGGGCGACTATGGAGCGTTCGGCGACTGCGATCTCGTTATCGAGGCGGCGACGGAGCGCGAGGACATCAAGGCCAAGATATTTTCGGAAGCCGCCAAGGTGCTTTCGCCGACGGCCGTGCTCGGTTCCAACACATCGTCCATTTCCATCACCCGGATGGCGCGTGTTTCTTCGGATCCCACGCGCTTCATCGGCATGCATTTCTTTAATCCGGTGCCGCTGATGCCGCTGCTGGAAATCATCCGGGGGCTCGCCACCTCGGACGCGACGGCAGACGTCGCACGAAATTTTGGTGCAGCGATTGGCAAGGAAACGATTTTCGCCAACGATTCGCCGGGGTTCGTCGTCAATCGCATTTTGTTGCCGCTGATCAACGAAGCGTTCTTCGCCGTGGGGGAAGGGCTGGCCTCGATCGAGGATATCGACAAGGGCGTAAAGCTCGGGCTGGGGCACCCTATGGGGCCGCTGACGCTGGCCGACATGATCGGCCTCGATACGATCCTGAACATCCTGAAGGTTTTTCAGGAAGACACCGGCGATCCCAAATACCGGGCGGCGCCCCTGTTGCTGAAATATGTCGAAGCGGGCTGGCTGGGCCGCAAGACGGGCCGCGGGTTTTACGATTATTCGGGCGCGACGCCCGTGCCGACCCGCTGAACGCCGAGATTTCGATGACCGATCCCAATGTCGATCCCATGCTGCTCGCCAAGGCGGAAACGCTCACCGAAGCGCTGCCGTACATGCAGCGCTACGCGGGCGAGACATTCGTCGTGAAATATGGCGGCCATGCGATGGGCAACCCCGAACTGGCGCATGACTTTGCGGAAGACGTGGTGCTTCTGAAAGCGGTGGGCATCAATCCCATCGTCGTGCACGGCGGTGGCCCGCAGATCGGCGCGATGCTCAAGTCACTGGGCGTGGAAAGCACCTTCATAGACGGTCTGCGCGTCACGGACGCCGAAACCGCAAAAGTCGCCGAAATGGTGCTGTCCGGGGCGATCAACAAGGAAATCGTGTCCTGGATCGGGCGCGCAGGCGGTCGCGCGGTCGGCATCTCGGGCAAGGACGGGCGGCTGGTCACGGCCGAAAAGGTCCGCCGGACCCAAAAGGATCCCGACAGCAATATCGAACGGGAGATTGATCTTGGCTTTGTCGGGGAGCCGTCCGATGTCGATCGCCGGGTATTGGACACCATTTCCAAGGCAGGCATGATCCCCGTGGTCGCACCGATCGGCGTGGGGGAAGATGGCCAGACCTATAATATCAACGCCGATACCATGGCGGGCGCCATCGCGATCGCGACCGGCGCGGCGCGGCTTTTTCTGCTCACCGACGTCAGCGGCGTGCTCGACGATGACAAGAATTTGCTGACGGACCTGACACCGGGCGAGATCGACAAGCTGCGGGTGAAGGGCACGATCAGCGGCGGCATGATTCCCAAGCTCGAAACCTGCGTTCATGCTGTCGAGGGCGGCGTCGATGCCGCCGTCGTGCTGGACGGACGGGTTCCCCATGCGATGCTGATCGAAATCTTCACGCGGCGCGGCGCCGGCACACTCATTCGCGCAGACTGAACCGCCCCATTGCGGCCACGCGCGCGCTTCGGCTAACAGAGGCGTGCATTCCTGGGAGACAAATTTGATGTTCGCGTTGCTCCAGATCATTGATCTGCTGCTGTCGGTTCTGATGTGGATCATCGTGATCCAGGCGATCCTGTCCTGGCTGGTCGCGTTCAATGTGATCAACACATACAATGATTTCGTCCGTCAGGTGCTCTACGCGCTGGATAGGATCACGGCGCCGCTCTATCGCCCCATCCGGCGGATCATGCCGGATTTCGGTGCGCTCGACCTGTCGCCGATGGTGGTGCTGCTCATCATCTACATACTGCGTAACATCATCCTGCCCTCGCTGTTCAAGGCGGCTTATTGAGCGACGCCTGGCAAGCCATTGATGGCGGCATTCTGGTGCATGTTCGGGTAACGCCGAAGGCCAGCCGGGATGAAATCATCGGCGTCCGGACAAGCAGTGATGGCCGCCGGCATCTTGCCGTGAAGGTTTCGGCGCCGCCGCAAGATGGCGCTGCAAACGATGCTCTTCGAATGTTGATCGCGAAGCAGGCAGGGCTATCGCGAAGCGCCGTTGCCCTCGTAAAGGGCGAGCAGGCGCGGGAAAAGAAGCTAGTGTTGAGCGGGGAACGAGAACGACTAATGGCTTGGCTGGACTCTTTTGAGGCATGTTGATGGGCGCGGAAATCATCGACGGAAAGGCTTTCGCCACACATCTGCGCACGCGCATTGCGGCGCTTGTTCCGGATTTCGTCGCGCGGACGGGGCGCAAGCCGGGGCTGTCGGTCGTTCTGGTCGGCGAGGATCCGGCGAGCCAGGTCTATGTGCGTTCCAAGGGCAAGCAAACGATCGAAGCCGGCATGGCCAGCGTTGAGCACAGGCTCGACGCCAGCGTCAGCCAGGCCGAGTTGCTGGCGGTGGTGGAGAAGCTGAACGCTGATCCGGCAGTGGACGGGATTCTTGTCCAGTTGCCCTTGCCGGCGCATATCGACGAAGCCGCCGTGATCGCGGCGATCAATCCCGACAAGGATGTCGATGGCTTTCACGTCGTCAATGCTGGGCGGCTGGCGGTGGGCGCCGAGGGGTTCGTGCCGTGCACGCCCCTTGGCTGCCTGATGCTGCTGAAGGATCGGATCGGCGATCTCGCGGGCCTTCACGCCGTCGTGATCGGTCGCTCCAACATCGTGGGCAAGCCAATGGCGCAATTGCTGTTGAAGGAAAGCTGCACCGTCACGATCGCGCATAGCCGGACCCGGGATCTTCCCGCTATCGTCAGGCAGGCCGATATCGTCGTCGCGGCGGTCGGCCGTCCGGAGATGGTGAAGGGTGATTGGCTCAGGCCGGGCGCGATCGTGATTGACGTGGGCATCAATCGCATCGCCGGTGCGGAAACAGGCAAGACGCGCCTCGTCGGCGATGTCGACTTCGCGAGTGCTGCGGAGGTCGCAGGAGCGATTACCCCCGTACCCGGGGGCGTTGGCCCGATGACGATCGCCGTACTCCTGCGCAACACGATGGTCGCCGCGCATCGCCGGGAGGGGCTCGATCCGCCTGTCGGGCTATGATCGCGCTGTTTCTTTCCGCCTTCATTACCCTGTTCGTGGTGATCGATCCGCCGGGTTGCGCGCCGATCTTCGCCGGCTTGACCAAGGATGGCGGCGCGGCCCACCGAAAGGCGATGGCGGTGCGGTCCACTTTGGTTGCAACCGTCATCATGCTCGTCTTCGCGCTGTTCGGCGAGAAGCTGCTTCATACGCTCGGCATAAGCCTCGACGCGTTTCGGATCGCCGGGGGCATCATGTTGTTCCTGATCGCGCTGGAAATGGTGTTCGAAAAGAGGACCCAGCGGCGCGAGACACGCGCGGCTGAAGTCAGCCAGAGCCCGCAGGCGGAGGATATTTCGATCTTTCCGATGGCAATCCCGATGATCGCGGGGCCGGGCTCGATCGCAACCATCATGCTGCTCATGTCGCGCAGCGATGACCTTACCCAAAGCGCCGTCGTTCTGGTGGCGTTGATCGTGGTGATGGCGCTGACGATGATCTCGCTGCTCGCGGCCGGCGCGATCATGCGAGTGCTTGGGCCGAAGCTTGAGGCTATGATCACCCGCGTGCTGGGCGTGATCCTGGCAGCGCTTGCTACCCAGTTCGTGATCGACGGGCTGAAGGCGAGCTTCGCTTAGCTTTTTGGACGGCGCAGTTTCGCGATCGCGTGGATGGCGATCGCGATCGCGCCGCCCGTTACCAGCCCGAAAATGCCGCTGCCGATCGCGCCGACCGTCCAGCTGACTGAGCCTTCCAATGCCGGGATCGCCTTCCCCGCCTGTTCGGCGAGGTGATGGATGACATGTGCGATCGTGCCGAGCCCAAGCGTTTCAAGGCCATGCACGATAATGCCGCCGCCCACCCAGATCATCGCTGCCGTGCCGATGGCGGAAAGCGCCTGCATCACCAGCGGCATGCCTTCGACCAGACCACGCCCCACCAGGCGGACCGACGCGGGTTGCTTCCTGGAAAGGTGAAGACCGATGTCGTCCATCTTAACGATCAGCCCGACCACGCCATAAACGGCGACAGTGATCGCGATCCCGACGAGCGCCAGTACGAAAGCCTGTGTCAGGATCGGTTCTGCCGCGACGTCGGCAAGCGCGATCGCCATGATCTCTGCTGACAGGATCAGGTCGGTGCGAATTGCTGCGTTGACCTTTTCCTGCTCGAGAGACGCGACATCCACGGTGACGGGGGCCTCCTCCTCGTCATGCGATGTCTCGAACAGCTCGATGACCTTTTCCGCGCCTTCGAAGCAAAGATAGCAACCGCCCAGCATCAGCAGCGGCGTGACCGCCCAGGGCGCGAAGGCACTCAGCAAAAGCGCGCCGGGAAGCAGGAAGATCAGCTTGTTGCGGAACGATCCCAGCGCGATTTTCCAGATGATCGGCAATTCGCGATCGGGCGTAAAACCGACCGCGTAGCGCGGCGTGACGGCGGCATCGTCGATGACGACGCCCATCGCCTTGCTGCCCGCCTTGCCGGCGGCCGCGCTGACATCATCGAGCGAAGCCGCGGCCAGCTTCGTTATGCCCGCGACATCATCGAGAAGCGCTACCAGTCCAGACGGCATGACGGTCCTTCGTTCAATCCACGCGCCGCCACAGCTTGAACGGCGAATTCTTCGGCAATGCCACGGGCTTCAGCCATTGCGGAACCTGGCCCTTGATCAGCTGCCGGTAAAATCCCCTGGGATCCTGGCTGGCATAGAGCGTCGATTCCGAAAGACCCGGGCAAATCAGCAGTAATGTGGCGCCATGACGCCGCATGACCTCATGTGCCACTTCCGGCGATTTATTCCGAAAGCTGTGATGAACATCGAGAATGGCCGCTCCGTTGCGATGGTATGGGCCAGCAATCGCATTATGATGTGTGATCGTGATCAGGCGCGGGCCAAGATCGACGAAGGTGAGGATGGTCGCCTTGGGCAGCCGTGCGATGGGGGCCATCGCAGGCATGGTGGGGCAGCGGCGATTGGCCACGGAAACGGCTTTGCGCGCGCTGTTTTTCGGGGGATCGGGGATTGTTTCGGTAACGAACGAAACCGCCAGCCCCGACACCAGCATGAAGACCCCAAAGCTGCCGAACACCCGGACGGGCATGGTCCGATGCGCCAATGTCCAGCGAAGCCCCTGGAACCCCAGCCATGCGGCGCCCGGCACCGCCAGCACCTGCGCCGCGGGGCCAGCGCGCGTCTGCCAGAACATCAATCCGGTGGACATAATCGAAAGCATGGCAACAGATGCCCAGGCCATGACCCGTTCGTCTTTTCGATTGGCCCACAGCGCGGCCAGGCTGCCGATCGTGCCTATCACCGCGAGGGCCATGACGGGAACATAGCGCTTGTAGCCGTGACTCCACATCGGCTTGGCTTCGTTGATATAGCGGAACCACAGCTGATCCAGCTCAGGCGAAATGCGCTCGGGGCGCCCAAGACAATCGGGCCAGACGATCGCAAAACCCGCAAGGATAAGGAGACCTGCAACGGCGGCTGCGGCAAATCGGGCCCGGCGGTCAGTCAGGGGAAGCGATGCGAGCAGGATAGCGAGCCCGCCAGCTGCGAGCATCGTGGACAGATAGACCGGCGAAAGGACATCGCAGACGTAGCCGCGATTGTCGTAGGACGCGAATGCGGCATATCCGATTGCGCAGCCTCCGGCGAGCGCGATGCCATAGCCGCGCAATCGTGTCGCGGCATCCTTGTCACGCACCCATGCCAACGCCGTCATCGCGCCGCCGATCGCGAGATAGGGAACCATCTCCAGCCCGATCACCAGTGAAAGCGCCGAGGCGAGCCCCGTCGTGACCCCACCACGGAACCGGTTCCGATCGGCGCTGCCGGCGATCATGAGGATCAGGAAACTGAGCTGCCAGCCATGATGATCTATCCGGAGTGGAGACCACATCAACAATGCGGATTGCGCGCACGCTATGATCGCGACCGTAACCGGCCACGCATTTTCGTGGATGAGCCTGCGGGCGGCAAGCATCAGACAGTATAACGCTGCGCCCAGGGCGAGCAGGGGCGCGCCGGCAACCGCGATCTTTTCCGCGATTACGCCGCCGAAGAAGGGTTTGGTCGCAAGGATGAGCCCCGCGATTGGCAGATCCACCAGACGAGACCAATGGATATTGAAACCATTGGGCGGATCGAGCTTGTACTGGCGCAGGTCAAACCATCCCTGCCCCGCCAGCAGCGCGCGAACCTGGGACATCCGCATATTGTCGTCGGTGTCGCCAAGCGCAAACCAGTGGATCGCACCCCATTTGGTGTACAGCAGCCAGGTAGAAAAAGCGGCCCAAACGATCAGCCACCACCAACGCCAGCTCATTCCGCGCCGCGGAGCGTTACCAAAGTCTTCATCCACCGGCGCTATTCCCATCGGAGCCTGCGCGCATTAGGCACGGGACAGACGAGAGAGCAAGCAAGGACGCGCTTTGAACCGGTCATCTCCTCTTTCAAGGCTGCATCCCAGCCATGTTGCACTGTTGGGTCAGTTGATCCGCTTCGGGCTGACCGGTGGTTTCGTAACGACGATTCACTTGGGTATTTACTGGACGGTCGCCCAGCCTCTTAAAATCACGCCCCTGATCGCCAATGTCGTCGCGCAGATCATTTCCACGATGCTCGGTTATACGCTGCATAGTCGCTGGAGCTTCAAGGGACATGGTACACGTGACAATTTCACGCGTACCGGCGGACGATTTGCAATTGTGTCTGGCATTGGTTTCGCACTTAACAGCCTGTGGGTATGGTTGCTCACCGGGCTGCTGCATGGCCCGGTCTGGTGGCCGATGCCGGCCATCGCGATCGTAACGCCTCTGTTCGTGTTCTGGCTCAACCGGCGCTGGGTGTTCGGTTGATCCGGTAAAGCGCCCCGCGCGGCCCTTGCCATACGGGTAACAGGCCGGGGTCGTCCTTCGGCCGGCGGTCGGGAACGAAATTTATTAGCCAGAGATAATCGAATGCGGCGCGCGGGAACTGTTTCAGGACAGCGGGGTAGGTATAGCTGCCTGGCTGGCGGCAGTTTCCCGGACGCAGGATCTGGGTGGGATCCTCCGCAAAAGCTGGCGCGTCGGGAAAGTCGACGCGCAACAGTTGCGCGCCCGCCATCGTCCACTGCCCATTTACGAATGCCTGCCGGCGGACGATCGCCATCGCCTCGATATGATCGAGCCGGGCGGAGTAAGGTTTGCCAAGGCATTCCAGGTCGGTCAGTGCATAGATGCGGGCACCTTTCGGTACGTGATCGAGCGCCAGCATCTGCGCGCGATAACCTTGGTCAATCTGCCAGTAAGTGAAGGTTTGTTCGCCGATACGGACAAGGAAGAATGCCACAGCGATGATCGCCAGGCCCGCACGAACCTGTTTGCTCTGTGTCGATGGATTCAAGGCGAGAAGGAGCATGGCGATCATGAACGGCGCGAGGCGCATGTCCGCATAGGCCGATCCCAGCGCGATACGGGGCAGCAGGACATAGGTTATGATCAGCAGCAGCGCGCCCAGCAAAAGAAGCGCATTGCGGCGAAACCCTATTCCGCACAGGCCGAACACGCCGATCATGATCAGGACGAGTGCACAGATGAAATCGAAGGTTGCTCCTTCATTGCGCAACATGCCGAGCAAATAGAATGTCTTGGCGGGAACGTTGAACCAATCTCCCGTCATACCCGTCACCTGGCCACTGCGCCATGCCAGCATCAGCGCAATCGGCGGCATCAGCGGGATACAAGCGAGTCCCGCTTCCCATCCGCTTCTGATCCACGACTTGCCGTTTCCGTGACGGCGCACAAGATCGGACGCGAAGGCGAGCAGGCCCAGTACGCCCCAGCCAAAACTGTGCACGAACCACAATGCCACGCCATAAGGTACGAATATCGCCGCCCGGAAGCGAAGGCGTTTCTTGCGGCCGAGGCGGAGCCACAATGCGAAGCCCAGGAAAGACAAGGCCATCGACAGGGTGAAGTTCACGAAGCCGAACTGGAAGGGATAGCCATAGGCAAGCGGCAACGCGAGCGCCGCCGTCGGTGGCAACTCGCCATGCGCTTCACGCGCGATGAGCAGCATACCTGCAACCGTCAGCGGCGGAATTGCCAATATGATCAGCTTCACCGCCAGTTCGACGCCGAACAGCTTCGCGAGCGGTATAACCAGCAGGTCGATTCCGAGATTGCCGATCACTGCCCATTCGAAATGGAAATATCGATGCAGCGGTGAATTCGGGGGAGCGACCTCAACCGCATAGCGGCCCATATGTCCTGGCAAATCGACCAATGGCGGGATGACCGGCCACAGAAGCGGCACCATCGCAATTGCCATCATCGCCAGCGCGAAGCCACGGGTGGACCACCAGAGTTGATCGGATGACGGCATCGTCTGCGCCCTTATGGCGGCGAAGGTGCTCCGGCAAGCGATGTATGCTGATTGTGCACGCAACGATCCTGACCTAGAGCCACTTTTCATATGGCCGCCACTCATGAAGTTCCACGTTCCGACCTTCGCTACGCGCTTGCGGGACTGGCGATATTGGCGGTCGTTGTCGGTATCGGCTTCCGGTTATGGGACATAGGCGAGGAACCGCTCTGGCTGGATGAAGGCTACAGTGCCTACGCCGCATCCAAGGGCTTTCAGTTCCTGTGGCACATCGTGCCGCTGTATGAGACGCACCCGCCCTTTTATTACAGCGTGCTGCGGGTCTGGACACTCTTGGCGGGCGATCAGCTTGTTGGGTTGCGTAGCCTCGGCGTCGTCTGCGGCCTGGCTACCCTTGCGGCCATCGCCATTGCCGCGCGTGAGATAGGGCTCTTTCTGGACTTTGATCGCGCGCGTCGCGCTGTCCTCGTAACGGCTGCCATCTGTCTTGCCGCATTTTCGCCCATGCTGGTGGAAATGACGCGGGAGGTACGGCCATATCCCCTGCTCATCCTGGTAAATGCCTGCGCAACGGGTGCGCTTTTCAGGCTTGGTCGGCGCATGGAGCAGGGCGCCGGTCTGGGCGGAAGCGGCTACGGCGTCTATCTTCTCATGCTTGCCCTTACCCTGTGGCTGCACAATCTGGGCGTGCTTTATGCGGCTGCGATGGGTCTCGCGCTGCTCGCACTTGTCGCGCGTCGCGGCTGGACAAAGCGGGATTGGATCGCATTTGTTGGCGGGCATGTTGTGGTGCTGCTGGTCTGGCTCCCGGCAGTGGCCATCCTGCTCGATCAGGCGCCCACCTGGGTGAAATCCACCTGGCTGCATTTCCCGCCGCCGGATCTGGCGGACAGGATCATCACGCTTTTTGTCGTACCGCAGTGGCCGGGGATGGTGGCCGCGCTGGCGCTTTTTGCCGTAGCCCTGATGGGTTGTATCGGCACGGGAGCAGGCAGGCGCGCGATCGGTGCCTTGCTTTTGCTTGCCTTGCTGCCCCTCGCTCTTTCGCTCATGCTTTCCGCATATGTGACGCCGATCTTCATTCTGAGGACCATGACGCCGGTCGCGGTCGCCGGCATATTGCTGCTTGCTCAGGGTGTGGCGCAACTGCGCGGGCGCGGTGGGCTGATCGGGGCGGGCGCAGTTCTGATCATCATCAGCCAGATGGCAACGACTGATGTCCAACTCAGGCAGATCGGCGCCCAGCAGAAATGGTATGAGGCGGTGGATTGGCTGGCGCTACGTTACACGCCCGGGGATATGGTTTATGCCTATCCTAACGAAGGCGCGCTGCCATTCCGTTACGCCGTGCGTGACCGAAAGCTGCCGATCCGTACTCGTCCGATCCCGACGGACATGCCCACGCTCGACGGCGGCCCCGGCGCGTGGAACCCGACAGGCAGCAGGGGCGTGTTCTCCCTGCCGAAGAACCGGCTTGAAGCGATCGCCGCCGCCCCCGCCACCCGTCATATTGCAACGGTGTGGCTGCTACGTCTTGGGCCGTGGGCTTACGACAAGGGAGATCATCTGCTCCATGCACTGGAGCGCGATCGCGTTCAGGTTGGGCGGTTCCGCAGCGGCCCGATCGATATCATCGGGCTGCGCCGAAAGGATTTACCGCCCGTCGCGTCGCCCAAGCAGGCGGAGCCGTAATGCGTTGAGCTTGATGAAGCCGGCCGCGTCGCGCTGGTCGTAGGCGCCTGCGTCGTCCTCGAACGTGACCACCTTTTCCGAATAGAGCGTGTTGGGTGACCTGCGGCCGATCACGCTGACGCTGCCCTTGTACAGCTTCAGGCGCACGGTGCCCGTCACCTTTTCCTGACTGTGATCGATCGCCGCCTGCAGCATCTCCCGTTCCGGCGAGAACCAGAAACCGTTGTAGATCAGTTCGGCATAGCGCGGCGCAAGTTCGTCCTTGAGATGCGCGGCGCCGCGGTCGAGCGTGATCTGCTCGATCCCGCGATGGGCCAGATGATAGATCGTGCCGCCCGGCGTCTCGTACATCCCGCGCGACTTCATGCCGACATAGCGGTTCTCGACTAGATCGAGCCGGCCGATGCCATGCGCGCGGCCAAGGTCGTTGAGCTTCGCCAGCAGTGTCGCGGGTGACATGCCTTCGCCGTTGATCGCGACGCCGTCGCCGCGCTCGAAATCGATCGTGATGATCTCCGGCTGATCGGGCGCGTCCTCCGGATTCACCGTGCGGGAGAAGACGTAGTCCGGCACTTCCTCCCACGGATCTTCCAGCACCTTGCCTTCCGAAGAGGTGTGCAGGATATTCGCGTCGGTCGAGAACGGGCTTTCGCCGCGCTTATCCTTCGGCACCGGAATCTGGTGCTTCTCGGCGAAGTCGATCAACGCCGTACGGGATGTCAGATCCCATTCCCGCCAGGGCGCGATCACCTTGATGTCGGGCGCGAGCGCGTAATAGCCCAGCTCGAAACGGACCTGGTCATTGCCCTTGCCGGTGGCGCCATGGCTGACGGCGTCCGCGTTGACCTGTCGTGCAATTTCAATCTGGCGCTTGGCGATCAGAGGGCGGGCAATCGATGTACCCAGCAGATACAGCCCTTCATAAAGGGCATTGGCGCGCATCATGGGGTAGACGTAGTTGCCCACGAATTCCTCGCGCAGATCGTCGATGAAGATATGCTCGGGCTTGACGCCCATCAGCTGCGCTTTGGCGCGCGCGGGCTCAAGCTCTTCTCCCTGGCCAAGATCGGCGGTGAACGTCACGACCTCACAGCCGTAATTCTGCTGAAGCCATTTCAGGATGACGCTGGTGTCGAGCCCTCCCGAAAAGGCAAGGACGACCCGGTTGACCTGTTCAGCCATTACATACTCCGCTCGATTGGAAAGGCGGCGCTGCGATAGAGATGCTTCAGCCTCGGTTCAAGTGAATCGCGCTAGGCGGCCTCCCATCGGGGACATCCCTCGTCCCGCAATGCTGGAGAACATCATGAAGAAATGGATGATCGGCGCAGGCATCATCGCGATCGTCGCGGTTCCCGCGTTGGGATTTGGCCCCGGAATGGGCGGCCACGAACCGAAAGGTCCTGAGACGCGCGCCGAGGCCGAGGCGAAGGTCAAAGCGGAGTTTGCGGAAATCGACGCCAACAAGGATGGCGTCATCACCCGCGAAGAGGCCGATGCCTTCAAGACGGCGCACAAGAATGAGATGCGTGACGAGCGGTTCGCCAAGCTGGACGCCGACAAGAATGGTCAGATTTCGCGCGATGAATATGGCGCGCCGCGCGAGCGGCAGGCCGGCGAGGGCCGGGGCCATGGCATGCGCGGCAATCGGATGATGGGTCATAATGACCTGTTCGCGATGGCCGACAGCAATAAGGACGGCAAGGTCACGTTGGTCGAAGCAACATCGAAACGCCTGGAAGTATTCGACAAGGCGGATGCCAATAAGGACGGCACGGTTACACCGGAAGAACGTCGTACCGCCTGGAAAAGCTGGTTCAAGGAGCGTCGCAACTCCGGCGCTTGAGACGGTTCACGATATTCGCCGCTTCCGGGATGTAACGGAAATGTCCCGGAAACGGCATCTGCCTGTCTTTTAGGGTCGCTATTCTTGGGCTTGATGAGTGGGACCACAGACGGGAAGGTTGAAGCGATTGTCCAGGCCGGACGCCAGCTGCGCGTTCGGCTTGCGGACTCGGCCGATGACGTCACATCAGCGCAGCGCCTGCGTTTCGAAGTATTCCATAACGAGATGGGCGCTCGCCTGCCGCTGGCGCTGGATCAGCGCGACATCGATCCTTTCGATGCGCTTGCCGATCATCTGCTGGTGGAGGATCTGGTTTCGGGTACCCCCCGCATCGTGGGCACATACCGGTTGCTGAGGCAATGTGTAGCAGAACGGGCGGGAGGCTTCTACAGCAGCGGCGAGTACGACCTGGCACCGCTGATCCAGCATGCCGCCGCGCTTGGCAGCAACCTTCTCGAACTGGGGCGGTCCTGCGTTGCGCCGGGCTATCGCGACAGCGGCACGATCCAGCTGCTCTGGCGCGGCATCGCGAGTTATATGACGGATCATAGGATCGGGCATTTATTCGGCTGCGCTTCGTTTCCCGGCACCCAGGTGTGCGATCATGTCGAGGCGCTTGCCTATCTTTGTCATCATCATCTGGCTCCGCCGCAATTCCGTGTCCGCGCGCGAGATGGCGATCGCGTTGAAATGAATTGCAAGGCGATCGGGAGCTACGATGTCCCTCTGGCGATGCGCGCACTTCCGCCGTTGATCAAGGCCTATCTTCGCGTAGGCGCCGTTGTTGGCGACGGGGCGTGGATCGACAGGGAATTCAATACGATTGACGTTTGCGTGATCATGCCGGTGGATGCGATTACGGCGCGTTATTCCGAACGCTTCGCAGCAGCCCGTATCGCCGCGTAGTTTTCACGCACGGCGATTTCGCATCGTTCAGCGAGTTGCTTGCGCGGCATGTCCTTCCCGGGCGTAAAGGCAGGTGCCAATCGAACTTCCGCAGCAAGGTTCAGCCGCGAAACGCGCCCCAGATTGGGCAATAATTCTTCATCCCCGGTCCAGCCGATCGCGCCCAGTTGATCGTCGGACAAGGCAACACCGTCGCCGCGATGATAGCCAATTGCGATGGGCTGTATCTGCCTGGCCTGGCGCGCGGCCTCGAACAGGCTGGAGCGGAAGGGAAGAATGGTGATGCCATCGGAGGTTGTACCTTCGGCAAACAGGGTGAGGCTGCGGCCATTCTCAAGGCGATCTGCGATTTCGCGCGCCTGATTGTGGACGCGATGGCGTTCCTCGCGCGCCACGAACAGAGTCCCGCTCCGGCGTGAGAGCGGCCCGATTAGCGGCCATCCCTTTACGTCGGACTTGGCGATGAACTCGGTCTCGAGCGCACTGCCTAATATCGGAATATCCATCCAGCTGATGTGATTCGACACGTAAAGCGTACCGGCCCCGGCCGGGCGCGCGCCGGTAACGTCGATCCGATTGACCAGACGGGCGGCGATTCGTGCGAGGAACAGCCTTTCGCGCCGCCGCGCGGGGAGCGAATGCGGTGCTTCGAACATCCATCCCGGAACGAGCATCAGGCCGTGCAACAGGCCCGCTATCGCCCTGGAGCGGCCCAAGTGTCGATTCTGATCTACCCCAAGGCGCGAAGCCGAATCTCGTCGTCCCGCATATAGTCGCGTATCAGCGGCACGGCGTGACGGTTTCGGATGTACTGGATCTGGAAGTTGCACAGCCCGCCATAGCGGAACGACACGATGGCACCGGCGAGGTAAAACAGCCACATGCGATAGAAGCGTGCGTCGTACAGCGCTTCGATCTCGGATTGCACCGCCATGGTCCGGCGATACCAGTGCTCCAGCGTCAGCGCATAATGAATCCGCAATGTTTCGACATCCGATGCGATGAGCCGCGACTTCTCGCTCACCTCGATCATCTCGGATAGCGCCGGAATGTACCCGCCGGGGAAGATATATTTGCGCGTGAAAGCGTCGGTCGAGCCCGGACCGCCCATGCGGCCGATGGTATGGAGCAGCATCACCCCGTCCTCGGTCAGCAGATCACGGCACTTGTTGAAAAAGGCTGCATAATGCGGCGGCCCGACATGTTCGAACATACCGACCGAAACGATCCGGTCGAACGTGCCTTCCAGCGCGCGATAATCGATAAGCTCGAACTTCACGCGGTCGGCGACGCCTGCGTCCAGCGCCCGGCGGCGCGCTACCTTCAGCTGCTCCTCGGACAGGGTAATGCCGAGGACGTCCACATCGGCCACGCGGTTCAGGTAGAGCGCCATGCCGCCCCATCCGCATCCGATGTCGAGCACGCGATGGCCCGGCTTCAGTACCAGCTTGGCGGCGATATGGGCTTTCTTGTCGCGCTGGGCCTTTGCGAGGCTTTCGTCCGGATCTATGAAATAGGCGCAGCTATATTGGCGGTCTTCATCGAGAAAGAGTTCGTAAAGGCGATCGTCCAGATCGTAATGATGCGCCACATTGCGCCTGGATCGCCGCTCCCAGTTCAGCCGGTCTATCCGATGGGTGACGGCCGAAAGGCCGCGCTTCCAGAAAGCCTGGTTGAGACCGCTCTTCCCTTTCTCCCATGGCCGGTTGCCGCGAATGAGCGTCAGCAGATCGAGGATATCGCCATTCTCGATCAGCAGTCGCCCGTCCATATAGGTTTCGGCGGCCCCGAGCCGTGGATCGCGGGCGATGTCGCCGGGTACTTTCCTGTCGGTGAAACGGAGCGTCAGCGGGGCGTCGTTTGGAACGCCCGCTCCATATTCGTAGCGGCGTCCGTCAGCGGTAAAAACAATGAGCGGGCCTTGCCGGATGATCCGGCGCAGCATCTTGTCCAGCAACCACATATATATCGCGCTCCCCGATCGTCGCGATCAGCCTAATGCGGCCTGCTTCTCCTCGGCAAGTCGATCCAGCTCGGCCCGGCTTTTTTTCTCTGAAGCCGATTTCAGCTGCCCGCATGCCGCCATGATGTCCCGCCCACGTGGCGTGCGTACCGGCGCTGAAATCCCGGACCTGAAGACGATGTCGGAAAAGCGCGCGATCCGGTCCGGATCCGAACATTCGTAGATCGCGCCCGGCCAGGGATTGAAGGGGATGAGGTTCACCTTCGCAGGCAGCTTATATTTGCGGATCAGTCGCACCAGCTCGTGCGCGTCCTGATCGCTGTCATTCTTGTCCTTCAGCATCACATATTCGAAGGTTATCCGCCGCGCGTTGTTGGCGCCGGGATAATCCGCGCAGGCCTGCAGCAGTTCCTCGATGCCATATTTACGATTGATGGGGACGATCTCGTCGCGCACTTCCTTGGTGACGGCATGAAGCGAAACGGCGAGATTGACGCCGATTTCCGCGCCAGCGCGGGCCATCATCGGCACCACGCCGGAGGTGGACAGCGTGATCCTGCGCTTGCTGAGCGCGAGGCCGTCGCCGTCCATTACCAGTTTCAAGGCGTCGCGGACGTTCTCGAAATTATACAGGGGCTCGCCCATGCCCATCATCACGATGTTGGTGAGCATCCGGCCTTCGGGTTGCGAGGGCCATTCGCCCAGCGCGTCGCGGGCAAGCATCACCTGCGACACGATCTCGCCCACCGTGAGGTTACGGACAAGGCGCATCGTGCCGGTGTTGCAGAAGCGGCAGTTGAGCGTGCAGCCGACTTGCGACGAAACGCAGAGGGTGCCGCGGTCCGCATCGGGGATGAAGACCATCTCATATTCCTGGCCTCCCTGCCCGTCATTGGCGTCCGATCGCAGCAGCCATTTGCGCGTTCCGTCCGACGAGACATGGGCTTCCATGACCTCCGGGCGGCCGATCACGAAATGCTCGACCAGCCAGGGATGCATCGCCTTGGCGATATCCGTCATCACCGTGAAATCGGTCGCGCCGCGATTGTAGATCCAGTGCCACAGCTGCTTGGCGCGCAGTTTCGCCTGCCTGGCTTCCATGCCCGACGCCTCGAGCGCGGCGCGGATGTCCGCTTTCGGCAGCCCGATGAGGTCGACCCGGCCGTCGGTGCGGGGAACGATATCGCGCGGCACCGGCACAGGATCGATATGGCCGGGAATCGGCATGTTCATTTTGTATCTCCGAGAGAAAATTTGGCATTCTCACCTATGCAATTCCGAACACCATCAGCATGCTGAACCAAATCCCTGGCCGCGCGCCCTCCCATCGGATCTAAGAGAACGTCTATGCCTTCGCGTCGAGCCAGTTTTGCTGCTGGGACGAAGTCTCCATCAGCCGCGACCAGGATGATCTGGTCCACTTGCCCTTTGAACGCCATCGCAGCCACATCAAGGCCCAGACGCATATCAACGCCTTTTTGGATATTCGCCGTCGATTACGACCGCAGTGGCCATATACCATTACCAGATACAAGTTGTCCCCGGGATCGGCCTTGAGTTGATATCTGCCTTTCGGCGCCTCAAGACGTACTACCGGGGACGGGATATCCTCTTTATAATGTGAAATGCCAAAAAATCAATCTAGCGCCGCCGTGCGCATGCCACGGTAGCGGCGTCGATCGCGGTCGCGGCGCCGCGTAGGGGGTAGCTGTCGGAAAAGGCCGCGCCCTTGTCGGAGCGGGCGACGACGCGCATCGCCTCCGCGCTGCGCATGGCGCGCACGATCGCGGCATCTGTGCGCATGTCGGGCGCCCAGGCATCGGCGGTGCCGGCCACCAGGTTGAAGCGATCCTCGCCGACGATCAGCACGACGGGGCTGTCGGGCCGCCGGTTCTTGCGCAGCCGGATGTGCAATTGTCCGCGCACATTCTTGGCGGGCCAGCTTGCGATGCTTGCGAAGGGCCGCCATCCGCTTTCCGAGCGTCGAAGCTCCGGCTCGGCGATCGCGAAACAATGGAGCGGCTTCGGATCGCGAAACGCCCCCCATTCGCCGAACACGCCCAGCGGATCGCGCGCGGACGCCGACGCGGAAACAGACAGGAGCAGTATGAAGGCCGCAACAAAACGCATGCCCGTTCCATGGCGCGACCGTGTCATCGAAGCAACAGTCGGCGATAGTCGTTAACTGTTTAGCTGAGGTTCACACAGCCGGTTCTAACCCGCGAACTGCCGGCACGATTGTGAAGTGTGCGGCATAATTGATTGAGAATATATGGAGTTTATCATGCGCAGGTTAGTTTCTACCGCTCTGCTGGCGTTTGCCGCAGCAACCCCCGCTTTCGCCCAGGACAGTGCGCCCTTCACCGGTCCACGCGTCGAAGGCGTCGTTGGCTGGGATCGCGTTCAGGCGGGCGGCAGCCATGACGATGGCGTGCAATACGGCATCGGCGCGGGCTATGATTTCGCTGCGGGTGGCACGATCCTTGGTGTCGAGGCTGAAGCGTCCGATTCCAACGTTCGCGAATGTGCGGGCTCGAAGACTCTCGCTGATCCTCGCCTCTGCCTGAAGGCGGGACGCGATCTTTACGTCGGCGGCCGCGTCGGCAAGGTCATTGGCGGCAAGACGCTCCTATATGCGAAGGCCGGCTATACCAACGCCCGTGCCAAGCTCACCCAGGACGACGGCACGGACCAGGTCACGCTGGGCAACAGCAACCTTGACGGCATCCGCGTCGGTGCCGGCGCTGAATATGCGGTGGGCTCCAACGCCTATGTGAAGGCCGAATATCGCTATTCCAACTATGAGAATGGCGTGTCGCGCAATCAGGTGCTTGGCGGTTTCGGCGTTCGTTTCTGATCGCCGCACATCGCTGAACGAAGAGGGCCGGGGCAAAATGCTCCGGCCTTTTTCATTCCCACTGGCGGGCAATGAAAGCTGCGCTATAACGCTTCTCCAAATGACCCTGGGGGAAAGAGATCACGCATGAAGGCCACCATCGAACGCGCAACGCTGCTCAAGGGCCTGAGCCACGTTCAGTCGGTGGTGGAGCGCCGTAACACCATCCCTATTCTCTCCAATGTCCTGATCGAGGCGAGCGCCGCGGGCACGCTGAAGCTGATGGCGACGGATCTGGATCTGCAGATCGTGGAAAGTGTCGAGGCTCAGGTGGAAACCCCCGGCGCGACGACGGTTTCGGCGCATACCCTGTTCGATATCGCCCGCAAGCTGCCCGAAGGATCGCAGGTCAGCCTGACCGCCGCCGAGGGCAAGATGCTGGTCGTGGCGGGGCGAGCGCGCTTCAATCTGGCCACCCTGCCGCGCGATGATTTCCCGGTAATCGCGGAGGGCGACCTTCCCACCAAGTTCGAGCTTCCGGCCGAAACCCTGAAGCAGATCATCGACAAGACCCGCTTCGCGATCTCGACCGAAGAGACCCGCTATTATCTGAACGGCATTTTCCTGCACGTATCGGACGACGCGCAGCCCGTGTTGAAAGCCGCAGCCACCGACGGTCATCGCCTCGCGCGCGTAACCGTGCCCCGCCCCGAAGGTGCCACCGGCATGCCCGACGTGATCGTGCCGCGCAAATGCGTGGCCGAACTGCGCAAACTGCTGGACGAGGTGGATGGCACGGTCGCCGTGTCGCTGTCGCCCAGCAAGGTGCGGTTCGATCTCGGCACCGCCGTGCTGACGTCAAAGCTGATCGACGGCACCTTCCCCGATTATTCGCGCGTTATCCCCACGGCGAACGACAAGCTGCTCAAGCTCGATCCCAAGAGCTTCATGCAGGGTGTGGATCGCGTCGCCACGATCGCCAGCGAAAAGACCCGCGCGGTCAAGATGTCGGTCGAGAAGGACAAGATCACCCTGTCCGTGACGAGCCCGGAAAATGGCACGGCGGCGGAGGAAGTGTCCGGCGATTACAGCTCGGAAGGTTTCGACATCGGCTTCAATGCCCGCTATCTGCTCGACATTCTCGGTCAGATCGAGGGCGATACGGTGGAAGTCCACCTCGCCGATGCCGCGTCACCCACGCTGATCCGCGAGAATGACAAGGCACCGGCGCTCTACGTGCTCATGCCGATGCGGGTTTGATCGCGGCCAGCGCATCCAGCCCCAGTTGGCGCGCCTCGTCGAACACCGACGCCCGTTCGTTGAAATAGTTGAAATAGCCCGCCGGCGTCTTCGGTTCGATTTCAACCAGGTTGACGTAGGCGAAGTCATTCGCGGTGAGCTTTTTGTCGGCGATCAGGTCGTTGATCCGCTTCATCCCTTCGACTTCGGCCTTGTAGCCGTTCGAAAACCACATTTCCGCCTGCCAGTCCTGCACTTCGAACCAGTTGCCCGGTTCCGCGCCGACCCAGCCATTGGCCAAAGGCCGCACGGCGAAGATATTTGCGAATTTGTGAAGTTCGGAAATGATGCAGGCGCGATGATATGCGCCGTCCATCAGCCCGTTTGGCAAAGTTTCGAAGCCGTAGAGCGAGAGCCACAGCGCGGCCTTGAGCGACTCTATATCGATTTTGTGCAATACGGATTCGCGATTCTCCCTGCTGTTGTGCACGTCCCGGCCGGGCGATGAATCCTTCAGCTTTGATTGTTTGGGCCACATCTTTCGCGCGGCATTGTTGCCGAACAGCACGGCCTTGCCGGTCCGCAGGCTGTACGCATTGAACACGATGCCGATATCGCTTCCGTTGAACAGCGTCACGATCGCCTGGAGATATTCGTCGCTGCGAAGCGGGACATATTGCTGCGCGGGCAGGAAGCGATCAGCGAAAACATCCAGCACGCTGTCCGTGGGCGAAGGCAGTTTGAACCAGCGGCGGATCGTCTCCATCCGCGCGGGCCGGAATACGCCGGGCATGCCCTGCAGCGCGATCCTCATCGTGCCGAACAGGCCGCCCTGTTCCTCCGGCGCGATGAGCAGGGCTTTCAGGTCGTTGCCGCGTAGCCATTCGGCCAGCACGATGATCTGGCCGCTGGTTGCCGTCACGAGGTCCGGCCGGACGCCGCTTTCGGTAGCGGCGGTCAGGAAACCGGCGCCGTGCGCGTTGAAGCCGCCCAGCCCGGCCAATGCGAACGCGACTTCGAATCCCATCGCCGTTCCCCTTATCCTCGGCGCATTGTCTCACATTCCTGTTGCATTGCAACACGAGTCGCGTGCCGGACGGTATTTGCCCTTGTCGCATGGTGCGTTACGGGGCTGCATGGCCATCACCCGCCTTTCGCTTACCGATTTCCGATCCTACGCTGCGGCGAGTATCGATGCGCGCGCCGGCCTGGTCGTGCTGACTGGGGAAAATGGGGCGGGAAAAACGAATATATTGGAGGCGCTGTCGCTGCTGTCACCGGGACGCGGGCTGCGCGGGGCGGCGCTGTCGGAAATGGCGCGCTCGGGCGGCAGCGGCGGTTTCGCGGTTGCTGCCGCGCTGGATGGCGACGCCAGCATCGGGACGGGGACCCTGACTGAAGCGCCCGAGCGGCGTCAGGTCCGGATCAATGGCGCCGCCGCTTCGGCAAACGCCATGGCGGAATGGCTGTCGTTGCTGTGGCTTACCCCGGCGATGGACCGGCTTTTTACCGAAAGTCCTGGCGGCCGGCGCCGCTTTCTCGATCGCCTTGTCCTCGCGCTGGCACCTGGGCATGCCGTCCACGCCGCGCGCTACGAAGCCGCGATGCGCGCACGCAACAAGTTGCTGGCCGATCTGCCGCAAGCCGATCCGGTCTGGCTGGATGCGCTTGAGGCGCAGATGGCCGAGCATGGCAGCGCTATCGCGCAGGCACGCAACGATGCGGTGAAGGCGCTGGGCCAGCGGCTCGCCGATCAGCCCGACGGCCCGTTCGCAAGGGCCGGGGTGACGGTGGAGGAAAGCGAAACGAGCACCGATCTCGCATCGACGCTGCGGGCCGGACGCTCCCGCGACGCCGCCGCTGGGCGCACGCTCGCCGGGCCGCATCGCAGCGATCTGGCCGTCACCCATCTCGCCAAGCAGCAATCCGCGTCGCGCTGTTCCACCGGCGAACAGAAGGCGTTGCTGCTGGGCATCGTCCTCGCCCACGCGGATCTTGTCGCCGATCGATCAGGGCAGCGCCCGATCCTGCTGCTCGACGAAGTCGCCGCGCATCTCGACCCGATCCGCCGTGCCGCGCTGTTCAACCGGCTGGGGCAGGCGGGCGGTCAGGTCTGGATGACCGGCACCGAACCGGCGTTGTTCGAGGGACTGGACGCCACGGCTAGTTGGTTCACCGTAGCGGAAGGCCGGATTGCATCGCGGTGACCATAAGGGCTAGCCCACCCCCTGCCCAATTGAACGCCGATCGTGCTACGATTCGGGGATGAAGGAACAAGCATGACATTGAGACCCAGCATCATCGACGGTGTTGATATGATCGTTCTGCCGCCAGTGCGCGATCTTGGCGATGGGTTTACCGTGCGTCGCGCGCTGCCGTCCGCGCATCGTCGGATGGTGGGGCCGTTCATTTTTTTCGATCAGATGGGACCGGCTGCGTTCGGGCCAGGCGAGGGACTGGATGTCCGTCCGCATCCGCATATCGGCCTCGCGACCGTCACCTATCTGCTCGACGGCGAGATGCTGCACCGTGACAGCCTCGGCAGTGTCCAGACGATCCGCCCGGGTGAGGTCAACTGGATGACGGCGGGCTCGGGCATCGTCCACTCGGAACGTACCGGGCCGGAGGTGCGCGCGAATGGCGGATCACTGTTCGGCTTGCAGACCTGGATCGCCCTGCCCACGACACATGAGGAAACCGACCCGACTTTTACCCACCACAAGGCCGGGGAAATTCCGTCGACCGAAGCGGACGGCACGGCGCTTACCCTGGTGATCGGGGAACTTGATGGGCTGGTGTCGCCGGTCAGGACCTTCTCGGATATGGTCTATGCCGATATCCGGCTGGTAGACGGCGCGCGCTACCAGTTGCGCGCCGGGCATGTCGAGCGGGCGATCTACGTCGTTTCCGGCGAAGTCGAGGTGATCGGCCAGACCGGGGGTTTCGCGACCGGCGAGCTGGTCGTGCTCAAGCCCGGCGCCGAAATCATCCTCCGGTCCAAGGGCGACAGCCGCCTGATGCTGGTCGGTGGTGAGCCACTGCCCGAAAAGCGGAACATCTACTGGAATTTCGTGTCCAGCTCGCTCGATCGGATCGAGCAGGCGAAGCGCGACTGGCGCGAGCAACGTTTCGCCCGCGTTCCCGATGAAACGGAATTCATCCCGCTGCCCGCTGAACAGAATCCATAGCACGGAGCATTAAACCGGAACCGCTCATCCGGAGGAGGGACTGAGCGGAGTAGCATGGGTCGTGTTTGGCCCACCAGAACGCGCCGCCGGCCTGCAGACCGGCGGCGCATCCCCCCTCCGGAACGATCAGGCGGCTTTCGGCGCGGTCTGCCGGGCGCGAATGCGGCTTGCGCCGCCGATCATGCCGAAACCCACAATGAGCAACCCCCAGCTCGCGGGTTCGGGTATGGCGAAGGGTGTGTTGATGACGGAAAAGTTCAGGTCGTTATAATCCTTGTCGCCGCCCCGCTCGATATCTTCGAAGCCGACAAAGGTGGTGTTGCCGTCAATGCTGGCGGCGGCGTGTGGAAAGGAGTCGCTGTTTACGCCTGCGCCGCCCGTGTAGAAATCGTTGCCGGTCGTGATGACGTGCAGCCGGAACACCAGCTCGGTGCCCGCCGCGAACGTGCCGAGATCGACCAGCTTGCCGACCGGATAGGTGCCCGCGTCATGGTTGCGGAAGATCAGGCTCGGGTTGCCGACCAGATACAATTCATTGGTATAGCCGGCGTCCGATCCATCGAAACGCACGGTGATATTGCCGGTCGCGCCCACGAAGATCGATTTGCCGATCGTGGTCCCGTCCACCACCAGCGCGGCGTTTGCCGGAACAGTGAGGGCCGCGGCGAGAACAGATGCTGCAAGCAATGCTTTCTTGAACACAACGCTACTCCAACTTTTACCAATATGCTGAACCATCAGCACAGTCGGGATAAGTCAGGCAATATCCGTGCCAATTGCGCGCATTGTTACTATTCAGTAACTTGGGAAAGTATATCGTATAGTTAATGTAAAGTTTACCGACATGAAAAGAGATTGGAACAGTAATTAGCGTTATTAATTTACTATATCCATTGGCAGTCAATCATACTTCTACGCTCCCAACGGGGATAATAGCTCCTCAAAATCTTATGGCGATCCCGCTGTAGAATTCCAGATCCAGCGTGCTCCGGTTGAGGCCGATGTTAGTGCCCACGTCGAGTTGGAGGTTGGCAAGCTGTTTGGGTTGCCAGGCGGCGCTGAAGTCAGCTGAAAATTGCGTGGTGTGGTCCGACGGGTCATTGTCGCGCTGGCTCCACAGCTCGGCGGAAGCATTCACCCCGCTCTTGCCGATCGGCGCGGTCAGCGAGGCGGCCATGGCGTAGGCGAGGTGTCGGCCCTTGCGCTCTTCGTCCGCGGCTGCGTCGATCTCGGGCGATGCCGCGAACTGGAGATGGCCGGGCAGCTCAACACTCAGCGGTACGATCACGCCGGCGCTCCAGCTTGTCGCGCCGATCGCATGGCCGCCTGTCGGCAAGGTGGCGAACGGTTCGATGGCGATGCTCAGATCCTTGCCGTCCGGATTGCGCAGGCTGTGGCGAACGGCGAACGTGATATCGCCGGTGCCGCCGCCGCGATCGACCGCGCCGCCCGGTTCGCGCGTGCGTACATGGCCATAAGGCGTCCAGCCGATCTGGGCTTCAGTGTCGTCCGTAACGCCGAAGCGCACCAGCGAGTCCGCGATCAACAGCGTGTCGGTTCTGCTGCCGTGCGATTGATCGATTGTCCAGTCGGTCAAGCCCGCTTCATACTGGATATGCCCCGCGTCGAGAATGCAGGGTGGCGCCCCCCTGCCGGGCCGTTCGGGGCAGAGATCGCGCAATGTCTCGGCGCTGCCTGCGCTTGCCATCACCAGCAATATGGCCGTCATCGCGGTCTTCATGGGAGCCCTTTCGCCTGTCACCCCGCTACAACACGCGAAACGGCTTTGCGATGCCGGTCCCCCATAACAGAAAAGTGCCGCCGGCCCGGGAACCGACGGCGCTTCTCCGCCCGCTCGAAATACGCTGATCAGGCGGCGGTAAACTGAACCTTGCGGGCACGGGCGCGCAGCGCGCCGCCCACCATGCCGAAGCCGGCGATCATCATCGCCCAGCTTGCCGGCTCCGGCACGCCCGGTGCGGCGGCCGCGATGGTGTTGGAGAAAGAGAAAACGAGATCGTTGAAGTCGTCGCTTGCGCCGTAAATGTCCTCGAAGCCGACGAATGTCAGCCCGCCATCGGTGTTGACGGCGGCATGCGCGGCGTCGTCCGGATTGCGCGATCCCGGGCCGCTGAAATAGCTCCGCCCCTCATTGGTGACATATAGCTTGAAGATCAGTTCGGTGCCGACCGCGAAGCTGCCGAGATTCACGGTCGTGCCGATCGGATAGTTGGCGAGGTCGTTGTTGCGGAAGATGATGCCGGGGCGGCCCTCCAGCGAAAGCTCGCTGGTGTAGCCGGCATCGGCGCTTTCGAAGGTGGCGATCACGTCGTTAGTGGACGAAACGATCACGGATTTGCCGATCGTCGTGCTATCCACCACAAGCGCTGCGTTCGAAGCGCTGGCAAGGCAAGCCAAGAAAAACGCGGCCGCGACAACTACTGATTTAACCATAAATCCCCCATCAACCGTTCTGACGGTCATGGCGGGATGCCGTGTCCGTCCGAGATTAGCTCTCAGACAGACAAAGCGTGGACCGGCGCGATTGCGGGCCAAGGGGTGTCAAAATCTTTTCGCCGGCAACTGTCTCTTTTTGGGACGATTTCCAACAGAGCAGCGTGTCTAGGGTTCCGGCTTATCCGCGAGGTTCGCGAAGTTCGGCATCTTCAGAACGGCATGATCTGCGACTTGTGGCCGAACTTCAGATAGCCGACATTCGCACCGAGCCGCCAGCCAACGCCCAGCCGGATCGGAATGATCACCACATCGCCGCGCCGCTGGTAGCTCGCGTTGAAGCCGCCGACGAGATAGACCACGCCCTCGCCGCCCGGGAAGCGCTTGTAGAGATCCTCGCTGTTGTAGAGATTGTAGACCAGCATGAAGGTCTTGGACCCGTTGGCACCCAGGTCGAAGCCGAGCGAAGGCCCGGTCCAGTAGACCGGCTGATTGCCCTCCACCTTGTGGAACAGCGTGCCGGAGCCATAGCGCAAGCCGACCGCGATCGCGCCGCCCGCTTCCCGCCCGGCGATATAGGCATTGGGTTCGCCCTGGTCCTTCAGGATGTTCTGAATCATCTTGGCCAGCCCTTCGGCGCCCTTGCCGAACACGCCCTCCGCCGCTGAGATCACGTCGTCCTGATGATAGGTGGCACCCGCGTCAGGCGGGCTGCCGGTCGCAGCCGCTGTCGCATTCGCCGGCGGTGTTTCGGCCGGTCCGCTGCTTTCCGGTTGACCGGATCCGGCAGTCGACGACGAGGCGGGCTGGGACGCGGGCGCCGCAGACACGGAAGGCGAAGCCATGGTCGTGCCATATTGCGCTTCCGATGGGGGCACCGGGGCCAGGTCGGCATTGGCGGTATTGGGATCGACGGTCTTGATCTGGGCGACAGCGGGCAAGCTTCCCAGCGCAAGCCCAGCGACCGCCACGATCAATCCTGCAAATTTCTTCATCACTTTCATCACGTCCCCCAGGGCAATTACCTCTGGTTAACGCCGAACGACCTGTCCGTGCAATGAACGTTGAGCCGGATCGAATCGATTGTGCGCCAAAACCGGTGCGAACGCGCTGTTGATCGCCCCGCCAAGCCTCGCTATAGCCGCCCACTTGCCGACCCGGAGACGTGGGTGAGTGGCTGAAACCAGCGGTTTGCTAAACCGCCGTACGGAGCTATCCGTACCGAGGGTTCGAATCCCTCCGTCTCCGCCAAAGGCCCCTCCGCAGGGGCCGCAGAAGTCCACCGATATCGACTTTTTCCCTCTGATAACTGACGTTTAGCAGGTCAGCTCGGCCACGGCCGTCCGCACGCCTCCGGCAATGGCGTGGGTTCAGCGCGTGGCATCGGCTTGGAAAAACGTGGTATCGGAGATGACCCTTGCTGAACGATGCAAAAGTGTGAGCGGCGAAGCCGCGCGAGAAGGCCTACAAGCTCACCGACAGCAACCGCCTGTTCCTGCTGGTCACACCAAGCGGTGGCAAGCTTTGGCGGTGGAATTATTCGTACGACGGAAAGCAGAAGAGCATGTCGTTCGGGATCTACCCAATGGTCGCTCTCGTTACCGCGCGCGAGAAGCGCGATGAGGCGCGCGCCGTTCTCGCCGAAGGCCGCGACCCGTCCATCGTAAAGAAGCTGAGGATCGAGGCAAATATCGAGGCGCCTTGCGGCCTGAAATCCGAATATGCCGATTATCTGTGCCGCGCCGAGATAAACTTGCGCGCGTTCGGGGCATCGCATTCCTGCCAAGGTGCAGGATCCCATGTGTTCACCGAGCCTGACATAGGGAACGGTGATTCCCTCGTTCAGTCCCTCCCCGTACGCCTCGCTCCAGGCTGATGCGATCCTGCCGGTCCAAGTGAACGATCTGATGCATCTCGGACCAGAGAAACGCACCTCCAGCAAAGAGGCAGCCTCGAATGACCGGGTCGCGGCGATAACGATGATGGCCGATCAGGTGATCGATAATGATCGCCGGATAATCTCGCAGGTCGACACGATCTGGCCGGTGCACGCGCAGATCGTCATGGTGTACCAAAGCGTAGTAGCGAAAACCCATTTCGCGGGAGATGGCTTCCATCAGCGCAATAAGGCTACTCCGCGTATCGACCGTCCGGAGCCGACAGCACTTGTCAACGCTAGACAGGGAAAACCCTGAACAAGGGTGGGTTCGGAGAACATGGAATTACATCCTTCCCCTAATGCCTAGTCGAGCTCTGAATTCGCTTGAACGGCGTCACGACAGATCTTCGAGGTGTGGCTACGTGCTGCCAGAGTCCGACGGGCGCTCCGCACGCAGCTGCCGCCGCGAGGCGGAGCGGCGCTATCAACCCGGTCGGCTCCCACCCGACCCCTCGCCACAAAGGTCTTCCCCGCAGCGGCCACGGTGGTGCAGATATCGACGTCAACGCCTTCAGTGCGCGTACCGGTAATTATACGTGGTCGCTGGATCGACGAGGCCAAATCTTTGATCGACGGTCGGCCCTGCCGACTGACTGTCGATCAATAACGCGTCACGTGGATATTGCATAATATCCTCCAAATTGTCTTTCCGCCGGACCATAGATCACAGCTGCTGAAGATCTATGTCCCGACTAGGTGCACCAAAGGCAGTAAAACGCTCCTGGGCCCGCTTGGCATCGTGATCGGTCTGCAGAAAAAATTCCAGCCGGTTACCATCGGGGTCATTGAAATACACTCCGTTGCCGATTTCGTGGTCCGTGATACGCACGACATCGACGCCTTTTTCGACAAGCATGTCGTGTAGGGCGCGTAGCGTTTCGCTGTCCCCCTCTATCTCGAGTCCGTAATGCTGCAGACCCAGGCCGCCATGGTGCGCGCCCTCCTTGGCCTGGATCAGTCCAATATCGTGCAATCGATGGTCGAACGACATCATGATCCAGCCTTCGCTGCGGGCACTTTCGCGCATGCCGAGGACGTGGGCGTACCATTTTGCGGACGCGTCCGGGTCCGTGACGAAGAGTGATAGGTGAGTGCAAACGACTTTGGGTTTCATTGTCCGGCAATCCTATATTGTTTAGATGCGGCGGGCGGCCTGTGCACGCCAACGCGGGCGGTCAGAGGAAAATCCCCCGGCTCAGGCCGCCGTCGATACCGATGGATTCGCCGGTTATTGCTGCGGATTTCGGCGAAGACAGAAAGGCGACAAGCCACCCGATTTCCTGTGCATCAAGTATGCGGCGAACCGGCGTGGCGTCGATATAGCCCTGCTTGATTTCGGGGACGCTTTTGCCCTGCTTCGCGGCTTCGCGCTCGTAAAGCTCATGAATATGGGGCGTCTCGACAACACCAGGGTGGATAAGGTTGACGGTGATGCCGTCGGGCCCGAGCTGATCCGACAGCGTCTTGGTCAGATGCGCGACGGCCAGGTTGCGCATCCCTGAAATAACCTTACTGGCCCGGCCTGTGAGGCCGCCGATGTTGATGATCCTGCCAAACCCGGCCTGACGCATGTGTGCTGAGACCGCCTTCGCACATCGGAAATAACCGATCACCTTAGTGTTGAGGTCGGCGAGCAGCGCGGTGTCTTCGGCATGTTCAATATCATTGCGAACCACCCCCGAAGGCGCCGCAGCCGAATTGACCAATATGTCCACCTTGCCGAACTGGGCGATCACCGAATCGACCATCGTCGACACGGCGGCCATGTCGTTGGTGTCGCAATAAAGTGGCGCGACCTGGCCGCCGGTTTGTGCGCCAATTTCGCGCGCGGCCACTTCCAAAGGCTCCATACGGCGGGCGCAGAGGACGACTGTGCAGCCCTCCTGTGACAGGATGCGGCCGACTTCCTTGCCGATCCCGCTCCCGCCGCCTGTGACGATGGCGACGCGGCCATTTAGCTCCAAATCCATCTCCGCTCCCTAGCATAAATTGAGATTTTAGATTCTCGGTGGCCGTTTACATGACCACAGGAATGACGTAAACCGCAATATAAGAGAATAAAGCGAATTAATGTCGGAGCTTGAGGGGGTATGGCGATGTGTTGGGGTTGCGAGCGCACCGTGCCGGAATGTTAAAGCATAGCGATCCTGGCGCTCTCATGCGGGCTGGTGGGACTGCATCGATCTCTGGTCTGGACGCTGTTGCCGGTGACCGCGACGGGCTTATCGCTCGGCGATGCCGACATGGTCACGGGTGCCCTCGCAATCGCATAAGCGCCATTCCGCTCATGGAGATCCTCTCTGACCGGCACATCAAGCGTCTGTACTGATCGGCGCGCTGCTGGCTTTTCCAATCCTGATCTATGCAAGCGGCCCCGTATCGGATTGGCGGTGTTGGTCATCGTGCATCCCTTCATGAGCCTGACGATTGCTTCTGTTTTAGACGAGCTGGAGTTTGCGATGAGAATGCATATGCTTCATGTTCTGGCGGTCGCCGGAACTCTGCTGGTCGTGCCGGTTGCATGGGCCCACCACTCCTTTTCCATGTTCGATCAGACAAAGATTTCGCGGATAACCGATGCAAAAGTTGCGGAGTTTCGTTTTACGAACCCGCATTCCTTCGTCGTGATCGAGCAGGGCGGCATCCGGTATGTGCTGGAATGCAACAGCATCAACATGATGATCCAAGCCGGGTGGCAGTTCAACTCGCTGAAGGCAGGCGATAAGGTTGATCTGGCCTATTACCCGTTACGAACTGGCAAGCCCGGCGGGATGCTCAAGACGATAACTCTACCCAACGGAAAGATGTTGCAAGCCTGGTAGTGGGACCGGTAGCGCCGCTCGCTCCCGGTACTCTGCCCCGCCCTTGAAAACGTCGGCATTGGCCCGGCTCGCTCCGCGCGACGGTTTTCGTGCGTTTCGGCCGCATATCTGCCATATTTCTCACGGTATACGGCAGTATCACATCGCTGGTTCTACAGGTAAATCGTGCGCTGGCGTGAAGCCCTTCGACAGAGAGGGGCCGCTCCGTTTGGAGCGACGCCCGTGCGCTGCATCAGGAAATGGGACATCAACATGCGCCAAACAGGGCTGCCGGTAGGGGCCCAAGGTCCGTACTTATCGAGAACGATATATGATGTTTGAAATCTGCTAACAGGGCGCGGAAGGACGCCGAGCGATTAGTCTCCGCAACTTAGCGTCCGGTCGGATTGGGACAGAGGCAGGGCTTTCGAGAGAGCAATGAGTACACTTAGCAAAACTTTGGCATTACTGGACTTTTTTGGCCCGGATGCGCTCCGCATCAGCGCGGATTCCGTTGCGGAACGCACTGGTCTCTCGAAAGCTACTGTGTATCGCCACGTCAAAGATCTATGCGATGCTGGTTTGCTAAGCCGGGTGGGGAGCGGCAGCTACAGCCTAGGCCCGCGTATCATCGAGCTTGACTGGATGATGCGGCAATATGATCCGATCCTTATCGCTGGGCGCGACTTGATGCAAAAGCTGTCGGAGGAAACCCGGTTGGCTGTGTTTTCCAGCGTTTTTTACGATGACCGGATCATCAATACGCATATCGTCGAACCCACAGAGAGCTTTGCCTACTATTTTGGTAGGGGGCAGCCCATCCCTCTATTTTGGGGCGCGCAGTCAAAGATCCTCGTATCCTACCAGAAAGCCCGGCGCCTTCATAAGATCTACCAGCAAAAAATCTCTGGAAATCCGGACCACCCATATCATCAGTGGACGTGGCGCGACTTTTCCCGAGCGGCCAAGAAAATCCGGAAAGATGGCTATTGCCTGACGAGTAACGAATTGACTGGAGGACTGACGGGCATCGCCGCGCCTATTCTGCAGCCGGGTAGCAAGGATGTTGTCGGCAGCATTTGCGTGGTCGGCGGCGAGGACAGGTTTGCTTTGTTGCGCAATGAATCGCTCATCGAACGCGTTATCGAAACGGCAAACCGGATCGCCGCGAACCTTGGCGATGCCGGGCCTAACGTTGCTTTAGGCGAATTGTGATTTTGCGATGCTCTTGACTGCCTGACTCTGGGGTAGCTGCTGCGATGGCGGCTGGCGACGAGGGGCGGCAGAGTGGCATCGACCACTGACTTGAACCATGTCTGCTGCGTCTAGTTAACAAGACGCGGCAACGAATGGGGCCCATGTGGCCCGGATAGATCGACACATACCATGCGTGGCGTTGGTTCGGTCAGGATTATGATCGACGGGACGGCACTCGCCCCGAAAGGTAAGACGTTGCAGGCGGTCTGCGCAGCAGAACGCTACGCCCCGATGGACAAGAACATGGACCGCAGACACTCATGTCGGCGTCCTCGCCCATGCGCGGATCGCCGCTCGTGCAGGGTTTGCGACGCCCCGTTGTCATGGCAGCACATCGTTCTGCCATGCCGCGACCTTCGACAAACGCAACGCAGGCACCCTGATCCGCTGCGCATACACGATGCGGCCTTGGCGACGAAAAACGCAACAGTGTACGAACTATCTATATATATGTTGCGAATGTGCGACAATGATACCTTTGGATAGCGAGGAGATTGGAGATTGAACAATCTTGAGTTGGCGCTACGCGCCGCTTCGCGCGCGCCGTATGTCCCGATACCTTGTCCGTCGGAATCGCCAGGACTGGAAGAAGCTTATGCCATTCAACGTAACCTGAGCGCATGCAGCGCCTTGCCGGTTGCGGCGTGGAAACTCGGCCTCACTGGAAACGGCGCGCGCGAGGCATTCGGCGCTGACGAGCCCACCGTCGGACGACTTTGTTCGAGTGCAATTTCCCTCAATTGGGACAAAGTCGCATTCGTAGGCCCAAAGATGTACGCCGAGGCCGAACTGGTTTTCGAACTGGGTCAAGACCTGCCAGTGCAGGAGGAACCTTATACTCGCGCCGACCTATGTAGCGCGTTGAGTGGCGTCTATGCTGGAATTGAGATCGTGCGATCGCGGTTCGCGACGAGCAACCGCTCATTGCCCTTGCTGATTGCGGACAATTCGTCCGCCCACGGCCTAGTTCTGGGCGAAAAGCTGTCCGCACGCTGGGACGACCGGTTTGCGGACCTGCATGTGACCTTGGCCCGGAATGCGGAATCACCAGTCCAAGGCTCAACGGCCCACGTGCTTGATAACCCTCTGAGTGCCTTGGTTTGGCTCGCGAACTGGTTGCGTAAGCACGAAAACTACGCACTCAAGCGCGAGCAACTCATCGCTTCTGGTACCTGTACCGGTGTAACAGAGATTTATGCTGGCGATACGATCGCCGCCAGATTTGATGGCACCTTGGCGGCAGGCGTGTCACTGCGCGCACCGATTCAGCGATAATGGCGGTAACGCGTTTTAACTCAGCCTGCGGGTGTAGTTGGCATGGATGTCCGGCGCTGTGGATCGCGATCTCGGCCATCGCCACCCACTGGTGAATGTCTGCTCGCAGTTCCCGTATTGCATACGACCTAAGGGAAGCAGTCCGGACATCAGGCTGGGGTTGGCCCAGCCATCGCGATGCGACAGGCCGAATGCGTATAAATAAAGCGCCGCGTGACATCACGAACCGTCGATACTCTCATATATTAATAATTATGTCATTTTTAGCCTTGCAATATGCGACTTTATATCTCACGATCTCACTCTCGCTGTTGGGCCATGGCTGGCAAGAGGTCGCCGCAATGCATTCTTACACGTGTCGGTAATCGCAACATTGGCCTGTCGGCAGCCGGCCCGCGGTCTACCATTTCGGAACCGATTGCGAGTGCCTGCATGGCGGCTTAGCGGAGTGTGAAGGTCTTTACGTTGCCCAACGGAAGGAACTGCATGCCTGGTGACGACTGAAGAAGGAGGATGGAGATGAAGACCAGGAGAATCGCCCTGATTGCCGCTCTAAGCGTTGTGTCGTTGCCCGCCCCTTCTCCCATCGCCGCAGCACCCAAGGAACCCAATATCACCGGCGTTTGGGACAACTACACCAAACAGTTCACTAATAATGACTTTTTCGGCGAATATGTAGTGCCAAACGGCGGGCCAAAGCTGAGGGAGCCATATGCCAGCCAGTGGAAGGCGCTTCGTGCCGAACGGGATGCAAAGCTCAAAGCAGGCACGCCACTCGTGGATCCGAGCACATTGTGCATTCCCGAAGGAATGCCGATGATCATGCACGCGTCCTTTCCTCTGCAAATTCTCCAGACACCAGGACAGGTGACGGTGCTCGCCGAATTTCTGAGCCAGACGCGACGCATCTACCTCAACAGGCCGATGCTTGCCCCTGACGACAACGCGCCGTCCTACTACGGTTTTTCCATAGGTCACTGGGCGGGCGACACGCTCGTGGTCACCACCAAGGGAGTGGGCGAGGACGTCAAGTACTTTGACATACCGCACAGCAGCGAGATGACGATCACCGAACGCATTCGGCTCACTGGCCCGGATCTACTCGAGGACCAAATCACCATGGACGACCCGAAGATCCTCCTGGAGCCGTATAAGTTCACTTACGGCTATAAGCGGAAAAACGATTATCGAATCATGGAGTATTATTGCGATCGTGAAAATTCGCTCGTCAACGTTGGCCAGGATGGAACGGTATCTATGAAGGTTACGCAAGATAAAGGCGATAGCCAGTAATCACACCTCAGTAACGAGCTTCGATCTCGAGGTCGATGTCTCAAGGACCGCGGACTCGGTACCCGAGACTGAACAGCGTCTGCAGCGGGGCATTTGGGGCTCCGTGAAATGCCCTGCAGCCGAACCGGACATGGGCAGAGTTCCACTGGCCAGATAGCGTTCATGAATCCGCGCAGTGCGACCAGCCTGCAGCAAAATGACGCAACCGTCGAAACCGCGGGTTGCCGTAGTAGGTTGGCCCAGTGACCACCTTCATGCCGCAGTTGGGGGCCAACCAAACTCCATTGCACATTCGGCAAATCGCTAGCGCCCATCCGTCGCCCAAAGAGCAGCTTTGGATCGATCCCGGCGCCTCTGAGAATTTTCATTTACCTGAGCCTCCCAACTTCTGCTTGGAAGGTCACGCTTGGATGGCGGCCTCTGCCCAATCGCAACAGGTCCATATATAAAATGCCACCATAAAACTTCGTTTTTCGCATATAACGCGGAGGTTGCACTTTTCTGCTTCCATATCGCAAGTTTTTTGCATATACATCGCATATTGCAAATATCGCGCAGCGCTCCCGGAGATGGGACCAGCGTACGAAATCTCGCGAAGGCGGCCACAAAGGCTCCGCTTGCGTGTCAAGGGGACAGATGAGTGAACAGACGGATCGCGTCAGTCACGACCACAAACAGCTATCGCTGGTATGTCGTCTTTCTGCTGACGTTGGCCTATGTATTCTCCTTTATAGACCGTCAGATACTGTCTCTTCTTATAGAAGATATTAAGTTTGATCTGAAAATATCCGATACAGAATTTAGCTTACTTAGCGGATTTGCTTTCTCGTTATTTTACGCGATTATGGGTCTACCCATTGCGTACTTCGCCGATCGATACTCACGCGTCCGCATTATAGCTTCAGGCGTCGCCTTCTGGAGCCTCGCAACTATTCTCTGCGGTTTGACAAGAAATTTCGCCCAGATGTTCTTTGCCCGGGTGGGGGTTGGTATCGGTGAAGCGGCGTTGACCCCCGCAACTTATTCAATGCTGAGCGACATGTTTACGCGCGACAAGCTGGGTCGTGCGCTTGGCACCTACTCAATCGGAGCTTTTTTTGGCGGCGGGCTCGCCTTTCTCGTGGGAGGTTATGTCGTTGCCACGCTGGGTGGCTCCCCGGTCGTGCAACTCGGGCCGTTTGGACAGCTGCGGTCCTGGCAACTGGTCTTTTTCATTGTCGGCGCGCCCGGCCTTCTGATTGCACTGATTATTCTGGCGACCATACGCGATCCCCGTGCACTGACGGCGCCAGTTACGAGCGGGAGCGGCGGAGAGGCTTTACAGTTCATCCGCGCGCACGTGGGTACGTTCTTCTTTATATTCGTTGGCTTCTCTTTCTTCGCAATGTGCCAGTACGCACTGATGAACTGGACGCCAGCGTTGTACATTCGCAAGTTCGGTCTTACGCAAGCGCAAACGGGATATCTGCTTGGCAGCGTGTTGTTATTTAGCAGCACAGCAGGCGCGTTCTGTGGCGGTTGGTTGATCGACCTGCTGCAGAGACGTAATCGTACTGACGCGGCGATACTGAGCGGAATTATCGGCGCGGTACTCCTGCTTCCGACCGCACTAGGTGCCGCACTAGCGTCGCAGCTGTGGCTCTCGATCGCGTTGCTAATACCAGCGATGTTCTTTTCATCCTTCCCACTGTCCACTTCGGCGGCTGCCATTCAGGTATTGGTCCCGAGGCACCTGAGAGCACAGATCTCGTCCATATTCCTGCTTATCTCCAACATAATAGGAATGGGTATCGGGACCATGCTCGTCGCGATCATTACGGACCAGTACTTCGGCGATGATCGTGCGGTCGATCGTTCTCTTGCCGTGGTGATTGCCCTGGCGGGTTCGGCCTGCGTGCTGTTGCTGGGACGGGGGCGAGCATACTACCGCTCAAGTTTTACAATACAGAACAACGATTAGAATAATGGATAGGCGATCTAACACAAAATTGGAGGGCAATATGACAAATAGTCTTGGGCTCAATATTCTTATAAATCGGCGAAATGTGGTCTCTGTAATGCATGTCGGTTTGTGCACTAGCGCGTTAATTTCGGTCACCTTGTCATTGCTACCCACACCATCATTTGCACAGGAAGCGACAAATAGCGCATCCGCTAACACGCCGGAGAGTGGTGAAATCATTGTTACGGCCCAGAAGCGAGAAGAGCGCCTGAGGGACGTGCCTGTACCGGTTACAGCGGTTACAGCCAGCGCCCTTCTCGCTCAGAACCAGACGACGGCGCAGGACATTTTTTCGAATATTCCCGGCGTGAACCTCCAATTCCAGAACAATCGTGCTCAATTGGCTATCCGCGGCATAACGACAGGTCCCGTAACGGGGAATCCAGTCGTTGGATATACGGTGGACGATGTGCCCTATGGCTCGTCCACGGGCCAGCACGGTCTGTACGGCTCGGCGCCCGACTTGGACCCAAGCGAGCTTGCGCGGATCGAAGTGTTGCGCGGCCCCCAGGGCACGCTCTACGGGGCGAGCAGCATCGGCGGCCTTGTGAAATATGTCACTGTCGATCCGGAGTTCGACAAGATTGGCGGGGTGGTAGCAGTAGGGACGAACGTCATTCGGGGCTCTGGCCAAGATCTCGGATATAATTTCCGAGGTGCGATCAACGTTCCTCTGGGAGAAACTTTCGCGATACGTGCCAGTGCGTTCAGGCGCCACGATGCCGGCTTCATAGATAACGTCCGGTCCGGAAAGGAGAATGTCAACGCGAATACGGTCACGGGCGGCCGTTTGTCGGCGTTCTGGCGCCCCAGCGACACCTTATCGGTGAAATTGGGCGCTCTTTACCAAGAGAGAGACCTATTTGGCTCGTCCAACGAAGACCGTCGCCTCGGATCTGGCTATTTACAGGACGACCAGATCGGTTCCGGTCGGAGCAACTCGAAGCAGCAGCAATATAGTGCGGTCATAAATGCTGACTTGGGGCGTGTGAAATTCACTTCTGTAACCGGCTATGCATATAGCAAAAATTACGATCTCGTTGACAGTACCGCGTCCGGTATAACGCAGTTCCTGTTTCCACTGGTCTATCCCGAAGCGCCTGATTTCGGCAACATCCTGCGCAAGGGATACAGCCTGAAGAAGTTCTCGCAGGAAGCGCGATTCTCCGGATCTATCGGTGAACGAGTCGACTGGATCGTAGGGGGATTCTATACGCGCGAGAAAGCCGAATATACGCTGCACGCCTATGCAATCAACCCGGACAACGGGGCTGTCTACGGCATTCCCGTAATCTGGCTGGACGATTTGGTCTTCAAGGAAATTGCGGCGTTCGGGAACGTCACTGCCCGGATAACAGATCAATTCGACATACAGTTTGGTGCAAGATATAGCGAAAATGACCAGGATTTCATTCACCGGGAGTGGATAACCTTTGAGCCCCACGGGACGCTCATGTTCGATTCCAATACGGCGAAAGCCAAGGGACATTCCTTCACCTATCAGGTGACGCCGAGATTTAAACTCTCGCCGGATCACATGTTCTACGCGCGCCTTGCGACCGGCTATCGGCCTGGCGGCACCAACGCTTCATGTAATCCCGACCCCCTGCAATCCGTGCCCTGCCAGTTTTTGCCCGACGAAGTGGTCAACTTTGAGCTCGGCGCAAAAGGCAACTTACTGGGTCGGGCGCTCTCCTATGATCTGTCACTGTTCAATATAGACTGGAAGAAAATTCAAATAAATCAGACAAACGGATCATTCGACTTCTTGACCAACGCAGGGAAGGCCAGAAGCAGGGGTGTCGAATTGGCGCTCGACGCTCGACCCGCTCGCGGACTGACGCTCTCGCTCTGGGGCTCCTACACCGATGCGACATTGCGGGAGAGCTTTGCGACGCCGCTCATCTACACCGCCAAAGGAGACAGGCTGCCATTTTCGAGCCGTTATTCCGGACGCTTTTCGTTCAACTACGAAGCGCCCCTTTCAGATGAGGCGACGGGGAACATAGGCGCGTCGGTCACCTATGTCGGCGATCGCAAAGGCGAATTCGTGCAAAGTCAGGCGACGGCGCCCCTGCGTCAGACGTACCCGGCCTACGCCCAAGTCGGATTGAACGCAGGCGTAAAATGGGATGACTGGAAAATAAACATGTTCGTCCAGAACTTGATGAACGAACGCGGAGTGACGGGCGGGGGATATCTCAACCAGACGTCATCGAACCCGAACTGGTTCTATTATACGCGACCTCGGACCATCGGGCTGTCAGTTGAAAGAAAATTCTGAGTCTCCGTATCATCCGGTCCGAATGCGGAAAATTAATTAGGTGCCGTCAGGGACTTGCGCAATGATTTCGAAAGCGATTCCAGACACGATGTTATACGCGAGGTCGGTATGATGTCGGATCGTCGCGAAGTGTTGAAGCAATTGTCTCTGGCGGCGGGAAGTGCCTGTCTGGCAAACGCCACTCCTGGTTTCGCCCGTAGGTTCCGCTCCGACAATCGGGCGTCGATGATCAAGGCGTTTGTGCGTCGTGATGACACGATCCTCCGACTGGGCGGCCTCGGTCTTGGCTATCATATGAGCTGGGGCGCCAGCGATTCTCAATATCTCGGCGTGAATGACGGCGCGGGTTGGACCGAGAAACCCAGGACGCTTTATAATTCGCAGTTGTGGACCATAAGCGGTAGCGTTCAGAATCCGATCTTTTCTAACGTGAGCAGCTATCCGGATTTGAGCGAAGTTTCCCGAGCCGGGGACGTGCCCCGTTATGTTGGCTGCGGCCTGCTTGCGGTGAGGGGGCGCGTTTATCAGTTTCTGGGTACACTGGACCGCGCCAGGGAACGCCCTCGGCATTGGGTCGGCAGCAAACTGATTTACTCCAGCGACGGGGGGCGTAGCTGGCATAATCAGGATGGCACTTCGCCAGTTGTTTGGGAGGACTGGGACCAGCAGTCCCGTGGTCGCTTCGCATTCTTTCAAGAGGCGGACGGATGTTTCTCTCTGCTCTCGATCTTGCAGATGGGCCGAAATTACGGCGCCAACCGCGATGGCTACATCTATGTTTATGGCGTCAACGGTAACACCGACGGGCGGATGAACGAACTGGTGATGTTTCGAGTGGCGATCGATAAGATGCTTGACCGAGGCGGCTATGAGTTCTTTGGTGGCTTCGGGCGCGACGGGAGCGCACGCTGGACCAAAGACATCGACGCGCGGGCCGTCGTTCACAGCTTCCCGCGCGGCTGGGTCAACGGAACGAAGCTCATTCCAGGCGATCTTGTCGTAGAATCGTGGGTTCCGAGTGTCGTCTATAACGAACCGCTCGGCCTTTACATGATGGCCAGCGCCGGCATTGGATGTGCGCCTGACGGCACCGAATTCGGCAAGCCGAGTTATCTGGGATTCTGGGTGTCGGCAACGCCTTGGGGGCCATGGCGGCAGGTGCACGAGGAAACGGCGTGGACGCCCGGCGGCGATCCTGAAGCTCGCGCCTATCTTCCGAGGATTTCATCCAAATGGATTTCTCAAAATGGGACGTCATTCTGGTTTTCTTGGTCCGACATCAAAGGCATTAGAGCGCTAGCTCGTGACGAAGGTCAGTTCACACGGGCGCTTGAAAAAGCGCATACCGCCGAAGAGCGTAGCCAGGTATCGTTGGATACTGTTCGAAGATACATGCCCGGCCTATCATTTAACCTACAGCGCGTCGATATTTCGTGAGATGATTGATAGAGCATTGGGGCCCAATTGCGTAGCGACCCTCCCGGATCCGCGTATCCCTCCGCACTCCGCTCGGCTAATCGCTTGCCACGGTAAGCGAAATTATTTCGAGCATTATCGACCGGTCGTTACGGACAGGCTAGATAATAACCAGCTTGATCACTCTGCCTTCAGGGCCGGCTGACCGGCTGGAAGCCTGAGACGCCATGCGTTCAACCTCTGCGACCGCCGCTGAATGACCGCTAGCACCCACTACTTCGTCGCTCGAGCATGCTCCAATCACGTGCGCAGCGCTATGCGGCGCTCTACGCCGAAGCATATAGTCGTGAGGAGTCTGTCGCCGAACTCATACCGGCGATGCTGACGGCGTTCCTCGAAAGCGACCGTGCCTTTGCTAAGGCGTGCAAGACTGCTGAGGAATAGGGCTCACAGACGGAGGAGGATTATCTCTGGACGCCGAGAGAGTTATCGAAATTCCTAGGCTATTCCGAAAGCACCATCTGTCGGATGGTGTCACAATGTCCCGAAAAGCTGCCGCCGCGCGTGGGGGCGCTGGCGCGACCAAGGTGGCTTCCCGAAGTGCCTCGGGCGTCGGCGAGAGCCAGCAGCGATTTGGCGGTCGGTCGCGGGGGATGCCCCCGCATCATCCGGTATCAGCCGGCACTTCATCCATCCCGCTTTTTGAACGCCTCACGGCATTTGCGGGGAATGGGAGTGTGCCAAATTGTGCCAAACCCCCAAAATTATCCTTTGTTTTCAAAGGATATTGGTGCGGTCGAGAAGACTCGAACTTCCACGGCCTTTCGGCCACAGCGACCTCAACGCTGCGCGTCTACCAGTTCCGCCACGACCGCACATCGAGAAGGCCCTGACGCTCGGCCCGGGCTGGTAGGCGCGTGCCTCTAGCAGAGCATTATCAGCTCCGCAATGGGGCGGGTTGATCAATAAAGAAACATCGGCTTGCCTTCGACCCGCGCCAGTTTTGCACGGTAATTTTCGGCGTCGTAAAGCCCCGCGACGTCCACGATCTTGGTACCTCCCAGCAGGGTATCGACCGGCACGTGAGAATAATTTCCGTCCGTCAGCGTGACCATGCGACCTGTTTTTCCGCCTTGTATCAATTGGATGGCGAGCCCGCCGAATGCAAAGCCCACCATCCTGTCGAGAGCATCCGGCTCACCCGCGCGCATGAGATAGGCCAGCGACTGTACGACCGTACCAATGCCAATCCTTGTTTCGATTGCTTGCGCCAGCTGCTGGCCTATGCTTACGGTGTCCCGCTGCGTTGCAGGCTTCGAGCGTTCAGTATCGCTCTGTATCGACGCATCGTCGCCGGCCAGGCTGGCGCCTTCCGAAATCACGCACATCGCGTAGTTGGACGGCCGCGATTTGCGATCGGCCACGAGCAGCGGCAGCAGGCGCCCGAGATCGGCTGGAACTTCGGATATCACCGTACGGTCCACTTGTGCCAGGAAACCGGACAACAACGCCGTTTCTCCCGATCGGCGGCCGAAAAGTTCTACCACTGCGATACGTTCATGGCTTTCCGTGGTGGTGCGCAGTGCGTTGATCGCCTCAACCGAACGGCTGATGGCGGTCGAAAAACCTATGCAATAGTCAGTCCCGAACACGTCATTGTCCATTGTCTTCGGTATCGAAATGACGGGAAAACCCTGTGCTGAGAGATGGGCGGAAAAACGCAGCGTGCCATCCCCGCCCAGTGTGATCATCGCGTCGATGCCCAGCGAAGTGAGGACTTTGACGACATGATCCGTTTGATCTCCCTGCTTCACGGTACGCGGATCGATTCGTGAGGTGTGGAGGATGGTCCCGCCCAAACGATCGATGCCGCGCACGGACTCCCGGTCGAGTTTGTAGGTGTACGCTGCTATGCTGGCGGGATCGTCGGGATCAATCCGTAGCAGGCCATCCCAACCGCGGCGAAAGCCGAGCACCTGCCAGCCGAGATCGATTGCAGAAAGGGTAATGGATCGGATGCAGGGATTGAGCCCAGGCACATCGCCCCCGCCGGTAAGAATTCCGATCCGCATTCGTGCTCCTTCCAGACTGACGTGCGATGGTTTAACGGTCCCGCCCATGCCGCTCAACCTGTCATCAACCGCTGAAGAAGCGCGTCGTATCCTTGCGCTTGCGTGGCCAGTGATGCTGACCAGTCTCAACTGGACGTTGATGCACATGATCGATGTGGCAATTGTCGGCCATGTCGGCGCTGATCAACTGGGTGCGCTTGCGGCGGGCCGTGCCCTGACGTTCATTACGATCGTGGTGGGCATTGCTTCGATGTCGGGCATCATGGTGTTCGCTTCGCGATATGATGGTGCGGGCCAGCGGGAGCGCTGCGGCGATGTCCTTCGCCAAGGGCTGATCTGCTCGCTTGCCATGGGCATACCAACCGCTCTCGCGATGTTCGTCTGGTCGGTGGAGATCACAAGGGGTATCGGTATCGCTCCGACCTTCGTGGAGGAAGGCGCGCAGGTGGTGCAGATCATGGCGATCTCGTTCCCGGCGCAGATGATACTCGCCGCGACGGCCTATTTTCTGGAAGGCGTGAGCCGGCCAGGCCGCGCAATGACTGTCAATCTCCTTATGTTGCCGCTCAACGCCTTACTTGCCTGGGCATGGACGGGCGGACATCTCGGATTTCCCGCCGCCGGCGCTATTGGCGCCGTAAGCGCCACGGCGGTTGTTTCAGCGTTGGGCGCGATATGTATGCTAATCGCGGCGTGGACGCTCCCCGACGCAAAGTTGATGCGCGTCCAGGATCTCAGCCTCGCCACCTGGCGCGAGGCGGTCAAAGAAGCGCCTCGCCTTGTCAAGTTCGGCTTTGTTCCCGGTCTTGGTTCTGGTTTGGAAATGGCCGGATTTTCTGTGTTGATCGCCTTGTCCACCCAGCTGGGTGCCATCGCTACTGGTGCCTTTCAGGCAGTGTTTTCACTTCACAATTTCGCTTTCGCCGTTGGTATTGGCATGGCGTCTGCCGCAGGCGTGCGCGCCGGCAATGCTGTCGGGGAAGGCGCTCCTGACGCAGCGGTCAAACGAACCCTGATCGCGGCGGGACTTATGCTGATCGGTATGGGGTTAGTTGCACTGCTCTATGTCGTTTTTGGCGTTTGGCTGGCCGCGTTGTTCTCCAACCAGCCCGATGTACGTGATCTCTCAACAAAAATGCTGCGGATCCTGGCGCCATTTACGCTGTTCGACGGTCTCCAGCTGGTGTTCGTCTACGCGCTCCGTTCGCTTGGAGATCAGGTCGCTGCCGGAATAAATGGTATCATCGCCTTTTTTCTGGTGACTGGTGGAATGGGCTGGTGGCTGATCGTCACCCTCGGCCACGGGCCGCTTGCTTTAGTGATTGCTGCGGCGAGTGGAATGGTGGTCGCGACGATATTGCAGGGTGGCCGGCTGTTGTGGGTCAGTCGTCAGAGCCGGTTGCAAAGCTCAGGTTGAGCGCACGCGACCCGCGCGGTACGTCCACCGCCGCGCTGTCGAAATCCGCCGAACCACCCGCCGGAAGCTGGTGTACTGGTCGAGTGATCGTCCAGCCATAAACCGTGCGGCCTTGAGCATCGCGCAATTCGGCACGGATATCCGGAACTGTCTGAGGCTGGTTGGTGGGATTTAAAACCCGCCCCGTCACCGCAAGCAATTCATTGCCGCTGGCCATGGTGCGTCGTTCAGGTTTGCGCGTAACTTGAATTGTAAGGGGTACTTCCGGCGCGGCCAGCCCGAGGCGGGAAGCAATGCCGTCGGTTCCGAAAGCAAGCAGCAAACCCGTGGCGGCGACAGCCAGAACAGCGAATATCGCGGCCGCCCATGTCCACATGCGCGCCCGGTTGCGACGGGGCCGGAAAGGAGGCTCGTGCGCGAAGGGATCGGGTTGGTCGCTGGCGCCGGCTACCGGTTCTTCTGCGGGAAAACTCCAGACGGGTTCAGGTGCAGCCGGGATGGGCGGAGGAGATTGGATTCCCTCTTCCTGCGGGGTGACGGCCTGAGAAGATGGAGCCGGTGGTGTCGCTACGGCGGCTGCCCGGTGTGCCGCCGGCTCACCTGACGGCACTGCCGGCTCTTCGAACCAGCTATGTTTGCACGAAGCACATCGCACCTGACGCCCTGTGACACCAATGGCACTGTCGGGAACAAGGTAGCGGGTCTTGCAGGCAGGGCAGGAAATTATCATCGTTTTTTCGTCGTCCAGCGGCCTTTAATCACCTCTAACCACGCCTCGCGCGCGGCTGCAAGTCTTGCCCGACTTTACCTGAACCACATCGCTGTGCCATTGCGACTGCGGGGCTGTTTCTGGGAAAGGGTGTCGCGGGCGCGATGGCAGGCATCGTGCAATTCGAAAATGTGGGTCTGCGCTACGGTACCGGCGCGGAGACGCTTTCCGATGTCAGCTTCAGCCTGCCGGCAGGCTCCTTTTCCTTTCTCACCGGTCCATCGGGTGCCGGAAAGACATCGCTTCTGAAGCTGCTCTATCTCGCGCAAAGGCCAAGCCGCGGGCTGATCCGCTTGTTTGGTGAAGATATCGTCACCCTGCCTCGGGCGCGTATGCCCGGGTTTCGTCGGCGGATTGGCGTCGTTTTTCAGGATTTCCGCCTCATTCCCTATCTCTCCGCATATGATAATGTCGCGCTGCCGTTGCGCGTGGCTGGCGTCGAAGAGCGCGAGATCGAGACACCCGTCCGCGAGATGCTGGATTGGGTTGGCCTCGCAGGACGTTCGAACGCACGCCCGGCGACGTTATCAGGCGGAGAACAGCAACGGGTTGCTATTGCGCGCGCTGTCATTGGACGGCCGGAGATACTCGTTGCCGACGAACCGACGGGCAACGTCGATCCGGAAATGGCTGGCCGTCTCCTTTATCTTTTTGATGCACTGAACAAGCTGGGCACGACGATCGTGGTCGCAACGCACGACGTCCATTTGTTGTCGCGCGTCTCGCATTCCCAGTTGATGCGATTGGAACGCGGACGACTGTCGGACCCGACTGGTGCGTTAAAGAATCCGCCTGGGCGTCCGGCATGATGTTCTTTCGCCTTCTGTCTGGCCGCGATCGGCGGTTGCTTCCGGATAGCCGCGTCGCGGGACCTATGCCCTGGGTTATCGCCATCATGATGTTTCTCACTGTGCTTTCAGCGGCGGCGGGGCTGGGTTTGTCACAGGCTACGGGTCATTTACGATCCGGCCTTGCTGGGCGGATCACCGTCCAGATCGTTGAAGGCGATCCCCAGGAACGCGAGCGGCAGACCCAGATGGTCACCAGGGAATTGCGTCGGCTGGCCGGTGTAAAGGACGTGCGCCGGGTCAACACCGGTGACCTGAAAGCATTGCTTGAGCCGTGGCTCGGAAGCGCCATCACCGCCGATGATATTCCCATGCCGAATATGATCGATGTCGATCTGACGACAGCGACGCCCTCGCGCATTGATGCCATTGGCGAGGCGATCAGGACCGTCGCCCCTACCGCGCGGATAGATGCGCATGGTCAGTGGCTCGCGCCTTTGGATAAGCTGATAGCGTTGCTCAAGTGGCTTGCGATCGCGCTTGTTTTGTTGATGGCTGCGGCCACGGCTTTCATTGTAGTGCTTGCTGCCCGTGCGGCGCTCGACACACATCGAAGCACGATCGACGTAATGCATCTCTTGGGCGCAACTGATGTGCAGATTGCGCGACTGTTCCAGCGTCGCATCGCGATCGATGCTCTGATCGGGGGTATGATCGGTTTTGCCGCCGCTGGCCTTATGGTGCTCTTGTTGGCCGAACGGATCGAAGGGCTCGGATCCGAGCTCATTGGTTCAGTCACACTGGCTTACGGTGCCTGGGCCAGCCTGTTACTCTTGCCGATAGCGGGTACGGCGCTTGCGATGGTGACGGCGCGGATGACGATCCTCAATGCCGTAGGCCGCATCTTGTGATTATCCGCCTGCTAGCTATCCCGGCCATCATTTGGGCCCTGGGCTTCGCGCTGTTCGTTCTGTTATTGCCGAAGCCGGCATCCGACCAGATGACTGATGCCATTGTGGTGGTGACGGGCGGTCCGGGTCGTATCCAGCGGGGCATTAGCCTGCTTGAGGCCGGCAAGGCGAAACGCATGCTGATTTCCGGGGTTGACCGCCAGGTAAAGCAGCATGAACTGGCATTGGAATATGAGGTGCCGATTTTGCTGTTCCGGACGCGCATAGATCTCGGCAATGAATCGGTCGATACCCGATCCAATGCTATCGAGGCATCGGAATGGCTGAATAAACGGCATTACAAGAGCGTGCGTCTGGTTACTACGGACTGGCACATGCCCCGTGCGCGCTTTGAACTGATGCATGCTTTGGAAGCAGATGTCGTTGTTGTTGCGGATGCCGTTCCGAGTCAGCCGGGCCTTGTGCTGTTGTTGCGCGAATATAACAAATATCTGCTGCGACGCGCGGCAGCACTCTTCGGCATTTGAGTCCGCCAAGTGGTTCTGCTGCGCTCGCTGATCTTCGCTATCGTTTTTTACGTCGGGTCGCTCGTTGCTGTGCTAGTTGCTCTGCCTGCATCGCGCAGCGGCGCGATTTCAATTCGCAAACACACGGCGCGCTGGGCTCAATTCCATCGCTGGTGCTGCCGGTATATCCTTGGCATCGAAAGCAGGATCGAAGGTACGCCTCCGACAGGCCCGGTGCTTGTCGCGGCTAAGCATCAATCAATGTACGAAACGATCGAACTCGTCCTGATCCTTCATGAGCCGGCGATTGTCCTGAAAAAGGAGCTTGCGGACATTCCTCTTTGGGGCAAGGTCGCGCAAAGTTACGGCAATATCCCGATAGATCGCGAAGGGAGTACGGCGGCGCTGCGAACAATGCTGCGCGCAGCGCGACAGGCCATCGCGCAGGACCGCACGTTGCTGATCTTTCCCGAAGGCACGCGGGTAGCCCTCGGCGAGCAGCCGCCGCTGAAGTCAGGGTTTGCCGGTCTCTACCGGCTGTTGAATTTACCTGTTGTGCCGGTTGCCGTGGATAGCGGGAAGTTGTGGGGGCGCAACGCTTTCATTAAGCATTCCGGCATCGTGACATTTCGCTTCGGAGAAACCCTCCCGCCAGGGCTGCCCCGCGCGGAAGCCGAGGCCCGCGTTCATGCGGTGATCAATTTGCTCGACGTGTAGTTCTCAGTCTGACTTAGTGCGCGCGTCCGAAATCGGGTCGCTCGTCATCCTGACCTTCTTCGATAATGCTGCGGCGGACAGCTCGGGTACGGGTAAAAAGCTCGAACAACGCGTCGCCGTCGCCCCACCGGATTGCGCGCTGCAGCGCCGTCAGATCCTCGCTGAACCGCTGGAGCATTTCCAGCACCGCATCCTTGTTGGCGAGAAAGACGTCGCGCCACATCGTGGGGTCGGAGGCGGCGATCCGGGTAAAATCGCGGAAACCGCCGGCTGAATATTTGATCACTTCGCTACGCGTCACGTCCTCGAGATCAGAGGCGGTACCAACGATCGTATAGGCGATAAGGTGTGGCAGGTGGCTGGTCACCGCAAGCACGAGATCATGATGCTTGGCGTCCATTTTTTCGACCCTGGCGCCCAGCTTTTCCCAGAATGCGGTTACCCTTGCGATGGCTGTCGCATCAGTCTGTTCGGAGGGGGTCAGAATGCACCACCGTCCTTGGAACAAGGTGGCAAATCCGGCCTCCGGGCCGCTATTCTCGGTACCCGCGACGGGGTGTGCAGGCACAACCGGATTGTTGGGCAAGGCCTCGGCAAGAGCCGTCGCAACGCCGGCCTTGGATGACCCGACATCGCTGACAATAGCCTCCGGGGGAAGATCGGCGGCAATCTCCTGGCCAACGGCGCCGGTGGCACCGACCGGTACGCAAAGAACCACAAGATCCGCATCAACCACGGCTGCGCCGGCGCTGTCGGCGACGTCATCACAAAAGTCGAGCGCCACCGCACGATCACGCACGTCCGAATCAAGATCATATCCGGTAACGCGAACGGTCGGCATCTCTGCCCGGATTGCCCGCGCGATCGAGGAACCAATCAGCCCCAAGCCGATGATCGTGACGCGGGCAAAAGGAAGCATTACGCTTGTCCGCACATATCGCGCAGAATAGCGACGATCGCCAGCATGTCCGCTTCTTTGCCGATCGTGATGCGCAGGCCGTGTGGCAGGCCCTGTCCCGGCAGCCACCGCACAATATAACCTTTATCCATCAGACCCTTGTACGCTGCTTCCGCGGTCAGCCGTCCTTCGAACAGGACGAGCGAGAAATTGGCCTTGCTTGGAATAGCGCGAAGCCCGGCATTGCCAAGCGAGGCTATTTCGCTTTCGAACCATGCGAGCCAACGGCGATTATGCGTACGGCTGCGCGCAACGAAATCATCGTCACCTAGCGCGGCTACAGCGGCGAGTTGCCCGGCGGTCGTTACATTGAACGGCGCCCTGATCTTGTGCATCGCCTGGATCACGTTTGCCGAGCCATAGCCCCAACCGATCCGCTCGGCTGCCAGCCCGTATATCTTGGAAAAGGTCCGCGTGATCAGGACATTCGGTGCATGACGGGCGAGATCAAGCGCGCCATCCTCCTCCTCCGGCTCCAGATATTCGGAATAGGCCTGATCCATTACGAGCAGACAATCGGATGGAACGCCGGCATGGAGCCGCGCAATTTCGCTGCGTGCCGCATAGGTGCCGGTTGGATTGTTGGGATTTGCGATGAAGATCACGCGCGTTTTGCTTGTGATCCGGGTGAGCAGCGCATCCACGTCTGTCGCATAGTCCGCGTCATCGACTTCGACCGGAATGGCACCTACCCGCCGGGTTGCGATGGGATAGACGGAAAAACCATAGCGGACGTACATCACTTCGTCGCCGAGACCCGCAAAGGCACCAGCTGCCAGGTGCAGGATCTCGTCGGATCCTGTGCCGTAGATGATCCGGGCGGGATCGAGATCATATTTTGCGGCAAGTGCATCGCGGATGATGGTGGAGCCTGGGTCAGGATAGCGGTCAAGTGACGCGGCGCCGGCTACAAATGCTGCGCGCGCTTTTTCGCTGGTTCCCAGCGGATTTTCGTTGGCTGAAAGCTTGATCAGCCGGCGGCCGTCATCGCCGGTGGAGCGCCCGGGAACATAGGGTGCTATCTCCTCAATCCACGGCTTGGCGATTGGCTGCTTGAAAGGCTGGCTCATGGCCGAGCGCTCTATGCTTCGTGCACGGCGTTGACAAGCCGCCCGGCCCGGCCCTAGCCCCATCCCGATGGCAGACAACCCGACCATATCAGACGACCCGCGCTTCGGCCGCGCGCGCGTGGTAACGCTTCCAGGTCCGCTGTTACTGGACGGCGGTGGCAGTCTTTCACCGCTCGATATTGCCTATGAGACATATGGCACGCTCGCGCCGGATGGCAGCAATGCCATACTTCTCTGTCATGCGCTGACCGGGGACCAGTTCGTGGCCTCGACCCATCCGATCACGGGAAAGCCCGGATGGTGGGCGCGCATGGTGGGCGAGGGAAAGCCGGTTGACCCGGATCGCCACTTCATCATCTGCGTAAATGTGCTGGGCAGTTGCATGGGCTCGAGCGGGCCGGGAACGATCGATCGTGTTACCGGCCAAGCGTTCGCGATGCGCTTTCCGGTCATCACCATCCGCGACATGGTGCGGGCGCAGGCGATGCTGCTGGATCATCTGGGCATTGCTGTTCTGGCTGCGGCGGTCGGCGGTTCGATGGGCGGTATGCAGGTGCTGGAATGGGCGGCGACCTATCCCGACCGCGTGCGCTCGGCCGTCGTCATCGCGTCGGCCGCGCGCCATTCCGCGCAGAACATCGCATTCCACGAAGTTGGCCGGCAGGCGATCATGGCCGATCCGAGTTGGAATGAAGGTAATTATTACGCTGGTGCGGCGCCAAGCGCGGGCTTGGCAGTGGCGCGCATGGCAGCGCACATTACCTACCTTTCAGAAACGGGTCTCACCGAAAAATTCGGTCGGCGGCTTCAGGCGCGCGACGCCAAGAGCTTCGGCTTCGATGCGGACTTTCAGGTCGAAAGCTATTTGCGGCATCAGGGAATCAGCTTCGTCGATCGTTTCGATGCAAATTCCTATCTCTATATCACCCGTGCGATGGATTATTTCGATCTGGCCGAAGAACATGGCGGAATGCTGGCCAATGCCTTCCGGGACAGCAAGGCGCGCTTCTGTCTGGTCTCGTTCGACAGCGACTGGCTTTATCCAACGACGGAATCGCGCAGTATTGTCCACGCGCTGAATGCTGCAGGCGCCGCGGTAAGCTTTGTCGAGCTGTCATCGCCCTTCGGTCACGATGCATTTTTGCTCGACGTTCCGGAGCTGAATCGCGTGGTCGATGGTTTCTTGAGGGCTGGCCAATGAGCGATGCGCTGAGGCCGGATCTCGCGATTATTGCGGACAACGTCGTGCAAAGCGCGCGCGTGCTTGATATCGGCTGCGGTGACGGCGCCCTGATGGCCGAGTTGCGGGATCGCAAGGGGGCGGACGCGCGCGGGCTGGAGATAGATCCAGCCAACGTTTCGGCAGCGGTAGCCCGCGGCCTCTCAGTGGTTCAGGGGGATGCCGACACTGACCTCTCCTATTATCCGGACGACGCGTTCGATTATGCGATCTTGAGCCAGACGCTGCAGACGGCGCGCGCGCCGGATCGTGTGCTGGATGAATTGCTGCGCATAGGGCGCAAGGCATTCGTGTCCTTCCCCAATTTCGCCTATTGGCGGGTTCGGTGGTCGCTGATGTGGGGTGGCCGCATGCCGGTCACGCCGGCGCTGCCGGTCAGCTGGTATGAAACCGAGAATATTCATCAGCTCACCATCGATGACTTCCGTGCTTTCGTTGCTGAACGCGGGATCACGGTCGAGCGTGCGTGGTTTCTGACAGGCACGCGCGCCATCACCCATGCGGCCGCGAATTTCCGCGCCGAACACGCCGTCTTTTTGCTGAATCGATAGGGATCAGCCCGCCAGCCTGACGAATGACGATGCGATCGTGACCCACAGATCTGATGCGGCTACCGGCGCGACCAATAGCTCCTCCAGGAGCAGCAGAAGTCCGCCATAGATATAGGCGGGATGGACGCGACCGATCGTCCGCCGGTCATGAATCATTGCGACCACCAGCAGCAGATCGGCTACGATCGAGGGCGGCAACGCGACGATAGCGGGCGGCGGCGGACCAGCACCGCCATTAGGCGCAAACAAAGTAAGGAAAACGCGCGCCAGTGCGGGAATCATGCATCCTGTCATCAGAACGAACATCAGGCGCTTATGGATATCGGGGCGCTGCACATTCGCGATGGCTGCTGCAAACAGGCCGATCATTACCGGCATCGCGACGAACGTAACCGCGCTGAAACGGAGACCCGCCTCACCGTAGCCGCGCATCGCATCCTGTTTCAGCACGATGATCTTGGCGACGACAATTGAACACATCATCACGCTGAACAGGGAGATACCGGCCATACCCCACACGCGGTGATCCGGCGTTCGCCCTGAGGCCACCAACCAGCTTTGGGACAAATAAAACAATGTCCAGCTGAACAGCAAAAGTCCGTGGATATGCAAAAAGGCCGGGCCCCCGAATGTACCCGTGGAAACCTTCGCCCAGTAGGTCGGGAAGAAGCCCCCAAAGGCGATAGCCACGAAGACAATCGCCATACGGAAGTGAAAGCGATCTGCACGCACGTCTTTCCTTACGCCGGTCATACGCGTTGCCATCGACTCTTTCGCTCCCGCTTGCCCAGCATCCCTTCGATGGACTGGATTGCCACATCTATGCGTCAATCAACCAGACGTTATCTACGCGCGATCGCCTTGGCGGCTGGCTTGGATCTGATCAGGTGGCCGGATTGAGAGAGTCTTCCAGCTTCTTGCGCGCGACCGGTCCGGCCCAGTCCATCGCGCCGACCATCCGCCATTGCTCCTTGCCCGCACCGTCGTAAAAGATGGTCGTCGGCAAGGTCTCGCTCTTGAGAGCGAGCATCAGCACATTTTCCTTGTCCAGATAAGGCTTCAAGGCGACGAACTTTTCCTTGGCGAAATAGGGCAGAACTTCCTTTTTCCCCGCCATGTCTTGGCTGACGACGATGAGTTGAAGCCGATCCTTCTCCTGGACGGCAAGCCTGTCCAATGTCGGCATTTCCGCTTTGCATGGTGCACACCAGGTAGCCCACAGATTCACCAGCAGAGGCTTGCCCCGGAATTGCGTCAGCGTGGCGGGGCCGCCATCGGGGCCGAGAAACGGCACGGCCGGTGCTTCTTCGCCCTTGTGAGATTCGTCGATCTTGCCGGCGGGCTGCTCGACGGACTGCGCTTGCGGCTTATCGGGTGTTTGCTTATCGCAGGCCGCGAGCAGCATGAGCGGGAGCAGAATCATTACAGATCGCACGGAAAACTCCAACAGCATGTGGGGCGGCCGCTTTGCTGAGGGGCCGACCGCCATAATGCGGGAGATAAACGCATCCATCCCGTTCGACAAACGGCTTTGGCAACAAGATATTGCCGGATCGATCGCGCATGTTCGTATGCTTGTGGCGCAATCCATCGTGTCTTCGGAAGATGCGGCGAGCATCGAGCAGGGACTGCACGCTGTGAAAGCCGAATATGCGGCAAACGGCGTACCCGAGAATCTTGATCTCGAGGATATCCACATGGCCACAGAAAGCCGGCTGGCCGAACTGATTGGCCCGGTCGCGGGCAGGCTGCATACCGCGCGTTCGCGGAACGATCAGGTCGCGACCGACTTTCGTCTTTGGGTGCGTGATGCGATCGACGCGGTCGATGCCGGGCTGAAAGCATTGCAGGTCGCGCTGGTGAGACGGGCTGAGGAACATGTGGCCAGCGTGATGCCTGGTTTCACCCATTTGCAGATCGCGCAGCCGGTGACTCTCGGCCATCATTTGATGGCATATTACGAAATGATCCGCCGGGACCGCAGCCGCTTTGCCGATGCGCGCGCGCGGATGAATGAAAGTCCGCTTGGTTCTGCTGCATTGGCGGGAACGGGCTTTCCTATTGATCGTCATGCCACCGCCCGCGCACTGGCGTTCGACAAGCCGACGGACAACAGCCTCGATTCCGTCTCCGATCGGGATTTCGCGCTCGATTTCCTGACGGCGGCGGCGCAGACTAGCCTGCATCTTTCGCGGTTGGCCGAAGAGTTCATCATTTGGGCGTCTCAGCCGTACGGTTTCATCTCGTTGCCTGATGCCTATTCGACAGGGTCGTCGATCATGCCGCAGAAGCGTAATCCCGACGCGGCGGAACTTGTGCGCGGTCATAGTGGCCGGATAATCGGCGCGTTGACCAGCTTGATGATTACCATGAAGGGTCTGCCGCTCGCTTATTCGAAGGACATGCAGGACGACAAGCCGCCGGTGTTCGAAGCTCACGATCTTCTCGCGCTTTCAATCGCCGCGATGACGGGAATGGTGGAAAAGGTGAGCTTCAACGGCGCACGGCTGCGAGCCGCTGCTGAGGCGGGTTTCTCGACCGCGACCGATCTCGCTGACTGGCTCGTCCGTGTCGCCGACATTCCCTTTCGCGAAGCCCATCACATTACCGGCCGTGTCGTCCGCCTCGCGGAACGCAGTGGTACGCCGCTCGATCAGTTGGCGCTCGAACGCCTCAAGGAAATCGATGAGCGGATCGACGCGCGGGTGTTCATCGCGCTATCAGTCGATAGTTCGGTTGCAAGCCGAAACAGCCATGGTGGCACCGCTCCGGAACAGGTACGCGCAAGAATTGCCGAAGCCCGGCAGCTTTTGGGGATTACGTCGTGAAACGGATTGTTTTCGCCTTCATCCTTATTTCGCTTTCCTCATGCGGGAAGCAGGAAGAGCTTCGTCCGGCTGCGGGAAAACCTATGCCTGCCAAATCGGCCATGGCACGGGAAACACCGACAACGGACGAGTTGCTTACGCCAGGTCCAGAAGTGAGGCCCGAGCGTAGTACGGAACAGCTCCGCCGTTCCCGCGAGCGGAAAGAAAATCCGTTTGATTTGCCACCGCCCGCCAACTGAATCCGGAAATCATGGACCATTTTGAAATCAGGGACGACGGGATGTACGCCGAGGATGTTGCCTTGGCGTCGATCGCTGATGCAGTCGGTACCCCCGTCTACGTTTATTCAACCGCTACGATAGAACGGCACGCGCGGGTTTTTTGCGACGCGGTTGCTCCGCTTGGCGACGTGCTTGTCGCCTTTGCGGTAAAGGCTAATCCCAACGCTGCTGTACTTTCCACCCTTGCTCGCATGGGGCTTGGTGCAGACGTGGTTTCGGGCGGCGAACTGGCGCGCGCGCTACACGCCGGCATTCCGGCCGATCGCATCGTTTTTTCCGGCGTCGGCAAAACCGCGGACGAGATGGCTTACGCGCTCGATGCGGGCACCGGGCAATTCAATGTCGAGTCCGAACCTGAAGCCGAGATGCTCTCTGCCGTCGCTGTGCAGAAAGGCAAAACCGCCCGGATCGCCTTTCGGATAAATCCTGACGTCGATGCGGGTACGCATGCCAAGATCTCCACCGGCAAGTCCGAAAACAAATTCGGCATCGCCTATGATCGGGCGGTGGCTGCCTACGCCATGGCGCATGCGTTGCCGGGGCTCGATCCTGTGGGCGTCGCCGTCCATATCGGCAGCCAGCTTACCAGCCTCGATCCGCTTGAATCGGCCTTCATCAAAATCGGCGGCCTTGTTCAGCACCTTCGACGTCAAGGGCATGACATCCGGGTGGCGGATCTGGGTGGCGGCCTCGGCGTGCCCTACGACCCAAGCCAGCCCGTCCCGCCTACGCCGGCCGCCTATGGCGCCATGGTGGCGCGCGTGACCAAGGGTTGGGACGTCCGTTTCATGTTCGAGCCCGGGCGGATGATCGTTGCCAATGCCGGCGTGCTCCTTACGCGAGTGATCCGTGTGAAACAGGGCGCCAGCGAACGCTTCGTAATTGTCGATGCGGCAATGAACGATCTGATGCGACCCAGCCTTTATGACGCGTGGCACGATATCAGGGCGGTAAAACCCTCCGGATCACGGATGCTGGCAAATGTGGTTGGCCCGGTTTGCGAGACTGGCGATACCTTTGCGACAGCGCGCGCGATGGAAGCGGTCGAAGCGGACGATCTCGTCGCCTTCATGACGGCAGGCGCATATGGTGCCACGATGGCGTCCACATATAATAGCCGCGCGTTGACGCCTGAAGTGCTGGTCTCGGGCGACCGTTGGGCGGTGGTACGGGCACGCCAGCCGATCGAGGCGCTGATAGCGGCTGACGCGCTGCCGGACTGGCTGAACGCGGAAGCCGCCGACGGATAAAATGAAAAAGGATCGCCAGGGCAACTACCCTGGCGATCCCTTGACATGGTCAGCGGCCGGAAGCTGCTGGGCCCGGGAAACAGATGGCGCTTAGAAGCGCGTCTCCCGAACGAGCTTGACCGACCTCTCTGCTGAACCATGAGACATCGGATCACCTCCTTTCGCGTTGTTGAAACTGGTACGAACATGATTCATCGCGAATCATCACGCAAGACTTGAAATAAAAAAAATTCCGGACAAGAATCAGAACTTCGACCCGAAGCGATCAGGCTTTGCCGAATTGAGCGCGCAATTCATCCTTGGCGCTCTCCAAAACCTTCCTTTGTTTGGGGTCAAGCGTCTGGCCTGCTCGATTGATGTAGAAGGTCAACATCGACATAGCCGAGCGAAATGGCGTGCTTCGTCGCCTGCGTGAATGCTCCGCGGAATGTTTCAGTGAGGCTGCAATCTTCGCCGGATCCTTGAGCGTGAACACGTCCTCCTTGAGATCGAGCGCATCGGAATGTTCGGTGACGTCTTGCGACCATTTTTCTTTAGTCATCTTGATCCTCTCAGTGCGCCGTTTTGAAATAGTGCACTTCGCGCTCGTGCTGCTCGGCTGCGGCGCGCGATTTGAACGTGCCGAGGTTGCGACGTTTGCCTGTCTTCTCGTCCTTCTTGCGCGAATAGAGGCGATATTGTCCCGATTTGAGCTTGCGGATCATCGGCTAACTCCTCCACCGTCAAAACGACCGATGGGGCTGTGGCGTTCCGCTTGCGGCTATGCCCGTCAGGCGCGGCAATCCTCTATCACGCGCGCGAATTCCGGCCATGCCGGAAGAATGAGCCGCGTTTTCCCGGCGACAGCGACCGCAAAGCGACCGCGACTGTACGCCAGGGTGTCGAGGAATCCATCGGCTGCACTCGTTCGAATGCTAATTTGTGCGGTCTGTCCCGACAACGGTACGATGACATATTGTTTTTCACCGAACGTACTGAGCAGCGTAATATTGCCGCTCGAAATATCCCCAAGGATTGCGGCGGGGAAGGTAAGGGTAATCGTTCTTACACTCCTCTGGCAGGCCAGATCCAGAATGCCCAGGTTGCGGCTCTCGGCGTTTTGGTAGGATGCGGTACTTGAGTTCCCATCGGCCCGGTAACGCCAGCTACCCCGGTTAAGTGGTGCATCCCGCCAATCCCCGGCCGGCGCGGGCGGCGGACTGGCCGGCGGCATGGGCGCAGGCGGCGCCCTGGTTGGCGCAGGAGGTGGCTCTGCACAGGAGGAAAGCAAGCCAAACATTACGAGGATGCCGGCGGCAGAAAAGTAAGAGCGCATCAGCCTTCTCTTTGCGGAGAAGGCTTTGCTCTGCAACCTCTTTGGTCCCGTTGCACCAACGGCCCGACGGCTGGATCCATGTTCTTCAGCGATGCATGCCCGCCATATCATCGGCGCCGCCATTCAAAATCAGCACCGGTGCGGGGTTTGCGACGTCGTGCCAACCCTGTCCGGGCGCGGGAATATTCACCCAGCGCGTCTCGCCCGCTTCGCATTTCTGCTCGGTCGCAAAAATAGAGCACGCCGCTGGTGGCGGGTAGCTTCATCATCACCCCGAACTGATCGAACTGATCGGCCGGAAGGCGCCCGGCCCATGTGATGGCTGACACCCGCTGCGCAATCATGTTCCCGCCTTCACCCTCGATCGGCTTGGGTAACGGCTGGTGCTCGATCGATAACGTCCAGCCGGGTTATGGCTGCGGCCGGGCTGAAATCACATTGTCTGGAATCGTGATCCGCAGCGAAATGGTGTCCGATCCGGCGCAGCCATGCGAAACCCGGAAGATACCGGCATAATAGCCTCCGCTGGCGGCTTGGGGGTCCACGAGCGCGATATGCGCCGATGCGGGAAACGAGAGGGTAGCAATTAATAAGCTCAGCAACGATTTGCGCATGGCTGCCTTCCTTAAAATGTTGCGCGCAGGCCGGCGTAGAAAGCACGGCGCTCGACGGGATAGTAGATGGCGGGATCGCTGCCGGGTTCCAGCGGGGATGGGATCGCGGTCACCGCCCAAATATCCCCGATTGCCTTCTTGTTCGTGAGATTGCGGGCGTCAACGAATATGGTGAGACCATCACGAATGGTTGCCGAACCGCTCAGTCCCAACATCGTGTAGCCGGGTGCGTGCGTCGTATTGGCGTAATCGGCCCACGCGCCTTGTGGCACCCATTCCACATTAGGCGAGATGCTGAGCGTGTCGCTGCCCAACCGCAGTTCCGCGCGATATTGGTGTTTCGGGATAACGGGCAAGCGATTGTCGCCATACCGCGCATCGCCGCGAAAGCGGAAGTCATTATATTGATACACCTGCCGCAACCGTGCCCAGGACGACAGGTGGAGATCCAGCCCCGCCTCGATGCCCTGATGGCGCGTGCGGCGCGCGTTGAAGGTCGAAGCCGGAATGCTTGGGTCGGCTGGATTAACGAGGAATTGCAGCAATTCCCCATGTACTGTGGCGCGGTAAATACTCACATCCCAACGCGCGATACCGATGCTTCCACGCGTGCCAACTTCTGCGGTCCACGCGCGTTGCGGATCAAGATTCACGAAACCCGGCAAGGTCTGGCTCTGTGTGAGCTCTATGAATCCTGGAAGCTCGACCGAACGGCTGTAGTTTGCATAGACCTGGATCTTGCCCCGTGCCTGCCACAACACGCCAAATTTCGGCGCAAACCTGTCATAGGTTACATCGCCGCTCGCGGCAGGATTACGGTAGTTATCGACCTGCCTGTTACCATGAACATGGACGCCGCCCGCGATCAGCGACAGCGCGGGCGCCGGCTTGATGCGCAACTCGCCATAACTGTCGATCGTGTTCGCTTTTTGCCGTGCGTCAGCCATCTGCGCGCCGCGGTGCCCGCCCACGTTGCGATATTGTCGCGCCCTTACCGTGCCGAAGCGCGCGCTGCTGCCTAACGTCATCTCCACCGAAGCGCCTGCGATCGATCCCGCAAGGTCGAGATTGGCGAACACGCCGCGATCGTCGGATTTCTGGTCGACGACCTGAAAGATCGGGTGAAACAGCTTTTTGGCATTGTAAAACGCGCCAAAGGCCAGCGATCCGTTTCCCAGATCGACCGTTGTCTTGTTTTGCAGGCGAACGGAATCGATATCGCGTTGCTGATCGCCGGCGATGTTCGACGGCAGGGACAGCGAAGGATCGGCTAAGGCCTGACTTCTCGTCAGCGCGCCGGGCAAGCGCTGGTTGATGTGATTGAAGCTGACGTAGACGCGGGTCTCGATAGCGTCGGCCAGCCGGATACCAGCATTGCCGTTGAAACGAACAGCATGGCGCTTTGCATGATCGCGATCGCCATCGCTGCTGTCAGTCGTGAGCGCGATATAGCCGTCGCCTCGCGCCGTTGCGAAGCCTGCGGCCGCTTTGCTTCGGAATGTGTCGAAACTGCCGCCGTCGATGCGAAGCTCGAATCCTGGAGCCGTTCTTCCCGTGGGCGTTACAGCGTTGACCGCGCCGCCGAGCGTCGATCCGCCGTAGCGAAGCGCGTTGCTTCCACGATACACTTCGATCCGTTGAAAGACCTGCGGATCGAGTTCTTGAAAATCCCCATTGTCGTCCGCCAGGTTGATCGGGATGCCATCCTGCAGCAGCGTCAGCCCGCGCATGTGAAAGCCGCGGCTAATCCCCGATCCGCGAATGGAAAGGCGCACTTCCTGGCCGAAGCGGGGCTGAGCGTAGACGCCTGGAGAGAAGCTCAGCGTGTCGCGCAGCGATACAGCGACCTTTTCGCCAAAAGAAGATGAGTCGATGATGTCGACACCCCCGGGCGTGGTCTGGATATTCTCGCGGGCATCCTCGGTGGCGGTATGCGCGGTCACGATGATGGGCGAGCGATCCTCGGAAGATTCCGCGTGCGCCGACACGGGAATCAGGGGGACGAGCACGGCGAGTGCCATCCTTGACGATATCGCCATGATTTCGAAACTTTCCGTTGATCCGCCTGAGGGCGGACGTGGTCGATCAGGGCTCCGCTGCAGGAACCCGTGGCTCAGACGTCAGATGGAAGGCGGACCGCGTAATGGCGGGCGGAGCCGCAGCGAGGCGGTGACCGGTTCAGCGGGGTCGGCGTCAACTCCTTGACGCTCGATATATAGGATCGCTGCCGCCAACTCGATCGGTGGCGCGGAGGACAGCAGCGGCGCTGTCGCTGCGGAAAACGCACATGGTGCTTGATCGCCCGGAAGATTGTCTTGTTTATGGGACTTGCCAAGGTCGATCGTGACTGCGGAGGCGCCAGAACAGAGCATTAGCGTCAAGCTGTTGCTGTTTCCGGGCATATAGCCAGCAGGGATTAGGAAACGGGGCGCAAGTGTGATCGCGACGAGCAGCACCGCTGCCATCCGCACCCATATCGCCTTGCCTGAAAGCTGCGTCCCCATGGCGCGGCCGATAGGCGCGGAACGAAGGAAACGCAATCCGGTCAATCCAGCACGATCGCGTCAGGGTCGCCGTCTGCCAGGATGCGTCGCGCGGCACGTCGCGCAAAGCGCAAGGTCTCCACTTTGCGACGTGCCGCCGCGAGCGGCCTGACGGCTGCTTCACGCAGGATTGCTGCGTCGTAGCGATCGGCCACGATCAACCCGCATATATTCGGCATGAATCCCTCTTCCTGAAATGGATCGAGATTGAAGCCTTGCGGCACTGCCCAGAAAAAACGATCGCAATACTCCAGATATTCAGGCCACTTGCAGTCCCCGCGCAGGTCGGCGCGCGATACCTTGATTTCGACGATGACGACGTGGCCCCGGCTGTCGAGCGCCATGACGTCCGCCCGCCGCCCATTTCCCAGCGGCACTTCGCACAATGCTATCAGGTCATGCCGGAACAACAGCCGCGAGACACCGCGCGCAACGTCGCCCGCGATAAGTGGTGAGTCTTCGAAACAGGCTTCCATGATTCGTGAATAGAACAGGACGTGAACAGATGAAAGCCCTGAGGATTACAGGATCTGCAGGGTTCAGCGCGCCCGTGCGAGCCGCGCCTTGAGCGTTTTCGGTGGCGGCGCGACCAAAAAACCGAAGCTGACCGTGCCGTTTCGTGTCTCGATCGCGTGATGCAACCGATGGGCCTGGACGATACGCTTCATGTAAGTTGATCGCGGCACATAACGGTGATCGATACGGCGATGAACGATCACGTCGTGAAAAATGAAATAAATCGCGCCATAGGCGGCAATGCCGCCGCCGATCCAGGCATAGAGCGCGCCATGGCCGAGCCCGATGCCCCACCAGAACAGGGCGATCGAAGGGATGGCGAAAATCGCCGCATACCAGTCATTCGCCTCGAACATGCCGGTGCGCGGGCGGTGGTGGCTGGCGTGGAGAAACCAGCCGGGGCCGTGCATGATCCAGCGATGCGCGGCGTAGGCGACGCCCTCCATCGCCGCGATGGTGATGACGAACAGCAATGGGCCGGCCAGATAGTGCACAATCGCCATATAGGCGTTCGTTCATCCTTGCGTCACCCCAAAGCTGATTGAAACAGCCTGTTTTTTCAGGGATGCGAATCATGCGCGGATATTTGCTTCTATTTTTGTGGGCCTCCTTGCTGACGGGCTGCACCACGGTTTCGCCGGAGGCGCGCGTTCGCACCAAATTGATTGAAGCCGGATTGAAGCCGAAGATGGCTGACTGCATGGCGGAACGACTGGTCGATCGGCTTTCCATCGCCCAGCTCAAGCGGCTCGGTTCCCTCGGCAAGTTGCAGCGCGACGATCCCCGCACGATGACAATCGACGATTTCCTCTACCGCCTGCGTGCGCTCGATGATCCGGAAATCGTGAAGGTGGTCACGAAGGCCGGGTTCGGATGTGCGATCGCTGTATGAGCAGCGCTTGATCAAGCATCCGCTCGTGCGCCGGCGGAACAAATGCAAACTCCATGACGGGCAGGCCTCCTGACACTTTCCTTGTGCGCCGCGATATGCTTTAGGCCATCGCAATCGACATGGATTCTCTACAGGACAGGCTCAACGCATGAATATTCACGAATATCAGGCCAAGGAATTGCTGGCCAAGTTCGGTGTCGCGATTCCGGCCGGCTATGCCGCACTCTCTGTTGACGAGGCTGTTGCCGCGGCTGGCAAGCTGCCCGGGCCATTGTATGTCGTGAAATCCCAGATCCATGCCGGCGGCCGTGGCAAGGGCAAATTCAAGGAACTCAGCCCGGACGCCAAGGGCGGTGTCCGCCTGTCCAAGACGATCGACGACGTGCGTGCGAACGCAACAGACATGCTGGGCAACACGCTTGTCACGATTCAGACTGGTGAAGCTGGCAAACAGGTCAACCGCCTTTATGTCACCGATGGCGCCGACATCGCGAAGGAATATTATCTTTCGATGCTGGTAGATCGGAAGAGCGGCCGTATCGCGATGATCGTTTCCACCGAGGGCGGCATGGACATCGAAACTGTCGCCCACGATACGCCGGAAAAGATCACGACGATCACGATCGATCCGGTCGAAGGCTTCCAGCCGCACCATGGCCGCGCCGTCGCGTTCGCGCTCAAGCTTTCGGGCGACCTCAACAAGCAGGCCGCTAAGACCGCCGAGCAGCTGTACAACGCCTTCATCGGCACGGATATGTCGATGCTCGAAATCAATCCGCTCGTCGAAACCACGGACGGCAAGATCCTGGTGCTCGATGCGAAGGTGAGCTTCGATTCCAACTCGCTCTATCGTCACCCGGACATCCTTGCGTTGCGCGACGAGACGGAAGAAGATCCGGCTGAGATCGAAGCTTCGAAATATGATCTCGCCTACATTAAGCTCGATGGCGACATTGGCTGCATGGTGAACGGCGCGGGCCTTGCGATGGCGACGATGGACATCATCAAGCTGCACGGCATGTTCCCCGCCAACTTCCTCGACGTTGGCGGCGGCGCGACCAAGGAAAAAGTGACGGCTGCGTTCAAGATCATTCTAAGCGATCCGGCCGTGAAGGGCATCCTCGTCAACATCTTCGGCGGCATCATGCGCTGCGACATCATCGCGGATGGCATTGTTGCCGCCGCCAAGGAAGTGAACCTTTCGGTGCCGCTGGTGGTTCGCCTCGAAGGCACCAATGTCCAGCAGGGCAAGGACATTCTCGCCAATTCCGGCCTGCCGATCGTATCGGCCGACGATCTGGGCGATGCTGCGAAGAAGATTGTGGCCCAGGTAAAGCAGGCGGCGTAAATTTTTGAACAGTCATACCCGCGCACGCGGGAATCCGTAAACTCCAGCGCCAGAGACGATGGATCCCCTTTTTTGCGGGGATGACGTGCGTAGAAAAGGATGGGATTATGAAGATCCTCGTGCCCGTGAAACGGGTTATCGATTATAATGTGAAGCCGCGCGTGAAGATGGACGGCAGCGGCGTTGATCTTGCCAACGTCAAGATGTCGATGAATCCGTTTGACGAAATCGCCGTCGAAGAGGCGATCCGCCTGAAGGAAAAGGGTGTTGCAACCGAGATCATCGCCGTTTCGATCGGTGAGGTGAAGGCTCAGGAGACGCTACGAACTGCGCTTGCCATGGGCGCCGATCGCGCGATCCTGATCGTATCGGAAACCGAGGTAGAGCCACTGGGCGTCGCCAAGATTCTTGCCAAGATCGTTGAGGAAGAAGCTCCCGGCCTGGTCATCCTCGGCAAGCAGGCGATCGATGACGACAGCAACCAGACGGGCCAGATGCTGGCCGCGCTTACCGGCCGGCCGCAGGGAACATTCGCCTCGAAGGTCGAGGTCGAAGGCGACAGCGTGAAGGTCACGCGCGAAGTGGATGGCGGTCTTGAAACGGTGAGCCTTAAGACGCCGGCGATCATCACAACCGATCTCCGGCTCAATGAGCCCCGTTACGCATCGCTGCCGAACATCATGAAGGCAAAGTCCAAGCCGCTCGCTCAGAAAACGCCGGCGGATTATGGGGTGGACGTAACGCCGCGTCTCAAGACGCTGAAAGTATCCGAGCCGCCAAAGCGGGTCGCTGGCGTGAAAGTGGCCGATGTGGATGAACTTGTCGGCAAGCTCAAGGCGATGGGAGTAGTGGCATGAAGACGCTCGTCTGGGTCGAACATGAAGGCGGCGCGGTAAAGGATTCGACGCTCGCAACTGTCACTGCGGCGGCAAAGCTGGGCGAAGTGCATCTGCTGGTCGTGGGCCAGGGAGTCGGCACGGTGGGTGAAGCTGCCGCGAAGATCGCCGGCGTAAGCAAGGTGCACGTCGCGGACGATGCGGCCTACGCCAACGCGCTGGCTGAAAATGTCGCGCCGCTTGTGGTAGAACTGATGGGGCATCATGATGCTTTCCTCGCGCCTGCCACCGCCAACGGCAAGAATATCGCGCCGCGCGTTGCCGCGCTTCTCGATGTCATGCAGATCAGCGAGATCCTGACTGTGGAGAGCGAAGATACCTTCACCCGTCCTACCTATGCCGGCAATGCGATCGCTACCGTCCAGTCTTCCGACGCCAAGAAGGTCATTACCGTGCGCGGTACGTCCTTCGACAAGGCGGCGCGCGAGGGCGGCTCTGGAACGGTAGAGGCGGTATCGGGCAAAGGCGACGCAGGACTTTCGAGCTTCGTCGGCGCGGAAATTTCGAAATCGGAACGCCCGGAACTTACGTCTGCCAAGATCATCGTTTCGGGCGGTCGTGCCCTGCAGAACGGCGAGAATTTCCATAGCCTGATCGAGCCGCTGGCCGACAAGCTGAAGGCAGGCGTCGGCGCCAGCCGCGCCGCTGTCGATGCTGGCTACGTGCCGAACGATTATCAGGTAGGCCAGACCGGCAAGATCGTCGCACCTGAAGTTTACATAGCAATCGGCATTTCCGGCGCGATCCAGCATCTTGCCGGCATGAAGGATTCGAAGACGATCATCGCGATCAATAAGGACGAAGACGCCCCCATCTTCCAGGTGGCGGACATCGGTCTGGTGGGCGACCTGTTCAAGATCGTGCCGGAACTTACTGAAAAGCTCTAAAAATCGACAGATAGCCATTTGGAAGGCGGCGCCAGCCGCCTTCCTTGTTTTCAAGTCTACCGACTCATTATCGAATAGTTAGCATCACGAGCGTAGCTTCAGTCCAGTTGAAATTGGACGGGCTTTGAGCATGCGCGGATTGTCCCTGGGCCGGTTGTTCATGATCGGACTGGCTTTACTGGTTGGCGGATGCTTTTTCGCCTGGGATCGTATCAGCAGCCTCTGGACCTATGAGCAGGTCGCCGCGCGGATCGAATCCATCAAGGTCCAGTGCCGCTTCGATGATATGACCGAGGACCGCGATTGCCGGGAAATCGAGGCGCGCCATAAGCGCGATCCGCGATATCATGGTATGACTGTCCGCCGGAATACAATTATCCGGGTCCGCTATCTGTCACCAGCGGACAGCAAACAACACATCGGCACGCTGCGGTTCGCGGGGGATATGGCCAGGCTCTATGGCTACACGACCGGTGGTTCGGCCTTCATCATGGCCAACAGCTGGGATCCGAAGAAAATCCGCCAGCTGTGACGCGTCTCGACGCCTAATTTCTCGACATGCGATTCCAAGCATCGAGGCTTGCGATCTTGTAGGCCTCGGCAAGCGTCGGATAATTGAACGTGTTTTCGATGAAGTAGTCGATTGTGCCCTTCAGGTTGAGCACGGCCTGCCCGATATGGACCAGTTCGGTGGCGCCTTCGCCAACGATGTGAACGCCGAGCAAGCGGCGGGTTTTTAGTGAGAAGATCATCTTCATCATCCCGCTGGTGAGCCCCATGATGTGGCCGCGGGAGGTTTCGCGGAAGCGCGCGATGCCGCATTCATAAGGAATGCCACGCTGCCTGACTTCTTCTTCCGTCATTCCCACCGTCGAGATTTCGGGTACGGAATAAATACCATAAGGGAAAAATTCCGGCGGCGGCGGTGGTTCAAGGCCGAAGGCGTGACAGGCAGCGAGACGCCCCTGTTCCATCGACGTGGAGGCAAGGCTCGGAAAGCCGATAACGTCGCCGGCGGCGTAAATGTGCGGGACGGCGGTCTGCATGGTCCGCGGCTCGACCGCGATCCGGCCGCGATGATCGACCGAAAGGCCAGCCGCTTCCAGATTCAGGCTATCCGTTGCGCCGATCCTGCCGGCTGCAAACAGAAGCATCTCGTTGGAAACGCGCCGTCCGTCCGCCATCCGGCAATGGGTTCGCCCGCCTTCAACCACGATCTCTGTCACGGGAGAGCCCAGGCGCAGGCCGACATTGCGGTCCCGCAGGTCATGGACGAATTCCTCGATCAGTTCCTTGTCGATGAAGTCGAGAAAGGTTTCGCGTGGTTCGATCAGCGTGACCGCGACGTCCAGCGCGCTGAAGATCGTCGCATATTCAACGCCGATCACGCCCGCGCCGATAACGGTAAGGCTACGGGGCAAATGCGGAATGTCGAGGATTTCGTCGCCGTCGAACACGCTGACGCCGTCAAAGGGCACATGGGCTGGCCTGAACGGCCGGGTGCCGACGGCAAGCAGGATATGATCGGCGGTGCAGGTCCAGCTTTCCCCGGTATCTGCAGCGACGGCGATGGTGTGCGGATCGATGAATCGACCCTCGCCGATCAGTGCTTTCACCCCGTTTCGGCTGAACTGATGTTCCAGCACCTCTACTTCATGGTCGAGTGTCTTGTGCAGCCGGGACATAAGGTCTTCGGCCGAAATATCCTGTTTCACGCGGTAGGCACGGCCGTAAAACCCGCGTTCGCGCCATCCCGAAAGGTTGAGCACGGTCTCCCGCAGCGTTTTTGATGGGATTGTGCCGGTATGAACCGAAACTCCGCCCACCCGCCGGCCTCTTTCGATGACCAGTACCGATTTGCCGAGCTTTGCCGCCTGCACGGCCGCGCGCCGGCCCGAAGGACCGCTGCCGATGACGATCAGATCATAATGATGCTGCATTGCATCAGCCCCGATAAGCGAAAAGGAAGGCAGTCCTTATCGCCGTAACAAGACAAGTTAAGGTTAACGCGCCTTTAGGTACACATAATTATCGGGCCGATTTTGCGAAGCGTAATACCGTATAACCCACCAACGCTGACAGCAACGATCCGCCCAGCACCCCGATCTTGACCTCATCGATGTGTAGGGCATCCGTAAAGGCGAGGCTGCCTATGAACAGGCTCATCGTGAATCCAATCCCGCATAGCAGGGCGACGCCGTAAATCTGCGGCCAGCTTGCGTTGGTTGGACGATCACCCAGTTGGAACGCGACGGCCAGGCGGACGCAGGAGAAGATACCGATTTGTTTGCCAAGAAACAGTCCGAGCGCCACGGCCAGGGACAAAGGCGCAAAAATCACTTCCCATCCACCACCCAACGCCACCCCGGCATTGACGAAACCGAACAGCGGCACGACACCAAATGCGATCCAGGGGTGAAGCGCATGCTCCAGGCGATGAAGAGGAGAATCCGCCGCATCGGGCCTGCCGGGTGTGGACCGGATCGGTATTGCAAAAGCAGCGAGCACGCCCGCGACCGTCGCATGGACGCCAGAAATCAGCACGGCCAGCCACAGCAATCCCGCGAGCAGCAGATATGGCAGAAGGCTCCTTATGCTCATGCGATTGAGCACGAACATGATCGCCAGAATTACCGCTGCGGCCAGCAGGGCTTGGACATTGAGGCCCGCAGTGTAGAAAAAAGCGATGATAGCAACGGCGCCCAGATCATCGGCGATGGCAACGGTGGTGACGAATATCCGCAGACTGCCTGGCACGCGCTTGCCCAGCAAAGCCAGTACGCCAATGGCAAATGCAATGTCGGTGGCAGCGGGGATCGCCCAACCATGGGCCAGGGTTGGGCTGCCCTTGACCGCCAATAGATAAATGACGGCCGGGACGATCATACCGCCCGCAGCTGCGATCAGCGGCAACAATCGATCGGACCAGCGTGCGAGATGCCCGTCCAGAAGCTCTCGTTTGATCTCGAGACCGACGACCAGGAAGAACAGGCTCATCAATCCGTCATTTACGATGTGCTGGAATGTCCATCCGAACAGAGCGCGGTGGAGAAATTCGAAATATTCTTCGGCGAGAACGCTGTTTGCCACAATCAACGCGAGAGCCGCCGCGATGATGAGAACGACGCCTCCCGCAGCCTCCTGGTGAAGGAAGTCGCGCAGGACGGAACGCGCACGGTGTAAAGGTTTCGCAATCACGCGTACGACCTATCAGTTCGTGATGAATCGCGCATGCCAAAACGGTTTAGCGAAGCTTTTACCAATATCTTGGCATTACGCTGCATTACCGAGCGAATTGCGGGGAGAAAAAGTTCAATGCTTTATTGGCTGGACGTCTCTGCGCGTGAGATGATGCTGTTCGCTGCCGTGGGTTTTCTGATCAGCGGAATAGACGACCTTTTTGTTGATCTTCTATGGCTTGGCCGATCACTTTGGCGACGACTTGTCATCTTTCAGAAGTACAGTCCCGCGACCATAAACAGTCTTGCGCCACCAGCCCATCCTGGAAAAATCGCTATCCTCATCGGCGCCTGGGCTGAGTCTCCCGTAATCGGCGCGATGCTACGCGCGGCATTGGCCCGCATAGAGCACGACAATTACCGTATTTATGTCGGCACCTATGCCAACGATCCTGCAACCGTGCGGGTCGTTGCCGAAGTGGCGCGAGAGGATCCCCGGATCAGGCTCGTTGCGGGGCAAGTCATTGGTCCGACGACAAAAGGCGAATGCCTGAACCGCGTGTGGGCAGCGCTGGTCGATGATGAGCGCAACGAGAATATCCGGTACAAGGCTGTCGTCCTGCACGATGCTGAGGACGTGCTGCATTCAGCGGAGCTCGCGCTGTTCGATCGAATGATCGAGCGCTTCGATCTCGTTCAACTGCCGGTATTGCCGCTGCGAAACGAAGCGTCGCGCTGGGTTGCCGGACATTATTGCGACGAATTTGCCGAGGCCCATCATCGTCAGCTGGTTGTTCGCGAAGCGATCGGCGCTGGTATTCCGCTGGCGGGTGTGGGCTGCGCGATCAGCCGCGCGGCGATGGAGCGCATGGCGGAGATCGGCAAGGGGCGCCCGTTCGATGAAGCCAGCCTGACTGAGGATTACGAGATTGGCTTGCGGCTGGCGGATCTGGGCCATGGCGCCGCGTTTGTAACCGTGCCGCTTACCGCGGGAGCCAACCCGATCGCGATTCGTGCGCATTTTCCGGATACGATCACCACTGCTGTGAGGCAGAAGACGCGCTGGATGATCGGCATCGCGCTGGCGGGATGGGATCGACTGGGCTGGCGTGGCGGCTGGGCCGAATGGTGGATGCGCTTGCGCGATCGACGTGCGTTGCTGGCGGCGCTCGTGCTGGGCGTCGCCTACCTTGCGCTGGCGCTTTACGGCCTCTCAACGATCGGCCATTTCATCGCCTTGAGCGACGCACTGCCTCTCTCGAGCGGGCTCAGCACGTTGCTGTGGATCAATGCGGCGCTGCTCGTCTGGCGGGCGATGATGCGGTTTCATTCCGTCCGGCACTTTTATGGATGGCGAGAAGGATGTGTCGCCGTTCTTCGGATCGTGCCGGCAAACATAATCGCGATGATGGCGGCGCGACGGGCGCTCTTCCAATATTGGCGCCTTTTGAAAGGCGACAATGTGCGCTGGGATAAGACTACGCACGTCTTTCCCGAGACGCTGCCGATCGAATGAGCGGTCCCGGCGCTCCCTTGCGCTTTCTGGCGCTGTTGCTGTTGCTGTGGGTCGGCGCGCGCGCGGCTTGGCTGTGGAGCGAGCAGGCGCGGGACACTTCTCGCGCAGCCACGTCCATTTCGGATAAAATACCGGCAAACAAATCTGTCTCAACGACCAGGAAGGCGGATGCCGTGCCGTCGCTCATTCTATCGCCTGGGCAAAGCGATTTGTCCCGCGACAAGAAGCCCGAGCGCGATACGATCCAGGCCAGGCGTGATCGTCCGCTGGCAAATGGCGGGACTGCGAAGAAGAAAGAAAATGTGCGGATGGCTCTGATTGGGCCGCACACTGCGCGCCAGTCACCCTCGTTTACCGCGCCGGACGCGCCGGTGGTCTCAGATGAGCCCGAAAGCGCTCGGCCAACTTCACGCTGGTCGGGCACGGCATGGTTGTTCGGGCGGAAAGGCGCGGATGCAGAATCGCTTGCGACCACGGGCCAGCTTGGCGGTTCACAGGCGGGTGCGCGCCTGCGTTGGCGAGTCAATAGTGATGGGCCTGCCATCACGGCACTTACGGCACGCATTTCCACGCCTCTCGAACAACGGAATGCAGCGGAAGCGTCTATCGGGGCTGAATGGCACCCGCTCCGCGGCAAACCGCTGTGGGTTGCGGTTGAACGGCGGGTCGCGCTGGGCAAGGCCGCGCGCAACGCCTGGTCTGGATATGTCGCTGGTGGAATCTGGAAACCGGATTTGCCCCTTGGCACTATAGCGGAAGGCTATGTACAAGCTGGGCTCGTGGGTGCGAAAAGCCGTGATCTGTTTGCGGACGGCGGCCTGCGGCTCAGTAAACCGATCGCCGATGAAGATGGCGTGCGGGCAGGGGTCGGGATATGGGGTGCGGCCCAGCCTGGCGTTTCGCGGGTGGATGTCGGCCCACAGATGATCGTTCCTGTCGCTGTCGATACGCAAAGGTTCAGCATCTCGATCGATCTGCGCGTGCGGGTCGCAGGCAATGCCGCGCCCGGATCGGGACTCGCGGTGACATTGGGCACGGATTTTTGACAGGGCAGTTTGCATGGGGCGCCTAATCGGTTAGCCATCGCCTGCCATGCATCTTTACCTCCCCATTGCCGGCCTGTCCGTCAATATCCTGGTCATCATCGGCCTTGGCGGGGTCGTGGGTATTCTCTCCGGCATGTTCGGGGTCGGTGGCGGTTTCCTCACTACACCGCTTCTCATTTTCTACGGCATCCCGCCCGCCGTTGCGGTTGCGTCCTCTGCGCCACAGCTCACCGGCGCAAGTGTGTCGGGCGTTCTCGCACATCGCAAGCGCGACGGCGTCGATATGCAGATGGGAGCGGTTCTGGTGGCGGGGGGCGCCGTCGGCTCGGTCGCCGGTGCATATATGTTTCAGGCGCTCCAGGCGGGCGGGCAGATCGATATGGTGGTCGGGATTCTCTATGTTGTTCTGCTGGGCGGCATCGGCCTAACCATGGGAAAGGAAGCCATAGGAAGCCTGGTCGCCGTTCGCAGTGGTCAGCCAGCGCCGCGCAAGCTCAATCGACACAATCCGCTGATCGCGGCATTGCCGCTGCGATGGCGCTTCTATCGTTCCGGCTTGTACATCTCCCCGCTTGCGCCCTTGGGACTTGGTTTTGCGACGGGTATTCTTACTGCGCTGATGGGGGTTGGTGGCGGCTTCATTCTGGTTCCCGCGATGATCTATCTGCTGGGCATGTCAACACGCGTGGTCGTGGGAACCTCGTTGTTCCAGATCCTCTTCGTCACGATGGTGACCACGATGATGCATTCGCTTACGACCCGGTCTGTCGATATCGTTCTGGCGACCTTGTTGCTTATCGGCAGCGTCACCGGCGCACAATTTGGCGCCCGCTTTGCTCAGAAGGTCAAACCTGAATATCTCCGCCTCTTGTTGGCGTTGATGGTTCTCATCGTTGCGTTTCGCATGGCCTTGGGGCTGACGTGGCGGCCTGACGAAATCTACTCGGTGCAGCCGTTGTGAATCGACGCCACCGGGCAATGCTGTTCTTCGCGCCCCTGCTTCTGGCTGCCTCGTCTCCCAAACTCGTTCCCGATGTATCACAGCGCCGTATCGACATAGTCTATAGTTTCACCGGCGCTGAATTGCTGCTGTTCGGTGCGATTCTTTATCCGGGGGGACGGGTGCCCGATCGGCCGGTTGATATCGCCGTGGTGCTGCGGGGACCGGATGAATCCATCGTCGTTCGCGAAAAGCAGAAGATTGCCGGGATCTGGATCAATGCAGCAAGCACGCGCTTCCAGTCCATGCCTTCATTCTATGCGGTTGCTGCATCCCGGCCCGTGGAGGCGCTGGTCGACGAACGAACGGCTGCAATCTACGAACTGGGCGTCGGCAATCTCCAATTGTCTCCCTCCAGTCTGGATACGGCGGAAGAACAAAAGCGTTTCGAGGCCGGATTGGTGGATCTCAAACGGCGCAACGGCCTTTACGTTGAAGTTGCGAGAGGCGTCGAAATCACTGATGGAGTGCTTTATCGCGCCAGAATTACCATTCCGGCACGGGTGCCTGTCGGAAAATATACTGCGGAAACTTTCCTGATCCAGGATGGGCGCGTACTTGCCGCTGCCGTACGCGATGTCGAGATCGACAAGTCTGGTTTCGAACGATTTGTTGCTGCAGCAGCGCAGAATAACGGCTTCATATACGGCCTCTGCGCAGTGATGATTTCGCTGCTGTTTGGTTGGGCAGCGAGCGCGTCGTTCAACCGCTCCTGATCGGCGTTGCTGGTTTTTTAACGTCTCCCGCGTACGAATCGCTGTGATGTATCACGCGTAATCGGGGACGGTATGAACGATTTGACGGGAATGCACGGCTTCGGCCATGCGGCGGGATCAACACCGCTTGATGCAACCGTCGAGATCGGACGGGTGATCGACGTGTCCGGATCGGGCTCCAGGATTACGCTCGATGGACCAATCCTCAATATGTTGTCGGATAGTGAAGATCCTGCCATTTCGACGGCGGGGAATATCGGCAACCACGTCAAGGTATCGGTTGGCAGGCGCTGGCTGGTTGCGATCGTCCGCACCATGAAGCTCGCCGAAGCCGACGGCGACCTGATTCTCGCGGACGTTGATTTCATTGGCGAAGGCCTTGCGGACAATGAAGGTCGGTTAATTCATTTCCGGCGGGGCGTGACCCGCTATCCCGTTCCCGGCGCCCGCATCTATCCGATCGATAGCGCTGACCTGAAACAGATGTTCTCGCCCGACTCCCGTGCGCATGTGGAGATCGGCACCATTTATCCGACATCGGATGTTCGCGCGGCACTCTATATCGATCAATTCCTTGGCAAGCATTTCGCCCTGCTCGGATCGACCGGCACCGGCAAATCGACATCGACCGCGCTGATCCTGCACAAGATCTGCGAGCATGCGCCAAATGGCCATATCGTCATGATCGATCCGCACGGTGAATATAGCGAGGCGTTCAAAACCACGGGCGCGATCTTCGACGTCAGCAATCTCGCAATGCCATATTGGCTGATGAATTTCGAAGAACATTGCGAAGTGCTCGTCACGGGCGCTGGCGATCAGCGGCAGCAGGATTGCGACATCCTGGCCAAATGCCTTCTTGCCGCACGTGCGAAGAGCCGCATCGCTGAAGGACTGGGCAAGCTCACCGTGGACAGCCCGATCCCCTATCTGCTGACGGACCTGTGCAACATCATTCAGGCGGAGATGGGTAAGTTGGAAAAGGCGGGGACGAGCGCCCCCTATATCCGGCTGAAAACGAAGATCGACGAGATTCGCGCCGATCCGCGCTACACCTTCATGTTTTCCGGCGCGATGGTCGGCGACAGCATGGCCGGCTTCATTTCAAAGATTTTCCGGCTGCCGGGCGACGGCAAGCCCATTTCCATCATCGACGTTTCCGGTGTTCCGTCGGATATCGTTTCGGTCGTGGTCGCGATGCTGTCCCGGATGGTATTTGACTATGCCATTTGGGCGCGCGCGGAAGAACAGAATCCTGTGCTGCTCGTTTGCGAGGAAGCGCATCGATACGTTCCTAGTGATCGCGTGGCGACTGGCGCCGCAGTACGCGGAGTGCTGGAGAGGATCGCCAAGGAAGGCCGTAAATACGGCGTCTCGCTCGGGCTTATCACGCAGCGTCCGTCCGATCTTGCGGAAGGCGTGCTCTCCCAATGCGGCACGATCATCTCGATGCGCCTTAACAACGATCGCGATCAGGCTTTTGTGAAGTCGGCGATGCCGGAAGGTGCGCGCGGTTTCCTTGACTCGATACCGGCGCTGCGCAATCGCGAAGCTATCATCTGCGGCGAGGGCGTCGCCATTCCGATCCGCGTTTCGTTTGATGATCTGGCAGCCGATAAGCGCCCTGCCTCGCAAGACCCGGTATTCTCGGAACTCTGGAAAACCGAAGGCGGCGAAACGGAAATGCTCGACCGCGTAATCCATCGCTGGCGGACGCAGGGCCGCTGAGAACGGGAAAAACCGGGATCGAAGCGGCCGGCAGTGCTGGCTCAAAGCATCAAAAAAGATCCTTAGGATCAGCTGACGATCAAGCGCAGAGCGAGCTACCCCCGCTTTTTCGCGTCCTTTTTGGGCACCTCTACAGTCGCGGTTTTCGCTTCTGGCTGCTTTTCCGTCTTGCGTGCAAAGGTTGGAAAAGCCCCGGGACGGACAGAGAGATAATTTGCGAGTGTCGACCGGAATTTCTGGAGTTCGGCCCCGGTAAGCTGGGCTTGGGTCACGAAGCTGACACTCGTCGGGTTAACTGCAATCTGATTGCGGTAGACTTCGAAATGGAGATGCGGCCCCGTTGACATGCCGGTCGACCCGACATAGCCGATCACTTCTCCTTGGCGGACGCGTTCGCCGACATGCGCCGCGATCCGGCTCATATGGCCATAGCCCGTGGCCAGACCGCCGCCATGTTTGATTTGCACGAAATTGCCATGGCCGCCATGCCATCCGGAGAAGGAGACGACCCCGTCGGTGACCGCAACGATCGGCGTCCCCATTGCTGCGCCGTAATCGACGCCGCGATGGAAGCGCGTATAACCGAGCAGCGGATGAAGACGCATGCCAAACGAGGAAGTCAGGCGTGCGCCTGCCACCGGACGCTGGAACGCACCGCGCGACTGGCCGACACCTGATGCCTCGAACCATTCGGTGCGCCCGCCGGTTGTCCATTTCAGCAGGCGAACCTTGCGCTTGCCCTGATCCAGTCCGCCGTACAGCAAGTCGCCAATCTCGACTTCGCCGGTCTCGGCACGGCGCTGCGCGATGACGAGGTCGAACTGATCGCTAGCCTTGATGTCGCGCGCGATGGAAAGATGGCCAGCCAGTGCACGCAGATAGGTTTGGACCGCACTGGCGGGAGCGCCGGCGCCGCGTGCCGCGACATAAAGCCCCGAGCCTACGCGTCCCTGGATCCGCAAGGGCGTATCATCGACGGCGATCGGCATCCGGCGAAGACGAAGCGCGCCGCCCGTTTCCGGCCGTTCGACGGCAAGCGCCAGATCCAGCCGGGCGCGGAACTTGATTTCCTGTAGAGGGCGAGCCTCGTGCTTGTTGGCGCGGCGGCCCATGACGATGTCCATCCGCGTGCCAGCGTCGATCGAGCCCAATGGCACCGCGCTGGCGACGAGATCGCCCACCGTCTTGGCTTCGGCGTCGGAAACCCCGGCGCGCTCCAGCGAACGAATAAATCCGTCGCCTTGGCCAAGCGTTGCGGTGAGTTCGATGCGGGGCCGTTCGGGCGTGTCTTCCAGCAGTTCTACCGCTTCGGTGGCCGCCATGCGGCGTCCGGTGTCAGCACCATAAGCGAGCGGTGAGAATGAAAGCGCGCGTTCTTCCTGCCACTGTACTTCAGGCAAGGTTGCGGATTGGGCGCCGGGCAACGGCGCGAAATCCGGTCGCAGCGACCAGGCCGACGCGCATAGCGCAAAGCAGATGGCAGCACCGCGGCACCAGTCGCGGGAACCGATGCGGGAACCCAGATCAACGACGAAATCGGTTTCTTCGATCCAGTGGCGAATATTTTGCGCAAGATCGCGAACGGGTGTCGTGTCGGCCGGCAATGGCTTAAGCGCGCGATCAAGCGACAACATCGCAGTGCCGCCAGCCGCGCCAAACCCTGGATCATTACGTTGGTACAAGGCCAGTCCGCCCCCGTATCGCCTTATCGCCGTTTATCCATGATTTGGAGCCCGGATCGATGAAAGGACTGTGGCGGATAAGGGTTAATGTCAAATTAAACCAGTGATTTCCCCTGATTGCTTGCGACGAACGGTAGCTTTTCGGCTGGTGAACCGAAAAGGCCAGTGGAACTTTAATTTGGCTTGCGCTGCCTCATCAACATGCCGATGTTGTCGTTATGGCCGCGTTCGATCCATCACCGCCGGTTGCGGTCCTGGGCCCAACCAATACCGGCAAGACCCATCTCGCCATTGAGCGGATGTGCGGTCATTCGTCGGGGATGATTGGTTTTCCGCTGCGGTTGCTGGCGCGCGAAGTTTACGATCGCGTTGTGGAGATCAAGGGCAGGGATCAGGTTGCGCTGATCACCGGTGAGGAAAAAATCCTGCCTGCCAAGGCGCGCTGGTTCATGTGCACGGCAGAATCCATGCTGCTCGATCGCGAGTTCGCTTTTGTCGGGCTGGACGAAGCGCAACTGGGCTCAGATCCCGAACGGGGACATGTGTTTACGGATCGGTTGTTGCGTGCGCGGGGTCGTGAGGAAACGATGATCCTTGGATCGGATGCCCTGCGTCCGATGCTGCGAGCGCTCATCCCCAGGGTCGACATCATCTCGCGGCCCCGCTTCTCGACGCTGAGCTATGCCGGCTCCACGAAGCTTTCACGCCTTCCGCCGCGTTCGGCGATCGTCGCTTTCTCGGCGGAGGAAGTATATGCCGTTGCCGAAATGCTGCGCCGTCTGCGCGGCGGTGCTGCGGTTGTAATGGGCGCGCTTTCGCCACACACGCGCAATGCCCAGGTTGCCATGTTCCAGGCGGGCGAGGTGGATTATCTGGTGGCGACCGACGCCATCGGCATGGGCCTGAACATGGATGTGTCCCACGTGGCTTTTGCCTCGCTGCGCAAGTTCGACGGGCGGCGCCAACGGCGCCTCACCGTTGCCGAGATGGCGCAAATCGCCGGTCGGGCCGGACGGCATCAGCGTGATGGAACATTCGGCACCCTGAGCCTGGAGGGCGGCGGGGCGACCTTCGAGCCGGAGGAGATAATGGCGATCGAGGAGCATCGCTTCCCCCCGCTTGATCATCTTTACTGGCGCGAGGGACAACCGCGTTTTTCCAGCCTCGATGCGCTGATCGCCGATCTTGAGCAAAAGCCCGATCATCCGGTTCTTCGTGCCGCGCCGGAAGCGATCGACCTTACGGTGCTGAAGCGCCTCGCAGACGAAGCCTGGGTGCGTGAACGTGTTCGTCAACGCGGCATGGTCACCCGGCTTTGGGCGGCCTGTGGACTTCCCGACTTCCGCAAGACGGGGGCGGAAACCCACGGCAGGTTGGTGGGTACCATCTTTCGCCATCTGAGCGAGGGCAAGGGACACCTGCCGGTTCCGTGGTTTGCCGAGCAGCTGGCCCGGCTGGATACAGTGGCGGGCGACGTGGAAACGCTTGCCGATCGCATCGCTGGCATTAGAACGTGGGCCTATATTGCGCATCGACCGGACTGGCTGGCGGACCCCGCGCAATGGGCAGAGCGCGCGCGTGCTATAGAAACCCGTCTGTCCGATGCGCTTCACCAGCGTCTGACCCAGCGCTTCGTGGATCGGCGCACAGCCGTGTTGATGCGCGACCTTGGTGCGCGCGGTGTCGATATGCTGCCGGTCACGATCGCAGCGGATGGCGAGGTCGCCGTTGACGGCGAACCGATCGGGCGCCTGGAGGGTTTTCGTTTCCAGACTGATCCGGCGGCGCGCCTTGTCGATAAAAAGCGCTTGCTTGCTGCGGCGGAACGCCGCCTGGGCAGCGAGCTCGGCAAACGTGCGCTGGCGCTCGCGGAGGATGACGACAGGGCATTTACCCTTGCGACCGATCCCGGCCGGCCGGTCGCGATCTTCTGGCGAGGCGACGTCGTCGCGAGGTTTGAGCGCGGCAAATCGCTTTTCGCGCCGCGCATCATGCTGCATCGCGCGCTCGAAATCCTGCAACCGGCGGAGCGGCGCGCTGTGGAAACCCGGCTTGCCGCATGGCTGGCATCCATGATTGCGCAGACACTGCCCGCGCTGCTGCGGCTCACCGATGCCGCGCGTGACGGAGCAATTCCTGCGCCGCTGCGCGCTCTTTTTGCGCCGGTCGCGAACGCCGGAGGCACGATCGCTCGCGCTGCGATTGATACCGCGGTTACTGCCCTGGATCGCTCATCGCGCCCTTCGGCAGGCAAGCTGGATGTGAAGATCGGAGCGCTGGATATATTCGTACCGGCGGTGCTGAAGCCGGAGGCGATACGCTGGCGCCTCGCACTGTGGGCCATTCAGACAGGTCAGATGATGCCGTTGCTGCCTCCGCCCGGCGCCGTGACAGTTGCAACCCCGAAGGATTCGGTTATCGCATCAGCCTGGGCGACCGCCGGCTATCGTGGCGTCGGCATCCAGATGTTGCGGATCGATATGGCGGAAAGGCTGGCCCGGCAATTTCACGACGCGCGCGCGCGTCGAAGCGCGGAGCAGATGCCGTTCGAGCCGGATGCTGCATTTGCCATCTCGCTGGGCCTTCATCCGGAAAGTCTCGCCCGCTTGCTTGGCGATCTGGGTTTTCGGAAGGGACCGGATGGCTGGGTATGGCGGGGGCGCCCTTCCCGAACCGGCAAAATCGTGCAGCATGAAAAAGACAATGCGTTCGCTGCGCTCAAGATATTGCAGGGCAAGCATGGCTGAGGCCAGCATGCGGATCGACAAGTTTCTATGGTTCACCCGTTTTGCCAAGACCCGGACGATAGCTCAGGAAATAGCAGAAAACGGCCATTTGCGGATCGACGGCAGGCCCATCGACCGTGCGCACAGCCCGATAAGGATCGGATCGGTGTTGACCTTTGCGCACCACGGCAGGGTACGGGTAGTACGGGTCGAATGCCTTCCTGCGAGACGGGGCTCACCCGCAGAAGCCGCATCCTGCATAGCGGATCTATCACCGCAGTGAACCTGGGGCGCAGACCCATTATTTACGAGGATCGCGACCTCGTAAATAATGGGTCTGCACGCTAGCTACGGTTGACGTGGAAGCCGGCCCGACATAGCAGGGCCTGATCGTTTTGGAGCTCGATAAATGACCTACGTTGTCACTGACGCCTGCATCCGCTGCAAATATATGGATTGCGTGGAAGTATGTCCCGTGGATTGTTTCTACGAGGGCGAGAACATGCTGGTGATCAATCCCAACGAATGCATTGATTGCGGCGTTTGCGAACCCGAATGCCCTGCAGAAGCAATCCTGCCCGATACGGAGAACGGCCAGGAAAAATGGCTTGAACTGAACACCAACTTTTCCGCGCAGTGGCCGAACATAACCCGCAAGCGGGAAAGCCCGGCGGACGCCGACGAATATAAGGGCCAGGAAGGTAAGTTCGAGAAATATTTTTCGGCAGAACCCGGCGAAGGCGACTAGACTTCCTTTTCCGCTGATTAGGGACGGAAAAACTGTGCTCGCAAGCTGCGGGCGCATTAATAGCGTAATGCTGGCATATTTCCTACGAATGTGTTACAAGGTTCGTCGTCATGGCGGATGTCCCCCTCATCCGCAGTCTAAAACCGGAGCAATTGCCGCGTGTTCGCGGGTTTCGAACGCTTATACCGCGATTCATGAGACTTGAAGAATGTTTGCGGCAAACTCAAAGAAAGGTTCGCATAAATGGCTGCTAATGCGCTGAGCTTCGTTGTCGGCGATTATGTCGTTTACCCAAAGCACGGCGTTGGCCGTGTCATCGAATTACAGAGCCAGGAAATTGCGGGCACCAAGCTCGAACTTTACGTGCTTCGTTTTGAGAAGGAGAGAATGACGCTCCGCGTTCCGACCAACAAGGCGGAATCCGTGGGCATGCGCAAATTGTCGTCGAACGCGACCATGCAGGAAGCACTGGCGACGCTCAAGGGCAAGCCGCGGATCAAGCGGACCATGTGGTCGCGCCGGGCGCAGGAATATGAAGCCAAGATCAATTCGGGCGATCTCGTTTCGATCGCAGAGGTGGTCCGCGATCTTTTCCGTGCAGATGATCAGCCCGAACAAAGCTATTCCGAGCGTCAGATCTTCGAAGCGGCGACCAGCCGTCTCGCGCGCGAACTCGGCGCGATGGAAGCGACCGACGAACCGGGCGCGCAGGAAAAGATTCTCGATATCCTGCGCAAAGCAGCCGAGGCGAACGCCAAGCTGATGCGGGCCTCAGTCGACGACTGACACCCGATCCGTTGCCGCATGAACAGGTCAAGGGCGGTGCCTCGCGGCGCCGCTCTTTTCTTTTGCGCGGCATATACCGATAAGAGGCCGATGTATCGCCCATTGATCTCCATCGTCGGTCTGGTTTCGCTGCTGTCCGGTGCGCCCGGTCGAGCGGAAGAACGGAATTACAGCGTTACCAGCTTCACGCGCGTCAGGGTGGTCGGACCGGTTAAACTGGTGATCCAGACCGGCCGCACGCCGACTGCCGTGGCGCGGGGAGACCGGCTGGCGATCGACAGGCTTCAGGTGGAGGTCAGCGATGATCTCCTGATGGTCGGGGTAGACCGGTCCAATTGGACGGGGGATTCCACCGCCAAGGATAAAGGGCGGGCCGCGCTCTATGTAAGCACCGGCAGCCTCGCAAGCCTTTCGGTCGTCGGGGCGGGTGACGTGGTTGTCGACAAGGTCCGGGGCGGAACGTTCACCCTGATCCTCGCGGGATCCGGCAGCGCCGCCGTTCAGTCGCTCGATGTCGATCAATTGACGGTAGGCATCAATGGCGCGGGTGACGCAGTGCTGGCTGGCAGCGCGAAGCAGGGGAAAATTCGCACACAGGGCAACGGCAATGTGGACGGAGTGAACTTGGCCGTTGACGATGTGGAAGTGTCGTTGATCGGCGCGGGCAATATCCGGCTGAAGGCCAACCGTTCCGCCAAGACGCTGCTCAAGGGATCCGGTCAGATCACCATCGACGGCGGAGCTGCTTGCACGGGGACGCGCGACGGCTCCGGTGACGTGCTTTGCGGCAACGTGGAACAGTAACCCGCGAACTTCGGATTCAGTTGGCTAGAAGATGCCGCCACCGATCATCAGGCGAAGCACACCGACCACGATCACGACGATATTGAGGTTGCGGCCGGTATTCGAGCTTGAAATAGCGCCGATGCCAAGCCCGATCACGGCCAGCGGGATGATGAACCAGTTGGCCCACCCGATCAGCGGAATGAAGGCGACGGCCGCCAGTATGAGCGCTACCGCACCGATCAGCAAAGATATCAGATTGAGCATCGGCACATCATTTCGGGGGCTCTCCGTGACAGCATTAACAGGAAATCGTGGTATCTATACGCTTCATCAACCCCTTCCGGTCTAAAAGTTCGCGATTTTTTCCGGGAGTTCGAGAATGGCGATGCGTACTTACACCAGCCTGGCGGCGCTTGCGCTCGTGCTTGCGGCCTGCGGTGGTGACAAGAACAAGCAGGCCGGTGCCAACGAGGTGGATCCCGCCGTTGCGAACGCGCTGGAGGATCAGATCATGGTCGATCCAAATCTTGCGGCGCAATCAAACCGCTTCAGCGCGCGCGACACCAACAACAATCTCCAGGCGCCAATGCCGGCGACCGGAAAGGGCGGGCCGCCTGCCCCGCATGTCGGCAAGCTGATGCGCGCGCCGGAGCCGGTTTCCGCGAATGGCGGTGGCGGTGTCACGCTCGGACAGCTGGCCAAGGAACAATCGGCCAAGCGGCGCGACGCCAAGGCGACGCCGGACTGTGATAAGAATTTCCAGTACAGCATGGGCTGGGCCACCAAGCTGCCGGAAGGCTTCTCGCTCTATCCGGACGCACAAGTAACGGAGGCCGCAGGTAACAATTCCGCGCCGTGCCGGATGCGGCTGATAAGCTTTGCGAGCAAGGCGCCGCTGCAGACGCTGATCGATTTTTATTATACCCAGGCCGTGCGCAGCGGCTTCAACGCTGAACACCAGCTTAGCGACGGCGAGCATATTCTGGCCGGCGCCCGTGAAAAGGACGATGGCGCATATTATCTGGTGTTCAATGCGCGCAAGGATGGCGGCACGGACGTGGACATGATCCTCAACCACGGACGGTAATTGTCCAAAGGGTGGCGGTGCGGCCTTTGCCGCGCTACAGCGCCGCCATGCCACCCCTTCTTCTCGTCATGCTCGGCGGCGCCATAGGCGCCGGTTTTCGCTACAACCTCAGCAAGGTCGCGCTTCAGCATATGGGGCCGGGTTTCCCGTGGGGAACCTGGATCGCCAATCTGCTGGGCGGCTTGCTCATGGGTTTCCTTGCCGGCACCCTGGCGGACATGGCCAAGGATGGAGAGCCGCTGCGCCTGTTCCTCGGCGTCGGCGTGCTGGGCGGCTTCACCACTTTTTCCGCGTTTAGCCTGGAAACATATAACATGCTGGTGCGCGGTGATTACGTTATGGCCGTTGCTTATGCGGTTTCGTCTGTCGCTGGTGCGGTCCTGATGCTTTTCCTCGGCTTGATGCTGACACGGATCTTCGGATGAGCGATCCCGGACGCATCTTCACGGTGGCGGAAGACGATGACGGAATCAGGGTGGATCGGTGGTTCAAACGCCATCTGCCGGATGCGAGCTTCAACATCGTGTCGCGTTGGGCGCGGACGGGCCAGCTGCGTGTCAACGGTGGCCGTGCGACGCCGGGCGACCGGCTGCGGGCTGGGCAGACGATTCGCATTCCGCCAGTGGAAGCCGTGCCGAAACCCGCTGCTGCTGCCGTGAAGCCGAAGCGGGAGCGCCCGCCGCTTCCGCCGGAAGAAATCGAGTTCGCCCAGTCGATGGTGATCCACCGGGACAAGGCGGCACTGGTGCTCAACAAGCCGCCGGGGCTCGCCACGCAGGGCGGCACCAAGACGGACCGGCACGTGGATGGATTGCTCGACGCGCTGACATTCGAAGCCGAGGGCCGCCCGAAGCTGGTCCATCGCCTCGACAAGGACACGTCCGGCGTGCTGCTCGTGGCGCGCTCGGCCAACGCCGCGGGGCATTTCGCCAAGGCATTTTCCAGCCGCACCGCGCGTAAGGTTTACTGGGCGCTTGTCGTCGATGTGCCGTCGATCGAAGACGGGATGATCGAACTGCCGATCGGGAAGCAACCCGGCACCGGCGGCGAGAAGATGTATGTTGACGAAAAAGAAGGTAGCCCCGCCCGCACCCGCTATCGCGTTATCGAGCGCGCCGGCAACCGCGCCTGCTGGGTGGAACTGCAGCCGTTTACCGGGCGTACCCATCAGTTGCGGGTCCACATGGCGGCGATCGGCCATCCCATCGTTGGCGACGGGAAATATGGCGGGCAGGAGGCTTTCCTGACCGGCGGAATCAGCCGCAAGATGCACCTCCATGCCAGGCGCCTGAAAGTAGATCATCCGTCCGGCGGCGTGATCGACGTGACCGCCGAATTGCCGGAGCATTTTGCGGAAAGCCTGGTACATCTGGGATTCGATCAGTCCGCTGGCGATCTGCTGCCGATCGACGAAGTGAAATTCAGTGAAACCCGCGAGGGCAAGAAGCGCGCAATCGAGCAAAAGGCAAAGCAGGCGCGCAAGGCCCGAAAAGGCGAACGGCGGGGCCGGGGCAAGGCCTGATGCATCCCGACGCGTGTTTTTCGTGGACCGATGAAGCCGAAATGCAGGGGTTTGCAAATGAAATAGCCTTTGCCCATCTCTTCGCTGCGACCACGGCGGGCCTGATGGTCGCGCATGCGCCCGTGATCGTAACCGATGAGGGCAATCTCCGCTTTCACCTGGCCCGCAGGAACGCGCTCGCGCGGCATATCGAAGGCGCGTCTGTCCTCGCCAGTATGGTCAGTCCGGATTTCTATGTGAGCCCCGACTGGTATCGCCAAGCCGACCAGGTGCCGACATGGAATTATCGCGCGATCGAAATCGAAGGGCCAGTCCATCGCCTCGATGACGCAGCGCTGATCGAGCAACTCGAGCAGTTGAGTGCTGCACAGGAGGAGCGGCTGGCGCCCAAGCCGGTATGGACGCGCCACAAGATGGCGCCTGGGCGGTTCGAAGCAATGCTGCCGGCGATAATGGCCTACGAGCTTCGTGCGACATCGTGGCGGGGCACGCTCAAGCTCAGCCAGAACAAGAATGCGGCGGATCGCGAAGGGGTGGCGGAGGCGCTTGAGGCGCTTGGGCAGACCGGCAACGCTGATCTTGTACGCAAGGCGCGCCGGCCATGACCAACCGCCTCGCCATTTTCGATTGCGATGGCACGCTGGTGGATAGCCAGGCCAATATCTGCCTTGCGATGGAGGATTGTTTTCAACGGGGTGGACTGGCGGCGCCCGACCGCATGGCCATCCGGCGGATCGTCGGCCTTAGCCTGCCGGAAGCAATGCAGGCGCTTGCACCAGATGCCCATCCCGATCTTCATGTGCAGATGGGTGCGGATTACAAGAGCGCCTTCCAACGGCTCCGTGGCGCTGGAATGGTCGAGGAGCCGCTATTCGACGGTATCATCGAGACGATCGTCGCATTGCGCGAGGCCGGCTGGCTGCTGGGCGTCGCGACGGGCAAGTCCGATCGTGGACTGGCGTTCTGCCTTGCGCATCACAAGATCGATCATCATTTCGCGACCCTGCAGACCGCGGACCGGCATCCCTCCAAGCCGCACCCTTCGATGATCCGTCAGGCGATGGCGGACACAGGGGCGGCGCGCGAAACCACGTTGATGATCGGCGACACCGCGTTCGACATCGGCATGGCGCGCGCCGCCAGCGTCACGGCGGTGGGCGTGGCCTGGGGATATCACCCGCCGGAGGAGCTGGCGGCCGAGGGCGCGGACCATGTCGCGCTGATTCCGGCCGATATCGTTGCATTCGCGAGGACACGATCATGACGCCTGAAGACCAGGACAAGCTTGCCAAGACCCGTTTTGCCGTGATGAACGCCGCGCGCGCAGGCGGGGTCGCGATCATGCTGCTCGGCATGTTCATCATCGCAAGCGGCGTGATCCAGCCCAAGGAAACGATCGGTACGATCATTTTCGCGGCGGGATTTGCGGAAACGCTCATTCTTCCGCGCATCCTCGCGCGCAAATGGCGGACTCCGCCCGGATCATGAAGCGCTTCTGGAAAGCCGTGGACGTGAGGGCCGCCCCGGATGGCCAGTGGGGTGTTATGCTTGACGGGCGTCCGGTTCGAACGCCGGGCAAGAACCTGCTCCGGGTTTCATCGCCCGTGCTGGCGGATGCCATCGCCGCGGAATGGGATGCCTCGGATCAGGACGTCGATCCGCGGACGATGCCGTTCACTGGCCTGAGCAATGCCGCGATCGATCGGATATTACCGGACCCCGACGCCTTCACCGCGGATCTCGCGAAATATGCGGAAAGCGACGTGCTCTGCTACCGCGCCGAAGATCCCCCGGAACTGGCCCGGCGCGAAGCGGAGCAATGGAATCCGTTGCTGGAATGGGCGCAAAAGCGGTTCAATATTCATTTCGAGATCGTCCACGCGATCATCCATCGCGCGCAGCCCCCCGCCACGATCGTGCGTCTCGCCGCGGCATTGTCGCCAATGGACCCGTTCCAGCTGGCGGCGATGTCTCCCCTGGTGACGATCAGCGGGTCGCTGGTGACCGCGCTGGCGGTGTTTGAAGCGCATATCGACGCCGATACGGGATTTGCGATTACCCACCTCGATGAGATCTGGCAGGCCGAGCAATGGGGCGAGGACCATCTCGCCACCGAAGCGCGCGCCGCCCGGCGGAAGGATTTCGTGACGGCGGCGGCGTTTTTGGGTCTGCTGCGGGGATAGGCATCCGCGCGGAAAGCGGACGGTCCCTCGACTTCGCCCGGAACGAACGGGGGCTATTGAAAGGACCAATAGCTATCCCGACAAGCCGAAATGCACGCACCGTTCGTCCCGAGCGAAGTCGAGGGACGTGCTTGCCAGCGCCTCCCGTCGACATCCGCCGCTGCGTTCCTGGCCACGAGGCGACGTGCGACGCCACGCGCGTAATTGTTCAGTCGAAACATCAATAATGCCATCCGGGCCTGTTGTTGGGTTTGGTTGAGGAAGTTGAGACATGCCCTTGTGCCTCAACCGGCGTGCCAAAGTTCACACATGGTTCACACCAAAATCACCTGTGTCCGTAGTCGCATTCGTGTTGTCGCAATACGAATGCGGCTGAGCGTTTGTTGGTTCTGGGAAGTTTCGAGGAGCGGACACTTCAAACGAAACGAGCGGGGCAATGGCGATCTGCACAGTGGCTCCGGGATAAGATGGAGGAGAGCAGAGAGCATGGCAGGCTGGCGGCGTGTAGGACAGGGCGTTCGTACGAAAGTTCGCGCGGTTTAAGGGAGGGTTCAAGGGTTATTGCACGTGTCATGTCTGGACGGCGCCCTGCGATCAAGGGGGTGTTTAGCGCGATGATCGAGCCGGATGCGGTCATGTCTACGGCGTGTTTATGGGGGACTATTGCCCTCCAGCCCTGATGGTTGTCCGCTGTCTGGATGGCGACGTGCCGCCGTAATCGTAATACCACCAATACCACCGTCTATTTATTCTTAACTCCGCTGCACTGAACCGCGCGAGCGGTGAATTCATTTTCAGAGATCTTTCCATCATGATCCGCATCGGCGCATTGTATTCCGAGCTCCTGGTAGGCAACAAACTCGCTTTTAGAAACCAATCCATCCTTGTTTTTATCAGCATTTCGAAACTCTTCGCGCGTCATTTTCGCATAGCTATCGGACGTTTGCGTACTAACCGCACTCAAATACATTTCAAGCTCTGCCTTATCGATTCGTCCATCCTTGTTCTTGTCAATCTGATCAAAAGCCGACGCCATACGCTCAACGAAACTTATTTGTTCGGTGCGGTGTTCTTTGCAACCTATGATAAAGACCGACGAAATTAAGAGGGGGATAATTGCCTTCATTATTTGACCCTCAAAAGATATCTTGTGCTCGGTAGCGTGCTCTCATTCGGCCTTACGGATATAAACGACGAATTCCCCGAAATACCAAATATAGAAGTCGTGAACTTTCCGGTGAACGTTGGAACGTCCATTCTTGAGGTTATTTTGTTACGGTGACACGTGCAATAACCCCCAAATGGGCTGGCATAGAAGAAAGAAGTTTAGGGGTTATTGCACGTGTCACCGTAACCAAGAGTTTAGGGGTTATTGCACCTGGAACCGTAATTCCGATTGCCGTCGAGGTCATAGCTTCGCCCATAGGAAAAGCCGAGCGGTCCAACGCTTATACCGGCGCTCCAACTGTCGCCGAACCCCGCAAAATCCGAGAGTCGATTTGCGGTGACACCTCCACCCGAAACACCAAAATCGAGTCCGGCGCTAAAGTTTGACGAGGAATATGTTCCCCATGTGCCCGTCTGAACGCTGTGCCACTCTCCCTTTGATCCGCTCCAACCGATGCCCAGCACGGCCGAGACTTGGGCAGAGGTTGCTTCTATCTTACCCGGCTCTTGTAGCGCGCGATCGCAGCTCCCACTCCATGGCTTACCCTTTTTCGGCGAAGGTGGCGCGCACTTCGGCGCGATAGTGTTGAGGTGCGCATCATAGATATACCTTGATCTGCCAGCACAGAACGATGGAGGATTGCGACGTTGGGAAAGACAGTCCGCTTCTCATGACCAAGGTGCTATCGCTATCGACATTCACCACCGCGCTATCACTAGGGCCAGCACGAAGTAGAGAAACACGACGATCATAAACTGCGGGACCGTAAATTGGTCTAAAAAATAGGCCATGACCCCGAAGAGACCCAGCAGAATTGGTATCTTGTAAGCTTTATTGCGCATGATCATCCTAGCAGGGCGGACGGGTTGCAGATTGAAGTTTAGTCTTGGTTTTGCCTCCAAAGATTCCTGCGCCTAATGCCGAACCACCGCTCACTCCATTGACCTTGCCATTGTCCCCGAAAGACCATTCTGCACCAACGCCAGGGATCGGACTGACTACCCCCATACGAAGGCCGGTGCCCAGTAGACCGCCGAGATTATCAACAACCCCCACGCTACCGCCCAAGCTCAATCCCGCGCCGCCAAGGAAGCTGCCGCTCGCAACCCAACCACTGTCGCCAGTCGATGGGATTTTGAAATGTGAGAAGGAGATGCCAGCGCCGACTATCAAGCCAACGTCAAAGCCATAGCTTTGATCGATATAGACAGGTCCAGCAGATTGAGGGATGCAACCATTTGTTGGCGCATCCTTTTGCGCCGTTATTACTATCTGTGGTTCTTCCGGGGTTACGGGAGGTGTAGGTCTTTGAGGATGGCCCGGCCGTCCTGGTCTGCCGACCTTGTCTTCTATGGGGCCATGAGCAATACCTTTTCGTGTAAAAGCCGCCTGGCAACCAGCCGCCAGCCCCATTGTCACCGCTCGTTCCACTCTGCCTTAGAACGGTAAAACAGATCGTCCCGCTTGGATCCACGTTGTTCACCGGATCGCTACCGACATAATTATACCAGTTCATCCCGTCGGCGTAGCCGATGGGATCGGTCTGGAGGAACCGGCCGAGGGTGGCGGAGTACATGCGGGCCTTATAGTAATAGAGGCCGAGCGAGGATAGCCAGGCTTGTCCGGTGTACTGGAACCGGCCCTGGTTGCCGGTCTGCGGCAGGCCGTAATCGTCATAGCGATTGATCGAGCTTTGCGCGCCGGTCGCATCGCTGATCGCGGTGATCGAGCTGCGCTCGTCGGCATGGAACCACTTGCGCGTTGCCGTCCCCGTGCCTTCATACCAGACCAACGGCTCGTCTGCGCCTGGACCGTGCACGAAGCGGCGCTGCAGAACATTGCTCGCATCATATTGCGCGATCATGTCGTCGCCATCGTAGAGGAACCGGGCGGTGTTCAACTGATAGAGCCGGTTGAGCGGATCATAGCCGAGCGTCGCCGTTCCGGCAGACGTCATGAGGTTGTCGCCATCATAGCCATAGGCGGTCGCGCCGTCGTTGGTGATAGTTGCTGGGCCTGTTGTTGGGTTTGGTTGAGGAAGTTGAGACATGCCCTTGCGTCTCAACCGGCGTGCCAAAGTTCACACATGGTTCACACCAAAATCACCTGTGTCCGTAGTCGCATTCGCGGATGTCCGCCGCCCCGAACGCGGCGATGGGCTGCGACGAATTTGCGAGTTTCTGACGTGCTGGAATGTCAAACGAAACGCGGTGGGTGAGGGCGATCTGCATGGGGGCTTCCGGGACAAGATAGAGCAGGCACGGAGCATGGCAGTTTGAGGGCGTGTAGGACAGGCCCTTCGGGCGAAAGCCGCATGGTTTTTATTGAGCAGAACGGAAAAGGATCCAGGGTTCCGACTTGGCAACAGCCGCCAGATCAGAACCCTAGCTTTGCTCCAATCATAGCACTCTCTCCACTGCTGTCGGCGCCGAATTCGCTGTGGCCGTTCGCAAAGAGCGTGACGTTGTGGCCGATATCGGCCGATATCCCGCCATCAATTGTCGCCAAGGTCGCACTGCGTGTAGCACCCGCAACGGTAAAGCTTTCGGCATTACCGAGGAACCGGGCGGTGGCGGTGGTCCGACGGCCGTTGAGTTGGTGACGCAAGCCGATTCCGACCCAGGGACGGATCGTCTTCGAAGGCGAAGTCCCAAACGCGATCTTTCCGCCGATGAAGTCGGCTTTCGTGCGGTGCGCGTCGACTTCCAGATCTAATGGCCCCGCGCCTGTCTCGGTAACACGGCTCCGCCGGGTTTCGACACGGGTGAAGCTCACCTGCGGGCGGATTGACCAATCCTGTCTAACTTGAAGCCGATAGCCGGCACTCATATCCACTACCCAGCCGTGCAGGCTGTAGGCGCCCGATGCCGCCTGGCCCGCGATGCCCTCGCGTGTTGCCTCGCCCGAACTGCCGTCGCGGGCGATAGCGACGCTGAGATCGAGCGCACCTGACCGCGCCGTCGCCAGCGCGCCGAAAACCGTCCCATCGACATCGTTCTTCGCGCCGAGCTCGCTCAACGTCTGTGACGCATCGATACGGCCGATGAAGGCGCCGATCGCGAAATGCTCCGACCCGAAGCCGATCCCGCCGAGCAAGCCGCTGCTTCGCACGTTCGCGCCGGAGGTTCCCATATCAGCGTTGCCCGGCAAGCGCCGCCACGCACCCAGGACCTGACCGAAGCCGAAGAAGCGTTTGTCCTCGATATTTTCGCCAAGCGCGACCGCGCGTGTTGCCGTGCTCAGTGCGAGCCCGTTCTCGAGGCCGATCTGCAAGGCCGAGGCATAGGCTTCGGGGCTGAGACGTGCGATCGCGGCCGGATTTGCGAAACCGGACGGTAGGAGAAGGGCGGGCGCCGCTGCGAGTAGTCCTGCACTTGCGGTGCCGTTGATGATTAAATCATTGATATACTGGGCAGTGTTCGTCGATTGCGAGCCCGTTCCCGTCGTCGGGAACACGAACTGGCCGAGCAACGATACCCCGCTGCCAGACTGCCGGACGAAGCCGAGCGAGCTCGTAACTGTGTCGAAGTCGCCCGTGATACCGTCCGATGCAGTGATCAGGTCGAGCGTAGTTCCCGGCGTTAGGGGGCGCGACCCGGTGATGGTCAGTGTCACACCATTGGCGATCGTGAGCGCGCCATTGATGATGAGTGCATCGCTTACAGTGGGCGTCACTTCGAACAGCGCTGTCGAGCCGGTCACAAGGACGACGTCGCCGTTGACCGTCATCGTGCCGGGGGACGCGCCGGGAGAGAGAGTGCCGGCGACGCTGATGTCGGCGTTGACGGTTCCTGCGCTGCCAAACGTGCCGGTGGGGGCGACGGTAATGCCGCCGGGGGCGTTGATCGTCGAGCCGGCGAGACCTATGAGCCGGCCGGTGTTGACCGTGATGGTGTCGAAGTCGGTGGCGCTCTCGGTCGTGATCACCCCACCGCCGATCTCCAGACGCTCGAAATCAGTGTAGGAGATACTCTCCAGCCGGTCGGGATGATCGTAGGTGCTCGACCGGACCAGCGCGAGCGTATCCGTGCCGTCGCCGCCGTCCACGAGGCCGTGGAATATGCCGCCGATGCCTTGCTTGAAGCGGTCGTCGCCAGCGCGCAGGAATATGTCGCCGTTGATCGTGCCGCGATTATCGATGCTATCGTCACCCGCGCCCAGATCGATGGAGCCGGTGATGGTTCCAAAGTTGGAGATCTGATCGTTGCTGTATGTTGTTTGAATGGCACCAGGTATATATTGCTCGATAGTGTCAAACCCAAATCCGGTAAAAACGGTGATAGTCGCCGTCTCACCCGAGCTTCCTTCTATAATACCGTGATTCTCCAAAAAGAGAGTGTTCCCAGCGAAGATTGTGGTGGCAAGGTGCCCTGAAGTTACCATCTGACCGCTGGCTTCATTCAGAATGACGGTCTTTCCGTTGCCTTGTGTCCCGATGGCCCGGCTTACTCCTATATAGTTGGACCATAAGGTACCGCTAACTGCGGACTCGATAATACCCGAATTGTGTATTGCGAGTTCTGTTTCGGTTGGGTCGGCATATAGGTGTACAAACGCACCTTCGCCGGTACCAGTGTCGAGCGATCCGACATTACCAGAATTCTCGAACAAGATACGTGCGCTGCGCGCGCCATCAATACCGGCAAACAAACCTGTCAGGCTTCCAGAATTTCGGATCGTGATTTGAGCATCCACAGGGTTTGAGGAGAGATTTAAGTAAGCATTGATTCCCCCATTAATCACTCCGGTATTGGACAACTCCATTTTTGGTGTTGATGGATTCCCGACGGATATCTCACCGCGGACAATACCGCTGTTCGAGAACGATCGAACAATCCCGGTAAAACCTTGCAAGAGTTCGCCCTCATTTGTGAAGGAATTGAGCGGCGTGAATTCTGCTATTCCCGGATAGCGAAAGTTTGCGAGGACTTGGCCGTCGATCGTTGTTTGATTTACAAAATTACCGTTACCGGTGAGGTAGAGCCAGCGTGAAACGGGCACAGTTGAGGTCAACTTTACTGTGGTTCCGGTTCCGATAGCACCCAAAAGCTCAGCTTCAAAAGTCGCGGGCAATGTATTTCCTACGATGGCTGTGTCATCAGAGTAGTAGAAGCGCCCAAAAAAATCATATCCTACGCCAGCGTCGATGGTGCCGGTGACTCCACTGAAGCCATTTCCCCTCTGGATAAAAATGTCGTTGTTTCCAGTTAACTCAAGGTTTCCATTCAGCGTGCCGCCGTCAGAAATAAAAACGCCACCGCCATAGACACTGATAGACCAGGCGTCACCAATGATCACATCACCAACGATTGTGCCGGAATTGATGATTGTACTTCCGTATCGAGCAACGATCGAATTATTATTTTTACTCCATATCGTGCCTTTATTGTCCAAATCTCCATTAATGGTCACGGCGATTTCGTCAGCTTCTATCCTGCCATTGTTTTGTAAAACGTTTCTCGTAAGCTCCAGCCCGCCCCCGCCAAGCGAAATACCGCCCCCGCCTATCCCGAGAATGGTTCCATTATTTGTCCCACTCGTTAGGTTCTGAACTACAACCGCAAAATCATTGAGGTGATCAAGCGAAGAGGCGATATGGCCGGTGTTAACAAATGTGATATCGCTATCAACGTAAAAGGTTTGCTGCCCGATCGCGGGTCCGATTGAGACGATATCGCGATTGACCAGCAGCGTTCCCTTCCCACCGACCGCGATGCCGTGGGAGAGATTTAGGTTCGGATCGAGTTCGACTATTGCTTGATTTTCGAGATTAATCTCAAGTCGTTCGAAGTTGAGAGGTAGAGCAGCAGCAGTCAATATTCCATCAAAATTGATCATTAGTCCTGCTGTATCTACCCCATCTCCGCCATTAATTACGCCACCGATACTAGAAAACTTGTTGGCTACGATGTCGAATGCATGTCCAAGAAGCAGATCGTCACCGCTACCCAAAATCACATCTCCGGAAATGTAGCCTTGCGTATCAATAACACTATTTCCCGTGATCGCAGTGCTAATAACCGATCCCGTGATTATGCCTGCGTTGACGAGATCGAGACTGCCGTTCGTAATTATTGCCGTGCCGCCAGAGCTCTGAACTTTGCCGCTAGCGCGGTTTTCGAGATAAAGCGGCCCCGCCCCTGAAATAGCAGCACCGATACCCGCGTTGATTATCATACCCTCATTGCCAATGCTGGCAGTGCCAATATCCATCGTTGCGGTGGTGCTAGCCGAACGGATTATGCCATTGTTAAAGGAGAAACTGCTTATCGATGGCGCCTGTATGGCGCTGTTTGCAGTGCCCTCGATTAATCCGCTATTATAGAAGCTGTATATCTCGCCAGAGATTCCACCGATTGTGCCATTCGGGCCGTTTGAGATGGATTGGAACCCTGTTCCGGATTCAGCAATCAACGCGGTGCCACTGCTGCCCCTCATGTTGCCGTCATTATAGACGGTGGCGTTTGCGACGACATAGGGGTAGCTGGGGCTCTGTACCAGTCTGATTGCGTTGGCCCCGTCAATGACCGCACCTGTACTTACGCCTATTGTTACGACTGTTGAGAGAGGAATCGTCCCGACGGTGATGAGAACGCCGGGTTTCGTACCGCCGTTGACGGCACCGTTCTCACGAATCACCAGCATGGGCGATCCAGACAGCGTAAAGCCAGCTTCACTGGCCCCCGACTGAACCAGTGCGCCACTTTGAACATCAATCAGCGTCCCAGAATTGGTAGCTACAAATCCATCGGAATCGACGCCTGTGCAGATTGTTGTTCCGAAGTCGATCGCTGGATCTGGAGTGCAGTCGGCCATCGCAGCGGCCGAAATAAAAGAGAACGCTAAGACACTTGCTTCTGGTAGAAACGTGCGACGACGCGATACGATCACGAACTTCCCCCGATATTTACAGTGTCGCGACCATTTTATGGGAACGGGATGCCGCAGAAGTTATCGTCCGTCAAACGGCCAGATTGGTTAACGGTAGCTAATCGCGCTACTCCTCCCCCATCCGCAGCGCCGCAATAAACGCCTCCTGCGGTATGGATACACTTCCATATTCGCGCATCCGCTTCTTGCCTTCTTTCTGCTTTTCCAGCAGCTTCTTCTTGCGGCTGATGTCGCCGCCGTAGCATTTCGCGGTCACGTCCTTGCGCATCGCCGCGATGGTCTCGCGCGCGATCACCTTGCCGCCGATCGCCGCCTGCACCGGGATCTTGAACAGGTGGCGCGGGATCAGGTCCTTTAGCCGCTCGCACATGCCCCGCCCGCGGCTTTCCGCCGTGCCGCGATGGACGATCATGCTGAGCGCGTCGACCGGCTCGCTGTTGACCATGATGCTCATCTTGACGAGGTCGCCCTCGCGATAGCCGATCTGGTGATAGTCGAAGCTCGCATAGCCCCGGCTGATGCTCTTCAGCCGGTCGTAGAAGTCGAACACCACTTCGTTGAGCGGCAGTTCGTAGGTGATCTGCGCGCGGCCGCCCACATAGGTCAGGTTCTTCTGGATGCCGCGCCGGTCCTGGCACAGCTTCAAAAGCGAGCCGAGATATTCGTCGGGTACGTAGATCGTCGCCTCGATCCACGGCTCCTCGATATAGTCGATCTGCATCGCGTCCGGCATGTCGGCCGGGTTGTGCAGCTCGATCTCGCCCTTGCCGTGCGCGAGCTGGATCTTGTAGACCACCGACGGCGCGGTGGTGATCAGGTCGAGGTCATATTCGCGGGTCAGCCGCTCCTGGATGATCTCGAGGTGCAAGAGGCCGAGGAAGCCGCAGCGAAAGCCGAAGCCCAGCGCGGCCGAGCTTTCGGCCTCGAAGCTGAACGACGCGTCGTTCAGCCGCAGCTTGTAGAGGCTGTCGCGCAGCTTCTCGAAGTCTGCCGCATCCACCGGGAACAGGCCGCAGAACACCACCGGCTGTACCGTCTTGAAGCCGGGCAGTGCTTCGGCGGTCGGCTTTTTCGCGTCGGTGATCGTGTCGCCGACCGCGGTCTGCGACACTTCCTTGATCTGGGCGGTGATGAAGCCGATCTCGCCGGCGGCCAGTTCGGTCAGCTGCTCGATCTTTGGCCGCATGCAGCCGACGCGATCGACAAGATGCTGGGTGCCGGTCGCCATGAACTTGATCTGCTGGCCCTTCCTGAGCACGCCCTCGACGACGCGGACGAGGATGACGACGCCGAGATAGGGATCGTACCAGCTGTCCACCAGCATCGCCTTCAACGGGGCGGCGCGATCGCCCTTGGGCGGCGGGATGCGGGTGACGATCGCCTCCAGCACCTCGGCGATGCCGATACCGGACTTGGCGGAGGTGAGCACCGCGTCGTCCGCGGGCAGGCCGATGATATCCTCGATCTCGGCCTTCACCTTGTCCACTTCGGCGGCGGGCAGGTCGATCTTGTTGATGACGGGCACGATCTCGTGGTTGTGCTCGATCGACTGGTAGACGTTGGCGAGCGTCTGCGCTTCCACGCCCTGCGCCGCGTCGACGACGAGGAGCGCGCCCTCGCATGCGGCCAGGCTGCGGCTGACCTCATAGGCGAAGTCGACATGGCCCGGCGTGTCCATCAGGTTGAGCTCGTAGGTCTCGCCGTCGTTCGCCGTGTAGTTGAGGCGCACCGTCTGCGCCTTGATCGTGATCCCGCGTTCCTTCTCAATGTCCATGTTATCAAGCACTTGCTCGGACATTTCGCGGGCCGTCAGCCCGCCGGTCTGTTGGATCAGGCGATCGGCAAGCGTCGACTTGCCATGGTCGATATGCGCGATGATCGAGAAGTTTCGGATCTTGTCGAGAGGAGTCATGCGCGCGCCGATAGCAGGCAGCGCCGACGAATGACAGAGCGCGCTCGCCTCAGCCGCCGTTCAGGGATAGGATGCGACGATGGCGCGTTCCGCCAGGCGAAAGACCAGTATTGCACCAGCCCACTGCCCATATCCACGCCATCGGCACCGCCGTTCCCGATCATGACATTCATTTGCCTTTCATCGATTGGGCGCGTGGCCGGATCGCGGAGGACCGCGTGCGCGCGGTGTTCGAGCGGATGGCCGCGCGTTCAGGGATAGACCATCGCTGGTCTGTTCTTCCCAGGGCGGCGGATGGCGGATCGCCGGTAGCCAGAGGCGGCTTCTATGCCGAAGGCCGGATGCCGCCGACATCGGAGCGGATGAAGCTGTATGGCGAGCATGCTCCGGCGCTCGCGCTGCGGGCGATCGCGGATCTTGCGGAGCGGGTTTCGATCGATGGGATCACCCATCTCGTCGTGGCGAGCTGCACCGGCTTCGTCGCGCCGGGGATCGACCAGATCATCGCCGCGCGGATAGGACTGTCGCCAAGCGTCGAGCGCACGCTCGTCGGGTTCATGGGATGTTATGCAGCGGTGGCGGCCTTGCGCGTCGCGCATCACATCGCCCGATCGGAGCCCGAAGCGCGCATATTGGTGGTGACGGTGGAGCTGTCGACCCTGCATCTTCAGCCGGCGACGGAGATCGAGCCATTGCTGGCGATGCTCCAGTTTGCCGATGGCGCCGCGGCGGCGCTCGTCTGCGCGCAGCCCGCCGGGTTCGCCATGCACGGCTTCTTCGCGGCGACATTGCCCGACAGCGCCAATCTCATCCAATGGAGCGTCGGCGACACGGGATTTGCCATGCACCTGTCAGGCGAAGTCCCTTCACGCATCGGACAGGCCCTGCTCGACCCCGCGATGCGCGACACACTCTTCATCGCCGGCGAAATGCCAGAGGCATGGGCGGTCCACGCCGGTGGCCGCTCCATCCTCGACGCAGTAGAACATGGCCTCGATTTGCCGGCTACCGCGCTCGATGCCTCGCGCGATGTGCTGCGGCGCTACGGCAACATGTCTTCCGCGACATTGATGTTCGTTTTGGCGCAGTTGCAGGCGGGTCCGGCCGCGACGCACGGAGCGGCGCTGGCGTTTGGACCGGGGCTTGCAGCCGAAGGCTTTCATTTCGGATCGGCCTCATGAGAAATCTCGCCCATCGTGCCGTCGAAGACGAACAGATGGATGCGCCGGATCTTCTCGCGGAAACATATCGGCAAGTCCTGAATGATCTCGCCAGCGTCAACCGGCTGACCATGGGCGCCCGCCCCACCCTGAATTTCATCGGGCGGGCATTGCAAGGCCGCAAGCAGTTCCGCCTGCTCGATGTGGGATTTGGGCAAGGCGACATGCTGCGGGCGATTGCGCGCTGGTCGGCCAAACGCGCCATAGCCGCCGATCTGGTGGGCATTGATCTCAATCCGAACAGCGAGACCGTCGCGCGGGCCGCAACGGACCGTGACCTGCCGATCCGCTATCTGACAGGCGACTATCGCGATCACGCCGATGGCTTTGATTTTATCATCAGCAGCCTCGTCGCGCATCATATGCCCGCGAACGAACTCGAGCATTTTCTGGGATTCATGGAGCGGAATGCCCGTCTGGGCTGGATCGTCAACGATCTCCATCGGCATCGGATCGCCTATATGGGATTTCCGCTGATCGCGCGCCTCATGGGGTGGCACCGGATCGTTCGCGAGGACGGCCAGCTGTCGATTGCGAGGTCCTTTCGGCCTGCCGAGTGGCAATCTTACCTTAAGCAGGCCAGCATCGGGCCCGAGGCCAAGGTGGTCCGCCGGCTCCCGTACCGATTATGCGTCGAACGCATACGCTGATCGCAGGCGGCGGCCCTGCGGGAGCGGCGGCGGCGATCGTGCTCGGCCGCGCCGCAGCCCGCCCGCTTATTATCGAACGGACGCGCAGCGCTCATGACGTGGTGTGCGGCGCCTTTCTGAGCGGGGACACACTGTCCGCGCTCGATCAGCTCGGAATCGACGTCCTCGCGCGGGGCGGACACCCGGTTTCGGCACTTCGGCTTTTCGCCGGCAAGCAAACCGCCACCATCGGATTGCCTTTTCCCGCCGCCGGCTTTTCCCGACTGGCACTCGACGCAGCATTGCTGGATCATGCCGTGCGATCGGGCGCGGGTGTCGAACGTGGCACCGCCATCCGTAAAGTCGATCGGCGCGCGCTGCAGATGTCGCTCGCCGATGGCGCAAAGATCGCCGGGGAGGCGCTCTTCCTGGCGACCGGCAAGCACGAACTGCGCGGCGTTTCGCGGGAAGACATGCCCAATGGTAAACTCGCGCTGGGCCTCCGTACCCGGCTCGAACCTTCGTCGAGAATAACGCAATCGCTCAATGGCCACATCGAGCTTTTCCTGTTCGACAGCGGTTATGCCGGCATTGTCTTGCAGGAAGACGGTTCCGCCAATCTCTGTATCAGCATCGCCCAACACCGCTTTGCCGCAGCCGGAGCGACACCGGAAACATTGCTTTCCGCCCTGTTCCGGGAGTCCCCACCGTTCGCCGACCGCGTCGGGCAGGCGCGTTCCATTGGTTCCTGGACGACGATATCGCGCATCCCATATGGATGGCTGACGGGTGCGACCAACGCGCGCATCTTTCGGCTGGGCGATCAAGCGGCGGTCATCGCATCGCTGGCCGGCGACGGTCTGGCGATCGCGTTGACCAGCGGCCAGCGCGCCGCCGAGCACTATCTTCACTATGGCCCGACAGGGGCGGATCCCTATCAGGGGCATTTTTCGCGCGCGGCCCGACGGCCCCTCCTTATCGCCCAGATCCTGCGTAAACTGGCGGAACATCGCGCATCCGCCGCTTTTGGCGTAGCGCTGCTCGCGCGGCTGCCATCGCTTGCGCGGATTGCCTCGCGCGCTACGCGCATCGGAGGATATCGAGCACAACAGCCCACCCTAACAGGCCCGCTTGTGAGCGGACTCGAATAAGGTTAATCCCGGAACCAACTGATGCCCGTTTCTTCCCGCTCTTCCCGTAGCCGCGCCGCGCGCTGGACAATCACCGCGTTCAAGCTGGGGATATTCACCGTCGTTGCCTTGATCGGCGCGCTGGTTATCGCCGTCTACATCAGCAAGGCATCGCTGCCGGCCTATAGCGAGCTCCAGTCCTCACCCAATGGCCAAATGGTCCGCGTGCATGCCAGCGATGGCACCGTCATCATCTCGCTTGGACCCAGTTACGGCGAGTGGCTGCCTTATGACCGTATCCCGCCTGTAATGGTGCATGCCATGGTGGGCGTGGAAGATCGTCGGTATTACATGCATCCCGGCGTCGATCCCGTCGGCATCGCCCGATCGGCCTGGGTTCGCGTGCAGCGCGGGCATTGGGCACAAGGCGGCTCGACGATCACCCAGCAGCTCGCGCGCAACATATTCCTCACCAATACGCGCACGTTCGGCCGCAAATTTCGTGAAATCATCCTTGCGCTGGCGATGGAGCGTAAATTCACCAAAGAGCAAATCCTCGAGCTTTATCTGAATCGTGTTTACTTCGGCGGGGGCGCCTATGGCATCGATGCCGCCGCGCGCAAATTCTTCGGTCATACCGCCGACAAGCTCAGCCTGCCCGAGGCCGCCATCATCGCCGGCCTCGTAAAGGCTCCGTCACACTACAGCCCGACGGCCGATGCCGCGGCAGCGATCGATCGCGCCAAGGTCGTCATCGACACCATGCGCGATACCGGCCAGATCAGCGCCGCGGAAGCCGCGGAAGCCGATCCCGCATCAGTCAAGTTGGCACCCGAGCCCAAACAGAACAGCGTCCGCTATTTTACCGACTGGGCGCTCGCGCAGCTTGATACACTGATCGACGAAACCGCCGAACCGATCGACGTCTGGACTACGCTTGACCTCAAGATGCAGCGCGCGGCTGATGCAGCGATCCGCGCCAATGCCCCGCCGGGCGCTCAGGGCGCCCTGGTCGCCATCGATCGCGGTGGCGCGGTCCGCGCGATGGTGGGCGGGAAGGATTATGTTTCCTCGATCTACAACCGTGCGACCCAGGCAGTGCGCCAGCCCGGATCGGCGTTCAAATTGTTCGTTTATCTGGCAGCGCTCGAAGCGGGCCACAAACCTGAAGATCCGGTTGTCGACGAACCCATCGACATCGAAGGATGGAGCCCGCGCAACAGTTCCGGGCGCTTCTCCGGCCCGATCGATATCCGCACGGCTTTCGCATTTTCGATCAACACCGTCGCCGCCAAGCTTGGATCGGAAGTCAGCTTTCAGGCCGTGGCTGACATGGCGCGGCGGTTCGGCATCACCACCCCCGTAAACGTCCATCCCTCGATGGTGCTGGGAACGTCCGACGTTCGCCTGATCGACATGACCCGCGCGTTCGCAGCGGTCGGCGCGAAGGGGATCGCCGTCGTCCCGTTCGGTATCCTCAAGGTCACCGCGGGCAAGGGGCGCGTGCTGTACGAACACGAAATCGACGACTCGCGCGTGCTGGTGGCCCCGGCCGTTGCCGCGCAGATGACCGACCTGCTTCAGACAGCGGTGAACACCGGAACGGGCAGGGCGGCCCAGATCGGTCGCCCGGTTGCGGGCAAGACCGGCACGACGACGTCGAACAAGGATGGCTGGTTCCTCGGCTTTTCCAGCGGGCTTACCACCGGCGTCTGGATGGGCCGTGACGACAGCCGCGCGGTGCCGGGCCTGTCCGGCGGCCATGCCCCGGCGCAGGCGTTTCACGATTTCATGATCCGCGCCGTCGCGGATCGTCCGGTCGAGGAATTCGAAACGGAGGTGAAGCTGCCCGACTGGCAGCTCGAACCCGATGACGAGGCCTATTACACCAACAGCGAACAGACGCCGCAGCAGGTCGACGAGAATGGGATGCCGATCGAGCAGCCAGGCCTGGCCGACGAGCAATATGAAACGCCGACCCAACCGGCCGAGCGCGCGCCGCAGCCCGGCGGCGAGAAGCTCGACCAGCAATGGCTGGACGGCGTGCTCAATCGCGGCGCGCGGCGCCCCGCTCCGGAAAATCGTCCAAACCAGTAAATGTTATGAAAGCGCCGGCTTCATCCAGTCCGGCACGATCGCGTCGCCCAGGGACGCGATGTTTCGCCTTTCCACCTGACTATCAGGCGTGACTACCAGCCGGCGATTGACCTTCTGGCGATAATTCATCCGGGCGGTGTTTTCTTGCCCGACATAACAGCCCTTGGTAAAGCTGACGCCGTTGAGCAGGTCGGCATTGGTTTCCAGCCAAAGGTTCTGGTCCGATCCAAGCTCTGCCACACCTTCCGCGACCCCGAGCGACAGGCGATGCGCACGCCATCCTTCGGCTGGTTCACCCGGCTGCGCGATCCAGCGCCGTCCGAGTTGCGGCAGGCGAGGATCGGGAACACCCGCCACGCCATCGCGTGCCCAATGGACGGCGAGCGTTTCATCGCGCGTGATCATGATCTTGCGGCGGAGCCGATAAATGCTCAACCTCCTGATCAGCGCATCCGCCTGATCCGCCTCGCAATCGATGAGCAGATCATCGCCGTCGCTCCATATGATGAAATCGAACAGCGCTTTTCCCTGCGGCGTGAGCAGCCCGGCCCAGACGGGAAGCGGCCCGCTCACATCGTTGGTGACCAGCCCCTGCAGGAAGCCTTTTACATCGTCCCCCGCAAGACGGACCACAGCGCGGTCGATAAGGGTGGTGCCAGCCATGCTCCACAGGTAGGAAGTCACGCGGCCAAAAGAAACCCGTTCATGTCGAGCGAAGTCGAGACATGGTGCTGGCGGTGGCCGATCCTTCGACTTCACCCGGACCAATGGAGTGCATGATGCCTGCCTCGACCTATGACCTGATCCTGAAGAACGGAACGGTGTGGACGCCGGGTGGTCCGATCGAGGCCGATATCGGCGTGGCCAACGGCAAGATCGCGGGCATCGGTGTTTCGGGCGATGGCGGGGAAGCGATTGATTGTACCGGGCTCACCGTCCTGCCCGGCGTGATCGACAGTCAGGTTCATTTCCGCGAGCCGGGTCTGGAGGCCAAGGAAGATCTGGAAACGGGCAGCCGCGCCGCGGTGCTCGGCGGGGTCACGGCGGTGTTCGAGATGCCGAACACCAAGCCGAATACCGATTCCGCCGAGGCGTTGAACGATAAGCTGGCCCGCGCCAATAATCGCATGTGGTGCGATCACGCCTTCTATGTCGGCGCGACCAACGACAATGCCGAGCGGCTGGCCGAGCTGGAAAAGCTGCCGGGCGCGGCGGGCGTGAAAATCTTCATGGGCGCGTCAACGGGCGACCTGCTGGTTTCCGAGGATTCGAACCTCGCGCGGGTGCTGGCAGCCGGCCATCGCCGCGTCGCGATCCACGCCGAGGACGAGGCGCGCATGCAGGCGCGGATGGATAAGCGGGTGGAAGGCGACGCTTCGTCCCATCCCGTCTGGCGCGATGACGAAAGCGCCCTGCTCGCGACGAAGCGCATCCTGAAACTGGCGCGGCAGGCCGGGCGCCGTATCCACATCCTGCACATCACGACCCCGGCGGAACTGGAACTGATCGGGCAGAACAAGGATATCGCGACCTGCGAGGTCACGCCCCAGCACCTTACCCTTGCCGGGGAAGATGCCTATCCCCGCCTCGGCACCTTTGCCCAGATGAATCCGCCCATTCGATCCGGCGCCCACCGCGACGGCCTGTGGCACTGGCTCAATCAGGGCGTGCCCGACGTGATCGGTTCGGACCATGCCCCCCACACCCGCGAGGAAAAGGCCAAGCCCTATCCCGCCTCCCCCAGCGGCATGCCGGGCGTACAGACCTTGCTGCCCCTGCTGCTGGACCATGTGGCGAACGGGCGAACCAGCCTGCAACGCCTGATCGAGCTGACCTCGGCGGGGCCGCAACGCGTGTTCGGCCTGGTCACCAAGGGGCGCATAGCCGTCGGCTACGATGCCGACTTCTCGATCGTCGATCTCAAACAGCGCTGGACGGTGGAGGAAAACTGGCTGGCGTCGCGCTGCGGCTGGTCGCCGTTCACCGGCATGGAACTGACCGGAAGGCCGGTCGGCACCATCGTTCGCGGCAACCGGGTGATGTGGGACGGCGGCCTTGCCAACGCCGCGATCGGCCAGCCCGTGAAATTCGAGAGCACGGCGTTCGCTTAGCCTCTCCCACCGCAGCCCCGTATCGGTTAGAGCTTGATGCGATGCTGACCCTGCTGGCCATTCGCGATGTCGTGCTGATCGAGGCGCTCGATCTGGAATTCGGCGCCGGCCTGGCCGCGCTGACGGGCGAAACCGGCGCGGGAAAGTCCATCCTGCTGGATGCCCTGGGTCTTGCGCTTGGCGTGCGGGCCGACAGCGGCCTGGTGCGCGAGGGTGCGGCGCAGGCGGTGGTGAGCGCGAGCTTCGAGTTGCTCGCCAGCCATCCGGCCCATGCCCTGCTGGCGGAAAACGGCCTCGATGCGGAGCCGGGCGAGGCGCTGGTCATCCGGCGCCAGCTCAAGGCCGATGGCGGCAGCCGCGCCTTCATCAACGACCAGCCAGCCTCCGCCAGCCTGTTGCGCGAACTGGGCGCGACGCTGGTCGAGATCCACGGCCAGCATGACGATCGCGGGCTGATCAACCCGCGCGGGCATCGTGCCCTGCTCGATGCGTTCGGGCGGCTCGATACCGCCGGCGTCGGCGAAGCGTGGAATGCCTGGCGCGGTGCGGTCGAGACGCTGGAGCAGGCGCGTGCCGACCTCGACAACGCCGCGCGCGATCGCGAATGGCTGGAGCACGCCGTCCAGCAATTGCAATCCGTCGATCCGCAGCCGGGCGAGGAAGAGGCGCTCGCCATCGAGCGCGGCGAAATGCAGAAGGGTGCGCGGCTGGCTGACGATCTGAGCGCCGTGGGCGAGTATCTCGACGGATCGGAAGGTGCGCTCGCCCAGCTGCGCCAGGCCGCCCGCCGCCTCGATCGCATCGCGGGCGAACACCCGTTGCTGACCGAGGCGCTCGCCGCAATGGATCGCGCGGTCAACGAGTCCGCCGAGGCCGAGGACAAGCTGGCCGCGGCGGCCGAGGCCATGCGCTTCGATCCGGCTCGTCTGGAATCGGTCGAGACCCGGCTGTTCGATATCCGCGCGCTCGCCCGCAAGCATCGTGTCGAGCCGGAGCAGCTTCCGGCGCTTTCCGTCGAACTGGCCGAGCGCCTGTCTCGCATCGAACAGGGCGACGCCGGGATCGCGAAGCTGGAATCGGCGGTCGCCGCGACACGGGCGGCCTATGAGACGGCGGCGGCCGCGCTTTCGGAAGCGCGGGCCAGCGCAGCGGCACGGCTCGACAAGGCGGTTGCAGGCGAACTGGCGCCGCTTAAGCTGGATGCTGCGCGATTCCGCACCGTCAGCGAGGTGCTCGCCGAGGCGCAGTGGGGTCCGTCGGGCCGCGACCGGGTGGAATTCGAGATTTCCACCAACCCCGGCGCGCCGTTCGCGCCGCTGATCAAGATCGCCAGCGGCGGCGAGCTTTCGCGCTTCATCCTCGCGCTCAAGGTCGCGCTGGCCGAGGAAGGCAGCGCCGCGACGATGATCTTCGACGAGATCGATCGCGGCGTCGGCGGCGCGGTGGCGAGCGCAATCGGCGAACGGCTGGCGCGGCTGGCTGACAAGGCGCAGCTGCTCGTCGTCACCCACAGCCCGCAGGTCGCGGCCCGCGCCGACCGCCACTGGCTGATCGCCAAGCGCCACGACGGCCCGAAGGACGGCCTGATCACCCGCACCAGCGTCCACGTGCTCGACGCCACCGAACGCCGCGAGGAAATCGCCCGAATGCTGTCGGGCGCCGAGGTGACGGACGAAGCCCGCGCGCAGGCGGGGCGTTTGCTGGAAGTGGTCTGAGGCAGTTGGCGTTGCGCGGATCTTCATGATCTTCGTGCATATCGCCTACCTGACGTGACGAGATCCGGCCCGTGTCCGGGCGTCTCGACGACCCGTAAAACGCGCTTAGAGACACATTAAAGTCAGGTCTGCGGGGGGGCATTTTTGTGCCGCCGGCAGTGTGGGCGGGTTCTGAAGGCAGTGCCAATCGCGCCGAAGCCGGCGATCATCATCGCCCAACTCGCCGGTTCCGGTACCACGGCGGCGTTGATGGTCACCTGGATCGGTCTCAGTGCCAGGTCGTCCAGTCCGTCAAAATGGCTGAAGCCGTTGAATGTCAGCAAGCCTTGATAGCTGCCGATGCGGCTGGTGTCGAAGCGCAGCCAGTTGCCGAAGTCGCTCTGGCCGCCAGCCAGACCGCTGAACGGATCGCCAAGGAAGCTAAAACCGCCATCGCCGCTGAGCGTGAAGCTGCCGCCTAACGTTTCGGCGAAGGCTGAACTGAAGATCGCGTTGAGAACGGCAAACTCGGTGCCGACCGTGCCGGAACTCCTGGCGAGCGTGCCAAGATCGAGGGTGTAGATGCCGTCAGCGCCGGCAAATATGCCAGCGCCGCCTGCCTTGGTGAGCTCCGCGATGGCGGGGTCAGTCACTATGCCGGTAAAGCCGATGGTCTTCGATCCCAGCAACAGATCGGCCATTTCCGCGTTATGAGACGTAAACCCGATCGTCGTTACGCCGCCGACATATCCCGGCGCGGCGGCATTCAGCCCGAACACGGCCCCGCCGGACTGCCCTCCAGCCAGAAAGCCGGGCGTCGAGATGATGCTGATATTTCCGGGCGTTGTGCCAAAGGTCGGGACGAGGGCATCGGTGATTGCGCCATTGGCAAGATTGGCGATCGTCAAGACGGCGGTCGCGGCAGACCCCTTGCGGACGGTGCCGAAATCGACCGTGCTTGTAGAGAGATAGGCCTCGGCCGGCGCATAGACCCTTGCGCTGACAAACAGATCATTGGTGGCGACATTGCCGAAATTGTTGACGACATTGATCGTCTGCCCGGAGAAGGCGCCGGCGGTGGCGGTCGAGAAAGTCAGATTGGTCGTTTGCGTGGCGCCGGGCGCTACCGTGAAATTCGGCGCAGCGACCCCGATACTGAGCGCATGGTGAGTCAGCACGGCGCCACGCAGGGTGGTCAGCCCGCCGGTGTTGGTGATGGAGAGCGAGCTGCCAAGCACGCCGCCGACCCGTGCCGCGCCAAAATCGATGACATTGCCAAATAATCTTGGCCCGCTGACGGCTTGGCCGGCGGAGACAGCAAAAATCCCGCCGCCGCCGGAGACATTGTTACGCGCGTTGAAGCTGTTGCCGCTGCCGAAATTGCCATTGTAGTCGCTGCCGACATAGAAATGACCGTCGAGCTGAAGCTGGCCAAAGTTGGACAGAAAATTGCCGCTGGAATCGGCGGTGAAGTGCAGCGTCCCACCGCCCTGAGAAACGAACTTGCCCGGGCCGTCAATCGCACGCGCGAACAATAACTCCGTACCCGCCACGTCAGCCTGCATCGTGCCATAGTTGATCAGCAGATTGCTGTCCCTGCCGATCGTGCCGTAGCCGCGGACGGTCTGGCCGCTCTCAAAGGTTATGTTGCCACGTATATCGCCATCGTAGAGGTTGAACTTACCATATGTAGTAATATGAAGATTTTTGCTATACGAGCGAAATATCGGAGGATAGACCGATCTAATGAGATTTACTGTTCCACTGTTCTGAAATGTATTACCGTAAATATTAAAAGTCGAATATAGATCGATTCCGCTCCCCGCGCCGATAAAAACGTTATGAATTTCCTCCTTGTAGCGATTGATGGTGATAGTGGCGGTCGAATCTAAGGCAAATGGACTTCCGATCACTATGTTGTCATCTTTTCCCGGAGAGCAATTGAGCCAATGTTTTTTGTCCTGATAGCGACCGTTGCCATTCTGCCATGCACAATTTGTTGCTGCTGCCGGCTGCAAGGGCGTCAGCGCCGTCAAGGTGCAGGCCATCACGAAAACCGGGCTTATCTTGATTGATGTGTTCATGGCCATGACAGATCCCACTGTTGCGTCGCAGCAAGCTATCATGGTCGCAAATCGATTCGCCTCATTCGATCGGGTGATGTCCCATCAAATATGTGGGTCAGCGCCGTCCCGGGCGGGCGGGCCGGGCGGAACTTTATGATCTTCGTGCATATCGCCTACCTGACGTGACGAGATCCGGCCCGTGTCCTGGCGTTTCGACGACCCGCAAAACGCGCTTAGAGACACATGCTTAGAGACACATAAAGTCACGCCCTCTCGCCCGTACACGCGCGCGCTCATGCGCGCAGAAGAACCAGGCACACGGCCGTCAGCGTCGATCACCCCGCCGGTGCATTGCCGGTGAAAACCGCCAGCTGCGCTGCGAAAGCGCGCTTGTAGGCGGGCCGTGCCTCGCCGCGGGCGAGATATGCGGAAAGATTCGGATACTGGTCCAGCATAGCCAGGCTTTTTACCCTGAGCAGCACTGTCACCATCATGAGGTCGCCTGCGCTGAATGCGCCATCAAGCCAGTCGGTATTGCCAAGGCGATTGGAAAGTTGATCCAGCCGGCTCCGGACGCGATCTTCCAGAATGGGCAGACGCTCCCTGTACCAGCTCTTGTCGTGTTCCAAAAGCCTGGCCATCGTAAGTTCGATGACCGGCGGTTCCACCGTGTTGAGCGCGGCGAACATCCACGTGATCGCGCGCGCGCGGGCATTCGCATCGCCGGGCAGCAGCCCTGCATGATGCTCCGCGATATGGAAGACGATCGATCCCGTCTCGAACAGGGCGAGATCGCCTTCTTCATAGGTCGGTATCTGCCCGAAAGGATGAAGCGCAAGATGGGCGGGCTCCTTCATCTCCGTGAACGAAAGAAGACGAACGTCATAAGGCTGGCCGACTTCCTCAAGCGCCCAGCGCACACGCATGTCACGCGCCAGTCCCTTGCCGCGATCGGGCGACCGCTCGAAAGCAGTGATGGTGGGGATCATCGAAAGGCTCCGGCTATTGCATGGTGCCTCTTAACCGTTGCATCCACACGCTCCAATCTTTTAGCGAAGCGCAATGAGCAGCGCCGACACACTGACCGAGTCCGAAGCCGCAGAGGAACTGGCGCGGCTGGCCGAACAGATCGCCTATCACAGCGCGCGGTATCATACCGAGGATGCGCCGGAGATTTCGGACGCGGATTATGATGCGCTGGTGCGCCGCAATACCGAACTGGAGAAGCTGTTTCCGCAGCTGATCCGCGAGGATTCGCCCAACAAGCTGGTCGGCAGCGCGCCTGCCGGACATCTCGCCAAGGTGCCGCATGCCCGCGCCATGCTGAGCCTCGACAATGCGTTCGCGGATGAGGATGTCGCGGACTTCATCGGGCGCATCCGTCGGTTCCTGAGCCTTGCGGAAGGCGATGGCGTGGCGCTGACGGCGGAGCCCAAGATCGACGGCCTGTCCTGTTCGCTGCGTTACGAGAATCGCAAGCTGGTGCAGGCCGCGACGCGGGGCGACGGGCAGGTGGGCGAGGACGTGACCGCCAATGTCCGCACCATCGCCGACGACGAAATTCCCAAGACACTGCCGGCGGGTGCGCCCGACCTGTTCGAGATAAGGGGCGAAATCTACATGGATCGCCGCGATTTCGAGGCGCTGAACGCGCAGCAGGAAAGGGCGGGGGGCAAGATCTTCGCCAATCCGCGCAATGCCGCCGCCGGATCGCTGCGCCAGAAGGACGCCGCCGTAACCGCCGCCCGGCCGCTGCGCTTCTTTCCACATGGTTGGGGGGAGGCGAGTGGAGTGCCCGGCGCGACACAGAGCGCGGTGATCGCGGCGATCATCGGCTGGGGATTCCGCGATACCGGCCTGTTCGTGGCGGCCGACAGCATCGAATCCGCGCTGGCGCATTATCGCAAGATCGAGGCGGCGCGGGCGGACCTGCCGTTCGACATCGACGGCGTCGTCTACAAGGTCGACCGGCTGGACTGGCAACAGCGTCTCGGCTTCGTGGCCAAGGCCCCGCGCTGGGCGATCGCGCACAAGTTTCCGGCCGAACGCGCGCAGACGACGCTGGAACGTATCGATATCCAGGTCGGGCGTACCGGCAAGCTCACACCGGTCGCGCGGTTGAAGCCGGTAACGGTTGGCGGCGTGGTCGTGCAGAATGCGACGCTCCACAATGCCGATGAGATCGAACGGCTGGGGGTGCGGCCCGGCGACCGGGTCGTCCTGCAACGGGCGGGCGACGTGATCCCCCAGATCGTCGAGAACCTGACCCGCGATGAGGCGCGCGACGCATGGGTGTTTCCGCACGTCTGCCCCGAATGCCAGTCCGCCGCCGAGCGCGAACCGGGCGAAGTCGACTATCGCTGCACCGGCGGGCTGATCTGCCCGGCGCAAAGGGTTGAGCGGCTTCGCCACTTCGCATCGCGCCACGCGCTTGATATCGAAGGCCTCGGTATCACCAATATCGAGAGCTTCTTCCGGGACGGGCTGATCGACACACCCGCCGACATTTTCAGGCTGACCAGGGAAACGCTGCTCGGCCGCGAGCGCTGGGCCGATATTTCCGCCGGCAACCTGATCGATGCGATCGATGCCAAACGATCGCCGTCGCTTGACCGCTTTCTGTTCGCGCTGGGTATCCGCCACGTCGGGGAAGTGACCGCGCGCGATCTGGCGCGGCGTTATCGCAGCTGGGACGCGTTCTTCGCCATGATCCAGCAGGCGCTTGCGCGAAAAGACCAGCTTTCGCCCGCCACCGGCGAAAGCGAGGAGAAGTTCCTGGCGCGCACCGCAAAGGAACTGGCTGCCGTGATCGAAACGCCCGGCATCGGCCCTGAAGTCGCGCTTGCTCTGGTGGATTTCTTTGCAGAGCCGCATAACGCCGAAGCCGTGGCGGCGCTGCTGGATGAAGTAACGCCAGCCGACGTAATCCACGAAACGCGCGCTTCGCGGGTCAGCGGCAAGACCGTCGTTTTCACCGGTAGCCTCGAGACGCTTTCGCGGGACGAAGCCAAGGCGCAGGCGGAAGCACTGGGCGCAAAGGTGGCGGGATCGGTGTCGGCCAAGACCGATCTGGTGGTCGCGGGGCCGGGCGCCGGTTCAAAGCTCAAGAAGGCGGCGGAGCTGGGAATAGAGACGACGGATGAGGCCGGTTGGCATGCCATCGTCGCGGAAGCTGCGAACTGAGTACGATTGTTACGCAAGTGGTCCCACTATTATATTGCGGACACACGATAATTTTAAGATAGCTCTGACCGGGACGCGTTAAAAGAGACAGACGATCAGCGGAGTGTAGGCCGCTGCCGTCCAAGGGGGACAACAGCTGGCATGCCCGAGACCTTTCCGTTTCGCCGCATACCTACCTATACCCTCGTCATATTGAGCCTGCTCGTGACCGCGGTCGTCGGCGCGCTCTATGTCGCGCGGAGCCAGGCGCAGGCGAATGCGATGGTAACGCACACCATCCAGGTAGAAGTCGCGCTGGGGCGGATCATGGAACGCGCGCGCGCTGTCGAATCGGCCATGCGCGGCTATGTGATCGCGCAACATCCCTGGCTACTCGAGGATTTTTCGATCGCCACGGCTGATCTCCAAAGCGGCTTGAGCGGGCTCAACGCGCTGGTCGCGGATAATCCCGTCCAGGTTCGCAATGCCGCAAAACTGAAGCAGCTGATCGATGAACGCGTGAGCTTTTCCCGCGAAATCATCGAGGTTGTACGCTCGGGAAATGTGCAAGCGCTGAAAGCACGCGATGGCACTACGCGGGGCCGAAAGCTCTCCCGCGCGATTGCCGCGCAGGTGGCAGCCATGTCCGCAATCGAAGACAGGCTGTTCAACCAGCGTCGCACCGACGTCAATAACATGGTGTGGTGGCTGAGTTTAGGTTTGGTGATCGCACTGGCGCTGGTGGCGATCGTCGCGGCGATCGTGGTTGTAGAGGCCCGCAGACGCTTCGTGACGATCGCGGAGGCGCGGGACGAAGCGAGCCTGGCCGCCCGGCTGGCCGAAACCGAAATGAAAGCGCGGGAAGCGGCCGAAGGCCAGGTTCGGCAGATGCAGAAGATGGAGTCGATCGGTCAGCTTACCGGCGGCATCGCCCATGATTTCAACAACATGTTGGCGATCGTCATCGGCAGTCTCGACCTTGCTGAGCGGCGCTTGCGGAGCGATCCGGACAAGGCCGAAAAAAGCATAGGCCACGCACGCGAAGGCGCCGAACGCGCCGCCACGCTCACCGGGCGACTGCTCGCTTTTTCCCGTCAGCAGCCTCTGGCGCCCGTTCCGATCGATCCCAACAAGCTGGTTTCGAGTATGTCGGAACTGTTGCGCCGAACGCTTGGAGAACAGATTTCGGTGGAAACCGTTCTGGCCGGTGGCTTGTGGCCAACCTTTGCAGACGCGAGCCAGCTGGAAAATGCCATTCTGAATCTTGCCGTGAACGCACGCGACGCCATGCCGGAAGGCGGGCGGCTAACAATCGAGACGGGCAACAGCTACCTCGATGACGATTATGCGGCCACCCGCAGCGAAGTCATCCCCGGTCAATATGTCGTAATCTGCCTATCCGATTCCGGTAGCGGCATGACCCCGGCAGTCATGGAGCGGGCATTCGACCCGTTCTTTACCACCAAGGAAGTGGGTAAGGGCACGGGCCTGGGACTCAGCCAGGTGTTCGGCTTCGTAAAGCAATCCGGCGGTCATATCGCAATCTATTCGGAGATCGGCGAAGGCACGACGGTAAAGCTCTATCTTCCGCGTTTCCAAGGCAACATGACTGATCGCCCTACCGTGGCAGCCGCGCTGGACACACTTCCCGAAGGCCGCAGCGAAGAAGTGCTTCTGGTAGTCGAGGATGAGCAGCGGGTGCGCCACTTCTCGGTCGATGCGCTTCGCGACCTGGGTTATACCGCGCTTTCTGCCGCCAATGGCGCCGAAGCGTTAAAGATGCTGGAGCAGCAACCGCAAATCGCGATGCTGTTCACCGATATCGTCATGCCCGAAATGAATGGCCGCAAGCTGGCCGATGCGGCGCGGGCCCTGAAACCCGATATCAAGATACTCTACACCACGGGATATACCCGCAACGCAGTAGTCCATAACGGCATGCTTGATGCGGGCGTTGCCTTCTTGCCCAAGCCCTTCACCATCGCCCAGCTGGCCGTGAAGATCAGGGCCGTTCTTGACGGACAGGGAATTAACCGGGTCGTTTGATCCGCGCGAAGCGTTTGCGTTTTTCAAGGCGCAATGTGGGCCAACTCCCCTGGTCAATGCGGTGGGCAAGGCGCATCCCCTGCAATCGGTAGGCCGCCGTCACCGCCTCTGCCTGACTGTCCAGGAGACCGGCCAGAATGACCGACCCGCCCGGCTTTATGGCACCGGCCAGGACGGGCGCCAACTCGATCAGGGGACCGGCGAGGATATTGGCGATTATCAGATCGTAGGGCGCCCGCCTGCGCAGGCGCCTGTGCGCCAGGCCAGCAGCCACGACCAGTTCCACAGAGCCGCGCTGAGCTCCCAAAGCAATGGCGTTGGCGTTGGCGTTTTCATGGCATACGGCGATCGCAACCGGATCGATGTCCGACGCGATCACCCGCGCGGCCGGCCACAGCCGGAATGCTGCGAATGCAAGCAAGCCGGTACCGGTGCCAACGTCAGCTACGTTGGAAAATCGCGAGCCTGTGCGTTTCAGCCGATCCAGCATCAACAGACAGCCCGTGGTCGTTTCATGCTGGCCAGTACCAAACGCCTGGCCCGCCTCGATCGAGAACGCTACCGCATCAGGCGGAATGGAGTGAGCATGCGCTGCGGTGTGAACATAAAAGCGCCCGGCCTGTACCGGCTCCAGCCCGGATTGTGACAACGTCACCCAATCTTCGCCTGCAATGTGCTCCACCTGAGCGGTGGCGTCTTTCGCACTTGGAACGAGAGCCCGCACCGCCTGTATCATGCTGGCGTCGGGCTTGTGCTCGAAATAGGCTTCGAGCAGCCAATGTTCCGCATCGTCTTCTTCAATTTCCCGGGTCATGAGGACCGGCGGGAAGGGCATTTCGGCCAGAAGCTCGGAATCCTCCGACAGGTTTTCCGCTTCTATGCGGGTGCATGGAAACGTGATTTTCCAGCTTTCTTCGATCGACTGCATAACCCTGCCCTTCGCGGGCGGGTTAGGCGATCAGGACGGTCAGGAAAAGAGGCGATAGTTCAGGCTGCAAACCGTGCGACGAAGCTGTTGGTGTTGGCTTGCAGGTCTGCGAGCTGCTTGTCGACGGCATCAAAGCCCTGGGTAAGCTGCTCGATTTCGCCCGCGACATTTTCGGTTTCCTTGCGGATCGTGGCGACCGTTGAAGACATCGAATCCGCTGCCAGCGCCGTTTGGTCCACCGAGGCGGTGATCATGGTGACGGTGCGCGCCTGACCCTCCATCGCTTCGCGAATTCGCTGGGCGGAGCTTTGCACTTCGCTGACGGTATCGCGGATCGAGCTGTTCGCTTCCACCGTATGCCGCGTCGCGGATTGAATGGCGGCAATCTTGATCGTGATTTCATCGGTTGCGCGTGCCGTCTGACTGGCAAGCGATTTGACTTCCTGCGCGACCACCGCAAATCCGCGACCCGCGTCCCCGGCCCGCGCCGCTTCGATCGTCGCGTTGAGCGCCAACAGATTGGTCTGGCCGGCAATGTCGCGAATGAGCCCGAGGATCGATTCGATCGCTTTGGCGTGGTCCGACAGAGCTTCGGAAACCGACAGCGCTTCTATGGATTGTTCCGACGCGCGCGTCGCAATTTCCGCCGCGACTTCAACTTCGCCGCGCGCCTCTTCGATCGCACGGATCAATCCGGAGGCAGTCTGCGCGGCTTCGCGCATTGCAACCGCGGATTGCTCGGCCGCTGCGGCGACCTCGCTTGTCTTGCCGAGCATACCGCGTGCCGAATGCGCCGCACCGCTTGTCTTCTGCTGCAGGGCATAGCTGTCAGCCACCACTGCGGAGACGATGTTCTTCATCGTGCCCTGATATTCCTGGCTTACCTCGTCTCTTGCTAGGCTCGAGTTACTGCGTTCGATCGCAACCGTTTCAGCCATGAAGATCTCGGTCTCGACATAATTCAGCCGATTGAGGACATCATGAATGCGGCGAATCTCTTCTTCGCTGCCAAGTTTGGCGTCCTTGATCGTGTTAAGCAAAAGCTCGCTGAGTCGAATGCGCGCTTCGAAGAATTTGACCGGCGACATGTTCATCGAGCGAGTGAAATAGGCCGTGTGGGCCATGTTGCGAATCCAGTTGGCATCGATAGGATCCGTAAAGCGCTGGGTACGATTTCGCTTAGCATAGTCTTCTAAAGACAGACCGGAGGTCTTTCGGGCAAAATCGTCCAGAAGACGTGCGGCTTCGGTGGAAATGCCCGCAATCTCTTCACCCCAGAAGCTATTTTCGATTTCAAGGATGACTTGCTTCGCGCGATCCCAGGCGAAGCGCAGATCAGCTTCGAATTTGCCGTTCTGGCCAAAAATACGCAACCGCTCCTCAACTTCGGCCTCTGTCATTTTGATTTCGAATGATTGCCGCATGTTCATTTCCATCGCGAGGTCCTGTCTGTATCCGTTCCTATGCTGCGCAGATGGTAAAGAAGTCGTTATGTTCGTGGGAAAAGGCTCTTTTTTTTCCGTATTCGGCGCGGAAGGATGACGCCGCAGCGGGACCCGGCTAAAGACAGAATATGGAGCGCTACGACGTTATAATTCTCGGCGGTGGCTTGGTTGGTCTGACCCTGGCGATTGCGCTGGATGCACAAGGTTTGACTTCGGCAGTCATCGATCCGGCCGACCCGCAAGCGGGATTGGCGGCCGCTTTCGACGGCCGAGCTTCGGCGATCTCAGGCTCATCATGGCGAATGCTAAACGCGATAGGGGTCGGCGAGCTGCTCAAGGACAAGGGATGTGCGATACGCCGGATCGAGGTTCGCGACGGACTTTCGCCCGAATCACTGAAATTCGACCCGGCGCCGGATGATGATCCGCTCGGTACCATGTTCGAAAATCGTGATGTCAGGGCAGCGTTGCGGGAACGTGCGCTGGCTGCATCCAACCTGACGATGTTCGCGCCGGCCATGCCGGTCAAGGTCGAGCGCAACGAGGGGGGCGTGACGGTGGCGCTGGCCGACGGCCAGACGATCAGGGGGAGCCTGGGGGTCGGCGCGGACGGTCGCCGTTCGCCCACGCGTGAGATCGCGGAGATCAGAATCGCGCAATGGCGCTACGATCATGTCGCGATGATCGCCTCGATCACGCACGAAATTCCCCACGAGGGTATAGCGCATGAGATATTCTACCCCAGCGGCCCATTCGCGCTCCTGCCGATGCCACCTGGCAATCGCTGCTGCGTGGTCTGGACCGTGAGATCGGCGGATGCGCCAGCGATGCTGGACCTTCCCGAGCGCGCCTTCCTGGCCGAGGCGCAAAAACGCATGGGCGGGATGCTGGGCGAAATCGCGCTCGCATCGCCACGCTCGAGCTATCCGTTGGGGTTTCACCACGCAGCGACGATAACCGCGGATCGGCTCGCGCTGGTGGGCGATGCGGCGCACGGCATCCATCCCATCGCCGGTCAGGGCCTCAACCTCGGGTTCCGCGACGTCGCGGCTCTGACCGAAGTTCTGGTCGACGGCGTCCGCATCGGGCTTGATCCCGGCGATGCGCAGTTGCTGGAACGCTATCAGCGCTGGCGATCGCTGGACAGCCTGATGGTCGCGATGTCGACCGACAGCCTGACGCGGCTATTTGGCCTGCGCGGCAAAGGCGCGCGCGCGATTCGCCGTTTCGGCCTGGCCGCGGTCGAGCGCGTCACGCCGCTGAAGGAGCGTTTCATGGCGGAGGCGCGCGGCGAAAGTGGTGCGCTGCCCAAGCTGCTTCAGGGAATGGCCGTCTAGCTTTCCCGCGGCTCCAATTTGCGTGCCTGTTCCACAATCATGACAGGCACGCCATCTCGAATGGGATAGGCAAGCCCGGCCTGCTCCGACACCAGTTCCGAAGCCTCCGCATCATAGCGCAACATGGTACGCGTCACCGGGCAAACCAGCACCGCGAGCCATGCCTGTTCAAACGTGCTCATTGAAGCGTCGCGCGATCGTCATCCTCGGTCTGATCGCGAAAGAAGCGCAACAATTGCACTAGCAGATCGGCCCGATCGCGCAGCGTATTTGCTTCCAGCAGCGCCTGTTTGGAAGCAACATCGAAAGGTGCCATCTGGGCAGATCCGTTGATGAGCGTTTCATCGTCGAGCGAGAAATAGGCTTTCCAGTCGATGCTCATGCCGCGCGCATCGGCAAAACGACGCGCCTCCCGCTCGAAATCCGCACGCAGGATATGCGGAAGCGGCTCATCCGGATCGTCGGGAAATTCGCCAAATCGCGCTTCGATCTGGCGGAATGGCGTGCCGGCCGCGATTTCGGTGACCATGCGGAACCGCGCCAGGCCTTCCAGAACGAGATTGTAGCGGCCGTCGTTAAGCGCTTCCACTTCAGCGATCCGCCCGATACATCCGACATCGAACAATTCAGGTGAAACACTGTCGTCGCGCGGCTGGATCATGGCAATGCGCCGGTCCCGGGCCAAGGCGTCGCTCACCATCGCCCGGTACCGCGGTTCGAAGATATGGAGCGGCAAGTGCATGCGCGGAAACAATAACGCGCCTGCAAGCGGAAATATGGTGACCCGCTGGGCGACGCCGGTGATCATGAGAAAAGAATTGTGGAAAGGCGGCGGCGCTGTCCATTGACCCACGGATCCGCCAGCCCCACCGCCTCGAACAACTTGAGCAAGCGGTCGCGCGCGGCGCCTTCGCTCCAGTCCCGGTCGCGGCGGATGATCTCGAGCAGCTGGTCCGCCGCACCGTCGCGATCGTCAACCGCCATCAATCCGCCCGCCAGTTCGAAGCGCGAAGCGAGATCATCCGGATTGGCCGCAACGGATGCGGCCAATCCGGACAAGTCGTCGACCGGCTTTGCTTCACGCGCGATTGCAAGCGCCGCCTGCGCCTGCGCGATGAGAGGATCCCTGGCGATTTCCGCCGGCAGGGCGTCCAGCAATGCCTCCGCCTTGTCCGCCTCGCCGAGCTGGATCAAGGCACGAGCATGTCCGGAAACCACGGCAGCGTTTTCCGGCGCCAGCTCCTCCAGCTGCTCGAAAATAGACAGAGCGCGCGCCGCGTCTCCCGAAGCGAGCACCTCTTCACCCATCGCAATCAGCGGGGCGATATCCTGTTCCCGTTGCTGAACCTCGCCCTGAACCGGCAGTTGGGTCAGCAACTGGTCCAGCATCTGCTTGAGCTGACTTTCGGTACGCGCGGGTGTTAGATCCGCGACGAGCTGCCCCTGGAACAGAGCATAGACAGTCGGGATGGACTGCACGCGAAACTGCGACGCAATCACCTTGTTGGAATCAACATCGATCTTGACGAGCTTCACGCCGCGTTCGGCATACTCCGCCGAAACCTTTTCAAGAACGGGGCCAAGCGCCTTGCACGGCCCGCACCATTCCGCCCAGAAATCGAGGATGATGAGTTGCGTCATGGAGGGTTCGACGACATCGCGCCGAAACGTCTCCACCGCATCGCGCTCGGCCGCACTCATACTTAAAGTCGCCACGTCGCAGTCCTTCCATCGATCCCGTCTGCAAACATGCCCTTATGTGGGGTGAAGGATGCTCTTGCCAAGCCCTTCGATCAGGGGTTGCCCCTGTCGCGCCGCGATGCTAACAGCCGCGCCTCATCGCAGGCACATGGTCGCTGACCAGGCCCGCGAACGCCAAGAGCGGGCGTAGCTCAGGGGTAGAGCACAACCTTGCCAAGGTTGGGGTCGAGGGTTCGAATCCCTTCGCCCGCTCCAGATTTCCGGTATTATGTATCAAACGCACCAACAGGTGAATCCCCAAAAAGCGTGTCTTTCGCTAAACCGGAGGCATGGGAACGACCAACCTCCAGCACGCCCTCAAGCGAAGATATACGGCCTTAACAGGCGAGCTTGAACAGGTCCGGGTGAACATCGAACGCATCCGTCGTGAACAAGCCAAGCTGCCCGCACTGGAAGCACGCATCCCAAGGTTGGAGGCGCTGATCGAAAGCGCGGCGATGCTGCTCAAGGATGCGTCGAAGGATTGGGAGCCGGGTCAGACGCCGCCCGTTCGACCATTCACGCACACATTGCCCGTACCGTTCGGTTCATGCGGTCGCCGCGCTATGGACGTTTTGCGACAGGCCACACGACCTCTGACCGTCCGCCAGATCGCAATCGAAGTGCTGCGACAGACGGGCAGCGACGAGCCCGATCGCAAGGTGCTGCAACGGACGCAGAACGCAATCGACGCCTCCCTGCGAAAGCACCGTGGACGCAGCGTGGAATCATCGGATCAATACCCGACGCAATGGCGGAGCTTGGCTAAGCCGGACATCGCCTTCGATCCCTAGCGCGCGGGATGCAGCGGTGGATGCTGGCGGGGCCGTTAGCAGTGCGTGAGGGTGATTGGCGGAATGGGGCCACATAGGCGCCATTAACCACTGACTCTTTACGGCCTGACTTTGATTCACTATATGTTCTCTTGACAAAGCGCTGCGTCCTGCTTTTTGCAGACCGGCGTCAAGAGGAATCTAAATGACCGCTTCGATCATGCAGGTTGCTCGGACCCTTGGCCAACTTAGCAGTTGGTCATTGAGCAACCTTGAAATGCAAAAAATCGCATTCATTGCCGAGATGCTCCATCTCGGTCGCACAAACGCGCCTCTGATCGACGAACAATGGCAAGCCTGGTCATATGGGCCTGTGCAACCCGACTTATATCATCACGTCAAAATGTTCGGAGCCGAGCCAGTTAAGGATATATTCTTCAATGCCCCGCTCCCCGATGGCAGCACGCACGAAAAAGCGGTGCGCGACGCTTATGGATTGATGAAAAATTTCAAGTCTGGCCAAATGATTAACATCACCCACCAGAAAAACGGGGCTTGGGCGAACAGTTATAAGTCTGGCATAAAAAACAGCGTAATTCCTAAGTCAGCAATTAGAGCAGAATATGATACGCTGATTCGGGATGACGACTGATCAAAGGCCATCTTTTTCGGTTTCTACAGAGGGCAGCGAGGACAACGCTGCCCTCGACGATCTTTCTAATCAGCTCGAACGGGAACGCGATGCTCGCAAGGAAGAACGCTTCCTTTTAATCATGGTGGTGGTCGTTGTCAGCGACGCCTACATCTTTTCGAATATGGAGAACTGGACCGGGCCCCTTGTCATTGGAATAATAGAGCTGATCGGTCTGGCCGTTTTAGCGCGAAAATGGGGCGTGCAAGAAGTTGCCCAGTTTCTTGCGATGTTCTTTCAACGCATGGCAGACCACTCTAGGCCGCCCTCTGCCAATACCCCTTCCACTGACGACTTACCGCGCAAGCCATAGCTGCGTTCGTCACCATGGCCGCTTGCATCCCGTTATCGACGCGACGGTTATCCTCGCGCCATGAAGCCTCGCGAGCGTAGGAACCGAGATACGGCCCTGCGATATGGTGATGCGTGCCGACTTCCATGCGACGCAGCCGCGAGAAGTAGCTTTCGGCCTGATTGGTGCAAACGCCTTCGTCCATGAACTGGATCGAGTGATTGACGCGCTTGGTCTCCCAACCGGCGTGCAGCGCATCCCAGCCCGAACCTTCGTCCGCGTGGATCGTGGCGAGCGTGCCGACATGATCGCGGACATAGGGAACGGCATCGCCTTCGCTGCGAACCACGAACGGAAGTGACTTCCCGTTCTGCTCGCGCATGATGACAACGCACTGGCGCTTGCCGGTAAGGTTCATTTTGAGGCGCATATCCTTACGATCGGCCTTCATGTTTTCCGGCTTGGCGTATCCGCCAAAATACGCACCGTCGATCTCGACAACGCCGTTAAGCTGGCGGTCCATCTGCTCGCGCGCCATTGCTTCGCGCAGCTTGTGCGAGAGAACGAAGGCCGTCTTGTACTGGCAATCCAGGTCGCGGCTCACTTGCAGCGCGGACACGCCCTTGGCGCCGTTCACGAAAATGACGATCGCAGCGAGAAGATCGGTGAACGACAGCTTGCGGCTCGCGAAGATCGTGCCGCTCGTCACCGAAAACTGATGATGACAGGCAACGCACTTGAACTTGCGGCGCGAGGAAATGTCATAGGTCTCGACACAGCCACAGCGCGGGCAAACCGCTTCGCCGTCCGTCTCCGGCCAGCGCATCTGGCAAAAGGTCTCGTACGCCTTGTCCTCGCCCATCGTGAAAATAGCCTTGAGGCTGATCGTGCGGGCTTTGGAGGAGAGGAGAAAGTGCTGCATGTCATCGTATCCGGTGATGTTATGCACTGGATATGATGGTTTACATCATCAAAGTCAAGGGTGTATATCATCGTTTTTGATGATGTTGGAGCTGTCATGGCTAAGACGGATGCGGCAACGGTAGAGTTCGAGACTCGCGCGAAGAACCTGCTAAAAGGGGAGTTGAAGCGGAGGGGGGTTACCTATGCTCAACTGGCGGAAAAGCTGGCGTCGCTTGGCGTCGTCGAGAACGAGCGCAACCTTAACAACAAGATCAGCCGGGGCGGCTTTACCGCTGCGTTCTTGCTGCAATGTCTAACCGCGATTGGGGCCACTACGCTCGCGCTTTAGCTATAGCAGTAGCCATCCTTGGCTACTGGTGGATGTTTTACGATATGGGCGCGTCAAGCGCCCGAAATGACGAGCGCTCCAAGCGCTATACCAGCACCTATGCAGCCGATGCCGCCAAGCACGTGGAGAAGGACTGCGCCGGACGAGCCGGCAAGGCGTTGGTTGAATGCATGGTGGAAATTGTAGACGCCACTCGCGAAAGCCAGCGCGCAGAGAGCGATTTGGGCGCCCAATGGCAGGCCGCCAACTGGGTTGCTTGGGCCACGATAATCGCGGGGGTTCAGCTTGTCGCGACGATATTGGGTCTTGTCTATATTCGCGAAACTCTCCTCGCTACGGTCAAGGCGGTTGAAGATACGGGAGTCGCGACGCAGGCGATGAAGGACGCCAATCTGATTGCAGATCGAACTTCGCGGCAACAACTGCGCGCGTATCTGACACCAGAAATTGCCGTCGTGGAATGGCATCCGAACGGCATAAACTACAAGATCACCATCTCCTTTAAAAACACTGGCGGCACTCCGGCGACCAAAGCGTCCATCCAATGGGGTTCCATGGGAACGGATAATTACGACCCCGAAATTGACTACCCTGGAGAACTCGGGCCTCTGTTTAGCTCTTCTATTGTTGGACCCGGTCAGCAACTCACCGTTTCGGCTGAAAAGGTCGCGACCATTGAGGTAGTCAACGCGATCAATGGCGACCGGGGAGCAATTCTGGCTAAGGGCGTTATTCTCTACCGGGATTCCTTCGACGAGGTTCAGACAGTAAAGTTTCAATTCGCTTACAACCGTGTGCTGAGTGGAAACAGCTCCAAAATGGCCGCCACTCCCAAGCACAACGAAATGACCTAGCGCCAACAGCGCCGCCCCCGCCGCGCTAATCACGCGCCCTTAGCGGGCGACCGCTCTCCCTTGGTGCGCTTGATACATAATGCCGCAGATTTCCGGCATCTTATACATAATGCCGCGGAATTGAAAAAGGCGATCGACAGCCTGAGTGGAACAAACATCTATGCTCTTCGCCCGCCAGCGCCTGAGCATTGGACGCTTCGCTAGAATCGATCACGTTATCCATGCCCCGTCCTTACACCGCCCTACGCTGTACAATTTCCGAAAAGCAGTTGATGTACGGTCGTTCGATGCCCTCATTCGCCAGCATCAATCCGACATCGTGCGCCCGTGGGCTTCCCGCCATCTTCCGAAACGATGCAGCTGTGGACAGGATCGCCCGGAGGCAACGCGACGTCCTTCGCGAATATCAACGTAACGGAATGGGCGCCGCCCATGCTCGGTGGCATGTGAGCTATCGGCTGAGTAACCCGAAAAGTATTATGGGAGACCTGCTTGACTGCGCCTGAACCCACAAGCTGTGAAAGCCCCATCTGGCTTGGCAGGACCTTGTAGGGCTCGACCGTAGTCGCCGCGATGATCTTGCGATAATCGACCTGAGCGAGCCCGCCAGGCCAGAAGCGCACGGCCTCTTGCCATACCCCAGGATCGAAACCTGCGGGCAGGGTGGCAGTTTTCCGGTCGGCTTCGACCAGCTCGCCAGATGGCAAAGATACGCGTTGTGACGAGTAGCTTCCAAATACCGCATCGGGTTCACGCCCAAGCGATTCGCGTACCGATGCAAGCGCGAGGGCCGCGACCTCTGGCTTATAAAAATGCTGCGGACAGCCGGAATTTGTTATCGTCACCTTACTTGCGGGCAAGCCCATTACGCCGGATGCAGATATCTTATTCCGAAACTGCTGGGGCCAAGGCATGATCGGGGCTTCGCGCCTCTCGCCGCGCTGTACATGTTGAGCTGGCAAGGGCCTATCAACGGTCAGAGCAGGGCGAGCGGTCGCGGATGACGATACGACCACGCGGACAACGCGATTGGTTGCGCCGCTAAAGCGCCAGATCATCGATTCATAGGATGTCAGGATCAGGTACAGCGGTGCTGTGCCCGGCTCGATCGTCACGTCGATCAGGTTGGTTTCCTGATCCGGCCCACCGATCACTGCGGATGAGATCGCATCACCTTCATATCCGCCAAAGACGACCAGCTTTGCTTTTTTCGGCAGCGGAGGCAGGGTGCACGCAGGTGCCGAGCGGATCATCCGGATTTCGGGGATGCGGTCAGCAATGACCCCATACTCCTCTGAAGATATCCTGCCGTCGTCGTCCCTGTCGATTTTCTTGAAGGTGGATTGCGCCTTAAGCCTCAGCTCTTCGGCGGTCAGGCGGCCATCGCCATTGGGGTCCAAAGCCAGAAGCTCTTCAAGCTGATTGTTGAATCGGGGCCCGATGGACGCTGCGGCCTCACTGAGCGTAATTATTCCATCGCCATTGGAATCGAAGTCGGCAAGCTGGGCTTCCACCTGCTTGCCGCGATAGGGCTCGCTGGTCCGGAAGGACCGTTCGAGCTCCCCGCGCGTGACCTTGAAATCGCCGTCCAGATCGCTCCTCAAGACTTGGCTGATGACATTAGCGCGGGCCTGTGCACGCTGCTGGTCGCGTTCAAAGGCAATGTCCTCCCGATCTAATCCATCCCCGGCAGGATCGGCATTGCGCAACATGCCGACAAGTCGAGCGACATATTGCTCGATGACCGCGCCTTCACGCAGCGGCTCGATCAGCACGTTCGGTAGATCTTGGCTACGCGGAGATTGTTTTGTTGCAATGGCGATGCCGGAAACGGCTGCCAACGCGAAAGTTGAACTGATTACCCACTTGGTCTGCATATGCCCTCCGATCGCGGCGTGGCTAAGCGGAAGATGTTACAATCCCATTCTATTGCCTCGTTAACGCAATGTGATTTGAATGACATGCGCGTGCGGCGGGATCAACTAGCGCCCGACTTCGGCTGACCATCCACCAGCCCAGGGCGGCGAATATTATGCCAAGGATGACAAGGTCGAAAAGCTCGGTCGGTTTGCAATGGGCTTCGGAAACCATCGCTGTCCTCGATGTTGAAGCCGCCGGATTATGTGTGTGGCGGCAGTCCGTTCGTGAGCAAGGCAACATCGCATCGAAGAGCAAGGCAGAGGCGGCACAGGACCGAGAAGGTGGCGAAGGCCAGCAGGATCAGCGCCTCGGCCAGGTCCCCGAGCAGCAGATAGGCGACCCCGCCGGCCAGCAGCAGCGCCAGCATCGGCTCGCGCAGGACCTCTTTCGCGATGCGCAGGATGGACCGTTGCCTGGGGCGCGGCAGTTCGTTGGGGCCGTCCGATTCCAGTCGCGCCCGCGCCATCTCGGCGGTCAGGCCGGCCGAGCGACCGCCGTCAGTCATCGTCCCGCCTGTTCCTTTCGCTGCCTTCGCCCGAGCTGCTGCGATGGCAGCGTGCGCAATTGTCGATATTGCGGATGCCCTCTTCCGCATGCCTGGCGCGAATCTGGTCGGGCTGATGCGATCGTCACCGTGGCAGTGCGTCGCCAGATCGAGCAGCGCGCGGCGCATTGCCTGAAGCGCGTCGGCCTTCCGGCCCAGGTCCGCGGCGCGTGACTCCGCCAGCGCCTTGACTTCGGAACTGGCGCGACCGCGATCGGACCACAAATCCAGTAGCTTTCGGATTTCTTCGATCGGAAAGCCGAGATCACGGGCATTGGCTATGAAACGAAGCCGATGGACATCCGCATCCGAATAGTCGCGATAGCCGCTGTCCCGTCGGGTGGCCGCCGGGATCAAGCCGATCTTCTCATAGTGGCGGATCATCCGTTGCGAGACGCCGCTCGCCTTCGAAGCCTGGCCTATGTTCATAGCGATTGCCGGTTGAGCCTGAGCGCGTTGGTGACGACGCTGACCGAGGACAGCGCCATCGCGGCTGCCGCGATCATCGGCGAGAGCAGGATACCGAAAAGCGGGTAGAGCAGCCCCGCCGCGACCGGAATACCGGCCGCATTGTAGATGAAGGCGAAGACGAGGTTCTGGCGGATGTTGGACATGGTCGCCTGACTGAGCCGGCGCGCCCGCACGATCCCCATCAGGTCGCCCTTGAGCAGCGTGATGCCGGCGCTCTCGATGGCGACGTCAGTGCCCGATCCCATCGCGATGCCGACCTCGGCGGCGGCAAGCGCGGGGGCGTCATTGACCCCGTCGCCAGCCATCGCGACGACGCGGCCTTCGCGCTTCAGGTGCTCGACGACGGCGCTCTTCTGGTCGGGAAGGACCTCGGCCTCGACCTCGTCAATGCCGAGCGTCCGGGCGACCGCTTCGGCCGTCGTGCGATTGTCGCCGGTCAGCATTACCACCCGGATGCCCTCGGCCCGCAGGCCCGCCAGCGCTTCGGGCGTTGTCTTCTTGATCGGGTCGGCGATGGCGAGCACGCCAGCGACGATACCGTCGATCCCGGCGAATATCGCGGTCGCGCCATCGCGCCGCAGTTCGTCGGCTGGCACGGCAAGCGCCGCGGTATGGACCCCGTGCTCCTTGAGAAAGGCGGTGTTGCCAAGCAGCACGCGCTTGCCTTCGACGATGCCGAGCGCGCCCTTGCCCGTCGGGGAGTCGAAGTCCGCAACCTCGGGAATCGCGATCTTGCGACTGCTCGCCGCCTCGACGATCGCGCGGGCGAGTGGATGCTCGGAGGCACGCTCCACGGCCGCCGCGACGCGCAGCACCTCGTCCTCGGTGAACCCCGGTCCCGCCACGATCTTCGTGACCGATGGGTGACCTTCGGTCAGCGTGCCGGTCTTGTCGACGACCAGCGTATCGATCTTCTCCATCCGCTCGAGCGCCTCGGCATTCTTGATGAGGACACCGAGACCAGCACCGCGACCGACACCGACCATGATCGACATCGGCGTCGCGAGGCCCAGCGCGCAAGGACAGGCGATGATCAGCACCGCCACCGCCGCGACCAGACCATAAGCAAAGCGCGGCTCCGGCCCCCAGATCGCCCAGCCTGCGAAGGCGAGCACTGCGATCGCCAGCACCACCGGAACGAACCAGCCCGAGACTTGATCGGCCATGCGCTGGATCGGCGCGCGCGACCGCTGCGCCGCGGCGACCATCTGCACGATCCGGGCGAGCATCGTGTCACGGCCGACCTTGTCTGCCCTGATGATAAGCGCGCCGGTCTGGTTGAGCGTGCCCCCGATCACCTTGTCGCCCAGCGCCTTGGTCGTCGGCATCGATTCGCCGGTCACCATGGACTCGTCGAGCGAAGAGCGACCGTCCTCGACCACACCGTCAACCGGCACCTTTTCGCCGGGGCGCACCCGCAACCGATCGCCGACAACGATCTGGTCGAGGCCAACCTCTTCGTCGCTGCCGTCCGCATCGATGCGGCGCGCGGTCTTTGGCGCGAGGTTGAGCAGCGCCTTGATCGCACCCGACGTCCGCTCGCGGGCACGCAGTTCGAGCACCTGGCCGAGCAGCACCAATACGGTGATGACGGCGGCGGCTTCGAAATAGATCGCGACCGTGCCATCGGCCGAACGGAAGGCGGGCGGGAAAACGCCCGGCGCGAGCGCCGCAACCATGCTGTAGGCCCAGGCGATCCCGGTTCCCATCGCGATCAGGGTGAACATGTTGAGGTTACGCGTCCGCACCGATGCCCAGCCGCGCTCGAAAAAGGGCCATCCCGCCCAAAGCACCACCGGTGTTGCCAGCACGAGCTGAATCCAGATCGCGATCCGCATCGGCACGAGGTGATGAATTGCCGGGAAGATATGCCCGCCCATTTCGAGGGCAAATACGGGCAATGCCAGCGCAAGGCCGATCGAGAAGCGACGGGTCATATCGGCAAGCTCGGGACTGGGGCCGGTTTCTGCGGTAACGGTCAAAGGCTCCAGCGCCATGCCGCAGATCGGGCAGTTGCCCGGATGGTCCTGGCGGATCTCCGGATGCATCGGGCAGGTCCAGATCGTGCCGGAAGCGAATTCGGATGCGGCAGGCACGGCGGGAACGAGATAGCGTTCAGGATCGGCAACGAACTTGCTGCGGCAGCCTGGGCTGCAGAAATCATAGGTGGTTCCGTCATGAACCGCATGGTGAGCCGTTGTCTTCGGATCGACCGTCATCCCGCAGACCGGATCCTTCGTTCCGCCTCCTTGGGCGTGATGGGAATGGTCGTGTGCATGATGTTTGGCGTACGTCATCGCGGTGCTCCTGATCGACGCCTCATCATATGGGGTCTGACACCGTGATAAGGTCAAGGGCCTCGCTAGGCACTGGGGACCAATACGTAGAGTGATGCTCCCGCCGGTACGATAATGCTCTGTTGCAGGAGGGCAGGATCGTGGCTCTGAGCGACACCGATACGCACCATTACGGGAACCGGGCGCCGGGCCGCGCCGCGCCAATATCGTGTTCCCGGCTTCTTTCTGCCCCTTGGGCCCTTGTCCGGGCCAACCGAACCTCGAGGCCAGGCTGCTGCGATCGGCAGTTTCCCAATCCCTTTCCAGGAGAAAACACATGATCAGGTCGAAACACATATGTGCCAGTGCCGTGGTGCTCGCGCTCGTAGGAGCCGTGCCAGCAATTGTCAGCGCGCAAAGTACTCCAGATCCCCATGCCGGGCATCATCCGGCGGAGGCGGCCGCGCCGGCGACCCCCGCGCCGGCACCGACTGCTCCGACCGCGAAGCCAGACGGCATGATGGGCGGTGGCTCGGGCATGATGAACGGCATGGGTGCGGGTCAAGGCGATATGCCGAAGATGGGAATGATGGGCGGCGGTGCCATCCCCATGGGTTGCATGGCAGCCAGCGGCATGGCGATGGAAGGCAATGTCGAAGGGCATATCGCGTCCCTGCGGACCGAGCTCAAGATTACCGGCGCACAGACGGGAGCCTGGAACGCTTTTGCCGGCGTGCTGCGTGCCAAGGCCAGGCGAGTAGACCAGCTCCGCATGGGGATGATGACGGGTCCCAATGGCAGGCCGCCTTCGTTGACGCAGCGGCTGGATCGGCATGAGCGCATGATGACGGCCGGTCTCGACAATCTCCGCGCGCTAAAGCCTGCGCTCATCCGTCTCTATGCCGAACTGTCGACCGAGCAGCAGGCGACGGCCGACCGGCTGCTTACGCATGAGATGATGCCGGGCATGCAGATGGGCGGAATGCCGATGTCGGCCATGTCCGCCGGCATGCCGAAACAATAGGAAGGGTCAGACCATGGGCACGATCGGTTATCTGCTGTTCTGGGCCGTGTTGTTCTTCGTGATGATGCGGTTCGGCTGCGGCGCGCATGTGATGGGTCATCACCATCACAGCCACAGGAACGCGCCGCCTGGCGGGAACGGCAATTGGACCCCTCCGGCCCAGGATCGCGATCCCGTCTGCGGCAAGATCGTGCCGACCGCGGGCGCCAAGTCCAGTATCTGGGAAGGCCATGCCTATTATTTCTGCTCGGAGGACTGCCGCACCAAGTTCGAGGCGGCACCGGGAACCTATATGGGCAATGTGCCCGTCACTCATGAGGGAGCCGCTTGAGATGGCAAAGATCCCGTCCGCTCCGGCGCATGCCGCGCCTCATCTGATCCCAGTCGTCGGTTTGGGGCTGAGCCTGAGCCTGTTCCTGGCGATTTCCTACACGCTGTGTATCGCAGGCTATGTTTTGCTGCCGGCGTTGCCTATCAAGCATTCCGCTCTTGCGATCTTCCTTCCCGGGTTCGAACTGCTGAGTTGGCGCACGTTCCTCCTGGGGTTGGTCGAGAGCCTTGGCTGGGGCTGGTATGTCGCGCTGATCTTCGGGCCGCTCTATAATTTCTTCGTATCTCGACGGTGAGCAAATCGCTCAGATCGGAGATCTCCAGATGGCCGGGAGCCTGACGCAGGATTTTGCGCAAGAAGGTGTCATCGTTGCTTCCACAGCGGCTTCGGTTGACCCCAATCGGGACTGTACGTGTCTGACACTTGATCGTGAGGCGCTTGGTGAAGCGCTGATCCGGGAAACCGGAGATCCGTCCTTTTGCACTTCGCTGATGGAAACGCGACCGCATCTGTTTGCCGATGTCGCGGTGTTTGTCAGCGAGGCGGAAATCGACCGCATGCTTCGCATCGTAACGGCGATCGAGACCGTTTCGCGGCACCCCGCCTATCAGGCGGCAATTCGCGGTTGGGCTCCAGCGACAGCCCATCGGGACTTTGGCCCTCGGGGCGCTTTCATGGGCTATGATTTCCACATGGGTCCGGATGGTCCAGCCCTGATCGAGGTCAATACCAACGCTGGCGGGGCGATGTTGAACGCCGTGCTTGCACAGGCCCAGCGCGCCTGCTGCGCGCCGGAATCGCCTAGTCGTTCGGCGGATGCCTTCGAGGCGGCGGTCGCGCACATGTTCACGACGGAGTGGGTCCATCAGCGCGGCAGCGGCGCTCCGGCCGTGATCGCGATCGTCGATGATCAGCCGCCTGCCCAATATCTGTACCCTGAATTTCTTTTGGCGCAGCGCATGCTGGAGCGTCACGGGTGTAGCGTGGTCATTGCCGACCCTGCGGAGCTCACATATCAAGACGGTGAGTTACGCTTGGGCGCCAGACGCATCGACCTCGTCTACAACCGGCTGGTCGATTTCTCGCTCGAAGCCGGCGAACATGATGCGCTGCGCCGTGCCTATCTCGATGGCGCGGTGGTCGTGACGCCCAACCCGTATGTTCATGCCTTGCTCGCTGACAAGCGCAACCTGACCCTGTTGTCCGACCCTGCCTTGTTGCGCTCATGGGGCTTCGATCAGCTTTTGATCGACACGCTTTCCCGTGGCGTGCCGACGACGGAACGGGTCACTGCCGCCGCCGCCGAACGTCTCTGGGCGGAACGCAAGCATCTCTTTTTCAAGCCGTCCACCGGCTATGGCAGCAAGGCAGCGTATCGCGGTGACAAGCTGACGAAGTCGGTCTGGAGCGAAATCCTGCGCGGCGACTATGTCGCGCAGGCCTATGTAGCCCCGAGTGAACGAATTATCCGATTTGATGGCGAGGCACTGAAGCGCAAGATCGACATTCGCCTTTATACCTATGATGGACATATGCTGCTTGCTGCGGCTCGGCTTTATCAGGGGCAGACGACCAATATGCGCTCGCCCGGCGGCGGGTTCGCGCCTGTTCTATCGACAGTCGATGGCGACCCATCGACAGCCTGTGCGACCTGCGTTGTCGCGCCGGGATGATGTCGAAATCAGCCGTAATATACGTCTAATGGTGTTGCAAAGGCATCACGATCCTACAGCAGGTGGCTCGAGCGTGCCGAGCCAGCTGACAAGGCCAAGGACGGCAATTGCGAGCGTCGTCTCGACGGCCATGCTGCGGCGCAATGCAGCGAGTGCTTGTGCCGGCGCATCCTGCCCGATCGCGTCCGCGAGGTGGGGGGTCAGCCTGTAGCGGTTAAGCGCCGCGCACCCCAGCATGCCGCCGAACAGCAGCAGCTTGGCGATCAACAACCTGCCATAGAGCGAGTGGCTCAACGTCGTGACGTTGCCCGCGCCAACGAGGAAGGCGCCATTGATCAGGCCACTTGCAACGACGAGCCCGACAATCACGCTCCCCGCCACGCTGAAGCCCGCGAGCGCTGCATGGGCGGTATTGATGCGTTCGATCGAACAAGTTCGGCGTGCCGTCACCAGCAACAGAAGCACGGCCAAGGCTCCGATCCAGGCGGATGCCGCGAGCAGGTGCACGATGTCGCCACCCAGATGGATCAGTCCGGCGGCACTTTCGCTCGCAGCGCCATGTCCCGACCAGGCGAGCGACGAGACCGCGATGGCGCCGGACGATGCGAGCAGCACAAGCCCCGGAACGGAACCCGGCCTGCCACGCAGGGAAATCAAGAACGCCAGTGCGAGAGCCGCGCTCCGGGCAAGAAAAGCCCAACCCAAACTGGTCTCGGTCAGCAGCATCCTGACGATGGCGGGATCAAGACCGGCGACCGTCGTCCCGCTCATGGACGCCGCGACCATCGCAAATCCGAGCGCCCCAAGCAGCAATCCACCCGCTGCTAGCGCAGCGAACGGTATAGCGACCGGCATCTTGTCGCGCTGCGCCTTCCCCGTCAGCCCGTACAGTCCGAACAGCGGGATTCCAAAGAGGAGCCCCAGATCGGCGTAGAGCGCGAGCCGTAGCGCGACGAGCGGCCAGTCGCTCACCGGCTCAGCGAACCGTGAAGGTCAGGCTTCCGGTAACGCGATGCGTGTCGGACGCAACCGCGTGCCAGTTCAATTGATAGGTGCCGGCCGGCAACGCCCGCGGAAAGGCTGCCACCAGTGTTTTGCCATCCTCGGCGACCGATGTCTGGAATCCTGCTATCTTCATCGGCGCGTGGTTCGCCATGCCGGGCATGCCGGTCATGGACAGGTCGATGCCTGAAAGCGGCGCCATCAGCGTCTCGCTGAAGGTCAAGCTCGCCCGCGTGACATTGCTGACCGTGGCCTGCGGAGCCGGCGTCGAGGCAAGAAGCTTGGGATGTGCGATCGCTGGTGTGGCGATGGCGACGGCGGCAATGGCGACGGCAAGTCGGATCGCGTGCATAATGGGTCCTTTCGATTGATATAGACCAATACGCGGGTGGCGAGACGATCCCTCATCCAGCATCGCCGGTCGATGAGGGATTGGCGCTTGGGCTGCGTAACGGACTATGTGAGCGTGGAAGGAACAGACATGACCGACATTGACACCGCCCTGGCGAGCCTGCGCGAGATGCCGGTACATCCCGGTCTCGCCTCGCTCGACGTTGCGGTCATGACTGACATCGCCGCGCGCGCGTCGGCGCCATTGTCGGGCGCGATGCTCGGCCTTGCCGCAACAGCGGCGCTCCTGATCGGCGCTGCGGGATCGGTGATCCCACCCCCACCGGTTCGTGCGGCAGATATCACGCCTTTCGGTGCCCCGGCCGCGCTCGCGCCATCAACGCTGCTGGGTAGCGGCGGATGAGCAACCGCCGCCGGCTCCTGCTGGTTGCGCTGATCGCCTTCGTCGCCGCGATCACCGGGGCGTTCATCGGGCGTGCCTATATCGCGCGGCAGGCGCCTGTAGAAAACGAGCTGCACAGCTTGTTGCATCAGCAGCTTGACCTGGACGCGCGCCAGCAAGTCCGCATCGAAGCGATCGAGGCGCGCTTCGCCATCCGCAGACAGGCGCTCGAACTGCAATTGCGTGCCGACAATGCCAGGCTCGCGGACGCCATCGAGGCTGAGCATGGCTATGGCCCGCAAGTCCAGGCCGCGGTCGATCATTCGCACCAGGCGATGGGCGAACTCCAGAAGGAGACTCTGGAGCATATCTTCGCGATGCGCGGCGTGCTCCGGCCCGACCAGGCGGCGCGGTTCGACCGGGCGGTCGTCAAGGCACTGACGGCAAAGCAGCGGTGAGCCTCGACCTCGCCGGCTGCTCGGACGGCGAGCTGGCCGCGCTGGCGCTGGCCGGACGACAACCGGCCTATGGCGAACTGATGCGGCGGTACCGAGAACCGGTCTATCGGCAGGTGCGCGGACAGATCGGCGATGCCGACGCGGCACTCGACGTGACCCAGGCCTGCTTCGTCGCGGCCTTTGCCGCGCTCGCCCGCTACGATCAGGCACGCCCCTTCCGCCTGTGGATCGCGCGGATCGCCATCAACAAGTGCCATGACTGGGCGCGCCGCCGCGCCGTTCGGCGCATGCTGTCCTTCGCGTTGCCGATGGACGCCGCCGGTGATGTTGCCGACCCGCAGGCGTCTCCCGAAACGCAGGCCGCGGACGCCGAGGAATTGCGCCGCACGATGCGGGCGATCGCGGCCCTCCCGACAAGATTGCGGGACGTGATCATATTGCGGACCATCGAAGGGTTTTCGCAGGCCGAGACCGCCCATTTGCTCAGCGTCAATGAAAAGACCGTCGAAACCCGGCTCTACCGTGCCCGCGCCAAACTGGCGGAATATCTGAGGGGTTGACCAGCCGCTCGCGTATTCATCGGCAACAGTGCCAGCAAGGGGTCTTTCCGTCATGCGTTCCTCGCTTCTCGATCGCCGAGCATTGCTCCGTGGCGCCGCGCTTGGCGGCGCGGGCCTCGCGGTCGCGAACTGGTATCCGGCGTGGGCACAGCCGGTTTCGCGCGGCATCACCAAACCTATCCCGGAACTCTCCGGCGACACGATCTCGCTGCGCGTCGCGCAGGAAATGGTGAGTGTCGACGGGAGGCAAGCGCATGTGATCGCGATGAATGGCACCGTCCCGGCGCCGTTGCTGCGCCTGCGCGAGGGACAGACGGTCAGGATAAGGGTCGACAACGCGCTCGACGAGGAAACATCGCTGCACTGGCATGGCCTGCTGGTGCCGTTTCAAATGGATGGCGTGCCGGGCCTGAGTTTTCCGGGCATTCCCGCGCGTTCGTCCTTCACCTACGAGTTCCCGATCATGCAGTCGGGCACCTATTGGTACCACAGCCATTCGGGTCTGCAGGAGGCGATGGGGCATTATGGCCCGATCGTGATCGATCCCAGGGACGCCGATCCGATCGCGTGCGATCGCGAACATGTGGTGATGTTTTCCGACCACAGCTTCGTCCATCCGCACACGCTGTTCACCAAGCTCAAGCAGGATCCCGGCTATTATAACCGGCGGAAACAGACGCTCGCGGGTCTGCTCGCCGGCAGGGACCAGAAGCACGCCGATCGTCTGGCCTGGGCGCGGATGCGCATGGACCCGACCGACATCCTCGATGTGACCGGTGCCGCCTACACCTATGTCGTCAACGGCTACGGACCTCGGGACAATTGGACCGCGTTGTTCAAACCGGGCGAGCGCGTGCGGCTGCGGCTGATCAATGCCGCCGCCATGACCATCTTCAACATCCGCATTCCGGGCCTGACTATGACCGTGGTTGCCGCCGATGGTCATCCGATCCGTCCGGTCGCCGTCGACGAGTTGCAGATGACAATCGCCGAAACCTACGACGTCATCGTCACGCCGGCCGAAGATCGTGCCTATACGATCGTCGGCGAGGCGATCGACCGTTCCGGCATGGCCCGCGCTACCCTCGCGCCGCGCGAAGGCATGGTCGGCGAGGTGCCGCCGCTTCGCGAGCGGCCGCTGCTGACAATGCGGGATATGGGCATGGATATGGCCGGCATGGACATGCCGGGCAGCGGCGGCGGGACGATCGACCTTAGCAAGCCTGATGCCGCCACGACGGGGATGGACCATGGTGCGGCCGGCGGCGCGACGCCGGGTGCAATGAGCATGAAGATGCGCGATCCAAAGAATGCACCGCAAGTCGTGATGGGCCCCGGCGTCCAGACCATTGCACCAATGCCGATGGACCGCACCGGCGAGCCCGGCGTCGGCCTCGAAAATGTCGGGCACAAGGTGCTGGTCTATCGTGACTTGGTCGCACTCGAGCCGAATCCGGATGTCCGCGCAGCCGCGCGCGAGATCGAACTGCACCTCACCGGCAATATGGAACGCTATATGTGGTCCATCGACGGGCAAACGCTGTCGCAAGCGCGAACGCCGATCCCTCTCCGCACCGGCGAGCGGGTGCGCATGACGCTGATCAACGACACGATGATGAACCACCCGATTCACCTGCACGGTCATTTCTTCGAGCTGGTGACCGGGCATGGCGATCATTCCCCGCGCAAGCACACGGTGAACGTGCCGCCGGGCGGCAAGGTCAGCTTCGATGTAACCGGGATTTACGGCGATTGGGCCTTCCACTGCCACATGTTCCTCCACATGCACGCCGGAATGATCCGCGTCGTACAAGTGCGCGATGCGGGAGGCGCGGCATGAACGCGCTCAGGCTTCTGGGGCTGTCGCCGCTCCTGTACGCTGCATCCGTATCGGCCCAGACGATGCCTCCAACGGGGGAGCATGCAGGGCATCAGGGGCACGACATGTCGGGCATGACGATGCCAACGACCTCGCCTGCGCCAACGCCCGCTCCGCCCGCTCCCCATGCCGACCACGATATGCAGGGCATGGGCGACATGCCGATGCCTGCCACGACGACGGAGGCAAAGGGCGCCGTGTCGGGAACGGACCTCAAACCCGGCAGCAAATCGCCGCCACCCGTGGCGACCGACCGACCTGCGGATCGCTTTTTCGATTCAGGGGCGATGGCGACCGCTCAGGCCAATCTGCTGGGTGAACATGGCGGGATGAGCTTCCACAAGATCCAGTTCAATCTCGCGGAATATCAGGCCCGCGAGGGTCGCGATGGCTATCGCTGGGATGCGAGCGCGTGGTTCGGCGGCGATATTGACCGGCTGGCGCTCAAATCCCAAGGTGAAGGCAATTTCGGCGCGCCTGTTGAGCATGGCGAGGTGCAAGCGCTCTGGTCGCATGCGCTCGATCCGTACTGGAATGTGCAGGGCGGCATCCGGCAGGATTTCGGCAAGGGACCGGACCGCACCTATGCCAGTATCGGGATTGAAGGTCTCGCGCCCTACTGGTTCGAGCTTGGCGCATCGGCCTTCGTCTCCTCCAAAGGCGACCTGCTCGCGCGCCTCGAAGGCGACATCGACCAGCGCATAACCAAAAGGTTGATCCTCCAGCCGCGCGTCGAACTCAACTTCGCAGCGCAGGACATTCCCGAGAACCGGATCGGGTCAGGACTCTCCAACGCCGAACTGGGATTGCGCCTGCGTTACGAAGTCCGGCGCGAGTTCGCACCCTATATCGGCATCTCCTACGACCGAAAGGTGGGAGCCACCGCGCGCTATGCGCGCGCGGATGGCGAGCGAACGCAAGCCACCAGCTTGGTGTTCGGCATCAGGACCTGGTTCTGACGAGAGAGTTTTCTCAGCGACTACGGCAGCAAAAACAGCCGCCGGCCATCACCCATGGGGAAGCGCGGGGGCAAGGTCGATTTCGATCTCACTGAACGACAATGCGAGCTAAGTAGCCAAATCCACAAGCAGCCTGACCGCCCGATTAGGGCGCCGGCTGGTCCGGCGTTATGATCAAGCATTGCAAATTCAGGGTCAATTCCGTGAGTCGATATCCGAATATCCCCGCACCGGGCGTGTTGCTGGCGATCCTGTCGGCCATATTGTTCGGCTCGAGCACACCATTGGCCAAGCTGGTGCTGGGCAACGGAGTCAGCCCGTGGTTGCTTGCCAGCTTGCTCTATCTGGGCTCGGGTGTCGGCCTTGCGATTGTCCATGGCGTTCGCGGAATGATCGGGCGCGGCGAGGCGGAAGCTCCGCTCGTGCGCACCGACCTGCCCTGGCTGGCGCTCGTCATTCTGTGCGGGGGCGCGGTCGCGCCGGTCCTGCTGATGGCGGGCCTCGTGACGATACCCGCGTCCACGGCATCGCTGCTGCTCAACCTGGAGGGTCTTGCGACCCTTGCCATCGCCTGGCTGGTGTTTCGGGAGAATGTCGATCGCCGCCTGCTGGTCGGTGCGGCGGCAATTCTCGGTGGCGCGGTATTGCTGTCCTGGCGCGGCGGTCCCGCTGGCGGTGGCCTTGGCATGCTAGCGATCGCCGGGGCCTGCCTCGCCTGGGGCATCGACAACAATCTCACCCGCAAGCTCAGCAGCGCCGATCCCGTACAGATCGCGATGCTGAAAGGGCTGGCTGCGGGGACCGTCAATCTCGTGCTGGCATTGACGCTTGGCGCATCGCTTCCGGCGCTACCGGTCGTCGCGGGCACGGCGCTGATCGGGTTTCTCGGCTATGGCGTGAGCCTCGTCATGTTCGTGCTCGCCCTGCGGCACCTCGGCACCGCCAGGTCAGGCGCCTATTTCTCGACCGCGCCGTTCATCGGCGCGCTGCTCGCGGTAGCGATGTTCAGCGAACCCATCACCGTGCCTCTCGTCATCGCGGGCATCCTGATGGCGATTGGACTTTGGCTGCACCTGACCGAATCGCACGGCCACGAACATGCCCACGAAGCGCTCGAACACGAGCATCGCCATGTCCACGACGCACACCACCAGCATGGTCATCCGCCCGGCACGCTCGCGACCGAACCGCACAGTCACTGGCATCGCCATGCGCCGATGGTCCACCGCCACGCCCATTATCCCGACCTGCATCACCGGCATGGCCATTCGCATTGAGCAATGGCTTCAGGCAGCGAAGTTGCGCGGTCCCAGCAATATGATGCCGGCACCCGCGAGGCAGAGCGCCGCTCCAAAACCATTTTCCTACAGCGCATGACATCGGATAAATAGCGCGCCCCAAACGCTGGAGGCTCCGCATGTCCCAACCGCACACCACACCCGATCATCGTCACGATGGCTTCACGCCCGAACGCCAGACCGCCTTTCTCGAGGCGCTAGCCGCCTGCGGCCATGTTTCGGCGGCCGCGGAGGCGGTCGGGTTGTCGCGAACCGCTATCTACAATCTGCGCAACCGGGCGGACGACGCCGGTGCGGCGTTCCGGTCGGCGTGGGATACGGCGCTGAAGAATGCGGTGGCGGTGCTGGCCGAGACCGCATTCGAGCGCGCGATTGTCGGCGTCAGGGAACCGGTCTTCTACAAGGGCGAACAGGTGGGCGAGCGCGTCCGCCACAATGATCGTCTGCTGATGTTCCTGTTGCGTACGCTCGACCCCGATACTTACGGCCCGCGCAAGCCGGAACAGGCCGCACCGCCGACCCCAACCTATGCCCGCCCGCGCGCGCCCATTGCCGGCGTTCGGCGCCACGCGCCGCCGTCGACATTGTCACCTTCGCCGGACCAGGGGCAGGGGGATGACCGCGCAGAACAGGGTGCGTCTGTGTCAACTTCGTCAACATGCCTGGATGATGCCGCGCTGGACGAGCCCTATGATGCGATGCTGGCGACGATTGCGTCTGACGTGGACACCGCTGTCGCGAGACTATGCGCTTCCGGCCAGCCAGGCCGCGTCACCAAGCGCAATGCCCGCCGCCTCATCGCCCGTCAGAAGGCCGCGCGTCAGGCAATGGTGGGCGTGGGCGGGTGAAGTTTCTGCCGTACCATCACCTTCCCGTCATCCCCGCGCTGGCGGGGATCCAGCTTCCAGCGATCGCCTTGTCGAAAGGCTAAGCTGGATCCCGGATCAGGTCCGGGATGCCAATGGTGTATGGGCGGATAAAACCCTTCTCAACCCGCGCGCACCAGCACCGGTTGAGCGCGATAAAGCGCGGGATACAGTTGCTTCAACGCTGTGACCTTCGGAGCGTCGAAGGTGCGGATGTAGGGGTGGTTGGGCATCCTGGCGAGAAAATCCTGATGATAGGATTCTGCGGGGAAGAATCTGCCCGTTTCAACCCGCGTGACGATTGGCCGTGGCCAGACCCGCGCGGTCTTGAGCTGGGCTATGTAGCGCTGCGCCGTCATCTTCTGGTCCGGCGTGGTGGGGAAGATCGCGGTGCGGTACTGCGTGCCATGGTCCGGCCCCTGAAAGTTGAGGGTCGTGGGATCGGCGACCACGGAAAAGAATATTCGAAGAAGCGTGGCATAGCTGACCTGTGCTGGATCGAACACGATCTTCACCGCCTCGGCATGGCCGGTACTGCCCGTGCTCACGGTTTCATATTGGGCTGTTCCCGCCTGTCCGCCAGCATAACCGGAAACGGCACTCTTCACGCCCTTCACATGGGAAAAGACGCCCTGGACGCCCCAGAAGCATCCCCCGGCGAGGATCGCTGTCTGCTGGCCGCTGGCGGCAGGCGCTTCATAGGCGGCGGCAGGCACGATCACCGGTTTCTCGGCCTGGAGTGAATCACCGTGGCTGACGGCGGTCGTCAGGGCGATTACAAGCGCGAGGCAACCGAAAGCGGCAGGCACATTGAACTTCATCTTCGTTCTCCGCCCCCGGAAGGGTGGAATTTAGTGCGCCGCAACGCTTTTGGCAATCAGCGCAGTGCCGCCGCCGCCGTCTGGATGCGGGTGCACGCCTCGGTGAGGATGGCTTCCGAGGTCGCATAGCTGATCCGGAAACACGGCTCGAGCCCGAATGCCGCGCCATGCACGGCTGCGACCTTCGCCTCGTCGAGGAAATAATCGATCAGCATTGCATCATTCTCGATCTTCAGGCCCGCAGCTGTGCTCTTGCCGATCAGGCCGGACGCATCCGGATAGACATAGAACGCCCCTTCGGGACGGGGGCAGTTCACCCCGTTGATCTGGTTGAGCATCGAAATGACGAGATCGCGTCGCCCCTTGAACGCCTTGTTGCGCTCGATCAGGAAATCCTGCGGCCCGTTGAGGCCGGCCGTCGCCGCGGCCTGCGCGATGGAACAGGGATTGGACGTCGATTGCGACTGGAGCTTGGCCATGGCCTTGATCAGCGGCGCGGGGCCGCCGGCGAAGCCGATCCGCCAACCCGTCATCGAATAGGCCTTCGAGCAGCCGTTCACCGTCAGCGTGCGCTCGTAAAGCGCGGGGACCACCTGAGCGATCGTCGTGAACTTGAAGTCGTCATAGACGATATGCTCGTACATATCGTCAGCCATCACCCAGACATGCGGGTGGCGCAGCAATACCTCGCCGAGCGCCTTCAGTTCGCTTTCGGTGTAGGCCGCGCCGCTCGGGTTCGACGGGGAATTGAGGATCAGCCATTTGGTCTTGGGTGTGATCGCCGCATCGAGCTGCTGGGGCGTGATCTTGTAGTTCTGGCTGGCGCCCGCCTTGATGAAAACCGGCGTGCCGCCAGCGAAATTGACGATGTCCGGGTAGCTCACCCAGTAAGGCGCCGGGACGATCACTTCGTCGCCGGCATCGATCGTCGCGACAAGCGCGTTGAACAAGGTGTGCTTGCCGCCAACGTTCACGCTGATCTGGCTGGCTTCGTACGTCAGCGCATTGTCCCGCCTGAACTTGCCGGCGATCGCGGCCTTCAGCTCGGCCGTGCCATCGACATTGGTATATTTGGTCTTGCCAGCGCGAATCGCTTCGATCGCGGCGTCCTTGATAAAGTCGGGGGTATCGAAATCCGGCTCGCCCGCGCTGAGGCCTATGACATCCACGCCTTTGGCCTTCAGGTCCAGCACGCGGCTGGTCATGGCGAGCGTGGCCGACGGCTGAATCCGGTCGAGCGCGGCGGAGGTGAAACCCATTCTACTATCCCCAAGGTTGGCTTGGGCGGGCCTATAGACCGGCAGGGTTGGAACCTGCAACCAGCCGCGCGGGGATTAATCCGCGCAAGGCATTGCCGATGAAAAAAACGCCCGTCAGCTCCGCCGGGGTGATGTCGTCTTCGATCGCCCTGCCTTCCTCAATCAGCCTCTCGCGCAGAACGCCGGGCAGAAGGCCGCGCGCGAGCGGGGGTGTGACGATGACGTCCTTTCGCTCGACAAAGACGTTGGTGAAGCTGCCTTCCGTCACGAACCCGTCGTCATCGACAAAGATCACCTCGAACGTGCCGGCCGCGGCACGCGCGTCGTCATAAAAGCCGCGATCGCTGGTCTTGTGCGAGAGGCGATAATCGTCGCGGGCCACCGGGCGGGGGACCAGCAACACTTCGGCGACGTTGGGCGTGGCGGCAATTTTCCGTACTTCCAATGCCACCGCGCCCGTGGGGGAAAGGCGCAGGCGCACGCGGCGATCGTCCCGCAGACGGAAGGTCGCGGCTTGCAATTCGTTGCGCAGGGCATGCCGGTCGAAGGCAAATCCGAAGCGTTCGGCACTGGCCTTCAGCCTTGCCAGATGACGCTCCAGCTCGAGCAATCCTTCATGCGCATCGAAGCGCATCGTTTCGACCAGATCGAAACGCGGTGTCGCAGCCGTCACGAATGCACCCTTGGCAATACATTCCCTCCACTCGTCTCCGGGGGATGAATCCGCAACGATTCCGGAACCCAGCCCCATCACCGCCTTTTGCGAATCCGGCCTGATCATAAGCGTGCGGATGGCGACATTGAAAGCCGCATCGCCATTCGGGTCGATCCAGCCGATCGCCCCGGTGTAGGCGCCCCGCGGTTCCTGCTCCAGTTCGGCGATGATTTCCATCGCCCGGATCTTCGGCGCCCCGGTAACCGAGCCGCTGGGGAATATCGTCTTGATTACGTCGATCGCGCTCAGCTTTTCTTCCAGTTCGGCGGTGACGGTGGAGGTCATCTGGTGGACGGTCGGAAAACTTTCCACCGCGAACAGGGCCGGGACGGCCACAGTGCCGGCTTTGGCGACCCGTGACAGATCGTTGCGGATCAGATCGACGATCATCATGTTTTCGGCGCGTTGCTTGATGTCGTCGCGCAGCGTCGCGGGATCGAGGGAAACGGGCACAGTGCCCTTCATGGGGCGTGCCGTCAGTTGGCCGCCCGACAATGTGAAGAACAGCTCTGGCGAACAGGACAACAGCCAGCGCTCGCTATCATATAATAAGCCGCCCCACCCGGCGTCGCTCGTCCGTCTGAGCCGCGCATAGAGCGCCGGTGGCGACCCGGCGAATGGCACATCTGCCTGGAAAGTGAAGTTGGCTTGGTAGATGTCACCCGCACCGATCAGCTCCAGGATCTTGCCAACGGCGGTGCAATAATCATCTTTCTCTATTCGGGGCTTTGGCGATCCCACCCAGGCCGCGGCAGGGTCGCCAAGCAGCGCAGGCAAGTCCTGCGGATCAACGATTTCGACTGTCCGAAATCTTCCCAGCCACAGCAACGGCGGTTGATCGATCGACGATTCCGATGCCGCTTGAGCCAGCCGTGGTTCGAAATCTCGGCCCAGGTCGTAGCTTAGATACCCTGCGAGATGACGGCCCTGTCCCAATGCGGCGCGCATCTGGTCGAACGCCGCTGTCACTTCGCTGGCCGTTCGGGCGATAATGTCGCTTTCCAGATCGCGGAATAGCCGGATCGGCCCCGCGCCGTTCGGGCGCGCGTCATCCAGCAGCACGAAGGGCTTCGTGAAATCGACGGGCTTCATTTGCGCCCTATCCACCGGGACTGCCACGGTTGCAACGTCGCAGGCTTGGTACCATGTGTTGTGCATGACAGACTCAACGAGCCCGGAAAGCCAGCCGCCGCTGCAGGCGATGATCATCCCCGTCACGGCGTTCCAGCAGAATTGCACTTTGTTCTGGTGCACCAGAACAAAGCTGGGCGCGTTCGTCGATGCCGGTGGCGATCTCGATCGTCTCAAGGCCGCGGCTGCGCAGCATGGAGTTACTATCCAGAAACTGCTCGTAACGCATGGCCACATCGATCATTGCGGCGGTACGGCCAAGCTGGCGCGGGAGCTTGGCGTGCAGATCGAGGGACCACACGAGGATGACAGGTTCTGGATCGAGCAGCTTGGCGAGGCCGGAAACAGCTTTGGCATTCCCGGCGAGCCATTCGAGTCCGATCGCTGGCTCGTTGATGGTGATCAGGTCACGGTCGGCGAGCTGGTCCTCGATGTCCGGCACTGTCCGGGCCACACGCCGGGGCACGTCATATTCCATCATCCCGAATCGAATCTCGCGATCGTGGGGGACGTGTTGTTTCAGGGCTCGATCGGACGGACCGATTTTCCCCGGGGCAACCACGCCGATCTCATCGCCTCGATCACCCAGCGCCTCTGGCCGCTCGGTTCGGATACCGCCTTCGTTCCAGGCCATGGCGCCATGTCCACCTTCGGCCACGAGCGGGCGACCAATCCGTTCGTCAGCGACCGGGCTGTCGCTGCCGGATAGGGCACTTCGCCCGGAGCCGGTTTCACGCGGGTGACGAAATGATTCACCCGAATGAAACCGACGCCAAAGACTCCGTTCGTCCCGAGCTAAGTCGAGGGACGTGCTAAGGTAAGTTGGCCTTCACACCGCGCGCGGGATGAACCCGTAGCTGAGAATGATCGCGTAAATCGCCATCCCTGCCAACAGGACGAAGTTTACCAGTATGCCACCTGCGCGAAAAACATTGGGCGTCGGACGCTCCATGCCGAACGCATGGACGATGCGCGCGGCAATGAAGGCGATTCCGGCGCCCCAGAGCCAGAGCGACGTGCCGCCTGTCGCTTCCGTAAGACCCAAGAGGATCACGAACAGCGGCGCATTTTCGGTGAAGTTGGAATGTGCCCGCATCCGTGCGCGCATCAGATCGCTGCCGCCTTCGCCGACCATGATCTTCTCGCTGATGCGGACCCGGCTGCACCGAATCGCGAGCCACAGATGGACAAACACGGCCGCAGCCGTGATGGTCAGGGTGATGGGCAGGTGCATAGCTGGCTCTCTCGTTAGGGTATCCGGTCACCAAGCACGGCGAGGCAATACTTGCAACGTGCGATGAAATCGCTATAGGCCTCCCCACTCGCGACGAGCCTGGCCTACGGCTCGACGGCACTATTGCCGTCGGTGACCAGCGGCAATGCTCGTCGTTATTCGTTTTAGACTGAATGGAATAGGTGCCGACATGGCAGTCCCCAAGCGAAAGACTTCTCCTTCGAAGCGCAACATGCGCCGCAGCCACGATTCATTGAGCATCGCGTCCTTTCAGGAATGCTCGAATTGCGGTGAACTCAAGCGTCCGCACCACCTGTGCAACGCCTGCGGCCACTATAACGGCCGCGAAATCGTCCCTGTAGAGGCCTGAAGGCCAGCCGGAGATTATGGGTGTGAGCCATGCGCCGCGAATCGCGATCGACGCGATGGGTGGCGATGGCGGGCCCTCAGTCACCGTCGCTGGCGCCGCGCTGGCGCTCAGCCGCAATCCATCACTGCAGTTTCGTCTGGTCGGTAACGAGCAGGCGATTCGCGCGGAACTCGCCCATCACGCAGAACTGGCCAGGGTCACGACGGTCGTACACGCCGATGACGTGATTTCTGGCGAGGACAAGCCAGCCCAGGCGATCCGGCGTGCCAAGACCACGTCGATGGGAATCGCGATCGCCAGCGTGAAGGACGGTTCGGCGGATGCGGCCGTTTCTGGTGGCAATACCGGCGCGCTCATGGCGATGTCCAAACTCGCGCTGCGGACGATGTCCGGCATTGATCGGCCTGCTCTCGCGGCCCTGCTCCCAACCCTTGGCGATAATGACGTCGTGATGCTCGACCTGGGCGCCAACACGGAATGTGACGCACGAAATCTTGTTCAGTTCGCCGTGATGGGCTCGGCTTATGCGCGCACGGTGCTTGGCGTCGACTTGCCGCGCGTTCGCCTGCTCAACATCGGTACCGAAGAGTTGAAGGGCACCGACGAACTGCGCGATGCAGCGGCCGTTCTTCGTAATGCAGACGATCTTTCTCTGCGCTTCGATGGCTTCATTGAAGGCGATCGTATCGAGCGTGGGGAGGCCGACGTCGTCGTCACCGATGGCTTTTCTGGCAATATTGCGCTCAAGACGATCGAGGGTACGGCCCGTTTCATCACTGATCTGCTGCGCCGCGCCTTCACGAGTTCGCTGCGATCCAAGGCCGGTTTCCTGTTGTCAAAACCTGCCTTCGCATTGCTCCAGGTGCATCTCGATCCCAACAATCACAATGGCGCTGTCTTTCTGGGCCTCAATGGTATCGTGGTGAAGAGCCATGGCGGTGCGAATGTGTCGGGCGTGGCGAACGCGATCAACGTCGCCGCCAAATTGACCGCCAACGACATCAGCCGGCGCATCGCAGAAGACCTGGATCATATTCACCAGCGTAATATCGCGGGCAAGGTTACGGCTGGAACGCCGGCGTGACGCGCAGGGCAATCGTTGCAGGCAGCGGGTCGGCGCTGCCCAACCGGCGCGTTTCCAATGCCGAGCTTGCGCAAACGGTGGATACGTCCGACGAATGGATCTTTGAGCGGACGGGTATCCGCGCGCGTTACATCGCGGGAGACGGTGAAACGACGAGCAGTCTTGCGACCGAAGCCGCGCGGCGTGCTCTGGAGGCAGCCGGCGTCGCACCGTCACAGGTTGGCCTTATCGTACTGGCCACCGCCACGCCGGATCAGACATTTCCGGCAAGCGCGACCATCGTGCAGACTGCGTTGGGCATCAACGATTGCGTCGCGTTCGATGTCGCAGCGGTGTGTTCGGGTTTCCTTTACGCTCTCTCAGTGGCGGACAGCATGATTCGCGGCGGCACCGCTGATGTGGCGCTGGTAATCGGTTCGGAAACGTTCAGCCGTATCCTTGACTGGGAGGATCGCGGAACCTGCGTGCTGTTCGGGGACGGTGCCGGCGCGGTCGTTCTGACGGCGGAAGACGTCCCGGGCGAGACGCCGCGCGGCATCATGTCGGTGATGCTCCACGCGGACGGGCGACACAATCAGCTCCTGTATGTAGATGGCGGGCCATCGACCACGGGCACCGTCGGTAAATTGCGCATGAAGGGCCGCGAAGTCTTCAAGCACGCCGTCAACAATCTTGCGTCGGTCTTGACCGAAGCGGTTGAAAAGGCAGGGCTATCTATCGAACAGGTCGATTGGGTGGTGCCGCATCAGGCCAACCAGCGCATCCTGGACGCGACCGCGAAAAAGCTCGGGCTGGCTCCCGAAAAGGTGATCGCAACGGTTGCCGAACACGCCAATACGTCGGCGGCTTCGGTCCCGCTGGCGTTCGATCAGGCGGTGCGGGACGGGCGGATCAAGGCGGGCGACGTGGTCGTTTTCGAAGCGATGGGGGGCGGCTTCACATGGGGCGCAGCCGTCGTTCGAATCTGACTTGTTGTACAAAGTCTAAAAATGCTGGCCTGATTGTGCCAGTCGGGATACCGTATTGCAATTAGTAGGCTTTACCGGACGGGGGGAAGGTTATGACACAAGCGGGGACATTGACGCGAGCGGATCTCGCGGAAGTTATTCACAAGCAGATCGGGTTGTCGCGGGCCGACTCGGCTGCGATGATCGAACAAATTCTCGATAAGATGTCTTCGGCGCTCCAGAGCGGCAAGAACGTCAAGATTTCGGGGTTCGGCAGCTTCATCCTGCGCGACAAGGGTGAACGGATCGGCCGTAATCCAAAGACCGGCGTTGAAGTGCCGATCGCGCCGCGCCGGGTGCTCACGTTCCGCGCTTCGCAATTGCTGCGGGATCAGATCGCCAAAGGGGATTGATCGCTATGGCTGGTGGTTCGAACAAGGCCGAGGGCGCGTTGCGGACGATCAGTGAGGTTTCCGAACAGTTCGGAATCCCTCAGCATATTCTGCGATATTGGGAAACGCGTTTTCCGCAGTTGCGTCCGCTCCAGCGGGCAGGAAATCGGCGCTATTATCGAACGGAAGACGTCGCGCTGGTCGAAAAGATCGACACGCTGCTCAACCGCGAAGGCTATACAATAAAGGGCGTACAGAAGCTCCTGTCGAGCCGGCGCCCGGTATCGCCTGCCGCGGCGGAGGTTGTCCAGCTGTCCGCGCCTTCTGCGGTCACGGCGCTGTCGCCCGGCATGATTGCCGAATTGCGCGTCATCCGGGATGGCCTTGCCGCCGCGCTGCAGATCGACGCCGCCTGACGCCTGACTGGCGAAAGCTGGGGTCACTTTCACGCGGTGCTCTGACCCAGGTTGGTATTACCGCTCAGGGCCGAGCGATGGATCGATGTCCCGTGGCCGGGTGAATCGATCAAGCCTGCCGCTGCCGGCCTTTACCTCACTCCAGTGCTGCACGTCGAATGCGATCTCGGCCAGGCTGGCGGTGGGGTATTTTTCCTCCACGGCGTCACGCGCTTCGTCGTCAGGCGCATCCGGGACGAGCATCAATACCAGATCCTCGAATCCCGGATTATGGCCGACCATCAAGACATTGTCCGCCGAATCGGGGATATCCTGGATTACGTCCAGCAAAGTCGGGGCCGAGGCGAGATAAATCCGCTTGTCCCACATGGGGGCGATCGTCTCGCCAAAGCCGACAGCGAAATACTCGATCGTTTCGACGACACGAATAGCCGGCGATCCGATCACGAGATCGAAGCCGCGGGGCTGATCGCGGAGCCATTTCCCCATCACCTCCGACGCCCGCCTGCCTCGCGCGTTCAGGGGACGGTCGAAATCGCGGGAGACGGGGTCATCCCAACCAGATTTGGCATGGCGCAGCAGGGTCAGCCTTTTCATGCACACTCCGGGTGTCAGTCAGTTTTGTGATGCCCCAAAGCGGTTTCAGTGGAAAGACGGGAGTCGGCCATTTTTCCAGGGTTATGCGAATAATCTTGCTGCGCCGCCACGATATCGCTCGCTTCGGCAAGGGTGACGCGCCGAATCGGAACGCCGACCGGAAAGGCGTTGAGTAGACGGGATGGAAGCGCGGGCGAGAGGATCACGAAATGCCCCCGGTCCCCAGCGCGGCGAATGAGGCGGCCGAATCCCTGCGCCAGACGGGCGCGCACAATGCGATCGTCATAGGCAGCACCGCCCCCTGCCGATCGACGCGCACCATGCAATACGGTCGGCCGCGGCCAGGGAACGCTTTCCATGATTACCAGACGCAGCGAATTGCCTGGAACATCCACGCCATCGCGCAGCGCGTCCGTTCCCAACAATGAGGCATGATGATCGTCGCGGAAAATATCGATCAGCGTGCCTGTATCGATTGGATCGACATGCTGCGCATAGAGGGGCAGGCCGTCGCGCGCCAATCGATCGGCGATGCGGGCGTAAACCGCCTTCAGCCGCTGGATGGCACTGAAAAGGCCCAATGCGCCGCCGCCCGATGCGGATATCAGCCGGCCGTAAGCACCGGCCAAAGCCGCCAGATCGCCGCGCTTGATATCCGTCACGATCAGCACTTCGGCCTGCTGGCTATAGTCAAACGGGCTGTGTGCCGCGAAATGTATTGCCGGATGGTCGAGATGAATCGCGCCCGTACGTTCATCAGCCGCATCCCAGCCGTCGGCGCCGCGCAACGTGGCGGACGTTATGAGCACGCCATGCGAGGGCTTGATCACGGTTTCGGCAAGAGGCCGGGTGGGATCCAGCCAGTGACGGTAAAGCCCGATGTCATATTCGCGGCCTTCTATCCGGTCGACCGCGAGCCAGTCGACGAAATCGGGGTCGGGCGGCCCTCCCATTCTGCCCAGCAAGGCGATCAGGGCACCGAGCATCCGGGTGCGCAGCGCAAGACCGCCGATGGCGCCTTCCACCCGCGCCCGGGCCTGGCCATCCAGCCAGTCGGGGGCGTCTTCCATGATCGCTTCAAGACGCTGGCCGAGCCGGATGAGCGGACGAAGTAGCGTCTCCAGCGTTTCGATCGCGGGTGCGATGGTGGCGATAAGGGCGCCGTCGAGCTCGGCTGCTTCGGTCTCAATGCCGTAGCCCGCGTCCTGCGCCTTTGCACGGGCATAGGCTGTTGTGCGCACCGCCATGAGCAGCTTCTCCATGGGGCCTAGAGGAATAGCCTCCTCCAGCCGGCCAAGCCACCCGTCGCCCGGCAACAAGGCAGCAGCAGCAGCCGCATCAATGATGGCCTGATCGCCAGCTTCATCATAGGAAGCGACGTCGGATAGCCGCGCGGCAAGACCGCGCCTTCGTCCGCGCGATTTCTTTTCCGGGCCGATGATCCATCGGCGAAGCTCGATCAGTTCCTGCCCCGTCAGGGCCACGGAAAAGGTCGAATCCGCTGCATCGAACAAGTGATGGCCTTCATCGAACACGATACGCTGCAGCCCGTGTCCTTCCCGCTCGGATCGCTGGGCGAGGATCATGACGAGAGCATGGTTGGCGATCACGATGTCAGCGCCGGCCGCCGCACGGATCGATCGTTCGATGAAGCATTTCCGGTAGTGCGGGCAGCCGGCATAGATACACTCCCCACGGCGATCGGTGAGCGCGGTGGCGCCGGCCCGCCGGAACAGGGTGGGCAGCCAGCCGGGGAGATCGCCGCCGACCATGTCACCGTCGCGGCTGTAGGCCGCCCACCGCGCGACCAGTTGCGCCAGTATCGCCGCGCGCCCCGCAAAGCCGCCTTGCAACGCGTCTTCCAGGTTAAGAAGGCAGAGATAATTTTCGCGTCCCTTGCGGATCACGACTTTCTTCGCCCGATCCGTGGCATCGGGCCATGCGCGTGCGGTTTCGCGATCCAGCTGGCGCTGCAACGCCTTGGTATAGGTGGAGATCCATACCGTCCCTTCTGCCTCGGCAGCCCAGCGTGTGGCGGGCGCAAGATAACCCAGGGTCTTGCCGATGCCGGTTCCCGCCTCGGCCAGCAAGGTATGCGGCTGACCCTCCGCAATGCGCGGCGCAAAGGACTTTATTGCGGCAAGTGCATAATTCCGCTGCCCTTCGCGCGGTTCGGCATTGTCTCCGAGCAGCACCGACAGATCATCGGTCACAGCCTGCGCATCGATCACCACGGGGCGGGGCGGCGGGCGGGACGGCGCCTCCTCCCACTCCGGCAACCGCGAGAATAGCCAGCGTTCCGCCTTCTCCGGCTTCGTCAGCCGTTCCGCGACGAACGGCGCCCAGCTCCAGCCCAGCCGGAACAGCGCCTGTGTCGCGCTCCAGGCGCCCTCGCGCTCCGGCCAATCGGCCCGGCGAAGCGTGTCGAGCAACACCGCTGCCGCGTGCTGAAAAAAGGATGCGGCCATACCATCGTCGGCAGGCGGGTCGATATTCAGAGCGCGCGCCAGACCGTGCGGCGTCGGCACGGCAAAGCGCGCGGGATGGACGAAAGCGAACAGCTCAAGTAGGTCCAGGCCGGAAATTTCGCTGAGGCCGAGCCGTGCCGCCACCAACGGGGCGTTCAATATGATGGTCGGTGTGTCGGCCGCCCGCGCGATCGCTTCACCCCGGCTCAACGCTGAAACATTGCCGTCCGGCGCGACCAGCCAGATGCCGCCATGCGTCGCGTGCAATGCCGCGATTGGAAGGAAAGCTGCGCTCATGACGCCGCCCGGTGGATCAGCTGATGTGGTCCACGATGAGCTGCTGAAGGCGGGCGACGTCCGGCACACCCGCAATATCGAAGGTCTCCGTTATCCGGTTCAGCGCCTGATCGAGATCGAATGTCAGAGGAGTCACCCCGCCAATGCTTAGCGGCAGACCACTGCCGTCGCGTAAATAGGGCGGGTAGGATGCGTGAAGGAGCCACGCATCATGCTTAAGCTAGATGGAACGAAAGGAAAACATCCTCTCGCCGAAAATCTCAAGCCGCGCGCCGTCCGAAACCCGATGAACGCGGTGTAGCGGTGGTGATGTAGGCGCGTGGGGTTTCCTGCGGGATCCTCGCCTGCTGCATCTCGTCATAGAGCGGTCCGCTCGTAAGGGGATATTCGAAGCGGACGCCCATGCGGTCGATCTCGTCCCACATCACCTTGGCGTAGATCGTCTGCTCATGGCGATCGATCTGGAACCGCGTGCCCTTCTTAAAGCTTGCGCCCGTGATCTGCGCGCCGTTTTCGGAAAGATCGACAATGCGGCCTTCCTTCATTTCGAGCACTGTGATCAGCAGGACCGATATGTCGGTCGTTACACGCGTTTGAAGCCGGTTCTCAATCATGAGCATTGCCCCTTTCGCCTTAGACTTAAGCATAAGCTGGTTAACAATCCGGAAAGCGCGAAAGCCTTTACGGGTAGTAACCGTGCGGCGCGTTCAAGGAATGCCGGAAAAGGGTTACGACGCCGCCTCTCAGTCGCTAAAGGGCCGCCTATGAACGGGATAATATCGAAAGACGCGCTGCGTGCCGCGGCACTGGTGAGCAAGGCCTGGCCGTACGAGGAAGCGCGCAAGTTGCTGAAGCGCTATGAAAAGGCCGCGCCGACAAAAGGCCATGTCCTTTTCGAGACCGGTTATGGGCCATCGGGTCTGCCGCATATCGGTACGTTCAACGAGGTTTTGCGCACGACGATGGTGCGTCATGCCTATGAGGAAATGTCCGACGTGCCGACGCGGCTTATCGCCTTCAGTGACGATATGGATGGCTTGCGCAAGGTGCCGGACAACGTACCGAACGGCGCGATGCTGGCGGAGCATCTGGGCAAGCCGCTGACCCAGATTCCTGACCCCTTCGAAAAATATGAGAGCTTTGCGCACCATAACAATGCGATGCTCCGGGAGTTTCTGGACCGCTTCGGCTTCCAGTACGAATTCATGTCCGCGACCGAGCAATATCATGCCGGCCGTTTCGATGAGGCGCTGAAGGCGGTGCTGGCGCATTATGACGGGATCATGGCCGTGATGCTGCCGACGTTGCGCAAGGAACGGCAGGCGACCTATTCGCCGGTCCTGCCGATCAGTCCCAAGTCGGGCATCGTGCTCCAGGTTCCGGTCGAGGTCGTCGATGCGGCCGGCGGCCTGATCCGCTTCGACGATGAGGGCGAGACGATCGAGCAGTCGATCCTCGGCGGCAAGGCCAAGCTGCAATGGAAGGTGGACTGGGCAATGCGCTGGGTCGCGCTTGGCGTCGATTATGAGATGTCCGGCAAGGATCTGATCGATTCGGTCACCCAGTCTTCGAAGATCGCGCGCGTACTGGGTGCCCGCCCCCCCGAAGGCTTCAATTACGAGATGTTCCTCGACGAAAAGGGCGAGAAGATCTCAAAGTCCAAGGGAAATGGCCTCAGCCTCGATCAGTGGCTGACCTATGGCCCGGAGGAGAGCTTGGCCTTTTACGCCTATCGCGAACCCAGGAAGGCCAAACAGCTGCACATGGGGGTGATCCCGCGCGCGGTGGACGAATATTGGCAGTTTCGGGGGAATTATGCGGATCAGCCGGTTGAACAGAAGCTCGGCAATCCCGTGCATCACGTCCACAACGGCAAATTGCCGGATGGTCAATTGCCGGTGACGTTCGGATTGCTGCTCAATCTGGTCGGGGTGATGGGGGATGCGTCCAAGGATCAGGTTTGGGGCTATCTGGCCAATTATGTAGCCGATGCGAGACCAGAGCATTATCCTGAACTCGACCGTCTGATCGGCCATGCGCTCGCCTATCACCGCGATTTCGTAGCGCCCACACTCGCGCGTCGCGCGCCTACCGCGCTGGAGGCAGCCACGCTGGCCGATCTCGATACACGACTCGCGGCCCTGACAGCGGACGCGGATGCGGAGGCAATCCAGAACGAGGTTTATGAAGCCGGAAAGGCGGCTGCATTCGAAAACCTGCGCGACTGGTTCAAGGCGCTCTACGAAACACTGCTGGGATCAAGCCAGGGGCCGCGCATGGGCAGCTTCATAAAAATCTACGGCATCGATAACAGCCGACGTCTGATCGCCGAAGCGCTGGCCCGATAGACACAGAATGACCGTCGGGGCGATTATCCTGGCTGCGGGACGATCGACCCGGATGGGGCTGAACAAGCTGGTTGCCGATCTCTGCGGCAGACCGGTCATCGCGCATGTGGTGGACGCTGTCCACGAAGCGGAGCTACCGTCGCCGATCGTGGTTCTCGGCCACCAGCCCGCTGCCATCGCCGGCGCAATTGGACAGCGCAGCGTGCAGTATGTGTCGGCGCCGGACTATGCCGAAGGCCTGTCGAGGTCGCTGGCCGCGGGTATTGCCGCTGTACCGGATGACTGGACCGCTGCCATTGTCTGCTTGGGCGACATGCCGTTGGTAAAGCCTGGGCTGCTGCGCCAGATTGCTTTCCAAGCGTCGTCAGAGGCGATCGTGATTCCGGTCGGGACGCAGGGACGCGGCAACCCGGTGGCTTGGGGGCGTTCCCATTTTTCCTTGCTAAGGGGACTCAGTGGAGATCGCGGCGGCAAGGCTCTTTTCCCTCAATTGGAAACCGCCATCATTGAAGTGCGCTGCGAAGATGAGAGTATCCTACTTGATGCAGATACTCCCGCAGGGTTGGGCCGGATTCACGACGTAATGTCTTCAAAAACTGTCCCATAATGACACTTATGACAGTCCGTTGCCGACCTTATTAATACATGGTAACCACCTATGTATCGGTAGACTAACGGCTAATTGAATTTGGGGGTTAAGGCTGAGACAATAGTTCCACTGATTTGTAGTTGTTTCGTGGAGTTGCATGCAGAAATCCGACTGGCATTCAAACCATGCGGTTCGATTGCCGTGAAGACATGGGGGGATATTTCTGCTGTTCGTGATGGGCGGCGGAAGCTTCTGAAATGACGATGATAATCCCATTCTGGTGGAATGTAGCCATTGTCTGCAATCTCACCGCATATTTATTCTATTGGCTCGCCATAAAGCGGCAGCTGGTTCGGCCGAACCGGTCGTCATGGCTCATCTGGAGCGCGGCGACTGCGATCGAAGCGCTGACGTACCAGGCGATCAACCACGAGGCCGCGCAGAACACGATATTTGTCGTTTCCGCTCTGGCCTGTATCGTCGTCACTATCGCGGTGTGGCGCCAGTCGACATGGCAGCGGCCGTCGACCACCGAAAGCGTCTGTATGGGGCTGAGCCTGGCGGCGCTGGTGATATGGGTCGGCTTCCAGTCTGCCTACTGGGCGCACATGCTGATAGTGGCGGCTGTTCCCATCAGCTTCGTTCCTACCTGGCTCAGCGCGATGGAGGACCGCCGGCGGGAGCGCTCACCGGCGTGGGGTCTGTGGACGATCGGCGACCTTGCAACATTGTTCGTCACGCTCGCGACGCTGCGGGACGAAGGGACGGAAGTTCCATACATCTTCGTCGAGTTCCTGTGTCACGCCAGCATGTGGTTCATGATCGGGCTGCTTTCGATCAACCCGCTCCGCTCTTTCGGTTTTGCGCGTGGCAAGTTTTTCATCAGGGAAGAAGATCGCGGACAGCCCCGCATATTCTCGATCGGCGAAAATCATCTCGGCAAGGCCGTATATGCCGCCGTGCCCTTCGTGAAGGGCAGCGTCATTGTCGAATTCAAGGGGCCGCGTCTCCATAAGTCATTCTTGCCGGTGCTGATGGCAGGCCCGAAAGACCGGTTCGTTCAGATCGATGCCGTCCATTATATGGGGCCGTCAGGCGGCGTGGACGATCTCATCAACCATAGCTGCGATCCCAATTCAGGGTTACGTTTCGCAAATGACGGTGTCTTCCTGGAGGCAATCCGCGATATCGCCGTCGGCGAAGAGATAAACTGGGATTATTCGACCACGTTGTATGAAAGCGGCTGGAGCATGGAATGCCACTGCCGGAGCGAAAGATGCCGGGGGACGGTAAGGGATTTCCTGGATCTGGATGATGAGCTGCGGCAATATTACCGCCGGCTCAATCTCGTACCCGCCTACCTGCTTGAGGATCCAGCTATGCCGCTAAGAGCGGGCCGACCACTTTCTCCTGTTCGGCCCGCAGCGTAAGGATTGCCGTTGCGCCGCGCCCGGCGCCAGGGCTGGACAATGTAAGGCTGCCCTGCATCGCCTTTATCGTATTGGCGCACCAATGAAGGCCTAATCCCCCCGAACGTTGTGCCCGGGTCGAGAAGCCGCGTTGGAACAGCTGGTCCTTCAACGATGGATCGAAGCCTTCGCCATCATCCTCGATCTGAACTTCCACGCTATTGCCAGCGTCCGCCGGGATGTTCCGGATTTTTACGGAGATGCGGCCGGGGTTGCGGTCTGTCGCCGCGATCGCTTCGACTGCATTGGCGATAACGTTGCCCAGCACCTGGGTCAGCAATATCCGGTTTGCGCGTACCGCGACGCTACCTGCCGGGCATTCAAATTCAATCGGCCCTCTGGCTGCATAACGCGCCATCGCGGCATTTTGCTCAAGCGCGGCAATGATATCGCACGTTTCCGTTTCGATATGATCATGCGCGACAGTTTGCTGCTGACCGATCATCTCGAGCACACTGTTGAGGCAGTTGCGCGCACTTTCCACGTCATGGCGATAGCGATTCGCCTGTTCATTCGAGACATCGATTGCCGCTGTCAGAAATGCCGCGAGTTTCTGTCGCCGTACTGGCGCGACATCTTCCCGGGCCAGTTCCCCAAGCGCACGCGCCGCGTCTTCCGGCCGGACGGCGGGCTGGATGTTCATCATCTGGGAGACGATAACGTTCACAGGATTCAGTCCGTTGCGCACGTTGTGCATCACGCCGATCGCGCTTTCGCTTTGGCCCAGCTTGAACGATTGCATTTCGACCTGCTCGCGCAACTCCTTGAGTTGCACAAGCATGATGTTCAACGTGCGGATCAACGATCCGATTTCGTCGCCACGCTCCGGCTCCGCCAGCGTGCGCAGATGGCCCGATGCGGACACGCCCTGCATGTGCTGCTCTACCCGGCTCAATGGATTGATGACGAGGAGACTTACCTGCCGGCGAAGCACTAGGAGCACCAGAACAAGCAACGCCGCCGTTCCGAGCACGGCGAATTTCAGCATACGGGTGCCGAGCAAGGCAAAGTCGCGCGGAATGGTGAAATGGGCGTTGGCGATATGGCTACCGGAAAGGCCATCGATGTCGACGATGACTTCGAGGTTTTCCGAATATTCGACGATCGTGGTGGGCCTGTGCGGATCCTTGAAGCCAAAGCGCGCATCGAGCTGGATCAGGTGGCTGAGCTGTTCGGAACTGATCTGGCGCGCCATCACCACAAAACCGGGCGTCGTTCCGCTTCCGTCGCTGCGAAAGACTTTTGCCACCGCGATCGCGACAATGTGGTTTCCCAATCGCGCATAGAAATTGGCAGATTCGCCGGACTTCGCCAAGCGAAGCACTTTGTCGGATGTGATCAGCGCGTCAAAACCCGATTTCAGGGCGGCGTTGTCGGCCTGTTTCTGGATATCCACGTAACGCGAATATTGAATGCTGCCGTCGTTACGGACGTAGGCCATGCCGTTGATATCGAGATTGGTGAAGGCGAGGATCGAGAAGACGTTCTTCACGAATTCTGCGCCGCCGCTGTTCATATATTTATAGCTGTCGTCCCAGACGCCGTAATCCTTGACCGCGATTTCGACCTTGGACGCATATTCCTTCAGAGCGGCATTCGTCCGATCGACATGCCCCGCGACGGCTTCGGATTCAAGGCGATCGAAGCTGGGTGTTATGATTGCGCTCAGCATCAGCATGATGCCGACGAAACTCAAAATACCGACGACCGTCAGCATCGCGGCAAGCTTTGCGCTCAGCGCCGCATCGCGCAGGAACACCGATATGGATTTATGGGGTTTGATCACGATAGAAAACGCCTGTTTTCCGTGGACGAACTGGCCTCGTCTTCGGCACGGCCGAATGCCAGATCGCACGTGTAAGCGGCATCACGCGGGCGTCCGAAATAATAGCCCTGGAGATGCGAACAGCCAGCAAGACGCAGCGCTTGATTCTGTGCTTCCGTTTCCACGCCCTCAGCGACAACGCCGAGACCAAGGCAGCGCGCAAGGTGTGTCACCGAATTTACGATGGCCGCAGATTCCGATTCCCGGCCGAGCCCGTCGATGAACGACTTGTCGATCTTTACACAATCCAGAGCGAAGCTGCGGATGTTGAAAAGGCTTGAATAGCCCGTGCCAAAATCATCGAGCGCGACGCGAAAACCGAGCGCGCGCAGTTGTTGAAGCGTTTCGGCGGCGCGAAGATCATCATCGAAGATCGCCGTCTCGGTAATCTCGATCTGAATGCGCTGCGGCGGTACGCCAGCCGCAACGGCAGCATCGGCAAGGGATTGCACGAGGGTCTGCCGCCGGAATTGCCTGGGCGAGAAGTTTATCGACACGTAGTGATGTGGCCAACGCGCGCATTCCCGCAGCGCCTCGGCCGTGACCCATTCGCCGAGCTCATGGATGAGGTTACTTTCCTCGGCGATCGGTATGAAAACCGCTGGGGAGATGGAGCCATGCTCGGCGCTCGTCCAACGTAACAATGCTTCAAAGCCGACGATCTCAAGATTTTCTCGTTCCACGATGGGCTGGAACACAACTTCGAGTTCCTGTTTTTCAATGGCGCCGCGCAGACCCGCCTCGATCATTTGTCGAAAGCGCACGCTCTCATCCATGCCCCCGTCGAACAGCCGGACCTGATTGCGTCCGGAACGTTTCGCCTCATAGAGGGCGAGATCCGCCAGACGCATATAGTCCATCGATCCGTCATCGAGATCGCTCTTCGACAGAACGACGCCGATAGACGCGCTAACCTGCACGGAATGGCCAAGGATCATGTAGCTCGACGAGCAAGACTCGATGATGCGTTCACAGCACGCAATGGCCGCCGCGTCGTCTGCTGCGTCGTAGAGAATTCCGAACTCGTCGCCGCCCAGACGCGCAACGACACCTTTATCCAATTGGGCCGTGATCTTGGCGCAAACCAGCCGGATCAATTCGTCTCCCGCCGCATGCCCCAGCGTGTCGTTCACGTTTTTGAAGCGATCGAGATCCAGCATTGCGACCGCGAAGCGTGCTCCGGATAGCTGGACCCGCTCGGCCAGTTCGCGAGAAAATGCCCGGCGGTTGGGTATGCCGGTCAGCAAATCATGATTTGCCATATGTACTGCGCGTGCTTCGTTCGCGGCGAGCGCAATGCCTTGCTCTTCAAGCAGGAGAATTTTTTCCGCCAGGTCGCTCTGGGTTTGGCTTAGCTTTTTATCGACTTCCCAGCGGTGTCCCAGCGCGCTGGCCGCCTGATAAACCTCATCCGCATCGAACGGCTTGGTAATGTAGAAAATCTTGTCAATCGGCCCAGCGACTCGAGCAATGTCGATCGGACGATAGTCCGAATAGCCGGTTACGATCACAATGTTGATGTCGGGATCAATCGCCCGGATCCGCTGCGCCGTTTCCTTGCCATCAATGCCAGGCGGCATTCTGATATCGATGAACGCGACCTTGAAGGGATCGCCGGTCCGCCTCGATTCCTCAATTATCGCAACCGCTTCCAGCCCTTGCATCGCATGCGTAAGCTCGAAATGCTCCTTCTCGACGGTTTCATCGGGGGCGGTGGCGTCCTCGAAAAGTTCGGAGGCAAGCGCCGCCAGGGCTGCCTGATTGGCGCATGCTTCCGGCGTGCACAGTGTCCGCCTGTAGGCGTCATGCATACCTGTCTCGTCGTCTACGATTAGGATACGCACATCGGCTCCCAAACTATGTTTGCCGAATCGAGCTATATAAAGAAGGATAATAGTTCGTTTACGCGCACAGATTGATCGCTACGAAATTCCGGACAACGGAAGCGCGATGGAGGAGGATAGTCAATGATGGCGCATGGAATCGCCCGTGGGGTGCGCTTGCGATGAATTTTGGACTGGAAGGCAAAAGGGCGTTCGTCAGCGGCAGCACAAGTGGAATCGGGGCCGCTACAGCAAAAATGCTGGCCGCCCACGGCGCGACGGTGGTGATTCACGGGCGCAATGAGGCAAAAAAATTGTCGCCGAGATCGTCGGTGCGGGTGGCAAGGCGGCGCTGGTAAACATAGCGATCGGGCTTGCGCGCGTCCTGAAACGGACGGGTGTGACGGCGAACATCATCAGTCCCGGTGCCATACTGACCGAAAAGTGGGAAAACTGCGTTGGCCGCATGGGCCGGCCTGACGAGATCGCCGCTGCGGTGACCTTCGTGGCGAACGAGATGGCGGGCTATATGACCGGGTCCAACATCCGGATCGACGGGGGCGAGGCAATATCGTTTCACTGAAATGCAGCGGTAGGGTCGGGACTTAAAAAGCCTCGATAGGATTATCGACTCTACGGCCGTAGCGTTGCGCCAGAACGGCACAGGCCATCAGCTGCAGCTGGTGAAATAGCATGAGCGGCAAAATCATGGGACCGACGAGCGCCGCTGGAAACAGCGCGCTCGCGATCGGAACGCCGGATGCCAGGCTCTTTTTGGAGCCGCAGAAGACGATCGCGATTTCGTCTGCCGTGTCGAATCGCAAGCCGCGCGCCCCGAACGTCGTAACGATCAGGGCGGCGGTGAGGAGGAACGCATCCAGGACCAGTGTCCAGGCCAGATCGCCGGCTGAATAACGGCTCCACAAGCCTTCGACGACCGCCGCGCTGAACGCGACGTAGACAACCAGCACGATGACGCCGCGGTCGTAGCGGGTGAGCAGGGATTTCCAGCGATCGAGAAACAGGATCAGCATCGGGCGGCACAGGTGGCCGACGATAAACGGCAGTAACAGCTGTGATCCGATCTTGGATGCCGATCCCCAATGGATTCCCCCGGTGGTATGCGCGAAGAACAGCGTGACGAGGATCGGCGTCAACACCACCCCAAGTACGTTGGAGAGGGCGGCGCTGCATATGGCCGCAGGCACGTTCCCGCGCGCCGCGGCCGTAAAGGCGATCGATGACTGGACGGTCGAAGGCATCAGGCAAAGCAGCAGAACGCCTGCGCCGATTGCGGGATTGAGCCATTGATCCGCGACGGACCGAAGCGCCAGACCGAACAGCGGAAACATCGCGAACGTCGCGAACAGCACGGCCAGGTGAATGCGCCAGGCCTTGATACCCGCCAAAATCGCTTCGCGCGAAAGCTTTGCGCCATGGAGAAAGAAAAGGAGAGCAATCGCGACGTCCGTCGCCATGCTCGCAACTCCGGCCGTGTCGCCGCGCACTGGAAGGATGGTCGCAAGCGCAACCGCAATCATGATCATGATCAGGAACGGGTCGGGCCTGAGCCTGACTATCGTTGCACCAATGGAAATCGCCATGAGCGTGCTTTAGCGGCTTTGGCGCGGTTGTCCCGTTGAACTTGTCGTTGCAGCATTTCTCAATTGGCAGTGAAGGGACGCGGTAGGCCGTCAATATGTCCAGGCGGCCCATGCCCACGACCTCAGCCCCTTGCGACGCAAATCGCTGCACCGATGCCACTGCTGCTTCCGCTGACCAAAGCGCGCTTTCCGGTGAGGGAGCATTCATGACTGTTGCGTTTCGTCTGACGCCAGAAAGCTCATATCGGGCAGGGAGGCGCCGTCCATATATTCATCGCAGCGATGGATGTGGCCGTCGCGAAGATGGTAGAACAGCGCAAGTTTATGCGCCGGGTGTCGATTGCGCGCCCGGCGCATTGATTGAAAGCTGATCATGATAAGCCTGCAGATCTGCCGGCGTATTGAGGTTGAAGAGCGTTTGGCCCACGGCCACGGATCGTGCTGACGTGATGGTGACCCAGTTGCGCATTGATCTGTTCGATCCAGTTTCCAAAAGCCGCGCCAACTTCGGAGCAAGCGACGATGGCCAAAGCCCAAACAGCGGCTGGCCTTGCACGACGGCTGGCGCGGGGCCCAGCATCTGCCCAAGGTTGGAAGGCACGGGCAAGACGTCGCATCCCGCGGTCAGAACCATTTGATACCCATTTGCCGCGGCATAGCGAAGCGCAGCACACAGCCCGCCCAGCGGCCCCTTGTCCCGCTTTGGCCAGTCGGAGACGTCAGTTATTCCCGGCCATGGGCGGCCGCAAACGATCAGCGACTGCACCTGTCCGCGCATCGCATGGATAACATGATCCAGCAGTGGTTTCCCCGCCAGCAGAGCATTGGCCTTGTCCGTTCCGAAGCGTGTTGATCGACCACCCGCGAGGATGGCGCCCAATATGCCTGATGCGTCTGAGCCAGGCACAATCGGTTCTCAAACGGTAACGGGGTCGCGGCGGCGGTAAGCGGCCCAGAGTTTTCCCGCCCTCACTCCCGGTTCTTCAACGAACCGATAGGTTAGAATGCTGAGAGGAATCGTGGCGAACACTCCGAAGAACGTGACCATCAACATCGCGCGTCGGTCGATATCTGGAAAAGCGGCAAGTGCTGCATAAGCGAAGAGGGAGATGAGAATGACGTGGCTGAGGTATAAGGAATAAGAAATCTTTCCCAGGCCGTCGGAAAATCTGTTGCGCAACAAGCAGGCGAACAGTTTGGTACTTGGGCTATTGTCGCGGGCGTATAAAATGAAAGCCGTTACCGATACCCAAACCCACAAGGGTATTCCCCTCCCACCGAGCGGCACTGAAAACAGAACAATAGCCATCGCGGAGACGATCAGCGGATTGGCCTTGAGTGCCTGGAGCCGCTTCCAGCCCAGTCGCGTCGCGATCCCAATAAGAAAGAAACCCAGGGCACCGGGCAGGATCGAATAGGTGAGGTATGTTCCGAGCCACCCCTTCAGAAAGGCAATGTGGCCAAGCACCGCCAGCAAAACCATCAATACCGCGCCAACACGGTTTTTCATTGCCGCGACGATGAATGGCGCGAGCAGATAGAATTGCCATTCAAGCGATATGCTCCAGGCCGGCGCCAGAAACATTATGTCCGAAAAATTGAGCCACTCCCGCGGGATCGCGCCGTGCAGCATCGTCAGGTGCGCTAAGCTGTGCCACCCCAGATGAGTCTGCACCTCCTGCGCGATCAGCAGCCGTTCGTTGATAATCGGTGTCCAGAATGCCGCGGTATGCCAGGGCACGGAAACCACGTAGTCGCCACGCAGCGGGATGATCAGATATCCCGCAACACAGGCAACGAGGTACATTGGAAACAATCTCAGAAAACGCCTTCCGGCGAACACCTCGTAGCGTTCGTCACGGGTAAGTAAAAGATGGGTGATCACAAAGCCGCTGAGAATGATGAACACATCGACCGGCAGGTTACCGGCAGTCAGTAAATTCAACCATCCGCCAAGTTTAGGATAACCAGCGATATTCAGGGCATGGCTGATGGCAACCCAGAATGCCATATACCCGCGTAAACCGTCATATTCCCGGAAATGCGGGATATCTTTAATGCCACCGTCGCTCACGCGGCATGAATAGCCGGCGGGTGCTAAGAAGTCTATTTCGCTTCACCGAGCCGTCGCCAATAATCCTGGCGCAGCGAGATCGCCGGTCAAGCTAGGTCACTGTACTTTAAAGAGAAGCCACAAAATCGAGGGTCTACTGGAGTCCCCCACAAGGGGTAGGATTCATCAAGGGGCGGCTTAGCAGCCACTCCTCAAACCCTTAGAAAACTGCGAAAAAATATGGTCGGGGAGAGAGGATTCGAACCTCCGGCCCCTGCCTCCCGAAGGCGAGTGGCCTACGCGCATGCCGCAGAAATCCTAAGTACCTGCCGCGCACATTGCGTCAATTTGAGCACCTTTTCTTGTTTCGTTCACCGATTTTGGAGCCGCGAGGTTCAGGACGAACCTTGGGGCCCCTGTCCATCTGTGCGACATGCAACGCGTGTCGAGCGATTTGGCAACTGGAACCTTATGCATCGGATCAGGGTGTGCCCCCATCGACAAACAACCCCACCAACCGCTGGTTCATGTAATAATTATTTCGCCCCACTCGATGCTTATCCAAAAAGCCGGCTACGGCCAGCGTGTCGAGATACTTAGTCGCGGTCGGCCGGGATATGCCGAGTTCCCTTTCGACATATTCGATTCGCGTGTAGGGATGGCGGAATAGGTTGTTGAGCAGGTCTTGCGAATAGATCTTGGGATATTCGCTGCGGATGCGTTGCTTGTATTCGGCCATCAAAGCTCGCATTCCGTCAATCAGCGCCAGCGTCCCCTTTGCCGTCTCTGCGACGCCGCCAATCATGTAAAGCAGCCATGCTTCCCAGGCCTCGGCCGCACCCTCCTGGTCACGTACAGCCTGGAGCAGGCGATAATATTCACCCTTACGGCTGGTGATCCAGCGGCTGAGGTACAGCACCGGTACGTCGAGCAGGCCAGCGTGGGTGAGATAAAGCACGTTGATGATCCGCCCCAAGCGGCCATTGCCATCGCTGAATGGATGAATGCTCTCGAATTGATGGTGGATGATCGCCATTTTCAACAACGGGTCGAGCTCGCAAAGATCGTCTTCGTTGATGAAGCGCTCTAGCGCCGACATATAAGCGCGCACCGCGTCGCCTTCCTGCGGAGGTACGTAGACCATCTCGCCCGTCAGATCGTTCTTGAGCGCGGTGCCGGGCGTGGCGCGAAATTCCTCGTCGGTTCGCTTCAGCATCTGAAACATGGCAACGATCATATTGTTCGTCAGCAGCCCGCCGAGCCGCCGTTGTTCCATGAAGCCGTGACGAAGGGCATCAGCATAACGTGCGACCTCTTTAGCTGCCGGCGAGGCCGGGTTCTCGGGAAAAGCGCTGGCTTGGAACAGCTCGTCCTGGGTGGTAACGATATTCTCGATTTCAGAGCTGGCTTTCGCCTCCTGAAGCGCGAGTGTGTCGATAAGGATGCCTTGGTTGGGGATTGAGGCGGCGCGGCCTTTCAGCTCGGCGAGATGTCGGTGCGCCAGCGCAAGTGCCCGCAGCACTGTCGGCGTCTCTTCGACGCCCGGCGGCGGTAATTCGGGTATGGCATAGCTGGCCTTGAGCACGGCGGGGGTCTCGCGAAAAGATTGGCGATAAATTTACACGTTATAGATGACGTGTAAAGAAAATCGCGTTTTCTTTCTACGTCCGGCCCATGTGTAAGAATTCTGAGCAATCCCTGAGCACCTGAAAGGGGATCGTAGCTAATCTGCCCGCGCTATGGCCTCTGGTTTGACAAATAGGAGTTGACGAGACACCCGGACGTCGATTCAAGGGGCATGAGGGGAACGCTGTGACGATCGTTGTTAGCGTCAAGGTCCATGACGGTCTTGTGCTGGCGTCTGATAGCGCCAGTACGCTCACCGCCCGTAGCCTCAGTACTATCGTGTCCAATGTTTGCCTGTAGGCAAACTTCTGCCTATTCATCTTCATCCGAATGTTTGCGTGCATCGAAGCGCCGTACCATCGTTTCGATCGGCGATATCCTGCTTGCCGAACTGCAGCGCGCTTACTCCGCACGGACGAGCATCTACGTCGTCGAGCATGGCGGCGAGCAGGTGAAATCGATCAAGAAAGCGTTCCAGGCAGCGTCGCAAAGGAGCACTGTCCACGTGACGCCGTACACGCTGCGTCATACCGGCGCTGTTTGGGCAGCCGAGGGTGGCGTTCCGATGCCGGTTTTGGCGCAAATGATGGGCCATGACGACGATCGCACGACCCAAAAGCATTATGCGAGGTTCAGCCCGGATTACCTCCGCAGCGTGGTTTCCGCGATCGAGGGCAAGGTGCGAGGTTCAAACTGATGCTGCGACCCCTGTCTATTCAGAGACCGGAAACCGCAGAAACCAGCCAAAAACGATGGTCGGGGAGAGAGGATTCGAACCTCCGGCCCCTGCCTCCCGAAGGCAGTGCTCTACCAGGCTGAGCTACTCCCCGACGGAGTCCGGTCTTGGCATAGGCCTCGGGGGCCGACCGGTACAGCGGAGGCGGGCTATAGCGGCGGCGGTGGCGTGGTTCAAGCGCCTCTTGTGCCGCTCTGCGGGCTTCTTCGCATCGACTAACTTTGATCGACTAACTGTGAATGCCTACGGCAGCGTTTCATGCCGTCGTCTGGGCAAAGACCAGTTCGTAACCGCACTCATGCAATAAATCTCATCGGTAGGTGCGATTAGCCCCGGTTCGTCGAGCGTCCCTGCCTTGAGTACGAAATAACCGCTGGTTTGCAGCGCGGTCGATCGGATAGGCGTACCGCAGTCGGGGCAGAAATAGCGAACGACCGGGTGGCCGCTGTCCCCTCGATCGCGGAACGCCGCTAGCCGCCCGGCAATATCAACGGCGTTCTCGGGAAACACCGCGTTTACGGAAAACGCGCTGCCGGTGTTCTTCTGGCAGTGCGTACAATGGCAAATCGATACGTTGAGCGGTTCGCCGCGAATCGTATATCGCACCTGACCACACAGGCAGCCGCCACTGAACTCAGGCACCGCGCGCGCCGAGCATGTCTTCGATGCTCACGAATTTTTCGCGGGGCGCCCCCTCGCGCGCACGGGCATTTTCGGCGGCTTCGATCTTCTGCCAGTCGCGGAACGTGACGACGTCGGTGCCACGTTTTTTCAGTAGCGCATCGAGCCCCTCGCGTCCGGCCTTGCCTGCCGGCTGCGGCTGATCGGCGGCGATTGCCTCGGCGATCATATAGCCGTCGGGCCGGTTCGTACCGATCGTGCCGGTCGGCCCGCGCCGCGCCCAGCCGACCGCATATAGACCGGGCGCTATCCGGCCGTCCTGATTGGTGAAGCGGCCAAGCTTCTCGTCGTAGGGAATGCCGGGGATCGGCGTCGTCTTGTAGCCGATCGCGGCCACGACCATGCCGCACGGAACCGCATAGGTTTCCCCCGTGCCGGTGGCACTGCCATCGGCCGCGAGGGTGGTGCGTTCGACGATCAGCCGCTCGACCCTTCCGTCTCCCTCGATCGCGACCGGTTTTGCGAAGAAGTCGAAAATGATCGATACGGGCTTGTCAGCGCCATTGCCGGCGCCGTGCGCGGCAAAGCCGCGCAAGAGCGCGACTGACTTGCGCTGCCCCGGATCAAGCGCATCGTCATCGCTGACGGGTGGGAGGTCACTTGCATCGACGACAGGGCGCGCGCGCTCCAGATGCCCAAGTTCGCCCAGTTCCTTGGGCGTCATGCCGATCTGGTGCGGCCCGCGCCGGCCCAGAATGGTGATCTGGCGGATGGCCGAATCCTTCAGCGCCCTAAAGGCGTGGCCGACGATGTCCGAGCCGGTGAATTCGTTTTGGGTCTTGGCAAGAATGCGAGCGATGTCCAGCGCGACGTTGCCGTTGCCGATCACTGTGGCGCTCGTCACATCCAGAGGAGGCGCGAGGCCCGCGAAATCGGGGTGCCCGTTATACCATCCGACGAATGCCGCCGATCCGATCACGCCGGGCAACTTATCGCCGGGAAGGCCGAGCGGCCTGTCCGCGGGGGCGCCAGTCGCCAGCACCACCGCGTCATAGAGCGTCTCGAGCTCGGCAATGCTGACGTCAGCGCCGACCGAGACATTGCCGACAAAGCGGACATTGTCGCTGAGCGAGACCGTCTCATACCGCCGCGACACCGCCTTGATCGATTGATGATCAGGTGCGACGCCAGTGCGAATCAGCCCGAATGGCACGGGAAGCCGATCGATAATGTCGATCAGTATGTCCTGGCCAAACTGCTTCTGGCATGCCTCGGCGGTATAGTAGCCGGCGGGACCTGAACCGATCACTGCGATATGCCGCATGCGTTATCCTCTCGCGTTTATGCCGTGATCGTAACCGCATGAAAGAGAGAGGCAAGCCAATAAGCACCGGTATGTCATCCCGCCCATCCCTGATGAATTAGGCAGGCTCCATTGCCAACACGATGAGCCGATTCGCGAGTCGCGCTAAGCTTTGTTATGCATCCGGGCCGAGTCGAGTCGCGTTTTTTCCTGTCAACTGTTCGGGGGTTTCAAAATTTCGGGTCTGATAGCAGGCCGGATGGCGCGCCGTATTGCGCGCTTCTTTCCGGATCGGGAAATTTATATGCGCTCTAATGGCGAGATGCGGTTTCTGCGCATTTCGTCTTCGCTTCAATTCATGGTCGTCACCGGATTGCTGCTGGTTGCGCTTGGGTGGCTCGCCATAACGGGCACTACCTTGCTGATGCGGGTCGAGATCGAGGCCCGTGCCGCGAAGGTCGCCAGCTCGGCGGGCCGCATGGAGGCATTTCAATCATCCGTGGACGGCATCGCTGAACGGCTGGAGGCACGGCAACGCCGGCTGGACATGCTGGTCGGCCGCTATTTCGGAGAATTTCCCGACAAGCAAAAAACGGCGCTTCGTGTTTCCGCCAATGCCAGGTTGGGCGATATCGAGCAGCAGCAGCTTGCGTTTGCCGGTCGCCTCAATGCGGCCGCGGCGCAACGCAGCCAGCTTGCCGAAACGACGCTCCGTCGCCTGGGGATCAACACGAACCCGATCGCCGGACGATCGCGCGCGGGCATTGGCGGTCCGTTCATCCCGCTCGCCAGTAATGAAGCCGCGCTGGTCCGCCTGGATCAGTCGCTCAACCGCCTTGACCGGCTGGAGCGGACGGTGCTTGCGCTCCCTGCGACCATTCCCGCCAGCCCGGTAATGCTCAGCAGCACCTTTGGCGTCCGATCGGATCCGTTCAACGGCGCTGCCGCCATGCATACCGGCCTCGATATGAGGGGGCGCTACGGCCAGCCGATTTACGCTGCTGCGCCCGGTCGGGTCATCAAGGTCGGTCCGTGGTCTGGATATGGCAACGTCATCGTGATCGATCACGGCCATGGCATTGAAACCCGCTATGGCCATCTGTCCGGTTTTGCCGTGCGCGAGGGCGCCGTTGTGACACCGGGTCAGCAGATCGCCCGTATGGGGTCCACGGGGCGGTCCACCGGAAATCATCTCCATTTCGAAGTGCGGATCAACGGACGCGCGGTCAATCCGCGCCCATTTTTGGAGGCTTCACGCGATGTTCTCGAAATCCAGGCCCGGGTCGGGCAGCGGCTTGCCGATGGCGAGCGCGGCTAAAGGCGCTACCTTTTCGGTGATCGGCGCGGATGTCGTCATCAACGGCGATCTTCACGCGACAGTCGATCTCCATATTGACGGTCGCATTCAGGGCGATGTCACCTGCGCGTCATTGGTGCAGGGCGAGGGCAGCCATATCGTCGGCGCGGTCAGCGCGGATCAGGCGCGGCTGGCGGGCCTGATCGAAGGGTCGTTGAACGTCAAAACGCTGATAATCGAGGCGAGCGCGCGGATCGCGGGTGACGTCAGCTACGAAAGCCTTAGCATGGCGGTTGGCGCACAGGTGGATGGCCGTCTTGCGCATATCGATGCGACGGCTGCTGTTCCTCAGCCGCTGAAGCTGGTAACCGCGAGCGAGTGAACGAATTTAGCGAAGCCCGGTGAAGCCGAATCCGATCCGCGCGGCCGGGCTCGGCAGCATTCCCCATGGCTTCCTGACGCGCGAAGGCGGCGTTTCGACCGGCCTCTATGCTGGTCTCAATGTCGGCCTGGGTTCTGATGACGACCGTGCCGCGATCATGGAAAACCGCCGCCGTGTGATCGAATCGGTGCTACCGAACGCGCGCCTCGTCACGCTGCACCAGGTTCATTCCGCTACGACGGCTGCCGCGATCGAGCCGTATCCGGATGGCGAACGCCCGCATGCTGACGCCGTGGTGACGGATCGTCCTGGCCTGCTGTTGGGAGTGCTGACCGCAGATTGCGTACCCGTACTGCTGGCGGATGCCGAGGCGGGCGTGGTCGGTGCGGCGCATGCAGGATGGAAAGGCGCGATCGATGGCGTGACGGATACGGTGATCGAACAGATGGAGGTGCTCGGCGCTGACCGCCATCGCATCGCTGCGGCCATCGGGCCGTGCATCGCGTGGGCATCCTATGAGGTGGACGAAGGTTTCTTCCGTCGTTTCGTGGAGACGGACCCTACGAACGAGCGGTTCTTTTCCGCAGGGGTTCGTCCCGAGCATCACCAGTTCGATATCGAAGCCTATGTCGCCGCCCGGCTTGCGATCGCCGGCGTCAGCCGCGTGGAACTGCTGGGTCTGGACACCTATGCCGATGAGCGCCGGTTCTACAGTTTCCGGCGGGCAACCCATCGCGGCGAACCCGGTTACGGCCGGCAGATATCGGTGATCGGGCTCGCGCCCGCGTGACTCCGTCATTTCGGCGAAAGCTGGAATCCCGGTTACTCTTCACCCCGTCGAAGACGTGAGATTTCCAGCTTTCGCAGGAATGACGTGGGGAAATAATTGGCTTGAGGCAGTGTCCCCCCTATAGCCCCCGGTCATGGAGCGGTTGACGAGCGACCGACCGATTCCGGATGATTTCCGGGATGCGGTGGTTGCATTGGGGAATTTCGACGGGTTTCACCGGGGTCATCAGGCCGTGGTCTCCCGTGCACGCGCCATTGCCCAGGCCGAGCAGCGTCGCCTGATCGTCGCCACCTTCTCGCCGCATCCGGCTCAAATATTCCGCCCTGGTGCGCCATCCTTCCGCCTTACGACACTGGATCAGCGGGAAGCCTTGTTCGCCGCCGCCGGTGCTGATGCGATGCTGGTCTTTCACTTCGACAAGGCGATGGCGGCAGTCAGCGCCCGTGATTTCGTATGTGATTGGCTGGCGGACCGGATCGGGGCCGCCGTTGTCGTCACTGGCGAGGATTTTACCTTCGGTCAGGCGCGAAGTGGCAATGTCAGCGTTCTGGGAGAGGTCGGCCGCGCGTGCGGGCTTCGCACTGAAGCAGTCGGCGCGCTTGCCGACGAAGATGGGCCGATCTCCTCGAGCCGCATCCGTGCCGCGCTTCAGGCGGGTGATTGCGAAACCGCGACCCGGCTGCTCAGTCGCCCCTTTGCGATCGAGGGAATCGTCGGCCATGGCGACAAGCTGGGCCGGACAATCGGCTATCCTACCGCCAATATCGCGCTCGATGATTATCTCCGCCCCGCTTATGGCATCTATGCGGTGCGCGGCGTGCTGGACGACGGTACGGTTCTCGGCGGCGCGGCGAATCTTGGCGTCCGGCCCACTTTCGAGCCGCCCAAGGAATTGCTCGAACCCTATTTTTTCGACTTTTCCGGCGATCTCTATGGTCAGCGGATTGCGGTGCAACTGATCCACTATATTCGCTCCGAAGCGAAGTTCGCTGATCTCGACACGCTGGTCGCGCAAATGGACCGCGATTGCGCCGAGGCGAAGCGTATACTTGCTGACAATGCACCTCTAGCCTAGTGCATGCCCACAATATTTAGCCGCTCATGCTGAGGAGAGGCTGAGCTTGTCGAAGCCTCATCTCGAAGCATCCTTCGAGACGCCATCTCGACTTCGCTCAATGGCTCCTCAGGACGAGTGGAAACGAGATAGATTTTGAATGGCCGACCAACCCGACACTCCACAACGAGACTATCGCGACACCGTCTTCCTGCCGAAGACCGACTTCCCGATGAAAGCCGGGCTTGCGGCGAAGGAGCCCGCCATTCTCGCGAAGTGGGCAGCGGACGACCTGTACGGCAAGCTGCGCGCCGCGCGCGCGGGCCGCGAACCCTTCATTCTCCACGACGGCCCGCCCTACGCCAACGGCGACATCCACATGGGCCATGCGATGAACAAGGTGCTGAAGGACATCATCGTCCGCTCGCAATCGCTGCTCGGCAAGGATGCGCCTTATGTGCCGGGCTGGGATTGCCATGGCCTGCCGATCGAATGGAAGGTCGAGGAGGCGTATCGCGCCAAGAAGCTCAACAAGGATGAGGTCGATCCCGTCCTGTTCCGCGCCGAATGCCGCGCCTACGCCGCCAAATGGGTCGAGGTGCAGCGCGAGCAGTTCAAGCGTCTCGGCATCATGGGCGATTGGGATGATCCCTATCTCACGATGAAGTTCGATGCCGAGGCAGCGATCGTGGGCGAGCTGCACAAGTTCGCGATGTCGGGCCAGCTCTATCGTGGCGCCAAGCCGGTGATGTGGTCGCCTGTCGAAAAGACCGCGCTCGCCGAGGCCGAGGTCGAATATGAGGACATCGTCTCAACGCAGGTCGATGTGGCGTTCGAGATTGTCGAGGCACCAAACGCTCCAGAATTAGTCGGCACTTATGCGGTGATCTGGACGACGACGCCGTGGACGCTCCCGGTCAATCAGGCTTTGGCTTATGGGCCGGAGGTTGAGTATGCTGTAATATCTTATCCAGGCCTCAAGCTCCTTGTTGCGCGCGATCTGGCAGCGGAGGCCATAACACGCTTCAGCGGCTCGCCGTCAGGACAACCTGTCTTTCCGTGGCCTGAAGCTGATCAATGGGATGAGCGCCTCGAAATCATACGTGGGTCCCAGCTCGCTGGCGCCGAAGCCCGCCACCCGATGCACAAGCTCGGCGGGTTCTTTGCCAAGCCCCGCCCGTTCCTGCCCGGCGATTTCGTCACCACCGACACCGGCACCGGCCTCGTCCACATGGCGCCCGATCATGGCGAGGATGATTTCCTGCTCTGCAAGGCGCATGGCATCGATCCTGTTTTTGCGGTCGAGGCCGATGGCAGATACCGTGATGATTGGGCTTGGCCCGAAGACAAGTCACTGTCGGTCATCAACAAGAAACTTCTCGCGCCTGATGGCCTGATCTGTAACGATCTGCGGGAGGTCGGCGCACTTCTCTCTGCACGCAACGATGAAAGCACGCGGCACAGCTATCCCCATAGCTGGCGCTCAAAAGCACCCCTGATCTATCGCGCTACTCCACAATGGTTCATCCCGATGGATCGCCCGCGCGCGGAAGACATTCCGCTGTGCGCGACCGAGGCTGAAATACGGGCCGGGAAACCCTCACCCAACCCTCTCCCTGAGGGAGAGGGCTACAGAAGTAACACCCAAACCCTCCGTCAGACGGCCCTCGCCGCGATCGACGAAACCCGCTGGGTGCCTGAAAAGGCGCGTAACCGCATCTCCGCGATGGTGGAGGGCCGCCCGGACTGGGTGATCTCGCGCCAGCGTGCCTGGGGCGTGCCTATCGCCCTCTATGTAAACCGCAGGACGGGCGAATATCTCCGCGACCCGGCGGTTAACGCCCGAATCGTCGCGGCGTTCGAGGCCGGCGGCGCGGATGCCTGGTTCACCGCGGATCACCAGGAATTGCTTGGCGCGGACTACAGTCTCGCCGACTATGAACCGCAGAATGACATTCTCGACGTGTGGTTCGATAGCGGATCGACTCACGCCTTCGTCGTCGAGAAGCGGTTTCCCGGCGCACGGGCCAGCCTCTATCTTGAAGGATCGGACCAGCATCGCGGCTGGTTCCAGTCCTCGCTCCTCGAAAGCTGCGGCACGCGCGGTCACGCGCCCTATGATGCCGTGCTTACCCACGGTTTCGCGCTCGACGGGCAGGGGCGGAAAATGTCCAAGTCGCTCGGCAATGTGGTCGATCCGCTGAAGATTATCCAGGAATCCGGCGCCGATATCCTGCGCTTGTGGGTGGCGAGCACCGATTATTTCGACGATGTCCGCATCGGCAAGGAAGTGCTGGCGACCACGTCGGACGCGTATCGCAAGCTGCGTAACACCTTCCGCTATATGCTCGGCGCGCTCGACGGCTTCACCGAAGAGGAGCGTGTTGCCGATGTCGCCGCGATGCCGGAGCTGGAACGCTATGTGCTGCATCTGCTGGCGAAGCTCGACGCCGAGCTTAAGGAAGCTGCCAGCGCCTTCGAATTCAATCGCTACAGCCGCGCGCTGAGCGAATTCGCCAACAACGATCTGTCGGCCTTCTTTTTCGATATCCGCAAGGACAGCCTCTATTGCGACGCGCCGGATAGCCCCAAGCGTCGCGCCTATCGGACCGTTCTCGACATCCTGTTTCATGCGTTGGTACGTTATGCCGCACCGATCCTGTGTTTCACGGCTGAGGAGGTGTGGGGGACGCGGTTTCCTGATGCGGGAAGCGTGCATTTGCTGGAGTGGCCGGTGGTTGAGGCAGGTTGGAAGGATATCCCGCTTGCATTCAAATGGGCCGACGTTCGGACAGCACGGCGGCTTGTTACAGAAAAAATCGAACCCTTTCGTCGCGACAAACTTATCAAATCGAGTCTGGAGGCCGATGTTTTAATCTCAGTTCGAATGCAGGAAGCAGAAGCTGTCTTGCGCTCGATTGACTTGGCAGAGATATGCATCACGGCATCTGCGATTGTTGGACACACCGACAACCCCGATGATGAAGTAACCGTGACGCGAACGACTTACTATAAATGCGGCCGCTGCTGGCGCCATTTGCCAGAGGTGAAGGAAGATGGCGATCTTTGCGATCGGTGCGAAGGGGTCATCAATGGCTGATATTGGTTTCCCGATGTCATCGGCGCCTGGTGCATGAAGCACAATAATCACCGTCTTGCCGGCTATCTGATGGCCATAGCGGTTTTCATCGCGGATCAGGTCAGCAAATGGTTCGTCACTCATTCGCTAGCGCTGCGCGAGCGTGGCAGCGTCATGCTGGCGCCGGTGTTCGATCTCAAATGGGTCGAGAATTACGGTGTTTCCATGGGTTTTCTGATCGCGGACAGCAATGCGGAGCGATGGTTGCTCGTGGTGCTGACCGGCGTTATCGCGCTGGGAGTGTTGGTATGGATCTGGCGGGAAAAACTGCGCGGCGACGCGATTGCGCTCGGTTTCGTGCTTGGCGGCGCGCTCGGCAACATCCTTGATCGGATACGTTTGGGCCATGTCGTGGATTTCCTCGACCTGCACTTCGGAAACTGGCATCCCTTTTTGGTCTTCAATGTCGCAGATGCCGCGATTACGATTGGCGTATTGCTTCTGGTGCTCCGTGCGTTGATGACGCGGGAGAAGAAAAGTCCTGCGGAGAATATGAATGCGTGAACGAGCGATAATAATGGTGGCAATGATGGGTGCGCTCGCGCTCTCCGGTTGCGGCGGCAAGCGGCAGGGCGTGATGGGCCATGCGGCGCCGGACGAATTCGCGGTCTCGCGCCGCGCGCCTTTGGTGATCCCACCCGATTTCGCGCTCAATCCGCCCAAGCCCGGCGCGCCGCGCCCGCAGGAAGCCGATTCGAGCACGCAAGCGCTCCAGGCGATGTTCGGTGGTAACGCCCCGCGCAGCGAAAGCGAGCAGGCCCTGCTCGGCCAGACCGGCACGACGCCGGATGCAAGCATCCGCTCCACGGCGGGCGATCCGAATACGACGGTCGTCAACAAGGGCCAGAAGACCAAGGACATCGTCGCCGCGCCGGAGAGCAGCAACCCGAACGCCTCGGCCTCCGTTCCGCAATAGGTGTTCGCGCTGCGCCCGATGCCATGCGCTGATATAATCCGCTCATCCTGAGGAGGGACTGAGCATGTCGAAGGCCCGTCTCGAAGGATCCTTCGATACACCACTTCGACTATGCTCGGTGGTCACTCAGGGTGAGCGGATTTGTTTATGGCGTGCCGGATGAGGAATTTGGCATGCCTCACTTGATCCGCCGCCGCCTCATGACCGCGCTGCCGACACTGGCAGCGATCCTGATCCTGTCTTTTCTTCTCATGCGGGTGGCGCCAGGTGGTCCGTTCGATGGTGAGCGGCCGCTCGATCCGGAAACCCGTGCCGCGCTGGTCACTGCCTATGGGCTCGACAAGCCTTTGCCCGCGCAGCTCGCCCTCTACGTCGGCCGGATTGCCCATGGCGATTTCGGACCGTCGCTGGTCTACCGTGATTTCACCGTCACTGATCTGGTACGGCAGGGCCTTCCGGTGTCGCTCACACTTGGAGCGCTCGCCATGGTGCTGGCGCTTGTCATCGGCGTTGGCGTCGGTCTGGCCGCCGCGATCAGGCCGGACGGGCATCGCGATCGCGCCTGGATGCTGATCATGACGTTGCTGAGCGCGATGCCAACGTTCGTTACCGGACCGTTGCTGGCCTTGATTTTTGCGTTGTCGCTGCAATGGCTGCCGGTTTCGGGGCTTGAAGGACCGTCGTCGCTAATCTTGCCGGTCGTGGCCCTTGCACTGCCAGTCGCCGGTGCTATCGCGAAACTTACCCGCGCGGGCCTCGCCGAAGCGTTGGCACAGGATCATGTCCGCACGGCGCGGGCGAGGGGGCTTTCGCCCTTGCGGGTGCTGATTGTGCACGCCTTGAAGCCTGCGCTCGTACCGGTCGCGAGCTATGCCGGTCCGGCCGCTGCCGGGCTGCTGACCGGCGCGGTGGTGATCGAGACGATCTTCGCGCTTCCGGGTCTCGGCCGCTATTTCGTACAAGGCGCGCTCAACCGGGACTATCCGCTCGTGCTGGCGGTCGTCACCATCTATGCAGCGCTGATCATCCTGTTCAACCTGTTCGCCGACCTGATCTATGGCTGGCTCGATCCAAGGGCGCGGGGGTGAAACTCGCCCTTGCGGTCATCGTCGCGATCATTCTTGCCGCGCTCGCGGGGCCGGCCCTTCTGCACTGGCCGTATGATGCGATCGACTGGGATTCGGTGCGCGCGCCGCCGCTGTCGCCCGGGCATTTCTTCGGCACTGACAGTGTCGGCCGCGATTTGCTCGCCCGCACGCTGGTCGGCACGCGCATCACCCTGGCCGTCGCGATTGCGGCGGCGAGTGTTTCGCTGCTGATTGGAGTGGCCTGGGGGGCGATCGCCGGCTGGGCCGGCGGGCGCACGGATGAAACGATGATGCGGATCGTCGACGCGCTCTACGCCCTGCCATTCATGTTCGTGGTCATCTTGCTGATGGTCGTGTTCGGACGGTCGATCCTGCTGGTATTTCTGGGTATCGGGGCGGTGGAGTGGCTGACGATGGCGCGTGTCGTGCGCGGTCAGGTGATCGCACTCAAGCAGCGTCCCTTCATCCTGGCGGCGGAAGCCGCCGGCGCCCGGCCGGCAGGGATAATCGCGGGGCACCTGCTACCCAATGTCGCCGGGATCGCCATCGCCTATCTGCTGCTGACCGTGCCACAGGTCGTGATGGTTGAAAGCTTTCTGTCTTTCCTTGGCCTCGGCGTGCAGGAACCGCTTACCTCGCTCGGCATCCTCGTCAAGGATGGTGCGGATGACATGGATATCACTCCCCATGTCCTGCTGCTGCCGGGCGGAATCCTCGTCGCGATTCTGGTCTCGCTCACCGTGGTCGGCGAGCGCCTGCGAAGCCGTCTTACCGCATGATCGTCTATACTGTCCGCGATCTCTGCGTCCAGATTGGCGCGCGGCAGGTGGTTGCGGGCGTCGATTTTGCGCTGGATGAAGGCGAATGCGTTGTGCTGGTCGGTGCTTCGGGGTCGGGCAAGAGCCAGAGCTGTCTTGCGCCCTTCGGCCTCAGCGCCGGCAGCGTGACTGGTTCGGCGATTCTCACCGGCACGGAATTGATCGGGCTTGGCGAGGATGGGCTGCGGAGGAAGCGGGGCAGTGATGCGGGGTTCGTGTTCCAGCAGCCGATGACCGCACTGACGCCGCACCTCAAAATTGGCCAGCAGCTCGCTGAAGCGTGGCAACAGGCCGGTGCATCCGCACCATCGCGCGATGATCTGACCGCCGCGTTCGAACGCGTGGGCCTGCCTCGCCCCTATGAACTGCTTGACCAGTTTCCCCATCGTCTGTCCGGCGGCCAGCGTCAGCGTGTCATGATCGCTGCCGCCGTCGCGCATCGGCCAAAGCTGCTGATCGCGGACGAGCCGACTACCGCGCTCGATGCGCCGCTGCGCGCGGACATCCTTGCCCTGCTCTCCCGGTTGCGCGACGAAGATGGTCTGGCGATGCTACTGGTCAGCCATGATCTTGCCAGCGTCGCGACCCACGCTGACCGCATCGTCGTGATGAACGACGGAAAAATGGTGGAGACACTCGATCTCGGACACAGTCGTCTTTTGCCCGAGCCCACGCAAGCCTATACGCGAGAACTGATCGCCGCATCGCCGCGCCTGTCCGATCTGCCTCCTGCGCTTCCGGTTGTCGGTGAGCCGTTGCTCAACGCCCGTGACATCAGCGTCACCTTCCCGCGCCCCGGCTGGCGGCGTGGAACGTTCACAGCGGTCGATCATGCAAGTCTTGATCTTTCCGAAGGCGAGGGGCTGGCGCTGGTCGGCGGCTCGGGCTCAGGCAAATCCACCCTCGCCCGGGCGATTGCCCGGCTTGGCCCGATGCAAGCGGGTTCGGTTCACTGGCGCGGGATGGCGCTCCCACCGCGTGGCAAGATCCGGCCACTCGATAGGCGCCATATCCAGCCCGTTTTCCAGGATCCAGTCGCCAGTCTCGATCCGCAATGGCGGGTGACGGACATCATTGCCGAGCCGCTGCGCCACCTCCAACCCGGTACGCGGGCGGCCGAACGGGAGATGCGGGTCGCAGCGTTGCTGGAGGAGGTCGGCCTCGATCCCAGCTACGCCAGCCGGAAGCCCGCACAACTGTCGGGCGGGCAGGCACAGCGGGTCGCCATCGCCCGCGCCCTCATTGCCGATCCGCAAATGCTGCTGCTGGACGAAGCGACCTCTGCGCTCGACGTGCTCGTTGCGGGTCGCGTGCTTGATCTTCTCGCCGATCTCCAGCACCGTCGCCGCCTCGCAATCCTGCTCATCACCCACGACCTCGCCGTCGCGCGCCGCTTATGTCACCGGATCGCGGTGATGTCTGAAGGCCGTATCGTCGAAGAGGGCACAGCTTCCGGCATCATCGCCACGCCGCAACACCCCGCAACGCAGCGCCTGGTCGCGGCAAGCGTTTGAGTCTGCGGCGCACGACCGCAGCACATGCGACCCGCCATTTTTCTAACCGCTCGCCCTCGAAATGTGCAAACAGGCATGGCCCTCGACATGGCTGCACCCTAGAGAGGTCCCATGTCCGCTGCTGATCCTTTCGCCCTGTTTGCAAGCTGGTTTGCCGAAGCTCGCGCCAGCGAGCCCAATGACAGCAACGCGATGGCCCTGGCGACGGCAGACGCGGCGGGGCGGCCTTCGGCACGGATGGTCCTGCTCAAGGGCCATGATGCGCGGGGCTTCGTCTTCTACACCAATCTCGAAAGCCGCAAGGCGACTGATCTCGTGGCCAATCCCCACGCGGCCCTGCTGTTCCATTGGAAAAGCCTCCGCCGCCAGGTCCGGATCGAGGGGCTTATTTCGCGGGTCACGGATGGGGAAGGCGATTCCTATTTCACGACGCGCAGCCGCGATTCCCAGCTTGGCGCTTGGGCGTCCGACCAATCCCGCCCGCTCGACAGTCGGGCGACGTTCGAGGCGCGATACGAGGATATGCGCACGCGCTTTGCCAATGGCGCCGTTCCGCGTCCACCGCATTGGTCGGGCTTTCGTGTCGTGCCGGACCGGATCGAGTTCTGGACCGATCGCGAGCACCGGCTGCACGAGCGCCGCTTGTTCGTGCGAGAGGGTAACGGCTGGAGCGAGGGGCTGCTCTATCCATGATCGCGCTTGAACAGCGCGGGCGGCTGACGCGCAAGGCGGCCTTGGCGAGCGTGACGTGCGCGATCTTCCTGATCGCGCTCAAGAGCTATGCCGCGCTGCAGACAGGGTCGGTCGCGATGCTCGGATCGCTGGCGGATAGCGGGCTCGATCTGATCGCCTCGCTCGTCACGCTATACGGTGTTCACCTGGCTGCAACGCCCGCTGACTATGACCATCGCTTCGGTCATGGCAAGGCCGAGGCGATCGCGGCGCTGTTTCAAGTGATTCTGATCAGCATCTCAGCTCTGGCAATCGGCGAACGCGCAATCGAGCGACTGATTGTCGGCGCTAAAACGAACAATGCCGAATATGGTATTGGCGTTTCGATCGTCGCGCTCGCGGTTACGCTCCTGCTATTGGCCTATCAGCGCAAGGTGATCCGCCGGACCGGATCGGTTGCGATCGGTGCGGACAATGTTCACTATCAGAGCGACCTGCTGCTCAACGGCTCCGTGATTGCGGCACTCACGCTTGATCAGTTTGCCCGGCTGACCGGAGCGGACGCGGTGTTCGGCATCGGCATTGCGCTCTGGCTGCTGTGGGGAGCCTATCGTGCGTCGTCGCAGGCGGTCGATCAGCTGATGGATCGGGAGTGGCCAGAAGAACGCCGTCAGCATTTTCTGCGCGTGGCATCCCAGCACCCGCAGTTGAAAGGCATCCACGACCTGCGCACCCGAACGAGTGGGGCGCATGATTTCGTCCAGTTCCATGTGTGGGTCTCGCCCGATATGACCGTCAGCGAGGCGCATCGCGTGATGGACGAAATCGAAGCGAAGCTGGAAAAGGAATTTCCGGGAGTAGAGGTGTTGATCCATCCCGATCCCGAGGGCCATGTCGATCCGGAGATCACCAAATGAAACTGCGCATTTCCCAGGTGGATGCTTTTGCCGATCGCCCCTTCACCGGCAATCCGGCGGCGGTGATGCCGCTCGATTCCTGGCTGGATGATGATGTGCTGCAGGCAATCGCGGCCGAGAACAATCTTGCCGAAACCGCATTCTATGTGCCGACGAGCGGCGATGCGGATTTCGACCTGCGCTGGTTCACGCCGAGCGTGGAGGTTGCGCTTTGCGGTCATGCCACGCTCGCATCCGGGCATATCATACTAAACGCGGATACGGCGCGTGATGCGGTTCGCTTCCGGACGCGTCAGCGCGGCGTGCTTGAAGTGCGGCGGACGCCCTCGGGTTATGAGCTTGATCTACCCGCACTGCCGCCCTCCCCGAGCGATGATCGGCGCAGCGCGGACGCGTTGGGCGTCGATCCGGTTGCCACGCTTTTCCGTGAAGGCGGCTACTACGTCATCGTGCTTGGCAGTGAGGCCGAGGTCCGGGCGCTCAAGCCCGATTTCCGCAAGCTGGGGGCAGCGGTGCCTGGCGATCCGAGCCATATCTTCACCGCGCCCGGCGACACGGTCGATTTCGTCAGCCGGATGTTCGCGCCCAATGCCGGGATCGACGAGGATCCGGTCACGGGCAGTGCACACGCCGTACTCACGCCGTACTGGGCGAAACGCTTCGGCCGCGATACGCTGACGGCTTTTCAGGCGAGCAAGCGCGGCGGACACGTTGCGTGCCGACTGGCTGGAGATCGCGTCGTTCTCGGGGGCGCCTGTGTCACGGTGCTCGAAGGCGAATTCAGGCTGTAATCAGCTCCGCTGCCACGGTCTCCGCGATCCAGCCGCCGCCGAGCACCCGGTCCCCTGCGTACAGCACGGCGGCCTGGCCGGGCGAGACGCCATATTCGGGGTCATCGAACAGAACGTGCTGGCCGTCGAAGCGTGCTGGCACGGGTTTGGCGAGCGAGCGCACCTTGGCGGTGAGTGGCCCGGAATGGTCGCCGCCAATCCAGTTGATATCCTGTAGCAGTGCGGATCGCACGGCCAGAGCGGATCGCGGGCCCACCACAAGCCGCTTCGTCTCGGGCTCTAGCCGGACCACGTAAAGTGGCTCGGGACTGCCGCCGATCTCGATCCCGCGCCGCTGGCCGACCGTGAAATTGATCAGACCGCGATGCGTTCCAAGCGCGCGGCCTTGCTGATCCACGATCTCCCCGGCTTCAGCCGCGTCCGGACGAAGCTCGGCGACGATCTTGGCGTAATCACCGTCCGGCACGAAACAGATGTCTTGGCTGTCGGGCTTCGCGGCAACCCCAAGCGCGACCTCGGCCGCGATTTCACGTACTCGGCTCTTGGGCATGTCGCCCAGCGGGAAACGCAGGAAATCGAGCTGCGCGGTTGTGGTTGCGAACAGGAAATAGCTCTGGTCGCGCGCTGGATCAGCGGCGCGATGCAATTCCGGGCCATCTCGGCCCATCATCCGGCGAACATAATGTCCCGTAGCCAGGCAGTCCGCATCCAGATCGCGCGCGATACCGAAGAGATCGGTAAACTTCACGCTCTGGTTGCAGCGTACGCAAGGAATCGGTGTGCGGCCCGCGGCGTACTCGTCCGCAAAATCTGCGATGACTGATTCGCGAAAGCGGCTCTCGTAGTCGAATACATAATGCGCGATGCCAAGCCTGTCCGCCACGGCGCGGGCGTCGCGGATATCCTGACCGGCACAACAGCTTCCCGTCCGTCCCGTCGCGGCGCCATGATCATAGAGCTGAAGGGTAATGCCAATCGTTTCCGCGCCGCTTACCGCAGCAAGCGCAGCCACGACCGAGCTATCGACGCCCCCTGACATCGCCACCACGATTCGCTTGCCGGCAAGCGAACCACCCTTCTCACGGCCCGCGATCTGGAAGTCTGGATTCATCAAGTTCGTCTCATCCTAACGTCTCGTCTTTGAAACCGCACCCTTTACCGGACCTTCAGCTATCGCTGCTAAGAATCGTGGCCATGCAGATCAGTCACATCCAATTCAAGCAGGCAGGTGCCATTCCGGCACCCATGGACCATGCCACGCTCGTGACGAGTCTGCTGGCTGCGCAATCTGCCAGTGCCACGGCCATTGCCAATACGCACTATCAGGTTTCGCGCAGCATCGACAGCGATACCGAGCAGGCGATTGTTACGCTTTTGCAAGGAAACCTGGGCTGGCGGGCAGCGGCAGCAGTGCTGAACGGAAGCTTCCATCCAGGCATCGCACCACTGATCGTCGCTAACACATTGTAAATGAAACTATCCGTCATCTTTACCTTGGCGTTTTAGGCTTCTTTCAATGGATTGGCGCTATCAGCTTTCTCGGGGGACGCACCAGGTCGCAAGGGCCGAGTTGAAAGTTAAGTGATGATCGAGAACCAGAAGATACGTCCTGCACAGGTTATCGGCCCGCTAGGTGAGCCGCTGACGCTGGACTCGCTTCCGCCGCCGAGCACGACCCGGTGGGTGGTTCGCCGCAAGGCAGAGGTGGTCGCGGCAGTAAACGGAGGATTGCTTTCCGTAGACGAAGCCTGCGATCGCTATGGCTTGACGGTTGAGGAATTCGCGACCTGGCAGCGCGCAATCGACCGCTCGGGAATGCCCGGCCTGCGCGTCACGCGCATCCAGCATTACAAGACGCTTTACGAGCGCCAGCAGAAATACTGAGCCAAAAAGCGCCAGCGCAGAGTTCAGGGCCCCCTGGCGACATATCGCCGGGGGGCTTTTCTATTCCAGCTCAAAGCTGACCGATACGTTGACCGCCAGCCTTTGTTCACCAGCCTCAATCGAGGTGTCTGCGCGCTCCTTCGCGGGTGCCATGGCCATCATCATGGGGCGAGCGGGCGGCGAATAATCCTGCGCCTCGCTGATCGAGATAATCCGTTTCACGCGCAAACCGGCGGCTTTTGCATAAAGCTCGGCGCGAGCGCGTGCCGTCTTGATGGCATCAGCGCGCGCTTCATCCAACGCTGCTTCCGGCTGATCGAGTGAGAAGCTCGGCCCATTCAACTGATTCGCGCCTTCCGCTACCAGCGTATCGAGGATCGCGCCCGCACGTTTGATGTCGCGAAAACGGATGCTGACCTGGTTAGAGGCCTGATAGCCGGTAAGGATGGGCGGTTTTCCGTCCATGTAGCGATATTGGGCGTTCAGGCTGATCGACGAGGTCTGGACATCGCGATCCGCGATGCCAGCGCGTTTCAGGGCCGCGATCGTCGTAGCCATTCGGCCGGCATTCTGGCGCAGAGCTTCGCCCGCTGTTGGCGCCTCGGTCACCACACCCGCGCTGATGGTGGCTACATCGGGCGGGCGCGCGACCGCGCCTTCCGCGACGATATCAAGCCGCGTTCCCATAAGCATGGGAGGGTGCGGCATCGGTTGGGCATCCGCGCCACCGGCAAGAATCATGGCGCCCGCAATGGATGCCAGCCCTAAAGGTCGTGCCTTCATATCTCCTCCTTCGACGTCACTACGACGCTCGTCGAATATCGCTTGCATTGCTATTGACGCTAGCTGAACCGCATCGAAATCGACCCTGCTTGAGGCAGGTGCTATATTCGTATAATACAGTGCCGTTCAACCCTGTTGGGCGTTTTGCTTTTTGGGAAATTAGCGATGAATATCGAGCCGGGGTTCAGCAGGGAATCGATAGATCTGCCTGAGCAGTCCGACGAAGAAATACGGCGACGGCGCAAGCGCTGGATGATCATCGGCGGCGTGATCGCTGCCGTGTTGCTCGTTCTTTTCTTGGCTTTTCGCGGCGATAAGCCCGCTGCGCCGCAGGAAACAGCGCCGCGGGTGACCGTCATCTTGCCGAGCAAACAATCGGTCGATCGCGTAATATCGGTGACGGGAACGCTGGCAGCCCGCCGTGAAATGCCCGTGGGCGTTGCTGGTGACGGCGGCATGGTCAATCGCGTTCTGGTGGAAGCGGGCGACTGGGTTGATGCAGGCCAGGCATTGGCAACGATCGACACTTCGGTGCAATCGCAGCAGGCGAATCAGCTTCGTTCGCAGATTGCCGCGGCGCGCGCACAAGCTGAATTGGCTGATTCGCAGCTCAAGCGGGCGCAGGCGCTGGTGAGTCGCGGGTTCGTATCACAGGCTGACGTGGAGCAGAAAAAGGCGACGCGGGACGCTGCCCGTGCGCAGGTCGGCGTTGCACAGGCGCAGCTCGGCGAAATCCAGGCGCGCATAGCCCAGATGGCCATTCGTGCCCCTGCTGCCGGATTGGTGCTCACGCGAGATGTCGAGCCCGGCCAGGTGGTCGGTTCGGGCAGTGGGGCGCTGTTTCGCATGGCAAGGGGCGGCGAAATGGAATTGCGCGCCAATCTTTCCGAGAGCGATGTCAGCGTATTGGCGGTCAACAATTCTGCGGACGTCACACCGGTAGGGTCGTCGCGCCGCTTTGCGGGCAAGATCTGGCAGTTGTCGCCGATCGTCGATCTCAAATCTCGTCAGGGCGGCGCGCGGATTGCGCTGGCCTATGATCCTGCCTTGCGGCCAGGCGGTTTCGCATCAGCCGACATCAAGACGGGTACCACTATGGCGCCGTTGCTTCCGGAATCCGCCGTGCTGAGCGATCCCAAGGGGAATTTCGTCTATGTGGTCGTGCCCGATAACAAAGTGGTACGTCGCGACGTAAAGGTGGGCGTGGTCACAAATACCGGCTTGCCGATTATCTCCGGTCTTCAGGGAACGGAGAAGGTGGTCGAATCGGCGGGCGCGTTTCTCAGCCCCGGCGATAAGGTGATCCCGGTCCTGGATTCGAAACGGCAATGAGTTTTCGCGGCATATCGGCATGGGCCATCCGAAATCCGGTTGCCCCGCTGGTGCTGTTCGCTGCTTTGCTGCTCGCGGGCATCGTCAGCTTCATCCGGATGGATATCAACCAGGACCCGGACATCGAATTTCCCGCGGCGCAGGTCATCGTATCCCAGCCTGGCGCAGCGCCGACCGAACTTGAGACGCAAGTCACCCAGCGTGTCGAGGCTGCGGTGCGCGGCATCAACGGCGTCGACGAGATCAGCTCCACGATTTCCGAAGGCGAATCTTCCACATTCATCCAGTTTGCGATCGGCACGCCAGTCGATCGTGCCGTGAACGACGTGCGCGATGCGGTGTCGCAGATCCGAAGCGAATTGCCCGAGGGCATCTTGGAACCCCAGGTTTCCCGGGTCGATATCGCCAGCGGCACAATAGCCTTTTTCTCGGTCGAGGCCGTCGATATGACGGTCGAGGAACTGAGCTGGTTCGTGGACAATACGGTCGCCAAGCGTCTGCTCGGGATTCCGGGCATGGCCAGGGTCAAGCGGGGCGGTGGCGTCGATCGCGAAATTCGCGTGATTCTCGATCCGGCCAGGCTGCAGGCGCAGGGCGTTACCGCTGCTCAGGTGAATGCGCAGCTACGGCAGACGAATATCAACGCAACCGGTGGCCGCGCTGAAATCGCGGGCGCCGAACAGTCGGTGCGCGTACTCGGCAACGCGCAGAACGCGTTCGAACTGAGCCAGAAACTCATTACCCTGCCTGACGGCCGCACCGTCAAGCTTGCTGACATTGCGGACGTTCGCGATCTCTATGCCGAACAGCGTACGCTCTCGAAGATGAATGGCCGGCAGGTGCTGAGTATCGGCATCGAAAAATCCAAGGGCGCATCCGACGTCACCGTATTCCACGCCGCAGAGAAGGCGCTGGCGGATCTCCAAAAGGAATATCCCAAGGTAAAATTCAAGCAGCTGTTCACCAGCGTTGATTACACGGAAAACCAGTATAACTCGGCGATGAGCGCAATGGTGGAAGGCGCCGTGCTGGCAGTCCTGGTTGTGCTCCTGTTCTTACGGGACTGGCGCGCAACTGCCATTTCGGCACTGGCAATACCATTGTCCGCGATCCCGGCGTTCTGGTTCATGGACCTGATGAACTTCTCGCTCAACCAACTGAGCCTGCTGGCGCTTAGTCTGGTGGCGGGCGTTCTGGTGGATGACGCGATCGTGGAGATCGAAAACATCGTGCGGCACATGCGCATGGGCAAGACCGCCTGGCAGGCGTCGATCGATGCGGCCGACGAGATTGGTCTTGCCGTGCTCGCCACTACGATGGCGATCGTTGCGGTGTTCCTGCCGGTTGGCATGATGCCGGGAATCAGCGGACAGTTCTTCAAGAGCTTCGGACTGACCGTAGTGGCTGCCGTTCTCGTCAGTCTTGCAGTTGCACGGCTCATAACGCCGCTTATCGCCGCCTATTTCCTCAAGCCACATGGGCAAGAAGCGCACGGCGAGAGCCGATGGATGGACCTGTATTTGAAGGCACTGAGCTGGACGCTCGAGCATCGCTGGAAGGCTGTTGCAGGGGGTGGTCTGTCCCTTGTCCTGACGGTGCTCGCTTTCTGGACGCTTCCCTTTTCCTTTCAGCCGAATATCAATCTCGATTACGCTCAGGTGCGGGTCGAAATGGTGCCTGGATCAACCTTGGCGCAGACAACGGCGGTGGTCGATAAGGCGACCGCGCTGCTGGACACTGCGCCGGAAATTGAGTCTGCCTTTGCAGACATCAATGTCGGTAACTCCGATATCTACATCACGCTACATAAGGATCGAAAGGTCACCAGCAACGAATTTGAACGCAGTTTCGTCCCCAAGCTGCAGGCCATTCCGGATGCCCGGATAAATTTCGTTTCCCAAACGAGCATGAGCGGCCGTGCCGTCATGATCATGCTTGTGGGGGACGAGCCCACGCAGCTTGATGCGGTTTCGCGTCATCTCGTCGAACAGATGCGCGGGATTCCATTGCTGAGCAGTCCTCGTATCGATGGAGATCTGCCACGTCCTGAAATAATCGTTACGCCACGCTTTGATCTAGCCGCTGATCTGGGCGTCACGACAGCGGAACTCAGCCAATCGATCCGCATCGCCACGATCGGTGATATCGACCAGAACGTCGCCAAGTTCTCCCTGTCCGATCGGCAGATTCCCATTCGGGTGGCCTTGAACGAGAACTCACGCCTCAATCTTGCGACCATCCAGAATATGCCCGTGCCCACCGTGAACGGGGGTTCGGTCCCGCTCAAGCTGGTGGCGGATATCAAGTTTGGTGCCGGGCCGTCGCAGCTGCGGAGATATAACCAGAGCCGCCGTGTGGTGATCGGTTCCGATCTTGCGCCGGGTGTCATCAACAGCGACGCGATGAAGGCAATCGATGCGCTGCCGATATGGAAGTCCATGCCGAACAGCGTGAAGCGCGTGCCCTACGGCGAAGCCAAATGGCAGGGCGAGATGATTACCAGCTTTGCAATTGCTGTTGTTTCGGGAATTCTGCTCGTTTTTGCTGTCCTTGTACTTCTGTACAAGCGGGTCTTGCCGCCGTTCGTGAACATGGGTTCGCTGCTGCTCGCGCCGCTGGGCAGCGCGATTGCCCTTCATCTGACCGGCAACGCCGTATCCATGCCGGTACTGATCGGCCTGCTGATGCTGCTCGGCATCGTAGCCAAGAATTCGATTCTGCTGGTGGATTTTGCGATCGAGGAAATGAATCGCGGCGTCGAGAAATTCGATGCGATCATGGAAGCCGGCCACAAGCGTGCGCAACCGATCGTGATGACAACAGTCGCCATGGTGGCTGGGATGATTCCGATTTCCCTTTCGCTTACCGGCGATGGAAGCTGGCGCGCGCCGATGGGCATCACCGTGATCGGAGGGCTCATTCTATCCACGATCCTTACGCTGTTGATCGTCCCAGCCTCGTTCAGTCTCGCGATGGGATTTGAACGGAAAATGGGCAGGCTGTTCGGGCGATATCTTACGAGCGGGGGTGAGCATGCCGTATCGCCCGTTTCTTCTCAGCCTGCGGAATAATTGAACCAAAGCGATGGAAGGGCCATTCTGCCTTCCATGAATTTGCTCGCAGTCACCGGCCTCGACCGCTTTAACCCTGCGCAGGGCGGCGTTCGGGGCATGCGCGTGGTCGCCACTGGCCTTTTGCTCGTCATGGCGGTCACCTATTTGACCGCGCGTGCGCTGGAGCAGCAGCACCCCGCCTTCGGTTTCGTGCGCGCCTTCGCGGAAGCGGCAATGGTGGGCGGTCTGGCCGATTGGTTCGCCGTGACAGCCCTGTTTCGCCATCCCCTGGGGCTACCGATCCCGCATACGGCCATCATTCCCCGCAACAAGGATCGTATCGGCGGTACGCTTGCACAGTTTCTGCGCGATAATTTTCTGACACCTTCGGTTGTCGCGCGCCGCATGCATCGCCTCGACATCGCTGCAGCAGCGGGGCGCTGGCTTGCGACTCCACAGGAGAACACGCTGTTACGGGCAGGCGCGGGCCGCTTCCTGGGGAATGTTGTCGAGGCGCTTGCCGACGAGCGACTTGGCGGGATGATCAAGGGCGCTATCGTGGGACGCCTGCGCGCGCTTGATATATCCCCTCTACTTGGTCAGGCACTGGCGGCCGCGATCAATGAAAATCGGCATATCCCACTGCTTGATGGCGTTATCCGGTGGGCGGGACTCACGCTTGCCGCCAACGAAGCGCTTATTCGGGAAATGGTCCACCATCGCGCTGGGTCGATCCTGCGTTGGACGGGACTAGATGAGAAGCTCGCGAATGCGATCCTTGAAGGTCTCGCCAAGATGCTCAGTGAAATGGCTGAAGACCCCGATCATCCGCTACGGGCCAAGGCGGAGGAAGGGCTGCACAGCCTTGCACATGACCTTGTTCACGATGAAGCCACGCAGGCAAAAGTCGCACGATTCCGCGATATGATCATCGCCAATCCCGCTATCGTGGCATGGATCGATCGGATGTGGCAAAGCGTGCGGGAAAATATCCTAACGGCCGCGCGCAACCCCGATATCATGGGCTCAGGGCGTCTCGGCGAGGCGCTCCGCCAAATTGGGGAGACCATCCTCGGAGATGCCCAGCTGCGCAAAACTATCAACCGATTTGCGCGGCGCTCAGCGGTCGGGGCGGCCGCATCCTATGGGGACGGCATCGTCAAGCTGGTATCGGAAACGATCCGCGGTTGGGATGCCGAAACAGTGACCAACCGGCTGGAGAGCGCAGTCGGCCGTGATCTCCAATATATCCGGATCAATGGTACATTGGTGGGCGGGCTGGTCGGGCTTGGCCTGCACCTTTTCAGCAAATTTCTTTAGCCGTCGCTGGCACGCTCAATATCCGCGCCGACGGCGGACAGCTTTACTTCCAGCCGCTCATAACCGCGATCGAGATGATAGACCCGATTTACCTGGGTTTCGCCTTTGGCGGCTAATCCTGCGATGACGAGGCTCATCGAGGCGCGCAAATCCGTTGCCATGACCGGTGCGCCGACCAGTTGGGGAACGCCGCGGACGACGGCTGTGCGCCCCCGGACCTGAATGTCAGCGCCCATGCGGGTCAGCTCGGGAACATGCATGTAACGATTTTCAAAGATCGTTTCGGTCAATACGCTCGCACCATTGGCGAGGGTCAGCATCGCCATGAACTGCGCCTGCATATCCGTAGGAAAAGCGGGGAATGGGGCTGTTGCAAGCGTCAGCGCTTCAAGCGGCGCGTCAGCGCAAACCCGGATGCCAGTTTTCTCGGCCGATACCGTGACGCCACTGTCGCGCAACGCGCTCAGGATCGCCGACATGTCGCCTTCGTTCGCGCCGGAGAGCAGCAGATCGCCGCCCGTTATCGCCGCGGCACAGGCATAGCTTCCTGCTTCAATTCGATCGGCCATGACAGAATAGGTCGCGCCATGCAGGCGTTCCTTGCCCTGAATCACGATCCGTTCTGTGCCAATGCCGCTGATTTCGGCACCCATGGCGATGAGGCAGCGGCAAAGATCGGTTATTTCGGGTTCGCGCGCCGCATTTTCGATAATGGTCTCACCACGGGCGAGAACGGCGGCCATCAGCGCATTTTCGGTCGCTCCGACCGAAACCAGTGGGAAAACGATAGGTGCACCGACCAAGCCGCCATCCGGCGCAGTGGCCTTCACATAGCCCGCAGCGATCTCGATTTCCGCGCCGAGTGTCTCCAACGCTTTCAGGTGGAGATCGATCGGGCGGTTGCCGATTGCGCATCCGCCAGGCAGCGACACCTTGGCCTCGCCCGCCCGGGCGACGAGAGGACCTAGCACCAGGATGGATGCGCGCATCTTGCGGACAATATCGTATGGAGCAACGGTGGAAGACAGGTTTTCCGCGCGTAATGTCATCGCACGGCTGCTGTCGGCAGTACGGACGCCAGCGACCATTGTCGATACGCCCAGCTCATTAAGCAGGTGGCCGAAGCTGTCGACATCGGCGAGGCGCGGCAGATTTTGCAGTGTCAGCGCCTCATCCGTCAGCAATGCGCAGGGCAGCAAGGTAAGGGCAGCGTTCTTTGCGCCCGAAATTGTGACAGTGCCGGCCAGTCTCTGCCCGCCGCGAATGACGATTTTATCCATGACTGGCTTCTATCGTTTTGTCATTTAGGTGCAAGCATCCGCCAGTTGGTAAAGTTTCTGGTGCGCAACGATTATTCCAAATATCTTGATCGTTGTTAGCGCCAAGAAAGGGAAATTTATCCTAAGTGGTTGTGGGCGTGTGGGATAAATGATCGGGGGGTGCGTGACGGAGAGCTGCTTTACTGAGCGTCTCGAGCATTTTTTCAACCTTACAAGCCGGGAAAAAGCCGCATTTTCCCGCCTAGAGGGTCAGGAACGCGTTTTCCGTAGAGGTGCCCTGATCCGGCGCGAACATGATCGCGCGCAGGATTTGTATATTATCCATTCCGGCTGGATGTTGAGCTTCGTGTTGCTGGATGACGGTAGCCGACAAATTCTTCGGCTCTATTTGCCGGGCGATATTGTCGGATTGGCGGGCGCGGCGTTTGCTGAGGCAACCGAATCGCTGGTTGCTGTGACCGACGTTCGGCTGGGTGTGGCGGACAAAGCCGCGCTGAAGAACCTCTTCGCCGAGCATCCCCGTCTTGGCGCCCTGCTGTTCATACTTTCCCAGGTCGAACAGGTGTCCCTTAGCGATCGTCTGGCATCACTCGGCCGTACGTCGGCCAAGGCACGCGTCGCCGCTTTTCTGCTCGATACGATGGTCCGCTTGCGTATCATCCAGCCCAGTATCGCGAAGAGCTTCAACTTCCCCCTGACGCAGGAGGAGATAGGCGATGCCACCGGGCTGACTGCGGTTCATGTTAATCGAATGATTCGCGCGCTGGTGGAAGAAGGATTGCTTGCCCGCAACGCCAGCCAGCTTACGATCCTGGACGAAGTGCGGCTTACCGAGCTGGCGAGTTACGTTAACCGCTATGCGAAGCTTGATATCGGATGGTTGCCGCCGCCCAGCTAGGGTCAGGACCTATTAATCGCATGGACGTGACAGAGGCTCAAAGGCGCCGTGGCAAGGCGGGAGCGCAGGCAGATAGCGGCGCTATCTGCTAAACGACCAACGCCGCCACGGCGCCTTTGAGCCCTGCCCTCCGGGTGGCGATATGCAGGCCCGTGGCAGCGTCGCGTCGGCCCGACGGGGGACAGGCCCCGCCTTCGCCACCGCTCCTTGCCACAAACCCGCATATCGCCATCACGCTCCATGCGATTAATAGGTCCTGGCCCTAGAGGACGGTCACGCTTTTTCCAGGGTGCATTGCAGGGGGTGTTGGTTCTGGCGCGCGAAGTCCGTAACCTGATTGACCTTGGTTTCGGCTACCTCGTAACTGAAAACGCCGCACACTCCGACACCCCGTTGGTGGACATGCAGCATCACGCGAGTCGCGTCTTCGATGTTCATGCGGAAAAAGCGCTGCAGGCACAGAACGACAAACTCCATGGGAGTATAGTCATCATTGAGCATCAGAACCTTGTAGAGTGCTGGCTTCTTTGAGCGCGTGCGCGTCCGCGTCGCGACGCCCAGGCCAGTACCTGCGTCCTCGGTATCCTTGCCCGCCATCCTGATCGTATTGAAATCGTCGATTTGGTGCATTGCCGTTTCGCGTGGCCTCCACTTGCGAGAATATGGCATGGACCCGCCTCAGGGCAAGGCCAGAGACGTGCCAAATACCATGAGCGGACGCAAAAAGGGGCGGCCACTTGCTTGAAGTGACCGCCCCTAGCGTAATGTTGTTTAAAAATTCGAAATCAGAAAGCGCTTGCCTTCAGCTTTTCTGCTGCAATCGAATAACGGCTCGATAGCGGCTGAAAGAAGTCCCCCGCAAGCTTGGTCATGGCTTCGCTCATCTTGGAAACCTCAGCAACCGCCGAGTCGAAAGACGTCTTGGCATATTCGCTGTTGAGCTGGATCAGCTCAGCAGGTGACTTAATGGCGCTATAACGCTTCATGGCCGCTGTGGCCGATTCGAAGCTGCGCTTGCTGTAGTCAGCGGCTTCCTGTGCCAACGATTCTGCGCCCTTGGCAGCGATCTTGGCCGACTCGGCGACGGCTTCGAGATTGCCCTTGGTCAGATCGGTGAATTCTTCGCCAAGCTTAGCGGTCTTTTCGAACGCTGCCTTCGCGCGGCCGTTAAAGTCGGTGAAGGCGGATTTGATCTTTTCAGCTGATGCTGCGGTGGTTGTGGCCATTTCAGAAAGTCCTTTTTTGCTGATTAACGTAGGTTTGCGTACAATCGAGGAAGTAACAGACGTTTTTGCAGAAGAAGGTTTAGGGGGCGCTGCAACGGCCCGTTTAGCCAGCGCCTTACGAGGCGCTTTGACGAGCGGAGCGGCCGATACTTCAGGTTTTGCAACTGCTTTAGGTTTCGCAACGCGTACGGTTTTTACAGATTTCGTGATGGGCGATGTTTCCGGCTGAGGTTTAGTTGCCTTTGCCGGAACCTTCGCCTCGATTGCTGGCGCCTCAATTACCGGCGCCTCGGGCAATTCGGTGACAGCGGCTTCCGGTTGTATTTCAACCTTCGGAGTCACAACCTCCTGCTCGATAGACGGCTTATCAGGCACAGCGTTCATAGCCGCTGGCACCTTAGCGCGAGCCGAGCTCGATCCGCTTTGACGTGCGGGTGCCGCCGCCTGTTTTCTAGGCGCTACTGTAGAAATATTCTTGGTTTGGTTAACTGGCTTCCGTGCCATTGCATCTTCCCATGTTGCGATGCACAATATGTGATATTCAAAAAATTTGCAAGCGTTTTATTGTGCAGTGCAACATAACCGAAAATATAGCGCTAGCGCGTGCGAACATAGCGGCCGGGCGCATCTTCGATAGCTTTCAGTTTTCCTTTACCCGGCTGCCTTGCGCCCGTTGCAGCGACAACTCCGATACCGTACGACTCGAGCCATGCCCGCCAATCTGGCCACCAGCTTCCCTTTGTTTCTGTGGCCCCTGCGATGAACTCGTCCAGTGATGCTGCATCCTTGGAGTTGGTCCAATATTGATATTTGCCCGCGGCCGGGGGATTTACAACACCTGCGATATGGCCAGATCCGGCAAGGACGAAGCGTACCGGACCGCGCAGATGTTCGGTTAGTTTCCACACGCTTGCGGCAGGCGCAATATGATCTTCGCGTCCAGCCTGGATATAGGCGGGCGTGTTGATTTTGCGCAGATCAATCGGTGTACCGGCGATATTGAGCGAACCCGGCTGGACCAGCTTATTGTCACGATACAGGTCACGCAGATAACTCGCATGCCACTTGGCGGGGAGGTTTGTCGTGTCTGCATTCCAGTAAAGAAGATCGAAGGGGGGGTAGTCCTCTCCCATCATGTAATTCTGGATGACGTAGTTCCAGATCAGGTCCCGGCCCCGCAGCAAATTGAACGTGGCCGCCATGTAGCGCCCGTCCATATAGCCGGTTTCGGCAGACAAAGTTTCGATGACCTTCAGCTGATGATCATCCACAAGCAAGGTAAGGTCGCCTGCGCGCGAGAAATCGACCTGCGATGTAAAGAAGGTCGCGGTATTTACCTTGTCTGCCTGACCATTGGCAGCCATCCACGCCAAGGCCATGTTGAGTGCAGTGCCTGCTACGCAATAGCCGATGGTGTTGATGGAGGGTACGCCGAGCAGATCGCGCACGGTATCGATGGCATGGACAAGGCCGCCGATCACATAGTCATCCATTGTGCTGTTAGCGATGGTGCTGTCTGCAGATTTCCAGGACACGACAAAAACCGTAAGGCCCTGTTCCACGGCCCAGCGAATGAAACTGTTCTTGGGATTCAGATCGAGGATGTAGAAGCGATTGATCCACGGCGGGAAGATAAGGAGCGGGATGGCATCGACCTTCTCGGTCACTGGCGTGTATTGAATCAACTGGTAGAGCGGCGTTTCAAGCACGACCTTACCAGGCGTCGCAGCAATATTCTTTCCAAGCTCGAAAGCGGATTCATCGGTATGCGTGAGCTGCCCCTTGCGCATGTCGCCGAGCATGCGTTTGAGCCCGGTCAGCAGGTTTTCACCCTTGGTCTCGATCGTGCGCTGGATGACCACGGGATTGGTCATTGCGAAGTTGGAAGGGGATAGCGCATCGACGAATGACTTTGTCGCAAAGCGAATCTGCTCGCGTTGGCGATGTTCGATGCCGTTGAGGGTATCGACATTCCGTAACAGATGATCCGACATCAGAAGGTAGCTTTGGCGAATCAGGTCGAAGACAGGATTGTTTCGCCATTGTGGAGCAGAAAAACGGCGGTCCTTATCTGCCTCAGCCGTCGCGGCAGCATTTTCGGTGGAGTTGGCCGGCGACAGGAAACGCTGCCATAACTTCATACTGTCCGACCAGAAATCCGCATGCGCTTGCACCAGCTTATCGGCCTCGGACAGCCAGCCAGGAGCCGCCGCCGGGAGCACGGGTTTGCTCTCCTGCTTGAGCACCGTTTCGGTGGCGTGCTCGATCAGCATTTGCTGCGCCCGGCCCATGACATTGGTCCAGTGCTGCAGCTCTTCAAGCGAGACAGTAGGAGCCTGAAAGCTTCTGTCCACTTCGGCAACCCTATCCATTGTCGTATTCTTCCACTTTTTTGCGCAGCTACTCTGCCTTTATCGACAGATTAAGCATATAGACAACTCACTGGCACTATGGGCGATCCCCGCTCCGCCGTCAGCAGAGGAAAAAATGTCCGAAGAATTCTACCGCATCAAGCGTCTGCCACCTTATGTCATCGCTGAAGTAAATGCGATGCGGGCAGCGGCGCGCGCGGCGGGCGAGGACATTATCGATCTCGGTATGGGCAACCCTGATCTGCCGCCCCCCCAGCATGTGATCGACAAGCTGTGCGAAGTGGCGCGAAAGCCCGATGCCCACGGTTATTCGGCTTCGAAAGGCATTCCCGGATTAAGGCGGGCACAGGCGGGCTACTACCAGCGGCGTTTTGGCGTCGACCTTGATCCCGAGACCGAGGTCGTCGTCACCATGGGATCGAAGGAAGGGTTGTCGAGTCTCGCCACCGCGATCACTGCGCCTGGCGACGTCGTGTTGGCACCCAATCCCAGCTATCCGATCCACACCTTCGGTTTCATCATCGCCGGTGCAACGATCCGGTCTGTGCCCACAACGCCAGACGAACATTATTGGCGGTCGCTCGATCGCGCGATGGCGTTCACGGTGCCGAAGCCATCGATCCTGGTGGTGGGTTATCCATCGAACCCTACCGCCGAGGTTGTCGACCTGGCGTTTTATGAACGGTTGGTCGCCTGGGCGAAGGAACATGGTGTCTGGGTGCTGTCCGACCTCGCTTATTCCGAACTTTACTATGACGGCCAGCCAACGCCCTCAATCCTACAGATCCCTGGGGCGAAGGACGTAGCAATCGAATTCACCAGCATGTCCAAGACTTTCAGCATGGCGGGCTGGCGGATGGGCTTTGCCGTGGGAAATCAAAAGCTGATTGCCGCGCTGACGCGGGTGAAGAGCTACCTCGATTACGGTGCGTTCACGCCGATCCAGGCCGCGGCCGTTGCGGCGATCAATGGACCGCAGGAGATCGTCGAACAGAATCGCCAACTCTACAAAAAGCGGCGTGACGTGCTTGTCGAAAGCTTTGGCCGCGCTGGCTGGGATGTTCCGCCTTCGCGCGCGAGCATGTTCTGCTGGGCACCATTGCCGCCCGCGCTCGCGCACCTCGGCAGCCTTGAATTCTCCAAACAGTTGCTGACCGAAGCGGGCGTCGCCGTCGCCCCCGGCGTTGGTTACGGGGAAGATGGCGAAGGCTTTGTACGTATTGCGATGGTCGAAAATGAGCATCGCATTCGGCAGGCGGCGCGTAACATCAAACGTTACCTGCAAAGCATGGGCGTAAACACGCCGGGTCAGGCCAAAGCGGTCTGATTCGATCGTTCAGGATATTATCCCGGTGTAAGCCGGGATAACATGAGTACCCTGTGATGCTCCCTATTCTTCCGGATGTTCTGGCGCCGAATCTTCGCCTCGTCATTTGCGGGACGGCGCCTGGTACCCGGTCGGCAGTGGAGCGCGCGTATTACGCCCACCCGCAAAATGAATTCTGGCGCGTGATGTATCTGGGCGGCGTAACCCCGCGTCGTTTGTCACCGCATGAATATCCCGTCATGCCTTCATTCGGTGTTGGCCTTACAGATATATGCAAACATGCTTTCGGTGCAGACAGCAATCTCGCTCGCGTTGATTTCGACGCGGATGGTCTTGCCGCGCGGATTTCGGCCGTTCAGCCCAGGATTTTGGCCTTCAACGGCAAGATGGCGGCGAAGCAATTCTTTGGCCGTGGTCACGTAGCTTATGGGTTTCAACCCGAAACAATCGGTTCGACGCGTATCTTCGTCGCGCCATCGACCTCGAAGCTGGCGCGAAGGTATTGGGATAATGCGAGCTGGATGGAATTGCTGGCCGCTGCCGGTTTCGTGCCGCCGTTATCCGTTGCGGACACGGAACCATAGGGCTGCGCCGGGAGTCTCGCCATCGATGCTTGCCGATCCCGCCATATTGTTACACGGTCGACAATGATGCAGCAGGCGGCCGACTTTACGATCGACGATGCGGAAGGAGAAGCGCCGGTGCTGCGCTTTACCGGTGCCTTAACGCTCGCCCAGACCGTCGGGCTGCAGGATCGGCTCACATCTCTTGCAGTCCGGCCAGCTAAGATCGATCTTTCGGGCATCGACCGGATCGACACCATTGGTGCCTGGCTTGTTCACCGCATCGCCCGCGATACGGATGCGGAAATCGTTTCCGCTGACGCAGGTGCGCAACATCTGATCGAACAGGTTTCCGCCGCGGATCATCCTCTCAAGATCCGGCCCGATCGCACTACACCGTTCCTGCGCGTGCTTGGGGAAATGGGTGATGCCACCATCCAGACCGGCCACACATTAAAGGGCCTGCTCGGATTCTTCGGCGCCGTGATGATTTCCAGCTGGGCTTTGATTCGCCATCCAAGCCGGTTTCGCGTCAATGCCGTCGTCCGTCAGTTCGAGACCGTGGGCGTTACGGCGCTGGCCATCATCGGCTTGATGAGTTTCCTGATTGGCATCGTCATCGGGCAGCAAGGCGCCGTTCAGCTGCGCCAGTTCGGTGCCGAGGTGTTTACCATCAATCTCATTGGGCGGATTACCTTGCGTGAGCTCGGTGTGTTGATGACCGCGATCATGGTGGCTGGTCGCTCAGGTTCCGCCTTTGCCGCGCAGCTTGGCTCGATGAAGCTGGCGGAAGAGATTGATGCGATGCGCACCATCGGCGTTTCGCCTATGGAGGCGCTGGTGATGCCACGCGTCATCGCGGCTGTCGTGATGATGCCATTGCTCGGTTTTTACGCCTCCATCATCGGAATGATTGGCGGTGGCATTTTTTGCTGGATCAGCCTCGACATTCCGCCAGTCACGTTCGTTCAGCGCATTCGGGAAGTGGTGCCCGTCACCGATATGTGGGTCGGGCTGGTCAAGGCGCCGGTATTCGGCCTCATCATTGCAATGGCGGGTTGCTTCCAGGGGATGCAGGTCGAAGGCAATGCTGAAGAGGTGGGCCTTCGTACAACCGCATCGGTGGTTCAGGCGATATTTCTGGTGATCGTGCTCGACGCAGTGTTCGCAGTGTTCTTTACGTCGATCGGTTGGAACTGATGGCCGAAAACGATGAAATTGTGATCTGCGTCAAGGGTCTTGCCAATCGTTTCGGCGACCAGGTTGTTCACGAAGGGCTGGACCTAGATGTCCGACGTGGCGAGATATTAGGGGTCGTCGGTGGATCTGGCACGGGCAAGTCCGTGCTCATGCGTTCCATCGTCGGTCTTCAGGCCACCGCCGAGGGCACAGTGGAAGTCTTCGGTGAATCGATGAGCGACCGCTCGGAGGATGAGGCACAGGACGTCCGCAAGCGATGGGGTGTGATGTTTCAGGGTGGTGCCTTGTTCTCCACGCTGACCGTGGCAGAGAATGTACAGGTGCCGCTGCGTGAATATTACCCGGACCTCCAGCCGGCCTTGCTGGATGAGATTGCTGCCTACAAGGTCGCGATGTCCGGCCTCCCGTCCGAGGCGGGCCCGAAATATCCATCCGAGCTGTCGGGCGGAATGAAAAAGCGCGCCGGCCTGGCCCGCGCGCTCGCGCTCGATCCTGAACTGTTGTTTCTCGATGAACCTACGGCGGGGCTCGATCCGATCGGCGCTGCCAACTTCGATCTGCTCATCAAGGGGCTGAAGGAAACGCTCGATCTCACCGTTTTTCTCATTACCCATGATCTCGATACGCTTTATGCAATCTGCGATCGTGTTGCGGTGCTTGCGGACCGCAAGGTGATTGCAGTCGGAACGATCCCGGAATTACTTTCGTTGGACCACCCGTGGATCGAAGAGTATTTCAAGGGTCCGCGCGGCCGGGTCGCGGCAGATGCAGCAGATCGCAATGCTGCAGGGGATGAGGCCCGACACAAGGCGGACACAAGGGTATGACTCGCTGATGGAAAATCGTTCGAACCATATCCTTGTCGGTGGCGTTGTGCTGACATTGCTCGTTGTCACTCTTGCCTTCATCGTCTGGCTTGCAGGCTTTTCCAATGCGACTGATCGGCAGTTCGATATTTTCTTCAAGCAGTCAGTCGATGGTTTGGCCAAGGGATCGGCGGTGACCTTCGCAGGTGTGCCCGTCGGTAAGGTCGACGAGATAGCGCTTATTCCGACCAATCCGGATTTCGTGCGCGTACGTATCACGGTCAAAGACGAGGTGCCTATCCTGCAAGGCACGACGGCAACGATCGCTGGCGTGGGGTTCACCGGCGTCTCGCAGATCAATCTGGACGGCGCGATGAAGGGCGCCCCCGCGATTGATGAGCCCGGCCCCGATGGCAAGCCCGTGATACCCACAAAGCCTGGCGCTTTGGGCGAGTTACTCAGTACCGCACCAAAATTGCTCGAGCGACTAACCACGCTCACCGAGCGGCTCACTGAGTTGATGTCCGACAAGAACCAAGAATCGCTGAGCCACATCCTGGCAAACGTGGATCGGCTGACCGGCGCGCTGGCTGATCGGGGACCGGAAATCGCCGCAACGCTGGCCGAGACGCGTATAGCCGTCAAACAGGCTGGTGAAGCTGCGCAAAAGATCGGCGTTTTGGCGGATACGACCAATGGGCTGATTTCGGAAGACATTCGCCCGGCGATGAAAAATCTGAAGGGCGCTATCGACTCCGCGCAGCATAGCATGGCTACGCTTGATGCCGTTCTCACCGAGGCCAGACCGGGCGTGAAAGCGCTTTCCTCTCAAACCCTTCCTGAAATCGGCCAGCTGGTGGACGATCTCACAGAAATGAGCCGCGCCCTTACGGCCGTTGCAGACAAGATCAACCGGGGTGGAGCCGGCGCTGTGCTGGGCGGTGGCAAGGTTCCCGAATATAAGCCGAGGCGATGACATGAAGCGTGGACTTATCCTTATTGCTGCTTCCGGTCTGGCCCTTGGCGGCTGCGTCAGCTTTGGCGGGAAAGTGCCTGAGTCTCTCTTGACGCTTTCGGCTGATATGGAGCGGCCGGTTGGCAGCGATGGCACCGCAGCCAAAGGCGCTACCCTGGTGGTCGTGCCCCCGGCTACGCCCCAGATGCTGGTAACGGATAGAGTGGTAGTCCGAACAAGCGACACAGCCATCGCTTATCTTGCAGATGCGCGCTGGAGCGATGTGCCCGCGCGTCTGTTCAGCGATTTGTTGTCGGAAGTCATCGCGGCACGCACGGGTCGGTCGGTTCTAGATCGTCGCCAATTTGGTCTGGCCCCGGGAGCACGGCTCACTGGCCGCCTGAATGCGTTTGAATTGAATACCAGCAAGCATAGTGTCGTAATCAGCTATGATGCCGCGCTGACCCAAGGTGATGGTCAGCCAATGCGCACACGGCGTTTCGAAGCGGAAAGTCCAACTGCCAGCGAGAAGCCCGAAGCCGTCGCGCGCGCCTTGAACGAAGCGGCGAACAGGCTGGCCGTCGAGGTGGCGGACTGGGTAGGAAAATAGAGCCGCGTCAGCCGCGTCTTTTTTTACGACATCTGCTATCGGATCACCGCGACGCTAGCGCGTGTGGCGAGCCGCGCTACCGCCGCCCCGTGAATTGCGGGGGTGGTAGCCAGAATGCCGAACGCATCGCCCTTGGTCGAGTTATAGCGGAGCGGACGGCCCAATGCGTCGGTGACCGTTGCGCCCGCTTCCTGCGCAATCAATGCTGCCGCTGCTATATCCCATTCCTTGCCCCAGCGCATGGCGGCAAGCAGATCTGCTTCGCCTGCCGCCACCATTGCAATTCGCAGCGCAATGGAATTTGGTTTGAATACCGGCACAAGATCCTTGTCGGCGCGCGGCACCGCATCCGCTGGCACGCGCGCGCCGGACAATTCCGTGCGGCCGCTGACCTGTACCGGCTTTCCATTACGTGTTGCACCGCCGCCAGAAAGCGCACGCCAATGTTCGCCGCGGGCGGGCGCATCGAGCACGCCAATCAAAGGCCTGCCCCCTTCCACGAGTGCGATTGATACCGCCCAGCCAGGCCGGCCGCGGAGAAAATCGCGGGTGCCGTCGATTGGATCAACGACCCAAACGCGCACGCGTGTCAGCCGTTCGGGATCGTCAGCGGTCTCTTCGGACAGCCAGCCCGCCTCCGGGTCCAGTTCCATCAATCGCTGCTTGAGGAGCGCGTCAGCCGCCAGATCGACATCGCACACCGGATGGCCCGGCACCTTTTCCCATTGCAGCACTTCGCCCTGATAACGTTCGTGCACCATGGCGCCGACTTCCGTGGCGATCGCGCTTACCGCATCGAGAAGGCCATCACGCCCCCGCAATCATCATCCCTTCTATACGTAATGTCGGAACATCCATGGCGCGGCGAAAAACGAGATCATTGGCGGGGGTGATCTGGGGAAACATATCTTTCAGATTCCCGGCGATCGTGATTTCGCTGATCGGCTCTGCAATCTTGCCGTCGCGGATCGCAAAGCCGGAGGCACCACGGCTGTAGTCGCCCGTGACGGGGTTTACGCCCTGTCCGATCAGTTCGGTAACATAGACGCCCAATTTGATATCCTGCATCAATTCTGCCGGAGAGGCTGTGCCGGCTTCCATAAACACGTTAGTCGCACTCGCGCCCGGCGGACCGCTTACACCACGCGTCGCGTGCCCGGTCGGTTCGAGACCAAGCTGGCGTGCGGATGCCGATTCCATCAGCCATCCCGTGAGAACGCCATCGGCGATAATGTCGCGTGGGGCCGTGGGAAGGCCTTCGCCGTCGAACGGCTTCGAGCGTAGTCCACGGGGTCGATGGGGATCATCGCGGATCGTAATGCCCTTTGCAAAAACAGGCTTCTCAAGACTCTCAAGCAAAAAACTCGTTCGTCGCGCGATGGCGCTGCCCGTAATGGCGCCTATTAGGTGCCCTAATATGCTGGAACCCACGCGCGGATCGAGCACCACCGGCAACGGTCCAGACGCGAGCTTGCCAGGATTGAGCCTTGCCACCGTACGCTCACCGGCACGACGACCAATCAATCCCGGCTCTTCCAGGTCGCCCCAGTAGCGGGTGGAATGGTAGGCATAGTCGCGCTGCATATCACCTCCGACTCCACCGATTACGCTGGCCGAGCAGCTATAACCGCTGGTCGAATAGCCACGCGCAAAACCATGCGAAGTACCAAGCGCGATCACCGTACGGCTGGCGGACGTTCCAGAACCTTCACTGTTGGTGATTCCTTCCACAGCGCGGGCCGCATCCTCCGTCGCAAGCGCGCGTTCGCGCAGCATGGATGGAGTGGGATCGATGCCGTCATCGCCATCGATCGCTGGAACCTCGCCGTACAACAGCCGATCTTCCGGTGCGAGTCCCGACCACGGGTCTTCAGGTGCTTCGCGTGCCATGGCGACCGCGCGGTCGACAAGAGCTTCGAGTGCATTGGCCGAGAGGTCGGACGAGGAGACGCTGGCGGAACGTGTTCCTACGAACACGCGCAAACCGATTTCCTCTCCTTCGGATCGCTCGACATCCTCCAGCGCTCCCAGCCGGATGGAAACCTGAGTGGAGGCGTTGCAGAGATAAAGCGCGTCGCCCGCGTCCGCGCCCGCCTTGCGGGCTGCGGTTACGAGATCGGCAACTTGTGACTGGGCTTGATCGACGCTGAGCATCGAATTGACTTAGGAGCGCTAAACCCGAAGGTCAAAGCCTGTCATGCACTTGCCCCGACGACGAGACAGGCAAGGAACATCAAGAAGCCGGCAAAGCGATTGGAACGAAAGCGCGCAAGCGCATTGGCGCCGTCATTTGTGCGAAGGGTGGTGACCTGATAGCTGAGATGTATCGCGATCGGGATCAGCGCGATAAGCGGCAACATCTGCGGGCGGACCATCCAGATCGCTGCTCCCCACAAAATGAGCGCGATCGCGTAACACAGGGCGATACCGAATCGCGCCTTTCCTCCTAGCGCCCGCGCCGAACTTTTGACGCCGGCAAGCGCATCATCCTCAATATCCTGCAGCGCATAGATGGTGTCATATCCGATCACCCAAAAGATGGCACCGGCATAAAGCATCAAGCCCGCGTGCCAGGAGCCATCCGCAGCTTCAGCCCAGCCGACAAGCCCCGCCCATGAAAAGACGATCCCCAGCCAGGCTTGCGGCCACCATGTAATTCTTTTCATGAATGGATAGGCGGCAACCGGTGCGAGGCTTGCCAGCGCTACGATCTGCGCCATCGGTTTCAACTGGAGCAGCACGACCAGGCCAATCAGGCACAGCAGCAGCAACCATGCCCAGGCGACCCGCAGAGAAATTCTTCTGCTTGCGACCGGACGGGCCGCCGTGCGCGCAATCCTCTGGTCGATGTCGCGGTCGACTATATCATTATAGACACAGCCGGCGCCCCGCATCGCTATCGATCCAAGCGCAAGCCATAGCAGCAGGTCCCAGCGCGCCGCCGCTTCGCCCGCCAGCGCGACCGCCCATGCGCCCGGCCAGAATAATAGCCATGAGCCGATCGGCCGGTCGAGCCGGGCAAGCTGAATCAAATCGCGCGGAAAGCCGGGCAGGCGCGCCAGCAAGCCGCGCTGCTCACTGTCTGGAACGATGTTTTCTGCCATCAACATCCCGATCCTTCGCCCTAACCATTCCTTATTGCGTTCTCTTCCAGAACGCATCACGAAGTTGCGACAGACATGGCTGGCATGCGGCCGGACAGGAGAGGCGTATGGCACTTACCTCGATGGCGAGCTCGTCAACCGATGTTGTGCTGGATGCGCAGCAGGACGCCGGCAATCTGCAGGCGTTCGTCTTTGCGCTCTTCTTCATCTTTGGCGGCATCACCAGCCTCAACGATGTGCTGATACCCAAGCTCAAGGGACTCTTCACGCTAAGCTATGCCGAGGCCATGCTAATCCAGTCGGCATTCTTCGTCGCATATTTTATCATCTCCATTCCAGCGGCCGCTATGGTGCGCTGGGTCGGCTATATGCGCGCCGCGGTTGTCGGGTTGCTGACGATGCTGACCGGATGCCTGCTGTTCATCCCGGCATCGACAAGTGCCACCTTCGGCATGTTTCTATTTGCCTTATTTGTTCTGGCATCGGGAATTACGATCGTGCAGGTGGTGGCCAATCCGCTCATATCGCTGCTGGGTAAACCAGCAACGGCGCATAGCCGTCTCACCTTTGCGCAGGCCTTCAACTCGCTGGGAACGACCGTCTTTCCCTATGTTGGATCGCTCCTCATCCTGGGCTCGCTTGCCAGCATCGATCCTGCCACGCTGTCAGGCGCTACTCTTCGCGCTTTTCAATCCGAAGAAACACGCGCGATCGTTCATACCTATATCGGGCTGGCGATCGCACTTGCGCTGGTGGCGGCGGCGGTATGGTTCGCGCGTAACAGATTGGCAGAGGCACAGGCTGAAACGGGCCGCATCTTTGGGGCTTTCGATCTGCTGCGCCTTCCGCGTTTCCGTTTCGGCACCCTGTGCATCTTTCTTTATGTTGGCGCGGAGGTAGCAATCGGTTCGCTGATCGTCAGTTACCTGATGCAATCGGGGGTACTCGGATACACCGAGCAGGAGGCCGGCAAGCATGTCGCCTTTTATTGGGGCGGCGCGATGGTGGGGCGGTTTGCGGGTGCCGCCTTGCTTCGCATCTTTGCGCCGGGCAAAGTTCTTATGAGTGCGGCCGCTATTGCGATCGCTCTGCTGTTAATTTCAGCAAATTCCGTTGGTGTGGTGTCCGGATGGTCCCTTCTGGCGATCGGGCTTTTCAACTCGATCATGTTTCCGACGATCTTCTCGCTGGCCAGCGAGGGACTGGGTATTCGCGCGGCCGAAGGGTCCGGCATCATCTGCATGGCGATCGTCGGCGGCGCGGTCATACCGCTGCTCACAGGTCAGGCCGCAGACAGCAGCAATCTTAGAATGGCACTCGCCATTCCTGCGGCATGCTATGCCGTCATCTTGTCGTTCGGCTATTATGCGCGTGCGCCAGCGGGACGCGCATTGGCTAGCTGAGGCATCAATCCAGCAGCAGCGGCATCCCGGGATCACCCAGTGCCATAGCCTTCTGATAGGCCGGCCGTTCACTGATCCGTATTAGATATGCTCGGATATTGGGAAATCCGCTCAGATCACGCGGCGCGAACAGGCGTATGGTCGTGAGCAGAAACACCATCATGATGTCAGCTGCTGTGAACTTCTCGCCCGCGAAATAGGATGTTTCGCCAAGCTGTTGTTCCATCATGGCGAAGGCGTTTTCGTCCCGGGTCGCGAACGCCTTGATGATCGGGTTGTCGTCTGAATCGCTCAGCATCTTTGCGATCATGAGTACCATGCCGACTGGCGCAACGGTGCCATTGCCCGCATGCATCCAGTAAAGATATTGCGGGAAATCGGGGTCGTCCGGTTGGACGGCCAGACGTCCATTGCCATATTTTGCGATGATATATTCCATGATCGCGCCGGATTCGCCCAGCACAAGATCGCCATCGGTGATGACCGGCGCGATGCCCATTGGATGAAGCGCCTTGTATTCCTTGGGGGCAAGGCGTGTTTCGGGGCCACGATCATACTTCTTCAGTTCGTAGGGTATTGCCAGCTCTTCACAGAGCCACACGATCCGTTCGGACTGTGATACGCCAAGGTGATGCACTGTGAGCATGTCGTCATTCTCTCCCGTGAATTCCGGCGGACATTATATGTGCCGCATTTGGCTGTCCCGTCATTTCTCTCTGGCTTCGCCTGCCGCTTGAGAAATGCTACTCCCGCCGCATGCCTGCTACACCCGCCTGGCCGCCTGCCAGCACGCCCCGCCTTTATGTCGATCTCCCGCTTGTCGAGCAGGGGCAGATCGCGCTCAGCGGCAATCAGGCCCATTATCTAATATCCGTCCTGCGAACGAAAGCGGGCGACCCAGTCCGTTTGTTCGATGGCAAGACCGGTGAATGGCTCGGTGTTGTCGCGCATGTGGGCAAACGCGACATGGTTGTCGACGTGACGGCAAAGCTGGCCGAGCGGGAGAGGGTGCCCGATCTCTGGCTTCTGACCGCGCCGATCAAGAAAGGGCGCATCGACTGGATTTATGAAAAGGCTTGTGAGTTGGGGGTGGCCAGGATCGTTCCCATCCTCACCCACCGAACGGTCGTCGATAAGATCAACCCCGATCGGCTGCGCTCACATCTGATCGAGGCGGCCGAACAGTGCGGAAGGACAGCGCTGCCTGAACTGGCAGGGCTGACGAAGCTCGGAACACTCCTGCGCACCTGGCCAGAAGACCGTGTTCTGGTTTTCGCGGATGAGACCGGCGGAATTCCTATGCCCGAGGCGGTCGCATCCGGCCCTGCAGCAATTCTTATTGGACCTGAGGGCGGTTTCACCGACGAGGAGCGCGTGATGATTCGTGCCTTGCCGGCTGCACGCGGTGTTTCGCTTGGCCCGCGCGTTCTTCGGGCGGATACCGCGGCGATTACAGCTATCAGCCTGTGGATGGCGCTCGCTGGCGATTGGGGCAGCGATACCCCGGCGGGATAGCATGCTTGTCGTTGCCGGTATGGCTACAATAATTCTTCAGTCCAGTAGCAGCCAGCAACTTATTGGCGCTAGCCGAGCGCATCGCGCATCGCTATGTGCGCTCCGCAATGAGCACGCGCAAAGCAGCCGAAGGAGAGGATCCGCCGATTGAATCGCGCGAAGATCTTATTTCCATATTTGCCGGGGGGGAGAAGCCGCGACCAGCGTGGCGGATCGGTACCGAGCATGAAAAATTCGTCTATCGCTTCGACGATCACCGCGCGCCTTCCTATGAGGAACCGGGCGGCATACGCGATCTCCTTGCGGGGTTGACGAGGTTCGGTTGGGAACCGGTCATGGAAGGTGGCAAGGTGATCGCGCTGTCTGGCGTTGACGGGGCGATCAGCCTGGAGCCCGCCGGTCAGCTGGAGCTTTCGGGCGCGCCGCTCGAAAATCTGCATGAAACCTGTGCAGAAACCGGACGGCATCTGGAGCAGGTGAAAGCCGTCGGCGATGAACTGGGCCTCGGTTTTCTTGGCTTGGGCCTGTGGCCCGACAAGACCCGCGAAGACCTTCCGATCATGCCGAAGGGCCGCTACGCAATCATGCTGCGGCACATGCCCCGCGTAGGCACGATGGGTCTCGACATGATGCTGCGGACCTGCACCATCCAGACCAATCTGGATTACGCGTCCGAAGCCGACATGGTGAAGAAATTCCGTGTCAGTCTGGCGCTCCAGCCCCTGGCGACCGCTTTGTTCGCCAATTCTCCCTTTCTTGAAGGAAAGCCAAATGGCTTCCTCAGCTATCGCAGTCACATCTGGACAGACACGGATCCGTACCGGACGGGCATGTTGCCTTTCGTGTTCGAAGATGGCTTCGGGTACGAGCGCTATGCGGACTACATGCTCGATGTGCCGATGTATTTTGTGTTTCGGGACGGAAAATATATCGATGCGGCCGGGCTGAATTTTCGGGATTTCCTGGATGGCAAGTTACCCGTTTATCCCGGTCACAAGCCACTGATAGGCGATTGGATCGATCATCTGTCGACGGCCTTTCCTGAAGTGCGGCTCAAAAGCTTTCTCGAAATGCGGGGAGCTGACGGCGGACCATGGGGCAGGATTTGTGCTTTGCCGGCGCTGTGGGTCGGCCTGCTTTATGACCAGGCAGCGCTGGACGCGGCATGGAATGAGGTCAAGCATTGGACGATCGACGATCACCATCGCATTCGCGCCGAAGTGCCGAGCCTTGGCTTGGCGGCGCGCGGGCCGCGGGGGCGAACCTTCCAGCAGCTTGGAAAGGAAATCCTTGAAATCGCGGAGTCAGGCCTGCGGAATCGCGCGCGGCTGAATAGCATGGGAGAAAGCGAAGTAGGCTTCCTCGATCCTCTTCGCGAGATATTGACTACCGGAAAGGTACCGGCGCAGCAGTTGCTCGATCGCTACAATGGCGAGTGGGATCAAAATCTTTCGAGGATATACGGCGAGCAGAGCTTCTAAGCGCCCCGTGCCGCACAATTACAACCTCGCCTGAACGGTTCGTTCATCTGTCAGACAGATTATGTGATTGTTTTACAACAGTAATCGGCTTTGCGTCGTACTGAGCAACTCTATTTGCATTGCAAGGTTCTGCTCCAGTCCGGGGCATCCTTAGCCCGGCTTGTGGAATGGAGTGAATTAATGCGAAATTATCTTGTCGCCGCCGCTTTGGCGTTTACTGCCGCGTCGGCGGCTCATGCCCAGGATACAGCTCCTGATGGCAGTCCCGCTTTTGGGTTTGAGCCTTATGTGGGTGTCATGGGCGGTTGGGACACTTATGACCGCCGCAGCGAACTTGGCACAGTGGGCTCACGCGGCAAAATGAATGGTGCGGTGGCGGAAGGCGTGGCAGGCGCCAACGTTCCGCTAGGCGCTTTTGTCATCGGTGCCGAAGGCTTTGCTGCCAAGGGTTTCCGCGACATCGATTGGGAATATGGCGTTCGTGGCCGGGCAGGTTTGCGGGCGGGCACGAGCGGCCTGATCTATGCGTCAGCCGGCTATATGTGGGTCAATGGAGATCACGGATTCCCAGACCGTAAGGATTGGATTTACGGTGTCGGTGTCGAGGTTGGCCCCAAGGACATTGGCTTGGGCGGCATTACCAACGCTGCGGGCCCGCGCTTGCGTCTTCATGTCGATACTTATGATTTCGACAGCATCCGGCCAATGGCTGGCGTGATGTTTCACTTCTGATGGAGAGAGGGCGGGCGTTGACCCGGCTCATTCCGCGGGGACGCTATCCGTAGGTTTGTTGTCCTCGCGGAACCATCTCATCAGTTTTGGTAGCGGTGCGTTTCGGTCCATCCATGCGGCATAAGCCCGATAGGTCGGATCTGCCATTAAATGCTTTTCCTCGGTGCGTGCTCGCCAGTAATAGATCCCGTTGATCATGGCGAGGATCGCGCAGTTGCGCACCATGTCCGTAAGATTTCCCGTGGTTGCGAGAAACGGTAGCGTCGATAGCCACCAGAACAGGTTTTTCGACACATAGGCGGGGTGCTTGGTCCAGCGATAGGGGCCATGGGTCAATATACCGCGATGGGTGAGGTTCGAGAAGCGGAGGCCAAAAGCTACGGTCGCCCACGCATAAATGCCGGTGAGCAAAACCAGTATGATTCCTGAAAGCGTCAACAGGAATGGATGGCCGTTCATCCAGTATGTCCAATCTTGCGTCGCGGGATGGTAATCCAACGGTCCGCCCGGCGCCATCAGCAAGAAGGGCGGATAACACATGAGCGCGGCGGCCCAGCCTGCAATATAAGGGTTTGCGCCGCGGATATGCGAATCCAATGGCCGCAGCGTCATGACATAGCCGACGGTCGCGAAGGATACATCCACCAGGAACATCGCGCTGATCAGCCAGCGCGAAAGCGTGACAGGATTGGCGAAGATTTCGCCAAAGGCCGGCCGTACGACGTCCGCAAAATTGCCGGGTACGATCGAAATCATGAAGGCTGTGAAGAAACCTTTGACGGCCCAGCTTCTGAAATGTTCCTGCAGCACGGCCAGGTCCGGTTTACCGGTACCAAGCAAAAGCTGACCAAAGGCATAGGCGCCGTCCCGTGGCGAGACGAGCCGTTTGTCGATCCACATTATGTAGGGCACGGAGAGGACGAGAATGACCGGCATCACCAGTCCCATGGTTTCCATCGCGAACAGATAACTGTCGCGCCAGTACCAACGGCCGAGGCAATAGATGATCGCGATGAGCGCCCAGGTCGCCCATAACCCCGTCAGCTTGGTCAGGCTTATGTCGATCGTTTGCGCAAGCGGCAATGGTGGCCGTTTCCAATCGAGACCCGTGGATGCGCGACGATGTACCCGATCGACCATCAACGACCATGTTAACATCGGTATCCCGCAGGCCGCGACGCCCGCGATTGCGGCATAGGGATCGGGAGCGCCGAGCAAACGGGCGATGACGACCCAGGCAATCAGTCCGGCCAAACCCACTACGCCTACGCCAGTGCTTACCGCTGATTTTGGCCGGGGATCTTGATCGCGCGCGTCTTTCATGCCGCAAGAGTAACGCCATTTGGTAATCAAGCCGTGAAGGCGGGAGCGCGAGGTGTTGGAGCGGGCGAAGGGAATCGAACCCTCCTAGCTAGCTTGGAAGGCTAGAGCATTACCACTATGCTACGCCCGCATTTCCGGGCCTGATAGCGGATGCTGGCACTGCCGACAAGGGTTGGATGTTCAGAGTTCCTGTTGCCATTTTTCCCGTATATCAGGGAAAATACAGTGAATAATTGCATGAATGATGGACCATCGGCGCAACAACACCCTGAATTGTGCACATAAACATCTCTGGACTGTGTTTTTTGGAAAAGATTGACACACCGGAAACGATCGACACCCGGAGAACGACGCTGCATGGCTTTAGCCCGCAAGAATACTCGGACTATCTGCGGGAAAAGAGCGAGAATATGAGCCTGCCCGTGAACAACTGGCGCAGGGTGATGTTCTCATCGCTCGCCAAAGATAATTGGTTCTGCGCACATACGCATTGATATTCGGAAAACGGATAGACTGCTAGCGACCCAGATTTGGCCGTTCCGTAGTGCGGGTGTGAACGTCTGGTCCTGAAAGAAGCTGCCGATGGGATACTCAGACGAGGATTTTCAGCAAGGCGTAACTAAGCGGACTTAAAAATTTCCATTCGCTAGTAGCAATAGCGGGTTGTTGATCAATGGACGCTGATGGTACAAGTCGAGCGCATCTGACGGATCGCCTCCGTCGTGAGACCGGCCTTCCACTCAGCACATTTGCCGCCTCGGTCGTCGATCATCACACTATATGGAAGACCAGATGTGCCGGATGCATATCGGCGTGCCATTTGTTGCACGTCCACACCTGATGCGATTTCGACATTGCCCGGTAACGCCAGCTTGTAGCGTCTGATCCCGCCATCGGTCCATGCGACCACTATTCGATCCGGGCTGGCACCGGAGGCGAGCGTAGCGATGTCACGCAATTCTGCAATACATGGGGCGCACCAACTGGCGCCAAACATCAGGATCGTGCGGTTGGCAGCTCCATCTTTTGCGGGACCGGCCTGCGTTTCAGCATGTCCCAAATTGGATGTAATAGCTGCGGCAAATATCGCTACGCTGATGGACAGGCGAAACATGCGACCATAGTAATATTTTGAGCGCATCAAGAGCAAGGTGAGGGTGGTTGTGAATTTGATCCTGACATTGATGTTTGCCGCTACGACACCCGCTTCCGCTGATACGACGCCGCCCGGACCCCGAACACTTCAGCAGGATTTCGACGACGCATCCGCTGACGCCTCGGCGGGCAAGTGCGAGCGCGCGATACCGAAGTTCGAAGCATTGGAACGCAGCAACAAGGTCAAGCCGGGGTCGCTGCCTGCGGCTACCATAGCAGTTCGCAAAGGCATTTGCGCGATCAGGCTGTGGCGGGCAGATGCCAACGAACCAGAGATACAAGCCGGTCTGGCGACGCTCGATAAAGCCGGAAGCGATTTTGACGGCGATATCTCCGATGGCTGGACCGCGCTGGGCGACGCGGCCTTCCGGCGATATGATTATGCTGGGGCAACCAACGGCTACAAGAGTGCGCTGGCACGGTTGAAGGGAGAATATCGTCTCAATGTCCTGCCCAAACTTGCCAAGGCGACCGCGTTCGATGGAAACGCCGAGGCGCTAACTTATGCCGACGAAGGTCTCAAAATCATTTCGGCGATGACAAAGCCAAACAAGGACTCACTGGCCGCTTTCCATACTCTTCACGCCCGAGCCCTGCTCAATCAAGGCAATGCGGAAGAGGCATATAAGGAACTGAAGACCGCGCTTTCGCTTAGCGGCGGCCTGACCAACAAAACGACGCTGAGTGAAGTCGCATTGCGCAGCGACCTTGCAATCGCAGCGATGTTGGTCGGCAAGAAGGATGATGCTCGCCTGTATCTGGCCTATACCGGCGCGGGCCGCATCGAAAAGTCTCCGTTCAAAAAGGCGGCGTCAATGAACCCGCCGCTGTGCGGAGAGGAGACCGGGCTTCGCCCCGAAGATGTCGCTGTCGTGGAGTTTGGCATCGCCGACGATGGGAGTGTGTCTTCGGCCCAGACGGTTTACTCGCGGGGCGGACCTGATGTCGCCGCTGCCTTCGGCAAAGCCGTGAGCGACTGGTATTGGAAGCCAGAGGACATCGCTTCGATCCCTCCCTTTTACCGGGTTCTTACCCGTGTTGAATTGCGATGCAGCAATGTGTTGGATAGCGGTCCCGGAGTAATGGGACCGCTCAGCGAGCGGTTTTTGTCTTGGGCAACGGCTCGCCTTCCTTTGACCGCCACTCCCCACATCAGCGATACGAAACTGCGCGAAACTCTCCACCACTATATCGATGATAGTGGCAAGCCGTCGAACGATGCCGCCCGGATCGCAGCGTGGGGTTGGCTGGCATATGTGGAACCAGCTTCAGGACAGAAGCGCATGGCGATGGCCGATGAGGCGTTGGGACTGGCCTCAAAAACATCGGTGCCGCAGGAGGTCGTCAATTGGTTGCGGATTGTAAGGCAGAAGGCATCAACTGATGACCAGCGACTTGCGAACAGCGACGATCTTCGTGCTCTGCTGACGCTTTCCGACGACCCTGCGATATCGAATGACGCGTTGGCGGCAGACACACTTCGTTTACAGGCCGCTCGTGGTTGGATGACCACGAAGCTGAAGGAAACGCCAATGCTGCTGGAAAAGGTAGCGCAGGATGATCGCCTGCCGCCGCATCATCCATTGCGGCAGCTTGCATTGCTCGATCTGGCGGGCAAGGCCGCTGAGGAAGGGAACCGCGCAGCCGCGCAGGACTATTTCAGTCGGACAGGCCTCACCGATGAGCAGTGCGCGCTCTTGGGGGAGTCCCCGACGCTCAAGCGCTCGAATGTAAGCAGCAACGACTATCCCACAGATGCATTGAGAATGGGGTTTGAAGGCTGGGTGCAGACGGAACATGACATCATGACCGACGGCAAGACCACGAACGTCAGGCCGATCATTGCCTATCCGCCGCTTATATTCGTGGATGCCGCCGCCGGAATGACCAAGGGTTTGCAATATGATGTAAGTTTCAGGCCGGGAAGTTCGCTGGCTTGCAGCGCCAACCGCCAGACTTTCAATTTCATCATTCCGACCAATCATTGATGGGAGTCTCGGACCTGCCCTAATTAAGGCATTCAACTGCGTTGTAGGCGTGTTTACAGATGGAGTGTCGACTTACTTCGGTATCCAACCCAAAACCGGCCAGTCCGGACCCGGCCCAGTTGCTGCCGCGACGACGAGCCGGTCAAGCAAACGTTAAATGTCTGGTCCTGTGATGAAACCTGTCGTTCACCTCCGCTGCGGGGAATGTCCGGTAAGTCCCATATGTCAGTCGTTCCGACCATCGTCCATAGCTGCCTGACGGAACGGCAGGTTTCGGGATCGCGCCGCTTCCATTGTAAGGCGCTGAGCTGCCATTTATGTGCCTTGTGAGGATATATGAAACTCAGTTCGTGCCAGACGCTCGCTGATCGCTGTGATTGCAGCATCATCTTGAACATAGAGCTTTCGAACTTCACTGACTTGAGCAGAGCTCCAGCCCATGATGTCGCCAATTTGCTGATCAGATAGGCCGAGGAGGACTAATCGGGTTGCATACGTTCCCCGCACATCATGGAGATGCTTTTTCCTCCCGTCCGTGTGCCGCACATCAAGCTTATCTCGGACCAGACCAAATGCATGGCCAAAGCTGACCGGTGTCCAGCTGTGGCCATAAGCGTGAACCAACACAGTTGATACGCAAGGGCCGCGTGGTCGCGTCGCAAGCTCATCGAGCAACTGCCGCAGCGCGGGAGTGTCACGCGCGCAATTTTAATATGATCGATTTCAGACCAGGAAAGACCGACCAGATCTGCTCGACGCAGTCCAGTAAGTGCGGCCAGCCGCATGCCGTCAGCAACCGGTTGAGGAGCTGCTGCACAGAACTCGGCTATTTCCTCCTCGTGCCAAATGATCTCAGCGCGGTTCCCCGTTTTGTACAGCCTCGGTATGCCGGCTGCCAAGTTGACCACAACCTCCCCATGTAATCGAGCCCACGCCAAATAATGGTGCAAAACCGTCAATTGATGGTCCGCGGTTCGCGGCATGTGCGCATTTTCATTGCGCCAGCGAATAATCGCCATGAGATGCTCCGGATTAGACCAGAGTTCTATGGGCGTGGCGCCCCAGCGATCTAGTATGCGATTAACGATCAGGATCCAAATTTTCCGCGTGCTATCAGCCAGATCCAGCCATTCTGGGCTTGTGACGTAATCGTCAATGACATCGCTTAAAAGCCGCACTGATGGCGCCTTGTGTAGTAAGGGCTTTGCTTCAAAAAATGGCAAGCTGTTTAGCGAGTAAGAAACCCGCATCGTTGACCCGTGGTTCAGGGTGTAGTTCACAGCATTTCCTCAAATTTGCTGTGCTACACACGCTCCGATTAATTAGGAAGTCCAGTCCTTTCTGCTACTTAGCGGTTTGTACTTGCGAGCCTGCCGCTGTCACAGGGCCACGAACTACCCTGTCTGCACATTTATGGCCGCACGCTAGCTGAGAGTATCCGGTGTCCCAAAAACTGGCCGTTTTTCGCCAGCCCATGCTAGCTAAAGAGACAGACAGCTTTTCCACCGCCGCATGCTAGCTTAAAAGGCTTGCGCATACCGTTGTTACATCCGCGCTGAAGGGGCTTAAATTTTTCCCTCGCAACCGCCCACGTCAATCGGCGGAGCGAATGAATTCCGACTGTACCATCCAACCCTACTGGCAAGACGCAGCATTGTGGCAAAAACAGCATTTTGAAAAAATCGACCGATCACAGCAGCTACAGCAGGAGAATAATAGAAAATTTTTGTCATATATCGCCGATGCGATCCGGACATCATTTTCAGCCGATGCCCATATATGTATCCTAAGCATACTTTGGAGAATATTATGACAAGGAAATACAAAATTATAGATGAATCTCCATCATATGTAGTAAAAAATCACCCAAGACAACATAATATTTGGACACAATATTATGCTTTATCGACCAGAGTGAGGGGGAAGGTCTACTTTTCAGACATTATCATGCCGGACGAGAAATTTGAAACATTTGACGGGAAGGAAGTAGAAATATTCGATACAGAAAATGAGCAGAACCCAGAAAATTATCACGAAACGCATAATCATTCTCAGACGTTGATGAGCGAAGTTATCAATCTGAAGCCGTTTACAAATGCTGTGCCAATGTGGGGAGACGGGTCGGCGTTGGCCCATAATTCCTCGGCATGGGGCGGATTTTTCTCTGCCCGATCCATCTATGTTGACCCATCGAAGAACCAGTTTACCCATTACGGAGAAGCGGCGGTTCGGTATGCAGATGACAACCCGCCGGAAGAGGATTTTGATTGCCAGCTTATCGGACTTGAAGTTGATGTTTTGAATATGGGTAAGCCCGGCGTTTACCCAAACAAGGCCAAGCACGGGATCACTGTTGTAGGATTCGGTAATCCCAATTCTCACGCGGTTTCGATAATTTGCGAGAATTTCGACTGTCCACCGGAAATGCGCAGAGGGCAATTTGAAGCGGGCGTCTACTTCCAGAATTCGATCCATCCGGGCTATGGTAGGTTGATTGTTTCGGATTTCTCGTCCGCGAGTATAGGCCTCGATTTCCGTTGCACCCTGTTTGATGCCGGGGCAATTCAGTTGAAGACTGTAGGAATACAAACAGGAATCGTTTTCAACGAAGGAAGGGGTGGCCAGATATATGCCGGCTCTGCTGAAAGCGCTTCAGAGGGGCTTTCGGTTGGCGGAAAAGAGCCGAGTGATTGGCTAACCTTACGTATGGCAGAGGGCGGATTCAGGATCGAGATGGCGGATGGCTCGAAAGACGCTTTTGCGATCGATCAAACCGGAAAGGTATATATCGGCGATATCTTGCTGGAGGATTTAATAGAGCAAAAGGTGCTTGCGGCGCTCGAACGTATGCAGGGTTGAGTGCGGGTAACCAAGCTCTACTTCGAGCGAAGGCTCGCACAAATTATCATTTGCCGCTTTCAAGACGCATGTAGGGGGCAGATATGTGAAATGATTTCGGGGCCGATCGTATCAAACGAGTGTTGCGCGATAACTCTATCACGCCCAATCTTTCCCATTTCCTGCGCCTGCTTCTTATTTTCTAGAAGATATTTCACCGCGTCTTTCATAGCGGGGACGTCCAAATACGGTACGACTATCCCGCAACCCTGTTCGACGAACCTAAACACGTCGCCGGCAGGAGGGCCAAAGCATACTATCGGCGTTGCACATTCCGCAGCTTCCAGACAGACAAGTGGAAACGGATCTTCGCGAGAAGTGAGTATAAAAATATCCGCCTGATCAAAGTGGGACCGCGGTGAGCCAGCTTCATCAAACCACTCCACAAAGTCAGCGAGACCCATTTCCTTGATGAGGCTCAAAATATCAACATCACCAGAGCCACCGATCCACCTCATTTTGAATTCTGTAACGCCATCCTCGACCAATGCTCGAGCGACCTGGCAAAATATGTCGACACCCTTTCGCGCGGACACCTTGCCGCACCCAACAATAAGAAAAGATGAGCCTGTATTTTCATGTTCCAGCAAGGGTTTAATAGGGACGGCCGGGCGTATGATCGCGATCTGCCGAGGATGCTGTCGAGCATCATCCAGCCGCCTTTCAAGGGCTTCCTTGCCAAGCTCGCTTACAACGACATAGGTGGTGCTGAACGCAAGTACGTTACTCAATTCGTCCGGATAAGCCTCAAAGGCACCTTCCATTTCGTGCACATGCGTAATGACTTGACGTGCTGAAGCCGCGATTTCCGGCAAAACGCTGCCAGACGCGATACTATTTACGTATAATGTTTTTGCGCCTGATAGCAGATTTTGGAATTGTTTACGTTCCGACTCATCAGATAGCGCCCAATAGAAAATGCACTCAGAAATATGACAAAATTCTTGAAGAAGAGGTCCTGACGAAAGAATGACGACAGAAAACTCTATACTAGTTTTATCCAAAATCCATTTCAATAGATTCAATATGAATACAGGTGCTCCTGTAAGAGAGCAGTCATGAACAATAAAAATTATATCACCCTGTTTCATAGAGCAAAGTCTTTTTTGTTGAATCATTTTTCGAAATCTATAAACTTCTGGAGGAATATTGCCTTTAGACTTGCGACATCCATGAAAAACCCAGTGGATAACAGGGTTGATAATATTTTTACAGTCTTTCATTTTAGAAGAACTGTAATATCGGTTGTCAAACAGAGGGCCGGGATCTCGACCCTCCCTCCATCCATGCGTGCAGAAATGCTTCAGAGGATCGAAATCTGCCCGCGCCACATCAGGATAACGATGTAAATAATATTTTTCGTCAAATTTTCCAGACAGACGTACTGCCCAACGCTCCATCGTGGACATGAATGCCATGACAGAAGACTTTTTCATTTATCATCCATCGCAGCGGTGAAAACAATCAAGACGATTAAAGTATATACAGCCTAAATATGCTGAGAAGCCAATTTCCACTGCCAGTCGGTGTATTTTTTCATCGCCTTGTTTGTCGAATCTGAACCAATGATCGCATCATTAGTATAAGTCGGTTTCGGTTGCTGGAAGCACTCAAAATTATTCCCGGTCAGGCACCACTCGACCGCATTGACAGCAACGTCCGTTTCCCAACTCATGGTTCTGTTTTTTACACTCGCCAAGCCATTGCGCGAAAGCTTTGCGCGGAAGGCTTCATCTTCCAGAACAAGGCACATTGCTTCAGCCAAGGCCTCTGGAGATGGGTAAGCAAGCAATCCGCACCCCTCATCATAATCGAAAAGATTATTATATTGGTAGATATCGATCGGAATGCATCCGGCCGCCATCATTTCAAAGGGAATACGAGATGGGTTGGTGGCACTCAGACACAACCCAACCGCGCATTCGTTATAAACTTCGTTGATTTTGTTCAGGTCTTGAATAAGGCCCAAATTATTATGGCGGAATGGAATATTCCCATGCGAATCTGATCCATAAACATCAATTTCAATATCGGGCATGCGCTGTTTTGTAAGCTTGAGTGCTTCAATGCACATATCGGGCATGCGCCTGAACTTCTCAGGCTGGAAAAGAAATGCTATCTTTCTCTGCCGATCGATATTCGACCGCTCCCGATAGACGCGATGATCAACTCCCAGCCCAGCAGATGCGGCTCCCAAGCCGAACTCATTGCGGAGCAAATGCGGGAGCCATCTGCCGATACAAATATGATGATCAGTTATTGCGTAAGACCGCTGAGCGCGCAGATAAACGTCGCCGACCGGGTTGAAACTGGCTTCGAAGTCCTGGATAAAATAGAAGGATTTCGATCGTCCTCGCCAATACTCGTCTATAAAATAGGGGCTGTACCAAATTGTGGCGATCGCGGCCGTAGGGTTGAGGCCCGCATACCAGCAATCATGCTCAATGATATGTTCACCAGCCAGAACGGATGATGCCCACGTCTGAGCTTCGGTATCGCCGAGGCGCTCATGCATCAAATGAACCTCATGGCCGGCGCGAGCTAACGCTTTCGCCATGTTATATATAGTGCGGTGTCCACCCGATCCTTTGATTGGCTGAGGCGCAAGTATGGCGATCGTTGAAACGCCCAGCGCATTTTTGCGCACGATGGCTGGAGTGCCATCATACACTGGAAAATTTACCAACTGTGATGCCGTGCTTGCTTCTATAAACTGCCGCATCTGATCGGTTTTCAGAAATGCGCTGTGCCACCGCACATCGCCCAACAGATGGCGCATCGCGCCGTGGAATTCGGCACCATCGATGCCGGCACTTATTTCCAACTCAGGATGACCCTGTGACATTGTCCAGGTCGATCCGACGCCGAAGCTCTCGTTGTGCTCTAACTCAAAAAAAGCGGTGACGATTTCCTCCGGCGGATTTCGGCAATATTCTGAGACAATAGCACGTGAAAGCTCTTGTAGATCGCTGCCGACCAACCCATGGTCTTTGATGTAGGAGATTAGCGGCTGCGCAGCAGCGAGGAGCTGCTGCTGAAACCCGGCTACCTTTCCTTCAATAAGAGCTTCCTCGTTGGGAATGATCTCCCGGATCGCCTTACCATCCTGGTACCCAATTACGGATCCGCCGACGGAGTTGAATAGGAATTCAAGGCCGGCATATTCAGCGATCCGTATGCCGGCCGCGTCATTGGCGTTCATCACGAAAGCCGATTTCGTGCTTCGGTCAATCTGAGGATTGAGGTATCGGTCCAAGCCGAAATAGCAGCCATGGATTGGACCGGCGATGACGCGCGCGAGATTGTCCTGAATCGTGCCGCGCCAGCCGATGTCGACAAGCAACCTCGGCTTGACTTGGGCTGGGTCAAATCCTGCCGCCTCCAGATATTTGAGGAGTTGTGATCGCTGATCCCACAGGGATTTCCGTGCCGGGCCCTTGACGTCAGAGCGCGCAAGGAAGCGCTGTACTGATTTCAGTGTCCAAGGGTAGGTCAACGTCTCATTAAAGTCGATCGCCTGCGCCCGCGCTGGACCTGCCCAGGCTGCTGGATCGATGTTAAGCGTCGTGGCCAAGGCTACCAACGACTGAGACGAATATTGACTCCAGAGTCGCATAAGCTCTGGAGTCGAAAAGTCTTCCATCGAAGCGGCGAAAGTCGCTCTTCGGCTTACCTCTAGCACTGCGCTTTCGGGGTACTGACCTAGATCATAGACGTCTTGTTGCACGAGCGCGTCATATACCTTCCGAAAAAACACGCCTTCCCGCGTGCAGAAGAACGTCTTCTCGACGCCGAGGCGGACCGCTTCCTCTAAAATGTGCAGGACAAAGCCCACGAGCGGAATTGCCATCGCTGATAAGGGCAGGGTGCGGCGGCCCTCGCAGCCGGCCAGGTTAAGGAGCTTTTCGCAATGGCCCGAAGAGTCGCCGTTTACATGTTGCCAGAAGGTCTTTTCCAACTCTCCCGTGCGCAAAACATCCGCTTCGCTGTGGAAATGGATGGCGTCCAGGCCACGGGCCCGCGGCCGTTCAACATCCGCATCCATCCTGTCACCGATATGAACGATGTCCGAGGCCGCCAGGCCCTCCTTTTCAAGGACGATCTCGAACAACGAGCCTTCCCGCTTCGTCTTCAACGTGTCGCAAGATGCATATACGTGATCGACCGAATCAATACCGTTTGCCCGTAGAAGCTCCGCCAGATCTTCGCCTTTAAGATAGAAGTCCGAAACAGCTATTTTGCGGCCTTTGTGCGCGGCCAATACGTACGCGAGAGTGGGATCGGGGTAAGATGTATCCTTCTCAATCCTGAGCTCAGTCTCTTGGATTTCATCGACAAGGTTCTTTTCAGGGATATTGAATAGCTTCTGTATCGACGCAGCGGCGTCGCTGAGCCGGTACTCGAAGTGTTCATCGGCGACATGATTTTCGCAGAGTCTCCTAAGTTGAAAGATGTCGACGGGATGTAGCTTCGCATGCCCAGGCGATCGCCGAGCGTGTCTGAGCCAGATGGAACGTGCACTACGAAGTTTCACTTCGTCCGGATGCGCGCGCCTGCGCAGCAAAGTATCCCAAATATCGAGCGACAGCAGCTTGCCTTCAGATGCCGCAATCATGCGATCTGCCAAGGCTGCGTCGGCGCCGTGAGTTACATTCCTTTCGACCTTCAGGGTGCTCATCAAAGCAGCTGAAAGCAAAGCGCCGTAATCAATTGAGGCGGTTGCACGAAGGGTGAGTGTGGCTGGATCGATGCCCATACGAGAATCGACATCTAAGGTTGCAAGCTGGTCGAAGGCTTCGGCGAGCAGTGGCTGAGCCGGCACTGCAACCTCGTCTGATTCGATGCTGCGCATATGACGAACCGGAAGCGATTCCCGCCCCTCCCCGCGGCCATGCTCGATGAAATGCAGAAAAGGATTGATTGACGATTCCGCGACATCAGGATTTTGCGCAAGGTAAAAAGCGGTGTCGAACTCTGCACTGGGATTCCGCAGCTCGAGATGACCGTGCTCGATGTAATGCCTTACCGGGTCAATCCCAGAATTGCGTACGTCAGGATACCGTGACAAGTAATATTCACGGTCAAAATGTACGGAGATTTTTTTGTAATGTTTTGAGCTATTAATAGGAACGATACTCTTCAGAAGTCCTATTATCCCCATATAGAAAATATCCCGATGTATGACCCGAAGAGTGAGAAGGATTCAGTATGGCTTTTGTATAAGTCCAAACCCGCAAATATCAGTGTATATCAGCTGATATGGATCCGGCATTTCGCGAGCCAGATTGGCATTTAAAATCACACCATTGGCCGCCACTGTCTGTCGAAACTGTAACGCCGCCCTATGTGATCCGCCTTCTTGCGTCCGGTCAAATTCAGATGCCCATAAGGATACGTCATCCATGATGATCAGACCGCCCGGAGGTAAGGCATCCCACCACAGCGCCAACTCTTTTAGAGTGTGCTGATATTGGTGTGAGGAATCAATATAGATCAGCTGCGGGGCTCCTCCCAAAAATTCAGCCGCCGCGTCCACATTTGAGGGATCAGAGGAATCCTTCACCGCTATAAATATGTCATCAGCCAACCCCGCTTTTTGCACCCACGACAATGTAAACTCGCTAGGTTTCGGATCGATATCGACCGTGTAAAGAAATCGGTTCAGCCCCATGTATCGCCCGATGAAACCCATCAGAAGCGTAGAAAACCCAACATAGTGACCACATTGAACGATTCGCGAAATGCCCGAACCCATTATAAGGCCGGACAGCATGGTCATCATCTCCACACCGGACGCCCCGGCATTAGGATATTCCTGCGCAACAGCCTCGTGCCAGTCGATCAGAAATCTCTGCTCTTGTTCGCTTATTATTCGCAAGAATGGGGGATCATATGCGTGGTTTCTGAACCATGTGCTATCCACCGTACCACTTTGGCGGGCGAACTCCGCATATATCGATTTTTGCATGTCCATCTGGCGCCTTTTCTCGCTCTTCCTTAACATAACTATCGAGGCAGAAAACCGCATTTTACCCAACGGTCGCAACGCCTATATGGTGTTAAATCCTGCCGATGTCGTTTGCCACAATGAAAATCCGGTTGAAAGATATAAGGTCTTAAAATGGAAGGTTCGCAAGAAAACCGCGATTTTCATCAAGGAAAATGCCCTTGCTGCGGGTGTTTACAGTTAGTTGAAATGTTGGTATCCCGCGATCGGGATAACGATGTTGTAACCGTTTTTCATTGCACTGAATGTTGTGCGTTGGTTCCAAATTATTCCGATCTTCCACAAGATACTCTAACCAATCAAAAAGACTATCACGAGAAATACTGGATCGACGAAGATCGTTCGGACGTATTGCGGCAGGCGCGGGATATGCAGGGGGTGGTGCATTTCTACAGGAAATATCTGGAGAGTATGCGGTCGTCCGGGACAATTCTCGATTTGGGCGGAGGACGAGGCTTATTAACCAAGGCGTTGCATGATCTTGGGTACGATGTCATCGGATGTGAACCTAGCGCGCGTTTAGTCGGCCGAGCCCAGACTCTTCTCAATCTTCCGGAAGAACGTTATCGCTGTGCTGATATCGAGAACTTTTTAGACGATATTCAATCAAACAATCCAATAAGGGTCGCATTTTTATGGCATGTCATAGAACATCTTAGGAATCCTATGGAGATATTATCCAAGATTTCGAAAAAAATTTCCGATGACGGCATCATAATTGTGCAGGGACCGTTATTAGATCAAAGATATATTTTCCGAGAGCATTTATTTCTGCACAGTGAGTCTAACATTGCGTGGATGGCAAAAAAACTTCACATGAAAATCGTATTTCTCGAATCTTTTTCTAAAGAGAGGTATGTATCTTTTGTTTTAGCTAAAGAAGAATCTTCATTCCATGAAGTAAATACCGTATATCTTCCACGAATTAGCGATGCAATCGGATCATTATTTTTTACGATGTCTCAGGTTATTATAAGAAATACGGATCAATAGTTTAATGGATATAAATCACTTGTTGGAACATGGTTGAATAGTTATTTTCGTGTCGATCCGGTCGTAATTTAGCGAATCCAGCAATCGAATAGTCTCTTCCGGTAACCCAATTTGCTGAAGAAACTGTTTCATCGGCATGGGGGGGAGGCGTTCGGACAGGTCGTAAATCGATGAGTAGAAGCTCATCTTCTGTTCTGATTCGTCGAAGCCGTGTATGAAGCGGATGCTATCTATGAGTGTCGGATGCAGTTTCACTTCCGTTTCGGACAGACCGGAATCCAATAGGTCGGCAGGAAATTTCGTAAGATCAACGTCAAGCGCAATCAGAAACGATCTCAACAGATCCGATGACACTGTAGGGTCGCTATAATTCCTCAGAATGCATCGGCCTTGAAAACACTCGCTCCACACCAATGTTCTCGAGAAGAAGTTTGCTGAAAGGATGTTGTCAACGGATGACAGATATTCCCGGATCGGCCGGCGTTCTCCACCCTCTTGTACTTCATGGCGGTAGCGCGACATCAGAAAGTCTAGAGGATCACGAAAATACCCAATAATGAAAGGCTTGTAAGGTGAAAGCCAGTCGTGCAGCCGGTTCATCATATCGAATGAAAAATCGAGGCGCGAAAACTCTTCGGATGACAGGATCGTCAGAGTTTCAGGATCAAGAGACGCCTCCAGAACAGGAGTGTAATAAGCGGCAGTCTCAGCTGGGTTGTAGAAGCGATCCTGCCATGGATATTGATTTCCTGCGCATATCCAAGCCAGTTCCGGATGTCCGGGCCAAGAACTCATACCTTTGGGAAAAATGATATCGCGCTCTCTCAAAAATTTCCGATTTTTGACAAGCCAGTTTTGAAGAGCGGTTGTCCCTGTTTTGTGATAGCCAATATGCACTACGAGCGTCATGGCTAACTAAGTGTCTAATTTGCATAAGATTGGCAATAGCTAGGGGCGCGTTGGCTTCCATGCCAAGCGGCAAGCAGCGCTGCCGGCAAATCAGATCGGCTATTTAGAGTTTGAATCAGTAAGCGTGCGCGCTAGCGCGAAGGGCGTGAAGATCTGTCCGATGATCTGAATCAGCTTGCTGGGCTGGTTTGCCTCAGCATTGCCAATATAAAGCACGTCGCGATCCCGCATCATGAACTGCTGTGCGAGAAAATATCCCTGCGGTTTCATCATGCTGAGATGATATACTACAGGTTTCAAGCCCTGATCATCCTTTACGTACCGGAATACGAAAATCGCTGCAGGATCTCCCGCGAACTGACTTGATCCGCCAGACCGGGCGACCGCCTCAGCCAGGGAAAGATCATCCTTTCCGAACGGAAACAGATCAATTTTGCTAGGGCCGCCAAATGCGGAATAGCTTAGCGGCTGGCGCAATACTTGGATGTTGTCTCCACCACCAATCTGAATGGCACCTATCGGAGAACTTGCGAGGCGGCTCATCCGCTCTTGCACGGTGGATCCACCCCGTTCGAGGCGGACGACAAGATCGAGCACATCACCGCGATACCCGCCCGCCAGTGCGATCGCATCCAGGAGAGTTTCCTTTCCGGTCGCGAGTGTAAGCCTCCCGGGTTTGGCTACTTCACCGCCGACAATGATGCCATTCGCAACGGGATTGGTCAGCGAAACAAGAATCTGAGGGTCTTGGGACTTCCCAGCGAGCCGGCCCGCGATTAATCGCTGCAACTCGTAAGTTGTGATGCCTGCCGCGCGGATACGCCCTGCAAACGGAACCGAAATATATCCCGTCTCATCAACCACGATGTTGGGCAAAGATTCCGCCTTCGCAAGGCCCGGATCAGCGGGCGTCGGGCCATCTCCGATTGCAGCCGATGTCGAGAAGAGCGAGATACCGGCTTCGTAAATGGCGATGTGCAGACCATCACCCACGCCGATCATATTGATCGAGTCATGGCCGGGTGGTGGCGGAGGTAGCGGCGTTGGAACAGAGGCGATGAAGGCAGGCGGCAAGGATTGAGCATCCTTTAGCTCAATGATCCTGAAACCAAGCGTGTTCTCCTTGGACCGTTCAGCCATCTTGATCGCCCGGCCAGACGGCCCGCTGGACGGCAGTGCCGCGCAGGCCGCAAGGGAGGCCGCGGTAACGACAGCCACGAATATCCTAAAAAATGACCGGAGGTAGGGAAGCCAAACCAAATCGAATGAATTTATCATTTTTGCCCTTCGTGCCGGCATTCGGGAAGGCCGTAGCACCAGAAAAGCACCAACATCAATCGCCTTCGCTTCGAGCCTTGCCCACCCGTAGGAGCTCGATTAGAAGGCACGCCCAAGCAAATCGGCATAAAAGGCTGCACAGGAGTTTTTTGAATTGACTGGCCTTTGCCACCGGCTCACCGTGTAATGCGACCATGAACCATTTGCCTAATTTTTCGAGCGAGCAAACGCTGCAGTTGAAGAATAAGGGGTTATTGCCCTCGTCGACCCGTGCGCTACTGGTGCGGTACAGATGGTTCGTTCTTTTCGTGATCCTGCCGACTATTCTGGCTTTGCTTTATTATGGGTTGATCGCGTCTGACCAGTATGAATCGCAATCCAGTTTCGTGATTAAGGCGCCCGGGCAGCGAAGCGGGCAAACTTCGACGCTGGCAAACCTCATCCAGACAACTGGCTTGCCCGGCGCACAGGACGAGACAGATGAGGTGAAAGGGTATATCCGCTCGCGCGGCGTACTGTCTGACCTTAGTAAGATGGTTGACGTCCACCGCACTTACGCGACTTCCAATGCGGATTGGCTCTCCCGCTTTCCAGCGCCCTGGAAAGCTGACAAGATTGATAACCTGTTCAAATACTATCAGGACATGGTGAGCGCTGATCAAGAGCACGATACTGGTATGGTGGTGCTTCGGACCAAAGCTTTTACGCCACAAGAGGCTCTTCTGCTCAACCGATCGTTGCTCGACCTCAGCGAGAGATTGGTAAACAGGCTCAATGACCGAGCCCAGGAGCGGGCAATCCGCGAGGCCCAGAACCGCGTGACGGAGGCTGAAAATCGCGTTCGTCGGGTAAGAATTGAGCTTGCGCAGTTCCGAAACGCACAGGACCTGATAGATCCTGAAAAGCAGGCTGGTGCGATTCTGGACGTCATATCCAAGCTCACCATCGAAAAAGCGGCCTTGCAGTCTCAACTCAGTGTTATGCAGCGCGTTGCGCCAAAACATCCCAGTTTACCGAGCATTAGAGCCCGTATGAACGCAATCGATGCGATCATTGGTGGACAGACCGGGCGTGTCGTTGGAAATGATGCCGCTATAGCTTCCAAATTGGGGCGATATGAGGCGCTTATGGTGGAGCAACAATTTGCAACCCAGTTGCTGACTTCTGCGAGCGCAACCATGGAACAGGCTCGTGCGGAGGCGGTCAAACAACATTTTTACCTGCAGCGTATTTCTGAACCCAATTTGCCCGATATTGCAGATTATCCCAAGCGCCTGAAAAAGATTTTGACGATTTTTGGAGCGGCGATCAGCCTTTATTTCATTGGATGGATGATCGTTGTTGGCATTCTAGAGCATTCACCAGACGACTAATGCCTTCTTTTGCCCAGGGTTTTCGCGTTCAAGCGCGCGTTGTCGGAGCGTTAATGGTCCGTGAAGTCTCGACGCGATTTGGGCGAGAGAATATCGGCTTTTTGTGGATAATGGTGGAACCGCTGCTATTTGCGGGCCTCGTTGCCCTGATGTGGCAATTCATGAAAGGAAGCGAAGAGCACGGAATTAGTGTCGTCACCTTTACGATCACTGGCTACATACCTCTGGTTCTATTTAGACAATCCGTGTCACGTTCGGTTCTGCTCTTTAGGGTAAATGCAGGATTGATGTATCATCGCCAAATAAAAATCCTGGATTTTGTTTTCGTGCGATTTCTTCTCGAGTTCATAGGCCATATGATGGCCTATTTCTTTATTGCGGTAGCTCTCTACGCGTTTGGCATTTTCCCGGAACCCTATGATCTTGGTTTTATCCTGTTGGGCTGGCTATATTATTCGTACTTTACGCTTGCAGTTTCTTTTGTGCTCGCGCCACTGAGCGAAATGTCCGAAACAATCGAAAAGCTTACCCCTGTTGCGACATATTTGATGATTCCGTTTTCTGGAACGTTCAACATGATGTCTTGGATAGCGCCAGGAGCTCGGGATATATTACTATATTCGCCTCCAGTGCACGGAATGGAGATGATGCGCTATGGGGTATTTGGTCCCAAGCTGACTGTTTATTACGATTTTTTCTATCCGCTGCTATTCAGTAGCGTGATGCTCGCGGTCGGACTGTTCCTATGTCGCAGGGTTCGCAGGACGTTGGCGGTTGAATGATCAAATGTATTGATCTTCACAAATCCTACTCCCTTACTCATGGAACCAAGCGGGTACTCGAGGGGATCACCATGTCCATCAACAAAGGTGAGAAAGTAGGCCTCCTCGGCCGCAATGGCGCAGGCAAGACAACACTTGTTAAGCTCATCGCGGGTGTGGAACTGCCAACCTCCGGTAAAGTAATTCGTAAAATGTCGATTTCTTGGCCGCTTGGCTTCGGGGGAGGTTTTCAAGGCGCCCTTACTGGTTACGACAATGCTCGTTTTATTGCGCGTATATACGGCAGAAACTACTTGGAAATACGCGATTTTGTCGAAGATTTTAGCGAGCTCGGGAGTCAATTGAAATCTCCTGTAAGGGTCTATTCCAGCGGTATGAAGGCCCGCCTTGCATTCGCTCTTTCCCTGGCGATCGAATTTGATTGCTATCTGATTGATGAAGTGATCCTCGTCGGGGATCAGAACTTTCAGCAGAAGTGTCACGAAGAACTTTTTGTCAAGCGATCGGATCGTGCGTTGATCCTCGCATCGCACAGTCTTCCGATCATCGATTCTTATTGTAACAAGGCGTTGGTAATCAGCGAAGGCAAGGGCCACATGTTCGAGGATCTTGCAGAGGCAGAAGCCATTTACGCCGCTTTATGAGTGCGCTCGATTGTCAGGGTAACGAGCCTGCTCTGGATCGCCCCAAGGCGCTGATGGTCAGACTATCAATCATATACCTCGCCCTACGCGTCGATGCCCGACAAGCAATATTGGGTCTATTCTGGCTTGCGATGCGAAAAAAGGTCAGAGGCCGTGCCCTGATCTATTCCGCAGCAGCACGGCACACGGATTATCACACATATTGGGTCGAACATGTTGAGCCCGGTTTATGGGCCAGTTATTGCGGTCAAGCACAGGCTCGGCAAAAGAGAATTGCCGTAGTCATTGTGGCCGGAGGCACGACAGAATCGGGCTTGATCAATCGCTCCCTCCGCAGCGCGCAGCTTGCTTTCGGAGACAAGGCCCAGATCGCATTGTGGTCGAGGGATAAAGACGAGTTACAAAACACCGCTGCCGGGGTTTTTTTTTCTGTTTCCAGCGATTTGCACTCTCTCTTGGAGGGGGTTAGTGCCGATTATCTCATTACTCTCTTCGCTGGAGATCAACTGTCGGCCCATACGGGGCAGGTTCTTGCCCATGCCCTGTCCATACACCCTGACGCTCCCGTGATATATTGGGACGAGGATCGTCTGTCGGGAGATCTCAGCCGACGCGACCCTTGGTTCAAATCGAGCTGGAACCTTCTTCATTTTTTCGCGCAGGACTTTCTAATCGGCGCATCAATGATCCGGGTCGAGGCGATCAACGCCGATGCCTTTACAGTGGGGGAGTCGTTCGCCTCGCACATCCAAAATGTGCTGATTAATGTTGCCACCCGCCTTGGAGCCGAAACGCCCGCTCATGTTCCTCTGATCCTTTCCCATCGCTTAAAAACGGGCGGGGGAGACGGAGATCAGCGTGTCGCCAGCTTGGAGCAGGCTCTGGCAGTCCCCGTGAACCGAGTTCGCGGCAAGCCATCCTTGTTGAGCGTTCAGTGGCCACTGCCTGACACGCCCCCGAGCGTTTCTATCATCATTCCTACGAGAGATCGTGTCGATCTGTTATCGACGTGCATAGACGGACTGCTCGAAGTAAGCTTTCCAGGGAATATTGAGATCATCGTCATAGATAATGAAAGCGCTGATCCAGAAAGCCACCGATTTTTCGATCAACTGAAGATGTCTGGAATCCATGTTATGGAATTCCCAGGGTCCTTTAATTTTTCGGCGATGAATAATGCAGCGGTCAAGCAAGCAACCGGAAAATATCTATGTTTCCTTAACAATGACATTGAAATGATTGAGAACGACTGGCTCACTCAGATGATGCGCCATGCCGTCCGCCCGGGGATAGGTGCTGTCGGTGCGAAGCTTTTATATCCTGACGGAACAGTCCAGCATGCCGGGGTGGCAGTGGGAATTGGGCAAGCGGCTGGTCACGTGCAGCGTAATGTTTCGGACGATGAGCCAGGATATTTCGATCTGCCTCACATCACCCGTTATGCGACTGCCGTTACTGCTGCGTGCATGGTTCTTGAGCGAAGCAGGTTTGAAGCTATTGGTGGTTTTGACGAGCGGCTTTTCCCTGTTGCCTTTAACGATGTTGACTTATGCTTAAAGCTCGTCGCTGCGGGCTGGAAGAATGTTTATTCCGCAGAGGCAAAGCTCATTCATCACGAGTCAAAATCGCGAGGGGATGACATGTCCGCTGCCAACTATGAGCGGTATAGCCGGGAGTTAGCCAATCTGCAGGACAAATGGGCTACCAAAACCTATTGCGACCCCTATCTTAGCCCTCGTTTTTCCCGCAAAAGCGAAACACTTTACGTCGAGATTGATTGACGCTGAGAACAGATTGCGGGCACATGTGCTTCCCAAATGATCAATCTACCGGAGATTACTCTTTGTGCTGCGTCCAGCGTAGCCCTGCCTCAGACCATTGCCGCTCTCGAAAAGTCGATGGCAAATATCGCATTTGGGGCGGTGCGGCTTTTCACCCATGAAAGCATGTCGCTCCCTATTCGCGGGATTGAGGTTGTGAAGATACCGCCGATCCGCTCTAGGGAAGATTATTCTCGGTTCATGCTTGGAGAGCTCGCCCGGCACATCGAAACGGACTTTGCTCTGATCGTGCAGTGGGACGGATATGTCCTCAGGCCGGAAGCATGGCGTCCGGAATATCTTGAATTTGACTATATCGGAGCCATCTGGCCCCAGTTTAACGATGCGAACAGCGTCGGGAATGGAGGCTTTTCCCTTCGCTCAAAGAAATTACTGCATGCATGTAAAGAGCAATTGAAATTTGTGACCGAGGCGGAAGATATCGCTATCTGCCGAACCAACAGGAAAGTGCTTGAGCAGCACTATGGCATTCGATTTGCAGACAGTGCGTTGGCATCGACTTTCTCATACGAGCGCAATCACCCCACTGGTGGCGAGTTTGGCTTTCACGGCGTATTCAATATGATCGATGTTTTAGGAATCGAGCTATTTCTTGACTATTATTACAGCCTTTCGTCAGTCATCGGTAGAAGGGAGCATCGAGACTTGTTCTGCCTTGCGCTGGATCGCGGACACAACGACCTGGCTAGTAACATAGTTCGCAATCACTTGTCCTCACCGACGCGCTTTGCGGACGGTTTGGGGTTTCTTGGAAAAAAAATCTTGCATGATTTCGGACGCCGCCGGGCGTGAGCGGCGTTCTCCAACCAGACAGTGCGTGCTTTGCAGGAGGCGAAAATCCCTTTCCCGGCGTTCCTATTGTTGAATCAAAGCTATTTTCCAGCTTTTTGAGTAATTCTTCCTGGACGCTAGCGGAACGGGAAATCGCAACCAGCCTGCACGACAATGGCTATGTGGTTCTCGAATTCCCTGACGTTGAGGTTGAAGCGAGGATCGAACGCGTGAAGCGGGCGCTAGAATACGAATTCTCCGCTGAAATGCCAAGCGTTGGCGTTATTCGTCCTGATGGCCGTCGTATTCAAGACGCATGGAGTTTTAACGCCGATGTCCGCGCCATCGCGGCAAACGATGCAATCATTGATTTACTTGGAAAACTTTATGGGCGCGCCGCCATCCCGTTCCAGACGCTGAATTTTCGTACTGGGACAGAGCAACATTTCCACAGTGACTCCATACACTTTTCGAGCATACCCGAGCGCTTCATGTGTGGCGTCTGGCTAGCTATGGAAGACATTTCTGACGATTCTGGACCGCTGTTCTATTATCCCGGTTCTCATAAATGGCCAATCGTCACAAATGAAATGATTGGCAGGGCTAGCAGTGACGTGGACGACGCTCAATCGCCATATGAACCCGCGTGGCGCGCGTTGGTCCAATCGAGTGGCATTCAGCCGGAGCGCTTCTGCCCAAAAAAAGGTCAGGCGTTGATCTGGACCGCGAACCTTCTCCATGGCGGTAGCCCTCGGCTGAATCCTTCTCTCAGCCGATGGTCGCAGGTTACCCACTATTATTTCGAAAATTGCACATATTATACGCCAGCATTCAGCGATCCGTTTCTGAACAAGGTGCAGACCAGATCTATCGTGGATATCAGAACCGGCGAAACGGTCGAAAACCGCTATCTCGGCAACGCCTATGCAGCAATGCGGGTGCCCGACCTCAAACCTCTCGAAAGGAAGAAACCAAAATGGAAATTTTGGTGAAGCCATGAGCGCAAGCCGCCTGCAGCTGCATAAGATGATATCTCAAGTGGCAAAAGCTTGGGCGCCACGCGGTCAAATCGATGCTTTTACTCCACGTTGGGCGGTAGGATGGGCCCTTAGTATACCGAGGTTGAGGTTCAGGCGTGGGTAGGCAAGCAGCTGCTGGTTCGTTGCCTGCCCAATCAGGATAGGCCCGACGTTGCGAATGCATATCCAGCAATGCGGTTGGCATATTGTAGTGGTTTCTCTCTCTATTTCCCAGAAGACGTTGTAGAACCGAATGATGTTGAGGAATTGCGCATCGTCGTGCGCCCTACACGCTCCTGGCGGCCCGCAGCTACCATAGGCCGGTTTTTCATCGCAAGGCGGGATGCAGAAAAAGCACTGCAAGTGCCCGAAAAATCCGGGATTTTAGGACCTTTTCATTGGGGCACTTCACAAACCCATTTCTTGTATCGCCGCTCCAATTTTGGGGGGCGTGGCTATCGAACGATCAACGAACTAACCAAAGTGCAGAAAAAGCTAAAACGGCTGTGGGCCACCAGCAATTGCATCGGTTATCAGCTCTTCAAGCTGATCCAGCGGCCATGATGTAGACGCATCCGAGAGGGCTCCGATCGGATTCGGATGAGTTTCGACAAATAGGCCAGCGATGCCGACTGCCGCCGCCGCTTTAACAAGATGCGGTATGAATTCTCGCTGCCCACCGGACTGAGTGCCGAGGCTGCCGGGCTGCTGAACGCTGTGGGTTGCGTCGAACACCACCGGGCAATCTGTCTCACGCATGACGACCAAGCTGCGCATGTCGACCACGAGATTATTGTAGCCAAAGCTCGTTCCGCGTTCGCAAACCAGGAACTGATTGGTTGTCTTTCCTGCTTGTTCGGCCGACTCTCGCGCTTTTGCGATGAGTGGTTTCATATCTGGTGGGGCCATAAACTGGGCTTTTTTGAAGTTTACGGGCTTTCCTGAGGCGGCGACCGCTTCGATGAGGTCTGTCTGGCGTGCCAGGAAGGCGGGCGTCTGAAGAATGTCGACGACTTCGGCGACGGGACGCGCCTGTTCGGGGAGGTGAACATCAGTCAGAACGGGAAGGCCCGTCTCACGGCGCACCTTTTCGAGTACCCGCAGCCCTTCTTCCATCCCTGGACCGCGGAAGGAGCTGCCGGACGTTCGGTTCGCTTTGTCGAAGCTGGCCTTGAAGATCACCAGCATGTCGAGCCTGTCGGCAATGCGGCGTAGCTCTTCGGCAACTGTCAGGCACAACGCTTCGCTTTCGATGACGCACGGGCCTGCGATCAGAAAAAGCTTCTTTCCGAGCCCGACTTCATGTCCGCATAGCTGCATCTCGACCCCGCTTATTCCACACCGCGCGCTTTAAGGATGCGCTCGATCGGTGCAAGGTCTGTCGGATTGTTAAGTTCGATCACATCCCAGTCGGGAGTATCACAGATGACCGCGGCGATCCGGATTCGCGCATCAAGGAAACGCAGCTGTTCCAGCCCCTCAAGCAGTTCGAGCACAGATGGCGGTGTGTTCATATATTCGATCAACGCTGACGGCCGGTACGCATAAAGGCCCATATGGAGGTAGACCGGAAGATCCTCATCAATAGGGTGATCGAGCGGAAGATGGGGAATGACGCGCTTTGAAAAGTAGAGTGCCTCGTTGCTGCTGTCGAACACGACCGTGGTTCCACCAACCCGGCCTGCGGCCTGGTCACCGACCAGGTGCTGATAGAGAGTCGGGCTGCAACGGATCGCCGGCGTAGCCACTGAAACTTCTCGAACATCGCGCATATGCGCTATCATGCGGGTGACAATTTCCGCTGGCGTAAGGCATGCATCACCTTGTAGATTAACGATAATATCGGGAGTGTTGTCACCTAGACGGGTGATCGCCTCAGCACATCGTTCCGTGCCGTTTCGGCATGATGAGGACGTCATGACGACCTCTGCGCCGAAGGCTCTTCCTGCTTCAGCAATGCGCTCGTCGTCGGTGGCGATCCAGATTGCGTCGACATCAGGCACGGCCTTTGCCGCGAGCCAGCTCCGCTCGATCAGTGGCCTTGCGAGGCCGGTCGCGCCATGGATCGGTGCCAGCGGCTTGCCGGGATAGCGGCTCGATTCAAAGCGGGCCGGAATGATGATGCCGACGGTCGGACGGCCACCGGATGTCATGGAATCAGATCAGACCAAGCCGAGAGAAGTTATGGATGTGGACGAGGCCGATCGGAATATCGGGCGCATCATGGCGCATCACGAACAGGCCAGTGATCTTGTTGGCGTTCATGATCGCGAGCGCATCTTCAGCATATGTGCCTTCCGGGACGGTTTTGGGGTGCGTCGTCATCACGTCCGCCGCCGTGCTCTTGAGCAATTGCTCGACATGGCGCCTGAGATCGCCGTCTGTGATCACGCCAACCAGTTTGCCATCCCCGTCGACCACGCCTGCGATGCCAAGACTTTTTTGTGTAATCGTGACCAGCACTTCGCGCATTGGCGTTATGGCTTCGACCAAAGGAATATCGCCGCCGCAATGCATGATTTCACTAACAGGAAGCAGCCGCGATCCAATGACTCCGCCGGGGTGCAATACCTGAAGTCCTTCACGTGAAATGCCGCGAATGCCCATCACAGCGATCGCCAGGGCATCACCCAAAGCAAGCATCAGAATCGTAGAGGTCGTCGGGGCGATATTGGCCGGACAAGCCTCACGCGCGCTCGGTAGACGCAGCCGGACGTCCGACGCGTTCATCACAGGAGAGTCGGATTGCGACGCGACCCCGATAATGCCGCACCCAAGCAATTTGGCGTGTCGCATGATCATGCGCAATTCGCTGGTCGCCCCGGAATTGGAAAGGACAAGCAGCACGTCATCACGCATCAGCATGCCGAGATCGCCATGTGCGGCTTCTGCAGGATGAACGAAAATGGATGGGGTCCCGGTAGAGGCCAGGGTGGCTGCAATCTTCCGGGCGATATGGCCGGACTTACCCATGCCCGTTACCACGACACGCCCGCGGGTGGCCAAGATCAGATCAGTCGCATGCGCAAAATTTTCGTCGAGCGCCTGGCCCAATTGAACGAGCGCGGCGGCTTCTGTTTCAATAACAGCGCGCCCGCGCGCCAATATGTCTTCTATTGAACTATGGCCGCTTACGCTTTGTCTTTGCGTAATATCTGTCAGCACGCGTCAATCCCTTTGGTATCTTCCCCGAAACTGCGCCCGCATTGTTAACCAATTATTACTGCCCTATATGCAGCGCAGCACAATAGCACAATGCTGTTTGCGCAATTTCCGACATGTCGTTGGTCTGCACAGGTTTGACGGAGACGACGACCTCAAACCTTACCAGCGGTCTTGTTGCCGACATTGCGCCAAGGCTGCCCCAGCCAGCGCTCGAACCGATCATAAAACCGCCATCTTGCGGGCACGCGTCGTTCCGCGATGCCCGGCAGACTGAGAGGATCGAGCCCGGTCCAGGGTAGAAATGGATTACGGCGGCCATATGACCAGATTTCCACTCGCGTGGAGGGATGGGCAGATCGCCCACGCGCGTGAAATCCGAAAGTGTCTGCCACCACGAGGGTATTGGCGGGGACGGCAAAGATGCGCGGCTCAGGCAAATTCAACGACGCCAGTTCTTCGCGATCGATGCGGAAAGAACCCCGCGACGTCAGTCGTTCTGCGCGCGCGGCGGAAAGGCTGGTCTTTTGCTCCCATGAAATCCGTTCGGGAGTGAGGCGATGAGATCCCGGAACATAGGTCAGCGGGCCTTCATCCTCTCGGACATCCGTCAGGAACAGCCAAGCCTTCATGGTCGGATGGAAGGTGTCAGCATGGAGCTCCTGCTGCGGATCAGGCGGAGCATCGAACAGACTGGCAAAAATCGACTGAATATAGTGCAAAGGTTCCATCTTGCTGGAGCTGACGTATCGGACAAGGCCGTGCCAACACGGATCCTGCAGCAGGGCGCGAGCAGCCGGGATCGCCGCCAACGCCTGCGGATCGAGCGCCAGCCGCCTGGTGATGGTATCGCCTTGAACCGTCTCGCGTGCAGGTCCGCAATAGGAAAGTACGCCATCGCGCAACGCTGCAAATGTCTGGGGATCGAGAAAGTCGTGTTTCAAGACGAAGCCATCTCTATCAAACGCGGCGCGATCGGCCGGATCAATCTCGTGCGCGAGGCGGCGGCGGCGAATGGCCGCCATGCGATGGGCAAGCTTTAGCCGCAGAACATGAAGCCCGGCGTGGTTCAGCCGCCGCGATCCGATTACCGGATTGTCTGCGAAACTCTTCGCGCCGGTGGCCAGCTGCATCAGCCACCATGGCCACAGCGCGTGGCGCAAGAATGTCCCATTGCCCATTGAGGTAACTTAGCTGTCCCGTGAACCTTCAGCGAGGAACCATCGGTCATTTCCCTCAAGGGCCAGCGCGGTCAGGATGCCGCTATTATATGCGCCGGTATCAATTCCGATGCGATTATGGCGAATCTCCGGCCCCTGCCGGATCGTATGGCCATGAACGACCATCATGCCATGATCGCGATCATCGGTAAGGAACGGATCGCGGATCCAGCGAAGGTCAGCGCTAGTCTGCTGGTCGATAGGAACGCCGGGACGAATGCCGGCATGAACGAAGAGATAATCGCCGATCATCACGCGGTCGGGCAAGCTGTTGAGGAAGGCTATGTGGGTTTCAGGGATATGCTTTCGCATCCGGGCGGCCAGTTCAGCGCCCTTCGCGCTAAACAGTGAATCTTCCGCGCCGTAACTCAGCATCGTTTCGCGCCCGCCATAGGTGAGCCAACCTGTTTCCTCGGGCAATGCGTCATCGCCAATGGAGGCAAGCATGGCTTCCTCATGGTTTCCCGCAATGCAATGAAAGGTAGCAAAGCCGCCTTGCTGAGCGCGCAGATATTCAAGCACGTGGGCGGATTCAGGGCCGCGATCGACGAGATCGCCAAGCATTACGACCTGGATATCCGCGGGGCCGCGATCACGGCCGTCCGATTTTATGCGCTCGATCAATCGGACCAGCAAATCGAATCGACCATGCACGTCGCCGATCGCGTAGACTCGCTGTCCCTCGGGAACGCAGAATTCCCGGGCATTTTCGGCAATCGGGACCTCGCGTCTGAAAAATGGAAAGCGCCACTGCATACCGGCATTTTGCGCGGTCCGCGGAGTGGTTGCAAGTCGCGTGCGATCAACAGGATTGCAACGCGATCAATGGCAGCGGTAAAAGGTCCACATAGATTTTCAGAATATTTTGTGCCTTCTCGACATGCTTGCGTGCGAGCCGGGCGAGAAGCTTTCTCAGCCCGTCTTCATGAATGCCATCCTGTCCCTGCAACCAAGCGACGCCGACCGGCAAGCGCCAGTGCGATATGTCGTTTAGCGCCAGACCAGAAGCCTTGGCGTAGAAGCGAAGATAGGAGGCGGCAGCGACATGGCGGCGGACCCGGAGCAGCGGAATATGACGCAGCCGGACTCCATATTGGGCAAACCGCAGCAACAGCTCGGTGCGCGCGATGTCGGCCGCTGAATGACCGATGCTTGCCTTGAACCAGTCGATGATGGCCAGGCCTTGTCCTGTCATGATCGCGTTGCCGGGATGGAGATCGCCATGGCACAAACGATCTCCCACCGGCAGGTCATCAAGGACGTTAAGCGCCGCACATTTCAGTGCGTCCGAGACATGCGCGGACTCGATGCGTCGAAGCAACGCGTGGCGTTGGAAAACGAGATGGTCTTTGCCGGGGTGTTGGTGGATTTGTGCGTGCCGCTCGGCAGTGCCTTAAGCGACGCCAATTGGCGCAAGGGCTTGCGATTAAGTTCCACCCGCAGAGTTGGGCGTTCCAGATCTTCAAATATGATGCCCACCGATCGTCGAACCTGCGCATCTCCACCGGCCGCCCGACAAAAATGCCTGAATCATGAGCAAAGCGCGCAGCGTCATATTCGTAACGCACCAGTTCTTCAGCCATGCTGTCCCTGAAAAGCTTCAGTACCTGTTTCTCAGGCAGGCGATAAACCGCAGCGCTGCTGCCCTCATCGACCAGGTCTCGTACATCGAATGCCATCGCATGAGAGTATTGCATTTCGCCATACAGGCAAGATTGCGGGACAAGGCGCCTTTAGCCTGCCACATTCGTAGTCGCTATCCTCGAGCATATGGTGAGCACCGCTTTCAAATGATCTGGCCACGTCGGCATCGACCATGATGCTATCCGCTCTTGCTGCGCGGCTCTCTCGCGGGAATCTTCGGTAGCGTATGCTCTGATTGCAGATAGCCAGGCCATTCCATCCACCGGATCGAGATACTCGGGCGCCTGGCCGCCTACTTCGCGCAGCGCGGCGATATCGCTGCAGATGACGGGTACGTTCATCGCCAACGCCTCTGCGACAGGCATTCCATAGCCTTCCGCAAAGGAGGGAAGGAGGAGTGCTTTCGCACCGCGGATCAAGCCTTCGATATCGCGATCCGATACCCGCTTTGCCTCGACGACGTGATCCGTAAGGGAGGGGCAGCGATCAAGCATGTCGATGACATTTTCGTTTTCCCAACCCCGGCGGCCGATCAGAACGAGTTTTGGAATGATCTCCCCTGGTCGTTTTTCCTCGGCCATCCGCCGCCACAAGTTGAGCAGCAGCAAATGGTTCTTGCGGGGTTCGATCGTGCCCACGCAGATGAAATAGGGCGAAGCGACCTGAAGGGTCGGTGCAGTGTGGGCGCCCACGTGGGTTCCCAGATGGGCAACGGTAATATCCGGAAAGCCGCCGGTCGGCGTGAGATACGCAATGAGCGCTTCCCGCGTGGCAGCGCTGTTTGCAACGAGCGCATCGGCATGTTGCCCCAGCGTGTCGATCCGGCGCCCGTGCCGCTCAGCGCCGCCGGGCCGCGCATATTCCGGATATTGGATGGGGATGAGATCGTGGACGAGGCAGACAAACCGTGCAGCTTCGCGTTGCAAAATCGCCCGCACACGCCCCGGGCGATCGAGATGATGGGGCGAAGCCTGAAGGTAAATCCGCACACGGCCGGGCGTCGGTGACGGTATACGACGCGGACGAAGTTGAAAAAGCTTTGCCGCCGCCTGCAAGCGGAGCCGCGTTTTGGAGAATGACGTCTGCCCGTTCCAGAGCATCTCGGTCTGATCGAGGAATTCGAGAACGTTCCTGCGCGGCAGTCGCCCATAGGCGCCATAGGGCTGGACCGCTGCGAAATGGAGTTGATCGGGAATTAGACGCAAAAGTTCGCGTGCGTATGCCATTTCGACGCGATCGATGCCGGTCGGTGTCGGATGCAATATCCGCGAAAGCAACCGAGAGAGATCGAGGATGATTTCCGGCTGAACGACCTCAACGGCAACTGCGCTCATCGGGTGTATTGATCAGCGAAATTCACGCGAGACTACGGACAACGAGACTGGCCTCGCTATTGGTCGTCAGCCTTCGGAAGGCTTCGTCGACCAGCAACTGCAGTCCCTCTTGGCTGGCAAAGCCGCCACGGATCAGGCATCGATCGATCAATGTGCGGCAGAAGGCATCATAGATCTTTGGATCGGGTTTAGACGGTCCCTGCCAGAAATCGTCAAGGATGCTTTGGTCCGTTATGCCCTCGATGTCATATATCGCGCGGCCTAGCACCTTTACGGGCACGCCGGCGCCGAGAGCGAGCGTGCCCGTCGTGCTGTTGACAGTAACGACGCCCCGCGCGCCCTGGACAATCTGGGCGATGTCGCCGCCCTCGAGGAAATGAAGGCGCCCCTTGATATCGTAAAGCTGTTCGAGACGCGAAACCGTGCGCCGCCAATGTGCCAGTCCATTATCAAGCGGATGGAGCTTGATGACCAGATGCACGTCTTTCGGCGCCGAGCGTGCGAAGCTTGCGACAACATATTCGGTCGCCACTTTCATGTTCGTGAAGGGTGAATGGACACGGATCTGATGATCCGAGCTCAGCTGGAGCGGCAACAGGAAATGATCGACTGTGGCTATCTTCGCGAGCGTCTTGCCGGTGCGTTTTTCGGCACGCGGCATGCCCAGAAAGCGGTTGCACCAGCCAAGGCCCTCCCAGACTGCCGTATTCGGACGATGCGAGCGGTAAAAGGGGAATCGCAATCCGCCCTTTGTGAGATTGAAATAATAACGGAATGCTTGCCTGGATCTCAGCCCCGGTATCGCTGGAATCGGCGGCAGATCGGGTATAACCGACAGGGCTTTCGCCTGACTGACATACCATTTCGGATCGCGCGACAGGGTGGAACGGCCATTGACGCCGTCAAGCTCCATCGTCACCCAATCTGGCCGGATATAGCCTTCCTCGAAGACATGGATTCGCAGCTTGCGCAAGACCGCCATGCCATGTGCGGCTTCGTGCAGTGGCCGGCAATCGCCGAATAATATTACGTCAGTGATATGATGTGTGACGACAAAATTGTCGAAATAATGCGGCCAGTCCTTGGCCCGGCCGCGATAATCGATGGCATCTTCGTGCCAGTCAGCACGATCACCGCCATTGAAATTGATCCGGTGCACCGGGAAACCGCGTTCTTTGAGGGTATCACCCAATCTCTTGAAGAATGGGCCCGGCGGTCCTTGAAGGAAGAGGTAGGCGCGCCGTTCGATTGGCTTCGGTTTCATTTTAGTTTTAGCTCGCTCGCCATTCGACGTGCCCTCCCCTGTAGATTGCGAAGGCGCGTCAGCCAAGTCCGCTGCGGCGATTTTTGCGCAGAAAGACGATTGATCAGAACTTCCGGCGTGCAGGGAAGGTGGGTGACCGGATCGAGATAGTGCGGATAAAGCAGAAGGACACCGGCCGTAAGCTCGCGCAGGCTGAGTTGTCGACCGCGTCGTTCGGGAACTTCGCCCAGATCGCGCGTAAGTCCCCATCCCGCATAAAAGGGCGTGCCGTGCGCGACGACCTCGACTCCGCGTAACAGGGCCTCAAAGCCAGCCAGCGACGTCAAAACGTGGATGGCATCGATCGCATCGAACAGATCGCTGATCGCGGTGTCCCGAATGATCAGATCGGCATGTTCCAGAATACTAGTGTCAGCCACGGCCCCCTTGCGATGCCCCGCGTCAACATCGGGATGCGGCTTGAACCAGATTTCCGCATCCGGCTCCATTTCGCGCGCGCGCCTTAACAGCTCCAGGTTGCTGGTAATTCCGTTACCACCCAACATGACCGAAAGGTCGTCTTCAACCTGCCCGGTGACCAATATACGGCGGCGGGTCCGCTCCGGAAGATCACACTTGCCGCCCGCTTCATATTTGCTGATTCGGGACTGGACGATGAGTGATATCAGATCTTCGGCACGTGCAATCAATTCCGGGCAAAATATCGTGGTCTTGAGCAAGTTCTCAAGATCGCTTGGCTTCGTTGGATCGTAGTGCGCACCGGATCGATCAAGAACAATGGAAAAAGGCGGATGACATTCTGCCCCCAGTCCGATCGAGCGAATGAAACCGTCTTCGACCTGATAATAGGGAATGGCTTCGGCAGCCGCTTTCCGCGGCAGATCGGGAGCGGTTCGGGCCGGCCACGCGATGATAGCCGCATTCACCGCTTTCGCGTCCTTGAGCGCCTGTTTTGCCGAAATGGCAAAATCGAGCTGGCTTTCTTCCCCAGCCCACAAGAGCTGGGCGACTTCCCGACGCTTCCACGAAGCGATGCCAGCGGCGACGACCTGCCGACCGCCATAACCTGGATTGCGCTCAAGGTGCGCGCGCCAGAAGCCCAACAACGCAACTGCGGCTTCAGGCGAACAAGGCCGATCCGTGAACGGATCCCGATATTCCGCGTTTTCCAGTAACAGACGGTAGGCGAGTTCTTTCCGGCCATCCGATGACATTGCCGTCGCATTCCCGCTGTGTGTGGCGCACAGCAGATTGAGCAGCCGGCCTTCTTCGGTCGACAAGCCGGCTTCTCCCCAGGGATCGCGTCTCCGATTCCAAAAGGCGCCACCCACGCGTTCCCGGGCGATCGCTTTGGTCAGACGATCGGCCCGCTCCAAATCAGAAGCGGTCGGCGCGCCCGCCAAGGGACGTAATCGAACCCCGCTGACAGCAGCCACATTCGCCGCCACCCCCGGAAAGGGCGGCGCGCGCAGCAGGGGCACGTCCAGACTGGCGGAGGCTAAGTTATCGCCGTCCATTGCCAACATCGGATGCCGTCGCTCCTGCCGCTTTGTCGCAACGCGCGAAAATTGCCTTCACTCCTTGGACGTTAGCATCGTCGGCGCGCCTTGACCGCAAAATATAGAATGTTGATACACATAAAAAGTTTTGCGCTTCAATTAGGGGTACTCAATGAACCAATTTCCCATTCTGGTCACTGGCGGCGCAGGGTACATTGGTAGTCATGCCGTACTTGCGCTTGCCGATGCAGGGTGGCCCGTGGTCGTGATTGACAATTTGATCACCGGCTTTCGCTGGGCAGTCGACGAGCGTGCAACGTTCGTCGAGGGCGATGTCGGTGACCCGGTACTGGTCGGCCAAGTGCTGGCCGACCACAAGATCGGTGCGATCATGCACTTTGCAGGTTCTGTGGTCGTCCCCGAATCCGTCGAAAACCCGCTTAAATATTATCATAACAATACGGCCAACAGCCGCAGCCTGATCGAAAGCGCGGTAAAGGCCGGGGTGAAGCACTTCATCTTTTCATCGACCGCTGCGACCTACGGCATACCAGATGTCATCCCGATCCAGGAAGATGGTCAGACCAGGCCGATCAATCCTTATGGCATGTCGAAGCTCATGACAGAGGCCATGCTGGGGGACGTCGCTGCGGCGCACCCCATCAACTATTGCGCACTGCGTTATTTCAACGTGGCCGGAGCCGATCCTGCTGGCCGCTCGGGCCAATCGACAGTCGGCGCGACCCACCTTATCAAGATCGCCGTAGAGGCCGCTCTGGGCAAACGCGAGAAGGTTGCAGTGTTCGGAACGGATTTCTCTACCCCCGACGGTACGGGCGTGCGCGATTATATCCACGTGAGTGATCTTGCGGACGCGCATCTTCACGCGCTGACGCTACTGGCCAGCGATCCTGCGCAAAGCCACATCATGAATTGCGGCTACAGCCGTGGCTTCTCGGTGCTTGAGGTGCTGGATGCGGTTGATCGCGTTGCCGGCGTAACTCTGGAGCGCGCAATGTCACCGCGCCGGGCTGGGGATCCGGACGCACTGGTTGCCGACAACGGCCGTATCCTTACGCGGACTGAGTGGCGTCCGCGCCATGCGGACCTGGATGGCATCGTGCGCGATGCGCTGGCATGGGAAAAAACGCTCGCCGTTTGATCCCGTGCCACGGCAGTGTATGGCAACTGGATGGTGCAACCGAACAGATGCGATATCGCAATATTGGGCGGAGGGCTTGCGGGAGGATTGATCGCGCTGGCGCTCGCTCGCAAGCGACCGGATCTCGATGTCCTGCTTATCGAGGCCGGTGATACGATCGGCGGCAATCATATCTGGTCCTTCTTCGAGAGCGATATCGCAAAAGAGGACCGCTGGCTCGCAGCGCCGCTCGTCAGCCACAGCTGGCCAGCCTACGACGTCGCTTTTCCCCGCCATCGCCGAACGCTGAACAGCGCATATCACTCCATTCGCTCGGAACGGCTTGATGAAGCGGTTCGTAGGGCCTTGCCGCCGGAAGCCCTTCTCACCGGACGGCGGGTGCATACGGCTGGGCCAACCTCGGTTTTGATGGACGATGGTAGCCGTATCGAAGCGAGCGGTGTGATCGATGCACGCGGAACTGGTGATCTCGACCATCTATCGCTCGGCTGGCAAAAATTCGTGGGGCATGAGGTGCGGCTCGATAAGCCTCACGGTCTTGAGCGCCCGGTGATCATGGATGCCTCGCTTGAGCAGATCGACGGCTATCGTTTTGTCTATGTCCTGCCATTCGCGCCCGATCGCCTCTTGATAGAAGACACTTATTACAGCGACCGCCCCAATCTTACGCCTGGCGTCGTCGCGCCGCGCATAGCGCATTATGCTGCTGGCCGAGGCTGGCGGGTTGCCGAAGTGCTGCGCGAGGAGACCGGCGTCCTGCCCGTCGCGATGGGCGGCGACTTCGAGGCCTATTGGCGCTCGGGCGGCCACGGCGTCGCCAAGGCCGGGATGCGCGCGGCACTTTTCCATCCGGTGACCGGTTATTCCTTGCCCGATGCAGTAAGGACAGCCGTTAAAATTGCCAAAATGCAGGATTTAAGCGGCGACGCGCTTCATACCGCGCTTCACGCCGATGCGCGCAGTGCCTGGCGAAGCCGTGGCTTTTATCGCATGCTGAGCCGAATGCTGTTCCGCGCCGCCATGCCGCCGGAGCGATGGAAGATCCTGGACAAATTCTATCGCAGTCGGAGAGGATTGATCGCGCGCTTCTACGGCGGCCGATCAAACTTTGCCGACAAGGTCAGCATATTGACTGGCAAGCCCCCGGTGCCAATCGGGCGCGCGCTTTCCGCCATGCTGAGGCGGAGGGGATGAGCGAAAGCATTTGCCGCGCCGCTGTGATTGGCGCCGGCTTTGGAGGGCTGGCGCTTGCGATCCGGCTGCAATCCGCGGGGATAGAGACGACGATCGTCGAAGCGCGGGACAAGCCTGGCGGGCGGGCGTATGTCTGGCACAAGGACGGTTTTACCTTCGATGCCGGGCCAACGGTAATCACTGATCCCGATTGCCTGCGCGAGCTCTGGGCATTGTCCGGCCGTGACATGGCCGAAGATGTGACCTTGCTTCCCGTATCGCCCTTTTATCGGCTCAACTGGCACGACGGCACGAATTTCGATTATAGCAACGACGACGCGGCGCTCCGCCGCGAGATCGCGGCGCTCAATCCTGAAGATGTCGCCGGCTATCAGCGCTTTTTGACCTATTCGACCTGTGTCTACGCCGAGGGCTACGAAAAGCTGGGCCACGTCGCATTTCTCGATTTTGCATCGATGGTGAAGGCAGCGCCAGCATTGATGCAATATCAGGCTTGGCGCTCGGTCTATTCGATCGTCTCTTCTTACGTGAAGAACGAAAAGCTGCGCGAGGCCCTCAGCTTTCACACGCTCCTCGTCGGCGGCAATCCTATGACGACAAGTGCGATTTACGCATTGATTCATAAGCTCGAAAAGGATGGCGGCGTCTGGTTCGCAAAGGGCGGCACGCATGCACTGGTGCAAGCGATGGTTACCCAGTTTGAACGTCTGGGTGGTGCCATCAGACTGGACGATCCGGTCGAGCAGATCGAGACGCTGGGGGACAAGGTGACCGGCTTACGCACGAAAAGCGGCTGGCGTCAGGATTTTGACGCTGTCGCAAGCAACGCCGATATCGTCCACAGCTATCGCGACTTGCTCCGCCATTCCACGCGCGGGCAGAAGGCAGGCAAAAAGCTGGTCGGAAAGAAATTCTCGCCCTCACTCTTCGTGGTGCATTTCGGGATCAAGGGTACATGGCCCGGAATACCGCACCACATGATCCTCTTCGGGCCGCGCTATCGTGAGTTGCTGAAGGATATTTATGATCACGGCGTCCTGCCGGGTGATTTTTCGCTCTACCTGCATCATCCGACCGTCAGCGACCCGAGCCTGGCACCGGAAGGATACTCCACATTCTATGCGCTGGCGCCGGTGCCGCATATGGGTAAGCTGCCGGTCGATTGGGATGAAATCGCGCCGATCTATCGCGAGCGCATCCTGGACGAAATCGAGCGTCGCCTCATTCCCGATATTCGCGAGCGCATCGTGACCAGCTTTCATTATACACCGGCGGATTTCGGGCGTGATCTCAACGCTCATCTGGGATCCGCGTTCAGTCTCGAGCCGATCCTCACCCAATCGGCCTGGTTCCGGGTTCACAATCGCGATGACCGGATACCCAACCTTTATTTCGTGGGTGCGGGCACCCATCCAGGTGCTGGCATCCCCGGGGTCGTGGGTTCGGCCAAGGCGACTGCCGGGCTGATGCTCGATGACCTCAATCGCTGACCGTGCGGCGCTGGTCGATTTCGCGCGCGATAGCATAAGGCGCGGTTCGAAAAGTTTCGCAGCCGCGAGCCGCTTGTTTGATCGAATAACCCGTGAGCGCGCATGGTTGTTGTACGCCTGGTGCCGGAAGGCCGACGATATTGCCGATGGTCAGACAATGGGCGGAGCAGGGGATGGCAGTGTCCTCGACGAGGCGCTTCTTGCTGAAATCAGGCGGAAGACCGAAGTCGCATTAACCGGCGAGTGGGTCGGCGATCCCGCCTTCGACGCGCTGGGCGTGGTGGCGCGCGAATGCCGTATTCCGCATGTCTACGCCCACGACCTCGTCGACGGTTTTGCGCTGGATGCGGCAGGCTTTCACCCGCGCAACGAAGACGACCTCTACCGCTATTGCTATCATGTTGCCGGCGCCGTCGGTTGCATGATGGCGATCATAATGGGCGTCGATCCGCAAGATGACGAGACGCTCCATCGGGCGTGTGATCTTGGCATAGCATTCCAGCTGGCGAATATCGCGCGTGACATTGCCGAAGATGCCGCTAGCGGGCGATCCTATCTTCCGACGGATTGGCTTGCGGAGATGGATATTCCGCCGGGCGAAGAGTTGAAGCCGCATCATCGCCCGCGCCTGGCGATCCTGGCTAAGCGTCTGGCGGACAGGGCCGAATCCTACGAAGCCAGCGCGCGTTTCGGGGCGGCGGCTTTGCCGTATCGATCAGCCTGGGCCGTGCTGGCAGCGGCCGGCATCTATGGCGACATTGCACGCGAGGTTCGCGCCCGCAAAGCTGCGGCCTGGGACCATCGGGTAACTACCTCGAAATCAGCAAAGCTCGGATGGATCGCGCGCGCAGCGGTTCAGGCGTTAAACCGAAAGAAATTCGATGACCCAGGACGGGCCGGACTCTACATCAGGCCGAGCAGGTCTGAAATTGGAACGAACGCGAACGCGACCGAGCTGTCGGCCACGCCATAGGGCATGAAGATGTCGTTGCCGACGCGCATAGCGCCACACGTATAGACGACGTTCGGCACATAGCCCTCACGATCCTCGTCCGAAGCATGCAGGATCGGCTCTGACGTCCGGCCCAGAAGCTTGGACGGGTTCTTCTTGTCGAAGAGCGCAGCGCCAATCGAATATTTGCGCATCGCTCCGACGCCGTGGGTGAGCACCAGCCAACCTTCGTCCAGTTCGATCGGGGATCCGCAATTCCCGATCTGAACGAACTCCCACGGATATTTGGGCTTCATCAGCAACCGGCCTTCGCCCCAGTTCTCCAAATTATCGGATTCGATAAGGAACAGATTTTCGCCGTCCTGGCGCCCGATCATCCGGTAAATGCCGTCATCGGCAGAAGGAAACAGCGCCATACCCTTGTTTCGGGCAGCGCTCCCTCGCAGCGGCACCATCTCGAAATCCCTGAAATCGTGGGTGCGAAGCAGTTCGGATCGAATCTGGTAGCCATTGTAGGCGGTGTAGGTTCCCAGCCATTCGGTGCTGCCATCCGGGTGGGTGAAGGAGACGAGGCGCAAATCCTCGAGCCCGTTGCGCTGTGCGTCGGTGATCGGAAACAAAACCGTGCCGGAAATGGAAACGTCGCGATCACGATGGATCATAATCGGCCCGTCTTCGCGCGCGCTGGCCAGCGTCGCGGAATTGGCGGCCGTTGCGAAGGGAGGTTCAGGCATCAATTCGAATTCGCGCTGATCTGAAACGATGCCTTCGCGAAACGCAACGGAAGAGATATGCCCCTCGCCGACCGCCCGCAACGACATTATCAGGCGGATCGAGCCTGGCTGTAGTCCGCTTTGATCTGGATGGCGTACGACGCTCGGGTTCATCAACGCGGCAGCGGCATAGCTATATTCGTGGCAGAAATAGGCGCCGATCAGTTCCTGAACATCTTGCGAGAGTTTCGACCCCTCCAATCCAAGATGATCTTCAACCTGCTTGAATCGTTTTTCGAACACTTTGCGGGTTTGCCAGTGCCGCGCTTCGAAATCCTTGAAAACCAGCAAAAGCTCCGACTGGATCGCTGGCGAATCGAGCGAAAGAACGTGTTCTACGATCCTTTCGGATCGGGTTTGTCCATTGATATCGGGCTGATGCGGCAAGTGAAATGGCCGAACCACCACTCGCGACGGATCTGCGCGAAGTCTCAGCGCATCATAGTGAACAGCTAGCATCGGCCCCCGCGTTAAATTATCGCGCGCTCAGGCTCAACTCCCGATCCTGCTGATTTTCACTCAAAAGTGTTTTTATGGCGCTGGTTGCGAGATGAAATGCCAAAACGGACTCAGCACCCTGATTGAGATTAACCCCGCCCGGCATCAACCCGTCAAAACACTCTCCCGTCGTGGGATCGCCCAACGCAAGTCCGAGATCATTCTCACCCAGGAACCAGCGATAGGCCGTCAGCGCCGTTTGTCGCCAGCGTTCGTCGAGGGTGATAATCAGCGCGGCCGAACAAGCATCGATCGTCGCCCATGCTTCCAATGGCTGCTGATCAAAGGGTTCCGGCGGCGCAAATTCGCGGCCGAAGCTATCTGAACCCACCGCTCTGAAATGGCCTTTTTCCGCGGTCTGCTGGGTTATGATCCACTCGAGTGTTTCAAGGCCGACATCAACCATGTCTTGGCGCCCCAGCGCGCGACCGGCTCTGAGCAATGCTTCCGGCAAACGGCAGTTGTCATATGCAAGAACGATCTCGAACCAGGCCCAATCAGGCCGACGATTGCGAGCCACGAGGGCGAGAAGATTTTCCCCCATGGTGGTCATGATTTCCAGCGCGAGCGAATGGCGCGGATGCGCTTCACCCATACCAACCGCACCCAAGATCGCGAAGGCTTGTGCCCGCGGCGAGCTCAGCTTCATCACATGGCCGGCAACCTGATCGAACAGGCTGCGCGCCCAATGACGTAACTGGCTCAGGCGGCTGTCGCGCGCAGTAATGCCGATCGACCACAACGTCCGGCCGAAGCTGTCTTCCGATCCGACTTCCTCGAGCCAGCTGCGATCGAATGCCATGAAATTGCGGAAACTTCCTTTATCTGGATTCCAGGCGTATTGGATAAACGACGCGTATGTCGGTGCCCATCGATCATGTTGTGCGTCGGGCAAGTCAGTGAGCGCGTTCATCAATAACAGCGCGCGGGCGTTATCGTCGATGCAATAGCCATGGTTGCGATCAGGCACTGAATAGAGGCTATGCTGATACATGCCGGTTTCGTCGCTCAGCCGCTCGATCGCGTTGAAAGATACGGAAGTGGGGATTGCCCGTTTTGGCGCGGCCGTGATCCGGGTGGGGACGAAATCACGAACCAACTCACATTCTGCCATGACGGCCTCCGCATAACGTGGCCAAATCATGGTACGGCCGAGTGCATAGGCCCGCTGGCGCAACGTATCGCGGGTTTCATCGTCATCAAGCAGCGCCGAAATCTCACGGGAAAAGCCCGCGCTGTCCCGGAAATCCACGATGCGACCATGATCCGCCGCGAGCAATTCGCGGGCGTGAATGTACGGGGTGGATACGACCGGTTTTCCAAGGCCGATGGCGTAGGAAAGCGTACCCGAGGTGATCTGCGCCGGATTGAGGTAGGGCGTCACATAGACGTCCGCTGCGGTTAGATAGTCCGCCAGTTCGTCCAGTTCGACAAACGCGTCTACCCACCGCACATTGGCTTCGAGACCAAGGGCGACCACTTGCGCCTTGAGCCGATCGCGATAAGCTTCGCCCTCGTGGGCGACGAGATGTGGATGGGTGGCGCCGAGAATGATGTACGTCACGGGTCGTCTGGCGTGAGCGACGATGTCCGGCAGCGCCCCGATTAGCGTTTCGATGCCTTTGTCCGGCGAAAGCAGGCCAAAGGTCAGGATCACGTCATGGCCGGCGAGACCAAGTTTTGTCTTCATGGCATCGGGCGCGACGAACGGACGATCGGGTATGCCGTGTTTCACGATCGCTATCTGGCTCGCACGCGCGCCATAACGCCGGATCAAGATTTCGCGCCCTGCTTCAGCCATAACGATGATCTTGGCGGAACGGCGAAGCAGGGCATCGATTACCCGACGCTGGGCCGGATCGGGATTCTCAAGAATGGTGTGGAGGGTCACGAGCAAGGGCGCCGTCGTCCGATCGAGCAAGCGAAGGATATGATCGCCCGCGTCACCGCCGAAGATGCCAAATTCATGTTGCAGCCAAATTACGTCGGCACCGCTTTGCTCGATCTGTCGGGCGGCAGAGAGATAGGATTCCGGTTCGTTCTGATTGATTTGCGCGGTGACCGCTTCCGGATAATCATAAGACTGACCGGGATCGGTCATGGCATAGACATCGACCGCAACCGCAGGAAAACGGTCGCGTAGCGCTGACCAGCTATCGGTCGTGAAAGTTGCAAGGCCACATCGCCGTGGAAGAAAGTTTCCAATAAGCGCGATCTTGTCAATATTCTGCCGCGAACGTGCAACCGTGTGCATCAAGATGTGCTGGTCCAAAGGGGGTTCGAGCGGCAAATTGCTCATTCAGAAAATCTCCAGGAGCTTAATAGCCAATGAACGAACGACTCCGTAGTTGGTTGCGCTGCAGGGTATCATGCTGCATCGCACAATGATAGGTGAGCGCCCTCCCGTAATGTCGCGTTTGCAAACTAGATGCGCTCAGCCTGACTAACAGCGTCTGCCGCGCGCAGCCCCGCGAGTATACGCATCAGATGCTGCACATCCCGTACCTCGATCGTGATGTGATAAGTGTGAAAGCCGTGATCCCGGTGCACTAGTCCAAGATTGACGATGTTGGCGCCATGGGCGCCAAGAATGCCGGCGGCCACCCCCAAGGTGCCAGCTTCATTCTTGACCACGACGGAAAGCCGGGCCGTTCCGCCGTCAGATCCGTCGCCCCATGCGAGATCAACCCAGTCGGCATCGACACTCTCCGCGAGGAACGGACAGTCGATCGCATGAACCTCGACAGATTCACCGGGCTTACGCAGGCCGACGATACGGTCGCCGGGCACGGGATGGCAGCATGTCGCGAGGTTAAAGGCGACGCCAGGTGTAAGGCCGCGCATGGAAATGGGCTCACGCTGCGCGGGCACGGGCAGTGCATTGTCGCCGCCGGCTGATCCGGGCATTAACGCTTCCAGTATCTGTGCGTCTGTCAGCGTTCTCCGCGCGATCGCCTCCATGAGCGCTTCAGCGTCCGGTAGATTCAGCCGTCGGCATGCCGCTGCCAGTGCTTCCTGCCCCAGCTGCGCGGGCAAACGCGCAACGATCTCGTCGTAGAACTTGCGGCCCAGCGCTATCGTTTCTTCGCGCTCCTTGTGGCGAACGTAGCGCCGGATTGCGGCTCGCGCTTTGCCCGTCGTAACGAATCCCAGCCAGTTGACTTCGGGCTCCTGTGCCTTTGAGCGCAGAATTTCGACCTGGTCGCCATTCTCGATTGGCGTGCGCAGCGGAACTACCCGCCCGTTGATCTTGCTGCCGACGGTTTGATCACCTAGGTCAGTATGGACCGCATAGGCAAAGTCAACCGGTGTGGCTCCCTTGGGCAGCTGGATGAGCTCGCCCGTTGGCGTGAACGCAAAAATGCGGTCCGCGTACATGGCGAGGCGCGTATGCTCGAGAAGTTCTTCCGCTGAGCCGGCGTGATCGAGTATCTCGATCAGGTCCCGAATCCAGCTTATTTGCCCGTCCGGCTTTACAATATCGGACTGCTTGTAGGCCCAGTGCGCTGCCAGTCCATATTCAGCCTGCGCGTGCATTTCCGCCGATCGGATCTGAATCTCGATCCGCATCTTTTCGGTATGAATCACCGAGGTGTGCAAGGATTGGTAACCGTTGCGCTTCGGGGTGGAGACATAGTCCTTGAAACGGCCAGGGACCATCGGCCACTTCTGATGAATGAGCCCAAGCGCGCGATAGCACTCGGCCGCATCGCCAACGATCACCCGGAAGGCCATGACATCGGATAGCTGCTCGAAGCTGATGTGCCGTTCAGCCATCTTCTTCCATATTGAATAAGGATGTTTTTCCCGGCCAACGACCTCGGCCTTGATCCCGCTACGGCCGAGCAGCATCCGCACGCCTGATCCGATGCGCGCGATCAGATTGCCGCCGCCCTCGTGAAGATGGGCAAGGCGCTTGACGATGGAGGCATAGGCTTCCGGTTCGAGCTCGCGAAATGCAAGTTCCTGCATTTCCTTCATGAACTCGTACATGCCGATACGCTCGGCGAGCGGCGCATAGATATCCAGGGTTTCGCGGGCGATGCGGCGACGCTTGTCGACCGAAGGAATATAATGCAGCGTCCGCATGTTGTGCAGGCGGTCGGCCAGCTTGACGAGCAGCACACGGATATCGTCCGACATGGCTAGCAGGAACTTGCGGAGATTTTCGGCAGCGCGCTCATTTTCAGTTTGCGCTTCGATCTTCGAAAGCTTCGTGACGCCATCGACTAGGCGGGCGATGCTGGGTCCGAACGCTTTCTCGATCTGCTCCGGCGTTGCAACCGTATCCTCGATCGTATCATGAAGGATCGCGGTCACGATCGTTTCGTCATCAAGGCGCAGGTCAGTCAGAATACCGGCGACTTCGATCGGATGGCTGAAATACGGATCCCCGCTGGCGCGCTTTTGGCTACCGTGCGCCTGCATCGAAAACACATAGGCGCGGTTGAGCATGGCTTCGTCCGCATCGGGATCGTAGCCTTTGACCCGCTCCACCAGTTCATATTGTCTTAGCACGCCTCTATGATGTGGTGCTAATGCCCATGGATGCAACAAAAACCCGCGGAGAAATAAGGTTATCCCTGCTTTTCATGTTCGCCGCGTCGCGCGGGACACAATCCAAGCGGTATTCCGCATAGATCGGCCTTTGCGCGCGCGGCGATTGCGCTTATCTTGCGTCCGTGGAGAGCGATCAACTTTACAAAATCATTGGGCAATGCAGCCTTCCGGCCGCGCTGGAAGTGATGGGCGAGCGTTGGTCGTTTTTGATCCTGCGGGGTGCATTCAACGGCCTTAACCATTTCGAACAATTCCAAGCGCAGCTCGGCATCGCCCGGAATATTTTGGCCAACCGCCTAACAAAGCTGGTCCAGCACGGGATCTTGCGACGGAGCGGCTGTGAGGATGATCGCCGAAAGGTGATGTATCAGCTCACACCCAAGGGCGAGGCATTATTGCCTACGCTGGTCGCACTTCGACAATGGGGCGAACGTTGGGAGGCCTGTACGCCGTGCAATCCGGTGCTGGTCGATAGGCGCGATCACAAACCCATATCGCAGATGCGTGTGGTTGCCGCTGATGGGCGTCCACTCGATCCAAGCGATCTCACCTGGGTGGATCGCGGTGAGATCAATCAGTCGTAATCAGGACCAATATTCTGATTGCGCGGCGGCGCGGCAGCGGTGAGGCGCAACGCCTCGGCCGAAGCGCTGAGCGAGCCGAGTTCGTCTGGCGCATCGTCGTCGTCGACGCGGAAACGCTGCAACCCGCCAACCACGGCTTCCAGAAGATCGGCCGGCAAAACGGTTTCTTCGGCAATTTCGCGCAAGGCGACGACCGGATTTTTATCCCGATCGCGGTCGATCGTGAGCTCGCCTCCAGAAGAAATCTGCCGCGCCCGCTGGGACGCAAGCAATACCAGATCGAACCGGTTAGGAATTTTGTCGACGCAATCCTCGACGGTGACGCGCGCCATATGAAACGCTCCGCTATATGACAGGGCTAATGGAAAGTCGGGCGCCTAACAGGCGCGGTCTTCGCTGTCAATCAAATCGGCCGATCATTGTGGAACCGGCGCCCGATAAATGGGTTGGCGAGCGATGACGGAAACTCCTTCACAGACGTATTCCGTCGACGGTATTTTGCTGACGCCCTATTTCACGGGCGCGCAGCGAATGGATGCACTGATCTCGCTCATCGACGCGGCAAAATCCAGCCTCCGACTGTTCTATTACATTTTTAACGAAGATCGTGCGGGGACCAAAGTACGCGATGCGTTGCTGTCCGCCCTGGGACGCAAGGTCACCGTTTCGCTTACGATCGACGGATTCGGGAGCTCAGCGAGCGACGCGTTCCTTGCGCCTCTGGTTGATGCCGGAGCCAGCGTCTGCCGTTTCTCCGCGCGCTTTGGCCGCCGCTATTTGCTGCGGAATCATCAGAAGATGACGCTTGCGGATGATACCCATGCGATCATCGGCGGCTTCAACATCGCCGACGATTATTTTGAAGATGCCGGCCCTACCCATTGGCGTGATCTCGGTCTGGGCGTTGACGGCGACGCGGCCCAACGGCTCGCAGGCTATTACGATGCTCTGGCGCGATGGTCGCGCAGGCAACGTGCATCCATGCGTGAGCTACGGCGTGCGCTGCGGGAATGGAGCGAGCCGAACGGGCCGGTACGGTGGCTGATGGGTGGACCGATGCGCCGCCTTAACCCATGGGCGCGTGCCGTTAAGAAGGATATGGGCTCCGCTACAAGGCTCGATATGATTTCGGCCTATTTCGTTCCGCATCCATCTATGCTCCGGCGTATCGCGGCAATCGGGCGGCGGGGGCAGGCGTTGCTGATGACGGCGGCGAAATCAGACAGCGAAATTACGGTCGCGGCGGCGAGGCACAGCTATCAGCTGCTTCTCCGGCGGGGCGTCAAAATCTGGGAGTATCGGCCCGCCCGCCTCCACACCAAATTGCTGGTACTGGATGATGCGGTCTATGTGGGATCAGCGAATTTCGACATTCGTAGCCTGTTCCTGAACCTCGAGCTGATGCTGCGGATCGAAGACAAGGCTTTCGCCGATGCGATGCGTACCTATGCTGCGTCGGAACGACGGGCCGCACAACGGATCTCACCGCAACTGCATACGCGGCGCCGGACCCTGTTTGCCCGGATTCGGTGGAGCATCGCCTACTTCATCGTGGGGGTGCTCGACCTCAGCGTCACGCGGCGCCTCAATTTCAGCGGCGTCCGCTGGCGCTAGGTCTAGGTGACGTCCATACGGTAATAGCGGACCGCGTTGCGATAAAAATATCTGTCGTTCTCATCAGCTGAAGTCTCCGACATGATCTGGACGACCGCAGCCGTGGAATCGACGAAATTGCTGACACTGTCCTGCGCTGGATAGTCGCTGCCGAACATGATCCGGTCGAACCCTAAGGCGTCCACGATATGCTCGACATAGGGGCGGACGGTATCGATCGACCAATTAGGACCTCCTTCTACCGGAAGGCCTGAAATCTTGCAGATGACGTTGTCCAGGGTCGCGATCTCACGGCGCCTCATCCACGCCTGCCTCGAAAGATGAGTTTTTCCACGGGATACGCGCCGATCGCGCCTCGATAATCTTCCGGCAGCGTTCGCATGTCCCCTGACCATTTGTTAGGATAGCCGCTGCGAGTCTACGAGGTGGATATGGCTGTCGATCATCCGGACGGGGGTCATGGTGCCCTTCTTTCCTTCATGATGGCATTGCGCACGAGGTTTATGGCGCGGATGAGACACATATCGGGTGGTAGGCGGGCGGGTGGCTTACTGTTCTACTGGGGGGTAAAACTTCACGATCAAATGGAGGGTGAGAATGCCTGGTTATGCAACGGTCGGCTCAAATCGACTGAATGAAGCTCTGCCTTTCTATGATGCCCTGCTCGCCGTGGTCGGCGTGACGACGTTGTTCGAACATAGCTCGGGCGGACGTGTCTACGGAACGCCGGGCGGGACGATGTTCGGCGTTGTAGGTCCCTATGATGGCAAGGCAGCGACGGTCGGCAACGGATCGATGTTCGGCTTCGCCGCCCATAGCCGCGAGGATGTCGACCGCTTTCATGCCAAGGCGCTGGAGCTGGGCGGCACGAGCGAGGGTGCGCCCGGTCCGCGCGGGCCGGAAGGGTCGAACGCGTATCTGGCCTATGTCCGCGACCTCGAAGGCAACAAGCTCTGCGCATTCAACATGGGTTAGGCGCTCGATGAGCGGCGTCGCCATCGTCACCGGCGGGGGAAGTGGCATTGGCCGCTCGGCCGCCCTCGCACTTGCCGGCGCGGGATGGCAAGTCGTCATTTGCGGTCGTCGAGCCGCGGCACTTGCGCAGACCTGCGAGCTCGCAGACGGAGACATTATCGCGATCACCGCGGATGTGACGAGCGAGCCGTCGGTTGATCGTCTGTTCGCACAGACAGCGAAACAATACGGGCGCATCGACCTGCTGTTCAACAATGCCGGATCAGGCCATCCGCCTAATCCCATCGGCGACGTAGCTCTCGCAGACTGGAAAGCCGTGATCGACGCCAATGTGACGGGCGCGTTTCTGTGCGCCCGTGCCGCTTTTCGGCAGATGTCGGGCCAATCGCCACGCGGCGGGCGCATCATCAACAACGGATCGATTGCGGCACATGTGCCCAGGCCGCAGGCCGTCGCATACACCGTTTCAAAGCATGCGATCACGGGGCTGACCCGCGCGCTAGCCCTGGAAGGGCGGGCCATGAACATCGCATGCGGCCAGATCGACATTGGCAATGCCGCGACTGACATGACGGGTGCGTTCACGCAAGGCACGCTTCAGGCGGACGGCAGCATTGCCGTGGAACCGGTAATGGATATTGCCAACGTGGCAGCGTCCGTGGTCCACATGGCGGGTTTGCCGCTGGATGCGAATGTCCAGTTCATGACGATCCTTGCGACGTCGATGCCCTACATCGGGCGCGGATAATATGCTGCGCATTTCAGCCAATATCAGCACGCTATTCAATGAACTGCCCCTTCTCGACAGACCGGGTGCCGCAGCCTCAGCCGGTTTCGCTGCAGTCGAGGTGCAATTTCCGTATGTCGTTGGGGGAAACGATCTGGCGAAGGGCTGCAGCGATGCCGGTGTGGACATGGTATTGCTCAATATTTCCGCGGGCCGCCTGGATGAAGGAGAGCTTGGGTTGGCCTGCCTGCCCGACCGCGAATCCGATTTCCGCTACGCGGTGGAAGAGGCGATCGCCTACGCCCTGCTTCTGCGCTGTCCGATGGTGAATTGCCTTGCCGGGAATATCCCCGCCGATGCCACACGATCGGCATGCTGGGAAATCCTCGTCCGCAATCTGCGCTACGCCGCGGCGCGATTTGAAACGGAAGGCATCAGGCTGCTCGTCGAACCGCTCAACCGGCGCGACCATCCGGCCTTTATCCTTGCCGGCATCGAAGAAGCCGCCGAACTTTTGAGCGATGTGGCGCATCCCAATCTGTCTTTACAGTACGACGCCTATCACATGCGGGCTGCAGGCGAAGACTGGCTTGGCGAGATCGTGCGACATCGCGGCGCGATCGGCCACATTCAGTTTTCCGATTTTCCCGGCAGACACGAGCCCGGATCGGGCGACATGGATATGGCGGCGCTGTTCCAGACCATCAGTGCGTCGGACTACACGGGCTGGACCGGCGCCGAATATAGGCCGTCGGGCACCACGCTGGACAGCCTGGGATGGTTTGCCGACCTGTCAAATCAATTTCCGTCGATACTCAGAGATAGCGCGCAGCATGCAAACATTGCCTGAAGACGTTTCTTCGATCAGGCCGGCTGGCCTCACCATTGGTGAAGCTGTTGCGAAGCGGCGTTCGTGCCGGGCTTTCCTCGCCAAACCAGTGCCGATGGAAACGGTGCTCGACATCATCGTGCGCGCGAGCAGGGCGCCCTCCGGGGTGAATTTGCAGCCGTGGCAGATCCATGTACTTCACGGCGAAAAGCGGGACGCACTGGTTCGCCGCGTCCACGAACTGGCGCCCGAGCAGATGCTCGGCGAAGGCCCCGACTATGCGCTTCATCCCGAAATGACCCCGACCGAAAAGGCACGGCATGAGGGCGTATCGGCGGTTATGTATGCTGCAGCGGGTGTTGATCGCCATGACGTGCAATCCCGCTTCGCCCATCGCTTGCGCAACTGGAGCTTTTTTGGCGCGCCCGTCGGCTTGATTTTCACGATCGAGCGCCGGATGCAGCCAGGCCAATGGGCCGATGTGGGCATGTTCGCGCAGAATATCATGTTGCTGGCACTGGAACACGGCTTAGAGACCTGCGCGCAGGAAAGCTGGGCGTTATGGCCCGATTTAATCCGCGACCATCTTGGGCTCGGCGAAGAGCATATGGTCTACGCCGGCATGGCGATTGGCTATGCCGATCTTGATCACCCTATCAACGGTTTCAGAACCGAACGCGCAGAGCCTGCCGAGTTCATCACCGTACATCGGTGAATCCTTCCTGAAGCGTTGTGTCCAATCGAGCAGAGCGGCGCAGGATAATCAGCATGAAGGAGGGAGAAACCGACGGGAATGGAACCGATGGACAAAACGGGCGTGGCGAATGGCAATCCCGACCTATGGCGCGCGAAGAGCGCAGGGTGAGGTAAAAAAGCCAGCTGATTATAAGGACTGTCTTGAAAACCCTCAGGCGGCTTGCTGCAATTTGTCCGCCGAGGGCTCCGCATTCTTCCAGCTCCAGACCAGATGGACCGGAGGGATATTCATCAGCTCGAACTCCCGATCCCTGCGAACAAAGTGAGGAGAGAGCAGGCGCTCAATCTTCGACGAATATTGATAGGTCACGAATGCGCCGTTTGGCCGTAACGCCGCAACGGTTTCGCGTATAATCGCTGGGCCTACGCCAGCCGGCAAAGTGGAAAAGGGCAACCCGGAAATAATATAGTCCGCAGCGTCAAAACCGCGAGTGGCCAGGATTGCACCGAGATCAGCAGCTGACCCATGAACCAGACGAAGACGCGGATCGTTAATATTGTGGTCCAGATACCTTATAAAATTGCGATTGGTGTCGATCGCGATCAAGGTGGCTTCCGGAAGAAGACGCTCCAGGATCGGGCGCGTGAATGTACCAACGCCTGGCCCATATTCCACGATCAGCTTTGCATTCTGCCAGTCAATCCGGTCCATCATCCGATCGATGAGACGGTTGGATGAGGGAATGATCGAGCCGATCATGGCGGGATGTTTGCAAAACTCTCTGAAGAATAATGCGAAGGGAAAGTTCTCAAGGCCCGGAATACGGAGCTTGCGGCCTCGTTTTAGGGCCGTTTCACTCGAAGTCGTCATGATATCTCCCGCTCGCCACACCTATGGTGCTTTCGTCATTGGTACTGAGTTGGCAAAAGGCGAGAACAAGCGCAACCCATTGCTTGTTCCTTTTGATTGCTCTCCGTTGAAGGTTTCCATGTCGCGTCGGCAACTTTCCACCGCAACACGCCCAAGCCGCGACTGCCGCGTGAATTAGACGCCTACTCTTTTGTAGTGTCTGTAACGCGTGGCTTAAGCATACCCGGCCCGACAAAACCGATCGGCTGCAATGCCACTGAATCCTGCTTCAATCGCGCCGCCATCTGTTCATATTCACGCTCGATTTCGGGCGTGACCGACGCCCTGGTTTCTTCAAGTGCATCTTCGAAGTTCGCCGCCGTTACCTGCGCCGCCTGCATCGAGCCCCGCAAGGCAAACAGGCCTGCGCGCCGCACCAGGTCTTCCAGATCGGCGCCGGTGAAGTGGTCTGTCCGCTGTGCGAGGCTATCGAGATCTACATCCTCGGCAAGTGGCATATTAGCACTATGAATGCCCAGAATCCGCCGTCGACCGCCTGCATCCGGCACACTGACATAAATCAGCTCGTCGAAGCGCCCTGGCCGCAACAGCGCTGGATCGATGAGGTTGGGCCGGTTCGTCGCACCGATCACGACCACCGATTGCAGTTCCTCAAGACCGTCCATCTCCGCGAGAATGGTATTCACCACGCGTTCGGTAACCTGCGGCTCGCCCAAACCACCGCCACGCGCCGGCACCAGCGAATCCAGCTCGTCGAAGAAAATCACCGTGGGGGCCACCTGTCGCGCGCGGGCAAACAGGCGGGTGATCTGTTGCTCGCTTTCGCCATACCATTTGGAAAGCAGGTCGCTCGACTTGGTGGCAATGAAGTTCGCCTGCGCTTCCCGGGCCACGGCCTTGGCTAGCAGCGTCTTGCCGGTTCCTGGCGGACCATAAAGAAGAAATCCCTTGGCAGGGCGGATACCCAGACGACGGAACGCCGCCGGGTCCTTCAAGGGAAGCTCGACGCCTTCGCGCAATTTCTCGCGCGCGCTGTCGAGGCCCCCTACGTCTTCCCAGCGAACATTGGGCGCCTGGACCATCACCTCACGCATGGCCGACGGCTGGACCCGCTTGAGCGCCCCCAGGAAGTCATCGCGGGTCACGGACAACGTATCCAGCACGTCAGGCGGGATTGTCCCGTCCTCGAGATTGAGTTTCGGCATGATACGCCGCACCGCCTCGATCGCGGCTTCGCGTGCGAGCGCCGCCAAATCCGCGCCGACAAACCCGTAGGTTGTGCGCGAAAGTTCATCGAGATCGACGGCTTCTTCCAGGGGCATGCCGCGGGTATGGATGCCCAATATCTCGCGACGACCGGTTTCGTCTGGTACGCCGACGATAATTTCGCGGTCGAACCGACCGGGGCGGCGCAACGCTTCATCAATCGCTTCGGGCCGATTGGTCGCAGCGATGACAACCGTATTCTGCCGCGACTCCATGCCGTCCATCAACGTCAGCAGCTGGGCCACCAGGCGTTTTTCCGCTTCGCCCGTGACTTGGGAGCGCTTGGGCGCGATCGAATCAATCTCATCGATGAAGATGATTGAGGGCGCGGATTTGGCCGCTTGCTCGAATACCTCGCGCAAACGCTTTTCGCTTTCGCCATAGGCCGAACCCATGATCTCCGGGCCGGCGATATGGAAGAATTGTGCATGGCTTTCGTTTGCGACGGCTTTGGCCAGGCGCGTCTTGCCGGTACCGGGCGGGCCGTGGAGCAGCACGCCTTTGGGCGGATCGACGCCGAGCCGCTGAAACAGTTCGGGATAGCGCAGCGGCAACTCCACCATTTCACGGACCTGATCGATGGTTGAGCCCAGCCCGCCCAAATCATCATATGTGACGTCCGCACGCCGGTTGTCCTCGACTGCCTCATATTCCGGGCGCAGCTCGACCTCGGTCTCGGGTGTAATGTGGACAATGCCCTTAGGACTGGCCGAAACGACGGTCAGCCGAATTTCCTGTAAGGCATAGGCTGGAGCATTTAGCATCTGGGAAAGGGCCGGAGGCAGGTCTGAACGTTCCACGCGTTGCTGGCCGGCTGTCGCGACGATATCACCGGCCGTCAGCGGACGCATCCCGAACGTCCGCTTCAATGCATTGGCCGAGCCTTGCAGCCGGAGATTTTCCTGTGCTGGCGCAAAGACAACCCGGGTCGCCGGTTTAGACTCCGCCTTGCGGATCTCGACAAAATCGCCCGAGCCCGTTCCTGCGTTGGCGCGTAGAAGACCATCGAGGCGGAGGATGTCCAGGCCTTCATCCTCGGGGTAGGACAGCACTGCCCGTGCAGGCGTAGCGCGCTTGCCAACTATCTCGACGACGTCGCCTTCGGTAAGGCCCAGCGCCGACATCGCGCTGCGCGACAATCGGGCCAACCCTCTGCCCGCATCTTCGGGTTTTGCATTGGCGACCTGCAGCCGCCGTACTGGATCTTCACCGTCCGCCATCAGGATACTCCCCTCCCCTATTTGGAAGAGAGATAAGCTCTTTCCTCCGAGTTTCGATCCCGCGAGGACAAAAAAAGGGGCCGGTCGAAACCGGCCCTGGAAGTTTTAGGAGAGGATGCCTGAAAGGCGAGTTTGTTGTGCACCTGCGAAGACTCCCCTGCAATTGCATAAGTTAACTATACTGTTGCAATTTTTGCATTCGGTGATAGCAAAGGTAAAAAATAAGGTTGCACTTGCGCTGGAGAGATTAATTCGATCAATGATTGGATGCTGAAAAGGACATTGTGCAATGCGGCGCCTGCCTCCACTCACCGCTATCGAGGCTTTCGTGCAGGTCGCGCGCCAAGGGTCTGTTAAGCTCGCTGCGGAACAACTTTCTCTTTCTTCTCCAGCACTTAGTAGGCGTGTACAGGCGCTCGAACGCTTTGTCGGCATGCCCTTGTTCGAACGGCGCCATCAGGCCGTCGTCCTGAATTCGGAAGGGGAGCGATTGCTGGATCGCATCGCACCAGCACTTGATGCCTTGTCTGATGCCATTGAGGTCTCGACTGGCGGAGTCGCCGAGCTTATGCGGCTTCGGATATCGGTTCCTCCGCTTTTTGCGTCGCAACGATTAATGCCGCATATTGGCGACTTACGGGTACGGCATCCCGATCTTCATCTCGACATTAGCACCACGGTCAATGCCCTGACGCGGCTTAACGAAGGTCTTGATGTAGCGATCGTACTGGTGCGCGAGGTCGAACCGACTTATTATTCCCGCAAGTTGGGTCAGGGGGAGATCGCGGTTATTGGCGCGCGCGCGATGATCGATGACTTGGGTCGTCCATTCGAGCCGCATGACATCGCGAAAATGACCGTGCTTCTGCATAATGATATGCGCGACAGCTTCGACGCCTGGCGCGAGGCGATCGGCATGCCTGATCTTGAGCCTATGACCATCGATTATATCGACTCGGGCCAACTCATGCTGGACGCGGCGGCAGCCGGGCTCGGTATCGCCTTCATGCACGACGGGCATCTCGCCGCGACGACGGATCCGAGGTTGATCAGCTTATCGGACATCAAGGTTACGAGTCCGCAAAGCTATTGGTTCGCATGCCGCAAGAGCGCTTTGTCCAATCGCGCTGTGCGGACATTCCACGATTGGCTGTTCGATACGCTGGCGCTGTCGGAAGTTAGCCTGAGCAAGGATGCCGCCGCCTTGCCCAGGTAACATCTTAAGCGTCAGCAAGCACCTTCATAGAGGCGATCTTGCCGGGGCTGCGTGGCGGCTCGCCCTTCGGTAAAGCATCGATGTGTTCCATACCGCTGATGACTTCACCCCAGACGGTATATTGCCGATCGAGAAAGGACGCGTCGGCGAAGCAGATGAAGAACTGGCTGTTTGCGCTGTTCGGGTTACTGGATCGTGCCATCGAGCAAACGCCACGGACATGGGGTTCGGACGAAAATTCGGCGGCAAGGTCGGGCTTTTCGGAACCACCCATACCAGTGCCGGTAGGATCGCCACCCTGGGCCATGAAGCCGTTGATGACGCGGTGAAACACGACCCCGTCGTAAAAGCCTTCGCGCGCCAGTTCCTTGATGCGTTCGACGTGCCCCGGCGCCAGATCCGGGCGCAGACGAATCGTGACGTCACCGCCGTCGACCGTCATAATCAACGTGTTTTCGGGGTCATCGGCCATGATCATTCTCCTATAAAATGCGATTGGAGCGCCGCTTAGGCGGCTTACGCCGATTTCGCTAGCCCATTCGACCAACCGTTGTGATTGAAAGGCGGCACGGCAAGGCCTACGTGCCCTCCAATGGAAGCCACCATTCAGCTTTCCGATCAACGGCGCGTTGCTCTCACCGTCGTTGTGATGGGGGCAACGCTCATGCAGGTGCTTGACGCCACCATCGCCAACGTCGCGCTCCCGCATATGCAGGCTTCCCTGGGAGCTGCGCCGGACACGATATCGTGGGTTTTGACATCCTACATCATCGCGGCGGCTGTCGCGACGCCTGTCACCGGCTGGCTCGAGGCGCGCATCGGTCGACGTGCGCTCATGCTCGGGTCATTGATCGGATTCACGATTGCGTCGATCCTTTGCGGGCTGTCGACTTCGCTGACGATGATGGTTGGTTCGCGCCTTTTACAGGGCCTGTGCGGCGCGTTCATCAGCCCCCTCGGGCAGGCAATCATGCTCGACATTTTTCCACCCGAAGATCGGGCCAAAGCCTTGTCGATCTGGGGGATGGGTATAATGGTTGGACCGATACTTGGCCCGATCATCGGGGGCATTCTGACTGACGCCTATAATTGGCGGTGGGTCTTTTTCATCAATGTGCCCGTCGGCATTTTCGCTGTCTTTGGCATGATGGCAATGCTGCCGAAGACAAAGCTCAAGTCGGTTCCGTTTGACATGACGGGGTTTGCCTATCTCGCTCTGGCGCTCGGATCGATGCAACTGGTTTTGGATAGGGGCAGCCAGCAGGACTGGTTTAATTCGCTCGAGATTCTCATCGAAGCCGGGATAAGCATTTCGTTTTTCTGGATGTTTGCCGTTCATACCGCAACGTCGCCAAATTCCATTGTTCCACGCGCCCTTTTCCAGGACCGCAATTTTGTGCTGGCCAACATCTTCTTGCTGGGCGTTATGGGCGTGACGATGTCAGCGGCGGCGCTTCTCCCGCCCATGCTCCAGGGCCTTTACGGTTATGATACCACGGATGCCGGGCTACTGATCGTTCCGCGTGGAGCGGCCATGGTGGTTTCAATTTTCCTGGTCGGCCGTCTTGCATCCAAAATCGATGCGCGGCTGATGATCGGTACGGGCATGGTGCTGGCAGGCATAGCGCAGTGGGAAATGACCGGCTTTTCTCCGGATATGGATCGATGGCCGGTTATTTATACCGGTCTTGTGCAAGGGCTGGGCATAGGATTGGTGATCATGCCGTTGAACCTGCTCGCCTTTGCCACGATATCTTCGGAGTTGCGAACAAGCGCGGCGGCGGTATGGAATCTATGCCGGAATATCGGCGGATCGATTGCGATTGCAATTTTCTCGGCAATTTATGCACATAATATTCAGGTCAACCATTCCGATATTACTGGCAATCTGAGTGCGATACGCTATCCAATCCTTGAGGCCGGCCTCATGGAAAAACTTGGTGCGCAGGGCGCTGCCTTGCTTGCTTATGTCGATGCCGAGGTAAATCGACAGGCAATGCTGATTTCCTACCTCGACGACTTCTGGCTGATGTCGATTTTTTGTTTCATGCTGGTGCCGCTTACATTCTTGCTCCGTGGGAGCAAGACAGCCCCCAGTCCCGAAATGGCGGTGATGGAATAGGCTGACAAAACCGCCGTCGCCTTCTACGGAAGCGGTACGAAAGGAGGCGCGCATGAACGAAATCGACACAGAAGCCAGCGCGCCTGAAGTCCAGACGCCCCGCCCAAGCCACGACGGCGAGGATCGCCTGACTCCCGAGTTCGTGCAAGCTGTCATTGATCATGTCGAGGCAGGCGAGATCGAATCGGCTCGTGAGTTGGTTGAGCCTTTGCATCCGGCCGACATTGCCGACCTTTTCGAGCTGGCGCCCTCGGAAGCACGCGCCCCGCTGGCCGCAGCGCTTGCTGAATTGCTTGACGCCGACGTTCTGGCGGAAATGAACGAATGGGTCCGCGATGAACTGATCGACGCCCTTGCTCCTCATCAGGTCGCCGAAATTGCGACCCAGCTCGATACCGACGATGCGGTCGCGATCATCGAAGAACTCGATGCCGATGATCAGCGCGAGGTATTGCGCGCGCTCGCACCAGACGATCGTGCGGCGATCGAGGAAGCGCTTTCCTATCCCGAGGAATCCGCAGGTCGCCTCATGCAGCGCGATCTTATCGCGGTGCCCGAACATTGGCTGGTGGGCGATGTGCTTGGTTATCTTCGCCGTAATGAGGATCTGACCACGGATTTCTGGGAAGTCTTCGTGGTCGATCCCGCCCATAAGCCTGTCGGTACGTGCAAGTTGTCATGGATATTGCGGACACCAAGCGACATTGCGATCGCCGACGTCATGCAACGCGAACAGACCCTGATCCCGGTCGACATGGATCAGGAAGAAGTGGCGCTTCGCTTCCAGAAATATGCGCTGATCTCAGCAGCGGTGATCGATCAGTCCGGTCGCCTGGTCGGCATGATCACGGTGGACGACGTCGTCCACATTATCCAGGAAGAGGCGGGCGAGGACATCCTGCGGCTGTCAGGTGCAGGCGACGGCGACATCAACGAACCGATCGCGTCCACCGTGAAGACGCGTCTCACCTGGCTTGTCATCAATCTGGGCACGGCCGTGCTCGCTTCGTCCGTGGTCGGTCTGTTTCAGAATACGATTTCGCATCTGGTCGTGCTTGCGGTGCTCATGCCGATTGTTTCTGGCATGGGCGGCAATGCGGGAACACAAACCATGGCCGTCGCCGTGCGCGCGCTTGCCACCAATCAGCTGACGGCATCCAACACGGTACGCATCGTTATTCGTGAATTCCGCATAGCGATCGCCAATGGCCTGGCGCTCGGGGCCATAATCGGCGTGGGGGTCGGTACATTATTCAATTATCCAGCACTCGGCATGGTCATGGCGGCCGCCATGATCATCAACAATTTGATAGCGGGGCTTTCCGGTATCCTTATCCCCGTCACGCTCGATCGCCTTAAAGTGGATCCGGCCGTGTCATCCGCCGTTTTTGTGACCATGATGACTGACATCATGGGCTTCCTGTCATTTCTGGGATTGGCAAAACTGGCCGGGCTTTCCGGCTGATGTCACGCGCACTTGGAAGCGGCGGGCAATGCCCGCCACTTCGGTCTGTTAATCAGGTACTCAACGACATTTCACGCCATCATCGAGCGACTTGCCGAGCAAAGCACCGCCCGCCCCGCCGAGGATCGTTCCCAGCGTCTTGGAGCCGCCTGGCGCGATGGTATTACCGAGCACACCACCTGCCAAGCCTCCGACGATAAGGCCCGTTGTGCCGTCCTTGCGCTTGCAATAATAGCGTCCGTCGCCACCACGATACACGCGGTCATTTCGGCTCAGGCGCCGCTCGGAATAGCGCGAATTGTCCTGATAATAACGATCGGCATAATAATGATTGTCATGCTTATGGTGCTTGCGATGGCTATCTGCCAGTGCTGGCATGGCCGGAGTCAGCATAGCCGCAAGGCTCACCGCCAGAATGATACGCCGCATTGATTGTCTCCTTATGTTATGCGTCAGCACCGTAACGGTCGAAGGGCCAGTGTGTTGCATGCGACAGTGCGCTGTACCAATCGGGACATTCAGGATCACGAAGCCGGCGCAGAATCGTTCGCAATCGTTCTGAAATACTATTTCATGGCTGCCCGATCGCGGAGCAATGGGAGATGCGGCTTTAAAAACTGATGCGATTTACCGGGATCTGCGTGACTAGGCGAAAAGCATTGGCCCTACCATCATCCCAATTCCCACTACGCCGGCGAGAAAGATAATCGTGCGCAACATGGGCACGCCGGCCGCGTAAAGCGGAAGATAGATGATCCGGCAACCGAGCCAGAGCCACGCGCCGGTTGCCGTCGTGGCGCTGCCGAGCCCCGATACGGCGAGCATGAGCACGCTCGCCGCGGCGATTGGGAAGGTTTCGAAAAAGTTCGCCTGCGCGCGCACCAACCTTCCGGCAACTGGATCGGGCGGCGAGAGGGCTTCATCCCGCGCGCCCATATTCCATTTTACACCATATTGCTGCGTTTTTGCCTGCACTGCCGCAAATATGTGAACGAATGCCAAGACGCAGCCCCATGCAAGGACGGTTATTTCTGTCGTCATAACGCGTCTCCTCATGAGAGGCGCGCCGAGCCGAACTTGCGTCCGGTCAGCGCGCCCAGATCAGGGCGATTACGAAACCTTTCATAGGCTGGATCATCAATAATGCGAGTATTGCTGTCACAATCGGCCACCCGATCATCTGCGCGCCCATCGGCAGGGCGTATCGCATGTTAGCGGCGACGACGATCGGGACGAGCAGGTGGCCAAGCAGCAGGATGACGAGATAGGCCGGGAAGTCGTCTGCCCGCTGTATGGTCCAGTCACGACCGCAATGATCGCACGCCGCGACCGGCTTAAGAAATCGGCCAAATAACCTGCCCTTGCCGCAGGCCGGACAACGGCACATCACGCCACGCTTGAGCGCATCAGTCAGCTTCGGCGCAGTGGCCGCAGGCGAGTCATTTTCCATTGCCGCGCTTTAGCAGATGTTGGCATTTACACCACTACCGCCGTATCGCCGCCGCGATCATGCCGCAATCGCTTGGCATTTGCGGCCCGGGACGGTTAAGGACATCTGATGAGCACACGTGACGATATTGCAAGCAGGATCACGGCCCAGATCGAGCCGTTCAACAAGAAGCGCGTGGCGATTGCCGACGCCACCAGCTTTGCCAAGGATCTCGAATGGGACAGTCTGACAGTGATGGATTTCGTCGCCGCGATCGAGGACGAATTCGATATCATCATTACGATGAACATGCAGGCTGAGATCGACACCGTCGGTCAGCTCATCGACGCGGTGGCCAAGCTGCAATCCGCATGACTGACCTGTTTTCCAAGTTTGATCCGCTGATCGCGGAGCGGCAAGCCTTGCTCGATACGGGCGTGCGTGACCCCTACGGCATCGTGATGGATGAAGTGCTTTCGCCAACGGAAGCGCTGATCCAGGGTCGCCGCACCATTTTGCTCGGCACGTATAATTACATGGGCATGACCTTCGATCCGGACGTCGTCGCTGCGGGCAAGAAAGCGCTGGACGAATTCGGTTCCGGCACCACGGGCAGTCGCGTCTTGAACGGCACCTATCAGGGCCATAAGGAATGCGAAGAAGCGTTGAAGCTATTCTATGGCATGGATCATGCCATCGTCTTTTCGACGGGCTACCAGGCCAATCTGGGCATGATCTCTACCCTTGCGGGCAAGGGTGACTACATCATCCTCGACGCGGATAGCCATGCTTCGATCTATGACGGTTGTTGGTTGGGAAACGCGGAGGTCGTGCGCTTTCGCCACAACTCGGTCGATGATCTCGATAAACGGCTCGGCCGATTACCGCCCGAGGCTGGAAAGCTGGTCGTGCTTGAAGGCGTTTATTCGATGTTCGGCGACGTGGCACCCCTGCCCGAAATGGTGGCAGTTGCCAAAAAGCACAACGCCATGATCCTTTGCGACGAAGCACATGGCATGGGTTTTTTCGGCGAGCATGGTCGTGGGGTGTTCGAGGAAATGGGGTGTCAGGACGACGTCGATTTCGTCGTCGGCACCTTTTCCAAATCAGTAGGGACCGTCGGCGGCTTTTGTGTTTCGAACCACCCGAAGTTCGAGGTTTTGCGCCTGGTTTGTCGCCCCTATGTCTTTACCGCTTCGTTACCGCCAAGTGTTGTTGCGACCGCAGCGACATCTATTCGCAAGCTCATGCACGCTGGCGATAAACGCGCTCATCTTTGGAAGAATTCGCGGCGCCTGCATCAAGGTTTGCGCGATCTCGGTTTTAGGCTCGGTACGGAAACCGCGCAGTCCGCCATTATCGCCGTCATCCTGCCGGACATGGAGGCAACGGTCCATATGTGGCAGGCCCTGCTAGAGAGCGGCCTGTACGTGAATACCGCCCGCCCGCCCGCTACGCCCGCCGGCACATATTTGCTGCGCTGCTCGCTTTGCGCTGAACATAGCGACGAGCAGGTGGATGAAGTTCTCGCGATGTTCCAAGCGGCGGGCCGTGCAACGGGCTGTATCAACTGATTTGTCAGTTAGGCTTTTCTTAAGCATTAATTCAGTTTAATTGCGATCATGATGGCGGACGACGGCATCGAGATCATGGACGCAGAGGAATCTGCGGAAACATGGCGAAGGGGGCTCGCAGGCGCAATTGGCTTGATTGCGGGCGCGGTTTTGTTCGCCCTGGTTCTGCTGGTGGCTCATGGGAATTCGGAGCGTGATGCTGCGCAGGAACGGGAGCGGCGTAGCTACGATATTCTGATGATCGTGCGAGGGCTTGACTCCTCAATGGCGCGGGGCGAAGCGGCGCTGGGCCGTTTCGTCATCAATGGTAATCCCAAGACCGGCACGCTCTATTATGACGACTGGAAACAGGCGGGCCGCCAACTCAACCGCTTGGCTCAGCTCACAGCCGATAATCCTTTGCAATCGGCGCTCGTCAAGGAACTGAAGACAGCCTACGATCAGCGCAGCATAGAGCTTGCCGCACCTGCCACCCGCGCATTTTATAAGCAAGGCTGGGCGGCGCTTTCCCTTTTTGACCAGGCTGGAAAAAGCAAGTCGATCGCCCATGTTTCCAAAATATTGGACCGCTTAGAGGCAAACGAACGCGCTACCTTGGATTTGCGTTCGGATAGGGCCGATGATCGCGCCAATTGGACGAATTGGTTATCAAACGTGCTGTCGGGCATGGGGGTGCTGATCGGGATGAGCGCCTTGCTGCTCGGTTGGCTTGCCTTCAATGCTATACAACAACGAAGAATAGCATGGAACGACGCTGATATTGAGTCCGACCGTTCTGCGTATCTCCAGATCGCCGTGGGAGAACGTACCCGCGAACTGGTTCTGGTGAACGAAAAACTGCGTGAAGAGGCTGCCACGCGCATCGCCGCAGAAGCACAGCTACGGCAAATCCAGAAGATGGAGGCGGTGGGGCAGCTGACGGGTGGTATCGCGCACGATTTTAACAATATGCTCGCCGTGGTGGTTGGTTCACTTGATCTTGCCCGCCGTCGCTTGAACCGTGACGAGGAAGAAGCGCGGCGGCATATTGAAAATGCAATGGATGGCGCGAACCGTGCAGCATCCCTGACCCGCCGGCTGCTTTCCTTTGCCAGGCATGAGCCCCTTCTTCCGGAGGGCGTCGCCCCCGGCAAGCTTATCCGCGGCATGTCTGATCTGCTCGACCGCACATTAGGGGAACGCATCACGGTAACGACCCGCGGCTTCGATGCCGATTGGCAAGTTTGGGTGGACCCGCATCAGTTAGAAAATGCGATCCTCAACCTGGCGGTGAACGCCCGCGATGCCATGGATGGCGAAGGGGCGCTCACGATCGAATCCGACCAGCTTCGCCTGGGTGATGGAGAGGTCGGATCGCTCGCCGCTGGAGAATATATTCGTATCGCAGTCACGGATACGGGATGCGGAATGGATCAGGCGGTGCTCGAACGCGTGTTCGAGCCGTTCTTTACCACCAAGCCTGTCGGTAAAGGCACGGGTTTGGGTTTAAGCCAGGTTTTCGGCCTGGCGAGACAGTCGTCGGGGGAAGTGACCGTCCGTTCTGCGCCGGAAGAAGGCGCAACGGTTTCCATCTACCTTCCCCGCCATATCGCCAAATCACCGCGTCAGGCTAATGCCGTCGAACTCGTCGCGGTGGAAAATGCGCCGCTTACTGCTGCGCTGAACATCCTTGTCGTGGAAGATGACCAGCGTGTTCGCGCGGCCACCGTGGCGGCCCTTGAAGAGCTTGGCCATACACCGGTGCCGTGTACCGCCGGCGCCGACGCGCTCGAAATTCTCGAAACGCGGACAGATATTGGTCTTATCATTACCGACGTGGTCATGCCGGGCATGACAGGCCCCGAACTGATCAGTCAGGTTTCCACCCTGTATCCACATCTCGCCGTCTTGTTTGTCACCGGCTACGCGGGCGAAGCCGGTGATGCGGAAAGTTTCACCGGGCATGAAGTGCTGCGCAAGCCTTTCACGATCAACACGCTGGCTCTTTCGATCGCCGCTGCGCGTAATCGTCAGATCAATGTACCGCCCCTCCTCGCAACAGGCGGGGCAGCAGCGTAAGCGCACCGATAATCGGCCATCGTCTTTGCCAGGGCTTGATGACGATCGCGGCGCCTGCGTGACGATTTATCTTCCATGCGAGGTAATCGATGCCACCTGCGTACGTCAGGCTGGCCTTTACCAGTCGAAGGATGGTCAACGTCTTTCCCTCTATCTTCCGTCTTTTCCACGCCAACCGGGACTGCCGCCGCCGTGAAAATTCTACCGGTGCATCTAGGACAATGCCGGCTGCTGCCAGCGCAGGCGCAGTGAAGCGCTCATACCGCGCCGGTTCACTATCGACTACGGAAAGCGCACGACCGCTACGCTCGGCTCGCAGTTCCGCGCCATATGTCAAGGCAAATGATCCGCGCCAAAGCTCGAGTGGTGACACGACGTCGGGCAGCATGGGGCGTGCAGCCGAAAGCAGCGCCGGCGCGGCTTCACACACAGCGTCCAAAAGGCGCCTTCGGGCTGGCTCGTCCTTATACCAGACCAATCGGCTCGGCTGTGCGAAGCGCGCCCACACCGAAACGTTGCGCGTGCGCGAAGAGCAGAGACGGTCAAAATCGCTCTCGCTCAATACTGCGTATTTGGCCATGAGGCCCTTGAATTCGAATGGAAAGACGTTGGGCGGCAACAGACGGTTTAGGAGCGCCATCCAGCCAGCATCATAAGCGGCACGGTAATCCGAAACGACGAGGTAGAAATCCAGCATCAGCCCATCAAGTTCGGCCTGACGCAAGCAGGAGCCATAAAACAGCACGCCAGTCGATGCCGCGGCGTGCCGCTTTGCAATGGCGAGCGCCATGTCCTTGACGCGCGGGTCAACGGGTTGGCCCAGTTCGTCACATACCAAATTTGCAAGCGTAGCGACGCGTTCCGTCATAGCGTGCCGGACGTGATTTCGTTCAGGCCGCGAGCTTCAGGAAAGGCACTGGCGCGGTTGGCTTCAGAACAATCGGATTGCCCTCGGTCGCATGGAACAACTCACCGTCCAGAATTACGCTCGACCCGATGCTTTCGATGCGGATTTCGTCACCCCGCTTGACATGGATGCCTTTGGCGCCCTGGCTTGCGAGACGTCCCGATACACCGCCGATGATGGCGCGCAGCAAAGCGATGGGACTTTGATCGACCAGCATCAGTTTCAGGCCGCCCGGTGTCGCAAATTGCGGGCCGCTTCCGCTGCCAAGCAGCAATTTTTGCAACGTCGTCACGATCAGAAGGGCAAAACGGCCCTGAAGCTGTCCCTGCCGAATGAGCGACACCTTCACATGATTGGGACGCGGCGGCAGGAAGGCCGCCCGAATACCGAATATCAAGGATACGAATACGGCCAGAGCCGTCAGCACGTGGCTGAAGCCATTGGGCAGGCCGAGTGGATAAATCTTGTTGCGACAAAACAGAATCGAGTCTGCGAGTCCGGCCCCGCCAAGAAACATCCCGAGGACTGGACGGCTATTCGCGCTCCCATCTGAAAGCGCGATCAACTCACGCGTGACGAGATGATCGGACAGGTCGTTCCGTGCCAATTCCAATACCCGTTCCAGCGCTATCAGCGGATCACCAACGGCACCGAGATCCAGCGCAATAAGATTGGTCTTCCCATTTGGCAGCACGGCCACAGGCGGCGCCCATTCGCCAAAATGTTCGCCATGATAAAGTTCGGTGAGCGCTGCCTGCACGGTTCCGTCGCCGCCGTTGATCACAAGAACCTTGGGATCGACACGTGAAATCGTTCGGAGTGCTTCCCCGATCTGGTCGACATGTTCGACTTCGTAATGGAAGATGTCGCTATGTTGGGCGCAGAAGCTGCGGATGCGCGGCAGCAGCGAGCGGTTGCCCGTCGATTTTGGATTTGAAAGAAGAGCAACGCGCGCCATCGTTATCGGGTTTCGGCTTTGGGCAGCGGGCCGAATGAAAACAGACCCTGAAAATAATTCAGCACGACTGGTACGATCACGGGGCCATTGCCAATGGATACAGCGACCTTGGACACCGGCGGCTTATATTTGGAAACGACCTGGGAAAATGTGTAACGCGGGTTGCCGGACAGACCTCCGCCATCGCTCATTCCCGTTCCGCCATCGCTGTTCGCGTCGTGCCGTACATCGAATGCGTAAGAACCGGCAGCAGGCAGGGGTACGCACACATCCACTGGTCCGCTGGACGGGACGCGTTCCTCTATGCGTTCTATCATGCCGCGCTTGTCGAAAAGATAGGGCGTGCTTGTTGGAAAGGCGCGCACGCGCAGCGTTCCACTACGGGTCTTGAATCCGCTAACATGCACTATCGCCGCGGGTTTCCCCCCGCTGCTGCATATTGCGGTGTCGGGCCCAATCAGCGTCGCTTGCGCAGGCATCACAATTGCAATGCTCGCAAAAAGAACAGCCAACGGGCTACGCAACAGTTTCAACATGACCTCTCTTCTCCCGAGAGCTATAGCCCCTTCCGCAGGCGCGGTTGGAGCACACTAGCTCTCCTGTGCTGACAACATCGGCTGCCTTTGCGGCCAAAACATGGTCATGAGGCGTCCACAGTTGGGAATCGCGAATAATACGGATCGCTACATAGCCCGGTTGATTGCCGTTCCGTTGCTTGCAACGTTGGTAATCGCCGCGATGCTGCTGTTGCTCGACAAGATGTTACGCCTGTTCGATTTTGTTGCGTCGGAAGGCGGGCCGGTCAGTGTTGTCTGGCGGATGCTCGCGAATCTCATTCCCGAATATCTCTCGCTGGGTATCCCTATCGGGCTGATGCTTGGCATATTGCTGGCATTCAGGAAGCTGGCGCTCTCCTCTGAACTGGACGTTCTCCGCGGTGTCGGCATGAGCTACGGCCGGCTTCTTCGCGTTCCTTATATTTTTGCCATCGGCCTTGCGGTATTGAACCTGGCCATCGTTGGTTTCGTTCAGCCTTACGCCCGCTACGCCTATGAAGGGCTGCGCTTCGAACTGCGCTCAGGTGCGCTGGGCGCCTCGATTAAAGTGGGCGAATTCACGAAATTGGGCAAACGCATGACGCTGCGTGTCGAGCAGAGCCGGAATGGAGGGCGCGATCTGTCGGGCCTGTTCATCAAGGCGGATGGCAAGGATGGCAAAACGCTTGCTGTCACCGCCGCCCATGGCACGTTTATGGCGACCGATGATGCAGATACAATCATATTGCGTTTGTCCAATGGCGTTCTGGTCCACAATGCGCCGGGCTACCGCTCGCCTCGGGTTTTGAACTTCGTTGGCCACGATCTGCCGATCGACTTGCCGCGCACCGGCGCGTTTCGCCAGCGGGGAGGGCGCGATCTGGAACTGACGATGCCGGAACTTGCGATCGTTGCCCATCAGGCGGACACCAAGCCAAAGGTAAGAAGGCAGTATCGCGCTGAATTTCACTTCCGTCTCGTGGAGGTTGCGACCATGTTTCTTTTGCCGATGCTTGCGGTGGCGCTGGCAGTGCCGCCCAAAAGGTCAGCTTCGGCGCTCGGCGTGTTCCTTTCGATCGTGATGCTGGTGACCCAACACAAGATCAACGAATATGCCGAAAGTGTCGCCGCGCTCGGGAAAGTCGAACCCATATTGGCTCTGTGGCTGCCATTGCTGGTCTTTAGCGGGCTGGTCTGGTGGATGTATCATACATTGGCGCATGTTCCTGGGGGGCAACCGATCGGGGCGCTGGAACGCGCCGCCGCAAAGCTCGTCACCGTCGTTCGCAACTGGTTCCGGTTCGGGAAGTCGAAAGCGGAGGCGACGGCATGAACGTTCGCTTCTTCGCCTCGCGCACGATTACCTGGTATATGGCACGCATCTTTCTTGTTCGCTTTGCGGCTGTGCTTTCTGCTCTGGTGATTGTTCTGCTAGCGCTCGATCTGCTGGGCGAATCCGGCGAAATCCTCGCCTATCCCGGCAATGGCGAGCCGCAAATCTGGCAATATGCAGCGTTGCGCGCGCCGCAAATCATCGCGCGTTTTTTGCCATTTTCCGCTTTGCTGGCCACACTCATCACACTTGCGACGCTAAATCAGCATAGCGAGATCATATCGATGAAGGCGGCGGGCGTTTCCGCGCACCAGATCCTTGCTCCGCTTATCCTGGCCAGCATCGGGGTGGCAGTCTTGTCATTCTGGTTTAACGATCGCGTCGTTACGCGGGCCACGGTAACGCTCGATGCTTGGCAGGCCGTGGATTATGGCCATGTGGTCAGGCAACGCGGGATCAAAATGAACGTTTGGGTCCGGCAAGGCGATGACCTCATCCACGTAAACTTGGTTTCAGGCCGACGCGAGACGACCCGTCTCCAGGGCGTTACAATTTATGACCGTGACGGGGGTGAGCTGATCAAGATTGTAAACGCCGGAGAGGCTTCACAGGCAAGGGGCGGCTGGTTATTAAAAAATGCCGACGTCTTCGATGTTGCCCGCGGCCAGCAGCGGAAGGTTCCCGAATATCTGACCGCTCAAGGGGTGATGTCCGATCGATTTACGTTGTCGGATGTCGATGCCGATGAACTTTCCTTCGGCGCACTTCGGGCGGCAATCAGCGACTTAACTGCCGCGGGAAGACCGACAAACGCCTTGGAGTCTGGCCTCTGGCACAAGCTGGCAGGGCCCATGTCGGCAATATTGATGCCTCTACTTGCGGGCGTCGCGGCTTTTGGCACGGCGCGGTCGGGGCAATTATTTGTCCGGGCCGTGATCGGCATGGGCCTTGGTTTTCTTTACTTTGTTGCCGACAATTTCGCCTTGGCCATGGGCAATTTGGGCGCTTATCCGCCAATGCTTGCGGCGTGGGCGCCATTCGCGCTGTTCCTTATGATCGGCGAGATGGTGCTCATTCGCACCGAGGAATAATGTCCAAGATTTCGTCGCAAAGTCGCCGCATTGCTCCTACATAGCTGCCGCCTGGACATTAAGGATTATTTCGTGAAGACCAGTTCATCCCTGCGCGGAGCCTTTTGGAATCGCTCGCATCATCTCGACCGCATGACTTTGCGCGAGTTGGTTGTGGCCTATTTTCAATATCCGGCCATCATTGCCTATCTGGTATTTGGAGCGGCCGCTGTCGGGGCGTGGTTCCACTATCCCGCATCTTTGCTGGAGACTGCGGCTTCGGTGGCGGCGGCAATGATGGTCTATCCGCTGGCCTGGTACTGCATCCATCGTTGGATTCTGCACAGCCGATGGATGTTCAAGGTGCCAATGCTGGCATCGACATGGAAGCGGATCCACTACGATCATCATCAGGACCCCAATCATCTCGAAGTGCTCTTCGGGGCATTGCCGTCCACGTTGCCGACAATTGCGATTGCGACGGCGCCTGTGGGGTTTGCAATCGGCGGGGTTGGCGGCGCGCTGGCGGCGTTCGCAACAGGCCTTTTCACGACGGCTTTCTATGAATTTTGCCATTGCATTCAACATCTGGCTTACAAGCCGAAAAGTCCTTTTCTCGCGGCGATGAAAGCGCGTCACATGGCTCATCATTTCCATGACGAGACCGGCAATTTCGGGATTACCAGCTTTTTCTGGGATAAGCTCTTTGGCACATTTTATGAACGGCCGGATCGCAAACTGAAAAGCCCTACGGTCTTCAATCTGGGTTATACGTCGGACGTCGCGGAACGCTATCCGTGGGTAGCCGAACTCTCTGGTGGTGTTGCAACCGGTCATCCGCGCCAGCGCGCCCAGGATTGACCTGTTCCATGACGGTAACGATCCGCCGGGTTAATACGCAGCGCGACCGCAAAGCCTTTATCGACCTGGCCTATCGTCTCAACGCGGCTGATCCAAACTGGATTCCGCCGCTGCGTATGGAGGCGATGGAACTGATTACGCCGGGCAAGAATCCGTTTTACGAACACGCCGAGCAACAGCTTTATCTGGCAGAACGTGGCGGCGTGATCGTGGGTCGCATTTCGGCTCATATCGACCATCTGTTGTTGACCATGCAGCCCGAGCAGGGTGGCGGCCCCGGCGTTGGGAATTGGGGCATGCTCGAAGCGACCGATGAAGAAGTAGCGAAGGCCCTGGTGTCTGCCGCAGAGGATTGGTTGCGCGGCAAGAAAATGACAACCGCATTGGCGCCGATCAGTTGTTCGATTTGGGAAGAGCCAGGCCTGCTTGTCAAAGGTCATGATCATCCGCCGACAGTGCTGATGGGACACCATAATTCGGCATATCAGGCCTGGATCGAGCCGTTGGGCTACAAGGGCGTCAAGGATCTGCTGACCTACGAACTCGATATTACGCAGCAATTCCCGCCGCTCGTGCAGCGGATCGTTTCGTCAGGCGAGCGTAATCCGCGTATCCGCATCCGGAAGGTCGACAAACGGCATTTTGATCAGGAAGCCGCGCTCATCCTTTCGATCCTCAACGATGCCTGGTCTGATAATTGGGGCTTTGTGCCGATCACCGCGAGTGAAATAGCCTATACTGGCAAGAAACTGAAACCAATCGTGTTTGAAGATCTCATTAGAGTGGCGGAGGTTGAGGGGGAGCCGGTCGCTTTTATGATGACGTTGCCGGACCTCAATGAAATGACAGCTGATCTCAATGGATCACTGTTCCCGTTTGGCTTTGCAAAACTGTTGTGGCGGCTCCGTCGCCCAAAGGTTCGGACGATGCGTGTTCCGCTTATGGGCGTTGTCAAACGCCTTCAGGCGACCCGCCTCGCGAGCCAGCTCGCCTTCATGATGATCGAATATATCCGCGTTGATTCCGTCAAGAAGTATGGCGCCACCCGTGGAGAGATCGGATGGATTCTGGAAGATAACCAAGGCATGCGCTCCATTGCGGAGACGATCGATAGCCGCATTAACAAAGTATACAGGCTATACGAACGGGCCTTGTAAGGCGCCTTCTATGATATAGGCATGAACACGAGGCGGTTTAATTTTCGTTAACCAAGACGCGTTACACGGACATATGGGCCGGAATAGCAATCAATGTTGGTGGAACAGCGTTCCGCTTTTCTGGGCTTTATTGATCGTTTCGGCGATTCCGCTGCTTTATCCGGCCATACCGCCTTTGCTCGACCTGCCCGGCCACATTGGCCGATTTCGTGTGCAGCTCGATATCGATAAATCTCCCTATCTTGCCCAATGGTACAGCTTCCGCTGGGCATTGTTTGGTAATCTGGGCACCGATTTGCTTATCATACCGGTTGCGAAGATTTTCGGGCTGGAAATGGGGGTGAAGCTGATCGTGATCGCCATCCCCCCTTTGACAGCGGCCGGCATGCTGTGGTTGGCACGGGAAATTCACGGCAGAATTCCGCCGACGGCGTTTTTTGCATTACCGCTGATATATTGTTCGGCGTTCCAGTTCGGATTCGTGAACTATGTTCTTGCGATTGCGCTGATGCTGCACGCATTGGCGCTGTGGCTGCGCATGGCGCGCAAGGACAAAACGAGGCTCCGCGCTGTCGTTTTCGTGCCGATTGCTTTTGTTATCTGGCTTTGCCACAGCGTTGCATGGGGCATGTTCGGCCTGATCATTTTTGCGCTGGAATTTACGCAAAGCATTAAAGCTAATGATGGTTGGGTGACGGCTATCCGTCGTGCGGCAATCGCGTGTTTGCCGCTGGCGCTACCTGCATTGCTCATGATCGATTGGTGGACCTATCGATCCAACGGCGAGAGTGCGATGTTTGGCCTGTGGCAGGTCAAACTGACGCACATCGTCAACATATTGCGGAACGATTGGCGTAATCTCGATCTTGAGAGCGCGCTCCTCCTTTACACGATGGTTCTTTTGGCCGTGCGGGGGATCGGCTTCCGCTTGGACACCCGGCTCGGTGTCGCCGCTCTTCTCCTGTTTGTCGTGTTCCTGATCATGCCCGGCATAGTGATGAGCGTCGATTATGCTGATATGCGAATACTGCCCTATGCTGTGATGCTGGCGATCCTCGCGATTACACCCATCACCCCAAGCAAAAAATGGCAGACCGCTATCGCGATTTCCGGTCTGTTGTTCTTTGCTGTGCGCATAGCGGTGCAGACCTGGACTTATTGGCATCTGGACGGACAATGGAAAGCACAGCTCGTCGCGCTTGATCATGTCGAAAGGGGTGCGCGAATTTTCACACTTACGACCGCCGCCTGCCCGAGTTCGTGGGAAGGCACCAGAATGGATCATCTGGGTGAAATGGCCATGGCGCGCCGCGACGCATTTGTAAACGGGCACTGGCCGATGCCCGGCGCGCGGCTGCTCAGCATCCACTATGATGCTACGCTGGGATTCCAGTACGCACCTTCCCAGATAGTGCGGCCGGAAGGTTGTCCGGAAACCAAATATTATTCGCTGCCGAAGATTTTGCGCGTCTTGCCGCGTGAGGCTTTTGACTATCTCTGGTTGATCGACCTCCCAAGAAACAAACAGTTTAATGATCCTGGGATGACTCTCGTGTGGCAGGGAAACCGCGGGGCACTCTATCGGATCAAGCACAAGTCCCAAATCCTAACCGCCTCTTAATTCTTTTTCTTCATGAAGCGCGTAATGGATCGGCGCGGAGCACTCGGCATGGGATGGCCTAAGGCAGAAGAGACACCGAAATTCAGCCTCGTTATTCCTCTCTATAATGAGGAGGCGGTGTTGCATCTGCTGTTTCAGCGGCTCGACTCGCTCATGGCTAAGATCGATGGCAGCACCGAAGTCGTGCTGGTAGATGACGGCAGCCGCGATGCGTCTGGCGTGCTCGCTGCGGAGCGCGCGCGCCGCGATCCACGCTACCGCTATGTGGCTCTTTCCCGCAATTTTGGACATCAGCTTGCAATAACCGCCGGCATGGAACGTGCGCGGGGTGAAGCAATCATCGTGATGGATGCGGATCTTCAGGATCCACCGGAAGTCGTGCTTGAATTGATCGCGCAATGGGAGGCAGGCCACCAGATCGTGCACGCCCGTCGCCGCAGTCGTGCCGGCGAAACGCGTTTAAAAAAATGGACCGCGAGCCTATTTTACCGCGGCCTCCGCATGCTGTCAGATGTCGATATTCCAGCCGACGTCGGCGACTTCCGCCTGATCGACCGGTCGGTTGCAGAGACGTTCCGCGCTATGCCGGAGCGGGATCGCTATGTCCGCGGCATGTTTGGCTGGATGGGATATCGCCAGACGATCGTCGAATTCGACCGTGATGAGCGGGCGGGTGGCGAAACGAAATACAACTGGGCGCGCATGATGCGCCTTGCGGTGGATGGTCTTATCGGTTTTTCCGACGTGCCTTTGCGTCTGGTCCTGTGGATGGGTGCGATCGTTTCGCTCAGCGCCCTGCTCTACGGCCTGTATGTGCTGGGTATGGCGCTGGCAGAAGTCCGGCTTGTTAGCGGCTGGGCGTCGCTGGCAGTGTTGACCTCTCTCCTATCGGGCATCAATCTCCTAATGACCGGCATAGTCGGCGTCTATGTAGGCCGGACGCACCGGGAGGTGAAGCAGCGGCCCCTTTACATCGTGGCGCGTGATACCGGTGAATCCACCCGGTTAGGCATGTCCGCTGCGTCGGCCATTCCGGCTGCAGCGGAATAAGATTATGCCGCTTTGGCGCGCGAAGCGCGCTTGCGCTCGTGCGGATCGAGATGGCGCTTGCGCAGCCGGATCGACTTCGGCGTGACTTCTACGAGCTCATCGTCGTCGATATAGGCGATGGCCTGTTCAAGCGTCATCCGTTTGGGTGGCGTCAACCGGATCGCATCATCCTTGCCGCCTGATGCGCGGAAGTTCGTAAGCTGCTTCGCTTTCATCGGATTGACCTCAAGATCATCCGTCTTGGCATTCTCGCCTATTACCATACCCTCATAGAGGGCCTCGCCGTGGCTGACGAACAGGATGCCGCGCTCTTCCAGCGGACCCAGCGCATAGCTGTTGGCCTCACCAGCACCATTACTGATCAGGACGCCATTCTTCCGGCCTTCAATGTTGCCTTTATGAGGCCCGTATTTTTCAAACAGCCGATTCATGATTCCGGTACCGCGCGTATCGGACAGGAATTCGCCATGATAGCCGATCAAGCCACGCGAAGGTGCCGAAAAGGTAATACGCGTCTTGCCACCTCCGGACGGACGCATATCGGTCAGTTCGGCTTTGCGCAGGTTCATTTTCTCGACGACCGTGCCTGAATATTCCTCGTCCACATCAATGACGACGGTCTCGTACGGCTCGGTCTTCTTGCCCTCATCGTCCTCGCGAAACAATACACGAGGACGGCTGATACCCAACTCGAAACCTTCGCGACGCATGGTTTCAATCAGGACGCCAAGCTGGAGTTCGCCGCGGCCGGCGACTTCATAGCTGTCCTTGTCGGCGCTTTCGGTCACCTTGATCGCGACATTGCTTTCCGCCTCGCGGAACAGACGATCACGGATCATGCGGCTCGTGACCTTGGTGCCTTCGCGGCCGGCCATGGGGCTGTCATTGACGGCGAAGCGCATCGAAAGGGTTGGCGGATCGATCGGCTGCGCATGCAGCGGTTCGGAAACGCCTAGATCGGCGATCGTGTTTGCGACGGTTGCGGTCGTCAGACCGGCAATCGAGATGATGTCGCCGGCGTTGGCTTCTTCAACCGGTACCCGCTCCAGTCCACGGAACGCCATGATCTTGGAAGCACGGCCGGTCTCGACCACATTGCCGTCAGGATCGAGCGCATGGATGGGCATGTTGGTCTTGACCGAACCCGAGAAGACCAGACCCGTCAGGATGCGGCCCAGGAAGTTGTCGCGGTCTAACAGCGTCACGAGGAACTTGAAGGGACCGTTTGGATCGGCTGACGGTGCTGGAACATGATCGACGATCTTCTGAAACAACGGATTCAACGTACCCGAGCGCGCCTGCGCGTCCTCGCTCGCATAACCGTTGCGGCCTGAAGCAAAGAGAACCGGAAAATCGAGCTGTTCGTCGGAAGCGTCGAGGCTGACAAAAAGATCGAACACTTCATCGAGCACTTCCTGGGTCCGCTCGTCAGGCCGATCGATCTTGTTGACGACGACGATCGGACGAAGCCCGAGAGCGAGCGCCTTACCCGTCACAAACTTCGTCTGTGGCATTGCGCCCTCGGAGCTGTCGACCAGCAGTATAACGCCGTCGACCATCGAGAGGATACGCTCCACCTCGCCGCCGAAATCAGCGTGGCCTGGCGTGTCGACGATGTTGATCCGCGTGCCCTCCCACTCAATCGAAGTACATTTGGCAAGGATCGTAATCCCACGTTCCTTTTCGAGATCGTTGGAATCCATGGCGCGTTCTTCGATGCGCTGGTTGTCACGGAAAGTGCCGGACTGACGAAAGAGCTGGTCCACCAGCGTGGTTTTGCCATGATCGACATGCGCGATGATGGCCACGTTCCTGAGGTTCATGGTCTCAAATTTCCTGAATTTCTGCGATATTTGGCCGCGCCCATAGCCTATGTGCGGCGGAGCAACAAGCCCGACAGCGGGGAAATGCTCGATAATTTGAGGAGAAGGACGAAACCGGCCTTCTCTTTCCTTGCTGAAACTCTCAGGTCGCCCGCGCCACCAACTATGGCATCAATTGCATAGCCGATCAGCGCGCGCTCAGTAGTACTACCGGACTTTTGCCGGGAGCTCGCGGCCGCCAATTATGGACTCATAAGCCGGGCGCCCATCGTAAATACATTAGATTTACCGAATCGGACGGCGGACCGGCGCGTCTCGGGCTCCGTCGGAGGCTTGCTTTCAGCCCTTCAGTTGTCCGGTCGCGGTACTGCCACGGGTTAGGCCCGTCGCTCCTGTTGCGGTCAGGAACATTTCTCCACCCGCTGCGGCCGCGTTCGGACCCACGTTGCGGAAAAGGCATGCGCGAATTGTTTCGGGAACGTCGCCCACAGGTATAATTGGATTTCGCAGGGTCAGTTCTTCGCAATGGGCTTCATCGGCTTCCCTGTCACCGGACAGATCTCCGATACGTTCCAACAAAATAGGGACGGTTGCCGGCGTTCTGCCCGGATTCAGCGCAGCCATCAGCAAGATGCCTTCCAACACTTCCGCTTTTGGCAACGGGACGCCGCGAAAGATCAGAAAAAGGGGCGTCTGGCCGACGGCATCATGCAGGATGACGAACGCGTTGCCTTCTCCGAGCATCATCCATCCGTCGAACCGAAGTCCGGCGCCGCCCATTAAGATTTCCAACAGGCCGCATTCATGTAGCCGTATCATTCCGTGATCCTGGAAAACCACGTCCGGCATCAATAGGGACGCACGCCACGTCTTCCAAAAACCCTCATATGCCTTGCCGCGCCCGGCTGTAGTAACCTTTGAGAGATCGACGAACGGCAACGGCAGGCCGCTCGGTTCCTGCGGGGGACGTTCATCCCGGATTGATGCCGGATCGACGCCGAGAAGGCGCGCAAAGGCGGATTGCTCACGGTTCCAGTCGAGTGAAGTGAAGGTGGGGAAACGATCCGCTACCACCCCCGTAATCCGCGAGAGATTATGATCCGACGGATGAACCGCTCCGGAAGCCCAGCGTCCGACCAGAGACTTGTCCACGCCGATGATGCTCGCGAGTTTTCCGCGGCTGATGGAGAGCGCTCCAAGCGCCAGGCGAAACTTTGCCGCAAAATGGATCGTGGTTTGCACCGGCGCACATTCTTCATAATGCAACGAAATGCAAGGGTTGCAAACAGGTTGCATTTTGTTGTGCCTTGCGATGTACCTTCCCGAGCGGAAGACGCAAGGGCAAAGAAGTGCGCGGAGGATGCTTTATCACTCCGCGTAAAATTGTCGCTTATGCGTCTATTGTGCAGGTTTTTTTGCTTTATCATCTGACGAAAGCACCCCGCCGCCAACCAGATCGCCCGGGCATTCACGCCCGCCCTGTCTGACCGTCGCCGGGGTGCTTCGTTATACCGGCCCTATGATCGTATTGGCCGACACAATTTGCCTCGGTAATCAGTTTGCGAAAGCGAGTTTCGTCGTCCGGCGGCGCATGGCTCCGCCGATCAGGCCGAAACCGACGATCATCATGGCCCAGTTTGCTGGTTCAGGCACGGCCCTCGTGACCGTGACATCGTCGAACTCAAAAGCGTTCTGACTGGACGAGTCGAAGCGCAGGCCCGTCACCTTATCCTGATCCGCGCCAGTGAATGTCAGGGTGATCAGGCGATTGGAGTTGGGCGAGGTTTGATTTCCGTTTGCGGGTTTGATGTCGTAATCGCCGCCATGGACCGCTACGCCCGTACCCAGGATGTCGAGCGTATTATACGTATCGACCGATCCCCACAGGAACGTGATCTGCGAGATTTTTCCGAAATCGGAAAGATCAAGCGTGGCCCATTTTTGTGCATTGCCCGGTCCCACCGCGCCATAGCCGCCGGTGCTGCCCCATGGCTGGGCTCGCGCGCCGGTCGAATCGGTGTAGATCGTGCCGGAATAATAGGAATTGGTGGAAAAATCGAAAGTCGGCGTTCCTGAATAGGATGGAGAGCCAGGCATGCTCGAAATATCAACGGCAGCATTCGCCGGAGCAATAACCGCAATCGACAGAGCGAGGGCGAGATGGGACTTGTTAAGCATTTTCTACTCCAGCAACTAAAGTACGTCACCAAAGCATAAGCAGAAACTGTGCCAATCTATTAAAACTCACGTAATTACTAGAAGCGCTAACGGATTACATAAGGTTAATGTAAGATATATCGACAAGACACTGTTAATACTAATCAATTTAATAATCTTTATTTGCTATATGAGGTTCTTGACGGAGCAAGTGGCAATTAGCACAATGCATGAGCGGGCTAGAATGTCGTGATGATCTGGCCCCTCCGGAGCCGCGTCATGTCCCAAATATCCCTTTCCCTGGCTTTGGCAGCAATTATTGGCTCGACTGCGGTTGCTGCCGAACCCGCAAAGCAAACGACAACCGGTGGTTCGGAAATGAGCGTGGGTTTCACGCCACCGCCCAAGCCGCCCGAAGCGCACCACCACCATCACTGGACGCGTGAAGAACAATTGCTGGATGCACGCCGGCGCCTCGACCAAGGGCAGTCGCTTCCGCGCTGTCAGCAGGATCGCCTGCTGACCGACACCACGCCGTGCGATTCAGCTATCCGTCCTGGAGGCTGATCGTTTTCTGAGTGGGGGTGCTGGATGCCCCGTGAGGATTCGAACCTCAATTAACGGAGTCAGAGTCCGTAGTCTTACCTTTAGACGACGGGGCAGCAGCAGTGCCGCGCGAAATAGGTTGCGGGGCCGATGCTGTCAACGCTCCCGAAAGGCCGTGGCGCGTGCTCTTGCTCCGCCCTGCATGAATCGATAGTCTGCACTCAAGTTCCGGAAGCACAGGCTTGCCGGCGAAATAAGAGTGACGTTTCGATGGCGCATAGCCCCGCAGCGGCAGCGCCGCCCCGCCAGTCGGCCGGGCGCGTGGCATTGCCTACGTCTTCGCAGAGGACTGCACACCATCGCTATGCAGCGCTCGATCTGGGCACGAATAACTGCCGCCTCCTCATCGCCCGCCCTGCCAATGACGGTTTTGTCGTCGTCGATGCGTTCTCCCGGATCGTGCGGTTGGGCGAAGGCCTGGCATCGACCGGTCGGTTGAGTGATGCGGCGATGGATCGGGCGCTAAGCGCACTTTCGATCTGCGCGGAAAAGCTGCGCCGCCGCAATGTAACACTTGTTCGCTCGGTTGCGACGGAAGCCTGTCGCCGTGCTGCCAACGGACGGGAATTCGCGCGGCGCGTCTACGCGGAAACCGGCATTGCGCTGGAGATCATATCTGCGGAGCAGGAGGCGAAACTTGCCGTGCTCGGCTGCCATGCCTTGCTCGAGCCAGGAAGCGGGCGCGCCCTGATATTCGACATCGGCGGCGGGTCGACCGAATTGGTGCTGATCGAAACGGACGGAAACGGCGGCATCCCGCATGTGCTTGACTGGAACAGCGCCCCTTGGGGCGTAGTCTCTCTTACCGAAAGCGGACCCGTCGATCAGGATGACCCAGAGGCCCGAATAACCGCCTATCGCGTGATGCGCGAGCGCGTAGCGGAGGCTTTCCGGCCGTTTTCCGCGCGATTGGCGGATCGCGGGGAATTGCCGGGACGGCTGCTCGGCACCAGCGGCACGGTCACGACATTGGCAAGCGTCCATCTCGATTTGCCGCGATATGATCGCCGTGCCGTGGACGGGCTGGTGGTGCCCTCTGCTTCCATGCGCGCGATCAGTGGGCGGCTGGCGGAAATGTCGGTGGCCGAGCGCATTCGTCTCCCTTGCATCGGGCAGGAACGGGCAGATCTCGTAGTGGCCGGTTGCGCGATATTGGAGGCCATTCTGGATCTTTGGCCCGCCGAACGGCTTGGCGTCGCCGATCGCGGTATTCGCGAAGGGATATTGCGTTCGCTCATGGCGCGCGATGGTCATCCTGCATGAGCCGTGGCGGTTCCGGCGGGCACCAGCGTGTCCGCACTGCGCGGGGGCGCACGGCGGCTTCTACTCGCTGGCTTGAGCGGCAGCTCAATGATCCTTACGTCCGCCGCGCCCGGGCGGAAGGCTATCGTTCGCGTGCCGCATACAAGCTGCTTGAACTGGACGAACGCTTTGGCCTGCTGCGGAATGTCCAGCGTGTAGTGGATCTGGGCGTTGCGCCGGGCGGGTGGGCGCAGGTCGTGAAACGACGGCTTCCGAAGGCATCCGTGGTTGGCATCGATCTGTTGCCGACAGACCCGATCGATGGCGTAACCCTGATCGAGATGGATTTCATGGACGAAGCGGCCCCAGGGCATCTCGCGGATGCGCTGGGCGGCCAGGCCGATCTCGTTCTTTCCGATATGGCGGCGAACACGGTCGGCCATACCCAGACCGATCATCTGCGCACGATGGCGCTGGTGGAGGCAGCCGCGTATTTCGCGGGCGACGTGCTCCGCCCGGGCGGCGGTTTCGTCGCAAAGGTGCTTGCGGGCGGGGCGGATAATGATCTGGTCGCGTTGCTGAAACGCATGTTCACGACCGTGAAACACGCCAAGCCGCCTGCGAGCCGGAAGGAAAGTTCCGAATGGTACGTGATTGCCCAAGGCTTCAAGGGTCCGGTCAAGGACTAGAAAAATTTCTTCGGCGGGTCACGAATAACGGTCCTGAAACGTCAACAGCACGAACGCCACGCGCGGCTTCATGATGGAGACTGAAAATGAACGCTTCCGCTGCACTTCAATACGAACAAATGGTGGGCCGATTTTTCCTGGAATCTCATCGACCTCAATGGGGGCCGCGGCGCGATCCTGAGCCAGGACGGGAGGCCGATTCTCACGATATCCTTTGCTTATGACGATTTGGGGCGTGCCGCGGATATTTTCATCATGCGCAATCCCGACAAGCTCGGCCGGCTGGATCCAGCGTTTATTCTATAGAACTGCCAAGTCCGAGATTGTAAGCTATTCCCGCAGGGTCCGTAGGGCTGCTCCCGCCGCGAATGGCGCGCCGGCGAGCAGGAGCAATGAAACCGCAGCCAAGAGCTTGATCGCGCCCGTGCCTTGGGGTGCCAGACTGCCTGCTGCGAAGATCAATACGGGAATCGCGAGCGGCAACATCAGCAATCCGGCGAGGGCCGCGCTGCTCCGCAATCCGGCTGTCAAAGCAGAGGTCGCGAAGGACAGAGCGGCGAGGCCGGGGGTACTGATCAGCAAGCTCAGTTCGATGCGCACAATCACTTCATTCTCAAGTTTCAACAGCGCGGCGGCGGGTATCGCCGCGACCATCAATGGCGGGCAGAAGCTAAGCCAGTGAGCGACGATCTTGGCGGCGGCTACGATCTCGTCGGCCATTCCGCGCACGGCATATTGTTCAAGGATGCCTGCTTCCACGTCCGGCAACACCAGCCGGTCCACGGGCAGCAGTGCCGCCAGCAAGGCTGCAACGCATAACAATCCGCCGCCGGTGCGATTCAACACCACCGCGTCCGGGCCGACGGCGAAGGGATAAAGGGTTGCTACCAGCAAAAAGAATATGACGGGTAGCAACGCCCCGCCATGTCCGAATGCGATGCGAAGATCGCGCATGATGATCGCGGCGAGCGGCTTCACTGAAGGGTATCCAGATCGATCGCTATGGCGTTATCGATGCCCAGGGCCTGGTGGGTTGCCACCAGTGCGATTCCGCCGCCCTGTCGATGGTCTGCGACGATTGCCTCCAGCCTGGCCAAGGCTGTGCTATCGAGTCCGTTTCCGGGTTCGTCCAACACCCATATTGGTGCACCGCTGGCTATCACGCGTGCAAGCCCAGCCCGGCGGCGCTGTCCGGTGGAAAGCATGCGGACCGGTACTTCAGTTAGTCCGGCGACATCCATCGCTTCAAGGGCCGCAGTCGCTGTTTTTTCCTCACGTCCGTCGATCTTTGACCAGTATGCCAACGCCCGCCCCAGCGGCAGGTGGCTGTCCAACGCCGCTTGCTCGCTAAGCCAGGCGATCCGCCCGCCGCTTCCAACCGTTCCTTGCCACGGCTTCAGCAGCCCGGCCGCAATCCTCAGAAGACTGGACTTCCCGGCGCCGTTCGCGCCGCGAACGATTGCGGCATTGCCCGCCTTCAAGGTGAAGCTCATGTTTTCGAAAAGCAGCCGATCGCCGCGCAGGCAGGCAATTTGTCTGAACTCCAGCTGCGCTGCCGTCATTCGGCTTCGGCTTCCAGCGCGTGCATGTCCTCGTCCGACAGGCCGAAATGATGGCCGACTTCATGGATCATGACGTGGGCGATCAGCGCCTCAAGACTTTCGCCAGATTCCACCCATTCATCCAGTAACGGACGACGATAAAGGTGAATGATGTCCGGCAGCGTGCCGGAATCCATTAGTGATTTTTCGCCTATCGGCCGCCCGGTATAAAGTCCGCTGAGCGCAAAGGGGTCATCGATATTCAGTTCGTCAAGCACAGCTTTTTCGGCGAACTCTGCGATACGAAAAACGATGTCATCCAGTACCGGCCCAAAGCTTTGTCGCAGTCGCGCGAGAACCGCGCGCGCGATAGTCTCGATCGTGGCGATATCGGGCGCAAGGATGGGGGATGTGGCCATGGCAAACTGCCATAAGCCGGAACGGACGCCGGGTTCAAATGATCAAATGGACAGTTTGGCGGTTATACGCAGATCTCGGCCTGAAAGTGGCGCATAGTCCTTAAGGAAGCTGGCGTGGCGGCGCGCGCTCACATCGAAGATATTGTTGGCAGACAGCGCGAAGCTGACGCGTCCGGCCTCTCCCCAGGGACGCAGATTTGCCGACACGTTGACGAGGGTAAAGCCATCCGTGGCGCTTTCGACGGGCGAAAGGCGCTTTTGGGCATCAGTCCATTCCACTTCGATGCGGCCATCGGCTTTTTCGGTGTGCGCTTCCAGTCCACCCAACAGACGCAGAGGCGGGATGCGCGGGGCAGGGCCATAGCCGAGGATCGTGGCATGGATATAGTCGGCAAGACCATCCGCTCGTAATTCAACCGCCCCGATCTTCGCGAGGGTAACGTCGCCTTGCACTTCGAACCCGTAATATCGGGCTTTGGCCTGGAAGGATTGGTAAACCGGCAGGCCGTCCTCGATCGCGCCGATCTGATCCTCGTAGATGAAGTTGTTGAACCAGTTGTGATAGACCGAGGCTTCGATGTTGTAGCCTTGACCCTTGCCATGCAGAATGGCCTCGACGCCCCAGCTCTGCTCGGTTTTGAAATCCGGATTGCCGATTTCGAATGCCTCGGTTCCTGCGTGCGGTCCATTGGCGAACAGTTCTTCCGCCGAAGGTGCCCGTACCGTGCGCGAAACATTCGCGCCGATCCGCCAGCTATCGGCAAAGCCATAGGATGCGCCGCCAGAGGCGGAAACACTGTTGAAGGTTCGTCCGCCACCGAAGAACTGCGACTGGTCGGTGTCCGGATCGGCAGACAGCCTGGTCCGCTCGTAGCGCGCCCCAGCCTCCGCCTTGAAGGCTCCTAAATCAAGCTGCTGGAGCGTGAAGACGCCAAATTGCTGGGTGCTGTTTTTGGGAAGAAAAGCCTCTTCACCGACAACATTGAAGTCACGCGAGAAATACTGGACGCCGCTTGAGCCTTTCCAGGCGCCGTGATCGGCTTGAACCAGTTCGACGCGGCCTTCCAGACCATGATTGTAGAAGGCGGTCCCAATCGATCCGTCTTCTTCCAGTTCGAAATGGCGGTAATTGGCGTAAGCGAAGCGGGTATTGATGGCACTGAGGAAGCCGCCGCCAGTGTTCACGGAGGCACGGGCATCGACACGATTTTGCAGCAGATCGAGCCGTGGCGCTTCCTGTGCCTGTCCCGGCTCGGTCGCATAGCGCACGGGGACGCCATAGATGCTGTCATAATGGCTGTAGGAAACGCCGAAATTTCCTGCATCAGTGATCCAGGCCGCGCCGATGCCTGCCGTCCATGTTTTTCCGGCGCTATTTGGCAGTCGATTTTTCAACGCTGCATTGCCTGCAAAATCGATGGGCTCATCAGCATCTGGATCAGCTGGCAACGCGCTTGATGCCAGGGCTTGCGCGCGGAGCGGCGCTGTCAGCACATGTCCACCGATGCGCAGATCATCGGTTTTCAGATAGCTTCCGTCTGCATGCACAACCAGATGTTCGCCGACAGGGACATCCACGGCGATCCCGCCAGACCGTTCATCCGCAGCGGAACCGTAGGTTGCCAGCGCATCGATATGCACGGGCTCGTCCGGAACGCGGCGCGGGATGCGTTTGTCGATCACGTTTACGACGCCGCCGATTGCGGCGGAACCATAAAGGAGCGCGGTCGGGCCGCGCAGAACTTCGATACGGTCGGCGAGTAGCGGATCCACGACGACGGCGTGATCGACGCTGGTGTTTGATACATCGATCGACCCAATTCCATCGGTGAGTACACGCACGCGCTCGCCTTGGAGACCGCGCAGGACCGGGCGCGACGCGTTGGGACCGAAAGATGTCGCTGAGACCCCTGCGGTGTGGATCAGGGTTTCACCAATTGAGGGACGCAGCGATTGGGTCAGCTGCGCACCTTGCAAAACGGATGTGCCGGCCAGCAGATCGCGGCGATCACGCGCAAAGGGTGCCGTCACGATGATGTCGGTTGTCGGAGCAGAATGATAAGCTGGGTTTTCGCCATTATCGGTGCCGTCTGCAGCGTTGGCAAAGGTGGCAGACAGCGTCGCGGCAGATCCCAATGCTGTCCAGAGAGCCGCTTTAGCAATCGATGAAAGCAGTGCATTTTGGACGGCCATATAATGCGAACTCCGACGAATGATTCGCCTCATAGTAGAGTGATGATATACTATAACAATAATTTTGTGCACCGCACATAAATCATTATGCCTTCGCAACAAAATATAATTATAAAATTATGGAATAAAGTTTCTTTTATACAGAAAGCTTGGAACTTTGCGTCGGGAAGCAGCGCTTTGGAGCGCTATTTACAACAGTGTGACTTTCCTGCGACACGCGCACAGATTCTGTTTACCAACATTAACCTGAGCTTTACGCACTCCTCGCGCTCGCCCATTTTGCTGACATATCTGAAGATAGCCGCGGATGTTGGCATCTCACGGATCAACTCGGAAAAGGGACTGAGAATGAAATCCGAAATCTGCAAAGCTTACACCGCACGCCTTTGTCAGGGCGCCGCATTGTTTACATTGAGCATGTCACTCGTTTCTGTGAACGCCTTTGCACAAACTACAGACTCTTCCGCCCTCAATGCAGCAACTGCGGGCGAAGTTGCTGCACCAGATGACATTATCGTAACCGGGTCACGTATTGCCCGTCCCGATCTGGCTAGCAGCAGCCCGGTTGCCGTGGTCAGCGCTGAAGCGATCAAGCAGACGAATACGGTCACAGTTGAGCAAATCCTCGCCTCCAACCCGCAATTTACGGCCGCCTTTGGCTCAGCCAGCAACAACCCCGGCGATGGATCGGCAACGGTTGATCTGCGTGGCCTGGACGAGAAGCGTACGCTAGTGCTCATCGATGGCAAGCGCGCACCCACGTATGATACCACGGGTGCGGTCGACGTGAATTCGATTCCGACCGCACTGCTCAAGCGTGTCGAAGTGCTTACGGGCGGCGCTTCCGCTGTTTATGGATCGGATGCGGTCGCAGGCGTCGTAAACTTCATTCTCGACGATCGCTTTGAAGGATTGCGTGCCGATGGCAGCAGTCAGATCACCGGTCGCGGGGATGGCGCGCTTTATGATCTCAGCCTTACCGGGGGCTTGGCTCTTGGTGATCGCGGCAACCTTGTAGTGTCAGGCGGCTACTCAAAACGAAACGGAGTGAAATTTGGAGCGCGGAAGCGTAACAGCGTTGCGCTCGATTCCAGCGACCTCGTCAGCAGCGGTGGTTCGAGTAATGGTGTTCCCACCATCTTCGATCTCGCTGACGGCTCCCAGGTTCAGATTACTGATGATGGGACTCTGACCGATGACGTGCAACTTTATAACTTCACTCCGGTCAATTACGCACAGGTGCCTTTCGAGCGTTATAACGCGATGGCGCTTCTGCGCTACGATTTGACCGACGGTATCGAGTTCTACGGCCGCGCCAACTATAGCCGTATCAAAGTGAATCAGACGCTGGCACCTACCGCGACTGCGGGTTTCACCTTTAACATCGATCCGGCCAATCCATTTCTGACTGACGATGAACGGGCGGTGTTCTTTGGGCCTGATGCGTCAATCATAACCCCTGAGACCGTTGATCCGGATGATCCGTCCTCGCGCGTGGGAAGCTCAACGATCGGCATCCGGCGGCGTATCGTTGAAACCGGCGGCCGTATTGAAATCAACAAGACGAAGAACATGCAGTTCGTTGGCGGCTTGCGTGGCGATATCGGCGACAGCCTTCACTGGGATACGTTTGCGCAATATGGCCAAAGCAAGAAGAGCCGCGACTTTCTGAACGACCTTTCCTACACCGCACTCACACAGGCGCTGGACGTGGTCGCCGGGCCAGATGGCCCACAGTGCTTTGATCCCTCGGGCGGTTGTGTGCCGCTTAACCTGTTCACCACAGCTACTATCCCGCAGAGCGAGCTTGCCTTCGTTCTTCGCAATGGTCGCGAAGACACGAAGATCACCCAGTTCATCGCGGGCGGCAATCTTTCGGGAGACCTTGGTTTCTTGAAGAGCCCATGGGCGGATGAACCCGCTGCATTCTCCGTAGGCGTGGAATATCGCCGCGAGAAGGGAACGACCGCTGTCGATGCCAATTACGGTTCGGGCGATCTGATCTATTACGGTCAGGGCCAGAACATCAGTGGCAAGTACAATGTCAAGGAAATCTACGCCGAACTCAAGATCCCTATCGTTCAGGACAAGCCGTTCATCTACGCGCTTAACCTGGAAGGTGGCTTCCGCTATTCGGATTATTCCACGGTTGGCAGCGTCTACACTTACAAGGCAGGTGGTGATTGGAGTCCCGCAGAAGGATTCCGCTTACGTGGTATCTATCAGCGCGCAGTTCGCGCGCCGAACATATACGAGCTTTATTCGCCGGTTGTAGCAGGAACGGGAAGCCTAACCAGCGATCCATGCGCCGGCTCTGAAGTCCCGTCGAGCATTGCCGCAATTTGTATCGCGCAAGGTGCACCGGCATCGACAATCGGAAGTATCCAGCAGCCGATATCCGGTCAGATAAATATATTTACCGGCGGAAATCTTAACCTCACTGAAGAAAAGTCGGACACCTATACAATCGGTGTCGTCATCAATCCGCCAAGCATGAAGCGATTGAGCATCGCGATCGATTATTTCAACATCGACATCAAGAACGCCATCACTGAGACGTCGCCATTCAATACCATCGACCAGTGCTATAATGTCACGCAGGATATCAATAGCGCGGCTTGTCAGGGCATCGTGCGAAACACGCTGACGGGCTCGTTGAGTGGTAATACAGAGTTCGGGGTGGCTTCCGTCCTTGGAAATATCCAATCGCTCAAGACGGACGGAATCGATGTTACTGCCAGCTATTTGGGCGGCGAGGCAACAGGCTTTAGCTGGGGTATATCCTTCTCGGGTACTTATACCCGTAACTACAAGAAGGACGATACCCAGTGCGCCGGACGCTTCGGGTCCGCTTGCAACCTGGAGCCAATCGCAAAATGGAAGCATGTCGCTAACGTCAACTTTGGTTGGAAGGGGGTAAATTTTGCTACCCGTTGGCGCTATTTCGGCACGGTGAAGCAGGATGCGTCCCGCTATAACCCCGATGGGTCAATCAACGAGGACAATTTCCTTCTGCGTCACAAAATCGGGGGATATAGCTACTTCGATGAAACCGTCAGTTTCGACATAAATGATGCCTTCACGCTGCGGGCTGGCGTGCAGAACGTCTTCGACAAGAAATCGCCGATCGTTGGCGATACGGTGGGTGCGGACCCCAACGCAGGCAGCACCTTCCCCAACACGTATGACGTTCTGGGTCGCACGTTCTTTGCCGGAGCTTCCGTGAAGTTCTAATCCGATACTTGTTACGCCGGACATCCGTGTTTGATGTCCGGCGTAACCGCTTTATGACGCGACGATGCCTGCCGTCGCAGAAATTTTCAGCACTCCTGATTATTTGCCGCATCGTGTGTCGATTGTTGAAGAGAGCACGGAGTTTGTCAGGACGGATCGCGCAAAGCTGCGCGCTGCCACATTTCTTGACGGACGAACCGATTTTTCCTCAGGCCCTTCGGCTGGCACTAGCATCGACGCTTTGCTTGCTCAGACCATCGACGTGTCATCACCGGACCGCTTTATTTTCCACGTCGGCTTTTGCGGATCTACCTTGCTTTCCCGCCTTCTGGACGGCGAAGGCCGCGCGGTAGTTTTGCGTGAACCGAACTGTCTTGTAGATCTCGCAGCGTATCAGGCTGCGCTCGATCATAAAGATATGCGGGATGGGCGACGCGACGCCATCCTGTTGAGCCTCTGCGCGCTATTGAGGCGCCGTTGGGCGCCTACCGAGGCGGTCGTCATCAAGCCTTCCAGTTGGATAAACAATATTGCCCCGCTGCTGTGTCGGATTTCGCCGGGCATCAGACCCCTGTTTCTGACGATGAGCCGAGCCGCATTTATCCATGCAATCTTTCGCGGTGGAACGGCACGGCTAAATTTTGCCGCCCGCGCTGCCGTACATCTCTCAAGTGCCGGGTCGGAGAATGCTAAGCTTGTTGCATCCGCCTTGGCGTCTACGACTGAACCATTGCGCCAGCTTGCTTTGCTCGCAGTGGTTACGCACGAAATCCAAATGAGACTATTTCGCGAGGCCGAACGCGTTGGTGGATGGGGTCTACCCCACCGCCTGACCTTTGAAGAGATCGTGACCGATCCCTTGAAAGCGTCGATCAAGGCAGCAGCGGCGCTCGGGCTCGAGTTGGACGAAGGCGCGCTAGAGAAACGATGTTCGCATTGGCTGGGCAGGCATGCAAAGCAACCGGACGCGTCTTTTTCAATTGGCGATGAAGCAGATGCAGATGTTCGTGTGATGGCGGAATTTGGCGATCATATCGACATGGCATTGCGTTGGGCGGACCGGGAAATTGGGCCTTCGCCCGCAACCGAGCTATTCCTGGATAGACCTTAGCCAGCCGGTAATCGAATAACGCGGTGTTCCCGCCGAATGTGTCACAAGGCTGACACTGTGGCGCTGCGGTACACTGAAAAGCGCAAGGCGGTTGAATCCTGGCACGAACCCTTCCACGTGCTCGTTTTGATGGAAAAGAAGCAGGCCTCCCCATTCGGTGCGCCAGGCCGGTGTCAGTCCCAGCACATATGCGGCCCGCCGACCCTTCCCGGCTATGTTGTCATCATGTCCGGTCAGGAAGTCGCCAGGATTATATGCGGTTGCCTGCGCATCTGCAAAGTTGATGTCGCGGTGCCCCGTTATCGCCTTTAACAATGCGATAGTGCCAGCCGCGCACATCAACGTTGCAAATTGATCCAGCGGCGTGTTGCTTGCCTCGCGATCACCGATGTTATCTGAGACGCGAATACTATCATATCGATACTGAAACCCATCGCGCGCGGCGACATTTACGGCATCTTGAAGTTTAATACGCTCCGCGTCCGGCATGGCGAGATAGCTGGCTTTCGGAATTTCAAAAACCTTGTCGCCGGAATTGAGCAGGTGAAGCCAGGGGGGTGTTCCGGACAGGTATTGCGCGAGTACGTCCGCACTTTTCGGTGAGAGGAAGCCATTCACGACAACGCGGCCGGCCGCACGATATCGCCGGGAGAGGTCCGCTACGTTAAGTGCGGGATTCAAGACCAAAACAGTTTCCATACCTGGAAGGCGATGATCTATTTTTCGTCCCACCATCAAGCGCTAAAAATCAGATCGGAAACATTCTTTCCAGATAAACGTTCTGACGCGCAACTTACATTAGTGTTGCCATTTTGCGACAGCGAAGCACAAACCTTTCTGTAACATTAACCATAGCTTTACAGCGTCCTCATCCCTTTGCAGTCTGTTCACATTCCAGAAAGGTTTGGCTGGCGGTCACCAGCCGCACCTTTCAGGCGGACATATCCAGAAAAAGGGACTGGAGCATGAAAACCTTCTCACCAAACAATGTGAAAGCGCGCCTGCATGACAGTGGGGCTTTGATGGCGCTAATTATCGCGACGGCGGCTGCGCCAGGGCACGCGCAGGTTGATTCTCCCGGTCAGGCAGCAGACGATGCTATGGAAGACGTCATCATTGTAACCGGCTCACGCATCGCTAGACCAACGCTCGACTCTCCCATTCCGGTCACGACTATAACCGCTGCCGATCTTCTTCGCGGCGGTCAAACCAACGTCGGTGACAAATTAAATGATCTACCTTCTTTGCGCTCGACTTACAGTCAAGCCAATTCGGTGCAAGGAATTGGCACGTCAGGGCTAAACTTTTTGGATCTTCGAGGCCTTGGTGTCGAGCGCACTCTCGTTCTCGTAAATGGAAGGCGCCATGTCACGGGATCTGAAGGCGATTTTCTAGTTGATACTAATACAATTCCCACAGATTTGCTTGAACGGGTAGATGTCGTAACCGGCGGCAGCTCCGCTGTTTATGGTTCCGATGCGAATGGCGGTGTGGTTAACTTTGTTTTGAAGCGAAATTTCGAAGGAGTTCAATTGAACGCCCAAACTGGCATTTCCGGCCGCGGCGATCACGGAAAATACAGACTATCTGGAACGTTTGGCTCCAACTTTGCGGAAGGGCGCGGAAATGTAGCGCTTTCGTTGGAATATGAGCGCGCGAAAGCTGTCCTGTATGGCGACCGACCTTATCTCACGGGCGCATATTCGGGACGGCGTCAATTCCAGTTAGTAGACAATCCTTTCGAAGATAATACAATTCCAGATCGTCAATTCCTGACCGGCATCAGAAGTTTTGGCTACTCGAACGGCGGGTCATTTATTACGTACAACGGCGGGAGCATTCGGGGCTGCCCCGACGATGTTCCGGCTGCCTGTTTGGAAAATGGATTTCCTCGAGTCTTTCTCTTCCAACCCGACGGCTCTTTGAAAGAATCTAATTACGGCCGAGATTTCCGGCCGGTAGGGTCGGGCAACAATCAGGGCGGTGATGGAGCAACCTTGAATGACACAGGAACGTTGCAACCGTCCTACAAGCGTTTTGTAGCCAACTTTTTAGCCCATTATGATTTTTCAGATGCTTTCCGTCCTTATGTAGAGGCTAAGTTTGTCAGAACAAACTCCTGGAATCAATTTGGGCCTACCTTCTCGCAGGGTGGAGACCAAGGGGTCGACGAAGATGGTGTGCCATTCGAACCAACTAATTATTTCATATACACCCCAATATCTTTTGATAACGCGTATTTGAGTCCTCAATCCAGGGATCTCATACAGTCACTTTTGCCTGCTGGGTCCACATATTTTAACTTGAATAGAAATAACGTTGATCTTGGTACAAGAGACGAGGGTGATCGACGAGATACCTATAGAATTGTTGTTGGTGCGGAAGGGCAATTCAATGAGGATTGGCACTACGACATTTCGTTTAATTATGGGCATCTAAAAACAAAATCGACATTCTATAATAATAGAATCGAACAGAATTTCTACAACGCGATTGATGCCGTTTTTGACGGAAGCGGAAATATCGTTTGTCGGGTAAACCAGGTATCCATCACCGATCCTGCGTGCGTTCCTATAAATATCTTGGGCGAAGGACGCGCAGATAGGGCTGCTATAAATTATATAAATACGACATCTCATCGTAATGGTAAAGCAAGTCAGCTTGACATTTCAGCAAATCTCGTAGGAGACAGTTCACAATTATTTGAGCTTCCGGGCGGGCCGCTGCGTTTTGCTATTGGAGCCGAATACAGGCGTGAAAAGGCTTCTTATGCTTATGATGAACTGGTAACAAGTGGAGCAACATTCCTCAACGCAATCGCACCGTTCGATCCTCCGTCTTTTGTAGTCAAAGAAGCATATGGAGAAATAGATGTCCCAATCTTTAAGAATGTTCCATTTATTGAGGAGTTGTCGATAAATGGAGCTGCTCGTATTGCAGACTACAAGGGATCTGTCGGCACTGTATGGGCTTACAACTATGGCGGTATTTACTCTCCAATAAAAGATATTAAATTTCGAGTAAACTATTCAAAATCTGTGCGAGCACCTACTCTTAAAGATTTATACGAAACTGCATCGCAGAACTATGAGTCTTTGGATGATCCTTGCGATGTTAACTTCATTGATAAAGGGAAAGACACCCGGCCAGCCAACTGCGCTGCTGCTGGTGTTCCTGTAGGTTTCGAAAATGCTTTCACTCGCTCAGCTACTCTCGAAATCCTTTCGGGCGGAAATCCAGACCTTGAGGAAGAAAAATCGCGCAGCTGGACATATGGTGTAATTCTGCAGCCTAGATTTATACCAGGGCTATCTATCACAGCCGATTACTACGACATTAAAATTAGCAATGTTATCTCTCCTGTTGCCGCTCAAACTATTCTGGATGGGTGCTACGACGGCGTCGACCTAAACAACGCTTTCTGTGCGCTGATATTCCCAAGAAACGCGGATGGAACCTTCCAGTTACCGGCGCTTCTACAAAGTAGTTTAAACTTTGCTGCTCAAAAAGCGCGCGGTATTGACGTAGATATCAACTATGATCGCCATTTCGACGCGGATAATAGGTTGCAACTCCGATTTATAGGGAACTGGGTACGGACTCGTACGGACTATCCATATATTGACAACCCATCACAGCCCGAGAGAATAAAGGGAGAATTGGGAGACCCCATCTACGCATTCAACTTTTCAGCTGATTATACTCACAAGAATATTACGTTGGGATATGAGCTTCGTTATATCGGAAGACAAGCGATCACCGATTGGGAATCGCAACACACTACCTATGGCGTACCCCCACTTGATCCATATTACGCTGACCGAGTATATTATCCAAGCGTGACTTATCACGATATACGTATCTCGGCAGAGATCGCTGACCGCTATACTGTCTATGGCGGTGTAGATAACTTTACCGACAAAAAGCCACCACTCGATGTGCTGGGTAACGGCAGCATTATCGATGGTGATGCGATCTACGATAATATCGGTCGCTTTTTCTACATGGGTGTAAAAGCTAAGTTTTAATCGCGATTGGGAGGCAGTGATTCTGCCTCCCTCTTGCTGCTAATCACCAATCCCCCATCACCCTCATCGACCTTCACTGTCGATCCATCCAGCACTTCGCCCCTGAGCAGCGCCTCCGCCAGCGGATCCTGCAGATACTTCTGCACGGCGCGCTTCAGGGGTCTTGCGCCGTAGACCGGATCATAGCCCACCCGGCCTAGCCAGGCACGTGCGCCATCCGTCAGATCCAGCACGATCTTGCGATCCTTGAGCAGGCCCTGCACACGGCCCACCTGGATATCGACGATCGGGCCCATGTCCGCCTGGCCGAGGCGGTGGAACAGGATGATCTCGTCCAGCCGATTGAGGAATTCCGGCCTAAAATGGGCGCGGACGACCTCCATCACCTGCGGCTCGACCTGTTCGACATCCTCGCCTTCGCCAAGGTTGGCGAGATACTGGCTGCCGAGATTGCTGGTCAGGATGATCAGCGTGTTCGAGAAATCGACCGTGCGGCCCTGGCCGTCGGTCAGACGGCCATCGTCCAGCACCTGCAGCAACACGTTGAACACGTCGCCGTGCGCCTTTTCTACCTCGTCGAACAGGATGACCTGATAGGGCCTGCGCCGAACGGCCTCGGTCAGCACGCCGCCTTCCTCATAGCCGACATAGCCGGGCGGTGCACCGATCAGCCGCGCGACGGAGTGCTTTTCCATGAATTCGCTCATGTCGATCCGCACCATCGCATTCGGGTCATCGAACAGAAAGTTGGCGAGCGACTTGGTCAGTTCGGTCTTGCCGACGCCGGTGGGGCCGAGGAACAGAAAGCTGCCGAGCGGTCGGTTGGGATCCTGCAGCCCGGCGCGAGCGCGGCGGACGGCGCGGCTGACCGCGCTGACCGCCTGGCTTTGCCCGATCACGCGTTTGCCGATCTCGACTTCCATGTTGAGCAGTTTTTCGCGCTCGCCTTCCAACATGCGATCTACCGGTACGCCGGTCCAGCGCGAGACGACCGACGCAATGTCCTCCGCCGTCACTTCTTCGCGGAGCATGGCGCCGGCGGACGCAGCTGCCGCGTCCTCGAGCTGACGTTCAAGCTGCGGAATAGTCCCGTAGCTCAGCTCGCCCGCGCGCGCGAGATCTCCACCGCGCTGCGCCTGTTCCAGCTGCAGCCGTGCGGCATCCAGCTGCTCTTTCAGTTTCGCTTCGGCCTGGATCTTGTCCTTTTCGGCCTGCCAACGCGTCGTGAGCTCCGCAGATTGCTGCTCAAGATCGGCAAGCTCCCTTTCAAGGTTGGCGAGCCGATCCTTCGATGCAGCGTCGCTTTCCTTCTTGAGCGCTTCGCGTTCGATCTTGAGCTGGATGATCCGTCGGTCGAGATTTTCGATTTCCTCAGGCTTGGACTCTACTTCCATGCGCAACCGTGATGCGGCTTCGTCCATCAGGTCGATCGCCTTGTCGGGCAGGAAGCGATCGGAAATGTAGCGATTGCTTAACGTCGCGGCGGCGACAATTGCGCCGTCGGTGATCCGCACGCCATGATGCAATTCATATTTTTCCTTGAGCCCACGCAGGATCGAGATCGAATCCTCCACGGTCGGCTCACCGACAAATACTGGCTGGAACCGCCGCTCCAACGCCGGATCCTTTTCGACATATTTGCGATATTCGTCGAGTGTGGTCGCGCCGATGCAGTGGAGTTCGCCGCGCGCAAGTGCCGGCTTAAGCAGGTTGGACGCATCCATGGCGCCGTCCGTCTTGCCTGCACCGACCAGCGTGTGCATCTCGTCGATGAAGAGGACGATCTGGCCCTCGGCGCCTTTCACTTCGTCGAGAACGCCCTTCAGCCGTTCCTCGAATTCACCGCGATATTTGGCGCCCGCAATCAGGCTGCCCATATCGAGCGCCATCAGGGCACGATCTTTCAGCCCATCGGGCACGTCGCCATTGGCGATGCGCAACGCGAGGCCTTCGACGATCGCGGTCTTGCCGACGCCAGGCTCGCCGATCAGCACGGGATTATTCTTGGTGCGTCGGGCGAGTACCTGGATGGTGCGGCGAATTTCTTCGTCTCGGCCGATCACCGGATCGAGCTTGCCGTCGCGGGCCGCCTGGGTCAGGTCGCGGGCGAATTTCTTTAACGCGTCATAACGATCCTCGGCGCTTGCGGTGTCAGCGGTACGCCCGCCACGCAACTGGTTGATCGCGCCGTTCAAGGCTTCGGCCTTTACGCCAGCGTCAGCAAGCGCCTTGCCCGCCGCGGTGGTGCTCGCGAGCGCAAGCGCAAGTAAAAGCCGTTCGACCGTGACATAGCTGTCTCCGGCTTTGTGAGCGACCGCTTCCGCCTGATCGAGCACGCGAAGCGCTTCGTTGTCCAGGCTCGGCGGCTGGCTGGCGCCCGTGCCCGAAACCTGCGGAATCTTGGCCAGGGCGGCATCGGTCGCGCGCACTGCCGCAGCGGCATCTCCGCCGGAAGCCTTGATCAACCCCGCCGCCATGCCCTGCTCATCCTCGAGTAACGCCTTGAGCAAATGTTCCGGCGTAATCCGCTGATGATCCATGCGGAGCGCGACGGTTTGCGCTGATTGCAAAAAGCCTTTGGCGCGGTCGGTAAATTTTTCGAGGTTCATTGCCGATCCCTGTTCAGTTCACGTCGCCATATGGTGTGGTATTTAGGCAACACAAGGGGCCATTCAAATTTCGAGCCGGCGCAAGATGTTATTAATCGTGTCGGGATAAACAAATTTCAAATCGTCGAAAGAATGCAAAAATGGCCACCCTTCCGATCGACATGCCACGGATCGAGAAATCCGAGCGATTGACTGCCAGTTTGTCGGATCAGAGACTTTCTATCCAGGGGCCATACTTCGATGCGCTCTTTTTCTGGGGAGCGCCCGTCCTTTCGCTGATTTTCGTGCAGGTCTGGCTGGGAACGGCGCTGGCGTTCCCCAAGGCCATGGCCGACCATCTGGCGAATATCCTGGTCGTTCTCTCAGTGCTTATTACCTACGCGCATCTGATCGCCGTGGTACCCCGGGCCTATCTGAATCGTGAAGTGTTTGGAGCAAATCGAATCAGGTTGACGGTTGTGCCCGTCGCGTTGGTCACCGCGTTTGTCTGGTCCCCAACACTAATGGCGATCGGCGCCGTCGTTGGCATCTTCTGGGATATCCATCACAGTGCGATGCAAAGCTTCGGCTTGTCGCGTATTTATGACATGAAAGCCGGCAACGACGTCCAGCAGTTGCGTAGGGTCGATATGCGGCTGAACTGGGTTCTCTATGTGGGGCCGCTGGTGGCTGGTGCTGCCTTCTCCACCCATATCGATACGCTAAGGCAGCTGGATCATGTCGGCTTGTCAGATATCGCGCGGCTGCCCAGTATATTGGAAAGCCATGTGAGCTTTTTCAGCGCGATCGCCATCACGGCTTGGGTTTTCATGGTTGGCTGGGCGATGCTGGAATATCGCAAGGCAATGTTGCTTGGATATCGCTTGCCCGCGCACAAGCTGGTTCTTCTGATTTGCACGGGCCTCGTTTCCGTATTGGCCTGGGGTTTCCTGTCTCCGCTGGTGGCGCTGGTTTCCATCAATATTTATCATGCCGTCCAGTATTTTGCCCTGGTATGGCTTAAGGAAGGCCGGCGGATGACTGCATTTACCGGTGTTAAACCCAGGCTTGCTTTTGATCTGTTCATTGGCGGCTGTGTGGTCTTGGGCGTGGCTTATCATTTTGCATCGTCTGCCAACATCGGTTGGTTGCTTGCACCGTTTATCGCCTGTTCGCTTCTCCACTTTTGGTATGACGGATTCATCTGGTCAGTACGCAAAAAGCAAATCTGATATGGATTGAGCAACACGCCCTACCGCATCGCACGAAATCCAGGAAGCAACCTGAGGCTTCCGCCCTCAATGCAAAACAGTTATTCATCCCGCCGCAAGGTGGCGGTTCTAGTGAAGATGCGTTTGCTTGAGGAGATATAGATGCATGACCGGTTCCTGTCGATCTTGCTGGCCACGACGGCTTTGGTAGCAAGCCCTTTCAGCGCCCCGGCCATTGCTGGTAATGTCGCGCCTGCGCCGGTCGCCGATTTGGTTGCGAAAGTCGATATTCCCTACGAACAATTCACGTTGTCCAATGGCCTGCGGGTCGTGGTTCATACCGATCGCAAGGCGCCGATCGTGGCTGTTTCTATCTGGTATCACGTTGGCTCCAAGGACGAGCCCGCAGGGAAAACCGGCTTTGCGCACCTCTTCGAACATCTCATGTTCAACGGTTCGGAACATGCTCCAGGTGACTATTTTGCGCCCATGAAGCAGATCGGCGCGACCGACATGAATGGTACGACATGGTTCGATCGAACCAATTATTATGAATCCGTGCCTACGGGAGCCTTGGAAACGGCTCTCTTCCTGGAAAGCGATCGCATGGGTTGGCTGGTGGGCGGTATCGACCAGGCCAAGCTCGACAATCAGCGCAGTGTCGTCCAGAACGAAAAGCGCCAGGGAGACAACCAGCCTTATGGTCTGGTGGAATACGCTCAGCTCACGGCGCTGTTTCCAGAGGGGCATCCCTACCATCATTCCACCATAGGCTCGATGGCTGATCTGGACGCAGCTAGTCTTTCCGATGTGAAGGACTGGTTTCGCCAGAAATATGGACCGAACAATGCGGTCCTCGTGCTTGCGGGCGACATCGATGTCGCCGCTGCTAGGCCTTTGGCGGAAAAATATTTTGGCAATATTCCGCGGGGTCCGAACGTGACCCCCACTGCTGCTGTGATTCCCACGCTTGCCGCGCCCAAAAGCGAGGTGATGAAGGATCACGTGGCGACGGTAAGGCTCTATCGCGATTGGGTAGTGCCTGGCCTCACGGATCCCGATCTCGTCCCGCTGGATGTGGCCGCGCGGGCGCTCGGTGGACTGGCAAGCTCGCGTTTGGACAACAGCCTCGTCAAGGGTGAGAAACTCGCGGTCGCGGTCTCCGCCAGCATCCAGGCGTTCGAACGCGTGAGCCTGTTCGAAGTGACGGCGGACGTGAAGCCGGGGGTTGATCCGGCAACAGTAGCGGCGCGGCTGGACGCGCTTATTGCGGATTTCCTCAAGACTGGTCCCACCAGTGATGAAGTGCAGCGCGTGGCGACGGGCGAGGTGTCCGCCCGGATCGGCGGCCTTGAAAGCGTGGGCGGCGGTGGGGGCAAGGCGGTCGCGCTGGCGGAAGGTCTGGTATATGCCGGAGACGCCGGTTTTTACAAAAAACAACTTGCCGAATATGCGGCCGTTACACCGGCGCAGGCGGCCGCGGTTGCACGTAAATGGCTTTCCCGCCCCGTCTATGCGCTGACGGTGGAGCCAGGCGAACGGTCATCATATGATGAAGCCAAGGCCGCTTCCCCGGCAAGCGGAGCGCCGCGGGTTGCTGACGGCAAGGCCTCCGCAAAGCCGGCGCCAATTTCCGTTCCTGGCGCGGGCGTGGATCGATCGAAATTGCCTGCCGTCGGCGAGATAAAGGATTTGCGGTTTCCGGAAGTCACGCATGCAAAGCTGAACAATGGCATCGATGTCACCTATGTCCAGCGTCCCGGCGGCGTTCCGGTCACCCGTGTTTCGGTCAGCTTCGATGCGGGCAACGCAGCCGATCCACGTGAGAAGCTGGGCCTGCAGGCGCTGACGCTTGCTGTGCTGGACGAAGGCACCAAAACCCGTAATTCGATTCAGATTGCAGAGGAAAAAGAGCGGCTCGGCGCGAGCATCGGCGCTGACACTTCGATGGATCGTACGACTGTGGGCCTGGCGGCGCTTACGCCGAACATCGTTGCTTCGCTGGATTTGATGGCCGACATCATTCGCAATCCTGCTTTCTCGCCGGCAGAGATTGAGCGTGTGCGCGGTCAGCAGCTTGCGAGCATCGCAGCCGAAATGACTGAGCCACAGGGCATTGCGTTACGCACTCTTCCGCCGCTGCTATTCGGAAAGGCTTATCCTTATGGCGTGCCGTTCACTGGCTCGGGATATGCCGAAGTCGTGAAGACCGTGACGCGTGCCGATATGGTGTCCTTTCAGCAACGTTGGCTCAGGCCCGACAATGCGCGAATCTTCGTTGTCAGCGATGCGCCGCTTGCACAGCTGGTTCCTTATCTCAATGCGAGTTTCGGGGACTGGAAGCCGACTGGTCCTAAAGGCACTAAGAATTTTTCCGCACCTGTTCCAGCTTCGGAACCGCGGATCGTCGTTGTCGATCGTCCGGGTTCTCCGCAGTCACTGATTTTGGGTGGCCAGGTCCTGGAAATGAAGGGTACGGAAGAGGTCATCGACTTCCTGTCGGCAAATGATGTGATGGCGGGGGATTTCCTTTCCCGGCTCAACATGGATCTGCGCGAGACCAAGGGCTGGGCTTACGGTGTGGGCGGATTTCCTCAGCGTGTCGTCGAGCGCATGCCCTACATCGTCTATGCGCCGGTCCAGGCTGACAAGACGGGGCCATCGATTGCAGCGATGATCGCCGACATGCGTGAATTCCTGACTACCAAGGGCGTTACGCCGGAGGAATTGGCGCAAACCGTCAATGGCAGCATTCGCGAGTTGCCCGGCAGCTTTGAAACCTCGTCGGATGTGCTCGGCGCTATACAGCGCAACGCTCTCTACAACCGGCCAGATGACTATTATAACCACATAACTGCCCTGTATCGTGCCCAGACTGCCGCGGCGCTCGACAAGGCCGCCCGTGCTGCCGTCGATCCGTCAAAAATGCTTTGGGTCGTGGTAGGGGATGCAAAGCAGATTCGCCCGCAACTTGGTGTGCTTGGAATGAAAGTGGAAACCCTCGCGCCCGGAACCCCGGAACAAAAGGAAAGCAAGTAATGGCACGTGTCGATGGCGCATGGAATTGCGTCGCGCGAACACCCATGGGCGCTCAGGAATTCATGCTTGTCGTAAAAAGTGATGGCGATAGTTTCAGTGGAGAGGTCTCAGGTGCTCTTGGCAGCATGGATATCGAGAACGGCGTCGTTGACGGTGATACGCTCACCTGGTCGATGGAAATAACATCGCCTTTTCCGATGAAGCTCTCCGTGCGCGCTACAGTGGACGAGGATGAGCTTCAGGGTATCGTCGATGCTGGCATAATGGGAGCTATGCCGCTCAGTGGCGCGCGCAATGATTAGGGCTATTTGGCGATGATATCGCCGGATCCGCCAAATTTGGCGGAGAAGTTCTCGAACTCTGATAGCCCGTCGCGCATTGTTTACCCTACCGTGGTGACATGTCCCATTTTACGTCCGGGTCTGGGAACACGCTTGCCATAAAGATGCAGGCGGGCGTTGGGATTTGAAAGAATGTGCGCCCAGTCGTTGGCATCCTGCCCGATCAGATTTTGCATGATGGCGCTTGATCCTACGAGTGCCGTGCTGCCGAGCGGCAATCCGCAGATGGCGCGTATGTGGTTTTCAAACTGCGACGTGACAGCGCCTTCTATCGTCCAATGCCCGCTATTGTGAACGCGGGGCGCCATCTCGTTGAAGATAGGCCCATCAGCACCTGCAAAGAATTCCAGTGTAAGTACGCCTACATAATCCAGCTGTTCGGCGATGCTCCTGGCGAGGGTGAGCGCCGTATGTATCTGATCGATGATGTCCGGATGGGCGGGAACGGTCGAGGTGGCAAGAATGCCCTGGTCGTGTTCATTTTCAGCGGGATCCCAACTGACTATGCTGCCGTCGCGCCCTCTGGCGATAATGATCGAGTATTCCCGCTCGAAATGCACGAACCCTTCAAGGATTGCCGGTTTTGCGCCAATTGCCGCCCAAGCCGCTTCGGCGTCATTGGCGGTTTGCAGATGTGACTGCCCCTTGCCGTCATAGCCATCTCGTCGGGTTTTGAGGATAGCAGGCATTCCAACCTTGTTGATCGCGGCCTGCAGATCCTCAAGACTATCGACCTTGGCCCAAAGGGCGGTGCGTGCGCCCACGCTTTCGACAAATGCCTTTTCCAGGGCCCTATCCTGCGCAATCGCCAGTGCCTCTGGATTCGGCGCCACTGTCTGCGTATTTGTAAGGGCAACTATTGGGCCGGCTGGGATGTTCTCGAACTCATATGTTATGACGTCCACGCTTTGTGCAAAGCGGTTGAGCGCGTCTGCATCGTCATAGTCCGCGCGGGTCCAAAGGCTTGACACCTCCGCGGCAGGGCTTCGTTCATCCGGCGCGTAGATATGGCACAAATAGCCGAGTTGTGCCGCCGAGACGGCGAGCATCCGTCCCAACTGTCCGCCACCGATTATCCCTATCGTAGCAAGCGGCGGAACGATCATTCGGGTTCCATTGGTACGGCCGCGGTCTGCTTTGTCCGCCAGGCATCGATCCGCCCGGCAAGCTCCGGATCGGCCGTTGCGGCAACGGCCGCCGCGATCAGCGCTGCGTTGGTTGCTCCCGGCCTTCCGATCGCAAGGGTTCCTACGGGAATGCCTGCAGGCATCTGGACGATGGAAAGCAAGCTATCCATCCCCTTCAGTGCATGGGATTCAACGGGAACTCCAAAGACAGGCAGGCGGGTCATCGAAGCAGCCATGCCAGGCAGATGGGCAGCGCCCCCCGCACCGGCGATGATCGCAACCAGCCCGCGATCAACGGCGGTCCTGGCGTAGTCGTATAGACGCTCCGGCGTGCGATGAGCGGATATCACCTTGCACTCATGGGGTACGTCAAGCGCATCGAGCATTTCCGACGCGTGGCGCATCGTATCCCAATCCGAGCGGCTGCCCATGATAATACCGATTTTCGGAGCCACCTGGGTCATGGTCGCGCCGTTCTCCTCTCCAGCAAGAAAGCGGTCATATGCGGGGACACCGCTTATGGCAATGCGAGGAAATTATACGATTGCTGCAACGCAAAACGAGACAGGCCGTTTGACATGGCGGTTTAGAGATTCTTGTGCTTTTTGTGTAATAATCTAACGTGTGTGCGTTGCAGGGTTATCGGCGTATATGGGGCCCAAGCATTGAGTAAAGATAAGCTTTCCTTTTCCAAGTCACATCCTCCGAGTGAACTTGCGCATATTCCTGATGGGGAGTTGACGCCGCGCGTTCGTGACCTGCTGCATCAACAAATGGATGAAAATCAATTACTAAGCGCCGCTCTCAATAAGATGCGTGATCGCATAGAGGAGCTTGAACGGCTCGTGGATTCCGATACGCTGACTCCCCTTCCCAACCGTCGACGGTTTGTTCGGGAGGTGGAACGGGTCGTTCAGCATGGCCGGCGCTACGGCACGCCGGCCTGGGTGATGTTCGTCGATCTCGACGGTTTGAAGGGGATCAACGACAGTTGCGGCCATCTGGCCGGTGACGCAGCGTTGATCCATGTCGCGAAAATATTGCAGGGCATGATCCGGACGACGGATATCGTGGCCCGGATCGGCGGAGACGAATTCGGGCTGCTGCTGGAACATATCGACGCCGAGGGAGCGCACGAAAAAGCCGTGCGTCTGATAGAGTCCGTTGCAGCTGAGCCTGTTGTCCTTGGTGGAAAGCGGGTGCAGCTGAGCGTTTCCATCGGGCTTGCCGAACTTCAGGCCGGTGACGATGCTGAAACTCTTATCTCGCGCGCAGACAATCACATGTATGCGCGCCGCGCTCAGGAGCGGTCCGCCAAATAATAGCGGTCTATCGCTGTCATATCGTCGTTGAGTTCATAAACGATCGGCTGTCCGGTCGGGATTTCGAGGCTCGTAATCTCATCGTCCGGTATGTTCGACAAATGCTTGACGAGCGCGCGCAGCGAATTGCCATGCGCGGAAATGAGCACGCGCTTGCCCGCCTTGAGTTCAGGGACGATGCGGCTTTCCCAATAAGGCAATACGCGCGCGATAGTATCCTTCAAACTTTCGGTATCCGGAATCGCAATGCCGGCATAGCGGCGGTCTGCCGAGAGATCGTACGTGCCGCCAGGCGCCAGCACGGGCGGCGGTATATCGAAGCTGCGCCGCCAGATCTTGACCTGTTCGTCACCGTGCCTGGCGGCGGTTTCTGCTTTGTCGAGCCCGGTCAGCCCCCCATAGTGCCGCTCGTTGAGGCGCCAGTCCTTTTCGACGGGCAGCCAGAGCCGACCCATCGCTTCCAGCGCCAGGTTGAGCGTCTTGATCGCACGCGTCTGGAAACTGGTGAAGGTCAGATCGAAATCCATGCCACGTGCGGCCATCAGTTCGCCCGCAGCTTTTGCTTCTGCTTCGCCTTGCGCTGTCAGGCTGACATCCCACCATCCCGTGAAGCGGTTTTCGAGATTCCAGGTCGATTGGCCGTGGCGGATCAGGACAAGCGTGGGCATGCGGACTCCGTTTCTTTAAAAACGAGCCCTCTTAGCTGCACTGCAGCGTCACGCAACCCTGCCAATGTCTCCGATCATCTCGCTCAGCGTGGCGAGGCATTCGCGCGCCAATATCCTCGACCGCTCGGGCGACCAGCCGCGGGCCGGATCCGGATGGTCGGCATTGTCCTTGAATGGCATTTCCAGCGTCATCGCAACGCAGCCGAAGCGGTTGGCGAGCTGGTTCGTAGACATGGAGAGATTGGCTTTGCCGGGGCTGGCAATGCCATAGCCATGGCGTGTCTGGAAATCGACGGTGCGCTCGGCCAGACGATTGCGGAAGCGATGATAAAGCTCGCCCTGTCTATCCGCCCAGTTCGGAATGCCCTCGAATCCGGCTATGAACACGTGCGGGATCGCCTCATCGCCGTGGACGTCCATGGCGAAATCGACGCCGGTTTCGTCCATCCTGTTCATGACGTGAAACACTTCAGGCGATCGGTTCAGGCTCGGCGCGTGCCATTCGCGATTGAGGTTCACCCCAACGGCATTCGTCCGCAGATGGCCACGGGACGAGCCATCCGGGTTCATGTTGGGGACTATGTGAAAGGTTGCGGCGCCCAATAACTCGGATGCGATAGCATTTGCAGGGTCCGTCAGCATCTCGAGGGCGCCTTCCATCCACCATTCGGCCATCGATTCTCCGGGATGCTGGCGCGCGTATAGCCAGACCTGTTTCGGTCCGTTGCCGAGTGTCAGGCAATCAAGCGTCTGGCCGTCGAGCGTCTGTCCGAGCTCTTGCAACATTACCCCTGGGCGTCCTGCTATCCGCGCGACGAGATCGTGATGCCGTTCCATTGAATAGGGTGCGAAATAGGCAAACCAGGCCGCGTTGGCCTGCATCTTGTGGCGGATTGTCAGGACGCCATCGGCGTAGCTCGTGTCGGTCTGCCGCCAGTCCTGCCGGTCATAGCTGAAGCGGGCGCGGTAGTCGGGCCATCCGCCGGGGTAAGCGGATTTTCCGCAATTCGTGATCCGCAGTTCCAATGCCCGATCCCGCGCTCCCGCAACGCGGAAATGAAACCACTGATAAAACTCCGAATCCTTGTCTCGGCGGATCTCCAGATCCGCCCGGTCGCCATCGATTTTCAGGACTTGAATATTGCCGCTGTCAAAGCTGCTCGTGATGCTGATCGTCATTTGACGGAAATAGTGCGGCCTGACTCTCCCGGGAAGCCCTTGAACAAGGCTGCGGCCAACTTATCGACCGCTGCGGCTGGTGCGGCATAGGGCGTTCCGTTGCGCGCCTCCAGTTGTGCCCGTCCTTCCCAGATAACGCTGCTATCGGACCTGCGCTTCAGCTGAACGAACAGCTGCGTGCCTGTTGCTTCCGGCGCGGTGGCCTTGCCGATCGGAAAGCTGACGCCGCCTCCGACGCCCACCCCGCCACCATAACCGCCGCCGGTCCCGCCACCGATCCCGATACTAAAGGGCGAACGGGCTGGGCCGGTGGCGCGGGTTTGCCGGGTCACTTCGACATTCGCGACAAGTTCGGATTTTGTCAGGCTGGGGGCAATGGTGAACCCCTGTGCCTTCAGTTCACGAGCCACAGAGCCTGCATAGCTGTCAAATTCCAGGCTTGCGCCTTGCGCCTGATCGCGCGGTTCAATCGAAATCTCTCCGGGCGCGATAGGCTGGCCGAGATGGAACCGGGTAACCTGGGCGGGCGGCGTTTGCGCAGCGCACCCCGCCAGTAAAATCGCTCCAGCAAGCAGTGCGGCGCCCAACCTCATCCCACCCATATTAATCTCCCTTGGCCATAATAAGGCCTAATCGATCGAACGCTTCTACACTGCAAATCGCTGCACGAGCCATGAACGAAATCTGGTTTCCCTTGACTCATTATCTTCGCCCGCATACGGGGGCGCCTCGTTTTTCACTATACAGATTTTAGACAAGGCAGGCGTTCGAAGCCATGAAGATCCGCAATTCGCTTAAATCGCTTAAGGGGCGCCATCGCGATAACCGTGTGATCCGTCGGCGCGGCCGCACCTATGTGATCAACAAGACCAACCGCCGCTTCAAGGCACGCCAGGGTTGATCCGGGTGCCTGTCGGTTAGGACAGGCGGCATTTCATCTATTTGATTTGAAGCCTCGATTCACGGGGCTTTTTTCGTGCCGGTCGATCGGCAAAGTCATTTGGCCAAAAGTTGGTCAAGGGGCAGGTCGTCGCCACAGGTTCTGGCGCGGGCATAGATCGAGCAATTGCACACCGTTTTGCTCAAGAAGGCGCATCCGTCGCCATTATCGATATCAACGCCAGTCACTGACACGCATGGCAGCGCGCGAGTGGGGCGCCGACGCCATAACAGTTAACGCGATATGTCCGATCGCGCTCACGGATGCCACATGAGGGGCTCTTGGTCAGGAAGATCCTGGCCCTTTGCCGCAAATGGCATTGAAGCGAATGGGACTACCCGACAAGGACATCGCTCCCCTGGCAATGTTCCTCACGAGCGAGGAGGGCTCGTATCTGACGGGATACACGTTCAATCCTGACAGCGGGTTTTTGATCGACAGTGCGCGTTAAACACCGGCGTTCAGCGACGTTACGGCCGATGTCCAGATATACCGGCATTTCCGCGGGTTTTCGAGCGCTTTGAGGTGTTCTGGAAAGGGTCGCTGGTGCCCCGTGCAGGATAAACATAACGAATATATCTCGCCGTTTGTACTACTATAGAGCCGCCGCTGAGCGCCGGCTGACGACCGTGCTGTGTTGCGGCACCGCTGATAGTTCGATGGGCATTCGTCCGCTGATCACGAGCCGGGCAGATTCGGCCGCCTGATGGCAGAGTGCGGTTGGCAGCTTTCGACCCCGTCGCAAGCAGGGCCATGGCTGATGTCGCTTCACGCCATGATCGCACTTCACCGACGTCGGTGATGATTTCAACGAACTGCTGGCCAACGCTGCGCGCCATGCGATGTTCTGTGCGGAGATGTGCACGTTCTGCGCGGACGCCTGCGTAGCCGAAAATATGGACATGCGGCAATGCATCCGGTCCTGCCTCGATTGCGCAGACATCTGTACCGCAACCGGCCGCCTCGCGGTGCGCCGAACTGGACAGAATGCCGAAGTTCTGGGGTTGATACTGGAGACTTGCGCCCGGGTCTGCGCACTATGCGCGCTGGAATGTGCGCGGCACGACCATGGCCATTGCCAACTGTGCGCCGAGATATGCCGCGAGTGCGCCAGCGACTGCCACAAGGCGCTAACGAGCCTCCAATAAGGAGCGGTCAGCACGCCGTCCACGGTATCGTTGCTTGTTGCAGCGGACCGCCTTTTCCCGATTGCAGCGCTGCCGGCGATTGCGGTGCTCCTCGCTATCATGCGCGTCATTCATCGGGCAAACCTGACGGCGTTTCGCTAGCCAACCGAGTCTATCCCTCGTTCCTATGGCGCCACGACACTGGCGTTCATCATAAGCGCCGCCGACCCGGACAACACGGAGCCGGTAAGGGCGGGAACGAGTTGCTCGACTTGCGGATTGGGGAAAAGCCGCTGGGACATCAAACGGAAGGCTGAACTTCAAATATGTTGACGATCGACCACAGGAATGGAGGAACACCATGCGCTGGCTTCGCGATAATGGCCTGACGATTGCCCTGTTGTTGATGTTCGCCGGGAGTATCATCGGCCAATGGTTGGCCGGCTGGCATGTTGCGAACGACGATGCGCTACGGCATGGCGGACCGCCGATGAGCTTATCTGCCTATGCGGTCAGCCCTGACTTTCTCTCCTCCATATTTGAAAATTGGGAAAGCGAGTTTCTGCAGATGGCGGCCTACGTCGTCTTGACCGCCATTCTATTCCAGCGCGGCTCGGCAGAGTCGAAGGATCCTGACGAAATCGATCCGCGCGACCAAGACCTCGCCGCGCAGGCTTACAGGCCGGGTGCGCCATCAATCCTGCGGTGGGGACGGCTTTGGCGGGTCCTTTATGCCCGGTCGCTCGGCATCGCGCTCGGGCTGCTGTTTGTCGCGTCCTTTGTTATTCACTGGACTCAAAGTGCCAAGGTGGCAGCACAGGACGCCATCGCGCATGGCGAAGCCGCGCCGACGACGCTAGGCTATCTGTTCGATGCACAGCTCTGGTTTGAATCGCTTCAGAACTGGCAGAGCGAATTTTTGTCGACCGCAGTTCTGGTGGTGCTGTCTATTTTTCTGCGCCAGCGCGAGTCTCCTGAATCCAAGCCTGTCGCGGCACCTCATGACCAGACCGGAGCGTGACGACAGGCGTCAAGTATCGTCGTGCATGTCCTCCTCGCCATCCAGGCGTGTCATCCAAGCCTTCAAGGTCAGGGCCTCGCTCGCTCGCGTCTCGGCACCCATCGTTTTGCGCATCGTGTCGAGTGCGAATAGAGCGCGAGCATCATTCTCACTCGCAACTGCGTCCTGCGGAATCCATAGCGCATAGTCGCGCATATGCGCGTCGGCGGCCGTGAACAGAATGCAGATGTCCGTCGCGATGCCGGTCAGGATCAGGCGGCTGACGCCGAGTTTGGGCAGGAGCACAGGCAGGTTCGTCGCATAGAAGCCGGAGAATTGCGGCTTGATGATAAAATAATCGTTCCGGGACGGCCTGAGCATTTCGCTCGCAGGGTTGGGTCTCGAGAGCGCCTCTTGCACCAGCCGTGATTTTTCAGAGTGCCATTCGCCAAAATTATCGTTGACGTAGATGACGGGACAGCCTGCCTTGATCACCTCCTTCCTAAGACGGGAGATCGCTTGCGCAGCGCGAACTGCCTTGGGTTCGATAAGATCGGCACCCGGAAAATCAAAACAGTTGATCATGTCGATTATTAGCAGCGCGGGCCGGCCTCGCGGACGGTCGTGAGGGGGCGTCTGTGTACTATCTGATCGATCTCGGGCCATCATGTGCTCCTTCCCCATTAACGTCTTGCCGTTTGCCCGGTTTCGCTCGACAGGATTATCTGTGCAACTCGGCCAACATGGCCGCCGCGCCGATATAGTCACTGATCTGACCTGCGGTCATGAAGAAGCTCAAGGGGCGGCCGTTTGCATCGGTGTCAGCCGATCCGGCTAGCGATTGACCGAGGCGCCATCGACGAGCATCGACAAGCCAGAAATATAGGACGCGGCATCGGAGCACATCCAGACCACGGCCTGCGCGATCTCGTCCGGCCGGCCCAAACGGCCCATCGGGCATGTCGCATTAAGCATCGCGCTGCGCTCCTGATCGTCACCGATAAATGTGCGAACGAGATGCGTGTCGGTTGTCCCCGGGCATACCGAATTGACCCTGATGTTGCGCGCCGCATAATCGGCCGCGGCGCATTTGGTCAGCCCGTGAACGCCGTGCTTGGCGGCGGTATAATGCGGCAGCCCTGGGCCGGCACATGAGCCGCGCCAGACGCGCAGTTGACGATCACGCCTCCGCCCTGGGCCAGCATCTGGCGAAGCTCATGCTTCATGCACAGGAATGTCGTAGTCAGATTGGCGTCCATCAGGCGGTTCCATTCCGCCAGCTCCAGATCGTGGATTTCGGTCCAGGGGCCGTTCGTGCCCGCATTGTTGAAGGCGCAGTCGAGGCGGCCGAACGCCGTCAGCGTCTGCTGAATCATGGCCTTCACATCGGCCTCGTTCGCGGCGTCGGCGCGGATCCCGATCGCGCACCCCCCCCCGCGTCCACGATCTCTGTGGCGACGGCGTCTGCCGCGTCCCCCCGGATGTCGCACACCGCCACCCGTGCGCCGCGTCGCGCGAAAAGTAGCGCCGTCGCCCGGCCGATGCCGCTGCCGGCGCCAGTTACCAGCGTGACACGGTCCTGAAGGGACAGCTCATCCGTCATGCCGTTATATCCTTCCGTCATCCTGTCGTTTTTCCTCATCGGGGGTTGGCCGAGCGCACTTTGGCGTAGGCAGGGACCGCGTTCGTTTCACGAATGACTGTCGACGGCGAGGCCAGCTTTCCCTTCGACACGGCCGTCCACCCGGCGATCAGGCAAGCGGCCCGTTCCGCCAGCATGACTGCGGCCGCCGCAGGCCCGCGGCGCGAATTAACCGGGCAGATCGAGAGGTCGACGATACGGAGGTGCTCTACGCCATGCACCCGGCATTGGCTGTCGACGACGGAGTCGGGATCCGACGCCGGGCCCATCCGGCAGCTGCCGGTCGTATGGGCATAGGGCGGGGAGCCGGTCCGGATCCAGTGGGCGAGCGCTTCGTTGTCGACGAGGACGGCATCGGTGGGAGTGAGCCGGCGCTTTACGAACGGCTTCATCGCCCGGCTGTCGAGGATGCGGACCGCGTTTCGCACACAGTCGACAAGCCTTGCGACATCGCGCGGATCGCTGAAGCTCCTAAAGTTATAGTTCGGCAGAACATGCGGATCGGCGGAAACCAGTGTCGAGCTGCCCTTGCTATATTCCGCCATGATCCGGCATGAGATAATCAGGCTGGCCATCGACCGCCGCATCCGGATGGTGCTGCCGATCCCTAGCCGAAGGCCCGCACTCACCAAGCCGGAAAGATGGCGCAGCCACTCGCCGAGGGCACGCCCGCCCGTGCGGCCAGCGCTCATCGCCTTGGCGAAGGGCATCGTCATGAAGATCATCTCCATGTCGGATGCGAGCGGCGAGCCAGACGCCGTATAGTGGAGCATCACCTCCGCCATCGGCGTATCCGGCCCTATCGCGAATGGGCGGGGGAGGTAAGTCACGTCGGCGCCGGGGTGGTCCTGGAAGTTCTGGCCGACGCCCGGCAGATCTCGCACGATGGGAATGCCATTTGCTCGCAGCTGCGCCGCCGGGCCTATGCCGGAAAGCATGAGGATATGCGGCGTCTTGATCGCGCCCGCGCACAGAATAATTTCCCGGCCGTGAACCTCGCTGATCTCGCTATCGCGCTCCACCTCGACGCCGATCGCACGTTTGCCGTCGAACAGAATTCGCCTCACGAAGCTGCCGCCCCACACGATCAGATTCGGCCGATGGCGCACCGGTTCCAGATAGGTCAGCAACGTCCCCTTGCGAACGCCATCGACGCTGTTCATCGGGATCCGGCCGACGCCTTCTCCCGTCGCGAAGGCGTTCATGTCTTCGTCTTCGCCGAAGCCTGCCTCCAGGCAGCCGGCGATCACCGCGCGGGAGAGCGCAGTCAATGCGGACGGCTTGACCCGCGCCACGGGGATCGGCCCGGCGTCGCCATGCTCGCCGCCCGGAAAATCGAAGTCGTTCTCTACCGCGATCAGGATCTCGGAAAGCCTGTCGACCGACCAGTCGTCCTTCCCGATCGCCTCCCACTGCTCCAGCTCTTCGCGCAACGGGCGGGTGTAGCCCGCGCCGTTGACCGTGCTGCCACCACCGACGACCCGCCCGCGCACGACAGGAACGACGGCGCTGTCGGTGCGACCGAAAAAGCCCCAATTATAGGGACTGCCCGGAGACAACGCCGTCAAGGTGCCCGTCAGGCGGAGCTGGGCTGGAAGCGTCGCCTCCACATAGTCGGCGCCGGCCTCAAGGATCAGGACGGTCTTGTCCGCGGCCTGGCTGAGCCGGGCGGCGAGCACGGCGGCCGAGGTGCCGCCTCCTACCAGGATATAATCGTATACATTCATATCGGTCCCTCCGGCAGAATGATGCGATGCGCTTTCCGGCTGTGGTGGCATTGACCCATCTCAGGGAGAATCGGATGACACTGGGAGAGGAAGACACCTTCAAGGTGGCCGCCGCCGGCGTCGTGAAGGCAACGAAGCACGAGCCCGGATGCATCGTCTTCTAGTTAGGCCAGGCAGCCGGTTATCATAGCTGCAACGCCGATGTCGGCAGCGCTGCCACACTGCCTGTCATTCTGCCTAGCGCGTCATAACTGTAAGTGATGGTTTCAGCGGCCTGCACTCCTACAGAGCCCAGCAGGCCGATGGCAGAGACCGTAAATCTCAAGGATCGTTTGATCATCGTTTATCCTTCAGTTGAGATAAAGATAGTCGACCGTGCAGCCCGCCACGGATAGCGTCTTGTTTGTGATTCGTGCAGTTATTGGGATTCCAAGAATGGAATTGATGTTTGCGAACTCATCTTCAGCGGTGATACCTTCGAGATGACAATGGTTCCAGAATGCTCGTCCCATTACCTATCAATCCAAACTGAGTTGAACTTCACCGTGCCATCTGCCGCACATGCGTTTTCGATCTCCCATTTAGGCTCCGCAATGTCGTGCGCGAAGGCATTACGAATCTGGTAAATGAGCGCGATACATTGCTCGTCTTCTGTTTCGATGGGAAATGGTAGTTTAAGCCCGATTTCCTCGCGAACGCGATTCAGAGTGATCGCAGCGGCCCCGAATGCAATTGTGAGATTGTTTTCGAGCGCAACAATTAAATCCTCAGGTTGCTCGAGCGCTTTGGGCACTACAAAGATGATACCTTCATCCTGGAAGGTGACTTCCGCATCCAGGTCGTTCGGATTAATCAGGCCGTTGAGGCCATAGTTATACAGCTTCTACGCAAAAGTGAGCTGGCCAAAGGCTGTTGGAAGGTACTTCACTCAACACACCTATGGCAGCTTTTGCGAAGAGTCGATTATGGCTCGATCATTCGGTTCGGTCTGAAGCTCCCCGAGGTTTCGACCTGAACAAACGACGGCTATCTCGTAAAAGATTCCAGGTCCGAATGACTGGTATCGGCGACACCTGACCCGCCATTGGCTCGCCCAATGGCAGCTTTACCTGTTTCCGGAATTGAAACCGGACAGGCAGAACACGGCTAATGTTTAGACGTAACCCATCCTGTTTACCTCAGCGCGTCAGCGATGGGAGATGTGCTCTGCCGTTTGAAAAAGTCTAGGCCGCTAATCTCGGTATAACGTCAGTGCCTTACCGCAATAGCCAGAATGGTGCCGCCTACAGGACTCGAACCTGTGACCCCCGCATTACGAATGCGATGCTCTACCAACTGAGCTAAGGCGGCCTGGCTGATCAGGCGGCTGGGCCTTTAACAGCCGTGCTTCGCCAAAACAAGCGCATTGCGGCTTTATAATCGCAGGAGTTTACCAAACGTAAACCATAGCGAGCGCAATATGGCCACGAAGGGCTGAAACCCATCAGGGGACCAGGTGCATGGACGATTCTCAGGCGTTTTCGGGCGACATCAATATGGAACAGGACTTCCCATCGGTGGAAGAGCCGCGCATGGAAGCGCCGCCACCGATCAGCGCGGAAGAGCGCCGCATGCACGTGCGCGCCTATAATTACTGGGTATCACTGCTTGATGGCCGCCCCTATCCGTCGATCGAGGATCTTGATCCGGCCAATATCGAAGATTTCGGTCCGCATAGCGTGCTGCTGGATTTCACCAGCGGTCCAGATCACGCTGCCATTCCGTTCCTTGGCGCCGCACTCCGCGAAGAGGGTGGGATTGGCGATGCCATCAACATGATCGACGATGTCCCGGCACGATCGGTATTGTCGCGCCTGACCGATCATTATCTCGAAATCATCGCCAATCGCGCGCCCATCGGTTTCGAAGCTGAATATGTGAACCATCGCGACCTGGCGACGATGTATCGCGGCATCCTGATGCCGTTCTCGTCGGACGGGGACACGATCGATTTTATTTACGGTGTGATCAACTGGAAGGAAGTCGCTGCTATCGAAGTAGCCGACGATATCCGCGAGGCCGTCCACGCCGCTTTCACTGAGCCAGCGGTCGCGCCGCCAGTGGCGCCAATCTGGGCGGATGGGCCGCATGCGCAGGCGCTGGACGACGTTATCGATCTATCCGACGCCGACCTGGAGAACGTGCCCTTCGAAGACGAGATGGGTGAAGCGGTGACCGAATTGTCGCCAGATGCGCCCTTGTATGATCGTCTCGCGGTCGCACGCGAATCCGCTGACGCCCTTGCCCAGACTGATCAGCGCAGCCGCGCCGCCCTCTATCGCGCGCTTGGCGAAGCCTATGATTTCGCCTTCGCTGCCGCTTCCGATCAAGCATCCTATGCCGAAATACTGGAAGACGCCGGTCTGAAGATGCAGGATCGCGCGCCGATGACGCCGATCGTCAAGCTCATCTTTGGTACGACCTACGACAAAACCCGTTTGGCAGAATATGCCGCCGTGTTAAGCCACGCCCATCGCCATGAGTTGGCATTCGGCGCCGTGCCGCAGTTTTTGAATGACTACGAAGGTGGCTTGAAAGCCATCGTGAAGGCCGAACGCGCATTGCGGCGGCCGTCTCCGCAACCAGATCGGGAAACGCTGGCGCTGGCCGGCCTGGTCACGGCGCCGGTGTTGGCAACCCTGACACTGGATGGAGTCGACGGCGATTACGTCAGCATGATCGGCCGCCGGGAAGCGGATGGCAGCATCGCTATCATAACAATTGAAAATGCGCAGAGCGCACAACTGATTCGTGCCGCAAAAGGTCTCTAAAATTTCCGCGTGTCCGTACGCTTAATGTAACATTCCCGCTGGTTTGCTGTTCCACAGACGCCTATAGGCGCAAATACTGATCGGCCAGTTCAAGGCCGGAGAGGAATGCAGATCATGCGCACGCGGACCCTGCGGAAATCCGATTCGACGGACGCCGATGCATCGGCGGCATTGCGCTTGGCATTGCTGGAAAGCGCGCTCCCCGGCGAAATCGACGATCTGCAGGGCGATGCGCTTGATCAGATCATTGGCTTTGTCGTCGAGGCAACCTCTCACAGAGTCGCTGGCGAGGCTGTCATCAAAATCATGTCGTCCGGTTCGAACGAACGGGGGCGACGCAGAATGCAGCTTGCCGTCGTGAACGATGACATGCCGTTTCTCGTCGATTCCGTGGCTCTTACGCTGGGCGCGCATGGCATAGAGATCCATCGGCTGCTCCACCCGATGATTGCCGTACGCCGCGATTCTGAAGGTTTGCTGGTCAGCGTGCTTCCCGCCGACAGCAGCGGCGAGCGTCGCGAATCGGTGATCTACATGGAATTGGAGCGGGCCGACGCGCGCGTTCGGCGGCAGATCGAACGGGATCTGCGCGCTGTACTTGATGAAGCGCGGGCGGCCGTCAGAGATTGGCCGAAGATGCAGGTTGCTCTGCGCGAGGATGCGGAGCATCTACCGGACGGTGAAGGCGCAGCGCTCTTGCGGTGGTTCATGGAGCGCCACTTCACCCAACTCGGATTTCGGACGGAAACTGTCGAGGGCAAGGTTTCCGGCAAGCTTGGCGTGCTGGACGTGGACAATAGCCCGCTCTGGTCGGAACGCGCGCGCAAAGCCGCTTTCGAATGGTTTGCTGATGGCAATGAAGCGCCGCTGATCCTGAAATCCGATCGTATCGCGACCGTGCATCGTCGCGTGCCATTGGACATGCTGGTCGTGCCCGTGCGGGACCGGGGGGTGATCAAGGCACTTGCCGTTCACGTTGGCCTTTGGACGAGCGCCGCATTGCGGGCGCCTTCGGATCAGGTGCCGGTCTTACGATCCCGTCTTGCCGCGATCGAGCATAAATATGGATTTGATCCCCAGAGTCACGCCGGAAAGGCGCTGCGCCACGCGCTGTCGTCTCTTCCGCATGACCTTCTGGTCGCATTCGACGGATCGATGCTGGAAGAGGTCGCGCTGACCGCCATGTCGCTGGCGGACCGGCCCAGGCCGAAGCTGCTGTTGCTGCCGGGGGCGCTCAATCGTCAGCTATTCGCCTTTGTCTGGCTGTCGCGCGATGAGATGTCGACGACGCGGCGCCGGCATATCGGGGATCTGCTCGGCAAGGCAGCCAATGCTCCGTTGACCAACTGGTCGATGGAATTGGGCGACGGGGATCTAGCCCTTATTCGGTACGTGTTCGACATGCCGTTCGGCGCGTCTTTGCCGGATGCGGCCAACCTCAACAGCCAGATCGAAGAGATGCTGCGCGGGTGGTCGAATGCTGTTGAAGCGGCTTTGTCTGAAAATCTTTCGTCGAGCCGGGCGACGCGCCTTGCGTTGAGCTTTGCCAATGCCTTTCCGACATCATATCGCGAACGTTATCCTGCGTCGGAGGCCGCATCGGATATCGTGAGGCTGACTAGCCTGAACGACACGGAAAGCAGGACAGCGCGGTTCTACCGCGCGCCATTTGACAAGGATGGTCGCCTGCGTCTGAAGGTATACCGGATTGATGGATGGGTCTCCCTTTCTTCCGCCGTCCCTGTGCTGGAAAATTTCGGCTTCACGGTGCTGAAGGAAGTGCCGACGCGCCTGACTGGGAACGTCGATGCGCATATCCATGAGTTCCTGCTTGAGGTGGGCAGTGCTGAAATTGCGGACGCGCTGATGAAACGCGCGGGCGTCGCGGAAGCGGCGATCTCCGCAGTGCTCGAAGGTCGTTCGGAAAATGATGCCTTCAACCAGCTGATCGTCGATGTGGCGCTTGATCCACGTCCCGTGCTCCTGTTCCGCGCCTGGTTTCGTTATCTCCGGCAAACCGGACAGGCCTATAGCGTGCAGACGGTGGTCGATGCTTTGAAGCGCTCGCCCGCCGCGGCGCGCTCGATTATTGCGCTCTTCCACGCGCTTCACGACCCGGCCAAAGGCGGCAAAAAGGCGGCAGAGGAAGCCGATGCCGCAATCGATGCCGCGCTTGTCGAAGTGAACGCCATAGACGACGATCGCATTCTGCGCTGGCTGCGCTCGCTCGTCAAAGCGACCTTGCGGACCAATGCTTTTTCGCCCGCTTCGGAAGAAGCGCTGGCATTCAAGTTCGACAGCGCCTTGGTGCCGGGGCTTCCGGCGCCCGTGCCATGGCGCGAGATTTGGGTCTACAGCCGCAGGGTAGAGGGCATTCATCTGCGTGGCGGCCCGATCGCCCGGGGCGGTCTGCGCTGGTCCGATCGACGTGATGACTTCCGCACCGAGATTCTTGGTTTGATGAAGGCGCAGCTGGTCAAGAACGCCGTCATTGTGCCGACAGGCGCAAAGGGCGGATTTTATCCCAAGCAGTTGCCATCGCCGCTGGATCGGGATGCGTGGCTGGCTGAAGGTACTGAAAGCTACAGAATCTTTATTCGTACGTTGCTTTCAGTCACTGATAACATCGTCGAAGCGCAAGTGGTTCATCCAAAAGCTGTTGTCGTTCGCGATGGCAACGATCCCTATTTCGTCGTGGCCGCGGACAAGGGAACGGCTACATTTTCCGACGTTGCCAACGGTATTGCGATCGATCGGGCGTTCTGGCTCGGCGACGCATTTGCTAGTGGCGGTAGCCAGGGCTACGACCACAAGGCGATGGGAATCACGGCGCGGGGTGCCTGGATTTCCGTGCAGCGCCACTTTGCCGAAATGGGCGTCGATGTTCAGAAAGATGTGATCAGGGTCGTCGGCTGTGGCGACATGTCGGGCGACGTGTTCGGCAATGGGATGCTGTTGTCCAAGAGCATCAAGCTGATCGCAGCGTTCGATCATCGGCACATTTTTCTCGATCCCGATCCCGATCCCGCAAAAAGTTGGGCGGAGCGGGAGCGCATGTTCAAACTGCCGCGTTCGTCGTGGGCCGACTATAACGAAAAGCTGATTTCAACCGGTGGCGGAATATTCCCGCGCAGCCAGAAATCGATACCGCTTTCGCCGCAGATCAAGGCGGCTCTCGGTATCCGTGAGAACAGTCTCGATCCCTCTTCATTGATTACCGCGATCCTAAAGAGTCCCGCCGATCTGCTGTGGTTCGGTGGAATCGGAACGTATATCAAGGCAAAGAGCGAAGCGAATATTCAGGTAGGGGATCCCGCCAACGATGCGCATCGTATAAATGGCGAAGATGTCGGCGCGAAGGTAGTCGGCGAGGGTGCGAATCTCGGTGTCACCCAGGCCGGGCGTATCGAGTTCGCCACGCGGGGCGGCAGGATAAATACCGATTTTATCGACAATTCAGCCGGCGTTGATTGTTCCGATAACGAGGTCAACATCAAGATCGCGCTGAACCGCGAAATGATTGAAGGCCGTCTCAGTTTCGACGATCGCAATATATTGCTGAAGTCGATGACGGAGGCTGTCGCCAGCCTCGTACTGGAAGACAATCGTCTCCAAACCCTGGCCCTCTCTCTCGCCGAGCGCGGCGCGGCACGGGCGATGCCAAGCCACATTCGCATTATCGAGATGCTCGAAGCGCGCGGAAGATTAAATCGGGCAGTCGAGGGGCTAGGCAGCAACGAAGATTTCAGTCGACGCACGCAACAGAACCTGGGGCTCACGCGTCCAGAACTTGCCGTACTGCTTTCGCATTCCAAGATCGCGTTGCAAGCGGCTATCGAAGATAGCGATCTTGCGGTCGATCCATTGCTTAAACCAATGCTTGAAGCCGCCTTTCCTTTAGAAATGCGCAAGCGTTTTGAAAAAGCTATCGACGCGCATCGTCTGCGCAGCCCAATCATTGCCACGAAACTTGCCAACCGGATGATCAACCGGCTTGGTTTCATCATACCGTTTGAGCTGGCTGAAGAGGAAGGTGTCAGTCTTGCCCGGGTTGCTGCGGCATATGTCGTGGTCGATGCCATCTACGGCATTCAGAAAATGTGGGAAACGATAGAGGCTGCTCCCGTTGGAGAGAATGGTCGACTGGAGCTCATGAATGCTGCCGGAGGCGCTGTCCGCGTCCATATGGCGGATTTGTTGCGCGCTGTATCGGCAGATAGTTCGCCAAGCGTGCTTGTCGCCAAGCTTAGCGGTGGCGTCCGCAAACTGGACTCTGCCTTGGCTGGACTTCTCCTTCATGAAGCACGAACGGAGGCTGACCTTCTTCGCAGCGGGCTGGCGCTTAGCGGAGCTGATGAAAAGCTGATCGACAGGATTGTTCGCCTTCGCGAAATGGATGGGGTCATTGGCAATGCCGTTCTCGCCCAGCGGGCAGGGATGGATGAGCTGGAGACTACGAAGGCTTATGTCCAGCTTGGCGAAGCCCTTGGGCTTGACTGGGCGCGTGCTGCCGTCAACCGCTTGGCGCCGGCGGATCATTGGGAAAGGTTGCTCGCAGCTGGTCTTGGCCGGGATTTTGAGCAGCTTCGTCTCGATTTTCTAATGCGCATGCCCAAGAAGAATCCGGTTGGCGGCATCGAATTCTGGCTGAAGGAACACGGCGATCGCGTGGCCCAATACCGCGCTCTTATCGAGCGCGCCCGTGCTGCCGCTAATCCAAATCTGGCGATGCTGGCACAACTCGCCGGGCAAGCGCGACTACTTCTTTCACGTTAGAGTGGATTTCAAGTCAGGTGGCACCAGTCCTGACCGGCGCTTTTCTATTCCAGGCTGTTTTGCTTTAGCCGGCTGAAGAGCCATGTCCGCAATGCACTGGCGAGATTTGGCGGGTCCGGTCGGGAAACGCGCTGCGCATCGATATTGGCTACGAGCGCATTCAACGGCAGCGCCTCTTCCAGCGCTGCTTTTTCCAGCGCCTCCCAGAAAATCGGCTCAAGGCTGACCGATGTGGAATGACCTGCGATCATAATCGATCGTTTTACGGGACCAGACAACATCGATCTCCCGTCAGTACATATGCTGTCCGCCGTTGATGGACAGGGTAGAGCCCGTAATGAACCCGGCATCCTCTGCGCAAAGGAATGCAACGCCCCGCGCTATCTCCTCAGCGTAGCCGAGCCGCCCCACCGGCACGCGCGCCACGATCTTGGCCAGAACATCCTGCGGAACCGCCGCAACCATGTCGGTGTCGATATAGCCGGGCGCAATCGCGTTTACGGTTATGCCGACCTTGGCGCCTTCCTGCGCAAGCGCCTTGGTAAAGCCGTGAATGCCCGATTTGGCGGCGGCGTAATTGACCTGGCCATATTGTCCGGACTGTCCATTTACCGACCCGATATTGACGATCCGCCCCCAGCGCCGATCGCGCATGCCCGGAAACGTCGCCTTCGCCATATTGAAACAGCCGCCGAGATTCGTGTCGATCACCTGTTTCCAGTCTTCATAACTCATCTTCAGCAGGATGCCGTCGCGGGTAATGCCCGCGTTGTTGATGACGATATCAACCGGTCCCAGATCGGCCTCGACCTTCGCGACGCCGTCTGTGCACGCGTTGTGATCGGCGACATCCCATTTATAGATGGAGATGCCGGTACTTTCCGCAAAGGCGAAGGCGCGATCGTCGTTCCCGGCATAATTCGCCGCCACGGTCACTCCGGCTTTTTTGAGGCTCAGGCTGATGGCTTCGCCTATGCCCCGCGTTCCACCGGTAACGATGGCGACCCTACTCATGAAAACTCTCCTGGCACATTTTCATCAGGAGTCTAGGAGTCCGCAAGCCAGCCCGCAAGCTCGCGCTTCACCAATGCGTGCAACATTTCCATGCCTTCGCCGCTGTCGTTCAGGCATGACAGGTAAGCGAAGCGCTTTCCTCCGCTTCCGAGGAACGTATCACGTCCACGCAACGCGATTTCTTCCAGCGTTTCGAGGCAGTCCGCTGCAAAGCCGGGGGCGACGACTGCAACACCGCGGATGCCTTCTGCGGGAAGAGCGGCCAGCACGGTTTCAGTAGCCGGCTCCAGCCATTTTGCCCGGCCAAATCTGGATTGAAAGCTGATCCGGACTGGCCGCCCGAGCGCATCGGACAGCAGGCGCGCCGTTTTCTGGCAGTGGCAGTGATACGGGTCGCCCAACGCCAGCGTTCGCGCTGGCATGCCGTGAAATGTCGCAAGAACAAGGTCCGGCTCGAAATCGAGGGCGGCAAGCTGCCGTTCGATATTATGCTTCAACGCGCCAATGTAGATCGGCTCGTCGTGATAGGGCTGCAGGCTGCGTGTGGAAGGCTGCCACCGCATTTGTTTTAATGCTTTGCCAACCTCATCAATCACGGTTGCGGTCGTCGCGGCGCAATATTGTGGATAAAGCGGCGCGACGAGTATTCGCGTGCATCCGGCTGCCCTAAGCGCATCTATGCGGTCAATGATCGCGGGATTCCCGTATCGCATCGCATAATCGATGATCACCTTGTCCCCCATGCGCCTTGCTAATTCCGCGCTCTGATCTCGCGTGATCACGGCCAGTGGCGAACCGCGCTCGGTCCAGATCTGCTTATAGGCGTGGGCCGATTTCCTGGGCCTGGTATTGAGGATGATCCCGCGCAGAATGGGCTGCCAGATCAGTTTCGGAATTTCCACCACACGCGGATCAGACAGAAACTCCGCGAGATAGCGTTTTACTGCTCCGGCCTCTGGCGCCTCCGGCGTTCCGAGATTGACGAGCAGAACACCGATCCGTGATGCGGGAACGGCGGGATGGTTGTCCGGTATCGTCATGCGCCGCCGATGCGAAGGGGCAGGCTGCGCAATCTTTGCCCGGTGGCTGCAAAGAGCGCGTTCGCCACCGCGGGCGCGACCGGTGGAACGGCGATTTCACCTACGCCGCCTGGTTGTTCCTGATTCTGGATCAGTTCGACGACGATCTCTGGCGTGCTGGCAAGCTGGGGCAGGCCAAGCCCATCGAAATTCTGCGCCGTTACCAGTCCGCGTTGGATACTGATTTTCTCGCCGAGCGCGGCTGAAAGGCCGAAGATGATGCCTCCTTCGACCTGCTGGCGAACGATGTCCGGGTGAATCATGCGTCCGCAATCCACCACGGCGATGACCTTGTCGACAATCACCATGCTGCCGTCGCCGACGTGGAGCTCGACCATCATCGCGACATGTGATCCAAAACAGCTATGTGCGGCGATGCCCTGCCCGCTACCTTCGATACCGCCCTGCCAGTTGCCAAGTGCGGTTGCAGTCGTCAGACAACGAGCAAGCCGCGGCGAAGACCCCATCATCTGCATGCGATAGGACAGCGGCTCTATTCCGGTCTTGCGCGCCAGTTCGTCGACGAAACTCTCTGTAAAAAAGGCCGTGTAGCTGTTCGCCACCGAACGCCATGCACCCGTTGGCACACCGATCAGCGCCGCATGATGGTCCACCGCGAGCGCGGCGATTGAATAGGGTGGTCGGGCACCCTCCACCGCTCCGGGATCGGGTTTCTCGGGGTTCCCACCGAGGCCCGGGGCGATCCGTGCGATCTGTTCCACTGCAGTCGATGGCGCCGATATGGACGTAGACCATGCGGATGGTACGCCGTCATTGCCCAGCCGTGCTTTCAGCCTGCCGATGGCCGGCGGACGGAATTCATCGCGCATGATGTCTTCCGCTCTGGGCCAGACCATCTGGACCGGGCGATCTAGCTTCACCGCCAGGATCGCCGCGCCCACCGCGGCGTCGTTTGCGATCTTTCGGCCGAATCCGCCGCCTACCAGCATCGGATAAATCGTCACCGCTTCGTCCGCCATGTTCACCGCACGCGCAACCGCGGCGCGCGACAGACCGGGCGCCTGTGTCGGCATCCAGACCTCAAGCCGGTCGCCCGTGAGGCGGGCCGTGGCGACGAGCGACTCCATCGCGGCATGGGGGGCGAAGGACACCTGATATACAGCGCTTATAACATCGTCGCCCATCAGGCCCGCGTCGGGATCGCCGATTTCCACGAACCGCTTCGCCTTGCCTGTCTCGAATGCGGACGTCAGCGCTTTTCGGATGGAAACGTCGTCAGGCAACGGCCCATCCGTCCGGAATTTCGGCGCGAGTAAATCAAGCGCCCGATTGGCGGCCCACCAGTTGGTCGCCACCGTCGCCACCCAGCCGGGATTTTCGACCACGGCAACCATGCCGCTGAGCTTTTCGACCTTCTTTTTATTGACGCCCGCCAGATGCGTGTCCCCGAATGGTCCATGCCGCACCGAAGCGAAAACCATGTTGGGCAAGCGAACGTCGCCTGCGAACCGTGCCGTACCGTCAACCTTGGAGGGCAGATCGATCCGTGGGACGGCCTTGCCGGAAATACCGCCCTGCCCTGGATTGCGCAGGGGAATGTCCGATGGTGGCTCCAGGGTAGCAGCCTCAGCCGCTACATCACCGAAGCGAATTTGGTCCTTGCCATGCGTGACAAACCCTTCCGCGGTATCGCACGCTTGCCAGTCTGCGTCCCAGCGGCGTCCGGCGGCGGTGCAGAGCAGGGCACGCGCCATCGCGCCGGCTTCCCGATATCGCTGCTCGAATGCGCGGATGGACGTTGATCCGCCTGTCAGCATCAGTGCCGATCTGATCGCGAATTGTCGCATCGCCCAGCCGCCGGCACCCTGCAACCATCCGGGCAATTGTTTCGCGCCTTCAGCGGCGATAAAATCATTGGCATAGAGAGGGTTGATGGGGGCTGGTTCGACCGCAATAGTTCGCCAATCCGCGCCAAGCTCGTCCGCCAGTATCTGGGGAAGCGAGGTAGTGATGCCTTGTCCCATTTCCGCCTGCGGCACGATGACGGTCACATGCCCGTCGGTGCCGATCTTCAGAAAGGCGTTGAAGATGCTTTCGCCCGGCGCGGCATTGAGGTTGGGACGATAGGTTCGCGGCCATACCCCCCAGGCGAGCAACAATCCTGCCGTGGCGCCGCCGCCGATCAGGAGCGATCGGCGGTTGATGTTCCAGTTGCTGCCTTTGTCCTGCGCCATCGCAGCCTGATAGAATAGCGGCGGACGGCCCGCCAGACCCGAGTAAAAAAAGCGTGATCGCCGTATCGCCGATGGTTTGACCGTCGATTGTTCTATGCGTGTGCAAAAACATTCCCTCATGAGGCATCCTTGCTCTAAAGCGCGGCCATGCATTTTCTGGATCAAGCAAAGATTTTTATCCGCTCCGGCGCGGGTGGGCCGGGAGCGGTAAGCTTCCGGCGTGAGAAGTTTATTGAATATGGCGGGCCGGACGGAGGCAATGGCGGGAAAGGCGGGGACATCATTTTCGAGGCCGTGGCCGGACTGAACACCCTGATCGACTTCCGTTATACGCAGCACTTTCGCGCGCCGCGCGGCAAGGGCGGCTCAGGCTCCAACCGCACAGGCGCGGGCGGAGACGATCTCGTCATCCGCGTTCCGGTTGGTACGCAATTGCTTTCGGAGGACAAGGAACATGTCCTCGCCGACTTTACCCGGATTGGCCAGCGCCAGATATTCCTCAAGGGCGGTGATGGCGGACGCGGCAATGCCAGCTACAAGACCTCTACCAACCGCGCCCCACGACAGCATGGGAGCGGCTGGCCCAGCGAGGAGATGTGGATATGGCTGCGGTTGAAGCTGCTCGCCGACGCCGGGTTGGTGGGTCTTCCCAACGCGGGAAAATCGACCTTCATCAACGCCGTGTCCAACGCAAAGGCGAAAGTCGGCGATTATCCCTTCACCACCGTTCGTCCGCAGCTTGGTGTTGCCAGCCACAAGGGACGTGAGTTCGTGGTCGCCGACATTCCTGGCCTGATCGAAGGCGCCGCGGACGGCGCCGGCATCGGCGATCGCTTCCTGGGTCACATCGAACGCTGTCGCGTATTGCTTCATTTGGTGGATGCTTCCGGGGATGACCCTGTGGATGCTTATGAAGTGGTCTGTGGAGAACTTGATGCCTATGGGGCGGGGCTGACCGAAAAGGCGCACGTGGTTGCGCTTAACAAGATCGACGCCGTCGATGCGAAAACCGTCACGAAACTTCGCAAGAAACTTGAAAAGCTGAGCGGGGCTGAAGTGATGCTGCTGTCGGGGGCATCCGGCGAAGGGCTGGAAACGGTTCTGGATCATTTACTGGAAGCCATTGGGCCGGCGCCTGAAGAAGCGCAAAGCCCTGGTGTGAGCGAAGACGAAACCGGGGGAGAAGAACCGTGGTCGCCGATCTGACGCCGGCCCAGCGTTTCGCCCCCGGCAATTGTCCTCGGCTCGTCGTCAAGATTGGATCTGCGCTGCTTGTCAATCCGGATGGCGCGGTGCGTCGCGATTGGGTGCAGGGGGTCGTTGCAGACGTAGCTGATCGTCGCGCGCGCGGTCAGCAGATCGCCATCGTGTCTTCAGGCGCCATCGCGCTCGGCGCGCGCAGGCTGGGTTTGTCGAAGGGCGGTCGCGCCAGCCTGGAGGATGCGCAGGCTGCGGCAGCCACCGGGCAGATCGCTCTATCCCAATGTTGGGCGGAGCTGCTTGCTCTGCAGAACCTGACGGCAGCACAGATGCTGGTCACGCTGGACGATCTGGAGGATCGTCGCCGCTATCTGAACGCGGCGTCGACGCTGGACCGCTTGCTCACTCTTGGCGCCATCCCGATCATCAACGAAAATGACTCGGTTGCGACAGAGGAAATCCGCTTTGGTGACAATGATCGTCTTGCCGCTCGTATCGGTCAGGCGGCGATGGCGGGCGGGGTGATCCTCCTTTCGGATATTGATGGTCTGTACACGAGCAATCCTCAGCGCGCGCCCGACGCTGTTCACATTGCTGAGGTTAGCCGGATCGATGCCGCGATCCTCGCCATGGCGGATGCTGGCTCTGGGTCCGGGATGGGATCTGGGGGGATGGTTTCCAAGATTGAGGCCGCGCGTATCGCGACCGGCGCTGGATCGCATCTTGCGATTATGTCGGGTCACCAGGATCGCCCCCTGACGGCCTTGGCATCGGGCGCACGCTGCACCATCTTTCTTGCGTCGAAGCCGGCACGGGCCCGTCGTGCATGGCTGGCGGGCCGTCTGACTGTGAAGGGCCGACTGCACATCGACGCGGGGGCGGCGAAGGCACTGTGTGAAAGCCGTAGTTTGTTGCCCGCCGGAATCACCAAGATCGAAGGTCGGTTCGCAAGGGGGGACGTAGTCGACATACTCGATCCAGCTGGTGTCATTCTCGCGCGTGGCCTTGCCGAATATGACGCGGACGATGCAGCAAAAATTATCGGAAAGCGCAGCAATATTCTTGCTGACATCCTGGGTTACGCGCCACGGGCCGCAATGGTGCATCGCGATCATATGGTGCAGATCGGATGAAGCTCGCAATTACCGGAGGAACAGGGTTCGTCGGCCGCCACCTGATCAGGCTGGCGCTTGAAAAGGGCCATATCGTCAATGCATTGGCGCGATCTCCGCAACAAGCGCGGGGCGGCGTGACCTGGATCGATGGAGCCATAGACCCCGCGCGCAATCTGGACGCGCTGGTCGATGGTGTCGATGCCGTGATCCATGTTGCGGGCGCTATCAATGCTGCGGACCGGGCTGCTTTTGCTCGCTGCAACATCGATGGCACTGTAGCGATGATCGAAGCGGCTAACCGCGCGGGCATAAAGCGCTTTGTCCACGTCTCGTCGCTTGCCGCCCGCGAACCTGCATTGTCTGATTATGGCTGGTCAAAGGCCGAATCGGAACGTCGGGTCGAAAGCTCGGGGCTGGACTGGACGATCATACGCCCCCCTGCTGTTTATGGCCCCGGTGACCGCGAAATGCTGGAGCTGTTCCGTATGGCCAACAAGGGGGTCATGCTGCTGCCGCCGCCTGGCCGCTTGTCGCTGATTGCTGCGGAGGATCTCGGGCGTCTGCTGATAGCCTGCGCGCGCCAATCGACCGGAACGCGCAAGATTTACGAGCCCGATGACGGGACGGTCCGGGGCTGGGCCCATCGTGATCTCGCACGGGTATTGGGAGAGGCGGTAGGCAAGACACCATGGCCCTTGCCGATGCCGGCGGTCGTGCTGGGGATCGCTTCGCGGGTTGAGCGGCTGGTCAAGGGAAAGAAGGCCAGGCTTACCCCCGATCGCGTCCGATATTTCTGTCATCCGGATTGGGTTGCACGGCGATCGATGGCCCCGCCCATCCGCTTGTGGAAACCGAAGATCGACACGGCCAAAGGACTTAGGCAAACGGCAGCCGACTATCGGGAAGCGGGCTGGCTTTAGGTTGCCGCATCCCACACCAGCTTGCACCCGAGCAGGATCATGAGCGTATAGATGAGCGTGTAGAACCGCTCTGGATCTATTCGGCGGACCAGGGCAACGCCGGCAAAGGTCGAAACGATTGCAATCGGCGCGAGCCACAAGGTAGCCATCAGGTTTTCACGCGTGAGCTGACCGAGCGCCGCATAAGCGGGCACCTTCATCCAGTTGTTGATCGCGAAGATGATCGCCGTAGTGCCCACGAGAATATCGCGCGGCAACCGTCGCGGCATCACCCACATCTGGTAAGGCGGCGATCCGGCGTGCGCGATTTGGCTGGTGAAGCCCGTTGCGACACCGAACAGCATACCGACCCAGGCGGGTGAATTGGACGGCAACACGGTCGCGCCCCCGCGTTCCAGCCAAAGACGTTGAAGCCCGAAGACGATCGAAATTGCGCCGAGCACGCCAAGCACGGCCTTCTCCGAAACCTGAGCCGCAAATACGTAGCCGAGGAATATTCCGACGGCGACGCCCGGCAACATGACGAGCAGGACATAGCCGTCCCAACTTTTTCGAAAGGCCCACACGCCGACGACGTCCTGGATCATCAGGATAGGCAGCAGGATCGCCGCCCCGCGCACCGGATCGACACCAAGCGCCATGATCGGCATTGCCAGCGCGCCTATCCCGGCAAACCCGCCCTTGGCTACACCGGACAAGATGACCGCCAGGATCGCGCAGATGTAATAGGTCGTTTCCGGATTCATCGTCACCCGCTAAGATGGAATGCCGGGAATGTCGAACCTTGCCTTCCCGGAGCATCCGGTCCTCTCACAGGTTCGCCGCGCCGTTATTCTGGAGGTGTTTATGCAACGTGTTTTCCAGCTGCTACTGCCCGCGGCGGCAATGATGGCGTTCGTTAGCGGATGTGCAAAGGAATCGCCGGTGCCGCCTTCCGACAATGAAGCGGTCAATCAGACGGCTGTGGTATCCAATGATGTCGGGCCGGTGAACGGCGCTCCCGACTACGCCAATATGGCAATTGAGGTTCCTGGCCCTGGAGCGCCGGGCGGATTGCCGGACGACCGCACACCGATCAGTGAAGCGCCGGCGCCGCCGGGAAGTGGACAGGCAGCGGCAACCGTCGTTGAAACCTATTTCGCACTTCTCGAACAGCGGCGTTTCGATGAGGCAAAGGCTTTGTGGCAGGATAATCCGCCCGATCTGGCCGCCCAATTTGCGGACTATGCCAGAATGGGCGCAAACATCGGTGCACCCGGCCGCGTCGATGTCGGCGCGGGACAGGCCTATGTGCAGATTCCGGTGCAGCAATATGGCCGGCTGAAAGATGGCATAGTCGTCAATGGGCTGGGCAAGGTCACATTGCATCGCGTCAACGGCGTGGACGGCGCGACACCCGAACAATTGAAGTGGCACATCACAGAAATTGATGTTGACGCGAAGCCACTCACCAAGACGCCGTAACTTGTGCTTGACAAAAAAGCACCCCGGCGAAGCAATGTCCGCCGGGGCGCTCCCCTGTTGAACTTTGTACCGGCTATGCCGAAAAAATGTCCTTTCGGACCAAGCAACGGTTACTGGGTACTGGTACGCAACTCATACTATTTGTTCATGCCATTTCCGCGAAGATGTGAATCTTCTCAGACCTGACAGGACATCATGGTGGGCAGTCACGGCAAACCTTCCTGCTGGATCCACTCAGTCGCTGCAGTGCCAACGAGCAGCACCGCATGGCATTGTATTTCAACCATTAGTCTAATGTTGCGAAGGCTAATGCGACACAGATCACAAATCTGTCGACGAAAATGCAGGAAAGTTTTCCTTTTATAATAGGTGTTTCCCCGCACTCGATCGATTTTTTAAGCTGGTTCTGCGATGCGAACCCCGTGTCGACTGCCGATTGCGGGCACGTCTCTGCCCGGCGCGAAGCCTTCGTCTTGTTCCGCGGCTGAAAGTTCGGAGAAAAACGTTTGCGCCTCGATACCTGGCGACTGGACGATCAGCGCGCGTGCATTGGTTGTGCCCTCGTTTATGAAGGCATGGGAATGGCCTGAATCAAACCATACGAAATCGCCTTCGGCGGCCACGTTGCGTGAGCCGTCCGGGTTGACCACTGTGATTTCGCCTTCGAGGATATAAAAGCTCTCGCAATCCACGTCATGGAAATGCATCGGCGCGCCCCGGCCAGGCGGTACGGTCATCACAAAGCTCAGAATGCGTCCGCCGCTTTCGCTCGCCAGCAGCTTATATTCGTTGCGCATGCCAAGGATATTGTGACTGGGTCCTTCGCCGGAACGGCGTACGATCATCGATGATATCATGGCGAATTCCTTCCATTATTTCGTTTTGAAGGCGAAGCAAGCCGTTCGTTGCGAGGGCGCTTAGTGGTGAGACGCAGGCAATAGGCAGTAACCTTCGACGCAGCCGACAAATTTCTCGACGAGAATGATGGTGACAATTTCGTCGCGCGGAATGTCATTTTGGCAAAGCCGCATTTCACGCAGCTCTAGGTGACGACCGGTCGCATTCGGCGGCGATCGCGAATGGCTATAGGCGTGGAGAGGCGTCCGTCGCTTGCGGAAGTTCCTACCTTGTCTCTCCGATGTGCACCGCAAGCCAGATGGTTGGGTGGTCTGGATCGGTAGATGCGACGCGGTGCGGCGTGCCTGTGGAAATGAGCAGATAATCACCCCGTTCCAGCGGCAATTGCCGGGTTGAGGCGTTCGCATCCCGCATCTCGACGGTGGCCCGTCCTTCCACCAGCAACACCCATTCGTCCCAGCCCTGACATTGCCATTGCCCCATAGGATCGACCTGGCCGGTGGAAACGATCCGTTCGATGCGGATGCCCGGCAGGTTGAGAATATCCGTGAACTTCTCGGTCTCGGAAGGCGCAGGGATGTCAGCGAGAAGATTGGCGGTTCGTTGCATGGATCATATGTGTCCGCATGCAACGAAAAAGGAAAGACGGCGCGACCTCCGGCATAGTGGCAGGCTCAGGATTGCATCGCCACATATTGGAAAAGCTGTTATGTTGCATTTATCCACAAGGGGGGTCCGCTCATGACTCGTGGTATCTTCATATTGTTCGCGCTGGCCGCCTATGCGGTGTTTTTTGCCACATTTCTTTACCTCGTTGCCTTCCTGGCGAATTTGCCGTTCATTCCCTATACGGTCGATGCGGGGCCGGTATCCGGCCTCGGTGTCGCGGTGGCGATCGATGTGGTGCTCATCCTGATCTTCGGTTTGCAGCATAGCGTGATGGCACGGCGCGGATTCAAGGCGGCATGGACGCGGATCGTGCCGGCCCCGATCGAACGAAGCGTCTATGTCGTGTTCGCCAGCGGCGCACTGATACTGCTATTCCTGTTCTGGCACCCTATTCCGGGGGAGGTCTGGCGGGTGGACCATCCGGCGGGCGTCGCGCTGTTATGGGCGCTGTTCGCCGCGGGCTGGTCGATCGTATTGCTCAGCACCTTCCTGATAAACCATTTCGAACTCTTTGGTCTTGCCCAGGTGTGGATGCACTGGCGCGGCAGGGCAGTCGCGGAACCCCGATTTCACCAGCCCCTCCTCTACAAGCTCGTCCGGCATCCGCTCTATTTCGGTTTCTTCCTGGCCTTCTGGGCGACGCCGGTCATGAGCCTCGGTCATCTGTTGCTGGCGGCGGGCATGTCCGTCTATATGCTGATCGCGATCCAGTATGAGGAACGTGATCTCGTGCGCCTGTTTGGCTCGGATTATGAGGAATATCGCCGCCGTGTTGGGATGCTCACGCCGCGTCTGTCGCGCAGGGCCGGCTAAACTGTAGCAATGACTTTCGAAATTGCTGCCGTAAAGCAGCTGCCAACAACCTACATCATGGCGTCTAGCAAACGGGGCGCGCTTTATATCGGTGTCACCTCGAACCTGATTGAGCGGCTCGATCAGCATCGCGCTGGCATGCTGGGTGGCTTCACGCACGACCGCGCGACGCGACGGCTTGTCCGGTTCGAGACGTTCGCTGACATGGGCGATGCGATTGTGCGGGAAAAGACAATCACCCGGAAAAATCTGCTCGAAGTCTACGCCCTGATCGAACAGGGCAATCCCGAATGGAATGATCTGGCGGAAAAGCTGGGCTTCGATGCGTTATGACTTCCGCCAGCTGATGCGGCGGCGGCGGAGGTAGTGGCATGGCTCAATGCCATCAGCTTACGCCTTCGATCCCCGTTTGTGCCGTGGCGGACGCGGGAACAATCCGATTGCACCTGATGCCGGCGTTCTGCGCCAACGAGCGATGAAAGCTATCGTCATGCCACGGAACTACCTCTCCTGATTTGTGCGCACTGCCGATATTGCCACGGCTGGCTCTGCGAATAGTTTCGCGCGCGCCGCGCCGCCAATTCAGGGCCTATTCAACCGTTTCGTGCGTATATGAGCGTGAAGAGGATTTGGACATGAGACCATTAACAACAGTTGCCGCCGCCGCGTTGCTGGCATCGACGCTCGCACTCGGCGGATGCGCTTATGATGATTATGGCTATGGCGGCGTGAATGTGGGTTACGGCGGCGGCTATTATGGCGATGCCTATGGCTATGGCGGCGCCCCCTATGGCTGGTATGACGACTATTATTATCCCGGCAGCGGCTACTGGCTATACGACCGGGGCGGCCGCAGGCACCGTTGGGATGACAATCATCGCCGCTATTGGGAGCATCGGCGCCAGGAAGCCGGCAATCATTGGCGGGGACCGCGCACACGGCCATGGCGTCCGGGGATGGGCGATGGCGATCATTGGCAAGGACAGGGCAGGCCACGTGACCCCAATGTGAATGCGGGGAAAGGCCATGATTGGCGGGATCGGGAGCGAGACGGTGGACGTCGCGGCGATTTGGGCAATAGTGGCTACCGGCGTCTTCCCGAAGCTACGCCACGCAGCAACGCGGCGGCACCACCTCCGCCTCCGCCGTCAGCTTCCGACGAAGGCAGGCCCGCCAATCGTGGGGAAGGACGACGGCGCGGCCATCGCAACGACTAGGGTGATGGATCTGTGGCGGTAGGGTATATCTCGCCAGTTCGGCCGCTGACATTTTCGTTCAACGGCGCCTATGTCGATCCACAGGTGGGGAAGGTTCTTCCGGGCTATGATCTCGTCAATGGCCGCGTGGACCTGCGCAACATCGGCGGGCGCAACATCGACTTCGGCCTATGGGTGCGCAATGTCCTCGGCAAGACCTATATCAGCGCGCCGGTCGTGCTGGTGAGCGGCTTTCCGATCAGCAGCGGCAACTATGGCGAACCGCGCACCTACGGCGTGGACCTTCGCAATCGCTGGGGCGGCTGACAGTCGGACGGCGGCGCTGGGGGAGACGGGAGTATAGGTGTTCAGCGGATCGTCTCGATTTCAAAGCTGCGCTCCTGCGCGCGACGGGTTTTCTATCTCATCGTCATGCTGAATTTATTTCAGCATCCATAATCTATATCGCTTCGACAAAACCGCGACGGCATGGAAGACGGCATGATTATGGACTCTGAAACGAGTTCAGAGTGACGCGGAGTGTGAAGGCCAGCATGCCCGAGGAACGCCAGCCCTGCGTCTACATGCTCGCCTCGGCCAAGCACGGCACGCTCTACATCGGCGTTACTTCAAACCTGATTCAGCGGCTACACCGGCATCGCACCGGTGCGCTCGGCGGCTTTACGGCCGACCACGGCGTCCATCGCCTCGTCTGGTTCGAACGCTTCGATGATATGCCGAACGCCATCGCGCGCGAGAAGCAGTTGAAGAACTGGCGGCGCGACTGGAAATGCAACATGATCGAACGCGACAACCCGGATTGGGATGATCTGGCAATCGGGCTGGGCTTCGATCCGCTGTGACAGAGCATCTCGTTTACACCGAGAGGGTCGGCAGAGGGGGCGCCCGCACGTCGTCTCGCACAGCCGTCCCACGCTCTTTCGTCATCCTGAATTTATTTCAGAATCCATATTCTCAAACATATCGATAAAGCCGCGACGGCCTAGAGTATGGATGCTGAAACAGGCTCAGCATGACGAGAAGAGAAGGTCGCGCAAGCGGTGGCGCAATGTCCGCATCGGCTGGTTCATGAGCGGTGCGCGCGAGACGGTTGCACATGCCTTCACGCTCGCCTGACTGTGAGTTCTTCGAGAGTGGCCATTTACCTCACTCCGCCGCGATCCCCGCTTTCGAGAACATGTCCCCCTCGCCGTCCGCGTCCTCGTTCGCGGCGGCGGCTTTGGCGGCGTTGGCGCCTTTGCGGCGGTCGAAGCTGTCCCAGACTTCGCCCCAGTTGCCGCGGGTCGCGGCCTTGGAATATTCGGTGGCGCGGGTTTCGAAGAAGTTGGCGTGCTCGACGCCGTTGAGCAGCGGGGCGAGCCAGGGCAGGGGGTGCTCGTCGATCATGTAGATCGGCTTGAGGCCGAGCTGGCCCAGCCGCCAGTCGGCGATGAAGCGGACATATTTCTTGATGTCCTTCGGCGTCATGCCGCTGACCGGGCCCATTTCGAACACCAGATCGATGAACGCGTCTTCCAGCCGGACGGTCTTCTGGCATTGGTCGAGAATGTCGTCCTGCACCGCCCTGGTCAGGCAGTCGCGCTCCTTCACGAAGGCGTGGAACAGGCGGATGATGCCTTCGCAGTGCAGCGTCTCGTCGCGGACCGACCAGGTGACGATCTGGCCCATGCCCTTCATCTTGTTGAAGCGCGGGAAGTTCATCAGCATGGCGAAGCTGGCGAAAAGCTGGAGCCCCTCGGTAAAGCCGCCGAACATGGCGAGGGTGCGGGCGATATCCTCGTCCGTGTCGACCCCGAAGGTGCTCAGATAGTCGTGCTTGTCCTTCATCTCCTTATACTGGAGGAAGGCGCTATATTCGGCTTCCGGCATGCCGATCGTGTCGAGCAGGTGGCTGTAGGCGGCGATGTGGACCGTCTCCATGTTGCTGAACGCGGTCAGCATCATCTTGATCTCGGTCGGCTTGAACACGCGGCCATATTTGTCGTGGTAGCAATCCTGCACCTCGACATCGGCCTGGGTGAAGAAGCGGAAGATCTGGGTCAGCAGGTTGCGCTCATGATCGGTCAGCTTCTGCGCCCAATCGCGGCAATCCTCGCCCAGCGGCACTTCCTCGGGCAGCCAGTGCAGCTGCTGCTGGCGTTTCCAGTAATCGAACGCCCACGGATATTCGAAGGGCTTGTACGAGCGGGAGGCGGAGAGGAGGGACATGGCAGTCTCCTTAGCAGAAAAAGGATGTTGGAAGAACAGGAGCGGGTTTCAATGCTTGTGCGGCCCTGCTCATCGCCCGAACGCCAGCTTGCGGGCGTCGTCGTCGGTGATGCGGCTGGCGATCTGGCGGGGCGGTTGCAGTTCGAACGTGCCGGTCAGGATCGCCCAGGCTTCGTCCGGCGCGCCCTTGAGCAGGAGTTGGCCGGACTTGGCGAACGCCTTGGCATAGACCATCGGCAGCCATGGCCGCATGTGGCGCCGGGCGAAGCGGACGCGGTTGCGATAGTTGAAGTAGTTGGCGAAGGGCGACGGCCGCCGCACGGTCGATCCGGTCCCGATCGACGTGCCGCCATGGTGATAGACGATCGTGCCGGGCACCAGCCGCAGCGGCAGGTCGCCGCGCCGGACCGCCCAGTCCACTTCCTCGAAATAGAGGAAATAATCCTCCAGCATCAGGCCGGTCTGCGCGATGAACGCGCGGGAGGCGACCATGTTCGCGCCGCTGATCCAGTCCAGCGCGGCGGCGTCCGGCAGCGTGGTCGTCGCCGGCGGCTTGCCGTTGTTGAGCGGTTTGCAGGTGGCGGTGTGCCAGTCGACCAGCCCGCCGTCGGACTGGATCTGGTCGGGCGCCTCGTAATAGACCGTGCGGCAGCCGAGCAGGGCGTAAGGACCGCGCGCCGCCTCCGCCAGATAGAGCGAGGCGGTTTCGGGGCTGACCACGCAATCGGGATTGAGCACCCAGAAGGCATCAATGTCCGTGTTGGGCAGCAGCGCACGAATGCCGAGATTGACCGCATAGGCGAAGCCGCCGTTGACGCGGGATTGCAGCAGGGTAAGCCCCGACGCGGCGGCGAACGGCGCGTCGCCATCGTGAACCGAGAAGTCCACGGGTTTCCCGACCGGGGCGATCGCCGGCAGCGGGCAATCGGCGCGCCTCGCGAACGGGGATTTGCCGGTGGCCCAGTCCCGCACGATGGCGCGGGTGTCATCGTCGGAATTATTGTCGACCACCACGACATGCAGGTCCACATCGCGCGACGCGAACAGGCTCTCGAGACATTCCACCACGATATCGCCGGTGTTGAAGGTGACGACGACGACACCGATCTTCTTTGCGGCGATCCCGTCTGCCGGGCGATGAGAGGGAGGCATTTTCGACCCCTCTCAGCGCGTCATGGAGGAAAAGTCGGCGGCTGGCGCATCGGCCGCGCGCCCGAAGAGACGGTCGAGATCGGCGGATGTGGCGTTGCGGCGGGTGCGGTTCGTGGCGTCGTCGAACGCTTCGGAAAAGCGGACGGCGGAGCGCGCGATCGCCGGGCGGCTGTTCACGATGATCCTGCCAAAAACCGTGCGGCCCGCGATGGTGCCGAAACGCTCTTCGCGCGTTGTAAGCGGATAACCCCAACCGAAGGAGAATATCCATGGCCGATACCAGCGGTATCAAGGAACATATGGAAGTCATCGGCGCCGATGGCGTCCACGTCGGCACGGTCGATCGTGTCCAGGGCGACCGGATCAAGCTGACGAAGGCCGATAGCGGGGAAGGCAGCCACAAGGGGCACCATCATTACATCTCGATCGGGCTGGTCGCCGGCGTCGAAGGCAACAAGATCCGTCTGTCCGCCAATGCCGATGTGGCGGTGACGTTCGAGGAAGAAAAGGCCTGATCCAGGCATCGTTCAGTCCTGACCTCCGGTAACGGGGGTCAGGGGGATATTGTCGTTGGCCACTGCAGCCATGTTGCAGGCGATACGCAATCGCGCGGCATATATGCGCGCCTCCGTGGCGCCGCTGAGATCTCCGATCCGGATAATGGGCGCTGAATGCCTGAACTGATTTGGTTTTTTGTTCATGGTCGTATGATTAGATGCCCAGGCCGGGACGCAGCACGAGATATAGCACGACCACGGCGGCAATCAGCACGGCACCCGAAAGGCGCTGGGTCAGCGGACGGCGACGGCGCAGGTTCGCCGGATCGACGCCGTCTGCCAGCATTGCCGCCCGCGTGCCGCGATCCTCGCGCCGCTTGGGCACGCGCAACAGCAGGTCGAAGCCGATGAGGGTGATTACGAGAAGCGCGAACAGGCCTGCCCAGCCCGCAATTTCCGGCATGGCCGGCAAACAGGGCGCGCCGAGATAATCAAATGGAGCCTGCGACATATCAAGCCTCTAGCAACGATGGAAATCGTCGTTGAAATTGCCGGACGCCGAACCGGGATTGGGCGTGCCGGCCGTATCCCGGCCTGTCGGGGCGCAGGGCATAGGCGGCGCGCAGCACACGGTCCATAAAGTCAGGCACAGATAAACGATCGCGGGCAGGAAAACGATCAGCCCGACCGGTATCGCCACCTTCCAGCCCCAGCGTCTGCGCAGCAAGACGGTCACCAGCGCAACGATGGCGAGAACGGCGAGTAGGATCGCGCTCCCGATTATGGATGGCCTCCTTCACCCCCAGCTTCCCCTTATCCGCGCGCCGGTTCCCTACTGGCACGCCAGGCATTCATCGTAATCCTTCGCCTCGACCTCGATCTGGCGCAGGTCGGGCGTGTTGTCCGCCTCGACCCCGCCCGCGAAGCCCGCGCGCTGGATCGACTTGGAGCGCAGATAATAGAGCGACTTGATGCCCAGTTCCCACGCGCGATAGTGGAGCATCAGCAGATCCCACTTGTCGACATCGGCCGGGATGAACAGGTTCAGCGATTGCGCCTGATCGATATAGGGTGTGCGATCGGCGGCCAGCTCGATCAGCCAGCGCTGGTCGATCTCGAAACTGGTCTTGAAGGTGTCCTTCTCGTCCGGCGTCAGGAAATCGAGATGCTGAACCGAGCCGCCTCGCTCAAGGATCGAGTTCCAGATATTGTCGCTGTTCTTGGATTTCTCCATCAGCAGCTTTTCGAGATAGGGATTGCGGATCGAGAAGCTGCCCGACAGCGTCTTGTGGGTATAGACGTTGGCCGGGATCGGCTCGATGCAGGCGCTGGTGCCGCCGCAGATGATGGAGATCGACGCGGTGGGCGCGATCGCCATCTTGCAGCTGAACCGTTCCATCACGCCCTGGTCGGCGGCATCCGGGCATGGGCCGCGCTCGACCGCGAGCTGCATGGATGCTTCGTTCACCTGCGCCGAGATGTGCCGGAAGATCTTCATGTTCCAGCTCTTGGCCATGGCCCCTTCGAACGGCAGGCTGCGCGCCTGCAGGAAGCTGTGGAAGCCCATGACGCCGAGACCGACCGACCGCTCGCGGCTGGCGCTGTATTTGGCGCGGGCCATCTCTTCCGGGGCACGGTCGATATAGTCCTGCAGGACATTGTCGAGGAAACGCATGACATCCTCGATGAACTGCTTGTCGCTGTTCCACTGGTCCCAGGTTTCGAGGTTGAGCGAGGACAGGCAGCAGACCGCGGTGCGATCCTTGCCGAACTGGTCCTTGCCGGTGGGCAAGGTGATTTCCGAGCACAGGTTCGAGGTCGACACCTTGAGGCCGACATCGCGGTGATGCTTCGGCATCGCCTTGTTCACATGGTCGGAGAATACGATATACGGCTCACCCGTGGCGAGGCGGGTTTCGACCAGCTTCTGGAACAGCGCGCGCGCATCGATCGTCTGGCGGACGCTGTTGTCCTTTGGTGATTTCAGATCCCATTCCGTGCCGTCGCGCACCGCTTCCATGAAGGCGTCGGTCAGCAGCACGCCATGGTGCAGATTGAGCGCCTTGCGATTGAAATCGCCAGACGGCTTGCGGATTTCGAGGAACTCCTCAATTTCGGGATGGGAAACATCGAGATAGCAGGCGGCCGAGCCGCGGCGCAGCGAACCCTGGCTGATAGCGAGGGTCAGGCTGTCCATCACGCGGACGAACGGGATGATGCCGCTGGTCTTGCCGTTCAGGCCGACCGGCTCGCCGATGCCGCGCACCGAACCCCAATAGGTGCCGATGCCGCCGCCGCGCGCGGCCAGCCAGACATTCTCGTTCCAGGTGTTGACGATGCCTTCGAGACTGTCATCCACCGAATTCAGGTAGCAGCTGATCGGCAGGCCGCGTCCCGTGCCGCCGTTGGAGAGTACCGGTGTCGCCGGCATGAACCAGAGCCGCGAGATATAGTCATAGAGCCGCTGCGCATGCGCCTGATTGTCGGCGTAAGCCGATGCCACGCGCACGAACAGATCCTGGTAGCTTTCGCCGGGCAGGAGATAACGATCCTTCAGCGTTTCCTTGCCGAAATCGGTCAGCAGCGCGTCGCGGCCGTGATCGACTTCCAGCGCATAAGGCTGGGTGCGGGCGCCCTGGTTGCTGATGGAAATCTCCGCAGGAGGCGTTTCTAATACCGTGGCCACGTCGCTTGCACTCACTTCGCTGCTGCTGGAAAGGTCCATATTCGCCATCCCCGTTCTCGTTACGTTCGACTCGGGAATACCCCCGAGCATAGCATCAAGGGGCCTGATTGCATCGCCACGAATCCATCCGCCCCCGTAATCCACAGGATAACAGGCGAATGTGCCGCACCATTATATGGTGTGGCGGTGGAAAAAACTCAATCTTGTGTCGGCCCCCTGGCGTCGACACCATAGATTGTGCCTGAACTGAGTCAGGATGCAAGATGGTAAATTATTTTTTAACGTCACTTTCGTCGCAAAAGACACTTGACCGCCCATGGCATAAGGGCGGGAGCGGCAAAAATTCGTGAAGATTACCTCGATCGAAATCCAGATCGCGCAATGTCGATCCGGTCCAGCGCGTCGTCAGCGCACCACTTCGAGCACTATGCCGATATCGAGCTTTTCCCAGGCTCGATCCGTAGTAACGGCGGTCGCCTCGCGATGAAGTGCAAGAGCAAGGCAGGATCGATCACCGAGGGATAGCCCTGCCGTCGGGGTTGACGATCTCAGTGCGCTACCCAGTTCGGACAGCATCGAAGCAACTTCCTCGGCGGACAGGCCACGATCCAGCAACTTCGCGAAGACTTCATGGCAATTCACCGCGCTCACCAGCGCCTTGGCAAGTCGTTCCTCCACTCGGGTGGCGCCCGGCTCGTCAAACAGGGCGGCGCAAAGCCGCGAAGGCGTTCCTGAATTGAAAGATAGGCGGTCAATGCTGCTGGCTTGCTAGCGCTAGCGCGATGGCGCCCAGCGGACCGGCGGCCGCGCCCAGCGCCGGGGTTTGCACGAAATCGTCGATCCGCGCGGCGATGGCGGGTGCGATCGCGTAGCCCCCCAGACTCTTCACCAGCGCCTGACGGATACGTGGTATCAGATGCGGCTGGCCTCCACCGACGCCGCCGCCCAGCAGGATGCGCTCGGGAGCGGTAGTAAAAACCAGATTGTGAAACAGCGCCGCAAGGGTGTGGACGACTTCTCCCCAGGCCGGATGATCGGGTGGAAGATCGCTGGCGGGCAAGCCCGTCCTGGCCTGGATTGCCGGTCCTGCGGCGAGCCCTTCGACGCAGTCGCCGTGGTAGGGGCAGTTGCCGGGCCAGTCTTCGCCCGCAAGGCGCGGCACGCGCAGATGCCCGGCCTCGCAGTGACCGAGCCCGCGCACGGCGCGGCCCTCGATGATCGCCCCGACGCCCACGCCCGTACCGACCGTGGCATAGGCATAGGACCGCAGTCCTCGTGCAGCGCCCCAGCGGCCTTCGGCGATGGCGGCCGCATTGACGTCGGTGTCGAAGCCGATCGGTACAGCGAAATGCCGCACGCGTGACAGGATATCGGTGCCGCTCCAGCCCCGCTTGGGCGTGGCGACGATCCTGCCATAGCCGGGCGATCTCTCGTCCAGATCGAGCGGGCCGAAGCTCGCGAGCCCCAAGGCGGTGAAGCCATGTTCGGTCTGCCAGCGCGACAATATCACATCGATTGCATCAAGGGTTTCATCGGGGCTGCGAGTGTCGACGCGTTGCTGTTCGCGAATGTCGTCCGGGCCGGAGGCCAGGATGCAGATGCATTTGGTGCCGCCCAGTTCGACGCCCGCGAGAAGCGGTTTGCTGTCAGCCATGGATGCTCCTCACTTTCCGTCCAGCAGCCAGGTTGCGGCCTCGGCCGGCGTGCGCTTGTCGATATCCCGGTCCACCATCAGGTTTGCCTGTCGCATGCGCTCGATCGGGATCGCACCGATCACCGGTTTGAGCGGCGCGATAAACCGGGCATCGTTTGCCCGTTTCGGGGATATCAGGAGAACCGCGTCATAGCTGGGCAGGGCGTGGCGTGGATCGCCCAGCGTCACGAGGTTGAGCGCCGCGAGGCGCCCATCGGACGAAAAGGCAGAAATCACGTCGGCAGAGCCATCCGCCACCGCCCGGTACATGAAGGTTGGGTTATAGGATCGCGCTTCGGCGAACCGCAGTCCATAGGCGGATGTAACGGCGCGCCATTCCGGCCTGCTCAGGAACTCGATGTCGCTGGCGAGTTTCAGCTTCGGAGCCTCAAGGCTGAGGTCGTCGAGGCTGCGAATGCCTAGCGCCGCGGCGCGGTCGCGGCGCATCACCAGCGCATAGGCATTTTCGAAACCGAGCGCGCCGAGCAGCCGGACATGATCGCGGCGTTCAAGCGCGCGGGCGAGTTCGTTGCGCATCGCATCTGCCGGCGGGTTGTCGCTGCGGCGGAGGACGTTGGCCCATAGCGTCCCGCTATAATCGACGTAGACGTCGATATCGCCTGCGGCGAGCGCTCGGTATGCCACCGCCGAACCCAGATCGTCACGCCGCTGGGTCTGGTAGCCTGCTGCCTGCAGCCGGCGTTCGATCAGGCTCGCCAGGATATATTGCTCGGAAAAATTCTTTGCGCCGATGACGACCACATCGCCTCTCGCGGCGGGCAGAAGCATTGGCAGGAAGGCAACGAGCAAGCCTGCCAGCAACAATCCGAAGCCCGCGAGGGTGAGCTTTCGGGAGCGCCGTGAGGCTCCGGCCTCGATCAGGGCGAGCAACCCGTCCGCGGCGAGCGCCAGGATAGCGGCAGCGGCGCAGCCGACCAGCACGCGGACCCAGTTTTCCGTCTGCAATCCGGAAAAGATCAGGTTGCCCAGGCTCGGCTGGCCGACGGTGGTGGACAGCGTCGCCGCGCCGATGGTCCAGACGGTCGCGGTGCGGATGCCGGCGAGAACCACGGGCGCGCCAAGCGGCATTTCGATCAGGCGGAGTCTTTGTCCGGCCGTCATCCCGATGCCGTCCGCCGCCTCGATCACATCCGGATCGAGTCCCTGTTTAGCGGCAATTGTATTCCGTACGATCGGCAGCAGCGCATAGGTGGCAAGGGCCAGCAGGGACGGGAGGAAGCCGAGCGCCGGGATCGGCAGGGACGTCAGCCGCCCTCCCGCCAGCAACAGCGGATAGAACAGGGCAAGCAACGCCAGCGCGGGGATGGTCTGCGCCAGCCCGGCGATGCCGAGCAGCGGGACGCGCACGGCGCGGTTGTTCGCCGCCCACAGCGCCAGCGGTATTCCGGCAAATATTCCGATCGCGACTGCGCAGCCGCTCAGCAGCATATGGGTCTGCACGAGCGCTGGCAGCTCGGCGATGGCTTCGCGCAGCGCTGGATTCACCGGCCGGCTTCCAGCGCGGCGAGACGCTCGGCCTGCCGGCGCGGTACGCTGATCAGGTCCGCTACGACCGGGTCTGGATGGCCGCGCATCAGGGCGGTGGGCGTGCAATCCGCGCGCACGGCGCCGCTGGACAGGACGATGATGCGGTCCGCGATCAGCAACGCTTCCGTCATGTCATGCGTCACCATCAGCGTGGTCAGGCCGAGCCTGTCGTGAAGATCGCGATATGCCTGACCCAGCGCGTCGCGGGTTACCGGATCGAGCGCGCCGAACGGTTCGTCCAGGAGCATCAGTGCCGGGCGCGCCGCCAGCGCGCGCGCCAGGCCGACGCGCTGCGCCTCCCCGCCCGAAAGCTGGCGAGGGTATCGGTTCGCATGATCGGGCGAAAGACCAGTGAGTTCGAGCAGCTCGACCACGCGCGCGTCCTGTTCCTCGCGCCGTGCTCCGTTCAGCCTGGGAACGATGGCGATATTCTCGCCGATGGTCATATGCGGAAACAGGCCGACGCCCTGTATGGCGTAACCGATCTGGCGGCGAAGCTCGGGCAATGGCAGGCCGGCTATGTCCCGGCCATCGAGACTGATCGTGCCGGCATCGGGCGTGACGAGCCGGTTGATCGTCTTGAGCAGCGTCGTCTTGCCCGATCCTGAAGGGCCGACCAGCGCGACGAAACTGCCCTTTGCAACCGTAAGGCTGACGCCATCCAGCGCGATCTGATCGCCATGCCGCCTGGAAAGGCCGTTGAGTTCGAGAAGCGAAGCGGCGGGCATCGCCCGACTGTCGAGCCCCATGCCGGGAATGGCAAGGACTATCCGGCGGGAAAGCGCTGCGTAATCAATCCGCGTTGGAATTGACAGCGCTTGATTGGATGGAGACATGGGTCCCGGCCTTCAGCCTTTGGCTGAAGTTTATCCTGAGCGCTTGCCTTGCAGGCAGTCGAAGGGCTGGAGCGACGTGGATGAACTTCTCGTTCTGCATTTCACTGGATTTGGGATTCCGCCTCGTCGCTCTTCAGGTGGCGGCTGTAGAGCCAGCCGATTCCGATCAGGGCGAAGCCCAGCGCGACGAAGCTGCCGATGCGGAGCAGGCCGTCGAGACCCGATGTATCCACCACGAACACCTTGATCACCGCAAGCAGCATCAGCACCAGCGAGGCGATACGCCATGGCCGCTCGCGCTTGAAGATGCCCCAGCGCAGGAAGCCGATGGCAAGCGCGATGGCGGCCAGCGAACGGCTGATATCCTCGCCCTGGCCGACGCTGCCGACCGCCAGCAGCGAGCCGTGGAAGATCTGTCGCAGGCTCGCGAATACGAAGAGCGTTACGAGCAGCATCTGGATCGCGGTGATGAAGGGCTTAAACCGCGCGGCGAGCGCCGGCTCCGCCCTGGCCGCGAATGCAAGCCAGGCCAGCGGAAGGAGGAACGCCGGAACCAGCAGGTTGGCCAGCGGCAAAGTCCCCACGAGCTGATCGCGCCAGAGCGGATCGAACAGCAGCGCGTTGTAGAGGATGACGCGTGCCAGCGCGGTCGCGGTCGCGCCGAGGCCCAGCAGGCGCAGGCCCGGATGCAGATCGCGGCGCGCCAGTGCGGCCCAGCCGATGACGAACAGCAACTGATCGAACAGAACCCGTTCCAGCAGGCCATAGGCGGTAAAGCGCGAGCCGCTGTCGATCGCGAAGCTATGCTTGTAGAATATGAACAGGGCGGCGCCCGCGATCGCGGTGAACAGGACGGGCAGGATGCGGGAAGCCATGGCGGGAATCCTCGGTTCCGCGCGCCATGCGGCGATGCCCAGAATTGCCGCCGGGATCAGCATGTCGCCGAGCGCATGGCGCGGGCTGGGCAGCGCCGTCACGAACAGGGGTTCGCCCGCAAGGGTCGACAGGCTTGCGCCCAGCCAGCGAAGCACGCTTTCCACCATCGCGGCGAGCGCCGCGATCAGCGCGATGATGGTCGCGCCGCGATAGTCGAGATCCCCGCGTCGGCGCCACAGTTCGATCAGCGCCGCCACCGCGAGCGCGTAGAGCGCGGGCAAGGCATAATGCTCGAACAGTTGCGGCAAGGCGATGCAGCCGAGGAAGGTTGCCGCCGTGGCCAGCACCAGGAAGCGCGGATCGCGATGCGGCAGCGCGCGCCGTGCGCCGATCAGGGCAAAGGCCGCCAGCGGGAATGCCGCCGCGATCGACAGCCAGCTCCACTGGATGTTGGTCAGCAGGTTCGATGGCGCGATGTAGCAGGCTGCGGCCAGCGTGCCGCCCAGCGCCGCGGCCGCCTGGAATGCGTCGCGCAAGGATCCGCGCGGCCCCCAAAGCGACGCCAGCGCCGATCCTCCGAAGATTAGGATGAACCCTCCGCTGACCAATGCGAGATGCGCTGGCGAAGGATCGCTCCAGCCCGTCATCGTTACCAGCCCGATGCCCAGCGCGACCGGCGGTAGCATCGCCATCCTGTTGTCCATGCGGGCAAGGACGATCGCGCCGATCGAAAGCAGGCCGTAGAAGCCCCAGTGGAGCATCGTATAGCCGCCTTGCATCACGATGAGCGCGATCTGGACTGCGCCGAGGATCGCGGCGCCGGCACGCAACAGTCGATCATGGTTCGCGCCGGTCAGCAGCAGGGGTACAGCGAAGGCAAGGATCAGCGAATAGGCCCCGAGCGCGCTGCTGTTCCAGGGATCGAGCGTTTCGAACGCGATCAGCAACAGGCCCCAGCCGAAGCCGCCGATGAGGGCGAGCGCGGTCAGCCATGCCCAGCGCTGCTGTCGGCCAACGCCGGCGAGGCCGCCGATGACAAGCGCCAGATACGCCGTGAGCGGCGCGATATTCCCGGTGGATTCACCAACGAGCGCCGGTGCCGCAAGCCCGCCGACAAGCCCGAGCACGGCGGCGGGCGCGCCGAAGCGCAATGCCAGTCCCATGGCGGCGGCGGTCGTCAGTGCCAGGCCGATGAAGCCCGTTGTCGGGCTGACGAGGTCATAGAGATTGGTCGCGATCAGGATCGAGGAATAGGCCGATGCGATGCCGGCGCCTGCCAGCGCCTGCGCGACGCGCGGGTCGATCGCAGTCTCCTTCCACCGCCGCGCGAATTCCGCGCCGCCCGCCAGCGCGATGGAGAATAGCAGACCCAGGACGACGCGGACCGCAGGCGAAAGCAGCCCGGCATCGATCGAATATTTGACGATGAACAGCCCGGCGACGGCAAGCGTGATGCCGCCCGCCCAGATCGGCAGGCGGGATCCGAAGAGTTCCTCGAACTCGATTTTGCGCGGCTGGGCATTTTCGGGTGCGGGGCGGTCGGGCTCAATCGGTTCGGGAACGGCTGGTGGCAATTCGATCGGGTCCGCACTTCTTACGGGCATGGGCTCGGTCGTCGGTTCCGGTTCATTTGGCGCAGCGATGGGCATGGCCGTGTCGTCCGTTGTAGCAACGGCCTGGGCTGAATGGGTCTCGAACGGCGCCGTTTTCGAATCGATGGCTCGGGCAGGCGGCGCAGCGGGATTGTTGCGATCGATTTCCGAGACACGCCGCTCCAGCGTGCGAATCCGTGACCATAAGGCGATGACTGCGACAAGTAGGACGACGGTCATAAAGCTCATGCGCATCCCCATGTTTGCACTTGACGATCGCTCTCTTATCATCAAAATGAACGATGTTCAATTAAATTCTGAACAATGTTCATTTAATCGGAGCGTTCGATGGCGCGCAGATCAGACCACAGCAGGGCCGAACTTGAAAGCCTGATCGTTACGGAAGGGCACCGACAGATGGCCGAGGTCGGCTTCGCCCGCTTTTCCGCGCGCGAGGTGGCCAAGCGGATCGGCTATTCGATCGGTACGCTCTACAACGTCTTCGGCAGCTATGATCTATTGATCCTGGCGATCAACGGCCGGACGATGACCTTGTGGGCCGATCACCTGCGTGCCCATCTTCAGCAGGATGGCGGCGATCGGCTTGCGGTGCTGGTGCGCGGTTATTTCGATTTCGCGCGGGACAACTACAATGCCTGGTCGGCAATCTACGATCATCGCCTGCCTCCCGGCGAACAGCCGCCGGAATGGTATGGCGTCCAGCGGGCGGAACTCACCGGCGTCGTTGTCGAAGAGATTGCCAACGTCCTGCCGCTCCCCATGCGCGATCAGGCGCCAGCACTCGCTCGCTCGCTGGTCGCCAGCGTGCATGGGCATTGCGTCTTCGCCCTGAACGGCACCTTCGCCATGCTGGGCGAGACCGATCCGCAGGCAGCCGCCCTGGCCCGCGTTCGCGAAGCCGTGGCGGCGGCGAGCCGGTGGGTCCGGATCTGACGGATCCGGCCGGCCGCACTGATACTCAGTGCGCGGCATCCGCCTGCCAATGGCATATAGGGCAACCATCGTAAGCGAGCGTCCAGACCGCGCTCGGGGCCGATGCTCCGATGATCTCGCTCGTGGCGCGCGCGGCATTCGAACAGGAGATGCGCGCCGGCATGGTCGATTGGCAGATGCATCTCTATGGCGGCTTCGCGCTCGCCACGCGGCTGGCCTATCCAGGCATTTATGGCGGTGTTGGTCGCCAGATTCGCGCCGAATTCGGCAATCGAAACGAAAGCCTCAGGCCAGCGTAGGCTTGCGCGAGCCCTTAACCGCTTTACGCCGCAATGCTGCGCCCGATAAGCCGAAGCCAGCGATCATCATCGCCCATGCCGCAGGTTCGGGAACCGCTTCGGTCACCGTAAATTTCAGGCCGGTCAGATCATTTTCGGGGCTGCGGCCCGGTGCAATCGCGAAGCCGTATGAATCACCCGCTCCCAGCGCAATATCCGCGGCGCCGAACAGGAGATTGTTCGGAATGCCGTTGCCTAGCAATACGTTGGTTGACAATACGCCGCTCAAAACCTTGAACTGTACGATTGTAACCCCGGTTGGATCATCGTCTAGCGCCTGGAAAGCAGCGAAGACCGAATAAATGCCTGCATGCGGCGCCTTGAATGAAGAGCCTACTCCAAACTTATCCGGTACAATCAGAAGCTGATCGTTGAGAACATGGCTGCCCTCGATAACAAAAGAAGCGCCTGTATTCTTGTAGACTGCGGCACCATCACTGGCGGCAGCTGTTTCCAGGCAGGTCAGGCCCAAAACACAGGGGGCATTAAAGCCAAAGGGCGTACCGTTCGATCCATAATGGAAATTGCCCGCGCCCTGCGTCCCATCGAAGCTCGAAAAAGCATCATAGGTGGTTGCTGATGCTGCGGCGAGCGGCGCCATGCTGAGGCACGCGGCCGCGATGATTTTCGAAAGCTTCATAATAAGGCTCCTCTCTGTTTTATTTCTTTATGACGGATACGTAACAAGAGACATTGTGACAATCTCGTTAACCTTCATTTTTTGGAGACGATTTCCGGCGCCGGCCGACTATAACGCCCTGTGACCCTCGCGATCATCATCTCCGCCCTCGCGATGACCTTTATCGTGGGTATGCGTTATCTTCTCACCAGCGGTGCCTTCGCCTTCGCTACCCGCCTGCGTCAGCCCGGCCTCTATGCGACACTCGGCCCGCAGATCCGCGCCGAGATCGGCTGGTCGCTGGCATCGGCCGCGATCTACGGCATCCCCGCCGGGATTATCGCCTGGGGATGGCAGAACCGGGGCTGGACTTTAATCTACAGCGATCTTCACGCCTGGCCGCTCTGGTGGTGGCCGCTGTCGATCCTTGCCTTTCTCGCCGCGCATGACACATGGTTCTACTGGACGCATCGCGCCTTTCATCATCCCCGCCTGTTTCGTGCGATCCACGCCGTCCACCACGCCAGCCGCCCGCCGACGGCATGGGCCGCGATGAGCTTCCATCCGTGGGAAGCCCTGTCGGGCGCGGTGGTGATCCCGGCCCTGGTCTTCCTCATTCCGATCCATATCGCCGCACTCAGCACGGTCCTGGCGATCATGACGCTGATGGGCGTGACCAACCATATGGGATGGGAGCTGTTCCCCCGCTGGCTGGTGCGCGGCGCGGGCGGACGCTGGTTGATCACGGCCAGTCACCATCAGCGGCATCATGACCTGTACAGATGCAATTACGGGCTCTACTTCCGTTGGTGGGACCGGATATGCGGTACGGATCGGGGGCTGGGTGACTTTGCGAAGACTGGCGATCATCCCTCTGCTGATGGCATTGCTTCCGGCGAACGCGCCTGAGGCAACAGGCGCGGTCGACGTCCGTATCGTTGGTGCGCGCTCTGCCAAAGGCATGATCCGTGCCTGCCTCACGAGCAATCCGCGCTTCTTTCCGAATTGCGACAAGGATAACACGTCGTTCAAGGCCAGCGTCCACGCCGCGCCGGACGCCGTCATTCGCTTCGCCAACGTCCCGCCCGGCGATTACGCCGTCACGGTGCTTCATGACGAGAACGAGAATTTCAAGCTGGACACCACGCTCGGCATTCCGCGCGAGGGTGTCGGCTTTTCGCGCAACCCGCGCCTTGTCATGTCCGCGCCTTCGTTTACGGCGACGGTGTTCAAGGTCGCCGGCGCTTCGGTGCCGCTGACGGTGACGCTCAAATATTTCCTTTGATGCGCCCCCGCTAAACGCCTAAACCCGATCCATTCCCCGGGGAGCCGAACGGCTGAGAGGTGCGGTGCAATCCCGCGCGACCCGATGAACCTGATCCGGCTAACACCGGCGTAGGGAGGGAGGCCGGGTCACCCGTCTTTCCTCCAAAGATGGAGCACGACGAATGGCCGATATTCCTGTCCTGAGCATAGTCGAAGGGCCTGCGCGCACCGAACTGAAGGTCACCACCGGCCCGATCCGTGGCAGCCGCAAGATCCATGTTCCCTCGCCGAACGACCCCCGCGTCCGCGTCGCGATGCGCGAGATCGATCTGGAGCCGGGCTGTGGCGAGCCGCCGCTGCGCGTCTATGACTGCTCCGGCCCCTACACCGATCCGCAGGCGAACATCGACATCATGGCCGGCCTGCCCGAGATCCGTCGCGACTGGATCCGCGGCCGTGGCGATGTCGAGGAAGTGTCCCAGCGCGAGATCAGGCCGGAGGATAACGGCCAGCTCGGGCCTGACCGCTCCGGCGGGGTGCAGCCTTTCCCGCAGGTGCGTGGCCGCGTGCTCCGCGCCAGGGCCGGCCACAACGTCAGCCAGATGCACTATGCCCGCAAAGGCATCATCACGCCCGAGATGGAATATGTCGCCATCCGCGAAAATCTCGGCCGCGAGAAGCTCAGGGAAGCGCTGATCCGTGACGGCCAGGATTTCGGCGCCGCCATCCCCGACTACGTCACCCCCGAATTCGTCCGTGACGAGGTCGCGCGCGGTCGCGCGATCATCCCCAGCAACATCAACCATCCCGAGAGCGAGCCGATGGCGATCGGCCGCAACTTCCTCGTCAAGATCAACGCCAATATCGGCAACAGCGCCGTCGCATCCGATGTCGCCTCCGAGGTCGATAAGATGGTCTGGTCGATCCGCTGGGGCGCCGACACCGTCATGGACCTCTCCACCGGCCGCAACATCCACGACACCCGCGAATGGATCATCCGCAACAGCCCTGTACCGATCGGCACCGTGCCGATCTATCAGGCGCTCGAGAAGGTCGGCGGTGTCGCCGAGGATCTGACGTGGGAAATCTATCGCGACACGCTGATCGAGCAGGCCGAGCAGGGCGTCGATTATTTCACGATCCACGCGGGCGTGCTGCTGCCCTATATCCCGATGACCGCCAAGCGCGTCACCGGCATCGTCTCGCGCGGCGGATCGATCCTCGCCAAATGGTGCCTCAGCCACCACAAGGAGAATTTCCTCTATACCAATTTCGAGGAAATCTGCGAGATCATGAAGGCCTACGACATTGCCTTCAGCTTAGGCGATGGCCTGCGCCCCGGCTCGATCGCCGATGCCAATGATGAAGCGCAATTCTCCGAACTCTATACGCTTGGCGAACTCACCAAGATCGCGTGGCGCCATGATGTCCAGGTGATGATCGAAGGCCCCGGCCATGTGCCGATGCACAAGATCAAGCAGAACATGGAAAAGCAGCTCGAAGTCTGCGGCGAGGCGCCGTTCTATACGCTCGGGCCGCTCACCACCGATATCGCGCCGGGCTATGATCATATCACCAGCGGCATCGGCGCTGCGATGATCGGCTGGTTTGGCACCGCGATGCTCTGTTATGTCACGCCCAAGGAGCATCTCGGCCTGCCCGATCGCGATGATGTCAAGGTCGGCGTCGTCACCTACAAGCTCGCCGCCCACGCCGCCGATCTCGCCAAGGGCCACCCCGCCGCCAAGCTGCGCGACGACGCCCTCAGCCGCGCCCGCTTCGATTTCCGCTGGCGCGACCAATTCCACCTGTCATTGGATCCCGACACCGCCGAGCAATATCACGATCAGACGCTTCCCGCAGAGGGCGCCAAGACGGCCCACTTCTGCTCGATGTGCGGCCCCAAATTCTGCAGCATGAAGATCACCCAGGAAGTCAGGGATTTTGCAGCGAAACAAAACGAAGGCGCCGCCAGCTTCATCGCGGCAACCCCGGTTGCCGATGCCGATGCAGGCATGGCTGAAATGAGCGAGAAGTTTAAGGAAAAGGGCGGGGAGATTTATCTGCCGGCCGCGGAATAACGTTCCTTGCAAATTATATCAAAAAAGATATATTGATCGATGTGGTCGGTTCAGTATCTCGACGAGGCGGCCAAGGCTGAAGTGGAGGCGCTGCCGAGCGATTTGCGCGCGAGCTTCGAGCGTATCGTCGGGCTGATCCGATCCTATTGATTGGAGCGGATGCGCGAGCCCTATGTGAAGCATCTCGAAGGCAAGCTCTGGGAGATGCGGCTCAAGGGCAGGGATGGCATAGCGCGTTCGCTTTATGTGACGGCGAGCGGGCGGCGGGTGATCGTAGTGCGCACCTTCGTCAAGAAGACGCAGAAAACCCCCGGTCGAGAGATCAGATTGGCGCTGGAACGGGCCAAGGAGGTAAAATGAGCAGGAAATTCATCCCGGTTGAGGAATCCTTCGCCGAATGGCAGAAGGATCCTGAATATCGCGCCGTTTATGATGCGCTGGAGGAGGAATTCGCCCTCGCCTCGCAGATCATCGGCGCCCGCGCGCATGCCGGCCTTAGCCAGGCCGAGCTCGCCGAGCGCATGGGCACCAGCCAAAGCGCCATTGCCCGCCTCGAAAGCGGGCGCGTGAAACCCTCGACCAGCACGCTTGAAAGGCTCGCAACGGCGACGGGCACGAAGTTTCGCGTGCGCTTCGAGCCAGTGAAGGCAGCGTGAATTGGGGGTTATTGCACCTGTCACCGTAACCCACATTCTGAAGGGCGCTCGGAACCACATTGCGGACATTCGATTAGTCTGCAAGACCGGCAATATGAAGAAGCGACTTTTTCTGGCGTGCATGATCGGATGCATAAATGGCGGCGCGATTGCTCAAGATCGCTTGGCCCCAGCAGACAAACAGGAGCATGGCCTAGAAACATATCGAGAGCTGGTCCGACGAGTTCTCGGAGAGGCTTTCGCTCCTGACGTTAAAGCTCGGGTAATCGTTGAGCCATCGTTCCAGCCCGAATTGGCAATAGGATTACGCCAACGTGGCGCTTCATTTGAACTGTTTTCTATCCGTCCCACGAAGCACATCTGGAACTTTCAGCTTTTAGACATGATGAAGACTGGAAAGATTCAGACTCTGGGTCCGTCAAGTAGAAATCAAGAAGCCGAAATTAAAAAATTAGAAGCGGGTCTACCAAACAATCCGGAGCAAATCCCACTGAAACGTTGCAAGGTTTCTGTGGAGCAGAGCATTGCTAAGACCATTCTTTCCGCTTGGTCACATATGCTTCAAAACATCGCACCAGATGATGAAGCTCCGTTCGGTCTGGACGGGGAGTCCTATTATTTCTCTATGCCGGTCAGTGATCGAGAGTTGATGGGTCAAACATGGTCGCCGAGGCAAGGTAGCCGGGCGGACAAATTCGTTCGAATGTCTTTCGCAATGAGAGATTTTTGTCAGAGCCAACGAGATTCCGATTTGCAGACCATAAGCTCCCTTGCGAAACAAATTGTAGAAGATTGAGGCAGTAAGAACGCCTGTTCACCCCCCCCCCCTAGCGGCCACTTAGAAAAGGCTTCATATAGGTGATATGCGGGCGAGACAGATTGCAGTTTTGATCGCCGCAACGGTGATTGCCGCAGGATGCGATCGATCACCGTTGAGGGTAGCTGGACCCTTTTATCTCGATACTAGGCCAGACTCGGGCGAGGTCGCGTTATACCGTTGTCCCAACGGCCCCGACCAAGGCTGCGCCATCGATGAATTACCGGTGACACGTGTAATAACCCCTAAATGAGAATTACGGCACCAGCACACCAAACACCCTAAATCAGCCGGTCCATTGTAAACGTCAGCATGAACACCAGCGCGCCGATCGTCGCGAGCAGATGGAGCGCGAAGATCATGGCCGACAGCATCTTCAGCCCCCGCGCCCGCCGCCATGCCGCGATCGACACCATAATCACCCCGGCCTCGATCAGCCCCAGCGCGATCACCGGCCAATCCGGCGGCGCGAACAGATAATGGCCGCGCGCCGCGACGCCCAGCAGCATGATCGCCGCAATCACGATGTTCACCGGCAATAGCGGCCTGATCCCCCGCTTCCCGAACAACGCCATCGTCAGCGCCACGATATGCGCCGCAAGGATAAACCACGCCGCCGTCAGGATCTGGGTGTCCGTCATATCCGCCAAGGGTCGCACGTTTCCCGTACCGGTGCACGGATTTTACGTCCGTCTCTCCCGGATGATGGATGCCTTCCGCCCCCCACTTACATCGTCATTCCCGCGAAGGCCGGAATGACGGATGATTTTTCGACAGTCGGATACGGCAACCCACAAAAACCCCTTTCCTACTAGGATTTCATCTGATCCATACTGTCGGATGACAAACGCACGCACCAAAACCGCCGCCCCCCCTCAACCACCCCTCCGCCCGCCGTCCCCGACGCCGAAGCGGACAACCCGCCCCCCAACCTGCCTTACGCCCTCGACGAATATCGCTGGGTCCCCGTCCGCCGCAAACCCCGGCTCGACGGCTGGACCGAGGAGAAGCAGCGCCGCTTTATCGAGGTTCTCGCTGATACAGGGCTGGTCGGCCACGCCGCGAAGGCCGTGGGAATGACGCGGGAAGGCGCGTACAAGCTGCGCCGCTCGGCCCATGGCGCCGCCTTTGCTCGGGCATGGGATGCGGCGCGGCATCATGCGGGGGCGTTTCTGGAGGACGTTGCCTTCGAACGTACGCTCGAGGGCATCGAGCACAACGTCTTCAACGAATGTGGCGACGTGGTCTGCACCCGGCGCGCTTATAACGATCGCCTGCTCATGTTCCTGCTGCGCCATCTGAAGCCGGAACGCTACGCGCGCGATGCGCTGGCCCAGCCGGCGCCACAGCCCATCACGGTCGAGGCCAGCCTGCGCGAGATGGAGCCTCAGCTTCCCGCGCCCGCCGAAGAGATGCTGGGGGCCGAAACGCTGAACGAGGAACTGTTGCTCGCTGATGCCGCCGATGGCGAATTACCGCGCTTCCTGTCCGAACAGCGGCCGCGAAAGTCGGCGGAAACGGAGAAGGCCGAAGAATCCTTCGCGCGGATGAAACGCGGCGAGGCGCTGAGCAAACGGCTCGATAACACAAAGCCCGGAGAAGGACGCGAACTTACGCGTCAGGAGGAAGCGGATCTATACTTCTATCTCGATCCTTCGAGCCAGAACGACCGCGGACGCAAGCGTTTTAGGTGAGAACCGAGTGTGAACTTTCGAAAATGTAGCGGGGCTTTTCCCTTTTTGCGGATGCTGCCATGGCAAAACCGGCTAGGCGGCGTTGGTATTTAGAGCATTCCCTAGACTAGCCAGGTGGAATCAGCTGACGACTCGGAGAATGCTCTAGCTGTTCTTGATATTCTCCAGCCCGCGCACGGTGCCTGCCTTCTGGCTCGGCTGCGAGGCATTTTGCTTGGGTGGCTTTTCGGCCTTGGGTTTGCGGATTTCCCGGCTCGATTTCTTCTGGCTCTTGGCCATTGCGCGTCCTCTCGTCGTTTTGTGGTGGGCGAGCGACACGCCCATGGCGGCTATGCTACGCCTTTCCGGGCGCGGGCGCGCCTATAATCGTTCTTCCCGGTTTCCTGACCCTAGCGCAGCTGTCCCATGCGCTGCATCTGCCGGGCGTACCACAGCAGGAAGATCGCGACGAGCCAAAGCGCGGCGGTGAAGGCCCAGCCGCCCGGCGTCTTCAGGCTTGCCGGCATGTCCGAAATGCCGAACTGATAGACGGTGCCGATGACCAGCCCGGCCAGCGAAATCGCGAAGGCGTGAACAGCCCAACGGCTGCGAAACAACAGGAGGATCGATCCGGTGAGCGCGCCCCAAACGCCAAGCGCCCAGGCGATGTTCATCCACAGGGGAAAGCTGTCGAACCACGCGATCTGCTCGGGCGTGAATGCGGCCATATAGGATGGGTTGCGGGTTTTCGTCATGGTGTAGTCCATCACGCCGCCGCAATTCCACAGCGCGCTCAGTCCGCCCACCGCCCAGATGTGCCACGGCCGCTTTGCCAGGGGCGAGTCCATATGATGCCCTCCTTTTATCGTGGCCATTGATAACAGGAAAGGGAGGGGGGTGTCAGGAGTCTGCCGCTTCAACCGGCGCGCGCTCTTCTCGTCGACCGGATCGCTAGGGTCAGGACCTATTAATCACATGGAGCGTGATGGCGATATGCGGGTTTGTGGCAAGGAGCGGTGGCGAAGGCGGGGCCTGTCCCCCGTCGAGCCGACGCGACGCTGCCACGGGCCTGCATATCGCCACCCGGAGGGCAGGGCTCAAAGGCGCCGTGGCGGCGTTGGTCGTTTGGCAGATAGCGCCGCTATCTGCCTGCGCTCCCGCCTTGCCACGGCGCCTTTGAGCCTCTGTCACGTCCATGCGATTAATAGGTCCTGACCCTAACGCTTCTTCACGAACTCCGCGCGCAGCACCAGCCCCTTGATTCCGTCATGGCGGCAATCGATTTCCTGGGCGTCGCCGGTCAGCCGGATCGATTTGATCAGCGTGCCCCGCTTCAGGGTTTGCCCGGCGCCCTTCACCTTGAGATCCTTGATCAACGTGACCTGATCGCCGTCCGCAAGCAGGTTGCCCACCGCGTCGCGCACTTCCACGCCGCCGCTCGCGGTGGGCAGCGCGGCGATATCCGCGCCGCTGACCCATTCGCCGCTCGCCTCGTCATAGACATATTCGTCTTCGTCGCTCATTACTCCGTCTCCTATCACGCGCTGCGGGAAGCGCAATGGAGACGAGATCGACCCTAACTAACTTCCACACCCTTCCAGAAGGCGATCCTGCCCCTGATCTCGTCAGCGGCCGGCTTGGTTTCCGGATAATACCAGGCCGCATCCTTGTTGTGGGCTGTGCCAACGCTCAATGTATAATAATGCGCCGTTCCCTTCCACGGACATATCGTGGTGGTCTCGCTCGGCAGCAAAACGGAAGGGTCGACTGCGTCTGCGGGGAAGTAGTGATTGCCTTCGACGAGTACCGTATCGTCGCTTCTGGCGATCAATGCACCATTCCATCGTGCTTCTTTCATATCGTCCTCCATTCCGCTCGCCCCTTAAGTGAAGAGGCGGGGCCGCGCTTTCCACCCTAAAAATACCGGCAAGTGTTCTTGTTTTGTTCTGATCGTTGGATAGACTCCGGGGAAAGGAGTCGAGTCGTGACCATTCATCAGAAATTCGCCGCTGCGCGCACCCGCGTAAATCATCGCCTGTTTTTCGCCCTTCTGCCCCCTCCTGAAATCGCTGCGCGGGTGGGACGGTTGCGAGACGGTCTTGGCGCCGCGAAGGCGGGTGTGCGGGATGATCGCCTTCACATCACCAGTCTGATTTTCGATGATCTCCCCTTTCCACCGCCGCGACAGCTTCTCGAAGCGATGATGGAAGCCGCTGGATCGTTGAAGGCGGCGCCCCCCGAGATCGTTTTGGACAAGCTGATCAGCAATGGAAGAACGAGCTGCCTTGTTCCCGGCAAACCCCTGCCATTGCTGAACGCATTTCATACGGAACTTTTCGATGCGCTTGCGAAGCGGGGACTTCCGCCCCGGCGAGGCTGGCGCTTCAGCCCGCACATGACGCTGCTTTACGATCCGCAAATCCGCCGCAGCGGCGCCATCGCCCCAATACGGTGGGAAGCGACCGAATTCGTTCTTATAGATAGCCTGCTTGGCCAGACCAGGCACATCATTCTGGATCGCTGGCCATTGGTTCATCAGCCGCGCCTGCTCTGATCGCGCCGGCCGGATGAGGCAGGCGGTGCTGTTGTGCCGCTGGCTGTGGCGCCTGCTCCGGCATCAGGATCGATGCCTTGGCGTCGGCGAGGCCTCCCTAAGCGCAACGGCGTTTCGCACACGGCGATTGCGCTGAGCATGGTGGAATGGTCGACCATTTCGCGAGCGTGACGTTCGTCGCGCGCCTGCGCATTTTCGTCCCGCGGATTCACGTTGTCGGCGCGCTGCAACGCTCCGTTTACCAGATTTGGCTAAGGCTTTCCGGCATGATGGCGGCAAAGCACAGCACGGGCCCCGAGGTCGTAGGCAGATGCTATCCGCATGCGCACAAGGCAATGGCGCTGGCATTCCTGTTCGTCAGCTGTTTGGCGATCTTCACGAACATCGTTTATCTGCGCCAGCTGGATTTCATCGCCTATTGGGCCGCGGCGGTCATGGCGTTGCAGGGCAATGCCGCGGGCGCCTACGATGTTGCGGCGCATATGGCCGTTCAGAACAGTGTCGCCGTGTTTCACAACAGGATGCCGTTCGCCTATCCGCCGCCATTTCTCCTGCTGCTGATCCCATTCGGGTTTTTGCCCTATGCGTTTGCGGCGGCGCTGTGGATATTGACAACCGCGACCGCCTATTTCGCGGCCGTCAGAAAGCTCTTGCCGGGATCGGTGTGGCTGGCTGGTGCATTTCCCCCTGTGCTGGTCAATGGCATGATCGGGCAGGCGGGGCTGCTCCTCGCCGCGATCTTCATTGCCGGAATCGTGAACCTGAAGCGCCGCCCTTTCATCGCCGGGTTGTTCCTGGGCTGCCTCGTCATCAAGCCGCAACTCGCGGTGCTGCTGCCGCTCGCGTTCATCGCGGGCGGGCAATGGCGGGCTTTTGCCGGCGCGGCGGTCTCCTCCTGCGGGCTGGTACTGCTCGGGGCTTTGTTTTTCGGGGCCGATTCCTACCTGGCCATGCTTCACCAGATGCCCTTGTTCGTCGCCATTGCGACCGACGGGCTATCCGGCTGGTACAAGATGTCGAGCGTCTATGCCGCGTTGCGCTTTGCCGGGGCGGGGTCCGGGCTGGCATGGCTGTACCATATCGCGGTAGGCGTCGGTGCGAGCGCGATCCTGTGGTGGGTTTGGCGCCAGCCCGTTGAGATGGCGGCAAAGGCGGCGGTGCTGGTTACGGCGTCGGTGCTGATCAGCCCTTACCTTTACGTCTATGACACGGTGATTTTGGTGGTCCCGTTCTTCTGGCTCGCGGCTCGCGGCGAAAACCGTCTTTTGCTCGCGATCCTGTGGTGCATTCCGCTGCTCAGCATCGGGCAGGCACTGGATATCGAGCAATCACTGAACCTGGCGCCCGCTGTGCCGATCATGCTGCTGGCGTTGATCTTTCGCCAGCTATTCCATGCGAAAACCCGCAAACTATTGATCGGCTCGCAATCACCCCCGCCCCTGGCAGCTTGGTATCAGGCGATCGCCAGGAATTTCTCGCGTCGTGCGTCCCGCAGTGCGCCGGCAGACTGATCCGCCAGCCCATCCAGTTCCTCGCCGATCGCTTCGGAGAGGCTGGCGATAGCGCCGGCAGGATCGCGATGCGCGCCGCCCAGCGGCTCCGGCACGATGCGATCGACCACACCCAGCCGCTGAAGATCCTGTGCCGTCACCTTCATGGCTTCGGCGGCGTCCGGCGCCTTATCCGACGTGCGCCACAGGATTGATGCGCATCCCTCGGGCGATATGACGGAATAGACAGCATGCTCGAACATGAGCACCTTGTTGGCGGCCGCCAGTGCGACCGCGCCGCCCGAGCCGCCTTCGCCGACGACCGCGGCGATCAGGGGCACGCCGATCGAGAGACAGGTTTCGGTGGACCGCGCGATGGCTTCGGCCTGTCCGCGTTCTTCGGCCTGAACGCCGGGAAATGCACCTGAGGTGTCCACCAGCGTCACGACCGGCAGGCGGAAGCGATCGGCCAGTTCCATCAGGCGGACCGCCTTGCGATACCCTTCGGGCTTGGCCATGCCGAAATTGTGGCGGATGCGGCTGGCGGTGTCGTCTCCCTTTTCGTGACCGATGACCATGCATCGCCGCCCGCCGATCCGGCCGAAGCCGCCGATGATCGCCTTGTCATCGGCAAAGGCGCGATCCCCGGCAAGCGGCATGAAATCCTCGACGAAGCCAGCCGTGTAATCATTGAAGTGCGGACGCTCGGGATGGCGCGCGACCTGAGTCTTCTGCCACGGCGTGAGGCGGGCATAGAGGTCGCGGAGCATCTTGTCCGACTTAGCCTCCAGCTTTGCGATTTCAGGCCCGATCGCGCCTGCGGTAGCACCCTCACGCAATTCTGCGATGCGGGCGTCCAGTTCGGCGATCGACTTTTCGAAGTCCAGAAAAGCGGTCATCGGCGCGCGTTAGGCTGAAGGAACGGTAAGGTCAACGAGAGGATGGCGCGCATTGACCAGCTCGACCAGACGGCGGCTGTCGACATGGGTGTAAATCTGGGTGGTGGCTATATCGGCGTGGCCCAGGAGCGTCTGCAACGCACGCAGGTCCGCGCCGCCTTCAAGGAGGTGGGTTGCAAAGGCGTGGCGCAGAACGTGGGGACTGATCCGGGTGGGATCCATGCCGGCGTCCGCCGCCAGGCCCTTTATCAGCTGATAGAGTCTTATGCGGCTGATGTGCGCTTTGCCCGATGGAAATAGATATGCCGCATGGGACGGGACATGCGCCATCCAGTCGCGCACGGCGGCGCGCGCGCGGTCCGATATCGGAACCAGCCGTTCCTTTCCGCCCTTGCCGCGCAGGATGAGAAACGGCTCGTCGCGGCCAAGTACATTGCGGGGGAGGGAGACGAGTTCGGTTGCGCGAAGTCCCGAGCCATAAAGCAACTCGACGATCGCGATCAGTCGTAAGGTCTGAGGCAATGGAACAGCATCGTGACGTCGTTGCAGTTCGTCGAACAGGGCATCCACGTCGGTGTGATCAAGCGTCTTCGGCAGAGGGCGTACGGCCTGTGGTCGGGGCAGGGCAGGCGACGGATCGTCGGCGCGCAGGCCGTCATCGACCAGGAAAGCGAAGAAACGCCGGAGGACCGAGGATTTGCGCGCCGCACTGGAGGCCGCAAGCGGCATCCACGCTTCGCCAAGCCGGACGAGTTCGTCAGCCGTCGCGTTGCCCAGATGCCCTTCCAGCAGCGCGGAGGCAGCGCGCAGGTCCGCCCCATAGGCAGCGATGGTGTTTTTCGCGACCCCCGCTTCGGCCGCCAGCATTTCGAGGAAGCGATCGATCAGGCCCACATCCTCGCCGGCCGCCACTGCTGCGGCCGGGCGATTCATAGCCGTGTCAGTGCTTCGGCCGCGATCATGCGGGCGATGGCGGTATTGCCGGTGCGCTTCAACGCGCCGACGATATGATAGAGGTGCAGAGGCGGGACACCGCGCCAGCTGGTCGTCTGCATGCCAACCGCAGCCAGCAGCGCGACGGTAGCTGGCTCACCCCGTTCGGCTGCGCGATCGATGGCGCGGGTCCATGGGGTTTCGCGTGCGATCGGCAGGCCATAGTTCTCTGCAAGGCTGGCTTCGTCTTGCGCGGTCAGGCGACCAAGACCGCCCAGGCCGGCGAGAAGCATCTGCATTTTGCGGACACCGTCCGCACCCAGGCGTGCGCCATATCCGTCAATCCGGGCGTAGCTGAGATCGACCACGCGCTTGGGCGATCCCACGGCCAGCAGCGCCCATGCCTCGTCCGCGACGGAAGGGCTGCTCGCCTGCACCAGCGGCGCCCAACGCGAAGCCTGCACATCGAAGCCGGCGGTCAGCATCGTAGCGATCAGGCGTGAATAGTCCGATGAGAAACTGTCGCTCGGCGCAAGACCCGCGGCAGCGCGGGCCGTGAGTATCTGTGCTGCGTAGAGCCCTCCTGGTTGCTCCTTGGCGTCATCCCAGAAACTGCGGATCGCGTCCATGCGGGCGTTTGCATCGTCGCCAACATAGGCAAGACGCAGCCGCGCCGCGGGCGCATCCCGGCCCACGTCGCCCTCGCGCTCGGCAATCTGGCCGTACATGTCGACGAGATCGGCGTTGGAAAACACGCCCAGGCTGGCGGCAATCCGCGCTGAGTCTATGCGATCTTCCGCATGGTACATCGGCGATCGCGCGCGCCAGGCCTGCATGCCGGGGCCGGCAGTCTTCAAGAGCCGATCCGGAATCTCGAGCCCGACAGCGCTTGCAAGGCCAAAGCGCCAGCTATTGAGCTGATCGACATCCTCCCATTCGATATGCGCGGCGCGGCGGGCGTTGGTGCCTGCGCCGACAACCTTCTCCGTCAGAAGATAGTCGATATTACGCGGAGCGCGCCCGCGCGCCCGATCGAGGAACATGCTCGACATCGGGCCGTCACCCGCGAGCGAGGCACAGATGGCGCGGGCATAGTCCCAGCTCTTGTCGTCGGTGAATTGCGCCGCGTTCTGGGTGAGCGGGCATAACGCTGCCGGGTCCGACGTCGCGAGCGCCATCTGCTGGCCGACAATGATGAGTTTCGGCGAGAAGCGATCAATGTCCACGGTTTCGACCAGCAAGCGGGCGGAATCCGCCTCTCCCATCCGTAACAGAAGCCATGCCCGTTCAGCGATCCAGTCGGCCGGGCCAACCGCCGAAGGCGTCGGTACGCGCGTCAGCAATGCGCGTCGCAACAGAATGGACGCCCAACGCGACGCAATCGGCGCATCGAGCCGCCGCATCAGCCGGGTCAGGAACCGGCCATCCGCGCGCCCGAACGCGCCTTCGCTCAATCCGCCGACATCAGGCGTGAGCGGGCCGACGAGATCGATCGAACGGCGTGCCTCGTCCGGCAGTTCGACCGGCTTTTCCTTTTCCGCTTCTTCGGCATCCTCTTCGGTCGTGCCGTCCGTTACCTGGTCGTCGGATGGGGCAAGCGCGTTGGGCGGCAGCAGCGGTGCTGGCCCGGGTGCCGCGGGATTTGGCACCGTCGCCGGCTTTGGCGGCGGTTGCTGGTCGCCAAAGCCTGGCGGCAGCAGCGATTCCGGTGCATTGCTGCCAATCGCGGGCAAGCTGATGCCCAGCCCGGCAACGCTCGCCAGCGCCAGGATCAGGACACGTTTACGCCTTGGTTGCATTGGGCGTGACGGCTTTCTCGATACGGGCTGGTGTGACGGACGTGTCCATGCTGGCAAGCGCTACCAGGATGCCCACAATTGCGAGCAGGATGATGATAAGGATGATCGAACCGCGTGACATTCTCGCTTCCTGGTGTTGAGTTTCGCGAGGGCTTTTGCCCGACACGATACCTCTGTGTATAGCCCCGGTCGACATGTCGTTAAGCGAAACAATCTCGGTGGCGCAAACGCCTGATCGTCCGATCGTCCTGGTCGGGCTGATGGGCGTTGGTAAAACGACGCTCGGCAGGCGGCTTGCTGCCCGTTTCGGATTGCCCTTCGTCGATGCCGATCACGAGATCGAGGAAGCGGCAGGCCTCTCGATCCCCGAAATATTCGAGCGGTTTGGCGAATCTCATTTCCGCGATGGCGAGCGGCGCGTGATCGCGCGGCTGATCGATGGAACGCCGAAAGTGATCGCCACGGGCGGCGGCGCATTCATCCAGGAAGACACCCGCAAGCTCATACTCGACAAGGCGATCGCGATCTGGCTGGATGCCGACATAGAAACACTGGTCGAGCGGGTGAAGCGGCGTGAAGGCACTCGGCCGCTGCTCAACAACCGTGACGAGCGGCAGGCGCTGTCCGAACTGGCGGCGATCCGGAATCCGATCTATGCGCTCGCCCCCATCAAGATCCGCAGTCAGACGCAACCCCACGACGTTACCGTCGATGCGATAGTGAAGGCACTTGTGACGTGGCAGTGATTGGCGTCGCGCTCGGTGAGCGCAGTTATGAAGTGAGGATCGAAGCCGGCGCATTGGATCGCGCCGCCGGGCATCTTGCGCGCTACGCGCGGGGCAGCCGCTTCACCGTGGTTACCGACGAGAATTTGGCGAAGGCGCAGCTGCACCGATTGCAGGCCGGCCTGGCCGAAGGTGGAATTGCAATTGATCCGATCGTGCTGCCGGCTGGGGAAGCGACCAAGAGCTGGACGAAACTTGCCGAACTCAGCGATGCGTTGCTTGAGCGCGGGATCGAGCGCAACGACCATGTGATCGCGCTTGGCGGCGGCGTGATCGGGGATCTGGTGGGTTTTGCCGCGGCCATTCTGAAACGTGGCTGCAACTTCATCCAGATCCCGACGAGCTTGCTGGCACAGGTGGATTCATCCGTCGGCGGCAAGACGGCGATCAACACGCCGGCAGGCAAGAACCTGATCGGTGCGTTTCATCAGCCGTCGCTTGTCCTGATCGATCCCACCACGCTCGATACGCTGGCGCGCCGCGAGGTGGCGGCGGGATATGCCGAGGTCGTGAAATATGGCCTGATCGGTGACGCCGGTTTCTTCGCGTGGTGCGAGGCGAATGGCGCTGCATTGTTCAATGGCGACGGAGCCGCGCGCGAGGAGGCCATCGCCAGAAGTGTGGCCGCCAAGGCCGAAACGGTCGCCGCGGATGAACGCGAGACCAGCGGACGACGCGCGTTGCTTAATCTGGGCCATACCTTCGGTCATGCGCTGGAGGCGGAGACCGGATTCAGCGATCGTCTGCTTCATGGCGAAGGCGTTGCCGCGGGCATGGCGCTCGCGTTCCGTTTCTCGGCTTCGCGGGGTTTGTGCCCGGTCGAAGATGCCGAAAGGGTGACACAACACCTGCGATCCGTGGGTTTGCCCGCTGCTCTCGACGACGCAAATATCTCTGCGAGCGGCAGCACGTTGGTTGCGCATATGCTTCACGACAAGAAGATGGCAGCCGGCAAGCTGCCCTTCATCCTGACGCGCGGGATCGGCCAGTCCTATCTCGACCGCGATGTGGCGCTGGAGGATGTCGCCGCATTTCTCGATGCGGAGCCGCGGGGCCAGGCTCGGCTTCACTTGGATCGAAGCAGTGCGTCATGCTGAGCCTGTTTCAGCATCCATAAGCACGCCGCCGCTTTTGCTGCGAGGCGCTAGCGCAGCGCGGCCAGTGCGAGCAAGATCCAGCCCAATATGAAACCCATGCCGCCGATCGGCGTGACCGCTCCCAGCCAAAGCGGCGCGCCGAGCGCCATCGCATAGAGCGTTCCCGCGAAAACCAGGCCGCCGAACAGAAACAGGATCGCCGCAAGCTTTCCGCCCTGCAGATTCAGCGCCGCCAGCGCTCCAACCGCATGGAGCAACTGATATTCCGCCCCGGTATGCAACCATCGTGCGGGCGACCCGCTGGTCCCATGAGCAGCGAACGCGCCTGCGGCCACGGCAAGCGCCCCGGAAAGCGCCGCAAACGCTACAAGGCCACGATGCTGCTTCATGCCGCTTCCCCTCAATCTGTTAGCCACGCGGACGGAACACGGTTTCGTTGCCGGCGTGGAGGTCACCCGAACTGATCTGTATATCCAGCCGGTCGATATCCCGTCGGCGATATTCCCGTTCGATCTCCGCGATTTCATTTTCTTCGACGCCCATGGCGGAAAGCGCCTTCCGACCCATACACACGGCCGACTCGTAAACTTCGCGAACCGTGTCCTGGATGTCGATGTTGTCGAGTGCCATGATCTGCCGCCGATCGAACACGCGCACGAGTATGCAGGCTTGGGGGAACGCCTCCAGAATGGGTTGAAGGCGGGCGCTGTCGAGCAACGGATCGTCGATACAAAATATGAGCGCGCGTGCATCTTCGGCACCGGCTTGCCGCAGCAGGTCGATGCGGGTGCCGTCGCCGTAGTAGACCTTCGTGCCGAACTCCTCGGCTACGTCGATCTGCGAGGGTTTGAGATCGATCATGGTCACGGAAACGCCGTTGGCGGCAAGCATCTGCGCCACAGTCTGCCCGAAACGGCCATAGCCCACGACGATTGCGTTGTCTGCGTCCGATCCCTGCGGCCCTTCACGTTCCTCATTCGATTGGGTGGGGCGCACGAAACGCCGGGCAACCATCATCAGGAACGGCGTGGTCGCCATGGAAAGGGTAACGACCGCGCCGAACAGGCTGGCCGCTTCAGGCTCGATCAGGCGCGCCGCCTGCGCCTGGGCAAACAGCACGAAGCCGAATTCCCCGCCCTGGCTGAGCAGCAGGCCAAGGCCCAGCGCCTGCCGCCACACCATGCCGAACAGCCGGGCGAGACCGTAGATCACGCCGGTCTTGATGATCACGAGCGCCGCGGCGATCCCGAAAACGAACAGCGGCCGGTTCGCTATGGTCTGCAGATCGAGCATCATCCCGACCGCAAGGAAGAAGAGGCCGAGCAGGATGGTACGGAACGGCTCGACATCCGCTTCCAGTTCGTGCCGGTACGGCGAGTCCGCCAGCATCACGCCGGCAACAAAGGCGCCCAGAGCGGCGGAAAGGTGGAAGCTCTCCATCACGGCCGCGGCGGTCAGCACCGTGAACAGTCCTGCCGCCACGAACAGCTCGCGCTCACCCAGCCCGCCAATCAGGCGGAACAGCGGATTGAGGATGAAACGGCCGGCCAGCACAAGCCCGACGATCGCGATGATCGTGTAGATTGCGAGCAGCCACCCGGGCGGTGCAGCGGGGTCAGCGGGCGCCCGGGAAAGTGCAGCGATGATCGTGATCAGCGGGACGATCGAGAGATCCTGAAACAGCAGGGCCGAAAAAGCCCGCTCGCCATAGGGCGTGTTGAGGCCGCCGCTGGACCGCAGCATCGGAAGCACCTGTGCCGTTGAGGACAGTGCCAGCGGAAGACCGAGCGCAAGGGCCGCCGCCCCCGTAAAGCCGGTTGATGCGAAGATCACCACGGCGAGCACCAGCCCGCAGAGGATCACCTGCATCAGGCCAAAGCCGAAGATGTCGCGCCGCAGCCGCCACAGGCGTGAGGGATTGAGTTCCAGGCCGACGAGAAAGAGCAGCAGGACGATGCCCAGCTCAGCGAAGTCGAGCTTGTCCTGCGCGCCGCCGACTATACCGAATCCGTGTGGGCCGATCATGGCGCCGGCCACCAGATAGCCCAGGGTGGCACCCAGGCCGAAGCGCCGGAAGATCAGGACGAAGACAAGCGCGGCGCCCAGCAGAAACACGCCTTCGCGCAGCACGAAGGCCGTTTCGTGCGCGTTGTTCATGCCGGGTCTGTTGCCTTCGCGGCGGCTTCCGCCACCGCCTCGAACGCGAGACGGATCGAGGGGTGCCGCGCGCTGTGCGGACGCGCGGGCGCGAAGATCTCCAGACCGGGCCATTCGCCAGGATCGTCGCGCCGGCCGGCGAGAAAATCGGTCAGCGCATCGCGTGCCGCTTCCAGTTCCGCAAGGCTGCGGCCAATCGCGTGCTCACCCATCAGCGCAGCGGAGGCCTGCCCCAGCGCGCAGGCGCGGACTTCCTGACCCAGCTCCACAATCCGGCCGTCGTCACTCATGCGCACATCAATCGTCACCCGGCTGCCGCAGATGGGGGATCGTCTTTCTGCGCTCGCCTGCGGCTCCGGCAGGCGAGCGTGATGCGGAATGCTGGTGGCGAGACGCAAAATGGTGTTGTTGTAAAGCGCGGCCGACATGGTGTGGATGTAGGGGCGGAGATCGCTCAGGTCGAGACCGTGTTTCCCGATTTCATTTTCTCGCTCTTCGGATGCCGGCGTGCCTCCACGAAATCGACGATCGCACGGCTGCTGGCCTCTAGCAGGGTAAAGCTTCGGGATTCGCGCATCCAGTGCGGACGGTCAGTGCCGCCGCCGAATACGGTGTCATAGGCGATGTTGAACAGCAGGAAGGCCAGCGTGGCCACGAGCAGGCCTTTCAGCGCGCCGAAGCCGAGACCGAGACCGCGATCGACCGGACCAAGGATGGAGTTGCGGACGCGCCCGCCCAGCGAAGAGGCGATCAGCTTACCGGCGATGAACACGATACCGAACACCAGCGCGAAGGCGAGAATCGCGCCCGCCGATCCACTTATCCAATGGGACAGCATTGCGGCCGCCGGCGTATAGAAGAATTTGAGCGCGGCAATGGCGGCAACCCAGGCGAAGAGCGCGATCACTTCTGTTACGAAGCCCCGGATCACGCCCAGCACCGCGCCGCCACCCACGAGCAGCAACACGATCATATCCATGGCAGTGAGGGATGACATTTGAGTGATCTGCTCCGCTCGGGATTGACCCGTCGCGTCGGGTGCTAGCTACGGCCTAGCAGATGGTCAACGAGATTGCCGAGCTGACGGAAACCGGCAAGGCGCAGTCCACCGCCGGATTCGGCCAATGCCGCCGGCACCAGGGCTCTGTCGAAGCCCAGTTTCGCGGCCTCCTTGAGACGAAGACCGCCATGCGCCACGGGGCGAATTTCGCCCGACAGGGCGATCTCGCCGAAAACGACCGACTGGCTTGGCACCGGCCGTTCGCTGAGCGCGGAGACCAGCGCGGCGGCGACCGCAAGATCGGCAGCGGGATCGGACAGCCGATACCCGCCCGCAATGTTGAGATAGACTTCCGCCGTGGAAAAATTGAGCCCGCAGCGTGCTTCCAGCACCGCGAGGATCATCGCCAGCCGCCCGCTATCCCAGCCGACGACGGCGCGGCGCGGCGTGGCGCCGCTGGCGAGGCGCACGGTCAGCGCCTGGATCTCGACCAGCACCGGGCGGGTTCCTTCCATCGCGGGGAAGACGGTGGTGCCGGCGACGGCATCGCCGCGCGAGGTGAGGAACAGGGCGCTCGGGTTGCCGACCTCGTCCAGCCCATCCTCGCCCATCGCGAAGACGCCGATTTCATCGGTGCCGCCGAAGCGGTTCTTGATCGCGCGCAGGATGCGGTATTGATGGCTCCGCTCGCCTTCGAACGCCAGAACCGTATCGACCATATGTTCAAGTACGCGTGGTCCGGCGATCGAGCCGTCCTTGGTGACGTGGCCGACCAGGACGACGGCGGTGCCGCGTTCCTTGGCGAAACGGATCAGCTCCTGCGCGGAGGCCCGAACCTGGCTGACGGTGCCAGGCGCGCCCTCGATCAGGTCGCTATGCATCGTCTGGATTGAATCGATCACGAGCAGCGCGGGCGCCGCCGCACCCGAAAGCGTGGTCAATATGTCGCGGACGGAAGTTGCCGCCGCAAGCTGCACCGGCGCATCGCCGAGGCCGAGCCGCCGCGCACGCAGACGGACCTGATCGGCAGCTTCCTCGCCGGAGATATAGGCGACCGCGCGCCCGCTTCGCGCAATCCGGGCGGCTGCCTGCAGCAAAAGCGTCGACTTGCCGATGCCGGGATCGCCGCCGATCAGCGTTGCCGAGCCGGGAACGAGGCCGCCACCCATCGCCCGGTCGAATTCGGCAATTCCGGTCGGGGTACGCGGCGGCAACGGAATGTCCGCATCCAACCCGACGAGATCGACCTTACGGCCGCCGCCCTGCAGATTATGTTTCAGCGCGAACGGCGTGACATTGGTTGGCGCTTCTTCGACCAATGTATTCCATTCGCTGCAATCATCGCATTGCCCCTGCCATTTGGAGGCCACTGCACCACAGGCCTGGCAGACATAGCGTTTTTGTAGCTTGGCCATGCGGTCTCCGAAATGCGAACGAAGCAGGAACATAGTGCGCGCCCGTCGCCCTGTCGAGCAGCTTCGTCGCGTGACCATACACAAGGGTGGGGTTTGCTGTAACGGCTGCGGAACGGATATTGGGGGAGAAGAACAATGATTACGCGATTGGTTGGTCTTGCCGTGTTAGCCGCAGGGTTTGGAATGGCTTGGTTCTTTGGCGTTCACCCGCTGGAACAGGCCCGCGCCGGTGCCCAGGAAGTCGATTTCTCGATCAAGGCCTTTGTTGCGGCGCCATTGTTCATTGTGGCTGGGCTGGCGCTGATGCTGGGCGGGAGACCGGTCGCCGAGGCATTCAGCGGTCCGCCCGTCGGCAAGCAGCAGCATGCGATTGTCTGGACGACGTTTGGCATCGGGATCGCCGCGAGTGGCGCTGCCTTCTGGTATTTCCAGAACGCGCTATCGGCGTTGGGGTATCGATAATGATCTTTGAAAATATATAAAATCCGGCTGATGTAATCTCCTATTCTTATTTGTGGAAACGGGAAGCCGCCGAACGGATCAAGGATCGTCCAGCCATCGTTGTGTTGGCGACCCTTGTTCGGGACGACTTGGTTGAAGTCTACGCGGCGCCCGTTACCACTCAAGCCCCGCGCGAGCCCCATAGCGCCGTGGAAATCCCGCAAAGGGTGAAGGCGCATTTGGGTCTCGACGATCAGCGTTGCTGGATTGTCGCAACGGAACTGAACCGGTTCATATGGCCTGGCCCCGATGTGCGGCCGGTCCGGCGAAAAGGCAAATCAACGCCTTATTATGGCAAGATACCGGCCCGCTTGTTCGAGCAGTTGCGCAGGCTGATGGCTATCCACGCGGGGCGTGTGGGTATCGTGCGGCGAAGCCGGTAGCGGAATATTGCAAAGTCCGGGGCCCGATAAACGGAAGCCTGCGTTCTTCCGTCAAAGGAGATGCCTGATGGCCAGTCAGCCGCCGACGCCGGACACCCCGATCGAGGAGCCGGTGGACGATCCCATAGCCTCGCCGGAAGATCCGCCGGTTTATCGTCCAGACGATCCGGTCGAAACACCTGGTTCGGTTCCCCCGCCGCCCGATTGAGGGATTCGGGAACCCTTATCGTCGCGGATGATTGAATCGGCCGCGAAAGGATTTTCGAGATGGCGGCACGCGCATATTGGCAAGGGCAGATCCGGCTGGCCCTCGTTTCCATTCCGGTGGAGGTCTATTCGGCGACCCGCAGCGGTGCAACGGTAGCCTTCCGGCAGATACACGAGCCATCGGGAAAGCCGGTACATTACGAGAAGGTCGTCACCGGCATCGGCCCGGTCGACACCGACGAGATTCTCAAGGGCTATGAGTATAAGAAAGGCAACTATGTTCTGCTCGAGGATGACGAACTGGAAGCCGTCAAGCTGGAGAGCAAGAAGACGCTGGAGCTGACCCGTTTCGTCGATATCAGCGACATCGATCCGATCTATTTCGACAAGCCCTATTACGTCATTCCGTCTGACGATCTCGCCGAAGAAGCCTTTATCGTTCTGCGGGAAGCGCTGCGCCGGGCAAAGAAGATCGGCATCGGCCAGCTGGCGATGCGCGGCCGCGAATATGTTGTGAGCCTCAAGCCATGCGGGCGCGGGCTCGTGCTGGAAACGCTGCGCTATGACGACGAGCTCAACAAGGCCGCGTCCTATTTTCGCGATATCGGCGATGCCAGGCCCGATGCCGAGCTGCTGGAGCTTGCGACGACACTGATCGAAAAGAAAAGCGGCGATTTCGACGCAAGCGATTATCACAATCGTTATGTCGATGCGGTGAAGGCGCTGATCGAGCGCAAGCTGAAGAACAAGGGCAAGAAGGTCGAGCCCGAAGAAGAGGATGTACCGGCGAAAGGCGGCGGCAATGTGATCGATCTGATGGCGGCGCTGAAGAAGTCGCTCGACAAGCCGGGCTCAAAGGCGGCCGTGGAGAAGCCGGCAGCGAAGAAAGCTGCCCCCCGCAAAACAGCGGCCAAGCCTGCTCCCGCACGGACACGGAAACGTGCCTAGGGTCAGGACCTATTAATCACATGGAGCGTGATGGCGATATGCGGGTTTGTGGCAAGGAGCGGTGGCGAAGGCGGGGCCTGTCCCCCGTCGAGCCGACGCGACGCTGCCACGGCGCCTTTGAGCCTCTGTCACGTCCATGCGATTAATAGGTCCTGACCCTAGTTGCCTCCGTTTGTCCCGAGCGAAGTCGAGGGACGTTGCGGAAGGTATCTCGACTTCGCTCGATACGAACGGAGGCCAAGGTTCATGAGCGTCGATCCCCTTTCCATCTACAACGCCAAGCGTGACTTCAAGAAGACGCGCGAGCCGAAGGGCGTGCCCGGCAAGGACGACGGCAATCTCTTCATTGTCCAGAAGCATGACGCGACCCGGCTGCACTATGATTTCCGGCTCGAACTGGATGGCGTCCTGAAGAGCTGGGCGGTGACGAAAGGGCCTAGCCTCGATCCCGAAGACAAGCGCCTCGCGGTGCGCACCGAAGATCATCCGATGGCCTATGGCGGCTTTGAAGGGACCATTCCTGAGGGCGAATATGGCGGCGGCACCGTCATGCTGTGGGACAAGGGAAGCTGGGAATCGATCCCGGGCAAGGATCCCCGCAAGACGCTGGAAGAAGGGCATCTCCACTTCATTCTTCACGGCGAACGGATGAAGGGCGAATGGCTGCTGGTCCGAATGAAACCCCGTCCAAAGGAAAAGCGCGAGAACTGGTTGCTGCGCAAGGTCGAGGACGAGGAAGCAGGCGCCAGCGGCGATCTCGTCGATCATGCGGTCACCAGCGTGGTCAGCGGCCGCAGCATGGCCGAGATCGCCAAAGGGGATGCCGTCTGGCATTCGGACAAGGCGGCCGCAAGGAAGGATCCGCAGCAGGAATCAAAACCTTCCGCCAAGGGGGGATTGTCATCCCCGCGAAAGCGAGGATCCAGTAAAGCAACGGAACAGTTGTCAGCTCCAGACCTGGATTCCCGCATTCGCGGGAAACACAAGAATAGAGCCCGGAAAAAAACCAGCGGAAAATGCCCCGCCTTCCGCCCCCCGCAACTCGCGACTCTTGTCGATAGCGTGCCGAGCGGTCCCGGCTGGATTCACGAAGTCAAATATGATGGCTATCGCTGCCTGATCGCGACGGGCGGCGGCAAGACGAGGGCTTACACCCGGACCGGGCTCGATTGGTCTGACAAATTCTCCACCATTACCGCCGCATTCGATGATCTCGATGTCCCGTCAGCGCTGATCGACGGCGAAGTCGTGGCGCTGGACGCCAATGGACGCCCCAGCTTCGGAGCGCTTCAGGATGCTTTGTCCGAAGAAGGCAATGCGCCGCTGGCCTACTTCGCCTTCGATCTGCTTGAGGAAGACGGTGAAGAACTGGCCGATCTGGGAAACGTTGATCGCAAGGCCCGGCTGGAGGCACTGTTGCGCGGCGTCGGCGCACCGATCCACTATGCCGAGCATGTCGCGCAGGGCGAAAAGCTGTTCGATGCGCTGTGCGGTCAGGGCTATGAAGGCATCATCTCCAAGCGCGCCGATGCGCCTTACCGCGGGCGCCGCTCGAAAAGCTGGCTCAAGGTCAAGTGCACCTGTCGTCAGGAGTTCGTGATCATCGGCTGGACGCAGAGCGACAAGGCACGCGGATTCCGTTCGCTGTTGCTAGGCGTGCACATCAACGGTGAACTCCATTATGCCGGTAAGGCGGGCACCGGCTTCACCATGGCGCGGATCGATGAGCTTCTGGACAAGATGAAGCCGCTGGAGCGAAAGACCGCGCCGGCCGACGTGCCGAAGGTCGCAGCGCGCGGGGCGCACTGGGTGACGCCAGAACTGGTCGCCGAAATCGCCTACTCCGAGACGACCGCGCCGCTCGGGCAAGGCGGGGTGCTGCGACATCCCAGCTTCATCGGGCTGCGGGAAGACAAGCCGGCGCGCGATGTAAAGCCTGAGAAAGTGCAGCCCGTGAAGGATCCCGAGCCGTTCGGCATCAAGATCAGCAACCCCGATCGCGTGATCTATCCGGAAGCAGGCATCACCAAAGGAGAGCTTGCGGCTTATTATGAGGCGATGGCCGATCCGATCCTGTATTTTGCGGGCGATCGGCCGATAAGTCTTGTCCGCTGCCCGCAAGGCCGCGCCAAACAGTGTTTCTTTCAAAAGCACGACAGCGGCAGCTTCGGGAGCGAGGTCAAGCATGTTCCCATACGGGAGAAGGACGGTGACACGGCCGATTATCTCTATGTCGAAGACGGCGCCGGGCTGATCGCCTGCGTCCAGATGGGAGCGATCGAATTTCATGGCTGGGGATCGCGGGTGGCGGACGTCGAGAAACCCGACCGGATGGTGTTCGATCTTGATCCCGACGAGGGCGTGGATTTCGAAGGAGTGAAGAAGGCGGCGAATGTGGTGAAGGAGGAACTCGCCACCCTCGGGCTTGAAAGCCAGCCCATGCTGTCCGGCGGCAAAGGCATTCATGTCGTCGTTCCGCTCGATGCGCGTGCGAACTGGGATGACGTGAAGGACTTCGCCAGTCGCTTCGCGCGGGCCTTGTCGGAAGCCAAACCCGAGATGTTTACCGCCAACATGAAGAAGGTGGAGCGCAAGGGTCGCATTTTCCTCGACTGGTTGCGCAACCAGCGCGGCGCCACGGCCGTCATGCCTTGGACGGTTCGCGCCCGCGAGCGCGCGCCGGTGGCGGTGCCGGTCAGCTGGGCCGAACTCGAGGAAATTTCGAGTCCCGCGGCGTTCACCATCATGGATCGGCCGGCGCTGGTGAAGCGGGCGGCAACGAAAGCGATGCGAAACTGGGGAACGGCGAAACAGAAGTTGCCCGGTATCTGAGTTGCCCCTCTTCCCGCTCGCCTCGGGGCGGCCTATAGCGCGGACATGTCCGACGATCTGTTCGCATCCGCGCCGTCCACCAGCTCCGGAAACTATGATGCTTCGTCGATCGAGGTGCTCGAAGGGCTTGAGCCGGTCCGCCGTCGTCCCGGCATGTATATCGGCGGCACGGACGAGCGCGCGTTTCATCATCTCGCCGCCGAGGTGATCGACAATGCGATGGACGAGGCGGTCGCCGGTCATGCCAGCCGGATCGAAGTGTCGTTACAGGCGGGCAACCGGCTGACCGTGGTCGATAACGGCCGCGGCATCCCGGTCGACCCGCATCCGAAATTTCCGGGCAAGTCGGCGCTCGAAGTGATTATGACCACCCTGCATTCGGGCGGCAAGTTCAGCGACAAGGCCTACGCGACGTCGGGCGGTCTGCACGGCGTTGGCGTGTCAGTGGTCAACGCGCTCTCGACCGAGACCGTGATTGAGGTTGCGCGCAATAAGGAGCTGTTCCGTCAGAGCTTTTCGCGAGGCCTTGCCGTCACGCCCCTGGAAAAGCTCGGCGCGGCACCCAACCGACGCGGCACCAGCGTAAGCTTCGTTCCCGATACCGAAATCTTCGGCGAACATACGATCTTCAAGCCGACCCGCCTTTACCGGCTGGTCCGGTCCAAGGCCTATCTGTTCGCCGGCGTCGAGATCCGCTGGCGCTGCGATCCCTCGCTGATCGGCGACGACACGCCTCCCGAGGCGGTGTTCCAATTCCCCGGCGGCCTTTCGGATCACCTCCGCGAGCAACTGGAGAGCCGCGAATGCGCAACCTCGGAATTCTTCTCGGGCAAGCAAGACTTCCCTTCGACGCAGGGCTCGGTCGAATGGGCGGTTGCCTGGCCGCTCTGGTCCGAAGGCAGCTTCAGCTATTACTGCAATACGATCCCGACGCCGGATGGCGGCACGCATGAAGCCGGATTGCGCGCCGCGCTGGTCAAGGGCATTCGCGCCTTTGGTGATCTGGTCGGCCAGAAGAAGGCGAAGGATATTTCGGCTGAGGACGTAATCACCGGCGCCGAGCTGATGTTGTCCGTCTTCATCCGTGAACCGCAGTTCCAGAGCCAGACCAAGGACAGGCTCACCTCGCCCGACGCTGCCCGGCTCGTCGAGAACGCCGTGCGCGACCATTTCGATCACTTCCTTGCGGATAATATGGAGCGCGGCCGCGCGCTGCTCGGCTTCATCCTCGACCGGATGGACGAACGGCTGCGGCGCAAGGCGGAGCGCGAGGTCAAGCGCAAGACCGCGACCTCCGGCCGCAAGCTGCGCCTGCCGGGCAAGCTGACCGATTGCGCCAATGACGATCCCGCGGGCACCGAGATTTTCATCGTCGAGGGCGATAGCGCCGGCGGCTCGGCCAAGCAGGCGCGGGACCGGAAGACCCAGGCGATCCTTCCGATCCGTGGCAAGATCCTCAATGTCGCTTCGGCGTCGGCCGCCAAGATCCTCGGCAACCAGGAAATCGCCGACCTGATCCAGGCGCTCGGCTGCGGCACGCGGGACCGGTGCAATCCGGACAATCTGCGCTACGAACGCATCATCCTGATGAGCGACGCCGATGTCGATGGCGCGCATATCGCGACATTGCTCATGACGTTTTTCTTTCAGGAAATGCCTGATCTGGTCCGGCGCGGGCATCTCTACCTGGCCCAGCCGCCGCTCTACCGCCTCACGTCGGGCTCGACGAGCGTCTACGCGCGTGACGATGCGGATCGGGCAGAAATCGAAGCGAACCAATTCAAGGGCAAGAAGGTTGAGGTCGCACGCTTCAAGGGCCTTGGCGAAATGAACCCGATGCAACTGCGCGAAACGACGATGGACACCAGGACACGCACGCTGATCCGTGTCACGCTACCCCAGGAATATGAGGAGCGGGTGGGTGTTCGCGATCTCGTCGAGCGTCTGATGGGCAAGAACCCCGAACACCGCTTCCAGTTCATCCAGGCGAATGCCGCCACCGTGGATGAAGAGGTGATCGATGCTTGAGACCAACGTGCGGTGATGAGAACCCATTGAGCCCTCCCCTTCAGGGCAGGGGAGAAGGGTCGCGCTCACCATAACTTCGGCAAAAGTGGCGGCGCATGCGCCATGGGGTTTGCCGAGACTTCCGGCGGGCGCGAAAGGTCACAGGTTGAGGCTGGAGCGTGAAAATTTCACCGTGACCTTTCGCGGAACATCGATCCGACGGCGAGTCTTTGGTGACACGCAAGGACGTGTACATGCCCATTCATACAGGAAGTGGCCTGATCGTTTAGCGGCTCGCCGGGCGGTTGACGAGCGTGGGTCGTTTGTATTTCCGACAAGGCTCTCGCTGGCTCGCTCAGGGCTCGCAGGCTTTGAGCGCCCGTGCCGCTTCGTCGAATGCACGCCAGGTCCGTGCCGCCAGGCTGCCGCCGATGCTGCAGCGGCGGACACCCAGTCGCGCAAACGCAGCGATGCTCTCGTCATAATCGTGGATGACGACGTTCAACGGCCTGGGCGCCACCGCCGCGACGAGTTCGGCAATCGCGCCGGGATCGAGAATGAACGGGACGAACAGGCAGTCCGCACCTGCCTCGGCATAGGCGACGGCCCGCGCGATGCTTTCGGACACGGGCATGTCCGTCACGCGGAAATTCTCGTTGCGGCCGATCAGCATGACGCCGGGATCGATCGCATCGATCGCGGCGCGGGCGGCGGCGATCCGCTCCACCGCCTGATCCGGCGGGTACATATGCGATCCCGACCAGTCCTCGATCGAGAGGCCGGCCACGCCGGTCTCCACCGCCAATGCGACATTGGCGGCGACGGTGTCCGGATCGTCCGCGAACCCGTTCTCGAAATCGGCATTGACAGGCAGGTCGGTCGCCGCGACCAGCAGGCGGAGATGGTCGAGCACGGCATCGCGCCCCAGTTCGCCATCGTCGCGGCCCGCCGCCCATGCCGCGCCCGCGCTGGTCGACGCGATCGCCTTGAAGCCAAGCGCCGTCAGCCGCTTCGCGCTCCCCCCGTCCCAGGCGTTCGGAATGATGAAGAAACCGCTCTCGTGCAGCGCGCGAAAGGCGGCGCGTTTTTCGGCGACGGTCGGCATCGGGCTCTCCTGCGGCTTGTCCGTGGTGACGATAGAAAGTGCGGCCCGTGCCCGCAAGCGACGTTGGTGCGGCGTACCCGCGAGGGAGCAGACATATCAGTAAGCCTTGTGTCAGCGGGTGCCCGCGACCTTCGTCATATGGCGCGCGTGTGACAGCAAGTCGCTACGCTGCCCGGCCACCTCGGCGCGTTTCGCGCTACGGCATCGATAGGCTTCTATCTTGACGAAAACGTCGCTGGACGTGGTGTCCGGGCAGGCCCGTTCGATCGCCCGGCGAAGCCGGCGGTCAAGCGCCTGCCGGCCGGAAGCGCTGGCAAGATCGAGATCGGCATGATGCACCACCACGTCGGGAAAGAATTCCTGTGCGGCGGCCGCGCCCGGCATCGCCCCAAGGAGGAGCAGGGCGCCGAGAAGATGTCTGAACATGAGCTTTTCCTTCCTTGAATGGGCTACTCATCTGGGCCAGTCTGACCGGCATGACCAACAAAGCGTTGGACCTGAAATAGAAGTATGCCTTATATCAAGCCATGCACCGTATTCCGCCACTCGCCTCCGTCCGCGTGTTCGAGGCTGCCGCCCGCCACGAAAATTACAGCCGCGCTGCCGAGGAACTGGCGATGACTCAGGCGGCGGTGAGCTACCAGATCAAACTGCTGGAGGAGCGGCTGGGCGGCGCGCTGTTCGTCCGCCGGCAGCGCGGCATGGCGCTGACTGAGCTGGGCCGCCGCATCGCACCATCCGTCACGGATGCCTTCGCTCTGCTCGATAACGCGTTCACCGCCGCGCGGACGGAGAATGACGCCGTGCTGAGCATCACCGCGCCCCACACCTTCGCGACCAACTGGCTCGCTGGCCGGCTTGGCGATTTTCAGATCGCCCATCCCGATCTCGCCGTGCGGCTGAACGTCACCGATCAGATGGTCGATCTTGCCGCGAGCGAGTTCGACGTCGGCATTCGCGGCATCGGTGCGCGCCAGCCCGGCCTCGTCTGTCACTTCCTGATGCGCATGCCGGTGACGCCGGTGTGCAGCCCGTCTTTCCTGGAACGCTACCCGCTTCGCACGCCGCAGGACCTGCTGAACGTACCGCGCCTGTCGCCGGAGGATGACTGGTGGAAACTGTGGTTCGGGTCACTGAGCGATCCGGCGTCCGATCGCTTCAACAGCGGCATCCGCTTCGAATCCCAGGTGCTCGACGGCCACGCCGCGATCGCGGGCCACGGCATCGCGATCGTCAGCCCGCCCATGTTCCAGACGGCGCTTGAAAGCGGGCAACTCGTCCAGCCCTTTGCGCACGTCGCCGTCTATCGCAACGGCTTCTGGCTGGTCTATCCCGAGCAGAAGCGCAATCTGCCTAAGGTCCGGGCCCTGCGCGACTGGCTCCTCGACGCCATCCGCCGCGCTGCGGGCGATGACCCGTTCGGGATATTGGTGCCGTTGCCGTAGGCGACACGACGATCAGATGCTCGATCTATTGGCTCGCGAAGGGGCCATGGTCTTTCTGTCCTTGGCCGTCAGATTCCTGCCGGGATGGCTGGCGGTGAAGCGGGTCGAATAGGTTATGAGCCCAGCAACCTCTTTTTAAACAGCGCCTTGACCAGTCTGTCTTCGAGAATTCGCCCGACGACATAGAGCGTGGCGAAAATCGCCGCAAAGACATAGGCGGCCGTGGGCGAGTTTTCCCCGTCTTTGTCTTTGTCCTTGTCCTTGCCGTCCTTCTTGGGCTTTTCGGGTTCGGGTGCGCCCAGCGCCTTGTCGATCGGGTTCAGCGGCACGACCACATCCTTCTTGTCGGGCTTTTTGGCTTTTTTCGCGGCTTCGGCTGACGGTTTTTCGAGCTTGCCCACGACGATGGTCAATTGCGCGAAGCCCAGAAACAGCAGCGGCGCCAGAAAGCAGAACAGCAGCGCCCGGCTGGTCAGCTGATAGCGCAGAACGGCCCCGGCCATGCCCCGTTCGATCCGCAGGATGCCGCCATCGAAGACAGACATCTTGTCCTGCGCCGCCTGGTCCTTCTTCCGGAAAGTCAGCGTGTCGCTCGTGCGATCGTGGCTGGTGCCGGCCTGGCCGAACAGAGGGTCGAGCCGGTTGAAGGCGTCGTCGCTCGATTGCCCGGGGGCAAGCGCCAGGCTGCCCCTGACATGCCAGATCCAGTCGATGAAACGCAGGTTCACATGGGTTCCTTCTGGGGAGAGCTGTTCGATGACGACGGGCAGAGGAGGGAGATTATGCGGAGGGAGCCCCCATCATTCGGCTGCCACCGCCACCGGCGCACGGCCAAATCGTTGCTTCAGCGCCTTCCACCCCTCGGTGAAGGGATGGGTCATCTGCTCGCGGACCGACATGCGGCGGCCGCCTTCCATGCCCAGCAGCTCGGCCTCGCCGTCGATGCAGGTGCCGAAGATGCGGTCGATGATGATCCAGCTGTTGGAATAGTTGCTCCGGGTCGATTCATAGTCCTGCGAATGATGCAGGCTGTGATGCTCCGTGGTGTTGAACAGGAAGCGCCACCAGCGCGGAGAATTGAAGCGGACGTTGATATGCTGATAGGTCCCCACCGCCATGCCGATCGTGCCGGCGAGCAGAGCAGCGCGCGGCAGGAAGTCGAAGAAGCCGCCGATGCCAAGGCCGATCAGGAAAAGCTCGACAGGGTTGCCCACCGCGCCCTTGTTGATGTTCAACTGTGTGATGTAGTGATGCACCGAATGGGGCAACCATAGCGGGTACCAGTTATGCATCCCGCGATGCATCCAATATTGCCCGAATTCGAAGATGAACGAGATCAGGAGGGCCTGAAGCAGCAGCGGCAAGCCGATGAACCACGCGAACTTGTCCCAGTCAAACGAGTGCTGGATGGCTTCGACCATGACGTCGCTGCCGATATAGTTGTTGACCATGCGGAGGATGGTAAAGCCGAGTCCGACATAGAACAGGTCGGTGACCAGCTCCTTCCAGGTCAGGCGCCAGCTCTCGTAGCGTGGGTTAACCCATTCGAGCCCCAGCAGCAGAATGTTGAAGCCGATGCCGATGCCGATGGCGGTTGATGCCTTGGCGATGGAATTGGGCGCATAGTACCAGAACGCGATCAAAGCGAACAGCACCGTGGGCTGGAACCATGTGAAGATGAACTGCTTCACCGGGCCGCCTTCCACCTTGGGAATGTTCTCCCAGCCCACGATTACCGGTGCCTGTGTGCCGATCACCCTTTTGCCTACGCGAATTCCGTCCATCTTTGTCCCCGCGTTACCGAGTATCGAATCTTAAATTATCCAAAACCCCGCGGCGGCGTCATACGTCATTGAACGTACAATCTTCCCGCTGAACCTGGGGAGATTCACCTGTCCTACAGCCCTCATTCCATGCCAAGCTCCCACACATGCACCAGCCTCAATCCTTTGCCATCCACCGACACCGCACCCGCTCGCGTCTCGCTGCATGCCTTAACCGCCCGGTTGAGGAAGGTTACGAAGTTTAGGGAAGTAGGAAAACCCGATGGCATGTCTCAACTTCCTCAACTTGGCCTCAACCTTCTCCCCTCCATCGTCTTCCACAAACGCATTTTGGTGAGAACCATGTGTGAACTTTGGCGCCGCCGCGCCCCGGCACTCGGTCATTCCACCGCCACCCCTTAACCGCCCGGAAACGCGGGTTTTGCCATGGCGGCGCTCCCCTGATACAGCGCCCGCATATCCAGCAGGAATCACGCATGACGACCACGATCATCAAGGAAGCCGATCTCATCGAGAGCGTCGCCGACGCGCTTCAGTTCATCAGCTATTATCACCCGATGGATTATATCCGCGCGCTCGGCGTTGCCTATGAGGCGGAGCAGGGCCCGGCCGCCAAGGATGCGATCGCGCAGATCCTGACCAACAGCCGCATGTGCGCGGAGGGGCATCGCCCGATCTGCCAGGATACCGGCATCGTCACCGTCTTCATCAAATGGGGCCAGCAATGCATGCTAGACAGCGAGATGAGCCTGCAGGAGGTCGTCGACGAGGGCGTGCGCCGCGCCTATCTCCACCCCGAAAATCGTCTGCGCGCTTCGATCCTGCGCGATCCCGCCTTTTCGCGGGTAAATACCAAGGACAACACACCCTGCGTCCTGAATGTGGAGATGGTCCCCGGCCATCATGTCGAGGTGCAGGTCGCGGCCAAGGGTGGCGGGTCCGAGAACAAATCCAAGTTCGCGATGCTCAACCCGTCGGAATCGATCGTCGACTGGGTGCTTGAAATGGTCCCGAAGATGGGCGCGGGCTGGTGCCCGCCCGGCATGCTCGGCATCGGCATTGGCGGCACGGCGGAAAAGGCGATGACGCTCGCCAAGGAATCGCTGATGGGCGATATCGACATGGCGCAGTTGAAGGAGCGCGGGGCGCAGAACGATATCGAGCGGCTGCGGATCGAAATTTTCGACAAGGTCAACGCGCTCGGCATCGGTGCGCAGGGGCTGGGCGGCCTCGCCACCATTCTCGACGTCAAGATCATGGACTATCCGACCCATGCGGCGTCCAAGCCGATTGCGATGATCCCGAACTGCGCCGCCACCCGCCACGCGCATTTCCATCTTGACGGCTCCGGCCCCGCTTATCTGGAGCCGCCGTCGCTCGACGAATGGCCCAAGGTGGAATGGACGCCCAGCAAGGAATCCATCCGCGTCGATCTCGACACGCTGACGCCCGAGGTGGTCGCCTCGTGGAAGCCGGGCGACCGCCTGCTGCTCAACGGCAAGATGCTCACCGGGCGGGACGCCGCGCACAAGCGGATACAGGACATGCTGGCCAAGGGCGAAGAACTGCCCGTCGATTTCAAGGGGCGGGTGATCTATTATGTCGGGCCGGTCGATCCGGTTGGCAACGAAGTGGTCGGCCCCGCCGGCCCCACCACCGCGACCCGGATGGACAAGTTCACCGAAATGATGCTCGCCGAGACCGGCCTGATCGCGATGGTCGGCAAGGCGGAGCGCGGCCCGGTCGCGATCGAGGCGATCAAGAAGCACAAGGCGGCCTATCTGATGGCGGTCGGTGGGGCGGCCTATCTGGTGGCGCGCGCGATCAAGGGCGCGAAGGTCGTCGGCTTCGCCGATCTCGGCATGGAGGCGATCTACGAGTTCGACGTGAAGGACATGCCGGTCACCGTCGCGGTCGATGCGACGGGCGAGAGCGTCCACCACACCGCGCCTTTGGTGTGGCGGGAGAAGATCAAGCGGGAAAAGCTGCTGGAGGGGGTCTAGGTTTCGCCCTTAAGGAAGAGCCCCGTTTGCAACTAACGCGCGATTCCGCCCGCCGCGAGTACCGCCAGCGTGACTAGTTCCGAAGCGGTTGTGGCCATGGTCGCGACTTGCACCGGATGCTCCAACCCCACCAGCATCGGCCCGATTACGGAATCGCCGCCAAGCTCGCGCAGGAGCTTGGCCGAAAGATTGGCGGATTGCAGGCCGGGCATCACCAGCACGTTTGCCGGGCCGGAAAGCCGGCTGAACGGATAGGCCGCCGCGACCTTCGGGTTGAGCGCCACGTCCGGCGCCATTTCGCCTTCATATTCGAAGCTCGGTTGCCGCTGATCCAGGATCGCGACCGCCTCACGAATATTGTCGAGCCAGCTGCCGGCGGGGTTGCCGAACGTCGAATAGCTCAGAAACGCGACGCGTGGCTCGTGGCCCATCCGGCGGGCGACCGCCGCGGTCTGCTCGGCTATGTCCGCGAGGTCGATGGAAGATGGCCGTTCGTTGACGGTCGTGTCCGCCATGAACACCGTATGGCTTTGCCCGACGAGCACGTGGATGCCGAACGGCTTGCGACCCTCGATCGGATCGATCACCCGCCTGATTTGGCGCATCGTCTGGCTGTACGGGCGCGTGGTACCGGTGATCATCACATCGGCCTCGCCCAGCACGAGCAGGAGCGCGCCGAAGATGTTGCGGTCCTGGTTGACCATCACCTCGACCTCGCGGCGGAGATAGCCGCGTCGCTGCAGCCGTTCGTAGAGATAGTCGACCATCTTGGGGACGAGCGGAGAAATGCGGCTGTTGTGAAGCTCGAACTCTTCCGGATTGCTGACGCCAAGCGCGCGCAATTTGTCCGGCACCTCGTCGCGGCCGACCAGCACCGGCGTGCCGTAGCCGCCATCCCGGAAGGCGATGGCGGCGCGCAACACGGTCTCTTCTTCCGCTTCGGCGAAGACGACCCGTTTCGGATGCGCACGGGCGCCTTCATAGGCAAGGGTGAGCACGGAGGTGGTCGGATTGAGCCGGGCCTTCAGGGTATTCCGGTACTCAGCCATGTCGAGGATCGGTTTGCGGGCAACGCCCGTATCCATCGCGGCCTGCGCTACCGCCGCGGGCACTATCTCCATCAGGCGGGGATCGAACGGCGCCGGTATGATGTAATCGGGCCCGAAGTGGGGGGCCTTGCCGCCGTAGGCAGCCGCGACTTCTTCGGGCACCTGCTGTCGCGCCAGATCGGCCAGGGCCTTGGCGGCCGCGATCTTCATCTCTTCGTTGATCGTCGTCGCGCGAACGTCGAGCGCACCGCGGAAGATGAAGGGGAAGCCAAGCACATTGTTGACCTGGTTTGGATAGTCCGAGCGCCCGGTCGCAACGATCGCGTCGGAGCGCGCGGCATGGGCCTCGGGCGGCGTGATCTCAGGGTCTGGATTTGCCATGGCGAAGATGATTGGCTTAGGCGCCATCCCCTTGACCATCTCGGCGGTAACGGCGCCCTTCACCGATAGCCCCATGAAAGCATCCGCGCCCTTCATGGCTTCAGCCAGCGTGCGCGTGTCCGTCACGGCGGCATGCGCGGATTTCCACTGGTTCATGCCTTCGGTGCGCCCCTGGTAGATGACGCCCTTGGAATCGCACATGATCACCTGGTCGGATGGCACGCCCATTGCCTTGATCAGCTCGGTGCAGGCGATCGAGGCGGCACCCGCTCCGTTCACGACCACTTTGAGATCGGACAATTTGCGTCCGGTCAGATGCGCAGCGTTGATCATGCCAGCCGCCGCGATGATCGCCGTGCCGTGCTGATCGTCATGGAAGACCGGAATGTTCATGCGTTCACGAAGCGTCTGTTCGATCACGAAGCATTCCGGCGCCTTGATATCCTCGAGGTTTATGCCGCCGAAGCTCGGCTCCATCAGCTCCACCGCCGAAATGAAGCGGTCGACATCTTCCGTATCCAGTTCAATATCGATCGAGTCGACATCGGCAAAGCGCTTGAAGAGGACGGCTTTGCCTTCCATCACCGGCTTCGCAGCCAGCGCCCCCAGATTGCCGAGGCCGAGGATCGCCGTACCATTCGAGATCACCGCAACCAGGTTGCCCTTGGCGGTGTAATCGTATGCCGTATTCGGATCCTTGGCGATGGCGAGGACCGGCACCGCGACGCCCGGAGAATAGGCCAGCGACAGATCCCGCTGAGTCGCCATCGGCTTGGATGCGATGATCTCGATCTTGCCGGGCCGCCCCTGGGAATGAAAAAGCAGCGCCTCCCGCTCAGAAAACTGGACGTTGCTCTCGCTCATCATGGTTCCTTCGGTACGGTTGGTGTCGCGCTTTGCGCTGCCCTATTGGGGCATGGCTGCACACGCCGCAAGTCGCTATCAGCACCTCATGGCAGGGGAATCATCAAGCAATCCGTCATCTGTAACGCCGATGATGGAACAATATTTCGCGCTGAAGACACAAGCGCCGGATTGCCTGCTGTTCTATCGCATGGGCGACTTCTTCGAACTCTTCTTCGATGACGCGCGTCTTGCGTCCGCTTGCCTCGATATCGCGCTGACGGCGCGGGGTGAGCATCAGGGAAAGCCGATACCGATGTGCGGCGTGCCCGCGCATTCCGCCGAAGCCTATCTTGCACGGCTGATAAAGGCGGGTCATCGGGTGGCCATCGCGGAGCAGACGGAAACGCCCGCGGAAGCGAAGAAGCGCGGATCGAAGTCGCTTGTCGCCCGCAATATCATCCGGGTCGTCACGGCCGGCACCTTGACGGAGGAGGCGCTGCTCGATGCGCGCGCGTCGAACTGGCTGGTCTCGATCGCCGAGGTTGGCGGAACGATCGGCCTCGCCGCAGCGGACATATCGACTGGCCGTTTCGAAATCGTGTCAGTGCCTGTGGCGGCGCTTGATGCCGAGCTGGCGCGACTTTCGGCAGCTGAGCTGATTGCGGCGGAAGGCTGGGAAGGCGCGCCGGAGCACGCCTGGCGTTGCCCGCGGCAGGGTTTCGACAGCGTTGCGGCGGAAGCGAGATTGAAGGCCCTGTTCGGTGTTGCGACACTCGATGGCTATGGCAGTTTTGACCGCGCCGAACTGGCGGCCGCCGGTGGGCTGATCGCGTATCTGGATCGGGCGGGGCAGGGAAGCCTGCCGTTCCTGCAGCCCCCCAGTCGTCGCGCCGTCACTGAACATATGCTGATCGACGCGGCAACGCGCGAAAGTCTCGAACTTACGCAAACCGCCGCTGGCGCGCGCAAAGGCAGTCTGCTGGATGCGATCGACCGCACTGTCACCGGCGCGGGCGCGCGATTGCTCGCTTCCGATATCGCAGCACCGCTGGGTGGCCGTGCCGCGATCGAGCTGCGGCTGGACCTGGTTGATCTGTTCGTCCGCGATGGCGGGTTGCGGGAGCGGTTGCGCGTGCGCCTGCGACAATTGCCCGATATCGGTCGCGCGCTGGGGCGGCTGGTTGCGGGCCGGGGATCGCCACGCGATCTCGGCCTGCTGCGCGACGGGTTGAACGAAGGTTATGCGTTGCGTGAGATGCTTGCCGCAATCGAACGTCCCCCCGCGCTGCTGACGCGGCTACTGCCACATCTTGCTGGTCATGGGGCTCTGATCGAATTGCTTCGCAGCGCACTTGTGCCGTTGCCGCCGATCGACGCCGCTGCAGGGGGATATATTGCCGAGGGCTACGATGCTGCGCTCGATGATCTGCGTAGCACTGGTAGCGATGGCCGCAGGGCGATTGCTGCGCTCGAGGCGCAATATCGGGAGCGGACGGGCATCGCGGCACTGAAAATCCGGCACAACAATGTGCTTGGCTATCATGTCGAAGTATCGGCGCGCCATGCCGATCCCTTGATGGCGGCCGATTCCGGCTTCACGCACCGGCAGACACTGGCGGGGGTGGTCCGTTTCAATGCGGCCGACCTTCATGAACAGGCCTTGCGTGTGACGCAGGCTGGTGCCCATGCCATTGCAGCGGAGGCGGCGCATCTCGAAGAGCTGACGGCATCCGCCCTGGACCGTTCGGCAGCAATTGCGACGACCGCCGATGCGCTTGCGCGGCTGGACGTCGCCGCCGCTCTTGCGGAGCGGGCGATCGAAGGTGGATGGTGCCGGCCCGGTCTTTCTGACGATCCGTGCTTCGATGTCGAAGGGGGTCGGCATCCGGTGGTGGAAGCCGCCGTCGCCACCATTGGCGATCGTTTCGTCGCGAATGATTGCAAGCTGGATCATACGCAGCGCCTCTGGCTCGTCACTGGCCCGAACATGGGCGGCAAATCGACCTTCCTGCGGCAGAATGCGCTGATCGCTGTTCTCGCGCAGGCGGGCAGTTTCGTGCCTGCCAGCCGCGCCAGGATCGGGTTGGTCGACCGTTTGTTCAGCCGGGTGGGCGCTTCGGATAACCTGGCGCGCGGTCGTTCGACCTTCATGGTGGAAATGGTCGAAACCGCGTCCATTCTGGCGCAGGCAACCGAACGAAGCTTCGTTATTCTCGATGAAGTAGGTCGCGGCACGTCCACCTATGACGGGCTGGCCATCGCCTGGGCGGTGGTCGAGGCGGTGCACGACATGAACCGCTGTCGTTGCCTGTTCGCGACTCACTATCATGAGCTTACCCGGCTGGCCGAGCGACTGGATGCGCTGTCGCTGCACAATGTCCGCGCGCGGGAATGGAAAGGCGATCTGGTTCTTTTGCACGAAGTAGCGGCGGGGCCGGCCGATCGCAGCTATGGTCTCGCCGTCGCCAAATTGGCGGGACTGCCACCGCCTGTACTTGCGCGGGCCTCTTCCGTGCTGAAAAAGCTGGAAGCCGGACGCGCTGCAACCGGCGGGCTTGCGGCAGGTCTGGACGATCTGCCGCTCTTCGCCGCTATCGTTGAAAAGCCCGCAACCGACCCATTGCGGGAGGCTGTGGCTGAAATCCAGCCAGACTCGCTGTCGCCGCGGGAAGCGCTCGATCTCATTTACAAGCTGAAAACCTTATCGCGTGAGAAATAGGTCATTGGGAACTCAAGATTTCCATCGGCGTATTCACTCTCAATTCACTCCAAGGGGGGCAATTCGAACGCTTCCTTCGAAGGCGGGAGCATTCGATAAATGTCAGCTACAATCGTCGCGGTATTGCTCTCCCTGGCTGCCATATTCGGATCGACGATCTTCCATTATGAAGCATTGAACCAGATCCGAAAATTCGCGCGCATCCGGCAGCGGCCACATCTTACCATTCCCACGGTGCTGACCTTCGTGATCCTTGCCCATATCTGTGAGATTTTGATCTATCTGGTCGTCTATATTTTCGCGGCGGGGCCGCTTCAGCTCGGTCACTTTTCAGGCGAACATTCCGGTATGCTGGGGCTGTTTTATTTTGCGGCGGAAACCTATTCGTCGCTCGGTGCTGGTCAGACGACGCCGCACGGTGAACTTCGGGTGATCGCAAGCATCAGTTCTCTTAACGGTATTTTGCTGCTGGCTTGGTCTGGTGCGTTTCTTTACGCCGTGACGGACAGACTTAGTCCAAGAAAGTAAGCGGCGCCCGCCTAGCTCTTTACACAATTCATGCCTATCTGGGGCGCGATGTCGATCCGTTTTGAGAATATTCCGCAGCGGCGTGCGATCATTGATCGGCGCGCGTTGGCGGACCGGCTCCATGAGCTTCCGCTAGCTGACGGTGACCGCGCCGCGTTGCGGGCTCTGGCAGGACCACTGTTCCGGGAAGCACTTGATCATGGCCGGGCCGAAATCGCGCGAAGGCTGGATGCCACACCGGCGCGGGGCAGCGAGATCGCAGCCTCCTATGCCTTTCTGACCGATCAGATCCTCCGCCTGATATATGATTTCACGCTGGAACGCCTTTACCCCAACAACAATCCTTCCGCAGGCGAACGGCTCGTGCTGATCGCGGTCGGCGGCTATGGCCGCGGGGAGATGGCGCTCTATTCCGATGTCGATATCGCCTTCGTGACGCCGTGGAAGCAGACCGGCTGGTGCGAGCAGGTGATCGAAGCGATGCTCTACCAGCTATGGGATCTCGGCCTGAAGATCGGCCATTCGAGCCGCTCTGCGGACGACGTGATCCGCATGGCCAAAAGCGATCTTACGATCCGCACTGCGTTGCTCGAGGGGCGCTACGTCTGGGGTGATGAAAAGCTCTATGATCAGGTGGCGGCGCGATTTGATCGGGAAGTCGTGTCCGGCACGGCGCGCAACTTCGTGGCGGAAAAGCTGGGCGAACGCGATGGACGGCACCGCCGGATGGGCGACAGCCGCTACGTAGTCGAGCCCAACCTGAAGGAAGGCAAGGGCGGTCTCCGTGATCTCCATACACTCTTCTGGATTGGCAAATATGCGTATCAGGTTCGCTCGGTCGCCGAGCTGGTCGACAAGGGTTTGCTCAGCAGCGCTGAGTTGCGGCAGTTCCAGCGCGCCGAGAATTTCCTCTGGGCGGTCCGGTGTCATCTCCATATCGCAGCGGGGCGGGCAGAAGATCGGTTGACGTTCGACATCCAGACCGAAGTTGCGCAGCGCATGCGCTACGCCGACCGGCCAGGCAAGACGGCCGTCGAGCGGTTCATGCAGCATTATTTTTTGACGGCGAAACAGGTGGGAGATTTGACAGGCGTCTTCCTGTCACATCTCGACGAGCTGTTTGCCGGGCGTGGCCGACGTTTCGGCCTTCCGAATATTCGGCGGCGTCCAAAGAATCTAAAGGGATTTTTGCTTGATCGCGGCAGGCTGGCCTTGCCGCAGGAAGGTTTCTTCGAAGAAGACCCGGTCAGGCTGATCGAGATGTTTTCGCTCGCTGACACCTATGGCCTGGAAATTCATCCGCTGGCGATGCGATCCGCTACGCGCGATGTGCGGCTGATCGACAATACCGTTCGCCGCGATCCGCGAGCAAATGCGTTTTTCCTTAATGTCCTGACGTCTCCCCGCGACCCCGAAAGGGTGTTGCGGGCGATGAACGAGGCAGGTGTATTTGGCCGTTTTGTACCCGATTTCGGCCGGGTGGTCGCCCAGATGCAGTTCGATATGTATCATCACTACACGGTCGATGAGCACTCGATCCGCGCAATAGGATTGCTGTCCCGTATCGAAAGAGGGCAGCTCAACGACGATCATCCCCTGGCGAGAACCCTAACGCAGCAAATCGTGTCGAGGCGCGTACTTTATGTTGCGGTATTGCTGCACGATATTGCGAAAGGAAGGGGCGGCGATCACAGCGTCCTTGGCGCTGAGGTTGCGGAAAAACTATGCCCACGCTTCGGCATGACCCCGGCGGAAACGGAGATGGTCGCATGGCTGGTGCGCTGGCATCTGATCATGTCCGACACCGCATTTCGTCGCGATCTTTCCGACTTCAAGACGATCCTTGATTTTTCCGAACATGTGCAAAGTCCGGAGCGCCTGCGCCTGCTCCTGGTGCTTACGGTCGTGGATATTCGTGCCGTTGGGCCAGGTGTCTGGAACAGCTGGAAAAGGCAGTTGCTTTCTGATCTCTATGTGGCGGCGGAGGAGGTGCTGCGTCTTGGCCACAAACAGCGCGGTCGTCGGGAACGCATCGATACGAAGCAACAGGCGCTTGCTACCAAGTTGCGCTGGTCAAAGGCGGAGTTTGCACGCTTTGCAAAGCGCTTGCCCGAATCCTATTGGGTTGCCGAGGCTGCGGATATTCTGGAAAAAAACGCCCGGATGATCCTGGAAGCCGATACCGATGGCAGGCAGCTTGCCATCGGCGCGGTCGCGGATCCGGAACGTGGCGCCACGCTGGTCACGATATACACGGCAGACCATCCCGGCCTGTTCTACCGGATCGCGGGCGCGATCCATCTTGCCGGGGCGAACATCATCGATGCGCGTATCCACACGACGCGGGATGGCATGGCGATCGACAATCTGCTGGTACAGGATCCTCTAGGCCGACCTTTCGACGAAGAAGATCGATTGAAGCGGCTCACGCAGGGAATCGAGGATGCGCTCGCCAATCGCAACCGCCTTGCGGACCGGCTGGCGGCCAAGCCTTTGCAGCGCGTGCGCGCCGATGCTTTTGACATCGAACCCAACGTGCTGATCGATAACAAGGCCTCCAATCGCTATACCGTGGTGGAGGTGAATGCCCGCGACCGGCCTGCGCTCCTGAATGCGCTGGCCCATGCGCTGTTCCAATCCAAGGTGACCATCCACTCGGCGCATATCGCTACCTACGGCGAGCGGGCGGTGGATGTGTTTTACCTGACGGATCTGATCGGCGACAAGGTGAGCGGCACACAACGGCTGAAGTCGTTGGAACGCCGCTTGCTCGATGCAGCGGCAGGCATCCAGCAGGCGCAAGTCGCCGCCTGATCTCTCGTCGCTAGAATTTTGTCCGCACCGTCATGCCGTAGGTTCTCGGCTCCGCCGGGAAGACGATGAACAGGCTGTCGGCGGTGGCAACATTGCCTGCCGGAATGGATGCCGACGAACCGCTGCCCTGAATTGGTGCGTTGGCGACGACCTGGCGATAATCCTTATTAAAGATGTTCTGGCCCCAGAGTTCGACGCTCCACCCCTGATCCTTTTCCGTTACGCCGACGCGTGCATTAACGACGGCGAGGGAGCTTTGAAACTTTTCCGGAAACAGATCGGAACCCGTGTTGCTGCGCGATTGCCAGCGCGCGTCGGCGTGTACCAGTGCCCGTAATTCCGCGATGCCCAGCGGCGGCGTCCATGTTGCGCCGCCGGTTGCGACATAGCGGGGGGCGTTGGACAGATTCTTCCCCGGGATTGCAAACAGTGGCGTTGGCAGGGGGCGGCCATCCAGCCCTGCTACATCATGGCGATAACGGGTGTTTGCATAAGTAAATCCCGCGTCGAGCGACAGATCGTGAAAGGGTATAAAAGAGGCTTCGAGTTCGACGCCCTTGCTGATGACGCCTGACTTTTTCTTGCCGTCGCAGACACCGCTCAGCTGTGCTGCCGTGCCCGGCGAGACGTCAAGATCACCGTCCGCGTTGCTTCCGCCCGCAAGCGACGAGCAGCCCGAAATGTTTTCGACGACGAAGCTGAGGCCATTGAAAGTGTTCAGCTGAAAATCGTCAAACATCTGATAGAATAGCGTAGCCGCCACCCGGAAGCCGCGGCCCCGGTATTTGGCGCCTACTTCGAACGCATCGACCTTTTCTGGCGCGAAGCGTAGTTGCGATGCAAGCGGCCCGGTACGTCCAAGCGCCGAGGGATCGTAAAGCCCGCTGGTGGCGAAATTGGAAAGGCCAGCCCGGTCGAGATTGAACCCGCCCGCCTTGTAGCCCTTTGAATAGCTGGCATAGGTCATCAGCCGGTCGGTGGGCTTGAAGCTCAGCACCGCGGTACCCGTCCACTGATTGTCGCTGATCCTGTCGCGATAGCCACCATCGATACCGCCACCGATGGCATTGGCGCAGGACAGCGCCAGGATATTCCCGGCCAGCCGTCTTGCGGAGCCCGGCAATGCCGGATTATCCGTGACCGCGCGCAGGAAGCCCTGCGTCGCGCATATCGACGTGTCCGATGCGACGGATGCATCCAATGTCTTGCGATCGTGTGTGTATCGGGCGCCGAGGGTCAAGAACAGCTTATCGGTCAAGCTGATCACGTTATGCGTGAAGAGCGCCCAGGTCCGATCCTTTTGCCGGAAACGATCGTTGGTCGCGCCCGAATTGCCGATAGCGGCCAACTGATCGAGACCGCTCAGCAGGGGCGTGGCGAGCGGCCCCAGGGACGCGGCGATGGCAGGGCGTGCCGCGGGATTCAGGCAACCCGCCGCGCCTGGCTGTATCGCGGCCGGATTGATAGCGGCCGCCACCCGGCATCCCTGCAACAGACCATAGTCCGCGCCATAGCGGAGGCTGTCATCGAGATTCAGCTTCTCGTCCGCGTAATAGGCGCCGATCAGCCAGTCGAGCCGATTGTCGAACGCTTTGCCTTGCAGCCGCAATTCCTGCGTGAATGTCTTGAACTGCTGATTGTAATGGTCGCGATAAATGATGTCGAGATTGGTGAAATCGGCATCCTGACGCCGCTTGAGTTGCCAGTCTCGATAAGAAGTGATTGAGGTCAGTTTGGCATCGCCCAGATCCCAGTCGACCTCGGCGGAGACGCCCCATTCCTTTACGTCTGACCGATAATCCCGCCCTGGCGTCACGGACACGCGACGATCGAAAGTGTCGTCGTTTATTACGGCGCCCAGCCGCCGCTCCAGAGCAGCAAAGCTATTTGGACGGCTTTGCACGGTGCCGTCCGGAGCTAGATAGGATTCATTTGCGGGCAGAAACGTTGCTGCGCAACATTGTTCGTCGCGTTTGGCATAATCGGCGATCAGCCTCACACTGAGAGTCTCTACGGGGTCGAGCTTCAGCTGGCCACGGACCAGCCAGCGATCGCGATCGTTGAAGTCACGGCCAGATGACCCGATATAGTCGTCCGATTCCTTCAGGAAACCATCGCGCTTCATATAAACGCCATCGAGACGGTAGGCGATCTTGCCACCAATCGGCCCGGTCAGGCCCATCGCTGCGCGCCAATAGTCATAATTGCCGTAGCTGAGTTCGGCGGTTCCGGCTTCTTCGTAGCTCGGCCCCGCGGTGATGACGTTGATAAGGCCGGCCGCAGCATTCCGGCCGAACAATGTGCCCTGCGGGCCGCGAAGCACTTCGATGCGATCGATAGCGCCAAGCTCGGTCAGGGCGACGCTGGATCGGCTTCGATAAACGCCGTCGATAAAGGTGGCGACCGAGTTTTCCAGGCCGGGATTGTCACCGATGGTTCCAACGCCTCGGATGCGGGCGACGGCGCCGGCCGCCTCGGACTGCGAGGATGTGACATTCAGCGACGGGGACAGCTGGTTGAGTTGCCGGATATCGTGGACGCCGCCGTTGCGCAGCGATTCCGCACTGACCGCCGAAACGGCAAGAGGTACGTCGGAGAGGCCGATGCTGCGGCGAGTGGCTGTCACCACAATTTCCGTTGTCTCTGCGGCGGCCTGTGCTGATTCAGCTTGCGGCGGTCCATCCTGCGCGAAAACCGGAGCGGAAAAGACTATTAACGCGGATGACAGCAATCGGCTTTTCTTTGTCATGACCCTCTCCAAGAGCTTTCGCTCTTCTTATAAACATTCTATTTTGATCCGCGCGTCTATTCCACGGTAAATCACCCCGGCTTTTCTTTGGCTTCACCGCCGCGTCGTTTTTGCAACAGCATCATTTTCTGGCGTGGCCCATGCGACCAGCCGAGCGCCAGGATGATTGGCGGAATAGGCAGTTTGCGCTATAGCATTGCCGCGGCGCGTTCGCGCGACGGGGAAACAGGGGATTTAGTAATGAAATTGCGTGCTTTGATTGCGGCTCCGGTAATGGCGGCGCTGTTGGTTATGCCTGTCCATGCTGCAGACAAATCGTCGGGCCGGAAAGCCCAGGAAAAGGGTGCTGCCGAGATTCCGACATGCGGAAAGCGCCTCGGTACGGTGGCGGTGGTCGAGCCTGATAATAACTGGTGGCAGTCTCTCGGACTTGGCTCGCCCGAAGCGATCATCAAGGTCTTCGTGATGAAGTCCGGATGCTTTGGCCTTGTCGACCGTGGCAAGGGCCTTGCCAGCCGCAATATAGAACGCGCGCTGGCCGATAGCGGCGAGCTTCAGTCCAATTCCAACATCGGCAGGAAGCAAGTGAAAGCGGCCGACTATTTCGTGGTACCTGATCTGGTTACCAAGAACAGCAATTCGGGCGGCAACGCGCTGGGCGGCGTGCTGGGCGGATTCATCGGCGGCGGCTTCGGCGCGCTGGCGGGCGGCATCAACATCAAGAAGAAAGAAGCCAATGTCACCCTCACGCTGGTCAATGCTCGCACGACCGAACAGGAACTGCTGACCGAGGGCTATGCGCGCAAGTCCGATCTGTCCTTTGGCGCTGGCGGCGGCGGTGGCTGGTGGGGCGGTTTCGGCGCGGTCGGCGGCGGCGGGTATCAGGATACCGATATCGGCCAGGTGATCGTGCTCGCCTATCTCGATGCCTACACCAAAATGGTCACGCAGATGGGCGGCCTGCCCACCAATGCCAGCGCGGCGGCGCCTCGGGCTCAGTAATCGCCCGGATTAAGGTTTCGAAACGCCGTCCCGGATTGTCGGGGCGGCGTTTTTTGTGGCATCCCCGCCTCATTCGGGAATGAGCAGAGGATGACAGGATGACTAGCGAAATTCTGACCTACGAAGCTGACGGCCTCCATATGGAAAGCCACTTCTATGTCGATCCGTCAAAATCCGGGCGGCGACCCGGTGTGCTGGTTTTTCCCGAAGCGCCCGGCCTGGGGGCAAATGCGAAAGGCCGAGCGGAACGGCTGGCCGGCCTTGGTTATGCGGCGCTTGCCTGCGATCTGCACGGTCGTGGCGAAGTCCTGACAGATATGGACGAGATGATGGCACGGCTTGGCGTGCTGCTGAACGATCCGTTACGCATTCGCAGGCGAGCCTCAGCCAGTCTCGATACATTGCTGGCGCGCCCGGAAGTGGATGCGTCCAGGATTGCTTCCATCGGATATTGTTTTGGTGGGACGACGTCGCTGGAGCTTGCGCGGGGCGGCTACAACCTCAAGGGCGTGGTTGGATTTCACAGCGGGCTGGCGACGACGCGGCCCGAGGACGCAAAGAACATCAAGGGCAAGGTGCTTGTCTGTATCGGTGCGGACGATCCCGGCATACTGCCGGAGCAGCGTGCAGCCTTCGAGGAGGAAATGCGTAAGGGTGGTATCGACTGGCAAATGCACCTCTATGGCGGGGTGGTCCACAGCTTCACCAATCCGGAGGCTGACAAGATGGGGCGTCCTGACTTCGCGCGGTACGATGCCAATGCGGATGCGCGTTCCTGGGCGTCTATGATCGCCTTCTTCGACGAGATTTTTGCCTGATCGAGCAAGTCGGACGTTTCCGATAGGTCAATGAAAATCCCGCGATTTCGGTAGAATGCGGACATTGCGGGGATGGTGGGCGCGGGGCAGGCGGATATCGGAGGTCGGCATGTCCGACAGCCGGTCCAGTTCCTCGCTGCGATCGATTACGCGGGTGGCCATCAGGTGAACGACATTTTCCTTGCTGTGCTGGACGGTGCCTTCCACCAGCATCAGGCGGGAGGTCATCACCGGCCGTCGCATCGTTTCGAACAGGCGAGCCCAGAGCAGGATATTGGTGATGCCGGTCTCGTCCTCCAGCGTGACGAAGATCGCATTGCCCTTTCCCGGCCGCTGGCGAACGAGGACGATGCCTGCCGTTCTAACCGTCGCGCCATTCTTCGCTTCCGATGTCTGTTTGCAGCTCAGCACGCCTTCGGCCTCAAAGATCGGGCGCAGGAAGGTCATCGGATGCTCTTTCAGGGACAGACGCGTCATCTGATAATCAGTCACCACATGTTCCGATAGCGACATGGCTGGCAGTGCCGCATCCTGCTCCGCGCCAAGTTCGGCGGCTTCGGCGAAGGCGAACAAAGGCAGTTTTTCCGATGGAGTACGGCGCACTTCCCATAAGGCGTCGCGGCGGTCGAGCTGGATCGAGCGGAAGGTATCGGCATCCGCGAGCAAGCTCAAGGCACGCTGCGGAAGTTTCGCCCTGCGCGCCAGCTCTTCGATGCTTCCGAAGGGGACGGAAGCACGCGCGTCTGCGATCGCATTACCCCATTCCTCACGGAATCCGCTGATCTGACGAAAGCCGAGGCGTAGGGCCAGGTCATGATCTCTGGCTCGATCCTTCTGCCATGTCCATCTGGAGGAAGGGCAGGGGATCGCATTGCCAACAGACTCCAGCCGATTGTCCCAATCGCTTGCATTGATATCGATCTCACGCACTGTGACGCCGTGTTCCCGCGCGTCGCGCACGATCTGGGCGGGAGCGTAAAATCCCATTGGTTGAGAATTCAGCAGCGCGCAGGCGAACACCGCCGGGCAATAGCATTTTATCCAGGAAGACACGTAGACCAGCCGCGCGAAGGACAGCGCATGGCTTTCGGGGAAGCCGTAGCTGCCGAACCCTTCGATCTGCTTGAAGCAGCGCTCGGCAAATTCGCGTTCATAGCCGCGATTGACCATGCCATCGACCATCTTGTCGTACAGCTTGTGGATGGTACCGACATTACGGAAGGTCGCCATGGCACGGCGCAGCTGGTTCGCTTCGGAAGACGTGAAGCCGGCTGCCGTGATCGCCAGCTTCATCGCCTGTTCCTGGAACAACGGCACGCCGAACGTCTTGCCAAGAAGCCCTCTCAATTCATCAGGATCATTTGGTGGCGAAGGTGCAGGATATTCGACGTCCTCCTCTCCATTTCTCCTCTTCAAATAAGGATGCACCATGCCGCCTTCGATCGGTCCCGGCCGAACGATCGCCACCTGAATCGTCAGGTCGTAGAGCGTTCTGGGCCTCAAGCGCGGCAGCATGTTGATCTGTGCCCGGCTTTCGACCTGGAACACGCCGATACTGTCGCCTTCGCACAGCATGTCGTAAACCAGCTGATCATCCGACTTCAGATCAAGTTCAAGCGTGTGATCGCCCAGACCGTGCTTGCGCATCAGATCGAAGCCCTTCTGGATGCAGGTCAACATGCCTAGCGCCAGCACATCCACCTTCATCAGGTGAAGCGCATCGATGTCATCCTTGTCCCATTCGATGAAGGTCCGGTCGTCCATCGCGGCACGATGAATTGGTACGGTTTCGTCAAGCCGGTTCTGGGTCAGTACGAAGCCGCCGACATGCTGGGAAAGGTGGCGCGGCATGCCGGGCTTCAGCATCTGGTGCACGATGGTCTTGAGGCGTTCTATTTCCGCGTTGTCGAGGTCTAGCCCTGCGTCGGCGAAGCGGCGGTCCGCCATGTCGCCCGAATAGTTGCCCCACACCGTATCGGCGAGGCGGGCGGGAATATCTTCGCTCATTCCAAGCGCCTTGGCGGCTTCGCGCACGGCGCTGCGCGAACGGTAGTGGATCACGGTCGCCGCGATGCCAGCGCGATGCCGGCCGTAGCGCTTGAAGACATATTGCATGACGTCTTCCCGGCGCTCGTGCTCGAAATCGACGTCGATGTCGGGCGGCTCTTTTCGATCGTCGGAAAGAAAGCGTGAAAAGAGCAGGTCATGCTCGCTCGGATCAATCGAGGTAACGTCCAGCAGGAAACAGATGATCGAATTGGCGGCCGAGCCCCGTCCCTGACATAATATCGGCGGGTTCTGTGATCGCGCGAATTTTACGAGATCGTGGACCGTGAGAAAGTAGTAGGCGTAATTGATATCGCGCCGGCTGCGGACCAGGGCGAATTCTTCATCCAGCCTTTTGGTCACTTCTAAGGGCAGATTTTCCCCATACCGCTTGTAAGCGGCATCCATCACCAGATGCTCCAGCCACGCTTCGGGCTCCCAACCTTCCGGAACCGGCTCATGCGGATATTCGTAGCTGAGATCGGTAAGTTTGAAGCTGATCAGGGAAATGAAGCGCATCGTCTCTTCGATCGCTTCCGGGCAGGAACGGAAGAGCCGGGCCATTTCCTTTGGCGATTTGAGATGGCGCTCGGCATTCGCTTCCAGCCGCTTTCCAGCCTTTGCGATTGTGGTGCCTCCACGGATGCAGGTCAGGACATCGTGGAGCGGGCGCTGCGCGGGCCCGGCATAAAGCGCATCATTGGTGGCAAGCAGCGGAACGCCGGCCGCATTTGCGATGTCTTTCCACCGGGCGAGCTGTCTTTCATCCCGGCCCTGGCGATTCATGAATGCGCCCAGCCATACTCTCCGGGGCGCTTCGCGGGCCAGCCTTGAGAGTACTGGCTCAAGCCCGGACGGCGGGACCAATGTCAGCGATCGAGCCGGCTGGTCCGATGGCGCATCGTCATTGTCGAAAAGATATTCGATATCCTCGCGATGTGCCTCCTGCTCTACCCATGTCGAAAGGGGGAGAAGGATGAGCAGCAGATCTTCCAGATATTGAAGCAGGTCGTCGAATTTGAGGATACATCCGCCCTTGACCGCGCGAAGATTGCCGACCGTCAGCAGCTTCGTAAGCTGCCCCCAGCCTTTGCGCGTCCTCGGATACGCGACGATATCCGGCGTGCCGTCTGAAAAGACGAGGCGCGCGCCATAGACAGGGCGGACGTCGATCTTGCAGGCTTGTTCTTCTTCCTCGCTAAGTTCGGGTCTTTCGCCACATTCCTTCTTCGCCTCCAGTATCTCGATACGGGCTTTTTCCGGAGCATCGCGATGCGCGACAAAGGCGCGTACTACCCCGGCGACGGTATTACGGTCGGCAATGCCGATAGCTGTTATTCCCAACGCTTCCGCCTGCCCGACCATGTCAGACGGATGCGACGCACCGCGCAGGAACGAGTAGTTGGTCGCGGCGACCAGTTCGGCGAAATCGGTCACGCGAACAGCCCGTGCATGTACCAGCCGGGGTTTTGCCTCTCTGTGCCGTAAAGACCGTGACGAAAGATCCAGAAACGACGTCCGCGCACATCTTCGATACGGAAATAGTCCCGGGTCAATCCTTCTCCCTGCGCCATCCGCCACCAGAGCGGCGCGATACGTTCGGGGCCTTCATAATGGATGATTTCGTGTAGGGTGCGTCGCCAGCGAAATCTGGCGGGAGGACCGTCAGGCACCGAAGCCCCTATCACTTCGATCGGCTGGGGCGGATCGAACAGGTGAATTGGGCGCATCGGCGGCTCGCCTTCGGGCGGTTCCTTCCATGCGGCCGTCACCGGCGCCTCAATCGCTGGCAGGGCCAGTTCCGCCTGTTCCGGAATATGGGTATCCCTTGGGATGAAACGGTGGACGCGATTGCGGCCCAGCCTGATGCTCAGCCGATCGATCAATCCGGCCACTTCCTTGTCGGCGACCGATCCGCCTTCGAGTTGCAGCTGCGTCGGTGCGATCGGTTCAAGCCGGGCGACGCCCAGCCGGATCATGTCGAACCCGAAACCCGGATCGATCGGATCGGCCAAAGCATCGACACGCTCGCGGAACAGCCGCTCAAGAATTGCCGGATCACGGGTCGGCAGGCCGGTCTCGACCATGATGTCACGTACTGCGCCGTCACTGCGGAAAAATCGGGCTATGAACCGCCGCCCGCCATTGCTGCGGCTTTCGAGTATTTGGGCCGTTTCGCCGGCCAGCGCAGTCAGAATATCCAATGCGAACGCCACCTTGGCGATCGGCTCGGCAAAGCGGCGCTCGACGGCAAGTGCGGGTAGCGGTCGTCGCGGCGTGATGCGGCTGTCAGCCTTGCCCAGCAGGCGCGCCAATTTGTCGGTCGTTTCGTCACCGAAGCGCGCTGTAAGTACCGCCGATGGTCGGGTTGCCAGATCGGCTATGGTTTTCAGCCCCGCACGGCGCAGTGCCGTTTCGGTTTCCGGTTCTGCTTCCAGCGCCGTAATTCCCAGCCGGCGCACCGCAAGATATTCATCGGAGGCCGGCACCGTCTGGAACCGCGCCAGCGCGTGCGCGGCTTCCGGAGCATAAGCCAGCGCGGCTTTCATCGTCATCCCGATCCGGGCAAAGCGCTGTTCTACGTCACGAACCAGGCCTGCCTCGCCATCATAGCCATAGCCGCAGCCGGTGATATCAAGCAGCAGCCCATCCGGCGGATCACACGAGACCATCGGCGTGTATCGCTCGCAATAATCCGCCAGCCGTTCCAGCCAGCGTTGGTCAGCCTGGATATCGTGTTCGAACACGGCGAGGTCGCCAACGAGTGCACGCGCATCGGCGAGTGTCATGTGCGGAATGAGGCCTGCTGAGATCGCGGCTGGATTCAGCGCCGTCAGACGCTGGGAATTCTGGCGTCTCTCGACGAAAGCCCATGGCCCTTCAGCCAGCCTGGCGGAGGGGCGTGACTTTGCCGTGAGCCGCCAGCGGTCCGCCGGCAGGAAGGGGAAGAATAGCGCCAGATAGCGGCGTTTCGTGGAATATCTGTCTGTCACGGTTCCACTCCACACGCCAGGCAAGGCCATCCCGGCCCCCGCGATGGCGCAATAACTTGATATCGAAAGTCGTGCCTCCCGGTGCGTTGGCGGCCAATGGCGTGGAGAGCGTGCCGCTTACTTCCCACCGGCTCTGCGCGACGCTGGGAACAGGTGCGGCATCGGATCGCAGCAGGATCGCCGTCACGCCCGAGTGTTCCGCCGCAAGTCCAAGGCGGCGGCTGATGGTGAGATCGATCGCATAGGGCGAGCGCCAGGGTTCGATCACTACCGCGCCAAGGCCGGCGCACCGCAGGCTATCCGCAGCCGCCTTCAACAAGGTCTGCGTGTCGGGCGCGATTCCAAGGATCAATCGTTCCGGGTTCAGACCAAGTTCGGCCAGTCCCGTCGCATGCAGTCGTCCGGCCTGAAATTCCGCCTGTTCCTGCCGTAACCACAGGATAGCGCCTCCGTGCGTAGAAGCCCTGATCGCCAGCATAAGCGCGAATCCGGCAGCGCTCGATGCGTTATCGGCAGTCGCTGCGAAAACCTCATGCATCCTGCCGAGCGCCAGTCCTCCTCCCAATTCCTGATCCACGGATGCAGCGCCCAAAGCGAAAATTTCTGTCGACCGCGCGCCATTGTGGCGTTCGATCGACGCGATATGCCGTCGCAATGCGGCAATAGAGAGAAGCGACTCGTGTTTCATGTTCACTATTTGTTCTAAAATGCCGCTTATGTTGCAGGCGTGTCAAGTCGGGCAAGCGTCCGCCGAAATTTCATCCGCTTGACCTGAAGACGGTTAACGGCGATTCTTGAGCAGATATTTTGCAGGCCTCGGCGTCAGCCGGGCCAACGGTTGGGGCTACGGGACATGGTGGGCACGCTGGCAATTTCTGCGCCGGGTTGGCGGGACCGGATGGATGCGCTTTTGAAGCGAAGCGGCGCCATTCTGGGCTGTCTTGCCTTGCTTGCCGCGGCTTTCGCCATTGGCTTTGCCCTGGCGAGCTATCATCCGACCGATCCATCGCTCAACACAGCAGCCGAGGGTCCGGTCCGCAATTTGCTTGGCATACCAGGCGCGTGGACCGCCGATATCCTGCTCAGCTTGTTCGGTCCGGTAATCGCGGTGGCCTTGATGCTGCCGGTATTGATCGCACTACGCTTGTGGCGCGGTAGTGAAATCCGTCGCTGGGGCCGTGATTTGCTTTTCGTGATCATCGCGGCCTCGCTCATTGGCATTGGGCTGGCACTGGTCCGCAACGGTGCGATTTCCGGTCTGCCTGCCGGGCTGGGCGGTGCGATTGGTCTGCTGCTGGCAAGTCTGGCCGATCATGGCTTCGCCCTGCTTCCATCCGAACAATGGGCATGGCCGGTTCGCGGCGTGCTGGCTCTGCTGCTTACAGTCGGCGGCATCGCGCTCTGGATCAAGGGGCTTCGCCTTGACGAAGTGGAACGGGCGTGGCTCAAGCACCGCGTCCTCAAATCCGGCAATCGCGAAACAGGCGATTATATCGACGAAGATTTCCTGATTCAGCCCAGCAGTCAAAAGAAACGCATGCCCCAGCGGACGCCGGTTCCATTGCTCGATGCACAGTCTCCCGTCGTCATAACGGAACCGTCCCTTGGCAGCGGCCAAACCTCGCGGGCAGCGCGCGACCGACAGGCAAAGCTCGACTTGCGGGATACCTATCAACTGCCGCCCATCGAGTTGCTCAAGCCAGCACCTCCCGCCAGTGCTCAGACGATCGACAAGGCTGCGCTGGAGCGCAATGCGCGCTTGCTTGAGACGGTGCTGGATGACTTCCATGTAAAAGGCCGCATCGTCGAAGTGCGGCCCGGTCCTGTCGTCACCATGTACGAGCTCGAGCCTGCCTCCGGCATCAAGGCCAGCCGCGTGATTCAGCTTGCGGATGATATCGCGCGTAACATGTCGGCACTGTCGGCGCGCGTCGCGACCATTCCGGGCCGCACTGTGATCGGCATCGAACTGCCAAACACCAAGCGCGAATCCGTTGTCCTATCGGAACTGGTGGGCAGCGATCTGTTCGAGGATGCAACCGCTTCATTGCCGCTCATCCTTGGCAAGAATATTGCCGGTGACCCCGTGATCGCTGATCTTGCGCCGATGCCGCACTTGTTGGTGGCGGGCACGACCGGGTCGGGCAAATCAGTTGGGCTCAACTGCATGATCCTGTCGTTGCTCTATCGGCTTACGCCAGAGCAATGCCGCATGATCATGATCGACCCGAAGATGCTGGAACTCAGTATCTACGACGATATTCCCCACTTGCTCTCTCCCGTCGTGACGGAGCCCGCCAAGGCGATCCGTGCGCTCAAATGGGCGGTCGAGCAGATGGAAGAGCGCTACCGGATGATGGCTTCGGTCAGCGTCCGCAGCCTTGCCAGTTTCAATGAAAAGGTGCGTGCCGCCAAGGCCAAGGGACAGACCCTCGGCCGCCGTGTGCAAACCGGCTATGACGCCGAGAGCGGCCAGCCGATCTACGAGGAAGAAAAGCTGGATTGCGAGGTTCTGCCGCAGATCGTGGTGGTGGTCGACGAGCTGGCTGACCTGATGATGACGGCCGGCAAGGAAGTGGAATTCCTGATCCAGCGCCTTGCGCAGAAAGCGCGTGCGGCGGGCATCCACCTGATCATGGCGACCCAGCGCCCATCCGTCGACGTTATTACCGGCGTCATCAAGGCCAATCTGCCGACCCGGATCAGCTTCCAGGTCACCTCCAAGATCGACAGCCGCACGATCCTGGGCGAGCAGGGCGCCGAACAGCTGCTCGGCAAGGGGGACATGCTCTACATGCCCGGCGGGAAGCAGATTGCGCGCGTCCACGGTCCATTTGTCTCCGATGAAGAGGTCCGCGCGGTGGCAGACCATTGGCGCGCGCAAGGAACGCCGGATTATATCCAGGCCGTGACCGAGGAACCGGAAGATGGCGGCTGGGCGATGGAAGGCGCGCCGACGGGTCCCGATGATCCCGAAACCCAGCTCTATCTCAAAGCTGTGCAACTCGTGATCGAGAACCGCAAGGCATCGACCAGCTGGCTGCAGCGTCAGCTTCGCGTAGGTTACAACAGTGCGGCGCGTCTGATCGAACGGATGGAAAAGGCGGAGATCATTTCTCAGCCGGATCATGTCGGTCGCCGCGAAGTACAGGTCGATGTCGCGGACATGGGCCGTTTCCTCGGCCGCTAGGTTCACCCCGGGTTCAACGCGATGGTGCGATGAGGATCATATCCTGGACCTGTTCGGGATGCGCTTCCCTTTTCGGTGCTTATCCGTTGGGCAACGATGCTGAACCCATCAGCATGATGGATACGAGGATAGTTCTCCAAATGCTTCGAATGTCGATTTTCGCCGTTTCAGTCGCGGTAGCTGCGCCTGCCTTCGCCCAGCCCGCCACGCTGGCCACGGTCTCCGCGCATCTTGCGGCGGTCACCACGATGACGGCCGATTTCAGCCAGATCGATCGCAATGGAAAATCCGTGCCTGGCAAGTTATTGCTCAAGCGACCGGGCCATGTGCGTTTTCAATATGCGCCGGGCGTGCAGCTGCTCATCGTGGGCGATGGCAAGGCGCTGACGATGATCGATTATTCGGTAAAACAGGTTTCGCGCTGGCCCGTCGGGGATTCCCCGCTGTCCGTGCTGACAAATCCGAAAGCTGATCTCGCGCGCTTCGCGACGATCGCGCCATCGGTCGACCCCAACATGGTAATGGTGCAAGCCAAGGATCCAAAGCATCCTGAGTTCGGGACCATCACGCTTGTTTTTTCAAAGCAGGCCGGTGCGCCTGCCGGCCTGATGATGGAAGGCTGGACGACATTCGACGCGCAAGGCAATCGATCGACCGTTCGCTTGTCCAATCAGCAGTTCAATACCCCGATTTCCGATAAAGCGTTCCGATGGAACGATCCGCGCCCGTTGGGACCACGTCGCTGAAGCTTCATTCATCGGGGCGACAGAATCACGTGCTACAAGGGTTTCAGCGGACACGAGCCTTTCGGGATTTCCCCCCTGTTGCCCGATATGACTTGTGCCCCGCCTGCGTGACGAACGCCAGGTCGGCCCTCGTTCCCTGCCCCCGGAACGAGGGCCTTTCTTTTACCAGAGTCAGTTTCATCAGTCCTGGTCGGGTGCTCCGCCCGGGAAAAAAGCGCGGTACGGCCGCGCGTCATCGATCGCCCGCGCGAAGGACGGCCGCGCGTTCAATCGCTCACGATACGCTTTGACCAACGGAAATCTGTCGCCCATGGGATGAGACCAGTCCGCGTAAAAAAGAGCGGGGCCCGCCGCGCAGTCAGCCATCGTGAACGAATCGCCCGCCGCCCATTCGCGGCCCGCTATATGCTGTTCCAGCCAGGCATAGGCCTTTTCCAGCATGGCATGCGCTTCCTGTGCCCCTATTGGATCGCGATCCTCCGGCGCGCGGATCAGGTTGAACGTAAGCTTTCCCTGCGGCGTCATGACATAGTTGTCGAAGAAGCGGTCCAGCATGCGGATTTCGATCGCGGCCGCCGGATCGTCCGGCAGCAATTTTACCGGCCCCGGATAATGCAGGCCAAGATATTCGATGATGATCGTCGCTTCCATGATCGTGCGATCGCCATCCTGCAGCATCGGAAAGCGCTTGATCGGCCAGAGCGCTTCAAACGCCTCCATGATATCCGGATGCTCCTGTGAAAGCATCCGGAAGGTGAAGGGAATATCATTCTCATACAGAGCGATTAGCGCCTTCTGACAATAAGACGAAAACGGGTGCGCGTAGAGTACAAGGTTCATCTTCACCTCGGGATTGCATGCGGACGACTTCAAGCCGCAATTGCTTCGTTGGGCAGTCCTGCGGGGTGGAAGTCACTTGACCCGCCGTGCTGAGAGAATCTTTACCGGCGCAGCGAGCATCTCGCCCTTCATTGATGCAGGGCCCACCGTGTCCGAAGTGGGAGCAGCGAGGATGCGGCGAAGCACGTCCATCCCCTCGACCACATGACCAAAAGCGGAATAGCCGGCATTGTCACCCGTCTGCTTGGGATCGGCATCCATATAACTCATCGCGCCGATGGTGATGAAGAAGTCGCCCGCCGCGCTGCCGGGCGCGTTACGCGCCATCGAGATCGTACCATCGACATGGGACAAGCCGGTCTTGGTGGTCGGCTCATGGGCGATCGGCGGAAACATCTTGCGCGGATCGAACCGCACACCGCCTTGAACGAGACCAAGCTCGGGCGCATTCGGCACCTTCACCGCGCGGTAGAAAGTCATTCCGTCGAACCGTTTCTGATCGACATAATGAAGGAAATTCGCCGTCGTTATCGGCGCGCGCTCCTTTTCAAGTTCTAGCAGCACCGGCCCTTCGCTTGTGACAAGGCTGACCTTCACCGTCGCGGGTTTGGGCACTTCTGCGGCCAGTGCCGGGGCAGCCGAGGGAGACGGCGCTGGTGTTTGCCCACCAAGTGACGCGGTGGTCAGAACCAGAAGGGCGGCCAGGGCGAATCGCATGATCATGCGGCGAGACTAGACAATGTTCGGGCCGTTGGTCGACCGTCGCGATGGCTTTCGTTACAGCGGCAATGCGGGTTGATCGTCCTCGATCATTGCCTCCGGCGGCTGCCTGATCCCTGAAAGCGTCAGGCCGAGCAGGCGGATACCCGATTGCAACGGGAGGAGTGCGCGCAGCAGATCGACCCCGGCACCAGCAAAGGCCGGCCGATCCTCGAACCCGCCGGGCAGCGAACGCGCGCGCGTGATCGTGTGAAAGTCGGCAAAGCGTACCTTGAGTGTTGCGGTGCGCCCGCATGCACCGCAGCGTGCTATTCGGGTCCATGCGGCATCGGTCACATGATCGAGAGCTGCGAATAACGCCTCCTCGTCGGTCAGATCGGCATGGAAGGTGCGTTCTGCCCCGATCGATTTGTGGGGCCGGTTGGCCCGGACGGGGCGATCGTCGATGCCTTGCGCCGCCCTGTGTAGATAGCCGGCGAACTTACCGAAATGGGCCTGAAGGAAAGCAAGAGGTTGATCGCGAAGGTCGGCGCCCGTCAATATCCCCAGCCGTTCCATCCGGCCCGCTGTGACAGGCCCAACCCCGTGAAACCGGCGAACTGGCAGAGCGGCCACGAATGCGGGACCGCGGGCAGGAGGCACAACACACAGGCCATCCGGTTTGTTGTGATCGGAAGCAAGTTTGGCGATGAATTTGTTGTAAGAGACGCCAGCTGACGCGGTCAGCCCGGTTTCGGCCTTGATCCGGCGGCGTATGTCTTCCGCGATTGCCCGGGCAGATCCAAGCCCGGGCAGATCCCCGGTCACGTCCAGATAGGCCTCGTCCAGGGAAAGCGGCTCGATCAGATCGGTATACTCCGCAAAGATCGCCCTGATCTGTTGGGAGATGGCTGAGTAGACCTCGAAGCGCGGTTTCACGAAAATCAGGTCAGGGCAGTTTCGGATTGCCCTCGCGGAAGGCATCGCCGATTTCACACCGAACACGCGTGCTTCATAACTGGCCGCTGCCACGACTCCCCGCCCGGATGATCCGCCGACCGCGACCGGCTTGCCGCGCAAGGCTGGATTGTCGCGCTGCTCTACCGACGCATAGAAGGCATCCATATCGACATGGATGATCTTCCTGATCTGCTCACCGCTATCGTCGGGCATGGAGAACTCATCGCGCCGAAGCGATCCCGAACGCCGGGATCATCCGGATGTTCTCTAAATGTTTCGGGTGCTGGTTGGCAATAGTGGTCCGTCAGTGTCCCTTGATATCCGGCATCGGAGGCAAGGGCTTCATGTCGAATGGTCTTGAGTCAGCGCCAATTTCCTGCCTGATGACAGGCGAAGGATTGCCGCCGGCTCCCGCCCAGGCAAGGGTGATGGACATCCGGCGATTGCGGGGATCATAGGCATCTTCCGGCACATATGGTTCCCGGTCCGCCACGCCTTCGATACGGGCAAACTGGGCTGATGGGACACCCTGATCCATCAGGGCCTGGCGTGTCGCATCGGCACGTGCAGAGGACAGGGTCCAGTTGTTGGCGGTACGCCCTTTGGCGTAAGGCAGCGCATCGGTGTGGCCGCGAATGATCACATCATTAGGGGCCGAGGCGATCAGCTTGGCGACTTCACCCACCAGACGGCGTGCGTCAGGCAGTAACTTTTCTGTTCCGATCGAGAACATCGAGAAATCCGCCTCGTCGACCAGATCAATCCGAAGACCTTCGTCCGTTTCGGAAAAACGCACGTTCTTCTGAAGTTTCGCAAGCGATGGGTCCGACTTCATGCGGGCGACCAGCTTCTCCTTCAATGCCGCAAACCGCGCCTTGTCGGTGGACCGCAGCGAAGACGCGCCTTCCTTGGCGCCCCCGGTCGAGTCCTTCGGAATCGTGAGGCTCTTCGTTCCCGTCTGGGTTGCGCGGTGCGGATAATTATCCTTGGAGATGATGGAGTCGCCGCCGAACGGGCCGTTGGCGCCCGCTGATTTCTGACGCATTTCGACCAGGGTCGGCGTGAAATAGTCAGCGATGCCCTTGCGCTGCTTTTCGGTGGTGGCGCCCAGAATCCACATCAGCAGGAAGAACGCCATCATGGCCGTCACGAAGTCGGCATAGGCGACTTTCCACGCACCGCCGTGATGCCCGCCATGGGCTTCGGCGATGATCTTCTTGACGATGATCGGCCTGGGTTCAGGCTCGTTCTTGCCGCGTTTGGGAGGTTGCGCCATCGATCGGTCCGGTTTCTTAGCGGCCGCGCATGCCGTCGAACACGTCGGCAAACGCAGGCTGGTTTTCGTGTGCGATGCCCGAGCGAGCAGCTTCGATCACCAGCGGCAATGGATGGCCGTGGAGCGAGGCGATGATGATCTGCTTGACTACACCATAGATGGCGGCGTCGCTTTCGATCACCTGGCGGCAGCGGCCGGAGAATGGTGCGACGATACCATAGGCAAGCAAAATTCCAAGGAAAGTACCGACGAGTGCCGAACCGATCATCGCACCGAGGATGGCGGGCGGCTGGTCGATCGAGCCCATCGTCTTCACGACGCCGAGAACGGCCGCGACGATCCCGAGTGCGGGAAAGGAGTCGGCCAGGTTCTGCAGCATGTCCGCGGGTCGGATTGCATCGTGGTGGTGGGTCTTAAGGGAATTATCCATGACATCCTCGACTGCGTGCGGATCGAGATTGCCTGACGAAATGACAACGAGCCGCAGCGTATCGGTGATCAAGTGGACCAATGCCGAGTCTTTCAGCAGTTTTGGGTATTCCGCAAAGACGGAACTCGCCTTGGGATCTTCGATGTGCGGCTCGAGCGCTACCGGGCCTTCGGTGCGCAGCATCTTCATCAGGCTGGACACCAGGAAGATGACGTCCAGAAAGTCTTTCTTCTTGTAGGCCGGCCCCTTGAACACCTTGCCGAGGCCGCTGCCGAGCGACTTTAGTTCCTTCATGGAGTTGCCAGCGATAACGGCACCGATCGCCGCACCGCCGATGATCAGCATTTCGTGGGGGATGGCGTGAAGAACAGGCTCTAGATCGCCGCCAGTGAACGCAAAGCCACCGAACACCATGAGCAACAGAATTACTAGGCCGATTGCTGCGAACATTCCCTACTTCCCCCACTCCATCAAAGGTCCGCCATCGGGTCGCCTCGATGCACTACGTAAACGGAGTAACGGTTCAGGATGGTTTGTTTTTATGCTTACCGCGCCGTTAAGGTGAATTTTTATCCAAAAGACCTACCCACGCGCTCGAAAAATCTAGCGTAGCAAGTCAAACAGCGTCGTCTGGTTGATCTTGGCAAAGACAGCCTGTGCCGCATTCAACGACAGCAGGTCAGCCTGAAGCTGCGCTACCGTGCCTGCGATATCGGTTCCGGCAATCGTGCCGCGTTGCTCTTCCAGTGCGCTTGCGTTGGTTTCAAGCTGTTCCTTGATCGTGTCGATCCGTCCCGCACGCACGCCTTGCTGGCCGAGAAGGGCGGTAATGTGCGTAATGCCTGCCTGAACATTGTCGTTGGCCGTGGCGCTGTCGGTGAGCCGTTGGGCATCCTCCGGCAATGTTATTGCCGTCGCCGCGTCGCGAAGCATCTGGCTCAGCGAAAACGTGCCGGCTGTGGTCGAGACGTTATCAAATACGTTTGCCTTCGTGTCTGTCGCGGTGATGCGCAGCACGCGGCTGATCGGGATGGGTAACGGGGTGTCGGTAGGAAACAGCGGAAGTCCGCGGGAATCCACGGTAGTCGCCGCCGCATCGATGTCATTGGCAATGCCATTAAGCTCGTCTGCGTAGGCGGCACGATCGGACGGTGAAGCCGTTGAACCGTTTGCGGCGATTATCAGTTCGCCCGCACGGGTGAATGATGCCTGCAAACCGTCAAGCACGCTCGACACCTGATCCGCCACTGAGGTAGAGGTGTTCAGGTTCTTCAGCCAGGTTTCCTGGTTGGATTGCGTACGCTTGATTACCGCGATCTGGGACCAGGCCGCAGGATCGTCCGATGCCACCTGCAAGCGTTCAGTAGAAGAAATATCCGATTGCGCGCGTGCGATATCCTTCGACAGCCTGAGCTGGCGATTGATTTCCACTGTCAGCCGGTATCCGGTGATCGCACTCATCTCAAACTCCTTAGAACAGATCCAGCACGCTTTGCATCGTGTCGCGCGCTACCTGGACGATATGCGCGCACGCTGAATAGGCTTGCTGGTAACGCAGAAGATCAGCCGCCTCGACGTCGAGATCGACACCAGAGACGCTGTCGCGTGCAGAAAAGGCAATGTCCTTACGGGCACTTGTCACGTCCGAATTGGTTTTGGCCGATGAAACCGCCTGGCCATTGCTGGCGACGAGTGCGACCCAGCGATCTTCTGCGTTGGTGCTGTTGCGAACCGTGTCCAGCGTCAGCAGATTGCCATAGGCGCCGTCTGCGGTATTGGCCGCGGGCACCAGCTTGGGATCAGTGATCAGGGCCGTCATGTCCGCTGCGCCGGTGGCCGATAGCAAAGGCTGACCGGCGGCACCGTTGGCATCGAGCCCCTGCGCCGACCAATCATTGAGCGCGGTCGTGAAATCGGTAGCGATGCCGTCAAGTTCAGCACGACGGCCCGCCAGTTGAGTCGAAACGTCCTGGAGGCCGGCGAGTGCGCCACCTGACGGGGTAAATCCGGCTGTGGTCAATCCTCGGGACACCAGGAATCCGAGCCGGCCATCAGTTGCGCGCTGCACACCGATCAAGGAAGCCTTTGCATCCTCGACCAGGATCTCGTCGCTGCTCCCGGCGAGCGTGACTTTGACCGCGCCCACGTTGTCGAACGAAACATTGATGCCCACCTTGCTGGCTACTTCATCCAGCAAACGGTCCCGCTCATCGGCGACCTGGGCGTAGGTTGCGGTTCCAACGCCAGCCTTGCGGATCTGTACGTTGAGACGGGCAAGCGTTGCGAGGTTTGCATTGATCTCGTCACTGGTCGCAACTGCTTCGGTTTCCACGTTGTCCGCGGTCCGGGCAAGATCGTCAGCCGTCTGGCGGAAGGCGCCTGCCGCTTCGTCGATCGATGAAAGGAAAGCGCGGCGGGAAAAATCGCCGTCAGGATCTGCCGCCAGTGCGTCCGCTGCATTGAATACAGCCGTCAGCCGTGTACCGACGCCGGCGTTCCCATCGTTGAGTGCGGTTTCAATGTTCTGCACCCAGCGCAGCTTCGCCTCGGCTTCGCCATATTCTGTTCCGGAAAGCCGTGCATCGGCCGATTTGAACTGATCCCAGCTGCGTGATACGGAGCCCACTTCGACACCGCCGAAATTGACCTGCGGCCGGTATAACAGCGAGCTTCCGGACGAGACCGGCGATTCCCTGAACGATATCGTCCGCTTGGAATACCCCTCGGTATTGGCATTCGAGACGTTTTCACTGACCGCCGCGAGCGCGCTGCGATAGCTGCGCAGACCGGAAGAGCCAATGTTGAGAAGATCGCTCATTTGGTGGCCCTCGCGGCGTCAGCCAGTGCGGTGGATTTGGTTGCTTCCGCGACAGCACCGGCTTTTTCCGCATTGGCGGTCGCTGATCCCGCGACCTGGCCCGAGAACTGTTTGATCAGAAGCTGCGCGATGCCGAACGTACCCTTGTCCGCCATCGAGTCAGCCAGCTTCGCATCGCTCATGTCGCGAAACTGGTTCTGTGCATCGCTGCCAAGGATGTCCTCGCCAATATTCGCCGAACGCATTGATGAAATCATCTGGCGCGCAAACACCGCCTCGAACTGATGGGCCGCAGCCTTCAGCTTTTCGAGTTTTGCAGCAGTGGCCGGATTGGCCGTGCTGGCGAGCGGAGAGGCTGCAGCTGTCTTTATCACAGGATTTCCAACTCAGCCTTCAGCGCGCCTGCCTGCTTCAGCGCATCCAGGATCGCCGCAAGATCCGAGGGGGATGCGCCGATGGCGTTCACGGCCTTCACGAGATCGGCCAGCGATGCTCCGGGATGGAAATTGAACATTGGCGCCTTACCTTCTTCGATATCAATCTTGCTCGACGGTTCGAGCGCAGTCTGCCCCTGCGAAAATGGCGCAGGTTGGACGACGCGCGGCTTCTCGTCGATGCGGACCGTAAGCTTGCCGTGACTGACAGCCGCCGGCGCGATGCGAACCGCTCCATTAATAACGACCGTACCCGTCCTGGAGTTAATAATTACTTTGGCGGCGGCTTCCGCGGGATCGACATGAAGGTTTTCGATACGGCCCATCAGTGCGGTGCGCACCTCGGCGCCAAGCGGGGCGTTGATGGCGACCGTGACGGCGTCGGTCGCACGCGCGATCGGTGTTCCCATTTCGCGATTGATCGCTTCGGCGACGCGGCGAACGGTCGTCAGATCGGCATCCGCGAGGTTGAACTGAAGCTCGGTCGACTGGGCGAATCCGGCATCAACCGTTCGTTCTACCGAGGCGCCGCCTGGAATTCGTCCTGCCGAAGGAATGTTGATTGATACTTTTGACCCGTCCGCCGCATCGACGCCCAGGCCGCCGACCGCCAGGTTGCCCTGCGACATCGCATAGATCTGGCCGTCCGCACCGCGCAGCGGCGTCATTAGCAGCGTGCCGCCGCGGAGCGACTTGGCCTTGCCCAACGCGGAAACCGTGACGTCCAGCCGCTGGCCGGGCTTGGCGAAGGGCGGAAGCTCCGTCGTGATCATCACGGCTGCTGCATTCTTGAGCGAAGGATTGATACCTGCCGGGAGGCTGACGCCAAAACGAGATGCGACGCCCTTCATCGCTTGAGTAGCGTATTCCAGGCTGTCGTCGCCGGTGCCCGCAAGCCCGACAACCATGCCGTACCCGGTCAGCTGGTTGGCGCGAAGCCCCTGAAAGGCGCCGAGATCCTTGATCCGTTCGGCAGACACAGGTGCCGCGATCAGCAACGCAGTCAGGAAGGCGATGAATGCACGCATGAATATAATCCTAGAAGGGGCTGAGCATTGTGAAGAAGCGCTGCAGCCAGCCTTGGCGGCTGGCGCGGGCGATCTCGCCGGAGCCGGAATAGGTGATCTTTGCATTCGCCACGCGCGTGGAGGAAACGCGATTGTCCGCGGTGATATCGGCATCGCGCACGATGCCGGAAATGCGGATATGCTCGTCGCCGCGATTGAGCGTCAGCAACTTTTCGCCCCGCACCAGCATCGTGCCGTTCGGATATACCGCCGCGATCGTAACGGTGATCTCACCGTTCAGCTGGTTGGACTGTGTCGCCTCGCCATTGCCGTCGAACGTGTTGTTGCCACTCGCGCCAATATCGGTCGGATCGATGAGCTTGGAGAGCGGCCCCGTCGTGGGCGGGGTCAGTGAGATGCTCCCCGAACGGTCCGTCTTCGCCCCGTTGCTTTTTGAGGCCTGCGTCCGTTCAGCCAGCACGATGGTCAGCATGTCACCAACCTGCGCTGCCCGTGCACCGCTGGTAAGCGGTGCGTAGCCCGTGCTCGCCTGAAAGATCGAGCCATTTGCCGGGGCGGCGGAAATCGCTTGCGAATATGTTGGCGCATATTCCGGATCGGCTTTCGGCTTACGCGCGTCGGCACGATCACCGGCCACGAAGATGGCGAAGGCGCCGAACAATATGGCTGTGCCGGCGACCCAGTCGCTGCGGAGATTAAAGCTGTTGGTTGACATATTTCAGCATATCGTCGGTGGCGGAGATCATCTTGCTGTTGACCTCATAGGCCCGCTGGGTTTCGATCATGTCGACAAGCTCTTCGACCACATTGACATTGGATTGTTCGAGCGCGCCCTGGCGGATAGCGCCGCGTCCATCCGCATTCGCTGCGCCTACCTGCGGCGTGCCGGAAGCTGCCGATTCCTTGAGGATGTTGTTTCCAATGGGCGAGAGACCTGCCGGATTGATGAAGCGGGCTGTCTGGATCTGGCCGATGTTGCTGGGTTCGGTTTGGCCCTGAAGCTGGGCGGTAACCGTGCCGTCCGCACCGATGGTGATCGACGTTGCGCCGTCCGGCACGGTGATTTCCGGCTGGAGGGGCATGCCCGCGTCGTTGACGATCTTGCCTTCGGCGGAAAGGTTGAAGTTACCATCGCGGGTATAGCCGGTGGTGCCGTCCGGTTGCAGGATCTGGAAATAGCCGCCGCCCTCGATTGCGAGATCCAGCGAATTTTCCGTGACGTTGATGGAGCCCTGCGAATCGATCTTGGCGGTGCCAAGCATCTGGACGCCGGTACCGAGCGAAAGGCCAACCGCATATTTATCATCCGCGGATGCCTGCGCACCAGGAGCCCGGATCGTCTGATAGGATAGCGTTTCGAAGCTGGCCCGATCCCGCTTGAAGCCGGTTGTATTGACGTTCGCCAAATTGTTGGCGATCACGCGCATCCGATTTGATTGGGCATCGAGCCCGGTCCGGGCGACGTGCATTGCTGCGGTGGTCATCGCTTCTTACTCCTTAAATTAATCCGGCAACCGCATCAGATCGGTTGACGAGGAATCGAGATCCTTGGCGGTGGTGAGCAGTTTAATCTGTGTTTCCCAGGCGCGGCTGGCCTCGATCATCTGGATCAGCGCGTCGCTGGTGTTGACGTTCGATTGCTCAAGTGCACCCGCCGTCACCTGACCTTGCGGATCGCTTGGCAGAGTCCCGCCGCCACGTACCCGGAAAAGGCCATCCAGCCCTTTCACGATGTTCGAGCCGGTGGGCGTTACGATCTTGAGTTGCCCGACTTCCTGGGGCTGGTTGGGATCGCCGCCTTCCGGGATGATCGAAATCTTGCCATCGGCTGAAATCTGGACCTTGTCCGCAGGTGGCAGGGTGATGGGTCCGCCATCACCCATGACCGGAACACCGTCGCCGGTGGTCAGCAATCCGCTCTGGCTGATCATCAGGTCGCCACGGCGGGTATATGCTTCTTCGCCGTCGACTGCCTGCACGCCAAGCATGGCATCGCCCTGCAACGCGACATCCAGATCGCGGCCAGTCTGAATGAAAGCACCAGCCTTCATGTCCGCATTGATGACCTGTCCCGATGCCGGAGCACGCCCCTGGAACTGGCCGCCCTGCAACCAGAGCGGCTGGATGGAGGCATATTCCGCGCGGAAGCCAACCGTATTGGCATTCGCAAGATTGTTGGCGGTAGCGGTCTGACGCGCCATGGCGCCCCGCATTGCCGACAACGATGTGTGAATAAGCCGGTCCATCTAGCGATGCTCCCCCATGCTACCCTTAATTCCGCAGGTTGACGACCGTCTGGGTCATCTGGTTTGCGGTATCGATTGCCTTGGCGTTCGCCTGGAAGTTCCGCTGCGCCTGGATCAGCGCCACCAGTTCTTCCGTAATGTCGACGTTCGCCTGCTCCAGCGAACCGGACGCGACCGAACCGAAGCCGTTGGAGCCGGCCTCGCCCACCTGCGGGTCGCCGGAAGCACCGGTTGCCGCCCACTTGGCGTCGCCAAGCTGGCGCAAGCCTTCGGGGTTGGTGAAGTTTGCGATCATCACCTTGCCGAGAGCCTGCGAGGTGCCGTTGGAGAAGCTAGCGGTAACGAGGCCTTCGCTATCCACGGTAACGTTATCCAGCTGACCGGCAGCATAGCCGTCCTGGTTGAACGTCTTCACCGTGAAAGGAGACGACGTCTGACGGCTGTTGGTTCCATAGTTGATCGTCAGCGATAAGGCCGCAGCCGCGCCGGCGGGCTGCGCCGTGGCATAGGTGACCGCGCCCGTGGGCAAAGCGGTATAGGTGGCGGGCGAGGTGCTGGTGTCGTTGTAGCCCTGCTCGATCATGTTGCCGTTGCTGTCGAACGTGGTGATGAGCGGCGCGGGGGGCACGGTCGCGCTGTTGCCGTCGGCGCTGATCTGCGTATCGCCCACGAACAAGCGCGATTCCCAGGTGCTGGTGGGCGTCGTCGCGCTCGGATCTGGCGTCGTCAGGCGTGTGTAATAGATGGTGGCGGGCAGGGCATTGCCCTGAATGTCATAGACGGTCGTCGCCGCTTGCTGGTTGAAGCTGTTGAGGTCGAACCGGTCGAAAGCGTAGGGGTTGGTGGACGCATCATAGACCGAACGGCTTGCGGGAAGATCCGCCGTATTCGGCAGATTGATCGACATATCGATCCCGCTCGTCGCGCGTGACAGGCCGGAGGTCAACGGAAGCTGAAGATTGCGGGCAGATGCGATGCCCGTTGCCGTCACGGTGCCGGATGCGTCGGTCGGGAGGACCTGAACATAGGCGCCACTATTGTCGACCACATAGCGATCGGCATCAACCTTGAACGATCCGTTGCGGGTGTAGGTTATGCTGCCGTTGGTAACGCCCGTCTTTGTGACAAAAAAGCCCTGACCGGAGACGGCGAGATCGAGCGAACGTTCCGAACTCTGGAAGCCGCCTTGCGTGAACTGCTGGTCGATCGCCTTGACGCGGGTACCCTGGCCAGGAATCTTGGAAGACTGGAGCGGCGAAGCGGAGATGATATCGCCGAACTGGCTCGTGGAGCGCTTGAAGCCAACGGTGCCGACGTTGGCAATGTTGTTCGACGTTACCGAAAGATCCGTCTGGGCGGCCTTGAGACCCGAAAGTGAAGTATAGAAAGACATGGGTTGCTCCGTTGAAAAAGGGTTAGGCGAGACGCTCGGCGTCGCTCGGTGAAATAAGCCCCAAGGCAGTGACCAGCTTGGTCGTACCGCTGGCGGGTGACTGAACGCCGTTGACGTTGGTCCAGGTGTAGACGTCCGGCGTGACGACGCCTTCGGTGTTGACCGCGCTGACCTTCACGCTGAGGGCGCCGGTGCCGATCTGGTTGCCGTCGGCGTCCTTGCCGTCCCAGCTGAAGGGTACTTCGCCCGCGGCCTGCGCACCCATCGTCTTGCTGTAGACCGTCTGGCCTTGGCTATCGACGAGGCTGATCGCGACGTTGGTCGCATCTTTTGGCAGCACGATCGAACCCGCATAGCTGCCGTCGCTGAACTGGGTCGCGGTATCCGCCTTTACGAGCGCGGCGCGGCCGATCCAGCTGGACGCGTCTCCAACGCGCGATGCTGAGATGTCGGAAGCGATGCCCTTCAAAGAGCTGTTCATCTCAGCGATGCCCGCAACGCTCGAGAACTGCGCCATCTGTGCTACCATCTGGCTGTTATCGACCGGATTGAAGGGGTCCTGCGACTGCATCTGGGTAGTAAGCAGTTTCAGGAAGGTTGTCTGGTCAACCGTCTGGTTGTCCTTCTTGGTTGTCGCCGTCGTGCTTCCTGACGTCGTGCCGTTGATCTTGCCGATCGTGTCAGATGAAATACTCATTTGCCGAGCCTCAATGTATCGAGAGTGAGGGATTTTGCGGTCTGCATGACCTGAACGTTGTTTTGATACTGCCGAGCGGACTCAATCATATCGACCAGCTCCGCTGCGCTATCGACGCCGGCTTCCCACACGTTGCCATCCTTGTCGGCGAGGGGGTTGTCGGGATCATGACGCTTCGTGGCCGGTGTGTCCGATGCGACGACGCGATCGACCTGCACGGTTGCGACGCCAGGAGCTGAGGTGACGGTCTTGAACACCGGCTTGATGGCGTGAAAGGCGGTTGCCTCCGATCCCGAGACCGAGCTGGCATTGGCGAGGTTCGATGCCGTGGTGTTCAGCCGCAGCATCTGCGCCGACATCGCGCGTCCGGCGATATCGAAAACCGACAGGTTAGGAGCTTTCATCGCTTATTCTCCCCGCAGCGCTTGCATGACCGTGCCGATGCGGCCTTCCAGGAAGGACAGCGTGGTGCGGTACTGCACGGCGTTTTCGGCGAACTGGGTCTGCTCCGTCGAAAGTTCGACGGTGTTGCCGTCCAGCGATGCTTCGAGCGGAACACGATAGCCCAGCGATCCGCGCGCCGCGTCATCGACACCCTTCTGACCGTTCGTTGCGGCATCGAGCGCCTTGCGGAAGTCGATGTCGCGGGCCTTGTAGTTAGGCGTCGCTGCGTTCGCGATGTTGGACGCAAGCAACGCCATCCGCTGAGATCGCAGCGCGAGGGCTGTCCCGTGCAGACCGAAAAGCGTTTCTCCATTCGCCATCGTAAGAACCTCTAAAGTTATCCCGTGGCATGCCGTTACTCGTCATGAGCGCGCATGCCGCCCATCGCTAAGCAAACCCCGTGCCAATTGTTGTACGGGATAAGCAAAAGCTGGGAAAAACGGCGGTGGCGAGCAGGCATCGGCAATTTTTTGCCGGCGACGGCAATTTTTTGCCGGTTGTTGGGTTCTAATTTCGCCACGTGGGGGCACGATGCAATTGCTGAATGAAATTACGAGATTTTTGGATCCGCTCTCCCTGGCGATCGTCTTTGGCGGCGCCACGCTGGTTGCCGCGCTGCGGGCTGGTCGAGGAGATGTGCGACGGGCATTCTCGGCTTTAGGACCATGCTTTACCGCGAACCCGGAGGCGGACTCGTTCGCAGCCGTCGCTGCGGTCGGCAAAATGGAAAAGATCGCTGAGGCGCGGACCATAGCCTGTGCTGATCGGGTCAAGACCGCGGAACGCTTTCTTCGACGCGCAGCGCGGCGTCTTGCGCAAGCGCCGAGTTCCGAAGCATTTGCGCGATGGGCTCGGACCGAACTGGCGCAGCGCGAACGCCGTCATCAGGGCGCAGCGTCATTTTGGCGCTCGATTGCGGAGACTGCGCCGGCAATGGGCATGATCGGCACGGTCATTGCGCTGATTCAGATGTTCGCCGGTATGGACGATGTGTCGCGCATCGGCCCCGCAATGGCCATGGCGATGTTGACGACGCTTTATGGAATCATCCTTGCGACGGTAGTTGCCGGCCCTGTAGCTACGCGCCTTGAGCGGCTTTCCGCAGTGGAGCTGGCCTGGCAGCGCGATGCGCTTGAGCGGATGCTGCAGATAGCGGAAGCGGAACTCGCACCGGTGCCAACCCCGGCGCGGACAAAGCCGATATTGCGAACTGTTTCATGAATTCGGGGCGCGCGCCTGCATGGGCGTTGAGCTTCGCAGACGTATGTTTGTTGTTGCTTGGCTTTTTTATCATGCTTCATGCCCTCACCGGGCAGAAACGACAGCTTGTCGAAGGAATGCATAAGGCATTCGGCGGCGTCGCACTGCCCGCGCCGCAGGATATCGATATCAATCCGCGCCAACTGTTCGAGCCGGGCGAGGCCGTATTGCTGGCAGCCGCGCGTGAGAAACTCATCGCTATCGGGCATCGAGCCGCCGCCCAGCACGCGCACGTGCGTATCGCGAGCCTCGGAACCGACCCGGCGACGAACCGCTTCGACGGCTGGGAGCTGGCAGCAGCCCGTACAGCGGCCGTCGCACGGGGCATCGCGGCGTCCGGACTGCCGGATTCGGCGATCGAAATCTCGATTCCCGCAATGGCTGGCTCCACGCCCGACAGCCGCCAGCATATCGCAATCGAAATCGTCTCCGCAAAATAGTGGCACGTATTTTGCTTAATGATCTGCTAGCAATAGGAGATCGATCCGTGACGTCAATTTTCCGACACGCCATGCTGGTTGCAGCCGTGATTTTTCCGGCACTGGCCCAGGCGCAGGTTGGCGCTTTTGAAAATATCGACCGGCTGGAGCAACGTGTCATTGGCGCGCTGGGCGCTGGCATCGGCGAAACCGGAGGGCCAAGCGCGCCGATCGATCGCCGGCTCAGGCTAGCGCGGTGTCCGTCGCCTGCGCAGATCAATCCGCCCGTCATGGGGGCGTTGCCCTTGAGTTGCCCCGAAATCGGCTGGCGACTGCGCGTGCCGCTCGTCCGTGTTTCCACTGCGATGGGAATGGGCGGTGGCATGGCGGTTGCGTTCAAAGCTGCGCCGGTCATCCGCAAGGGCGATCCCGTCGAGCTGTTTGTCGAGACCGCCGGGTTCAGCGTCAGCACCGAGGCGATCGCCCAGGAAGATGGCGCGATGGGCGATCGGATCCGGGTAAAGTCGGACCCAAAGGCGCCTGTGATGATTGCGGAAATTGTCGAAGGCGGCCGCGTCCGCCTGCCCGGTTACAAATGAATGCATTTTTCGATTAAATGAATTTTGGCGCCTGCCGTTACTTAGTGGGAACAGGTATCGGCAGGCATTACGATGCGAAAGGTTGTAGGCATGATCAACGGGATCGGATCGAATGGCAAGGGTCGTATCGACCTTGCGCGCACCGATGCCGCGCAGCGGGGCGCGGCGGCGTCCGTGCTCGCGTCTTCGGTAAAATCCGAAACCACGGCTGCCGAGGACAAGCCGACCAATCCGGCGACGACCCTCGCCGCGCTCGGCGCGCCGATCGACTCCGACAAGATCGCCGCGATCCGCAGCGCGATTGCCGAGGGCCGCTATCCGGTGAATCCGAAGGCGATCGCCGAAAAGATGATCGCGCTCGACCTCCCGCTGAAATTCTGACAGCGATGAGCGAAGCTGCACTGGATCGTCTGACGCAAGCGTCCGAAGGTCTCATTCAGGCACTCGACAAGGGCAGCGCCGCCGCTGTCGAAGAAGCAACCCGCAAATTTTCCGACGCTCTGGAGCAAATCCGCGCGATCGGTGGCTGGCATGGCTCGCCCGAAATCATCGAAAAGCTGCAGCATGCCATGAAGCTGGCCGACGCCGCCCGCGCACGTGTGAACTATCTGACGGATATCAACCGTCGCCGCTTCGAAATGCTCTGCAAGGCTGCGGGTGTCGAACTGCCTACGCCCGCATACGACCGGCGCGCCAAGTTGCGGGCCTGATCAGCCTTTCTCCCGAACGCTGCCTGTGTCTCGGAACAACGAAATTCAGGGTCCCCGATTCTCACGCTTCTCCTGATCTTGACAAATATAACCATTTAGGTTATATGCCCGCCATCCAATGTGTCTTGGCCAGACGGCGGCGGATAAAGGTGATCCGTTTTTCAGCGTACGGATAAACGGTCGGCGCGGAGATGCTCGGGAACAGCCGAAGCTTCGCAATGCATTTCTCGCCAGGCCCATTTCGCACGGCGGTCGATCAGCCCGGATGCTGCTTCGACGATAAATAATAGATCGTCCGGAACCCCAAGCGCTCAAGCAGCGCGCCGACCGTGCCCTTCTTTTTCTGACGGTGAGCGTGTACCGCCGAATCCAACAGTAGTGATGTACGGTGCCGCGAAACCTCCAAAACCGTCATGTCGGCGCAGGCTGGCAACCATGCCTCTCTCCGCAGACGTGAATCCAGTTATCGACAGACATGGACCCCAGGCTACGCTGGGGTAACGTGCGAATTGCGAGGATCTCGGAGACCGTCGCCCTTCCATCGTCATGCTGGATTGATGACGCGGGATAAATGTTCGGCGTGAACTGGATGCGCCTTGGCGCCTCGCGCCCTAACGGCAGGCAAGCCCTCAACTTTAGCTCATTTCCAAAAATTCACCATTTTTTTGCACCTTGAGTCCTATCCTTTCGGATGGATAGCCAATGCTGTCCCGCTGGTATCGAAAAAATCGAAGCACGCCAGACTGTGGCACGGACCTTGCTTCGATCATGTCGATCCATTTGGGGGTGTCAGAGTGTCGACGACTACAGGCGTTAAAGGCAAATTATGGAAGGAAGCGGGGCGCGGTGCGATCCTGCCGATGGCCACGCTGGCGCTGGTCGGCCTGATGGTCGTGCCGGTGCCGTCCACTGTCCTCGACATCGGTTTCATCGCAAATATCATGATCTCTCTGGCGGTGCTGATGGTTGCGCTGAACGCAGCCAAACCCCTGGACTTCTCGGCCTTCCCCACCGTTCTCCTGTTCGCCACCCTGTTCCGGCTCGCGCTGAACGTCGCGTCCACCCGTGTGGTGCTGGTGAACGGTCACACCGGCGAAGGTGCCGCTGGCCACGTCATCGAATCCTTCGGCAACTTCCTGATCGGGGGCGATTACGCGGTCGGTCTGTTCGTGTTCGGTATCCTGATGATCATCAACCTCGTGGTGATTACCAAGGGTGCCGGCCGCGTGTCGGAAGTGTCCGCCCGCTTTACCCTTGACGCCTTGCCCGGCAAGCAGATGGCGATCGACGCCGATCTGAACGCCGGTTTATTGACGCCCGAGGAAGCCAAGCTGCGCCGTCAGGAAGTCGCCACCGAAGCCGACTTCTACGGATCGATGGATGGTGCATCCAAATTCGTAAAGGGTGACGCGGTCGCTGGCGTCCTGATCCTGGTCGTCAATATCTTCGGCGGGCTTGTCCTCGGTACCCTTAGCCACGGCATGTCGCTGCAGCATGCAGCTTCGACCTACATCCTGCTCGCGATCGGCGATGCGCTGGTCGCGCAGGTGCCTGCCCTGCTGCTCTCGATCGCCGCCGCTGCGATCGTTACGCGTGTGTCCTCTCCGCTCGATCTTTCTGGTCAGATCACCAGCCAGTTCGGCTCGGCTCGGGCATGGACGCCGGTGGCAGCGATCCTCGCTTTGCTCGGCGTCCTGCCCGGTATGCCGCATTTCGTGATCCTGCCTGCCGCGGCCCTTGCCGGTTATGTCGCCTGGCGCCTGCGCAAACCCACCGTTGCTTCGGTCGATCTCGAAGCCCAGGCCGCGATCGACGCCGACGTGCCTGCTCCTGCCTCGATCGGTTGGGACGAAGTGAGTGACGGTGCGGCGCTGAGTCTCGAACTCGGCTACGGACTCATCGGACTTGTCGATGAGCGCAAGGGCGCGCCGCTGATGGGCCGGATAACCGGCATCCGCCGCCAGCTTTCGCGTGAACTCGGTTTTGTCGTGCCGCTGGTGCGCGTGCGCGACAATCTCTCGCTGGAACCGAACAGCTATCGCATCAGCGTCGCCGGGGTCGTGATGGGCGAGGACCAGTGTTGGCCCGATGATCTGTTGGCGCTCGATGGCGGCGATATCGATCAGCCGGTCCATGGTCGCGAGACGAAGGATCCCAGCTTTGGTCTGGACGCGGTTTGGATCGCGCCGGACCAGCGTGCGGAAGCGATCGTCGCCGGCTATACCGTCGTTGATCCCGCGACCGTGATTGCAACGCATCTCAACCAGATAGTCGCGTCGACCGCGGCGGACTTGTTCGGAATGGACGAGGCGCAACGCCTGCTCGATGCGCTGAAGGAAAGTGCGCCGCAGCTCGTTGCCGGGCTGACACCCGCGCCCTTGTCGCTCGCCTCGATCGCGTCGCTGTGCCGTGCTCTGCTGGCCGAAGGCGTGCCGCTCAAGGATTTCCGCCGCATTGCCGAAGCGATGGTCGATGCGGCGCGCGAGGAAAACGATCCGAATGCGCTGGTCGAGGCCGTTCGCCTCCGCATTGGCGCACTGATCGTCCAGACGCTCGTGCCCGTGAAGATGCCGCTTCAGGTGATCACGCTGGAAGCCGGCCTGGAATCGCTCCTCGCCCAAGCCGTTCGCACGGGCCAGAACGCAAGCCATCCGTTCGAGCCGGCTCTCGCCAACCGCATTATCGAAGCAGTGAGCAACGCAGCGCAGCCGTTGATGGCGCAGGCCGCACGCTTCGCGATCGTCACCTCGCCAATCGCGCGCCGCGCACTTGGCCGCCTGCTCAAGCCGCATCTGCCCGACGTTCCCGTGATGTCGTTCCTGGAAATACCGGATGGCAAGCCGGTCGAGGTCTGCGCGGTCGTCGGCAACGAGGCACAAAACAATAACCATATCCAACACCACCCGCAGCCGGAGATGGCGCTGTGACAATGAATTTCGGACGAACGGCGCGTATCATCAGCGTCACAAGCGGCAAGGGCGGCGTCGGCAAGACCAGCGTGGCGGTCAACCTTGCGGTGGCACTGTCAAAAATCGGACGCCGCGTCCTGCTCGCCGATTGTGATTTCGGCATGGCGAACGCAGCGATGCTGCTCGGCCAGAACCCGCCGGTCACGATTGACGACGTACTCGATGGTCGGCTGAGCGTCGACGAGGTGGTCAGCGAGGGGCCGGATGGCCTTATGCTCCTTCCGGGCGGAAGCGGCACGGGCAACATGCCGGAATATGGCACGGCGGCGCGGCAACGCCTGGCCGAAAGCCTGCGTCCGTTCGGGCGGATGACCGATTATTTCATGGTAGATACGCCCACAGGTGCATCTTCGGCGACGCTGGAAACCGTGTCGGCGGCGGATATGGTCATGCTGGTTCTGTCAGACGAGCCAACCGCGTTCATGGACGCTTACGCGACCATCAAACTGCTGACGCTCGAGCATGGCTGCTCGCACTTTTGCGTCGTGGCCAATATGGTCGAAAGCGAGGGTGCGGGCCGCCAGCTCTTTGCGCGTTTCAACGATGTCGTCTCCCGTTTCCTACCTTCGGAACTGACGTTTCTTGGCGGTATCCCGATGGATCGGCACATGCGCGACGCGGTCTTGCGCAAGCGTTGCTGCGCAGATGCCTATCCCCATAGCCCGGCGGCGATGGCGATAGCACGCATCGCCGCGCGCGTCAGCGATCTCAGCATCAGTATCAGCCCAGGCGGGCATCGTTTTCTTGGCCAGGAGTTGCCGCATGTCCTTCGCTAGTGCCGCAAATATCAGCGGCACCTACCAGCGCAAGCCGCAACGCACCGATCCCGGCAGGCTTGCCGAGACGCACATGCCGCTTGTCCGCAAGATCGCGTGGCACGTGCATGGCCGCGTCTCTTCCGCCGTGGACATTGAAGATCTGGTCCAGATCGGCATGGTCGCCCTGGTCGAGGCTGCAAATGGCTTCGAGGATCGCGGCTTTGCGTTTGCCACCTACGCGACGATGCGCATTCGCGGAGCGATGATCGATCAGCTGCGCCGCCACGCAGCGATTTGCCGTTCGGCGATGGCAAAGCGCCGCGAACTGACCGTCATGCGCGGGAAGCTGGAAAATCTGCTGGGTCGCACGCCGAGCGAGACCGAAATGGCCAGCGCCATGAGCATGGATCCGGGCTCCTACCGCGCGCTGGTCGACAGCAGCATGGCGATCATCCACGAATCGATCGACGAGGTCTATTCGGACCATTCGATGTGGTTTGCCAATGTCGAGGAACGCACTGACGAGGTGATGGAACGCGAGGAGCTGAAAAGCGTGCTAGCGGACAGGATCAGCGAACTGCCCGAACGCGAGGCGCTCGTCCTGCAACTCTATTTCGTCGAAGAGATGAACCTCGACGAAATCGGCCAGACGCTGGGCGTCGGTGCCGCGCGCGTCTGCCAGATCAAGAAATCGGCTTTGGATCGCCTGCGCGGTGCGCTTTCGGACTGGAGCTGACATCCTGGCCGGTTTGCTTGTCGATCCTGTCGATCTTGCGGTAAATCGTGCTCATGCGTTCCGCCAGCTCCGCCTGGCCATCCCGTATCGTATTCAACGCAGCAGCGCTCGTGCCGGACTGGGACCTGGATATCGCCAGCTGAAGGCCGCCGATCGCGCTGCGTAATTCCAGGCTGCTCGCGGGCTTCCCGGCATTTACCTGTTCGATGCGGACGAGAGCGAGCTGCTCGCGCTGGCGCAGGCCATCGACCTCCTCAATCAGACTATCGAGACGGCGCATCTTGCTTTGATGCGCTTCGACGCTTTCCAGCACCGTATTGGTGCGGGCGACCATGCGGCTCGCCACGACGGTGCCGACTGCTGAAATCGTGCTTGCCAATACCGCCAGCGAAAGTGCTGCGACGGGGATCATGCCCTGCAAAGCAAGTTTCTTGCGCGCAGGCTTGGCGTGTTCCTCTGGCTCATCCGTCTGGGCGTCGGCCGCAACAGGGGCAGGGGCTGGTTCTGCCGCCGGAGCGTCTATGGCTTCCGGTTCTGCGGGAACGTCTGCTTCGGGAGCCGGGGCTGCGGTGCGACCGCGTGCGGGCTTCGCCTTGATCGAGGCAAGGGCCTGTTGGAGTTCAGTGGCCGTGTCCGCTGCGGCATTGGCCGGCTCGCTTTCGGCGACGAGCGAAATCTTTTCGGGGACATCGTCAACAATGATCAGGGACGGTTGACCTTCTTCGATGATCTTTCCACCAGCGCTGTCCATCATCTTGTCCTTACGGTTTGTATGTTCTGTAAAAATAAGGCCCCTGGCGCTGGGGGGTTGTTAGCGCCAGGGGCCAATTGCCCGGTTAGAGGAGGACCAATCCCTTACCGGAGCAGGCTGAGCACGCCCTGCTGGCTCTGGTTCGCCTGAGCGAGCATCGCCGTTGCAGCCTGGCTCAGGATCTGAGCCTTGGCGAGCTTTGTCGTTTCCACCGAGAAGTCGGCATCTTCGATGCGTGACTGGGCTTCGGTGATGTTGGTCGAAGACGAGGTCAGAACGTTCACGCGGGTTTCGAGGCGGTTCTGAACCGCACCGAGAGCGCCACGAGCCGAGGAAACCTTGTCCAGAGCCTTGTCGATCTGGGCCAAAGCGCCACGAGCGCCGGCAACCGTGGTGATCGACATCGCGCCGCCGAGCAGATCGGAAGAACCGCCCTGCAGAGCGAGGCCAGCCTTGGTCAGCGTAGCCGAGCTACCTTCGACGCGGATGGATGCACCCGTCGACGAAGCGAGCGTGATACGTCCGCCAACCGTCAGGCCAGCTGCCAGCGAACCCGAACCAGCTTCGCCTTCGAGCGACGTTGCTGTCAGGAACATGCTGCCGCCGGCGTCCTGAACCTTGATGTCCGAACCATCGGTTGCGGAGAGGATCAGGTTGCCCTGGCTGTCAGCCGAGGCAACAACGCTGCCCGGAGCTGCGGTGTTGATCGCGGTGACCACGTCGGAAAGCTTCGTCGCACCCGAGAGATCGACCGTTACGCCGTTGATGACGGTGTCCGTGGCGGCAGGTGCCGTCGCGAAGTCGACGCCAACCTTGACCGTGGTCTTGGCGCTGGCGAGAACGCCGGTCTGGTCGGTCAGCTTGTTGATTGCCGCAGCCTTGGACGCTGCCGATGCCGCATCGGACTTGCCGATCAGGACACCGTTGATCTTCAGATCGTCGGTTGCGGAAAGCGCGGTCGTCGAAACGGCCGAACCAGCGAACACCTTGCCGTCACCGCTTTCGTTAAGGCCGAATGCCTTGACGTCGGCAAGCGTACCAGCACCGCCGACGAAGCCGTTGGCTGCGTTCTTGGCCTGAACCTTGATGTCCGAACCGTCGACGCTGTTGATGGCGACATAGCCGGTGTAGGTCGCGGCGGTGAAGCCAGCCGAAGACGGAGCCGTACCTGCGATTACGATGTTAGCGCCGGTGTTGTTCGACAGGGCGATCGTGCCGTTGTCGTTCAGCGAGGCGATAACGCCGGACGCGTCACGGTTGATGTTGGCAACCAACTCTTCGACGCTGCCAGCGGCACCGACCGAAGAACCGTTGATGGTCAGCGCGCCGGCTGCGAACGTCGTCGCATTCGGCTGTGCGCTGGTCAGCGTGTTGTAGGCAGTCGCCTTGACGTTCGTCTGGGCGGTGTTGGTGTTGATCGCCGTTGCGAGCGCAGCAGCCGTATCGGCGGTTGCGGCGGTTGCGAAAGCAGCCTTGCCGTTGATCAGAACGTCGTCGACAGCTAGACCGGAAGGCGCGCCGACGCGGCCCGTGGTCAGCTGACCTGCAACCGCATAGCCCTGGAGACCCAGCGACTTTGCGTCTGCGGCGGAGATGCCGAAGCTCAGGTTGTCAGTTGCACGGGTGCCGATCTGCAGGCTGACGTTCTTGGAAGAACCGTCGAGTAGCTGAACGCCGTTGAAGGTCGTGCTCTTGGAAACGCCGTCGACTTCAGCAACGAGCTGCGTGAGCTCTGCCTGAAGTGCTGCGCGGTCGGTCGAGCTGTTGGTGCCGTTGGCGGACTGAACAGCCAATTCGCGCATGCGCTGCAGCATATTGCTGACCTCGCCGAGGGCGCCTTCAGCCGTCTGAGCCAGCGAGATACCGTCGTTGGCGTTGCGGATCGCAACGTTCATGCCACGGACTTCTGCATTCATGCGGCTTGCGATAGCAAGACCAGCAGCATCGTCCTTGGCGCTGTTGATGCGCTTGCCGGTCGACAGGCGCTCCATGGCGGTTGACAGCTGCATGCTGGCAGACCGCGAACCATTCTGGGCGCGCAGGGCGCCAACGTTTGTATTGATGACTGTCACTGTTCGAATCCTTTATCCCACTCAGTCCACAATGGGGCGATCGGATCGAAACCATGATCGCCTCAGGGGGAGTAACGGCGTCGCGGCGGCATGCTTAAATCGCTTTGTCACAAATTTTCGCGGCGGCGGAAATTCGTCGCCTCTCACGCCGGTTTTTTGACGGTCCTATACGCGCATATGAGCGCCCGCCCGCGCGGCGCGCGGTTATTAAGCATTTATTCGCCTTTGGCACGTAACTTGCGGATTGCCTGATGAAGGCGGGAAGGGACCACGGCAAACGCCGCTTCCGCAGGGGTTTTGAGAATGAACGATGTTGGTTTGACAGAGATGGCACGGGTAGCATTGCCTACTCTTGCCCGTTGGTTGACAGCTACCGGCATTAACTGTGTCGCATCTGACCCGCGCGAGCCGGTCGGCCGCCATGCCGGGCGCATCCTTCACATTTCCGAACGCGTCTATGCCAATCATCGCGACCTGATCGTCGATTTCGCCGAAGGTGCGCCGCGTCTGATACGCCGTGGCGGCGGTCAGCCTGCCGAAATACGCTTTGGCACGGACGATCTAGCCTTTGGTCATGCACTGATTGCCGAACTGGTTCGTCCAGCAGGGCAGCCGGCCTGCGGCGAGCCGGATAGTGCCGCGCTGCTTTTGCTGGCGGAACGGGTTGCCCGCCATGATGCGACGGTGCTGATCCTGGGTGAAACCGGAACCGGCAAGGAAGGCATCGCTCGGTACATTCATGCAGCCAGCCCCCGTGCCAGCCGGGATTTCGTTCCGGTGAATTGCGCGGCACTTCCCGAGACAATGCTGGAGGCGATGCTTTTTGGCCACCAGAAGGGCAGCTTCACTGGCGCCGCTGGCGCCAGCGAGGGTCTGTTCCGCGCGGCCGAAGGCGGCACGCTGCTGCTGGACGAAGTCGCCGAAATCCCGCTTGCCTTGCAAGCCAAGCTTCTACGCGCATTGCAGGAGCGTGAAGTTCTTCCGATCGGCGCGACGCGTGCCATTCCGGTCGACGTTCGGGTGGTTGCGGCCGCCAACCGCGATCTTGCCACAGAAGTTGCGGAAGGACGCTTCCGCGCTGATCTGTACTGGCGCCTGAACGTGATGCCGCTGACGCTCGCCCCGCTTGCCAATCGCCGTCTCGACATTCGCGCGATCGCAGCTTCGATGCTGCTGCGTCACATTCCCGTCGGCCAGGCTTTCCCCTGGCCCACGCCAAATGCGCTCGACCGGCTGATGACACACGTATGGCCTGGCAATGCACGTGAACTTGATAACGTCATCCAGCGTGCGCTGCTGCTCCACAGTGGCTCACGCATCGAAGCAGACGATCTGGCCATTGATCGCGCTGCCTTCACCGACAGTTTCATCGTCACGCCGCTCCGTCTTGCTGACGCGGCACGTCATTCGGAAGCGGAAGCCATCCGCGCCGCACTAGAGGCCAGTAATGGCCACCGCACCCGCGCCGCTCAGGCGCTTGGCATCAGCGAGCGCACGCTTCGCTATCGGCTCGCCGATATGCGGCGTGTGGCCGCATAAGGAGATCCGGTCATGACCACCGTGAATTCCACCAGCAACCTGCTCGCGATGCGCGCCAGCATATTGCAGCAGAACAGCGCGCTGCAGAAGGCCGCGGGAAGCGGTTCTGTCGGCGGTGCCGATGCATTGGGCGGGGCGGGCGGCGTCAAGCAGACCGATTTCGGCAATGCGCTCAAAGGCGCGCTGGACAAGGTCAACGGTCTTCAATCGGATGCCGAGAAGATTTCAGCTTCCTACGAGCGCGGTGAAACCACCGATATCGCAGCGGTGATGCTGTCCCGTCAGCAGGCTTCGGTCGGCTTTCAGGCCACGCTTCAAGTCAGAAACAAGCTCCTTGCCGCCTACAAGGACATCATGAGCATGCCGGTATAACCTATGAGCGAACTCGCAGCACTCCCCAACGAAACGCAACGCGCTTTGCCGGTAACGGTTTCGCGCGCTCCTGCCAGCTTCGGACCGATGCTGGAGCAGATTGCACGTTTCACCAGCCAGCCGGCGGTGCTCAAGAGCCTTCCTTGGCTGATCACGCTGGCGCTCGTTGGCGCAGCGTTCATGATCTGGGGCGTCATCGGCCAGCCGGCCGGCCGTACCCTGTTTCAGGGTCTTGCGGACAACGACAAGGCGGCCGTCGCCCAGGCGCTCGATAGCTCCGGGATCAAATACACGCTCGACCGCGATTCCGGTGCCATCAAGGTAACGGACGAGGATTTCTACAAGGCGAAGATGCTGCTCGCCCAGCAGGGCTTGCCCAAAAGCGCGCCTGATGGCGATTCCGTCATGAGCTCGCTGCCGATGGGCGCGAGCCGGGCGGTCGAAGGCGAGCGCTTACGCTCCGCCCGCGAAACCGATCTTGCACGTACAATCGAAGAGATCGACGCTGTTTCATCCGCACGCGTTCATCTCGCGGTGGAACAGCCAAGCGTTTTCCTGCGTGAATCATCAAAGCCTTCCGCGTCGGTGATGCTGCGTCTCTATTCAGGCCGGCAGCTGAGTGACGCGCAGGTGCAGGCGATCGTTCATCTCGTTGGCTCATCCGTCCCGGGCCTTTCGCCCGATGACGTTTCGGTTGTCGATCAGACCGGCCGGCTGCTTTCAAGCGCGGGTAATGACCCTGCGGCCCGCGCGTCGAATGCGCAGGTTCAGCTTCAGAACAAGGTCGAAGCGCGTTACATCGCAGCGCTGAACAAGCTGCTGACCCCGCTGGTCGGTGCCGAGAATTTCACGGCTGAGGTCCATGCGGACCTCAACTTCGCCGAAGTGCAGTCCACGCGCGAAAGCTTTCCCAAGGATACCGCTGTCGTTCGTACCGAAGAAGGCGGCTGGACGGCGGATGGCGCCGGTAGCGCAGGCGGAACCGGCGGAATTCCGGGCGCCTTGTCCAACCAGGCACCTCCACAGGCGCAGGTTGCAGCTGCACCTGGTGGCGTTGTCACACCTCCGATCCCAGGCGCCGCTGGCCAGACAAGTGCCGCCGCCGCCGCAGCCAAGACGTCGGAAAACTACAATCGCCAGTATCAGCTGGATCACGAGGTCTCGATCACGAAAGGTCCAGTAGGCGAGATCAAGCGCATATCGGTCGCTGTCGCTCTGAAGGAAGACGCCAAGAAAAAGATGAAGCCTGCTGAACTTGCCAAGCTTGAAAACCTCATCAAGGGCGCGGTCGGCTTCGATCAGACACGTGGGGACGTGGTCGCGGTAAGCGCCCAGCAATTTGCCGCCGTGGCAGAACCCGAGGATCCACCCTTCTATGAAGCGCCCTGGCTGTCGACCGTCGGTCGCAACATCGGGGTGCTGGTACTCGCGGCTCTCCTCATCTTCGGTATCGGCAAGCCCATGCTGGCCAATCGTAGCGGGGGAGCAATGGCAGGCTCCGCGGCTGCCAAAAGCGCTGGCCGCGCTGCCCTTGGTAACGAAATAGCATCAGCTATTGCAAACCAGGCGCGTGCCAACCCCGGTCAACAGGTTACGCTGGACATGATCGAGGCGGCACCCGGTTACACCAATCGCGCTGAACTGATCCGTAATTTCGTCCGTCAGGATCCTGCGCGCGCCGCGCTGGTGGTACGCGACCTGATCCGCAGCGATATGCCCGGTGGAGCCGAATAAAATGGCGGATGAAGCAGCCACGACCCCACCACAGACTCCCAAAGGCAGCGAAGCCGCGGCGATCCTGCTGATGCTCCTTGCCGAAGAAGAGGCCGCAGAGGTTTTGAGTCGGCTCGATCCGGAAGAGGTCCAGCATCTCGGCGGCGCGATGTTCGGTGTCGCCGATGTTTCAGAAGGCCAGATCAACAATGTATTCGATCTGTTCGTCGATCAGGCCCGTGCCCGTACTACGGTCGGCTTCGGAGCAGACGTCCAGATCCGTGGCATGATGGAACGTGCGCTTGGCAGCGAGCGTGCTGAAAACGTGCTGTCCCGCATCACCCCGGCAACCCGCTCGACCGCGCTCGACGCGTTGAAGTGGATGGACCCGCGCACGATCGCAAGCCTGATCGAGCCGGAACATCCCCAGATCGCAGCCATCGTGCTCGCGCATCTCGATCCACCGATCGCCGCGGACGTGCTTCAACTGCTCGACGAAAACATCCAGCCCGATCTGGTGCATCGCGTTGCGACGCTTGGCCCGGTGACGACAGAAGCGCTCGAGGATCTCGAAACTCTTCTGCTCAAGCAGACCGCCAAGGTCAGCAACGGCAGCTCTTCGAAGCGTGGCGGCGCGGCGGAAGCGGCCAAGATCGTCAACAATACCCGTACGAGTGCGGAGCAGCGGATCATTCGTGCGCTCGCCAAGCTCGACAAGACGCTGGCACGGACGATCGAAGACGAAATGTTCATCTTCGACAATCTCATGTCGGTCGACGACAAGGGCCTGGGCACGCTGTTCCGCTCAGTCGAGAACGATGTGCTGGTGGTCGCGCTCAAGGGCGCCGAACCGCGCCTGCGCGACAAGATCCTTGGTTGCATGTCCAGCCGCGCTGCACAGTCGATCATGGACGAGATGGCGGATCGTGGTCCGATCCGCCTCGCCGAAGTCCAGGATGCACAGAAGGAAATCCTTGCGATCGCGCGCCGTCTGGCAGCCGAAGGCGCGATAAACCTCGGCGGCAAGGACGACGATTATGTCTGAGATCTGGCAGTCCGACTTCGCTGGCTCTGCGACGCGCGTACCGGCCTGGGTGCGGCCGAATGACTTTCAGCCGTTCCGGCCGTGGGCGATGGGGATCGCCAGCTCCGATTCGCCCGCAATGTCCTACGCAGACCACGATCCGAGCCACGTGATCGATGCGAGCGACCTGCAGACCCGCGCATTTACCGAAGGTTTTGAAGAAGGGCGCCGCGCCGTCGAGGAACTGGTGGCAGACGAACGTGCGGCAATTGCCCAGATGTTTGCAAGCCTGGAAAGCCTGAAGCCGGAGCCTTCACAAGGCCTGGCCATGCTCCTGTCCGAAACCGTGGAGCGTCTGGTCAAGCAGATCATGGGCGAAGTCGCGATTGACCGCGCAACACTTGCGGCACGTGCCCAGTCGGCGGCGGAAATGATCGGCGACCTGGCAGGCACCTTGCGCCTGCGCGTTAATCCGCAGGATGCGGACCTGCTGAGCGATGCTGCGATCGCTATCCCGATTGTCGGCGACAGTCATCTGCATCGCGGCACAATTCTGCTCGAAACCGATGAAGGTTGGATCGAGGATGGTCCTGAAGCACGCCTCGAACAGTTGCGCAGCGCCCTGGATAAGATGGGCCTTGCCGCACGGGATGCAGACGCATGAGTGGCGCGCTTGCAACCCAGGCGTCCAACATGCTTGGCCAGCTGAACCTCGGCACGGTCGGTCCGCGCCATGTTGGCAAGCTCGCTGCATTCGATGGCCTGATGCTGGAAGCGACGGGCCTTCAATTACCGGTGGGCGCGTGCGCGCGCATCATCGATGCGGACGGCGATGCGGCGCGCGCCGAAGTCGTTGGATTTCGGGGCAATCGTACCTTGTTGATGGCCCTCGACCAGAATGGCCGTCATAGCTGCGGCGCTCGCGTCGAGCCCGATCACGGCGGTGGCGTTGCCGCTGTCGGAGAAGCGCTTCTGGGTCGGGTAATCGACGCATCGGGCAAGCCGCTGGATGGACGTGGCCCCGTTGCCGCGCATCAGCATTGGCCGCTCGCGGGACGACAGGGCAATCCGCTCGACCGTGCGCGGGTTACCGAGGCGTTCGACATGGGCGTTCGCGCCGTCAACGCATTGTTCACGGCTGGTGTCGGTCAGCGTATCGCCATTGTGGCCGGCTCCGGTGTCGGCAAGTCGGTGCTGATGGGTCAGATGATCCAGGGCGCCGATGCGGACGTGATCGTCGTCGGGCTGATCGGCGAGCGGAGCCGCGAAGTCACCGATTTCCTTGCGACCAAGCTCAACGGTCCGGTCCGCAGCAAGAGCGTGGTGGTAGCGGTTCCCGCCGATCATCCGCCCGTGCTCCGGCTTCGCGCTGCGATGCGCGCGACGGCGATCGCTGAATATTTTCGCGCCCAGGGCAAGCGCGTGCTGCTGCTGATCGACAGCCTTACCCGCGTGGCCCATGCACAGCGGGAAATCGGCCTGTCACTTGGTGAACCGCCGACGATGAAAGGCTATCCGCCATCCGCCCTCGGCCTGATCCCGAGGCTGGTGGAACGCGCGGGGGCCGATATCCGGACAGGCGGCTCAATCACTGCGCTCTACACCGTGCTTGCCGATGGGGACGATACATCCGATCCGATCGTCGATGCCGCGCGTGCCATTGTTGATGGGCATCTGATCCTCACCCGCGCGCTTGCCGAACAGGGTGTTTTCCCGGCGATCGACGTGGGCAAGTCGCTGAGTCGCATCATGGCCGATATCGTCGAACCCGTGCATGCCGCCGCGGCGACCGCCTTCAAGCGCCTGTGGGCCGCCTATGAGGAAAATCGCGATCTGATCCTGATGGGCGCCTATCGTGAGGGAAGCGATGCTCTGCTCGACGAAGCGATCCGCCGTTATCCGGAGATGCTGGAATTCCTGAAGCAAGGCCAGAAAGACCGGATCGACTATAACAGCTCCATCATCGCGCTGGCTGAACGGTTCGGACGATGAAGCTGAAAGCCGCCAAGCGCGCCCGCATCGCTCGCGTCCGCCGCATCCAGCATACGCTGGCCGCGGCCGATGCCACGCGCGCCGAAACACACGCGAATATGCTGGAAACCAGTGCCGAACGGCTGCTGCAACTCCGCCAGAGCATGAGCGTGGGCTCAGGCAAGAGCGACGGGGCATCGCTCGCCAGCCTCAGCGAACTCGCCATGCGGCTGGACAATGCACGCATCGGCCTGACGGACGCCATCGCAAGCGCCCGTGCAAATGCGACGCATCATGCGGACATGCGCCTTGAAGCCCGCCGCCGTCAGGAAAGTGCCGACAAGCTGGGAACCCGCTCGGCCCAGGCACTCGCGGATTTCCTCGAAAGAAATGCGATCGTCGGACATCGACGCAAAACTCGATCAACTCTCGGAGACAAGAGATGAACATCGCACTCACGCCAACGATCGGTCATGGTCATAAGGGCGCATCAGCGAAGGCGGGCGCGACCGGCGATCCGCTTGCCGATTTCATGGCCATGTTCGAACAGATCGGCGAAGACGGCAAGGTTGCGACGACCTCGATCGAAGCGCTGACCGCCAAGCCGAAGGATGCCGCAGCGGCCCTGCTAGCGAAGCTGAGTGGGGCGACCGAAGAAAAGGCTGACGGGGAAACCGATCAGGATCCCTCGCCGGTGCTGGCGTCGCTGCTCGACAAACTGGGCGTCGATGAGGAAAAGAATGATACCGATGGGACGAAGGCCTCCGGCGATACAAAGATTGACAGCGCGAAGTCCGATATTTCGAGCTTGTTGTCGCTGATTGGAGCACTGGTCGCTCAGGAAACAAGCAAGACGCCGCTGCCGACTGCGACCACCGGAGCCGCCGGAGCTGTCGTTGATGCGGTGGTGTCCAAGGCTTCAGCAAAAATCGCCAAGACCGCTGCAGCGGCGATCGGCCTGCCATCTGGCGTCAAAGGTGCAGTTGCTGGTAGCGAAGCGATCGATAAACAGGTCGAAGCTGCTTTCAGCCGCCTGACCGCGATCGTCGGCCAGAACGCAGGTGAATCGGCCAAAGATATGTCTGCCGCGAACGACGGCGCTGCGGCACCTGTTGCTGCTGCTGCCAATGAACCCGTACCAGCGAAGCTGGAAAAAGAACTCTCGGCTTTGCTGGCCCGTTTGGGGCCGAATGAAAAAGCTGCAAATACTTCACCGGCTTCACCGCAGGTTGCGGCACCAGTGGCACAACACTCTGCGACGCCCGCGGTGGTCGTTGCTGCGGCTGTGACAGTGTCGGCCCAACCGCTGCAGGAAAAGAAGAAGGCTGGCGATGCCGGCGCGATCAGCGCCATCGATGGAACGGCGGCAACCGCCTCGCTGCTTGCGGCGAACACACAGCCCGCCACGGATGGCGCGCAGTTGACGCAAGGAACCGACGCTGCCGCGCAGCCGTCCACCTCCGACGATTTCATGCGCCATCATCTCGATCTGGCAAAGGACACGCAATGGCTGGACACGCTTGCCCGTGACATTGCCCGGATGGCTGACCACGACGCCCAGCTCCGCTTCAAACTTAATCCGGAGCATTTAGGATCGTTAAAGGTCGAGGTGCTAAACAGTGCGCAAGGCACTTCGGTGAAGCTGACCGCCGATACGGAATCCGCACGCGCAATTCTGGCGGATGCCCAGCCCAAGTTGATCGCGGAAGCCCGCGCACAGGGTTTGCGAATCACCGAGGCGCAGGTCGATCTGAGCGGACATGGCAACAGCCAGCGCCAGTCGTCGGCCGAACCGTTGGTGGTCGTCCGCACGGACAATGGCGGTGGAAGCGTCGCCGAAGTGGAACAGAGCAAGTCGGCATCAGCGGCCGAACGCTACGCTTGAGAGCAGGAATTGAACGATGAGTGACGAAGCAGCAGTAGCACCCGCCAAAAAGAAGGGCGGCATGAAGAAAATGATTATGATCGCCGTTGGTGCTCTCGTCCTGATCGGCGGTGGCATCGGGGCAGGTCTTTATGCGGCGGGCTCAGGCCTGGTCGGCGGACATGCCGCCGAGGTTGAAGATCCCAACAAGCCCAAGCTCGTTCCAAAAAAGGCCGAAGGCGGCGAGGAAGGTAAAGCCTATACGCCCAAGGGCACTGGCGACGGCACCGAAAAGTTCGATCGCACGAAATACCAGGCGAGCTATTACCCGATCACCGATACGTTCACGTCGAATCTGCGCGATACCGACGGGTTCATGCAGGTCGGCATCGGTGTGGCCACATTCTACGACGAGCGCGTTACCGAGGCGATGAAGACGGACGAAATGCCGATTCGCTCGGCTGTGCTGATGACGCTGGCCAATCAGGACGCCATGGCGATCTCGACGCCTGAAGGAAAAAAGCAGCTTCAGAAAGAACTTAAAGACGCCATTAACCAAGTTCTTATATCCAGAGAAGGCTTCGGCGGTATCGACGATGTCTATTTCACGAGTTTGATCATTCAATGACGACAAAAGCTGCTTCTCTATCCGGTGACGAACTCGAAGCGTTGAGAGCCGAACTGGGCGACGGATCGCTCGGAATCGGCGGCGACGTTCCGGTGACAGAAGCAGTTCCATTCGTGCTCGGCGCCGAAGATGCGCGGCCGGTCCAGCGACTGGCGGGTCTGGAGCGAATCAGCGAACGCATGGCCCGTCAGCTTCGCGCCGCCATCGAACCTTTTTCGCGTGCCAAGACACAAGTGACATCCGATCCGATCGAACAGCGCCGGTTCGAGGACTGGATCGCCGATCAGCGTGATTTCACCAGTCTCAGCCTCTACCGTCTCCGCCCGCTCAAAGGCGGCATGATGGTCGCGCTGGAAGCCGAATACATCACCGCGCTGGTCGATTCATTCTATGGCGGCCGTGGACAGGTGCCACAGCATCGTCGAACGGAATTCACGGTCAGCGAGGATCGCATGCTCGCGCGCCTGACAGAAATGCTCGTCCAGCAGCTCAGCCTGGCATGGGCTGAAACATCGCCGCTGGAGCCCGTGCTTGCCTCACGCGAAACCAATCCCGGCTACGCCACGCTCACCAAGCCGCATGAGACGGTGATTCTGCAGCGGTTCACGCTTGTGCCGGCCCACGGACGCCCCGGCGTGGTCACGTTTGTCTATCCTCAGGCCACGCTTCGCCCGATCGAAGCATTGCTTTCCGCCAAGGTCCATGATGATTCCGCCCAGCTGGATCCGGAATGGCGCTATCGCATGTCTTGCGCGCTTGAAAGCATCCGTTTGCCTGTCCGCACCGTGCTGGCACGGCCGGAACTTTCCATGGCCCAGCTGCTCCAGCTGAAGCCCGGGGATGTGATCCCCATCAACCTCAGCCCAAAGGTGCCATTGCTGGTAGCCTCCAAAAGATTTGCCGAAGGCACGATCGGAGAGCAGGAGGGCAAGGCTGCCCTTCTGGTCGAGTCGGTCGGAAAAGGAACTGAAAGATGAGTGATATGAGCGAGGCCCCGTTCGGATCCAGCGAAGACGGCTTTTCCGGCCGTAACTATCGCTTGCTGTCCGATGTGCCAGTGCGCCTTACCGTCGAGGTTGGTAGCACCTCGCTGAAACTTTCCGAGCTGCTCGATCTCGCAGAAGGAAGCGTTGTCGAGCTGGATCGTCAGGCAAACGAGCTTCTGGACATCCTCGTCAATGGCACTTTGGTCGCTAAAGGAGAGGTAGTGACAGTTAACGGCCGATTTGGGATAAGGGTGGTTGATGTAGTTGCCACCGACGCGCGGATGACGGGGATCGAACGCCGCGCATAACCCGGGGGCAGAGCCGGGGATGCCGTTTTGAGCTTACTGCCCTATTTCCTGCAATTGATATTGATGTTGCTATTGGTTCTGGCGCTCGCCGTCGGTTCCTTATGGCTTTGGCGAAAACTTCAACCCGGAATGGGAATCGGCGGCCGGGAACGCGCGGTGCGCATCATCGATGCTTTGCCGGTCGGCGCGACGGGGCGCCTGGCGGTCGTGGAATTCGCTGACAAACGATTGCTGATTGCTGTTTCCAGAGGGCGTATCGAGCTGCTCGCGGAAGCGCCAGTGCCCACGTTTGTGGTGCCTGATGTTGACGCTTAGGATGGCAGATAATGCTGACTGCCGTTTGAGCCTTTTCCCGCGTACGGGAGAAGGTTTGGATGAGGGTCGTCTGGCTTCTGTTTTTCCGTTCTTCAGGGTGGCACAGGGAAGAAAGAAGACCCTCCCCTCCGCCGCCTTTCCAACGGTGCTGCGCGCCGCTGGAACCTTGGGCGGCTCCGCCCAACCCTCTCCCGCACGCGGGAGAGGGCTTGTCCTATGTGCTCTGGTTTTCGCAATCGTTCTCCTCCTCGCCGCGCCCGCCTTTGCGCAAGCGCAACCATCGGGCGGTCTGGATCGCGCGCTGAGCACCATTTCCGGCGATGGCCGTCCATTGTCGCTGTCGCTGCAAATCCTCGTCCTGATGAGTCTCCTGACGGTATTGCCGTCGCTCATCCTGATGATGACAAGTTTTACCCGGATCATCATCGTGCTTTCGATCCTGCGGCAGGCCCTTGGCCTTCAGCAGACCCCGCCAAACCAGGTACTCGTCGGCCTCGCGCTGTTCCTCTCGATGTTCGTGATGCGGCCGACGATCGATCAGATCAACGCGACAGCTTACCAGCCCTATGGCGCCGGCACGATCCCGATCGAAGAAGCTATCAGCCGTTCGGGTGCGGTGTTGCATCGTTTCATGGTCGCGCAAACCCGCCAGACCGATCTCAAGCTGTTTGCCGACATCGCCAAGGCCAAGCCTTTTGCCAAGCCAGCGGACATTCCGTTTTCGATCCTGTTACCGGCGTTCGTTACCAGCGAGCTGAAAACGGCGTTCCAGATCGGCTTCCTGATATTCCTGCCGTTTCTGGTGATTGATCTCGTGGTCGCATCCGCCCTGATGGCGCTGGGTATGATGATGCTTTCGCCATCGATCGTTTCAATGCCGTTCAAGCTCCTGCTGTTCGTGCTCGTGGACGGGTGGGCGCTGACGATGGGATCGCTTGCCGGGAGCTTCGTCAGTGGATAGCTACATGACTTTCCCCCTCCCCTTCAGGGCAGGGGATCAAGGGGTGGGGACGCGCGTCTGCGCGTCAAAAAACTTCTTCCTTCGCATGGTGTCGATAAAACCTCGCAGGCATCGAGCCTGCTCAGTTTTGCCCCACCCCTACGCCCTTCCCCTTAAGGGGAGGGGGGGCTTGTTTTATGGATAGCGCGGCCACCGCGGACTATTTCATCGGGGTCGCGCAGCAGGCGCTGTGGGTGCTCGCCCTTGCCTCTGCGCCGATCCTGATACCTGCGCTGGCGGCGGGGCTGATCCTGGGCATGATTCAGGCGGCAACCTCCATCAACGAACAGACGCTGAGCTTCGTCCCGAAGCTGATCGTCGTCGGCATCGCGCTCGCGCTCGCCGGCGGCACGATCATGATGATGTTGAGCGATTTCACGCGCGAGATGTACGCGCGGATACCCGATTTGCTACAATGAACGCGATCGGCGATCTCGCCGCGCTCGAAGCCCAGCTCTGGCTCTGGATGATCGCGATGCTGCGGCCGGGCGCTGCGTTTCTGGCAGCGCCGGTATTTGGCTCGCCTACCGTGCCGGTGCAATTGCGGATGGTGGTTGCGCTGGCGGTGGGCATGCCCGCGCTTGACCTCATCCCGTTCCAGATACCGGAGGACGGGCTTGTGTCCGCGGCCGGCTTCGTGATGATCGCCGGGGAAATTCTGGTCGGCCTCGCGCTGGGATTTGCGGTGCAGATCGGCTTTTCTGCCGCAACGATCGCGGGTGAGACGATTGGCAACGTCATGGGCCTGGGGTTTGCGGGAATGGTGGACCCCATGAGTGGCGCTTCCACGCCCGCTCTCTCTCAGTTCCTCCAGATTCTGGCGACCTTTCTGTTTCTGGCGCTCGGCGGGCACCTGATCCTCGCGTCCATCATCGTTGACAGCTACCGCGCGTTGCCGCCGGGCCAGGCGTGGATCGACGCCAACGCCGCCCATCGGATCGTGGCGTTTGGTAGCGATCTTTTCGCAGCTGGTCTCGCCATCGCTTTGCCTGTCGGCTTCTCCCTGATATTGGTCCAGATCGTTATGGGCATGCTTTCGCGTTCGGCACCTGCGATGAACCTTTTCGCAGTGGGCCTTCCCGCCACGTTGATGGCCGGGCTGATCCTGCTCGCAATAGCCGCCCCTTCGATGGGTGAAGGCATTACTGCCGCGATGCTGCGCTCACTCGATCTTGCGCAGGAAATCGCGCACGGCACGGCGAAATAGTCATGGCCGAAGAGACCGATCGCGACCAGAAGACGGAAGAGCCAACCGAGAAGCGCAAGCGGGAGGCGATCGAGAAGGGCGATGTCCTTCAGTCCCGCGAGCTGGGCACGGCGCTTGTCATTCTGGCCGGGGCCGGCTGGATCGCGCTTGGCGGGCCATGGATGATGGCCGCTCTTCAGCACATGCTCGAGCGATCACTTACATTCGATGTCGGCGCGGTCCAGGATTTCCAGCCCGGTAGGGCCATCTTCGCGATGATCTCCGATGTCGCCGTTCCCTTGATCGTGCTGTTTCTGCTGACGATCGTGGCTGCGATCGGCACCCCTGCGTTACTGGGGTCGCTCGGCTTCCGCTGGGGCGCGATCGGTTTCAAGGCGGACAAGCTCAACCCGATGAACGGCATCAAGCGGATGTTCGGCATCCAGGGTATTGTCGAGCTTGGCAAATCCGTTGCGAAGGTGCTGTTGCTCGGCGCCGTCGGCGTTTGGCTGCTGATGAGTCGCGCGGACGACATGATGACGCTTGGCACGCAGGATATCATCGCTGCTCTGGGACATCTCGGCGACATCTTTGTATTTGCGATTATCGTGATGGCGTTTGCGCTCGCGGTTATCGCGGGCATCGACGTTCCCAGCCAGATTTTCCAGCGCGGCGGCAGGCTGCGCATGTCCAAACAGGAAGTGAAGGACGAATCCAAGCAAACCGAGGGTTCGCCTGAAATGCGTGGCGCCATTCGCCGTAAGCAGCAGGAAATGATCAAGGGATCAGCACGCTCTGCGATGGCTGAGGCTACGGTGGTTCTCACTAACCCAACCCATTTCGCCGTTGCGTTGCGCTATCGGCCCGGCTTCGATGCGGCTCCTATCGTGGTCGCACGCGGGCGTGGCGCCACCGCCGAAGCAATTCGAGAGCTGGCAACGGAAAATACCCTACCGATCCTGAGTTATCCCGAACTTACCCGTGCGATCTACTACACCACCCGCGCCGGACAAATGATCCGCGAGGACCTCTTCATCGCGGTCGCGACCATATTGGCCTTCGTGTTCAACATCGAAACCGCGTTGGCGGAAGGCGTGGGGCAGCCCGATATCAAGGTGCCGCCGGAGGTCCGCTTCGACGAGAACGGCAATCCGCTGCCCTAGATCGCGGCCGCTTCATGCTTCGGATAGGGCCCCAGCGTACCGATCAGCCCGGCAAGGCCGACGGCCTGGTCGCGGGTAAGCCCGGTCGATACCAGGATCGATACCAAATGGACGACATATCCTACAGCACGCCTGTGATAAGGAATCCGGCAACGCCGATCTGATAGAATTGCCGTGCGTGGAACCCTTTCCGGACCGTCCGGCCGGGCAAATCCTTGCTTTGCTCAGCACGTGACCGGCTGCTGTCCCGGTCGCGCGCGTCATAAAAAAAGAAGAGCAGGATGGGAAATATGACGAGCGCGAACAAGCCGCCAAAGCCGATATAGGCGCCCCGCCAGCCAAAGGCTCCGATCAGATGGTTGGTAAGCAGAGGAACCAATGACGTCGGCAAGACGTCGCCAAGGAAATGGATTTGAACGGCCGGAACATCCTATTTTGACGCGCCCCTAAATAACCGCAGGCCGCGGTCGTTACCCAAAATGTACGACGGGGGTTTGTATCCATGGTAACTTCAGTATCGAGCGGCATTGCTTCCACGCTGGGCATCGGCTCCGGCATCGATACCGCGAGCCTGATCGACCAGCTCGCAACCGCATCGCGTACCCCCAAGGATACGACGCTCAAGGCTAAGGAAGACCTGAATACGGCGCAGATTTCCGGCGTCGCATCGGCGTCATCCGCGATCAGCAGTTTTTCGACCGCGCTCACCCAGCTTATCGCCGGCGGCACCCTCTTCACGCAGCCAACCGTTTCCGACAGCACCGTTTTCAGTGCAACGGCGCTGGCGGGTGCGCGCATCGGCACGCTTTCCACCCAGCTCGAAGTGCGCCAGCTCGCTCAGGCGCAGTCGCTGGTGTCCACAAACCTGACCGATGTGAATACGGCAGTTGGCAAAGGCAAGCTTACCCTCACGACCAAGAATGGCTCCTTCGATGTCGACATCGACGACAGCAACAACAACCTGATCGGGTTGGCGCGCGCGATCAACAATACCGGGTCGGGCGTCACGGCAGCGATCGTGGAGGACACAAACGGCGCGCGGCTGACCTTGAAGAGCGGAACGGGTGCCGAACAGGCTTTCACGCTGGCAGCGGATATCGGCGCAGAAGTCGGCCTGAGCCGCTTTGCCTATAGCCCAAGCACGACAGGGGGCATGACCCGCGCGCAACAAGCACAGGATGCTTTACTGCGCCTCGACGGTGTCGATGTCTCTCGTTCGAGCAATTCGATCTCCGACCTGATCGACGGCGTAAAGATCGACCTTAAAAGTGCAAAGCCCGGCACCAACGTTTCGCTGGGGGCGAGCCGCCCTACCGATGCGATCAAGCAGGCCGTTTCGGACGTGGTGGATACCTATAACGCGCTGAAGGCTACGCTCGACGAACTCACCAAGGCCGCCACTGGCACGACAGCTGCTGGCCCGCTGCACGGTGACACTGGCGTGCGCATGCTACGCAATCAGCTTTCGCGCCTGACGGCGACGACCCTTGCCTCTGGCGGCAGCTATTCGACGCTGGCAGAGATCGGCGTGTCAACCCAGCGCGACGGCACGCTGACCGTCGATAGCAGCAGGCTCGAAACCGCGCTGTCAATCGATCCGGACGCCGTCGAAGCTCTATTCAACCCCGGCCAGAGCAGCAGCGATCCCCTCGTCAAGATCACGAGCGCTTATGGCCGTGCCAAGCCCGGCACCTATACGGTGACCAATCTGGTGCCGGGTGACCTGACCACGCCCGCAAGCGGCAACATCGCCGGCAAGCCGGCCATCGGCGCCGCCGGCAGGTTGATCGCGGCACTCACCTCGGATGCAGTCGGCCTTCAGATCGAGCCGCAGGGCAATGTCGCCAGTGCCACGATCACAGTCGACCTGGGCCTTGGCGGGGCACTCAAGCAGATCAGTGACATGCTGACATCGAGCAGCGGACCTTTCGCTGCAAGCACTACCCGCCTGAAGGCAGAAACGACCAAGCTTTCGGACGACCGTGCCAAGATGGAAAGCCGCGAGACCGCCTATCGCCAGCGGCTGACGACCCAGTTCACGTCGATGAACAAGATGGTTTCCGCCTACAAGGCGACGCAAAGCTATATTGAACAGCAAGTCGCGATCTGGACCAAGAGCGACAGCTAAAACCTCTTTGGACCCCACGATAACAGGATGAATCTCATGTTCAGACAAGCCGGACATTTGGGCGGCGCTGGCGCGCGCTATCGCAATATCGAAAACAATGCCCGCGTGGAGGGCGCATCGCCCCACAAGCTCATTGCGATTCTGTTCGAGGAATTGGTTCGCTCCGTAGAGGCGACCCGTGTCGCGCTGGAACGGAACGACATCGGTCGCCAGGCCGATCGACAGGCGCGGGCGCTGTCGATCCTCCAGGCATTGGACGCGAGTCTCGATCACGAAAAGGGCGGGGAACTCGCCAAGAATCTTTCCGCAGTCTATCGCGAGGGGCGCCGCCTGATTTCTACCGGCACTCGCGAAAAGCGCCCCGAACTGATCGAGCAGGCGCGCGCCATGCTGGCGGACATCGCGAGCGCCTGGGACGCCATCGTCAGCTAATAAAGTCGCATGAATGCTTGATCATCACGGATGCTCTAGGTTTGCCGCGCATGCATGAATGCGTTGGAAATACGCGGCATACCAATATGGTCGTAGAAAGATTCCGCGTCAGGTGCGGCCAGAAGCAGACACATTGAGTCTGGGCCAGCCTGGCGGCGCGTTTCTTCAATCAACGCCTTCCCTATACCAAGGCTCTTGTGGGATTCGGCCACGGCAAGGTCTGACAGGTAGCAGCAGTATGAAAAGTCGGTCAGGGATCGCGCGATGCCAACGATCATGCCTTCCACGCGTGCAGTTATGATGAGATCAGCCCCTTTCAGCATCCGAGCAATGCGATCGTGATCCGCCACCGGCCTGCGTTCGGCCAGGCCGGCGGAGCACGTCGAGAAACTCCTCGACGTTTAGACCGGGCTCTACGGCATATTGAATTTTCTCCGTCATGTCCGATCTGCCTGCGTCAGGCAGATTCTCCCGCGATCGCCCGACTAATCCCGTATTTGTTCATTTTCTCGATCAACGTCGTCCGTTGGATTGATAGCAGGCGGGCAGCTTCAGCGACGACGCCATCTGCCTTGGCAAGCGCCTGTTCGATCAGGCCACGTTCCAGGGCCACTATCCGGCCCTTCAAGTCTATTGGCCCGCTGGCAAAGGGCTCTACCGTGCCCAAATCCGGTGTTGCTGAAAATGGCGCGACGGGAGTGGCCGGTTGTGGCGTACTCGCCTGCTCAGTCATCGCCCACAAGGCTTTGCGCTCCACCGGCCTCAGGCCGGCCTTGCGGGTGATGAGAAGATCGACCTGCTCCGGCCCGATCGTCTTGCCGGGATAAAGGATCGCTGCGCGTTCCACGACATTACGTAATTCACGAACATTGCCGGGCCACGGATGCGCCGTCATATGCAGCAACGCGGCCGCAGTCAGCTTTACCCGGCTCTTTGGGTCCGCAATACGATCGAGAAAATGTTCGACCAACAGCGGGATATCCTCCGGCCGATCGTAAAGCGAGGGTAGGGTGATCGGAAAGACGGCAAGCCGGTAAAACAAATCTTCTCGAAAATGCTGGTCCTCGATCGACGAAGCAATGTCGCGATGGGTCGCCGATACGATCCGTGTGTTCACTGGAATCGAGGTTCGTCCGCCGATCCGCGTGATGGATCGTTCTTCCAGCACGCGTAGCAGCTTGACCTGCATGTCGGATGGCATATCCCCGATTTCGTCGAGAAAAAGCGTGCCGCCGTCTGCATCTTCAAAGCGGCCGCGTCGTTGTGTCGTGGCGCCTGTGAATGAACCTTTCTCATGCCCGAACAATTCGGATTCCAGCAGATCACGAGGGATCGCCCCGCAGTTTACAGCCACGAACGGCTTGCCCGCACGGGAGCTATCGACATGGATGGCCCGCGCAACCATTTCCTTACCGCTGCCCGAAGGACCCATAATGAGGACTGAGGCAGACGCAGGAGCTACCTGTCGCACCAGCCGGCGCACATCGTTGATCGCTTCGCTTTCTCCGATCAGCAGGTTTTCGAGTGTTGCACCGCCGTCCAGAGGGCGGCTCCAGGCGATCGTCATGATGCGAACGCCCTTTCAAATCTGCGAAATAGCTTCTTTTTTTCGATCACTCGCTGATTCTAGCGCTAAACCAAGTGCCTGCAATGTAAAACTGATAGCATCCAGTTCCTGTCCGCGTTTTTTAGAGTTCGTTAACCTAAAGCATTTAGGCCAGATGGCGGAGGTTCCTATGCCCGCTTTGAAAAAGACCAATTCGTCGTATCAGGAAACGCCGCAGGCACCTGTGGTCACACCAGCCATCCGCGAAATAGCCGAGGGCGACGACGTTGCCCCGGTAGAATCTCCGGTGCTGGAGCTTCAACAGGCATTGCAGGAAGCACAATTTCATTCGGACAAGCGGCATTCACGCACAATGTCCAACACGATGCTCGTCCTTTCGCTGATCTGTGCCTACGCACTTGCGATGATGATGATGGTCGGAAGTCTTACCGCCTGATCGGTCATCGGCCTTTTCGCGAACGAGCGTCCCGCAAAGCGAGGCTTACGGGTCGCATGTTAGCTAGGATTCTCACGTTGTACCAATCCGATGATGCGTTAGCACATTGTCAAAACTAACCGATTATTCACCTTGCTGTGAGATCAATGCTGTCCGCTCGCACGTTTGAGAGAAAGTGGTTGAAATGAGTGCTTTTGGTCGTCGCGGCGGTAGTTCGACAGGCTCGGGCCAGCGTCCGAGCTTTGGTGTTGCCCGCCCCATGCAAGGCAGCTCAATGCAGCCAGGGGCGGACTCTGCAACCCAATTCCCGCCTATCGATTCCGCGGCTCTTCCCGGTGGGAGCGGTGTGGCCAGCAACGAAATCAGCGACGATGTGGCCCCCAGCGATGCGATGACACGGCTTGCCGAGCGACAGGCGGCTTCGGCCGATGCAGGCTCGATGAAGCTCGAGGGGTTTGAGGCATCCGTTCACAAGATCAAGGAGCAGGTGTTGCCCCGCCTGTTGGAGCGTGTCGACCCGGAAGCTGCCGCCACGCTCAGCAAGGATGAACTTGCAGAAGAATTCCGCCCGATCATCGGCGAAGTGCTGCACGACCTGAAGATCACGCTCAACCGCCGCGAGCAATTCGCGCTGGAAAAGGTGTTGGTCGATGAACTTCTGGGCCTTGGGCCGCTTGAAGAATTACTGTCTGATCCGGCCATAACCGACATCATGGTCAACGGTCCCGAGCAGACCTACATCGAGCGTAAGGGCAAACTCGAAATTTCTGGTGTCGTCTTCCGCGACGAGCAGCATCTGTTCCAGATCGCGCAGCGCATCGTAAACAAGGTCGGCCGCCGCGTCGACCAGACCTCGCCACTGGCTGACGCCCGTTTGCCCGATGGCTCTCGTGTCAACGTCATCGTGCCGCCGCTGTCGCTGCGTGGCACCGCCATCTCCATTCGTAAGTTTTCGGCTAAGCCGATCACCATCGACAATCTCGCCCAATGGAATGCGATGAGCAACAACATGGCGACTGCGCTCAAGATCGCAGGCGCCTGCCGTTTCAACATCGTCATTTCCGGCGGCACGGGTTCCGGTAAGACGACCATGCTCAATGCGTTGTCGAAAATGATCGATCCGGGTGAACGCGTGCTGACGATCGAAGACGCCGCCGAACTGCGGTTGCAGCAGCCGCATTGGCTGCCGCTTGAAACGCGTCCGCCCAACCTTGAAGGTCAGGGCGAAATCACCATTGCGGATCTCGTGAAGAACGCCCTCCGTATGCGCCCTGACCGCATCATCCTCGGCGAAATTCGTGGCAAGGAGTGTTTCGATCTTCTTGCCGCGATGAACACCGGCCACGACGGTTCGATGTGTACGCTCCACTCCAACAGCCCGCGCGAATGCCTGGGCCGCATGGAAAACATGATCCTGATGGGTGACATCAAGATCCCGAAGGAAGCGATCTCCAAGCAGATTGCCGACTCGGTCGATCTGATCGTTCAGGTGAAGCGTCTGCGCGACGGTTCGCGCCGTGTGACCAACATCACCGAGGTGATCGGCATGGAAGGCCCGGTCATCGTGACGCAGGAGCTGTTCAAGTTCGAATATATCTCCGAAGATGCGGACGGAAAGATCCATGGCGAATATCGTTCCATGGGCTTGCGCCCTTACACGCTCGACAAAGCGCGTCAGTTCGGTTTTGATCAGGCATTCCTCGAAGCCTGCCTGTGATCTGACAGGGCTACTGCCTCGTCAAGGCCAACGCGGTACAAACTGCGCCGCCAAGGATGGCGGCGAGGAGGATCAATGGCCAGGGAATCCAGCCTATTCGATCCAGCTCTGAACGATTCCCGAGGCGCCTGTCCCGCCAGATGGCCAAACCAGCCAGTAGTGCGCATAGCATAGCGCCTGCCCATAACGGGCTTGCATCATTAACCATATTCGCCCAGCTTTCCTCTCCAGTGATTTATAGGCGGAGAATGAGGATGCGTCAGCGGCTGTTATCGATACCCCTGTCGATATTATTGATTGCCGTTCCTGCCGCCTCGCCGGCGCAGGACGCGCATCACCACAATACCAGTGTTGATGCCATCGCAACGGCCGTTGCCAGCCCCGCGCGCGATCCGAAAAATCGGCTGCGCGACCAATACCGGCATCCTGTTGAAACGCTTGGCTTCTTCGATGTGAAACCCAATCAGACTCTCGTCGAGTTCTTGCCGGGTGCCGGCTGGTACACAGAGATACTAGCGCCGTTCCTCAAGGACAAAGGCCATTACATTGCACTTGTTCCTTCGGCGGAGGATGCCCCCACGAAGGCGAAAGCGATGCTTGAAAAAGGCGGGGAAAACTATGGGAGACCCACTCTGGCAACGATCGACGTTGAAAACGGCAGCACGACCGTTCCCGTGGGATCGGTTGATCGCGTGCTGACGTTTCGCAACGTCCACAATCTCGTCATGGGTGGGGAGCAGCGTTCCAAGCTGGTGTTCGATGCGTTCTTTGCGATGCTGAAGCCTGGCGGCGTTCTTGGTATTGTAGACCATCGCCTTCCAGAAACTGCCGACGCGACTGCGGAAAAAACCAGTGGTTACGTCAAGCGCTCGACCGTGAACAAGCTTGCGGAAAGCGCCGGCTTCAAGCTGGCTTCTGAAAGCGAGATCAATGCAAATCCCAAAGACACTGCTAACTGGCCGCAAGGCGTATGGACATTGCCACCCACGCTTGCACTCGGCGATCAGGATCGCGCTAAATATATTGCAATCGGCGAAAGCGATCGGATGACGCTTAAGTTCGTGAAACCCTAGCGTCAAATATCGTTCTGCCGGACGGCCTATTTGGCCATCTTGTCGATCTTGTCCTGAAGGCTGGCCAGTTGTTCCTTGAGAGCGGAAAGCTCTTCGCTGTCAGGCGTAGCGCCCGGGGTGGGTTTTGACTTGTCAGCGGACGGCTTGCTACCCGGCTTGAACGCGTTTGCCGCCGCTTCCAGCATTTCCATGTTGCGCTTGGCGATTGCAGCAAATGGCCCGCCCGAGAAAGCGCCCTCCATTGCACTGCGGAATTGTGCCTGATTTCGACGGAAGGCATCCATCGAAGCTTCGAGATATTGCGGCACCATAGACTGCATCGAATCGCCGTAGAGCGAAATCAACTGACGCAGGAAGCTGACGGGCAGCATCGTCTGACCACGATTTTCTTCTTCCATGATGATCTGGGTCAGGATGTTGTGGGTGATATCTTCTTCGGATTTTGCGTCGATCACCTTGAAATCGCGCCCCTCGCGAGTCATCAAAGCGAGATGGTCAAGGGTAATATAGCTGGAGGTTTCGGTATTATAGAGACGCCGGTTAGCGTATTTCTTGATAATGACCGGTCCCGATCCACTTGAAGATTTAGCCATGGCGTCGTCTCATCCCGTTAATAGCCGCGGTGCAACAATAGCATCAACTCATTCCGCGCCGCAACACGGACCACGGCCTTTGCCGCTTTTTCTACAAATTGTTCTGCAGCAATGTGACGGAGACGCAACAAAAATCAAGAAAGTGATGGCCGGGTTGCGCGCTTATCAGAGTGCGGCACGTCCTCCCCGACCACCGGCGAGGCCCGAAATTGCCCGTATTGGCCGGGTACGCGCACTCGACTACGGCGGTCAGGGCCAACCAGTGTTGTTCATCCCTTCAATTATCAATCCGCCTTATGTTCTCGATTTGGCAAAAGAAAACAGTCTGTTGCGCTGGCTCTCGGGGCAAGGGCACCGCGTGATCCTGTTGGACTGGGGGGACCCGCGTGAAGATGGGCATGATCTTTCGGTTGCGGGGCATGTGGAGCAATTGCTCATTCCGCTGATTGCACAACTTGGACACGATGTCGTGCTGGCAGGCTATTGTCTTGGCGGCACCATGGCGTTGTCAGCAGCACAATTATTACAACCCCGTGGGCTTATCATGATCGCGGCGCCATGGAACTTTACAGGCTACCCCGATGATTCGCGGGAGAAGATGGGGCGACTATGGCAGGTTGAGCAGGCCGTAGCCGAAAGCCTGGGACTGTTTCCGATGGAAATGCTTCAGAGTGCGTTCTGGCAATTGGCCCCTGAAAAGACGCTGGAGAAATACGCCGCATTCGGCGCGATGCCTCCGGACTCTCCAGCTGCTCATGCTTTTATTGCCCTAGAAGATTGGGCGAACGAAGGGCCACCGTTGACCGTCGCTGCCGCACGCGAGTTGCTGGAAGATATGTTCGAGAAGAACGCGCCAGGCGAAGGCCGCTGGGAAGTCGCCGGGGAGACTATCGATTTACTGAACGTGCGTTGCCCAGTGCTTAACGTCATTTCGACCACGGATAAGATCGTCCCGGCGGCGACCGCGCCGGATATTGGACAGAAGCTGATCCTCGAGCAGGGCCATGTCGGCATGATAGTGGGACGCAGCGCTGCCACGCGGCTCTGGTTACCTACTTCCGTGTGGCTTTCGCGATTGCAGCATAGCTGTTAGAGGCTCCGCCCACTACCTATATAACAAGGCGGTCAGTCCGCAGGAGCAAATCATGTCCGACGTTGTCATCGTAGCAGCCAAGCGCACCCCGGTAGGCAGTTTTCTTGGTTCGTTCGCAAATCTGCCAGCCCATGAACTCGGCCGGATTGCGATTGAAGCGGCGTTGGCAGAAGCGGGCGTTTCGCCAGGCGAAGTTTCGGAGGTCATACTTGGACAAGTGCTGACGGCGGGTCAGGGTCAGAATCCTGCACGGCAGGCTTCCATCAACGCGGGGATTCCCCAGGAAGTGACCGCCATAGGGATTAATCAACTTTGCGGATCCGGGCTTCGGTCGGTCGCGCTGGGCGTGCAGGCGATCCGGCTTGGTGATGCGAAGATCATCATCGCTGGCGGCCAGGAAAGCATGTCGATGGCCCCGCATGCCCAGAATTTGCGGGCAGGAGCGAAAATGGGCGCAGTGAATTTCGTCGATACGATGATTTTCGACGGATTGACCGATGCATTCCACAATTACCACATGGGCATCACGGCGGAAAATCTGGCCGAGAAGTATCAAATCACTCGCGACGAGCAGGATAGTTTTGCCGTTGCCAGCCAGAACAAGGCGGAAAGCGCACGTGCAGCCGGCCGTTTCAAGGACGAGATCGTTCCGGTCACCGTAAAGGGTCGCAAGGGCGACACGATCGTTTCTGACGACGAATATATCCGCGCAGGCTCGACGATCGAGGCCATGCAGTCGCTTAAGCCTGCCTTCAAGAAGGATGGCACCGTCACCGCGGGAAATGCGAGCGGCGTTAACGATGGTGCTGCGGCAATCGTGCTGATGTCCGAAAAAGACGCTGCCGCGCGCGGCGCAACCATCCTTGGCCGGATCGCGAGCTGGGCGACATGCGGTGTCGATCCCGCGATCATGGGCATCGGTCCGGCGCCGGCCAGCCGTCAGGCGCTAGAGAAGGCAGGATGGAAATTGTCCGATCTCGACCTGATCGAAGCCAACGAAGCTTTTGCCGCTCAGTCTCTCGCGGTCGGCAAGGAACTTGGGTGGAATCCAGAGATCGTTAACGTGAACGGCGGGGCCATCGCGATTGGCCATCCCATCGGGGCATCGGGCGCACGGGTGTTGACGACGCTGCTCTATGAGATGGGTCGCAGGGATGCACACAAGGGCTTGGCTACACTGTGCATTGGCGGTGGAATGGGCATAGCCATTACCATCGAGCGTTAGTCGCTGATTTTTGATGTCCGCGCCGTCCATCTACATTGGCGGTCGGCGCCCGTAGGCACGTAATGTGTCCGCCCGTACGTAGATTGTGCAGCCGCAGAAATATTGATCTATATCAGGACCAGATGACGAGAAGTACAATTTCGTGAAATCTTCGACGAAGATATTTTCCTAACTATAGGGTTAGGGAATATGGTTAATAAAGGCTTTGTGAAGCTCAAAAGCTTCTGCTAAATATTTGGCGACATAAGGGTTGCTCGGGGAAACGCGACATGTCGACTTTTCGACGGTAGCTCCGGGGGGAGCAAAATGAGTCCATCAACTTCTATTAACGAATCCGCGCGTGAACTCGCCGAGTCAAAACGCCGGTTGGAAAGTATCGTCGAAACCGCCATGGATGCTATCGTCACGATAGACGAGCAGCAGAATATCATATTGTTCAACCCGGCTGCCGAACGCATGTTCGGCGTGGCGCAATCCGATACGTTGGGTCAGCCGATCTCGCGCTTCATTCCCGATCGATTCCGGGCCGGGCATGACGAGCATATCCGCCGCTTCCGCAACACCGGCGTTACGGGGCGCCGCATGGGCGCTCTCGGCGCGATCAGTGGACTGCGCGCGGATGGCCAGGAGTTTCCGATCGAGGCTTCAATTTCTCAGGTCGAGGTCAACGGTGAACGGCTTGCAACCGTGATCCTACGGGACATCACGGAGCGAAAGGCAAACGAGGAAGCCCGGCTGATGCTCGCGCGCGAGGTCGATCATCGCGCGAAAAACGCCCTGGCGGTCGTGCAGGCACTGATCACGCTTACCACGGCGCCGACCAAGGAAGCCTTCATTGCGGCAGTCCGCGGCCGCGTGACGGCTCTTGCGCGCGCCCACAGCCTTCTCGCGCAAAATCGCTGGAAGGGTGCGGATCTCGTGCAAATAATTACCGACGAAACCGCCGCTTATCAGAAACCGGGCCAGATCGTAATGAGCGGACCGACCATCATGGTGGAACCGGACGCGGTCCAGCCCTTGAGCTTGATCGTCCATGAGCTCGCTACCAACGCCGTGAAATATGGCGCCCTGTCCGCCGCCGAAGGAAAGATCGAGCTGGATTGGCGAATCATGGGAGACGGCCGCCTCAGGCTCGTCTGGCGCGAGAGCGGCGGGCCGGCTGTCGCCAGGCCTTCCTCCACCGGTTTCGGATCGACGCTGATCACGACCGTCGGCGCCAAGCAGCTTGGCGGCGATATCGACGTGCGCTGGCTGGCAAAAGGAGTCGAAGTGAGGGTGATATTGCCTAAGGAAAGCTATCGCACGCACGATTCGGCACCCGCAGGCGAAGTCCCCATCGCCACCCCGCCGGTTACTAGCCCGCTGGAAGGCAGATTGCTTCTCGTCGAAGATGAGGCTCTGGTCGCCCTCGAAATGAGCCGGGCAATGACGGACAGCGGCTGGGAAGTAATGGGACCCGCAGGATCGCTGGAAGAGGCCTTCAGGCTGATGGCAGGCGGGAACATGCCAGATGCCGCCGTATTGGATGTCAACCTGAATGGCGAAATGGTCTATCCCCTCGCGGATCTGCTCGAAACGCGCGGCATACCCTTTCTGTTTTGCAGCGGCTACGAGAAGATCGACCAGGTCGAGCGATATCGTCATTCTCCGGTGGTGCGCAAACCTACCAGTTTTGCATTACTCATGGCGGAGTTGCGGCGCGTAATCGGAAACCGCAGGCAGGTGCCTAACCCAGCCTGATCTATTCGTGCCGAAGCGCGTCTATTGGATTAAGTGCTGCGGCCCGCCGCGCCGGGAAATATCCGAACACGACGCCGATCAGAGCGGAAAAGAAAAATGACACGATGTTGATGAAGGGGTCGAAGATGAACGATACTCCCATCACGGGCGCCAGGCTTAGTGTCGCCACTAGCGCGAGCAGCACTCCAATGACGCCACCCAGGCTGGACAACACCACCGCCTCGACCAGGAACTGAAGCAGCACTTCTTGCGACAGCGCGCCGATCGCGAGCCGGATACCGATCTCGCGCGTGCGCTCGGTCACCGAAACCAGCATGATGTTCATGATGCCGATTCCGCCGACGATGAGGCTCACCGCTGCCACCGCGCCCAACAGGCCGGTCAATATCTTGGTGGAACTCGAAAGTGTGTCGGAAATCTGCTTGGTATCGAGGATATTGAAGTTATCGGGCTGGCCGTCGATCAGGCCGCGGCGTTCACGCAGCAGGCCCCGCAGGGATTCCTGAACTGTCGCCGTATCGAAGCTATCATCGACTGCCAGCATGATCGAACGCAGGTCGCGATTGCCAGTGAAACGCCGCTGGACGGTTTTTAGTGGCATGATGACAACATCGTCCTGATCGTTGCCGAACCCCCCCTGCCCGCGCGTGCTCAGCACACCGACGACCGTGCAAGAAACGTCATTCAGCCTGAAGCGCTGACCGATCGGATCGACCCCCTGGAAGAGATTTTTCACGATCGTGTTGCCGATGATGCAGACGCTCTTTCCAGCCTGCTCTTCGGCCGCAGTGAAGCGCTCCCCATTGGAAACCTGCCAGTTCTGTGCGTCCAGATAATCGTTGGTGGTGCCGTTGATCGTAGTCGACCAGTTCTGCGAATTGCGCACGGCAGTCGCGGTCGTCTGCGCCTGCCCGGCTACCGCACGAACCCCTGCGATCTGCTCTCGCACAGCCTCCAGATCCTGATCCTTGAATGGCGGCGGCGATTCGCCGTCTCCGCCTGGTCCCCGTCGCTGCCCGGGGCGGACCATCAGGATGTTGGATCCGAGCGAACTGATCGATTCCTTCACCGCCGCGGTCGCGCCGTTGCCCAGGGTCACCATCGTGATCACCGCCGCCACGCCTATGACGATGCCCAGGATCGTCAGGAATGATCGCAGCAGATGCCGTCGTATTTCGCGGAAGGCGAGGATCAGCGTCGTACCGAACATCAGTGTTTCCGGGCCTCGACGCTCTCGACCATGCCGTCGCGGAAATGGATGATGGTCCGCGCAAAGGCCGCCATTTCCGGCTCGTGGGTAACGAGCAGTACGGTGATGCCGCTGTTGACGTTGAGATCTGTCAGGAGCTGCATGATCTCGATGGAGCGTTCGCTGTCCAGATTGCCGGTCGGTTCGTCCGCCAGCAGCACGTCCGGATGTGTGACTATGGCGCGCGCGATCGCCACGCGCTGCTGCTGGCCGCCGGATAGCTCGGCGGGCGTGTGCCCTGCCCACGGCCCGAGCCCCACCTTGTCGAGCGCCGCCATCGCGGCTTCCTGCCGCTGGAGCTTCTGCATGCCGCGATAGATCAGCGGCAGCTCAACATTCTCCAGCGCCGTGGTACGCGCCAGCAGATTGAAGCCCTGAAAGACGAAGCCCAGATAACGCCGCCGCAACAGCGATCGCTGGTCGCGGTCCAGCGTTTCGATATGCACGCCCTTGAAGAGAAACTCGCCCCCTGTCGGCACGTCGAGACAGCCGAGGATGTTCATCGTCGTTGATTTGCCCGAGCCCGACGGTCCCATCACCGCCACGAAGTCGCCCTGGACAATATCGAGATCGATGCCCTTCAGCGCCTTGAACGCAGCCTGGCCGGTTCCGAAGGTTTTGGTGATACCCCGAAGCGAAATCAGCGGCTGCCCGGCATCCTCCGCCGTCATTCGGCGGCTGCCCGTTGCCCGGTGATCACCTCCATGCCAGGCTCCAGTTCCTTGGACGTGATCGCGGTGACGCGCCCATCCGACGCACCGGTCACGACCTTGATCGCGCGCGGCTGGGCGCCATCCAGAATATAGACGGTCTGCGTGCTGCCGACACCGATCTTGCGTTCCTGCTCGACATTGCGCCGCCCACCAGGGGGACGCGGCGCCATCGACGTCATCAGACCTTCGCTCTTCTGGCTCTTGGCTGCGGCGTTCGGCGTGAACCGGAACGCGCTGTTGGGCACGAGGAGAGCGTTCCTGACCGAGTTGACGGAAATGTCGGCGGTTGCGGTCATCCCGGGCCGGAGCCGGCCATCACGGTTGTTGACCGTAAGGATGGCATCATAGGCAATGACGGTCGAGCTGCCCGACGATGTGGACGCGGTTGACGAAGAGGACGAACTGCTTGAGGTCGATGAAAGGCTGTTCGAGCCGACATTGACACGCTTGATGAGCGCGGGGAATATTTCGCCGGGATAGGCATCCACCGTGAAGGTGGCATTTTGTCCCGCCTTGACCTGACCTACATCGGCCTCGTCGATGGCAACTTCCAACTGCATTGAGGTCAGGCTTTCTGCCAGGATGAACAATGTTGGCGTGTTGAAGGACGATGCTACCGTCTGACCCGGTTCGATTTTGCGGGACAGAACGACACCAGTGACGGGCGCGCGGATGAGCGCCTTTTCACGGCGGGTTGCGTTCGAAGAAAGATCGGCTTGCGCCGCGACGACATTTGCCTCGGCGGACTTGAGTGATGCAACTGCACGGTCTCGCGCGGCGATCGCAGATTCCATCTCCGTTTTCGCGGGCACCTTGCCTCCAGAGAGGCGCTTCACTTCGGTAAGACGATCCAGCGCTGCCTGCGATTCCGCAACGGTTGCATTGGCTTGTGCGACGTCTGCCTGACGAGCGGCGAGGGTCGCTTGCGACTGACGAAATGCATCGTCGAGCAGTTGCGTATCGATGATGGCGAGGGTCTGTCCTTTGACTACCTTGTCATTGAAATCGACCAGAACCCGCGAAATCGTCCCGGACACTTCCGAGCCAACCTCGACCTGGTTCGTCGGCGCGAGATTACCTGTTGCGGAAACCGAAACCGCGAGATTGCCGCGCGTGACTTCCTGCGTGATGTAGCCGCTCTGGCCGGAGCTCGTGACGCACCGGGCGAGCAGCAGCAGCAGGAGCAGCAGCAGGACGACCGCGCCGCCCCATATCGCACGCCTGCGCCATGGCGCATCCGCCGGTGTACCCAGAAAGGCGTCAAGATCGGAATGAGCGGGTTCTTCGGTCATCATCGCCTTCCGTCGGGCAGCCGCGCTTCCGAATTCCAGCCTCCGCCCAAGGCGAGATAAAGCTGGATCAGAGCACTTGATTCGCCCGCTTCAGACGAAGCGAGCCCGTCCCGCGCACTGAGAAGCTGGCGTTCGGCATCTAACAGCGTCTGGAAATCGGTCAATCCAGCGCGATACTGGCTGCGGGCAAGAATGGCGCTGTTGTTTGCACTTTCCAGCGCTTGGGTGAGCGCTTCACGTTGGTCATGGGCCGCTTCCAGCCCAACCAGCCCATTTTCGACATCTTCAAGTGCGGTGAGGACGGTCTGGCGGTAAGCTGCAAGTGCGCCTTCCGCGGCTGCTTGCTGGCTACGCACAGCCGCAAGCCTGCGCCCGCCGTCAAAGATGATCTGGGAGAGTCCGGCGAATAATCCGCCCGTGATGACATCACCCAAATTGCCGAGTTTGAGCGACGACGTTCCTACGTTTCCAGTGATCGTCAATGCCGGAAAAAGTTGCGCTTTTGCAACACCGATCCGGGCCGTGGCAGCGGCCAATGCTCGTTCCGCGCCGCGCACGTCAGGCCGCTGGCGAAGCGTATCGGCGGGAATGCCCGCCGCAATCTGCTCTGGCCCCGCTGGAATCGATTGCTCGCCGCTCAATTCCTGTTTGAGTGTGCCCGGGGCGACCCCGATCAATACCGCGAGCCTGTTCTGCGCGGCTACCACGGCGGTTTCCAGACCGGGTATCGTGGCGGCAGTCTGGGCGCGCTGCGTGCGGGCCTGTTCGGCATCGAGCGACGAAACCAGCCCCGCCCGGACCCGCCAGCGTGCGATTTGAAGATTTTCGTCCTGCGTCCCGAGCACATCCCGCGCAATGGCGAGCCGCGCCTGTGCTTCGCGCAAGGCGATATAGTTATTGGCTGTTTCCGCAGCGACCGCGGTCTGGACGGAGGCGAGGTCGTAGCCCGCCGCCTGCAGGTCTGCGTGCGAAGCCTGAATCGACCGCCTAACACCGCCGAAAAGGTCAACTGTCCACTGCGCGTCGGCACCGAGGGAATAGGAATTGTGATCGGGTAGTTTATTGTCAAAATTTCGCCCTGCGCCGGCGGAGCCTTCTACCGAGGGCAGGAAATCCGCGCGCGACTGGATCAGGGCAGCGCGTGCCTGGCGCAGACGTGCAACCGCTTGTGCTATATCCAGATTCGCGTTGAGCGCCCGCTCGACCAGACTGCCCAATTCGGGATCGTCGAACTGCGTCCACCAGTTTGCGAGATTTTTGGCCTTACCCTCCGGCCCCCAAGCGGAATAATGCGCGGGAACGCCAAGGTCATCGACGGTTCGGGGCTGATAATCAGGACCGACCGCGCAGCCCGTGAGCAACATCATCAGCGCACCGATGTATCCGGCGCGGCTTTTGATCATCTTTCGGCCGGTCTGTTGGTTGGCGGTCACGGTTTTCCTTAAGAGTGACCTTGCCTTAGCGGAAACTTAACCGGAGGGTCCAGAGCTACTGCCAGTGCTTTTCCCGGGCTGTTTTCTCTTCCAGTGCGTCCAGCGGTTCGCCTCGCATCATTCCTGCGGCTGCCGTCATGATCCATTCATCGGCCGATCCAGCCTGCCGATAAGTTTTGCCGGCAGACCGCGTTTGCGCGGACTTTGTCACCGGTAATTGCCAGCCTAGCTCGCCTTTACACGCGATTCCGGACAGCGCCTGCGTATTATAGGTCCGGCAAAATTCGCCTGCGGTATTACGAAAACTGATGCCGATACGAATGGAAGCCCCAGCCTGGTTCGATGCAAGTTGTTCGTCCAGAGCGTCGGCAAGAGGTCCGCGCGCAACAAGTATTCCCCGGTGTTCCGCGACGTTCTTGTTTCCGGGCAACACCATCTGGCCAGCCACCATGCCAACCGCCAAGCTGGCGGCGACGGCAGCAAATCCGCTCCATGCGGGTATGCGGGAAGATTTTGCGCGCGCTGGGAATGGGATTACCGTGGCTTCCGGCTTTTCCGGGCGAAGGAGCGCTGCCAGATGGGCAGGCACCGGCTCGTCGGTGACGGGGCCATAATGCGCCGCGATGCGGGTTCGCAAGTTTTGGTGAAGCTCCAATCTAACCCGCAATGCGGGACTTTCCGCCACCGCACGCTCAACACGCGCGCGCGTGAGCTCGTCAAGCTCATCATCCGCATAGGCGACCAGCATTTCCTCGTCGATCGTCATGCTGCTGCCTCCAACTTCCTGAGCAGGGCTTGTCTGCCACGAACCAGCCGCGATGTGAGCGTGCCGATAGGAATATCGAGTATGTCTGCCGCTTCTCTGTAGGCAAGGCCTTCCACCAGCACGAGCGCAATTACCTCGCGTTGTTCATCCGGCAAACTGGACATGGCGCGATCGATCTCGCCGGCCGCGACGTGGTTTTCCGCTGCGGTTTCGCCGTCATCTCCTACATTCACGCCATCTTCCTCCGGCACGAACGTGATTGCGCGACGCGTTCGCGCTCGCGTTTCGTCTATCCATAAATTTCGCATTATCCGGTACATCCAGGCATCCAGCCGCGTTCCTTCCTGCCACTGGGCGCGCGCCTTCAACGCGCGCTCGACGGCCTGCTGACAGAGATCGTCGGCATCTGCTGCATCACGGGCAAGCGAACGGGCAAGGCGGCGCAGCTTCGGAAGCAGCGCCAGCATTTGTTCTTCAAATATGCTCGTCATGACGGGTTCAAGACGCTTCCGATCATGGATGAAACGCGCGGTGTGATGCGTTTAATCCGTGTAACATGTGAAAAAGTGTAGAATGTCCATATGCGTTCTCCCAAAATGACCGTTTTCCTTACAGCCTGTCTGATGGGCACAGCCGCTGTCATGGCCATCGGAGGCGCCGAAGGGCAGGGCCTTCCTATCGTGGGAAAACCAGTAGGCAGGTTGCTGGATGGTGTCGTCGAGCCGGTGACGGACCGGCTTGTTGACCCGACCCGCGGGCTGATCAATGATGTGAACGCTCTGGCGCAGACACGGATCGACAGACTTACACGGCTCGTCCGAGATAATCGCACGGCGCTGGAACTTGACGATCAGCGCAACCCGGCCGTCAAAGGACAGATTATCGGGGCGCCCGCTTCGCCGGAGGCGTTAGGTAGTGCCCGTGCCGCAGGCTTTTCTGTCCTGTCCGACGAAACCATCGAAGGACTCGATGTTCGCTCTGTCGTCCTGGCTGTGCCATCGGGCATGTCGCTTGTTCAGGCACTGAAGCAGTTGCGCAAGGTCGCGCCGGGCGAATGGTCGGCCAACCAGCTTCACTTCGAAAGTGGCATTGCCACGCCCTTCTCTGCGTCGTCGCTCATCGCGGAGTCAGCCGCAAGGCGGCCGAGGATTGGAATAATCGACGGCGGCGTCGCCCGTCATCCCGCTCTTGCCGGCGTTATCGAGCAGCGTGGGTTCGTCAGTGGCGCGCCAGCGCCCAGCGTGCATGGCACAGCGATTGCTTCGCTGATCGTCGGAGAAGGGAGCATCAATGGCGTTATTCCTCGCGTTCCCTTGCTCGCTGCGGACGTTTATGGCCGTGATCCGGCGGGCGGCAACGCGCTGGCGATCGCGCGTGCCATAGGATGGATGGCGCAACGCGGCGTGCCTGTTGTTTCCATCAGCCTCGTCGGCCCCCCCAATTTGTTGCTGGCGCGTGTCATCGCCGCGGCGCAGTCACGTGCCATGGTAATCGTAGCGGCAGTCGGGAATGACGGACCGGCGGCCCCACCGGCATATCCGGCTTCTTACCCCGGCGTTATCGCTGTCACCGGAGTTGATGGCCGCAATCGGGCGTTGATCGAAGCGGGCCGTGCACTGCATCTCGATTACGCGGCGCCCGGCGCCGATATGGTTGCAGCCAATCTCGAAGGGGGTGTTTCCAAGATCCGTGGGACATCATATGCCGCGCCACTTGTCGCTTCCCGGATTGCCTCGCACTACGACATTTCAGGTGCGACAAAACGCGTCGCATCGCTCTCGGCGGTCGATCACGAGGCGCGCGATCTTGGCAGATCCGGACCGGACAGGATCTATGGCCGTGGCCTTGTCTGCGGCGATTGTGCTACCCGTCGCTGAAATTTTTTCCCGCCGGGATTAAATCCCGATGACGACTCGTTTGCATGATTGGAAGGGCGATCTGACCGCCCGGTCCACAGAATTGTGTGAAGGAGCAGAACAATGAAAAAGACCATGATGCTGGCAACAGCGGCCATCATTTTCGCGGCAATGCCCGCACACGCCCAGCTACTGGGCGGCGGTGGACTCGGAGGCGGTCTTGGTAGCGCGTTGGGTGGGACGCTTGGCGGAGGACTGCGTGGCGCTGGCGGTCTTGGTAACACACTCGATTCCACGACAAGTGGGTCGCTGAGTGGCAGCGCGAGCGGTAGTTCAAGCCATCATATCGACCGCAAGAGCGGAAAGGCGAGCGCTGATGCCGGGGTGACCGGTGCGATTTCCGGAACGGCGTCAAATGCAACCAATTCAGCACTGGGTTCGGTTGGCGGCTCTGGTAGCGCGAATGCAAGCGCATCGAAAAATGCGAGTGTCGATGCCCAGGGTGTGGGAACGGATCAGGTGGCAAGCACCGTGCAACAAACCGGCGATAAGGCGCGTTCAACCACCGGAACGGCGCGGGATACGGCGCAATCGAGTGCGGATTCCGCACGTGGTAAAGCCGGCGAAACTGTATCGTCGGTGCGCTCTGCCGCTGGATCGGTGAATGGCACTGTCGATGGTTCGGCCGGTGGTAGCGGGAGTGCAACGACCAGCGGGCAGGGTGGAACGGCAAACAACTAAGGCTGGGTGGCCCAGGGGAGAGGACCGGTGCAAAGCGCCGGTCCTTTTCCATCATCAGGCAATTCGCCTAACCGTGCCGATCATACCTGACACCAGGATGTCGCCCCATTTCAGATCGGCCAGACGCGCCTCTTTGGGACGGTCGAGGGCGAGGATACGAGGTGACATCTTACCTGCCCGGATCGCGGTTCGTACCAACCGCCACCATAGCGCTGATATCGCTCGGTCAACCAGGACGGTATCGGCCTGATCATATTTTCCTTCGACCAGATATCCGCGCAATGCTGTGATGATCTCCCCGATGCGACTGAACGTCTTACGATCAGAAACCGGCCGGCCTTCCGCGACATGAAGCATGACGAGCCGCGCATTCTCATCTGCATCCGTTCCGAAGATCGGCTGGTACACTTCCGCCAGGACGCGCGTCGCGTTGGCAATCATCGTTGACTGGTAGGTCTTCGAAACACCGCCAGGATGAATCCGATAATGCAGCAGCGGCTCATCGATCCGCGCGATTCCGCCTAGCTTGCCAATCCGGTGATAGAGATCGAAATCTTCCGCAAAGAGCATTTCCGGCCGGGTAATGGGATCAAGCTGCCGGGCGACATCGGCGCGCATCATCACGCTCGACCATACCAACGCATTGTGAAGATGCAGGCGCCATTGCAGCAGCGCCGGCGTGGTAGGGCCTCGGGCGTTGCCGGGACGAATGAGGCCTTCCTCCAGAAAATCTGCTGCTGCTGCGACGAGCGCAACGTCAGGGTGGGCATCCAGAAATCCGACCTGTCGTTCAAGCCGCTCCGGCAGGCATATGTCATCCTGATCCAGCCCGGCGAGATAGCGGCCGCGGGCGGCGTTCATGGCGATGTTTCGGGTCTTTACCGGGCCCTGATTGACGGGCGATGCGATCACTGTGATGCGCGGATCGGTGTAGCCTCGCAGCACTTCAAGTGTATTGTCAGGCGAGCAATCGTCAACGATCACCAGCTCGAAATCCTGCAGGGTCTGGCTCAATACGCTGTCGATCGTCTCGCCGACCAGCGCGGCGCCCTTGTAGGCCGCCATGATGACGCTCACCGTTGGTGTCGTCATGCGACGGCGCGGGCCTCTTCGCTACGGCCGAGGATCTGGTCCACGATCAGCTGTCCGACGTCGTTCTGCCAAAGCCACAGCCCGTTGGCCTGGCCCCGGAAGCTCTTTTCGCCGCCCAGCCGTCCGTGCGGCACAAAACCCGCGGCAAGCCCGATGCCATAAAGGCCTGGCACCGGCTGGCCATCGCTATCGAGCACGCGGCAAGCGCCGTCCACCATGGGGGGATGATGCGGCTCGCGCGCGGCGATCTTCAGTTCCTGCCCCCTTTGGTCCAATAGGGGTAACGCGCGCGGCAGATAGCCGAGCGCGGGAATAATCAGATCTGCTTCCTCGAGAATACGGGCGGCCGCAGCGTCATCATCATCGTTAATCTGGTGCAAGGCAAGGCGAGGGTCGCCTTGCCGCCCAGCGATCCCGAGCATGCGGACAACCAGATCGCGCGCCTCCAGCCGGAAACCGCCGAGGCGATAGACGAAGCCGCTGACCGGGCAGATGTCGTCTGGTCCGAAGTCGGTATAGCCTTCGGCATGCGCGGCCTCGATCGAGTGGTAGAACGGTCGTAATGGACGGCGATGGAGAAGCGTGATCGCACCCGTGCCGACCGTAAGGCCGCTGTCCGTGCGCAGCAGCTTGTTGACCGAGGCAAGCGCGCTGGTCGAACCGCCAACTACCACTAGCTTTGGCACAGCGCCTGTTCCGAGCACTTCTTGCGCCAGCTTGAAGCCGTCCTCCGCAAGAAACGCGTCGGACGGCAAAAGCTTGTCCTTATATCGCTCGGTGATCCGGATGCCCGCGACGATCTTTTCCTCGATCAGCGAATAAGGTTGTTCTCCGCCGGTTGCGCTGATGACGTTGTGCGAGATCACAGCTTTTTCATTGCCGCTGGCACAGTCGCGTAGCCGCGTGCGCCAGAGTCCACCAGACACCCGCTGGACCTGAACCGCCTCATGACCCATCATAACGGACGTACCGTGCTGTTTTACGAACGCGATCAGATGCTCGCCGAGCAATTCCAGAAATATCCCCGCCTTCGGCAGCGGCACGCCGAGATCACCGATATGCGCGGCGATGGCCTGTACGACGGGATCATTTTCCAGCGCGCGCAGGCTTTCCACCTTGCTCTGGTTTATGGCGGTCAGAAATGTTTCGGCGGTGCTGTCGGACCGAATGGTATACTGACCCAGTTGGCCGCGCCCAACGATCTCGCCCTTGTCAGCGATTACGAGCCCGCCATGCACCAGTTCGGGCAGACAGCCATTCTTGTCGGCCGCCGACAGGACAGCAGTTCCCGCGGGGCCTGCCCCGACGATAAGAGTGCGTACCGGAACACTCATCATGCCACCTTTCGCGGCTGGCGCGCCTTGATGCGTCGGTCTACGGGATGCGCAAAACCGGCGCAGATTTCGCGGAACGCGATGCATGCGCGCTTTACGTCGGCAACGCTCATCATGTCCGTGATGGGCAGGGCGATGATCCGGCCGCCGACGTCATCGCTCATCGGCAGCGCGCCGTAGCTGCATTCCGCCTGGAAATAGGGCTGCTGCGCCAAATGGGGGCTGAAATAAGTGCCCGCGCCAATGCCGCACTCTGCCAGTTTGGCGATGATCTCTGTCCGATAGGGCATCAGCACGGATGGCAGGGTTAGCGGCATGAACTGCATTGCCTGACGGTGGTCCACGAGGGGCTGGAAACCATATTCGGGCAGGAAGGTGTGATATTGCGCCGCCAGTTCTGCGCGGTGCTCCGCAATCGCGTCAATCTGGTCCAGCTTCGCAAGTGCCATCAGGCCGCCGACTTCGCTGATCTTGGCATTCAGGCCAGGCATGGTGGCCGAGCGGCCATGTTCGAAGCCATAGTTGCTCATCACGCGAAGCCGGTCGATAAACGCGACATCCGCGCTGTAGACCACGCCGCCCTCCGCGGTCGCGAAAGTCTTGGTCGCGTGCATCGAATAGACAAACGCACCCGGCGTTCCCGTTCCCGCGTTTAGGCCGTCCTCGTCGATTGTGCCGAGCGACGATGCCGCATCGACGACCAACGGTACTTCATATTGACGGGACAGCCAGTGGTAGCGGTCCATATCGAGACTGCGCCCGAAGGTTGCATAGGGCACCATCACAGCAATTTCCTGATGGTGGCGGGCCAGCAATGCCTCCACCTGCTGCATATCGGCCAGCCAACTTTCGGGATCGATATCACACAGCATCGGCCGCAGCCCGGCCCAGATCGCAGCATGCGCGGTGGCGGCGAAGGTGAAGCTTGGCATCAGCGCATAACGGCGAGCATCGCCCTGATCCCACATAGCGGCGCGGATCGCGATCATAAGGCCTATCGTGGCACTGCTGACCGCAAGGCATGCCCCGATGCCGCCAAACATCCGTTCGATCAGTGCATCTTCGAATCGACGTACAATCGGCCCGTTGTTGGTGAAAACACCCGATGCCTCCAACGCGAGCAGCTCTTGCTGAAGCTCGCTCAATTTGGGTGGATTTGGGCGAATCAGCGGCAAGTCCATCGACAACATTCCGGTTCAAGATGTCTGCGGACAATCCGCGCATCTCATCCTGCTATCGGCGGAAATGTCTAAAATTGGGTATAAGACGGCACACAAAGGGAAGTGCGCACCATCAGTCCGGCTATTCAGCCCCTCAATTTCGCGCCCAGCTTGGCAGCCGCTGAAACGACGCGGTCGGCTATCGTCTTTAGCTCATCGTCAGTGAAGCTCTTTTCGGCAGGCTGCAGAACGACTTCTATGGCAAGGGATTTTTCGTCGTCTGGTACACCCTGACCCGTGAATAGGTCGAAGAGGCTGACGTCGACGATCGCTGCCTTGTCGGCCCCGGCCACTGCGCGGAGAAGATCGGTCGCTGGCAAGGCCGCAGGGACCAGAAATGCGAAATCCCGTCGCACCATTTGCAAAGCCGGCGGCACATATGCCGCGCGCGTGCGGCCTGTAGCCCGCTTGACGGGTATCGCATCAAGATAAAGCTCTGCCGCGACCACCGGGCCATCGAGATCGAGCGCTTTTGCAGTTGCGGGGTGCAACGTGCCAAACTCCGCCAGGATCGTTTTCGGGCCTAGCCGCAAGGTGCCCGATTGCCCCGGGTGATAAATCTCGGAGACTGGCTCCATCACCTGGAGACGTTCAACGGGCGCACCGGCTGCCGCGAGCAACGCAATTGCTTCCGCCTTTGCATCGTAAGCATCAAATGGCTGGGCCTTGCCGGTGCGCCAGTCGCGGCCCTGCCGCTCTCCCGCCAGGATGAGGCCCAGCGTCGCATGTTCGGCATCCTCACGATAGCGCCGCCCGATCTCGAATAGCGCAACCGACGATGCGCCGCGATCCTTGTTACGCCGTGCCGCGCTGATCAGGCCCGGCAACAGCGATGGCCGCATGACCTTGAGATCTTCGCTGATTGGATTGGCCAGCGTCCAGTCGCCGCCGCCGAAGACGGCGGCATCGGCTTCGCCGATGAAACTCCAGGTGATCGCTTCCGAAAGACCGCGCGCGGCGGCGGTCCGCCGCGCCGCCCGCTCGACCATTTGCGCGGGGGTTGCTGTGGGGCGTGCGACACCGTCCGCGCGGGGCAAGGCGACCGACGGAATGGAATCGATACCCGCGATCCGGATGACTTCCTCGACGATGTCCGCCGGACCATCGATATCGCGGCGCCAACTTGGTACACGCACCGTCCAGCTGCTATCGACGCCAAAACCAAGCTTCTGGAGCGTCTTACGCTGCTGATCGGGGGATATGGCCAGCCCGGCAAGCCGTTCGGTCAGGGTGGGATCGTAGCGCAGCGTGCGCGCTTCGTCGGGAGGACTGCCTGCCCTGGTGGGTGCGGAGGCCGTCCCGCCACAATGATCAAGCACGAGCTTCGTCGCGATCGACAAGGCGTCGTTGAGGAATGCGGGATCGACCCCGCGCTCAAAGCGCTGCCGCGCATCGCTGGTGAGGCCGAGCTTCTGGCCGGTCCGGGCGATATGGTCGGGATCAAAATACGCGCATTCGATAATCACGTCGATAGTGTCATCCGATACACCGGATTGTGCGCCTCCCATGATTCCGCCGATATCGTGAACGGCCGCATCGTCGGCTATCACCGTCATCGTGCCATCGAGAGCGTAGGTCTTGCCGTTGAGCGCGAGCACCTGCTCACCGTCCTTCGCCTTGCGCGCGACCAGACCACCCGAAAGCTGCGCCCTATCGTATACATGCAGAGGCCGCCCGAGATCGATCGAGATGAAATTGGTGATGTCGACCAATACCGAGATCGGCTTCTGGCCGATCGCCTTGAGCTTGTTGCTCATCCACGCCGGCGATGCACCATTGGTCACGCCGGATACGCCCTGCGCGAAAAAGGCTGGGCAACCCTCGGAATCGTCGGTACGCACGTCGGGACCGGGTCCTTCGCCTAAAATCGGGTCAAGCGAGGTCATGCGATACACCTGCGCGAGCGGCTTCAGTGTTCCCAGCCCAGCGGCGGCGAGATCGCGCGCGATACCACGCACCCCCATGCAATCCTGCCGGTTCGGCGTGATCGAGACGTCGATCACAGGATCGTTGAGCCCGGCATAATCCGGGTAGGACGTGCCTATCGACGCGTCCTGGGGAAGCTCGATGATCCCGTCATGATCGTCGCCCAGTTCCAGCTCGCGCGTCGAGCACATCATGCCGTTGGATTCGACGCCCCGAATTTCGGAGACCTTCAGGACCATGCCGTTCGCCGGCACGGTCGCGCCGGGAAGCCCAAGCACGCCGACCAGTCCCGCGCGCGCATTGGGCGCGCCGCAGACGACCTGCAGGGGCACGCCTTCACCGATATCGACCGTCAACACCTGAAGCTTATCCGCCTGCGGATGGCGGTCCGCTGTCAGCACCCTGGCAACCTTGAACGCTGCAAGTTTCTCACCCGGATTTTCGATGCCTTCAACCTCGAGCCCGATCCGGGTCAGCGTCTCTTCGATCGTCGCGAGACCGGCATCAGTTTCCAGATGTTCCTTGAGCCAGGAAAGGGTGAACTTCATGCGCCAACTCCCCCGGAAAGCGTCGGCACGTCGAGCGCGCGGAAACCGTAATGCTTCAGCCAGCGCAGGTCGCCGTCGAAGAAGGCACGCAGATCGTCCATCCCGTATTTCAGCATCGCCAGCCGGTCGACGCCGGTCCCGAAGGCGAAGCCCTGCCATTCATCGGGATCAAGCCCGCAAGCGGCGATCACGCGCGGGTGAACCATGCCCGAGCCGAGCACTTCCATCCAGCCTTCCGATCCGCCGATGACGCGGCGGCCCTTTTCACGGCTGTAGCCGATGTCCACCTCCGCCGAGGGTTCCGTGAAGGGGAAATAGGATGGGCGCATCCGGATCACGATATCGTCGCGCTCGAAGAAAGCCTTGAGGAAGGTTTCGAGCGTCCATTTGAGGTGGCCCATATGGATGCCGCGATCGATCACGAGTCCTTCGATCTGATGAAACATCGGCGTATGCGTCGCATCCGAATCCGAACGATAGACCCGGCCCGGCGCGATGACGCGGATTGGCGGCTCCTGGCTCATCATCGTACGAATCTGGACTGGCGAGGTGTGGGTGCGCAGCAGCATCCGCCGGCCATCACGCGTCTTGTCTTCCGGAAAATAGAACGTGTCGTGCATCGCGCGGGCCGGATGCGTTTCCGGAATATTGAGCGCGGTAAAATTGTGCCAGTCGTCCTCGATTTCCGGTCCGGTCGCGACCGCAAAGCCAAGATCTGCAAAGATTTCTGCCAGTTCGTCCATCACCTGGCTGACCGGATGGATCCCGCCCGTGCGCCCGGTGCCGACCGGTAAGGTCATGTCGAGCCGTTCGGTGGCGAGACGCGCGTCGAGGGCTGTGGTTTCGAATATTGCTTTCTGGGCTTCTATTGTACCGTTTATTGCGGCACGCCATTCTTGATACTTGGGAGCTTTTGCCAACCGTTCTTCGACAGGCAACTTGCCCAGGCTTTTCAGCAAGTTTGTAATGACACCATTCTTGCCAAGTGCGATGACGCGCGCTGCTTCCAGTTCATCGAGATTTTCGGCGCTTTCTACCTGCAGCATCAAGCTTTTGCCGATTTCGTCAACGTCGTTCATACAATTGAATACCCCGTCATCCCCGCGAAGGCGGGGATCCATAAAGTCTAACGCTTCGGGATCGCATGACTGAAGCCAAAGCCTTCAGCCAGATCAACCCAGGCCGGATTGGAGGCTTCGATCAGATTGAGCTTCCAGTCCCGCTCCCACCTCTTCAACTGCTTTTCTCGCGCGATGGCAGATGTCATGTCGTCAAATGTCTCGAAGTGGACGAGGCGGGTCACGCCGTAGCGGCTTGTGAACCCTTTGATCAAGCCTTCGCGGTGTTGGTGGAGGCGCGCAAGAAGATGGGACGGGACGCCGACATAGAGCGTGCCGTGTTTTCCGCTAGCGAGGATGTAAACGGAGCCCTGTTTGCTCATAAGTTAACCGTCATAGCCGCGAAGACGGGAAATCCAGTTTCTCAAAGGGCCCGAGGTTATGGATTCCCGCTTTCGCGGGAATGACACGAAAACAAAAAAGGGCGGAGATTGCTCCCCGCCCCTCTAAGCCGTTTTTGGTCTGCCTTCAGGCGGCTACGCGCGCGCCTTCGGGAAGTGCCGCCTTTGCCTGGGCGACGATGCCCTTAAAGGCCTCACCCTCGTGCATCGCGATATCGGCCAGTACCTTCCGGTCCAGTTCGACACCAGCGAGCTTCAGGCCGTGCATGAACACACCATAGGTCAAGCCTTCGGCGCGCACAGCGGCATTGATGCGCTGGATCCAGAGTGCGCGGAACGACCGCTTCTTAACCTTGCGGTCGCGATAGGCGTACTGGCCGGCCTTTTCGACAGCCTGGCGGGCGATGCGAATCGTATTCTTGCGACGGCCATAATAGCCCTTCGCCTGTTCCAGAATCCGCTTATGCTTGGCGCGCGTCGTAACGCCGCGTTTAATGCGTGACATCGATCAGTTCCCTCAGTTCAGGCCGTACGGCGCCCAAAGTTTTACCGCTGGCGTCGAGGCATCGGACAGAACCGATGTGCCGCGATTCTGGCGGATATACTTGGCGTTATGGCTGATGAGGCGGTGACGCTTGCCAGCGACACCATGCTTGATCTTACCGGACGCGGTGATCTTGAATCGCTTCTTGACCCCGCTCTTGGTCTTGAGTTTGGGCATTTTCGTCTCCTGTTAGCGACGTTTGCGGACGGCCACGGCAGCCCATACCGGCCGGACAGTCCTTCAAATCGCGGAAGCGCGGGCCTATAGCATGGCGCCCGCCAAATGCAACATCCCGGAACCTACACACGGCGCGGTGGGTTGATAGTGCCATGTTGGAAAAGCCAATCGACCCGCAAGACGCGGCTGAGGCCGCTCCACCGCCTGCAGAAGTCAGCATCCGCAAGAGGCGCAGCGCCGCGACACTTGCGTTGAAGATCGTCGCGGGAATCGTCCTGATAATTTTCTTGGCATGGCTGATCCTGTTTATCACCAAGGGCCGGTTTCTGAAAAACACGTTTGAGCGCGTTGCCAGCAGCAGCATGCAGCGCGACGTTAAGGTTTCCGGTGATTTCTGGCTGTATCTTAACCCTCTCAATGTCCGCTTCCGCGCTGAAGGATTGACCATTTCAAATCCGAAATGGGCGACGAAACCGAATTTCTTCGAATCGAAGCTGATCGACAGCAGCATCGCCACAATCCCGATGATCTTCAGGCCGAAGAACCGCATCAATCGCTTGCTGCTCGAAAACGGCGCGCTCGATCTTGAATGGGATAACGCTGGCGCCCGCAATACATGGACTTTCGGCGATCCGAACGCGAAGGGGAAACCCCTTGAGTTGCCAGCCATTCGCCGCGCGGCGATTACTGGCACAACATTGCGTTACCGCGATCCCAGGATGCAGCTTTTGACGGACGTCAAGTTCGATACGATCCGCGCTGCCAATACCCGTTTTGCGGAAAACATTCGGTTCAACGGAACAGGCACGCTGCGCAAACGCCCTTTCACGCTGACAGGCGGCCTCCTTTCGCCGAATGAAACTGTCGCGGGTGGCAAGAACCAGTTCAATATGCAGGCGGTGGCTGCACGCGATACGCTTGACGTTTCGGGCACATTGCCTGGCGCGACGGTAATCGAAGGTGCTGACCTCACCGTCAAGGTGCGCGGATCCAACCTGGCGAATCTATTCAGTTTTCTGGGCGTGGTCACGCCGGACACCCGCAGCTATCGTTTTACATCACATCTGACCAAGGCGGGCGATGAATGGCGCTTTACCCGCCTGAACGGTGCATTCGGTAAAAGCGACCTTGCGGGTGCAATGACGATCTCGCTGCCCAACGATCGGCTCAAGGTGGATGCTGATCTTAAATCGAATAGCGTCGATATCATCGATGTCGGCCCGTTTATTGGTTATGACCCCAACCTGCTTGCCGCGAAGGGCGCAGCCGGCACGATAACGCAGGTTAACGGGACACCTCGCCTGCTGCCTGACGCGCCATTGCGGGCAGAGGCGCTCAAGAATTTCGATGCGCACGTTGATTATGCGGTGCGTGATATCCGTGCGCCGAACCTGCCCGTCTCAAATATCAAGCTGACGCTGGATCTTGATCACAGCTTATTAAAGCTGTCGCCCCTCGCAATGGATGTGTCAGGCGGACATCTCGATTCGGACATCACGATCAATTCACGGCAGAAGCCAGTTTTCACGGATTATGACATTCGTCTCGCGCCCACGCCCCTGGGGCGTCTGTTCAAGGGTTTTGGCCTGGAGGAATCCGGCACCACGGGCGTGATCAAGGCTCGCGTAAAGATGACGGGAACCGGCGACACTGTTCACGATTCCCTCAGCACATCCAATGGCCGCATCGCGATCATCCTGCCCAAGGGAACGATGTGGACTCGAAATATCCAGCTTTCCGAGCTCGATGTTGGTACGTTCCTTACAAAGATGCTTGGCAAGAAACTTGAGAAGCCGGTTCAAATGAACTGCGGCCTCATTGCTTTTAGCGTTCGCAACGGTATTGCCGCTGCCGATCCGATCCTGATCGACACTGACAAGAATGTGATTACTGGCAGGGGTAGCTTCAGCTTCAAGGACGAGTCCCTTGATCTGCTGCTTCGCGCAGACGGCAAGAAGTTCAGCCTGTTTTCCGGCCAATCACCAGTCGGGTTGAGCGGCCATTTTGCCAGCCCCGGCATTAATCCCATCAGTCCTCAACTGCTTAGCCGTGCTAGCGTAGGCGTAGGCTTAGGGCTTGTCGCCACCCCGCTTGCGGCCGTGCTGGCATTTGTCGACGTGGGCGACGCAAAATCCGCAGCATGCGGTCCTATCCTCAGCGGCGCCAGCGCTAGTGCGCAGCGCACGACCAAAGGCGAACCGCGCAAGGATGTGGGCAGTGGCTTGGCGAAGTGAATGGCGGGTCAACGGATACTAATCCATCAGGCGTCGAATCTGCCCGAGTTGAACAGGGGAAGCCCGTCGCAGATTGCATCCCAGCTTATCTTGCCGCTGACTTGTGTATGATCCTTGGGAACCACACGATCCGGCTGGTCGAGGCTGGCGATCGTTATATCGATCTCTTCCGGCAGATCATCCTGCTGAAATGTGAGCGTCGTTCCGCATTTTCCGCAAAAGCTGCGGAGCACATTGGGCGTTGACCGGAAATGCACAGGATCCCCACCCTTAAAGCGGAAACCGGCTGCGGCTACGCTAAACCACGCGACTGCCGGGGCGCCCGCGACCCGCCGGCAATCGGAGCAATGGCAGATTGTTTCATGAAAAGGAGCTGCATCAGCTTCATAGCGGACATGCCCGCAATAGCATCCACCGCACAACATCAGCTGTTCCCTCATAATTCGCTATGCGAAGCCTAGCCTAAACGCTCCAATATTGCCGATATCAGAGCTGGATCGCCAGCCGCAATCACGTGCCCTTCGCTATTGGAACCCAACGGATTACCCAGCCAGTCACACATTCGTCCGCCTGCGCCTTCCACCACCGGCACCAGGGCGGCGAAATCATAGAGCTTCAATCCGGACTCTATGACGATATCGAGCTGACCAAGCGCTACCATCGCGTAACTGTAGCAATCGCCGCCCCACACGGTGTTGCTGCAGGCTGTGGTCACGGCTTCGAACCGCTCCTTATCGCCCGGATCGAACAGACCCGGCGACGTCGTGCCGACATGGGCTTCTCCAAGTTCGCTGCACGGTCGTGTCCGGCAGCGAAGGCCGTTGAATGTCGTGCCTTGTCCAGCGGCCCCCAGCCAGCGCTCCCGCAAGATCGGCTGGTCAATGATGCCGAGGACGGGTGTTGTTTCTTCAATCAGCGCGATGAGCGTACCGAAAATAGGGCGCCCTGTGATGAAACTGCGCGTGCCATCGATCGGATCGAGCACCCACCGGCGGCTCGCACCTTCCCGGACTATGCCATATTCTTCACCGATTATTCCGTCCCCTGGCCTTTCGGCCTCCAATATCGCGCGGATGGCAGCTTCTGCGGCGCGATCGGCTTCCGTTACGGGTGACGCGTCGCCCTTGATTTCCGTGGTATAGCTGGCGCGGAAAAACGGGCGGATTGCGGCACCTGCGGCATCGGCGAGGCGCTGGGCAAGCTGGATATCATCATCGGTCATCGTGGCGTCATTGCTGGCGCCGGTGCGGACTGCAAGCCCTTCGATCCATTTGCCACAATCATCAGCGGGGCGGGCTTTAATCCCGTAGCAGTTCGTTGATCCCTGTCTTCGCCCGCGTCTGCGCATCGACACGCTTTACGATTACCGCGCAGTACAGCGACGGGCCGGGCGTACCGTCGGGTAGTGGCTTGCCAGGCAGCGAGCCGGGAACCACCACGGCATAGCTCGGGACGCGGCCAATGAAGGTTTCGCCGGTGCTGCGGTCGATGATCTTGGTCGATGCGCCCAGATAAACACCCATGGAGAGAACAGCGCCTTCCTCAACGATAACGCCTTCAGCAACTTCCGAACGTGCGCCAATAAAGCAATTATCCTCGATCACCACGGGATTGGCCTGAAGTGGTTCCAACACGCCACCAATGCCGACGCCTCCGGAAAGATGCACGTTCTTGCCGATCTGCGCGCAGCTGCCTACCGTGGTCCATGTATCGACCATCGTGCCTTCATCGACATAGGCGCCGAGGTTGACGAAACTCGGCATCAACACCGCACCTTTGGCGATATGGGCGCCTCGGCGGACAATGGCGCCCGGTACTGCGCGGAATCCTGCCGTTCCGAAGCGGGATGCGTCCCAGCCCGCGAATTTCGAAGGCACCTTGTCCCACCAGCTGGCACCGCCAGGGCCGCCGGCAATGCTTTCCATGTCATTGAGGCGGAAGGAAAGAAGCACCGCCTTCTTGAGCCATTGGTTGACGATCCACTGCCCGTCTACCTTTTCGGCCACCCGGCGCGACCCATCATCGAGCGCGGCCAGCGCGGTTTCGACCGCATCGCGTACTGCGCCCTTGGTCGAGGCGCTGACGCCTTCGCGCTCGTCCCAGGCCTTTTCGATGATGCTCGCGATGTCGGTCGTCATTCCGTTTCATTCTCCGTTATGGCGTGGAGCCAATTTCCCACGTCCGTAATCTCGTAATCGATGAAGTCTGGATGGGCTTCATGATTGCCGCGTTCCGAGCCGTTGTTGACCCAAACCGTCTTCATCCCCATGGCTTTGGCCGGCTTCAGATTGCGCGCCATATCCTCGACGAACAACGCGGTCGAGGGGGCTATTCCGAAACGCGCCACCATGGTCTCGTAGCTCTCCATCATAGGCTTGGGCTTATAGGCACAAGCATGGATGTCGTGGATTGCCTCAAAGCTCTTTGACAGGCCAAGCCGTCCGAGGACGCGGCGCGCATAGGCTTCATCGCCATTCGTGAAGATCAACTTGCGGCCTGGCAATGCAGCGACTGTCCGGGCGAGTCGCGCATCTTCGGCCAGCGCAGCCATCTCGATGTCATGCACGAAATCCAGAAAGACACGTGGATCGACGTCGTGATTGGCCATCAGCCCCGACAACGTCGTGCCATGCTCGTGAAAATAATGCTTCTGGACGCGGTGCGCTTCCTCCGCATCACAATCGAGCAGCTGCTCGATGAACATGCGCATGCGAACATCGATCTCGCCGAACAGGTCGGCGGATGCCGGGTAGAGCGTGTTGTCCAGATCGAAGATCCAGCAATCTATATGAGCGAGTTCGGCAAGCATCGAGAGCGGCCCTAGCTTTGCGCCCGCGCCGCCGCAACCTGAGGAAACACCATCAAGATCATAAGTGACGTTTTAACCCAGCGAATGTATTGAGTCGCGGCATGAAAAAACGTCACGTCCTGCTCGCCAGCATTTTCGCCTCATTGTTCCTCGCAGGTTGTGGAGGTGGAGGCGGCGGCACGAATTCGACGCCGCCGCCTCCATCAAATCCGATACCTACGCCCGTTCCCGATCCGGATCCCGTACCGACGACGTTCAATGATGCCGAATATAAGCGGTCGAGCGGTGCATCCTCCGCAAAAGCCCTTGGCGCCTATCAGGCCGGAGCAACCGGAACGGGAATCAAGATCGCTTTCATCGACAGCGGCGTAAGCGACCCACTGGGCGAGTTTACGGGCAGGATCGATCCTGCGAGCCGCGATATGGCGGCAAACCGCGGCTATACGGACAGCGACGGGCACGGAACTTCGGTCGCGGCCGTGGCGGCGGCGTCCCATGACGGAAGCCAGATCGAAGGCGTTGCCTTTGGCGCAACCGTCCTCGCACTACGCACGGACGACCCCGGCAGCTGCGCAGCAGACGGCTGCAGCCATTTCGATAACGTACTTGCATCTGCAGTCGATTTTGCGCGGACGAACAGCGCGCGCGTGATAAATCTTTCGCTCGGCGGCGAGACAATGGACAGCACTTTGCGTGCCGCGATCGGTCGCGCCACTGCCGCCGGGGTCATCGTGGTGGTCGCCGCGGGCAATTGTGGCGCTGTGAGTTCTGATTGCTCGGTCGCCGAGACGGAGCCTGATGGCTTTGCACAGGTCGCGTCTTCCAGCGCGGCCAACGGTCTCGTCGTCATCGCCGGTTCGCATAATCTGGCGAGGGGGCACTCTTCATTTTCAAATCCGGCGGGCAGCTTCGCGGATTTCTACCTGACGGCGCTGGGTGAAAACGTCCGTTCTTTCGACAACACAGGAACCCCGTATCTCTATTCGGGTACGTCCTACTCGACACCGGTGATCGTGGGCGCGATTGCCTTGCTTGAACAGGCCTTCCCAAACCTCACCAGCGCGCAGGTCATCGAGTTGCTGATGACGAGCGCCGATGATGCCGGCGCGCCCGGTACGGACAGCGTGTTCGGGCAGGGCATCCTCAACATTACGAAAGCGTTCCAGCCACACGGATCGACGTCGCTGGCGGGCAGCAGCGTCCCCATCTCGTTGACCGACAATGGCACCCTGTCATCCGCCATGGGTGACGCCAATGGCGCATCGGCAGGGCAGGCCGTGATCCTGGATTCTTATTCGCGGGCTTACAGCCTTAACCTGGGGACAACACTCCGGCACCAGGGACTCGCACGACCGCTTACGGGGGCAGTCGGCCGTAGCGTAAAGCGGACGGCGCTTAACCTTGATAACGCTTCGATCGCGATGAGCTTCGCATCCAACGCTGCTCAGAATCCGGCCGTAGAACGGTGGGCTGGACACGATAACACGCGCTTTTCAAACCATCCGGAGATCGTGGCGCGCCCGATTGGGGGTACTTTGCGTCTGCGTCTTGATGAGACGACAGAAGCACTTGCCGGTTTTGGCGAGCGCGTTGAAAGCGATTCCGCTCCCGGTGCATCCTGGCTGATCGCGGAGGCGCCGCAAGCGTCGCCTGGGTTTTCAGCAGATCGCGATCTCTCGCTTGGCGTACGCCGGCTATTTGGCCGATTGGCTCTAACGGCGGTGGCGGAAAGTGGAAAAGCGCGAGGGTTGCGCCTGGGCCAGCGGGATCGCGCATACACGCTGATGACAATTTCGGGCGACCGGCGAATCGGGATCATCCGCCTTGGTGCCAAATTTGGCCTGATGCGCGAAGAAGCCAGTGTTCTCGGTGCACGCTTTGGCCCCGCATTCGGCGGTGGCGGCGCATTGACGCGAATGGCCGATCTCGACGCCAGCATGACGCTTGGCGGAGGATGGCAAGCGAGGGGCCAATGGCGCCAGGCCTGGACCCGCGCAGACAAGGCTGGCGCGCTTTCAAGTGGACGCCTGACTAGCAACGCGTTCGCCTTCGATGTGCTTCGACAGGGCGCCGTTGACCGGCTGGGTTTCCGGATCGCGCAGCCGCTACGCGTCGCACACGGCGCCTATCAGCTCAATCTGCCCGCGAGCTATGACTATGATACGGGGGGAGCGGGCTATGGCGAGCAAATCTTCAATCTCGCACCCAAGGGACGCGAGCTTGATGCTGAACTGAACTACGGGCGCACTCTTGGTTTCGGCTGGCTCGATGCCAACCTTTATCTGCGCAGGGAGCCGGGCAATATCGCGGCCATGTCCGACGATGTAGGTGGTGCGTTACGCTTCAGCATGAGTTTCTGAAGTCGACCTTCCAGTTGGTCAATGCGCGCTGGTGCCAGGCCTTTTCGATAGCGAGGTCAGCCGCGAGTTAAGATGAGCTTCGGACAGGCGCGGCGTCGCCGCGGCGTCGCGGATGGATTGAAGAAACTGGTCTACCCTTGTCATCAACGTACCCTTCTCGAAGCAGGCAAAGGCACCATGTGCCCGTGCTATCTGCGCCAGACCCTCGGCGCCCGTCAAAACAATGATCTGTTCGCGACGATCGGGATTGAACAACAGCAGGTCGAGAAATTCCAGACCATCGCTGTCAGGCAGGCTGAGATCGAGGGTGATGACATCAGGTCTTTTGCGCTCCAGCTCCTCAAGCCCCGTTAGGGCACTATCGGCGACGCCCACAACACGCATGTCACCCGCATGTTTCAGCACCAGTTCGAGCATATGCCGAACGGTCGTGCAGTCGTCTATAATGAGAACGTCAATCATGAGGACAATCTATTGGAGTTAACTATAATCCATATAGGTCGTCCCTTATCCAATTCAATTTGGACATTAGTCGAATGGGAGACAGTGCCGTAATCATCAAGTAATGATGAGTATTTTTTATAAAATCGACGTTATCGATTCGTTAACAATTCGACTCCCGATTTCATTCCGAACCGTTGCATGGGAAGGGTAGATCAAAAAACACGGAGTAAAGCGACCATTTTGATGACCTTTATACGGTGAAGCTTTCGCCGCAACCGCAAGCGCCTTTCGCATTCGGGTTATTGAATACGAAACCCGCGGTGAAATCGTCATCGACCCAGTCCATCGTCGAGCCGACGAGATAGAGCACCGAACCACCGTCAATGTAGAAATCACCGCCTGGCGTAACGATTTTCTCGTCAAACGAGTCGGCTTCGGTGATATAATCCACTGAATAAGCGAGACCGGAGCATCCCCGCCGCGGCGTCGACAGCTTTACGCCGATCGCGTTGGCCGGCGCATTTTCCATCAGCGTCGCGATGCGTGTTTCGGCCGATGGGGTCAGGATCACGGCAGCGGGGCGAACCCGGGTCTTGGTGACAGTTTCGCTCATCACAACATTCCCAATTCCAGCTTGGCCTCATCGGACATTTTCTGCGGATCCCATGGCGGATCCCAGATGAGATTGACCTCGGCATCGCCAACGCCAGGGACTGCCCCGACGCGAAGCTCCACTTCGCCAGGCATCGACTCTGCGACCGGGCAATGCGGCGTCGTCAGCGTCATGGTGACGACCACATGGCCTTCATTGACGTCAACGCCGTAGATCAGCCCGAGATCATAGATGTTAACCGGGATTTCCGGATCGAAAATCTCCTTCAGCGCCGCAATCACGCCATCATAAACGTCTCCGCCTGGCTCACCGCCGCTCACCTCCGCAGGCTGCTGTTTGAGAAAGCCCTCCAGATAGTCGGCCTTGCGCGGCACATTGGCCGTCGTCTCGCCCGCAGGCGTATCTTCGACACGCGCCTTGGGGGGCTTCTGCGCCTGATCGACTTCTTCGACCCTGATATTCGGTTCTTCGTTCATCCGAAAATTCTCGTCACCCGTTCCAGACCGCGCACCAGCGCGGCCACATCCTGTTCGCCGTTGTAAACCCCGAAGCTCGCCCGCGCCGTAGCCGGCACGCCCAGATGCCCCATCAGCGGTTGCGCGCAATGGTGCCCGGCGCGGATCGCTACCTGTTCTTCGTCCAATATGGTGCCGACATCGTGGGGATGCACCCCCTCGACCGCAAAACTTACGATTCCCGCGCTGTCTTCGGGACCAAAGACGCGGACGCTGTTCAAGCCGTGGAGCCCGTCGCGGGTGATTTTCACCAGTGCGGCTTCATGCGCATGAATCGCGTCAAGCCCGATCGCATCGACATAGTCGATGGCGGTGTGAAGGCCGAGTGCGCCGACGATATGCGGCGTTCCCGCTTCGAAACGAGTCGGCGGTGGCGCATAGGTCGTCTTTGCAAAGGTGACGCGATCGATCATCGATCCGCCGCCCTGCCAGGGGGGCATGGATTCCAGAATGTCCGGACGCGCCCAGAGCACGCCGATGCCGGTCGGGCCATAGAGCTTGTGGCCCGAGAACGCATAGAAATCACAATGGAGTGCGGCGACATCGACCTTGATCCGGGGCACAGCCTGACAACCGTCAAGCAGGATTTTCGCACCGACAGCATGGGCGAGGTCCGCCGCGCGGCGTGCATCGAGCACTGACCCAAGGACGTTCGAGACGTGTGCGAGCGCTACGAGTTTGTGCCGGGGGGTGAGCATCGCCTCTACCGCATCGAGATCGATCTTGCTATCATCGGTGAGCGGCGCGACATCGATTTCAATCCCGACACGATCGCGTAGCAGCTGCCATGGCACTATGTTGCTGTGATGCTCCAGTGTCGAAAGCAGGATGCGATCGCCGGCCTTGAGGTGGGAATCGCCCCAGCTCTGGGCGATAAGATTGATCGCCTCGGTCGCGCCCCGCACGAACACGATTTCGTCAGGGCCAGGCGCGCCGATGAATTGGGCGACGCGGCGTCGGGCGGCCTCATAGGCGAGCGTCATATCGGCAGAGCGCTGATAAACTCCGCGATGTACCGTCGCATAGGTCTCGCCATAGGCACGGGTGATCGCATCGACGACGATTTGCGGCTTCTGCGCCGTGGCGGCGGTGTCGAGATAGGCCCAGCCCTGCGGGATCGCCGGGAAATCGGCGAGCAGGTCAAGCGGGCGGGCGCTTTGAACCCTCTCCCGCATGTGGGAGAGGGCAGGGTGAGGGGTGCGGGCCGAAGGCTCGCGCTCTGCGCTTGCTCCCTCACCGCGACCCTCTCCCGCATGCGGGAGAGGGAGTTTATCACCGAGGCTGCTCATATCACACCCTCCAGCCACCGATCGGCGTCCGCCACGAACGCCTCGCGCACGGCTTCCTCGCCAATCCGCTCAAGCGCATCCGCCACGAACGCATGGGTGAGCAACGCACGGGCGCGGTCGGGCGTGATGCCGCGCGATTCGAGGTAAAAGAGCGCGCGTGCGTCGAGCTCGCCGACGGTGGCGCCATGCGCGCATTTCACGTCATCCGCGAAGATTTCCAGTTCGGGCTTGAGATTGACGGTCGCGGTACGCTTCAGCAGCAGCCCACGCAGCGATTGACCGCCATCGGTCTTTTGCGCGTCGCGGGCGACCTCGGCGCGGGCTGCCATGCTCGCGACGGCCTGGTCGTCGGCTACCGCGCGCCAAAGCTGGCGGCTGGTGCCGTTTGGCGCCGCATGGCGGACGACGACGGCGGCATCATGCTTTTGTTCGCCTCGGCCCAGCAACGCACCGCCGACTTCGGCGTATGCGCCGTCGCCTGCAAGCGTGGCCGACGCATCGATGCGCGTTCCGGCGCCGCCAAGGGCGAGCACGGTCGTGACGAGGCTCGCGCCCTCGCCAATCGCCGCTTCGTCACGCAGCGAGACGAAGCCGGAGGTGGACAGGATACGGATCGCGCGCATCAGGCGGGCGCTGCGATCGAGACCGATTTGCGTGAGGCGGTTCGTCCAGCCGTCGCCGACGAAAGTTTCGACCATGCTGGCCTGCGCGTCCGGGCCAAGGGCGACGCGGGCGGGAACATGGTTCGCGCCGCCGGTTGAGACATGGACGATCTCGATCGTCGCGGCGACCGCATGATCGCTGTGGAGCGAAAGCGTCCAGCCGTCCTTGTCGGTCGCGAGCATGCCCAGCGGATGATCGCTGGACGCAGCGACTGGGCCCATTGCGATATCTTCCGGTTTACTGAGCGCAGCATCGAATATGCCGTCTACGAACACCAGTCGCGGGCCGGCGCCGATCCAGTATTTGCTGATGCCGAATGCGCCGCCAAGCGGTCGCTCTTCAGTGAGCGCGGGCAGCGCCGAAAGGTCCGACCAGCGCCAGGCTTCTTCATGCGTGGTGGGGAGAGTTAGCGTCATAAATCCTCCCCAGAATGAGGAGGGTGACCGCCGCAGGCGGTGAAGGGGGACTTCGACCGGGTGACGCGCTCATGGCGAGCCCCCTCCACCACGCTTTGCGCGGTCCCCCTCCCCATTCTGGGGAGGATCTGGAGAACATCATTCACGCCGCCACCTGCGCATAGCCCTCACGCTCAAGCTCGAGCGCGAGTTCCTTGCCGCCGGAGCGCACGATCCGCCCGTCCGCAAGGACGTGGACGAAATCGGGCTGCACATAGTCGAGCAGGCGTTGATAATGGGTGATCAGCAGCACGGCCTTGTCGGGCTTGCGCATCACGCGGTTAATACCTTCGCCCACGACGCGCAGCGCATCGATATCAAGACCGCTGTCGGTCTCGTCCAGGATCGCGAGCCTGGGATCGATGATCCCCATTTGCACCATTTCGTTGCGCTTCTTCTCGCCGCCCGAAAAGCCGACGTTGACCGGGCGCTTGAGCATGTCGAGGTTCATTCCCATCGCATCGGCTTGCGCGCGCGCGATCTTGAGGAAGTCCCCACCGGACAGGGCATCTTCGCCGCGTTGCTTGCGCTGCGCATTGAGCGCCTCGCGTAGGAACTGGAGGTTGGAAACCCCGGGAATCTCGACCGGATACTGGAAGCCGAGGAACAGGCCAGCGGCCGCGCGCTCATGCGGTTCGAGGGCGAGCAGGTCGATTGGCTCCCCAACCTTGTCATTCCCGCGTAGGCGGGAATCCAGTTCCACCGTCGCAGCTGGATCCCCGCCTGCGCGGGGATGACAAATAGGGGTGAACAGCACGCTTCCCCCCGTCACCGCATAGCCGGGGCGACCGCCGAGAACATAGGCCAGCGTCGACTTGCCCGCGCCGTTCGGACCCATGATCGCATGGATCTCGCCGGGGTTTAGGGCGAGCGTCAGGCCCTTGAGGATCGGCTTGCCGTCGACTTCGGCGTGGAGGTCATTGATTTGGAGCATTATTTATCCCGAAATACCGTAGCGAGCTCGAAAAGTTTCCCCCGCGTACTGGCGAGCATTGTCAATATCGCGAAGCCTTGCCTCACATTGATCGGCAAATCGCTCAGCTTTCGACACCCCACTCTTAAAGATTAGAGGAAGCGATCGATCGACGAGCAAGTGAGTGATCGACTCACCACATAACCCCATCTGCTCTTCTGCCTTCAAAGCGATCTCTGTAGTAAGAGGTACCGACTGGTCCGCAGGGAATCCAAAACGGGAGGCTTGTAAGGCATCGGAATTGATTGCCCGCGCCCGATTAACAATCGATTCGAAACGATCAATTAGAGCCTTAAGTCGTTTAACTAATTCGGAGCGCGTCCGCTCAAACATCACCCCACGCTCCCCTCAAGCGAAATCCCCAGCAGCTTCTGCGCCTCGACCGCGAACTCCATCGGAAGTTGTTGTAGCACCTCCTTCGCGAAGCCGTTGACGATCAGCGCCACCGCTTCCTCCGCGTTCAACCCACGCTGCATCGCGTAGAAGAGCTGGTCGTCGCTGATCTTGCTGGTGGTGGCTTCGTGCTCGATCTGGGCGCTTGGGTTGCGTACCTCGATATAGGGGACAGTGTGTGCGCCGCTTAGCGACCCGAGCAGCAGGCTGTCGCATTGGGTGTGGTTGCGGACATTTTCGGCGGTCGGGCCGACGCGGACCAGGCCGCGATAGGTGTTGTTGCTGTGGCCGGCGCTGATGCCCTTGGAGACGATCGTCGAGCGGCTGTTCTTGCCCAGATGGATCATCTTGGTGCCGGTATCGGCCTGCTGGTAGTTGTTCGTCACCGCGACCGAATAGAATTCGCCGACGCTGTTCTCGCCGCTCAGCACGCAGCTCGGATATTTCCAGGTGATCGCGCTGCCCGTTTCAACCTGGGTCCAGGAAACCTTGCTGTTCTTGCCCTGGCAGAGAGCGCGCTTGGTGACGAAATTGTAGATGCCGCCCTTGCCCTCGGCGTCGCCGGGATACCAGTTCTGGACCGTAGAATATTTGATCTCGGCATCGTCCAGCGCGACCAGCTCGACCACGGCGGCGTGGAGCTGGTTCTCGTCGCGCATCGGCGCGGTGCAGCCCTCGAGATAGGAGACGTAGCTGCCCTTGTCGGCGACGATCAGCGTGCGTTCGAACTGGCCGGTATTCTCGGCATTGATGCGGAAATAGGTCGAAAGCTCCATCGGGCAGCGGACGCCTTCGGGCACGTAAACAAAGGTGCCATCGGAGAAGACCGCGCAGTTTAGCGTCGCGAAATAATTGTCCTGCATCGGCACGACCTTGCCGAGCCACTTCTTCACCAGCTCGGGGTATTCGCGGATCGCCTCGCTGATCGAACGAAAGATCACGCCGGCCGCTTCAAGCTCCTTGCGGAAGGTGGTGGCGACGCTGACGCTGTCGAACACCGCGTCTACCGCGACCTTGCGGCTGCCTTCGACACCCGCGAGCATCTTCTGCTCCTCGATCGGGATGCCGAGCTTCTCGTAGACGCGCAGGATTTCGGGATCGACCTCGTCGAGCGAGGCGAGTTCCTTCTTCGGCTTCGGCGCCGCATAGTAATAGGCGTCCTGATAATCGATCGGCGGCACGTTGAGTTTTGCCCAGTCGGGCGGCGTCATCGTCAGCCAGTGGCGATAGGCCTTCAGCCGCCAGTCGAGCATCCATTCGGGCTCGTTCTTCTTGGCCGAGATGAAACGAACCGTGTCCTCGGACAAGCCCTTGGGGGCGAAATCCTGCTCGATATCGCTGGAGAACCCCCATTCGTAGGTGGAGGCTTTTTCGGCGGCGGCGAGCGCTTCGAGATTCTTGGTCGCCATCAGGAGCGACTTTCCAGCACGTTCCGTTCGTCCCGAGCGAAGTCGAGGGACGTATTGACGGAACGTGTCTCGACTTCGCTCGATACGAACGGGGATGGCATTGAAAGGCTGGCAAGCGTTACGCTTCCCAGCGCACCCTTCACCGCCATGTTGACGGCGCCCCAATGCGGCTTGACGCGGCATGCGGTTTCCAGGCCGCAATCGTGGCGGCCCTCCTCGACGCACGCGGTCATCGCGATCGGTCCTTCAACGGCCTCGATGATGTCAGCGATGCTGATGTCCCCCGGCTTGCGGGCGAGACGAAAGCCGCCGCCCGTGCCGCGCGCGGAGACGAGCAAGCCCGCTACCGCCAGACGGCCCATCAATTTCTGCGCGGTGGGCAGAGGCACGCCGGTCTGCTCAGACAAGGTTGTGGCGGAAACAGGCACGTTTCCGCCAATCCGCGCAGCGGCGGAAAGCATCACAATTGCATAGTCGGTAAGGCTGGAAAGCCGCATGTCACCCAATCGGATTGATTCGTTCCGATTTGCATTTGGGGATGCGGGTGCGTGTGGTCAAGGAAAGTTTCGGTCCGGTGCGGTCATAACGCGCGGCGGCTATCATTACGTACCGTTTATCGTACTCGCGACGGGCAGCACTTCGGTGCCGCGATCGGGTGCATCTTCCTTCCAGCGCACCGAACCGAATGGCCGCTCCAGCCGTCGGCGGACGCGCACCGGCTCCGTCCCGCGATGAAAATCCTCCGCCCGTTGTTGTATTTCCAGTTCCGCGGCGGTGTGGCGGCTGCGATGGCGGAGATAATCCAGCCAGGTCGGGCAGTGGAATCGCTCGGTCCAAAGCTCAGGGTCAGCGATATCGCGCGCGATCGACCAGTCATAGGCGCCGTTGCGGTGGCGCGTCAGCTGGACCTGCTGCATCGTGGCATAGAATGCGCGCGCTTCCGTCGGGTCGACGCGATATTCGATTTCCACCACGATCGGGCCGCTGCGCCCGGTGAGCGCCAGCGCCGTCTCGGGCGCGCCGAGGTCGATCGCCTCATGATCCTGGGTCACGATCGACGGAATGCGAAGCCAGCGGCCGAGAATTGGCGTTGACGCCATCGTGATCGCTGACACGAGCAGGGAGGTCGATACGCCCTCCATCTGAGCGACATGGCCCCAAAGCCAACTGCCAATTGCTATTCCGCCAGCGATTGCCGCCTGGAACGCGGCCAGAGTCCGGCCCGCTACCCAGCGCGGAGCGGAAAGCTGGATCCCAATGTTATAGATGGTGACGCCGATCATCCAGGCAGCGCCCGCCATCGCAAGCGCCAGTGCCGTTACCACCACGGAGCTGCTGAGCGCGACGATCGCCGTCGATACCGCCATCACCAGCGCGCTTGCAGAGACTGCGCGCTCGGCTTCGAAACGGTCGCGGACCTTGCCGATCGTGAGCGCGCCCGAAACCGCCCCCATGCCGAAGGTACCCAGTACGAGGCCATAGGTCTGCGCGCCGCCGCCCAGCAGATCGCGGGCCACCAGCGGCATCAGCGCGGAAATCGAGCCTCCCGCAATGCCTGTGGCCAGCGTGCGCAACAGCACGATCCGGATAGCGGGTGAGTGGACGACGTAGCGAATGCCGGAAGTGATCGCCCGGTTCATCCGCTCCGGGGGAAGCCGCGATGCGATCTGCACGCGCTTCCACAGTAGAAGCACAATCAGCAATGGGATGTAGAGCAGCGCGTTGATCGTAAATGCCGCCACCGCACCCGCAGTCGCAACGATCACACCGCCAATCGCTGGACCGAAGCTGCGCGCGATATTGTAGCTGATCGAATTCAGCGTGACCGCCTGAGGCAGCACGTCCGATGGCACCTGTTCGCTGACCGACGCCTGCCATGCCGGGCCGAACAGCGCCATGCCCGTGCCGATCACGAAGCAGAAGAACAACAGGAGCCAGGGCGCGAGGTAGCCCCCGAACGTGAGCAGCGAGAGCGATATCGCGCCGGTCAGCGATACGGACAATGCAAAGAGGCCTACGCGTCGCCGATCATACATGTCGGCAATAGCGCCCGCCGCGAGCGAGACCAGCATCACGGGAAGCATCAGCGAGGTCTGGACCAGCGCGACCATGTCGGCGGCTGAGGTAAGCTGCGTCATCGCCCAGGCAGCGCCAACGCCTTGAATCAGCAAACCGAGGTTTGAGAGCGTGCTTGCCAGCCAGATACGCCGGAACAGCGGCGTCCGGAGCGGTGCGCCAATGCCGGCCGGCCGCGGCTTTTCCTGCTCGCGATCGACACGCGTTGCGGCGGTCATGGTCTCCTCCTGACGCTGCGCCCCCTTTAATCTTGGCCTCTCGGCCGGCGTTGGAGCGATCTGTAGCGTGCGATGTCATAACCCGCCACACGACGTCAAATGTTCCCTGACAATTCGGTTTTCAGTGGGAAAATCAGGATGGCGAAAGCGGCTGCGCAGCTTTCCATTGCCGATAATTCGTCTTCGCTTCCTGAACATAGCCGCTGCGGGCGATGAGTTTCAAAACGAAGCGGTTGAGAATGTTTGTCGGAAAATAAAGCGGTCGGGCGAAATCGACGAACAAGATTATGCGGGGCTCGTCGCTATCGTTCCACGCACTGTGCCTGAATGTGTCGTCGAAGATCAGGCTTTTTCCTTCCTCCCAGTGCCGCTGTTCGCCCGCGACGTCGATGCCGCAAGCATCGGCTCGCTCGGGGATCGAGATGCCCAGATGATATCGCAAAACCCCCTTGTAAGGTCCGCGATGCGGGGGGAGCCGCTTGCCGGGTTCAAGGATCGAGAAAAAGGCAGTGGTAAGGCCGGGTATGTTACGCAAGGCGGCCCATGTGCCAGGGCACGCGGCAATATTGTCCTCGAAACGAACGCCGTAGCCCAAGAGAAAATAGGTCTTCCAGCGGCGATCGCGCGAGAGCTTTGCCTGGTCGGAGGAGATTTCCTCAAAGCCGGGAATTGGCGTTTGCCGTCGAAGCAGATGCTGTACCTCGCCCCAGATAGCGGGATAAAAGGTTTCCATCCGGCGCGTCCACGGAAAAAGACCGGGGGAGAAGAAGGGTTGATCGCCTTTGCGCGAGAGCCAGCCGATCAGGCGCTCGATACGCGGTATGATCCCCCCTGCCAGTGCCAGCGTGCGTGGGGGAGGCGGTTCGGCGTTCGCGGATGTCATGCTAAGCGTGGACAATCTGGCGCTTCGACCCGCGCCCGATGCGATCCATGCCGATGGCTTCAGGTTCGCCCGGATCTGGCGCCAGAAACGGTGACCGCCCGATTATCGACGAGCGTTCGAGCTGATAATCGACCAGGATAAGGGTGAAGGGCTTTGTTCTCCCCGGATAGGCGCGGGGCGGGGCGGCGACCCGACCGTACAGCAGGCGGCGATAGAAGCCGACATGACCCTGTCGCACCGTTGCCGTGACCAGCGAACCCAATGCGACTTCCGCCGCCATGACCGGAATGCGAAAGGTCAGGTAGGCAAATTCCGGAATCGCCCCGCTCAGGAGCGGATCGACACAAAAGCAATTGGTGTCGATGAAGGTTTCCCCAGCGGCTAACAGTGGAGCGAGAACGTCCGGAAAGGTGGCGAACGCAGGTGACGCGTCTCCGGGCGTGCGCACAAGATGAAGCCGCGCTGACGCGCACAGAACACCCTCGTGCCAGATGCCCACCACCGCACTGTTCGGAGTGCCGTCATAGTCATCATCCAGTCGTTTGCTGGCGCGTTCTGAAGCTCCGCCTGCGGCGACATAAGCACGATGGCGCAGCAGAAATGCCTGATCCAGATCATCCTCATCGAACAAAATGCGATAGGTTACTGCGCGCCGCAGCCGGAAGATGCGTGCGTGTAACGTTTCGCAATCTGCCAGCTCTTGTCTGAGGTCGCAGGATAAATCGGCAATCGATCCCATGATGCTTCCCGACTTGGAGAAGCGCCATGAATAACTATCTCATCAGCCGACGGGGGAAGGGCCATGTCCGTTGTGGATCAATTCACAAGAAGATTAGATCCATTATGGGTTGTATTCGGGTGGTCGAGAAAGCCATAAGGTTATACTTCCCTTCTGACCGAAGAATTAAGTACGAAGCAACAAATCAGGAAGAGTATCGACGAGTTTGCGCCGCTGAAAGGTCAGACGAGTCAGCGGTGAGGGGCTGTGGATGAGCTGCGTCGGCGTGACGCCGATGAATTGCTTGAACTCGCGGATGAAGTGCGATTGATCAAAAAATGCATCTTCGGCAACGTCTTTCCAGGTTGTGCCCTGCGTCGCAAGCGTGGACGCTGCCTTCAATGCCCTGTATTTGCGGGCAAGAAGCTTCGGCGGCGCACCGTAGATGCGTTTCGTTAGCCGCTCCACCTGACGCCCTGACATCCCGGAGGCAGCGATCAGCTTATCGACTTCAGGGGAAAGCTCGCCGGAAAGCCAGTGCTCCGTGAGCCTCGTGAACCATACGGGTGGCTCTTGCGCGCGGCTGAAAAGTGTCTGGAATACGCGATCCGCGATGGAAATTATCGCATTGCTCGATGTGTGATGCCGCATGGCATCGAGACCGTCTGCGAGGACGCCGCCGAAAATGTCGACGGCATCAATGACGGAGCGGGTATATTGGCTGGCATCTTCATTGACCATTGCGGCCCAGCCCGCGGGCAGGATACCGGCGCCGAGGACCAGAAGGGGGCCAAGGCCCTGAAAATTGGTTGAGGTGTAGGTAGGGCCCAGCAGATTGACGTCAGGTGCCGGTGTTATTCCGTGATCGGGCAGATCGTACCAGGCCTTGCCCTTGATGACGAAGCGAAGCTGGGGAAGGTCCGCGCGCATGGAATCCGCGCAGAAAGGAAGGTCTGCGTGAAACAGGTAGTAGGATGAGATCACACCACGCAATGCAGGCGTTGGGGAATAATATCTCAATCCAATGGGTGCTTTGCCGACCTGCACCGCTATCCTCTTTCCAATCGGACATCGCCATCGTCAGGGGTAGCACGTAATTAAGCGACGTATCGCGGTAATTTTAGACAGTGCATTCAAAAAAAGCCCGGACTGCGCTGCGCAGTCCGGGCTTCAGGAAAGGTCTTCCTGGAAAGGAATTCCCTTGGGTCGCAGGCCCGAACTATACAAAGGCCGAAATCCGGTCTTGGATAAAATCGACGTCCACCTAACTTCAGGCCAGAATGAGAATTTATCATAGGTCAATATTGCTACATTCGTTAATGGCATGCGAACCTTGATCTGGCGCTTTTGACGATGCGGAAAGGGCCTGCCATAGCGAGCCCATGTCGCTTTATACCCTGTTTAAGCCCGCCATATTCGCGCTCGATGCCGAAAAAGCGCATCTGGCGAGCCTTGCCCTGCTACGGTGTCTTCCGACGCTTGCAGGAAACGGGGCGAAGGATGCTCATCTGAATACGCGCGTTGCGGGCCTCGATTTCCCCAGCCCGATCGGTCTCGCGGCCGGATATGACAAGGACGCCGTGGCGCCCGATCACTTGCTTTCGCTCGGTTTTGGTTTCGTCGAGATCGGGACAATTACGCCGCTGCCCCAGACGGGAAATCCTCGTCCGCGCCTTTTTCGACTGGTGGAAGACCGTGCGGTCATTAATCGTATGGGCTTCAACAACAAGGGCCAGCAAGCAGCATATGCGCGCTTATCTTCCAGAAAGCATCGCGGAGTCGTCGGCGTCAATATCGGCGCGAACAAGGACGCGGTTGATCGCGTCGCCGATTATGTGACCGGCGTAAGGACGATGGCTGATGTCGCCGATTATCTGACGATAAACATATCCTCCCCGAATACGCCAGGTCTGCGCGCGCTGCAGGATCGCTTGGCGCTGGAAAATCTGCTTGCCAGGGTGATGGAAGCTCGCGGACATGGAGGTCCGCCCGTATTCCTGAAGGTTGCTCCCGATCTTGAACCGGCGGACATCGACGATATTGCCAAAGTTGCGATCGAGAAGGGGATCGATGCGCTGATCGTTTCGAATACGACGGTCGCCCGTCCGCCGCTGACGTCCCGCTATGCAAAGGAAGCTGGCGGACTTTCAGGTGCTCCTTTACGCGAACCTGCTCTTCAGCGATTGCGCGACTTCAAGAGGGCGACGGGCGGTGCCTTGCCGCTTATCGGGGTGGGCGGGATCGCCAGCGCCGAGCATGCCTATGCTCGCATTCGTGCGGGGGCTTCTCTGATCCAGCTCTATTCGGCGCTGGTGTATGAGGGGCCTGGCTTGGCTCGCCGGATTGCAGCCGGGCTTAAGAAGCTGTTGGAGCGGGATGGCTTTGCTAATGTGCAACAAGCGGTAGGGATCGATTGATCTTGCTGATATCATTGGAATGACTAGGTAAACCGCATGATTTTACGACTGCTCATTCTTGTCATTCTAGCGATTGCGCCAGTTTCAGTCAGTGCCAAAGGCGGCATGGTTGCTGCAACCGACCCGCTCGCTGCGGAGGCGGGTCGGGAAATGCTTCGCTCCGGCGGCAGCGCGGCGGATGCAGCCATGGCCGTGATGCTAACGCTCAGCGTGATCGAGCCCCAATCCTCGGGTATCGGTGGCGGCGGATTTCTCATCTATCATGATGCCAAAACCGGGGAAATCGAAACGATCGACGGACGCGAGACTGCTCCAGCCGCCGCCCGGCCGGACCGGTTTCTGGATGCGGATCGCAGGCCCCTTCCTTTTGCGCGTGCGTCTCCCGGGGGCTATTCGGTTGGCGTGCCTGGCAACATCGCGCTGATGGCGGAAACGCACAAGCGTTGGGGGAAGCTCAAATGGGCCGCGCTATTTGCGCCCGCCATCAGGCTTGCGGAGCAGGGCTTTGCCGTGCGCGCAGATCAGCCGTCGGGCCCCTATGTCGTCTATCCGTGGCTTGAGACGCAGCTGGCAAGGAAGGCTAAGATCTGGAAGGACTTTCCGGAAGCGCGCTCAATCTACTGGAAGGATGGCGCACCCCCGAAAGCGGGCACGATAATTCGAAATCCGGCCATGGCTGCGACCTTGCGGGAAATCGCGGCAAAGGGGCCCGACGCGTTTTACAAGGGAGGAATCGCGGCAAAGATCTCTGCGGCCGTGGAGAAAAGCCCGATCAACCCCACCGCGCTCACCGCTGCGGATTTGTCGGCCTATGAGGCCAAAGGGCGGCCAGCGACGTGCAGAACCTATCGCGGCTACCGGATCTGCGGCATGGGCTCGCCGTCATCGGGCGCCGCCGTGATCCTGATGATGCTGAAGATGCTCGAACGCTTTGATATTCCTGCCATGGGCAAGGACAGTCCGGCAGCCTGGCACTTGATCGGCGAAGCGATGCGGCTCGCTTATGCGGACCGCGATGCCTGGCTGGGAGACACTGATTTTGTCGATGCCCCGTTCAGCGGCCTGCTTGATCCCGACTATCTTGCATCGCGTTCGAAACTGATTTCGCCTGACCGGACGATTGGCGCCTATGAGGCGGGCAATCCCCCCGGCGCCCCGAAAATGGCAGCCGGCGGTGTTTCGCACGAGCAGGGAACCAGCCATTTTGTCGTGGCCGACAGCGATGGCGACGTGGCCAGCATGACATCTACCGTGGAGGGCGCTTTCGGCAGCCAGATCATCGCTGGCGGCTTTTTCCTGAATAACGAGATGACCGATTTTTCATTCGTTCCCGAAGAAGACGGCCATCCTGTGCCCAACCGCGTCCAGCCCGGCAAGCGACCGCTGTCCTCGATGGCGCCAACGATTGTTTATGCCCCGGATGGCAAACCGTGGCTCGCGGTCGGCTCGGGCGGTGGGAGGACGATCATCATGCATGTGCTGAAGACTCTCATTGGGACGATTGACTGGAAGCTGTCGCCCCGTGATGCCATCACCTTGCCCAATATCTTTTTCCGTGGCTCGGCGTTGATCGTCGAACGTAATACATCGCTGGAAGAGATGATTCCTGTCCTGGCCCGGCTCGGTGAAACGCCAGTGGCCGGCGATCTTCCGTCGCGGATCACCGTGATCCAGAGGGTGGGGAAAAAATGGACAGGTGCGGCTGATCCCCGTTCACCTGGAGTAGCGCTGGCGCAGTAGCGTATAATCGCTCTATAGCGCGCCGGCAGAGTGGCGATCAGCCGCCGTGCAGGAGCAGCGATGATCGCATTCGAGCAATTTCCCAACTTGGGCGCCATGTTCTTTTCGCGCGCGGCCGAACGCGGCGACGCCCCTTTTTTGTGGGCAAAACGCGACGGGGCGTGGATCGCGACAAGCTGGAGCGTCGCCGCTGATCAGGTGCGTTCGATCGCTGCCGGGCTCAAGGCGCTGGGGCTGAAGCCCGGTGATCGGGTGATGCTCGTTTCCGAAAACCGCCCCGAATGGTGCATTGCCGATCTGGCGATCATGGCCGCCGGATGCGTGACCGTGCCGACCTACACCACCAACGCCGAGCGCGATCACCAGCATATTCTGGAAAATAGCGGCGCGCGGGCCGTATTCGTTTCCAATCCAAAGCTGGCAAAGAATCTTTTACCCGCCGTCATGCGGTCTACGGCTTGCCACATCATAATAGGATTTGAGCAGCTGCGGGTGGGGCAATCGGGGAATGTCCATTTTGCGCAGTTTTCTGATCTTATCGCCGCGCATCCGCCCGAACCAATATCGCTGGATGCAGGGCGCGAGGAACTTGCCTGCATCATTTATACCAGCGGTACTGGAGGAGCGCCACGCGGGGTGCGGCAGCATCACGGAGCGATCCTTTGCAATGTGGAGGGCTGCGCCGATATTATTGACGGCGATTTTGGGCATAGCGAAGAGATTTTCCTGAGTTTCCTGCCCGCGAGCCATGCTTATGAACACACCGGGGGACAATATCTTCCGATCGCGTTGGGCGGTCAGATCTATTATTCCGAAGGCCTGGAGAAGCTGGCTTCCAACATCGAGGAAGTGCGCCCAACCATCATGGTGGTCGTCCCGCGTTTGTTCGAAGTGCTTCGCCAGCGCATCCAGAAGTCCGTTGAGAAGCAGGGCAGGCTGCCTAGATATTTGATGCGCCGCGCCCTTGAAATTGGTAGCCGGCGCTACGAAGGCCAGCGACGGCTGATTGATCTGCCGATGGATCTGCTCCTCGACCGAACGATAAGATCAAAGATAAGCCAACGGTTTGGTGGCCGGTTGAAGGCCCTGGTGTCGGGCGGCGCGCCATTGAATCCCGATGTCGGGGTTTTTTTCGATGCGCTCGGGTTGACCCTTCTGCAAGGCTATGGCCAGACCGAGGCAGGACCGGTGATTTCGTGCAATCGACCAAGGGCAGGCCTTCGCATGGATACCGTCGGGCCACCGCTCAAGGGCGTTCACCTAAATATCGCTGAGGATGGCGAAATCCTGGTGCGCGGCGAGCTTGTCATGCATGGCTATTGGCAGAATCCGGACGAAACCGCTCGTGTGTTGAACGATGGCTGGTTGCACACGGGCGACATTGGCCATCTCGACGGGAATGGCCGGCTGGTCATTACGGATCGCAAGAAGGACCTGATCGTCAACGACAAGGGCGACAATGTCGCCCCACAGCGGATCGAAGGGATGCTGACGCTCGAGCCTGAAATCCTTCAGGCGATGGTAGCGGGAGATCGGCGGCCGCATATGGTTGCCCTCCTCGTGCCTGATCCGGAATGGATGGGGGAATGGGCAGCGGCATCCGGCGTGCAGCCTGATCTTGCCTGTTTGCGGAACGATCCCGCCTTTCTCCGTGCCTTGTCGAACGCGGTCGACCGGGTGAACAGCAGCTTGTCCGTGATCGAAAAGATACGGCGGTTCGCTCTCGCCGATGAGCCGTTCGCTATTGCGAACGAACAGCTGACGCCCTCGTTCAAGATCCGCCGTCATGTTATAAGACAGGTCTATGGCGATCGGCTGAACGCACTGTATCGCAAGGGGGAATGATCCCTCCGTTTAGGACATGCAAGGGAGTTGCCATCATGAACGGCCGGCAAAGACTGAACGCTAAAATCTGGTTTGTGTTCGCGGCTGCCTCTTCCCTGGCGGCGTGCAAAACCGCCGAATCGCCCGCCGTTTCGAGCGCGGGTGATGCCGCGCTTCCAGCAGCGACCATTGGCGGTGGCCTGGAGAACACCAGATGGAATCTCATCGAAATCCAGTCGTCCGATAAAGCCATCGGTGCGAAAAGGCCTGCGCAGCCGACGCAATATACGATGATGCTCGGCGCTGACGGTAAGGTCGCGATGAAGCTCGATTGCAACCACGGAATGGGCGGCTGGAAAGCGGAAGCCACCGGCTCCGCACATGGGAAGATAACCTTCACTCCTCTGGCGACGACGCGTGCGCTCTGCCCCCAGGGTTCTCTCGATACCCAGATCGCACGGAATATGGAGAACGTGCGAAGCTATACGATCGGCGGAAATCGTCTTTTGCTCAGCACGGCGGTCGAGGGCGACAATTATGTTTGGGAGAAGAACATCGAATAGCCATGCTCCGGACGGATGATCCGCAATACCGAATTCATGCCTTTTGGAAGGTCTGACTGGCCGGTCCCGATATCATGCTGGCGGTCCATGACAGGAGAGTGATTCGCATGAAAATCAACATGCTCATACCGCACACATTGGAAATCCCGTCACTGATCCAGTCATGGGAATACGATGTCGGCTTTGCTGAGGTCAAAAAGGCCATGCAGCTTGCCGATACGCTCGGCTTCAACAAATGTACGCTTGGTGAGCATTTTCTTATCCCCAAGGATCACCTCGATCTGAGCGGTGCCTTCTGGCATCATGGTACTGTCGCGTTGGGCGTAATTGCCGGACAGACCGAAAATATCGGTCTGTCCTCTTCAATCAACATCCTGCCGCTACAGCACGCAATCGTGCAGGCGAAGGCCTGGTCAACGCTGGACTGGTACAGCGGCGGCCGTGCGACCCCGGTGGTTGCGGTCGGCTGGCTCGAACCGGAATTCGAGATGTTGAACGTTCCATTCCATGAGCGCGGCAAAATGATGGACGAATATGTCCAGGCCATGTTGGCGCTGTGGTATGAGGAGGATCCCGTCTTCGAAGGGAAATATGTCAGCTTTCGCGACGTCGGCTATGCGCCCAAGCCTGTGAACGGCAAGATTCCTTTGTGGTTCGGCGGCGACAGCGAAGCGCCGTGGAAACGCGTCGCCAAGTGGGGCGATGGTTGGCAGCCGGCCTTCAGCCAGCCGGACAAATTTCCCGAGGTCATGGATTTCATCAGGTCGCAGCCGGAATATGACGGACGTCCGCTGGGTCTATATTTCCCGATCGAGGCGATGCGTGTCGGCGAGGGTCACGTCGAAACCAAGGCCGCGAATACCGAAGGTAGCTGGGACGCTCAACAGATGATCGATCTGTGCGGTTGGCTGGGCGGCCTCGGCGTAACCGAAACAAATATTCCGCTGCCGCCGCTGGAAAGTTTCGAGGCCTATCTCGATCGTCTGCGCTGGGTGGGCGAGGAGATCATTCCGAAGTTGGCGTGATCTTCGGATTTTGTTCGCGCCGGATGTTTTGCGTCCGGCGCGAACGGCAAGCTGGTTCGGTTTCCGATCAGAGCGTGGCACCATAGTCGAGCAATATGCTTTGCCCGGTAACATAGGATGCCTGATCGGACGCCAGATAGGCAAAGAGATCGCCTGCTTCCTCAAGGGTCGCGGGTCGTGGCACCATTTCCATGATCTGGTTTAGCAGCACGGCGATCCGATCTTCCTGCGCCTGTGACGAGTGCTCCGCCTGTTGGATAGGTTAAGGTAATTGCCAACATTCATCTCCCTGCGTAGTCGACTTAACATACCTGTGGTATGTATGCTTGATAGAGATGGTCAACCCTCTTTTTTCTGCGCTATGGCCTCAGTCAAGGAATGTGATGGCCCACCGCACCAGACCACAAATGTCGATAGAGACCCGCGCCAAGCTTCTCATGCTTGCTCGCGAAGCTTTTGGTGCAAGAGGCTATGCAGCGACGTCGCTCGATGAATTGATGATCGCCGCGGGAATGACGAAGGGGGCGCTGTATCACCATTTTCATAGCAAGCTCGGATTATTCGAGGCCTTGGTAGACGAAATTGATGAAGAGGTTCGACTGGAGCTGGAGGCGATCACGAAGGCCGCTGGCGGCGGATGGATAGGACTGAAGGCAGGGTGTCGCGGTTATATCGAACTGATGCAGTCACCGGAACTTCGTCGCATAACATTGCAGGATGCGCCCGCGGTGATCGCCGACTTCACTAATCGTCGTTACACCCAATTGTGCAATGCATCCTTTCATAACGCGCTTGAAACGCTGATGGATGAAGGTGTTTTGGTGCGAACCGACCCACATGCGCTCGCCAGTATGATCGCGGGGGCCGTCAATCGAGCTGCAACATGGAACGCCGCACAGCCCGATCCTGTCGCCGCATTGCCTGCCGCCCTGCAGGCAGTAGACGTCCTGCTGGGCGGCTTGCGCAAATCTAAACCTTGAGGCTCAGATCAAGCGGCTACGGCCTCCCGTTGGCCGCGGACCAACCGCCCAGGCAACGCACCGGTCGCCTTACCCTCGCGGTAGGTGGTCTTGCCTGACACGATCGTCGCGACATAGCCATCCGCCTTCTGGCTCAGCCGTCGGCCCCCAGCGGGCAGATCATAGGTCGCGTGTGGCGCATGCAGATGCAGGCGTTCCATGTCGATCACATTGAGATCAGCCTTGTAGCCTTCCTTCACCAGCCCGCGGTCCTTCAATCCGACCGCGAAGGCTGGATCCCGCGAAAGTTTGCGTATCGCGAGGGCGAGTTCGAACTTACGGTCTGCTTCCGCATCACGCGACCAATAGGTCAGGAAATAGGTGGTATAGGCGGCGTCGCAGATCATCGAATAATGCGCGCCACCATCGCCCAGCGCGAGGACGGTGTGTTCGTTCGGGATCATGTTGCGCCCTGAACTCTGGAAACGATGTCCGCCAATATTGCCGAGGGGGCGATAGAGAATCTCGCGACCATCCCGCTGGAGCAGGGCGTCGTAGATCACGTCCATCACGTCACGGCCGGTCCGCTTCGCGATCGCGCCAAGGCTGTCTTCCGGCGCGGGATGATAATTTGGCGGATCGCCCAGTACGAACAGCATTTCGATTTCGCTGATCATGAACAGGAAAAACGGATTGGGATCTTGCGGTTTTTCGGAAAGCAGCTTCTTTCGCATTTCCGGATCGCGCATTGCCGCGACTTTTTCGGCCAACGGCAGGTCGGCAAGCGGCCGGAAGCTGGGGTGTAGCGCGAACGGATGCAGCGTCAGTTCGAGACCCAGCATCGTGCCGGCCGGCCGGCCCATGACCTGCCCGCGAATTTCCAGTCCCTCGGCATTTGTGCGTTCCAGCGCCGCCAGGGTTGTCTTCCATTGGTCGCCTTCCGCCGGATTCTGCATGAATGTGAACGAAACCGGGCGTTGCGCGGTACGCGCGACTTTTTCGACAAGGTCGAAGCGTTCTTCGGGCTTCATGTCGTAGTTCGGCAACAGTTGAAATACGCCGGTTCCAGCGTCGCGCAGACCTTCTGCCAACGCCAGCACTTCCTGATCTTCGGTTGGCACGGAGGGAGCCAGCCGCCCATCCTTGAAACGATGACCGAAATTACGTGATGTGCTGACCCCCAGGGCGCCCGCCTTCACGGCCTCCGTCGTAAGACGCCGCATCTCGGCGAGATCCTCATCCGTCGGGGGTTCCAGGTTCGCGCCGCGCTCACCCATCACATAAACGCGCAAGGGGCTGTGCGGGAGTTGCGCGGCAAAATCGATATCACTCTCGCGCTTGTCCAGCGCATCGAGATAATCGGGAAAGGTTTCCCAGTTCCAGGGCACGCCGGTCGTCATCACGACATCGGGAATATCCTCGACGCCCTCCATCAGCTTGACGACGAGTTCGTGGTCGTGCTGCCGAACGGGGGCAAAACCAACACCGCAATTTCCCATTACGACAGTTGTCACGCCATGATCCGAAGACGGCGCCAGCCTGTTCTCCCAAGTGATCTGGCCATCATAATGGGTATGGATGTCAACGAAACCGGGGGTGACGATCCGGCCCTTGGCGTCGATTTCTTCAGCCCCCGTTCCCGTCACTGTCCCGACTTTCGCGATACGCCCGTCCTTTACCGCAACGTCCGCAATGAAGCCTTCGCTGCCGGAACCGTCAAGCACCGTACCGCCGCGTAGAACGATATCAAAATCAGCCATGTGCATCCTCCACCTTGCGGCGAACGAAGCCGCATTTTCCCAGTATTTACTGCCTGTCTGAGCGTTTCGACAAACCGAGTCGCTGTACGGCATGCCTAAGTCATCAATTGATGACATAGCACAAATCGATACCGGGCGTATACAAAACCCCCTTCCGGGCTCCGCGTGCCTGCAATAAGGCAGATGCAATGCTTCGGAATTGCCGAAGCTTTTGGAGAGATATTCGATGAGCAAGCAGTACGCGCTCGAAGTACCGGTCATTCCGGAACTGGATCCGTCGCTTATCGTCGACGTCGATCTGTTCGGGCCAGAGATTAAAGCGCATCCCGAGCCGCTCTTTGCCGAGTGGGCGTCGAAGCCGCCTTTCTATGCGATGGTGAATGGCCGTCCGAACGTTGTCATCTGCCGGCATGCGGACGTCGACAAGGCGTTTGTCGATTTCGATACATTCAGCGTGGAGCCGCGGCCGGGCTGGGGCGGGGATCCGTTCGATTATTTCAACAGCTTGCCGACAGTGGGTGATATCGACCCACCGGATCACACCAGGCTTCGTAAGCTGATGCAGCCCGCTTTCACACCCAAGCGCGTGAACGAATTGCAGGCCGGCGTGGACGCGTTGACCGACCAGATGCTTGAGGAGATGGCGGAGAAGGGCACCTTCGACATGATGAAGGAGTTCGCCCAACCGCTCAGCCGCCGCATCCTGCTAGGCAATTTCTTCCAGTTCCGCGAGGAAGACTGGCACATCTTCATCGATTTTTCGGACGCGGGAAAATGGGTCTCGACTGTACCGCCCGGTGCGCCGAAGCCTGAGCCATATATGGTGGCTTACAATGCCGGTAAGCAGTTTTGCGAGGACTATATCGAGCTGCGCCGCAACGAACCCAAGGACGATATCGTCGGCAGCATCATCGCAGCTCATGATGTCGGCGGCAAGATTACCAGTCTCGAACTGTTCGGCGCCCTGATCACGTTGTTCGTGGCTGGGCTTGGTACGATCGCGGGTACGCTCACATTATCGATCAAGCGGTTGCTCGAGAATCCCGATCAGTTGCAACTGCTGCGCGACGATCCAACGCTGGTGAATCAGGCGGTGGAAGAATGCCTGCGCATCGATTCGATCGGCAACTTCCGGCATCGTTTCGTCACGAAGGACACTGTGTTGAACGGCACACCGATCTATCGCGGGATGATCGCCCAGGTTTCGATGGGCGCTTCCAACTATGATCCGGACTTTTATTCCGATCCCGACAAGTTCGATATCATGCGTAAGCCGCGCGACATCAGCACCTTCGGCTACGGCGCGCATTTCTGCATTGGCCATGCGCTGGCGCGCGCGGTGGTTCGCACCGGTATCGCCAAGCTGGTCACGCGTTTTCCGAACCTTCGCCTGACGGATCCGCACGCGGAGATGGCCTATGCCGGCCTGCCGACCGAGCGGATGCCGGTCAGCCTGATGCTGAGCGTCGAATAGACGCAGCTGACCGCGTTTTGATCAACGCGGCTTCAATTCGCCGAATATCAGGTTGATGCTGTCGACCTGCTCCCTGGATGATGGAACGGTGACCTGCGGGTGGCTCCGCCAAGGAAGCAATCCGCGCGCTTAGCCGGACCGCCGCCAATGAATGGGGGCAGTACGGAATCAACGTCAACATCATCAACCCGGTGATCGAAACCGATTCCTATCGCGAGGATGTGCCGACGCCCGAGCTTCGTAAGCAATTCGAGGCAACCATACCGGTGCGGAAAATGGGACGACCACGTGACGCCGCACGGGTTGCGGTGTTCCTGGCGGGCCCGGATTCAGATTATATGACGGGGATGACGTTTGCGGTGGATGGGGGCTCACTTCGCATCCTTGAAGGCGACCGGAGGAACCCGCGCGGCAACGACGGGGGCGTTCCAGGCAAGCTCGAGGCTTTTCTGAAGCGTCACGAACGCCTGTGACAGCGCGGTCTCTGCGATCCGAAGCTCGTCTTCCGCATCAAGGCGCTCGCGGCGTGCATCGACGACCTCAAGCGAGCTCGCGACGCCTTCCTTGTAGCCGGGTGTTCTGATTACATGTCAACAGTGACGATATTCTCCTCGTGCGGCGGGGTGAACCCTCCGCTATTGACGGACTGGCCAAAGATTCCTGAATTTCCATGGAAGCCACAGGTCCAGGAGGACTTTCTTTGCCGCGATGAGACTATTCGCGCTATCAAGCGTCCAGCACATAAGAGCCATATTGGAGAGGCCGTGACTGCTGATTTCGAATTCGATTTCGCGCTTGGCGAAACCGTGGTCATGATCCGCGACGCTACGCGACGCTTTGCTGCTGATCGCATAGCGCCACTGGCCGTAAAGATCGATGCGGAAGACTGGTTTCCGCGCACACTGTGGCCGGAAATGGGTCAGCTTGGTTTGCACGGTATTACCGTTGAGGAGGCGGATGGCGGACTAGGCCTGGGATATCTCGAACATGTCGTTGCACAGGAGGAGATAGCGCGCGCGTCCGCGTCGGTCGGCCTTAGCTATGGCGCGCATTCCAATCTGTGCGTCAACCAGCTTCGCCGCTGGGGCAACGCGGAACAAAAGGCAAAATATCTGCCAAAGCTTCTGTCAGGCGCTCATGTAGGTAGCCTTGCCATGTCTGAGGCGGGGGCAGGCTCCGACGTGGTTTCGATGAAGCTAAGGGCTGATCGAAAGAGCGATCGTTTCGTTCTGAACGGCACGAAGTTCTGGATCACCAACGCGACCTATGCGGACACGCTGGTCGTCTATGCAAAGACAACAGAAGGAGCGAAGGGCATAACGGCCTTCATCGTTGAAAAGGACATGCCAGGTTTTTCGGTTGGCCAGAAGATCGACAAGATGGGCATGCGCGGCAGCCCCACGGCTGAACTGGTGTTCGACGATTGCGAGGTGCCCGCCGAGAATATTCTTGGCGCCGAGAATGGCGGCGTCGGCGTGCTGATGTCCGGCCTGGATTATGAGCGCACGGTTTTGGCAGGGATTCAGCTAGGTATCATGCGGGCCTGTCTCGACGTTGTCATCCCCTATGTCCGCGAACGCAAGCAGTTCGGTCAGCCAATTGGTGCCTTCCAGCTCATGCAGGCGAAGATCGCGGACATGTATGTCGCGCTCAACAGCGCGCGCGCCTATGTTTATGCGGTGGCGCGATCGTGTGACGCCGGCAGGACGACCCGGTTCGACGCGGCAGGCGCGATCCTGCTGGCCAGTGAAAATGCCGTGAAAGTTGCACTGGAAGCCGTTCAGGCTCTCGGTGGCGCAGGTTATACAAAAGATTGGCCCGTTGAACGTTATCTGCGTGATGCGAAACTGCTCGATATTGGCGCTGGTACAAATGAGATCCGCCGTATGTTGATCGGCCGCGAGTTGATCGGTGTATGAGTGACTTCGTGATCCAACTGCTGCAGTGGTATGGCGCCGTCGTCGGAGCGCTAGCAGCGCTGATCGTGTCATTGGATTTGGGCCGGAAGTGGACCGGTTACGGATTTGTGTTGTTCGTAACCTCATCAATTGCATTGGTGCTTTGGGGCTTTCTGGGTCCGGAAGCCAAAGGGATCGGCACACAAAACATCATCCTGTTCGTGATCAACCTTATCGGCGTCTACAGGTATCTGATCCGCAAGAAGGCGCCTGCAGCATGAGCGCTCCCGTGCTCAAGTCGCTGATCGACATCACTTCGGACGAATTCGCCGCCAATGCTGAATTCAATCGTGTGCTTGTAGAAGACCTTCGAAACAGAATTGCCGTTGCCGCCGAGGGCGGCTCCCAATCGTCTCGCGATCGACACGTCGCGCGCGGAAAAATGCTGCCGCGTGATCGGGTCTATCGGCTGCTGGATCCTGGTTCTCCGTTTCTGGAGATTGGCGCTCTCGCAGCAAACGGTATGTATGACGGTGCAGCTGTGGGTGCCGGCGTGATTGGCGGGATCGGCCGCGTGTCAGGTCGTCTGTGCATGGTTGTAGCCAATGATGCCACCGTCAAAGGCGGGGCTTATTTTCCGATGACGGTGAAAAAGCATCTTCGGGCGCAGGAAATTGCGCGCGAAAACCGGCTGCCATGCATCTATCTCGTCGACAGCGGTGGTGCGAACCTGCCGCATCAGGCGGAGGTTTTTCCGGATCGGGATCATTTCGGAAGGATTTTCTACAATCAAGCGCAGATGTCCGCGGAAGGCATTCCGCAAATTGCATGCGTAATGGGCAATTGTACGGCGGGGGGAGCCTATGTCCCCGCAATGTCCGACGAGAGCATTATCGTACGAGGGCAGGGGACCATTTTTCTCGCCGGCCCACCGCTGGTGAAGGCTGCAACGGGCGAAGTGATCTCGGCAGAGGAATTGGGCGGCGCTGAAACCCACGGCCGTAAATCCGGCGTGGTCGATCATGTCGCGGAAAACGACGAGCATGCACTGTTGATCGTACGGGACATCATCGCGACCTTGGATGGCTCGCCGGGAAATTCGTCAACGCTGGAGGTGCGGGCGCCGAAATATGATGCGGATGAATTGTACGGCATTATCCCGCAAGACGTTCGCGCTCCCTATGACGTCCGCGAAGTTATTGCACGTCTCGTCGATGGATCAGAGTTTCACGAATTCAAGGTGCTCTATGGGACGACCCTGGTGTGTGGCTTCGCGCAAATCTGGGGAATGCGGGTGGCGATCCTTGCCAATAATGGTGTGCTCTTTTCGGAAAGTGCGCAAAAGGGCGCGCATTTCATCGAACTTGCCTGCCAGCGTCGGATACCATTGCTGTTCCTGCAAAATGTTTCCGGGTTCATGGTCGGCGGCAAATATGAAGCAGAAGGGATTGCCAAGCACGGGGCGAAAATGGTGACCGCGGTTGCCACTGCTCAGGTTCCTAAAATCACCGTCCTCATCGGTGGCAGTTTTGGAGCGGGAAATTATGGGATGTGCGGCCGCGCCTATCAGCCGCGCTTCCTTTTCAGCTGGCCGAACAGCCGGATCAGCGTGATGGGGGGCGAACAGGCCGCTTCCGTTCTCGCCGCCGTGCATCGCGAAGCGGAGGCGTGGACGCCGGATCAGGCGGAGGCGTTCAAGGCACCGATCCGCAAGAAATATGAGGATGAGGGCAACCCCTATTACGCAACGGCGCGACTGTGGGACGACAGCATCATCGATCCCGCCCAGACCCGGGATGTGTTGGGGCTGGCATTGGCCGCGACGTTGAACGCGCCGATACCGGATCGCGCGCAGTTCGGGTTGTTCCGGATGTGAGGATCAGCCGGATCGCCTGGCTTGTTCTGATAATCCCAGGAAGGAGAGCCTAACATGATCGCACGACGCTGGCACGGCCGTGTCGTCAATGCGCTGGCGGAAGAATATCTCGCACTGATGCGAAACGTCGCGCTGCCTGACTATCGTGGGACGCCGGGCAATCGCGATGCATGGTGTTTGAGCCGTATTGACGGTGCCGTTACCCACATCGAGATGCTAACCTTCTGGGACGATATCGACGCGATCAAGCGTTTCGCAGGGGAGGATTACGAGACTGCGAAATATTACGATTTCGATGATTCCTTTCTGTTGGAAAAAGAACCGACGGTCCTCCACTTTACCGTTGACCGGGACTGAGGGTGCTGAGGAGCCTCCTGATAGCCAATCGGGGTGAGATTGCCCGGCGGATCATGCGCACCGCGCGCCGGTTGGGGATACGAACCATCGCCGTCCATTCCGATGTCGATGCCGATATGCCGTTCGTCCGTGAGGCCGACGAAGTTTTCTGCATCGGTTCGGCGCCCGCGCGCGAAAGTTATCTATTGTCTTCTCATATTCTCGAAGCCGCAAGCGCTACCGGAGCGGAAGCCATCCATCCGGGTTATGGCTTTCTTTCCGAGAACGCGGAGTTCGCCGAAGCAGTTCTGGATGCGGGACTGGTGTGGGTCGGTGCGCCACCAGCCGCTATCCGCGCGATGGGTCTCAAGGATGCGGCCAAGCAACGTATGATCAAGGCAGGTGTAGCGGTAACCCCGGGCTATATGGGCGAAGATCAATCGTTCGAACGGTTGAAACAAGAGGCCGATAAGATCGGCTATCCTGTTCTTGTCAAGGCGATCGCCGGCGGCGGCGGCAAGGGCATGCGGCGCGTCGATGCTGCGCAGCAATTTTCGGAAGCGCTGGAAAGTTGCCGGCGCGAGGCTGTGGCCGCGTTTGGTGACGATCGCGTTCTGATCGAGAAATACATCCTCAATCCCCGCCACATCGAAGTCCAGATATTCGGGGATACATATGGCAATGTCGTCCACCTTTTCGAGCGGGATTGCTCGCTGCAGCGGCGTCATCAAAAAGTAATCGAGGAAGCGCCGGCGCCGGGCATGGATGATGTGACACGCACCGCGATTTGCGAGGCTGCGGTGAAGGCGGCCAGGGCAGTCGATTATGTTGGCGCTGGCACGATCGAATTCATAGCGGACACTTCCGAAGGCCTGCGGGCCGATCGCATATGGTTCATGGAAATGAACACGCGCTTGCAGGTCGAACATCCGGTGACCGAGATGATCACGGGGCAGGATCTCGTCGAATGGCAACTGCGCGTGGCGAGCGGCGAACCAGTTCCAATGCAGCAAGAAATGCTCGCCATTAATGGCCGGGCCGTGGAAGCGCGGCTTTATGCTGAAAACCCGGTGACGGGTTTCATGCCATCTACGGGACGTCTCGATCGATTGCGATATCCTGCGGGAGTTCGGATCGACAGCGGCGTTGAAGAGGGTGACGAGATCACTCCCTTTTACGATCCGATGATTGCCAAGCTGATCGCACATGCACCAACACGGCGCGAGGCGGCTTCCACCCTGGCGCAGGCATGTCGCGAGGTTCAGATATGGCCGGTGCGCACGAACGCGGCGTTTCTCGCGCGCGCATTGGGCCATCCGGATTTCATTGCCGGGGATATCGACACGGGCTTTATCGAACGTCACCTGGACGTATTGCTGGCTCCAGCCGATCCGCCGCCCGAGGAGGTGCTGCAGGCCGCGGCCAATGCGCTCGTGCCCCGGAACGAGAATGATCCATGGTCGTCATTGGCTGGGTTCCGGACCAACAGCGATCCGTGGCGGCAGATCGAGATCGAGATCGCAGGCGAAAACCATACCGAAAAATACGTTCCTGACCTATTTTCGAACGCAAAAGTGGTTGTCGTAAAAGGACAAAATGTGGCCTTCCATAATGGTGAGGCATGGCCATTTGGCATGCGACGGGCGCGGCCGGACAATGGCGACGCGTCGCGCGGCGGCGCGATTTTGTCACCAATGCCTGGCAAGATCATCGCGGTGGAAATCAGCGAAGGGCAAGCGGTCACGGCCGGTCAAAAGCTCGTCGTGCTGGAGGCCATGAAAATGGAGCAGTCTCTAATTGCGCCATTCGATGGCACTGTGACGCTTCTGAAAGCGCTGCCCGGAACACAGGTTCAGGAGGGTGCGCTTCTCGCACAGCTTGAGCCGCTGGAGAAATGAGGCTGTTATACGCGCAATTTCTGCGTCATCTGGGTTTTTTGGTTCGAGGAAAGCATGGCAGGCCGTTTTTTTGACCAATGGATGATCGGTGACGAGATTATTCATGAGATCCGTCGCACCGTCACGGAAACAGACAATCTCCTGTTTTCGACGATGACGCATAATCCACAGCCGTTGCACATCGATGTCGAGGCTGCGCGCGCAAGCGAATTTGGCCAAATTCTCGTCAATGGCACTTTCACATTCGCTTTGATGGTCGGACTCTCAGTCGGCGACACGACGCTGGGCACGCTGGTTGCGAACCTTGGCTACGACAAACTTGTTCACCCCAAGCCGGTTTTTATCGGTGATACGCTTCGTGCTGAGACAAAAATCGATGCGTTGCGTGAGAGCGGCTCGCGTCCTGACGCCGGAATCGTCAGTTTCACACATCGCTTGTTGAACCAGCGTGACGAGATAGTCTGCCAGTGCACACGCGTCGCCATGTTGAAGAAGAGCGCGGAATGAGGATGCGCTCGTTGCTGTTCGTTCCCGGGGATCGCCCCGAACGGATCGAAAAAGCGCTGGGCTCTGGCGCGGATGCGCTCATTCTGGATCTTGAAGATTCAGTGTCTGTTGGAGCGAAGGATCGCGCACGCTCGGCCATCGCTTCTGTGCTGAGCCGTCCAGAGCGATCGACGCCTCTGTTTGTGCGGGTCAACCCGTTGGATAGCGGAATAGCTGACGAGGATCTTGCGGCTGTGTTACCGTTCGAACCGGATGGGATCATGCTGCCGAAGGCCGAGGGCGGCCGATCGTTGGTCGAACTGGACAGCAAGCTCGGCGACAGCCGCGCGGCTATCCTGCCAATCGCTTCCGAAACGCCCGCCGCGATATTCCAGCTTGGGACCTATGGCGGCGCATCCCGGCGCCTATGCGGTCTCACTTGGGGCGCAGAGGATCTGCCCGCAGCGATTGGCGCTTCGGGCAGTCGGGAAGACGATGGCAATTTTACCGATCCATATCGCGTCGTCCGCGCACTTGTCTTGTTTGGTGCGCATGCGGCGAGCGTTCCGGCCATCGAAACCGTCTATCCCGCCTTCGGTGATCTTGAAGGCCTGGCCACCTATGCGGCTCGCGGAAATCGCGATGGGTTCACGGGAATGATGGCAATTCATCCGTCGCAAGTAGAGATCATCAACGCCGCCTTCACGCCTTCTCGCGAGGCTTTGGTTCATGCACGGGCCGTTGTCGCTGCGTTCGAGGCCAACCCTGGTGCCGGTGTCCTTCAACTTGAGGGGAGCATGATCGATGCGCCTCATCTGAAGAATGCGCGCCGGCTCCTGGCCAGGAATGGCGAAGATATCAGCGTCTAGGTGCGGCACATTTGGCGCGTCGGAACGCTTAAAAACATGGCCCCGGCCCGGCTGCCCGCAATGAAACGCTCCGTGCGATCAAGCGGTGTGGACGCACCATCTGGAAGAAGTGGGGCGGCTATCATCGCCGCAGCCTCGTCGAAACGAAAATGCACTGCTTCAAGCTGCTCGGTCAGCGCGTCATGGCGCGCACTTTCGATCGTTAGATAACCGAACTCAAAGTCCGTGCTGCAATCCTCAATCGCTTCTCGCAAATCGGTACACCCAACACCATCCGCGTTGCGTAGTAATATCAAATAAAGCCTGCATCAAACCGTCAGGAGTTATGCAACAAAGCCGGTCAAAACCCCCAGTCGAGGATCGTCCACCCGCGGACCTTCGCCAGACGGCGAAGCTTGTCATGGGCGTTTACCGCGAAAGGCTCATCCGACCATTCAAGAACTGGTTCGTCAGAGGCGTGATCGGAATAGAAGCGTATCACAGCCTGTTTCCGGTCGATGTCGTTTGCTGCCATCCAGGCGACGATCATGCGCAACTTGGCCGGGCCGTAGCAATTTTCGCCATCGACCCGTGCCATGATCCGGTCATCCAGTCCCGTGAGGCTGTTTGTGGCAATGACATCGTCAAAGCCCAGGCGTTGCGCAATGGCTTCCACATATAGCCGGTAGGAGGCCGTCGCGAGCACGAGTCTTCGCCCCGCCGCGCGATCCTCCGCAATGGCATCAAACGCGCCGGGATGAATGTTTCGCGCCATTGTCTTTTCCGCAAAACTTGTCGTGATCCTGGCCAGCTTTGCGCGACTGACGTGGGCGCCCAGCACCGTGGATTGCATGATTTCCTTCAATCGTTTCCGATCGATCCACTTGGCGCCATAAGCGATGAAAACGGGGAGCAAAAAGGGAATAAGGACTATGCGCCAGGGGGAAAGGCGCAACATCGCATGCCATAGAAACGGCGTATAAGTGGGCAATCGCGTTATTGTACGATCCATATCGTAGATGGCGAGTTGATGGGTCATTGGCGTGGTCAGCCTGTCAGTCGGGTTCATTCAAAACCGGGAATGATTGGCCAGCTGGGGCCGGAAAATCCGATAACCTTGAACAAGGTTCCCATCTGTTCCGGATGGATGAGCCGCATGCGTGCCGCGGCGAGTTCGGCTGCGCGATAAGGATGCGCGCGGGTCAACTGGTCTGCACGCATGTCGATCCCGAGCGAGACGAGCCAGTCGCCCTGATCGACAGGGCCGCGGTGGCGAACGCCACGAATGGTCGCGGCATGAATAAGTGCCGCGAAGTCCACATGTGCCGTAAGATCGCTTCTGCCGGGCATGCCGAACGGCGCCGCATATGCGTGCGCGTGCACGGCTTGCAGTGTGTCTCCCGACGGATGATTGTAATAGCCATAATCGATCACGATCATCACGCCGCCCTGCGTGGCCAGTCGCTTGGCAAGATCACGGGCAATCCCGGCGCTGGCGGGCGAGCGTTCATAGACGCTCGCGGTGTGCGCACCTTTCAGGCTGTCCGGAATGAGATGATCGGCAGGGGTCTGCGATGGAACCGTGGCAAAGCCGTCGATATCATCGTGGCGGACCATCAATTCACGCCAGCCCATCATTGTTTTTACATATTGCTCGATCGGCAGCGCATCGAAGAATTCGTTGGCGACAATCAGCAAAGGCATGTCGGTCGGCAGCGTGTCGATCGTATCATGCCATGTGGCGGTTGGCACGTTATCAGCCTGCGTCGTACGCAATACATGGCTGGTTTCGACAAAATGGACGGCAGGATCAAGCTTCACGCTCGCCAGGGCACGTAGTGCGTCCGTTGCGAGGGTACCCCGGCCAGGACCAAGCTCGACATAGCAAGCCGGTCCGCCCTTTTTCTGCCAGACGTCCGCCAGGGCGAGGCCGATCAGTTCGCCGAACATCTGGCTGACCTCGGGGGCGGTGATGAAATCGCCCTTCGCGCCAAACGGATCGTGGCTCGCATAATAAGCGGCGTTGGACTCCGCCATAAAGCGTGCGACGGGGATCGGCCCTTCCGCCGCTATCAACGCCTGCAAGCTATCCTCAACCGGGTCTGGAGCGGTCATTGCCGCATCCATAACCCAGTCGATTCGGTTTTGCTATCTCAGGCCGTAATGATCCTGTTTTTGCGGCGGTTGCGCATTTGCGCGCCGATGAAACCGAAGCCCGCGATCATCATTGCCCAGTTACCCGGTTCGGGTACCGCGCCGCCAAATCCAAGCGCACGCGCCTCAGCGGCGCTGAGCCTGAAGCTATATACATAGGTGGGGATCAGATCGCCCGTGGTGCAACCGCTATCGAGCGGCACGATCGATGACACGCCTCCGAAGCCAGTGGTGCAGACGTCGGATTGGAATGTACTCAAGGGATCCTGGGTGACTGAGAAATCATTGTCGGTGACCACGAACAGGCTGATGCCGCCATCATCGAGATAACCACCGAAGCTCAGGCCTTCCATCTTTTCCGCAACGGTCGCTCCGGCATCCTTCAGTGCGGCCTGTATGTCGAGGAGAAGCGATTTGGAAACCGAACTGATATCGATCGGCAAAACATTGGTGCCGGTAAGATCGGTGTCCGACGCATCGGACGCAGCATTGATGTCTATCAGATAGACGCGCTTGCTGCCGACCACCTTGGCGCCGGTGGGGTCGTCGACACCGACACCGCGGTTGTCACGCTCCAGAACCATCAGCTGCCCGTTGGGCAGAGTAACGATCGAGGAGACACCGATCGAGCGGCCTTGATCTTTTGCGTCAAACCCCTTGCCGCCATTCGCTGTAACCCGTGCGTTGATATCGTTGACATCTTCAAGCTGGTATATGGACTGCTTCGTTGCCTCGCCGGTATCGACGTCGAAGGAAACGATGCGGACGTTCCGGCTGTAGCGGCCGTCCTTGTCGCCTTCGTTCACGAGCGGATCCTGAAGCACGGCATAGGCCGTCTTGCCATCGTTGGAGAGGGTCAGCCCTTCGAAACCACGATTGTCCTGGCGACCTGTGGTGATCGTCGGGCGGCCGTCGGTAAAGTTTGGCGTCGTGCCGTTCTTGGGCAGGATATTGTCGGGCGTCTTGAAGGCGCGGATGAACACGCCATTCGAATCGAACTCATAGACCGATGGCCCATATTCGTCCGAAACGAGAAAATTTCCATTGGATCGGCGGACCATTCCTTCCGGATCGAATGACGCACCGAGCTTCGAAGAATCACCATTCAACAACGTTGGGTTGAGGCCATTGAAAGGCGTCTTGCCGTCCTTTTGAGTAAAAACGATCGTTTTGGTGAGCGAGAGGCTGGAGGTGAATCCCGTCGCGCTGTTCGTGGCCAGCGTGAAAGCCTGGATGCGCGGCGCATAGTTGAGCAGGCCTCCGCCAGGCCCGCGATCGGTCATGCCATAATAGGTTTGGGTCGCAGAGTCGTAGACCAGATCGGAACCGAAGCCGCCGAAGCGACTGCCGTTCACACCCGTTCCATAACCCGAGGAAAGATCAGTGCCGTTCGGGACCGCCAAGGCATTGACGAACGTTATCGCCGAAGCCTGCACCGATAAAGACGACAGCAACGCTGCCCCGATAATTGCCTTGCGCATGATTCACCCCTCTGTTGGACAAACGGGCTCAAGCAGCGATTTGCGAAACTTTGGCTACAACAGGGTTACCAATTGATGAATCGCGATCACGCGACGCTGTTTTGGCCCGTAATAGATTCAACACGGACGCGGCGTCCCTTGGCTGTCGCGATAAGGTATGTGCCAATCAGAACCATCGGCAAGGTCAGGGTTTGACCCATGGTCAAGCCCCAGGAAAGCGTACCAAGCCCTTCATCCGGTTCCCGCACGAATTCCAGGCCAAAGCGGATCAGGCCGTAACCGAGCATGAATAACCCAACCAGTTTTCCGGGCTGATAACGAGCGGATGTTTTCCAGAAGGCGAAGAGAAGGACGAGAAAGAGAACAATCCCTTCCAGTGCTGCTTCATAAAGCTGGCTCGGATGGCGGGGAAGGCCTCCCGCATAGGCACCGGGAAACACCATTGCCCAGGGCACGGTTGTTACGCGCCCCCACAATTCGCCATTTATGAAGTTCGCGATGCGCCCGAAGAACAATCCGAACGGTACACAACACGCGACATAGTCGTGAACGCGCAGCCAGCTCAGCTTGTTCTTCCAGGCAAGATAGAAAATCCCAAGGCTCATCCCGATTGCGCCGCCATGGAAGGACATCCCACCTTCCCACAATTTCAGCACGTCCACGGGGTTTTGCCAGATCTCCGGCCTGTAGAAGATGCAATAGCCAAGCCGCCCGCCGAGCAGGATACCGAGCGTGGCGTAGAATACCATGTCGTCCGCATGGCGCCGCGCCATGGGGGCGCCCGGCTGGGCGATCAGTCGCAGCATATACCACCACCCGATCAGTATTCCGGCGATATACGCCAGCGAATACCATCGGATCACCAATGGGCCGAGCGCAAGCGCAACTGGCGACAAGCCGAGGTTTTGCCAGTGAATGAAATTGGCTGCGTCAAGGGAGATAGAAAGGATCAAGGCATTTCCTCGCAATTTTCATCTTCCATAGGGCGCAGTGCATGGAAGCGAAAGCGTTGTGCGCCCAGAATTGCGCCACCTATGATTGATTGCGGATCTGGAATGAGTTAAATTGATAAAAAAGAACACGAGGGGAGTTTTGCATGCCTGAGTGGGATGAATTCGGCGCGGAATATGATTTCCCGACATTTTCGGAACAGCCGAAAATCTATGTGATTGCGTCGACGCCGCGATCTGGAAGTCATTATCTCGGCCATTTGCTCCAGGCCACCGGCCTTCTCGGCAGCCCTCTTGAATATTTTCATCCTGAAAAGAAAGAGCGGCTTCTTGCTGAAACGCAGACGGCGACATTGGCGGAAGCGTTCAAGAAACTTTATAGCCACCGGACGTCACCAAATGGATGGTTCGGCGTAAAGGCCCATCCATGGCAATTCGTCCCGATGATGGAAAACGCGGAAGTTCGGGAGGCATTACCCGTCAAATGGTTCGTCTGCATCGAACGGCGGGATCGGGTTGCCCAGGCTATTTCGCACGAAATCGCGCGACAGACGAAATCGTGGATCAGCTTCAACAAAACTGATTGCGTCCCGCACTTCAGTGCGCGGGACATAAAGCGCGCGATTGCCATGATGGAATCGCAGGTCATTCAATGGCGGGAGTATTTTCAATCAAATGAAATCATTCCCATTACGGTATATTACGAGGATTTGGTGGCGGACCCTCTCGGCGAAATCAATCGTATCTTGGAATCCTTTGGTATCGATCGTCTTTCGCGGGCTCCTGCCGTATCGATTGCCAAGCAAGGAACACAACTTAACGACGAGTGGCGTCTGCGCTATTTGGCAGAGGAAACATCTTTGACGCACAAGGGAGCCGTGGTTGCCAGAAGGATTTTCGCCGACGTAAAAGCCCTGGTACACAACGAAGCGAGCAGGGCTGCTTTTCTTCGACCGGCCATCCAAAAGCGGTAAAAAACGAAGATGCTTGCGCCTGTTTCCGGGAAGCAACCTTAGGCTTTGAAATTGTCTTTAGCCAGGCGCCGTTCGGCCAGCTGTTCGACACTCGCTGCACGCATGAATGGATTGGTTGCGCGTTCCAGTGCAATGGTCGAGGGCACTGTCGGTGCACCGCGCGCTCGCGCCGCATCGACCGCGCGCATCCGATCTATCAACGACTGGTTGTCGGGCTCTGCAACGAGAGCATAGCGCCCATTGGACTGGGTGTATTCATGTGCGCAATAGACCTCGGTTTCCGGCGGCAGCGAAGCAAGGCGGGCCATGTTGTTAAACATCTGTCCGGCTGTTCCCTCGAACAACCGTCCGCATCCCATCGCAAATAAGGTGTCGCCCACGAACACGGCATCCTGGGACGGGACGTAATAGGCGATGTGGCCGGCCGTATGCGCCGGTACCTCCATTACCGTGGCGGCGATCGAACCCAGGGTGACGGCATCTCCTTCACCAACGAGCCGGTCGAGTGTGGCAATCTTACCTGTTTCAGCAGCCGGGCCGGTGACGGTGCAGCCCGTTACAGCTTTGATGCCTTCATTGCCGCCGGTGTGATCCGCATGCCAGTGGGTGTTCCAGATCTGGGTTATATGCCAGCCGCGTTCGGTGGCGGCCGCGAGCACGGGCTCAGCGACAGACGGATCAATTGCCGCTGTTTCGCCGCTGTCTGGTTCGTGTACCAGCCAGACATAATTGTCGCTTAGAACTGGGACTCGCGCGATTTGCAGTTTTCTGGTCATAGGCAATTCTAACGGATTTTGCTGCCGCTGGCCAATCGGGCTAGTGCGTCTGCGGTCAGGCGTTCGGTAAGCGTTTGTGCAGGGAGTTCATCGGCCAGCCGCGCGGCCTGGCCGCTCCAAACCGGTGTGAAATCAACGAGACCGCGCGCTTCTGCAGCCTTGCGGAGTTCGGACGCAGCGGCGCTGGCGTAGGGAAATGGCGGTGCCGCTGGATTTATCGGGCCGAGTTCCGCCACCAGCCGGTTGGTGAGGCCGCGCGCGAGGCCGCCGGTGAGCAGATTGGTGAATCGGGTTTCCTCGGCGGCCTCGCTACCCAGCATCGCCCGATGCGCCCGCGGGATCAGGCTTTCGGGCGTGCGGAGATAGGCAGTTCCGATCTGTACCGCTGACGCCCCCAGTGTGAGCGCAGCCGCAATGCCTCTGCCGTCTGCAATTCCGCCTGCCGCGATGACCGGAACGCTTACCGCGTCGACGATCTGCGGAACGAGCGCGATCAGCCCCATCTGAGCGGCGGGATCGGCGGGCAGGAAACGGCCCGCATGTCCGCCCGCTTCCCATCCTTGAGCGATGATCGCATCGACGCCCCTTTCGTCCAGCCAGCGCGCTTCCGCTATCGTGGTCGCCGAGGACAATATGATTGATCCCGCCCTGCGCACGCGTGCCAGCAGCGCATCGGAAGGCAGCCCGAAATGAAAACTCACGACCGCCGGACGCACCTGCTCTATGACCTCGCACATTGCTTCGTCGAAAGGCGCACGGACTGGCGGAGGCGTTGTGGGCGGTCCAGCACCATATTCAGCGTAAAATGGCGCGAGTGTGGATCGCCAGGCGCTGTCGTCGATGTCGTCGATCAGCCGATGACAGAAAAAGTTGAGGTTGATGGGCCCTTTCACCGCCGCGCGGACGGCGGCGCTGTCTTCGATGACACGATCAGCGCTGAGCAGGGCGCACGGCAGTGAGCCCAACGCGCCGCCACGGATTGCGGCAATGGCGAGTTCCGCTCCATTGGCACCCGCCATCGGCGCCTGGATTATGGGCGTTGTTGTGCCGAAAAGATCGACCAGCCGTCGATCCGGCCAGTCGATCGTCGCCTTTACCAATGGCCGGTGTTGGGCATGGACGCCCAGGGTTCCGCAGGTTCTAGGTGGCCGTCCTGCAACAGCTCTATGGAGATATTGTCGGGCGTCCGCACGAACGCCATATGCCCGTCGCGCGGGGGGCGGTTGATGGTGTATCCCGCCTCCAGGATGCGCTGGCACGTCTCGTAGATATTTTCGACGCGATAGGCGAGGTGGCCAAAATTGCGGCCTTCGCCGTATCCGTTCTCGTCCCAGTTGTAGGTCAACTCGACCTGAGAATCCTCGTCGCCGGGTGCAGCCAGGAAAATCAAAGTATATCGGCCTTGCTCGTTGTCGAAGCGATGGACTTCCCTGAGCCCGACCAATTCCAGGAAGCGAACGGTCGCGTCGGGATCGGAAACGCGGATCATAGTATGGAGATATTTCATGTCGCCCTCATTGTTCCGGAGCAGCGCCGGTTTCAAGTTTTGCGATTGCCATCCGCGCCGAAATCGCAATGTCGCCCGGCCGGCCCACTTTTGTATCGATGTCGATCGCGCGTTGCCATGCGCCTTTTGCTGACCCGGCGTTACCCTTTTCGAAAGCGATATTGCCTTGCTCGTAGGCGACGGCGGCATCATCCGGCGCAAGGCGAAGTGCTTCGATGATATCGGTTCCGGCACGGGCCAGATCGTTTTGCCGGCGCGCCAGGGTGGCCGACAGCAGCCATCCCATCGGATCCTGCGGCACGAGCTTGAGCGCTGCATCAAGATCGGCGCGGGCGGCGGACACGTCGTTCGAGCCGACTTCTGCGCGTGCGCGATCCATTAACGCTTCGCCGCGCATGGGATCAGACAATGTCGGTAACGCTATCGCGCGATCGAACGCCATCTTTGCCTTGGCGGAATCGTCCCCCGCCAGGCTGGCATTGCCTGATTGTACCCAGAGATTAGCCGCGCGGCCATCGCGCTGAATTTCGGCGTCTCGCGCAGCCTGCTCAAACGCAAGGGCAGCCGGACCCCATCGTTCCGCCGTCACATAGGCAAGGCCAAGGCATTGCCGCGCCGCCAGCCCACCGCCCGCCGCCCGCCAGGCTTCGGCCGCGGCGATGGCTTTTGCAGTATCTGTTTTAGCCAGCGCCACGCACTGATCGAAAGTCAGAGCTGCAACGTTTGGCGCGCCGGGTGGCTTGCTGGCAGCTGCGGATGCCGCGATGAGAATCGAAAGGATCATGCCGCTCTCTTACAACCTGTTGCTGCATGCCTTCTGAATAAATTCCAACTGGAGCAACTCGGAGCCCCGCCGTGGAATGAAGAATATGGGCATGTGCATAGCCGCAAATAGCAATACGGGTTGCGCTTTCCAACGGGCGTGGCTTTCCGCTATCGTAGGCGCGAGATGACCAGCTTCACCGTCAACGGGCAACCCGTGCATTATAAGATGGACCCGGAAACGCCGCTGTTGTGGGCATTGCGGGATGCGTCCAACCTGACCGGGACGAAATATGGATGTGGTGCGGGGCTGTGCGGCGCCTGCACGGTACACATCGACGGGCAAGCAGTCCGCTCCTGCCAGGTCTCGATTGCGTCGATCGAGGGCAGTTTCGTCACGACGATCGAAGGGCTTTCCCGCGATCGCAGCCATCCCGTGCAGCAGGCGTGGGTGGAAACGAATTTGCCGCAATGCGGCTATTGCCAGTCGGGCATGATCATGGCGGCGGCCGCGCTGATCGAAAAGAATCGCGAGCCATCCGATGAAGATATCGACGCGGTGATGACGAACATCTGCAGGTGCGGAACCTATCCGCGTCTTCGCAACGCCATTCGCCTGGCGGCACGGGTGCAGGCCGGTCGGGAGCGGATAGCAGCGGCGCCGCCAGGCGGTATATCTCCGGAGGATGCGGCACGGCGCGTGCCGGCCCTGACTCCGCCGCCGTCGCAAAAACTTTCAGATCGCTGACAAGGTAATTCAGCATCGGCTCAGTCGTGAGCATGTACCACGGCATCAAGGATGGTACATTTGCCATCCGCCTAGGTGGAGAGTTTCAGATGCGTAAGTCGATAATCATGGCATTGCTGGCAACGGCTGTGGCCACGCCGGCACTGGCGGAACGCGGCGACGGCTATCCCGGCGCTAAGTCCCGGCTCGAAGCGCGCGCAAATGGTGCGCCGGCCGCCGCCCAGCCTTCCCCCGCTGCGCCGCAGCCGCAGCAGCGCTTCAATGGCGGCAATCGCTCCGAAGCACGCCAGAATCGTGCGGAAATCCGAGGCGATAGAGCTGAGTTGAACCGGGGCAGGCAGGAACTGCGGCAAGATCGTCGTGAAATAGGCCGCGATGTTCGGAATAACCGTCCTGCCGAAGCACGCCGTGACTATGGGGAACTGCGCCGTGACCGGGCTGAGCAGGCCCGCGACCGTGGTGAACTGAACCGGGATCGGCGCGAAGCCTGGCGTGACCGGCAGGCGGTAGCCAGTGGTTCCGCCAATAGTCCGGCTGAAAGGCAACGCGACTGGCGACAGAATCACCGTGATGACCAGCGCGATTGGCGCGACAACCGCAACGATCGCCGGGATAATCAGCGCGACTGGCGGGATAATCGTAACGATCGGCGTTGGGCTGACAACGATCGCGACCGCGATTGGCGCGACCGGAACGATCATCGCTGGAATGGCGACCGGAATTGGGCATCCAACGATCGCGGATGGCGTAATGATTGGCGGAACGACCGGCGTTATGACTGGAGGGGGTGGCGCAACTCCAATCGGGATCGCTTTCATTCCAGCCGCTATTATGCGCCGCGCGGGTACCGCTATCAGCGCTGGTCGGTAGGGTATCGCGTCGATCCCTGGTTTTACGGCCGTAATTACTGGATTTCCGATCCGTGGTATTACCGCTTGCCGCCGGCTTACGGGGACTATCGGTGGGTACGTTATTTTGATGATGTGCTGCTGATCGACATTCGTTCAGGTCGGGTCGTGGATATCATCTACGATTTCTTCTGGTAACATCGTAACGAGATGAGAGACACAGAGGCGCGGGAGAAATCCCGCGCCTCGCCGAACTGGACAATTTCCTACATGCTCCGATTTGGTCATAGACTCATCGATGACCGAATCCATCACGCCCGAGCCCACCGAGGCTGAGATCGATGCCGCGTTCGCCGGCATTGCCGATCTCCTCACCTTTAGCCCTGTTCCATTCGCCAATGCCCGCTTCGATGGCTGGACACGAAGGCGACAGATGAAGTTCATCGGCGCGCTGGCAATGATGGGCGTGGTTGCCAGCGCGGCGCGTGCGGTCGGGATGACAGTCCAGTCCGCCTATCGCCTGCGCAAGCGGCCGGGTGCGGAGTCCTTTGCCGAAGCGTGGGACGATGCGCTCCGGCGCGGACGCGACCGTGCCTATGGGGTCGCCGTCGATCGCGCCATGAACGGCTATCGAACGCCGGTCCGCTACCGTGGCCGCATCGTCGGGGAGCGCCACCAATATGACAACCGCATGATCATGCATGCGTTGCGCGAGCCTCCGACGCCGCCGCGCGGAAACCAGGCCCAGCGCCGCCCCTCACAGGACGAAATGGCATGGGCGCAAGAGACCTATACCAACTTCATTGAAATGTCGCGGCTTCAGGAAGAGATTGAAGACCTGAAACGGCAATTGCATCGCGCACGGGGCGGGCCGGAGGTGGATGCGGGTTGAGGAAGTTTACGAAAGTGATTGCAGGAATAATTCGTGATACCCGGACTTTCGTAACCTTCTGCGAGTGAAGCTAAGCAAACGGACCGTCAAGCTCACGCGAAATCCCGCGCCTTTTGCATCTTGGACCCCCAATCATGATCGGAGCGGTTGCATGATCGCGCGGTTTGGCTAAAGACACGGGCACAAATTACGCTGGGGAACATGATGGCTCGGAACGCCGCAAGGCCGCTCTCACCGCATCTTACGGTCTGGAAATGGGGACCGGCGATGCTGGTTTCCATTCTGCATCGCGCAACTGGAACCGCGCTTGCGATCGGTGGCGGTCTTTTTCTTATCTGCTGGCTGGTCGCGCTCGCGAGCGGAGCCACAGCTTACGCCACATTCCTCGATTATGTCACCGCTGACGACGGACGTTTCAACGTTTTCGGGCTGAATTGGCTTCCGGCCCTGATCCTTGTGGGCCTCACATGGGCATTCTTCCAGCATTTCTTTTCCGGTCTGCGCCATCTGCTCCTCGATACGGGCGCCGGATATGAGCTGAAGACAAACAAATTCTGGTCGATCGCGACCATCGTCGGATCGTTGCTGTGCACGGTTCTGGTCTGGGTTTCTCTGGCGACGAGGCACTAATGGGAACGGGGACAGGAATAGGCCGCGTCCGCGGGCTTGGTTCGGCAAAATCTGGCGCGCATCACTGGTGGCACCAGCGCGTTACCGCCGTCGGCAATGTGCTGCTCATGATCTGGTTTGTCGTATCCTTGCTGCGATTGCCATCCTTCCAGCATGACGTGGTGATTCAATGGCTGTCGTCGCCGCTGGCGGCCGTGCCGATGGTGCTGCTCGTTTTGTCGGTCTTCTATCATTTTCGTCTCGGCCTGCAGGTCTTCATCGAGGATTATGTCCATGATGAAGGGCTCAAGCTTGGCGCGATCATCCTGCTCAACTTCTATGTGATCGGCGGTGGCGCGCTTGCCCTGTTCTCGATCCTGAAAATTGCCCTCGGAGGGGCCGCCGCCTGATGTCCGGGAGCTACAAGATTATCGATCACGTCTATGATGCCGTCGTCGTCGGCGCCGGCGGTTCCGGTCTCCGCGCGACGATGGGTTGCGCTGAAAAGGGCTTGAAAACCGCCTGCATCACCAAGGTGTTCCCGACCCGTAGTCATACGGTGGCGGCGCAGGGCGGCATCGCCGCGTCGCTTGGCAACAACACGCCGGATCACTGGACCTGGCACATGTTCGATACGGTCAAGGGTTCCGACTGGCTCGGCGACCAGGACGCGATCGAATATATGGTGCGCGAGGCGCCGGCTGCCGTGATCGAGCTTGAACATGCCGGCGTGCCGTTCAGCCGCAATCCGGAAGGCACGATCTACCAGCGCCCCTTCGGCGGCCACATGCAGAATATGGGCGCCGGTCCGCCCGTGCAGCGTACCTGTGCCGCGGCTGACCGCACGGGGCACGCGATGCTGCACGCGCTCTACCAGCAGAGCCTGAAATATGACGCGGACTTCTACGTCGAATATTTCGCGCTCGACCTGATCATGGAAAATGGCGAGTGCAAGGGCGTGATCGCGCTCTGCATGGAAGATGGATCGATCCATCGTTTTCGCAGCCATGCGGTCGTGCTGGCAACCGGCGGTTCGGGCCGCACCTATTTCTCCGCAACCTCGGCGCATACCTGCACCGGCGATGGCGGAGGCATGGTGCTTCGTGCCGGCCTGCCGCTGCAGGACATGGAATTCGTCCAGTTCCATCCGACCGGCATTTACGGCGCCGGCGTTCTCATCACCGAGGGCGCGCGCGGTGAAGGCGGCTACCTGACCAATTCCGAAGGCGAGCGTTTCATGGAACGCTATGCGCCGTCCGCCAAGGATCTCGCGAGCCGTGACGTCGTTGCGCGTTCGATGGCGATGGAAATGCGCGAAGGTCGCGGCGTCGGCAAGAATGGCGACTATATCTACCTGCACCTCGATCATATCGATCCGAAGGTGCTGCACGAGCGTTTGCCCGGCATCACCGAAACCGGCAAGATCTTCGCGGGCGTCGATCTGACGCGCCAGCCGCTGCCGGTAACACCGACGGTTCATTACAATATGGGCGGCATCCCCTGTAACTATCACGGCGAAGTCGTGACGTTGAAAGATGGGGATCCGGACACCGTCGTCCCCGGCCTGTTCGCGGTGGGCGAGGCGGCCTGCGTTTCGGTCCATGGTGCAAACCGGCTCGGGTCGAACTCGCTGATCGATCTCGTCGTCTTCGGACGCGCGACCGGCTTCCGCATCGCGGAACTCGTCAAACCCAGCAGCAAGCACGGCACCGTGGTCAAGGAAGCCGACGACAGGGCGCTCGGCCGTCTCGATCATTATCGCAACGCAAGCGGCGGCACGCCGACGGCGGAAATCCGCCTCGACATGCAGCGCACAATGCAGAAGCATTGCGCCGTGTTCCGCGATACGCAGCTGCTGCGCGAAGGTCAGGGCCATATCGACAAAGTCTTTTCCAACCTTCAGGATGTCGGCATCAAGGATCGCTCGCTGATCTGGAACACCGATCTCGTTGAGACGCTGGAGCTGGACAACATGCTTCCACAGGCTGTTGTCACGATGCACAGCGCGGCAAACCGCAAGGAAAGCCGCGGCGCGCATATGCACGAGGATTATCCGAACCGCGACGACAAGGAATGGATGAAGCACACCATCACCTGGTTCGAAAAGGGTGCGGTGACGATCGATTATCGCCCGGTACATGATTACACGCTCACCGACGATATTGAATATATCAAGCCGAAGGCCCGCGTTTACTAACGGCCGATCGATCTCATGGAGCCGGGGATCAGCGCCAGCGCAGGTTTTCCCGGCTCAGTTCTCCCACATTTCGAACACCCATGTCGAATGACGCGTTTTGCGATGTGTGTCCCGCCAGAGAAGATTTTCCCTCGTATCTTTCTCGCCAAAGAGCTTTGGCGGTGAGCTTATAGTCTGCGGAAGCAATCGGCTCGATGCGTGGCATACCCCATGAGCGTAGTGATCATGCCAAACCCCAGGGCGCGATAGCTTTCCCACTGCGCCTCGTTGAAAAACTGGTCGCCGGTAGTCTCGTGCGGGAAGGCGGGATTGCGTAACGCGTAGCCGATCACGTCTTGCGGCAGTTCAGCGAAGCTGCGTGGTTTCAGCCAGATGATATGGTGCTGCACGAACGGCTTTTGTCCCGGCGCGTTGGCGTAGCCCAGCAGGTACAGCGCGAAGGTGGATTCCATATCCTTCCGTGCCGGGTCCGAGGGATCCTCGCTGGGCTTGGCTTTCAGCAAATCCCGCCAATCGACCGAAACTCCGTTGAAGAACAAATTCCTGGCGCCACGTCCAAACTTTCGTGCAACCTGGGTGGGGGTTGCGACCACGATCGAAAGTCCGAGATCGATCCGCGCCTTGCGGACAAGATTTTCCAGATCTCGGAACGCAAAATCAGGATCGGCTCCATTGTCGCACACCACGATTTTGGAAACTTTGCGGCGTAACAGCTCATAAACGCCGCTATTCTCGAAATGCCCGCCATCGGAAATGTTCAGCCGCGCATAATCGCGCGAATAGCGCGCGGTCATTTCGTTGAAGAGATAAAAATAGGTTCGCAAGGGACGCGTGACCCTGATCCATACCCAATGCCGAAATGAGATCGCGATGTTCGGCGCCCTGCGGATGAGCGTCGCAACGTTCCACCAGTAGCCAAGGCGAATATTGGCAAAGGTCAGCGCCAGCGCGCCGCCGAGTGTCGTCAAGGCACCCATGCCGGAAGACGCCGCTGCACCCGATATCGCGCAAAGCTGCCCGACGCTGAGCGCTTCGACCTTGTGCGTTCTGACGGTGGTCCAGGGATAGTAGTATTGGCTGCACGGTTTGCTCGCAAACTGGCTTCGCGCGGCATCGATCAATATGCCTTCGGGCGCGAACACCACGGGCAAACCCTTGCGGTCGCGTTCGACGAGCTGAGAGCCATCGCGGTTTCTGGTCTCGTTGAGCGTGACGTTGATCAGATGAATTGGGGCGGCAGATGGTTGTTGCTGATATACGGCGATATCGATGTCGTCTTTCGGGGCATTTTCCTGAACGGTTTTGCGCCCTTCGGTATCGCGCGGCATGACCAGCCTGTCATAATTCGAACCGCCGAGATATGCGCGGGTGAGGCGGGACGCATAAAGATTGTGAAGCGAAGACAGGTTGATGAAGCCGGTGAATGTCCCCGTCACGAATAAAAGCAGTGTGATGATGCCGCCCAGCAGCTTGAGTTGATCCCATTCGATTTCGGGCTGACCGGGGCCAGGCAGAGGGAGCAACGCGCCGTTCCAGGTGAGGGTCAGTACCGCGATATCGGCAAGTACGCACAGCGATCCGTAAAGGAATATTGCAGCGATGAGCGCGATCACGCCGATATGGCTGCCGATCCATTTTGAAATGCGGCCTTGGCCTTCCCCGAACCAGCCGGGCAGTTTGTTGATCAGCACGGCGCCGACAGGCACGAGCAGGCCCGAGGCGATGCTCGTGAAGAAATGGCCATCCTCAAACCATTTGACCAATTGATTGTAACTGTTGAGGGCCAGCGTATCGATGATAGCAGCAGCCAATAAAACGAGCGCCCACAGATTGACGCTACTCGTCCAGCTGGTGAGCCTTCGCCGAACATCAGTCGTGAAACTTGAGCCGCTGCTGTGCCGTTCGACCAGGCCGGCCAGGATGCTGATGAAGACCGCCAGAAAGACCAGGAGCACGCAGCCGGCCAGAAACTTGTCGAAGAGCGGTGTTTGCTGATCGAACAGCGTTCCGAATGACAGGTTTGACCACCATGCGGTGGCGATTGCGACGATCAGTGTGAGCAGGACATTTCCCACCATGATCAGCTTTGAACGTGCGAGAGAAAAGGCGCTTGCTTTATGGCCCTTTGAGCCTGTGAGCGGCGGTTTTTCGGTCAGCCAATACGCAAGCCCCGCGGCCAGGCTTATGAAGATCAGTACGCCGAGTGCGAATACCGCCGGACTGAGATAGAAACCGAGCGGAACATCCGGCGTTGCAGGTGCGCATCTTCCACAGGCGGGTTCGGGTATCTGCGGAGGAAAATAGAGGACCGACATCAAAGAATCGAAGTGCTTTGCTAGCCACCCGCGGACGAACGCCGCGCCGATCGCCGCGCAAAGCACGGGCAGCAGAAAAACATAGATCATCGCCAGCCAGTTGCGCACCATATAGGCGGCGGCTGTCGCGTAGTCAGTAGGTCCGTTCGGCGCGAGATAGCGGCCGTGCTCGCGCAGCCACCAGATCGGATTGCGGGTGACATTGGGATCACCCTTCCTGTCGACCAGATTGACGTTCTTGGCATCCAAGCTCAGTGCTGCGACCGCCTGTTCACGTTTGGCTTTGAGTTCCTGCCTTCCCTCCAGGCTATTGGGCCGCCCTTCGACGCCTCGTGCCGCATCGGGAATGAACAGGCTCGTCAGAAAGCTGCCAAAATATCCGCCTCCGGAAACGGTCGACAGATAATCGAAATCGAGCAGACGGTTTTGCTTGGCGAGTGCCTGTGCGGCACCAAGTGAAATCGTCGCGCTCCTGATACCGCCACCGGAAAAAGCGAGGCCCATCGATCCGTGCGCGATTGACGGATCGATCGTATAGCCGCTTCGCTTGAGTGCCGAGCGGCGCAGATTGACTGCTTTTTTTGCAAGCGCGGAAAGATCATACGCAATCTCGGGATCGGGAGATTTTAGTCCCAGTATGTCTTTAGTAATCCAATCCTTCGCATCGCCAAATAGCAGACAAATGCTCGATATCCAGCGATTGAACCGAGTGCAGACCGAAACGCCGTCTTGGTCCGACATGTTGGCACTCCCCTTGCCAATCGCGAAGCGATACTTACGCGAGCAACAGATAACTAGATTTGCCTCAAATAGTCCTGTTTAACCAGCGGGTTCTTGGGAGCTGGGTTTTTTGGGGCGCTGAACGAGGTCGCTGGTGCCGGGTAACGGACTCGAACCGTTGACCTACCGCTTACAAGGCGGTTGCTCTACCAGCTGAGCTAACCCGGCAGTCGTCTCCCCCATGCGTCAAGATACGCCGAAGGTCCAGCCCTCCGTTTGCGCGATTATTGGCGTCATCGCCGGAGGGCTCCATAGTTCGGCTCGGCCGGCATTGGCGCGCAGCCATGCGGCGGTCAGGATCGCGTCAGTGGCGTGGTCGGTATAGCGTGCAAGCGGAACGTGCGGTTCGCTGCCGAGATTGGCCAGCGCCGCGTCCAGCGACAAGGCATCTCTGATCTTGCTCAATCCCTTGCGCAGGCCGGTGGCCCGGGCCGCGATCTGTGCGTAGATCTCGACTACCACGGGGCCGTGATTTGGGAGCGAGTCGAACGGCCAGACCGCCACCTTTCCCCGCAAGCGCGCGAGCAGGCGCATACCGGCAAAGCTGGCCTTGGCGACCTGTGCGGCGCCGATTGCATCGTACACCGTGGAGGGTTTGCCGCCGCCGCCCGCATTGTACCGGGCCTCGCACTGACGCAGGTGCATGTAATCGGCTTTCCGGCCATCGGCGGCGCCGAAGTAGAAATGACGGCGATGGTGTTGTTCAAGCAGGGACGCGGCGCCGAGATCTTCGTCCTCACACAGCGCCTCGACATAGGCGTGGAAGGCAGCGCCATCGGTGGGAACCGTCTCGCCGGGCAGATAGGCGTTGCGATCGACGAACGGCGGCGCGAAGCTGAAGTCGAAGCCGATGAGAATGTCATCCCGCTGTGCGAGAACCCATTGGAGGATTTCGCTGCGTGACCAGTATCGCCCCGGGGATTCAACCAATGTCGGGGCAGCAACTCCCGTTTCGCAAACGGCGAGCGCGATGCCGGGGTGACGGCGCCCCTTGGCGCCGGACCAGTCCGCCACGGCAAAACGATCGAACTGCGGCATCAGGCTTTCTTGCGGGGCCTTGGTTTGGTTCGCGCGGCGGTCAAATCGAGGCTCATTCGTTGCGTTCAGCGCGCAGCTTGTCCCAATGGGCGAGGCGCTCGGCAATCTTGGCCTCAAACCCGCGCGGCGACGGCTCGTAGAGCGTTTGCGGCGTCATTTCATCTGGCCAGTAATTGTCGCCCGAAAATGCTTCATCTGCATCGTGATCATAGGCGTAGCCCTTGCCGTAGCCGATATCCTTCATCAGCCGCGTAGGCGCATTCAGGATGTTCTTGGGCGGCATAAGCGAACCGGTTTCCCTTGCAGCCCGCCAGGCCGATTTTTGCGCGGCGTAAGCAGCGTTGGATTTGGGAGCGGTCGCCAGATAGAGACACGCCTGTACTATGGCGAGCTCACCCTCCGGCGAACCCAGGAAGTCGTAGGCGTCCTTGGCGGCCAGGCACTGGACGAGCGCCTGCGGATCGGCGAGGCCGACATCCTCCGACGCAAAACGCACCAGACGTCGAAGAACGTAGAGCGGTTGCTCCCCGGCCACGAGCATTCGGGCCATGTAGTACAAGGCTGCCTGGGGATCGGACCCACGCAGGCTTTTGTGCAAGGCAGAGATGAGGTTGTAATGACCCTCGCGATCCTTGTCGTAGACCGCGACGCGTCGCTGCAGCAATGTGGCGAGGCCAGCCGGATCCAGCGGCTCGGGCAGATTGATAGAAAACAGGGTTTCGGCCTGGTTGAGCAGAAAGCGGCCATCGCCGTCAGCTGACGCTATAAGAGCATCCTTCGCGTTCGGATCGAGCGGCAGATCGCGTCCTTCCACCGTCTCGGCGCGACGGATGAGCTGGCCCAGCGCGGTAGCATCAAGACGATTGAGGATCAGCACTTGTGCGCGGCTCAGCAAAGCTGCGTTCAGCTCGAACGAAGGGTTTTCGGTTGTGGCCCCGACCAGCACGACCGTGCCGTCCTCCACATAAGGCAGGAAGCCGTCTTGCTGTGCACGATTGAAGCGATGTATCTCGTCGACGAACAGAAGCGTGCGTTGGCCGATACGCGCATGTTCGCGGGCGTCTGCAAAGACCTTCTTGAGATCGGCGACGCCCGAGAAGACTGCCGAAATCGCAACGAAACGCAGGTGCACGGCATCGGCGAGCAAGCGCGCGATGGTCGTCTTGCCAGTGCCGGGCGGTCCCCACAGGATGATCGACGCCAGTCGGCCGGCCGCGACCATGCGGCCAATCGCCCCCTGTGGCCCGGTGAGATGCTCCTGACCGACCACGTCCTCCAGCCTTTCGGGACGCAGGCGGTCGGCAAGCGGACCCGCTGGCTCCGTACCGTCCAGCGCTTCATCATGCTCAGGAGTAAAAAGGTCAGCCACGGCGATAATGTAGGCATTAATTTGCCGAGTCATAGCCGCATTTCGCTGCTCATCGACGGTTCGCCGGTTCGGCGTGCCATGATGAACCTCCATGCGGCGTTAAGGCTTCGCGTGTCGCGGGGCGATCGCACGGCCGAGCTCGCGCATGAAGTGGCTGCTATCCTTGACGATGCCGTGCGGCGGATCGAAAAGCTCTGAAGGAAGAAATGATGCAATTGACAGAAGCACGCGTGCCGACCGGGAGTGGTAGTCGCTATTTGCAGCAGCTCTGCAAGCACTGGGCACACCGATTGCCCGTCGATTTCACCACCGAAAAGGGCAGGGTGGATTTTCCGAGCGGGGCGGTCGTTACAATGATTGCCGAGTCGGATGCGCTTGCCGTGAAACGCGAAGTGCCGGATGGCGAGGATGTGGCGCATATGCGGCATATCGTCGCGAGCCATCTCGACAGGTTCGCCTTCCGGGAAACGCCGCTTGCGTTTGACTGGAAATAGGCGGTGGCAGCCGGCTGCTTCAGGGAACCGGGCTGCCGCGCGGCGGTCCGCCCCCCGCGAGGCGCTGCCGAATGATCCGCAGATAGCCGTCCACCAAGGCGTGATTTACCTGGTCCCAGCCATAACGATGACTGGCGCGTTGACCCGCTTCTCCCGCGGCGCGGCGGACGTCTTCATCCCTGCAATATAACGAAAGAGCATCCGCAAACGTGCTTATCGCGCCAGGCCGGATAAGCCGGCCGGTGACGCCATCTTCCACCAGGCTGGCGCTGCCGGTCGCCAGTGCGGCGACAACAGGTAATCGCGCGCCCATCGCCTCCAGCGTCACATTTCCGAAAGTCTCGGTGACCGAAGGGTTGAACAACATATCCATCGAGGCAACGGCCCGGCCGAGATCGGCGCCTTGCTGGAAGCCCACGAACACCGCCTGCGGCAAACGCCGTTCGAACCATTCGCGCGCAGGTCCTTCGCCGACGACGAGCACCTTATGACGAACCTGCCGGTGTTCGAGCTGTTCGATCGCGTCGGAAAAGACGTCGAGACCCTTTTCCATCACCAGCCGTCCGACGAAGCCGATCACAGGCTCTTCATCGGCGATGCCAAGACCACGCCGCCAGGCCAGATCGCGCTGGTCCGGATTGAAAATGGTCTGGTCAATGCCCCTGGACCAGATGCCGACGTCATAGCTCATCCGCTGTTCGCGCAGTAGCTGCGCCATCGATTCTGAAGGAGCGAAAATCGCATCACATCGCCGGTAGAAGCGTCGCAATGCGGCTTCGACCAACGGTTCGAGAAATGCGAGACCATAGTAGCGGAAATAGGTTTCGAAGCGGGTGTGGACTGAGGCGACGACGGGCAGCTTCCAGCGGCGTGCCAGGCTTACCGCCCGATGGCCCAATAACTCTGGGCTGGCGACGTGGAATAGCGATGGCTGGAATTTCTTGAGATCCTTTCGGATGCTCGGAGGCAACATGATTGGCGCATGATATTCTGTGCGACCTGGCACCGGTATTGAGGGGATACTCACCAGATCCCCAACCGGCGGAAAGGCGGGATTTTTAACGGTAGGCGAATAGATCCGGACTGCGGCACCCTGCGCGATTAAATATCCGACCAGGCGATTCAGGGCCTGATTGGCGCCATCCCGAACATAATTATAATTGCCGGTAAACAGCGCGATCCGAAGCTGGGTGACGTCCATCGCGCCAGTGGTTAGCGTGGCGCGCGCCAAAGGCAACCGTAAGCGGTATCTTATGGTGCGATCGCGGCATCAAGGAGACTGGATAATGGATCGGATTTTTACAGGGGTGGCAGCAAAGATTGCGGGTTGGGCGGGCCAGCCGGCGGTTTTTTTTATTGCGCTCTCCACAGTCATTCTATGGGGTGTGACCGGGCCGGTCTTCGGCTATTCCGATACGTGGCAGCTGGTCATCAACACGTCGACGACAATTATCACCTTCCTGATGGTGTTCTTGATCCAGAACGCCCAAAATCGCGACGCGGCGGCAATGCAGGCCAAGCTCGACGAGATCATCCGCTCGATCGATGTTGCTCGCAACGAGTTCATAGGCATTGAACACCTGACTGAGAGTCAGTTGGAAGAGATTCGGACCCAGATCGAGAATGATTGCAAAGACGGCGATCCCAGTGCGCCGAAATCGATCGCCGCATTAATTAAACGACGCTGAGCGCGGGTTGTTGGAGGGGCACCAACCGCAACATTTCTCATAAAAAAAGTCCCGCCGAAGCGATCCGGCGGGACTAATGGCTTAGTCGGTTATCCAATCAAGCGAAGCGGACAGCTGTCTTCGCCTTGCGGTAGCGCATCGAACCACCAACAGCGCCGAAGCCTGCGATTAGCATGGCCCAGTTGGACGGCTCAGGTACACCCTCGTTTGGGGGCGGTACAACAACCGACCCGCCCACGCCGTTGAAGGCGAAGATGTATGTCGGCAGGTCAGAACGGCGCCTGCCCTCCAAGTTGGACTGACCCAGCGAATAAAGTTCCGGGCTGATCGCGCTCAGAAGTGAAAGCGCCCCAGCTTCGTTGCCAGCCGCACCGTAGAAGATGTTGAAGGTGTATTCCTCACCCGCAGCAAGATCCCCGAAGCCAAAAACGAAGAGCGAACCATGGTCGGCTGGACCAGTAGTGCCGTCTGCGTCGATCGGGCCAATGATGCCACCGTCTAAAACGGCGGAAAGCGGATTGGCGTTGGCGAAGCCATTGTCCGTTGCACGCAACAGAGAGGTCGTCGATTCAACGCCCTTGAAGGTCACATATTCGCTGAACTCGGTTGGCGGCACATCCCAGTCCATCGCACGCGCATAGCGCAAATCGGTGATGGTTGACCCGGTGGTGTTGGTAAGCGTCACAACGTTCTTGAACAGCGCTCCCGAAGCATTCTCGTTCGAAAGCGAGAAGACCTGGGAGACGGACAAGCCCGGCAATGTGCTGAGGCTGGTGTTGGAGGTGAAGCTCGTCGCAGTGCTGGATGAGGCACCCACGGTAATGTTCTGATTGCCGGTCGAACGGCCGACCTGGCCACCCAGACCATTACCGGAAACGCCCCACGCTTCGCAGAGGCAGCCCGGTGTTAGTGCATCCTGAAATCCGGTGCGGCCACCCTGGCCCGTAAAATTATAACCGACGCCAATGGTGCCATCCACGGTGTCGGCATCTATCGAGCCGTCATCGTTGATACCGATGCGGACCGTTCCATTGTCAGAATATAGCAGGCCATTCGCCATAGCCTGCCCCGAAAGACCGGCTGTACACAAGGCCAAGCTTGCGGCTGTTTTAAAGAAGGAAGAGTGTTTCATTTTAGGACATCCCCTGTAAGCTTCACAACAAAATAGCGACGATCGCCACACGAAAGCGCACATACACCTGCACCTTCAATCAAGAGAGAGCCTCAAGGATGGTACGTCCTTTTTCGACTCATCGCGTGATTAACGCTTGATTAACATTTTGGGCATGCAACCACAAGTATCAGACCCGCGCCCCTTTTGCCCTGTTCACTACCTCCGCAACTCGGCCAATACTCAGCCGTTAACAACCCGTGCCGGACGACAGGGTTAACCGAATATTAACTCCAAGTGAGCAGGCAAGCAACGGCAATGTGTTCATTGCATATTAAGCTGTTCTAATTTGATACAGGTCTTCTCTCGCAATGATGATCTTCATGTATCAGGTAGTTGATAATGAGGAATTCTTCTGCACACAGCCATCTATATTTACACAGTTGTTAACCGGCGACCGGCATCGCCCGGTTGGTAGGGCCAGGCGGGCCCTTCACACTTTACATGATTGATAATCGGTCCAAAGTTTCGAAAGTCGTCATCGACGAAAGACTTTTCTGGAAATATCGCGGTGCGCTACTTCAAGCCGGGATTCTGATGAAAACGATCATCCAGAAGCCACCAACGGCTGATTGCCCGAATCGATTGTTAAAAGAAGCCCCGCAGAATTGCTCCTGCGGGGCTGATATCTTTTGTCAGGACAGGATTTTAGTCCAGATCTTCCGTCGTAAAGTCTTCGCCGACCACTGCACCCAATGGATCGTCACCAGTGTCGGCCTGAACCGGCTGGCGCAATTCCGCAGCGCGCTCTTCGGCGGCAGTCTGCGGTGCGATCAGGCTTTCCTGCCATGACTTCTGCGAAGCGCGGAGCGCCGCGTCACGAGACGAGGCGGCAACACGCAGGCGGTTCATGCCTGCGCCCGTACCTGCCGGGATCAAGCGACCGACGATGACATTCTCCTTGAGACCCGTCAGCGTATCGATCTTGCCCTGCACGGCGGCTTCGGTGAGCACCCGGGTGGTTTCCTGGAAGGAAGCCGCCGAGATGAAGCTGCGGGTCTGCAGCGACGCCTTGGTGATGCCCAGCAGCACTGGCTTGCCCTGCGCCGGCTCACGGCCTTCGGCCAGGAGCTTGGCGTTGGCGTCGTCCATGTCCTCACGCTCCACCTGTTCCCCCGCCAGGAAGGTGCTGTCGCCGGCAAAGGTGATCTCGACCTTCAACAACATCTGACGAACGATCGTCTCGATGTGCTTGTCGTTGATCTTCACGCCCTGCAGTCGATAGACTTCCTGGATTTCCGAAACGAGATATTCCGCGAGCGGCTCGATGCCGAGCACCTCGAGAATATCATGCGGATCGGGGGAACCGCCGATCAGGTTGTCGCCGCGCTTGACGTAATCGCCTTCCTGCACGTCGATCACCTTGGACTTGGGCACCAGATATTCGATCGGATCGCTGCCATCGTCCGGACGGATCGAGATCTTGCGCTTGGCCTTGTAGTCCTTGCCGAATTCGACACGACCCGAGACCTTGGCGATGATCGCGTTTTCCTTGGGCTTGCGGGCTTCGAACAATTCGGCAACGCGCGGCAGACCACCGGTAATGTCACGCGTCTTGGCGGCTTCGCGGCTGACGCGGGCGAGCACTTCACCCGCCTGCACCGTCTGGCCATCCTCGACCGAAAGCGTGGCGCCCGTCGTCAGCATGTAACGTGCCGCCTCGCCCGAATTCGCATCGAGCAGGGTAAGCCGTGGACGGAGGTCTTCCTTGCGGCTGGTCGCGCGATATTCGGTGACGACCTTCTGTGCGATACCCGTAGCTTCGTCGGTTTGCTCCGAAAGCGTCTGGTTATCGATCAGATCCTGATACTTCACCGTACCGCCCGTCTCGGTGATTACTGGCATCGTGAACGGATCCCACTCGGCCAGACGCTCGCCCTTGGAGACGACCGCGCCGTCGGCGTGGAGAAGGTGGGCACCGTAGGGAATACGATGCACCGCCCGCTCGCGGCCTTCCATGTCGACGATCGCCAGTTCGCCGTTTCGCGACAGCGAAACGGTGCGCTTGCGGGGGTCGGCAATGGTGCGCAGTTCGCGATACTCGACCTTGCCGTCCGAAATCGCTTCCAGGTGCGATTGTTCGTTGAGCTGGGCCGCACCGCCGATGTGGAAAGTACGCATCGTCAGCTGTGTGCCAGGCTCGCCGATCGACTGCGCCGCGATAACGCCGACGGCTTCACCGATATTGACCGGTGTACCGCGTGCGAGATCGCGTCCGTAGCACGCCGCGCAGACGCCGCCCTTGGATTCGCACACCAGCGGCGAACGGATCTTGACGGCCTGGATACCAATGGCTTCGATCGCCAGGATATGCGCTTCGTCGAGCAAGGTGCCCTGCTTCACGAGCGCTTCGCCAGTCTTGCTGTCGATAATGTCCTCAGCCGTCGTACGGCCGAGAATGCGTTCGCCAAGCGATGCGATGGTCGAGCCGCCCTGGATGATCGCCTTCATGTCGAGCGCGCGCTCGGTGCCGCAATCCAGTTCGACGACGACGCAATCCTGCGACACGTCGACCAGACGGCGGGTGAGGTAGCCCGAGTTCGCGGTCTTCAACGCCGTATCCGCGAGACCCTTGCGGGCGCCGTGGGTGGAGTTGAAGTACTCAAGGACGGTCAGACCTTCCTTGAAGTTCGAGATGATCGGCGTCTCAATGATCTCGCCCGACGGCTTGGCCATCAGTCCGCGCATACCGGCGAGCTGCTTGATCTGCGCCTGCGAGCCGCGCGCGCCCGAATGGGCCATCATGTAGATCGAGTTGATCGGGGCCTCGCGGCCGTTCGGCAGTTTCTTAACCGCCTGGATCTCCTTCATCATTTCGCCCGCGACACGATCGCCGCAACGCGACCAGGCGTCGATCACCTTATTGTACTTTTCCTGCTGGGTGATCAGGCCGTCCTGATATTGCTGCTCGTAATCCTTCACCAGCGCGCGGGTCTCGTCGACCAGCGGCACCTTCGCGTCCGGAATGATCATGTCGTCCTTGCCGAACGAAATGCCGGCCTGGAAAGCGTGGCGGAAACCGAGCGACATGATCGCGTCGGCAAACAGCACCGTCTCCTTCTGGCCAGTGTGGCGATAGACGATATCGATGACGTCGCCGATTTCCTTCTTGGTCAGCAGGCGATTGACAACGTCGAATGGCACCTTGTGGCTCTGCGGCAGGCATTCGCCCAGCAGCATGCGGCCCGGCGTCGTCTCGACCCGGTGCATGAAGCTCACGCCATTCTCATCGGTCTGCGGAACGCGGCTGATGATCTTGGTGTGAAGCGTAACAGCACCTGCGAACAGGGCCTGGTGGACCTCGGACATGTTGGCGATCATCATATTCTCGCCGGGCTCATTTTCCTTGAGCATGGAGAGATAATAGAGACCGAGAACCATATCCTGCGACGGCACGATGATCGGCTTGCCGTTGGCGGGCGAGAGAATGTTGTTGGTCGACATCATCAGCACGCGCGCTTCGAGTTGCGCTTCGAGCGACAGCGGCACGTGGACCGCCATCTGGTCGCCATCGAAGTCGGCGTTGAATGCCGAGCAGACCAGCGGATGAAGCTGGATCGCCTTGCCCTCGATCAGCACGGGCTCGAACGCCTGGATGCCAAGACGGTGCAGGGTCGGCGCACGGTTCAGCATCACGGGATGCTCGCGGATCACCTCGTCCAGGATGTCCCAGACTTCCTTGCGCTCCTTCTCGACCCACTTCTTCGCCTGCTTGAGGGTCATGGAGAGACCCTTCGCGTCAAGGCGGGCGTAGATGAACGGCTTGAACAGCTCGAGCGCCATCTTCTTCGGCAGGCCGCACTGGTGCAGCTTCAGCTCGGGACCGGTCACGATGACCGAGCGGCCCGAATAATCGACGCGCTTGCCGAGCAGATTCTGGCGGAAGCGGCCCTGCTTGCCCTTGAGCATGTCGGACAGCGACTTGAGCGGGCGCTTGTTGGCGCCCGTGATCGTGCGGCCGCGGCGGCCATTGTCGAACAATGCGTCGACGGCTTCCTGAAGCATGCGCTTTTCATTGCGGACGATGATGTCCGGCGCACGAAGCTCCATCAGGCGCTTCAGACGGTTGTTACGGTTGATCACGCGACGATACAGATCATTGAGATCCGACGTTGCGAAGCGGCCGCCATCAAGCGGAACGAGAGGACGAAGCTCCGGCGGGATGACAGGGACGACTTCAAGGATCATCCATTCAGGACGATTGCCTGATTCCAGGAAGCTTTCGACGACTTTGAGACGCTTGATGATCTTCTTCGGCTTCAGTTCCGACTTGGTGACAGCCAGTTCGTCGAGCAGATCCTTGCGCTCGCCTTCGAGATCGAGATCCTCGAGCATCTTGCGGACGGCTTCAGCGCCGATGCCGGCGGAGAACGCGTCTTCGCCATATTCGTCCTGTGCCGAGAGCAGTTCATCTTCGGTGAGGAGCTGGAACTTATCGAGCGCCGTCAGGCCAGGCTCGGTGACGATATAGCTTTCGAAGTAAAGGACGCGCTCCAGCTGCTTGAGCTGCATGTCTAGGAGCAGGCCGATGCGCGATGGCAGCGACTTCAGGAACCAGATGTGCGCGACCGGCGCTGCGAGCTCGATATGACCCATCCGCTCGCGGCGAACCTTCGAGACCGTGACTTCGACACCGCATTTTTCGCAGACGATGCCCTTATACTTCATCCGCTTGTACTTGCCGCACAGGCACTCATAATCCTTGATCGGACCAAAGATGCGCGCGCAGAACAGGCCGTCGCGTTCCGGCTTGAACGTGCGGTAGTTGATTGTTTCGGGCTTCTTGATCTCGCCGAAAGACCAGCTGCGGATCCGTTCCGGCGAAGCAATGCCGATCTGGATCTGGTCGAATGTCTCGGCCTTGGCGACCGGATTGGCGAAATTGGTCAGTTCGTTCATATGTCCGCTTCCTCTTGAGGCCCTCTCCCGCAAGCGGGAGAGGAGGGGCCCATCGCCTTGGCGATGGGAGGTGAGGGTCTTCTTTTCTGGTTCGGTAAAAGAAGAAGACCCTCATCCAACCTTCTCCCGCAAGCGGGAGAAGGCACGTGTTTCATTCTACTCCGCGGCTTCGGCGAGCCCGTCGTCGCTCTCCGTTGTGGATAGCTCGACGTTGAGACCCAGCGAGCGCATTTCCTTGACGAGAACGTTGAAGCTCTCTGGAATGCCGGCGTCGAAGGTATCGTCACCCTTGACGATTGCTTCGTAGACCTTGGTGCGGCCGACGACGTCGTCGGACTTCACCGTGAGCATTTCCTGCAAGGTATAGGCGGCGCCGTACGCCTGAAGCGCCCAGACCTCCATTTCACCGAAGCGCTGGCCGCCGAACTGCGCCTTGCCGCCCAGCGGCTGCTGGGTGACGAGCGAATATGGCCCGATCGAACGTGCGTGGATCTTGTCGTCGACGAGATGGTGAAGCTTGAGCATGTAGATATAGCCCACGGTCACCTTGCGGTCGAACTGCGTACCAGTCCGTCCGTCGAACAGCTCGACCTGGCCGCTCTCGTCGAGACCGGCACGGCGGAGCATCTCGGCAACGTCCGATTCACGGGCACCGTCGAACACCGGCGTCGCCATCGGCACACCGTTCTTCAGCAGGCCTGCCATTTCGACGATGTCCTCCGACGAACGGGAATCGATCTCTTCGGCATATTGCTCGCCATAGACGATCTTGAGCTGTTCACGGACGGCTTCGGGCGGTGCCGCCGTTACCGGATCCGGGTTCGCCTCACGCCAGTCTTCCAGGGCATGGGTGATCTGCTGGCCGAGGCCGCGCGCGGCCCAGCCCAGATGCGTTTCGAAGATCTGACCGACGTTCATGCGCGAAGGCACGCCCAGCGGGTTAAGCACGATATCGACCGCTGTACCGTCGGCGAGGAACGGCATGTCCTCGACTGGCAGGATGCGGCTGATGACACCCTTGTTGCCGTGGCGGCCGGCCATCTTGTCGCCCGGCTGCAGCTTGCGCTTCACCGCGACGAACACCTTGACCATCTTGAGCACGCCAGGGGGCAGCTCGTCACCGCGCTGCAGCTTCTCTACGCGATCGTCGAAGCGCGCCTTGATGATGGCAACAGCCTCATCATACTGTACCTTGACCGCCTCGAGATTGGCCTGAACGGTATCGTCCTGAACGGCGAACTTCCACCATTCGAAACGCTCGACCGATTCAAGCATCTCATCATCGATGACGCTGCCCTTCTTGAGACCCTTGGGTGCGGCGGTAGCCACCTGGCCCTGAAGCATCTCACGAAGCCGGTTGAAGGTCGCCCGATTGAGAATCGAACGCTCGTCCTCGCGATCCTTGGTCAGGCGCTCGATTTCCTCGCGCTCGATCGCCATCGCGCGCTCGTCCTTGTCGATACCGTGACGATTGAACACGCGAACTTCGACGATGGTGCCAGACACGCCCGGCGGCAGGCGCAGCGAGGTATCGCGAACGTCCGAAGCCTTCTCACCGAAGATGGCGCGGAGAAGTTTTTCTTCCGGCGTCATCGGGCTTTCGCCCTTCGGCGTGATCTTGCCGCACAGGATGTCGCCCGGCTCAACCTCTGCACCGATGTAGACAATGCCCGCCTCGTCGAGATTGCGCAGGGCTTCCTCGCCGACGTTGGGAATGTCCCGGGTGATGTCTTCCGGCCCGAGCTTGGTGTCGCGGGCCATGACCTCGAATTCCTCGATATGGATCGAGGTGAAGACGTCATCCTTCACGATGCGTTCGGAAATGAGGATGGAATCCTCATAATTATAGCCATTCCAAGGCATGAACGCGACCAGCGTGTTGCGGCCGAGCGCCAATTCGCCCAGTTCCGTCGACGGGCCATCAGCAATTACATCACCCGCATGAACCACGTCGCCTACCTTCACCAGCGGGCGCTGGTTGATGCAGGTGTTCTGGTTCGAACGCTGGAACTTCATCAGCGTGTAGATATCGACACCCGACTGGCCGGCTTCGACATCCCCTGTCGCGCGGATCACGATGCGGGTCGCGTCGACCTGATCGATGATGCCGGAACGGCGTGCCGCGATCGCGGCACCCGAGTCACGCGCCACCGTCTCTTCCATGCCCGTGCCTACGAAGGGAGCCTCGGCACGAACGAGCGGAACCGCCTGACGCTGCATGTTCGATCCCATGAGCGCGCGGTTGGCGTCATCGTTTTCCAGGAACGGAATGAGCGAGGCCGCAACCGAAACGAGCTGCTTGGGCGAAACGTCCATCAGCGTGATGTGGTCGCGGGGCGCCATCAGGAACTCGCCGGCTTCGCGCGACGAGATCAGGTCTTCGGCAAACCCGCCTTCGGAGGTAAGCTCGGCATTCGCCTGCGCGATGGTATGCTTGGCTTCTTCCATTGCCGACAGATAGACCACATCGTTCGTCACCTTGTGGTCGATGACCTTGCGGTAGGGCGTTTCGATGAAGCCGTATTTGTTCACCCGGCTGAACGATGCCAGCGAGTTGATCAGGCCGATGTTCGGGCCTTCCGGCGTCTCAATCGGGCAGATACGGCCATAATGGGTCGGGTGAACGTCGCGAACTTCGAAGCCAGCGCGCTCACGGGTAAGACCGCCCGGCCCGAGTGCCGAAACGCGACGCTTGTGCGTTACTTCGGACAGCGGGTTGGTCTGGTCCATGAACTGCGACAGCTGAGACGAACCGAAGAACTCGCGCACCGCGGCAACCGCCGGCTTGGCGTTGATCAGGTCGTTCGGCATGACGGTCGACACGTCGACCGAGGACATGCGCTCCTTCACGGCGCGCTCCATGCGGAGCAGGCCGACGCGATACTGGTTCTCGAGCAGCTCGCCCACCGAACGCACGCGGCGGTTGCCGAGATTGTCGATGTCGTCGATCTCGCCCTTGCCGTCCTTGAGATCGACCAGGGTCTTGACCACGGACAGGATATCGTCGGTGCGCAGCGTCGTGACCGTGTCCTCGACGTCGAGCTCAAGGCGCATGTTGAGCTTCACGCGGCCAACCGCCGACAGGTCGTAGCGTTCCGGATCGAAGAACAGTCCGGCAAACAGCGATTCCGCGGTTTCCTTCGTTGGTGGCTCGCCGGGGCGCATGACGCGATAGATTTCGGACAGCGCATGATCGCGCTCCTCGACCTTGTCGGCGGCAAGCGTGTTGCGGATCCACGGGCCCGTCGAGACGTAGTCGATATCCAGGAGTTCCAGACGATCGATGCCCGCCTTGTCGAGAACCTCAAGGTTTTCAGGCGTTACTTCGTCGCCCGCCTCGATGTAGATGCGCCCGGTGGACTCATCGATCAGGTCGAGCGCGGAATAACGGCCGAAGATTTCCTCGGTCGGGATCAGCAGTGATGCCAAACCATCCTTGGCGGCCTTGTTGGCCAGTCTCGGGCTGATCTTCTGACCTGCCGGAAAAACGATTTCCCCGGTGTCACCGTTGACCACGTCGAACGAGGGCTTCAGGCCGCGCCAGTTTTCCACCACATACGGCACCCGCCAGCCATCAGTGGCGCGTACGAAAGTAGCCGTCTTGTAGAAATAATTGAGGATGTCCTCGCCGTTGAGGCCGAGCGCGTAGAGCAGCGTCGTTACAGGCAGCTTGCGCTTCCGATCGATACGGACGTTGACGATGTCCTTCGCGTCGAACTCGAAGTCGAGCCACGAACCGCGATACGGGATCACGCGCGCTGCGAAGAGATATTTGCCGGAGGCATGGGTCTTGCCGCGATCGTGGTCGAACAGGACACCCGGCGAACGGTGCATCTGCGAGACGATCACCCGTTCGGTGCCATTGACGATGAACGTGCCGTTCGAAGTCATGAGCGGCATGTCGCCCATGTAGACGTCCTGCTCCTTGATATCGAGCACCGAACGGGTTTCCGTATCGGGATCGACTTCGAATACGATCAGGCGAAGCGTGACGCGCATCGGCGCGGCATAGGTAATGCCGCGCTGGCGGCATTCATCGGTATCGTACTTCGGATCTTCGAGTTCGTAATGAACGAAGTCCAGCTCGGCGGTTCCGGCGAAGTCGCGGATCGGGAAGACCGAGCGCAGCGTCTTTTCCAGTCCGGAAACATAATTGTCCGCCGGACGCGAACGCAGGAAATGCTCGTAGCTTTCGCGTTGAACCTCGATCAGGTTCGGCATTTCCACGACTTCGTGGATATCGCCGAAAACCTTGCGGATGCGCTTCTTCGCGGTGCGAATGAGTGGGTGGGCCGAAACTGCCTGGGTCGCCATGTGGATTTTTCTCGCCTTCTGATCCGTATCGAGGCGCGCAGAAACGAGAAAAGCCGCATATTTTCCGAAAAGAAAACTGCAGCTTCCAGCGTCTCTTGAACCCCATTCTTCAATTCGTACGATGCACTGCGCGACGGCGCATCATTTCCCGAAGAGATGTGGTGAAGATGGCCATATAAGATTGGTATGTTGGATTGTCAAATCGCTGATGATCCGCGCGAAACTTTCATGAATCCAGCAAACTCAAATATTTGCGGCAATCCTGTCGCACCTGAGGGTGCGACAGGAAGCCATCGTCAGATTGCGCTCTGAATTTCACCTGCCAAGGGGTCCGGGCCAAACCTGTTCGGCCCTCGGGTTCCTTCGAGCACAAAGAATATGAGCAAGACAATCGATCCAATGAACGGAATGAACGCGATCAACAGCCACCATCCTGAACGATCCGTATCATGCAGCCGCCTCATGGCCACGGCGATTGACGGGATCAGGAGGCCAAGTGCGACAATCAGCATCACCGGCCCGTAAAGACCGCCAACCATGCCGGCCAGGCCCATGATCGAATCGACTATGCCGGCAACTATGTAGATCCCGAGGGTCAGCAAGACGAACAACCAATATTCCTTGCGTCGCGAACGACCGGTAAATTCCGCATATTTCTTGAGCGGCAACGTAGCCCATTCCATAGCTATTCTCCCCCATGCGCGCGTTCATGCCGGCGCTGGGGGAAGACTACGCGATTCGAAACGGGTGACAACCCTGCGCGATCACAGTGGTTTCGCCGATGATGGTGCCCCGCCGCCTCAGGCGACTTCGAGAAGGGATGCGATGCTGGCGCCCAGTTCCTTGTGGCGGAAGGGCTTCCACAATCTGGCGAGATCAGGGGCAACGCTCTGGATATTTTGATATCCGGAAATCAGCAGAACCGGAATATCGGGACGTTCTCTTTTCAATGTCCGGGCGAATTCCGTGCCGGTCATCCCGGGCATCAAATGATCGGTAATTACAATCGCGGGTTCAAGTCCGCGGTTGATCAGATCGAGGCCATGGTGGGCAGTCTCTGCCTCAATGACCTCGAAACCCAGATCCATCAGCATTTCGGCCGTGCCGGATCGGACCAGTTCATCATCATCGACGATTAGAGCAAGTCCGCGATCTTGCGGGGGCAACGCTTCGCCCTCGACCGGTTGTGCTATCCCTTCTTCTGTTTTCTTCGCGATGGGAAGGAACAGCTTGACCGTCGTTCCAATCCCCCGCTTGCTTTCAATGTCCATCATCCCGCCAAGCTGCGCGACAAGGCCATGCGCCATCGAAAGGCCCAGTCCAGTGCCTTGACCAAGGGGCTTCGTGGTGAAGAACGGCTCGATCGAACGGGCGGTCGTTTCCTTGTCCATGCCGGCGCCGTTGTCGCGCACGGCAAGGCAAACATGATCGCCGGCTGGCAAGCTATCGGGCCGGTCCGCGTCGTCCTGCACTGCAAATGCAGTCAACGTGACTGCACCGCCCTCGGGCATCGCATCGCGCGCATTGACCGCAAGATTGAGGATGGCGAGCTCCAGTTGATTGGCATCAGCCCATATCAGGGGAATGTCTGCAGGAACGCTCGCAATCAGCACCATGCGTGGGCCCATGGTGCTCTCGATCAGATCGTGCATGTCGCCGACGAGCGTGTGAAGATTTGTCGCGCTGGGCTTGAGCGGTTGTCGTCGCGCAAAGGAAAGCAGCCTTTGGACCAGCAGTCGCGCGCGCTCCGCCGCGTCCGTGGCGCGTTGGACGTTGCGCTTCGTGCGTTCATCCAGATTCCCGCGGTTCGAAAGGAGATCCAGGCTTGCGAAGATGGGCGTCAGTAAGTTGTTGAAATCATGTGCGACATGCCCGGTTAACTGACCCACGATTTCCATCTTCTGCGTTTGGCGAAGCTGCTCGTGCGTTTGTTCGAGTTCCAGCGTTCGTTCTGCTACGCGCGCTTCGAGCGTGCTGATCAGCCTCGCATTTTCGATGGCGGTTGCCGCAGTCCGGGCAAGCATTTCCAGCATCGATATTTCATCATCGGATGGTGTGCGCACTTTCGACCAGTACGCGCCCAATGCCGCAAATGCTTTGGGTGCTCCGATCGGGATCATCACCATGCTGCGCACGAACGTCACGCGATACGCATCCACAGGCACGCGCGGGTCATCAAAGACGTCTGGTATCGAAACCGATTGGCATTCCCTCATCGCCCAGCCGGAAACACAATGGGACGCCGGAAATCTCTGTCCGGCCCAAAGAGGTTCGCGCGCGTCTTCTGCTACGTAGTGGCAAAATTCACGATCCTTGAGAACCACGGTAATGCCGTCCGCTTCCACGATACCGCGAGCGGTTTGACGCAATATCTCAATTACCTTGTCGATAGAATCGACACCAGCCAACTGCTCCAGGGCGAGAGTGAGCTTCGTCCAGCGATCCGTCAGGTCGCCAGAACGAGAGGCTTTCGCGCTCTCGCTTTGCAACGCTCCGTTCGGTGGGCTAACTTCCATGCGAATTGGTCCGATAGGCAGAAATCTGCCGGAAAGTCCGGAAAACTCTTTCGATGAGTAATCATTTGGAATGTTTAACAAAGGGTAAAAATCTGCCCGGTATTAGCCTTTAGTCTAATATGCTGGCGCAACCGTTCCCATGCTGATGCTATCCAGATTTTCTCGCAGGATCGCCGGAACGGCTTCGGATAGTCCCGCCTCGATGCCCTGGTGCACCTGCTGCCAGATTGGCAACGCAAGCGACAGAAGCCGCAGGCCGGCAGGCGTCAGTGTCAGCATCTTCGTCCGGCGGTCCTTCTCACCGGCCTGGATCGCGACCAGCCCGCGCCGTTCGAGCGGCTTCAATGCAGCCGTAAGGGATGTGCGATCCATGCCGAGCAGGTTCGCGACCGGCGCCATCGGCGGCGGGGAGGGGCGGTTCAGCGCCATGAGCAGGGAGAATTGCTGGTTGGTAAGATCGATCGGCTTGAGTGCTTCATCAAAGCGACGAGCCAGCGCCCGCGCGGCGCGCTGTACATGAAGGCATAGGCAGTTGTCGCGAACATGGATGGTTGTTTCAAAGGAAATTTCGCGCTTTGACATATCTATAATATGTTGATATCAACCTAAACAGTCAAGCGTTTAGTTCGAGAATCAGGAGATTTCCATGTCGAATCAGGCCGCCTCCGGACACCGCATCGTCAGCCGCGAAGAATGGATCGCTGCGCGCAAGGCTTTGCTGCTGCGTGAAAAGGAAGAGGTGCATCTGCGCGACGCGGTGAATAAGGAGCGCCTGGCGTTGCCCTGGGAGATTGTGGACAAGGACTATCGCTTTCAGACGACGACTGGCGAAAAATCACTGGCGGACCTTTTCGAGGGTCGCAGCCAGCTGATCATCTATCATTTCATGCTCGGGCCGGACTGGGATGCGGGTTGTCCCGGATGTTCCTTTCTCGCCGATCATCTCGACGGGACATTGCCCCATCTCAATCACCATGACGTGACGTTGACGGCTGTCTCGCGTGCGCCGATGGATAAGATCGCCGCCTACAGGAAGCGGATGGGGTGGGCTTTTCCCTGGGTGTCATCCAACGGCAGCGACTTCAATTTCGACTACGACGTGTCCTTCACGAAGGAGCAGCTGGCGCGCGGTTCGGTGGACTACAATTACACCGATACGCCGGTCGAACAGGCGCATGATGAGCTTCCGGGCCTCAGCGCGTTTTACAAGGACGAAGGCGGCGCCATTTTCCACACCTATTCCAGCTATGCCCGCGGGCCGGAAAGCCTGATCGGCACGCTGATGATCCTCGATCGCGCACCACTCGGCCGCAATGAGGACGCGACCATGAATTTCGTGCGCCGCCATGACGAATATGAGGACGCGCCGGCCGGCGCCTGCTGCCACAGCGCTGCTGCGGAGTGAGCAGCGGATTCGACGCTGGTCCGGCGGATATGGCACCCATTTTGTCATCGATCCGTGCGAAAATCTGTTCGCCACGGTGCTCACCCAGCGAACGATGCAGGGTCCGGGCGACGACCGCATCGGCCGCGAACTTTTCACGCTCACTTATGCTGCACTCGATAGCTGGCCATAGGAGAAAGACATGACTAAGCCGAACAAGCATTGCTGGTATGAACTCATCACCACGGACCAGGATGCCGCCGAGAAATTTTATGCCGACGTCGTGGGGTGGGGCATGCAGGATTCCGGCATGCCGGGAATGCGCTACACCATCATTCACGCGGACAAGCATCCTGTCGGCGGTGTGATGAGCATGGAAAACGGCCCGCCGCCGGTATGGCTCGGTTACATCGCGGTAGATGACGTCGATGCTTGCGCGAAGCGCGTAATGGATACCGGCGGAACGATCCACAAGGCTCCGGAAGATATCCCCGATGTCGGCCGCTTCGCTGTCGTCACTGATCCGCAAGGTGCGGCGTTCGTGCTGTTCACCCCTGGGCCAAATTCGCAATTCGACCCGCTGCCGTACATGACACCGGGAACGACCGGCTGGCATGAACTGCACACGACCGACTGGGAGGGCGCCTGGGGCTTTTATTCAGGCCTGTTCGGCTGGGCGAAGGACGAGGCGATGGATATGGGGGCGATGGGGACGTACCAGCTTTTCAAGACGGACGCGAACCCGGTTGGCGCCATATTCAACAGCCCCGCGACGCCCCGCCCGCTTTGGCTCTATTATTTCTCTGTCCCCAGCATTGAAGGGGCAAAGGAGAAAGTGGAGGCGGGCGGCGGCAAGGTCGTCAATGGCCCGATGGAAGTGCCAGGCGGCATGTGGGTCATAAACGCCACCGATCCGCAGGGCGCGTTGTTTGCGCTGGTCGGGCCGAAAACGTGATTGCGTGCTACAAAAGGCGCGCGTGATCAGGAAGCGCGCATTCTGCCTAATCTTGTGCTTGGAAGCTCGACTTGAGCAGGTGCAGCAATGTTCCTAGAGTCCACCCGCAGTTTGAATGGGTGGGTGTATGTCAGGTGTGGATTTTGCATTGCGTTTGGCAGAATGGGCTTACCGGACTGCTATCATTGGGCCAACGGGCGAGACCTGTAGCTATTTGGAGCTAGCTCGTCGGGCTGATCTTTTTGCTGCTGATCTGGGTAATGCCAGCCTGCTCGCGATTGAGGCCGAGCGGGATATCGAGACCGTGGTCGCCTATGTCGCGGCGCTGCGGGAGGGTATCCCCGTCCTTATGTTTGAAGGCGGCGTAAAGAGCGAGCGACTGCTTTCTACGTTCACACCCGACCTGATCTACGCTCGCACAGCTGAGGGCCGCGCGCTGATTGCAGGCGGTGGCGACGGATCACCTGCTCATCCGAATCTCAGCCTGCTGCTTTCTACCTCCGGTTCGACGGGCAGTCCCAAGCTGGTACGTTTGAGCGGCGTGAATATCCAGTCGAACGCGGAATCGATTGTAGAGTATCTCGGAATCAGGACAGACCAGATCGCGTTGGCGAGCCTGCCTCTCTTTTACAGCTACGGCCTTTCCGTTCTAAATTCGCATCTACAGGCGGGGGCATGCACGCTGCTAACGGATCTCGCGGTCAGCGATCCGGCCTTTGCCGCGCTTGCCACCACTCATCAGGCGACGTCACTGGCAGGCGTACCGACGACTTACGATCTGCTGATATCTTCGGGCGTGCTCGGAAAACTGCCCCAGTCACTTCGTACCTTTACCCAGGCCGGTGGTAAGATGAAGGCAGATCGCGTGCGCGAGGTCGCATCGCTTCTTTCAACACGCGGCGCTTCTCTTTGTGTGATGTACGGCCAGACCGAGGCTTCTCCACGTATGGCCTATTTGCCACCAGACCGGATAACTGATCGCGCCGATTGCATCGGACGCGCGATTCCCGGCGGCACGCTGAGTGTGGAGGTGGAAGGAAAGCCCGTGGAACCCGGTGCTACAGGTGAACTGGTCTATCGCGGGCCGAACGTGATGATGGGCTATGCGCTTGCCCGTTCCGACCTCGCCAAGTCTGCTGAGCTCGCAGAGCTTCGAACCGGTGATCTTGCGGCGGAAGTAGAACCCGGCCTGTTCCGCATCGAGGGCCGACTGAGCCGTTTCATCAAACCGCTGGGCCTACGTGTCGGGCTTGACGAATTGGAGAATATCGCCGCCGCAGCTGGCGTGACCGTCCATGTCGCCGGATCGGACGATGGCGGCGTTGTGGTTGCTGCAACGAACGACGCAGAACTGGAGGTTGCGCGGAAAGCTATTGCGATCCTGAATCTCCCGGACTCGCTGATCAGTTTCGAACGTTTCGACGGCATCCCACAGCTGGGCAGCGGTAAGATCGATTATAGCACGATATTGAGGCGGCGGCAGGCACAGAGGTTGCCGGAGATCCACGCCGGCGTGGATGGCATCGCGGCCTGCTTCGCCAGGGCGGCTCGCGGCCGGCCGATTAGTCCGGTGACGACCTTTTCCGAAATAGCAGGCGATTCCCTTTCCTTTATCGAAACATCGATCGCGATGGAAAATGCAATTGGCGCGCTTCCCGCAGACTGGACCGAGCTGTCGCTTCGCGAGCTTCAGGGGCTCGTGACGGAAAGAATGGGGGACGATGCTCCCGCCGCCCGACGCGGTGGTGCTCTGACGCCTGAGATTCTGGTTCGTGCGATTGCAATAACGGCAGTGGTAATCAACCATGCGGTGAACGGCTTGCAAGGCGGAGCGGATGTGATGATGGTGCTCGCGGGCCTAAGTTGGGCGCGCTACCAGCGCCCACGCATCGCAGTGGACGGCGCAGTCCGAACGCTCTGGCGCTCGCTGCATCGAATACTCGCCATCTATTACGCGATTGTCATCCTTTACAGCGTGCTCAAACATCAGGTCTTCTATGCGCGATTCCTGATGTTCAGTACTTTCCGTGGCGATTGGGATGGCAGCCTGAACATCTACTGGTTCATTGAATCCCTATTCTGGTGCACAATTGCCGCGACAATCGCATGGAAGCTCCTACCTGCCAGGCATACCAAGCAAGCGAGGGAAGCATTCGCGGTCGGTTTGATGGGCGCAGCGCTTGTGATCCGATTTGCTGGCGCCCACCTGCTGGATGCGCCGTCACACGCGATGCGGAGTCCAGATCAAATGATGATCTACTTCGCCGCTGGTGTGATCCTCGCCGATCTTGGTATCTGGGCGCGGATAGTTGCAGCGTTGCTTACTACCGCGCTGTCGATGATGGCGTGGGGCACGCATAACACGCACTGGATTATCATGGCGCTGTGCCTGATTTTAATCGTCGGGAACGTAACGGTGTTGATTCCGAGGATGTTGCGCGGAGCCGTGATGACTGTGGCCCAGGCGAGTTTTTATATCTACGTGCTCAGTGTGGTTCCTATGTATCTCACCGATCAGATACTCCATGCCGAGCATGGTAAATATTGGGCTGTTCAAATTATTTTAGCCGTCGCCTTAGGCATCACCGCCTCACGTGGCACGAGTTGGTTGGAACAATCCTGGAACAGGTTTCGCGGAGATCGATCGCCTGATGTTTCAAAGTCGCGGGCGTCGGGTACGGTATGAGCCGTTTCGGGCCTGGTGCGTTTCGTTTGTTTCTCGCGCTTCTCGTCGTCATTAGTCATCTTCGCAACGTGGAGGTCGGCCGCGTCGCGGTAATCGCCTTTTTCGTGCTCAGCGGCTACTGGGTCGTGACGATGTATCGGCGGAAATACCTACCCATGGCGGCACCCGTCACATCCTTCCTTTTCAGCAGGCTGTTGCGGCTATTTCCAATCTATCTGCTCATGGTGGCGCTAACTCTCGCGGCTCGCAGTTGGTTTTATACCGTGCCAGGCGTAACGGTGTACGATCTCGTCCTGCTCGGCCTCGCAAATCAGGACGAACGCCTGATCGCGCCGGCGTGGTCGCTTGATATCGAGATGCAATTCTATACGATCGTACCCCTGTTAGTGCTGATGCTGGGTACGTCCCCAACGCTTGCAAAGCTGGCTATTACGGCGGTGGTCTCCGCCGTGATCACGGCGCTGTGCTGGACCTGGACGGAACCACGCTTTGCCTATTTTCTGGGGCCTTTCCTCATTGCGTTCATTGTTGGTGCGATATTTAGCTACCGGCCGCCGCAAGTCTCAAGATTCGCCGCCTATGCAGGGCTGGTCGTTTTTTTCCTGTTGGGTCTACTCATGCTGGTGCATCCACAGCTGCAGGCGCTCATTATCAAAACCCGGGCTGACTGGATCAATCGGGATATCGTTGCTTTGGTTTGGAGCGTGCCGCTGTTGCCGTTTATTGCATGGAACGTGCAGCAGAAAAGTGGTCCCGCCGACCGCGTTTTCGGGGAACTCGCCTATACGCTTTACCTGATGCACTGGCTTGTTATCATGACGGTTGCGCGAGCGCTGGGCATGCCTAAATCGGTCTTGTGGGATGGGGTGCGGATCGCTGCGTCGTTGGGCGGGGCCTATGTAGTTTATCTGTATTTTGACCGGCCGATCGAGAAGTTGCGCCGCCGCGTTTTCGAAAAGGCGGATCGCGTCCGCCCTGCTGCGGCAGAGACGCCAAGTCGTACCTGAGCCTGCAAAAGAAAGGGACGGACCGTTGCCGGCCGTCCCTTCCAGATCTGATCTTCCCCGCAAAGCAGGGCGGACAATGCGCGCGAAGGGCGCGCCAGATTACTTGAGTTCGACGGTCGCGCCGGCTTCTTCAAGCTGCTTCTTGACCTTCTCGGCCTCGTCCTTGTTGACGCCTTCCTTGACGGCCTTCGGCGCGGACTCGACGAGAGTCTTCGCTTCGGTGAGGCCAAGGCCGGTGATCGCGCGGACTTCCTTGATCACGTTGATCTTCTTGCCGCCGTCGCCGGTGAGGATGACGTCGAATTCGGTCTTCTCTTCAGCGGCCGGAGCAGCAGCACCGCCGCCGCCAGGAGCCGCAACTGCAACCGCAGCCGCGGCCGAAACGCCCCACTTTTCTTCGAGCAGCTTCGAAAGCTCAGCGGCTTCGAGAACGGTCAGCGCGGAAAGGTCATCAACGATTTTGTTAAGGTCTGCCATTTTAAGTCTCCAACGGGGTCATGCCCCAAAAGTTAGTGTGCGTAATGAAAGCGTCAGGCGTCCTTGTCGGCGTAAGCCGCAAAAACGCGGGCAAGCTGCCCAGCCGGTGCCTGGACGATCTGAACCACCTTGGTCGCGGGTGCCTGGATAAGGCCCACGATCTTGGCGCGCAGTTCGTCGAGCGAAGGCAGCGATGCGAGCTGCTTCACTCCATTGACGTCGAGGAACGTGTCCCCCATCGCGCCGCCCACGATTTCCAACTTGTCGTTGGTCTTCGCGAATTCGACCGCAACCTTGGCGGCTGCAACCGGATCGGCCGATGTGGAGAGTGCCGTTGGCCCCGTCAGCAGATCGCTGATAGAATTGTACGGCGTACCCTCGATCGCAATGCGGACAAGGCGATTCTTCGACACTTTGTAGTTCGCGCCAGCTTCCCGCATCTTGATCCGGAGCTGCGTCGATTGCGCGACGGTCATCCCCAGATTACGCGTGACGACCACGACGGACGTCTCGTTGAAGGTGCGGTTCAGGTCAGCGACGAACTCTTTCTTTTGAGCGCGATCCATGCCTTACTCCTTCGTTTCCCCGCCGGAACATCCGACGAGGAGCGGCCACGCGGACGTTTGCACGTCCCATGCGCCTGGCTCTTGCGAGCCGTGCCCCGAAAAGGGGGCTATGTCCGAGGGGTAGGTCGCCTGACCGCTGGATCGCTCCGCTGGCAGACCCGATCGCTTTTTTGGCGTGCTCCATCAGGCCAAGCGTGATGGTGGCATCGCACGGAGCGATCGAAAAACTTTCCCCGTCTTGGCAGGAGATTAAGAAGGGCACATTCCCTTCACCTGCTGTCTCGGACGGACCGGCGGGAGCGAACCCCTGCCGGTTGAACGCGCGCTGTTAGCGGGATGCGCCGAAAAGTCAACATCGGGTGCGTGGAAGGAGCCGCCAATGTGGCGAAGTTGACAATGTTGACGCGAACGGGTGCGATGCGAAGAAGGGCGAAGTTGACAAGGTTAACGCAGGCTTGGTGCATTTCCTCACGGCGCGAAGTTGACAAAGTTGACCGGAGCAGATCGGTGCAAAGGTAATGAAAGTAACGCTGATGGCAGCTTCGCATCAGTAACCGGAGTCCCACATCGACGACAAAGAATTAGCGGAATGAGCAGGGCCATGGGCATGACGCAACCTTATAGATCTGGATGCGTGTAGGACAGACAGTTCGGCGCAGCGTTTCGAAACGAGCCACTGAGACGTGCGAGAATTTATCGGATCGCAAGGGTGCGATAAGCCCAACCAGCACGGCTGACCGGGCTACGCGGCAAATTGCAGCCGGCGCCAGGCGGCCGGTGGCAGGCCGAACTCGCGTTTGAAGGCTCGGTTGAAGGCGGCTTCCGAGTTGAAGCCCACCGAATAGGCGACACTGCAGGCGTTATGCCGGTCCTTGCGCAGCATATCCGCCGCGACGTGCATCCGCCATCGGGCGCAATACTGCATTGGTGACTCGCCGAGCAGGGTGCGGAAGCGATCGCCCAGCACGGTCTTGGAAACGCCGGCTTCGCGCGCCAACGTGTCGAGCGACAGGGCCTCGGCATAGCGGCTGTGGATCAACGCGATCGTCCGCCCGACGGCGGGATCACGGAGGCCGGCGAGCCAGCCGGCTTCGCCTGGCGCGAGCGCGGCAATGTAGCGCCGCACCGCTTCGGCAAAGAGACCCTCGGCCAGCTTGCCGACCATCTCCGGCGAATCCTTGCTGAGACCATGGACAGCAAATTCGAGCAGGCGCTTGATCCAATCGCCTTCCTTAGCGTCATCAAGGCCAATCACCATGATCGGCGGCAGGCTGCGGAGCAGCATATTCTCCGGCGTGGTGCTGCCCAGGAAACCGCAATAGATCGATGTCTCCTCGCCATTGCCGTCGATCCGCACGCGCAGCAAGCCATCGGCATCCGATGCGTCGATAAGGTCGTGCCCGTTCACCGGCACGCCGGGCTGCGGCCCGTGGAGCAGATGGGGCAAGCTGCGCGGCAGGATGACAATCTCGCCTGCCTGCACGGGGACGGCCGGTTCGTCGTTGATCTGACAGCTCAGCGAGCCGGAGCGGACATAATGGTAGGCGATCATGTGGGACGGCGCTGAAGGAAAATAGGCCGCGCAATCCTCCGGCGTAAGTTCCGACAGGATCGACCAGGGCCCGCGCATGATGCCGTCGAGGAAAACCCCACCCGATAACCGCATGGATGACAATAGATCCGAAAGCGTGTCCACCCCGTTGCCCTTTTTCAGCGAAAGCCGCTCGCTCGATCAAGTCTTCCGTCAGCTCGATCATATCCCCAGACGGAGTCGGACGGTAATTCCCCGACCACAGCGGACGAGGGCCTTGATGTTCCAAGTCCTTGCAGCCGCATATGTCCCGCGTTGACGGAATTTACTCCGGACCGTGTCGGACAGCAAGCAGGAGTGGAGCGTTCGCAATGTATCACAATTTCAATTACCCAGAAGTCCTTTCAACCAGTAGTCGGGCAAGCTGGCAGATCGAAGATGTACTGCCTGAAGGCGCAGCGCTTGATTTCACGCGGCCGTTCATGCCCGAAGCACTGGCTGGCGTAACATCGGTGCCGGGCCTGAGTGCTTCGGAAGCGCTGACGCTCAACCACATTCGCGGCTATGAATATCTGTCGATCTTCGGGCTGGTCGAGGAATTCATCCTGCCTTTCGTGCTCGATCACATGCGCGAGGATCTTGGCGGCAATGACCGCATCCGCGCTCTGCTGCAATTCGCGTCGGAAGAAGCCAAGCACATCCAGCTATTCAAGCGTTTCCAATCGGCCTTTGCCGCCGGTTTCGCCACCGACTGCGCCATGATCGGCCCATCCGAGGCGATCGCTGCGGAAGTACTCCGCCATCAACCGCTCAGCGTCGCGCTGCTGATCCTGCATGTCGAGTGGATGTCGCAGAGACATTATCTGGACAGCGTGCGCGACGATGCCGGAATTGATCCGCTGTTCGCCAGCCTGTTGCGGCATCACTGGATCGAGGAATCACAGCACGCCAAGCTCGATACGCTGATGGTCGAAGAGCTGACGGCGGACATGACTGCGGACGAGATCCAGGCAGGAGTCGACGGCTATCTGGAGATCGTCGCTTTCTTCGACGAGGGCTTCCGGGCGCAGGTCGAGCTCAATCTGGCGGCATTCGAAAGTGCCGCCGGGCGCACGCTCGACGCGAACGCGCGGCGCGCATTCATCGAAACCCAGCACCGCGCGTTGCGCTGGACCTATCTCGGCAGCGGCATGACCCACCGCAATTTCAACGCGACGCTCGAGGCGATCTCGCCGGCCGCGCGGGCGAAGGTGGACGCTGTCGCCAGCACATTTTGTTGAAGTAGGAAAAAGGAGACTTGAAATGACTGACGTACTTACCCGCAATATCATCAACGGGATTGATCTCGATGCGCTCAATGCCGTCGTCGGCGAAGTTCAGCAGGATGCGTCGAAGGCGCTGGTGCGTTTTGCCGTATCGACCCGCTGGGAAGGCCAGACCGGTAGCCGCACGACGGTCAAGGGCTTTGAACTCGCCGGTGAGCATATCGCCCGCGAATTCGAGATCGCCGCCGACGAGCCGAACGAACTGCTCGGGACCAATACAGCGCCCAATCCGCAGGAATTGCTGATGGCGGCGGTCAACGCCTGCATGACCGTGGGTTACGTCGCTGGCGCATCGTTGCGCGGAATAACGCTCGACAACCTTGAGATCGAAACCACGGGCGAGCTTGACCTGCGCGGCTTCCTCGGCCTCGATGATAGCGTGCCGCCTGGCTATGAAGCCATCGATTACACCGTCCGCATTGCGGGAAACGGAACGCGCGAGCAGTTCGAGGAAATCCACCGCACGGTGATGCAGACTTCACCGAACTACTTCAATCTCGCCCGCCCCATCCGCATGAACGGCAGATTGCAGGTCGGTTGATCATCGCCCGCTTCCCTTAGCGCGGCATGTTTTCCGCGCTGATTTTCGATCACCCAAGCAAAAAAGGCCGGGATTTTTCCCGGCCTTTCTTTGCGTTGCAAGTTGTGAAGGGTTACGCCCCCGCGACTTCCGCGACGTCGACCTTGATGCCTGCGCCCATCGTGGAGCTGACGGCGACCTTCCTCAGATATTTGCCCTTCGCGCCGGTCGGCTTGGCCTTGACCACCGCATCGACCAGCGCGTCAAAGTTGGCGCGCAGATCTTCCGCCGGAAACGACGCCTTGCCGATGCCGCTGTGGATGATGCCGGCCTTTTCGACGCGATATTCGACCTGGCCGCCCTTGGCCGCCTTGACCGCTTCGCCCACATTCATCGTGACAGTGCCGAGTTTCGGGTTCGGCATCAGGCCCTTCGGGCCCAGCACCTTGCCGAGACGGCCGACGAGGCCCATCATGTCCGGGGTCGCGATGCAGCGATCGAATTCGATCTTGCCGCCCTGGACAATCTCGAGCAGATCCTCTGCGCCAACGACGTCGGCCCCAGCTGCCGTGGCTTCCTCGGCCTTGGCGCCGCGTGCAAACACGCCGACACGGACCGTCTTGCCCGTGCCCTTTGGCAAGGTGACGACGCCACGAACCATCTGGTCGGCGTGCCGCGGATCGACGCCCAGGTTCAACGCGACTTCGATCGTCTCGTCGAACTTGGATGTTGCGTTCGCCTTGGCCAGCGCGATCGCTTCGCTGATGCCGTACAGCTTTTCGGAATCGACGGCCTTGGCCAGCGCCTGTGCCTTCTTTGTCAGTTTCTTTGGCTTAAGCATCGGATCAGCCCTCCACCACTTCGAGGCCCATCGCGCGGGCGGAGCCTTCGATGATGCGGGTTGCCGCTTCGATATCGTTGGCGTTCAAGTCTTTCATCTTCGTCTCGGCAATCTGGGTCAGCGCCGAGCGCTTGATCTTTCCCGCGGACACCTTGCCCGGCTCCTTCGAGCCCGACTTAAGGTTCGCGGCTTTCTTGATCAGAAAGCTCGCCGGCGGCGTCTTAGTGACGAAGGAGAAGCTCCGGTCCGCATAGACGGTGATGACCGTCGGGATCGGCATCGCCTTTTCGAGTTCCTGGGTCTGCGCGTTGAACGCCTTGCAGAATTCCATGATGTTCACGCCACGCTGACCGAGCGCAGGGCCGATCGGGGGTGACGGGTTCGCGGCGCCGGCTGGCACCTGCAGCTTGATATAGCCGGTAATCTTTTTAGCCATGATCACTCACTCTGTTGCTGGTCGGACCGCCGAAGCGCCCCTCCCGGTTCAAGTTTAGCGGTTCAGACGATCCTTTGAAAAAGATCTCCCGCACTACCCGCTCTTCATTCCCGCGAAAGCGGGAAGCCAGGGCCGCGGGCGCAGCACCTGTAACACTGGGTCCCGGACCAAGTCCGGGATGACAATCCTAACGAATTGTCATTTCGCCCGCTCGACCTGCTCGAATTCCAGTTCGACCGGGGTGGCGCGACCGAAGATAGACACCGAAACCTTGACCTTGCTCTTGTCGAAATCGAGTTCCTCGACAACGCCGTTGAAGCTCGCGAACGGGCCGTCGAGCACCTTGATCTGATCGCCGATCTCGAAATCGACCCGGATCTTCGCCTTGGGGGCAGCCGCGGCGGCTTCCTCCCGCGTGTTGAGGATGCGGGCGGCCTCGGCGTCGGTGATGGGCTGCGGCTTGCCAGAGGAGCCGAGAAAGCCGGTTACCTTGGGCGTGTTCTTGACGAGGTGATAGACATCGTCGTTCATCTCGAGCTTGGCGAGAACATAGCCCGGGAAAAATTTGCGATCCGACGTCACCTTCTTGCCGCGGCGGACCTCGGTTATCTTCTCGGTCGGAACCTCGATTTCCTCGACCAGGCGATCCAGGCCCATACGGGTAGCCTCCGCCATGATGGCGTCGCGGACCTTGTTCTCAAAGCCCGAATAAGCATGGATGATGTACCAGCGCGACATGGATCGGCGACCTATTCCCTAATTCAGTTCAAGCAAGCAGCGACAGGAGCGCCTGGACGATCCGGGCGAAGAGCTGGTCCACGCCGAAGAAGAAGATCCCCAGGGTCACCGTCATGATGACCACCATCACGGCGGTCGTGACGGTTTCACGGCGGGTCGGCCAGCTGACCTTCGCGGTCTCTGCCTTTACCTGCCGGATGAACTCGCCTGGTGAAGTCTTCGCCACCTACTACCTCTCAAAACACCAAAAAGGCCGCTGGTTGCTGACTCGGCCTAGCCGACGCAACCTCGACCTCCATTCTTCCTTCTCGGGTTCCGAACCGCGCCAGCCATGGAATGGCAGGAGTGGAGGGACTCGAACCCACGGCCCTCGGTTTTGGAGACCGATGCTCTACCAGCTGAGCTACACTCCTCCGGCCCCGAGAACGGCGGCTATTAGCGGCGTGCTGCGCTAAGTGCAAGGGCGGGCTCGCGGCCCTGGAGAATTTGTCTCGCCAGTGGTTCGCAAGACCCGCAACGTCTCGGCAGCCCCTCCCACACAACGGTCTTTCTCTGCCGCGGTGCGTTTAACGGACGGCAAAGTATCTCCGCGAAATATCAGGCAGCAATATCATAGGGTTGTATCTCGCCCGACAAATAAAGATTGCGTGCCTTGGCGCGGCTGAGCTTGCCCGAGCTGGTGCGCGGCAGGGTACGCGGCGGCACGAGTTCGACCACACAATGCATGCCCGTGATCGCACGGACGCGCTCGCGAATTTCGTCCCGCAGGCGAGAGCGTTCATCCGGATCGGATGTCCGGCATTGCACCAGGACGGCCGGCGTTTCTTCGCCGCCCGGCGTCGTGATGGCGAACGCAGCGATGTCGCCGGCCTTGAAGCCGGGAAGCTGCTCGACCGCCCATTCGATATCCTGTGGCCAGTGGTTTTTGCCGTTGATGATGATCATGTCCTTGGCGCGGCCAACGACATAGATATAGCCATCCGACATGTATCCCATGTCGCCCGTATCGAGCCAACCGTCCACCATGCAGGAAGCCGTGGCTTCCTCATCGCGGAAATAGCCGCTCATTACCGAGGGCCCCTTGCACCAGATTTTCCCGATCGTCCGGTCGGGCATCGGCGTGCCGTCTTCCTCGCGGATTTCGACCGTCATATCCTTGACCGGCTTGCCGCAATTGACGATCGCACGATAGCGCTGCGGGCGCCCTGTGGGTCCGCTGCTGCCGGAAAGCTCGGTTTCCTCGACCAGCTCGACGATGATGCCTTCGCCCGGCGGCATGATCGAAACCGCCAGCGTGGCTTCGGCAAGGCCGTAGCTCGGCAGAAAGGCGGACGCCTTGAAACCCGCTTCGCTGAAGGCATCGACGAACGCCTGCATCACGTCGGGGCGGATCATGTCCGCGCCATTGCCCGCAACCCGCCAGCGGGAGAGATCGAAGCGATCCGCCGGCTGGGTCTGGCTGGAAATGCGTCGCGCGCAGATATCGTAACCGAACGTCGGCGAATAGCTGAGGGTGGTTCCTTCGTTGCGGCTGATGAGATCAAGCCACGCAAGCGGCCGTCGCGCGAAGTCTTCCGTCTTCAGATAATCGACTGAAACCTGGTTGGCGATCGGCGACAGGAAACAGCCTACAAGCCCCATGTCATGATACCATGGCAACCAGCTCACGCAGCGATCGCTGTCCACCAATTCCATGCCATGCGAATGCGCGGACAGATTGTTGAGCAGGGCAAGGTGGCTGATGGTAACGCCGTGCGGGAACCTCGTGGAGCCGCTGGAATATTGCAGATAGGCGATATCCTGAGACGTCGCTTTGGGCAAATCGACGACCGGAGCAGCACGGCCGGCGAACCTTTCCCACGCAATTGCCTCGACAGCGCATCGCGTCGCGGCCGCCTCTGCCATTGCTGCCAGATCTTCCGGGAAGAATAGCAATTTGGGATCGGAGCTGCCAAGCTGCACCGCCAGCTGATCGATATAGCTGTCCCGTCCGCCAAAGGAGGTCGGCAGCGGAAGCGGCACGGGCAGGGCGCAGGCGTAAATAGCGCCGAAGAACAGCGCCGCGAATTCGGCACCGGTTTCAGCAATCAACGCAATCCTGTCTCCAGGCGCCACGCCATAAGCCACCATGCGGCGTGCCATATCAATGGCATCGGCACGAAGCTCGGAATACGGATAGGGACGGATGAGATTGCCCCGCGCGTCGTGGAAATTGAGCCCGCGCGAGCCGCGTGCGGCATAATCCAGCGCATCGCCCAAAGTCTCGAAATCCGAAAAGCGGCGGCCGAGCACGTCCTTGGTGGGCGTGGCGCTAATCACCGCAGCGGCCGCTGCTCTGGCTGGCGATCGCGTTACTTCTTCCAGCACCGCTGGCAACTCCCTCTTGATGGACCGATCTCCCAAACTCAATCTGCCGGCCCTTTGCCCAAATTCTCACCAGTGTCTGCCTTATCCTAAGAATGCGCGTTCAAAATCCGGCTCGACTGTGGCACAAAGATGGCGCGTGGCACGAACGAAACCAAATCGCAACATTCCTCCGCTCGACGCGGGCATACTTGAACAAGTGGCCCTGCGATATGTCGAGCGTTATGCAACGACACGCGCAAAATTGACCCGCTATCTTGAACGCAAACTGTATGAGCGTGGATGGGACGGGCATGCCTTGCCCCGCGTGGAAGAGCTCGTCACAAGGTTTGCTGAGCTTGGTTACGTCGATGATGTGCAGTTCGCCGAAATGCGCGCGGCATCGCTTACGAGACGAGGTTATGGAAAACGCAGAATAGACTTGGTCTTGCATAGTGCGGGAATCTCTGCTCAAGACGCCGCGTCTGTTTCTGCCGCGGTAGAAGAGCAGGCTTTGGATGCGGCTGTTGCCTTTGCGCGCCGCAAGCGGATTGGTCCTTTTTCACCGGAAACCCCGGATGATAAAAGCCGGCGCAGGGCGTTTAGTGCCATGATCAGAGCAGGTCATCCATTTGATCTTGTTCAAAAAATCTTAGCTGCTAACATTGATGACGATTTTGCGGTCTTTTGACCGAATATAGAGATGGATTAATGAAAATCAGATTTTTGTTCCTTCGTTTGCTGGAAGAATCATGTTAACTCCCCATGTTATCCTCGGGGGGGGCGTTTGATGGCGACTGAGCGGTTTGACTTGTCCGCAGCAGATAGAGATTTTCCCGTGACGTCCGCTGAACAGGCGGATCATCTCCTGTATCCTGACGATACGCATGACGAAGAAGTGCTGAACGTTTCCGGTACCGTGAAGTGGTTCGATGCCATGCGTGGCTTCGGTTTCATGGTTGCGGACGGAGACGTGGGCGACGTTCTCATTCATTTTTCAGTCCTGCGCGATCATGATCGCCGCGCGCTTCCCGAAGGCGCCCGTCTGGTTTGCGATGTCGTGCGCCGCGCACGTGGGCTTCAGGCCAAGACGATAAGGGCCATCGATCTGAGCACTGCGATTGGTCCGGATCCGGACATGGTGGCGCGCCGCGCGCAGGATCGGATCGATCCTGCGGATCTTATCGAGCAGGCCGGGCCATTCGAACCAGTGATCGTGAAATGGTTCAATCGGCTTAAGGGCTATGGATTCATCGTCAGACGGGATGACGATGACCGGGATATTTTCGTCCATATGGAAACCGTCCGGCGCGCCGGACTGCTCGATCTCGATCCCGAAAAAGCCTTGTTTGCGCGCATCGCGGAAGGACGCAAAGGCCCTCTGGCTGTCGTTCTTTCCACCAGTCTTCCGTGATCCTGAAAAAAGCGGGTTGCATATCAGTGTTGCTGCTTGCTGCCGTTCAGGCGGCGAGTTGCCAGGCTGTGCAGCCTGTTGCCGCCGAATCATCGGCGGAAATTGGGCGCCTGCTGCCCGTCACTTTAGTAAGGGGCGCAAAAAAGCACGTCTTCAGGGTGGAAATTGCGGACACGCCCGCGAAGCAGGCGCGCGGGCTGATGTATCGCAACGAATTGCCGGCGGATGGCGGAATGCTGTTTCCGTTCAGCCCTCCGCAACGCGCGGTCTTCTGGATGAAGAACACCCTGATCCCGCTCGACATGATCTTCATCCGCGCCGATGGAAAGATCGCGCGAATAGCCGCAAACACCATGCCCCTGTCGCTCGAACCCGTGGACGCCGGGGAACAGGTGGTTGCCGTGCTTGAACTTGCGGGCGGTGCCGCTGCCGCTGCGGGAATAGGGACAGGCGATCGGGCAACATGGCCGGGCGGTCCTCGCTGATCTGAATTGAAGCGCTTTCGTTCGAGCGCGCGCGCGGCTAAGGAACGCGCACGCATTTGAAATGATGGTTCGTGGAGAAGATGTTTGGCGCTGCCTCCCAAGACTGATGAAGCCTTCCTCCGGGAGGTCGATGAAGAGCTTCGCAGAGAGCAAATAGGCACATTCTGGATGCGTTACGGCCGCCTGGTCGTCGTGCTCGTGATTGCGGCGCTGGCAGCTTTCGGCGGTTATCTCTGGTGGAATGCGCAGCAGGAAAAGGCGATCGGCCTGACCAGCGAAAAGATGAGCGCGGCGCTGGAGGACCTAAATCAGGGCAAGGTGAAGGAAGCCCAGGCGGCGCTTACGGCTCTGTCCACCGACAAAAGCGACGGATATCGCGGCATAGCAAGGCTTGCCCTGGCTGCGCAGAAACTCGACGGCGGCGACGTTGCCGGGGCGACCGCGGCGTATGACGCCATCGCCGTCGATACAGCCTTGCCGCAACCCTTCAGGGATCTTGCGCTCATCCGGAGCACGGCGGCCAGCTTCGATACCGTCAAACCGGAAAGGGTAATCGCCCGGATGAAGCCTCTCGCCGTTCAGGGCAACCCCTGGTTCGGCAGCGCTGGCGAATTGACGGCGATCGCCTGGCTCAAGCTCAACCAGCCAAAGAAGGCGGGCGCCATTTTTGCGGCGCTGGCCAAGGACGGGCAGGTGCCGGAATCAATCCGCGCGCGCGCAGTCCGCATATCTGGTGCCCTCGGCATCGATGCTGCGCCCCTCCCTGAGGTGACCGTGAAGGAAGTAAAATAATGAAGCGTATGACGATCGCCGCAGTGTTGTTGCTGACCCTCGGGGGATGCGGCCTGTTCGGCAAGGGGGAGAAGAAGGCGAAAACGCCGCTGGTCGGCGATCGGGTTCCCATTCTGACTTATGAAAGCGGCGTGGAAGTCGATCCCGGCCTGGCGGACCAGCCGGTCGCTGTTCCAGCGGCGGTTGCCAATGCGAACTGGGCCCAGCCGGGCGGCAATGCCCAGAAATCGATGGGGCATCTCGAACTCGGCACCGCGCTTGGACGCGCATGGAACGTATCGATCGCCAGCAATCCGAAGAAGGCAAGATTGGCGGCGCCGCCGGTTGTCGATAACGGCACATTATATGTGATTGATTCCGAGGCGACGGTCCACGCGTTTGATGCCGCAAGCGGCGGCCGGCGTTGGGAAACGAATATCGGCGTCAAGGGCAAGGACGAAGCGGCGGCCTTTGGCGGCGGCGTGAGCGTCGAAAGCGGCCGCGCCTACGCCACCACCGGTCTTGGTGATGTCGTTGCGCTCGATGCGTCGAACGGCAAGGTCATCTGGAAGGTTCGTCCAGCGGGACCGCTGCGGGGTTCCCCGACCATATTCAACGGGCAAATCTATGTTGTCAGCCAGGACAATCAGATTTTTGCGCTGAATGCTCCGGATGGGAAGACGATCTGGAATGAAGCCGGATCGATGGAAAATTCCGGGATCTTTGGCGTTGCCGCGCCCGCAGCTGCGCAAGGCACTGTAATCGCCGGCTTCTCGTCGGGCGATCTTACCGCGTATCGCTATGAAAACGGCCGTGCCGTCTGGCAGGACGCGCTGTCCCGTACCAGCGTATCCACCACCGTCGCCTCACTGGCTGATATCGACGCAAGCCCCGTGATCGACGAGGGGCGCGTGTATGCAGTGGGGGAGGGCGGGCGCATGGTAGCGCTCGAACTCGTGAGCGGCCAGCGTTTGTGGGAGCTTAACATCGGCGGGATTTCCACCCCATGGGTGGCCGGCGAATGGGTGTTCGTCGTTACCGATCAGGCGCGACTGCTGTGCATATCGCGCATCAGTGGCAAGATCCGGTGGATGACCCAGCTTCAGCAATGGCGCAGCAAGAAAAAGAAGGACCGGCCGATTTCCTGGACCGGGCCAATTCTCGCCGGCAACCGGCTGCTGCTCGCGAACAGTGAAGGTCAGATCATGAATGTGGCTGTGGAGGATGGAAAGATCGGCACGTCCACGAAGGCAGGAAATGCGATCCATCTGTCCCCCGTCGTTGCCAATAATACGCTCTATATCCTCGATAGCAGCGGACATCTGAGTGCGTGGCGCTGACATATCAGCGGCGGATCAGCCGGTTGTTGCCATCATCGGGCGCCCGAACGTTGGAAAATCGACGCTCTTCAACCGTCTGGTAGGCAAGAAACTCGCGCTTGTTGACGATCGGCCCGGTGTAACCCGGGATCGACGAGAGGGCGAAGCGACGCTGCTTGGCGTGCCTTTTCGCATCATCGACACCGCAGGTTTCGAAGAAGACGATGCGCGGACGCTTCCGGGCAGGATGCGTGCCCAGACGGAGGCGGCTGTCGCACAGAGTGACGCCGTATTGTTCATGATCGATGCGCGTGCAGGCATTACGCCGCTCGACGAGCAGATCGCCCGCTGGCTGCGGACCAGCGACGCGCCAGTGATGGTGTTGGCCAACAAGGCGGAAGGCAAGGCCGGCGACGCCGGGCTGATGGAGGCGTTCAGCCTCGGCTTTGGTGATCCTGTCGCGATAAGCGCCGAACATGGCGAGGGCATGGCCGACCTTTTCGAAATCCTCCTGCCGCATGTCGAAAAGCCGGTTGAAGAAGGCTTAGAGGATGACTCGGAAGCCGAAGCAGCGGATGGCATGGGGCCGTTGAAACTGGCAATTGTCGGTCGTCCGAACGCCGGCAAGTCCACACTTGTGAACAAGATGCTGGGCGAGGATCGCCTGATAACCGGCCCGGAAGCCGGCATAACGCGCGATTCGATCGCCATCGATTGGGAATGGCGCGACAAGGATGGCGCGCTTCATCCGGTAAGGCTGATCGATACCGCGGGGCTCCGCAAACGCGCCAAGGTGCAGGACAAGCTGGAGAAGCTGTCGGTAGCGGATGCGCTGCGCGCCGTCGATTTCGCGGAAGTGGTCGTGCTGCTGCTGGATGCGACTCTCGGTCTGGAAGCACAGGATCTGCGGATCGCGGACAAGGTGCTGCAGGAAGGCCGTGCCCTGGTCATCGCGCTCAACAAATGGGATGTCGCGGAAAACCCGCCGTCGTTGTTCCAGGGGGTGCGCGCTGCGCTCGACGAAGGCCTCGCGCAGGTAAAAGGTTTGCCGCTGATCACGGTGTCCGCTGAAACCGGGCGCGGGATCGATCAGCTCATCCAGGCTGCGCTGGATACGCGCGATGCATGGTCGCGTCGCGTATCGACCGGCCAGCTCAACCGCTGGTTCGAGACCGCGGTCGAGAAAAATCCGCCCCCCGCGCCGGGCGGCAAGCGTATCAAGCTGCGTTATCTGACCCAGACCAACACCCGGCCACCCAGCTTCGTGCTGTTCGGTACGCGCGTGGACCAGCTTCCCGAAAGCTATCGTCGCTACCTCGTGAACGGCATTCGACGCGAATTGGGTTTTGGCGCTGTTCCGGTGCGGTTGACCTTGCGGGCCCCGAAAAACCCCTTCGACCAGAAATGACCATCAAAACGATCGACGCGCGGGGTCTGCGTTGTCCCTGGCCGGCACTGCGGTTGGCACGCGCGCTCAGAGAGACCGAGGCGGGAGCCGAAATTCGCCTCGTGACGGATGATCCAAAGGCCGAATCGGAAATCAAAAATCTCGTCCGGGCAAACAAGTGGCGGATAAAGCTTCAAAAAAATGCCGATAATTGCATTTTCATCGTAACGCGCTGAGCCGGTGTCAACGTCCTGTTTACACTCCTGTCGTAAAGTGCACCCATCGAACAAGAAATGAAGTGGCAGGAGTAGCCCCATGTCATACGGTTCAAACGGGCTGGTGAACTGGTCAACGTTTTCGCAGTTAAGGGCCCAGCTTGGAGCCGAATTCGTTCGGATTCTCGGTTATTTCCGTGAAGATGGAATGAAGTCGCTGATCGCAATCGAAGAAGCGATGCGTAAGGGCGACGCAGCGGCACTCGTACGTCCCGCGCATACGCTCAAGGGTGAATCGCTGCAATTCGGCGCCGAGCCCCTGGGCTTGCTGTCCGAGCACATCGAGCACAGCGCCCGCCGCTTCGTGGAGCAGCAGGAATCACCGGAAAATCTTCTTCAGGACGTCGCAAAACTGCGTCCGTTGTTCAGCGAGACGATCAACCTGTTCGAACGCGAGACCGCTCCTGTCATGGCATCGGCGGCCCCGCGGCGACCCGTGGTATTCGGCCGCAAGGCCGGCTGATCAGCTTTCGCCGGATTCGGCGGGCTCCGACTGGAGCTGGATGTAGTTTTCCAGCCCCATGCGCACGATCATGTCGAACTGGCGTTCGAGCGTGTCGACATGCTCTTCCTCATTGTCGAGAATATCGGCGAGCAGGTCGCGGCTGATATAATCGCGCACGCTTTCGCAATGGGCGATCGCTTCCTTGAGGAGCGGGATCGCTTCCAGTTCAAGGGCCAGATCGGCCTTCAGTATCTCTTCCACCGATTCGCCGATCTTCAAGCGGCCCAGCAGCTGAAAATTGGGCAGGCCGTCCAGGAACAGGATGCGATCGGCCAGCCTGTCGGCATGTTTCATCTCGTCGATCGATTCGCCATATTCGAACTTGCCGAGCTTCTTGACACCCCAGTGCATCAACAGGCGATAGTGCAGGAAATATTGGTTGACCGCAGTCAGCTCGTTCTTGAGCGCTTCGTTCAAATATTCGATGACGCGATCGTCGCCCTTCATGATGATCTCCGTATTATATAGCGGGGATCGTTTTACCGAAAAGGGAGGATAGTCGAAACAGAAAACGACGGATTTCTGCCAAAATCGACTCGCAATAGATTGCGGGACTTCAGGCTGCTGAGCGCTCGCTCTCAATAATTTCACGCGCGAATGAAACGCATTGACCACAACGGGGGCGTCGGCCAAGCGATGCGTAAGCGGCACAAGGCGTGTTCGCGCCCTGCCGGGCGGCTGCCCGCACATCGGTTTCACGGATAGCATTGCAAACGCAAACGACCATCAACCTCTCCTATTTTCTCAGTGATATCGCTAGCAAGAATGATTCGCAATAAGATATTTGAATGAAGCACGAGAAAAGCGTTGGCGTTATCGGGAACGGAAGACCTCCTATTCGGGGAGCGCGATGGGCGGGTCTGATGTTCGCGCCTAGCCATAGGCCCTGACGAAAAATGCGAGGGTTGTCGCGATCGCGAGCGTCAGCGTTGCTGCACGGATGAAGGCAGGCGCCAACCTGCGACCGAGGTGCGCGCCAGCCCAGCCGCCGATGAGCGCACCAAGCCCCAGCAGCGCAGTCTCGCGCCACCAGACTGCGCCTAGCGCCGCGAATATCAGTACCGCGATGCCGTTGGCGGCACTGACCATCAGAGTGCGCGGCGCGTTCAACATCTTCACATCAGCGCTGTCGAGAATACTCCAGGCCGCCATCATCATCAGCCCCACCGCACCGCCGAAATAGCCGCCGTAGATGCCCAGCACGAATTGCAGCGTCAGGACGGCTGGCAGCCCCACCTTGATCCGCTTGCGCAGCATCGGCCCGATGTGGCGCCCGAAGATCAACATCAGCGTAGCGGTCAGCAGCAGCCAGGGCAGGGCGCGATCGAACAACCTAGATGGCGTCCACAGCAGCAACAGGCTGCCTGCGATGCCCCCGAGCAGGGTTGCGATAATCGTCGGGCGCAACGGTACGCCGCAAACCTCCCGAAGGCCATCACGATAGACCCAGACGCTCGTCATCCCGCCCGGGAACAGCGCGACGGTGCTGGAGGCATTGGCATTCACCGAGGGCACCCCCGCAGCGATCATCGCGGGCAAGCTGACGAAAGAGCCGCCCCCCGCAAGCGCATTCATTGCGCCGGCAAGGAAGCCCGCACCTGCGAGAAGCAGGACATTATCCAACTACACGTTCCCCACGCCAAGTTCGAGGATCAACGCTTGCCGCGGGATCTGTTCAGCGCGACTGCGGCGCTAATGAGCGATTTCAATGCTTCGGCGTCGATTTCGTCGCCTTCATGGAGATCGATAGCGCGTCGGACATTGCCGTCGAGGCTGGAATTGAAGAGACCCGACGGGTCTTCCAATGTCGCGCCCTTGGCAAAGGTCATTTTCACTGCGTTTTTGTAAGTCTCGCCGGTGCAGATCATGCCGTCGCAATACCATACCGGCACCCCGCGCCACTTCCATTCCTCGATCACGTCAGGAACGGCCTGCCTGATGAGCATACGGACTTTGGCGAGCATGTCGCCGCGCCAGTCCCCCAACTCCGCGATCCTCGCATCGATCATTTCCGACGGCGACTTTTCTTCCCCGGCAATGGGCTGGCTCATGACGATCTCCGTTCTGCCAGCGCGGCGGCTTCACGGGCGCTGTCTGGCCAGAAACTGCCTTCAACATGCTCCCAAAGTTCACACATGGTTCACACTAAAAACCTGCTGGTTTTGCTATCAATTTCACATCCGGATGGCGTGTCTGGTCAACTATTCGCCACATAGCCCGGCGGAGGCTTGTAGGACAGCGCATTTGCGCGACGATGGCCGTCCCATTCCATGATGGCCTCCCGCTCCAGCCGGGGGCGGTCTCAGCGGCGCAGTTTGGCCGTACCGGTCATGGGGTCGACCAGGGTTACGTTTTCCGCCGCCTGGATGCGCCATTCACCAGCGCGGCGCGTCACCACTGCAAGGATCAATGTGTCGATCTGATGCGGTCCCGCCGGATGGGCTTCTCCCGTGCAGAGCCGCGACCAGAAGTGCAGGATCGCTGCGTCTTCGGAGATCGGATCGACATCGGGGGTGTCGATCGCGAGCGTTGAATCACGATAGATCGAAGCGTGGATCCCTGTATGCCCGGCGATGATCTGGTCAACACCGCGCCAGTAGGTTCCGAACCGGTTCACGAACGTCGCATCCGGATGGAAGAGTTTGCCAAAGGCTTCCATGTCGTGCGCGTTCCACGCATCCTGAAAGCGCGCTACTATATCTTCCGGCGCCATGTTCGATCTACTTCCGGATGCCGTGCAATACCGTGGATGAGATTATGCAGCATTGCCCATCAGTGTAGGGAAAAAGCCTTCATGCGCGGCGCGGAGATCGGCGAGTGGAACGCCCGCGACGCTGGTGCCGCCCGTAGTGCCGATCCGGGTGATCGGAACGCCCGCAGTGTAGGCAAGATGCAGGTTTTCGCCGGTCACGACATAACGTGCCTGATCTTCGCCAAAGGCTTCGGCTGCGCTGGAAATTTCGCCCAGCTCCGCGCCGATCCCGCTCGCTAGCGCCATTTCCGTAATCGCCACCAGCAAGCCGCCATCGGACACGTCATGGACGGCCGTAACCTTGCCCTCCGCGATTAGCGAACGAACGAACTCGCTTGCGGCCCTTTCCTTGGCGAGAATGACAGGCGGCGGTGGGCCGTCTTGGCGGCCGAGAATTTCGCGCAGCCACAAGGATTGGCCCAGGTGCCCGGCCTGTTCGGAAACGGTGCCGCCGATCAGGTAAATCTCTTCGCCCTCCGCCTTGAAGGCGATCGTCGCCGATTGCGACCAGTCCGCAAGCAGACCGATCGCGCCTATGGCTGGAGTCGGCAGGATGGCGCTGCCGCCGCCCGTGGCCTTGCTCTCGTTGTAGAGCGAGACGTTACCGCTCACGATCGGGAAATCGAGCGCCTTGCACGCCTCCGCCATGCCTTCGAGGCAGCCCACGAATTGCGCCATGATCTCGGGGCGCTGCGGATTGCCGAAGTTGAGGCAGTTGGTGACGGCGAGCGGGGTCGCGCCGACCGCGCAGAGGTTGCGATAGGCTTCGGCGATCGCCTGCTTGCCGCCCTCGACCGGATCGGCGTAGCAATAGCGCGGGGTGCAATCGGTCGTGATCGCGATCGCCTTGTTGGTGCCGTGGACGCGCACCACCGCCGCGTCGCCGCCGGGGCGCTGGACGGTGTCGGCGCCCACCATGTGGTCGTACTGCTCCCAGATCCAGCGGCGGCTGGCGATGTCCGGCGAGGCCATCAGCTTGAGCAGGTCGGCGGCGATATCGCTGCTCTCGGGCACATCGCCGAGCGGCGCGATCTTCGCCCACGCCTTATATTCACTCTGCGAGATATAGGGCCGATCATATTTGGGGGCGTTGTCGGCGAGCGGGGCGAGCGGGATGTCGCACACTGTCTCGCCGTCGAATTTCAGCACCATATGGCCGCTATCGGTGACGCGACCGATCACGGCGAAATCGAGTTCCCATTTGCGGAAGATCGCCTCGGCTTCGGCTTCGCGACCGGGCTTCAAGACCATCAGCATGCGCTCCTGTGATTCGGAGAGCATCATCTCATAGGGCGTCATGCCGGTTTCACGGCAAGGGACGGTATTCATGTCGAGCTCGATGCCGACGCCGCCCTTCGAAGCCATCTCGACCGACGAGGAGGTGAGGCCAGCGGCGCCCATGTCCTGAATCGCGACGATCACGTCGGTCGCCATCAGCTCCAGGCAGGCTTCGATCAGGAGCTTCTCGGTGAAGGGATCGCCGACCTGGACGGTGGGGCGCTTTTCCTCGCTGTCTTCCGAGAAATCGGCCGAGGCCATCGTCGCGCCGTGGATGCCGTCGCGCCCGGTTTTCGAGCCGACATAGACGATCGGATTGCCGATGCCGGATGCCGCCGAATAGAAGATTTTATCGGTATCGGCGATGCCGACCGTCATCGCGTTGACGAGGATGTTGCCGTCATAGGCCTTGTGGAAATTGACCTCGCCGCCGACCGTCGGCACGCCGACGCAATTGCCGTAGCCGCCGATGCCATGGACGACCCCCGCGATCAGATGGCGCATCCGGGGATGATCGGGGCGGCCGAAGCGCAGCGCGTTCATATTGGCGATCGGGCGCGCGCCCATCGTGAAGACATCGCGCAGGATGCCGCCGACGCCGGTCGCCGCGCCCTGATAGGGCTCGATATAGGAGGGGTGGTTGTGGCTCTCCATCTTGAAGATCGCCGCCTGCCCGTCACCGATATCGACCACGCCGGCATTCTCGCCGGGGCCGCAGATCACCTGCGGCCCTTCGGTCGGCAGCTTCGAAAGGTGAATGCGGGAGGATTTATAAGAGCAATGCTCGGACCACATCACCGAGAAGATGCCGAGCTCGGTCAGGTTGGGCTCACGGCCGAGCGATTCGAGGACGCGTTCATATTCTTCCGGCGTGAAACCATGTTCAGCGACGACCTGGGGCGTGATGGGCTGTTCCGACATGGCCGCGCGTTTAAGCGATCGATTCCGGTTTGTCGAAGGGGTTGCGTTCCTGTATGAATGATCACGGTTTGTTCCATTGTAAGGAGATGATCATGTCGCTGAAAAATCCCCCTGAAGGCTATCATAGCGTAACGCCTTATCTCACGATCGACGGCGCTGCGGATGCGATCGAATTCTACGGCCGCGCATTCGGTGCAACCGAGGTGATGCGCCTGCCGATGGGCGAGAGGCTTGGCCATGCCGAGATCAAGATCGGTGATTCGCACGTAATGTTGTCGGACGAATTTCCGGACATGAACATCAAAGGACCAAAGTCGCGCGGCGGCCCCACGGCAAGCCTGGTGATTTATGTGCCCGATGTGGATAAAGCATTCGAACGGGCGATCGATGCGGGGGCCAAGGTAGAACAGCCGGTCGAGAACCAGTTCTGGGGCGATCGCATGGGCACCGTGTTCGATCCGTTCGGGCACAAATGGACCCTCGCCACCCATGTCGAGGATGTGCCGCAGGACGAGATGCACAAGCGGATGGAGGCATTCTCGAAGGAGAACGCCTGATATCGAGCTTTCTCCTCAAAGTGGGAGCAGGCTTCCGCGTTGCTTGAAATCAAAAGGCCGGCGGATTGCTCCTGCCGGCCCGCTATGGGATGTGGCGTTAGAAGATCAGGCCTTGCAGCTCTGCGTGCCTTTGCCCGGAGCTGTGATGGTGACTTCGTTACCGCTGCCGCTGACCGAATAGCCTTCGGCGACATAAGGCTTGCCTTCGCCTTCGGATTTCAGCTGGGTGCCCGCAGGCTCGGCCTTGTCCTTCTTATAGACCGCCGTGTTGTTGTTGAAGAAATCAACATAGGCCAGGCTGTTGTCCTTGCAGCGATAGCTGCGGCTCGCCGTTACCATGGGGGGCAACTCGACAGGAGGTGCTGAGGCGAGCTCATTCGCATCCGGATCGGCGTTCGGGTCGATCGTTTCGGGTTGCGAATTGCAAGCTGCAAGAGCGAGCAATACGCCAATGGGCGCGGCGTTAATAAATGTTAAGAGCTTCATAAGCGCCAATTCGCCAAAGGCGTGCCCGGCGTCAAGAGCAGATTTGTTACATCAGTGTATATGCCAGGAAAAAGTTTTTGCGATGCCGCATTTTTCGTCAAATCGCGAGGCAATTGGTCAAAGTTTGAGCATAAATGGCAATGGATGCCGATAGCTAAGGTTGCTTGCGGCGACGGTATTGGCTCGGCTAATCGAGTGTCATGAACATCACACGCGATGCGCTGGCTCTGGTCGGCAATACACCTCTCGTCCGCCTCAGCCATGCGAGCGACGTCACCGGGTGCGAGATCCTCGCGAAATGCGAATTCATGAATCCGGGCGGTTCGGTCAAGGACCGCGCGGCTCTGTCCATCATCGAGGATGCGGAAGCGCAAGGCACCCTGCGGCCTGGCGGCATCATCGTGGAAGGCACCGCGGGGAACACCGGCATCGGCCTTGCCCTGGTCGGCAATGCCAAAGGCTACAAGACGATCATCGTGATGACGGATACGCAGAGCCGGGAGAAGCAGGATACGCTCCGTGCGCTTGGCGCGGAACTGGTGCTGGTCGCGCCCACGGCCTACTCGAACCCGGCACATTATGTGCATACCTCCCGCCGCATCGCCGAAGAAACGCCCAATGCGCTGTGGGCGAACCAGTTCGACAATACCGCCAACCGGATGGCGCATATCCGTACGACAGCGCCGGAAATCTGGCAGCAGAGCGGCGGGAAGGTCGATGGCTTCACCTGCGCGGTCGGCACCGGCGGCACGCTTGCCGGCGTCGGGCTGGGCCTGAAGGAATTCAATCCGGATGTGGTGATCGGTCTGACCGATCCATATGGTGCTTCGCTTTACAATTATTACGCGCACGGGGAGCTGAAGGCAGAAGGCAACTCGGTGTCCGAAGGAATTGGGCAAAGCCGGATAACCGCCAATCTGGAAGGTGCGCCGATCGATACCCAATTTCGCATTTCAGATGAGGAAGGGCTGGCCCAGCTGTTCACCCTGCTGGAGCGTGAGGGGCTGTGCGTTGGCCTCTCGTCCGGCATCAATGTCGCCGGCGCGATCGCCCTCGCGAAGGAAGTGGGTCCGGGCAAGACGATCGTGACCATCCTGTGCGATTCCGGAATGCGGTATCTGTCATCATTGTTCAATCCGGCCTGGCTGGAACAGAAGAGCCTGCCAGTGCCCGAATTCCTGCGGCGCTGAATGTTCGACAATCCGTCGCGGCCGCATTAAATGTCGAAGTCAATGAACCGGAATGGACAGGATCTGACGCAACGGGTCCGCATCGGCCTCACGGGCCTTGCATGCGTGTTTCTGCTCGTGCTGCTGGGCGCGATCTTCGTCAAATCCGTCAACGATAGCGAAGCGTCCCGGCCGCCGGAGCCAGCGGCGACGAATATCGCGGGCAATGCCGCGCAAGCCGGTGACGACCAGCCCAAGGAGCCTCTGGCGGAACTGGGTATTGCGCCGGGCAATGCACCCGACAAATCGGGGGCCGCAGGGCCATCCCCCTCGCGGGGAAGCGGATCGCACTGAACCGCAAAGAGGCGGCGCTTTCGCTTTTTCTGGCAGGCGCAATCGTCGTTGCCGAAATATTGTGCGGGCTGCTGCCCGGTGGTTTTGCAGCGCGCGGGCGGATCGATCTGTTGTCGTTTCTTGCGTTTCGTCCGGTCATCCTGGCAATATGCGTAGTCGCCGCCATGCGCCTGTCCTGGCGTTTGCGTGTTGCGTCCTATCTGCTCGCGCTTGTCGCACTCGGCGGTAGCGAGGCGATGCTTGTCGCCTTACTGGGCGGGCCTGTTCCCTGGGCACAGCTTGGACGTGGGTGGGCAAGTGGAGCGGCACTCCTGCTTGCCTATGAGGCCGTGGCCATGTTGGCGCGACAACTTCCTGCGTCAATCTCGCGGGGCGGGTTGGCGCTCATACTCGCTTTGCTGACCCTTTGGCCCAACGCGCCGCTGCAATATCTCTACGCGCGTGGCGTCCATCCCTCGCCCCGTCTGATTGCTGCACCGAAGCAGCCGGTATTCCTTTTGACGGGCTTGCCCCTGGTGTGGGGGGAGGGGCCGACCGGCCCACCGCACGCCTTGTCGGCATTGCAACGTTTCTATCGGATCAGCGCAATCGATACATTGCCGCGAACGGCGGCAAATCCGCTATTGCTTGTGCAACCGCGAAATTTCGGGTCGGAAGAGCTTGTCGCATTCGATCAATGGATAAGGGCGGGCGGGAAGGCATTGATCCTCGCCGACCCATCGTTGCGCTGGCCCAGCCGATATCCAATGGGCGATCCGCGGTCGCCGCCTTCGATCAATAACATTGAACCCTGGCTGCGCCATATCGGGCTTCTCGATCGACCGGCTAATGATGCGAGACAGACGATCCATGTGGCGTGGAAAGCACGCCGATATCGGATAAGGGCATATGCACCGGGATTGTTGCGGCGCATGCCGGGAAGCAACTGCTTCATATTGAAAGCTGACTTCCTTGCGGATTGTCGTGTGGGCCGCGGAAGAGCGCTCGTCCTGTCCGATGCCGATTTGCTGCAGGACGACTATTGGCGTCTGCCCGGCAACGGGCGGGATGATGATCTGCGCACGGCTGACAACATTGCCCTGGTCGCGGATATGATTGCCGTACTCTCGGAGATGCGGCCCCCCAGCGAACAAGTTGCGTGGATCGAAAATCCGAGTCGCGTGAGTCACGCCGGCGCGGCGGCGCTAATTCCGGGCCTCGTCTTGATGACAATGGGCGCCGTTCTGTTCCGCAGCCGCCACTAGTCACCAGACTTATCCACAGAACAACCAAGTTCCGGCCCTTCAATGGAAGTCCGTAATTGCGGGCTTACGGCGTCCTGCGGCGCTTCAAAGGGGGCGTCACGGCATCCTTTAGTAGTATTTTTCCACAATATGGCAGACTATACCCATCTTAAGGCATGATTAGGCATTGCTGAGGCATGGTTGCACTGATATCCATGTGATCCAAGGCGTGATGCTGCGGGATGATGTTTGCCAGGGCCGATACCAGGCAGACGCGACCGAACCGGCGGATCGCCCAACAGGGGCGTGCGGTGGAACTCGTAGAATTCTTTACGGGAAAATGGCTGAATACCGTGGATGCCAAAGGGCGCGTCTCGGTACCCGCATCGCTGCGCAAAGTCGTCACCGCGCGCATGCCCGAATCGAAGGCGCTGATTCTTGCGCGCCACGAGCGTGATCAGTGCATCAGCGGCTTCGACAAAGGCTATATGGCGATCGTGCACCGTGACATGCGCGCCAAGCAGCAGGCCGATGTCGAAGCAGGCCGCGCCAATGACTCGCGTTTCACGCTTTCGGGCAGCCTTTTCGGCAGCATGGAAGAGATAGCGATCGATGGCAGCGGCCGCATCATCCTGCCGCCAGGCCTTCGCCGCCGCGCGGGGATCACGGATAGCGCAATGTTCGTCGGCACGGGCGAGACCTTTGAAATCTGGAGTCCTGAAATCGCACTCTCCAGCGACGGGCGTCCCGATATGCGCGAGTTCGCAGAAGACCTGATCGCCGAGCGGGACGGCAAGCTATGATCGCCCCGTCCTATGATCGCCATATCCCGGTGATGCGTGACCCCACGATCGCTTCGCTTCGCGTGGAGGGGGGCAAAACCTACGTCGATGGTACGTTCGGAGCAGGCGGTCATAGCGTGGCGATGCTTGCTGCCGGGGCCGGCCGGGTCGTTGGCATCGATCGCGACCCGTATGTGATCGACGGCGCCGCAGCAATCGTGGCGGAAAGCGACGGCCGCCTCATCCTGGTGCAGGGCCGTTATTCCGAAATGGAAGACATCCTTTCGGGACAGGGGATCACGGCAGTTGCCGGCGTGCTTCTCGATATCGGTACCTCCTCCATGCAGATGGATGACGCCGAGCGCGGTTTTGCCGCGATGAAAGATGGCCCGCTCGATATGCGGATGGGGCAATCGGGCATGTCGGCCGCGGATTTCGTGAACGAGGCGGACGAGGAAGAAATCGCCGATATCCTGTATCATTACGGGGAGGAACCGCGCTCCCGGCGGGTTGCGCGGGCCATTGTAGCGGCGCGGCCCATCACCCGCACGATGGAATTGGCGGCGGTGATCCGCAGGGCGCTGGGCGCGCGTATTACCGACAAGAAAGACCCTGCGATCCGCGCATTCCAGGCAATTCGGATCCACGTCAATCGCGAGCTGGACGAGCTCAACGAGGGCCTGGATGCCGCCGAACGTGTGCTTGCGCCTGGCGGACAACTCGCGGTCATCTCCTTCCATTCATTGGAAGATCGCATCGTGAAGCGTTTCCTGCGGGAGCGTAGTGGTGCGGTTCCGTCGGGATCGCGTCACCGTCCTGCCCAGGATGGCCAAAATCCCGCCCCGACCTTCGAGGCCGTCGAAAAGGCGGTGCGCCCCGATTCCGCAGAGCTGGCGGAAAATCCGCGTGCGCGGTCAGCAACATTGCGATCGGCGCGGCGAACGGCGGCAGCACCATGGATTTCAGTAGTGAGGAGTACCCGGCAATGATGGCGAAGCGCTTCCGTTCGGTGGGCTGGGTGGGGTGTGTGGCCGTTGCTGCGCTCAGCTGCTATCTTGTCTCGCAGCGGGTCGCGACCGAGCGCGCTGCCGTGGAGCGGCTGGATCGCCGCATGCTGATCGCCCGGATTGACATCCGCAAGCTGGAAACCGAGCTCGGCACGCGCAGCGGAATGCCCGTGCTCGAACAGTGGAACAGTCAGGTGCTGGCGTTGTCGGCGCCTTCCGCCGATCAGTATCTGCATGGCGAAGTTCAGCTTGCGCGCTTTGAAACGCGGCCGGCAGCGCCTGCCGCTATCCAGGAAGTGTCCGTTGCGGCTGAAGACAGCGTAGCGGCACGCGCACCTGCCAAACCGATCCTTGCGTCAGCATCGGCGCCTGCGTCGGACACTGCTCAGCCGATACTTCGTCATGCGAATTTCGTGAAGCCCACCGATGGTTCGTTCGACGCATCACCCAAGCGGGTCGCGCTTCTCGACGAATCTCTGTTGAGCGACCTTCAGCAAGCGGCCCAGCGAGAGAAGCGTAACGCGCAGTGACGGCCCTCGTCGCCCGCCCCGCACGTGATCGGTTCGCGGGAAAACGCGAGCAATCCGTAGCGCTTGTCCATTTTCGCCTGATGGTGGTGATGCTGATGTTCGCCGGCATCACCGCCGTCATATTGTTTCGGCTGGCGTTCGTGTGGGCTTTTTCGGATCCGGGCGCCAATGAGGGCCGCCTTGCCGGCCTTGCCGAGCCGCGTGCCAATCTGGTGGATCGCAACGGGGTCGTGCTTGCCGGCACGATCGACGCATGGAAGATCGGCGTCCATCCGCAAAAGGTGATAGGCGACAGGGGGCTGATCGCTGTCAGGCTGGCACAGTTGATGCCGGAGCGAAGCGAGCAACAATATCGCGACATTCTCTTTTCAAAGCGAAAATTCTTCTACCTGAAGCATGAAGCGATGCCGGAACTCGTCAATGCGGTGAACGACATCGGCGAGCCGGGAATCGTTTTCGAACGGGAAAGCCGGCGCTATTATCCGCAAGGATCGCTGGCTGCACACGTCGTCGGCTGGATCGACCGCGATGGCAACGCTGCATCCGGCATGGAGCTGGCGCTGGACAAACAGCTGCGCGAACAAGCGGCGCAGAACAAGCCGGTGGCGCTATCGATCGACAGCCGGGTGCAAGGCGCGATGGAAAACGCGCTCGCAATCCAGGTCACCAAGCATTCCGCCGTCGGCGCGGCGGGCATCGTGCTCGACGTCCATACGGGCGAGGTGCTGGCAATGGCCTCGCTCCCGCAATTCAATCCCAATGCGCCTGGTCTGGCGCCTGCGGCGGTCGACCCGCTTCATCCCGACGCCCGCTTCAATCGGGCGATCAGCTCGGTCTACGAGCTTGGCTCGACCTTCAAGATGATCACGGTGGCCAACGCCATCCAGCAGGGCGTGGTGAAGGACATTGCCCACCGATATGACGCAACGGCGCCGTTGCATGTCGGCAAATACACGATTCATGACGATCATCCGCAGCGCCGCTGGCTCACTGCGCCGGAAATCCTGATGCATTCCAGTAATATCGGAACCGCGCGGATCGCGGACGAGCTGGGCCAGCAGCGCGTAGCCGCTTTCTTTCGCCAGCTGGGACTGGATCGACCGGCAGACCTGGAGCTTGGTGCTCGCGGTAAGCCGCTCTGGCCCGGCTATTGGGCGCGCACTACCGTCATGACCACGGCTTATGGCCACGGCATCGCGGTAAGCCAGCTTCACCTTGCCAATGCCTATGCTGCGCTCATCAACGGTGGCATTTTGAGACCCGCTACCTTGTTGAAACGCGATCCCGACCATGTGCCCCAAGGTACGCGGGTGATTTCGCCGCAAACCAGCGCGCGGATGCGCCAGTTCATGCGCCTTGTCGTAACGATGGGCACCGGCAGGTCAGCCAACGTACCGGGGTTCCGCATCGGCGGCAAAACGGGTACTTCCGAAAAGAACATCAACGGTCGCTATATTCACAATTCCCTTGTCACCACCTTCGCCGCTGCTTTCCCGATGGATGCGCCCCGTTATGTCGTGATCGTCACGATGGACGAGCCCAAGGGCATTCCCGAAACATTCGGACTGCGCACCGCGGCATGGACGGCCCTTCCCGCCGTGAAGAATGTGATCGCGCGGGTAGGCCCGCTGCTCGGTGTTATCCCGGACAATCAACGTGATGTCGACGTTTCAGACCTGATGCCCTATATCCGGACGCCCGACGAGAAAGGGGGCCATGCGGCTGACTGATCTCACTTCCGGCGGTGTCGTTCAGGACGCTGTGGTAACTGGCTTCGCAATCGATCATCGCAAGGTCGCGCGCGGAACGGTATTTGGCGCGTTTCGCGGCAGCAGGTTCGACGGGGAAGATTTTATAGCTGATGCTGTGGCGGCGGGCGCGATTGCGGTGGTCGCCAGGCCCGAGGCCGCCGTCTGCGGCGCGCAACATATCGCTGATGCGGAGCCTCGCCGGGCTTTTGCGCGGCTGGCCGCCCAATTCTTCGCGCCGTTTCCCCAAACCGTCGTCGCCGTCACCGGCACGAACGGCAAGACATCGACCGTTGAACTGACACGTCAATTGTGGCGCATGGCGGGGCACAATGCCGCATCCATCGGAACGCTGGGCGTCACTACCGCGGATGATCAGGTTTCGACCGGCCTTACCACACCCGATATCGTGACATTCCTGTCCAACATGGCGGGGCTGGCGCGGGAAGGCGTGAGCCATGCCGCGTTCGAGGCCTCCAGCCATGGCCTGTCGCAATATCGCACCGAAGGCTTGCCCGTGCGTGCCGGCGCGTTCACCAATCTCAGCCGTGACCATCTCGATTATCACGGGACGATGGAGGCTTATCTGGAAGCCAAGCTGCGTCTGTTCACGGAAGTCGTGGACGATGACGGGACGGCAGTCGTGTGGATGGACGATCCAGCGTCGGCGCGGGTTGCGGAGCTTGCCGCCGAACGGGGACTGGCGCTGATCACGGTAGGGAGCGCCGGCAAGACGCTCAGGCTGACTTCCCGTGTGCCGACCCAGCTTGGACAGGCTCTTACGATCGAAGCCGCCGGCAAGACGCATCAGGTAAAGCTGCCGTTGATTGGCGCTTACCAGGCGGCGAATGCCTTGACGGCTGCGGGTCTCGCACTGGCGACGGGCGCAGCTCTGGAACAGGTGCTCGATGGCCTTTCCCGCGTCCAGCCCGTTCGGGGGAGACTGGAGCGGGCGGCGATCAGCAAGACGGGCGCCCCGATTTATGTCGATTACGCGCATACGCCCGCTGGGCTGCGCGCCGCGATCGAAGCGCTTCGCCCGCATGCCACCGGACGCTTGATCGTGCTGTTCGGGGCCGGCGGAGACCGGGATACCGGCAAGCGTCCCGAAATGGGTGCGGTGGCGGTGTCGATGGCGGATCATGTGATCGTGACCGACGACAATCCGCGTAGCGAGGATCCCGCTGGGATCCGCCAGCAGGTGCTGGCCGGCGCACCCGGAGCAATCGAGATTGACGGGCGGCGAGAGGCCATAATAGCCGCAATCGCCGAAGCGAAAGCCGGCGACATCGTGTTGCTTGCCGGCAAGGGCCATGAGCAGGGGCAGATTATCGGTGACCGCGTGCTGCCATTCGACGACGTGACCGTTGCACGGGAGTGCGCGGCATGACCACGTCATTATGGACTGCGTTCGAAATCGCAGCCGCAGCCGACGGCGAGGTTCAAGGCGCATTTGTCTCCACCGGCGTTGCGTTCGACTCCCGCGAAGTCAGTCCGGGGGATCTGTTCGTCGCGCTGAAAGGCGAAGTAACGGACGGCCATCGATTTGTGGCAGGCGCGTTCGAGCGCGGTGCGGCAGGCGCCATCGTCAGTGAACCAATCGATCATCCCCACGTGCTCGTGAATGACACGATGGCGGCACTTGAGGCGATCGCCAGCGAGGGCCGCGCGCGCAGTTCAGCCCAGATTATCGGCGTTACCGGTTCCGTGGGCAAGACGGGCACCAAGGAGGCACTGTTCGAGGCGCTCGATCGCAAGGTGCCAGGCAAGGTTCATCGGTCGATCAAGAGTTACAACAATCACACCGGCGTACCCCTCAGCCTGGCGCGGATGCCGCCGGATATGCGTTACGGCGTATTCGAAATGGGGATGAATCATCCCGGCGAACTTGCGCACCTTACCCAACTCGTTCGCCCGCATGTCGCCATCGTCACTGCGATCGCGCCCGCGCATGCCGCCTATTTTCCGGACGAGAGCGCGATCGCCGACGCCAAGGGCGAGATCTTCCAGGGTCTGCAACCGGGCGGAACGGCGATCATCCCCTATGACAGCCCGCATCGCCAGCGGCTGATCGAAGCGGCTCGGCCGCACGCGGCACGGATATTGACGTTCGGCCGTGACGAGGGGGCGGACGTCCGGGCGCTCGAAGAACTTCCATTGTCTGACGGAAGCACGCTCCTGAGCGTATTACTGCCGGAAAGTCAGCTGACCTTTTCGTTGAGCCAGCCTGGTGAGCATTGGGTTTCCAATGCCCTGGCCGTGCTGGCGGCGGTCGAGGCACTGGGCGGGGACGCGGCCGCGGCGGGGGTCGCGCTCGCCGACATGAAGGGGTTGCCGGGGCGGGGCATCCGCGTGAAGGCAAATGTCGATGACGGGCAGGCGCTGGTGATCGACGAAAGCTACAACGCCAATCCTGCGTCGATGGCTGCCACTCTCAAACAACTTGGCCGCGAGAAGGCGGACCGCAAGGTCGTGATCCTCGGGGAGATGCGGGAACTGGGAACGCAATCGCCACGCTATCACGCCGAGTTGGCACAGCCTATGCTGGACGCGGGCGTGGAAGCGGCACTGCTTGTCGGGCATGACATGGCTGCGCTGGCCGACAGGCTTGAGGGGCGGATGAAACTCCGCCATGTGGCCGATGCCGCCGCGGCGCTGAAGTCGCTTCCCGAATTCATCACACCTGGCGACGTCATATTGATCAAGGGTTCCAATGCCATCGGCCTGTCGCGCATCGTTAAGGCGCTTGGTGACGGCGCATTGGCCAGCGGAAAGACCACATGCTCTATCTGATCGCCGAACATCTGGGCTTTCCCGGGCTGCTCAATCTCATTCGCTACATCACCTTTCGCGCGGGTGGGGCAGTCGCGACATCGCTATTCATCGGTCTTTTGATCGGTCCGCGCTTCATCGGCTGGCTGCGCGTACGCCAGGGCAAAGGGCAGCCGATCCGCGATGACGGTCCCAAGAGCCATCTCGCCAAGGCCGGCACGCCCACCATGGGCGGCCTGATGATTCTGACGGCGGTCACGATTTCGATGCTGCTCTGGATGGATCTTACCAATCGATACACCTGGGCATGCCTGCTCGTTACCCTGGGCTTTGGCGCGATCGGGTTCATGGACGATTACGACAAGGTCACCAAGCGCAGCCATAAGGGCGTTTCCGGGCGCGTGCGCCTGATCGCCGAGTTTGTGGTCGCCGGTGTCGCCGCGTGGCTGATCCTCGACGGAGGCCCGCACAATCTCTACGTGCCGTTCTACAAGGGCCCTGTGATCGACCTTGGCGTTTTCTATATCTTCTTCGCCGCGTTCGTAATCGCGGGTTTCGGCAACGCGGTGAACCTGACGGATGGGCTGGACGGGCTGGCGACAATGCCGGTCGTGATCGCAGCGCTGGCCTTCTTTGTAATCACCTATCTGGTCGGCAACGTGAAGTTCGCGACCTATCTCGGTATTCCGCATGTCCCGGGAGCAGGCGATCTGACAATCTTATGTGCCGCGATTATCGGGGGTGGGCTGGCCTTTCTCTGGTTCAACGCGCCGCCGGCGGCCGTGTTCATGGGCGACACCGGCAGCCTTGCGCTGGGTGGCGCGCTGGGCGCGATCGCGGTGGTCGCGCATCACGAAATCGTGCTGCTGATCGTCGGCGGCCTGTTCGTGCTGGAGACCGTTTCCGTCATCCTCCAGGTGTTTTTCTACAAGCGCACCGGCAAGCGCATCTTCCGCATGGCGCCGATCCATCATCATTTCGAGCAGCTCGGCTGGTCAGAGCCGACGGTCGTCATCCGATTCTGGATCATCAGCTTCGTCCTGGCGATTGCTGGCCTCGCGACGCTCAAGCTCAGATGATCACCAGCCCGGCCTTCAGCGGCAAGCGCTACGCTGTGCTGGGCCTGGCGCGCTCGGGGTTGGCGACTGTCGAGGCGCTGCTGGCGAGTGGCGCCAGCGTGACCGCTTGGGACGCGGATGAGATAAAGCGGGACGTCCTGATCCTCCCCGGCACGGGGAGGGGGGCCGGCGAAGGCGGTGGAGGGGGTTCACCTTCCAGCGCGACGCTAGCCGATAGCCCCCTCCACCATCCTGCGGATGGTCCCCCTCCCCATGCTGCGCATAGGGAGGAGTTGGTCCTCGCCGATCCGCTCGAAATCGATCTCACCGGCTACGACGCCATCATCGTCTCCCCCGGCGTACCGCTCAACAAGCACCCCATCGCCGCCCATGCCAAAGCGGCCGGCGTGCCGGTCATCGGCGATATCGAGCTGTTCGCCCAGGCACGCGCTTCACTACCGCCGCACAAGGTGGTCGGCATCACCGGCACCAACGGCAAGTCGACCACCACCGCGCTGATCCATCACATCCTGCAGACCGCTGGCGTGCCCACACTGATGGGCGGCAATATCGGCCTGCCGATCCTGTCGCGCGATCCGCTGCCCGCAGGTGGTGTGTATGTGCTTGAGCTGTCGAGCTACCAGATCGACCTGACCTTCAGTCTCGATTGCGACGTCGCGGTGCTGACCAACATCACGCCGGACCATCTCGATCGCTATGACGGGTTTGACGGGTACGCGGCGAGTAAGTATCGACTTTTCGAGATGCAGCACCCGCTCAATGCCGCAGTATTGGGCGAGCGGCAACTATCGGCGCGTGTGCCGAACAATACAATGCTGCTCGCTTTGGATTACTCTGAGAGGCAGGGGAATTGGCCTGCTCTTCAAGGCCCTCATAACCAGCAGAACGCTGCTTGCGCTATTGCTGTGATGGAAGTTCTGGGCGTTGACGAAGCGTTGGTGGAAAAAGGTCTCCGCACCTATCCCGGCCTCCCGCACCGCATGGAGCGCGTCACGACGCATAACGGCGTACTCTACGTCAACGACAGCAAGGCCACCAACGCCACCGCGACCGCCCCGGCGCTGGCCGCCTACCCAGTTATCCACTGGATTCTTGGTGGATTGGCCAAGACCGACGATCTCGACGATTGCGCGCCCTACTTCGATCATGTGAAGTCCGGTTACACGATCGGAAAGGCCGGGCCGATGTTCGCGGAAATCCTGCGCGCTGCGGGGAAGATCGTCCTGGAGAGCGGGACGCTTGATCAGGCCGTGAAGGATGCCGCCGCCGCAGCGCGGAGTGGCGAAGTGGTTATGCTCTCGCCCGCCTGCGCGAGCTTCGACCAGTTCAAGGATTATGAAGCGCGTGGGGACGCGTTTCGGGCAGCGGTGGGGGCACTGGCATGACGGATGGAGTGATGGCCATGCCGCAAGGCGGGAAGCGCAAACGCAAGCAAGGGGCCGCAAGGCTCGGCCGCGCGGATCGATCGGCGATGGGCACCTGGTTCTGGGAGATCGACCGGCTGTTGCTGCTGCTCGTCCTCATGCTCATTTCCATCGGCCTTATCGCGGTGGCGGCTGCTTCGCCCGCAGCGACCGATCGTTATTCGCATGGTACGTTCCAGCTTCCCTCGCTTTATTATTTCTATCGCCAGGCGATATGGATTGCACTGGCGCTGCCGATCATGTTGTTCGTCTCGATGCTTCCCAAGGACGTGGCGCGGCGGATGGCGTTGGGCGGTGCATCCTTCTTTTTCGTGATGCTCGTCCTGGTGCCGTTGATCGGCAGCGAGGTGAATGGAGCAAAGCGCTGGATCGGCGTGGGGTTCATGCAGTTTCAGCCCTCCGAGTTTCTCAAGCCCCTGTTCGTCGTGCTGATTGCCTGGACATTGTCGTTGCGCGCGCGCGACCCGTCCCTCCCGGTCGTGCCGATTACCGGAGTGCTTGTCGCTGTTGTCGCGGCGTTCTTGATGAAGCAGCCTGACTTCGGCCAGACCGTGATCTTCGGGGCGATCTGGATTGCCCTGCTGATGCTGAGCGGGGTCTCGATAAAGCTGCTGGCATGGCTCGGCGCGGCGGCGCTGGGCGGTATTGTGTCCGCCTATATGTTCTATTCGGTGGCGACGGAACGGATCAACAACTTCCTATTCGCGCAGGGCGATACCTACCAGACCGACAAGGCTTACGCGACGCTCACCAATGGCGGGCTGATGGGAACGGGGCCAGGTGCCGGAACGATGAAATTTCACCTGCCCGAGCCACATACCGACTATATCTTTTCCGTGATCGGGGAGGAGTTCGGGCTGATTTCCTGCATCGCAATCGCGATCATCTATCTGACTATCGTGGTCCGCGTTTTTGTTCGCCTGCTGCACGAGGAGGACGAGTTCCTGCTGCTCGCGTCCGCCGGCCTGGTCACGGAATTCGGATTGCAGGCGCTGATCAACATGATGGTCAACGTGCAGCTCGCGCCGTCCAAGGGCATGACGTTGCCGTTCATCAGCTATGGCGGTTCATCCATGGTCGCGCTGTCGATTGGCTTCGGTCTCCTGCTGGCGTTCACCCGCACCAATCCGTATCTTACCCGCTCGCCATATGTGGTGAAGTGGAGTGGGCGTTGATCATAAAACGGCATTTTGTTCTGGCGGCCGGGGGAACCGGTGGACACATGATCCCGGCGCATGCGCTGGCAGCGGAGCTTTTGCATCGTGGCCATCACGTCGCGCTGGTGAGCGACGAACGCGGCGTCCGCTTTCCTGGCCTGTTTGACGGGGTCCAGACCCATATATTGCCTGCCGGCCGTGCAGGCGGCGGACCTTTGGGGTGGATCCGTGCTGGCCGCGACATCATGCAGGGAAAAGAACGGGCGCGGCGCCTCTATGAAGTTTTCGAGCCGGCAGCGGTCGTCGGCTTCGGCGGCTATCCCGCCTTGCCTGCCGTCCTTGCTGCATTATCAGACAAGATACCTACCATCATTCACGAGCAGAATGCGGTGTTAGGGCGGACCAACCGGTTCCTCGCGGGCCGGGTCAATGCGATTGCCACCGCCTATGGCGAGGTCGAGCGCCTGAGGGCGCGTTATGCCGGCAAGGTAACGCTGGTCGGCAATCCCGTGCGCGACGAGATCAGGCTGCTGCGCGAAACGCCTTATCCGACCTTGATGCCGGACGGTGTGTTCCGGATCCTTGTGTCGGGGGGGAGTCAGGGGGCGTCGATCCTCTCCGAAGTCGTCCCGGAGGCTCTCGGGCTGATGCCGCTCACCTTCCGTCGGCGGATGCAGGTGACCCAACAATGCCGGCCGGAAGATATCGAACAGGTTCGGACACGCTACGCAGCGCTTGGTATTCCCGCCGACCTCGCGACCTATTTGCCCGACCTGCCCGCACGACTGGGATGGGCGCATCTCGTGATAGCGCGTGCTGGCGCATCGACCGTGGCGGAACTGACTGCCGTGGGTCGGCCCGCTATCCTTGTGCCCTATCCTTCCGCGACGGATGATCATCAGACGGCGAATGCGCGGGAGATCGTGAAGGTAGGCGGTGCACGTTCCATCCCGCAATCCCATTTCAATGCAATAGAGCTTGCCAAGCAGATGCAGAAACTCGCGCTCGATCCTCAAGCATTGACCAATGCAGCCGCCTGTGCCCGTCGGATCGGTCGTGCCGATGCCGCAGAGGCGCTGGCGGATCTGGTCGAATCCTTCGGCCGCACGCCGGTGATGGATGCGATCGGGGACCGTTTTCCGGAGGGCGGCGCGCTCAAGGGAGCTTATGCATGAAGGGTGTCGCAACCGACATCGGAACGATTCATTTCATCGGGATCGGCGGAATCGGCATGTCCGGCATAGCCGAGGTGATGCACAATCTCGGGTACAAGGTGCAGGGATCGGATGTTGCCGAAGGCTATGTGATCGATGGGTTGCGCAAGAAGGGCATTTCCGTTGCGATCGGCCACAAGGCGGAGAATCTGGGTGACGCAGCGGTCGTCGTGACATCCACGGCGATCAAGCGCGGTAATCCGGAGGTGGAGCTGGCACTGGAAACGCGTGTGCCGGTCGTCCGCCGCGCGGAGATGCTGGCTGAGCTCATGCGGCTGAAATCCACCGTCGCCATCGCCGGCACGCATGGCAAGACAACCACAACCTCGATGGTGGCCGCTCTGCTGGATGCTGGTGGGGTCGACCCGACTGTAATCAATGGCGGCATCATCAACAGCTATGGTTCCAACGCGCGGCTCGGCGCGTCGGACTGGATGGTGGTGGAAGCGGATGAAAGCGACGGAAGCTTTCTCCGGCTCGACGGCACGATCGCGGTCGTCACCAACATCGATCCGGAACATCTCGATCACTATGGCAGCTTCGAAAAGGTCAAGGACAGTTTCGTCGAGTTCGTCGAGAATGTCCCGTTTTACGGTGCGGCGCTGCTGTGCATCGATCATCCTGAGGTCCAGGCGATCATTCCGAGGGTCAGGGACCGGCGCGTCGTGACATATGGTTTTTCGGCGCAAGCGGATGTTCGCGGGGAAAATGTCACGCCCATAAGTGGGGGCAACCGTTTCGACGCGATCATCCGCCAACGCGACGGCTCTCTTCGCACCATTGTCGGAATTGAGATGCCCATGCCGGGTCGGCACAATGTCCAGAACGCACTGGCAGCGATCGGCGTCGCTCTGGAAATGGGCATTGCGGATGCCGTGATCCAAACCGGATTTGCGAAATTCGGCGGGGTAAAGCGCCGCTTTACAAAGGTTGGCGAGGTCGATGGCGCGACTATCATTGACGATTACGGTCATCATCCGGTCGAGATCCGCGCCGTACTGGCTGCCGCGCGGGAAGGCGTCAAAGGACGGGTGATTGCCGTCGTTCAGCCGCACCGTTTTACCCGGTTGCGGGATCTGATGCCCGAGTTTCAGACAGCCTTCAATGACGCGGACATCGTTTATGTCGCACCGGTATATGCGGCAGGCGAGGCACCCCTTGATGGCATAAACGCCGCGGCGCTCGTGACGGGCTTGAAACAGCGCGGTCATCGCGCCGCCCAGGAAATCGAAGGGCCGGAAGCCCTTGCCGATACACTCGCCAGTGTGATCCGCGAAGGAGACATGATAATCTGCCTCGGGGCGGGGGATATCACAAAATGGGCGGCCAATCTGGCCAGCGCCATTGAACAGAGGAAGGTGTCCGTATGAACGACGCGTTTGCTACCTGGAAGATCTTTCAGGACAACCTTTTGGCGATGCAGAAAGCGCAGATCGATGCTGCCAGCCGACTGCTGCCGCGAACGGAGCAATTTGAAGGCGCCATAAAGGCGGCCCAGGACATCGCCGATGCAAATAGCAAGGCCTGGGAAACCTGGATGTCCATGTGGAGCCGTAAATGAATGCATGGTCCGCCAAAACTGTTGCTGCCTGCGATCTTCCCGCCACGCGCGGGGAGATCGAGGCTGACGGCGTGCTGGCGGACTTCATCTGGTTTCGCACGGGCGGCCTTGCCGAATGGCTCGTCCGGCCAAAAGATGTGCAGGATCTGGCGGCATTTGTCGCTGCGCTTGACCCCGCGACGCCGGTTTTCCCGATTGGCGTGGGATCGAACCTGATCGTCCGGGATGGTGGCTTGCCGGGTGTCACCATCCGGTTGCCCAAGAGCTTTTCCAAGATTTCGATAGAAGAGGGTTGCCGCGTTCGCGCGGGCGCTGCAGCAATGGGGATCACCGTGGCAAGTGCCGCGCGCGACGCCAGTGTCGCCGGTCTCGAATTCTTGCGCGGAATACCCGGTACGGTGGGCGGCGCGGCGCGAATGAATGCAGGCGCGTATGGACGCGACATGAGCGACGTCCTCGTTGAAATCACGCTGGTGCGCCGTGATGGGGCGATCGAGACCTGGCCGGCGGCCCGGCTCGGCTACAGCTACCGTCATTCCCAGTTACCGGAGGGCGCGGTTGTCGTAGAGGCCGTGATGCGGGGCACGATTGGCGACAAGGTTGCGATCGGGGCCGAGATGGATCGCATCGCGGCCGAACGCGAGGCATCGCAACCGCTGCGATCGCGCACGGGAGGGTCGACATTCAAAAATCCGGACGGTGACAAGGCCTGGCGGCTTATAGACGAAGCCGGATGCCGCGGGCTGCGGATCGGCGACGCACAGGTTTCGGAGAAGCATTGCAATTTCCTGCTCAACCTGGGCCAGGCATCGTCAGCGGAAATCGAAGCGCTGGGCGAGGAAGTGCGGCGGCGGGTGAAGGACAAGTCGGGCGTCATGCTGGAATGGGAGATTCAGAGGGTCGGTCTCGGCTTGCCGGCGGCGGGAGGAGACGCTTGAGTCTGAATATTGTGGTATTGATGGGGGGCTGGTCATCCGAGCGCGAAGTGTCGCTCGTCTCGGGTGCGGGCGTGGCGGAGGCGCTAGAAAGCCTTGGCCATCGCGTGACGCGGATGGACATGGGGCGGGATGTCGCGCAGCGCATCGCGGAGGCGGCGCCGGATGTTGTTTTCAACGCCCTTCATGGTACACCAGGTGAAGACGGATCAGTGCAGGGTATGCTCGATCTGATGGGCATAAAATACACTCATTCGGGCCTGGCAACGTCCGTCATCGCGATCGACAAACAGCTTACAAAGAACGAACTCTTGCCGCATGATATACCCATGCCGGAGGGCGTGATCGTGCGCAGCGAAAGTCTTTATGACGGCGATCCGCTGGCGCGGCCTTACGTGCTCAAGCCGGTCAATGAGGGGTCTTCGGTGGGCGTTGCGATCGTTACGGATGAAGGGAATTACGGCAACCCGATCGGCCGTGATGTCGAAGGTCCCTGGCGGCATTTCGACAAGCTGCTCGCCGAGCCGTTCATCCGCGGCCGGGAATTGACCGTAGCGGTGCTGGGCGATCAGGCGCTGGCGGTGACCGAACTGAAACCGAAAAGCGGCTTTTACGACTATGATGCCAAATATACCGATGGACTGACTGCCCATATCTGTCCGGCGGAGATCCCTTCCGAAATTGCGGCCGCGATGATGGACATCGCATTGCGCGCGCACAGGTTGCTGGGTTGCAAGGGCACTTCCCGTTCGGACTTTCGGTGGGACGACAGCAAGGGCCTCGATGGCGTTTATTTGCTCGAGGTGAACACCCAGCCCGGAATGACCCCGCTCAGCCTGGTTCCGGAGCAGGCCCGGCACGTCGGGATGAGCTATGTCGATCTCGTCCAGCGGATCGTGGAGGAAGCGCTATGAGCGGGCAGGCACGCATCAAGCGCGGCAGCGCGCCAGCACGCCGCCGCAAGACGCCGGTGACGACCACGACCCGCCGCAAAGCACCCCCGCGGCCGCCTTCGACCGCGCAGCGGGCCCTGGCCACCATCCCCTTGCCGCAGGAAACCCTGAAGCGCGCAGGTAACTACATGATCGGCGGGATCATCGCGGCTGGCATCGTGGCAGGTGTGATAGCCATGCAGCTGCCCCAGATGATCGGCATCGAGATTGGCGAGGCGATCGGGCGCGCCGGCTTTGCCGTACGCAATATCGAGGTGCACGGCCGGGCGCAGATGGATCGCGATGCGGTGATCAATATCGCGATGGACCAGAAGTCACGGGCAATGCCGCTAGTCGATCTGGAAGCGACCCGCCAGCGTCTGAAGCAGTTGGGTTGGGTGGCCGATGCCCGTGTTTCGCGCCGTTTGCCTGACACGCTCGTGGTCGATATCGTCGAGCGGCGCCCGACCGCGATATGGCAATATCAGCAGAAGCTTTCGCTGATCGATCAGAACGGTGTGGTGATCGCGCCCGTAAGCGTATCGAGCATGCCCGATCTGCCAATCATCATCGGGTCGGGAGCCAACCAGCAGGTTGCTGCTCTCAATAATCTGATGGCTGGGGCGCCTTCCCTGAAACCCATGTTGGCGGGCGCGAGCTGGGTCGGGGGCCGGAGGTGGGATCTGCGCTTCCAGTCCGGCGAAGTCCTCGCGCTGCCCGAAGGCGCGGTGGCGGCAACGGACGCGCTCAAGGATTTCGCAAAGCGCGATGGAGAATATCGCCTGCTGGGGCAGGGTATCGTCCGTTTCGATATGCGGGTTCCGGGCAGGATCGTAGTGCGGGTTTCCAAGGAGCCCGGACGGAGCATCACTGACGATGCGGCGGCAGCCGCAGCGAACGTTAAGAGTATTTGATGGGCATGCTGGCGGGGGAAAACGGGGATGGCGCAGATACGCAACGATGAACTGATTACCGCGCTGGATATTGGTTCGTCCAAGGTGTGCGCGCTCATCGGCCGCCGCGGCGAAGGCGACGAGATCGAAGTGCTTGGCACGGGGCAGCGCGAGAGCAGGGGTGTGCGCCGCGGTTATGTGTCCGACATGGAAGCGACCGAGAACGCCATTCGCGAAGCGGTCGAACAGGCCGAGCGCATGGCCAATCTCAATATCGAAAAGGTGTGGGTGAGCTTTTCGGCCGGTGGTCTTGCAAGCGATATTGCATCGGTGGAGGTCGATATCGGCGGCTACCGGATCGAGCAGACCGACATTGACGAGCTTCTCCACGCGGGCCGCAACTCGATCGATCCCGAAGGCCGCATGGTATTGCACGCGCAGCCGACGCTTTACACGCTGGATGGGCTGCGCGGCGTGAAGACGCCGCTTGGCCTCCATGCCGATCGGCTGGGTGTCGACATCCACGTCGTCGCGGCTGAACCTTCCCCGGTCCGCAATCTCGATCTTTGCGTGCGCAAGGCGCATCTCGCGGTCAAGTCGATCGTGGCGGCGCCCATTGCAACCGGTATGGCCTGTCTTTCCGAGGAGGAACGCGAACTCGGGGTCGCCCTGGTGGAGCTTGGGGCGGGCGTTACCAACGTATCGCTTTTCGCTGGAGGCGTGCTAGTCGGCCTTGCCTCGATTCCGATTGGCGGTTCAGATATCACTGACGATATCTCGACGGCGTTCGGCACAAGACGCACGCACGCGGAACGGATGAAATGTTTCCATGGCTCCGCAACGGCCAGCCCGCGCGACAATCACGAAATGATCGATGTTTCTCCGGTGGGCGCAGAAGATGGTGGCGATCCAAACCGCATCACACGGGCGCAGCTCATCGCGGTAATGCGGCAACGTCTCGATCATTGGTTTGGCGAGATTACGAAGGCACTGGAAACGCTTGGTTTCCTTGGGCCGGTGGGCCGTCAGGTGGTGTTGACCGGCGGCGGCGCCGAATTGAAGGGGATTGCCGACTACGCTCAGGGCGTCCTGGGCCGTTCTGTCCGCGTGGGTCGTCCGCGCGGAATTTCAGGCTTGCCGGATGCGCACAGCGGACCGGCGTTCGCAACGCTGGCAGGGTTGGTGCAATTCGCCGCGTCCGACCCGATGGACCTTCGCCAGATTTCTCCCGCGCACCAGACAGTGCACCGCGCGAACGCCACGAACCTGGTCCAGCGGCTCATTACGGCCTTTCGCAGCAGCTACTGATCTTCGCAGACTCACCAATTGTTGCGCGGCCTGCTGATCGCGGCTAGTTGGCATGTATGGGCCTTTTGAAAAGCATCTTCACCTGGTGGGACGGCGCCACCATCGGCACATCGCTATGGAGCGCGCGCAACGGTGCGCGGGTCGGGCAGGATAGGCTCGGCAACATATATTTTGAATCAAAGAAGGCTGACCATACGGGCCGCAAGCGGCGTTGGGTTATATATGATGGCCCTAACGATGCGAGCCGCGTTCCGCCGGAATGGCACGGCTGGCTGCATAACACGGTCGATTCGCTACCCGACGAAAGCTTGCCGCCCCCACGCATCTGGGAAAAGGAAGCGGCACCGAACCTTACCGGGACGCATGCAGCCTATCGGCCAGCCGGCGCGTTGGAAGCTGGCGGCCATCGCGCACCCGCGACGGGCGACTATGAGGCATGGACACCGAACTGACCTATGAAAACGCCGTTTCGTGAAAATGTAGGGGAAGCTCTGATCGGGCTCCTCGTTGTCCTGTTGGCGATCTGGTTTACCTGGTTTGCCTGGATGCAGACGGGTGGGGGGACAAAAGCGGGATCCGTCAAGATATTTGCTTTGTTTCCCAACATCAGCGGCGTCAATGTCGGCACGGACGTTCGCATCGCTGGTCTGAAGGTGGGCTCGGTCACCCACCAGGAACTCGATCCGCAGAGCTATCAGGTCAAGGCGACGTTTGCGATCGATCCAGGCGTGAAGATTCCGGCCGATAGCAGCGCCGCCGTCACCTCCGAAGGATTGCTCGGTAGTACCTATGTCGCGCTGATACCCGGTGGAGAGACTACGCCGCTCAAGGAAGGCGACACGATCACTGACACCCAGGGATCGATGGATCTGATGGGTCTGGTCGGGCAGTTCATAAACAAATCCGGTAGTGGCGCAGCCGGTGGCGACGAAGGTAACATGGCACCACCCTCCGACAAGCCGTGAAAGGCAAGCTCGTCATCGGTTTTGCGCTGATTGCTCTGATCGGCGTTGGCGCCGCAGTGGCGTTGCAAAACGAAACGACAAGCTCGACACCGGCAGATGGTGCGCGGACCGAGGCACCGCCAGCTGGCGATACCGCGGCCGAAGAGGATGAAAAACCAGCTGCCAAGCCGGCCCCTAGCGCGCCCGTATTTTCAAAGGGCGCGGTTACGCCGATGAAGGACCGTGTGGCGGTGCTCGGCCTGCTCAACAAGCGTAACGGCTTGTGGCGGGACATCACGATGCGGCCAGGCCAGGCGGTAAAGGTGGGCGATGTCGTTATCCGCCTGCGTGCGTGCGAGACGACAGCGCCCTGGGAAAACCAGAAACTTACGGGCGCATTTGTGCAAACGGACGTCCGTGGGGCCGATAGTCAGTGGCGGCGGGTCTTTTCGGGCTGGCTGTTCAAGGAATCGCCGTCGCTGAACGTCGTCGAGCATCCCGTCTATGACGTTTGGCCTAAAAGCTGCGCAATGAAATATCCGGATCTCGGCGTTGATACCGTACAAGCCACGTCGGTTGGCGGCGGTAACCGGTCGAGTGCAAAGAAATCGGCCGAAGATGCGCCCGAAGGAAATCCGGCCCCCGAGCCTACGCCCAGCGCGGCATCGAGCAACCCCACATAAGCGCCGCGATCGATTTCCACCGCGCCCAGCGAGGCGAGGTGATCCGTGATGAACTGGCAGTCCAGTAAGGTGAAACCGCCTATTTTAAGCCGCGCGACAAGCCACGCCAGTGCAATCTTTGAGGCATCCCGCGTACGGCTGAACATGCTTTCGCCAAAAAAAGCTGCGCCCAGTTTAACGCCGTAGAGCCCACCCACCAGACGCTCATCCAGCCAGCATTCAATCGAATGGGCATGGCCTCGCGAAAACAATTCCGCATAGGCATACTCGATATCGGGGTTGATCCAGGTGTCCGGCCGGTCGGCGGTCGCCTCGGCGCAATGGCGAACGACCTCAGGAAACGCCTGGTCGGCGGTGACGCGAAAACGATCGGACCGAAGCGTTTTCGCCAAAGATCGGGAGAGATGAAATTTGTCGAGAGGCAGGATGCCGCGCTTCTTGGGTTCTACCCAGAAGACCTCGTTTGCAGCGCGGCTGTCCGCCATAGGGAAAACGCCAACGGAGTAGGCCCGGAGCAGCAGGTCTGGGTCAAGCATCGCCACGACGGGATACTACGCTAAAATCCGGTAATCTCTAGGTGGTGATTTGAACGCTTTTCTGCGTGAGCCAGCGTCCGCTAAGCGAATAAATCGCTGTCCTTGGCCTTCTGCAGCGGATTGGGAATGGGTAGCTGAGCCGTCCGATCGACACAGTCGATCTGCCGGTCGGTAGGCATGAACATATCCATCACCGCGCTGGTCCACGCCATCGCTGTGCCAATTGGCCAAGTGTAAAGCGTCAACAAGTCGCTGAGCCCTTCGAATTCAGTGCTCTGCTTCAGCGTCTCGCGGACGATCGCGTCGGTTTGCGTGTCACGGGGCATAGAAGCATAATGAACGCCTGCCGATCATGTTCCAACCTCTGCCCCGTTTGTGATACGCGCGGTTTGGACAAGGCGAACGACGCCCCACTGATCGGCCAACTATGCGAGACGCCGTCCGTAACCATAACGGACGAAGGCAAACACTTAATCCCCTGCCTAGACCAGCGCCTCAGCCATTTCGGCAAGCTCCAGCCAGCGCAATTCCGCCGCATCCTTGGCAGCGCGCGCTTCTTCGATTGCCTTGGTCAGCGCGTCGAACTTCATCGGATCGCGCGTATAAAGTGTTGAATCGGCGAGAATGTCCTCGTCACGTGCAATTTCCGCTTCCAGCTTTTCGATTTCCCTGGGCAGGAGATCGAGATCACGCTGGTCCTTGTAGCTGAGCTTCACCCGCGCCTTTGGCTGCCCCGGTGTTTCGGCTTTCTGCGCCGCGCTTCGCTTCGGCTCGGCTTTGGGCGGCAGTCGGCGCTTTTCCCAGTCCTCATATCCCCCCGCAACCACATCGACCTTACCTGTCCCGTCGAGGCCGAGGGTGATGGTTACGGTGCGGTCGAGAAAGTCGCGATCATGGCTGACGATCAGGACAGTGCCATCGTAGTCCGCGATCACTTCCTGAAGCAGGTCGAGCGTCTCGAGGTCGAGATCGTTGGTCGGCTCATCAAGCACGAGCAGGTTGGAACGGCGCGCGAACTCGCGGGCAAGCAGCAAGCGGGAGCGCTCTCCACCCGAGAGAGTGCCGATGCGCGCCTCCACGATATTCTCGTCGAACAGAAACTCCTTGAGATAGCCGACGATGTGTTTCTTGACCCCGAGTACCTCGATCCAGTCACCGCCATCAGCGAGGATATCGCGAACGCGCTTGTCGGGCGCCATCAGACTGCGCTGCTGATCGATGATGACGCCATCCAGAGTCTTTGCGAGCCGGATCTCCCCTGTGTCCGGCTTCAGCTCGCCGGTCAGCAACTTGAGCAGGGTCGTTTTGCCCGCGCCATTGTTGCCGACGATGCCGATACGGTCCCCGCGTTGTACACGCAGGGAGAAATCCCGGATAATGGAGCGGTCTCCGAAATTCTTGGAGACCCCGACGGCATCGATAACTGTTTTGGTGCGCACATCGTCGGTACCGATCGTCAGGTTGGCAGTGCCGGCAGGACCAAGCATTGCCGCACGTTGCGCGCGCATTTCATGCAGTTTCGCCAGACGGCCCTGATTGCGGCGGCGTCGGCCGGTGACACCACGCTGAAGCCAATGTTCCTCAAGCTTCAATCTCGCGTCGAGACGCTGGGCATTACGCGCCTCGTCTTCGTACACTTTTTCCGTCCACGCTTCGAACCCGCCGAAGCCAATCTCGGCCCGGCGGATGGTACCGCGATCCAGCCAGAGCGTCTGTCTGGTCAGGCGTGTCAGAAAGGTGCGGTCATGGCTGATCGCAACGAACGCGCCGTTGAAGCGGTTGAGCCATTGCTCCAGCCAGGTGATTGCCGCGATATCGAGATGGTTGGTCGGCTCATCCAGCAGCAGGACATCCGGCTCCATTGCGATGGCGCGGGCAATGGCAGCGCGTCGCCGTTCGCCGCCGCTGGAGGTCGATGCGGGACGATCCAGATCCAACCCGATCTGGTCGGCTATCGCCTCAACTTCATGTTGTGGCGGTGCATCGGCGCCATGCAAAACGAAATCCCGCAATGTTTCATGGGTGCGAAGATCGGGTTCCTGCTCGAGCAAAATGACCCGGGTGCCCGGCACGATCGTTCGTCTGCCTTCATCGCAATCGATCTTGCCGGCGAGAAGCTTGAGCAATGTCGTCTTGCCGACACCGTTTCGGCCAATCAGCGCCAGCCGGTCCCGTTCGCCCACAAACAGGTCCAGATGGCGAAACAGCCAGCCGGAGCCTTGAACGAGGCCGAGATCTTCATATGCGAGGACAGGTGCGGACATCGGATGCGACTTAGGCGCTAATCCTCAGAAGTCCACCTTGTCGTAATGATCGGGTGGCACCACGATCTCCATCCGTTCAGCGAGCAACGGCCGAAAGCTGGGACGCGACTTCAGCCCGGCATACCAGGTGCGCGTCTGTTCATGGCCCCGCCAGTCGATCCCGCCGAGATAATCAGCGACCGACAGATGTGCCGCCGCTGCGAGATCAGCGAGGCTAAGTACCGGGCCAGCAAGCCAACGCCGATGGTCCAGCAGATAGTCGATATAGTCCAGATGTGCGTTTGCCACCTTCATCGCCTCACGCAGCGCCTTGGCATCGGGCGAAGTGCGGTGGACAATACGTTTCAACATCCGCTCGTGCAGAAGCGGTCCCACGACCTCGCCATAGACCTTGCCATCAAACCAAGCGACCAGACGGCGAACCTCCGCGCGATTAGCGGCGGTTCCGGGGACCATGGGCGACTTTTCGATCGTCTCTTCGAAATATTCGCAGATCGCCCCTGAATCGATAAGCGTCGCGCCGGTTGCCTGATCCACCATGACGGGCGTTTGCGCGGCGGGATTCATATCCACGAACTCATCGCGCTGCGCCCAGGGCGACTCGCGAACAAGTTCATAGCCGATGCCTTTTTCCCCCAGCAAAAGCCTGACTTTGCGGGAGAACGGACAAAGCGGGAATTGATACAGCTGCCACATGGTTTCCGTCTTAGCGCGATCACTGTCACGCGCCAGAGGTTACAGAACGTCAGCCGACAATTCTGCTGCAGAACGCTTGTTTCCCCGACGATTACTCAGCGGCGACGACCTCTGGCTCCACATCATTGAGAGGATAGTCCAGCCTGCCGATCATTTCCTTCGGGCAGATCTGCCAGAAGCGATCGCGCCACCTGTCCCAATCATCAAGCACCGTGTTCGCCCACGCACTTCCGGTTGCGACTGCGTGTTCGGCGACGAGCGCTTTCAGGCGCGTCTCCCAATGTGCGGAAGCGAGGCGTTGCCAGACAATGCTTTCCGGGTTTGCATGTTTACTGAACTCGTCATCCTCGTCGAGCACAAATGCCATCCCGCCCGTCATGCCCGCGCCGAAGTTTTCGCCAACGCGGCCCAGAATGACGGCAATACCGCCCGTCATATATTCGCAGCCATTGGCACCGCAGCCTTCGACCACCACCGTCGCGCCGGAATTGCGGACGGCGAAGCGTTCGCCCGCCTGACCGGCCGCAAGCAATTTGCCCGAGGTGGCGCCGTACAGCACCGTATTTCCGATGATCGTATTGGATTTGGTTTCGAGCGGCGAAGACACCATCGGACGCACGATGATTTTCGCGCCGGACAAACCTTTGCCGACATAGTCATTGGCGTCGCCGAATATCTCCAGCGTCATTCCTTTCACCCCGAACGCGCCCAGCGATTGACCCGCGCTGCCGCGCAGGCGAATGTGAACATGATCGTCGGCCAAGGCGGACATGCCGAACTTGCGGGTGATTTCCGCCGAAAACCGCGTGCCGACCGCGCGATGCGTGTTGCGCACGGTATAGGTCAGCTGCATCTTTTCGCGCCGTTCGAAAACGGCGCGCGCATCAGTGATCATCTGCGCGTCGAGACTGTCGGGCACTTCGTTGCGGAAGGTCTCGATATTGAAGCGGCGCTTGTCATCGGGCGCATCGACCTTTGCAAGAATCGGATTGAGATCGAGATCGTCGAGATGATCCGCGCCACGACTTACCTGGCGCAGCAGCTCGGTACGACCGATCACTTCGTCCAGGCTGCGAACGCCGAGCTTGGCCAGGATTTCGCGAACTTCTTCAGCAATGAAGGTCATCAGATTGATGACCTTCTCCGGCGTACCAACAAACTTCTGGCGAAGTTTGTCATCCTGCGTGCAAACGCCGACCGGACAGGTGTTCGAGTGGCACTGGCGTACCATGATACAGCCCATCGCAACGAGGCTGAGCGTACCGATGCCGAACTCCTCAGCGCCCAATATGGCCGCGATCACGATATCGCGGCCGGTCTTCAAACCGCCGTCGGTGCGCAGTTTCACGCGATGACGCAGGCCATTCAACGTGAGTACCTGGTTCGTTTCGGTCAGGCCCATTTCCCACGGCGTCCCGGCAAATTTCACCGAGGTTTGGGGGGACGCGCCCGTGCCGCCAACATGGCCAGCTATCAGGATCACATCGGCGTGGGCCTTTGCGACGCCTGCCGCGACAGTACCTATGCCCGCGGAACTGACGAGCTTGACGCAAACGCGCGCGCGCGGGTTGATCTGCTTCAGGTCATAGATGAGCTGGGCAAGATCCTCGATCGAATAGATGTCGTGGTGCGGCGGCGGTGAGATGAGCATGACGCCAGGCGTCGAATGCCGCAGTTTCGCGATCATCTCGGTAACCTTGAAACCGGGAAGCTGGCCACCTTCGCCGGGCTTGGCGCCCTGCGCGACCTTTATCTCCAGTTCTTCGGCCGACCCGAGATATTCCGCCGTCACCCCGAAGCGGCCCGACGCAACCTGCTTGATGACAGAATTGGCGTTGTCGCCGTTCTCATACGGCGTGTACCGGCTGGAATCTTCGCCGCCTTCGCCAGATACGGCTTTTGCGCCGATCCTGTTCATCGCGATAGCAAGCGTTTCGTGCGCTTCAGGAGATAGCGCGCCAAGCGACATACCCGGCGTCACGAACCGTTTACGGATTTCGGTGATCGCCTCGACACTGTCGATTGCGATCGGCTCACGCGCCCAGTTGAACTCGAGCAGATCACGCAGATAGACGGGCGGCAGATCCCGAACACCGCGTGAGAATTGCAGATAGGTGGAGAAGCTGTCCGTGGCGACGGCGCTCTGCAACAGGTGCATGAGTTGTGCGGAATAGGCGTGGGTTTCACCCCCGTTGCGCTGGCGATAGAAGCCTCCGATCGGCAGATTGACGATGCCTTCGTCCCAGGCCGGCTCATGCCGCAGCATCGCCGAATACTGCAGCGACGCATAGCCTTCACCCGAAATTTTGGTGGGCATGCCTGGGAAAAGATCGTTGACCAGCGCGCGCGACAAGCCAACCGCCTCGAAATTATATCCGCCGCGGTAGCTGGAGATCACCGCGATCCCCATCTTCGACATGATCTTCAGCAGGCCGTCGTCCATGGCCTTGCGCTGCCGCGCGAGGCACTGATCCAGCGTAAAATCGCCGAAAAGCCCACGCGCGTGGCGATCGGCGATTGCCGCTTCGGAAAGATAGGCGTTCACAGTGGTCGCGCCAACGCCGATCAGGACGGCGTAATAATGCGTATCAAGACATTCCGCGGAACGGACATTGACCGAGGCGTAGCTGCGCAGCCCGCGACGGACGAGATGGGTATGCACAGCCGCCGCCGCCAGCACCATCGCGATGGCGACCCGGTCGGGGCCGACATTCTCGTCCGTCAGAAACAACTCGGTCTTGCCGGCGCGCACCGCATTCTCGGCTTCCGACCTGACCTGCGTGATTGCGTTGCGGAGCGCGTCCGGGCCGCCATCGGCCGGAAACGTGCAGTCGATTTCTGCCGCCTGCGCCCCGAAATGGCTTTTCAGCGTGATCCAGTCGCGCGTCGAAAGAATGGGCGATTCCAGCACGAGAACATTGTTCTGCGACGGCCCTGTATCGAGAATATTGGCAAGGTTGCCGAACCGCGTCTTGAGGCTCATCACCCGCGTTTCGCGCAAACTGTCGATCGGCGGATTAGTGACCTGGCTGAAACTCTGCCGGAAGAAATGGCTGATGGGACGAGGCTTGTCGGAAATGACAGCCAGCGGGGCATCGTCGCCCATCGAACCGATCGCTTCCTTCGCTTCCTCGATCTGCGGCGCGAGGATCAGCTCCATATCTTCCAGGGTGATGCCGGCCGCGATCTGACGACGAATAAGCTCCGCACGGTCGTAACGCGTTATGTGCTCCCCCTTTGGCGTGGGCAGGGAGGACATGGCCCGGAAGCCCGAGACCCATTCCTCGTAAGGATTGCTGTCAGCGATACGCGCCTTGATATCGGAGTCGGTGTAGAGTTTGCCCTCGTCCAGATCGACGGCAATCATCTTGCCCGGCCCCATGCGGCCCTTGGCGACGACGCTGGATTCCGGAACGACGACCATGCCGGCTTCCGACCCGACGATCAGAAGGTTATCCGCCGTGACGGTCGTACGGAGCGGCCGCAAGGCGTTGCGGTCGACACCGGCAACGACCCAGCGGCCATCGGTGATGGCCAGTGCCGCCGGGCCATCCCAAGGCTCCATCACCGAGCCGAAATAGCTGTACATTGCGCGGACCTTGTCCGGCAGATCGTGGCTGTGTTGCCAGGCTTCCGGAACGAGCATGAGCTTAGCCGTCGGCGCATCGCGACCGGCGCGTACGATCGTTTCCAGTACGGCATCAAGCGCCGCCGTATCGGAAGCGCCCGCCGGGATCACGGGCTTGATCTCTTCCGAATGTTCGCCAAAAGCCAACGAGGCCATCTTGATCTCGTGGCTTTTCATCCAGTTCTTGTTACCCCGGATGGTATTGATTTCACCGTTGTGCGCCAGCATGCGAAAGGGCTGGGCCAGCCACCATTGCGGGAAGGTGTTGGTCGAATAGCGCTGATGGAATATGGCGACGCGGCTGGTGAAGCGTTCGTCCTGCAGATCGGGGTAGAATACCGACAGCTCTTCCGCGAGGAAAAGCCCCTTATAAATGATTGACCGGCAAGACAGCGAGCAAATGTAAAAGCTCTGAATCTGCGCTTTGATCACCTTCCGTTCGATCCTGCGACGGATCAGATAGAGGTTCTTTTCAAATTCGGCCTGGCTTGCTTCATCCGGCGCCGGACCGGCGATCATGATCTGCTCGATCTCCGGTCGCGTGCGCATGGCTTTCTCGCCGATGACCGACACGTCGACCGGCACCTGGCGCCAGCCATAGATGGTGTAGCCGAAATCGATGATTTCGCTTTCCACGATCATCCGGCAGTTTTCCTGCGCACCAAGATCGGTCCGCGGCAGGAATATCATGCCGACGGCAAGGCGATTGGGCAGGGGCTTGTGACCAGAGGCCTCGATCGCGTCATCAAAGAAGCGCGCGGGCAGATCGACATGGATGCCCGCCCCGTCGCCGGTCTTCCCGTCCGCGTCCACCGCGCCCCGATGCCATACGGCCTTTAGCGCATCGATAGCGGCGGTGACGACCCTGCGCGATGGCTTGCCATCAATCGCGGCGACGAGACCGACACCGCAGGCATCGCCTTCAAACTCGGGGCGGTACATGCCTTCGCGGGCGAGGCGCTCATGCTCAGGGGTGGGAAAGGTTTCCATAGCTAGGCGCCCTTCGGAAGAACGAAATGCGCGGCGCGAAGCCGCTCTATGATACGGGGAAGCGCTGCCTGCGCCGCAGCCTGGCCGGCCTGGCGGCCAAAGGCCATCATTTCCATCATGATCTGCGGGGTCTCCCTGACCATCTTGGCGCCCAGCGGGGTCTCATAGAAATCGGAAAGCTGATTGAGCTCAGCGACCGAAAAATGATCGGCGTAAACCTGCCTCGCTTTGTTCATTATCGCTGGTGTCGTAACCTTGATCTTGTCCAGAAACTCTTCGGTGAAAATCTGCCGGAGTTCCGCCTGTCGTGCTTCATTTCCCGGAACGAAGGTCGGCAGTAGCACGTCAATGATGCGGGGCAGCATTTGATCAAACTGCTTTTCCGTACCGGAAGCAACAAGTAGGCGGCTGGACGCCTTTTCTGCCTCCGGGCTCATGGGTGCTACCTGAGCTTCCGCGACTTTTGCGCCGCTTTCAGCGTGAGCAACGCTGGCACAACCAAGCAGGATTGTTAAAGCGAAGATACGGACACGCATCACGCCGCCACCCGTTCCTTTGCGCCAATGAGCGCTTTGGTTTTCAAATAGGCGTGCATCCGTTCCGCCACGTCGCGACCGTCGCGGATCGCCCAGACGACGAGGCTCGCGCCGCGCACGATGTCACCGGCCGCGAATACGCCATCGAGGCTGGTCTGCATCGTCTTGTGGTCCACGCGAACGGTGCCCCAGCGCGTAACGCTGAGTTCACTGGCACCAAACAGTTTTGGCAGTTCTTCCGGATCAAATCCGAGGGCCTTGATAACCAGATCCGCATCCACCCGGAACTCGCTGCCCGGATCGGCTTCGGGCGCACGGCGACCACTTGCATCGGGCGCACCGAGCCGCATTTTTGCGACGCGGACGCCGGAAACCTTGTCGGTGCCGTCGAACGCCTCCGGTGCGGAAAGCCACACGAAGTTCACACCTTCCTCCTCGGCATTCTTCACCTCGCGCTGTGACCCCGGCATATTCGCGCGGTCACGGCGATAAAGGCACTTTACCGACGTGGCGCCCTGGCGGACGGCAGTCCGCACGCAATCCATAGCGGTGTCGCCGCCGCCGACGACAACGACGTTCTTGCCCATCGCATTCAGGCTACCATCCTCGAACGCCGGCACGGCATCGCCAAAACCCTTACGGTTGGACGCCGTCAGATAGTCCAGCGCATCCACGACGCCCGGCGCGCCGACACCCGGCGCCTTGATCTGGCGCGGCTTGTAGACGCCCGTCGCAATGAGGACGGCATCGTGCCGATCGCGAAGTTCCTCAAGCGTGGCATCCCGGCCAACATCAAAGCCGTAATGAAATACGATGCCGGCATCGACGAGCCTCTGGACGCGGCGCATGACGACATGCTTTTCGAGCTTGAAGCCCGGAATACCGTAGGTGAGCAATCCGCCACCACGATCGTACCGATCATAAACATGCACCTTATAGCCGCGCGCGCGCATGAGTTCGGCAGTAGTCAAACCGGCGGGTCCCGCACCGATTACGCCGACGGATTGCCCACGGTCCTTTCCCACATGGACGGGTTCAACCCAGCCTTCTTCCCAAGCCGTGTCGGTGATGAATTTTTCCACCGAACCGATGGTGACGGCGCCGTGGCCGGAAAACTCTATGACGCAGTTGCCTTCACACAGCCGGTCTTGTGGACAAATGCGGCCGCAAATCTCCGGCATCGTCGACGTTGCGTTGGAAAGCTCATAGGCTTCACGCAGCCGGCCTTCCGCCGTGAGCCGCAGCCAATCCGGAATATGATTGTGCAAGGGGCAATGCGTGGAACAATAGGGCACCCCGCATTGCGAGCAGCGGGATGCTTGCTCCTCGGCCTTAATCAACGCGTAGGTAGAGGAAATTTCCGCGAAATCCGCGTTGCGATCGCCAGCAATGCGCTTTTCAGGATAGTCCTGATTTACGCCCACGAATTTAAGCATCGGATTTTCGGCCATCGCGCGCGCTCCTTCACGAGCGCAATAGCAAATTGCACCCGAAAGTCACGCGAAAATCATCTATTATGACAGGTAAAGTTACCTATTGTTCCGCGAAGCGTGTATTTTTCGCCTTAAAATCCTAGAATTCTCCATTAAAAAGGCCGTTACGGACCTATTTGGAGAAGCCAGACGAGGGCAACGCTCCCCGCAACGATTCGATACCAGGCAAAAGGGGCAAAACCGTGCTTGGTAACAACGTTGAGAAACCAGCGAATCACCAGCGCCGCCACGACAAACGACACGACAAATCCCAGGCCGATGGCGCCCATGTGCGACATGTCCAGCGTGTCACGGGCCTTCCACAACGCCAAAGTCGTTGCCCCGATCATCGTCGGTATTGCGAGGAAGAAACTGTATTCCGCGGCAGTGCGCCGATCCACGCCAAGCATTAGCGCGCCCATGATCGTTGCGCCGGAACGACTGACGCCAGGGATCATTGAGAGGCATTGTACGATGCCAATACCGAGTGCTGTAGGCCAGCGCATCGCGTCGACGTCCGTGATCGCCGCGCGGGGTTTCAGGCGTTCGATTGCCAGGATCACGAAGCCGCCGATGATGAGCGCGACCGCGACCACGACGGGTTTTTCCAGCATCGCCTTGATCGCGCCATAGGCGATCGCGCCGACGATCGCGGACGGCAGAAAGCCGATCAGGACATTGCGAACGAACCGTATCGAAGTCGGATCAACCGCGATCAGGCCCAGAAACACATTCCAGAAGCGTCGCCAATAGAGCACGACGACCGCCAGGATCGCGCCGAGCTGGATAACGATGTCGAACGTTTCCGATCCTGGCGGTAACCCAAGCAACGTTCCCGCCAGAACGAGGTGGCCGGTCGAGGAAACGGGAAGGAATTCGGTGAGACCCTCGACGATGCCAAGGATGATGATGAGAAGCGTAGGGTCCATCTCGATCTTTCCGATGAGGTTGCGTTGGGCACGGAACATGAACTGGACGCATCGTTATGCTGTCCGGCGAGGGCACGACAATTTGAGTGAAACTCGCTCAGGCAGCTTTGCCCGTCACGCTAAACCTGCCGTGGCGGCGATATTGCACGAGCCATGATGATGCAACGGCTTCCAGCGGGGCAGGGGTGATGCCGAATGCCTTGAAGCCCTCGGCGCCGTCCGCCACGACATTGTCTTTCTGAAGCATCAGCCACTGATCCCAGGTGATGGGCGCGCCTGGCGCCCAGCCCCCGAAGCGTGCCATTGCCTGCGCCACCGCATCCGGCACTGGCACCAGTGTTGGCTCACGACCGATTGCACGGGAGACATATGTAATGAGGTCGCTCATCGAGAGAATATCCGGACCGCCCAACTCAAAGATCTTGCCGCCAAATTCCCTGGAATTGAGAACGGCCGAGGCGATTGCGCCTGCAACGTCGGCCACATACACCGGTTGAAACTTGGTGCCGCCGCGAACGACCGGCAGGAATGGCAGCATCTGCGCCATGCGGGCGAAGCGGTTCACGAACTGGTCTTCCGCGCCGAAGACAATGGATGGACGGATAATGGTGGCTTGAGGAAAGGCTGTCTTTACGGCCGCTTCGCCCGCAGCCTTGGTCCGTCCATAGGCGGACGGGCTTTCGCTATTCGCGCCGATTGCCGATATCTGGACGAGTGTTTTAAGGCCTGCGTCAGTTGCGGCTTTCGCCACGTTTCGCGCGCCATCGACATGAACCCCCTGAAAGTCGCCGTTCAACAATCCGACCAGATTTACGGCGCCGTCGGCGCCATCCAGCGCGCGCTGAACGCTGGACGGCCTGGTGATATCCGCTGCAATGAACTGGGTCTGGCCGAGTCCGCCAAAGGATTTTATGAACCAGGCGCTGCGCGGATTGCGCTCGGCAATCCGCACGCGGACGCCCCTGCCGAGCAGTTCCTGCGCGACATATCGCCCCAGAAACCCGCCGCCGCCAAAAAGTGTAACCAAGCCGATCATCACTGTTATTCCTGCAAGAATCCGTCTAGCGCGCTTGTGCCTGCCACAGCTTCTGTTGACAAGCGCAGACCGCCCCCGCTAAGCGCGCGCTCCTACCCCGTGCCCAGATGGCGGAATTGGTAGACGCACCAGCTTCAGGTGCTGGCGGTCGCAAGGCCGTGGAGGTTCGAGTCCTCTTCTGGGCACCATTTGTTCTTCCGGTGACGTCCGAGGACGTCCCGGAAATGGCTGAAATCCGTCGATTCCTGTGCTATAACCGTCCGACGAAATCCGGGCGGATACGGCACCAATCGAGAACAATTCGGGTATCTCGGAAGGTATCGTTCTCCTCCCTTTTTGGAGGCGATACCCCAGATGGCCACCCTCTTTGCCACGACCGTGGCCAGCGCCAAGCCGGCCGCGAAGGACTATAAGCTCTCCGACGGCGCCGGGCTATACCTGCTCGTGCGCCCGAACGGGTCGAAGCTCTGGCGTTTCAACTATGTCCATCACGGCAAGCACCGCACCCTCGCCTTCGGCGCCTGGCCGGACGTCGGCCTCGCCGATGCCCGCGGCAAGCGTGACGAGGCGCGCCGGCTGGTCGCGGCCGGGCTCGATCCCTCGCACGAGGAAAAGGTCGCGCGGGCCAAGGCGCGCGTCGAGGAAAACGACACCTTCAAGACCGTCGCCGAGGAGTGGATCGCAAAGAACGAGCGAGAGAATATGGCCGAGATCACGCTCAGCAAGATCCGCTGGCTGCTCGACATGGCCTATCCCAAGATCGGCAACCGGCCGATCGCCAAGATCACCACCCAGGAAGTGCTCGCCGTCCTCCGCTCGGTCGAGGCGACGGGACGCTACGAGAGCGCCCGCCGGATGCGCAGCGTGCTCGGTCGCGTCTTCCGCTACGCGGTCGCCACCACGCGCGCCGAGCGCGACCCTACCGGCGACCTTCGCGGTGCGCTCACCGTACCAAAGGCCAAGCATCACGCGGCGATCACCAACCCCAAACGCGCCGGCGAGCTTATGCGCGCGATCGAGGGCTATAGCGGACACGCGATTACCCTCTACGGGCTCCGGCTTTCGGCGCATCTTTTCGTGCGCCCCGGTGAGCTCCGGCAGGCCGAGTGGGCCGAGTTCGACTTCGACAACTCGGTCTGGAACCTGCCGCCGGAGAAAATGAAAATGCGTGGCGCTCATCGCGTGCCGCTCTCGACGCAGGTCAGGGCTCTGTTCGAAGAGCTTTGGGAGCTCACGGGATCTGGCAGATACTGCTTCCCCTCGTTCCGCACCGATCGGCGGCCGATGTCGGAGAACACCGTCAATGCGGCGTTGCGCGTCCTCGGCTTCGCCCAGGAGGAGATGTGCGCCCATGGCTTCCGGGCGATGGCGGCGACCATCCTCAACGAGAGCGGTCGGTTCCATCCCGACGCGATCGAGAGGCAGCTGGCCCATGTCGAACGCGATGGTGTCCGCCGCGCCTACACCCGCGGCGAATATTGGAAAGAGCGGATTACCATGATGCAATGGTGGTCGGACGAGCTCGACCGCCTGCGCAACGGCGCCAAGCTGCTCAAACCCAATTTCCGCGGCAATGCCCAGGCTCAGGAAGACGAGGATCAGTCGAGGCGTTTCGCGTCGTAGATGTGGACGTCATCGTCCATCAGCTTGAGGTCAGTGATGCGCTTGGCGACGGCGTCCGGCGACAGCTTGGCCTCGAGCCATTTCTGGTAGAGGCGTGCGAACTCCAGCAACTCGGCAAATTTCGGGTCGGGATCCTCGGCTTCGCTCCAAAGATCTATGAGACCAGCCAAGCCGTCGATCTCGCGCTTCCGCTCGATCTGGCGTTGCAGGAAGGTGATCCGGTAGCCCTCCACGCGGGCCTGCCGCTCATGATCCTTTCTGCGGCGCTCCTGCTCTTCCCAATTCCGCTTCCACTCGGCGCGCTCCTCGCGCTTGGCCTTCACCGCGACCGACCAGCGCTCGAGGGAATCGATCATCGAAGGGATCAGGTCCTCGAGACGCTGGCGCTTGCCGTCTGAAAAGATCCGGCGAGTGCCGCCCGCATCATAATCATGGTCGAATTTAAGAACGAGTTCACCGTTCGGCACATGATCGTGCTCGGGGATCGGCGGTTCCCGCCAAGGCCGGTAGCCGATCCCGCGGTCGGCCAGCGCGCATTTGCGATCATACTCCGCCTTTTCCTTGAGTTCGGCCGCCGTGACGATGTGCGGCACACGGTCCATCTTCTCCTCGATTATCAGACCGACCGTCTCTCCGTCCGCGACGATAGCGTAGCCCTTCTCCGTGTTATCGAGAGACCAGCCCCTAGCCTCAACGGTTGCGACCAGCTTATCGAGAATGGAACAGGCGCGCTCTCCCGATGCTGGTGCGACGATCAGACGGAACTTACCGCGGCCACCCGTGGACGCCCGGTTCGCTGAACAACTCTTCTGGATCGCGGCGCGGGTGCTGGAGACCTTCTTGTGCGCTTCCGCTGCAGGGTTTGCAGCGCTTTCGTTGGAGCCTATGTCATCGGATGTGGCGGCGCTTCTTGCCAATGCTGGAAGTTGAGGTATCCGGGATTCAGCGCACTCGGGTTTATGCTCTGCCTATACCTTGGCCGGCACAAGCCGCAGCATAGCGCGAACCCCTGGGGCAGGTAACGAGTAAGTCTTTTCATCGAGGCCAGAGTTGGCCGGGAAATCAGGTATTGGCGGTTCTTTGCCCACTTCTTTCTTCATCCAATGCCCTGCACGCGGCAGGGGCAGGCCTACACGCTGCGCCAAAGATGAGAGCGCAGAGGTCGTCGTTCCGAGCTCTGCGGCATTGGTAGTCATGGGCTTGGACCAGATGCGATCGAATAATGCTCGGCGTGTAATGCTAGCGGCAGGAGTGCCATCCTTATTCACATCTATCGGCCTCTGGCCGGCGCCGTCATCTGATCGCAGCGTTGATGATGACGACGAAGCCTGCTCATAACAATCGCGACAGTGGCGACAATCGGGAGTATTGCGACCGCGGTCAGAAGTTCGGAATCGACCGCCCCGCTTGCCGATCCGAATCCCGATACAAGAAGATGGAAAAGGCCAGCCACGTAATAGGAGATGGCGGCAATCGACAGGCCCTCCACTGTCTGTTGTAGGCGAACTTGCAGCTGCAGCCGTTCGCCCATTTGCTCCAGCAAGTCGCGGTTTTGACTTTCCAGTGCAATTTCGACGCGGGTCCTGAGCAATTGCGCTGCGCGGGTCAGCTTCCTCGAAAGATTCGCCTCCCGAGTAGCGGCTGTCAAACAGGTCCGGATGGCAGGTTCAAATCGGCGCGAGAAAAACGATAAAAGCTCACAACTTGCGGTGTTCACACCCCCCGATAAAGCTTCCAGGCGAAGTCGAACCAGTTCAGCATACGCCCTAGTGGCACCGAAGCGGAAGTGCGTGGAAGCGCTGCTCCGTTCGAGCTCGACCGTCATTGATGTCAGCCTATCCAGGAGATCGCGATTGTCTCCCAGGGTAGACGCAGTAGCCATCCTCTCCATAACCGCCGGTAGGCTTTTCTCGATCCTGCCCATCGTCTGCGCCGCCTTTTCCGCCACTGGTAGTCCCAGCAGCGCCAGACAACGATATGTCTCCAACTCCAGAACACGCTGGACCGTTGCGCCAGCAAGGTCTTCGCTCATGTGCCGATTGACGATGGTGATTTCGACAAATCCCTCTGCGTTTGGCGCGAAATCACTTGAGACCTGCGCGTTACCGCCGAGGATTGGAGCGTTGACGATCGTCGTGTGCGGTTGATCGTAAGAGGTCGTTCGAAGATCAACGGCAACCAGCAAAACGCCAGGTGGCACCAAGTCCGTTGGCCACATCGGTACCGCGTCAGGCTGCGCGGCAAGCGTGTAGCTCACGAACTCGCCATGGCGCTCCCACCGAAATCGGCCACCCTCCAATGACAGGTACCGTTTCTGAGCAAGCCAGCCGCTTTCTTTTGATTCATCCGCGACCATGCGCTCGACCTGAGCGCAATCATGTTCCGCTTCGATGGAATCGACCAGAAAAGCGAAATGGAGGAAGCGTGCCGGCGTAGCGATCGAAGAAAACGGCCTGGCATGTAGCTCCGCAAGAACGCGTGGCCGATCAGGATGATCGTGCAACATCACCGGATCAGATCCGGCAAATTGCTGGTTGACTTCGGACGGGGCACTGCGGCTGAATCAGGGGCGCTTCACGTAAAGCAGCGCGGCAGCAACCGCAGCCGAGCCTATCGTCACCTTCTCGGAGGTGCTCGGCGCAGCCTGACTCTGGCGTGACTTTGGGTCCTTTATATCTTTATTTCTGTCGGACTGCCTGTTGTCCATGGAGTAACCTCCCAATCTCTGCTCAATACGAAAGTTGGCGTGGCGGACAGGCGATCAGACCGCTTCTGCGTTTCTATGACCGATGGGCTTACTGCAACTCAGCATCGAGTAGCTTATTCATTAAATTCCGGAACATCACGAGCCCACGGTCGGCGGCAATGCCCGCCATAGGATAGGGGCGAGGATAGTCGTCGATGACGCGCTGCTGAGCCTCGATCATATCCAGATCCTCAACGAAGCCGTTGCGCACAATCGACCAGATCGATTCGGCTTCATCCGGGTCCATATCCATTCGACCATGACCTAGTGAGAAGAAATAACGACTGCTGCGCCGGGTCATCGGGACGACCGCCTGGATGCTGAAGGATTCACCGAGTATTTCATGCTCAGGTCCAGGCTCTTGCCCGTCACAGGCCTCCGCAGTGCCCTCGGGATAGATGCGCCAATGCGCCAGAAAGAGGCCCGGCACCAGATAATCGGTGCGATTCCACATTTCGCCCCGGCGAAACTTCTTCGCTATGATGACAGTTCGATAGCGAAGATCGGACCAACTATCGAAGCGGACGCCGTCCTCGATCAGCCGCGCGTCCATCCCCCCGGTAACGGGCGGAGGAGCGTCTTCGTTGCCCACTTCTTCGACCCGACGGCCGAGGCTGTTTTCGTGCAGGATAGCGATGTGCGATAAGTCGAGCAGATTGTCATTAATCAGCGAAAAATGCGCCCGATAGTCGATTGATCCGCAGTTCAAATGAACATCCTCACGATCGAGCAGCCCGAGATCCGGAACGCGCGTGATTTCGGCGATCGCTGGATCACCAAGCCATACCCATAAGAGGCGATGCTTCGTGGCAACGGGATAGGCTTTGACACATAATCCAGGAGCAATCTTGTCCTGGCCCGGCACCTCAACCGCCTTTCCATCCGCCGCATAGCGGACGCCGTGATACATGCACCTCAGTTCGCCACCTTCGACGCGCCCTTTGGACAAGGGAGCCCATCGATGGGCGCACCGATCTTCAAGCGCGACCAAGTCACCGCCGGCCGAGCGAAAGATGACGATCGGCTCTTGCGCAACTAAGCGTGAGTGCACCCCGGGATTATCGAATTCGGTCAACCAGCCCGCGACGTACCAGATGTTTTTGATCACTCGTTCGTTAAGCATGGGTAATCCGCTTTCTGGTTGGGGGCAGAGGACTATCTGTGCGCCTATGACAGCCGTCCGGTCGATGTCTGTCTGCTGAACCTCCCACGGCGCGCGTCATGTCAGCGCTTGGCATGGCTTTGACCGAGAGGTTCATAGCAGGCCATGGTCGAACGATCCCAACGCATTGCAGGAAAGTCGAAACGCTCTGCAGGGACTGCCTGCCCTGCGGCGACAAACTCTTCGGGAGCGCCTTCCTGCTCGTATATCGCGATCATGCGATAGGAGGCATCCAGTGCGCCCGGATGCTGCGCGTGCGACCGCGCGAAACATTGGCCGCTCAAAAGCATCGGATGGCAGAGTGCGTGACGGACATGCCGGGTCGCATACCACTCAACGAATTCCGTCTCGCGCCCCTCGACCGGGTTAGCGAAAGCGATGGTGAGCGTGGATGGCTGATCCGCTGGCGACGACCCAACCCGCTCGGAAACGGGATGATAGAGCCACGTCGCCACCCCGTGCGCAGTCTCCTCACTTTCGTGGGCAGCGTGGATGAGCGCGATGATCGATTCTGCCTCTTCGGCGCCATCGATTGACAACTGGTACAGCCCGAGAAAATCGTATGGCAAGGGGCGGCACTGACCTTGGGTGATGTCGACTGGGTGCCGCCGGTAGTGCCGGGCTTCAAGACAGGCGGGCACGCCTTCGACTATCGCCAGATATCTGCCCAGATACCAGTCCAGAAACGTCTGAACCTGCCCATCGACAGGACCGCTCTGAACGACGAGAACATGGCTGCGCTGCTTGGCGAGCCGTTCAAATTTCCGCGCGTTGGACTTCGATGAAAACCCGCGAAAACCTTCGGCCGCCCCGGTGGAGCTAACGATGCGTTTGGCGGCATTGCCGGAGACCGATAGATTGCCCACCAGATTAATCCGTCTCGATCTGTCGAAAATCGATTCCGGGCGCATTTCGTTCATGCACGGTCAGCGTGAAGATGTCGGGCCGCGAATAATGGCCGACCGGATCGAAGTCGAAGCGCGATCGGGCAATATCCTCTGGATCGATCTCGGCATGGATCAAACCGCTTGCATCATACAGGGGGCCAGCCAGAATCTCGCCCAGCGGCGAGACGATGACACTGCCTCCGCGAACGAAAGGCTTGTCAGCGTCCCAACCCAAAGCCTCCACTCCTAATTCACTTGGGGTGCCGACGAGCTGGCAGGCGCTAACCAGAAAGCAGCGGCCCTCGGTCGCGATATGCCGCATGGAGTCTATCCACAGCGGGCGATCATCGACGGTCGGGGCGCACCATATCGACACACCTTTTGCGTACATCGCCGCACGAAGCAGCGGCATATAGTTTTCCCAGCAAATCGCGGCACCGATCGTTCCGAAGGGAGACGGGCAAATACTGAGATCGGCTCCAGTTCCTTGACCCCAGATAAGTCGTTCAGCAGCTGTGGGCATCAGCTTGCGGCGCTTTGCGACTAGGCCCTTGGTGGGCTCGAAGTAGAGCACCGTACAGTAGAGGCTTGCCCGCTCGCGCTCCACGACGCCGATAACGATATATGCCCCCGTCCGAGCTGAAATAGCGGCAAGCGCGGTAGTTTCGGGCCCCGGTACCTCGACCGCATTGGCGGCGTAGTCTGCAAAGGCTTGGCGCCCCTCGGGTAGCCGGTAGCCAACCCGAGTGCCAAAGCTTCTGCCTTTCGGATAGCCACCCAGCAGCGCCTCCGGCAGCACCACGAGCGAGCTGCCCGAGGCCCGAATCTCAGCCTCATAGTTGATAAGTCGGTCGAGCGTGGCCTGCTTCCCTTCGGGAGCGGCCCCTAGTTGCAGAGCGGATATCGTTCGCTTCATGGGTGTCGTCTCCGCGTGACCAGGCTTGACCAATCGGGTGCGATGAACAGCAACGCCGGCGTCATCCCCAAAGCTCCGGCTTGGGGGGGTGCATCAAATCGCCATCGTATAGGATCGCATGAGGAACATCGTCGGCAAGAAGCAGCGGCCCGTCGAGATCGACGAATTCGCACCGCTGTCCAATCAAGAAGGCGGGTGCCATCGAAAGAGATGATCCGCCCATGCAGCCGACCATAATCTTGAAGCCCATCGCCTCTGCGCGGTTGGCGAGGGACAGCGCCTCGGTAAGCCCTCCTGTCTTGTCGAGCTTGATGTTCACATGACTATATCGACCGACCAAGCCAGAGAGCGATTCCACTGTCTGGCAGGATTCGTCAGCGCAAATTGGGATTGGACTCGTAAAGTCCTGCAGAACGTCGTCTTCCCCCACTTTGAGCGGCTGCTCAATGAGCAGTACGCGAAGCTCGGCAAGCGCTGGCACCAGCTCCCGTAGGTGATCGATAGTCCAAGCCTGATTCGCGTCGACGATGATCTGGGCATCGGGCCGCGCTGTGCGGACCGCGCGAACCCTCTCGAGATCCCCAGCGCCGCTGAGCTTGACCTTGAGACGGGTATTGCTCGAAGCCTGCGCCGCCGCAGCCATCTCGGCTACGTCGCCGATGCTCAGCGTAAAATCCGTGTATAGCGGCCGAAGCGGCTGAAGCCCTGCCAGGACCCAGGCGGGGTGTCCTTGCCGTTTGGCTTCGAGATCCCAGAGCGCACAATCGACGGCGTTGCGAGCGCCGCCCGGCGGCAGCAGCTCACGAAGCCGATCTCGCGACAGACCCTGCTCAATCGAAGCGGCAATCGACCCGATCTCCGCACTCATACTTTCCCCGGTCTCACCATGATAGGAGACGCCAATCGCCTCGCCGCGCCCGACCAGATCGCCGTCGCGAAGCTCGACGATCACTGCATCATCATAGTCCTTCGACTGATAGGAGATACGAAAGGGCGCTTTGTAAGGCCAATTGGGCCGCTGGATCGCGAGCCTCAGGACCATGACGCCAGCTCAGCGACAATGGGCTCAACTCCCGTGCGGAGGGGGTCGACGCAAGGAAGTCCGGTTTTGTGCGACACCCGTTCAATCAGTTCCACTGCCTCATCGTTGCCCAGCGCTGAAGTGTTGAGCGATACGCCCACGAAGCGAGCCGCCTCGTTCGTCACTCGTGCGGCCATCAGATAGGGTTCGAAGGCTCCATCAATTTGCGGTGACGGTACATGCGGCAACGCCAGCATAGTTGTCCGGCTAGGATCGTGACAGAGGACGAGTGCATCGGGCTGCGATCCATGGAGGAGTCCCAGGGTCACGCCCGCATAAGAGGGGTGAAACAACGAGCCCTGCCCCTCAATGACATCCCAGTGATCGGGGTCATTGGCCGGCGATAGCGCCTCGGCAGTGCCCGAAATAAAATCTGCCACGACCGCGTCGACCGCGACGCCTTCGCCGGCGATCAGGATGCCGGTCTGGCCCGTTGCGCGAAAGGTTGCTGCAAGTCCCTTAGCCTGCATTGCTCTTGCGATGGTAAGCGCCGTATATTTCTTTCCCAGTGCGCAGTCGGTGCCGACTGTCAACAGGCGCCGACCGGCACGCTTCAATCCTGTTCCGACCGGGAAGCTGGCAGTAGAGTGACGGACATCATGAATGCTGCGGCCGTGGGCGGTCGCTAAGCCCGACAGCATTGAAATATCCGATAGTCGTTGATGAAGCCCCGCGGCAAGATCAAGGCCCGCTCTTATGGCATTGGCAAGCACCGGATGCCAATGTTCAGGCAACTGGCCGCCCAACGGAGCGATGCCGATCACGAGCGTTCGCGCACCTGCTGCAACTGCTTCGTCGATGGTCATATCGGGAAGCCCTGTATCCACCGCGTCTGCGCTCATGCGCAGTTGTCCTAGACAGTCATCGCCTGCCCAGTCACGCAAGCCCAACGCAGTCTTCGCGTGGGCTTTATTGGCGATGTCGCCTATCATCAGCAGATAGGGCTTCTTGAGGGAAATGCTTGCCATAAGATCCTGCGTCGTCTCGATCACAACGATGGATATCGACGCCTGAATTTCTGACAAACCATAGCTCCTAAACCCCAGTTTAGAAGCTAGACGCTGATCGAGCGAGCGGCCGTCATACGGTCGAGCCGCGCGCCGCCATGCCAAACGGCGCCTTGCCGTCACCCGCTTGCTGTTTGAGCCAAGCGATCAGCGACTGAACACCGGGATGATCGAGGGCCTGGCGGTGGTACAGTAGATAATAGCGATGAGAGCTTTCAATTGGGGCTCCAACCGGCGTGACCAGGCGACCCGAAGCTATCAACTCCGCAACCCAGCTGAGATGGCCGAGGGCCATGCCCTGATCGGCCAGTGCCGCTTCGATCGCTAACGTGGACAGGCTGAAATACTGCCCCCGCGCGCTTTCGACTTGCTCCGCGCCCGCGCGATCGAGCCAGAAGCGCCATTCGGCATCCGCGGCCTCGCCAATCCAGGCCTCGGCATCGTGCAGAAGTTCAACCTGCGCGAGCTCGTTCGCCCCCTTTATCGCTGCAAGGGTAGCCAGATAGGCGGGCGTGCAGACCGGGATAAGATATTCGTTCATTAGCCAGTCGGCGATAAGCGGCGTACGGTTTTCCCGGGAAAGCTCGATCGCGATGTCGAAATCAAAACCTTGGCTGTCGAGCGGCCCATAGTCGGCATTGACGACGAGTTGGGTTTGCGGGTGAGTGGAATGGAATTCGCCGAGCCGCGGGACCAGCCAGCGGATCGCCAGCGAGGGGCATATGCGAACGCGGATACGCGAGCGAGCACGCTGATCGATGATCGCAGCGGCCTCGCGCCTGATGGATCCAAGGGCGCTCTGGACAACGATGGCAAGGCGCCGTCCCTCATCTGTAAGGGCGAGCGCCCGGGTTCGCCGCTCGAACAGCCGGCAATCAAGCACGCGTTCAAGGTGTTTTATCTGCTGACTGACCGCCCCCTTCGTCACGTGGAGGTCGAGCGCGGCGCGCTGGAAGCTCAGATGACGGGCGGCCGCCTCGAAGAAGCGCAGAGAGGCGAGGGTCGGCGAGTCAAGCTGCATGCCATCCGGACTCCAATATGCCGGAGTCAATCGAACGCGCGCTTTTGGCGCCGACGAGCACCATCGCGGTGCGCATTTCCAGCTCGATCATCTCGAGCAGGCGGGAGACGGCGTGCTCCCCGCCAGCCGCGAGCGCATATGCCCAGGCTCGCCCTAACAGCACAGCTTTGGCTCCGAGCCCCAGCATCCGCAAAACGTCGAGACCGCTTCGAACCCCGCCGTCGACCAAGAGCGGGAGTTGGTCGCCCACAGCGGCGACGATATGGGGGAGGGCTTTGGCAGTAGAGCTGACGCAGTCAAGCTGCCGTCCCCCGTGATTGGAGACGATAATCGCGTCGGCGCCTAGAGCTGCGGCCTTCCGGGCGTCGTCGGGGTCTAATATACCCTTAATGATGAGCGGGCGACGCCAATGCTCTCGGATGAAGTCGAGATCGTTCCAGGTTACGCCCGGATCGAAATTGCCACGCATCCAGGCCATAAAGTCTTCGATTCCCGAACGGCCGGCGAGCAATGGCGCGACATTTCCGAGCGTGTGAGGCCGTCCTAGAATTCCGACGTCCCAGGCCCAGGCGGGACACAAGGCTGCCTGCCACGTTCGCGTCGCAACGGCTCGCACGCGCGAAAGCCCGGCAAGCCCGGAGCGATAATCGCGATAGCGGATTCCTGGCACCGGCATATCGACGGTGAAGACAAGAGCGCCACAGCCGGCCTCATGCGCCTGGTCGAGCAGCCCTGCCATGAAACCGCGATCACGCATCATGTAGAGCTGGAACCATGGCGGCGTCGCTGATGCTGCGACCACCTCGCCGAGCGAGCAGGCGGAGACGGTACTGAGACAGAATGGTACACCCGCGTGATCCGCCGCGCGAGCGGCCTGACATTCGCCGCGGCGGGCGAAAATACCAGCAAGTCCAATTGGCCCGAGAGCTACGGGCAAGCGCCACTCGCGGCCAGCGATCTTGACCGTCAGGTCGATCTCGCGCATGTCCTCGAGGACATGTTGCCGCAATCTTATACGCTCAAGATCGGTGCGGTTACGGCGGAGCGTCACCTCGTCGTTGGCACCACCATCGAGGTAGTCGAAGAGGAACCGCGGAATCCGTTGGCGCGCGAGAGCGCGGAAGTCGTTGGGAGCAACCGCTTTCATGACAAGTCCGCCTCCGCAGCGCCCAAGCGGGACGGCTTGCCTTCATCCAACCGCAAAGGATCCGGATTCCAGGGATAGAGGCGTGATCGATCAAGCCGCGTATAGGGAATTTGGCGGGGGTCAGGGGGCACCGCACCCGGACCGGCCATATAGATGATCCGGGCGGCAACATCTTCGAATGCCGCATGGAAATGCTGATAGGACTTGACGATGACGATTTGCTTGGCCTTGAGATCGATACCGAAGTCCGTGAAAATCGAGGGACTGAAACATTGGCAGCGCGCGCTGGTGACGATGATGTCGATATTTCCGGTCCGTAGCGCCGCAACATCCCCCAGCGCGTGATAGACCGGCTCGCCAACGGCTTGCGGTGCGGTATGACGATAGTCGGCAAGGAAACCGAGAACCTCACAAAACAGGTCCATTGGCCGTCCGGAAGTGGGGCCCAGCTTTCCTCCGATACGAAAGCAGGCCCGGCCGCCGACGCCGACCTTGTTGGCGATCCGGACTGTCTCGGGATCGTAGAGTGTGGCTATCGCTGCCGGGATGTCCTGACGCGCGGCCAGCCAGTCGAGCGCGAAGGTCGAGTCTCCTGGCGCCCCAGCCCCGCTATTGTCAGACTGGTCGGCGACTACGACAGGTCTGGACGGGTATTCCGCCGCTTGCCTAAGCGCCTGATCGCGCGGGAGCGATAGCCTGTCGAAGCCGATCTCGCGTCGAATCGCGTACAGGCGATGACCTATCCGACGAGCTATCGTTTCGGCTTGGGTCCGGTCGCCATCAGCGACAACTAACACCCTCGCCCCCAGGTCGGGCAGATCGGCGAAGGGGAAATCATGCGCGAAGGATATGCTCAGGATCGCACCATGCCCTTCTTCCGTCCGCATGGCGTCGATCACCGATCGCAGAGCCGGTTGTGAGGTCGGATAGATGCCGACCATCGCGCAGTCGAAGAGCGCCATGACCGGGTGGATGGCAGCCTGCCGTGTAGCGACAGCGAGATCGTAGAGCTCGGCGCCACGTTCGGCGGTATCGATGTGCGGATATTCCTTGTAGGTGAGGACGACATCGGCGTGTTCGATCGTCGCGGGCCGCAAGTGACAGTGAAGGTCGAGTTCGACGCCGATGATCACTGCCGGTCCAACGAGCGCCCGCACCGCCGCGATGATGTCAGCCTCGACATTGTCGCAACCGTCGGCGAGCATCGCTCCGTGCAGCATCAACAGTACGATATCGACCGGCATCGACCGGCGCAGATCTTCTAACAGGCGGCTCTTGAGCGCCGCATAGGCACGTGCAGTCGTGGTGCCGCCCGGTTCGGCCCACGCCATCAACCCGGCATGATGCTCGTGCCCCCGCGCGGCCGCGATCCGGCCCCAGATGGAGTCGAGGTCGATACCCGACGGACGCGAGGCTTCCCCAGGCGGCGCGAAGCCCGCAAAATCATCGAGATCGGTGGGGATCGGGGAGAAGCTGTTTGTCTCGGTTGCGATCCCTCCACTGAATATCCGCACCGCTACGCCGCTCCGTCCAGGCTCGGCGCACCGATCGGCACCCTGAGCCGCGATGGCCGCAGGGCGTCATGAAACAGTCTGACTGTCACGACGCGCGCATCGGCGGCCGTCTGCTCAGATACCGGCCGCCCACAATTCATATTGCGTTGATGGTAGATCGAGTCATGCGGCCCGACGACGAGACGTAGCCGATGGCCCTTGCGAACGAGCCGCGAAATGAACATGAAATTGTCCAATCGATAGGCGAGCGGCTCCGGCGTCTCGACCAGTTCCATTTGCCGCAAGCCATCGCGGTGCCGCGCGCGGAGCCAATCCGCGCTGAGTCGGATCGATTGCCCCCTCAAATCGATCTCGTAGATCGCCACATGGAAATCTGTGTCCGGCTGATCGATCGCGAGCCAAGCCTCGAAACTGAAAAATCCGCTGATCTCGGTATCTTCGGCAAAGGGCTCGCTGTGATAGACAAGTCGCCGGCCGAGCGAAGCGTGGATCATTCGATCGTCGCTGCGATCCTCTGGATCGACCGAACTCTCCAGGTCGTACAGGCTGCTGTCGGCGGGGTCATAGACATATTCGTCAGGTAGGTCGTCACCGGGCAGCGACAGGCTCAGCCGGCCCGACCGATAGAGGTCGTTCGCCTGGCCGTCGGAGCGCAAATAAAGATCGCAGTGATGATCGGTTACGGCGTCGAGCGTGTCGGTATAGCGCCACCGATCCGCCACCATGACGTAATAGGCGACATTGCGCTCGAGAAAGGGCGGTCGTGTCTTCCCACGCAGGGTCCAATCATACCATTGGACATGGAGACCGTGCAGATCGACCATGCTGTTAGGCCCCGTCGTGATACCGGAAAATTGACGCTGAGGCGCACGCGTACCGGCATGATCCCATGGGCCGATCACGAGGAAATGCCGATCACGCGCCGCCGGCGTACCATGGGCGCGATGCCGGCGATAATGGGCGAGCGCACCGAGCTGATCGGCATCGAATGCGCCGGTTATCGTTAGGATGGGTATATCGATACCCGCATAGTCGGCGGGCGCGAGGTTATGCTGGTCCCAATAGTCGTCGATATGGGGATGGGCCACCCATGCCTGAAAAACGCGCGAGGGATTGCCCAGAAAGTCGTCCAAATCCTTGAACGGGCGACCTGACCTAGCGAAATCGGCGAACTTGGTTCCCCAATAGAGCGCCTTCTCCCAGAACATCTTGTCCTGTGAGGCTCGGCCCGTAATGAGGGTGAGCCACTGCATCCAGTAAGGCATCGCGCAATTGTTTCGATAGGGATAGTCGACGCCCATGAAAGGCGATGCGACCGGGGCGATCGATAACAGTGGCGCCGGCCTGTTCGCCGCCGCCGCCCACTGGACATAGCCGCCATAGGAGCCGCCCCACATCGCCACGCGGCCATCGCAATAATCCTGGTTGGCCAACCATTGGATGATATCCCGGCTGTCCTCGCGTTCATGGACGAGCGGAGCGAAGACGCCATCGGAATTGCCGCGACCGCGCACGTCGACTGTGACGAAGGGATAGCCCGCCGAGGCGAAAGCAAGTGCCACGTCATGATAGGTCTGAGCCACATAGGGTGTCATGGTGAAAAGGACGGGAGATGCCGCAGCAAGCGTTTCGGGCAGATAGACCGTTGCGTGTAGTGTGCCGCCGCCGGCCATGGGAATACGTTCGCCCCACAACATCCGCGTCTTGGCGGCGCGCGCCATGGGGTCGGATGTCGTTATGGACCGAGCTCGATCATCATTCATCGGGTGTCCCTTTCCGCAAGTTCGCGGCCGAGCTTGGTACCGATCATCATGCAAGCTGCATTGGTGTTCCCACTGATCAGGTCGGGCATGATTGATGCGTCGGCGATCCACAGATTGCCGACACCGCGCAATCGAAGCGACGGATCGACGACGGCGTCGGCGTCGATCCCCATCCGACAGGTACCCGCCGGGTGGTAGGCTATCCCCGTGTGTGCCCGAAGGAAGGCATCCAGGGCTGCGGTGCCTTCCACGTCACCCCCCGGGACCGTTTCTTCGTCGATAAGCGCTGTCATTGGTGCGGTACGCATGATGGCACGGACCCGGCCGATCCCATGCATCAGCACTTCGACATCGCGGGGATCCGACAGCAGCTGGCATTCGATTCTAGGGGCAGCATCGGGATCGGCGCTGGCGAGACAGATGCGGCCGGTGCTGCGAGGATGCGATGCGTTGAGGAGCACCGTCACGGAGCGGTATGGCGCAAAGCCGTAAAGGCCATCGGCGCGCTTGGTATATCCTATCGGCATGAAGTGCAGCTGGAGATCGGGCACCGGTTGTGCTGGATCGGAGCGGAGGAAGGCCGTGGCCTCGAAGATGTTGGCCAACGGCCCCTCCCGTCCGGCAAGATAGCGCAGTCCGATAAGGAGCTTCTGCCAGAGACCTTCGGTCAAACTGTAGCTCGGCACCCGCATGCGATAGGTAAGCCGGACAAGCGGATGTTCGCGGAGATTGCGCCCCACCTGTGGCCGATCGATCAAAGGCGTGACGCCATGTGCCGCGAGCATTTCGGCTTCGCCAATACCAGAGAGCATCAAGAGCTTAGGGGTAGCGATCGCACCCGCGCTGAGGACGACATGTCGCCCGCGCGCGATCTGGGTTCTCCCAGCTCGGCGATAATGCACGCGGCGCGCGCGTCCACCGTCAATATCGATTCGATCGACCGTAGCGCCGCTCTGGATCTGAACGTTCCGGCGATTGCGCAGCGGTTTCAAAAAAGCGGTCGCGGCGCTTGCCCGCAGGCCGAGACGCTGCGTCATCCAGGCATAGCCGACGCCGTCCTGCTCGCCTTGGTTGTAATTGTCGTTGAAACGCATACCCACTGCCGTCGCGGCCCTGACAAAGGCCTTGGTCACACGATGCGGATGGCGGACGGGCCGGATAGGAAGAGGTGCCTGGCGCTCGCTATAGGTAGACGATCCGCGCTCGATCGCATCAAACAGCTTTGCGACCTGTTCGGCTTTCCAGCTTTCTCCGGCCGTACCCATCATTTCGGCCCAACGATCGAAATCGGATGGTGCGCCACGGACATACATTGTCCCATTGATGCTGCTGGAGCCGCCAAGCACCTTGCCGCGGGGCCAGAGTTCCGCGACATCGAGCCGCGTGGGATCGGGCTCGGTCCGATAGCCCCAGTCATGTTTTTGGACGGCGACAATCTGGCCAGCGGGAACATGGATGAAAGGTGACCGATCGCGTGGACCGGCTTCGAGCAAGAGAATCCGAGCATTTGGGAGGCGGTTGGCCAGTTCCCAAGTGACTGCGCAGCCGGATGATCCGGCGCCGACAATGATATAATCCCAGTCGTCCATACGCCCTCAACCGATTGCTGGCGCGGCGGCGCGAGCCTCGAGCCGGCGACGGATCGCCCGGTGACGACGGCGCGTGATCGGCGTCGCCCAGGCGAGCCAGAGGGCAATGAGCGACAGACAGGCTGGCAGGCCAAGGAACGCGATCAACATGCCCGTTTCGGCCCATGGCCCGCCGGACTGTCCCTTGGGATCGTAGCTGAATCCCGCCAGAAGCGCCAGCGACAGGCCGGCGCCGAGCCCCGAAGCCGCTTTGAACGCAAGTACGAGCAGCGAAAAATATGTCGAGCCGCGGTTCTGTCTGAATTTCCATGCGCCATAATCAACGATGTCGGCGAGGATCGCGGGCGTAATGAGCGAAAAGCCGGCCATTCCGATGTAGACGCCCGACAGGGTGAGGACCGGCAGTAGGATGGGGACGCCAGGACTGAGCGGTATACTTACCACGAGACTAAGAAGCTGCAGACCGATGCCAACGCAGAGCACTCGCGTCTTATGGGTCCGCTCGGCAAGCCTCCCCCAAAGTGGGATCGACACCATTGCCGCGAGGCTGAATAAGAAAAAGATCGTCGCAGTCTGCTTTTCGAAGCCGAGATAAGTGTCGAGATAGAGAAATAGCACGCCCGTCCACATGCCGACGCTAAGGCTGAAGAGCAGATACATTAGCAGGAACAGCTTCAGCGGCCGATTGGCAATGACTGACCTCGCGACCTCCCATATTCGCTTGTGGTCGGCCTCCGACGGAACTTCGCCGTTCGGAGTGACCTTCATCGCAAAAAGCAAAGCTGCCAGCATAGCTAGAGCACCGACCATTACCGTGCGGCGCATGGTGTCAGGTGTGAACTGTCCGGTCGGCTCGGCCGTCAGAAAAGGAAGCGCGGTGAAGGCGACAATGCCGACATAGACCGCCAAGCCGCGAAAGCTGTAGATGCGGGCGCGAACATCATAGTCGCCCGATAGCTCCGTACCCCAGGAGATGTGTGGGACATCGATGATCGTCCAAGCCAAGTAGAAGGCCAGCGACCAGACCATGTAATAAGCGATGGAAACGCCTGCGGGCGGGGTGAACAGGAAATAAGCCGACGCGACCAACAGCGCACCGCCGATCGTCACCCATATCTTGCGCGAACCGCCCTTCGATCGATGCCGATCGGCCAGGAAGCCGACGAGCGGATCGACGCACCCGTCGGCGATGCGCGCGACGAGCAGCACCGTTGCGATCGCTTCGAGGGGCAGCCCAAAATACTTGGCATAGAGTCCCGGCAAGACGCTCACCGTGGGATTCCATAGGAAGATCATCGCGCAAACCGGTGCGGCATAGGCCAGCATGCCGAGGGTTGATATCTTGCCGGCTCCGTTTCGCGGCGTATTTCCGATCATCCGTGGTTCACCCAGAGCACCTGCTTGCGCATATAGCTTTCAATTCCGGCAATGCCGCCCTCACGGCCGATCCCCGAAAGGCCCGCAGGTTCGAATGAGGCGGCATGACCGGCGCCTGGGCCGGTCGGTGCGATAGCATTGACCTGGACGGTGGAGCGTATGCGTCGTCCGACGCGAAACGCCCTCGCCAAGTCCCTTGTCCAGACAATCGCATTGAGCCCGTAGCGGGTGCCGTTCGCTATCTGAAGCGCTTCGCGTTCACCATCGAATGGCAGAATGACAAGGACAGGTCCGAAAACCTCCTCTTGGGCGATTGCCGCGTCTGGCCTCACGCCCCGAACGATAGCGGGATCGAAAAAGCTGCCCGCCGGGAACGCCTGCGCATTCTCTCCGGTTTCGACATAGGCGCCGCCGTCGCGCGCCACGCTAAGGTAATTCCGCACCCGGTCACGTTGCCGGCTGCTCGCAAGCGGCCCGAGCGTGATCGCGGGATCACGTGCATCGCCCATACGGTGGACCTTGATCGCGTCGACCAGGCGAGCAGCAACCTCGGCCTCAATCGAGCGATCGACGATGAGCCGTGATCCGACACTGCAAATCTGCCCGGCGTTGGATAGGATGAAGCCCGCGATGGCGGGGATCGCAGCATCCAGATCGGCATCAGCGAAAAGAAGGTGCGGCGACTTGCCCCCGCACTCAGCCAGGACCGTCTTGAGATTGGACTCCCCTGCATAGCGCAGCATCAGCCCGCCTACCCGGCTTGAGCCGGTAAAGCTCAGCATGTCGACATCCCGGTGGCAAGCCAGCACCTTGCCCGCGGTTTCACCGAGCCCGGTCACCAGGTTGAGAACACCGGACGGCAGGCCTGCCTCGTGAGCAAGCTCAACGAGCCGCAAAGCCGAGCGCGAAGCAAGCTCCGATGGTTTTAGGACTACGCTGTTGCCCGCGACCAAGGCTGGGCCGAGCTTGAGGAGAACGTTGAATGTCGGGAAGTTCCAAGGGACAATTGCGCCTACGACGCCGTGCGGAACTCCGCGCGACGTGACAAAACTTGCAGCATCGCTTGTGAAGACATCGCCGCGCAGCTTGTCGGCTGCTTCAGCGTTGAACTGGAGCAATTCTGCGCTCGCCGCGGCGTTGAACAATCGTTCGGCAACCGGCTTGCCCATCTCCTCGGCGTCGAGCGCATCGAGTTGATCCGCTTGGCCGCGTACAAGCCCCGCCCAGCGCAACAGAATCTCCTTGCGATGGCCGGGATCAAGGTTAGCCCAACGCTCATCGTCAGTGGCCATGCGGGCAGCGGCAACCGCGCGGTCGACGTCGTCAGGGTGACCGACAGGCAGCCCATAGATCACCTCACCATTTGAGGGATTGATCACGTCGACGAACTTATCGGCCGCCGATGCAACTGCCCGCCCGTCGATATAGGGCCGGATATCTACCATATTCGCGAAGTCCTTTGAGGCGTCGACAATCCGTCGCCAGTACGTATCCCGGCCGCGAGGCCGGGATGCTTTCGTCAGAAGCGCCTGCCGACGGTGACGCCGAAGGTGCGCGGTCGCGCTTGCGCAGTCTGTCCGGTGACGCCTGCGCGAATGATGCCTCGTTCATCAGTGAGATTGCGGCCGAAAAGGGAGAAATCCCAGTCGGCGTGTTCGAACCCGACGGTTGCGTTGACCAAATCCACCGCCGGGGCAACACCCTGCGGCGGGTCGGCGAGCGCGCGCCGCAGCGTCTGGATCGACTTGCCCTTGCGATTATACTCGACGCGGAAATAGCCAGGCAGTTCGTCACCGAGCTCAAAACGATATGTCGCGTGGGCGGCTACGCTATATTTCGGTACGAAATTGATCGGGTCACCGACGTCGTAGGGCGAACCCGAACTACGGCTCGTGATTTTGGAGTCCGTGACGTCACCTGCGATCCCAAGTGTCAGTTGAGACGTCGCCCGCCAATTGACGTCCCATTCCACTCCTTGAATCCGCGCGCGCTGGTCGTTCGCGGTATAAGCGATCGGAGTAACCCCGTCGACGGGGCTTGTGATGATAGTATCGTCCTGCATATCGCTGTATTTGGAATAAAAAAGAGCGACATCGAAACTTAAGGCCCTGTCGAAGAAATAGGTCTTCGCGCCAGCTTCATAAGACATCACACGTTCCGGCCCATATGTGGGTGGGGCGCCCAGCGGGATCGATGTCGGAGCATTGAATCCCCCGCTACGGGCGCCATCGCCGACATTGACGTAGAGATGTACGTCGTCGGCCGGTTCATAAGAGGCATACACCCGGAAGGTGGTGGCGTTGAAACTGCCTTTCTGAAAAGTCGCAGCCTTGGCAGCGCGGTCGAAGGATTCCCGCTTGTCATGGAAGTAGCGTAGACCACCTCCGACTTTGATCCTGTCGGTCAGCTGATAGGATGCATCTGCATAGCCTGCGATGCTCTTTGAAGTGGAGGCCGGCACAGAACCGGCGGTGATGCCAGTCAGCATCAGGCCTTGATAGACAAAATCATAGCCGGAGCGCCATTCGCGATCGATGGATGCTTCCTTGTAGAAGCCGCCGATCGTCCAATTAAATGGTCCCTCGCCCTTGGAAGTCAGACGCAATTCCTGCGACTTGATCTTGGCATCCTGGATATAATCGCGAAAGTAAATTTCCAGCGTCGGATTGGGAAAGTTTAGAAGCTGGGTGAACGGGGAAACGCTGTCAATCTTTGCATATGAACTCGAACTGAGGAAATTGGCGAACGAAAAGTCATAGCTGATCGACAGATTGTACAGCTCATATTTATCCTCGATGGCGGTGGGGCCGTTCCTGTTCCAGCTGGTTCCATCGAACCACAGCGCCTGCGTGAACTCGCTGCGGTCGCGCGGCGGCGTGTTGACGATATTTGACGCACCTCCATTATTGCGATGAACGACGACCATGCCCTTGATGTCGAGCCCGTCGATGGGACGCCATAATGCCTTTACTCGGATGTTGAACACCTCGTTATCGTTGATGTTGGCCGCACCCGTGGAAGGCCGGTCGATCCAGCCGCCCTTGTTCTCGTAGGTACCGGCCACCCGCAGACCGAGAACATCCTCGACGAGCGGGATATTGACGATGCCGACGACTTCCTGGCTCCAGTCGCCATCTTCGGTGTCATAGACCGTGCCGGACAACTTGCCGCTGACACGCGACAACTCAGGATCCTTGGTGATATAGCGGATGGCGCCGCCGACGGCGCCTTCTCCGAACAAAGTGCCTTGTGGCCCCTTCAGGACTTCCACACGTTCGAGATCCATCGTCCGCAAGTCGATATAGGACGCATTGAAGCCATCCTGCGCGCCCGTGACTGGCATCTCGTCCAGATAGATGCCGGTGAGCGAGGAGGATCCGCGCTCGCTCCCGAGGCCGCGGATGACCACGATCTGGCGTCCTGGACCGGTCTCGGCAACCGCCAGACCGGGGACGGCCAGGGAGAGATCGAGCGTATTCATGATCCGGTTTTGCTCGAGTTCCTCACCCGATTTTGCGGCGATGCTTAGCGGGACGTCCTTTATGCTTTCCGCGCGCTTCTGCGCCGTGACGATGATTTCGCCATTGGAATTATCGCCCGCAGATGCGTCCGTGGTTGGTGTATTAGTTCCAGCGATCTGGGCTGCGGCTGCATGGCTGAGGCAAAGGGCGAGCATCGCAGCGCCACTGCCCAGCAGGTTTGATTTGAGACTCATTTTTCCCCCTTACCATTTCTGGACTCTCGCCACCCAATTGACGCTTTCGGCATCAAAGGGCAGGTGGGCCACGCTATCCTCCCGGCCCCAGTTTGTTTTGGGCAAGCGTCCATAAGATTTAGGGTGACGTCCAGCGCTGGGCCTTTGCCTGTCCTGAAGGCTGATTATGCGGTATGTATCTCAATTAGTCAGCGGTGATGGCCGGATAGCCTCGTCCGCCTTTCCGCTGAGCACCGCATTGGCTGAAGAGGTGGCAAGTGTCGACGCTAATCCCATCGAGCCCCGGCATTGTTCGCCTGCCTGTCGGCATGGTGGTTGAGGACAGCCGAGCGGCAACCGGCGACATCATTCCTGATCGCGGCCAGATGCTTCAAAGGACGGTGTGTTCAAATCAACTGGACGTCGCAATTGCAAGTCAAGTGTATAGGTCGGATTATTGTCTAAATAGCTGGGGCCCAAACTTACTGAAGCTCTCATTTATTCAAAAGGGTAGATTCGATCTGAGCTTTGGGAAACGTGATATTATAGAGAATTTCGATCATCGCTGTTTGCTTATAGCCCAGCCCGAAGGAATTGTTAAAACCCAGAGAAATTATACAGACGATGAACATCGCTGCGTAACGCTGATATTTGCACCGCAATTTATATCAGAGACATTATCGGATATAATCGTCCCGGAACATTCAATATTACGCGAATACGCTGATGGAAAAATTAGCGATCTGCATCTTGAGGACCATATTATGGATCATCAGATGCTTACTTGCCTAGCTTCCATAGTCGGAGCAGATCTCACCGACCCCCTCTCAGGCATGCTGATAGAATCAAAAGTTCTAGAGCTTTTGTATCTCTTCTTTAAGCAGCTTCGCGGCACCGCGCCTGTCTATGAAGGGTTGGGAGCTAGCCTTTCCTTGCGCCAACGTGCGCGAATGGACGAAGTTAAAGACCTATTGGACTGCAAATACTTAGCACCACCCAGTTTGGACCAACTTGGCCGAACTGTAGGAATGAGTCGATCGAAGCTCGCTGCGCTGTTCAAGGAGCATAATGGCCTCACGGTCGGCGAATATTGCCACGCCCTCAGGATGCTTCGCTCTAGAGAACTGCTTCGCAGTGAGACGGAATCCATTAGCGAGATATCCTACCGCATGGGTTACGAGCATCAGAGCAGCTTTTCTCAAGCCTATCGAGGATTCTTTGGTGTCTCGCCAAAGGATGATCGAGGCCATTAATCGTGCCTTTGCTCACGCCCGTCGACAAGGTAGCGAAGCTTCACACGCCTACCGGATGCAGCAAACTCGGCCAGAAATAGAGGCTTGAGCGATGTCCTTCGGTTCGGCCCCGAGAGGTCAGGCCTGCCCTGCCTTTGCTAACTCCGTTGTTGGTGCACTCCGATCCACAGCCTCTCGAAACGAATTGGCGGGCTTATTGGAAGCCGTCGCGCGCGACATGGGATTTCGCTACTACGCCTTGGCGCATCATGACGATCTGCGGGTATTGCGGCCGGACCGCGTCGACCTCAGAGACTACCCGCCGGCCATCATAGATCATTTAGTCAGCCAGCATCGCTATCGTCGCGATCCCGTGATCCGGGGCAGCATCTTCGCCGGCGGCGCATTCCTCTGGTCCGACCTGCCCGACATCATCACACTCGACCGGCACGACCGCGCCAGCCTAGAGCGGGGTGCGCGCGAAGGCCTCAACGAAGGGATCACCGTGCCCTATCTCCGGCTCGGCGAGCGGATGGGCTCCTGCACCTTTGCGGGGATGCGGCGCCCCGAAGGCGCGCAGGATTGTCTCGGCGCCGCGCAGATGGTCGGCATCTTCAGCTTCCAGGCCGCGCGCCGCCTGCTCGGTGTCGAACCCGTCATTGCGGCACGACCGCCAAGACTGCACCCGCGCCCGCGCGATTGCGTCATTCTCGCGGGCCGAGGTTATTCCAACAAGGAAATCGCCCGCGCCCTCGCGCTCACACCGCGCACGGTCGATGGGTATCTCACTGAGGCACGCCACCTGTTCGGCGCGCAGGCCGATCCCCGCGCCGTACAAGCTGTCGCCGTTCGCGTCGCGGTGGAGCGACCGGGAGATCGTGGCCTGGGTCAACGATGTGAAAGACGGCTTCGAGGGGAAGAAGCGGAAGGTCTGACCGCCAAGTTCGAAGGAGTGGCCCGCAGTCGAACTCAAACAGCAAGTGCGTGAATATCCAATCATGCGAAGCGTCGCCCGGAGCGTGATACCCTGCTGGTTGTTGAGCCTTCCGTCGCGTTACAAAACGGCCATCGTAGGCTTCCGACCCACTTCAAGCCGCTCAGGGCTTGACGTGATGACCGCTAAAGACCGCGAGGGGCGGGAAATCGAGCGGGCATAGCTAGCGTAATTGAGCGCCTCAGCAGTCGGTATGGATCAGGCGCAGAGGTATGCTTGTTGTTCTCAATCGCTTTCGAGAGAGAGCCGATACCCTGTGCGCAAATTTCCGAGCTTGCAAAACTGGTTCAGAATATCGTCAACTGCCGTTTTCTCTTCAATAACTTGTAGTTCTGTAAAGCCAAAGCAGCTGAACTTAGTAAGGAATACGTGTCGTCGCCGGAAAGGTAATGCGCGATGAGCGTTTATCGCCGCGCATCTGCGGCTTTGCACAAACTGACTGCCAAAAGTCTGTCGTTGGCAGCACTCCCTAGAGCTGATTCTCAGTCACATCAATAACTCGATTTACGAGGCTCCTGATTTTGGAGAGGGCGAATGAATGTTTGAATGCAAATTTCGTAGACGCCATATCCAAAAGAATTTTCGGTTTTTGCTTCAAAATTCAACTCTGCTATGTCGGCTGGCCGGGGGGGCGAAATGGCCACAGATTTCGATGAAAATAGCGGGATAATAAAGACTGCAATTCAGTCTGTCCCCGTCGTAAAATACGCTTTGGGGCTGGCTGCCATCGCTATTTTGGTGTTGATTGTTCGTGGCGCAAACCCGGACATTGGCATCGTCGGAATGGCGCCAATTATTCTCGGCGTTCTTATTCTGATGATTTTACTTATCATCGTCGCCACAATTGCCGAGTCAAAATCAACGTTGCAGCGTCCGGCTGCATTTATTACATGGGCAGCCAGCATCGCACTTGTGGCTCTTCTTGCGGCATCCGTATCCGCGATACTTTTCGGATGGCCAACTCAATTGGCGAGGCTTATCTTGCCTAGCGTGGTTGCCGATAAGCCATTAATCGGCCCAAAAACAACCCCGCTCTCGCCGGCGTCCGAAAAGCCGGTGACGACACCAAGTATTATCGCAGTGGTGGAGCCTCCGGTGCCAACGACCGCAGCGCCCGTTTCACTGTTACCGCCGCTGGTCAGCGCCAAACTCAAAAAAAATATCGAGAGAAGCTGGCAAAGCGAGCGAAGTAGGACTTGTTCCGTTTTATTGGAAGTCAATGCCAATTCTATCATCTGGCATGACCTACCAGACAATCAAAATGGCTCACAGAAAATGATAGTCCGAAGTGTTATCGCTGACCACAAAATCGAAGCAAAAGATGAGCAGGGACTCATTCATCATTTGGATTTTTCTAAGAACTCTTTTATCCAACGAATTGACAACGAGGAACTGGGGGAATCATTTTATCCATGTCCATGATGAAATTTGACCACGCCCTTATTAGAGCACTAGCGTTATGCTTATCGACTTCGAGTTTTTCTCTTCATGCGACAGAAGCCCGTGCCGACCAAGCTCGGTTAAAAGCAATATCTCCGATTAGTGACCAGCCAGGCTATAGGTTAGTCCTCAATCGATGTATGCGCCTGTCGTTCGGGGTGGAATGCAACCTAACCATGACCGCCAAAGACCCTATGCTGGTGAGGTACTCTAAATACACATATCTTATCGCAAAAGGTGGGGGTCAAATTCCTGCGACATGGATATCGATTGGCGGTGAAGGACAAGTCCCACCACGACATATCGGCGGCTATTTCGAGTTGGAGAATGGCTTTTCGACAGACATCATTTTCCGATTCGAAGGTGAGGTTCCGGAGGTACAAGGGCTTGTGGCATCGTTCGGCGCCTTCGGCCCGGGTCGCGATATATTTAGGTTCGCACCCTGATGCGCGTCGGCGCCTCAGCCAAGTAGGCGGGCCGGAGAGTGGCGCTCTGGGGCGCTGCCCCTAGCGCGCTGCGAAGTGGCTCTCGCCCAGCTTCGTAGGTCTTACTCCCTGCAGCCGGTTCCCCGCAAAGCCACTTGCTCCGCTTGCCCCCCGCTGCTCGCCGCTTAACCCGAAGGCGTCTTTGCACACGCAGCGTGGACGGGATCGTCGAGATAAAGCCGGTGTTCGATGATCTCGTCGAGCCAGCGAACCGGATATGTCGTCAGCATTAGTGTCTTTTTGCTGCGCCTGACCAGATCGACATTGTGGAGCAAAGCGAACCACCGGAATCCAAATTGGCCGATGATTGTATCGATCAGCGTAGACAATTGATCGAGAGTTGTCGCATTCTTTGAGCTTTGCTCAAATGCGCTGATGGCGGCCAGCCGCCCCTTGCCGTACGCATATTCCATATAGCCAGACTTGGGCGGCGTTACGCGGCGGTCTAGCCCAAGACCGTTGGAATCGCTCAAAAATACGGCGAGTTGCGAGCGGTTCTCAATTCTCCCTATCGGCGGGCACATCTGATCGTTAATGGATTATCCTTTTTGCCGGCCTGCTTACATCTCGGCGATGATCGGAAGGGGGAGGGCTCTCGATGATAACCGGTTCGAAACAGCTGCCGTGACAGCAAGTCACCATCCGCGTCGGGCGACGGACAGCGCGCATCTGCACCGCCGATCCGGGCCGGCCGCGTCCAACGGAGGTCTTCAGGCCGAGCCGCTGGGAAATCGCTTTCGCCGGCCCGACGACAAAGGTCGCGCGCGTGATCCCGATCTCAAGGCCGCGCAATCGCAGCTGATCGCTGCAAAGTCGCTGGCGGCCGCCTACTTCGCGCACGATCCGGTTGCGGCGGCCGCCGTCGGTGCGAAACAGAATGTTTAGGCGGCGCGGCGCAGAAACTGACAAGGAACGCTCGGGGATATCATGCAGTGAGAAATTGCTTGAACTGACCAGCATGTGAATAAACGTCAATTTGTACAAATCCGACAAAGACCACAATTTTCATCAATGTGCCACAATTAAGAATATATAGCAAAACTGTTGAGACCCCGTAATAATACGTCTCAATTCCCCGTGATGTCGGCGTTTCGCAAGTTGTATCAATTTGATCCAAATTTGGTTCTTGCAGAAACTTCGTGAAGTGGGCAAACTCTCAATCGTCTCACCAAGAATTGACTCTGGGCGGACTAAATAGGCGGGGGCCTCATGAAATCTGACGATTCGGGCGTGGGGACGCCTGATGAAGTTGTTGCGTCTGATCGAGAGCGCTTGGCGAATTCGGCTCTTGACTGTTTGAAGCTGCTTCTTAACTTCCATCAAATTTCTGTCGAAACCGAACAGTTGCGTCATGCACTCGGTCGTGCCGAAGAAATAGGTTCCATCGATATCGTTCGATTGGCCAAGCAACTTGGTGCCAAAGCACAGCTTCAGCATGTGCGCGCCGATCGTTTGGAGCGCATGCCGCTTCCAGCCATCGCGCGCCTGAGCGACGACAGCTATGTCATCGTAGGTCGCATTCAGGATGGCAAGGTGCTGGTTCATGCGCCTAGCGGTGACCAGTCCGGCGTCGTTGGGCTCGACGATTTTACCAAATTGTGGCTTGGCGCGGCCGTCGATACGAAAGCGACCGGCGAGCTTATCCTACTCACAACCCGTGAAGCTTTGGTTGGCACATCCCGTCGGTTCGACGTAAGCTGGTTCATCCCCGCGCTGGTCAAATACCGTCATTTGCTGGGCCAGGTATTGCTGGCATCGCTCGCGCTGCAGATCCTGGCGCTGGGAAGCCCACTCCTGTTTCAGCTGATTATCGACAAGGTGCTTGTGCACCAGACGGTTTCGACGCTCGACATGCTGTTTGTCGGATTCCTGCTCTTAGCAATGAGCGAATATGCCATGGGAATAGGCCGGACCTGGCTGTTCAGTCACACGACCAGCCGGGTCGACGTTGAGCTTGGCAGTCGGCTCTATCGCCATCTCCTCGGCCTGCCCATGGCCTATTTTGGCGCGCGGCGGGTAGGAGACTCGGTGGCGCGCGTCCGCGAGCTCGAGACGATCCGCGAATTTCTGACCTCCTCGTCCGTCACCGTCGTACTCGACGTGTTGTTTGCCGTGGTCTTTCTGGCTGTCATGTACATCTACAGTCCAGTGTTGTTGCTTATCGTATTACTGACGCTCCCGCTTTATGTCGGGATCCTCTGGGCGCTGTCGCCGATCCTCAAACACCGTCTCGACGAGAAGTTCGCGCGCGGTGCCGAGAACCAGGCCTTTCTGGTCGAGACCGTCACCAATGTGGAGACCGCCAAGGCGATGGCAGTCGAACCGGCGCTGCAAACCCGCTGGGAAAAGCAGCTCGCCGGTTACGTCCAGGCCGGGTTCAAAGCGCGCCAAATTGCAAATTGGGGTTCGGAATCGATCCAGCTGGTCTCGAAGCTGTCGTCAGCCATCATCCTATACATGGGCGCGCGTCGGGTGATGGGCGGCGACATGACGGTCGGCGAACTCGTCGCATTCACGATGTTCGCTTCGCGCGTATCGGGACCAGTGTTGCGTTTGGCGCAGATGGTTCAGGATTTTGCGCAGGTGAAGATCGCGGTCGATCGCCTTGGAGATATTCTCAATACGCCCACCGAGCCGACGTCTTCCCCGTCGCGCGCGGCCTTACCCGCTATCAAGGGGGCGGTTGCGTTTGACCAGGTGACCTTCCGTTATCGACCGGACACCGCCGAGATCTTGAAGACCATCGTGCTTCACGTAGCGCCAGGCGAGATGCTTGGCATCGTTGGTCCGAGCGGTTCAGGCAAATCGACCCTCACCAAGCTGATCCAACGCTTGCATGTGCCCGAGTCAGGTCGCGTATTGGTCGATGGTGTGGATCTTGCTCAGGTCGATCCCAGCTGGCTACGCCGTCAGATTGGCGTGGTGCTTCAGGAGAACCGGCTGTTCAACCGCTCGATCCGCGACAACATCGCGCTGGTTGATCCGGCCGCGAGCATGGACCGGATCATTGCCACTGCCGAACTGGCCGGCGCGCATGAGTTCATTCTGCAACTGCCGGAAGGCTATGACACGGTTGTCTCTGAAGGCGGTATGTCCCTCTCTGGAGGGCAACGGCAGCGGATCGCGATTGCCCGCGCGCTGCTGGCCGATCCGCGCATCCTGATTTTGGACGAGGCAACATCGGCGTTGGACGCGGAGTCCGAAGAGATCATTCAAGCCAATCTGGCGCGCATAGCCAAGGGGCGCACGGTCATCATCATTGCCCATCGTCTGTCGGCGGTGCGGGCTTGTCATCGCATCATCACGATCGAAGCGGGCCGTATGACCGAAGAGGGCACGCACGACACTCTGCTGAAGCCGAAAGACGATGGCAGCTTCGGACGCTATGCCCAACTCTACGGAAAACAGATGGGCATAGATCTGGTCGCAGACCGTATTCGCCCGCAACATGATCGGCCGCCCCATTCGGTACACGAAAATATCGTGGAAAGCGACGAAGCATGAGCAGCATGGCACTTCGCCACCATTGGGATGTCTTGCGGGCTTCGTGGACCGAGGAGAGTGATCGTCGCCGGCAACGGCGCGTAGTGCAGGAATCCCACGAATTTCTGCCGGCTGCCTTGGAGGTGCTCGAAAAGCCCCCGAGCCCCATCGGTCTGGCCATCATCTGGATCATGATGGGTATCATTACCGCTGCGCTATTGTGGACAGTTGTAGGAAAGCTGGACGTTGTTGCATCCGCTCCGGGCAAGCTCATTCCCGCAGATAAAGTCAAAATCTTGCAGTCGGTTGACGGGGGCATCGTGCGTGCAATTCATGTTCGCGACGGCCAGCAGGTCAAAGCCGGGCAGGTGCTGATCGAACTTGATCCGACACAATCAGGCGCTGATCAAGCGCAAGCGGCGAGCGCCTTGAGTGCCGCACGGGTATCAAAAGCCTATGCCGAGGGATTGCTGCAATTTGCGAACACCGGACGCATTGCTTTTGAAGCTCCTCTCGGAACGCCGGCCGCAATTGCGGAGACGCAAACGCAAATGCTTCGCGCGACGGTGAGCGAGTATCAGGCAAACCTTGCAGATCTTTCGCAGCGCCGCGCGGAATCGGTGGCGTTGTCGGCACAGGCAGGCAAGGAAGTGGACAAACTCAAGGTCACGCTGCCGCTTCTGAAAGAGCGCGTCGCACGTCGCAAAATACTTGCCGACAGGGGCCTATCGTCAAAGCTGCTTCAACTGGAACTGGAGGAGCAACAGTTGGATCGAGAGCAGGCGATAGGTGTTCAGGCCCAGAGCAGCGCAAGATATCGGGCGACGTCGGCCTCTGTAGCTGCCCAAATGGCAGCGCTCAAGCAAACCTTCATGCGTGAGGCAGCAGAGGCATTAGCCAAAGCGCAGGACGAAATCCGGTTGCGCGAAGAAGAGCTGACCAAAGCTTCTCAAAAGAACCGGCTGCAGCAGCTGAGATCCCCAGTAGACGGTACAGTTCAGCAGCTTACAGTAAGCGCCGCGGGGGCAGTCGTAAAGCCAGCCGAGCCTATCATGGTCCTCGTACCTTCTGGCGGAACCCTTGAAGCGGAGGTCATGATTGCCAACAAGGATATCGGGCATGTGCGCGTAGGGCAGGCGGTCAGTGTGAAGCTCGAGGCTTTCTCGTTCACCGACTATGGCACCGTGCCGGGTCGCCTTGTTCAAATTTCTCGCGATGCAATTCAAGATGAGAAGGTTGGGCTGGTCTACCAAGCTCGTGTCAGGCTTGATCAGTCTACCATTGGAGTTGATGGACGGGCGTTGCCGTTAGCGCCCGGCTTGGCTGCCACGGCGGACATCCACACCGGTAGCCGGCGGATAATTTCCTATCTGCTCAGCCCGCTATCCCGGCGGGCTCAGGAAGCAGGGAGAGAGAGATAATGCTTGCAGGACTCAAAACACTTGCCAAAAAAAGTGGCGACCACCGTCAATTCAGCAAAAAGAGCAGCTTTTGGCCTAATAAATTAAAAATAGCTGCGGCCTCGTTGCTATTGATATTTTCCCAATTGTCCTGTGCGGCGCCAACAAAAACTAAAAACTCTGAAGAAAAATGCGATATCTATAAGTTAACCTACAAGGGACCGACGGAACTACAGCCGCTCTTTGACAGTATATCACAAACGAATGATATATTCGTAAGCATTATTGCAAATAGATATCCAAAGAGGTGCGGTGCTGTAGTTGTTATAGAGAGACAATACGGCTATATTAAAATATCAGTAGTATTATCTAATAATATAGACAAGGTCGCGCATAATGTATTGTCACAAGAAGAAATCCCGAATAACGGAAAGTTCCCGGAAACCATAATAGCGCAGCTAGTTGGAAATCTATTTGATAACGCACTTTACAACGTAAAGAAAATCTCAAAACGCGCTTGTGGTAGGCTAAGGCCCGATCATGGGGAGTTTGATGCTTCTAATATCTCCATTATGGAGTATAGTTCCACCCAAAACGGGCAATCGAATGCTGCATGTGATTTCCTTTGCTCAGGGCTGCTAGAGTCCGGCATAATTCAAGAGATCCTATTCACATCTAATAATATCGACTGGTTACTATCGCGATTGGCATTCGGAGAAAAAAAAGGTGTAGAGCTTAGAGAGCAACGTGAGTCGATCGTATTTGACAAGTCTATAGTCGATCCTGGCCGATATGTGGCGTTTAAAAAAGTAAACGGCAGTCTTTCTGTAAAACTCGATACTACCCATAGAGACGCCCCCCCATTGAATGTACGGTCGTACAGTATTAGAGTATCACACTTCCTATTAAATTATTGGACAATAGCGATCCGCGTTGCGCCCAACCGCATTTATAGGCGAGAGAACTTTGTATTAACCCGCTATCAGTCAGAAAATAGCAGCATCGATTTGGTCGACTGCCGAAGGCGGGGCATGCTAGCCGTATCATACGCGGCGAAAGACATTCTTAGCAATAAAGCAACCGTTCGGAGAAAGTTATGACGATAGCCGAAAGTTACGCCGATATTCTGGTAACAGCTAACACAAAAGTCAGTCGCCATAACCTACTTCTATCAATGTTCAATAATTCAAATTTAGTTAAAAACTATAGTGATATTAACGTAATTAGGGAGTTCAATGCGACGGAAATAAAGACTCAATTGAACCAGGAAATTGACCGGCTGACTCAGCCAGACTTTGTATCAGGCTTGTCGCAGCTGACCTCTGATGAAGCCAACTTCCTGCTGGAAGGAGTTGCGCAGATTACGAATGATACTCGCGCGTTAGTTATGAATAACCTATTTGGAGAGGTGAAGGCGTTATTCCTTAATGACAAACCCGGTGGATCTGGAGTCTATGGCACGCTGTCAGTAAGTGGCGGGACAACGGCTGGCGGAATTGTTTACAACCTAGATCAAACCGGTATTCCAGATAACACACTAAGCTTTTTTTTGAGGAGCGCGAGCGAGGCAGCGGGGTTAAACTCGGGCAGTGTCGATACGCATCTCATCTCATTTGGAGAATATGCGGAACGATACCTCTTTAATACAGCTCAGGCAGTTAATCCATGGATAAATGGTGCTCCTCAATCAACTTATCCCTCGTTTACTTTCTCGAAAAAAATAGGGTTTGAAGGATTCGCCGCACCGGAACTTCCCCTTTTTAATCCCCTAAAGAAACTTGGTCCGATTCTAAAAATATCTGGTTTAGACGGGGGCCTTAGAATGATCTCTACCGATACAGAGACAGACACGATCTATAGGTTCCATTTGGAGCCTAGTTTGAATGCTCAGTATGATGCGCTAAACGAGCCCATATCTTATCCAGGATACCAGCCGAGAGTTTTTGCGAGCGCTTATGCTGCATACGCAAAATCCATATACGCCAACCATCAAGTCGGCATGTCTGAAGGTGCAACATCTATAGAACAGACTGGACTACCATTATCGATATTGAGTGTTATCGGTCAGCCTTCCGGAGGCAAGACGATCAATTGGTTTAGTGGAAACTATTGGGGCACTCTGAATGGAATCGATAATAATGTCGAAATCACCGTCAATGGTGACAATACCTTAGGAGATATAACTGTAAGAGCCCCGGGAGGAAATTTATCGATAGATGTATCCGATGAAAGAATGTCGGAAATATACGACAGACTTAATCAGTCTGCTAATGCCATACTGAATTACGAAACGAAAGACCTGATCGGTGGTGCATCCGTACTGGATACACCATTCGTCCGTGCGAATATGACTGGATCAGACATTATTCTAGATATCACGGACCCAGGACTTCACTACAATTCCACTTCCGGAGGCCTTTCGCTTGATAGCCCAGGTGACGATACGAATTATAGATACACTCTTAACCAAAAGATAGACAGCAGTGGTAACCCGATAGCCGGTGAGTATTTTATTGCTGTCACAGAAGCGATTAAAAATGGCGTTAACGTTAAAACGTCGTTCGATGGAGAGTCGAAACGAACAGAGATTAAACTTGTTAACAGTCCAACGGGCATCGACTTTGCTGACGCTGGCGCCATCATTGGATCGATTTTCGGTAATTATTTGGCTGGTGACGATGAAATAGTTGCCGCGCTTGCATCGGGTACGCTCTCCGCCGTTCTTGACGGATTTGGCCAAGCGCTGAATAACGTCGTGGGCGGCGCCGGCCTGGGCGACAGTTTAGAGACCGCCTTCAGCGATTTTGGTGCAGATCTGGGCGATTCTCTGGAACAGGCCGGTATCTCGGCTATTTCCAGCTACGTCACCGCGGAGTTGGTAAATGCGCTCGGATTGGACGGGTTTGAAGCAGAGTTGGCAAACACTGTAGCGTCGACGGTACTCACACAAGTTATTACCAACGTGCTGAGTGGATATTCGCCGTTCCAGGGAATTTCACCTGCCTCAATCGGAACCGCTGTTGGATCGCTTTTGGGCAATAAGCTGGCGAATGAAGTCTTGTCGTTCGACAGCGAAGGTGGGCAAATTGGCTCGCAGATTGGTTCAGCTTTATCTGTGGCTGCTGCGAGCGCCCTTGCGGGCGGTCCGATTGGTCTAGTGGCAGCCATCGGCGTTGCTTTTATTGGCAATCTAATAGGCGGCGCGATAGGGTCCATCTTTGGTGGAACACCGCGATCTGGTGCCGATGTGGTATGGAACGCCGGAACCGGCGAGTTCAAAGTAGCCAATGTTTATTCGAAGCATGGCGGATCCAAAAGCGCAGCACGTAGTGTAGCAAAGGCAGTTGCGAACACATATAATGGAGTGCTCGATACAATCGGTGGCGTATTACTAGACCCGGAAGCAGTACAGGCCGGTAATTACGGTATGCGCAAAAAGAGCTTCGTCTATCGCCCTGTTATGAGTCGCGACAGAGACGATATAACGCAGAAATTCTCTGGAAAGCACGCCGCTGAGAACTTAATAAATTATGGCTTGCAGCAGGGTTTGTCTGACCCTGATTTCAGAGTTGCAGGAGGTGATACGTATGTAAAACGCGCTCTTTACCGTACCATGGAGACCACTACTCCATCGAATTTTGATGTAACTGTCCTCCTCGGGAACATCGCTACCGCGCAGCGGTATGAAACATATCTGCAGAACGCGGCGTCGATAAATGCGCTTATAGCGGCTGAGCCTAACAGCGTATTTGCCGCCGAATGGGCATTATCATTGTCCCATGCCGTCGACCTTGGCCTCGATCGTCGTGCGGCCTCTGACTGGTTTGGTGGCTTTAATTTCCTCATGGATGAAGCTGGTGCTGGCGCACAGGAAGTCGCATTCGGCTTTGATTATGATCCGTATAGCGATCGGATCAGTCGCCTAATTGGTGTAGACTCTTATGTATTAGGCGATGCGATCGACATTGCGGGACAGGATGTCGTTGAAGGCACCAGCGCCAACGACACGATCAACCTGCTGGACAATGACATCGACGATGTGCGCGGGCTAACCTTGAACGGCAAGGTGCAGGATGACATCGCAGTCACGGGCAGCGATTTCACGGCGATGTCCGGCGCACTCACCTTTGCCAATGGCGACCTGCGCCAATATTTCACACTCGCGGCCAACAATGATGGCTTGGCAGAAAACGCAGAGACCCTGCTTGCCGGGCTCTCGAACGCAACCGGCCTCAAGATCATGGGTGGTCCCGCCTCGATCAAGATTCGCGATGGCGCACCCGCACAGGCAGAGCTGACGGTCAGCGATAGCTATGCCTATGAAGGCGGATACGCTTATTTCCGGGTAGCCCTCTCGAAGTCGGTCACCTCGAGCGTCGCCATCAGTTTATCGCTCGCGGATTTGACCGCAGCAGGTCTCGGTGTCGATTATAATGCGTTGATCGAATATTCTTCCAATCTGACGAGCTGGACAGCAGGCGGCAACCCCACGATCGCAGCAGGAAGTGCCGCAGTCTATGTCAGGGTCTTGACCAAAACGGACAATGGTACCGACGCGCAAGGCAAGCCGACCAACGTCGAGGCCAACGAAAAGTTTACGCTGAGTGCGACCACGACTTCGACCAAGGTCACCAATGGGACGGCGTCAGGGACCGCCACGATCCTCGACGCCAGTAACGGCGCCACGCCGATGGTATGGATCACCGATGCAGTCGTCGACGAAGGCGGCAACACCAATGTCGTTGTCTTGCGGAGCACCACGAGCGGTGCTGCGTCAATCAGCTATGCCACGTCGGATCGGCGCGGCTACGATATCGACATTGCCGCTACCATCGACGCTGGTGCGGGGAACGATCGCGTCGAGGCGTCCGACCGCGGCGACAACGTTTTTGGGGGAGATGGCAACGATACAATCTACGGCGGTCGTCTCGACGATTGGCTTCTCGGAGGAGCAGGCGACGACTATATCGATGCGGGCGCGGCCGACCAGACTAAATTGGGTGGCGACGGAAACTATCTCGATGGAGGCGACGGAAACGACCAACTACTTGGACGGGAAGGGTCCGATTGGTTGGCAGGTGGCGCGGGATCGGACGTTCTGCGCGGCGATGATGGTGACGATATTCTGGCGGGTGGTGCCAGCGATAACGATACGATGCTCGGCGGCGAAGGTGCGGATCAATATCTGGTTCGCCGTGGCGATGGTCTTGATATTGCCCAGGAAGAAGGAAGTTCAGCCCCGAACAGCGAAAGCGGAACCGACCAGATGGTCGATCGCATGGCGGGCATCGAGGCGTGGAAAGCAAACCCTGCCGCTGCGAATGCAATCAGACCGGACTGGGTTGGGACCACCGCCGGCGTCGGAAATGGCCATATCAGCGGCGGTGAAGACGCTATCGTATTTGGCGAAGGGATCAATATCGGCGACATCAAGCTCGTCCGATCAACCGTTGTATCGCAGGGGACAGACAAAGATCTGCTGATTATGATCATGCAGACAGACGCTAACGGCGCGGAAACATTCTCCGGCACACGTCTCACCGTCAAGGATTGGTTCCTGAACCCGTTCAAGCGTGTGGAATGGCTCAAATTCGCTGACGGTAATGAGATCCGGATCGGCGACATCACGAGCTTTGTGATTGGCGGGGCCGGAAACGACGTGTTGCTTGGTACGTCTGGCAACGACTTTGTCTATGGCGGCGCAGGCAATGATAAGCTCTATCTGCTCGGCGGCGACGACGTCGGCAATGGCGGGTCCGGCGATGATATGGTTGCCGGTGATGACGGACGCGATCTCATTATTGGCGGATTGGGGGCGGATGAACTCATCGGCGGTAAGGGTTCGGACGCGCTGACCGGTGATGCAGGGGCAGACGACGTCTTTGGTGGCAATGATCGCGACATTTTGTCGGGCGGCAAGGGCGATGGTGATCAGATTGTCGGGGGCGCGGGCGACGACACGTTCAAATTCAATCGGGGCGATGGCAAGGACGTCATCTTCGACGATTTCATCGACAACTGGTCGACAGTTTGGGTTGGCGGTTCTAACGGTGGAACCTGGCAGTCGCCTTATGCCTATAATGCCACGACAGGCGTTGTTACCGGGCCAGCCGGTGCAATTATTCGTGAAAACATCGGAACGACAGCGGATCCGGAATATCGCTGGAATGGTCGGTTCGACTACGACAGCACGACGCAGACCCTGAAACAATTTACCCCGCCAGCGGGCGTGAGCATTGTCCGGGACAACGGTACTAGCGATACGATTGAGTTTGCCCCAGATATCCGCATTCAGGATTTGATCGGCCAAAAAGTCGGTAACGATTTGGTGTTCTACGTCGGCAACGACGCGAGCGATAACAGCGATACGACAAAGCTTGCGGACAGCGTTACGATAAAAGACTTCTACCTTGGAAGTGGCGCAACGATAGGCATTGAGCGCCTGGCTTTTTACCAGACGGGCTTGCTCAACCTGGAAACGACTATCGTCAAGACAGGGACCGACGGCGCTGATGGCACATCAACCGCCTATATCGCGGGCACGACGGCCAATGACTGGATGATGATGGGCGCCGGCGACGACTTCGCAGCAGGCGGTAACGGCGCGGACATCATTGCGGGCAATTCCGGGCACGATGTCCTGAAAGGTGAGGCGGGCGACGATGTCCTCTATGGTGGTACCGGCGATGACACGTTGCTGGGAGGGGCCGGCAAGGACGTCCTGATCGGCGGAGAGGGTATGGATAGCGCGTCCTATGCCGACATAACGTCTGCCGTGCGGGTGTATCTCGATTCATCTTGGGCAAATGATAATGCCGCTGCCGTCGGCGACGAATTTAGCTCGATCGAGGGCCTGATCGGCGGAAGCGGTAATGATCGCCTGGGCGGCAGTGATGATGATGACGTGATTGGCGGCGGAGCCGGCGACGATATGCTTTTCGGCGGCGCTGGCGACGACACCTATGTGTATAATCTGGGCGACGGACTGGATCGTATTTTTGATGGCAAGATGGTCATCTATGAAGCGCTGTCCACCACAGGAGTCTTGAACCCTGCCTACACTGTCTCTTGGGTGTATCAGGGATTCAATGGCTCGACTTACGGCTATCTGTTGACCGTCAAGGACACCGATGATCAGACCGTTTACAGCTACACCTACAACTATGCCAGCCAGAGGGCGGCAGAGCCGACCAATGCCAAACCGGCAAATGTCAGTTGGAACGCGGTGGGATGGAATAGTGCTGCCGGATGGATGACAAGCTCGACGAACGCGCAAGTCATCCGTGAAAAGCGTGATACAACGGTCGACGGTGGTAGTGATACGATCGAGCTTGGAAAGGGACTGAGCCTTTCCAACACCAATTTTACCCGTTCCGGTGCCGGCCTGATCGATTTCCGACTTGAATTCTCAAGCGGTGCAATTGTTCTGAGCTCTTATGCGACCGCCTGGAGTTCAATTGAGAACCTCCAGCTTTACGATGGTCTCAATGTTTCGTGGTCGAACAAGTATTTTGCCACGTCTTCGAGTTTGCTGTCTGGCAGCTCTGGCGACGATTTCATGATTGGCCGATCTACGGGTGCGGACCTCATGGATGGCGGGACGGGTAACGACGTTCTGACCGGTAATGTTGGCAATGACACGTTGCGTGGTGGTGCCGACGATGATGTGCTCGAGGGCGGCGCAGGCGCTGATAGTCTTGACGGTGGGACGGATACCCAGACCGCCGGCGGGACCGCAGACGCTAACGGCGGAGGATATGGCGATACGATCCGCTATGTGGCCTCGACTGCAGCGGTCAATGTCAATCTGGCGACGCGCGTTATTTCGGCTGCAGTGGGTTCAGAAGCGGACGGCGATACCATAGTGGCCGATGCTGGCGGCGTTTCGACGATCGAGCATGTGACCGGCTCGGAGAATTATGGTGACACGCTCGCCGGCGACGCTCGGAACAATCGCCTGTTTGGTCTTGGCGGTGACGATACGCTCGATGGGCTCGGCGGTGACGATGTGCTGCTTGGCGGCGATGGCAATGACGCGCTTTACGGGCGGGCGGGTCTTGACGATCTGTCCGGCGACGACGGCAATGATGTGGCGTGGGGCGGTGATGGCGACGATCGCATCGATGGCGGTGATGGCAATGACGCACTCTACGGAGAAGCGAATAATGACACACTGACTGGTGGACTGGGTGACGATACGCTGCTTGATGGCGGCGACGGCAACGATCTGCTGTCAGGCGATGACGGCAATGACTCGCTGGCCGGGGGAGCCGGCAACGATCAGCTGGTTGGCGGCACAGGTAACGATACTCTCCAAGGTGGAATTGGCGATGACATATATGTGTTCGACAGCCGATCCGGTGCGGACACATTACTTGACACTGACGGCATCAACAGCATCGCTTTCGATACGTCGGTTGATTATCGCAACATCTGGCTGGTCAAATCCGGCAGTGACCTGAAGATTGGCATTATCGGGTCGAGTGCATCAGTCGTTGTACAAGGCTTCTATGCCGCGACTACGCCTAGCAAGATCCGAACGATTGCGACTTCCACCCATACATTGTTTTTGACGTCCGGAAGCGGCAATGCCTCATCGCTCATCAACGCAATGACCGCGCAATCAGCGACAGTCCCCAGCGCCACGACGCAAGCTATAGCAGATCTCGGCGCGATCTATTGGCACGCAGGTGGTACCGCTGCTCCAATTGTCACAAATCCCAGCCTGACCATGTCGGAGCGCAGCGAGCCTACCGGACCACAGTCCTTGATAACGCTGACGGGCTCTGTCGGCGCGGTCGATCATGACGAAGATCTCAGCGGCTACGCGAAATCTGCTGATCCAGCACATGGCACACTCATTCTCAACGCCGCAACAGGCGCTTGGACATACACGCCGACGACCTATTATTATGGCGCCGACAGTTTCAAGCTCCAGGTTTCTGACGCGGCGGGGCACGTTGTCGAGCAAACGGTTAACGTTACGGTCGATTCAGTCAACAGCGCGCCAACATCTGTGTCTTTGAGTAACGCTGCCACGTCCATCCTCGAGCGTGACCGGTCAATAATAGGCCAGAATATGGGCGCGATCGTTTTGGGGGATTTGGTAACGGTCGATCCAGACGCGCCGGATTCCGGCGACTTTGCGACCATCGCCTACACCGTATCGGATACGGCGAAATTCGAGGTGGTTGGCAATCAATTGCGGTTGAAAGCTGGCGCCGCGCTCGACTTTGAAAGTACGACCACCAATGGCACCATCTCGGTAACAGTGACCGCAAAGGATCGGAACGGCGCTGGCTTATCGAAATCACAGCTATTTACGTTCAATATCGCTGATCAAGAGGATTATGCCGAAGAAGTTGGGGCCACGATCAATCTTAACGGACAGGACAGCCGGTCGGGACTTGGCGGAAACGACAAGCTGGTCGGGTATGCATCCAATAATACCATTCATGGTAATAGCGGAAACGACCGTATATGGGGCGGTTCAGGGAATGACAGCCTGTACGGCGATAGCGGCAATGACCAGCTCTATGGCGAACTTGGCAGCGACTTCCTTTATGGCGGAGACGGTATCGATCTGATCGATGGAGGTGACGGCAACGATTATATTGATGCCGGTACCGATAGCTCCGCCGACACTGTAACCGGAGGTGCCGGAAACGACACATTATTTGGTGGCGCCGGCAATGACAGTCTCTCCGGCGGCGATAATGACGACGTCATCAACGGAGGACTTGGGGCCGACACGATCGATGGCGGACTCGGCGTCGATACCGTAAGCTACGCTTCTGCTACAGCCGCGGTTACTGCCAAACTTGCGACAACTGATCGTGCTGGCGAAGCGGTCGGCGACATCTTCAGTTCGATCGAAAATCTCACCGGCAGCGCTTATGCCGATACCTTGGTGGGCGATGGAAGCGCCAACTGGATACAAGGTGGCGCAGGCGGAGATTGGCTGCAGGGCGAAGGCGGCGGTGATACCCTCCTGGGAGAAGCCGGAACCGATACGCTCTACGGCATGGATGGCAATGACGCGCTCGATGGCGGTACGGAAAATGATACACTGGACGGTGGCAACGGCTTCGACGATCTAAAGGGTGGCGACGGAAACGACGTTTTGAACGGCGGCGCCGATAACGACGTGCTGGATGGCGGTCTCGGCAATGACACGCTCGACGGCGGCAGTGGTTCGGATACTTACATTATTTGGTCGAACTCTGGCGCTGACACGATTAACAACATCAGGCCCGCAGGCAGTCCTGATATCGATGTGATCGGCTACCAAGGTGGAATAACACGCGACAATCTTTGGTTTAAAAAGTCAGGCGATAACCTGATCGCCAGCATTGTTGGCACGGGCACGAGCACGACTATCGCCAATTGGTACACGAGTTATACCACAGCGGAAAAGCAGAATTACAAAATCGACTTCTTCATCGCGGGTGCGCACTACAGCAAACAGGTAAACGTCGAAGCGCTTGTTACACTGATGGCTGGCTATGATCCTCAGACCCAAGCGGACTTCAGCGCGATTAATAGTGCCGGCAGTGGTTTCAACACTACTTGGCTAAATTATTGGGAAAACAATCAGGCGCCTGTGCTCAATAGTTTTACGTCGCCAACAGTCAGCGAAGACAGCTCGACGCTTTATGTGCCCGTCCACGTAACAGACGATATCGGCGCTATTACCGGCGTCACCATGACGGTTGAGGCGATCAATCCCACGACAGGCCTTCCTGACACAAGCGTCGTAACGGCAAGCACGCCGGCCCATCCTGATGCCAGTGGAAACCTGTCGCTCGCCCTTACGCCAAACGCCAATGCCAGCGGCGTAACGCGCATAAGAGTGACTGCTACGGATAACGGAGGACTTCCAAGTTACGCTACCTTCGATCTCACGGTCACCGCGGTTGCCGATGCGCCGGCGATTACCAAGGCCGCTGCCGTCAATGGGATAGGTAATGTCATTACCAAGGGAACGCTTGAGATCGGTGCGATGTCGCTCGATGTGCAAGCCACCTTGAACGACACGGACGGGTCGGAAATTGTCGACGAGATTCGCGTCTCAAACGTGCCAACCGGCCTCACCTTCAATCAGGGCACCAACTTGGGTGGCGGTATCTGGTCATTTGCGCCGACGCGCATCGGATCCAGTGCGACATTCACAGTGTCTGGACTTGCGATCAACCAAGCTCCCGGTTGGTATCAGGATTTGACGGGTGGAAGCGCCCTGCAAGTGACGGCACGCACTCGCGAGCTCTCGAATAACGTCACGGCCTATAGCGGTGCAACGGCGCTGTCAGTTTCGGTCAATGCGAAGCCCACCGATATTTGGGCAGATCGGACTCTGTCATTCGCGGAAAATACCGGCAATGGAGGAATTGCGTGGTTCGGCGGGGCCGATCCTGATGCTGATGCACTGACCTATTCAATTGTCCCGGGATACGATGCGGGCGGCATATTTGGGATCACGAGCGGCGGCGCGAATAACGGTCTTCTTTCCATATTGCGAAGCGACTTGCTGAATTTCGAGACCAGCAGTGGATACAGCATACGCGTTCGGGCAACAGATGCGGACGGCTTGAGCTACGACGAGGACTTTTGGATTGGCATAACGGATGTCAATGAGGCGAACAGTATAGCGTCTGCATATACCTTCAATGTCGATGAAGAGGTTGCAGCGGGGCTGAACGTTGGGACGGTTTCAGCGAGCGATTTTGATAATGTTTCAACCGCGTTTGGTCAGCAGCGCTACTACTTCAACAATAGTGGAACAGCGAGCGCAACATCTTCAGACAGCCGTTATGCGATCAACGCGATCACTGGCCAGATTACGACCAATGCTGTCTTAAACTATGAGGCTGGCACGCCGTCGAAAGTTTATTCGATTATTGCGCGCGATAATCAGGGAAACAGTCCGTATATAACTGCTACTTCAAACGTCACAATCGGCATTAACAATCTTGACGAGCCGCATTACCTTACCAGTGCGACAGTATCCGTTACCGAAGATAGTTCTCCAGGACCACTGGTTCCTGTTGCCGATATAAAGGCATCAATGCTTCGCGATCCGGAAAACGCATCGATGCGTTGGGAGTTCGTCACTGCGAGCCGTTCCGACGGGCTGGGCATTTCGATCGGAAGTTCTGGCGGTACCAACAATGTTGCTGGGCCTTGGCAGCTAACCAATGACGGAAAGCTCGTTATGACGACGGGCGTTGATTATGAGGCAATGGCTGAGGTTTGGACTTTGCATTCGTATTCTTTGCCATTGGGTGGATATTATTATCAAGCGATGGCGTATGATTATACCGATCCTGCGCGAGCGCATTTTGATTTTACGGTGCGGGCCATTGATGGCAATGGTCGCTCGGCGCAATCGACCCTGGGCGTCAATGTCACGAATGACAACGAAGGGGCTAAACTGACATCTGCGGTGGTCTACTCAGGAAGCGGCGGGGCCGTGAGCTACCGCAGCGCAGCCGAATATTGGGTTCAGCATAATACCGACGGATATGGAAGCGGTATAATAAAGATTATAGGTAATGATCCTGAGCGCGCTGCACTGACATACTCGATAACAGCGCCAGCGTATCGAGAGTATAACGCGACCTCGAGCGGGGAGGGCAAGATTGACGCGACGGCTTACCCAAATATCTGGATCAACTCCAGTACTGGCGTAATAAGTTTTACGACACCAGGGGAGCAACATGATGGCGGAGAATGGGAAGGTGGTATCTATACCGGTGGTCGGCGCAGCGTTAATGTGGAGCTTAAGTTCAATGTGAATATTAATGACGGAAATACTACGACCTCCACACCATTTATGATCACCTTCCTCAAGCGGGACCAAAGTGCGCCCCCCATCGTCCTGGATCTCGATGGCGATGGCATAGAGTTAAATGCGTTGAGCAGTTCGTCGGTCTATTTCGACATGGACAGTGACGGCGTGCGGGATCTGACAGGCTGGGTGGCACCCGATGACGGGTTTCTCGCGCTGGATCGTAATCAAAATGGCACAATTGACGACATCAACGAGATTTCATTTGTAGGGGATCTTGAAGGTGCACGGTCAGATCTCGAGGGTCTCGCTTTTTATGATAGCAACCGTAACGGTTTCCTGGATGTTGCCGATGAGAACTTCAATGAGTTCAGGGTTTGGCAAGATACCAATCAAGACGGAATCAGCGACGCAGGCGAGCTCAAGACTCTCACCGACGCGGGTATTAGCCATATCAACTTGACGCTTAATCTGACCGAGGAAAATGCAGAAAATACGGATGATAATATCATTCATGGTACTACGGAGTTCATTCGTACGGATGGCACGATTGGCACGGTCGGCGACATTTTCATGGCCTACGAACCGTCCGACTTGGACGCTCTTGCGACCCCGGTCATTCTGGACTTTGACGGCGATGGCACGCAGACAGTCAGCCTTGCAAATAGCGTCACCGAGTTCGACATGTCGGGCGACGGCATTGCGGAGCATACCAGTTGGAGTGACCTGGGCGATGCATTCCTGGCATTGGATCGCAATGGAGACGGTCTCATCCAGGGCATCGACGAGATCTCGTTTATCAAAGACAAGACTGGTGCCCGAACCGATCTCGAGGGGCTCGCTGCATTCGATAGCAATGCTGACGGCAAGCTCTCGGGTGAGGACGACCGGTTTGTCGAGTTCAAACTTTGGTTCGACAACAATCAAAACGGTATAACCGATGCCGGCGAGCTGTTCAGCCTTGGAGAACTCGGCGTCATTGAAATCAGCCTTAACGGCGTGCCGGCGCAAAAGCCGCCGCGTAATCCGGGCGACAATATCGTCTACAACGTGGCGCAGTTCCGCCGGTATGACGGTACAGTAGGCACTGTCGCGGATATGGGCCTGGCCTATGCGCTCCCCGCATCAGCCAATGGTCCGACGATAGCGCACACGGGGTGGGACGAGGATGCACAGCCGGTCATCACGTCGATTGAGCAACCCGTCTCTTCGCCCGCGCCGAGTGGGCAGACGTTGGATGTTCCACACGACGCCACGCCACCGGTCAGCGCCGCTACATCTGACCCTGCGCCCGCCGCAGCAGCAGAAACGACTACGAGCGCTGCCGATACCGTCACAATCGCACCGATTGCGTTTGACCGTAAGGCCAAGCATTTTCGCATCGAGACCCATGGTGGCGCGATGTTTGTACGGCCTAAAGGCATCAAAGGCGTCTTGGATGCGGGAGCCGGTTTGATCGAGGGCAGTGCGCTGCTGTCGTTCAAGAACAAGACGATCGGTCTCGCAGCACCCCTCATTCTCGATCTGGATGGCGATGGCGTCGACATGCGCAGCATCAAAAAGGCCAGGGCGGCGTTTGACATGGATGGCGATGGACGGGCCGATGACACCGGCTGGCTCGGCAAGGGCGACGGTTTTCTTGCGCTCGACCGAAATGGCAATGGCAAGATCGACGATATCGGCGAGCTGTCCTTCTTGACTGATAAAGCTGGAGCGACCAGCGACCTTGATGGCCTATCGGCATTCGATAGCAACAAGGACGGCAAGCTTGATTCAAGCGATGCGCGCTTTGGCGAATTCCGCGTGTGGACGGATGGTAATGGCAACGGGGTGACCGATGAAGGCGAACTGATCACGTTGGATCAGGCGGGCGTTGCTAAAATTGGTCTTGCCCGTCACGCGGTCGAGGGTCGCCATAAGATCGGCGAGAATATTGTGGTCAATACCGCCATATTCGAGCGGAAAGACGGTTCCGTGAGCACGGTTGGCGATGTCGCGCTGGCGTTTAAGCCCACATTGGATGAAGCTGCCAGCGATCAAACGTTATCGGGGCTCGGCCTGCGATCCTTGAACGGATTGAGAGGTGGTTCGAGCTTGGCAGCATCGATCGCATCATTCGATCGAAATAATGGTGCGCAGCACAGCCAAGATCTGGTGGCTGTACCCGCCAATGATACCGACGCATCGGATCAGGCATCGCTGCAGCGGTTTGTCGATCAAATGGCAGGTTTTGGTGGCTCGTCTCTTTCGACCTCGCTAGGAATGTCGCTTCGACAGCAACCTCAAAATCGTCACGATTTTCTGACCGCTGCGCGCAGTTAAGGAATTTGATATGGCAGTACCACATACCTCAGCGAGCGGGGCTCCTCGAACGATTGCGGAGGCTCTGGGGCAGATTACCTGGCTGTTCACCCAATCGCCGGTTCACAAGCACTTGAAAATTGCGGACCTCGAGTGGTCGATCATGCCGGCCATACTCCATGAACAATTTCGCGTATTCCGTTTCGGCCCATTGCCTGGTCTGGAAAGCGCGAAGCCGGAAGACTTCTTGCCGGGGTTTACGAAGGATGGTTTGGAGCAAATGCCGCTCGGGGTCGCCCTCTGGGGATTCCTATCGGATGCGGCGGAAGCGAAAGTTGAAAATGGCGAGCGGCTGACAGCCGACGAATGGAAGTCGGGTGAAAAGCTTTGGCTTCTCGAGCTGGTCACACCCTTTGCAGCACCTGAGAATAAGCTTAGCGAAATCATGCTTGCTGATCTGCTGAACGGTCCTTTCAAGAACAAGCGCTTCAGCCTGCATCGGACCGATCCCAAGACGGGCCGCAAAGACAAAGTGACGTTGGGTGGCGACAGCCAGACCGTTCCTGCCTGACGCATGCGGATTTGGCTTGGGCTCTTTTCCCTGATCGTTTTGACAGGATGTGCTCGGACGCTGCTTTGTGGAAATAATTACAGCGGACCGGACAGGCTGGGCTGCTCGGGACCAATAAGCAATAAAGCCGAGCAACTTGCACTTGGCCGTCGATATGAAACGGGGGACGGCGTTGCGGTCGATTTTAAAAGAGCGGCTCATTTCTACCGATTGGCGTCCCAGGCTGTATCTGGAACGACCTATATATATTCGCCGCCTGTCGGCAAACACGGACGTGGGATGGTGTTGCCGATACGAACTGGCATGGATCAACAGGGACTGCCGGAAGCGCAATACCGCCTGGGACTGATGTATTTGGAAGGTAGAGGCGTAAGGCGCGATCCCAAACACGCGCTAAAACTGTTGGGTCAGGCAGCAGGTCAAGGATATGGCGCCGCACAAGAAAAAATCAAAACATTAAGTGCCTTACAATAGGAACGAAGGCTAGAGCAAATTCATCATGAACGGAATCGCGAGGGATTCCCTTTGAGCTGATCGTGTGATTCATAGGGTGCCGTCACGAAGGGAGGCGGCGATGAGTTGGCGATCGGGTCAGAGTTACTCGCAGGATTTGCGTGATCGGGTGCTTGGTGCAGTGGACGGCGGAATGGCGGCTCGCCAGGCGGCGGCGACGTTCAAGGTGAGCATCGCTTACATCTACAAGGCGCTGATCCGGCGCCGGCTGACCGGCGATGCCGGGATCAATCCGAGGCGCGGCCATCCGCCGCGCAAGCTCTCGCCCGAGCAGGAGTTAGCGCTGGCAGCGCACATCCGCTCGCGGCCCGGCATCACGCTGGCGCAGGCGCAGGCCTGGCTGAAGGCCGAGCAGGGGTCGAGCTCAGCACCGGCGCGATGTGGAACGCGGCCAAGCGTTTGGGCCTGTCGTTTAAAAAAAGCGCTGCGCGCGGCCGAGCAGGATCGGCCGGACGTCGCCGCAAGGCGCAAGCTGTGGAGAGCAGCCCAACCGTTCATCGATCCTGATAGCCTCGTCTTTCTCGACGAGACCGGGGTCAACACCAAGATGGCGCGGTTCTATGGCTGGGCGCCGGTGGGCGAGCGCTGTCACGACAGCGCGCCCTTCGGACACTGGAAGACCAATGACGTTCATCGCCGGGCTGCGCCTGACAGGCATGAGCGCGCCCTGGGTGCTCGACGGAGCAATGGATGGCGATGCGTTCCGGACCTACGTCCAGCACGTCCTCGCTCCCACGCTCAGGCACGGCGATGTCGTCGTGCTCGACAGCCTGCCCGCACACAAAGTCGCAGGCGTGCAAGAGGCGATCGCTGAACGCCGCGCTCAGCTCTTCTACCTACCGCCCTACAGCCCTGACATGAACCCAATCGAGATGGCTTTCTCCAAGCTCAAGGCACTCCTGCGCCAGGAACCGGCGCGGACCATCGACGCGCTCATCGATCGTATCGGCAACCTGCTCGACCGCTTCATTCCTACCGAATGCGCAAACTTCTTCGAAGCCGCTGGCTATCAACGCTCATTGTGAAAATGCTCTAACACGGAATTCTGTGACTTGACGTTGAGTTTGAAACGGAATGCCTTCTTGATCAAACGATCCCACGACAGGTTATCATTTCGCTGTGAGCGCAGGATAGGCGATGGAAAAGTGTGCTGCCGCAACTATGAGCCGCTTAGTCGGATCAAGCATTTATTACACCGTCTTCCGCAAGGTTCGCGCGTTCAACCCGAGCTTAAGAAAAAGCTGTCCTACATGGAACACAAAGTGAACAATGCGCACTCTGAAGGAGTCGCTTGATGATCTATCTCGATGCAAATCTTCTGGTTGGCTTTGGTGCCTTACTGACGGGTATGTCCGCATTGATCTGGGCGATTCGACGGCGTGTTTGAGACGTCAGCTCAGCTTTCTCGGTAGGTGCAGTGTAGTTGCAATAATGCCGATTGACGAATCGTTCGCTCTTTGTTCTCATAGGCGATATGAGACGACTCGACCATGAAGCCCTGACCCTGCACCTTGAGGTTGCGTTATCAGCTGCTGCCCCTGCGCTGATATCGGATCTCCAGCATACAGACAGCTATCGCCGAAGGGCAGCCACTTCGACCCTGGCCCGCCAACTCGTCCAACGTATGAGTTGCTTTGAGATTTTATCTGAAGACCCGGTGCCGGTCGATCACCCGCGTCTTTTCTAAGGCTGGGACCCATAAACAGGATTCACAAAGTGGCGCTTTCGTGATTCATCGTTTCCGCTGATGCGGAGGTGTTAGATGACAGACGCGTTCTGGTTGAGCGATGCGCAGTGGATGCGGCTTAAGCCGCTCTTGCCGAACAAACCTCGTGGCGTACCGCGTGTCGATGGTCGCCGGGTGATCAGCGGCATCGTGCACGTCCTTCAGTCTGGGGCTGTCGGTGGAAGGATGCGCCGGGCTTCTACGGCCCGCCCAAGACGCTCTACAACCGGTGCGTTCGCTGGGCAGCGAAGAGCGTGTGGCGGGATGTTTTCGAGGCGCTGGCGGCCGCAGGCGGCCCCCCGGCCGAGGTGCTGATCGATAGCACCCATGTCAAAGCACATCGCTCGGCGGCAGGCGGCAAAGGGGGCTTAGACGATGCCATTATAAATTACGATCAGGCCCTGACAAAATATCCTAACATGGCGGCATCGCTATTCGGTCGCGCCGTAGCCTGGGCACGGAAGGGCGACAAGGCAAAGTCTGACGCTGACATTGCTGCTGCGATAAAGATCAATCCAGACGTGCGCACTGAGTTTGAAAACTGTGGGATCAAGCTCTAGTATTGAGGGATTCTTGGTGTGGGACATTCTGCTGTCTCAAGCTGTGACCGACCAAACCGAAGTTAATCTTCATCATAAGCCAAGGCAATGTTTCGGGAGCGGAAAGAAAGCAGTATTAGTCAAAGTCGCTGGTAACAAAAACAAACCAGTGCTGAAGATCTCAAGCTGGTTTGTCGCATCGACATTTCGGTAAATCCTACCCCATATAGGCTTTGTCGAAGCCCCCCAGGTCGGCCAACGCTTTCCAATCGAGGATGCGATAGCTACGATTATTGCGTTCGATGAGCTTTTCGTTTTCTAGCGCCCTCAAGACCCTGTTGACGTGAACCGATGTCAGGCCAAGGCAATCGGACAATTGTTCCTGTGTAAGGGGCAAAGCGAACCGATCGCCATCACCAATTGTTTCCCGCCGCAAACGGCTTACAAACTCGCACAAAAAATAGGCGACCTTCACCTTCGCGCTTCTACGGCCATTTGAAATTAGCCATTGCTGCGTAGTCGACAATTCCGTTGTGGTTTCAGCCAGAAGCGCTTGCGACAAATTGCCATTTCTCTTCAAAAGATCACGAACGGATTGTATCGACAACTCAAGGTAACTGACTGGATTCACGGCCACGACGGTATGGCGCACCCTATCTGCAAACAGATCCTGTAGTGCAATGCAGTCTCCCGGCAAGTGTATCGCCACGATCTGGCGGCTATGGACATCCAGAACATGATGGGTGGCGACCGCACCGACCGAGACGATCCTGAAGCTGTCGACTGCATTTCCTGCACGGACGATGGTCGTGTTTGGGCGAGCATTTTTGACGAGGTACGGAAGCGCGCTTGCGATCGCAAAGCTCGGTCGGTTGACGGGAGATGGGGCGGTAAATGAAAACTCCGCCTCCAGCTTTCGGTCAACCAGCATTAGATCCGCTTCAGCCACGGCCTGCTCCCTTATTAATCTATGTTCGGTTTTTGCGTGAAAATGTCAGATTTCCGGGCTATTCGAGCCTATGGAAGCAGGTGGTACGCGCACGTTCTGGAAGAGGACTCATGGCCAAAGTAACGCGGACGCGTGCAGCGGGCGTCAAAATGGAACAGGCGTTGGAGCGCGCTGCCCAGATTGCAATCATTGTCGATCGGCTGGATGCAAGCGCGCGCGAGCTTGCGCTATTGGGACTGGATGACCTTGCCGAGCATATCGCGCAGGGCGCGGACAAGCTACGCGTGCTTGGTTTTGAACGGCCAATGCGACAGCGGTCGAAGCCAACACCGTGACAGCGTGGCCGCACGCCCAATTGGTTGATTCCGGCTTGGAGCGCGGCGGTCATGCCGCCAGCAGTCCGTTGCCGAGCTTGGCTTGATAGGCTCTGACCATGTCGTTCTGTTCGTCGGTCAACAGATCGGTGAAGGACAAGACATTGGGCCGCTTGCCGCGCAGCAAGACCGATGGACACTGGCCTTCGAAATTGCCGAGGGTGGGCGCAAGCTGGCGATAGCCGACCAGACCGGCAAGTTCCGGGCTGAACGTGCGCGCAACGTCGGGCGGGTAAGCAAGCCACTGATTTTCCCAGGGCTTGAGCCACGCCTGGCAATAGCTGACAATCAGCCCCCTTCGTGGTGTTTGCGCGACGTTTGCACCGCCGGCATGCTGCGTCGATCCAAGAAAAATAGCAGCTGAGCCGCGCGGCATGACAGCTTTTACGGAGGCTTCTTCCGGCAGGAAGCTGTCAGGCGCTTCGACATGGCTCTTGGGCCACAGCCGGGTTGCACCATTGTCTTCGGTAAAATCGTCAAGTGCCCACATGACGTTGACCATATATTCCTGGGTGCCTTTGTCGGCGCGCCACATATCCTGGTCGCGGTGCGGAAATTGCGCTGGCGCACCCGGATGGATTTCGATCGCCTGGGTAAGGTTGAGCTGGATAGTCTCGCAGTAGTGGTGAAGGATTTGCGCGACGATTCCATAGGCAACCGGATGCAACACAAACCGCTCCGCAACTCCGGAGCGCATTAGCAATCGCCCAAAACGCTTGGTGGTTTCCCCGTAAAACGGCCCGGTCGAATATTCTGCTGCGGCGAAGTGAGGATCGAGGTCGTCATAAAGCTGATCGAGCAATTCGGGCGCGGCAAGGTGCGGCAAGATCAGATATCCGTCACGATTCAGCTGTTCGGCAAGGCCTTTGATCCGCGACGAATGAGCATCGACGTCCGATCGCAAAATTGCGTTCATGGTGGTTCTCCGGTTTGAGAAGTGGATTAGGCGGCGATCGCCGGTTCGCGTTCGACCAGTCGCAGGACGGGTTCGCTACATTGCCAGCTCGCGACCATTTTGGACAAAGTATCGGGCGTGATTGTAATGCGGAACGCGCCGATCATCTGGCCTTCGACAATTTGCGGAAGTCCGAGCGGATTGACCTCCCAGCCGGCCGACAGCACCTGGCTAAGAAAGCCCATTTCGCAGACCGCCGTGTAGGCAGAAAGCCCCGACATGAGGCCAAATTCTACCATACCGCGCACCAGGGTGTTGCGTGCTCTGAGGCGTTCTGCCGCACGAAGGCGCGGCGACAGGCAGAAACGCGTAATCTCGCGGATGGAAGATGCAGACGGAACCCCCGCCTCGCATAGATAGGGAAAGATTTCGCTCATCAAATGTGGGCGATCGGTTCTGAGTAGACGCAACGAAGCTAGGTGATCGCCGTCTTCCGGATTGCAAAGGACAAGATATTGCGCATTGTCGTCATCGAAGCGATCATGTTCCTGATCGCCATCATGCCCAAGATTCCAACGCATGAGATCGACGAATACGCGCTTTCGCTCAGCGTGCATTGTACGAATGAGACGTCCATGCTGCGTTTTGTTGTACCGATCGATAATGGAAATCATCTGCCCCTCCCTGATCGAGATCAGGAAAGTGGAGATTTTTGTGGGAATTACGTATTCCCCTTTCGGGGTATGGTCAGGTCGGCGCGTGCTTAGTGAAGAATATCGCTGAGCGCGATTTTACCTTCGTACACAGCGCGCATCACCACCTGCATGCGCTTGGACACATCATAACGTTCACGGGCATCGGCAAGATGCCGTTTCACGGTTTCCTCCGATATTCCAAGGATCTTGCCAATTTCCCAGTCGGTCTTGCCGCGCGCAACGAACAATATGCATTCGAGTTGGCGCTGGGTCAGGGCAACCTTAGGAGCGTTGGCGTCGCGTTCTTTCGCTTTTAGAACGAGCGTGCGTGCTGCCTGGAAAGCAAACGCGCCTACGACCTGCGCCATTGGCAGATTGGCGGTGGGCAAGGCGTGGCCCGTGCGCACGGCAAAATTGCATGACCCATTGGCTTCGCCCGGCACATTGGCTGGAACCGTATAGCCTGCAGCGAGACCCGCGTGACGCGTATCTTCGGTGACTAACCGGTGCTCCTGCGTCACAGGTATGAACTGGCCGACATCCTCCCAGATAAAGCCGGCGTTGGTGCGCTCGCTGGCGAGAAGAACGGGATCGTTCGCGACAATGTTGCGGGCGACATAGGCTTCGACCCAGGCTTCGGGATAGTTGGTGATCGCGACCAGCGAGCCATCATCGACGTGATTCAAACTTGGATTGAGGGGTGTGAGGTCGACGTGATGGATCAGGGCAAAATAGTCGAACGCCATTTCCAGACAGACGTCGGTGATCAAAAACTCCAGCTCTTTGGCACAACGAACTTTGCGGGAGGCATCGATGAATCGCTGAACGTCTGCGAGTTGCGACATGAAATATCGAAGCCTTTCGCTAGGACCGTTTCTCGAAATCCACCAGATTTTTCATCGCGACTGAGTATTGCTGCGCCAAAATATACGTGCAAGCCAAATTCTGGGGCGCGCAAACAGCAATATCGAGAGGACTTTTGCCGAAGAAGGAGCATATCGTTTCTTATCAATCGATTATCGACCGGACGCCTTCCCCGCAACGTGAGGAAAATTCACAATTTCTCTGACCGGTTTCAATTTGCGTATAATAAATCAACATAGACCATCGCCGGGCGGCGATAGGGTTGCAGTGATGACTTGCCGAATTGATTCATTCAGGCCGACGCACCCTCAGCATAAAATGCTGATGTGCTGAAGTTTCTACCAAACTTAGCGAACAACCCCAGTGGTTTAACGGTGTTGACGTTGATAAGCGCTGCTTTGTTCTCCTCACGCTCCAAACTGTTGCATCGACATCTGACAAGCTCTCAACGCCCGAAGTCACGCTATTTATCGCCCTGATCCCATCTCACAATAATCCCCGAAATCTTTGATTTCAGCCCAGGGCAGAATTTATTTGATCTATGTTTCATTCTCCGCCAAAAAGCCCGAAATTCTAGGCTTTGCGTCTTCGGTTCAACGATATCATTGGCATTCGGGAGCAATGTATGACTGAAATTACGGACGTGAATGCCGACCTGCTGGCGCTAACTGCAGATATTGTTGCAGCGCATCTGTCCAATAATAGCGTGGCGGTATCAGATGTCCCAACTGTCATTAAAAGCGTGCACGCAGCATTAGCTGCTCTGGGAGTCGACCTTCAAACCGAAGTTGAAGAACAAGTACCCGCAATTTCCATTCGATCTTCGATCAAGCCCGATTACATTGTCTGTCTTGAGGACGGCAAAAAACTGAAGATGCTCAAGCGTCATTTGATGACTCATTATCAAATGACGCCTGGTGAGTATCGAAGCAAATGGAAGCTGCCGGCCGACTATCCTATGGTAGCGCCGACTTATGCTGCGACGCGCCGCGAACTCGCACTTAAAATTGGGCTTGGTCGCAAGGCAGGAACCAGGACCGCAGCCACGAAGAAGACTGCGCGTGCTAAAGTCTGAGCTGTATCGTTTTTGACGCTGCAGAAGGTTTGCTTGTTTTTCTTTCCGCGCCCAGGTTGATCATCTCGACCGCCGGCTACAATCATTAGGCCGATGGAAACGCGCGCCGGTATCGAAAGATGTCCTGCCGGACCCTCACATGGGCATCAGAGGGGGAGGCGGCTTCTGCAGTGAACGGAGGGTTCTGCACAAGCAAGTACGGATTGCAAAAACATCAGGTCTGGAAATGATGCGGTCCCGAAGATGATCGTCGTCAAAAGCCAACGATAACGCAGACGCTAGACCACCGGCAGCTTCGGTCTCACTGATAAAGGGACCGTTATGAACATGTTGAACAGCTTTCCAGAAGAATTCTTCACCTTCGTGTCCAGCTACTTTGATATTTCTCCAAAGAAAACAATGATTACCGGGGATACGCCGGTTGATACGGCGAATGTTGCATGCGATATCCTGCGGTTAAGGCGTAAACGGGAGCGAACCTTTGGAGCTGATCTCTTCGCCGATCCGGCATGGGATATCTTGCTCGATCTGTACGCTGCCCACTACGTCCGCAAGAAGGTCAGCGTATCGAGCGCGTGCCTTGCTGCGACGGTGCCGCCGACGACGGCGCTGCGATGCTTGGCCGATCTGGAATGCAGAAACATGGTCGTGCGGGAGCCGGATCGTAGCGACCGCAGGCGCTACTTCGTGTCCCTGTCGCCCGACTGTCTGGCAGCGCTCGCCACGCTGTTGTCGGAATGGGCGCGATCCGCACCAAGCCGTCCGGCAGCGCGTTGAGCGCTAGCAGTACATAGGCTCCAGCGACATCAACCGCGAGGCGGCTAAGCTCGAACAACGCATCTTCCAGTTGCGCACGAACGATCCCGACACGCACGGCATAATCGACGTCGCTGAGATTCTCGTCAATTGGGATTGGAATATGCGCCACCAGCCGCCTCGCTCTTGCTGCACCTATAACGGAGCGTTATTAAGGCGACTTCACCAGAAGATGGGGTTTGATCCGTAATGGTGGCAGTTCTCAGGCTTGGCATGGGCCTGCTCGCCACAGTCCGGGCAGCGCCCAGCGGCTGTCAGTTTAGCCCGTTCGTCTGCCTGGCTTCGCACGGCATCGCGATAGGCCCGGATTGGACGCAGAAAATCATTCCACAGTTGCATTTTGGCATATTGCATCGACAAGAATGAAGATGGCGTTAGCAGCGCCGTCCGTAATCAGCCCTTAATCTCTATCCGCCAACGTTGTTGCGGCCGATGTCGTTGTACTAGTCGATCAGCGCAATTGGCATCGGTCACCGCAAGAGGATGCAATGCCAAAAGGAACGACACACAGAGAAACCGGCATCCTGGTCAAAGACGGCTTCACTTTGTTTCTCAGAACGGACAATGGCGGGCATTGGCGACTGGACGCTGACTTTCGAACATTGAGGTTCATCGGCAAGCGCGTCACCGTGCAGGGTGTGCGCGACGGGTTTGATTTGCTGGCTGTTACGGGTATCAAGGCGGTGTAGACAGCTAAAGTCGACAACACCGGGATCGTCCGAAGCTCGGCAAATATGCAGTCGACTCAATGCCTTGTTGCGGCAGCTCGAAGGTAATCCCCGGGGCTCAACACCGCTGGCGTTGTCGCCGTTTCTCGTCCGCAATGGGCGCAACTCTACTTTAGCTGCGCCTCCACGGTTGGGCTGGGCGCGGTGTCCGATGCACCAACGGTTTGAACGGCCGCTTCACGCTTCACATTGACCCCATCGACGCGATTTACGGGTCCGCCGAGGTAATTTCCAAACGTAGCGCCGTACTCGAACGACACCGGTAAGATGTGATCTACAGGAAGCGTGCTGGGCAAGGGAATGTCACCAGTGCCACGTGGGCGGAAAGCAACGCGCGACGGTGCAACTGGCGGTGCCTTTTGGAATGGCCCCGAAAGAATTATTCCCATCATGCGCCCAGCGGTCAAAGGCTTGGGGCCTTCGCCTTCCGGCCAATCGGCAGCGACCGACACAACTCCCAGATCGATGATCGCGCCAGGCTTTGCCTCAAACTGATATGAACCGAGTGAAAAGGACGTATTGGCCCAACCCTGTACAACGTAGGTGTCCGGCTCGACCTCAAGCAGGTAAAGTAGCCCTGTCTCCGATTTTACGAGGGGCCTGTTCTGGAAAAACTCTGTTGGTCCCGCTTTGGCAGAGACGGGGTGATCAGACGCCTTGCCCAGTCCGCGAATATCACCGGAAGCGGTATCGTAACGGCCGAATGCTAAGCCGGCCATTTGCGGTACATATTTTGGCGCAAGTGGCGATCCCGCAAACGGATTTGGCACACGTTTATACTCAACCAGCAAATAGGCCTTTGCAGCATTTAGCGTGTTGGGCACAGTTTTGAGCGTGGTGGCATGCGCGGGACAACTACCGATTACCAGTAGCGATGAAAGATAACCCAGGAGACGCTTCATCGCGGTAACACCTTGCCGAGTGGAGCCGCGGCTGTTGCCAGATCGAATAGGCCGCTGGTTTTGTCTTCGTTGCCCAACGCAGCAAGTTTTGACACCACTTCTTTGGGTGCCACCACCCTTCGATAGCCTTTATCGGCCATGCATGTTCTCATGATATTCAGTACGATCGCGCGCCGTTCGCGGGATGCCATGATGCCTCCAAAAAATCCGCCGATCGCGGCAGCATAGGGAGTGGGCGAATATGCGTAAGCCTGACGCACCGACACGCCCGACCCAAGCTCAAGGCAGCCACCGAGCTCGCTTTCGAATGTCGACCGGTCAACCGAGGGCTTGTGAAAATAATAGGCCGGCTCTGCCACTGCGCCGCTTTCCAGCAACGCAATGGCAGCCAGGCATAGGAATGTTCTGCGGAACCCCGCAAAACGTCCGTTGCCGCGTCCTAAGAGAGCGGGTCCGTCCAGCATGGCAGATAACCAGCGAATTATTGTGTGGGTGCAACGCTTGCAGTTGCTGCGGCAGCTTCGAGGGGGGCATTGAACTTTATGGCTGTCCCTGTGGCGTTGGTCTTGCCCCAGCTTAAAGCGGAAATGTGCGAGTCCCCATATTTTGCGTTGATCACTGCGTCAGCGCCAAGCTTGGTTGCACGTTCCCAAAGTTCGCGATAAACCTTGGTTTGCGATGCTTCCTTGCTAAATACAGTTGCCTTGCGGATACCGGCCGTAACTTCGCCGACTACCGTATAAGGGCGGTCGGTAATATCATAGGCGAAGACAGGAACGCCTACATCTTCATTCACCACCACGAACGGCTTTGCTGCACTCTCTTTCGCGGATGAAAACTGTAACGGCGCTGCAACAAAAACGAGTGCGAGCGCTACGTAATTACGATTCTTCATGTTCAGATATTCCCCCTTATTTGTGCTACGAAAGCCAGAAGGAAAAATCCAAGTCAAACAGATTATTTGGTAAACGCGCTTGTACGAGAATTATTTTCGTACTTATCTATTTGGCGATCACACTCTTGGGGGAGAGGTTGTTTTGCGCTACGTTGCTCTGCTCTTGACGGCATCTTTTTCGTGGGCTTCTCCGACATTTGCGCAGAGTTCAGCCGAACCAACATTGCCGGCGAGTTCAACGGTTACGCCATCCGTCTTGCCTGTTTTGCTGCGTCAAGACACGCCGATTGAGCTCATGGCCACCAAGGAAGTTAGCACTGCCGATGTTACCGCCGGAACGCGTTTCAAGCTTCGTGTGAACAAGCCTGTGGTGATGGACGGTAAGACGGTCATTCCGGTCGGCGCGGTCGCATATGGCGAGGTTACAGACGCGATCGACTCTGGAGGGTTGGGTAAGTCTGGCCGAATGACCGCCAAGCTGCTTTACGTACAGACTGGTGATGCGCAGATCCTTTTGAGCGGTGACGTGAGCGCCAAGGGCACTGGCGCTGGATCGGCCGGATTGGCGATCCTGTTTACGGGATGGGCCGGCTTTTTCCATCGCGGGAATAACGCTAAGATCAAGGCCGGCGAGATATTGACCGGGTTCATCGCCGACGATGCCTGGCTCGATGTCGTGGGCACCATTGTCCATCGCACCGTTGCACCGGCAAATACATCCGAGCCGAATGTCACTCTCGTATCGGCGGTTGTGCCTGCTCAGTGAGCATGATGCGGTACATCTTGGCTTGGGCGATCGTGTCGCTCGGCGCGTCTGCTCAGGCTGGCGAAAAGACGACCGCAGTCTTGCCGATGGGGACGGAGATTCCGCTGGTGACTGCGGGTCCCTTGTCCAGCAAGACCAACTTCAAAGGCGACATTGTCGCGCTCAAAACCGCAAAGGATGTGCGCGTGGAGGGGCATGTTGTTATACTATCTGGCTCCGACGTCGTGGGCCAGGTATCGGATGCGCGTGCCAAGGGCGCGATGGGGATGACCGGCAAATTGGTAATTCGGCCGCTTTTTATCAGATTAGGCGATCGGACAGTTCGATTGAGCGGGGTCGCTCAGCAGAAGGCTTCCGTCGATTCTGGCGCAATCGTTGGAATGGTACTCCTCACGCCAGGCTTTACTGGAAGAAGTGCGACGATTCCACAGGGAACGAGGGTTGTCAGTTACGTCGAGCGAGCTATTGAACTGCCTTGTGTTGACATAGTCCATTGAGGTCATGGTCGGATTAAACTCACCATGGCCGGGTCAGTGGGCGATCAAGAATCGATGTCCTTTGGCCACGATGGAAGCGTTCCTGCAGACTGGCGTCCTAGCGCCCATCTCAGCGTCTAAAATGCAATGATGGGTCGGATTGACCTTCCCATTTACCTTCAACAGTAAGGTACTGCTCTTCGCCTAAACAGCTTCAGGCATGCTCGTCTCCTCTAGATCCGTCGCCGTACCGACCAGATGACAGCAGACAATCCTGTCAGAACAGCTGCAAGCCCAAAGCGCAGCGATCCATCAATAATGACCATTGCTCCAACTCCTTCCGCGGCGACACTGTTCATGTTATGTTCTTTGGAGGGCAGCAAAATTAACCCCCTCGCTCTCGATGATGAGTAACGATCGAGCCAATGGTGAGACCAACCCGTCTGATTCAATGCGCTGCAACGCGCGGCAGCCTGTTTAGGGACCTCACCGGCGGATTTCCATCAGGGCCAGCGGCAGTAACGATGCCGCACAAACAGGCCGGACATATGAAAGCAACCGATCAAACCCGTCCCGACAAAATGCCCTTGCCAAGGGGGCGTCCACATATGAATCAGCGATCAGGCCGTTTGGGAATCCTGAATGTCGATCCCGCCTAGTTTGTCGGTAAGATCGAGTTTGGTTATCACCACATGCTACCTCGGCTTTGATGGCATCGCCCCTCGCATCTGAGGGCCTGCGTCTGTATTGTTCTGAACGACAGTTGCAGGCGGCCTTTGGTAAGCCTGGGCCCGCAGTGCCCCGACCCGAGGTGGTCCTGCATCCTCTGACGTTCGGTACCGTTCGCGGCAAAGCATCTCGGCGCAAGATCTACCACGGCTGCGCCAACGCGGCCGAGGTTGGCTTTGCCGAATTCATGGTGAACCGCTTACGCCGCCCTTTCCAATACGGAAGGAAAGCGCCGACACCTTCCGGGCCAGATTGATGTCCCGCTGGGACAGCCCATCGGCATCGTGGGTTGTCAGCAGGATGGAAACACGCCCGTAGACGTTCGACCATTCGGGGTGGTGATTGGCCTTTTCGGCTTCCAGCGCGACGGCCGTCATGAAGGCGAAGGCGGTCACGAAATCGGGAAACTCGAACGTCCGCACGATTGCGTCGCGATCCAGTTCATGCGTCCAGTCCGGAAGCGACGCCACTACCTTGCAGGCTCCCAGATTGTTTCGCTACAAGCGGTCGCCGAAGCCATCAACCTGCTCGTGCGCCGTCATCATATAGTCGTCGAGGGCGCTGGCGCGGCGACACTGGCGGCGGCGTTGGCGAAGTCACGAGTGGGTCCAACCGTGTGCGTTCTGTCAGGAGGGCACCTTGATCCTGTCCATCTGGCGACCATCGTCAGTGGAAACATACTTTAGCCAAGGTGGCTCCGCAACCGGTCCTCCTCATTCCACCCGGCCATTGCGGTTACCGCATCGTTCGCCGGAGCGCTCAGCGCGCGCCGGCAGCGGAGACGGCGCTGCTCGGCGGCCAACTCGCGCAAGCGTCGCCGCAGAGTATCGTCATCCCGCCTCGTGGGCCCCTATCTGATCAACCGGCGGCTCACGCCGACTAGGCTGCACGTTCGACGTTCGCTCACCCCGATATGATGGCGAGCATATGCGGCGGCCTCTCGCTTGGCGCCGGGCGTCTCGGGTCAGCACCGCGTTGTCGAGCTTCTAAGGGTTCTTCCGCTTGGCGTTCTCGTTCTCCAGCACGCCAAGCCGCTCCGACTTCCTCAGACCTGCTTCGCTTCATCCCGTCCGATTCCTTGGCATCGGACATTACTCAAAATCGATTACATCCCAGAGAGCACGTCAGATACGTTCCCACTCGATGTAGCTCTCGCGAGAAACACCGCCAATGATCATAGTTGGCGTATCCAACTTGAGGCGATTGCCTTCGAAGATGCAGATACGCCGCATTCTCTGCCCGACAAAACGTGGTAGCGTCGCGTATAAAGGGAGATGGGTGACTTCCGAAGTTTGATCGTCGGTGACATAATTTCCGGAGTACGCGACGATCGTCGAAAAAGCCTGAGCCAGCTCCTCGATCGTTCCGCCATCCAGTGAGCTGTTCTCAAACAATGGCCGCCCATTCCGCGACATATTGACGCTCATGAGTCCAAAGCCTCAGCCCTACCGCATTTCGTATCTCGGACGGCGCTCACTGCGCGCGTAATCTGACAATCGATAAGGAACTTTCATCATGATTATACGAAAAGAACAAAAGCATGATTATGAAGCAATCAAGCAGGTGACCGCTGACGCTTTTGCGTTGATGGAACACAGCAATCAGACGGAGCCAGCGATCATTGCCGCCTTGCGTGATGCAGGGGCGTTAACGATCTCGCTGGTTGCCACGGATGGAGATGAGATCATCGGTCACGTCGCATTTTCGCCAGTCACGATCGACGGCGAAGATCACAGATGGTTCGGGTTGGGGCCGGTATCGGTCCGGCCCGACCTGCAGGGCCGTGGCATTGGAGGTGCCCTGATCCGGCGAGGTCTCAACGAACTGCGCGCACAAGGTGCGGCAGGGTGCGTACTCCTCGGAGATCCCAGCTATTATCGTCGCTTTGGGTTCGAGAATGATCCCGATCTGCGGTATCCGGGCGGGCCGCCAGAATATTTCATGCGACTGACTTTTGGGGGCAGTGATCCAGTAGGCCATGTCGAATACCACGCGGCCTTTGGCGCTCAATAAATGAGGGAGGCGGGCCACAACGTGTAATCCGCCTCCACTGACATTGATGTCCGCTTTGCCGCTTCCCTGCCCGCAGGCGAGCTGCCTACTCAGGTATTCGTGGTCAAATTCGACCCATCGTCATAAACGACCGCAGTTGGGAGAAGCTGTCGCTCATCTCTTCGAGCGGTAAGGGCGAGAAAGTCCCAAGCCCCGCCAATTTCGAGCCTTCCCGGTTACTCAGCGCCACAATTTCGCTCCCCAGGTGCGGACCGGCAGCTATTCTGGCAGTTCGCGACCAGAATGCGTCGTTTGCCGGTCGGGCTTAGAACGGCAGCTTCCGGCCCATTTCAGTCACCAATGTGGGCTTTAGAACACTATCCATGACCGACGAGGGTACAGCGGCTTTCACGCTAATGAAATTAGATCGGGAATGTCCGGATTGTCGGCGATAGCCGCTATCAGACGACGATGTCTTTGGAGAAGCGTCCGAAGTTTTCAACTGACGGGGGATGGAACCTGGCGCTTGCCACGCGGCGTGCCAGTTCTACAAACACGCTGAGACATTCGATTTCACTTGGGGCAAGGCTGTCCCGCAGCACCCCACAAAGCCACGTCTCTGACATGACCCTCGAACGTGCCCGGTGGAATCGATCTACCGGCGCCCGGCGCCCATGCCCTGGGAATAAACCCATCCATTGACGCGTCGTGCCGCAGATGTTCGAGAAGACCTTTGGCATCACGGCCACCGTTCCGCTTGGGGTTTTTGAGCTGAGCGCAGATCTCCGCACCGCTCTTATCGAACCAGAGAAATTCAACAGGTGCGAGCTGCCAGTCAATACCGGCGTGCGGAGGGGCTGGTGACGGTGGATTGGGTAGCGTGGACGTCACGTGACACGTCGCGCAGGGAACGGCTTCGGCCCCGATGCGGCTCTCTCCGCCGTGGATATTCATACCATGAACTCTGGGGTTGGTCTCTCCGGCGGGTGTCCAGATCGGGATCGCTCTCTCGTCGACATGACAATTGGCACAGCGCGGATGCTTTATGACCGCCTCTATCCGGCTCCACGCCTTCAGACCTTCGCCCCGGCTGACCGAACCTGGCCGGAGCGCGTCATTCGCAGTCTCTTCAGCTGATCCCAATCCCGAAACCGCCAGGGACGTACCGGCGGCGATGAGCGCAATCAGAACTGTCCTCATGGTCGGCCCTCACACGAAATCGATGAACTTGTTGAACGGCATTTCGCGTATGCGCTTGCCGGTCGCAGCGAAGATGGCGTTGGCAAGCGCAGGTGGGGCCGGTGGCACCGGTGGTTCGCCGATGCCCCTGACCGTGTAATCGTTTTCGAGACCGCGCACTTTGATGATCGGACATTGGTACATCCGCATGCCTTCGTGGTGGTTGTAATTGGTCTGCTCAACCCCGCCTTTCGCGTAGGTGAGCTCGCAGTTCATGGCATGACCAAGACCCCATACAACTCCGCCCTGGACGAGATTCTCGAAGTTGATCGGATCGACGACCGTGCCGACATCCGCAGCGACCCACACATTGTCGACCTTGATACCCCGGTCGGTCATCGTCACCTCGACGATTTCGGCAACCGCTGTGCCAAACGATTCGACAAAGGCGACGCCCCGGCCCTTTCCGTTGCCGAGCGGTCCCTTCCAGTCCGCCATTTCGCCGACTGTTTCCATGACCTTTCGGTAGACAGGGATCTTGCACATATCGATCCGTGCCCGCAGCGGATCGAGGCCAGCCGCGTGGATCAATTCGTCGATAAAACTCTCAGTGAAAAAGCCATTCGCCGAAGCGCCCACCGATCGCCAGGTCGTGGATGGCGAAAGGCCCTGAACCTCGAAGCTCGCTGCGCGATAGTTCGGAATGTCATAGTACATATTCCAGATCCCGACGGCCAATTGGCCATCTGGATCTTTCGTGGGCGCATCCATTCTCGCTTGCAGTTCCTTGAACGGTGCCGTCGCCGCCACCTGCGCTTCTGCCGCGACGATCTTGCCGTCCTTCACGCTGCCACGATACCGGCCCATCGCGATCTGCCGGGGTATGTCCTGCTGGAAATCCTCTTCCCGGGAAAAAACGAGTTTGACTGGCACTCCGCGCATTTGATTGCAGATTTCGGCGAGGACTCTGACATTTTCGAATTCGAGGCGGTGCCCGAAGCTCCCTCCCATCCATTCATTGTGGAAGGTTATCTGCTCGGGCTTCATGCCGATGGTCTTGGCGGCGATATGCTGCACCGACTGTGGCGTCTGATGCCCGACCCAAATCTCCATCCCCGTGTCCGTCAGCAGACCAAGGCCGTTCAAGGGCTCAAGAGGTTGATGCCCCACATAAGGGGCCCGATACTCCGCCTCGACGAACGTGCCGTCTTTCAAACTGGCTTCCACGTCACCGTCATTGCGCCACTGCTTGGCAAGAAACTCCGGCGTAAATGACGAGCCGACGACCTTCCAGTGATCCGCCTGATCAGCAGGATATAGGCTCGGCTCCCAGACACAGTCGACCGTCTGTGCTGCCTGCATGGCATACCAGCTATTAGTCGCGATGACGGCGACGCCGGTCGAGAGCTTGAGGACCTTTTTGACCCCCGGCATTGCCATCGCCTTGCTGGCATCGAATGACCTGATGGGTTGCCCCTTATGGGGGTTGAGCTTGACGGCAGCGTAAACCATGCCCGCCATCTTCCGGTCGATCCCGAACTTCATCTCGCCGGTGACCTTCGACCTAATGTCGAGCCGCTCCATCGGCTTGCCAATAAAGCGCCATTGCGACGGGTCGCGCAGCTTGACGTCGGCGACCGGCCTGATTTTTGCCGCATCGGCCGAAAGCGTGACGTAGGGCAACTTCGTCCCGTTTGGCAGAATGACATGTCCGGCTTCTGTCCTCAGCCTCGCGACCGGAACACCGCTGCGCTTCGCCGCAGCCGCCTTCAGCGTTTCGCGCGCGACGGCGCCAGCCATGCGCAATTTATCAAATGTGTCGGGAAGCGTACTGGAGCCGCCCGTCATCTGCAGGCCCGCTTTCCTGAGCCATTCCAAAACTGCTGCGCGCGCCTTTTCGGCTTCGAGGCTTTGGTCCGGCGCCATGAACGGCGCGAGTTCGTGCGCGAACCCTGTGTTGAAGTAGGCGGGACTGGGTCCGGCAAAGCGAATTTCGAACTGGTGCGGCTCGAGGTCCAGTTCCTCGGCGATCATGAGGGGCTGGATGGAACCGACGCCTTGCCCCTTGTCCGCATGCTGAGCGATCAAGGTTATCGTCTTCGGGCTGATCTCGACCCACGGATTGAAAGTGACCGAATCGTGTCCAAGGTGCGCGGCTAATGGATTTGCCGCCGCCCCCGTAGATGCCGGTTGCGCCGAAGCATACGACCCGAAGACCACACCGCCGGCAACGGCAACGGAGCCGAAGACGACATCGCGGCGAGAGAGTTGCAGGGACTCCTGCATATCAGTTGCTCCCCATTTTCTCGGCCGCGGTGTGGATCGCGAGGCGAATGCGCTCGAAGGTGCCACACCTGCAGAGATTGCCCGACATCACGTTGTTGATGTCCTCATCGGAGGGTTTGGGAACGAGCCTGAGCAACGAGATGGCCTGGATGATCTGACCGGTCTGACAATAGCCACATTGTGGCACCTGATGGTCGATCCAAGCCTGCTGGACGGGATGAAGACTGCCCTCGCCAATAGCTTCGATCGTCGTCACGCTTTTGCCAGCGACATCCTTGATCCGAGCCTGACAGGAACGTACGGCCGCGCCATCAATGTCAACCGTACAGGCGCCACACTGGGCAATACCGCAACCATATTTCGGACTCGTGATGTCGAGCTCATCACGCAAGACCCACAGCAACGGCATCTCGGGCATAACATCGACCTGGCGCTTGGTACCGTTGACCGTCAGCTCAAACATTTCGATGCCCTCCGTGTATAAATGAGCCCCACCACGCGCGTCACATCCTTCGTTCAAAACACATATTGATCGGCCGTTGCCTCCGCCGCTTTTGTGGCGGCCACGGCTCGCTCGATCGAGCCAGCGCTTGCCCCGAACGCACCGATATTTGGCCGGTGAGCCTGGTATGCCCGCCGTCCTGGCGCGAGAAAGCCAAGAGGAGGCCGCTCGCATCGACGATAACGATGTCGTAAAATAGCTTGATGTCCGCTGATTTGGCCTCGCCAGCCCGAAGCGTACGCTGGGCATCTTCGCGGGTCACTGTCGCGCAGGATCGCAGCATATTTGTCTCTTCCTCACGATTGCCGTTTAAAGCAGCGCGCAGTCAGAACCTGGGACGCCCCCAAGACTCGTCTAGAATACACCTTCTCGAGCCTTTAGACCATCGGTTCCGAGCCTTGATGAGTTTTCGTTGGCTGCCCGGTGAATGCTTGATCCCCGCGCCCGCCTTCATTGTAAGTATGTTGCCTCGCCGGGCTACTTTCCCGCATGCGCGTTCTAATTTCGGACGGTCCGGACCCGGCCCCAAAGCGGTATTGGGTTAGTCCGGGCGCTTACCCGCTGCCGGCGTGCGTGCTACGCGTCCTTTGCGCCGTCGGCCACAAGCTTCCCGGCCACATCGGCGATCAGTGATCGCAGCCAGCGGTGCGCCGGGTCATGCCGATAGCGAGCGTGCCACGCCATCTCCACGGGAAAGGTCCCGAGATCGACCGGTGCGGCCAGGACCTTGAGCCGCGGGTCGTGCATCAGCCGGCGGCAGATCAGCCAGGGCAACGTCGCGCAATGATCGGTAACCGCGACCATCTCGGCAACCGCTGCGTGAGTACCCGCATGACCGGCGGGGCGCTGCGGCGCCCCCACGTGGGCAACTTTGCAAAGAGGATCGTCAACATTTCCGATACGGTAAAAGTCGTCGCAATCCTCACCGCCCGACCCGGCAAGCGCGAGGAACTGAAAGCACTGCTCGACGGCATGGTGGCGCCGATCCTGGAAGAAGCGGGCAACCTGCGCTACGATCTCTGGCAGGACCGTTCCGACTGCCACCGGTTCGTGCTGGATGAACTCTATGTCGATCAGGAAGCGGTCGCGTCTCATCGCGCCACACCACATTTCCAGAATTACGCGTCGGCCGTCGGCGGCCTCGCGGACCGAACCGCCCTGGCTCTCGATCCCGCTGCGGTGGCCTGACCCCCATCAATTCAACAAGGAGTGAATATCATGATACGTCCAATGTCTGCGCTTCTCGCTTTAACGATTGGCGCGTCGTCCACTTTCCCGGCGCATGCACAGCAAAAGCCAGTCTCCGTTGTCCTCGTCCATGGCGCCTTCGTTGATGCATCGGGCTGGCGCGGCGTCTACGACAAGCTGACGAAAGATGGCTATGAGGTGCTCATCGTCCAGAACACCACCGTTACTCTCAAGGACGATGTGACCGCCACCGAGCGCGCCATCGCGGACGCGAAGCATCCGGTGATCCTAGTCGGTCATTCCTATGGCGGCTCGGTCATCACCGAGGCGGGCAACAACCCGAAGGTGCGCAGTCTGGTGTATATCGCGGCGTTCGCGCCGGATGCCGGCGAGTCAGTGGCCAAGCTGGCCGAGACCCCCGTGCCCGGAGAACCGGGCGCGCCATTGCTGCCGCCCAAGGACGGCTTCCTGATCGTCGATCCTGCGAAATTCCCTGCGGCGTTCGCGGCCGACGTGGACGGTTCGACCACCGCATTCATGGCGGCATCACAGGTTCCGTGGGGATTGGGAGCCGTAGGCGGTGTCGTCACTAAGCCCGCATGGAAATCGAAGCCGACCTACTTCATGGTCACGACGAAGGACCGTATGGTGCCGCCGACCGCCCAGCGCACGATGGCCAAGCGCGCGAACGCAAAGATCCAGGAAATCAGCAGCAGCCACGCCGTGATGATGTCACATCCTGAGGATGTGGCTAGTTTTATCGAGAGCGCGAACTGACATTCCCGAGAAGAACGGCCCAGAGCCGAAGGCGCGCTTGTTGGATGTCGCGGCGATGTCGAGTTTCGGGATGCGTGCCATGGGCTGGAAGGGACGGAAACTGTCGCCGTGCTTGGTTCCGTTGGACCTTCGCACGGCGACAGGCCCATGGGCACGGACTGCAGGGCGGTGATGGTAAGCGTGGACGAAGGTTCGCGACAGGTTTCGGCCGCCGTACACCCGCGAGGCCGTAATTGGCCCAAGTGTTTGCCTTCAAAGCTGTCGCACAAGCAAGCTCGGTAACGTCGGGTACCGTCCCAAGCGGACGTTCAGCGAAGCGGGTGCGAATGGCTGCAAAGTCCCACAGGCCGTCATTCACTCGCGTTCAGCCGCCTGATCTTGGCGCACCGAAACTTGCTTTGCATCGTGGGTTCGAATACGGTGCCCGCAGTCAAACTAAGTCTACAAAGCATTGGTTTGAGGCGGAAAATTTGTCGCCACCATCGTGGCACATTTCGTGGCACGCGGTCGGAAATCTCGAATTAGACTTGTGAGAAATCAGTCACTTGTCGGATGAGTTCGAATCCCTCCCGCTCAGCGGAGGATGAGGCGCTTTAAAGATCGATATGGTATCAAAGTTGATCTGCCGATCTTCACCGTCTCGATCTCTCCAGAGCCGATCAACTCATACAAGGTCGAGCGGCCGATCCCGGTCAACTTCACTGCGGTAGCTATCCTGACGCTTATCGGTTCCAGACTGTCGTCCTGATCGGTTTCTGCGATGGGGCGGTTGGCGGGGTGGTTGGAAGTAGCGGACATCTCTAACCTTGCTCGCGGTCATCCCCTATCATCGTCAATCTGTGCCAGGGCGCTAGCGTCCGTAAGGGGCCACAGGCCACCCTCTAGGTGCCATCGGGGACAACGCCTGAAGAAAGCCACCAGCGATCTGGTCGTCGTCGGTTGGAATGTAACAAGATCGCGAATCGCGATGGTCGAGAGTGCTGATCGGCCCGTCGGGACTCGAACTTCCTCAAACAAAAACTTCAGAGGTATCGATCGAGGTATCGTGATCGAGCTGGCCCCGAAAATGGCTATTTTCTGCGACAGACAGCTGCTTTTCGAGTCCTCTTCTGCTCGGGTCTAAGGCAGAATTGCCCGCGCCGAAATTCGTTCGCACGCCTTGCGCTTGTCCACTGCATATTGGGCGGCTCGCGTCTTCGCGGCTGTCTGGATGTCACCCTCGCTCTGATTGCCGAGCTTGGCGATGTCACCATAAGATCCAGGAAATACGAAGTATTCGGCACGAGGAAGGCTAAGGGCGAGCACGCCGCGATAGGATGAGGGCGCGGTTGTGCTGCCATGCAATGACATGGCGAGCTTGACCGAGCCTTCCCCGAGACGCGTATTGTTCGTGTCGAGAAACAACGCGCCGCTGACGATACCCGACGGCGTCCGTACCAGCGCCACGTCGCCGATCCGGACTCCCGCTGCCCGCATTCTCGCATCAAGCGGCAGCACAATGCTCGATAACTGCAGGGCGTCCGGCCAGTGCGCCGGGTCGCACACCCCCGCGGAGGCGTCGAGCGCGCGCGCCGTCTGGGAGACGAAATATCCATCGGGTGCGAGGCAGGGTGCGCGCCGCTCGCCACTGCCGGGTTTAGGCGCTACGCCGACCCAGTGCACATAGTTGCCGCGTGGCTCCGACCAACCGAGCCCTCGCAGCCGCGCAAACTCCTTTAGCAGCATCGCGCATTGCCCCGGCCCGTAAAGGGTGGTTGCATCGGCACGGCGAATAGTCGCGCCGTTGCATATCGTGTTGAGCGCGTAGTGCGTGTTCAGCTTCCCGCTTGCAAAATAACCGGGGTCATCAGGATGGTAGGACTTGGGTGATCCATCCGTATTGACATCGACGTCCGCAACAAAGCTCACTAGACCATCGTTGGACTTATAGATTGTACGACCACTATAACTGCCAATTTCTACACAATTAGGCGAAGCCGGCGAGGAAAAGGCAACAAATACCATCGCCGTTAGAGCAGCTCTCATCTTATATTCCTTTTCATTTCATTGCTAGTGCATTTGTGATACTCATTCGTGATTGGAACCGTTGAATGATGGAAGGGGAGTTCATCCAATGACCGAAGACACGACACAGATCGATCTCCTGACACGGCCCGATCTTTATTACGATGAGGACCAGGGTGTCTTCGTTCCCATCTACGATCTGACGCCAAAGGAGATATGGCTGACGTTCGACGATGGCCCGCATCCCGCCCATACCCGGACCGTACTCGATGCCCTCGACACGGCACGGCTGAAAGCCACCTTCTTTGTCGTCGGTCTAAATGCGGAGCGTCAGCCACAGATGCTACGCGATATCTCATCGCGCGGTCACCGCATCGGCAATCACAGCTTCACCCATGCCGAGTTGCCCACTCTGACCGATGCGGAGATCCGGGCCGAGATCGAGAAGACCGATAAATTGATAGCGCCTTATGTGACTGGTCCCAAGATCCTGCGGCCGCCCTTTGGAGCGACCAACGCGCGCGTATCGACGATCGCGCGGCAGTTGGGGTATCGTGAAGTGCTCTGGACAGTCGACACACTCGACTGGAAAAGGGACATGCAGCCCGACGGTTGGGTTCAAAATGGCATTGGACAGATTCGTGCGCGCAGGACGAGCGTCGTTTTGATGCATGATATTCACCCGACGACCGCTGCCAATGTCGGGACGTTCATCGCGGGGGTTCGCGCATTGCCGGATGTTGTCTTCAAGGATCCCGGCTCGCTCTGACCGACAGGTTTGCTCGCCCCTCTGTGATGGCGCTGAGGCGGCCGCCGCCGCCTTAGCCGCATCGGACACCGGCGCCGACCTTGATGCACTGGATGACGATGCTGCGGTTTATGTCGTGGGCGGCATTCCAGTCGGGTTGGGCGTCGTACGCCGCCTCATCGCAGCAACTGAACCGTCGGCTGGTGTTGAACCGGTAATAGGTCTTGATTCGACCCGCGAGCAGGTCGTCATGCGCGATGCGCTCGTCATCCTCGCTCCAGACCATTGTCGTCATCTGGTTGCTCAAGGATACGATGCGCAAGCTGATGACGTCCGGGGCACGGTCGATTGCTGCGACACAAGCGCCATTCTTGTCCATCCGCGAAACCGCATCGGCTGGGTAACCATCAGCGAGAATGGATTGCTTCTTTTGCGCCAGTTTGGGCGGGAAGCGTGGATCGCCGAGTATGAAGTCGGGGCCGCACGACATCGCTTTGGCGGAATTGGTATCGCCAGCAGCGCTGTCGTTCGTCGAAGCCTCGCACCCCGCGAGCAGTGTTGCCGCCATCAACCCAAAACTGATGCGCCGCACGATTTTCTCCGACATGGCTAGACAACAGGTTCGTGCGTGACTTCGGTCTGCGACGCCTGCAGGTCGCCATCAGGATCGCCAAAATCGATCAACTGGCCGAAGATCGGTCCACGCCGGATAATCGCGCCAGTCTGCTCGTCGCGGAGTTGCTCATATTCTTCGATCAGGATGCCTAAATGGGCCTCACTGCGCTTGCGCGGTAGCTCGACGGCCCAGCGCCAACCTTTGACGCCGCCATGGGTTGTCGCTTCGACGCCGAGGGCCTCGAGCGGCTTCCCGTTACGGGTTGCGGGTCTCCAGCGAACCTTTTCGCCCGAATTGGACCTGTCGATCATCACCCGAAAATCGACGAGCGATGGAAGGCCCCCGCTTGCGACCGGGCCGATCAACTCTACCTCGATCTTGCGCCGCCCGACGAACTGAACCGCGCCCGCGCGGCGGGGAAGGATCTGGACCATATGTCCAGACGGCAGCGATAGCTCCAGTCCCTCGACCGCGTGGGGCTGATAGCGCACCAGACCGAGCTGGACGAAGGGCATATAGCCGTCACCGTCCGGATTTGATGAAGGCGTGCTGAGCGATATGTCGCAATAAAAGCCACGCTTCTTGTCGAGGACCATTTCGTAGCCGAGCACGTCCACGCTGAGCGCCTCGGCATCACCCGCCAGCTTTTGCCCCGGCGCGAGCCCGGCTTGCAGACGATAGGTTCGCTTCGGCAGCTTGGCGCCCTCGAACCGCTCCGGCCAGAGGTTGACCGAGCGTGTTGGCGAACTGCGGATCGGATCCCGGCCCCAGCGGGTTACATGGGCCGCAAAAGGCTTCAGCCGATCGGAGAAATAGTCGCAGATTCCGGGCTTGTTCGGCATGCCCGCCGTCTCTGCATGGAAAATGAGCCCGAGCAGCTCGCCTTCTCCCGAAGAAAAGCAGTCCGGACCAAGCTCCACCCTCAGGCGGGTCCGCCGCTCGAAACGGATCTTTTTGGCCTCGATGTCAGGGATGGCTGGTTCAATGACATAGTCAAACACCGGCATGATCCGTTCGATCGTGGGCGGGGCAGGACGAAACGTACAAGGGACCCATCGATCATGTATGCTGGATAAAGGGTCCGACGCTTGCTCGCAGTCTCCCAATGTGTCGGCGACCGGAGCCTTTCTTTCGAAATAGTCCACAAACCGTGATGTCGCGATGAGCTTCAGCACGAGACGACGTGCTCGACCATCCGGAAAGGCGTAGGACAAGCCTCGCGCCGCCGCCGGCGCGCCCACAGCGTCGATCACCGCATTACTCAAGGCGGACGAAAGTTCGCTGATGTTGAACATCTGGGCATCTTTCCGGCTCGGGTCCCACTTGAGTTCGTCGCCATCACGACGGACCGAATCCGGACCGACCTCGAGCCACGATGCCTCGCAGCGGATCGATCCGGTGGTGGCGGGATCGACCGCCAGCTTGCCCACAAAAAAGCAGTGAGTTCCACCTTCAACACTTGGCCAGCGCTCATAGGGCAAGGCCTGGTTGGCCAGGACGACATCTTCCCATGTGGTCTTGCCAAGGGGCTTGGGCACAGCGGTGACCACCACCGGGTAGAGGCCAAGTCCGGTACCGGTGAGCATGGGTTTTTCGGGCTTGGCCACGGCATGGACGAGCCGCACGCGACGGCGTCCCTGCGCAAGCGCGAGCGGGCCTTGCGCCAGCAGTTCTTCGAGCCGCTTGGTCGAATCCTTGAGGGCAGCCTCATCCTGGCTCCCGCCATTCCAGCTTTGGTGGAAGGCGCGCCCGATAAAATGCTCGGTTAGAAAGCGCCTTGGATTCGCCTCCGAGACCAGATCGAACTCGACAATCGTCGCAGGGGCAAGATCAATGCACACCCGATCGAAGGATTCATTGTGAAAGCCGCCATCCGGCATGACGTCGATCGGCCCGGCCTTGGGGTTGACGCGTCCCCTAATGCCAGCGGGGAGGGGCTTGGAAGGCTTGCGCAGTTCGATCAGGAGGGGGCGCGCGTCGCGGGGATCGTCCTTGTCGCCCCAGAAAGGGACAGCTTTCATCATCGGCTCAAACTGCGCATCACTTGGCGCTGCGGCTGAGAAATGCCCACGGACTTTCTGGCTATGGCTGTCGGGGTAATAAGGATGGTCCGGCTGAGACCCAGCCTTTGCCAGCAGCTTGAGCACCAAGCCGCGATTGCGCTGCTTTTCATCAGCATCCGTCGAGTCTTCGGGAAAGGCGAGCTTGCCGCCGCGGGCGAGGGGAAACGCTCCGTTATCGTTCATCAGGGCGCCGAAGGACCCGTTGAACACACCAGGCGGGACCTTACTCTTGTCGCCTGCAAAGAGATCCTGCTGTTCCGCCTCGTCGAACTGTACGCGCTCGGGAAACAGAAACCGGCGGGTAGTCGTCTGTCCGTTGCCGCCTGTCCGAACGACCAAGGTGGCGATCGCTTCACCATAACAGTCCTCGACCGACGCCTTGCGTACGAGCCGATCGGTCCATGGCAGGAGGACCGCTGGTCCGGGGATGCGCTCAAGCCGTTCATAGACGAACGGCGTCTTATCCTTCCCGCCCAACACATGATGATCACTGTTCGCAGCATGACGGTCGATCGCCTCGCTCAAGGGCAGACTGCAACCATTCACAAAATCCGGAACAGCAGCGAAAACATACGATCGCCCCTCACGCAGGGGCGGCAATTTGCGAGCGTCCTGGCCGTTCTCTGGCTCGAGCGAAAAGGTCAGGTCGATCGCAAGATCGGCGTCATTGTTTACCGTCACGACTGGAAGGGCGCCGCCTCCCTTGCTTGCGAGACCAAGGCTCTCGCCGGGCCAGACCATCATCTCATCAGGGGCGCGTTCGATAGTGACTGTTTTGCCGCTCTGCGTACCAACAACCGGGCAAACATAACCGTCTTCGCGTTCAGCAAATCGCGGATCGGCACTTAGCTTGTCGAGAAAGGCTTTCGGCAACTGTGAGCCAAAGCCGATGTGTCGCGCTACCAATGATCGCCAGCGTTTGACCGGGAGGCTAAGCGGGGCGCTGTTGGGTTGCTTGAAAGCAATTGCAACAGCTATCTTATGCCCGCGGACCAGATCGCCAGCATAGCTGATATGGTTTGGCGAAGCCATCGTCTTGCGGCGCAGGCGCTCATCGCGCGCCGATTGCGCGTCCGTGTCGACCAAGGCGACGCCTCGCCGGCGAAGGTCCGGAAAGTCCTCTGGCCGTGTTCGACCGGACCGCATTCGCTCGAGCGCCCGGCGTGCGAATAGATTCTGCTGAAGTGCTGCATTGGCAGCATCGACATTCTGCAGCTCAAAACGGGCCGTTTTGTCTGATTTCATCCCGCCGAGATTCAGCACGCCGTTGAGATAGGTCTGGTTGCTGCTGCCACGCCCTAGTGCCTCGTCAATATCGCATGGACCAAAATAGCTGCTCGACTGAACGAAGGCGGTCCAGTTGGTATTAGCATCGGTCGCAGATGCAAAAGTCGCCGCGACGGCACCGTGCCCAGCATCGACAAGCTTGCTCGCTGCATCGAGCCAGGGCCTGTCGGCAATTTCGATATCGACGACGAAGCCGAGATATTTGCCGATGGACGGATAGGTCAGCATCGCGGCGAGCTTTCGCCGATGGGCCTCCCCGGCCTTCGGGAGGACTTGGGGTTGCGGTTCGACATCCGGCGGATCAAAACCAGAAAGCAGGAGACTCTCCACGCGGCTCGACAGGAGGGCTAGCCCTTGCGGTGCGGTTTCGCGGAGCACTTGCGCGCGCGCTTCGGCGTCGGCATCGCCGCTCGGACGGACCCTGTGATACGCCTCCAAATGGGCATAGGATTGCAACGCGGCCCATGCCGGCAAGGTACATCCCTTGCCAAAGGACTGTTCGCAGATTTCGGTAACCTTGCTTTGGAAATCCCTCCTTTGCTCGGTAAGCGCCATGGTTTCGAGATTTTTACCGATCGGATCGACAGCGGTCCCCGCGATCGCCCAGGCCTGGAGTTCCTCCAGCGATAATTGCGGCTCCCCGACGCTGTTCGCGACGACTTTTCCCTTTTTGCTGGCGAGCCTGCGTTCGGCCTGCTCCTGTGCTACGCGAATACGCTCTGCGATGAGTTGGGTGCCAAGGGTTGCTACATCGACCCGGGGCGACAGCACCGATGCGAACTGCTTCGCCCGGGCATAGGCGCTTGGCGCTGTTGCCGTCTTTTGATCACCGCGCAACACGCTCATGAGGGTCGCGAAGCCGCCGTCAACCTGGAATGTCGCCGTCCACAAATCCTGCGCACCCGGTACCGCTTGTCCCGGCCATTCGGTGTCGAGATCGGATGCGAACGTGCCCGCGATCAGATGGCTTGCACCGATCTGGGCCTCGCCAGCGATGTTGGCCAGATGGATGCGGATCGCACTGGCACGATGGGCGATGGTGGTTGGCCATAGGCGGAGGTCTACAGGGTCTCCGTGAGGCGTTGTGCCGATCGGCGGCGCCAAGGGTGTAACCTGAAGGCTTAGTCTCAAAGCGCCTGATGACGTTCGCCCGTCAGGCACCACGATGATCGATGGCCAGACCGCAAAGTTCGGATCAATTGGATCTGGATCAGTCATCGAGAAGCTCCGTCGAAACATGTTTGCGATAATGTCCCCAATCAACAGTCTTCGCCTCGACTAGGACGCGTCGTGTGGCTGTGAGAGGAGGTGGCGCGGGTGCGGCCAATGCTGTCAGAGCATCGGCGGCAAGTCCCAGCGTTCGACCCAGCGCAACGCCCCGCGCGGGGGCATCCGTAGAAGCGGCCTCGCCGGCAATCGCTGCCTGCCCGTCGCCCCCTTGCACGGCATAATGCGCCGTCACACCGTAGCTGAGCTCCACAAAGCCCATCTTGAAGCTGAACTCATACGTCGCAGTTCCGATCATCCTGCCACTTGGATAGTGCGCAAGTTCGATGCGGATGAAGATGCCTATTGAAAAACAGGCGATATTGCCCTCGCCGACCGCCTCGACAAAGGCCTTGAGTATCTTGTTCTCCGACGTAAATCCGGCGACGATGCGGCCATGCCCCTTCAGCGGGCCGAAGGCGATCTCCGTTACGGCACCGAACATGAAGGACAGGGCTATCTCGATTTCTTGGTCGCTGGAGGCCCCACTTGTTATGCGCACCCATCCGCCCCCGCCGTAGGGCGGGCTACTTATTAGAAATGGTCGTTGTGCGTTGGCAAATTCGAAGCCGAATATCGCAGCATCGCCGGTGTAAGGAAGCTCGGCATAGACATCGAACGCGACGTTGATGAATTGCAGCGTGCCAACCATGATCAGACCGGCGTCGAACAGGTAGCCGACGCGGATTCCGCTGGCACTGGGCCGGACATACAGGCCGCCGGCGGAAGGCGACATCCATTCCTGAAGTGTCTTGAGGAACTTGAGTTGGTCATTGATGGTAACGGCCTTGATCCGGACATCGAAATCGGGTGACGAGCCGTTGGTCGACGTAAAGGTCATCTCCTCGAATGTTATGTCGACCAATTGAGGAATGGCGATAACGAAGGGCTGGAGAACACCCCTGACGTCAACGCGGCGTTCCTTGGTCAGGATGTTGAAGAAGATCGTCGTCTTTAGCGTCAGATCCTTCTGGGTTGATGCAACCATACTGAAATAGTCTGATGTTGAATTGTCCAGTTGCGCGTCCCAATCAAAACTCGTTGTAATTGCGGTGGGCAACAACTCACTCGCGAGTGCACGTAGGCGCTCCTCGACCTCTTTGAGCAGCGCGCGCGCACTTTTGGCGAGCAGGTCGCCAAGCTTGCCGCGCAGCATCTGGTCGACGAACCTGCCAAGCGCATCTACGACGGAGGTTAAGGCCGGCGGCCCCGGGACCCAGCGGGACCGCAGCACGTCGGCCATGCCGACGGCTTTGGCGAAGTCGCTTTCTGTCTCGATCAGCCGCAATAGATCGCGATCTTTGCCGATCGCGGCAATCGCGGTGTCGAGGTCGATTGCGCTGTCGAGGAGATAGTCGATCAGCGGGTTCTTTGCGGCTATCTTTGCGATCTCCCCGAGCGGGGACAGGGCGCTGTCATGAAGGTCGGCGAGCTTACCCGCAGCGTTGCGCAAAAGTGCGAGCGCTGCGGTCTTGATTAGTTGCTGTGCATCTGGTGGAAGCGCCACTGTCTGCATCACATAACCGGCAAGCCTTCGCTCGAAAGCCGCCAAATCATCGATCTTGAAAAAGATCTGAGCGAGCGCAGCACCGTTCGCCGTCGCAAGATCGGCGCGCAGCTGACCCGCATAGTCGACCAAGTCACGATAGCTCTGCCGAAGCTCTGCCTGAAACGGCTTGTCACTGATTTCAGCTTCAAGGCGAGCGACGCCACTGGCAACCGCGTCCCAGTCACCGGCAAGGCCGGCCTTGCCGACCAGCGTCGCATCGCTGACCAGGTGGCGCAGCAGACCGACCATTTGCGCGAGCTTCGGAACGATTAGCTTGGCGAGATCGGTCTTGGCGGTCTCCGGATCGGCGACCAACGCTTCCAGCGCTGCGAGAGCGCCGGCCAGTTGCTTCAGACTGTCGGACAGCTTTTCACGCCGCGTGATGCAGTCCGAAAGCGATTGCACGAATGCGGCCGAGTTCGTGCAAGTCTGAGTTTCGGTGACACCGCGCAATGTCTGGCGTGCCGCGTCTAGCTCGCTCGCGGCGGCGAGCGCCTTCTTGCTCGCATCGAGCAGGCTCGTGCGGATCGGTACGAAGATCGCAGCGAGCTCGGCAGGTGTGTTAACGGGAACCTGGATTGCCGCGGCCTGCGCAATATCGCCAAGACCGCTGGTGATGGCTGTGGTGCCGGCGAGAACTTCGTCACCCAGGGCCTTGGCGGTCGAAAGAATGCCGCCGACCTTCGCATCGCACCAGTCGGCCAGCTGCCAGCCAAGAGCGGCGATGCGCGCGACCCGCTCCATCGCGAGCGCGTTGGACAGCATGTCGGCCAAGGCTCCGACTGCTGCCTTGACTAGGACGTCAAGCTGCTTGTCAATCTGTGCCTGGACGAGGGCGATGACGTTCGCGGTCTCGCGGCGGACGGCATTGAGCGCAATCCGGTGCGTGTCTAGGACCACGATGTCCCTGAAATTGCGTAGGATGGCCGGCACGTCGGTGGCAGAGACCGCATGGAGCAGACTTTGATGTGCGGCGATTACCTGATCGAGCGCGATCACATCCTGCGTGTCGAACTTGGCCCCCAGCTCGCCAAGGCGAGCGAGCATGGTCTCAAGATCGGCCGCCGGCCCGAGCAGTTGATCGAGGCATTGATCGGCCGCCTCGGTCAAGGCTGTAGCCAGTGCCTCGGCATCTGAGTCGCGCAAGATATTGGGGCTCGGATCGCTGTCATCAGCAACAAGCCGACCAGCGAGCACCGCGACCGCGCGTTCGATCGCGCGGCGCGCGGCGGCACGGACTTCCAGACGGGCAAGGGCGACGCGCCCGCGCGCCGCGCCGGCGAGCCCGCGCACCTGGGTCAGCAAGGCGGCCAGCGGCGCGCCGAGTTGGTCGGCAAAGACCGTGCGCGCGAGGCGCTCGCGCGCATCAGCACTTTGCAGCAGGTCGACAATGCGCTCGCCGGGATTAAGCCCGAACAGCAGGAGCCGGTCATCAGCATCGAGACCGTCGAGCAGGCCAAGATCGTCGATTACGAACTGGAGCAAGGCGGCGCCGATCTCGGCCGGGACATCCTTGATTTCGTCGAGAAAGCGCGACCATTTTGCGACCAATTCGGCGAACAAGGCATCCGCTTGGGGCGGAATCGGATTGCGCGTGATACGCCCAATCTCACGCAGCAGCGGTTCTGCCGTTGTCGTCAGCGTACGGACGTGGCCGGGGACGTTGGCGAGTTCAGTCTCCCGCGATAATGCAACAAGCGTGTCATAGATCGTCGCCATCGAGGAGCGAAACAATGCATGGAGACCAGGATATAATATGTCGAAGGAGAGGTTGGCGGGGAGCGTCTTGTCGAACGCCGCGATGGCCGCTTCGACTTGCTGACGCAGCTTGCCGGGTTCCTTATCATCCTTCCCGATCCGCTCTGCGAGGAGCTTTGCTGCCTCGGTAATCTGGGTGAGCGCGCCGTCTCCGGCCGCACCATAATCGATCCGCTCGAACAGCTTTGGCGCGCGCGTTAGATCACCGTCCGTACCGCGAACATATTTCAGCAGATCAACCCCGAGAATCTTGAGGTCGAAGAAGTCTCCCGGCCTGAAATTGCCCTTGGAGGCTTCCGAAAAGTTGAGCAGCGATGCGACATCCCCTTGCGGCGCCGCCATGCGCACACCCTTTTTACCGCCGACCACGCCGATCTTGCGCGACAGCGCGGCAACCTTGGTATCAGGCTGTGCCAGTCCACCCGTGACTTGGCCCTTGCCCGCGACGTTGAGGCTGATCTCAGGGTGCATGACCTCAAGAAAGACCTGTCCGTCGCCCACGAAGCCCTTGGCGACGTAATCAGCGTAGAAGCGCGTCTCAATCACCCCCTGCGGCGCTCCAACAAGCCGGTCGATGCTTTGCACCGCGATCCCGGCCCGCTTCACGCTAGGATAGAAGGGTGGCTGATCCGCCCCGTTCATGCGCGCATCCATGACGTGATGCTCGGTGCCGTCGCTGGCTTTGCGCCCGCGCGCGACCAGCAGCCAGCTGCTCGTGTCGAACGCGGTGTCGATCTCGCCTTGCGGCGGCGCGTAGGATCGCCGCACGCCATCAAGACGCGTGACATTTTGGACGGGCCAATTGTCCTTGCGCCCGGGGTCGGCGGTTCGCAGCGTGCCGTTATAATGGTCGACCACGCGCGACACGAAGCCTTCGCGCGCAGCGGATGCCGAGGCGATCCAGATCATCCGGTTAGAGAAGGGGGTCGGGTCGCCGTCGACGCTGCCTCTCCACTCGAAATCGACCACCGCTCCTGACGGAGCGACCACCTTGGGCCAGAAGGCGTGACAATCTTCATAGCCTTCGAAAACGATGCGGCCGCCTGCCACATCATAAGGGAGATGCAGATCGGGTGTCGTCCCGGACAGAATTTCCACGCTCGACGCCGGAAAATCGCGGCCGCCGTCGGGCTGATCGAGCGCCGGATAATATTTGGGTTTGCGCGGGACAACCAGGAACAAGCGTACGATTTCCCGTGCCACCGGCAAGCCAGTGCCATCGGGATACAGATAGCGCTCGCCCACCTTGACCAGCGAAGCCCGCATGCCAAGTGGCAACAGATACCCTTTGGTGATCGAGATGATCCGCACATCACGCCCAAGCCAGCTCTGATAGTAGAGACGCTCGTTCGAGAAGCCGCGCGGATATTTGCGCGACGTGCCGTTCTCGGGTTCGGGACGCAATATCGCGGGATCACCGTGCCAGTCGAGCCGCATTGTCGCGCCGAGGCCCGTCAGCGTGATGTCGACGTCCTGAAAAGCGGTCGCAAGCGCGATGCCGCTCTCCTCGGGAGCAGGTCGTCTTGGGTAGGCGATCTTTTCGTCAACCTCCACCAGATACGGAATTGTCCCGCCCCCCTTGAGGGTTGGCCGGATCACCTGTCCGCGCGGCACTTTTGCAAGGTTCTGATCGAAAGCATTGGAATTGGGATCCGGCGCGTCCTTTGGGTCGATCTTGCGACGCAAGGCCGGCAAGCCATAGAGTGAGGTCTGGCCGACGATCTCCCAATGATCATTGCGACTGAGCGGCGTGAAACTAGGATGCCCGAGCTCCTCGGGCGCGCCCGGATCAAGCTCGGCCGCGTCTGGAAAAAGTCGCGGCTGCGTGAACATCCGCGAGTAGATCGCGCGTACATTGGGCTTATCGGCACTGAGCAGCCTTATGCCAAAGATCGGCATTGGCTTGCCCGGCCTTGGCGGCGCCGGCACATGCCAGATCGCCTTTTCATGCGGTGACAAAATCAGCTTGTAGGCAAGTTCCAGCGACGTGGTGCGCAAATCCGGCGGTGCCAGGCTCGCCGCGATCTGTTCCATCATCCTGTCAAGCGGCGGCGTGACCGCCATATCGGGAATGCCGGCGGCCGCCATCTGGGATGCCAGATCATCGTCAGCGATGGTAGAGACAGCACGCGGATGCACCCGCATGGTGAGGCCGGTCCAGTCGGTGAGGTCCTTGATCGTCAGGGATTTCTTCTTCCATGTCGCATAGGCCTGTCGCTCGCGCGGAAGGTGGAAAACGATGCGCGAGGGCTCCGCCACCCGAGTGGGGACCTCGCCGCCCATCACGGTGCATTGCTCCAGCGGAACGACCTGTTCGGCGATATGCTGTGCCGGCAGCTCAACCGTGATGAAGCCCTCTTCGCAATATCCGCCCTTCGCTCGGCGCTCGACCGTGGCGCTCATGCGATCGAATTGAAACTTGAACCCCTCGAACCGGAAGGTGAGGTTGAGCAAATCCTCACTTCTGCGAACGTTGATGGCCTTGTCTTCCAGCCGTGCGATCAGCGAGCTGCTCGGTCCGTGGATCACCAACCGGTCCTTGAGAGACAGACCCAGTTCATCAATTGTATCGACGTCTCCGGCGATCAAAACCGCGTCGCTATCCTGCAGGTCCACAACAGCACCATCACCGTCGGCAACTGGGATCCACAGGCGCGTTCCGCGCACGGTGTTGGAAAAACGCGGAGGTTCGCCAGCACGAAAGTCCGCGCAGAACGGGGCCGTCGACGATCCTCGAACCGTGGCGCTGCACCCCGCAAGCTCAACGCTATGGTCCGCATCGACCAGATCACCCGCAAGGCCCATCCGATCGCCTGCGACCACAAAAAACGCGCGCTCGAAATGAAGCGGCGCACCGCCGCGAACGCTGGTGCGCAATTCAAGCGCTGCAGGGCCCTCTATCTCCACCGCCTGACGGAGACCTTGCGTGGAATTGAACAGAACCGCTTCGACGGTCGAAGGCGCCGAAGGTCTGATTGCCACCAGGTCGGCGCCATCACCGCAAGCATATGCGCGAGTGCGCAGCGAGGGCTCGACAAGGCGAAGCCGGGTTGTCCATACTGGTCCATTATCCAGCTGCCTCTCGAGGTGGCCGAGCGTGCGCTTCTCGAGAGAAAACAGCGCGCCACGTGCCCCGCAATCGACCTGACCCCCAAGACGGCTGCTGCTGTGAAAGGCAAGGGTGAGGCCGTCGCTGCTCGACACGGATAAGGGCCCGGCCGCGAGCTTGAGTGAACTTGCGCCCGTTGAAACCTTCAGGGCCCGCACACGCATCGACGCGGGGAGTCCGTCAAGCCAATCCGCTAGCGGGCAGTCGACCTTCGTGCCGAGCGCCGGAAAGGACAGGTTGATAGACCATTGACCGTGCAGGCGCCGCAACGTGAGCGCGAAGTCGACCTGCAAGTCTGTTCCCGGCATCCGCGCGCGACGCAGAACCAAATGATATTCGTCGCCGCTTTGACGCAGACGGAAGTTTGCTGCGGGCCCAAAAGCCGATCGCTCTAGGGTCCAGTCTCGCCCCGCGTAAGATAATTTGATTCCATCGCCAAAATATCTCAGCCTCGGCGACGATATGGGATTAACTCGAGTCGCCGCTAACGCGCTACCGCCGCCAAGTCCAGCTAGAAACGATCGTCGTGTAAGTGTGAATAAAGCGCTGCCAGCTTTGCATTTTGACGCTGCAAAGCAAGTAGCAAGATAATCAAAAAGCGAATCCCCGCGCGCCATCGCTCGTCCCCTAAAGTGACGGTCACGAAACATCGCTCCACAACTTATGGAGATTGCGAATCTTCCCCTGATTCGCGGTACGTTTGATTGTTACGTTTTGGGACGAAAGTGGCAAGATACATTCCGCACTTTGTCCAAAATGGCTCATTCATTTTAGGATGCGTTCGCCAATATCTCATTTTGTTGAGATAAGTTTGCTACATTTCCGCATTGCCATACCGCGCGCGCGAACAGCGGATTGGCCGGGTCAATTGGCTGATCACACTTTCGTTTGCTTAAGCCGAAGAAGCAAAAGGTACTGTTCACGTATGAGCATCCAGCGCAAGAGGATCGAATATCGACGCTGATCCACAATTCCTGCTAGAGAAGTTACGTCCGCGCCATCTTCTCAAGTTTCGCGAGAAAGAAGCGGTCACTCCATAACTCCAACGACTTCGATTCTGCTGGGCGCAGGAAGCGCCTGACATCGTCGGCGGCCGCTTTCCAATCGACAGCGGCTATTGTGTCCCGGAGCGTCTCTTCCAGCCATGCCATGTCTATCTTGAAATCTTTCTGCTCCGCCCATGGGCCTGCCTGGAAGAGCGCCGCCTCGAGATGCGTCAAATTGGGAGACACTCCGTTCGAAACATACCAGGAAAAGTCATACCAATCCCTGCCCTTCAGATAGCCACGGCAAAGAAGCGCATGGATTTTCAGCGCGAGGTTGGAAGGCAGATCCTGATGCCGTACCTCGTAGTCGGCGGGAAAATCGAGAAAGGTGCTGGCTTCGCCTGACCCAGGCGGCGGATTGGTGTCAATCTCTAGCTTGATCTTGATCGTCCTGCGACGTCCGGTGCCCGCGAATGTCAGGTCGAGTTGGCTCGCGATGGAATCATCCTTGAGCACCGCCTCCCGAATCGCTTTGTCCATCCTCTCCTTGGGCTGGGCATCGAGCTTCAATCCGAACTGCGCGAAAACTTCTACCAGAACTTTGAGATAAGGTGCCCAGTCGAATTCGGGGTTCGGTGACCGGAGAATAAAATCGAGATCTTCGGAAAATCTTGGCAGGCGGTGCAGAATGCGCAGGCTGGTGCCACCCTGAAAAAGGGCGACGTCGAAAAAATCGCCGCGCCAGAGCCCATACAGAGCGATCTCCTGAATGATCTCCTTGGTCGCATTCTCTTCCTCGACCGCGTTGGTCGCTCCATATTGGCGGAGCTTGTCCTGAATAATCTCAATCATCCGAGGAACGTCCTTTGGCTGGGCCTTTGATCCTCAGAATGGCGTCTTCAAGTGAACGGAGGAACTCATTGGCCGCCTTGTGCCTGTAAACGGGCCGGAGCGCGGCGAAATCCTTGCGTCTGAGCGCCAGCAGCCGGTCCTCGTCAATCCGCATGCCTGTGGTAAGCCCGTCTAGGCCGGACCAATGCTCCTTTCGTAAAGCGACAAGATCGATCAGTGCCCGTAAGGGCTGCGCGACAAATGCCGTGAGTTTGTCGAACTTTTCGCGATCTACGCTCGTCAGGAATTGGTATTCCTGGAGCGCGAGCGGGTGAAAGCTGAATCGTCCGTAGGATGGCGTATCATAAGTAATCGTCTTGCGGTCTGGTGAAACGCTTGCCGTGGTGAAGACCGCCTCTGGAATCCAGCCGTGATAGGCCAAGGCCGTTTCAAAGGAGATATAGCTCCCCAGCAGGAGAGCTTGTGCCACGGCAAAGGGGTGGACTGCCTCGCTCCGGCTTCGCTTGCCGAGCATATAAGTGGCCCGCTTAAGACGGATCAGCGAACCATCCTTCAGTGCCCTGTGAACCAGAGCATAGCGGCGGGCATTGCTGCCGCCCAGAAGCTCACGAAGTTGGCCTTCGTCGAAAATACGATTGGCAAGGTCCGATTCTTCAATCTGTTCAGCAAGCGCGCTCATGAAATTCCAGATACTTTCAAAGAGTGAAAGTTTCAAGAATTTCCTAAAACGCCATAAACGGTATCTGCTGTAGAACTCAGCCTTATCGAATCACCCACCGACGAAACAGAATTCTGAAAGCCTCAGGACTCGAACCGCTCGGTTAAAAAGTCCCAGGGTATCGATGAGGGTATCGTCTCGCAGTCATCCTAAAAAATGGCAGTTTTCTGCGTGATACAGGGCAGCTTTCGAGTCTCTTCTGGGCACCATTTGTTCTTCCGGGGACGTCCGAGGATGTCCCGAAAATGGCTGAAATCCGGCGTTTTCTGTGCTATCACCGTCCGGTCAAATCCGGGCGGATACGGCACCAATCGGGAACAATGGGGGTATATCCGAGGGTATCGTTCTCCGTCCTTTTGTAGGACGATACTCCCATGAGCACCCTCTTCGCCACGACCGTTGCCAACGCCAAATCACAGGACCGCGACGATAAGCTGTCCGATGGCGGTGGTCTCTACCTTCTTGTCCGGTCCAACGGGACGAAGCTCTGGCGCCTCAATTAACGCTACCTCGCAAAATACCGAACGCTTGCCTTCGGGTCATGGCCGGAGGTCAGCTTAGCCGATGCACGATCACGGCGCGACGAAGCCCGCCGGTTGCTCGCGGCCGGCCTTGATCCCTCGCACGAGGCCAAGCTCGCCACAGCGCGCGAAATGCTGTCCGAGGAGAACAGCTTCAAGCTCGTCGCCGAGCTTATCGAACGCGGCGCCCGTATCGTTATCTCGCAACACCCCGGCTGCGCACAGAAGATCGAAATCGATGCCTCCATCTACACCAGGCGCCATCTCACCGAGAACTTCTTCTGCAAGCTCAAAAGTTCAAACGCATCGGCATGCGTACCTGCAAGACCGATCGCAGCTTCGAAGTTATGATCTATCTCGCCGCTGGCGTCATTAACCCTCGGGGAACCCCCACAAGCCCTAGCCTCGATTGATGAGTGTCAGCTCCGCCTCGTCCGCGGGGCTTAGCACCGCCCTTCCGAAATCCCGATAAAGGCAGGCGGCGATCATCCCGACAACGCATGAGATGGTCGTTGCCACGAAGCCGCCCGTGTAGCTGCCGGTAACCTCAGCCGAATAGGCAACCGCCGGCGCTGTCACGGTGGTGAACAAGGTCGCGGCGCTGGCGAAGCCGTAGGCGCGGGGAAAGTCGCGGCTGCCGAATTCGGAAGCGATGCACGCAGCAAGCATCACCCACATGCCCTGGCTGGCGCCGAGCAGAACCGCGCCTACCGTGATCGGGGCGGCGCCGTGAGCCACTGTGAGGAGGAGAGCGCCTGCCGCGGCCGAACCGGTCAGCAGCAACAGCGGCAAGCGATTGCCAGCCCGATCGGCGAGCCATCCTGCCCCGAGCTTCCCAGCAGTTGCGGCCACGTTGAACGCAGCGACGAGCCGGGCCGCCGCTTCGAAGTCGACACCCCGCTCTTTCCCGTATGGTGCGAAATTGTTCGACAGCACGCTATTGGCCGCCAGCGCGGGAACGAAGCACAGCACGACCAACCAGAAATTCCGCCGACTGGCGATCTCCCGAAAACCGATTGTGCTGCCCCTATCCTCCAGCGCGTGATGATCTTCACCATCGAGATACGCTGCGCCTTCACCGGGGTCCGGTCGATCACGCAAGACGAGCCAGGCCAGAGGGATGATCACCACGCAGTTAAAGGCGGCGAACACCCACCAAGTGGCGCGCCACCCGAGCGATCCGATCATTCCGACCACCAGGGGCGGATAGAGGATTCCTGCGAGCACCAGCCCAAGTGCGCTCAGGCTGAAGGCAAGCGCGCGCCGCTTGACGAACCAGCGGGATACCAGCGTTTGCGATGGTATCGCGGTACTCGCGATTACCGCAGGTGGCAGCAGCAGCGCATAGACGAGGACAACCACCCACCCACTGAAGGCGAAGCCAATAAGCGCATAAGCAGCGGCGACACCTATATAGCCTGCCAGCATGATCCGCGACACCGACCAGCGCTCAACCATCCAGCCCGCAAGTGGGGCGAAGAAAGCCGAGGGAATGCTGAACATGGCGATCGCGAGTACGAACAGGCTGATCGGCTGGTGGAAGTCTCGCGACCAGCCTTCGAGGAAGAAGCTGAAACAGTTCGCCATCACCCCCAGCACGGTCATCTGCAGGAGCACGCACATGGCGACGATGTTCCAGCCATGATACCAGGGGGTCTTCAGGCGCAAGCTACGAGTCTCCTCTGCTCGGGCGGTGCTCCGCTCTCATGCAAGGGAGCCGCCCATGGATCAGGCTTAGAGGCCGATCCGGATTAAGGTGCGTGATATCAGCGTCTTGGCTTGATGGCTTAGGCCGTCGCTGACTCTGGAGGTTTTGCGACGAACATCCGAAGGAACGGGCGATGCAGACCAATACCACACCCGCGCAGCATGCGCGAAGCTAGCCCGCTTTGCCAACGGATTTGACGAATGCGAAGTGGCAGTGTTGGAGTCGCTCCTCTCAGCACCGTCTGTCGTGGGGTCGGCCGCGCAAGCGGGCCAATGCGCCCGATCGGATTTCGAGAACACGATCCCTCCGGCCACGGCCCGGCCCTTCATTGCCTCCATCCGGCTCATCGCGAGACGGATCGGAAGCCCATTGAGGCTCCTGCCGTGGAAGAACTGGTAACGAGCACAGGTTCAGGTGCGGTCGGGTTGCACCTGCAAAGCCGACGCAGGTAGCGCGCCAAGACCTTGCCCGGACAACAGACCCATCACGTCGAATGTGCCCATCAACAACGCGCCGCCATCGATAAGATAGTCGGCTCCCGTAATGAATTCGGCGTCATCGGAGGCAAGAAAGGTAACCAGCTTGGCTATCTTTGCCGTATCGCCCATTCTCCGAAGCGGTAGCACGGCTGCGACTCGATCATGATCGATGTCGGCAGAGCTCGGGCCGATCATCCACGACGGCAGGACCGTGTTGACTCGGATGTTTTCGGGGCCGAGGTCACGCGCGGCGGATTTGCTCAGTCCGCATATTGCGAACTTAGTTGCGTTGTAGGCCAGCCCACCCGACGCATGGACGCTCGCGATCGATCCGATATTGACGATGGCGCCCTTACCGCTCCGCCGCATGGAAGGAACGACAGCCTTCATACCAAGAAAGCAGCCGAGTTCGTTGACCCGCCAGACGCGGGTGAACTCGGCCTCGTCGATATCGTCGAAGCGGTTCATGTCCATGCGGACAGCGTTGGCGACCAGGATGGTCACCGGGCCGAGCTCGGCTTCAGCAAATGCTACTGCATCTGCCCAGTCCGCACTTTGCGAGACGTCCAGATGGCGGTAGCGCGCCGCCGCGCCCAGGGAATGCGCCAAAGCCTCGCCTTCGTCGTCGAGGACGTCGGTCAACAGCACGCGGCCACCCTCTGCAAGGATCGCGCGGGCGATGCTTTCGCCTAAGCCGCGCGCCGCGCCGGTAACAATAGCTGTACGGTCGGACAATTGCATCTCAATGCTCCAGACGGATTGGCAGCCCGCTGTCTTCGAACTCGGGCCAGTAGGTGAACCAACGGCGCTCGGCGAACAGCCAGCACCCATCAGGCTGGCGGACGGCACGATCATGGTAGTAGCCAAGGAAGCCGTCGGGAAAATGTTCCGCGACCCGCGCCTTGGTGAAGGCCTCCATGACGCAAGTCCCGACCGCAACATCCCCGTCGATATCGATGACGTGATTGTGGATGATCGGGAACACCATGTTGGGCCACATAGATGTTTCGAGGAAGGCCTGAATGGCGTCAGGTCCTTTCAGCAGGATTCGCTCGCCGCGAACCCTAACTTCAAATATGCCATCGGGCGCGAACAGTGCGGCGATGCGATCCCGCTCACCACGTGCCGCATGCCATGCATAAACTGACCGCAACTCCTTCACCTGCTCGCGCGCTTCCAGTTCGGCGATACGTTTCTCGAGATCCTGGCTCATGATGCCTTCCGCAATTGATGCGACTGCGTAGAGCTCGAAATCCGGCTGGCAATCACCTGCCCAATGAAAGGATGATCGCCTGCGCTTCGGGCTCAGCATGGGTCGATAACATAGGAGGTTTGGATGAAAGCACCCGGCACTGAGAGCGGCTTGAGCTGGAGCGAGTTTTTCAAACCTGACTGGTTGTCTCGCCGTCGCGAGGAAGCGCTCGATCCTGAGCTTCCGATCATCGATCCGCACCACCATATCTGGGCCTGGCTCGATTATGGGCTGGACGAGTTTCTTGCGGATATCTGCGCTGGTCACAACGTTCGGGCCACGGTTCATCTCGAGTCCGGACTGGCGCGCAATGAGGCCGATCCGGAGCATGTGCGCCCTGTCGGGGAGACGCGCTACCTCGTCGAGCTGACCGAGGATCCGAGACTGAAGCGACCTGGCGCACCCGCCGTTTGCGCCGGGATCGTCGGCCATGTCGATCTAAGCCTGGCCGAGCATCTGCTGGAGGAAGCGCTTGATGCGCATATCAGCGCCGGCAAGGGACGCTTCAAAGGTGTGCGGTTCAACCCCCGCTACTACAAGGACGTCTCATGGGTCGACGATGCCCGTCCGGGGCTGACCGAAGATCCCGTCATCCGACGCAACCTGGAAATTGTAGGTAGGCGCGGATTGGTATGCGACGTCATGGCGTTCCATCACCAGCTCGGCGACGTTGCCCGAATGGTCGAAGCGCTGCCGGACGTCAGGTTTGTCGTGAACCACTGCGGAGGCTTCCTTGGCCGTGTAGCAAAGCATGAATCCTACGATGGGGCACTGAGCGTCTGGCGCGACGGCATCCGCGCGCTTGCCGCCCAGGGCAATGTCGTGATGAAGCTGGGCGGACTTGCCAACGACTTCTTTTCCGGGAACCAACTCCATTTGGAGGCGGAGCCGCCGTCGTCCGAGACCATCGCGGCGATATACCGCCCGTTCTTTGATCCTTGTGTCGAAGCGTTCGGAGCCGAGCGGTGCATGTTCGAGAGCAACTATCCCGCGGATCGGCAGCAGGTCGACTATGTGGTCCTGTGGAATGGGTTTAAGCGCCTGGCAGCTGGAGCGACCGCCGAGCAGAAACGCGCCCTCTTCAGCGATACGGCGCGTCAGACTTATTCCCTGCCGGATCGATGATGAAGCCCTACGTCCCTGGAAATTGGGGCCGCCTATAGCGTAGTACACGACCTCGAGCCACCGGGCGTTGCCGGCAGCGCCTCAGGACCGCCGCGTAAGATCCAGCCAAAGCGAAAAAGGAAAAAAGCGGCACTCCAGGAGTGCCGCTTTTTATTGGACAGGCAGCGCTTGTTGATCAGTCGCCGAAGCGATACGTCGCACGCACACCGTACATCCGCGGCGGTCCAGGCATCCAGGTCTGGTAACCGGGATACTGGCCCGATGCGTTCGGGTTGGTGAAGTAAGTCTTGTCGGTCAGGTTCTGACCGAAGACCTGAACGGTCAGACCAGACCCGGCCACCTTGGCGATCTCAACACTGGCGTTCAGCAGGTTGTATCCCGTGTTCCGCGCGAAGTCGATGCGGAAGTTGGAGATACGGTACCAGTTGACGCTGAAGTTCAGGTCGCCGCCCAGAACGTTCGGGACGGTGTAGTCCGCCGCCAGCGTGACGCTGGTGGAGGGAGCATAGTTGAGTCGCGAATTGGAGGTATCGATCGCGCCGAGGCCAACAATCGGCGCGTAGCTGATCTTGCCGTAGAAGTAGCTGCCGCCATAGCTCAGGCGCAGGTTCTCGACCGGCATGATGAAGCCATCGATTTCCACACCGCGCGTCACCGCCGAACCCACGTTCAGGTTAAGCGAGGTGAAGGTGGGATCGTTCAGCGGGTTGTTGTCGCCATCGGTATTCCCCGGAATGCCGCTGGCGCTCAGCTGCAGGTTCTTGAACTTGTTCGCGAAAACCGCAATGTTGGTGCGGGCCCGCGCCCCGGCAATGTTGTAGTCCGCCTTCACGCCGATTTCGAAGTCCGTCACCGTCTGCGGCGCAAACGTTTGATACGGCTTGAGCACGGTACCGAGCACCGGGGTGTTCGCTCCGCCCGCGCGGTAACCGGTACGCGCCACGCCATAGATGAACAGGTCCGGGGTCGCCTGATAGTCGAGGCCGGCCGACCAGGTGAACTTCTTGAACTTCGACTTCGGCGTCGACGAGGGAAGCGTCGGATTATTTTCGTCGGCTATGCAATCCGCGTAGCTGTCGTAAGCCTCGGCCGGTCCAGGACGTCCGTTGGCGCAGGTAGAGGAGCTGTCCCAGGTGTAGCGACCGGAAAGGTTGAGCTTCAGCCCCGGAACGACTGAATCCAGCTTCTGGCTGATGTTGAGGAAGATCGCCTTGGTGGTGTTCTTGTCCTGCTGATCCATCTGCACGCCGTAGATGTTGGTTAGATCAGCTATCGAAGTGAATTGCGGTGCCCCGAACGCCAGCCTGAGAGCATTCGGGCCCTTTGGCTTTTGCTGCAGATAGAAGCCGCCCAGCAGGATCGACATCGTATCGTTGAACGCCGTGGTGCTGATCTGCAGTTCGTCGCTGATCTGGTCATCCGAATGGAGGCACGCAAGGCAGTCGGTGAAACCAAATGGCGATGCGTCGGTGTCCGACCTCGAGTGGATGCGCGACCAGCGATAACTGAAGATATTTTTGATCTTTACCGGGTCAAAGCTAAGTTCCGTGGTGTTGGTGATACCCTGCACCACGCTGTGATCGAACTGCGTGAGGTCACTGTAATACTTGCGGTAGTTGCCCGCTTTCGACCGCGCGAGAATTTCTTTCACGTCGTCCGGATTGATACCCAGGAATGGCAGGATGTCATAAGTCATCCCCGTCGCCAATTCGGTCGGAACCTGCGTTTCAACGGTGTTCAACCACGAATAATCATAGATAGTGGTGTTCTTGATTCCGTCGGTGGGCTCAATCAGCAATGAAGCGCGGAACGCACGGCTGTTCAAGCTGTTGGCGTCGGGCTGTCCAGGAACTCCGGCCCGCGTGAACCCGTTACGCTTGCGATACTGGCCGGCAACGCGCAGCGCCACTTTGTCCTGCACGATCGGCACGTTCAGCGCGCCTTCCAGCTCGTGCCAGTTGTAGTCGCCCAGCGTTGCCGAGGCATAACCGCCGAATTCATGCTTGGGCGCCTGGCTGTAGACCAGAACCGCGCCGCCAGTCGTGTTGCGACCGAACAGGGTGCCCTGCGGACCCTTCAGGACCTGGACGTTCGAGACGTCAAAGGTCGGGATGATGGAGCCCCATGCCGGCAGCGCCACTTCGTTGACGTACGACTGGACCGAGGGGGAAATGGTGCCGATCGTCGCACGACCCTGCCCGCGGATGGTGAAGGTGGTGTTCGTGTCGGTACCTGACGCGTTGAAGATCACGCCAGGGATCAGCCGCTGAAGGTCCTTGGTATCGCGGACGTTCTGCTTGATCAGCGTATCACCGCTGAAGGCGGCCACCGCGACCGGAACCGACTGGATGCTTTCCTCCTTGCGGCGGGCGGTGACGACGATGTCCTCGGACGTCAGCCCAGAGCTGGACGCCTGCGGCTGGTCGGCTTCACCCGACTCGGCAAAGGCAGGCGCGGCGACCGCGAATGCCAGGATCGACGCAGACATCATCATCGGGTATCTCAAAGACCGCATCATTTCTCTCCCTCTCAATTTATGTTCATTATTCTTGATTATTCTTGTTCACAGCGCCTTTCGACGCACACGAAATAACAAAGGTGCCCTTTTATCGTAGTCATCCGAAGCAGCACCAATGATTGCCGGCTCGAGTCTCAGCTGACGGCGGGCCACCGAGTGAGCTGATGACCGGAAGGTTCCTGGGGCTGCTCGGACTTTGTTTTCCTTATCCGGGTGTGAGGCAGGAGCCAGCTCAGGGAAGAGATCCGAGAGGAGTCTCGTCGCCTACCCTTATTTCAAGACGCTCTCGACCTCGCTTCCTGCCGCAATCCTCATGTCGACCTTATGGGATTTGGAACCTCTGCCATAAACAACGGGCTCGCCAAGCATAGCGGCGTAGAGATAAAATCCGTAGGCGCGGATCATCATTCGCGGCACGTCTCTCGAAGCCGCCCGTCAAACGCAGGATAATAGGATGTGGCTACCTTTCGTCCACTTGGCATCAACTCCCCCACCCCCACCTCCTCATCGGCTCTGTAAAGCGCGATCGGTGGGATCTGTCTCTTTTATCAGTTTCGTAGTTCGGTCTGAGTGTTGTCGGCTGCAGGCGAGTCCCGCAAGACCCTTGTTTAGAGTGGTTGTAAAAAATGGGTGGCAGAAGGGCGTCCGGTGCCAGGTGTGGGGATGGGCGGGTCACATGATAAGTTGGAGCGACTGATGTCCGCCGCGAAGTCCGAGTTTGCACGTTCAGGATTTGCGGAAGCGTCGCTCGAGGCGATCGCTGCGCAAGCTGGCGTCAGCAGGCAATTGATCTATAATAGATTTGGCACAAAGCGTGCGCTGTACGCGGCAGTTCAGCCCGATTCCCCGATCCGTCTGATGATCGCGACCGCATCGCGGCGTCGATCGCCGGCAGCGATACTTTATGCGTGTCGCGCGCGCAGGGAGGCGGAGCAAACGAGACGCGGTTGCTCGTGCAGAGCGGCAAGACGCGGATCAAAGTCGAGACATCGCCCAGCACGCGCGGCACCGTGTGCCCACCGGCAATGCGATCGGTCACCACCCATGTGGCGGCCGGGCATTCGCGTCGTGATGCGGCGCGGCGATTTGGGGTGAGCGTGAGCTGCGCGATCAAGCTCGTGCAGCATGTGGCGAGGACGGGTTGGGCAGCTCCGGCGCGGCAGGGGGCGCCCGCCGGGAGCGGGCAAGCTGGCGCCGTACATGGCGATGCTGATCCGCTGGGTGGAGGCGCGATCGGACATCAGCATGCCCGAGCTTGCGGCGAAGCTCGAGGCCGCGACGAAGATGCGTGCGCATCCCGCTGCGTTGTCGCGGGCGCTGCTTGGAGCGGGCTTCCGATATAAAAAACAGCTGCTGGCATCGGAGTGCGGACGCGATGATGTCTGCGAGGCCCGGCGGCGATGGCGGCTGCATCGCCAGCCGCGCATGCGCGAGCAGACGCACCGGCTGGTCTTCATCGACGAGACGGCGACCACGACGAAAATGACGCGCCTGCGGGGCCGGGCGCGTCATGGCCAGCGCCTGAAGGGACGCGCGCGGTTGGGCCATTGGAAGACGCAGACCTTCATAGCTGGCTTACGCTGCGATGGCCTGACCGCCCCTTGGATCATCGACCGGCCGATGACCAAGGAGATCTTGGAGATCTACGTCGAAACCCAGCTCGCGCCGACACTCGATCCGGGCGACGTCGTGATCCTCGATAACCTGCCGAGCCATAAGAGCGAAAAGGCCAGGCAGCTCCTCAAACAGCGTGGCGCCTGGTTCCTCTCCTCCCGCCATACAGCCCCGACTTGAACCCGAGCGAGAAGGCCTTCTCAAAACCGAAAGCCCATCTCCGACGGATCGGGGCCAGGACGATCAACGACCTCTGGCGAGCCGTCGGCAGCATCTGTGACCTCTACCCGCCCGAGGAATACCGCAACTAATTCACCGCCGCAGTAACAGGTTGCCCAGGTATATCGCGAACGATATCAACTCTCCAGTCACAACCTTTTATTATGCGTATTTTCAGCAAGTCCTGTAGACGGTATTGTCCCCAACTGTCTCCATCAGGCGCGGAAAATGGTTGAAATGATGGCGGCCATGTGTGAGTCCCGCAAGGGTCTTGTTTAGAGCGGTTGTCGAGATTTGTTGGCGGAGAGTGATTGATGCGACGTGCCAGCTCGGGCAAGTCACAGGAGAAAATCTCGCGATTAATCTCGGTTGCGGAGTTGGAGTTTGCCCGGGTAGGGCTGGGGGCGGCGTCGCTTGAAACGATCGCTGTGAAAGCCGGCGTTAGCAGGCAACTAATCTACAATAAATATGGCGGAAAGCAGGGGCTATATACTGCAGTCCAAACAGTAGCGCGGAGCACGCTCTTCGAAAGCCTGCTACAGCATGCATGGCTGCAGGCATCACCGGCCGGAACCATTTCGAATATTCTGAAGGTCTTGTTCGATCGTTATGCTGCGTCACCGCTGCTAGGCAGGAGTGTCGCAGACGAAGGCTTCCTGCCGGGCCCCGGCAACGACCATGAAGGTCGGTTACACAGGATCTACGGCGTGATCGAGGGATACCTCGCGCAAGGAAGGCTCTTGGGAGAGGTCAAGCGCGAATGGAGCGGTCAGGCTTTCTTCGATTGTGCGGTTTCGTTGATAGCTGGCGTCACTGCGATGGGCGGTGGTGCTGCATACGCTCGCGACATAACCGTCGACTTTATCATTCGTGCTTTAACGGCAATCGGCGATGGTATTGAGGAGTCTGAGCTCCCTCATTCGCACTGGATGCGAGAGGCGGATGTTACGAGCATAGAGCGGATAATTTCTGCAGCTGAAGCCGAGTTCGCGTGCTCCGGGGTGGAATCAAGTTCGTTTTCCGCCATTGCCCGTCGGGGAGGCGTGAGCAAGCAGCTTATCTACTACCACTTCAAGAACAAGGCGACCTTGTATAAGGCTGTTCAGGATCGACTTTTGCACCGCGTTCTGCCTCATTTTGAAGCTCTTGGTCTGAAGAGTCTCACGCCTATGGCCGCGGTGCAAGCCTATGTCGGGACCTATGAGCAGGTCCAGGCTGCATATCCGAACTCCATGAAGCTGGATCTCGACAATCGGCTTCAGCGTGGTGGTATGGAGGTAGGAGATGCGTCAGGCAGGAACAGGATCGCCCACTTCCTAAGGCGCTTCGATGAGGTCATCATGAGAGGAAAAGCAGACGGTAGCATTCATGATAGCATGAATGCGACGCTGCTATTCAATTTTAGTGCCATAATATTCTCTTCTGGGAAGGGTGTGATGCACGATGCGCAGATTCCATCTGGTGCCGCTTCAACAGAGCCGAGGCATGCGCACTCGATCGCGAGGGAGTTCATCGTGTTCGGCTCAACCGCCTAAGTTGGCTTACCTTTTGGATTGATCTTCATTGGCCAAGTGGCAAAGAACTTGTTTCGCGCGCATCTGTAACTATTGGATAGAACCTGACGGTTGAGTCCGTGCGGGGATTCCCGTTGGCGTTGCGGCGTGCGACAGTGGGGGATGCGCACCGGCATCTCGATCGAGATTACGCCATCGAAGGTGCGCCAGTGGCTCGACCGGCACCAGCGCTTCACCTTCCATTTCACGCCGACATCATGCTCGTGGCTCAATGCGGTCGAGGGCTTTTTCGCCAAGCTCACCCCGTCGGCGCCTCAAGCGCGGCATCTTCCATTCGCTGGTCGATCTCCAGGCCGCTATCAACCGCTTCGTCGCCGAACAGAACGCCGATCCCAAGCCCTTCTTCTGGACCGCCGATCCCGAACGCATCAGCGCCGCCGTCAGGCGCGGGCACCAAACGTTAGCAATCCATTAGATCAACAAGTCATCACGCGCAGCCAGATCATGACTTACGCGAGATAGACAGGAACGAGGTAGTTTTACTGTGCTTTGTCCACTGGGATGACGTATCTTCGAGGCTGCTAATCGAGATAGCGAGACGGATAGCGATGAAGAACGAGTCGCATGAATTCGCACCGGCAGGGCTAGGAGCGCAGTTCCTTTTTCCCGGTGTCGGGACCTGCCAAGCCTATGCGGAGGTATCGGGAGCGAGCATCGAGCTTCGGCGGTACGCCTGGGCCGGTCGCATGCACGAGGGCTCGTTTGCCACCTCGCGGCGCTTCGTTGAGCTGACGGACATCAAAGCCAGAGGAGGGTATAAGGCAGATGAGCCGGAGTGGCGCTCGCTCGGCCTGATCCGCTTCTATCCCGGCAGCCGCCGCTTCTATAGCCGATGGTACGATGACGAGCAGACATCCTTGTTGTGCGCTTTGGACCTGGAGCGGCTGGCCGGATTAGAATTGAACATGGAGGAGGCTCGGCTCGCCGAATGCGGTGATGTCCGTAACGCTCACCTCCACGCGCTGCTGTTGCGGATCAGGGAAGAACTTCTGTCGCCAGGCTTCGCAAGCACACTCGTCATCGAAGCGGCATGCATGGGCGCGGCTGCCGAGCTTGTTCAGCACTTCTCGCAATCACCAGATCGGGTCCGTGAGCGGGGTGATAAGCTTTCCGCCGCTGCAATCGAGCAAATAGGTCTCAGCATCCGCGCGGGCGAGATCCCCGGCTCGCTCCGTGCGCTGGCCGAGCAGGAAGGGGTAAGTGCGCGGCAATATGCCCGGCTCTTTCACGCAACGGCTGGCGAAACGGTTGGGCGCTTCTGCGCGCGTCAGCTGATATTGCGCGCGAAGGATCTTCTCAGCGATCGATCCTTGCTCACCAAGGAAGTGGCTTTCCGTTGCGGCTTTGCGAACACTGCGTCATTCGCGCGCGCATTTCGGCGCGAGACCGGCCTTTCGCCCAAAGCATATCGGCAGGGACTCGGGCAATGAGGAGCGTCGAAGGACGCAGACGCGGCCATCCGGCGCATAGCTAGTGCCGCACCTTCGGCAGCGCGAACGCATAGAGATAATCGCCCTGCTTGGTCCCCAAAAATGCATGTCCGCCGGCCGCTATCACCACGAACTGACGGCCGCTGGCGTCGGACCAATAGGTCATTGGCGTCGCCTGAGGACCTGCGCCGAGCCGCGCGCGCCAGAGGACCTTGCCGTTGCGGGCGTCGAGTGAGCGCAGATAGCGATCCTGCGTTGCACCGATGAAGATCAACCCCCGCGCTTGATGACCGAGCCGCCGAGATTGGGCCCACCGATCTTCAAGGGCAGCAATGACGACATGCCAAACGCGGTCCGCTGTCGCGCCCGGTGCCAAGCGGGTGCGACCAGACGAGCTTGCGGGTGCGCAGGTCTACGGCGGAGACCGGCTCGATCGGCCGGTGCGGCGATCTAGCACGAAGATCTCGCCGCGTTTGGTAGGCTGTACGATGGCGGGCACTGGGCCGCCTGGCCATGTCAGCGGCAAAGCACTCGAGATCACATCCGGGATCGCCTTGTGGTACAGGCCGGGCACCCCGGTGTTGCCGGTCCGATGGGTGCTGGTTTGCGACCCCGACGAAAAGCGCGATCCGCAAGCCTTCTTCAGCACAGACATCACCATCGAGCCCGCCGATATCATCGCCCTGTACGTCCGCCGATGGCTGTGCTTCGCCACCTAAACGTAAAAAGCCGAGCTGAAAGTCCGCCGGCAATTCAATTAGCGCGACATGTGTGAGTTACCAGTTCCGCGCACGTCTCCACCGAGCTGCCAAATAGTGGCAGACGCGCGGGGGCCTGGCCCGCCTGTTTACACCGAGTCGTACATAGTTGCCTTGTGCGTTATACCCGTCGGCTATAAAGAGCCGGTTAGATCCGGCGAAGGCCGGCGGTAAGATGCGCAGGAGAGAATTCGCTCATGACCGACTTTCCAACGTCCATACTGCCCGGAGGCTTCGAGGCACTCCAGCCATATGCCGCAACCTGGGGGGCGCTTGAAACGCCGGAGGATCGCTATCTCTTCCGCCAACAGTGCACGATGGAAGAGCTGAAGGACTATTACGATATCGCGGCGCCGCGGCTCGATGCAGTGTTTGATCATCTCGAAAAATTCCCGATGAACGATCTGCCCGCGCCCGAAGCTCTGCTCTATCGCACTGTGCTTGGGCTGACCGAAGCTGCGATGGCGATCGAGGTGTTCGGCCAGCCGCGTGTTCCTTATGCGCCTTACCCCCACAAGATCGCGATCGATTGGGCGGAACCTAGGTAATCAATCGCTCCCGCTGTGCCTGCCGCAGCGGGACAACGGGCAATCGAAGGGATGCTGCATGCCGTCCACCGTCACCCTGCCCGAGCAGTTCAGCTTCCTCGAGCCCTTCGCTGCGACATGGGGTGATCTGCACTCGCAGAATGAGCGTTATCTGAAGCGCCAGCAGCTCAGCTATGCCGACCTCGAGGCCTTCCATCTCGCGCTGTCCGGAAGGCTGGAGGAGGTGTTCTCCTATCTCGACGGGTTCGACCCGGATGCGCTCCCCGAGCCCGAGGCGAGGCTGTACCGCACGGTGCTGGGCCTGACGGAGGCGAGCCAGGCCGTCGAGGTGTTCGGCCAGCCGCGCGTCCCGTATGCGCCTTATCTGCACAGCGTCCCGATGGAGTGGGCTGGCTACCAGCCGCACTGAGAGGCTGACCAGCCTTTAGCCGGCCTGCGAGCTACGGCGTCGTTGGATGCGTGGTCAACGTCGTGGCGAGTTCCGCCCTTTCCAGCGGCAGGTTCCGGTGCCTGCCGGGCTTCCTAGCATCCGGCTAACACCGCGCGAACCTGCGGCGGTGGGCGGGAGCGGCGGCGATGCAGAGATGGACCGAAAGGCCCGAAGGATCGAACTGGGGCGATTTCGGCGCGGATGACCAGCAAGGTACACTGAATTTCATCACCGCAGACATCCGCCGCGCCGCGGCTGCCGAAATCCGTGAAGGCGTCGCCTTCCTGCTGTCGATGCCGCTCGATTATCCACGCGGCAGCGTCGTCACCGAAACGCGGCACCCGCCCCGCTTGGGCAAGACCTTCCTCTACGATCAGGGCATGACCAAGGAGAGCTACCACATCTTCTGCGACGACAAGGTCGAGATGTGCCTGCAATATTCGACGCAATGGGACGCCCTCTCGCATATCGGCGCGCGATTTGACGCGGACGGCGACGGCGTGGCGGAGCATGTCTATTATAATGGCTATCGCGGCGGCGAGCATATCTGCGCCGATGCCGGCGGTGATCGCCCGCAGGCAAAGGCGCTAGGCATCGAACGCCTGGCCGAGACCTGCGTCCAGGGCCGGGGCGTCATGATCGATCTGCACGCCCGCTATGGCGATGCGCGTGTCATCGTCGGCTTCGAAGCGCTCATGGGCGTCATGGATGCCCAGGGCGTCGTCGTCGAGCAGGGCGACATATTGTGCCTGCACACCGGCCTGGCCGGTCTCATCCTCGATCGCGGCGAAGCGCTCAGGCCCGAGGAACTGCACGGCTCGTGCGCGACGCTCGACGGGAGCGACGCGCGCCTGCTTGAGTGGATCGAGCAGAGCAGGATCGCCGCCATCATATCGGACAATATCGCGGTGGAGCAATTTGATCCGACCGGCGCGGACGGGGGGCGCCTGCCGCTCCACGACAAATGCCTGTTCCGCCTCGGTCTGCCGCTTGGCGAGCTGTGGCATCTGCGCGACCTGGCGGCGTGGTTGGCCGCGAACAGGCGAACCCGCTTCTTCCTGACGGCCCCGCCGCTGCGGCTGCCCGGCGCGGTCGGATCGCCGGCTTCGGGGGTGGCGACCGTCTGACGAACTTCGCGCACCGGCGGTGCCCATGCGGGAGGTGGCAGCTCAGCACTTGGCGCGGCGCTGCCCCATCGGACTTAGGAGAGAATGACAGTGACGGATCCAGTTGCAGCCGATGAGCGGGTCTTGCCGAACCGCAATCCCGTCCTTGTCCTCGGTCTGCTGACGTCGGTCTATTTCCTTTATCTGCTCGATCGCAACGCGCTCCTCGTCACGCAGGAAATGGTCAAGGCCGAGTTTCATCTTTCGGACACGCAGATGGGCCTGCTGATCGGCGCATTCTATGGCATCAGCTATGGGCTTGCCGGATTGCCGATCGGTTGGCTGGTCGATCGGGTGAACAGACGCAATCTCCTCGTTGTGATCCTCTCGATCTGGAGCGGGCTCACCGCGCTGTGCGGATTAAGCGGAGCCTATTGGCACCTGATCCTCGCGCGCATCGGGGTCGGCGCGTCCGAATCGGGTGGCTCGCCGACTTCGCTGTCGATCATATCTGATATTTTCCCGCCCGAACGGCGCGCGAGCGCCATCAGCACCTTCTACGCGGGCACCAGCTTTGGCTTGGTCGTGAGCTATTTCCTCGGTGGATACGTCGCGAAGGAATTCGGCTGGCGCGCCGTTTTTCTGCTTTACGGTCTGCCCGGGCTTCTGCTCGCGCTGGTGATATTGCTGGTGGTTCGCGAGCCCGAACGACGTCGTCACGGCGAACAGGCGCAGGGCGGCGTCTTCAAGGCGGCGTTGGACGTGCTGCGGACCCCGTTGACAGCGCCAATTTACGTCGGTTCGACGCTTTTCTGCACCTCCGTTTCGGCCACGGCGGGCTGGCTGATGGCCTTTTTGATGCGGGAGCGCGGCGTCGATATCGCGACAGGCGGGCTTATCATGGCGATCACCGTGGGCGCGTTGGGCGTGGTTGGAACGATCAGCACCGGCTTCCTGGCGGACAGGGCGCGCCGCAGGAGCGCCGGCGGCCCGCTCGTCGTCGTCGGCGCGTGCGCTTTGATCAACGTGCTAGCCTGCACGGTTGCGTACAACGCCGCCGATTTTTCGGTCGTTCTGGGCGCTCTCTGCGTCTTCGGCTTGACCTTCAACGCCTATCCCGGGCCGACGGCGGCCACGCTCAGCCTGATCGTTCGCCCCGCGAACCAGGGAATGGCGTTCGCGCTGTATGCGCTACTCGCCAATCTGGTCGGCGGAATGGGGCCGCTGATCGTGGGCGTTTTGTCAGACCGCTATTTCCCCGGTCAGCTTGGGACTGCGATGCAGATGGTGCTCGTGCTCGGCGTGATCTCAGGGCTGAGCTGCCTCTGGGCCGGACGGGCGGTGAGCCGCCGCTTTGCGCAGCCGGCCTGATCCGCCGGCGCGTCTCGGCCGGCCCTTTCGAGCGATAGGTGAGGATTGCGCGCCGCGCGAACAGGAAGTTCGTTCTGAGCCGATGATGATGCTCTACGCAGACCGAACGGGGAGACTGGAAGCTTGACGCATGATCTGAAGGGGGGCGCCGCCACCGGCGCGCGCCGGAGCCTGTTCGCGCGGCCCTATGTCTTCGCGCTCTTGCTGGTCTTGATCGGCGTCGTGCTCGCGGCGGGGGGCGTGCGGCTCCTCCTGTTGGGCGGTTCTCCCTATTACGTCGCCGCGGGGCTGCTGACCATCGCCAGCGGCGTCTTGACGGCTATGGGACGGCGGCTGGGTGCGATCCTGTTCGGGGTGCTACTCGTCGTCTCGCTCGCTTGGGCGATTGGCGAAGTCGGCTTTTCGTGGTGGCAGCTCGTGGCGCGTCTGGTCGCGCCCGCCGTGCTGGGCCTCTGGTTCTTGGCGCCATGGACGGCGCGGCGGCTCGAGCCGCGTCCCGTCAGCACGCCGGCGCGGCGCGCCGGCATCGGACTCGCCGCAGCGGCGATCGCGACTGTGATCGGCGCGTTGTCCCATACGCTGTTCGTCGACGCCCGCGTGGATCCGCTTTACCAGGCGGGCGTACAGGCGGCTGCTGCGCCGCCGGCGATCGCGCCCTCCGATGATGGACGTGATTGGCGCGCATGGGGCGGCGATGCCGGCGGGACGCGTTTCAGTCCGCTCGCACAGCTCAACCCCGCCAACGTCGGTGGTCTCGAGGTCGCCTGGACCTTCCATTTCGGTCCGACGCCGAAGGGAGCCCCGACATCGCTGGAAGCAACCCCGCTCAAGATCGGCGAAACGCTTTACGCATGCAGCGATTACAACGATGTGGTCGCGCTCGACGCCGAAACCGGGCGTCAGCGCTGGCGCTTCCGGGCGAATGTCGACGCGACCAACGCGACTTATGGTCACTGCCGCGGCGTCGCCTATTTCCGCGTTCCCGGCGCGAGCGGCGCGTGCTCCGAACGGATCTACACCAACACTATCGATGCGCGCCTGATCGCCCTCGATCTCGCAACTGGGCGGCCGTGCCAGGGGTTCGGCCGCGGCGGATACGTCGATCTGAAGGAAGGCATGAGCACGGCGCCCAAGGGCTATTATTTTGTGACCTCAGCCCCGACGGTCGCACGCGGCAGGATCGTCCTCGGGGGCTGGGTCTTGGACGGCATGTATTGGGGCGAGCCTTCGGGCGTAATTCGGGCGTTCGACGCGGTCACCGGCCGCTTGAGCTGGGCTTTCGATGTCGGCCGCCCCGATCGCACCGGCGCGCCGGGGCCGGGCGAGACCTATACGCCGTCGACGCCGAACGCGTGGGCGCCGATGAGCGTTGATGAACAACGCGGGCTCGTGTTCGCGCCGCTCGGCGGGGCCGCTCCTGATTATGCCGGAGCGCAGCGTCGACCGTTCGACAATGCCTGGTCGGGCACGGTCGTTGCGATCAACGCCGAGACCGGCCGTCCCCGCTGGCGCTTTCAGACGGTGCATCACGATATCTGGGATTATGATGTGGCCTCGCAGCCGACGCTGATCGACCTCCCGACCGCAGGCGGCATGCGGCCGGCGCTCATCCAGGCGACCAAGCGCGGCGAGGTCTTCGTGCTCGATCGCGAGACCGGGCGCCCGCTGAGACCCGTGACCAACCGCCGTGCCCCGCAGGCGGGCACGGTTCCTGGCGAACGGGCCGCGCCGTTCCAGCCCTTCTCCGATTCATTGCCTTCCTTCCGTGGGGCGACGATCACCGAGCGCGACATGTGGGGCACGACGCCGCTGGATCAGCTGTGGTGCCGGATCAAATTCCGCGAAGCGCGCTACCAAGGCACGCTGACCGCACCCGGCTTCACGCCGAGCATCGCTCAACCCGGCTTTCTCGGCGGGATGAATTGGGGCGGCGTTTCGATCGATCGCGATCGGATGCTGATGATCGTCAATAACAACGCCGTTGCCAACTACGTCCAGCTCTTTCCCCGTGCGATCGTGGACCAGCTCGGGGTTCGCCCCGTCGGCATGGGTGCGCCGCCGAAGCCGGAAGGGCAGGGCATCCAGCCGCAATTGGGCACGCCATTCGGCGTGCGATCTATCGCTTTCCTCTCGCCGCTCTACGCGCCGTGCCAGGCGCCGCCATGGGGCCGGCTCAGCGCGGTCGATCTGAGAAGCGGAAAGCTAGTATGGTCCCACGCCCTCGGCACGGCGCGCGACAGCGGCCCGCTCGGCATCGGTTCGCAACTGCCGTTCACGATCGGTACCCCCAATTTGGGCGGATCGATCGTGACGCGTGGCGGCCTGATATTCATCGCGGCGACGCAGGACAAATATCTGCGCGCGATCGAGACGGCGACGGGACGCGAGGTCTGGCGCGGCCGGCTCGAGCAGGCGGGGCAGGCGACGCCGATGACCTATGCGTCGCGCGCAAGCGGGCGACAGTTCGTGGTGGTCTCGGCGGGCGGGCACGCTTTTCTCGGAACCCGCACGGGTGACGCCATCATGGCATTCGCCCTGCCCAGGCGCACCCACTGACCGCGGTGGTGCGCGCCAAAGTAGATAGAAGAGGGAGAGCACGTTATGACACCTCAAGGTGCTTGCGCGGACAGCCCGCTGGCCGACAAAGCCATCGCGCTGTTGGACGCGCTTCGAACCGGCGATCGGCAGGCGATGGTTTCGCTATTTCACCAGGACGCGCGGTGGTGGGTGCTCGGTCGCGGATATAAGCCCGTCCACGAGCTAATCGACATCACATGCGAGATGGCGAAATCCTCGCAGAGCAGGCCAATGACCATTCTCGGCACGACCAGTGAGGGAAGCCGCGTCGCGATCGAAGCACAGGGGCATGTCGTCCTGGCGGATGGCAAGCATTACGATAACACTTACCATTTTCTGTTCCTGTTTGCTGATGACCGCATCATCGAAGGTCGCGAATATCTCGACACCGAACTGGTCAGCAAGACTTTCGAAGGCCGGTTTTGAACCGGTGACGACCGCGACAGGCTGTAGAGTTACGGAAGAGATGACGGCGGCGATCACGCCGGTTTTTCCCCAGCTGGCAACGGCGCCGCGCTTCTTGGACACGTCAGGTAATTGGAGGAGTTCACGCTCGAAAGTGCGATCGGCCGCCGGACTTGTAGGTCGCACTCGATCGACTGCGACATCGTCACCTCGGCCTCACTCGATGAGCCCGGTGGACGGCCGTCCGCCGATATCGATGACGGCGGTTGACAGCGCTTCAAGCGAAAAAATTTGCTTTGCCCAGTCGTGTCATGGAAGGAGCGGCCAAACCACGCCGGATCATGCATGAATGGCGGGATGGATCGACGGGGGGATTTGCTGATGCGGCGGCTAGAAGGAAAGACGGCGGTCGTGTGCGGATGCGATGGCGGCATCGGCGGAGCTACGGTCGAGCGGCTCGCCCAGGAAGGCGCATCGCTTGTGCTCGCCGATCTCAAGGCCGACGTCGTCGAGGCGATGGCGGCCGATCTGGAGTCGCGGGGCGTCTCCGCGATGGCGGTGCAGGTCGATCTCGCCGAAGAGGAGTCGGTCGTTGCGCTCTACGCCAAGGTGAAGGAGCGCTTCGCCACCATCGACGTGCTGCATAACAATGCCTCCGACACCAGCATTCCGCAGATGGGCGCCGATCTGCTGATCGAGGATATGGAGACGCGCACCTGGGATCGTGCCTTCCATATCAACACGCGCGGCACAATGATGATGGCCAAGCATGTGCTTCCGACGATGGTGGAGCAGGGCGGCGGATCGATCATCAACACGAGCTCCGGGGCGGCGCTGCTGGGCGATCTGTTCTGTCCGGCTTATGCCTCCTCGAAGGCCGCGGTGAACGTGCTGACGCGCTATATCGCCACCCAATATGGCAAGCAGAATATCCGGTGCAACGTCGTCTCGCCGGGCCTGATCGTGTCGGCCACCGCACGCCGCAACGTCGGGCACAAGTTCGAGATGTTCGAGAAGCAGACCTTGATGCCCACGCTCGGCGACCCGGAGGATATCGCCGCGATGGTTGCCTTGCTGGCGTCCGATGACGGCAAGTTCATCACCGGGCAGATCATCCCGATCGATGGGGGCATCGCCATGCATTTCCCCTATTTCCCGGATATGCGCCCGGTGTTCGACGCAGCGGTCGAGGCCAAGCGCGCGGGCACCCAGCGCACGTCGGTTTAGGTCCGAGGGGAGGCAATGGCCATGGCTGGTGAGGACATTCCGGCGTCGGGTACGGTCCATGTGGCTGCAGCAGTATGACGGGGCGGCTGCCGCCTGATCGATGATGGAAAGGAACAAGGTGGGTAAACTGGAAAACCGCGTTGCCCTGGTGTCGGGTGCGGCGGGTGGCATTGGCAGTGAGATCGCGCGGCACCTGGCCGACGAAGGGGCGATCGTGGTGCTGTCCGATATCAACATTGGCGGCGCCGAGGCGATTGCGCGCGAGATCGGCCGCGGCGCCAGCGCCGTCGCGTTCGACGCCTATGACTCCGATGCGATCTTCGCGATGGTGCAGGCCACGATCGATCGTCACGGGCGGCTGGACATTCTCGTCAACAACGCGGCTGATACCAGCCTAACCTATATCGACCGCACGGTGCTGGACACCGATATCGAGACGTTCGACAAATCGATCCGATCGAACCTGCGTGCCGTCTTCATCGCGACCAAGGCGGCGATGCCGCACCTGATCGAGAGCAAGGGTACGATCGTGAATATCTCGTCGACCGGCGGACTGGTGGGGGACAGCTGGCTGATCAGCTACAACGCGGCCAAGGCCGGCGTCATCTCGCTCACCAAGAACACTGCGGTGCAATATGGCAAGCAGGGCGTTCGCTGCAATTCGATCTGCCCGGGTTTCATCGCTCATGGCAAGGCGCGCGAGATGATGAAGGAGACGCTGAAATCGGCGCTGGACGCATCCTACGTCACGCGCAACGGGGATCCGGCCGACGTCGCGGCGCTTACCGCCTTTCTCGTGTCGGATGCTGCCGGCTTCATCAATGGCGAGAACATCGTCTGTGACGGCGGCTGGACGGTGGGGGTCGCGCCATGGCGGAGCGGTGATCCCCAGCCGGTGAGCGAATGAGGCTGCCGGCGGGGGAGATGCCGGGATCACGCCTGACGCGCTCCTCGGGCGCTGCCGCCGGGCGGTTGGAAGCGGCTTGCAAAGAAAACGGCTTTTCCGTGGTCCAGAATCGAAGATCGACCGCGGGAGCGTGATAGTATTGGCTCATTAGATCAGGAGAGAGAGAGTTGCGCAGACTGGATGGCCGGACGGCCGTGGTGACCGGCGCCGCATCGGGCATTGGCGAGGCGACTGCCAAGCGCCTTGCGAGCGAGGGTGCTGCTGTTGTGGTTGCGGATATCAATCGAGAAGGCGCCGAGCGGGTTGCCGGCGAGATCGAGCAGGCTTCCGGTCGTGCGATCGCGGTCGGCATGGATCTGAATGACGAGGACAGCATCCGCAAGATGATCGCAACCGCGAACGATCACTTCGGCAACCTGCGGATTCTCCACAACAATGCTGCCGATATGCGCGCGCGTCATCGCGACGACGACATGGCGATCGAATTCATGGAGGCCGATCTTTGGGACAGCGTGTTCCGGGCCAACACGCGCGGCACCATGCTGGCTATCAAATATGCCATCCCCGCTCTGGTCGCGTCGGGCGACGCCGCGATCATCAATACGAGTTCGGGCGCGGCGCTGAGTGGTGATCTGTATCGCCCGGCCTATGGCGCCTCAAAGGCAGCGATCAACAACCTGACCTTCTACACGGCGACCCAATATGGGAAGAAGGGCGTGCGCTGCAACGTGGTGTCCCCCGGTATCGTCGTCACGCCCTCCGCGAGCGAAGCCAATGATGACGGACGTTATGATATTCTGATGAAGCATGTCCTCAGCCCGAAGATCGGCCGGCCCGAAGATCTTGCCGGCGTCGTGGCGATGCTCGCGTCGGATGATGGGCGTTACATCAATGGCCAGATCATTTCGGTCGATGGCGGCATCCGGGCCCATTTCGCCCATGTGGCCGATGTGGCCGACGCGTTTTGGCAAGACATGGACAAGCGTTTCCGCTAAACTGAAGTTTGATTGGAGAGATTCATGCCCGCGAACGTACCCCATTTCAACGTTTCGAGCTTTGACCTTGGCAATGGCCCGACTCAACCCGACGCCGTGATGATGGAGGCCGGCAAGGTGCCGGCGAGCGCTTATACCGATGAGGACCGTTTTGCCCAGGAAGCGGAGCTGTTCGGCCGCATCTGGCTAAACATCGCCGATGAGATCGACGTCGCGGAACCTGGCGAGTGGATCGTTCGCGACGTGGCCTGCCGCAGCACCTCGGTATTGATCTCGCGTGATGCTAAGGGTGTCCTGCACGCCTTTCACAACATCTGCCGTCATCGCGGTATGCAGCTCGTGTGGGGCAGCAAGGGCAAGGCAACGCGTTTCTCCTGCCCCTACCATGCTTGGACCTATGATACCGACGGCGGCCTGAGGGCGGTGCCCGATGCCGAGTGCTTCCCGGGTCTCGACAAGAGCGAGCTGTCGCTTCGGCCGATCGCGATCGGCGTGTGGGAAGGGTTCATCTACGTGAACCTCGACCCCCATCCCGCGCAGACGCTCGAGGAGTTCATGGCGCCTGTGTCGGCGCGGTTCCGCGATCTGCCGACGCAGCGCTTCACCCACATGGCGAGCATGCACTACACGATGCAGAGCAACTGGAAGCTCCTGCTGGAATCTCAGAGCGAAGCCTATCATATCCGCGCGCTTCATGCCCGCACCGTGAGCAGCATGGTTTCGTCGACGAACAATCCATTCTGCCATCCGCTCTTCTGGGAAGCGATGGGCCCGCACCGCACTTGGTCGACCGGAATCAATCCGTCGTTCGAGCTCTCGGATTCGCGCCCTGTCCAGAGGTTCGCGTTCCTCGCGTCGGCTCAGATCACCAGCCCGCAGGGTGCCGCCGGCATGGAGAATGCGCCGCCGTCCGGCTTCCGGGGAGATGCCCCGATCGATCGCGGTGATCCGGCGCTCTGGGGATCGGACAACATGGTGATCTTCCCGCATGTCCAGCTCAACGCCGGTGCGAACGGCTGCTGGCTGCATCGCTTCTGGCCCATTTCGGTCGATGAGACGCATTGGGAAGCGCAATATTATTTCACGCCGCCGGCCAGCCTGCGGGAGCAGTTTGCGCAGCACTATACGATGGCATTCAATCGCGATACGCTGATCGAAGACAATAATGCTTGCACGCGCCAGCAGACCGTCATGAAATCGGGCGCGGTCGACTTCATCCGGTTCGGCACGCAGGAAATGGCGTGTCGCCACAATGCCGCCGTGGTGCAGGCGGCGGTGGACAATCTGGAGGAGCTTGCGCAGGCGGCGGAGTGATCCGCCGCTACGCAGCGACGTGTTCTGGCAAGCGGGGGTATAATGTTTCGATTAACGAGCTTCCTTCGGCGCGCTCGGGGGCTGGACCGTGCGGCCTTCGTCGCCGGCTGGGCGGGCGAGCTCAGCGCGGCGATCATGGCTAATCCGCAGTTCCAGCGTTCGGTTCGTTCCTACGTGCTGAACAAGCCGCTCGACCACATCCCCGACGAATTCATGTGGATCGCCTGCGACGATTTCGATGGCGTCGCCGAAATGTGGTTCGATACGCTACCCGCGGCGGTGGTGACGGCGAACGCCATCGCCGCCGATCCTGCGGTGCAGAAGCTCCTTCCGGGGTTTGTCGAGGTTGCCGACAGTGCTAGCTGGATCGGCCATGTGGTGGACGATTTCGACAAGCCGGGTATCAAGGTGAAGCGGATCGTAGCGGGACAGCCTCGCCCCGACCTTCAGCTCGAGGCCGCGCAAGACTATTGGGTGTACGAACACCGCGATTTCTTCAGCGGATTTGAAGATTTCATGGCGTATATGCTGCGCTATCGTGCTGTTTACGGTATTCCGACGCCGGGCCTGCGCATCCTGACGAACCGCTTCATGGGCATGTGCGCGGATGTCGGCTTCGCCTCGTTGCAGGACCTTTCGGATGCTTATCGCGAACCGAAACATGCGGCCGTGATGATGAGCGATATCGTCAAGTTTGGCGCGCCATATGGCGCACTCACCTTCACCGCCGGCGAGGTCGAGGTCAAGCACGGAGCGCCGCTCGGCTGATCGCGGGCGGGCCGGCTGCGGTGGCGAGGCCGATGTCTCACGCTTCCCGCTGCACCTGTCCGACGCTTACCAGGCCGGAAGCAAATGCTTGGGTTCCCGCCGTGCCTATCACTCGGCGGGAGTGGACGGCGCGGCGCGGCCCGAATTCGAACGGATAAGCTGAACAGGTGAGGGATCATGGCAGACATCGAGGCGAACAAACAGATCGTTCGCGAGCATTTCGATCTGGTCGGCCGTGGCAAGTACATGGAATGCCTCAAGGATTTCGCGCCCGATGCCGAATGGTGGGTGATCGGCACCGGCGTCCACGGCGGATCGCATCCGATGCAGGATCTGATCGACGCCTATAGCGGCCCGGTGCCGGCCTATTTCCCCGACGGCAATCCCGTGACGCTCGAGGTTCTGATCGGCGAGGGCAACTGGGTGGTGGCTCAGGGGCATAGCGCCAACGTCACGACGACCGGCATCGGTGAGCCCTATAGCAACCAATATGTCTGGATGTTCAAGATTGTGGACAGCAAGGTGAAGATCTTCCGGGAATATTTCGACACGCTTCATGCCGAGGAGAAGATCTTCGGACGCAAGCTGATCTAGCGAGCAGGCTTGCGGCCCGCGCCATGGCGCGCGAAGGTCGCCTGCCGTGCATCACGGCCCTTTTCTGAATATCCCGAGGTAATGCGAATGCAGCCTGGCCGACCGACGATCCCAACTATGATGGCTCTGGCAGGGCCTGCTGCACCGATGTCCGCATTGTCGCTCCCGCTCATCATCTACCTTCCCGAATTTTTTTCGAACGCGCTGGGCATCAGCCTGGCGGTGGTCGGTCTGATGTTCACGGTCGTGCGGCTCGCCGATCTCGCCTTCGATCCCTTTGTCGGCGGCCTGATGGACCGGACGATGACGCGCTTCGGCCAATTCCGGCCATGGCTGCTGATCGGCGTGCCGGTCGTCATTGCCGGCACCGTGATGCTGTTCATGGCAGAGCGTGGCGCGGGTGTGCTTCGGCTCTCGATCGGTCTTGCGCTCGGCTATGCCGGCTACTCGATCGTCAATCTCGCGCAGATGGGATTGGGGACCGAACTCACGTCGGACTATCGCGAGCGTTCGCGCGTCTTTGCCTGGTGGCAGGGGTTCAACGGCCTCGGTCTCGTGCTCGTGCTGATGCTGCCGGTGGTGCTGCCCTACTTATTCGGCGAGAGGATGGCGCAGGATCCGGGATTCACCGTCCGGACGATGGGCTGGTTCGTTGTCGTCACGCTGCCGCTGACCGCGCTGTTGTGCGTCGCGCGCGTCCGCGAAAGCGGCACCGCACGCACAAGTCATGTCGCGAGCCTCGCCGATTATCGCAGCCTGCTGTCGCTGTCATCGACGCGGCTGCTGTTGCTGGCGCAGATCCTCGTCGGAATGGCAGGCGGCATTGCATCTGCGGTGTTCATATTTTTCTTCACGATGATCAAGCATGTACCGCGTGAATATGTCGGCGTGCAGTTCCTGATCCTGACATTCGGTAGCATGATCTCGGCGGTGCTGTGGTCCTGGCTCGCGAACCGCATTGGCAAGCATCGCGCGCTGATCGTCGGCTGCCTCCTCTATTCGGCCTATCTCGTGGTCCTTTTCATCATGCCGGCCGGGAATCTTGTCATCTTCTATGCCCTCGCATTGCCCGGCGGCGTGGCGGCGGCCTCGTTCGACATGCTGCCGCGCGCGATGATGGCGGATGTGAGCGATGAGGACCGGCTGTCCAGCGGACATGACCGGCTCGGCATGCTGTTCGCGCTGCTGACGGTAACGATCAAGCTCGGCCAGGCGGTATCGATCGGCATCGTCTACTTCATGCTCGATCTGCTGGGGTTTAACGCCAGTTCGGCGGCGGCCAATCCACCGGGCGCCCTTCTAGGGGTTTCCGCCCTTTTCACGCTCGTGCCGCTCTCGCTCTACGTCGCGGCGGCGCTGGTCGCCAGTCGCTACACGCTGACACCCGCCCGCCATCGCGGAATACTGGTCAGCCTGGGTGAGGCGAAGTGACCGGCGTGCGTGTTCGGTTCATAAGAAAGGAGACAACATGACCCAGCATATACGGGCGGTACGTACACTCACCAGCGCCGGGGCGCTCGCGGCGCTCGATGCCGCCGAACGGGCGGCGATCGGCATAGACCGGCGGCTGACGATCGCGGTGGTCGACAGGGCAGGGGATCTGCTTGGCCTCCGCCGGATGGACGGCGCGGTGCCGGTGAGCATCGATGCGGCGATGGTCAAGGCGCGGACGGTGATCCGCACCAGCGTTGCCACCAAGGTCCTGCAGGACATGCTCGACGGCGGCGATTTCGCGGTGACGTTAATGCCGGGCACGGCTGCGATGGGCGGCGGCGTGCCGATCGTCCATGAGGGCGAGATCATTGGCGCGATCGCCGCGAGCGGCGATACGGTCGAGACTGATCTGATCGCCGCCGAGGCGGGGGCTCAGGCCGCGCTTGCCTGAGGCGCGATCTTCACCGGCAGCGGGAGACGGGAACGTGGGCGATTTCCTGAAGGGCAAGCGGGCATTGGTGACGGGTGGCGCCAGCGGGATCGGGCTGGCCATCGCCGAACGTCTCGTCGCGGGCGGCGCGAGCGCCGTGATCTCGGGCCGGAATGGGACGGCCGGCGCCGCGGCCGAGACGGTGCTTCGCCGGGGCGGCGGCGATGCCCGTTTCATCGCGTTCGATGTCACAGAAGAGGCGAGCGTCCGCGCGCTCATCGAAGGCACGGTGGACAGTCTTGGCGGACTCGACATCCTCGTCAACAATGCCGGGCCGAATGGCCGTGCGTTCGGGTTGGGGCTGGTTCATCAACTGCCGAGCGAGGATTTCGACGCCTGCATGAAAGCCGGCCTCTATGGACCCTTCTGGTGCTGCAAATATGCACTGCCTGCGCTCATCGAAGCGGGGCAGAGCTGGATCGTGAACATCTCGGCGGTCGTGGCGCTCCGGGCGGCGCCGAAGATGACCGGTTATGCAATTGCCAAGAGTGGTCTTGAAGCACTCACCCGCCAGATCGCCAACGATTATGGCGCGCGGGGTGTCCGCTGCAACGCGGTCGTGCTCGGCACGATGCGGCCAGGCGCGGGAGACGTCTCCACGCTGCCCGATGATTTCGATGCGGCGGCGCTCGACCGGGTGACCGCGCGCACCACGATGGTCGGTCAGGTCGGCTCCTACGCAGATGCGGCAGATGCCGTGCTGTTCCTGCTGTCACCGGGGGCACGCTTCATCACCGGGACGAGCCTGCCGGTCGATGGAGGCGCACTCGCAAAGCTCGGCTATCCCGACTACACCGAAGGCCACGATTGATCGAACTCCGGCCTGCATCGCCAGGGAGCAGGCGGGCAAAATTTCGCATGAATGGGAGGATGCCATGACTCACACCAGCACCGCGCGCGAGGCACTCGCACGCATGGATCGCCGGATCGAGGCGCTGACCGACGCGCGCCAGCGGCGGTGGTTGACGACGTTTCGCGATCATTGGTGGGCTGAAGCGATCGGCGATGTCGAAGCCGTGATGGCCACAATGTCGCACGGCCCCATCAGATACAGCTTTGACGGGAACGGCCTGATGGCTGCTGAATCCTCACTCGGCGCTGTCGATGGATATGAGAAAGCGCGCGCGATGTACGAGGGCGTCGCTGCGTGCGGTATCCGCATGGCCGGCACGGTGGATGAAGAGCGGGTCCTGTTCGATGAACATGGCCTTATCGTTTCCTGCCTATTGACGGCGATCTATCCTGGTCGGTTCCTGACCAATGCCGACAGGCCGATCGATCCGGACCGCTTCTATCTCGTTCAGATGCCGCAGATCGTGGGCGTCTTCTTCGATGAGCAGGGGCTGATGATGGGCGAAGAGATCATGAACGGCGCGCCCCGCCTGATCGAACCGGTTCTTGCCGATCAGGTCGGTTGCCTTGTCGACGGTCCGCTTCCAGATTGCCTGAACCGGGGCGCCATGGCCTAGCTGTCTGGTTGCGATACATCATTGGGACATGATAAGCAGTGCCATTGCGGATCATGCGTGGCGCTTTGCTGCTAGGGTGCAGACCCATTATTTACGAGGTCGCGATGGAGACGGGAAAGGACGCTGGGAGGGAGGGCGTGCAGCCGGATACCGGATGTATCCGGCAATCGACCGACCGCGCCAGCGTCCTTTCCCGTCCCACCCGAAGGGCAGGGTGATCCGGGCGCCGTGGTGCGTCGAAACGCTCAAACGGGGCATCCACCCCGATTTTCGCGCTTCTCCTGCCACGGCATCCCGGATCACCCTGTCTCGATCCTCGTAAATAATGGGTCTGCACCCTAATACCGATGAGGTTTCGTGATGGTGCAGATACATCCCCAGGCCCGAACCACGCCCGCTGTAAGAGCGGAAATTGCCCGTTCCATCGAACCCGCCAGTGTGGTGGCGAAGCGCTATGGCATCAGTGACGAGACCGTCCGCAAGTGGCGCAAACGCGGAGAACAGCTACGATTATCCTGATCGTGTGCTGGGTGGTTATCTGTCTTTATCGGCCGATTATCACTATCAGACGAAATACCTTGTTGGAGAGATTTCCAATGAGGGCTTTCAAACAGTCGACAGCCGCTTGTCTCTTTCCAAGTTGGCGGACGGTAAGCTGACCCTCAGTGTTTTTGCCCGCAATCTTTTCAATGAGCGTTACGTACTGGGCTCGGCGGCTTCGGCGTCGGGAGGAGGCGCTTCATCGTTTATAATCGCATCCCCGCGAGTTTTCGGGGGCTCGGCTCGAGTGAACTTCTGACGACATCATAATCGGGGTAGCAGCAATGAAGGGACTAAATGGTACCGCCGCCATCGTGACCGGCGCTGCCGGTCGCATTGGCAAGGCGGTTGTGCGGAGACTGGTGGGCTATGGCGTTCGCGTCGCAGCGGCAGATATTAATGCTGCCGGTGCCAAGGCGCTTGCCGATGAACTTGGCGAGCAAGTTCTTCCAGTCCAGTTCGATGCTGGAGATCCTGAATCGATCAAAGCGATGGTTGAACAGGCCTTTGCCAGATTCGGTCGGTTAGACATCCTGCATAATAACGCCGCGCTGACTAATTTGGGCGATCTCGGAGCAGACGGTACAGTGCTCGACACGTCCATCGATTTACTCGATCGGATGATGGACGTTAACGTAAAAGGATATTTCGTCGCTTGTCGATATGCCATCCCGTTGATGCTAAAAAATGGCGGAGGGAAGATTATAAACATGACGTCCAACGCGGCGCTTGGTGGCGACCACGCGCGGGTGGCCTATGGCATCTCTAAGGGAGCGATATCAGTACTGACCAAGTATATCGCCACCCAACATGGGAGGGAGGGGATTCGCTGCAACGCAATCTCGCCCGGTCTTATCGCCGATGACGAGCTGAAGGCCATGATTCCGAAGTTTGTGGCTATTCACGAGCGAAACATACTGGGTCCTCGAGTGGGTCACCCTGACGATATCGCCTCACTCGTTGCCTTTTTATCTTCGTCAGAAAGCGCCTTTATCCAGGGTCAAATCATATCTATCGATGGTGGGCTAAATGCCCACCAGCCAACATTTTCGGACTCGATGTCGCTCGAAACGCCATTCAGCTAAGTAATCTGCTTCTTGAACGTGACCTTAACTTAGTAAGAATTGCGCGTTGCAAAGGGATTGTCAGATGGCAAAATTTGAAACAGTGGATTTGGCTGCTGAATTCGCGGCGTTAAACGCGGCATATACTGTCGGAACTGAGGTGGACTACGATCCACATACGATTTTTCGTGCGCGTCGTCTCGCGACTCCCATCATGACGAGTGATATCTTGGCCGAATATGGGATACCATCTCAGGCAAACTTCAAAAAGGAGCGAGAGCGAGTCTACACAGTTTTCAAATATAACGATATAGCGCGAGCTTTACAGGATGATCATTGTTTCTCTGCTGGTCTACAAAGCGAAGGTTTGGGAGATTTTCTAGAGGATGGAATCCTCAATATTTATACGGGCGAGGAACACCGCCGTCTTCGCGGGCCGCTGTCAAAGGTGCTCTCGCCGTCGACCCTCAACCGCTGGCGCCAACGGCACATAGAGCCTCAAATCAGACAACATCTAGAAAATCTGAAATTCAAGGGTAGCACTGACCTTGTCAATGATTTTTCGCTGCGCTTTCCGGTCGATGTCATTTACCGAGTGCTTGGTTACCCAGAGGACGGTGCTCTGGCTGAACGGTTTGCGGGATATGCCATCCGGTTGCTCCTTGGTTCGACCGATCCAAAGGAATTCCCTGTCGCATATAGGATCGCCCAAGAGGCATCCCGGTCCCTTTACGACGAGACGATTGAGGTCGTGCGGGCAACGCGTCTGAAAGGTGCCGACGGCGATGATATGATTTCATTTCTTATCAGGTCGACCGATTTCGACGATCATCTGATTACCACTCTGCTTCGTGGCTTGCTGCCAGCAGCAGCCGAAACCACCACGCGAACCTTTGGTTCTTTGCTCTTACTGCTGCTTGATCATCCCGAGGCACTGGCTACGGTTCGCGCCGATCGGTCGCTATTAAACCGTGCCCTCACCGAGTCGATGAGGTTCGAACCAGTAGCGACATTTGCCCCCCGCGAAACCAAATGTGAAGTTATGTTAAGCGGAGTTACAATACCGGCAGGTACTGCACTAGATCTTTGCATAGCGTCAGGAAATCGTGATGAGGAAGTTTTCGAAAGTCCCGATACTTTCGACATTCATCGCACGCAAAAGATGCCGATGCTGAGCTTCGGCTCTGGTGCTCATGTTTGCGTTGGAGCTCCTGTTGCTAAGCTGGAGGTGATCGTTGCGATCAACGCCGTCCTCGACATTTTGCCGAATATTCGGCGCGATGCCGACCGTCCCCGGTCTAGGATACGAGGGCTAAACCTGCGGGGGCCAGATGACCTATTTGTTACTTGGGATACTTGATTATATTGCAGGATGCAGTTCGGCCGCCTTTGGTGAAAGGGTTGATGGATTGAGCAGCTGCCGGTTTGGTGGACACCCAGATAAGGTGTTTTCATCGACCGGAGAGCATCAATGCAACGAAGGAAGTTCAGCCGCGAGTACAAGCTTGAGGCGCCGCGAGCTCGTCCGCTCTGTAGACGTCGCCAGCCACCTTCTTCCGGAGAACGCGCCGCCTGCGGTCAGAGCGTGGCGCCGCCGTCGAAATCGATGATCTGGCCGGTCAGGAACGACGCCTGATCCGACGCGAGGAACGCGACCAGATTGCCGCCTTCCTCCAGTGTGCCGGGGCGGTGGAAACGGACCAGGCTCTGCATCTGGTCTAGAATGGCCCTCACCATCTCCTCCTGCGTCTCCGTCTTTTCGGGCCGACCGGCCGGGATGAACTCGCGCGACTGCTCGGCGGTGAGTCGATCGATCCAGCCGATCGCGACGCCGTTGACGCGGATGTTGTTCTCCGCTTCCTCATAAGCGAGCTGGCGCACCATGGCGTCGACCGAGCCCTTCGAGAAAGGCGAGATGCCGTCGAACTCGATCACGCGCTTGGTCGCCACGGTGCTGACCGCGACGATTGACCCGCCGCCCGAGCCGCGCATCACGGCGATCGCCGCCTTGAACAGGCGGAAATAGCCGAGCGCATCGCCCTGGAAGAAGCCGTGCAGCGTATCGGCGTCGAAATCGGCCATCTTGGCGAAGCTGACCGGCACGCCCGCGCCGACCGCGACGGTATGGAGGCGGCCATATTCGGAAACGACCCGCTCGACCGCCGCGTCAATCGAGTTCTGATCCTCGCCGGCCATCGGAAGCGCGATCACCTTGTGACCTTCGCCCACGAGCTCGCTTTCGAGCGCGCGTGCGTGTTCCTGGTTGCCCCGATAGGTGAAGACCTGCGGCACGCCGGCCTTAGCCAGCTGCCGGACGATACCCTCGCCGAGGCGGCCGGTGCCGCCTGCCACGAGTGCGCCGCCTGAGGGGAAAGTTAGCGTGAGGGCCATGACGTGTTATCCTCTCTATGTTTCATCCCCAGAATGCGCTTGGTCGCGCATATGGTCCCCCACCGGTAGATAGGCGGCTTTCGGCCGCCTTTCGCGTGCAGCCGGGAACGTGCGCGGAACCCCGATCGGCGATCACACGTCCCGATCGTCCGCCTACGCGAAAGGCGGCGGCACGATGGACCGCGCGTTTGCTCAGAGGCGATCCCGATCATCGGCGGGGCAGAGCGGGCCTTCGATCCTGTCGAGGTGCGAGCTGCGGGCCGATCCGATCCACAGCTCTCGGCCCATGCCGACGACGCTGGTCGCCATGCTCGTCGGCGCCTTGCGTGCGCAGACGGTTCGCAGCGCGACCGGGTCGAGTTCGGCGATGGCGGAAGCGATCGTGCATCCGCCCTGCGGCGCCATGAAACATCGGGCGACCTCGTCGGTGGATGTCAGGTGGCCCGTCGCGAAGATCGCGCCACTGTCGCTCCATCGCAGATTGTCCGGTAGGAAGGGCAGGGGAATGCGGCCGGCCCCTCCTCCGGGAGCGATCGGCACGGCGACCACTGCGCGATCCGTCCAGGCCGCGACATACAGCGTGGCCTCGTCCGGCGACAGGAGCAGGCCGTTGGCGCCCTCGACCCGGCTGCCGGGCACGCTCGACCAGCCCGTCTTCGGCCGCCATGAAAGAACCTCCCCGCCGAACGGCGTGATCGGCGCCGCTCCATCGAGCTGGCGGCCCTGATTCGTGACGAACAGCGCCCTATCCCGCGCGACCGCGACCGAATTGCCGAAGGCGCCGGGTGGAAAGACGGCGCAGCCCTCCCAGACCAGGCGCGGCCGGGGCGCGCTCTCGAAGCGGAAGAATTCGATCGATTCGCGGGCGCCGTGGTTGACGGCGTACAGACCTCGCCGGCCCGCGCCGTCGCGCGTCAGCGCGATGCCGTGCGGCTTGAAGAGCGCCTCCGGGACGGGGCCGTCGCAGCCATCGGACGTTCGCGCGCGGGCGCTGCGATGCTGGCGCAGCTTCGTCACGGCGCCGGTGCGGCGGTCGACCAGCACGAGCGCGCCCGATCGCCGACCCCACCCGTCCATCGCGCTCACGATCACCCGATCGCCGTCTACGGGCGCCAGATCCTCGGGATTGGCGATCGCGATGCTGGCGAACGGGCGATCGGCATCCTTTGCTTGCGCTACCGCCGCCGCGCTCGTGCCGACGATGATCGCCAGCAGGAAGCCGATCCGGTTCACGATGCCACCTACATTCCGCAATCGCATGAGTCGCCTCTCACCGGACTGCAGCCGAAATTGTTCTGGCCTGTACGAGCGTTCCGATCACCCGTTCGGGAAGGCGAGCGCCGCCGCGATTCCGCCATCGACCAGCAAATCGATTCCCGACACGAACGACGCCTGCGGGGAGGCCAGGAACTCGATGGCGTCGGCAATCTCGACCATCGTGCCCTCGCGCTTGATCGGCGTCTTGGCGAGCAGCTCGTACTTGAACGGCTGCCGCTGGAATTCGAGCGCGCCCATCGGCGTCGCGATGAGGCCCGGCGAGAGCGAGACGATCCGCGCGCCGCGCGCGCCCCAGGCGGCTGCGAAGCGGCGGCACATCCGGTTGAGCGCGAACTTGGAGAGACTGTAGGCCTGCTGCGGGCTGATCTCGCCATGCGCCGCTTCGAGAGCGCTGAGGAAATCGGGAGCGAGCGGCTCGTCGAGCAGCGTGACGATCTCCGCCGGGGGCGGCGCCATGTGCGCGGCGAGCGAGGAGATGAAGATCGCTGCGGCGCCCTGAACGGCGAGCGGGCGAATCGCTGCTTCGACGTTCCGCGCGCCGATCAGGTTCACGGTGAGGATCTCCCGCCAATTCCCCATGCTCGGCGACAAACCCGCGACGTGCGCGACCGCCCCGAGCGGCCCGGCTCGCTCCAGTTGCTCGGCCAGCCGCGAAACGGCGCCGGCATCGCCGATGTCGCAGGCGAAGGCGCTGCAATCATAGCCTTCGTCCCGCAACTGGGCGCGCCGCGCGTCGAGGCGCGCCGGATCGACATCCGTGATCAGCAGCCGGTGGTGCTGGCCGAGCCGCCTGGCGGCGGCCATGCCCATTCCGCCGGCGCCGACGATCAGCGCGATCGAAAGCTCGGGGCGCGCGCTTGTTCCTGTCTCCGGTAGCAAGTCCGCCATCCTGTCCTCTCCTGATTCCGGTGTTATCGTTGCGGTTCGAGCGCTGGGCGCTCCTGCCAAGCGGAAGGTCAGAAGCGGCTGTTCGGGCCGCAGGTTGCATCGTGCGGCGCAGCGGTCCGCAATGGCATGGACGGAGTCGGGAGATAGGATGGGCGCTTTCCCGTCGAGACGAAGATGGTCAAGAAGATGACCTGGGCCGCTTCTCAAAGCGCCGTGATGCTCCCCATGCGGCGCGCCAAGGCGCGTCGAGCCGAATAAGGAAGATACCATGACCGAAGTTGTGATCACTCCGTTCGAGGCGTCGATCGCTGCCGAGGATGTCGCCGACTTGCGTGCGCGCCTGGCGCGAACCCGCTGGGCCGACTGGCTGCCAGAAACCGGATGGAGCTACGGAACCGACGAAGCCTATCTCAAGCGGCTGTGCGGCTATTGGCAAGACGGCTTCGATTTCGCGAAGTTCATCGAGCGCCTGAACGCTTTTCCGCAGTTCCTGGCGGAGGCGGAAGGCGAGCGCCTCCATTTCTATCATGTGCGCTCGAAGGCGCCTGGCGCCCGCCCGCTGGTGCTGGTGCACGGCTGGCCCGGCTCCGTCGTCGAGTTTCTCGATCTTATCGGCCCGCTGAGCGATCCGGCGGCCTACGGCGCCGATCCAGCCCAGGCTTTCGACGTGATCGTGCCGTCGCTCCCCGGCTACGGCTTTTCGGGGCCGACGCGCGCGCGCGGTGCGAATGTGCAGAAGGCGGGCGCGATGATCGCCGGCGTGATGCGCGCGCTCGGCTATGATCGATATTTCCTCCAGGGTGGTGATTGGGGTTCCATCGTGACGAGCGGCATGGCGCGGAGCTACCCTGATCGGGTGGCGGCGCTGCATGTCAACATGGCCCCGGGTTTTCCGACGAATCCTGCCGTTCCTGTCGAGGGACTCAGCGACGCCGAGGCCGCGATCTATGCGCGACTCGGCCAGCACATGGCCGGGGATGCGGCCTACGCGTTCATCCAGGGCACCCGCCCGCAGACACTCGCCGTGGCGATGAACGATTCTCCCGCCGGTCTGGCCGCGTGGATCATCGACAAATTCTATGCCTGGACCGATCACGGCGGCGATCTCGACAGCGTGTTCGATCTCGATCACCTGCTCGACAACCTGTCGCTCTACTGGTTCACGGGCACCGCGGGTTCGAGCTTCCGTCTGTACCACGAGAACAACGTGCGCAGCGCTTACGTCCACCCGACCGTCGATGTGCCGACCGGCGTCGCGCAGTTCGCGGGAGAGCCGTTCACATGGCCTCGCTCGCTCGTGGAGAAGGCCTATCGCAACATCCAGGATTGGCGGGAACTGCCGAAAGGCGGCCACTTCGCGGCGTTCCAGCGCAAGGACGATTTCCTGCGCGTGGTGCGCGATTTCTTCGCCGGGCAGTCGCTCTGACGCGTCAGCCGCGCGCCGAGGCCGAGACAGTGCCGACCCGGTGATCGATCACTGCGAAAACGACGCCATGATCGATCACCGCATTCAGGAAAGGTCGCGCATGTCGTTGAACAGAAACGGGGAGATGCCGTAGGCGTCGCCTCGGCGCGGCCAACCCTCGACCTCAGTAGCCGGCCGAGTTTGCCGGACGGAGGATCAGCGCCACGCCATCCTTGTCCACCGCCATGACCTTGCGGCCGGGCGCGAGCACGTTGAGCGCCTCGCTGCGGTGGAAGGACTGCGGG